>MRWF01021148.1_pt1 | contig 1042256 bp, 896 predicted proteins | sample 1013331 | NCBI WGS metagenome assembly MRWF01 (sample SAMN06117577, study PRJNA244670) | biofilm metagenome | biome: Water; feature: Cathode Biofilm; material: Biofilm; isolation source: microbial consortium enriched at the cathode of a solar microbial fuel cell | place: USA: District of...
GCATGGACATGTGGAACCCCTACCGGGCAGCGGTCAAGGCTGTGCTGCCCCAGGCCCGTATCGTGGTCGATAAGTTCCATGTGGTGCGCATGGCCAACGATGCCCTAGAGAGAGTGCGCAAGGGCCTCAGAAAGGAGCTGAAACCGTCCCAGAGCCGGACTCTCAAGGGAGACCGGAAAATCCTGCTGAAACGCGCTCACGAAGTCTCAGACCGGGAGCGCCTCATCATGGAGACCTGGACAGGCGCGTTCCCGCAACTGCTGGCCGCCTACGAGCACAAGGAGCGCTTCTACGGCATCTGGGACGCCACCACACGGCTCCAGGCAGAAGCCGCCCTGGACGAGTGGATAGCCACCATCCCGAAGGGCCAAAAGGAAGTCTGGAGCGATCTGGTCAGGGCAGTGGGAAACTGGCGCGAAGAGACCATGACCTACTTCGAGACGGACATGCCCGTCACCAACGCTTACACGGAGTCCATCAACCGACTGGCCAAGGACAAGAACCGTTAAGGGCGCGGTTACTCCTTCGAGGTGATGCGGGCACGAATGCTCTACACCACGAAGCACAAGAAGAAGGCACCGACTGCGAAGGTCTCTCCTTTCTACAAGAAAACCATCGGTTACGGACTGCCGGACTTCGCAGAGGAACTCAACTACGGAGTCGATCTATCAACCATCTGAGGGTGGTATCAGATTGATGGGGTGAAGGTGCCCCATCAACCATTAAATCCGTATACCCAAGATTATATAAGTATACAGCCATATATTCAGGGTAGTTGCTCCCCAGACCGCTAGCTATGGGCGACTAGCGTCTAGGCGAATGGCGAGCCATGTTGGTTTAGTAGTATATACATCCCCGCCTATTGTCTATCAGCCTCTGTCAGGCAATCCCAACCAATAAATAAATAGTTTTCCTAGCGCTCCTATGCGAAGAGTCATAGGAGAACCGCAGTGGAAACCCATCCGAAGAACCGTAACTTAACGTTGACCTACGGTCCCCTCTGGAGGGGGTGGCCGCTTTGTCCTGGTCATGCGCCCTTTGTCAGTGAATATCTGGATCTATTGTTAGAAACCATGCAGGAGGCCTCGTCAGTCAACAAGCGCCTATGCGCGTTTCGGTTTGACCTGCACTACCCGCCAGAATTGACGTCTCAGCCTGAATCAGCCATCTCACGATTCTTTCATCGGCTACAGCGGGAGGTGGATAAAGAGGCGAGCATGAAGACGCGGAGATACCCCTGTCGTATTTACCACGCCTGGGCCGCTGAACGGCACCTATCCGCGCGAAACCACTATCACGTGGCCATTCTGGTCAACAAAGACGCGTACTACTCCTGGGGCCCTTTTCCGAGCCTTATAGGGGGCAATACGGGATTGGGGACCAGAGGTGGAATGGCGCATTGCATCGTCCGGGCGTGGGCCCATGCGTTAGGCGTCCCGCCGGAGATGGTGGTCGGAAGTGTCCACTATGCAAACAACGGGATTTACTACTTGAACAGTAACCGGCCGAACAGATCTGCAGAGTTTGCCGCTATATTCGAGCGCGTTAGCTACATGGCGAAGGCGGCTACCAAAATTTACGGTCAAGGCTTTAGGTCCTTCGGCTGTTCACGCCGGAAGTAGGTGGGTCGGCTTGCAAATCAGGTTTGCGAGGCAGGTGCCACTGATTGCGGGGTTTCTACCTACGGCCCTGGCGAGTGAATTTTGACGGGCGTTCCTCATCCCGTGAAGGGTTATGAGGACAAGTTAATGAAAATCATGCGATTGGACGAAGTGATGGCCTGCACGGGCCTAGGACGATCATCAATCTATAAAATGATATCAGTGGGTACCTTTCCAAAGCCGGTACCCTTGATGAATCGATCGGTCGGCTGGGTTTCCTACGAAGTGGAAAGCTGGATCATCTCCCGAATCGAGGAGCGAGACCTCGCCACCGATTGATCAAAAAATAGACTAAATCGAAACCTCCCTCGAACTACGCAAAACACCGAGCGCTGCTTGCTTTCGCTCACTCTAAACGATGGTGGAGCTATTCTCCGCGTCTCCGCCTTGTGGTGGAGACGCGGAGGGCAAGTGGATCGGCCTTAGGGTAATAAGCTCAGGCCGTCCTTTGAATGCCATAGGTCAGTTGATCGGCCGCTCTTTATCGTTGGTTAGCCTTTGCTGTCTTTCTTGTAGAATACGCTTACTCTTCCTCGTGGCTTGTTCTTGGCGATTTCATAGTCCGGGTCGAAGGTGACGATATTGTGTGCAGCGATGCTAATGGCGGAGTACACGCCAATGACCTGAGTAAACCCTGTGGGAAGGGCAATCCCGGCTAATGTTGCACTCCTATACTCTGTGTAGACTCTGCATTTGAGACCGGTCTTCTCAATAGCGGCTTCTAGCCTATGCACTACGGAACCCAGGTGTTTCACCGCAACAATCTGGAACGATTCTTTTTTGGCAATCAGTTCGGAGATCTTTTCGTCGCTCAAATCGTCGACTGTAAATCTTCTAATATCTATATCTTTGCCCATGTTCCCTCCGGGATTGCTTGGGTCATATTGGGTAGCTTCGGCAAAAAAAGTAGCCCCCGGCTTTCCTCTCTCTCACCACGAAGTGAGAGAGAGGGGCGCGGTTAGTGGAACGTCACGTTATAGCGTGCAGTGAATTGGTCTCCCGTTTCTTCAACGTCAAATGAGAACTCGATCTGGAACGTGCCCGGTACGTAATCTACTAGGAATCGGAATTCGTCCGGATTACCTTCATTGACGCTTTCCGGAGACCGCAAGCCTACAACCCGGGGATCGAGACCGGCGGGGAAGGAACCGCCGCCGACATTGGCAAACGTCACATTCTGTACCGTGAAGTCGTCGCCAATAGCTGTTAGGCGGAAGCGATCCAACTCAACGGACGAACAGCTACCAGTGCAGCTTTGGTCGGCACTGCTAGTGGAGCTGTAAGGCAGACTCACTTCCTCCCACGTAGGAGGATCTATGAGGCTAAAGTCGTCATAGATCTCCAGTTTCAGGGTGGGTTCGAGTGCCGTGATCCGGACTGTGTCCTGTGTGCTGTCCACGGTGCCGTCATTCACGACCAGCTTAACGACGTAGTCGCCCACGACGTCAGGTGTGAACGCCGGATCGATCGTGGCGGAACCGATCAACGACGCCGAACTACCAGAAGGCTTGGACACAAACGCCCACTGATAATCCAGGGTGTCGCCGTCCGCATCCGTGCTGTCGGAACCGTCTAAACGCACCAAACTGTTGATGTACTCAGATTGGTCTGCCCCAGCATTGGCGACAGGGGCGCTATTAACGGTTTCGGCGGTGACGGTGATTCGCTCCCCGACGCTGTCCACAGTACCGTCATTGACGATCAGTTCGAGAACATAGGCGCCGTCCACATCAGGCGTAAAGGAGGCCGATTCTGAGGCCTCGTTCACCAGGCTGGCTGAGCTCCCACCGGGCTTGGAGACAAATGCCCAGTCGTAGCTCAGCGTGTCCCCATTGGCGTCATCGCTGCCTGAACCATCCAGGGTCACGACCGTACCGGTCATCACGTTCTGGTCCGGACCGGCATCCGCCACGGGCTCAGCGTTCGCTTCAGAGACGGTAATGGTCACTTGATCTGTGCCAATTGCGTTGTCGTCGTCGAACACCCTCAACGTTAAGACGTAGGTGCCTTCAACGGTTGTGGTGAAGGTGGGCGAAACGCCGCGGTCTTCAGAGAACTCGGCATCGGTTACGGGAGGCCTCGTTGAGATCCACCATTCGTAGTAGACGATGGACTCGCCGTCCGGGTCAGAGCTGCCACTGCCGTCCAAAGTTACGATATCGCCCACCACGACCGACTGATCCGGACCGGCGTCAGCCGTAGGGGGGCTGTTGGCTTTAGCGACTTCAATGGTGACGTTATCCGCCGCGCTCTCCAACTCACCGTCGCTCACCTTCAAGCTCGCGACGTAGGTGCCTTCAACGTCTGCGTCGAACTTAGCAACTACGGTGTCGGCATCTTCCAGGACCGCCGAACTGCCACTCGGCCGAGAAACGAACTCCCATTGGTAGGTAAGCAAGTCGCCGTCGGCATCCGAGCTTTGAACGCCACTGAGTCGAACCACCGCACCTTCCACCACGTTCTGGTCGTCCCCCGCATCGGCAACGGGTGTGCTGTTAGGCGTAGACGCCGTAATCACCACAGTGTCCTTCTCGCTGCTTGCCTCGCCGTCGCTGACAACTAGCCCTAGCGTGTACTCACCGTCCACGTCCAGCGTAAAGCTCGGGCCGACCGAGGAGGCGTCATCCAGGCTCGCGACACTGCCCGCAGGCGCCTGGTCGATGGACCAGGTGTAGGTAAGCAGATCGCCATCAGTGTCGGTGCTGGCGGAGCCGTCCAGGGTCACCGGCTCGCCGGTCTTCACGGACTGGTCCGCGCCGGTATCGGCGACGGGTGGGCTGTTGGCGATAGTGGCTGTGACGGTGACCGTTGCGGTCTCACTGTCGACCTGGCCATCATTTACGATCAACTGGGCGGTGTACTCGCCCTCGGTGTCCGCCACGAAGGTGGGTTTGACGGTGTCGCTGTCCGCGAGGACCGCGCCGCCGCCGTCAGGTTGGGCGCTCAACGACCAAGCGTAGGTGAGGGTGTCGCCGTCCTCGTCGCGGCTTTCGGAGGCATTGAGGGTGACGGTATCGCCCACTTTGACGCTTTGGGCCTTGCCCGCGTCCGCGAGCGGCGCGGTGTTGGTGACGCCCGGGCTGGGGTCGGATGTGTCTTCCCCGCCGCCGGAGGAACCCCCTCCGCCGCACCCAGCTACTATCAAGCAGGCCATGATCAGGCCATAGCCGATCCATCGAATCATTATTGTTACTCCCTAGATCATTTATTTTTCGCTTTGAAAAGCACGACGGAAGAGCGGGCCACGGGGTGGCTTGCCCGCCGCTGCTTCGAGGGGTTGGTCAACTCGCTTGATCTCCGCCAAGCGTTCGCGATGGGAGACCGAAAACCGGGGGTAGTGCCTCCGGGCCGGGCTCCCTGGTCCTTGTTCATAGACACAGCTTCCTTACTTATATCGAAAAGTATGGCATGGCCTTACCAAAAGTAAAGCCTGGCCGTACGACAGCATAAGGCCAATTGCGTAGCTTATGAGGCTGATTGCTATCGAGACTTCCCATGCAGACCAAAGAGTTTGGAAAGCGGTTGAGAGCCGCCCGCGAGCGGTCAAACCTGACGCAGGAGCGGTTGGGTATGGAGCTGGGCGTCAGCAAGACGACAGTCTCGTCGTGGGAACTGGGGAACGATCCCCCGAGATTCAGCTATCTGCTTGAGCTGAAGCGGGTTTTGGACGTGTCTCTGGATGAATTGGTCTATGGGCACGACGCCGATTTGCGGGATGCGCAAACCATCACCACCAGTGATGACGGCGAGGTCGCGCTGATCAAGGCGTACCGTCGTCTAACGATCAAGCGCCGCAAGGCACTACTGGGGCTGATCGGGGAGTAGTTTGCTCTGGTGGCAGGGGCTCCGTGCTCAGGGAGCGTCTTCACGGGTAAAGAACGCATCGACCAAGCCCTGGATGACCAAGTCGGCCTCCTCGTCGGACGGCAGCTCGCCGTGATTCAGGATCAGGTGGAAGCCCAGCAAATCTCCGAAAGCAGAGATGACCTCAAACTCGAACGTACCGTGTCTTGGGCTCAGGTGCCGCCAGTGGCGCCGGCTGTACGCCCAAATCCGGTCCAGATAGCGGCAGCTCTCCGTCACCAGCTTCATGCGGCCCGCGTGCCAGAAATTCAGTAGGCGCTCACTTCGGTGAGGGTCTTTTTGGGACGTCATCAGGCCCTCGAACAGAAAGGCCCCCCAGACCGGCGCCACGGCCTGAGGCAGCGTCTCGCTTTGCAGGTCCGACGCCAGGGCGAGCCGGCGATAGGGAGAGGGATCGTTGGGAGGCATGGCGTTTCTCTGGTGAAAAAGATAGATGTTGAGCCGGTGGGGCGGGGATACCGGCCCGTAATGCTTGCGGTGTGGTAAAGGCGTCAATCAGCCAACAACACCGCTTGATCCAGCGCCCCCTGCTTCAAACTCGCGCCCTGGTCGAACCACGCGGAGTCCAGCCGGTGATCGGAGCTCCGTGCTCGCCGTTCATGGTCGACGAACTCGGTAACGGCATTGAGCAGGCCATAGGCAGTGCCCTAGGCGGAAGGCAGGTCCGCACCCCGGCCCGCGCCGTGGAACAGAGCGTGGACTTTCGCCATGGCCCGTTCATTGGCCGTAGTGCGCTTCGACAGGGGGCGCTCTTGGAAGAGCCTGATCAGAAACTTCTCGATCTCCGGCTACTCCATACCCGCCTGGCGGGCCCAGGTCTCGATGGACTGGCCGGGCGACAGCGCGTTGCCCAGGCCATGCCACGGGGTCTGGTCGGTATAGGCCATCTCGTCTACGAGGTGAGTCATGTTTGCTCCTCGTGAACGGCATAAAAGCGCCCCTCGCCATCAGGCGGGGCCGTGATCGGGTAGTACGGGGTGGGAACGAAAAGGAGGCGAATCAGACCCAGCCGCGCCGGGAGAGGCTTTCCCAGCCAGATTGGGATACCACCAAGTGATCAAGGACGCGGACGTCAATGAGGCCAAGAGCTTTCACCAGTAATTGGGTAACGTCGCGATCTGCTTGGGACGGCTCGCTGTGCCCTGAAGGATGATTGTGGGCCAGGATTACAGAGGCTGCGTTCCACTCCAGGGCCTTCTGCACCACGATCCGGGGGTGGACGGTGGCGCCGTCGACGGTGCCAGAGAACAGTCGCTCGAAGCTCAGCACCTGATTTTTGTTGTTCATGAACAGCACCGCAAAATGCTCGTTCTTCTCGTTGGCCAAAGTCATCTGCAGGAAGCGCGCGGCCTCCTCCGGGTGGGACAGGGTGTCGCCGCGCGTCAGGTTCTCCTGAAGGATGGCGGCGGCGGTCCGTACAATGGCTTCTGGCGTCACGGGCCCGAAAGCCTGATACAGGCCCTGTTCGCTCTTCACAAAGATGGTTTCGCACTCGCACATACAGATCTCCAGACACAAAAAAAGCCCGCATGAGCGGGCTTAGTGAGGATTAAAAGGGGGAGGGCGCTTTATTCCGGCTCAACGCTGAACCGGAAGCCACACTCCAAACATTCGAAATTGTCGAAAACAGTCTCGTCGAGCATCTCGCCGACAGCAGCGCCAGCGGACCCGCCGGCGAAGCCGCCGACCAGACCGCCTACGATGGCGCCGGCAACGCCGCCCAGAGTGGGCCCGGCGGGGCCCGCGATAAAGCCGACGGTAAGGCCCAGCCGAGCACCGGATGCGGCAGTTGAGAGGCCAGCAGCGGCGCCGGCTGCTGTGCCGAACGCGCCACATGTTTTGCGTCCGATATGACGGGTGGCAATCCTGGTGGATTGGCAACGGGGACAATTTGATATCAAGGGGTGTCCTCTTTGAAGATTCTTGGGCTGAAGCAGTACACTAAATCCTGCTATCGAATCGATGATATATATCTGAAAACTGGTTGAAGAGGCCCACAACGAAGAGAGCAGTATCAAGAGAGGTGAAAAGATCTTTTCTATTAACCTGGTTATCCCTAGCCGATACTAACCACAGCCCCTTGGCAGGAGAAAGAGAGTTTAATCGAAAGATTTTTTGCTGCGAATGCCGAATGGACAATTGCGCAGATGTCCTATCTGCTGGAGCAAGTTGGCTTGATGAATGCGGAAATGGACACATTAGCCTATTTCTCTGCTGCACAGAGGACTCAGGAAGCTCATATGGTTGTTTCGGCAATTATCGGCATTGTTATGACCATGGATATTTTAACAAAGATCGCTGGGAATCCTTCGATTAGAGGTTAAAAAATACTGCGCCTAAGTATTTCTGACCGCGCAACAATGCTGATAAATATCAGCTAGAACTATAAATTACTGTCTGGATGAAATTTCGACACGCAGGCGTATCTGATGCCAGATCGTTTCAGTACTTCGGTATAGGTAATATTGCTGTTTCAATTAATGGCTGGAAAAGTGCAATTCGGAGAGGTTGTCGGCTCTAAATGAATATGACACCTGTTTTTAGTGTTTCGTTGAATTCGCCAAAGCTACTTTCTCGATGCAACGTACGAACCTGCCACAGATAGAATGAGCGCAACGAGCCGCAATCAGCATCGGCGCCATTGCGGTATGTCTTGCCCTTCGAAATTAGCGCTGTACCACAATTTCCGCCTAATTGTCCTGGTCTCACAGGCCCCCAGCCCACGTTCCAGTAGCGGAGGTTGGCGATGATTTGATTCTTCGCCTCGACCCGGAGCTGACCTTCCTGAGGTGTGACTATAATCTCCCTCACACTAGGCATCGTCGGTAGGAAGAGGCGTGATGGATACAAGTCATGCTGAAGATAACCTATTCGCCTTAAATCCAGTGTTCCGGCCAAAGGCCAAGCACCCGAATCTTTATCCGTAAGTTCATTGAGAGTCGGAGGAGCCACGATTGTCGTTGTGCTAAGCGGCGTCGGGGCTTGACTAGACAGGTCCTGACCATGTTTCCAAAAGAAGTCAAGATTGCGGGCGAGGTCAATGCCCTCGATATCTCGATCTGCCGGTTGCGACCACCGTATCAGTGAGATCTCTACACATCGCTCCATCGACATTATGATTGGTGAGCTGAAAGCGATAAGTTCGTCGCCTGGGTGTGATTTTTTTACGCGGCTGATGAGAGCGCGAAAGGACGTCTCGGTTGTCGCGGCTTCATCGTCGAATTCGGTAGACGCAGGAAACCAGTCAGGAAGTTTTGGCCTAAGCTGAGCTAAAGTCGGATGAACGGGTAATGCTAAAAGCGACTTCTGATCCACCAACGCTGAAGGCATCCCCCAAAACTGTTTGGCCACCGCCAGTGTACGAAGATAGGCGGAGATGGCGCGAAGAGCGGCGCGAGCAGAAAGTAGGCTAATGAAGCCTTCTCCCAGCGATCTCACGAAGTACGCCGGATCACCTTGATGTGATGCTTGCGGGTAGGCGGCTCGATTCGCCACCCATTCGAAGGCCATCTGTTGGACAAAAGGAAGCTTAGACTGTGCCTCAAGATTCTGCATCGAAGTCTGAAAAATTCTAGGCAAGTCAAAGCCTTGCACGCCGTCAAAATCATTTGGAAACTCGAAGTCATCCTGTACTATATTCAAGTCCATGCTAATGAAATGAGCAGACAGCCCTAGGCTTTTCACAATTAGGTCCGAGAGCGGGGATGGTTTAAGAATGCTTCCCGGTAGCGCTTCCGGAGGCCGGTACTTAGCGTTTTGTGACGCTATCCAGAAGATACATAGTACTTCGATTACTTCAGCCTCAAGTTTTCGAGAACGCAATAGCTGGAGTAGCGATAACTCTGTTTCAATCCTCGTGGCCGGCTCAACCAGCCGAGTCGCGAGTTCTTGCATGGTCCACCATCTCGAGGAGGTCGAAGGCCAGCCTAGACGAGCGATCAAAATGCGTAGGTCGTTCATCGATCCTCCGAGGTTTGAGATGAGACCAGCTCAGTCATCCAGCGAGGCTGTTTCAATGGCAGAGTTCGCGTATCTTCCACCACGCAATTAATCATAGTTTCCGTGAACTCGACTGCCTCCGCGATGCGGCCCTGTCTTATGTAAAAATAGACAATAGCCTCGGAGGGGGCGATGCGCGAGGATGTCAGCTCATCGAATGGGCCATAGGTCGTGTCAATTACGAAATCGTCACAGCGCATTGGGTAGACTTCAGCCACCAGATCTAGTCTGCTTTGAGTGCTTTCTTCAGTCTCCAAGTGGCCAATCCAACCGCCACTTCGAATTTGCGCCTGCACAAGGTACTTCCAGGCTGCTGGTAAGCCACTCATCTTACGCTTTGTTTGAAACGCGAGATCTGCAATAGCTAGAACATCCCTCGACCATCGATTTTTCGAAAAAAGAAGCTTGCTAACCTCGTCAAGTACTTGCTTTCCCCGATCTTTGGACTCCCAATGTTCATACCAAGTACGTAAAAGCTCTGGTTGCTGCGTGTAACTATCCGATAGACTTTCTAATAGATCTTCCAGCTGTTCGGGTTGGAAGGTAGTTACATCGCCTCTATATGGATTGCTACCAATACTACTTTCCGAGTAGCCCCTATTTTTCAATAGGCCGATATTCCACCCGCTGTGGGCGTCGAGTACATGAAGAGGCTTGGCAGCTGAATTCCACCCGGTTCGAACATGGTGTTGCAATGTATCGCGTACCTCAGCATGGAGACCGGTGCGCATCAGCGTATCCAGCGGCCAATCATCTATAATTCCTTGTTTGATATAGGCTTGCAGGCTATTTTCAGCAAGCGACCAATCGCCCGCATAAGTGTGTTCTTCATATTTCACCACCAGTGCGGAAGGGCTTAGCTTTGCGAGTAGACAATCAGCTTCTGCAAGGACGTGCTTTGTCCCCTTGCCGTCTGTGTAATCTAATACATGATGGATTTGCGGTGCGATTGTACTAAGTAATCGCCGGGCTTCATCCGCCGCATCATCAACTAAGTACCCGATAGCGTCGACGGTATTACTAAGCATTGGGTCTTTGCGATGTGCGTAGCCGGTGCTCAGTTCCCAGGTTTGCGTGCATAGTTCACGCGCTTCTTCTTTCAAGTTGTGGGCGACCGAAATCGCACATAATTCCAATGGTGTTTGTAGATGCACGCTTGTCTCCACATGAACTTCAGCGTCAAGAAGCGATCGTTGAGCGCGGACGAATGCAATAGCCGCTTCGTCGGCCATTTTTGCCAGCGATCCGGCGGCGTACTGAGTACGAAACGATGCGCTATCAAACCATCTGCATCTCGAGGCGGCGATGATCGTTGCAGATGGCAGTGGCGCATCGTCAATGCTCTTCATGAGAGTGCTAACGAGGCGGATGTCGCAAGCGATTCGGTGGAGAGCAGCTCGGAAATCTTCGGCGGCAGATGTCATGTCATAGCTCTGCCTAAAACTGCGAAACTCTATTGTTTCAAATTGTGCATAAAGCTCGTGAAAATCAACAAAATCTCCATGCCACCATCTGCGAGCTACTTGGAGGCCGATAGTAGAGAGATGGTCCAGGAAATTGGTTATATTCTCTTTACCCTCGTAGACAGGGGCTCGAGTACACTCAAAATAAGCTTGGTTTTGCTCCGCCATGCAGAGACCAAGGTGGGCTGCGGTAAAGAACCAGTAGTGTGCTAGTAATGCTAGGCTGTCATTTCTTTTGGAATAATCGCTTTTGGGCCAATCGCTCGGAATTGGTGCGCTTAGGGGCTTGGATAAGCGCGTAATCAAAGTCTCTATTACGGCCACAAGCGGGGTTCTCGTAACCGCCCTAAAATCGTCGCGATTGGTTATGTGGACTGCAAGATGAGCAGCAGTGCGCGCGCAAGCATTGCTGATGATGTCCTTTTTCGATCCATCCTCGAGTGCAGAAGCAACCATCATTAGATCGTCTAGCTTAGCTTCATCAACCATTACCTGGACACGAGGTAGCCATACGGCCTGGTCATTATCCGAAACCAACTGGGTGGCGCTCTCAGGCGTGGCGCCGATGATGCCGATCTGCGCAAATGCGCTGGCCAGGAAAGTAAACTCCTCATAGCCTGACATTGACCTATACCTGCTAGAGAACCGACTCAAGCCCCTAAAACGACGGAGTGCCTCGTTAGCGCAGGTCGCTGCCCCGATTCGGTCGTTACGAAAATGCAGAGCCAGACCTAGTGCGGCGACGTGTAGGATGTCAGCCTCATGACGGGACGCAAAAGCCTCACGTATAACGCTTTCTTCTGTTGTCACAGCCAGCGTGTAAAAGATGAGACGTGCTTTTTCATCATCTGGCATTTGAAAATCGCTGCCTTCTACCATTCGGGCCTTTAGGTGGCTCAGCCTATAGGCGTCCGAAAAAGCGGCGTTTTGAAGCGCTATGGGTAACGCATCTGATAGAAGCGTGTCGAACAGAGACTGTGGGTATCCCTCTTCGAGGCGACGCATAATCCAATCCCGTGTTAATCCAGTGATGAGATTTTTCGGGTGGCCGAGCTTCGCTTGGACTGTCCAAAGCCAGTTCACGCGCAACGAGGTCGGGGCAGAATGCTCAAGCCAATCTGCGACTGCGGGAATAAGCTTTTCTATCCGGTCCCCGTAGCCATCTGTACTGCGCACGAAGACCGCCAAGCTTTCGTGGAAGACTTTAAGTCCGGCTGTTGATGAGTGAAGCAAATGCTCCACGTTCTCAACTTTAGGGTTCGGAGCGTTAACCCTGGAAGCAATCTCAGAGAAGGCGATCTTTGGCCAGAAGAATGGAAAAGCGCAAATTAGCCGTAAGGTGTCCTTTAGGCTAGGAGGAAGTTTCGTCCAAAGCGATGCATAGTAGAATTTTGCGTCGTTGCTAAGATCTCCTTTCAAACTTTGAACGTGCCAGCTGGAAATTGCATGCCGAAAATGCTGCAGCTCAGCAGTGGCGTAGATAACATGAAGAGGGTGGCCGTTAGTTTTCGCGCGAAGGGCGGAAGCTATGCTTTGGAGTTGTTCTTCGGATTCCTGCTTGTCTACGAGGCCCGTCGTAATGCGACCTTCTTTTGCAGCTTTTTGAAGATAGGAGAAGATCGCGTTCTCTGACATTGCCGGTAAGGTACGCCATACGGACTTGGGCGCATATGCAAGAAGATCGCATGGCAACTGAACATCATCTACCGATTGTGTACCTACTAGCAGTACTAAGTTGTCCGGACAAGGGATCACCTGAGAGAAAAGGTCGTCTAGCGGTCGCTTATCTTCGGTGTTAGCACGCCAGACATGATCCAAGCCATCTAGTATAAGCACGAGCGGCTTGCCCGACGCTCTGAAATGAGAGGCATGGGCCTCCAGACGTGCACGTAGATTGCCTGTTGTCTTTGGGCTGTCGTCACAGATCTGGTCTAATTGTGCCTGAATGGATTGTTCGACCATGTAGCTATTTAGTCGATCACGGCCACGTTCTGTAGTTGAAAGAAAATAGTGGTGGCGAACCACGGGTATTTCCATTTCCGATAACGAATCGCACAATGCGCTTAGGTACGTGCTCTTTCCCCGTCCAGGTGGACCTGTCAGAACAATTACTTTCTCTTTTGCTGCACTGGTGTCTCGGAGAAAATCATGATGAAACATCTCGTCCGGGACTTCATAGTCTGCGGGAACAAAAAAATCTTCTGGCAGCGGCGCCGGCGGTGAGGCGCGCAGGATAGTGTGGATTTCTGGAAGCGTGATCCAGCCATCCGGATAGGGCGTATTTTTCTGAATTGCCCAGTTCAGGGCAACAGTTTTCAGCACAGCTATGCCTTCAGGTGTTCCATGTGGTTGAAGGCGTGCATCAACTTCATACTCCAATTCGATATAGCTCTTGTCGCTGTGGTGGATCTGTAATGCGTTGAAAAATGACTCGCAATCTTCAAGGTTGCCGAGCTGAGATACCACCTTGTATCGTTGATTCTCCGGGATTTTATAAAAAGAAAGCCTGCCTGCAACAAGACAGGCCTCGATTTCAAAGTCGGGTCGGCGATTTGTAATAAGAGAAATTTCGCCAATACGCTTGCGATCAAGACCTTTAAAAGAATCGAACCACTTTTTAAGCATAGACCTTGAACGTGCTGTCTTCCCTGGCTTTTCTAGGAGCCAGTCCCAAGAGAGTGCATTCAACTCTGGGTTAGGAGTAAATTTAATCTGCTGGAGGTCTATGATGCCGTCGCTTCGTTCTATGACAATGTCATCAAGGCTTTTCGGCGCTTCTTCTTCGTCGTCGCACTCGAACTTCACTCGATTGTAGCGTACCGGTGCGTCAAGCCAGTCGCACAATACTTTAAGACCCTGTCGGTTTTGATAAACGTAGCCGGCAGCAGGTATTGCTGTGTTTTTGATATCTTTAGACATGGTGTTGTGACTTGGCCAGTTCAGTTCTTATCCAGGTTTCAAGAACATCAACTCGAACGAATTGAGTCGGGACAAAGTAAGGCGGATTGACCATCCAATAAAATACGTCGCGACTTACGTAGAGCTCTACATCTTTGATTGGTGCATCCGATATAGGCCAATTAAGTAGCTCAAGCAGTTTCGTACGATTCTGCTCTACGAACCTTCTGCGGCGGCGTATGCGACTAAACTGCCCGGCATGATCATCCTCCGCCTTACCAAACATTTTATCGCGTAGACGGCGGCCGTCTTTCATTGTGTGGGACGGTTGATTGTATTTGCATTCGACGGTTACAAGTAAGTTTATATCGGGCCAGTACGCAAAGACATCGAAGTCTCCCACATCATCAAAGTTGTAGGCGCGAAACTGCCTATAAAAATCGACGCCTCTGAGAACAAAAGGGGTGTGCCTCTGAAATATCTCTTCAGCACGAAGCTCCAATCGCTTCTCGATGCTTTTCTTTATCTCTCGGATTAGCGGTTCAACGTGCCGCCAACCGAAGTCTGCGGGGAGGCGACCATCACGTACGGTTGACATCCATATATGCATGGCCCGGCTGGCTGTCTCTGCCCCCCAACGTAATGTCTTCCCATCGCTTACCAGTGGTCTGATTGTATATCGGTGAATCCGCTTATTATGCTCCCAGTATGGAACGTCCGCTTCATCGACGTCCTTACCTGGAAGCCTGCGAATACCTGATGATGAAAGTGTTAGGAACGTGATGATTCTCGTGCTTTCGGATATATCGAGTCCTTCAATGCTCTCCGAGAGTTTTTTCGCTAGATGATTTTGACATGCGGTATAAGAAAGCGAAAGATCTTTACCGAGGCCATGCCGATGAGGTTGTGATAGGACTAAGAGAACAGTCAATAAGCTTTGCAGGTCGAATCCTAGGTCGGCTCTGAACGCGCTCTTGAGTTCTTCTGATGTGAGTAAACTTTCTGACTCGCCTTCTACAGTATCGCTGTCGCTTGCACCCAGGCCCAATCTATACCTTGCATGTTCGCGCGCGAATTCCATACGCCATTCATCAGAGCCTCTTGAGAAGAAGACTTCTGGGAGGTATGAATCGTCGATCTCAACGCCACCCACGTCTATTTCATTGTGCAGTACGTCGCTGGTGCCAGCTAAAACCATAAGCCAATCAACTAACGCAACTAGCTCGCGCAGCGCATTGTCCTTTACGTCTGCGGAACCGCTTGTAGGTGAACTGATGACTTTTTCTAGCAGATATCGATAGTGACGAGCGGCAGTTCCCAGTTCTTTTCGCGCCTGCTCAACTGCGTCTATTCTGTCGTAATCGACCTCATGAGAAAGACTCTGACGGGTTCTCTGGATTCTCATTCTCTCAGCGACAAGAAGAGCATCGTGCTGCTCAATGAACGCCTTATTAAGCTGATCCGAGTCGAATGATGCCAGTCGACTTTCGATGAAAACGCGCAGGCGGTCCCGGGCAGCGTCTACTTTGGCCTTGGCTTCAGAGAGTTCGTATCGACCCGGTGACAGACCGAGCTCCCTAATTTTTGTAGCCAGGTGTCTACGTGCAAGCTTGTAGTCGGTGGGCGAGGGAATGGTAGGTTCTACGTAGTCAGGGACGTCGACATTTCGGGGAATCACGCTTAGGTGATAACGAGCGGGTTTGGAGGTCTCGCTAGATAGTCGCTCTGCAAAGCCGCTGGGTAATTCCATCTGGTACGTGGCGTGCCACCTTTCGATTGTCTCTAGCATACAGCGAATTTCAAACGATTTGTCTTGGGCGCCACTAAGTCCTGCTAGCACTGCACGTGAATTAACTTTCAACTGAAGCAGCGCCGGACGATCGGGATCTTCTTCCACTGAAGTTATCACGCGCGCGAAGTCGTCTATCGAGAGAGGTGTCTCCTGCGCGTCAACTGAATGAGCTGGGTCTGCCTCGCACGTGAATAGGATGTGTGGCCGTCGAAGCAACGGCAAATCCGACATGAACTTGCCACAGAGGTTGAAGCAGTCAGCAAGTAGCTGAGCGAACAGGTTGACCAGCTCAGCGTCCTCAATGCGCAGATCTTTACCGATTCTCATCAAAACTTGAATGGTGCAGGAGCCGACTGACGTTGAATAAGCGACAGCGTTATGATGGCGCGATTCGAGCTCTATGACACCTTTGGTATGGGGGGACAGCCACCAGCCAGAAGAGCCGTCCGGGAACACCTTGGGAGCATGCGACCAGAAGTCTGCAAGTACTTGGAATCGCCAGGACGTACCCCAATGAGGGTCTAAAGCGATATAAGTTGGTGAAATGGCCCCTTCGACAAGCACTCCGTCCGTATCTTTAAATGATGCAAAGAGGTCTGCAGATCCGGAAGAAAGTGGGCTAAGGAAGCTTCTTTGTCCGTCGACGAATTCCCAATAACGCTCCAATTCGTTAAGGTCACTCATGCTATCAAAAATAGTGATTAAGTCTGCCAATGGCAGCAGGCGGGTTGGACGTTCGGGCGCTAAAATTGAGCTAAGAGCAGTACTTGCTTGAGTCGCCACGATAATTATGTGAATTTCTTCAGCACTTGGTCCGGTTCCGTCTTCTGACAGCATGAACCTACCCCGTTTTGTAAGACGGAAGTGGAGCGGAGCGCCGTTTCTTATCTTCTCGTAAACGCCTTTAGCCTCGATTGCCAGCCGCTCAGCTGATGCGTGGTCGCATGCGCAAATGAGGTAGATCCCGGAGTTGGCTGAGATAATGCAGCTGACAGGAAGGCCCTCACATGGGGTATCACCAAGGAACAGTGTTAAAGGGCCCCAAATTGTGCCTTGGAATCGTTCCGCCACGAAATGAGCTAGTTTTTGATGTGCTTGGGGAGATACATCTGCTGACTTCCCGCCGGCCCAATGGTCAATAATAAGTGCCGGAGCACTACGGATTGACATCGGCACCCAGATGCCATCACGTTCTACTGCTAAGAATGGGAGAGCTGCCCCATTCATGACCGCATCTGCGAAAGCATCTAATGTCGCAGGTGCTTTAAAGTCGCCAAAATGAACCTCTAACTGGTATTTAGTCTGAGCTCGCCAGTCAATAATGTTGGTGCCGACTTGTTTAAGTGCTGAATTGCAAGCTAACCAAAAGTCCTCCGGAGGTACCTCGGAATGACCTGGCTGTGCCTCGAAGGCCCTGTCGGTGTTCATCCATGGTATCGACTGAATAATTTGCGCTTGAAGAGCGATGGCCAGATTCATCTGAGTTTGTGCCTCTGGAACGGCAGCGTAAGTGATGCGAAATGCTTCTATGAAGTCTGGTGTTCGCTCAATGCAGCTGCCGTAAAAAACCGGAACGAAGTCTCGGTCAAGGCGGACCCTGGTTTGACCCCAGTCGGCCTCAGGCGCAAAATCTTCAAGCATCGGGAATTCTGGCAATGTTGTGTACAGCGCTTCTGTGAACCTCTTGAAGTCTGCGTAGCTGGCAATCGCGGCTCCTTCTTTGGTATCACACGGCATTTCTAAGAGCGCGCGCCAAGCAAAGACGTGTTTGACCGGGCTGCCGGCGTTGGGTGGCCACAGTTCAGAGACACTTAAAGCAATCGCTGCATCGAGACTATTATATCTACGGAGTAATGCCTGCGTCGCGCTGATATGCCTGCGAAATGTGTTTTCCTGATTACTTTCACTAGTCATTTGCTTTAGAAGTGCAGGCTTTACATGAAACGGATGATTGGGGCCTGTGTTCTCTCGAGCAGCCCTGCGTTCTCTTTTTTTTCGGGATTTCCTTCCCATGTCACTTTTCCGCAGCGTCAGTTGAAATCAAGGTAAGAAAGACGGGGTTTTAAAAGATTATTGGGTGAGGTCAAAACCCTATCTTATTATTTAAATGTGGGATATTTAAATTAGGATTCCTTCGCTTTGATAAGAAGAATATAGAGCTGATATTTATCCGTCTCTCGATTCGAATTTTACTGTTGGTTGGCGCTAGATTCCAGACTGATGCCTATTTCATCAGCCTGCTAAGCGGATATTGAGCGTCTATCTAGGATGTTTCAAGTCTTGTGATCAGTTCTTTCCGACGGCTTATCCTGTCAGTGCAATAAATCCAGAGTAAGGCTGTGACCGTTGGCAATCCATTCCAATGAAAGGAGCCCTTAGAGATACTTTCCGGTTACGCAATGCGGCTCTAAATCATGTTTCGTAGACTTCCAGCTTCGTTCGTTCAAGTCCAAAAATAAGTGTACGTTTTGGTAAAGGTTTTAGGTCCAGTGCGAAGAAATACCCTATAAATCAAAAATAACACACCCTTGCATCAAGAGTTCCCAAAAAGAAAAGGTCGTATATCTTCGAGGTTTGCTACCACTATAGGGTGGGCGCGACCTGAGCAGGCAGCCTGATCGTCGACTATTTCCGCATTTAATGACTGCAGGACGTAGTGACACATGGATTGTCGCGGTCGTATTAGGAGGACCCCGTTAGTCATCCCGTACTCGGCTTCCACCATCGTCCTCTCTTCCGTTGAAAGCTTCGGGTTGGCAATAAGTTTAATGGTTGCTCGGGTATTCCAGTAGAGGTCTTTATCCCCGCTGACGTAGGCGACTCCTCGTACCGTATCCAGAGCAATTATGCGGTTCAGGTTGAAGTCTCGGTAAGACTGAGTTCTTTCATCGAAGGCGCGCGCATGCCAGCGCAGGCCGGAAAAGGCGATCGCATGTGGGTGAGTCCGACGTTCAATGCCCGCCGGGTGATTCCATGAGCGGTAGGTGATGTCGATCGGGACCCGATTCAGGATCGCCGCCACAACGTCCTGAATAACGGGCTCGCGAACGGGAATGGGGCTCGCGGTGGCAAAGTCGAAAATACCTTCGTGACGCTTGTGCCGTGCGCACAAAGTCACATATTCGTCCAGGCTGCCGTCACTGAAGTGGCAGCGAAACGAGCCGCTGGCGCGGTACTGCCGTCGGGAGGCGTCATACTCGATTCCCCCGAAGCGGGCCCGGTAGTCGCGGAAGTCCCTGCCCGCATTGGTGCGATCCAGGCTGAAGAGTTCTCCCAAGGTAGTGGCATTGCACCCGCCTTCCCAGCGAATCAGGAGCTCCAGGGCCTGATGGCGCGTCTCGCGCCGGTAGTCGTGATGGCTCATTTCAGACGCTCTATCGCTACCAGCTCCAGAGTCTTGCCGGCCGCCAGCAGTCGTTCCTGGGTGAATCCCGCCTTTCGCTCGCCCAGGAAGTCCACCCGCTGAGCCAGAACGGAACCTGGTGTCACGGTGTTTTGGACCCGGGTCCACTGGTCTTGCTGACGGTCAAAGTCCGCTTCGCTGCCAGGGAAATCTACTAGCTCATCAATGTCAGGTAGGAGGATCTTCTCTGCTCCCAAATCCAGGGCTATCGCCAGACCGGCCGGATCGAAGTCAGGGTAGGCATAAAGACGGAGTCCGTGTTGCTGGGCCATGGTCTGGGCCCAGGTTTGGCCGCTGGCATGCTGCGTGTCGCCGCGGTACACCGCGAGCCACCGGTGTGGCTCCACCGCCAGCAGTTGATTCCGGAACCGGTGGAACGCTCGGCTGTTCTCGATCACCACCAATGCCCCTGCTTCAAGCGAGCGGATTGAATCGCTAGAGAGCGACAGGCAGGCATTCTCCACGGGCAATACCGGTAGCTCATTGCCGTTTACCCGCACGCCCGGGCTCAGGGCTTGTACCAGCACCCGTTTGTCATGGGTTGATCGGCTAGCATGCTTCTCGTGGAGGCTGTGAGCGGCTACCTCTTCCCGGTGTCCGGTGCCATAGTATTCCGGTGGTGTATCCCAAGGCACCCCTTCGCGTTCCAGCCAGATCTTCAGCTTGTCCCGCTCTGCCGGCGTGATCACATACTCCCGACCCACGACCCGACCGTATCCCTGATTCGCCAGCGCCTCATGGGAACGGTTAGCCCTGTGCTCACGTTTGGCCGACTGGGCCACGGTCAGAGCTGCCTGAATCACTCGTTTAGTCGGCATGGGGTGCTGTCCTTTCGTAGTGCACGGCCTGGGGCAGTTTTTCCTCAGGGACGGTGTCGGCGTAGATGATCAGGTCGTGGAAGCGTTCGGTACCGGACAGCGGGTGGTCGGCCCGGGTGACGATCTGGCGCTTTATCTTCTCGCCGAGCAATGCGCCCTCCGCAGTGGAGGCTCCATCTTCAATGTGGGTGTTAAGCGCGTAGAGGAACGTCGCCACTGCCCAGCCGGGCAAGGCAGGATCGTCTGGCGCGGATTCCCAATATTCTCGAGCGCTTACGGGCGTCCTGGATGCCAGGGCCTCGGCAATCAGGGCATCGAAGTGCCGCAGGCCTTCCGGTGGCGCCACCGCCTTGCAGGTGACATCCGCGCCCTGGAACGTGGAAGCCGGGCGGGCCTGCGCCTGTGATGGCATGTTGAGCTTGGCGGCCAGCTCGGCCACATCCTCGGCATAGAGGGTCGTGTTCGCATTGGGCCCGAGGTCCGGCGCCGCCGCGAGCTGTATTGGGGGGATCCGGTTTACGCCAGGGCACTTATCGGCCCTGGCGGCCGCTTTAGAGGGGAAGAACCCGGGATCCGCCTGGAATTTTGCCACCACCGCCCGAATTTTCAGGGCGCGTTCCTCTCGCTGCCGATCCTTATGCAGCCATGCCGTGATCTCGGAGTTGGCCACATTGATCCGTTCGATAACGGGGATGGTGAGAATCCGAAAATCCACCACCCGGCCCACAAACCAAGAATCACTGTCGAACGGCGCCTCGCGCAGCTGCTCCGTCACTAGGTGGTACTCCTCGGTGAGCTTGGAGAGTCTCTGGTGGTAGAACTCATTCATGCGACGGCGCCGGGCCGTCTCCGTTTGAGTGCCGATGTTGTCATGCACCTGGCGTTCCGCCTTGCGGGAGCCATCATCGAGCTGGTCATAAATACCGTCCAGACACTCCTGAAGGTCAGTCTCAGCCATCTCGATCTGGTCCAGGTCACTGCTCAGCCGGGCCTCCCGAAGCGATTCAAGCAGGGTAGCAGCCAACTCCACATGGCCGCGCAAATCGGTATTGATCAGGCCAATCCGGTGAGGGCGCAACGCGTTGTCGAAGGCTTTGCGCATGTCCGGGCTCAGGGTCACGGCATCGCGTTCACTGTTGAGTCGCAGAATCTGCCCCTTGATGAGCCGATCCGCCCGTCGGGCATCCCCGTCCGCCAGCGGCACTTCACGCTTCTCGTAGGCTTGGACGACCAGCTCTCGGGCCTTGTCCAGCTGGCGAAGCAGGGCGCCCAGAGGATGCTGATTGAGTGGTTTGTCCTTATCGGAGCTCACAAGAGGTCCTTCTGACTATCGGTACCCTGCCCAGGGAGCGGGAGCTCTTCGTTTTCCTGGATGAACACGATGATGTCCTGGATCAGTTCCACACGGCCGGTGAAGGAATACACTTCTCCGTCCTGGCGGGCCGGCACCAGTAGTCCTTCATCCTTCAGGGCCTTGATCAGGGCATCTACCTGCTGCCGGGTCCCTGATTGCGGCTTGGATGTCTTCAGCTTCCCCAACTGGTCGCGCAGGCTAGGGCTCACCTCGGCGGCAGCAACCACCTGGTTGGGGCGGATCACTTGCCCTGGGGCCAGCGCCGCGTCCGCGTCGGTTGCCTCCATCAGCAGATTGATGACATTCAGGTGCTCGCGCAGCGACACCATGATCTCCCGGAAAAGTCGGGTGGCATCGGCGCGGGCGGGCTCGTCGACACGGGTGTGTACCAGGTAATACCCAGCCCCACCGGACGTCTCAGCAAGTTCGTAGCCAAGGGCACGCACCCACTCATCGACCCGCCTGCGTACTTCGCTGTCTTGCAGGAGCCGGGCTTGCTCGGGGGTGGACCAAGGGCAGAGCACCTCCCCCTGCAGGAGCCGTTTCAAGGTATCGGTGTAGACCGGCGAGGGCATATCACTCATCAGGAGGGCTCCCTGTGTTCGGTGGGCGGGCCAGGGGGCATAGGCGCCACGCGCTGCCCGGGCCATTGCATCTGGATGAGACGACGCCGGCCGTTGTTGATCTCCAGCTCGTAGGCCTCATGGAAATACGCAAGATCGGCCGGGCGGAGGTCCGGCGTCGCCGTGAGCAGGGCGATATCGTGCTCCGCCAGCATCTTGAACAGCACCCGCCGGTTGGTGGCATCGATAGTCCCGAGCTCGTCCAGCGGCCAGAGCATCGTCACCGTGTGCTTGCCGCGGACCAGATCGACGAAGCCCTGGAACAGCAAGATCAGCACGATGGCCGACAAGCCGTTGGAGGAAATCTCCTCCAGCTGTCCGGCGTTCACCGCTGTCATGGGCCGGCCCTCAATCTCCAGGTGGAACTTGAAGCGGATGAGGGAGGAGAAGTCCTCCTGCTGGCCGCGCTTGTCCCGAATGGTTTGGCTGTAGGCCTCAATGGCCTGCACCAGCGCGCGGTCTGGTAACTGCTTTCGGCTGGATTTGGCCCAGGTGCGGTACAGCTCCGCCAGCCGCGTCAGGTCTTTCCAGAAATCGAGCTCGGACAGGTCGAGGGTGATCTTGGGCTCCACCCGATCGATGAGATCGAAGTGCAAGTCCTGCTCCAGGTGGGCCACCAGGTCCCGGTTGAACTTGCGCACCCCATTCTCAAATGCCTCAAGGCCCAAGCGATAGCTGTCCAGTGTGCTGAGGTAGTTGAACGCCACCAGCAGCTGGTCCTGGGCGAGCTTGTGGCTGCCGCCTTCGAAGTATTCCTCGACGGCTTTCGCCTTGCTGACCACCGCAATGTCAGTGCCGGCCCAGTCTGCTTGGCGCTGCAGCCAGTAGTCGTGGCTGGGGCTACCGGGATAACGCTGAAAGGCGTCCACGAAGGCATCCACTACGCGGCCAAGACGATCCAGGTCTTCCTGAGCTAGCCGGTGCTGCTCCAGGTATTCCCGGATCAAGGGCTCGGCGGGCAGGGTGCAGTAGTACTCCAGATCCTCCTCCGGGGCGGTTAGGCCCACATTGCCGGCGGCCTCCCGAAGGGCCGCGCTGGTCTGTAGTATCTGCTGTGCCGTCCGTTTGTTCTGGAGTTCGCCGCGCTGGGCCGCTAAAGCCTGCTCGGTCTGGCGCTTTTCGTTCGTCCAGGCGGCCCGCAGGGCCTCAATCTGATCATCAAACTCGTCACGCTGGGCCCGCAGTTCCTCGGCGCGTTGTGTCGCCACGGCACAGTCCGGCCAGTCGTTCTCCAGAAACGCCTGGTAGGTCTCCACCTGAACTCGGTAACTCTCGAGCTGCTTGCAACGGGCATTGAGCTCGTGGATCTCTTTTTTCAGCCTCGCGATGTCGTCAGGGTTAACCCCGCTTTCCGCAATGGCGGACTCCAACTGGGCTGTCAGTCGAGCCATGGTGGTCTCATGGTCGGTCTGGCGCTGACTCTTGGCCTCGGCGAGGGCCACCAGTGCTTGCTCATGCTCGTTGGCGGCTGCCGTCAGCGAGGCCTCATGCGCCGCAGAAAGCTTGTGGCGGGCCGCGGCCTGCTCTTCGAGCAACGTTGCATGTTCGTCCTCAAGCTCGCCGAGCCAGGCCTTGGCTGCCTCCAGATCCGTTTCAAGACGAGCCCGCGCCTGGCGCTCGGCGTCCCGGTGAGTGGCCTTCGCAGTATCAAGAGAGTCTGTTGCCTCCCGGCGCTTGCGCCGGGCAATGTCCGCGACGTTTTGTGCGGTACTGCTGGCCTTGTTTGCGGCCTCCCGGCGCGCAGCGGCCTGGTCCAGTTCCTTCTCCGTTTGGACGAGGCGGCGCTCGGCGGCCTCGTGCTGGTGATGAGCGTCGTCATAGGCAGCCTGCAGCGCCTCAGGCGTTTCCGGCGCCGGCAAGGACTCAACGTCCATTCGCACACCAGCAAAAACCAACGGTTCCGCCCCGGGCACCAGCGCCGGGGCCAGGCCGTTTTGCCGAAGCAGCGTCGGGTTGATCACCCGGCCCAGGGTGTCTTGCCAGCCGGGCAGTGACCCATCGAGGAATTGCATCAGGGACCCGGGTCCGCCGGCTAGAAACTGCTCAGCATGCGCGAGTTCCTCCTCAGCCTTGTCGGCCTCGTGCCGGTCCTTGTCATACTGGTTGTTGACCCGGTCAAAGTGCGCTTGGGCTTGGTTCTTTTCATCCAGGGCCGCCTGATAGGCATCAACCGTTTGCTGCGCCTCCTCATCCCTTGAACGATACAGCGCCTCGGCGGCTTCAAGCTGGCGGACTACCCCGGGGTCTACCCGGGGGTGCTTGAGCTCAGTCTGAAGCCGAATCTTGTCCTCCCGGGCCTGCTGGCGCCGGTCCTCAATATGTTGTCGGCCAGCCTGCTGGCGGTCGTCGAGTGCCTGGCGGGCTTTCCGGTAATCGCCGTCCAGCCGCTCTCGCTCAGAGGCCCGGCCCCGCTCGGCTTCAGCCACTGCCTTCTGATACTGGCTTTCAGCCTGCTGGTCGCGAGATTTCTCATCGGACATCGCTGCCTGAATGGGGCCTTCCACGTCGGCCAGATCTGCCTTCAACCTCTGGTGCTCGTCCCGGCGCGCATCCAACGTGGCCAGCTTGTCGGGTAGGGTGGCGATATCCCGTGCTTTCCCGGGCAGGTCATCTGCGTCGAACCTATGTTTTCTGGCCCTAAGTTGACTCTCAATGGCCTCTTGGTCGTTAAGCTGCGCAACCACGGCGCCACGCTGACTGCTGGCCTCGGACACCTGGGCATCCACCGCTTGTCCGCGGGCTTCCAGAGCCTTCTCTTGCTCTGAGAGCGCCACGGCAAGGCCATTGATCTCCCCGTGCAACCGATCATCGAGCGCCTTGGCGGCGAGGGCCGTGGCGCTGCGTTTACCCTGGTGCAGCTTGAGTTCGCCGAGTGCCCGGGTCAGCTCGGGAAGGCGAGGGTGGAGGTCGTTCAAGGCGGAAAACGCATCAAAGTGCTCTACCAGCTCGGAGAGCTGCCGGCGGTTGGGTTCAAAGCTCGTTAGGTTGTACTGGGCCTGAGAGCTTAGGTTATTGCGTGCATAATCCTGGATGATCTGGGCAAAGTGTTCGAAGGATACGTTGCGCTGGAACATGTGGGTGACCAAGGGGACAACGGCGCCCATGCGCGCATTGCGCGAGACCAGGCTGTAGCGCAGCTGGTCCCGGTGGGTCCCATCAAGGAGGATCGCCCGGTACTCGTCATTGCTTTTGCACACGTAATGGGCCAGGCCGCGTTCCTTCAGGCGCGGGAGAAGCTCGGAGGATGGCAGGAATTTCTGAGCCTGCACGTTCAGGAAGAGTGACTCATCGTAGCGGCCGTCCACCAGGACTTGCTGGTAGGTGTCGGGGCCGGAGCCGGCACGGAAGATGGCCATTTTCCGGTCGTCGTCGGCCCCCACGTATTCGAACACCAGGCAAGAAGCCTCACGCGGCATGTACCAGCTTGCGAAGCTCTTGCGGCCACTGGACGTCTTGGTGATGAGGTGCCGGGGGTGCTCCCCGTAGAAGATCGGCACTAGCCGCAGCAGCGAGGTCTTGCCGGCTCCGTTTCGCCCGTTGATGCTGGTGTGTCCAGAGACCGCCACCTCCGTGGCTCGGCCGGGCATGTAGCTGTCGATCAGGATGATGCGGGCTAGGCCCCTGTCCATGGCGGTCTCCTTGCATGATGTAAAACACATCAGGTTATTAAGGCTCAGCATATATAAAACACCACCTTGTTCAAGGGGTGGCCAAAAGGACAGTGGTGGGGCTTATTTGGGTTCGCGATTTTTCATGGCGTTTCATAAGATGCTGATAGCGTTGAATATTATGTTCTCATTGGGTGTGTTATAGTGTCGTATAATTGCATGCCGTTGCTGTATCGGCAGGAGTGGAACATGGCGCTTAACTCATTGAAATCGAAGGTAAAGTACAGGATCAGTCGGAATGCTGGCGTGGTCTTTGTGCCCGCTGATTTTAGTGATCTGTCTGATCGGGACCAGGTTGGTCGAGCCCTGCGTGAGCTGGTGCAGGAGGAGGTGTTGATCAAGTTCGGGCAAGGTCTTTATGCCAAAGCCAAGCGTTCCTCGCTCAGTAACAGGCTTGTTCCGGTAAAGCCGCTGCCAGAGCTGGCCCGTGAGGCCCTGACCCAGAAGCTGGGTGTTGAAGTGGTCTCGTCTAAAGAGCAGGCGAGCTATAACAGCGGGCGGTCTACGCAGGTACCCTCCGGACGGCTGATCGCTGTGAAGGGGCGTGTTTCAAGGAAGATGGCTTACGATGGCAAATCAATCAAATATCAGCATGTCCCCTGATCCCGACGTTATTGAGGACATTGCGGCGGAGATGGGGATCAGTTCTGCCTTTGTCGAGAAAGACTGGTATGCAGTTCAAGCCTTGAAGGCTCTTGCCGAGCACGAGAGTGATGGGTTTGAGGCGATTTTTTCTGGAGGTACCAGTCTTTCCAAGGGGTATGGACTGATACAGCGCTTTTCCGAAGACTTGGATTTCCGGTGTTTGGCGTTGCAGTCGGGAAATGCGGGGCAAATGAGAAAGCTTCGCCGTGCGTACCGTGAAGGGATTCTGGGCGCGGTTGAGAGTGTTGACGTTTTGGTGCTGGATAGAGACCAAGTTACTGTTGCCAGTAACTACGTGAAATTCGAGCTTGGCTATCCGCAGAATCATGATACCAGTGCCTCGCTACGAGCAGGCTTGCAGATTGAATTCAGTTTTACCCAGCCTCGGCTGGAAGCGGAGGTCAGGCAGGTTCAGTCTTTCGTTTCGTACTACACAGAGACTGAGCCTGAAGTCGAAATCTTGTGCCTGCCGCCGATTGAGACAGCAGCCGACAAGTTAAGTGCGTTGACATGGCGTGTGCTGAAGCGTGATCGATCAGCTCACGGTGATGATCCTGCGATGATTCGCCATCTTCACGATATTGCTGCGCTGATCTCTGTGATTAGGGGAGATCAGGAGCTGTTTGTGGATGTCGCAGAATCCTCATTTGAAGGCGATCGGCAGACAGGAAAGCGCGATACTCAGGCCCCGTTTACAGAGTCGATTCAGGAGGCCATCGAGTGCCTGGATAACGATAAGGAGTATCGCGAAGAGTACAGACAGTTTGTGGATGCGATGTCGTACGCTGACGATGATGAAAGTATGGATTTCGATTCGGCTGTAGAGATACTGGAGGAAGTCGCCGCCCTGTTCGAATAGAGATTGAAGCGGCCTTCAGTGGCTGCGATATTAACGCCTTACTGTGATTCCAGGGAGACCATCGTGTGAGCTGGTATCAAGGTGTCGTCTAATTTTTCTTTAGGAAAAGGTGTCCACTAAAGCGGGGGAACTACAGCGTCCGACACAGCAGCTGGTTAGCTGCTGGCGTCGAAGAGCTCAGCACCAAGGTCATACGGCTCGGTTTCCCCATCGTCGGTCCAGGCTCCGGTTGCTGAGATTTCGCCATCTTCCGCGTCCAATGTAAGTACTATTCTGGCTCTATGCACATTAGATTCTTTGTCGTAACGATAAGACGCTTCGCCCTCGAACGCGTCACCATTTCGTGCCAGTTGGCAACTACCCGAGTACTTGGAGCCTTCATCAACTCCCGAGAAATCGAAGACAACCTCGTCTTCCCGCCAAATGAACTGAGTCACATCAACCTTAAACTGAGGCTCACCCTCGTAATCCAGGTATATCGTTCCCCTGATCATATTCAAATTCCTTCTCTGGGTAGCTAACAGGTATTAGGACGCCGGCTCGAATAGTCAATGAAAGCGCCGGTCCAATATAAAATGTATTGCAATTATAAATATCCGATAAGACCAGAAAACCCAACGGCTTACAAACCTGTTTGCCATTTCAGCTCCTGTTCGTTTGACTTCTTCTTTTGCTGATCGCAATGATACTGTCTATATGGGCAGTGCTCACGATGGGCTGGAATATCAGAGACAGCCGAACGCTTACAATAGCCCTTCTATGTGTTCCCCTAGCAGCTTCCATGCCTCAGTTTTCTCTTTGGCGTAGTCATGGCGCAGGTAGTGCCGCCGGACCTTCGAGCCGCCCAGAAGATGGTTTTGACAGCGATCAATGATGTCGAGCGGTACGCCGATCGATTGCATCATTGTCGCTCCCGTGCGGCGCATGTCGTGCGGCGTCCATGCGCCATTTTGGCCATTTGCCAAGACCAGGCTGTCATCATGATGCCGGCCGGCCAGAGGTTTGCTGCGATTCTTGAAGCGGCACTGCCGGTCCCCGATCAGCTTGCTGACAGTCTTGGTGTTGACGTGGCTGTCTCTGGCTCTGTTGGGGAATAGGAAGGCAGTGTGGCCGGTTTCCTGGTGTAGCCGTTTGAACTGTAACAGTGCAAAAGGCGACAGAAAGACATGATGATCCTGCCGCTTCCCGCGATGCCCTTTGGTGTTCTTCGCGGGAATGAACCAGAGACCGGTGTCAAAGTCGACATGCTTCCACTCCGCTTGAAGCAGCTCGCCGATGCGGCATAGGGTCGCCAGGCAGACCCAGATGGCGCATTGCACGCGCTGGTTTACCGGTCGGATGCCGCTGTATTTCTGGCCCGCCGGCAGGGCAGCGTAATCCGCTTCCAGCTTCTCGAAGATGTCATGCAGCTCTCGGATCTCTTCGGCGGAGAGCACCCGCTCCCGTTCTTCCTGATAGTCGCTATCCAGCAGGGTGGTGACATCCACCAGATCGGCGGGGTTCCCGTCAGCCATCAAGCTGCGCCAGGGTTGCCGCTTCTCCGCCCAGCGCAGCATTTGCCCCAAGTCGTTGTTCAGAATGACGACGGAGCGGTTCAGGCCGCGAGCCTTTACCGTTCTGAGCACGGAGAGAAGGTCCTTATCGGTCAACGTGCGCAACGGCTTCTTGCCAATCAGGGGAAGTACGTCCTTGCCGAAACTTCTGCGGAGTTCGGCGTTGCCATCTTGCCGCGATACGCCATCGTCGAGCCAGGCTTCGAACAGGTCTCTCATCGTCCTGTTCTCAGACGCTTCGCGCTCGGCTTCGGCGATGGTTGAGGCAATGGCGGCTTGGGCTTCAATCCTGGCGGCCTTCTGCGCGGCGGTGGGGTCGATACCCTTGGCAACTGAGGCTTTGGCTTCGTCACGCTTGGCCCGAATCTGGGCCAGGGTTTTCTTGGGCCAACTGCCGAGGCGGTAATCACGCTTGACCCCATCCAGTTTGAATTCATAGCGAAACAGTACCGTGACGCCACGAACGCCGGCGCGGACCTTGGCGACCAGGCCGTTATCCTCGCGTAGTGTCCTGCCGTCATCCGTTGCGGTGAGGGCTTCCAGTTGCTTAACCGTCAGCTTGGTCATGTCCTACTCCCTGCAGAATCTACGCTTTGATAATTTTGCCCCACTTTTGCCCCACCGGATCGGCTGGCTGTCGGCGGATGTCAGCGGATTGGTGTAAACAGAAAAGCAGCCTGAAAGCCGCGTATTTGTTATGATAGAGGCCTCTCAGGAGGTTCGCCAGGGTCCGTGGCTATTCGTGTGGAAATTGCATGGGGTGCAAGGGGTCGAAGGTTCGAATCCTTCCGTCCCGACCAAATACAACGAAGAGGGTCAGTCGCCTGCGGGCGGCTGGCCCTTTTTCGTTTCTGGGCCTCTGTTCCATTGCTTACCTTTTCCCTCCACTGCGACTAAAGTGAATCTTCCTAATAAAATAAAAACGATCAGGGGCTACTTATGCAGGGGACGATCCGGATACTCATCGTATTGATGTCGCTGTGGTCGGCGGCGGCGCTGGCGGCTCAGCCGGCGGAGGCACCGCAATCTTCCGTTGATCTCATCGAGAGTCTGTTCAACGAAAACCAGAATGCCGGCGACACACTGCCGGATATTCTTCGCGACAAAGAGCTTGTCCCTCAGAGTTGCTGCAAGGTGTGCCGGAAAGGCAAGGCCTGCGGTAACTCCTGCATCAGCCGCAGCTACACCTGCACCAAGCCACCGGGCTGTGCCTGCGACGGCTGATTGCCGGAAAACCTCGTCCGTTTCGCCGAGTCGGGGCGGCGCCGACCCGAGTAGAGTAGGGCTGGAATGCCGGGCCTGACCGTTTCCGTCAGGCCGACGGTGTTTGAGGCCAGTGCCTCTGAAATCCGCTGGCTCTATGCTGGCCAGCCAACGTGCCACCGGGGTGAACCATGGACCTGAAAGTACCCGAGCAGGAGCGGCACTTCCGCGAGGAAGTGCGCGCGTTCCTGGATGAGTCGCTGACCGCGGAGATTCTGGAGGCGGGGCGCAAGACCACTTCGGTGTTCGCGCCGGTGAAGGAGGTGATGGCGTGGCAGCGCCTTCTCTACAAGAAAGGCTGGGCGGCGCCGCACTGGCCGAAGGAGTACGGCGGCACCGGCTGGAGTGTCGGTCAGCGGGCGGTGTTCGCCGAGGAGCTGGTGCGCGCGGAGGCGCCGCCGTTGATTCCCATGGGGCTGCAGATGTGCGGGCCCTGCCTGATCGGGTTCGGCACCGAGGAGCAGAAGGCGCATTACCTGCCGCGCATCCTTTCCGGCGAGGATATCTGGTGCCAGGGCTATTCCGAGCCCGGCGCCGGTTCCGATCTGGCGTCGCTGAAGACCTTCGCGGAGAGCGACGGCGACGACTATGTGATCAACGGCACCAAGATCTGGACCACCTACGCCCATCACGCTAACCGCATGTTCCTGCTGGTGCGCACCCGCCGCGACGGCAAGCCCCAGGCGGGCATCACCTTCCTGTTGCTGGATATGAACACCCCCGGGATCACCGTGGAGCCGATTGTTGGCCTTGATGAAGTGCCGGAGCAGTGCCAGGTGTTCTTCGACAATGTGCGGGTGCCCAAGCGCAACCGGGTGGGGGAAGAGAACGACGGCTGGACCGTGGCCAAGTATCTGCTCACTTTCGAACGAGGTGGGCAGGACTATGCGCCGGCGCTGGGGGTGCAGTTGCAGCGGCTCAAGCAGATCGCCGCGCGGCAGACCGCCGCCAGCGGTGGCAGCCTGCGCGACGATCCGGTGTGGGCGCACAAGGTGGCCGCCTGCGAGAGCGAGGTGCTGGCGCTGTCCTTTACGGAAAAACGCATCAAGTCGGCGCTGTCGGCGGGCAAGGACCCGGGCGCGCTGTCGTCGATGACCAAGATCCTCGGCACCGAGCTGCAGCAGCGGGTCACTGAGCTGGGCATCGAGACGCTGGGCAGCCAGGCGCTGGTCTGGCAGCCGCAAGCCCTGGTGCCCGGCGGCGATGACGAGCCCCTGGGCCCGGAGTACGCGCTCACCGGCATGGCGTCCTATCTCAATGCGCGGGCCTGTTCCATTTACGGCGGGTCCAACGAGGTGCAGCGCGGCATTATCGCCAAGGCGGTACTGGGCCTGTAACGGCGACGGAAGGAGAACGAGGATGAATTTTTCCCTGAGCGATGAGCAGCAAATGCTGGCCGACAGCGCGCGCCGTTTTGTGCAGGGTGGCTACCAGCCCGAAACCCTTTGGCATCAGTTCGCCGAACTGGGCTGGCTGGCGCTGCCGTTCGACGAGGACGATGGCGGTCTCGGTGCCGGCCTGGTGGAAACCATGGTGTTGCTGGAAGAACTGGGGCGCGGTGGAGTGATCACGCCTTACCTGGCCACGGTGGTGCTGGGTGGTGGCATCCTGCGCCGGGCCGACGCCGGCTGGCGGGCCCGCTATGTGCCGGATCTGGTGGCGGGCGACTTGCAGTTGGCACTGGCGGTGGACGAACAGGAGCGTGTGTTCGCCCCGGAAAACACCGCGCTGCAAGCCCGCGAGGAGGGCGGTGGCTTTGTGTTGAGCGGCCGCAAGACAGTGGTGCTCAACGGCGATCAGGCCGATCGTATCCTGGTGCTGGCACGCACCAGTGGCGAGCCCGGCGATCAACAGGGTCTGTCGCTGTTCCTGCTCGACCCGACCAGTGAGGGCGTGACCCTGACCCCGCATCGTTTGGTGGACGGCCACCGGGCGGCGCGGTTGCAGCTTGATGCTGTCCGCTTGTCCGCCGACACGCTGATTTTTCCGAAAGACGCCGCCTTCGAGCCGGTCCGCCAGGTGTTCGACGAGGCGATGCTCGCCCTGGGCGCGGAAGCCGTGGGCGCGCTGTCGGTGCTGTTGGACGACACCGTCGAATACAGCAAGACCCGCAAGCAGTTCGGCGTGCCGATCGGCAGCTTCCAGGTGCTGCAGCACCGCATGGCGGATATGTTCATGGCCCTGGAGCAGACCCGCTCGCTGTTGTTGGCGGCCACCCTGAAAACGCTGGAAGGCCATGACGACGCCCGCCAGGCGGTGCACGCGCTGAAAGCCCGTATCGGCGGCGCCGGCCGGCACATTGCCCAGGAAGCGGTGCAACTGCACGGTGGCATGGGCATGACCGACGAGCTGGCGGTGGGGCATTACTTCAAGCGTATCACCGCCATGGACGGCCTGTTCGGCGGCGCCGACCAGCACCTGGCCGCGTTCGCCGCGGGTTAGGCCTGTATTTCCCGTGCTGAAACCGCCATTCTTTGGCTACTTCGGCCCAGGGAATAAAGGTCACGCGACTTGATGGCAAAACGATTCTTCGGCAAGCGGCTGGTCTGGCTGCTGCCACTGATGCTGATAGCGGGTCTGCTGCTGCTGATTGCCGTCGCGCTGTTGGCGGTGCGCCTTAGCGGTTGGCATTGGCAGGGCCCCGGCTGGCGTGGCGGGCCGATGTTTTCCGCGGTCTGGCAGGAGCGCGACGGTTGCCGCCCGCTGGAGGCCCACGGTGTACGGTTAACCGCGCTGCGTCCCCTCACCCTCACGGTAGATACCCTGGGCATCCATGATTGCCCTGACCCGGACGCGGAGCCGCTTACGGAGTTGCCGTCGTTGCCGGCGCTGGACGTCACCGTGTGGGCGGTGCAATACCACGATTTGCCGCCGGTGATGGTGAACCTGACCCAGCGTGATGGGGCCTGGCACGGCCGCGCAGAATTCCGCGATACCCGTTTGAACGCGGAATACCGCCAGAAAAGCGGTCGCTGGCGGCTCTCCGGCACGGTGCAGGGGCCGCACCTGGATCAGCGTTTGCAGGGCGAGGTGCGCCTGCAAGGCGACGGTCTCTGGTTACCCGGGGACTGGACCGACGCGAAGCATTTTAACGGTGAACTGGCGGCATTGGGCCGTGGGCTGGGCCTGGAGAACCAGGGGCCGCAAGGTAACTTGAGTGTGCGGGCCCATTGGCAGGGCGACCTCTGGCGCTTGCAGGCGGGTCTGGACGAACCGCTGGCGGTGGGCGCCGGCTGGGTGGTGAGCCCCGGCGAGGATCTCCAGGCCCGTGGCGAAGGCGCGGCGCTGGTGCAGGCGGACGGTCGCCTGGTGGCCAACGGCCCCCAGGGTCGGGCCGCCTTGTCGCTGAGCAGTGAGGCGGCGCGGCTGGGCGAAGGGCAGGGCAGCCTGTCGCTCAGCGAAGGCCTCGGCGGCGAGGTGGCGTTCCGCTGGCGGGACGGTGAGGTAACGGTGTCTCCGTTCACGCTCAGCGGGCTGGCCGAGGATCTGACGGTGCAATTGCGCGAGCCGGTCACCGCGCCGCTGGCCATGCAGGGCCAGGCCAGCGTGCCGCTGTCGCTGGTCTGGCGGGAGCTCACTCTCGAGACCACGGAAAGCGGTCTGGCCTGGCGGCCCAATGATCTGCAGTGGCGCGGCGCCATCACCGTGGACGGACACTGGCAGGGTTACCGGGTCAGCGGCGGTTGGACCGGCGACGCCGGCCCTACGGGCGTGCGCGGCGAGCCGGCCCGGCTGCGCCTGAAATCCGCCGATCTGGACGTGACGGCACGGCTGCCGGTGGACGGACTGCGGCCGCCGCAGTGGCCGTTTCAGGCGAGTGTCGAGGGCCGCTATCAGAGCCTGCCGTTCCGGGGCTCGCTCAGCGGCGCGCTTGAAGAGGGCGTCTGGGCGGGCCGGCTCCAGGCCAGCGGCGAACACTTCTACAGCCTGGTGCCGACGCTCGGCCAGGGCGGCGCGGTAACCGCCGAGGGGCACTGGCGGTGGGGTGACAACCTGAGCCTGCTGGCCGGCAGCCGCTTGTCCGTGGGCGGCACGGTGAACGGCACGCGCCTGGTCAAACCGCTTACGCTGCGCGTCAGTGAGCCGCTGGTGATCGGCGAAGGCGGGCCCACCGGCGCCCTGGCCGTGCGCGCCGAAGGTCTGGTGGCGGAGCGCTGGACCCTGCCACCGGTGACCGGCAGCGCCCGCTTGAACGGCGCCGCCTTCCAGGCGGACCTGTCGGTGGACCAGTGGGGCACCCGGGTGTCGATGCGCGGCCGCCAGGGAAACGCCGGGCTCAGCGGCACGGTGCAGGGCCGCTCGCCGCTGGTGCCGGCCATGAGCCGTGGACTGCCGCTGACCACTCGCGCCGGCGACCTGCTGATGGACGGCCGCTGGCAATGGCGCGACGCCTTTCAGGTCGACGGCACCCTGCAGGGCGAAGCGCTGTCGCTGGATTGGGGCAGCATCCAGGCGCGCGGTCTCGACGCTGATCTGGCGCTGGACTGGCGCCAGGGCCAGGCGCCAAGCCTTCGCAGCCGTGCGCCGCTGACACTCGCCAACCTGGACGTGGGGGTGCCGGTCACCGAGGTGCGCATGGGCGTGGAGACCGACCTGGAGCAGTGGCGTTTCGAGAAAATCAGCGCGCAGGTACTGGGTGGCGAAGTGCGCGCGCCCCGGTTACTTTGGCCGTCCTCGCAGTGGCAGCCGGTGGTGCTCACCGGTATTGAGCTCAATCAGCTGGCGGCGTTGCAGAACGAAGCGGTGGTCAGCCTTACCGGGGAGGTGGGCGGCTATATACCGCTGCGCCTGGCGCCCGACAGCGTGGCGGTGCGCGACGGCCGGCTGGCCAACGAAACGCCGCTCTCGCTGGCGTTGCTGCCGGCGGCGGGCACCCAGGCGATGGCGGAATCCAACCGGGCGGTATCCATCGCGCTGGAGGCGCTCAACCCGCTGCGCGTGGAGCGCTTCAGCGCGGAAGTGGATATGGCCGAGGACGGCTGGCTGGACGCCGCCGTGCACATTCGCGGTACCAATCCGCAACGAAACGGGCTGCCGGTGGTCTTTAATTACACCCACAAGGAAAATGTGCTAGAGCTATTACGCAGTTTACGCATCGGTGAACGAATCACCGACAGAGTGATGACGGAGACCAGACCATGACAGACCGGATCAACGGACATCGCAACAGGCGCCTGCTGGCGCTGGTGCTGATGGCGCCTCTGGCCGTTGCCTGCACGCCGCGGGTGGCGCTGGAAGCCCCCAAGGAACCGATCACGATCAACCTCAACGTTAAGATCGATCATGAAATCCGTCTTAAGGTCGAGAAGGACATTGACGACTTGTTCAGTGAAGACAGCGAGTTGTTCTAGGAAGGGATCAGGAGAGAAACATGACATTTATTCGACATCTGCTGTTCGCGGTCACCTTGGTTTTCGCCGGCGCGGCGTTCGCCCTGGAGCTGGACAGCGCGAAAAGCCAGGGCCTGGTGGGCGAGCAGCCGAACGGCTATCTGGGCGTGGTGAAGGCCACCTCGGAAGCGGTGGAGCTGGTCTCCGACGTGAACGAAAAGCGCCGCCAGGCGTATCAACGCATCGCCCGGGAAAACGGCATCAGCCTGGAGCAGGTCGCCAATCTGGCCGGCCAGAAAGCGATTGAAAAAACCCCGGCCGGTGAATATGTGAAGACCCCCACCGGGCAATGGGTGACCAAATAAAACGTATCTGAAAACACGAACCCGGTTAATTCCGTTGACCGACTTGTAACGCCGGGAAACGGCATTGTAATAACCGGGTAAAATCCATACGTATTTTCGAAACTGTTTACGTTTGCCCATCCCCAAGCCCGCCTTTGCGGATCAGAATTGCGGTTGATCAGTACTGATTCGCAAAGGAGCTTGCCATGAAAAAGTCCATGATGACCGCGGTGCTTGCGTCACCGTTTCTCTTTTCCCCCGTGTTCGCCCATGAAAACGTGCCAGATACCTATGGCTACATTGGTGGGCATGCCAGCCAGTACTTTTTCTACGACAACGAAGTGATCGGGGACGTGGACGGTCTCGACGACGACACCTTCCTGGGTGGCCAGATCGGCTGGCGCTTCAGCCCGCGCTGGTCGGTGCAGGCCTGGTACGAAGAAAACGACGAGGTCGAGCATAAGTACACCGACCGCGAATCCGACGTGGTCAATTACTACGCCAGCCTGCGTCACCATTTCGATGAAACCAGCCTGCTCGGTTTCGAGCCCTACATGGGGCTGAACGTGGGCACCCAGGAAATCAACGACAACGAAGAAACCATGACCGGCGTGGAGATGGGCATTCAGCGTGCCTTTCTTAAAAACGTGCTGCTGGATCTGGGTACGCGGCACGCCTACAGCACGGACCGGGAATTCTGGGAAGGCCAGGTCTACGCCGGTGTAAACCTGATGTTCGCGGTCAGTGGCCGCGAGTCCGACAGCGAACCGCGCACCGCCGTGGACGAACCCGCCGAAGTGGTCAGCAAGGACAGCGACGGCGACGGCGTGATCGACGCCCGCGACGCCTGCCCGGGCACGGCCCCGAACGCGGTGGTCGACGAGCGGGGTTGTCAGGTCTATGACGTGCGCCGCGAAGAAACCGTTAAAACCATCTACTTCGAGTTCGATCAGTCCGACATCCGCGATCAGTTCAACAACGAAGTGCGCAGCGCCGCCGAGAAGGTGCGCGACGGTGACGGTAACCGGATCCGCGTCGAAGGCCATACCGACAGCATCGGCACCGAGACCTATAACCAGGGTCTTTCCGAGCGCCGCGCCGATTCCGTCCGTGACCAGCTGATCCAGGAGTACCAGGTGGAAAGCGGCGTGATTGACACCCAGGGCTATGGCGAGAGCCGTCCGGTGGCGCCCAATGACACCGCGGAAGGCCGCGAGCAGAACCGCCGCGCCGACATCGTGGTGGAAAGCGAAGAGAAGGAAGCGCAATTCAAGGAGTGATTAAGCTGCCTTGCTCAGCGAACCCATGGGGCGGCTTTTGCCGCCCCTTTTTTGTGGGTTAGCGGTTCAGTTTTTGCCATAGGCCCGAGGCGCGCCAAGTGCGCCGTCTAACGGCGTCGGCAAGCACGGCGGGTGGACCGTGCTCGATCAGGGTGAAAGCTTGTTTAGCGCGGGTCACGGCGGTGTAGATCAGTTCCCGGGTCAGCAACGGGTGGGGATGGTCCGGCAGCACCAGCAGGGTGTGGCCGAACTCCGAGCCCTGGGCCTTGTGCACCGTCATCGCATAGACGGTGTCGGCGCTGTCCAGGCGGCTCGGCAATACCCACTTGATGCGCCCGTCGGGCAGTTGGAACGCGACCCGCAAGCCGTCCGGGTGGGGCAAGGTCAGCCCCACGTCGCCGTTCATCAAGCCCAGCTGATAGTCGTTGCGGGTCATCATAACCGGCCGGCCCGGGTACCAGTCGTGGTCCCCGGCCAGGCCTTCACGGCGCAGGTGCTCGGTGATCAAGCGGTTCAGCGCGTCCACGCCGAACGGGCCGCTGCGCAGGCCGCTGAGCAGTTGCTGGCCGGTCAGCTGGCGCAGGCGTTGCGCGGCCCAGTTGTCGGGCTGGCCGTCATCGGGCGGTGCGCCGACGTCCGCGAACAGCGCCCGCAGACCGGGATGCTGGCCGTCGCCGTCCAGCAGCAGGTCGGTGAGCGTGTCGGCTTCTTCACCGAAGGAAAGGCCGCCCAGGGACAGACCGCGCAGGCCGGGCCGTTGTTGTTTGAACACCTTGGCCACCGCCGCCGGGTCACCGCCGTTCACCGCCAGCGCCAGCTCACCGATGCCCGGGGTGTCCTTGAACCGCCAGTTGGTGCGCAGCATGGTGGTCTGCTGGGCGAGGGCGGCGCCGTCGCCGGCCCAGGGGCCGACGTCCGCGCCGCAGGCGTCGCGCAGGTACGCCACCGTGTCCGGGTTATAGAGGCCCTGGTCCGCGTCGCGGCACAAATCGCCCATCACCGCGCCGGCTTCCACGCTGGCCAGCTGGTCCTTGTCGCCGAGCAGAATCAGCCGCGTGCGCGGGTCCAGCGCGTCCAGCAGGCTGGCCATCATGTCCATGTCGATCATGCTGGCCTCGTCCACCACCACCAGGTCCGCGTGCAGCGGGTTGTCGCGGTGATGCCGGAAGTGGCGGCTGTCCGGGCGGGTGCCGAGCAGCCGGTGCAGGGTGGTCACCTCGGTGGGAATGGCGTCGCGCACGGTCGCGTCCACCGGCAGCTTTTGCAGCTGCTCGCCGATCGATTCGGTGAGCCGCGCCGCCGCCTTGCCGGTGGGCGCCGCCAGCCGCATGCGCAAGCGCCGGCCGTCGGCCATGGCCAGGCTTTGCAGCACCCCCAGCAGGCGCACCACGGTGGTGGTTTTACCGGTACCGGGGCCGCCGGTGATGATGCCGATACCGCCACGTACCGCCAGGGCGCAGGCCACCTGCTGCCAATCCGTGTGCGATTCATCGGCGCCGGGGAACAGTTTGGTCAGAGCCTCGCGCAGCGCCGCCACGGGTACCGGCCCGCCGCTCGCCAGGCGCGCCTTGATGGCCTCGGCCACCGCCACTTCCCGGGACCAGTTACGGCGCAGATAGAGGCGGCCGCCGTCCAGCACCAGGGGCGTGCCGCCCGGCGGGGTGTCGCCCGAATGAGCGCCGTTCTCGCTGACCAGCGCACTCTGCTGTAACTGCCGCAGCCAGTCGTCCACATTGCCGGGCAGCAGGGCGGTGAGCGCCGGCGGCGGGTTGCTGCCCCACAACTGGGTGGCCAGCTCGCGGTTGTTCAGATCCAGACACAAATGGCCGCTGGCCTGTTGGTGGCTGGTGAAGGCGGCGAGCAGCAGCACTTCGTTGCCGGCCTGCGGGCATTGCCGCTGCAGGAAGCGGGCCACCGCCACATCCAGATCGCGGAGCAGGCCCTGGTCGCGCAGCTGCGCCAGCGCGTCCTGCCAGTCGAGCGTGGCGAACAGATCAGTTTGCATGGGCGCCTCCGAACAGCGCATCCAGCGCTTCAATCAAGGCCGTGTCGGGCCGGTCGAACACGGTGCCCGCCGCCGGCCCCCGCAGCCCGCGCAGGAAGACGTAGACGGCGCCGCCCAGATGCTGCTCCGGGCGGTAGCCGTCGCCGAGCCGGCTGCGCAGCAGGCGGTGCAGGGCGAGCAGATAGAGCACGTACTGCACTTCGTAGCGTTTCTCCAGCACCGCGCCGGTCATGGCGTCCAGGGTGTAGGCGGGGTCGTCGGCGCCCAGCCAGTTGGATTTATAGTCCAGCACGTAGTACTTGCCGTCGTGCTCGAACACCAGATCGATAAAGCCTTTCAGCATGCCGTTGAGGGTATCCGCTTCCAGCCGTGGGCGTGGGTGCTCTGGATGAATGTGCCGGCGGATCAGGGCGTCCATCTCCGCCACCTTGACCCGGTGGGCCGGGAACACGAATTCCAGTTCCGGCACATAGGTGTTCAGGGTCGCCAGGCTGATGCGCCCCTCGGCCAGCGGCAGCTCGGCGCTGAGGGTCTGTTTCCACCAGTCGCGGATCACTTCGGTGTGGTCCTGCCAGCCCCGGGCGCGCAGCTTTTCTTCCAGGTTGAGATCGAAGTCGGCGGGCTCGGCCAGGGTGTGTTCAAAGCGCTGGTCGGCGGCCTGCTCAAGCAGATCGTGCAGCAGGGTGCCGGGCGCCGCGCCGCGCGGGAAGGCGTGGATGCTGTCTGGCCGTGGCGGCTGGTCCGCGTCGGCCGGGTCGCTGTCCTGCTCGTGGTGTTGTTCGGCCAGTTGGTCGCCGCGCGGATCCGCCGGCGCCAGGGTTTCCTGGACCTGTTTCAAGGCACTGTAGCTGGCGATCCACCAGGGCTCCCGTTGCCGGGCCGGTGGTGACAGCGGCGCGCTCAGCGTCAGGGCCTGCTCCCGGGGCTGATAGACCGCCTGGTCGCTGTCCGGCGCCGGCATCACGGTGATGGCGTCGCAGGCCAGCGGTGCCAGCGCCGCCATCAGGCCGTCGTTGGCGACGCCGCCGCCGAACAGCAGGCGCCCCACAGCGCTGCGTTCCAGCTGGTTCTGTTTGCCGCGCCCCTTGATATAGGGCGCCAGGCCCAGGGTGCAGGCGTGGCGGGCGCGGGTCAGGGCCACATAGAGCAGGCGCATGTCCTCGGCCAGCCGCTCGTGGTCGGCCTTGTGTTCGACGTTGTCGTCCGGTTCCAGGGACACATTGAGGTGGTCGTTTTCGTGGTAGCGCAGCGGCGGCTTGTTTTTGTCCGCCGGGCGGAAGCCACAGATAAAGGGCAGGTACACCAGTGGGTATTCCAGGCCCTTGGATTTGTGGATGGTGATTACCTTGACCCGGTCGTCGTCGCTCTCCAAACGCAGGATGCTTTCCTTGCTGCCGGAACGCTGATCTTCCACGGCGCTTTCCACCGCGTCTTCCAGATAGCGGATCAGCGACTGTTCGCCGTCCAGCCGGGTGGCGGCCTGCTGCAACAGTTCGGCGAGATGCAGCAGGTTGGTCAGGGCCCGCTCGCCGTCCAGGCTCTGGCTGAGCCGGGCGGGCACCTGGAAGTCCATCAGCAGGCCGCGCAGCATGGGCAGCACGCCCTGGGTGCGCCACTGGTGGCGATAGCCGTGGAAGCGCTCCACGGTCTGTTCCCAGTGCACCTCGTCCTGGTTGAGCGCATCCAGCTCCGCGTAGGCCAGGTCGAGCACCGAGCAGGCCAGGGCGCTGCGCACCCGGCTGTCGGATTCCGGCGCCGCGCAGGCGTGCAGAATCAGCAGCAGGTCGAAGGCTTCCGGCTGGGCGAACACGGCATCCTGATCGGACAAATAAACGCTGCGCACCTGACGTGCCATCAGCGCGTCGCGGACCGCCTTGGCCTCGTTGCGGTCGCGCACCAGGATGGCGATGTCGTTGGGGTGCAGCGGGGTAAAGCCGTCGCCGTCGCGAAAGCCGGTGACGCCCTGTTCGGCGCCGTTGAGCAGGTGGGCGATGTCGCTGGCGCAGCGGGCCGCCTGGTCTTCGCGGTATTGACCGGCGCTCACCGGTTTGTCCCGGTCTTCCACCCACAGGGTGACGCCGGCCTTGGGCTCGCCGTCGACCAGCAGCACTTCCTGGCGTCCCTGGGCTTTCACCGTCTCGAAGGGGATGGCGTTGTCCATCATGAAGACGTCGCCGAACGCTTCCTGGCTGTAGGTGAACAGATGGTTCACCGCCTCCACCATGGCTTCGGCGGAGCGGAAGTTTTTGTCCAGGGTGTAGTGGTTGCCCTCGGTGGCGCGGCGCGCTTTCAGGTAGGTGAAGACGTCGGCGCCCCGGAACGCGTAGATCGCCTGCTTGGGGTCGCCGATCATGAACCAGCCGGTGTTCGACTGCCCGCCATAGAGCGCCGAGAAAATCCCGTACTGGGTGGGGTCGGTGTCCTGGAATTCATCGATCAGCGCCACCGGGAACTGGCTGCGGATCACCTCGGCGAGGCGCTCGCCGTTGTCGCCTTGCAGGGCGTCGTGCAAGCGGCTGAGCATGTCGTCGAAGCCGATGGTGGCGGTCTGGCGGCGCACCTTGTCCACGCGCTGGTGAATCCAGGCGGCGGCGTGGGCGAGCAGGTCGGTGCGCGGCAGCCGGGTGTTGGCGCGCCCCTCCATGACCGCGTCCAGGGCCTGGCAGAAGGCGAAGTCCGGGCGATGGGCCTGGCCGGCCTTGGTGAGCTTCATGCCGTCGTGGGAAAACTTCGCCAGCGTCTCGTAGCCCTTGTCGTTAAGCCGTTCGCCGTTGGCGTAGCGCTGCAGGGTCTGCAGCATGCCCGGCAGGCTGGTGGTGCGGTAGCTGTTGCCGTTGAGCCATTTGTTGTCGCGCGCGGCGCGCACCCATTCCAGGAAGTCCGGCAGCTCGGCGGCCAGCTGTTGCCGCGCCCGCTGTTCCGTGTCCGCCTGCGGGCCGGTGAGTGTGAGCCAGTGGCGCACGCTTTGCGGCAGCACGTCCGGGTCCGCTTCGCGCAGGCCCAGCAGCGGGCGGCAGGCCGCCAGCAGGGCGTCCGGGTTGCCCAGGTTGTCGCTTTGCAGCGCGTTGGCGGCGCTGACCGGGAAATCGGCGATCACGGTGCGCCAGTAATCGCGGGCCGCCTGCTGCTGCTCGTCGCTGGCGTCCTCCTGCAGTTCCAGGCTGAACAGGCTGCCGGAATCGAAGGCGTGCTGCTTGAGCATGCGGTTGCAGAAGCCGTGGATGGTGTAGACGGCGGCTTCGTCCATCCATTGCGCGGCGGCCTCCAGACGCTGGGCGCAGCGGACGCGTTGCTCGGGTTCGCCGTAATCGTTGAGCAGCTCGGCGAGCACCGGGTCGCGCGCCTGGGCGGCGGGATCGGCGAACAGGCGGGCGGCCTCGGCGAGGCGGTCGCGGATGCGCTCGCGCAGTTCCTCGGTGGCCGCTTCGGTGAAGGTGACCACCAGAATTTCCGGCGGCAGCAGCGGGCGGTGGAAGGCGCTGTTTTGGTCGTCGTCGCCGTGGCCCAGCACCAGGCGCAGATAGAGGGCGGCCAGGGTAAAGGTCTTGCCGGTGCCGGCACTGGCCTCGATCAGCCGGGTGCCGTGCAGTGGGAAGGTAATCGGCAGCGGTCGTTCAGCGTTCATGCCGGCTCCCCCGGTTGGTGCCATTGGGTGTGCGCGTACAGCGGCGCATAGAGCTGCCCGGTCCAGTATTCGAAGGCGCTGACGTCGCCGTGGCGGGGCGCGAGCAGGGCGTCGAAGTCGGTCCAGGCGCGGGCCAGGGCCGGCTCTTTTTCCTGTTCGCCGGTGTGCATGAAACCGGATTCGAATTGCTTGCGGGCTTCGTATTCGCCGTTGTCCTTTTCCTCCCCCTTGAGCCAGGCGAACGCGGTGGCGCAGGCGATGGGCAGCGGCTCGCACAGGGCCTGGCGCCAGGCGTGGCCGATGTGGTCGAGGTGCTCCTGGGCGGCGTCGCGGCCCAACGGCGGCAGGGTCAGGCGACCGTCCTGGGCTTGCAGGTGCGTGGTCAGAGGGTGGCCGGCGGCGCAGGCGGCCAGGTGCAGCGCCCACTCCCGGGTGATCTTGTCGAAGCGGTCCTTGAGACGGCCGGTGTGCAGCACCAGCCGTTGTGGATTGGCGCTGCTGCCGCGCAGGTCGGTGAGCCAGTCCTCGATCAGCAACGGCCCGGCCTGCAGACGGATTTCCTGCTGCGCTTGCCGTTCCCCGCATTCGGCCAGCAGTGCGAAGTACTGCTCCAGCGGCTGGGACAGCGGCATCAACAGGCTGTCGCGGCTGCCTTCGGCGAACGGCGCCAGGGGCAGGTCGCCGCTGCCGGCGAGCCGGTCCAGCCCGGCGGCCATGGCGGCGCCGGCCTGTTCGGGACCGGCGCGCAGGGCGTCGCTGAGCAGCTGATCCTGCAGCTGGAAGCGTTGCAGGCCGTCGAAGGCGAACGGCTCGTTGTCCTCCAGCACGCGGCGGTCCTGTCTCAGCCGGGCCTTCAACCGGTGCTCGAAGAAATGCGCCACCGGTTGCTTGAGAAAGCGGCCCAGCGCGGCGCAGGTGACCGGCTCGCCGGTTTCCAGCGGCGCCAGCGGTTGTTCATTGCGTACCTGGGGCGTGGCGTCCTGGTGCAGCGCGCGCCATTCGTTGGCGTAGGTGTGCAGGCGGTGATTATCGGCGTCGAAATAGTCGGCGCTGAACGGCTGCAGCGGGTGCGCCACGGTCAGGGCGTCCACCGGTTCGCCCTGGTCGGTGTGCCAGCGCTGGTTGATATGGTCGCGCAGTTGCGCCACCAGCACCGAGGGCGGGCGCTCGCTGTTGTCGCGCACGTTGCGGCCGGTCCAGCTGATGTAGAGGCTGTCGCGGGCGCTGAGCAGCGCTTCCAGGAACAGGTAGCGGTCATCGTCCCGGCGCGAGCGGTCACCGGGCCGGTAGTTGCCCCACTGGCGCATCAGGTCGAAATCCATGGGCTGCTGCTGGCGCGGATAGTCGCCGTCCTTCATGCCCAGCAGGCACACATGGCGGAACGGGATGGCGCGCATCGGCATCAGCGTGCAGAAGTTGATGCGCCCGGCCATGAAGCGTTGTGACAGGCTCTCGGCGTTGAGGGCATCGAGCAGCGGCCGGCGCGCCACGGTGAGCGGCAGCGGGCTGTCGAAATCCGCTTCGTCGCAGGCGGCGATCCAGTCGTTGAGGGCATCGCGCAGGCCGGCGTCCAGGTTTTGATCCGCTTCGTCCACGGGCAGGAACAGATCGTCGAGCAGGGCGGTGAAGCGCTGCCGCCAGTCGCGGGCGCCGCCGTCGCGGCGGCACTGGCGCCAGTGGTGTTCCAGGGTGTCGAGCAGGCGCGCCAGGCGCCCGGCCAGCTCGGCGCCCAGGCCGGCCACTTCGTCCAACGGCTCAATGCCCATCCAGGCCGGGCCGTCGCCGAGCAGGTAGCCGGCCAGCATCCGTTTCAGGCCGAACGCCCAGCTGTTCTGCTCGAAGCCGGGCACGTCCAGGGTCTGCCGCTGTTCGCTGTTCAGCCCCCAGCGGATGCGGGCCTGGTCGATCCAGCGGGCCAGTTGCGGCAGGTCGCTTTCGTCGATGCCGAAGCGTTCGCGCACCGCCGGCACGTCCAGCAGGTCGAGAATGTCGGTGGCGGTGAACCGCCATTGCGGCAAATGCAGCAGCGACTCGATCGCCTGGGCCAGCGGCGAGGCGGCGCCGGCGCTGCGGTCGCTGAGTGTGTAGGGCAGGTAGCGCGGGTCGTCCCGTTCCAGGCGGCCGAACACGGCGTCGATGTGCGGCGCATAGGCTTCGATGTCCGGCACCATGACGATCACGTCCCGGGGCTGCAGATCCGGGTCGGCGCTGAAGCGGTCCAGCAACTCGTCCTGCAGGATCTCCACCTCCCGCTGGGCGCTGTGACCGATGCGGAAGCGCAGGGAGCCGTCGGCCTCCAGGGCCGGCTGCTGACCGGGTGGCGGCAAGGGTTCCAGATCGAGAATATCCTGTTGCAGCCGCTGCAGCAGGGTGCGTGGTTCCAGGTTCTCGAACAGATCGATCTGATTCTGAAAGGCGCTGCGGTAACTGTCCGGGTCATCGTGGTCGTAGAGCAGGCCGATAAAATCCCGCCCCTGTTTGCCCCAGGCGGCCAGCAGCGGATTGATCGGGTTGTCCGGCAGGGCGGTCAGGTGGCGCTTGCGGTTGTCCAACTGACGGCGCAGCAGTTGTTTGTCCTCGACGATGTCCGCCCAGTAATGCTGGCAGGGATTCTGCACCAGCATCAGAATCTGGCAGTGGCGGCTGAGCGCCGCCAGGGCTTCCAACGCCTGCTGGGGCAGGGCGCTGATGCCGAAGATAATCAGCCGGCGCGGCAGTCCCGCCGGCGGGGTGTCCTGCTGCAGGGTGTCAACGAAAGCACGGTGGATGGCGCTGCGGCTGAGCCCCTGTTTGTCCGCGTCCATGTCCGAGAGCAGGGCGCGCCACAGATGGGCCTGCCACAGCTGGCTGGCGGGGAAGTCGTCGAAGCGGTCCCGGTCCTCGGCGCGGCGCAGCCGGTCGTCGCCTCGTTCCCAGTCCGCCAGCCAGTCGGCCCGGTACACCTGGTAGGCGTCGAACAGATCCGCCAGCCGTTCCGCCAGCTGGTGGCGTTTGCGGCCGTCCACGTCGTCGGACAGAAAGTGGCGGAGCGGGCCGAAATGGGGGGCGTCGAGCAGGGTGGGCAGCAGCCGGTACAGGCGCCACAGCAGGCGTGATTTGTCGAACGGCGAAGTACGCGGCACCCGGTCTTCACCGAGCGCGGTGCGGTAGGCGCTCCACAGGAAGCGGGCCGGCATCTGGAACTGGAAGCCGGCACTGATGCCCAGGGCGTCCGCCAGTTGCAGTTTCAGCCACTGGGCCATGCCGTTGGACTGGACCAGGAAGATTTCCTCGTCCAACGGCGCCAGCGGGTGTTGCTTCAGCCAGTCGACCACCAGCTCGGTGAGCGTCTCCAGCCGGTTGCCGTGCAACACCATGAAACCGTTGTGCATCGCCGCCTTCCCCTGAGCTTCCCGTATCGACGGCCCGAGCGGGCCGCCCGCCAAGCCTAAGCGACTCACCCGCAAAGAAAAAGTGCCGGCTGCCGGGGCGGCTACATAACGCTCAGCCACCACTGCGGCGGGGTCGCCGCGGGCGCCGGCAGCGGCGGTGCGTCGGCGCTGAAGAAGACCGGATACAGCAGCGCCAGCAGCAGCAACGCCATCACCTGGTTGAAGTGGCGGAGCCGTCGCCCCTGGTGCAGCCGCGCCTTGAGCACCACCCCGCCCAGGTTCCAGGTACTGATCAGCGGCAAGCCGACCAGCAGATAACACAGGGAGACCAACGCCACATCGGCGACGAACCGCGACGGCCCGGTAAAGGTGGCCAGGGCGGTGACCATCATCATCCAGGCTTTGGGATTGACCGCCTGGAACAGGGCCGCCTGGCTGAACGTCAGCGGCCGGGCAGCGCGCTGTTCGCCGGGCCGGGCCCGGGTGGTGGCGAGCCGCCAGGCCAGCAGCAGCAGGAACGCGGCGCCGATCAACCGCAGCCCCCAGTTCAGGGCCGGGTAGTGGGCCAGCAGCCCGCCCAGCCCCAGAGCCAGGCTCCACAGCAGTGCCTGACAGCCGAACGCGATGCCCAGCAGGTGGGGCAGGCAGGGGCGCCAGCCGACGTTGGCGCCGGCCGCCATCAACATCAGGTTATTGGGGCCGGGGGTGCCGCTCATCACGGCGACGAAGCCGATCAATGGGAGAAGGTGTTCCAGGGTCATGCGTGGGCTCCTGATCCAGAGGGATCAGGTTAGGTGGACAGGTCTGGCCAATACAGATATAAAAAGTCGAAATTGAACCGGTACAGTTTGTTGCGAGAGAGAACTGTGCCGTTCGATTTCACGGCAACTGTGCTGGCAATGACGTGATGAGAGGGCGCGCCGCCATGGGCTATCCGAACAAACGCTATGAGCAACTGGCGGAACAGCTGCAGACGCTGATCCGTGATCAGGTCTATCCGGTGGGCAGCCGCCTGCCAGGGGTGCGCAAGCTGGGTGAGCAGCACGGCGTGAGCGTGGCCACGGTGGTGAGCGCCTGCCGGGAGTTGGAGCAGCGCGGTGTGCTGGAGGCGCGACCGCGATCCGGGTTTTTCGTGTGCCCGCCGTTGGCTCGGCGGGACGCGCCCAGCCTGCCCAGCGCCGGCCGGCGCCCGCGCCCGGTGACCGGCCAGGAGCGGGTGCTGCGCATGGTGCAGGCGGTGAACGACCCGACGGTGGTGAACCTGGGGGCGGCGGTGCCTGACCCGGACTTCCAACCGGTGGCGCAGATGGAGCGTGCCTTCCGCACTGTGCTGCGCGAACAGCGTCGCCGCTGCGTGGGCTATGAGTTCCCGCCCGGTGCGCCGGAGTTGCGCGCCGGGCTGGCACGTCGGCTGGCGGCGTTGCGTTGCCCGGTGGCCCCGGATGAGGTGCTGATCACCAACAGCTGCCAGGAATCCGTCGCCATCGCCCTGCGCATGCTGACCCGGCCAGGCGACACCGTGGCCATCGAGTCGCCCACCTACTACGGGCTGTTGCAGGTGATTGAGTCCCTGGGCCTCAAGGCCCTGGAGATTCCCACCGACCCGATACAGGGCCTGTCCCTGGAGGCGCTCACGCTGGCTTTGGAGCGCTGGCCGGTGGCCGCTTGCGTCATGGTGCCCAACTTTTCCAACCCCCTGGGCACGTGCATGCCCGACAGCCGGAAACAGGCCCTGCTGCGTCTGCTGGCGGACCATGACGTGCCGCTGGTGGAGGACGACATCTACGGCGACCTGCCGCTCAGCGGCACGCGCCCGCTGCCCATCAAGGCCTGGGACCGGGACGGCCTGGTGTACTACTGCTCGTCGTGCTCGAAGACCTTGTCGGCGGGGATGCGCGTGGGCTGGCTGGTGCCCGGGCGGGATTTTCAACGGGCCCAGTATCTGCAGTTCATCAATACGGTGTCGGTGGCCACGCCGTCACAACTGGCGCTGGCGCATTTTCTGGAAAAGGGGCATTACGACCGTTATTTGCGGCGGGTGCGGGCTCAGCATGCCCGGGCGGTGGCGCGCATGACCGACCGGGTCACCGAACTGTTTCCGGCGGAAACCAGGGTCAGCCGTCCTGCGGGAGGCTTCGTGCTGTGGCTGGAATTACCCGGCCAGGTGAACACCACGGAGCTGGCGGAGCGGGCCCTGGACGCCGGGGTGAACTTCGCGCCGGGGGCGTTGTTTTCCGCCTCCGGCAAGTTCGATCATTGTTTGCGTCTGAATTGCGCGGTGCGCTGGGATAATCGGGTGGAGCGGGCGCTGGCGCGGCTGGCCGCGTTGCTGTGAACGTCGGCCGGCCGTGCTCCTCCGGCGCCCGGGTTGAGCGCGTTATTCGCCTTCCATATCCGCCAGCTCGTCGTCGAAGAAGAACTTCTCTTCGCCGAACGCCGGCTCCAGGTGGTTGAGCCAGGTGGCGTCTTCGTTGTACTTGGCGAAGAACGGGCGCTGTACCCAGTCCGGGTTGCGGCCCTGGATCAGGCGCAGCACGAACACCTTCTCGCCGGCGACCTCGGTGACGCCCTGGATTTCCACCTTGCCCGGATGGCTGGACATGCTCGGGCCGCGGGCGGTGCGGGCCAGGCCGGAGACCTGCTTCATGGCCTCGCGGTAGATGTGCCAGGCGCGGGCCAGGGGCACCTCGAAGTAGCGGCGCGCGCCGGTGTCTCGTTCCACGAACATGTAGTAGGGGACGATGCCCAGCTCCACCTGGGTCTGCCACAGGCGCGCCCAGTCGTCGGCGTTGTCGTTGATGTGCGCCAGCAGCGGGCCCTGGGCGCGGATCTGGGCACCGGTTTCGCGTACCCGGGCAATGGCTTCCCGGGCGATGGCCGGTTCCAGCTCGCGCCAGTGGTTGTAGTGGGCCATCAGCGCCAGGTGCTTGCCGGCGGCCTGCACTTCACGGAACAGGTCGAGCAGGTCATCGGCGTCCTTGTCGGAGATCACTCGCTGGGGCCAGAAGGTGAGCGCCTTGGAGCCGATGCGGATGGTGCGGATCTGCTCCAGTTCCAGCAGCGGTTCGATGTGGGCGCGCAGGTTCCTGGTCTTCATCACCAGCGGGTCGCCGCCGGTGATCAGGATGTCGGTGATCTCCGGATGCGCCTGCACGTAGCGTTTCAGCTGGCCGGCTTCCTTGGTGGCGATCTTGAGATCGTTGTCGCCGATGAACTGGGCCCAGCGGAAACAGAAGGTGCAGTAGCTGTGGCAGACCTGGCCCTGGCTGGGGAAGAACAGCACGGTTTCGTTGTATTTGTGCTGAATGCCTTCAACCTTCTCGCCGTCCACTTCCGGGATGTTGTGTTCCATTTGCCCGGCGGGGTGCGGGTTGAGGGCCTCGCGGACCTCGGCCACGGCGGCGTCGATCTCCGCCTTGTCGCCGCCGCGCATGGCCTCGGCCACCTTGTCGAAGTGTTCCGGCGCCAGCATGCCTTTCTGCGGGAAGGTGAGCTGGTAGATCGGGTCGTCGGGCACCTTGTCCCAGTCAATCAGTTCCTCGATCACGTACTCGTTGACGCGGAACGGCAGCACATTGGCCACCACGCGCATGGCGAAACGGGCGTCCTCGTCGAGGCGCTGCAATTGTTCGATTTTGTCCAACTGGCGGGCGGTGAACACCTTAAAGCGGCGCGGTTCCCGGGTGTCCGGCTCCTGATGTTCACGCAGCGGAATAACCGTATTGGCTTCTGACATGGTTTTCGCTCCTGATCATGCGCCGACGGCGACAAAGGCGCGCCGGTACACTGGCCGCTTCAACCAGCGTGGTTCATGTTATATCTGTCTGCGTCGGGGGCTGACCCCATGGCCTTTTGGGCCGGATAAGTACCCCTGCGGGCCGAAATGGCCAGGGGCGGCGCGTCGTTAACGCGGCGGGTGTAAAGCGGCGCTATGGTATGCGTTTGCGCCGCCGAGCGCAAAACGCCGCCGCCGGGGACTGGTGTATGCTGGGCCGCGTGCGGACGGGGAATCAATCGCAAGGGAGACAGCATGCAGGAATGGGTCGCCGGCGCGGCGTCGCTGGTGGAGTGGCTGATCGCCTGGCTGGAGGTGTTCTGGCCCGCCATCGTGGCCACCACCGGCGTGGTCGCGGCGGTGTGGGTGACGCTGCACGTGGCGCAGCACAAACGGGATGCCCGCGCCGCCGCCGCCTGGACCGGCCTGGTGTGGCTGGTGCCGCTGCTGGGCGCGCTGCTGTACCTGCTGCTGGGGGTGAACCGCATACAGCGGCGCGCCCGGCAGCTCACCGGCGGCGGCGCCATTGATGCCGCCCTGAGCGCCGGCCGGGATCAGGGCACGCCGCTGCAATCCGACCGCTTGCGGGTGCTGGCGCGGCTGGTGGGGCGCCTCACCGGTTTGCCGCTCACCGGCGGCAACCGGGTCGAGCTGCTTGAAGCCGGGCCGGCGCTGGCGGCGATGATCAAGGCGGTGGACGAGGCCCGCGACAGCGTATTGCTGGCCACCTATATCTTCGGCAACGACGCCGCCGGCAAGCCGCTGGCCGACGCCCTGGAACGGGCGGTGGCGCGCGGCGTGACCGTGCGGGTGCTGGTGGACGGTGTCGGCGCGCTGTATTCGCTGCCGCCGATCACCCTGCGCCTGCGCCGCCGGGGCGTGCGCGTGGAGCGCTTCCTGCACTCCATCGCGCCCTGGCGGATGCCGTACCTGAACCTGCGTAACCACCGGAAACTGATGGTGGTGGACCGCTGCATGGGGTTCACCGGCGGTATGAATATCCGCGCCGGTTACCTGCGCGAGCCGGCCCACATGCAGGACCTGCACGCCCGGGTGGAAGGGCCCGCGGTGGTGCATCTGCTGCGCAGCTTCGTTGCCGATTGGGCGTTCACCTGCGGCGAAACGCTGGACGACAACTACCTGGGGGCCTTGGACGCCGGCGCTACCCTGGCGCGCGGTATCAACGCCGGCCCGGACGCGGATTTCGACAAACGCCGGCTGACGCTGCTGGCGGCGATCGGCGCCGCCGAGCATGAAGTGCGCATCGTCACGCCCTATTTCGTGCCCGACCAGACCCTGCTGGCCAGCCTGCAGCTGGCGTTGCTGAAAGGGGTGCGGGTGAACATCGTGGTGCCGCAGAAAAACAACCTGCGGCTGGTGCAGTGGGCCAGCCTGCACGCGCTTCGCTGGCTGGTGCGCGAAGGCGCGGAACTGCACTTCTCGGCGCCGCCGTTCGACCACACCAAGCTGATGACGGTGGACGGCCACTGGGTGCTGCTGGGTTCCGGTAACTGGGACGCGCGCAGCCTGCGCCTTAACTTCGAGTTCGATATGGAATGTTATGATGACCCGCTGGCGGAGCAGGCCAACGACCTGATCGACCGCCGCCTGCGCGGTGCCCTCCGGGTCGGCGAGGCGGAATTCCGCGCCATGGGCCGCTGGCGCCACCTGCGCAACGCGCTGTCGCACCTGTTCGAGCCCTATTTATAACCCTTTCTCGCAGTGAGGATCTTGCATGCGTTTGCCCCGCGACCCGGAGCTTCCGGCCGGTTTGAAAACCCTGTCCCGATTACAGTTCATCCACGGCTTCGTGGTGGTGGCGGTGGCTACGGCGATCTGGCTGCCGCCGCCGACCGTGGCGCAGTCCTGGGTGGCGCTGGTGGCGTTGCTGGCGGCGCTGCATCTGCTGCTGCAGGTGGGGCTGTACACCGGGTCGGCGTTGGCACGGGAAGAGGCGAGCCTGGTGCCGATGGCGGCACTACTGCTGGTGGCCGCCTGCGCCACGCCGTTTCTGCCGGCCTGGGCGTCCACGCCGCTGATGGCGGTGGCGGTGATGCTGCTGTTTCTGATGGAGAAGGTGGCGGCGGTCCGCGAATACTGGCCCCAGGCCTGGTTACGCGGTCGCAAGCAGCATATGCAATTTCTGATGGTGTCGCTGGGCAGTGTGGGCTTCTGGCTGATCAGCCAGGACAATCAGGCCCTGATAAGGGCGGCGACCGGCGGCTGACGCCGGCCGCCGGGGTGCTACTTCTTAACCGGTGAACCCGGGCCCAACAGCGCCCATATCACCAGACCGATCACCGGCAGTACCAGTACCAGGATGACCCACAGAACCTTTTCGCCGGTGGAGGCGCCGGACTGGACGATCTTGATGATCGCCAGAATATCCAGCACCAGAATGATTAAGCCGAGTATCTTGCTCATGGTCCCTCTCCCTAGGTGTTAATGATTTAGTACCCTGGACGCTAACCATTCCCGGCCTGCCGGTAAACAAAAGCAAGGTAAAAGCCGGTAAAGCCGTGTACTGGCATCAAGCGATTAGATCACTACAATACGCCTCTCACGCTCCGGTAGCTCAGTTGGATAGAGCAAGCGCCTCCTAAGCGCTAGGTCGCAGGTTCGACTCCTGCTCGGGGCGCCATCTTCCCTTTGTTATCCAGATAAACTCTCGCCGGGGCCCCCTCTTTGACGTAACGTTTCCCTTAAACATGCATCCATGGGCGTATTAGAAGTAGAGGAGCGCACCATGAAGGACACCCGAGGGCTTTTGCTCCGCAGCGGTACCGACTTTCCGGCGCTACGCCGACGCCACACCAGCATTCTGCAGGTCAATCTCGGCTATTTGTGCAATCTGAGCTGCGTGCACTGCCATGTGAACGCGGGCCCGACGCGCACTGAAATGATGGAGCGCGAGACCATTGATCAGATTATCCAGGTGCTGGAGCGGGGCCGCGTCGAGGTACTGGACCTGACCGGCGGCGCGCCGGAGATGAACCCCCACTTCCGCGAGCTGGTGCGCGCCGCCCGGGCCCGCGGCATCACCGTGATCGACCGTTGCAACCTGACTATCCTGCTGGAGCCCGGCTATCAGGACCTGCCGGAGTTCCTGGCGGAGCAGGGCGTGCAGATCGTCGCGTCGCTGCCCTGTTACCTGGAAGAGAACGTCAACGAGCAGCGTGGCAAGGGTGTCTACAGCAGCAGCATCGAGGCGATCCGCCGGCTTAACGCGGTCGGTTACGGCGACCCGGCGCTGCCCCTGGACCTGGTCTACAACCCGGTGGGCGCCCACCTGCCGCCGCCGCAGGCGGCCCTGGAGGCGGACTACCACCGTGAGCTGGATGAGCGCTTCGGTGTGCGCTTCAACCGCCTGCTGACCATCACCAATATGCCCATCAGCCGCTTCGGCGCGGTGCTGCTGGCGCACAACCAGTTCAACGATTACATGCAGTTGTTGCGCGACAACTACAACCGCGACAATCTGGAAGCGGTGATGTGCCGTAACACCCTGAGTGTGGATTACGAGGGTTACCTGTACGATTGTGACTTCAACCAGATGCTGGATATGCCCCAGGGGCACCATGACCGGCGCCCCCATGTCCGCGAGTTGCTCGAGGCGGACAAGGAAGGGGAGCCGGTGTACGTGGCCGATCATTGCTTCGGCTGCACCGCGGGATCCGGCAGTAGCTGTGGAGGCGCTTTGGGATGAACCTGAGTGTGGTAATTCCGGTGCTCGACGAGGCGAGGTGTCTGGGCCCGTTTCTGGAGATGCTGCGGGAGCGCCTGGGCGAGGGCGACCAGATCATCGTGGTGGACGGCGGCAGCAGCGACAACAGCGCCCTGATCGCCCGTGAGCACGCCGATCTGGTGTTGCACTGCGACCGTGGCCGGGCCCGGCAGATGAACCTGGGCGCCGAGCGCGCCGAAGGCGACTGGCTGTGGTTCCTGCACGCCGACTGCGGCCGGGTGGTGCGCGGTCATATCCGCGCCCTGAGAGCCCTGCCCGACGACGCCGTCTGGGGCCGTTTCGACGTGCGCCTGTCCGGTGACCACCGCCTGTTTCCGCTGATCGGCCACGCCATGAATGTTCGCTCGCGCTGGACCGGCATCGCCACCGGCGACCAGGGCATCTTCGTGCGACGCGACCGGTTCCTGGAAATGGGCGGCTTCCCGATGCAGCCGCTGATGGAAGACGTGGCCCTGAGCCAGCGTCTGCGCCGCCTGGCGTCGCCGGCCTGCCTGCGTCCACGCCTGGTGGCCGACAGCCGGCGCTGGGAGGAAAACGGCGTGTGGCGCACCATGCTGCTGATGTGGCAGCTTCGTTGGCGCTACTGGCGTGGCGAGGACCCGGCCCGGCTGCACCGCGACTATTACCGGCAACACTACCGTCAGCAGCACCATGGCGGCTGAGCGCGACATCACCCTGGACACCTTGTTGCTGGTGTTCGCCCGGGCACCACGCCGGGGCAGGGTTAAGACCCGTCTGATTCCCGAACTGGGCGAGGACGCCGCCCTGGCGGTGCACCAGCGCCTGCTGGACCGGACGCTCCTTGAGGCCGCCGCCTTCCCCGGCCGGGCGAAGCTGATGCTTGATGACCAGGACGACGGGCTGGCGGCCCGGGCCCGCGAGATGGGCTTGGAGGTCGGTCTGCAGCAGGGCGGCGGGCTCGGCGAGCGCATGAACACGGCGCTGCGGGGGGGCCTGCAGGAGGCGGCCCGGGTGCTGCTGGTGGGCAGCGACTGCCCGGTGCTCGACCAGACCTACCTGTCCCTTGCCGTGGACGGTCTCAACGACGCCCGCGTGGTGCTGGGCGCCAGCGAGGACGGCGGCTATGTGCTGATCGGTGGCAGTGACGCGGCGGTCTGGCATGACGGGCGTTTCGAGGGGGTCCGTCTGGGTACCGACTACGCCATGGCCGACACGCTGGTGGCGCTTAACGACGCCGCCCCGGTGAGCGTATTGCCGCCGCTGTGGGACGTGGATATCCCCGAGGATGTGGCCCGCGCCCGCACCCTGGGCGTGTTGCCCTGAATCCCATTCCTGGCTCTCCCGGCTTCCTGAACCCGCTCTTGCGGCTTAGTATACTTTCCTTCCAGGTGGTCCTTTAGGCTTAACATCGGAATCCGGGCCGCCTGCCATCAAGGGAGTGAGACATGGAACAGCCACCGGTGCTCGACAGCGCCGTTATCAACGAATTGCAAGAGATCATGGGGGGCGACTTCGACACCCTGGTCGCCTCCTACGTGCGCGACGGCGGCCAGCGCCTGCAAGCCCTGCACGATGCCCTCGCCGCCGGCGACGCCGAAAGCGTCCGCCAGCAGGCGCACAGCTTCAAAGGCAGCAGCGGTAATCTCGGTGCGTTGCGTGTCACGGCCATCTGCCTGGAAATCGAGCAATACGCGCGGGATCGGGATCTGGCCGCCGCCGGCACGCTGATGGAGGCGCTGGAAAATCAGTTCCAGAAGTCCTGCGACGCCCTCGGCGCCCGTTAAGCGGGCAAAAAAAAACCCTCATCCAAAGGGGGTGGATGAGGGGGGGTTGTGAGCGCTATTGCTAGCGCCTTGGGGGGATACCCTTTATCTGATTAAAAGGTTACAGGGCCGGATTTGGCCATGCTGTAAAAAGCCGTGAGCGATTGTAAAACTTGGCGGCTTTGTGGCACCGCTGTGTGTCCCGGGGGCCCTTTAGGCACCGGAACAGCCTGCTGAAATGCTCTGAGTTTGTAAGCAATATCTTACAAGACTGTAAGCATTTCTACCAATCTTCTGTCCTCGGTTGCCCTCAATTTTTATCGGCGGCTCCGCTAAGCCATTGATATTCCTGGGGAAGAGCTGAAAGGGCTCATTTCTTGACCGCAGTTTTTATTGATCTTTAACCCTTGCCGGCCTTCGCGATTGCTATAGTGCTTCCCGTGCTCACGGATAAGAGCACACGGAAAGCTAGGGACGGTGGACACGGAGGTTCTAGGTGAGCGCAATCGGGTAAGGAACACTCGACGCAAAAAGGGCGGCAGGATGCCGCCCTTTCTTATTTCAGGCTACCCGCCGGTTTACCACTCGCGGGCAAGCTTTTCCTTCTTGTTGGGCACGCCGTCCCATTCTTCCGCATCGTCCGGCGAATCCTTCATCTCGGTGATGTTCGGCCATTTCTCCGCCAGCTCCGCGTTGATTTCCAGGAAATCCTGCTGGTCGTCGGGCAACTCGTCTTCCGAGAAGATGGCGTTCACCGGGCATTCGGGCTCGCACAGGGCGCAGTCGATGCATTCGTCCGGGTGAATCACCAGGAAGTTGGGGCCTTCATAGAAACAGTCCACCGGACATACTTCCACGCAGTCCGTGTGTTTGCAGTTGATGCAGTTTTCACCTACTACGAACGTCATAGCCTGTCCTCGCCAGGTGTATTCTCTTTCCAGGGCCAGCTCTGAATTCTATCAGATCACCGGCCCGCTTGGGGTATATCGCCAGGGGCGCCAGCCGCTCGGCGCGTGGCCCTCCCTCGGGGCCGCGCTAGTCTACCCGACTGTGCCGGGCTGGCAAGCGCCGTGGCCACCGCGATTGACCGAAGTGGTCAACGGCCGCCGCTGGTCAGTCGTCGCTTAACCGTTTCAGGCGGTAGAGCGCGTCCAGCGCCTGGCGCGGCGTCAGATCGTCCGGGTCCAGATCCCGCAGCGCTTTTTCCACCTCGCTCACCGCGCCGAACATGTCCGCCTGGGTGGGCGCCTCGGTGTGGGCCGGCACCGGCCGCTCGCCGCTTTCCAGCTCCGCCAGTTTGTCCGCCGCCTGGCGGATCACGCCGGCGGGCACCCCCGCCAGCTGCGCCACCTGCAGGCCGTAGCTGCGGCTGGCCGGCCCTTCCTGAACCCGGTGCAGGAAAACGATGCGGTTGTTGTGCTCGCTGGCGGTGAGATGGGCGTTGTAGACGCCGGGCAGATGCTCCGGCAACTGCGTCAGCTCGAAGTAATGGGTGGCGAACAGGGTGTAGGCGCGCAGATTGCGGGCCAGATGCTCCGCCGCCGCCCACGCCAGGCTGAGGCCGTCGAAGGTGCTGGTGCCGCGACCGATCTCATCCATCAACACCAGGCTTTCCGGGGTGGCGTTGTTGAGGATGTTGGCCGTTTCCGACATCTCCACCATAAAGGTGGAACGGCCGCCGGCCAAATCGTCGGACGAGCCGATGCGGGTAAAGATGCGATCGATCTTGCCGATGCGGGCGCTGGCGGCGGGCACCGCGCTGCCGATGTGGGCGAGCAGGGCGATCAGCGCGGTCTGGCGCATGTAGGTGGACTTACCGCCCATGTTCGGGCCGGTGATGATCACCATGCGGCGCTGATCGTCCAGCTGCAGGCTGTTGGGCACGAAGGCGTCGTCCATCACCTGTTCCACCACCGGGTGGCGGCCGTCGACGATCTCGATGCCCGGCTCGTCCACCAGATTGGGGCGCACCCAGTTCAGGGTTTCCGCTCGCTCCGCCAGACACGCCAGCACGTCCAGCTCGGCCACCGCCGCGGCGCTCGCCTGCAGCGGGCCCAGATCGGCGGCCAGCTCCTCGATCAGCGCTTCGTAAAGGCGCTTCTCCAGATTCAGCGCCTTGCTGGACGCGGACAGCGCCTTGTCCTCGAATTCCTTCAGCTCCGGGGTGATAAAGCGCTCGGCGTTCTTGAGCGTCTGGCGGCGCTGGTAATCCACCGGCGCCTGGTCCGCCTCGCGGCGGGACAGCTCAATATAGTAGCCGTGCACCCGGTTGTACTTGACCCGCAACGTGGAGAAGCCGGTGCGCTCGCGCTCGCGGGTTTCGATGTCCACCAGCACCGCGCCGGCGTTCTCGCTGATCGAGCGCAGCTCGTCGAGCTCTTCGCTGTAGCCCGGCGCGATCACGCCGCCGTCGCGGATCAACATGGGCGGGTTCTCGATCACCGCCCGCGCCAGCAGTGCCACTTTGTCCGGGAAATCACTGAGCCGGTCGTGCAGCCCCTGGAACACCGCGTCATCGGGCAGGGCGGCGTGCAGTTCCGGCAGCGCGGACAGGCTGACGTGCAGCCGGGTCAGATCGCGGGGCCGGGCGGAGCGCAGCGCCACCCGGCCGAGAATCCGTTCCATATCGCCGATCCGGTCCAGCACCTGGCGGGCGGTCTCGAACCGCCAGCCGTCGCGCAGAGCGGCGATGCGGTCCTGGCGCTCGCCGAGCACCGAGCGATCGCGCAGCGGCCGGTGCACCCAGCGCTTGAGCAACCGCGAACCCATCGCCGTCTCGGTGCTGTCCAGCACCCAGGCCAGGGACGGCTCTTCCTGGCCGGTGAGCGTTTCGGTGAGCTCCAGATTGCGGCGCGTGGCGGCGTCCATGGCGACGCCGTCGTCGAACGCCTCCAGGGTCAGCCCGGTGACGTGGGGCAGGTCGCTGCGCTGGGTCTCCCGGGCGTATTGCAACAGCGCCCCGGCCGCCGCCACCGACGCCGGCGTCGGCTGCCCGAAGCCGGACAGATCCTGCACCTGGAACTGCTGGCAGAGCTGCCGGCGCGCGCCCTCCGCGTCGAAATCCCAGGGCGGCCGCTTCCGGCACCCGGGCCGCTGGCTGAGCGGCCCGGGCAGGCCGTGGTCTTCGCTGATCAACAACTCCGCCGGCTGCCAACGCTCCAGCAGCGCCTGCAGTTGCTCGTGACCGTCCACCTGCGTCACCACGAAACGCCCGGCGGCCACGTCCAGGCTGGCGGCGCCGATGCGTGGCCCGTCCTCATAGAGCGCGCACAGCAGCGTGTCGCGGCGCTCCTCCAGCAACGCCTCGTCGCTCACCGTGCCCGGCGTCACGATGCGCACTACCTTGCGCTCCACCGGCCCCTTGGCCAGCGCCGGGTCGCCGATCTGCTCGCAGATCACCACCGACTCGCCCAGCTTCACCAGCCGCGCCAGATAGCCCTCGGCGGCGTGGTAGGGAATCCCGGCCATGGGAATCGGCTTGCCGTTGCTCTGCCCGCGCTGTGTCAGGGTGATATCCAGCAGCCGCGACGCCTTCTGGGCATCGCCGAAGAACAGCTCGTAGAAATCCCCCATCCGGTAGAACACCAGCTGATCCGGGTGCTCGGCCTTAATGCCTAAATATTGCTGCATCATTGGGGTATGGCCGGACAAGTCTTGCTTTGCCATATGCGCGGTGTCGCCTGTTTTCGGAGAGTGATGGCGCCCCGGGCCACGGGACGTAAGCGGGGCAGAATAGCAAACCCTCGCGCAAGGCTCTATTGGTGCGAGTGGGCATGCGGAACGGGAAATCGCTAACGTATCACCATCAACATCGACGACGAACTTAAAGACCATGTCCAGAATCTGGCGAAGCAGCGCCGTCTCTCCCCGCATTGGGGCATGCTCGACGCCATCGAGTAACCGTCACGGGAGGCGCGTTGCGTGGCCTGGAGCGATGCCGACGTCTCTTGCAGGGCAAAGCGCCAGGCGGGTCATCACGGGCCTCAAGGCGCCTGCTCAAGCCCCAAATCTCCTAAAGCCCTAACCGCCTCCTCTCGTTGTTCGCTGGTCGCGCCGTCACTCCATTGAAGCCGCACACGCCGAGCACCGTTATCCTCACAGATCACACCCTCCAGCGTGCTGGTCGCGGCCAGTTGGCGGCGTACTTGATGCTCGGTGGCCATCTGTTTGAGCCGGTAGCGTGCGATTTTGCCAACTGGCGTGAGAGGTAGCTCCTCTAGCACAAAAGCGTGCTTGGGGCGGGCCGGCGGTTCGGCGATGCGGTCGGCCACATGGGCCATCACTTCGTCGGTGGTGAGGGTCGCGTCGGGCGCCAGCGCGACATAGAGGACCGGGATTTCGCCGGCATAGGCATCCGGCATCGCGACCGCGGCGGCCTGGGCGACAGCGGGATGCTTCATGGCGACTTCCTCAATCACCAGTGGGTCGATGTTGTGGCCACTGCGAATGATGATTTCCTTGCTGCGGCCGACCAGTTTGAGGTCGCCGTCTTTGGTCACTTCGCCCAAGTCGCCGGTGCTGATCCAGCCGCCGTCCGGGTTGCCCATGAGTCCGTGGGTGGTGCGGTAGCCTTGGAAGACATTGGGGCCGGAGACGAACACCTCGCCTTTATCGCCGGGCTGGAAGCTAAGGCCGGGCCCGCTGATGGCGACCTTCATCATCGGAATCGGCTGGCCGCCGCAAATCGGATGGTAGCTGCCGTCGGCTCGCTGGGCGGTGGTGATGCCGGCGGTTTCGGTCTGGCCGTAGAGTTGGCAGACAGGTTTGCCGCTGATCTCTTCGACCTTGCGTTTCAGTTCGGCGGGCAGCGGCGAGCCGCCGGTCACGAATCCGCGCAGAGTGTCCAGGGTGGCGCCGTCCCGTGGGCTGGTGACCATCGCGGACAGCATGGTCGGTACGCCGCCGACCAGGGTGGCGCGGGTCTCATCCACCAGGTGCCAGAAGCGCTTGACGACGTCCGGGTTGCGGAAGCCCAGGGCGGTGGGAAACATCAGCGTCGCGCCAGCGGCGATGCCGGAAAGCAGCATGTCCACGGAACCGCCGACGTGGAAAAGCGGCAGCCCGGTGAGGAGGCGGTCGGTCTGCCGCCAGCCCAGACCGGCGGCGGCCATGATCGCGCCAGCGGCCAGATTGCGTTGTGTCAGTTCGGCCAGTTTTGGGGCACCGGTGGTGCCGCCGGTGTGGACCAGTGCGGCGGTGGCATCGGGGGTGTCTTCGACGTTGGCGTCGGTGTTGCCGGCTTCCAGCAATTCTGCCCAGGAGAACGCCCCAGGTGTGGGCGCCCCGAGAGCCACTTCAATAAGTGTGATGTCCGCGCCGGATTGGTTGATGGCGGCTTCGACCCGTTCACGGACGTCCAGGGCCGGGTGGGGGCCCATCACTATAACGTGCCGGGCGCGGGCCAGTTTGAATTGGGACGCCATCGCTTCAGGAGACAGCAGCAAGTTCACGGGGAAGGCGACTCCAACCGTAAGCGCGGCGATCAGGCTGGATACCGCCTGGGGTACGAGCGGCAGCAGAATCGGCACGCCGTCCTTTTGGGCCACGCCCAGGGCTCTTAACGCCCGGCAGAGCGTTTCCACTTCCGTCAGCAGTTCGCCGTAGGTTTGCGTGACGGGCTGCTGATCGTTGGCATCGCGAAGGTAAACCAGGGCCGGGTGGTCCGGGTATTGCGCGGCCGTGCGGCGTAGTAGCGCCAGCGGGCTGGGGGCCTGTTCAAGCAATCCAGCAGCTTGGGCGTCATCGTGGGGTATTGCCTGGCTCATCGATACTCTCCCTTTGTTGTTGTGAAGGCCCGTTGTTTTAAGAATGGTGCGGGCTAGGTTTCGAGCGATTTTTTGATCACGTCCACCCATAAAGAAATCATGCGGAGGCGGTATTCGGGCCGTTTTCTCAACAGATCCGAAAAGGCCACGCCGCGAAGGAACTCGACGCTCAGGTCGGCCATCAACTGATAGTTTTTGTGTGTCTTCCAGTACTGGAGGACCTCGCCCACCACTCGGTCAAAGTCAAACCGGGCTGCTTTTTCTGCTTGATAGAGAGCGTCGCGCAGTTCTGCGTCGTTACGCGATATGGTCCAGAGCTCCATCTCGGCCAGATATGACGGCTCCGCCATGGTGTCGCTCAGGGCGATAAGCGCCTGCTCCAGATCTTTGGCGGGGTCGGCGCCGTTCAAAAACGACGAGGTGATCTGCTGTTCGTTCAGACGCACCAGTCTTTCGATCGTGGAGGCGAGTAGCTGCGCCCGGCTGGGGAAGTGGTGTAGCAGGGCGCCGCGACTGACACCGGCGCGTTTTTGTACCGCCACCGTGGTGGTCTTCGCCACGCCTTCGTTGATCAACAGCTCCACCGCCGCATCGGTGATGCGATCCCTCAGGGCACGAGAAGCGCGGTCGCGCGTCGAGTTATTCATTGAATTTGCACTCCGAAATCCAGGGTGATACTTTGCAGTCAGTCCTGACTGACTGTCAAGAGAACGCTAAGTCGTCGTATTGGAGAGAATCATGCTGGAATTAACAACTGTCCGGATTTCCCAGGACGAGAACAATCCAAGAATCGCCAGGTTGCTGCTTAACCGGCCGGAAAGGCTGAACGCGATTATCGATGAAACCGGCGATGATATCCGGCGGGCCGTTAGATGGGCGGAAGACAACGACGAAGTGCATGTCATCGTGGTTGAAGGCGCGGGCAAGGGGTTTTGTGGCGGCTACGATCTGGCGCAATACGCCGAACAGCAGCAAGAGCATCCGTGTCAGCAGGAGTCGAACCCCTGGGACCCAATGGTCGACTACGCGCACATGAAGCGGAATACCGAGGACTTCATGAGCCTCTGGCGTTCACGTAAACCGACCATCGCCAAGATTCATGGTGCGGCGGCGGCCGGCGGCAGTGACATCGCGCTCTGCTGCGATTTGATGATCATGGCTGAGAACGCACGCATCGGTTACATGCCTACCCGGGTTTGGGGCTGCCCGACCACCGCGATGTGGACCTACCGACTCGGCCCGATCCGCGCCAAGCAGATGATGTTCACCGGCGACCTGATTTCCGGCACGCAGGCCGGTGAGTGGGGGTTGGCCAACTATGTGGTGGCGGAAGGCGAGTTGGATGCGAAAACCATGGAGATCGCCGAGCGTATCGCCGCTGTGCCGAGCAGTCATCTTCAGATGCACAAACTGGTGGTCAATCAGGTCATGCTGAACATGGGGCTGGAACAGACCCAAATGCTGGCCACCGTGTTCGATGGCATCACGCGGCACAATCCGGAAGGCCTCTGGTTCCGTCGTTACGCCCAAGCCGAGGGGTTCAAGGCGGCCATCGAATGGCGCGACAGCGGCCGCAACATTCCGGAAGGCGCTGAGGCTCGCCGGCAAATCGCTGAACTGGAGCAAAGACTGGCGGAGTTAAAAGGGCGGTAAGCAGGCCCATCACTGGTCGACGTTTTGTCTGCCGTTCACATTACGATCTTGGCTAACCAGCGCATGCCCAACGCCACACCCAGAACCACCAGCCCGGCCACCAGGCTGGTCACCAGCGCATGCCGCCGCCACATCCGTTCCACCTCCGGCCCGAACCGCTTCACCAACCACGCCAAGCCGTAGTAGCGGATGCCGCGCGCTATCAGTGCGGCCAGCACGAACAGGGCGATGGGGTAGCCGGACAGGCCGGCGGTGATCATCGCCACCTGGAACGGGATCGGCAGAATGCCCAGGGTGAGGATGGCGATGAAGCCGTACTGGTCGAAGAAGCCCTGGTAGGCCTGGTAGGCGCTCTGCATGCCCATGGTGTCGATGAACCAGGTGCCGACGGACTGGTAAAGCACCATGCCGACGCCGTAGCCGAGCAGCGAGGCGGCCAGGCAGCCGGCGGTGACGACCGTGGCGATGCGCCAGATGCGGTGGCGGTTGAGGGCCATCAGCGGAATCAGCACCAGCTCGATGGGCACCGGCACGATGATGGTCTCCAGAAAGGAGAAGAGCGCCAGCAGCCAGAGCATGTGCCGGGAGCCGTTGAGCCGTTCGAGCCAGCGTCGTGTGGCGGTGGAGGTGGCGGTCATGGGGTTGGGTGCTTATGCGGGATTGAATGCGAGGGTAAGGTTAGCATGACCGGGGCGGGGCCGTGCTTATGTCCTTGGCCCTGGGAAGCGAGCATGGTGTTGTTCATCATGGGGCCCTGGAAATCGGATTTGAGAGGTGAACAGCATGCAAGGACTGGCGGATCGGGCCCGGGAGTTGGGCAAGCTTCTACAACAGCGGCGGTTCTCCGTGGTCACGGCGGAGTCCTGCACCGGTGGCGGCATCGCCCGGCTGCTCACCGACGAGCCGGGGGCCTCGAGTTGGTTCGAGCGCGGTTTCGTGACCTATTCCAATTTGTCCAAGGAAGAGATGCTGGGCGTACCGCGTGCTCTACTGGAAGCCCATGGCGCGGTCAGCGAAGAGGTGGTGCTGGCCATGGCACGCGGGGCTTTGGCGTATTCCAACGGCGACGTCAGCGTGTCGGTCAGCGGCGTGGCCGGCCCGGACGGCGGCACGGACGAGAAACCGGTGGGCACGGTGTGGATCGGCTGGGGCCTCGGCGAGGGCGTTACCGAAGCCCAGCACTTTCTGTTCCCCGGCGACCGCGACGAAGTGCGTAACCGCAGCATGCTGGCGGCCATGGCGGGGCTGATCGAACGGTTGCGCGCTTAAAAGCCGTAGCGGGCACTCAGCGCGAAGGACCGGCCCGGTTCCAACAGGGTGTCCACGGTGGCGAACTCCTGGCCGTAGCTGGCGCGGTCGGTGTAATCCTCGTCGCCGACATTGTCCACGGAAAGACGCAGCGACAGATTGCGCGTCGCCTGATAATCCGCGTAGACATCCACCACTGTATAGCCCTCCTGCTCGTTGCCGACGTCTTCCAGGGCGTCGTTGTCCAAGGTGATTTCGGCGCTCATGCCCAGTTCCAGGGGCAGGGCGGGGAAAGTCAAAGCGCCGCTGACCGTAACGATCTCACCCAGTGGCGCGGTGAAATAGTTGCCATCGAAGGAGGTAGCCGGCTCGCCGTCTTTTTCCGATTCGATGTTGGCGTATTTTACTGACACTTCGCCGCGCTGGCCGGTGTAACCGAGAGACAGGTCATAGCCCTCGATATCGAAGTCGGCGACTTCGTTGGGGCCGACGCTGAAGGACGGCACCCGGCCGTTGCTGATGCGTGTCTCGAACCGGTTGGCCTCGGCAAAGAAGCCGTTCCAGTTGGCCTTGCCGCCAAAGGTGTGGTTATAGGCTTCCACCGGCTTCTGATCGCCGTAGTCCCAGGCGCCATTGAGAATGAAGTTCTCGGCCAGCGCGGTGCCACCCCAGACGTCCGCGTAACCGGCGTTGAAAGAAAGATGGTCGTTGACGAAGAATTCCGCGAAGACGTTGCTGCTGACGCCGGAATCATCGTGCTCCGAATCGTCGGTGCCGGTGAAGTCCTGTTGGTCGTAGCGCACGCCGTAGGTGAGATCCAGTTTATCGCCGATCGGTTGACGCACCTGCAGGAAAGCGCCGGTGTTCTGCGCGTTTTCTTCCAGGTCCGGGTCGCCTTCGAAACGGAAGAGGGCGCTGTCGTCATAGTAATCGATACCGGTGGAGACGCTCGCCATCCGGGTATGGAATACGTTTTTCAGCGTCGCTGAGAGGCTTTCGGTGATGCCGGTGTAAACAATGGTGGTGTCCGGCGCGCTAAGCGGGATTTCCCGGGTTTCCAGTTCGGTTTCGTTGTGCGCGAGCGTCACTTTCGGGTTCCAGTAACCCTCGCCGGTGTCCCGGCTATAGTTGAAAACGGTGTTGTTCCGGGTCAGGTCATAGATGCGCGAGTCCGGTACCGGGCGGCCGCCGTCCAGGCCGGCGAAGTTGGCGCGGTAGGGGCGGGTGGCCTCGTCGTTGACGGCTTCATGGCTCAGTTCGAAACGGCTGGGGCCGTCGCCCTGGTAGGCCAGCTTCGCCAGGCCACTGAGCAGTGCCGGCGCGGTGAACGGCGCGGTGTCGCCGTTGCCGTCTTGGTAGTCGTTGCCGTCGGTGTGTTTCACATAGCCCAGCGCCTCAAAGCCGTTGGCGCGGCCGAACACGGAGCCGGCGGTGGTGACGGCGTCGCCGTTGCTGGCGTAGCGGCCGTCCAGGAAGCCGCCCATGGGGTCGCCAGGGGCGAGCAGGTCACCGACATCCACGGTCTCGTACGCCAGGCTGCCCCCCAGAGCGCCGGGGCCGTCATCGGCGGCGGCCACGCCAGCGGAAGCGCGGGTGGCTTTCAATAGGGAAGGGTCGATCAGGTTGGTGGCGTTGTGGTGGAACACCTTGTTGTTCTGGCGGGCGCCGTCCACCGTGACCAGCATGGCGGTTTCTTCCACGCCGCGCACATAGACCTTCTGGTTAACCGGAATGGAGCCGCCCACGGCCACCGAGGACTCCTTCTTGAAAAGGTCCTTCATATCCTGCGGTTGCAGGGCTTCGATGGTGTCACGGCCATAGCTCAGGCTGTTCTGAACGCTGTACTGGGTGGGCGCGGTGACCGACACCGGCGCAAGCCGGCCGGTGCTTCCCGCCCGGGCGTCGCGCAGCACATAGGCGCCGTCACGTTCGCGGTCCGCCACCAGGCCGGTGCCGGCCAGAATCCGGGCCAGGGCCTGGTCCGGGGTGAAGCTGCCGCTTACACCCTGGCTTTGTTTGTCCGCCGCCAATTGCAGATTGCCAGCGATCAGGCTGCCGGAGGTCTGCGCGAAGCGCGTCAGCACGGTGTTGAGTGGTCCGGCGGGGATGTTGTACTGCTGTTGCCCGGCCTCGGCCTCGTCGGCCTGGGCGCTGCTGCTCAGGAACGGCAGGGGCGCCAGCCCCAGGGCGAGGCCCATGGCCAGCGCGCGCAGGCGATTGCTTGTATAGAACACGGTGTCTCCTGTTGGCGTTGTTTACTAGGAGATCGAACAGGCGCCTGGAAAGCGGAAAATTATTTTTCCTTTTTCTCAACCCGGCCCCCGGCGGGCCGGATTTCAGTCCACCACGGCAGGGGCCGGGACACCTGGATAGGCAGTACTTTTTCCAGCAAGGAAAGGGTGTGCGCCGGCCGGGTCAGAGAGTACCCCCCGAACACGCGCAGCCCGGCCACTTCCGGTGCCACATTGATGTAACCGTGCTGGTAGCGGTTGAGTTCGTCGAGGAGATCGGCCAGGCGAATGTCGTCGGCGATCAGTACCCCTTTGTGCCAGGCTTGCCGGGCCGGGTCGGCGGCCTCCGGTGGCTGAATGGCGGTGCTCGAAAAGCGGGTCTGTTGCCCGGCGGGCACGGTTTGCGTGCCATTGCTGCTGTTGGTGATGGCCACTCGGCCCTGATAGACCGCGACCAGCGTGGTGTTGTCCTCGCTTCGAACGGTGAAGCGGGTGCCCAGCGGGCGCGCCTGGCCATGCGCGGTGGAGACGGTAAGAGGTCGCTCATCCGGAGCGGTCGTCAGCAGAATTTCACCGGTGATCAGATCAATACGCCGGCCTTCCGCGTTGAAGGCGGTATTAATAGCGGTGTTGGTATTCAGCCAGAGCCGGCTGCCGTCCGGCAGGGCGAGCTCACGGATTTCACCGGTGCCGGTGCGGTGGTTCGCGCCCCAGGCGGCCACCACCTTGGGCAGTGGGGTGGCACGCCAGGCCGTCCAGCCAAGACCACCCGCGCCCAGCAGCAGTGCCATGCCTTTGATCATGCCACGCCGGTCGAGGCGCCTTTGGCGGGTGCGGGCCAGCGTCGCCTGGGCATGGTCGGGATCGTCGCCGCAGGCGGCGTTGAACTGCTGTTCCACGCGCTCCACCATTTGCCAGCCGCGGTGGTGCTCCGGGCTGACTTCCAGCCAGCGCCGCCAACGGCGGACGTCGGCCTTTGACGCCTCCCCGGAGCGCAACAGCGCGAACCACTCGGCGGCATCGGCCAGGACCTGGTGGCTTGGGGTCCGGTTCATGCGGGATCATCCAGGCCCAGCCGAGACTGCAGACGCAGGCAGGCGAGCATGGCGCGGGACAGGTAATTGCGAACGGTGCGATCGGACACCCCCAGATCGGCGGCCACCTCCTTGGCGGTCCTGCCGTGCACCATGGACTGAATAAACGCCTCGGCCACCGGGGCCGGTAACCGTTTCAGCATGGCGTCCACCGCCACCAGCGCTTGCAGCGCGGCGGTCTGCCGTTCCGCGGAGGGCGCGGCGTCGTGGGGGCGGTTAGCCAGGGTTTCCAGCCAGGCCCGCTCCACCTCGCGGCGGCGCCAGAGGTCCACGCACAGGCCCCGCGCCATGCGGCTCAGATAAGCCCGGGCGCCGTGGTGATCAAGCGGGCGGGGTGAGACCAGCAGGCGCACGAAGGCGTCGTGGGCGAGATCCGCCGCGTCGTCGGTGTTACCCAAGCGTCGCCGCAGCACGCCGTGCAGCCAGCCGTGATACTCGGCATAAAGCGTATTTACGGACAGTGACTGTGGTCTTCCCCCGGACATGGTCCGCCCCCGAACGGTGAAACGCAGAATGGTTTGGACTATAGGTGAGAATGAATATCATTACAACTTCGGTGAGGAGACCGGCTCCCGCGGAGCGCTGTCCCTGGAGGGCTTATTTGTTACGCGGGCGGGACGTGTATCATGGCCCCCATCGTCAGGCACTGAGCAGGGGTTGCACCCTGAACAAACACTGCCCATAATGCTGTCCAGAAAGACAGTGCTGGCCATCGGGTCAGTTTCTGTGCCAATGGATGGAATCGGAGAGGGGTTCACAAATGAGCGACAAGAGTAAAGCACTGTCGGCGGCGCTGTCTCAGATCGAGCGCCAGTTCGGTAAAGGTTCGGTGATGCGCATGGGCGACCAGAAGCGCGAGCGCATTCCCGCCATTTCCACCGGCTCCCTGGGGCTGGATATCGCCCTGGGCATCGGCGGCCTGCCGAAAGGTCGGATCGTCGAGATCTATGGCCCGGAGTCCTCCGGTAAAACCACGCTCACCCTGAGCGTGATCGCCCAGGCGCAGAAGCAGGGCGCCACCTGTGCGTTTGTGGACGCCGAACACGCCCTGGACCCGGATTATGCTGAAAAGCTCGGCGTTAACGTGGACGATCTGCTGGTCTCCCAGCCGGACACCGGTGAGCAGGCCCTGGAAATCACCGACATGCTGGTGCGTTCCGGCGCCGTCAACGTGGTGATCGTGGATTCCGTGGCGGCGCTGGTGCCGAAAGCGGAAATCGAAGGCGAGATGGGCGACGCCCACGTCGGCCTGCAGGCCCGCCTGATGAGCCAGGCGCTGCGTAAGATCACCGGCAACGTGAAGAACGCCAACTGCCTGGTGATGTTCGTTAACCAGATCCGCATGAAGATCGGTGTGATGTTCGGCAACCCGGAAACCACCACCGGCGGTAACGCCCTCAAGTTCTACTCCTCCGTGCGCCTGGACATCCGCCGTATCGGCGCGGTGAAGCAGGGCGACGAGGTCACCGGTAACGAAACCCGGGTGAAAGTGGTCAAGAACAAGGTGGCGCCGCCGTTCAAACAGGCGGAATTCCAGATTCTCTACGGCCAGGGCATCAACCAGTTGGGCGAAGTGCTGGACCTGGGCGTTCAGCAGGGCCTGGTGGACAAGTCCGGCGCCTGGTACGCCTACCAGGGCGACAAGATCGGCCAGGGCAAGCAGAACGCCTGTGAGTACCTGTCCGAGCATCCGGACGTGGCCCAGGCCATCGAAAAGGAAATCCGCGCCCGCCTGCTTAACGTGGTGACGCCGGCGAAGGAAGAAGCAGCGGTCGCCGAGGGCGACGAGCAGCAAGACGCCAAGGATGACTGAACGGCGCCGGCGACAGCGGGGCCCTGAAGACGGCCCCGCCGATCCCGCGGAGTTACGCCAGTACGCGGTAAAAATGCTGGCGCGCCGGGACCACGGCCGCGCGGAGTTGCGCGTCAAGATGGCGCGCAAGTTCGGTGACGGCGAAGAGCTGGACGCGGCGCTGGACTGGTGCCAGGAACATGATTTTCTGAATGACCGGCGCTTTGCCGGTTTTTTTGTGCGTTCGCGCATTGAACGCGGGCAGGGCCCGTTGCGTATCCGCTCCGAGCTTCAGCAGCGCGGTCTCCCGGAAGCGATGGTCAAGGAAGCCCTGCAAGAGGCGGAGTGTGACTGGTTCGCCCTGGCCCGCGAGACCCACGCCCGGCGCTTTCGCCAGCCGCCGGCGGACCGCAAGGAAAAGGCCCGCCAGCTGCGTTTCCTGCAGTCCCGGGGGTTCGATGCGGAGCAGAGCTTCAACGCGTTGGATCTGGCCGGAGAAGAAGACCTCGACTGATTCGTTCCGGGTCGCCGCTTTATTCCCCCGCCGGACAGGTCATAATGCTTTCCCTTTTTGACAGTTAACGGGGCTTCGACGTGGAATACCTGAGCGACCCTTGGCTGGTGGCGGCCTTGCTGGGTTCCGGCGTGATCGCCGGTTTTATCAATACCCTGGCCGGCGGTGGCGGCCTGCTGATTCTGCCGCTGCTGATGCTGACCGGCATGGGGCCGGCGCTGGCCAACGGCACCATGCGCGTGGGCGTGTTGATCCAATGCCTGGAGGGCGCCCGCCAGTTTCATCGTCACGGCTCCATGCCCACGGCGGCGTTGCCGGGGATCATGGTGCCGACGCTGGCCGGTGCCTTGCTGGGGACGCTGGCCGCGTCCTTCCTGCCGACCACCGTTCTTGAGCCGGTGCTGCTGACTACTCTGGTGGTGATGGCGGTGGTGATGGTGCTGAAACCGTCCACCCTGGTGGCCGGCCCGGACGAGGCGCCGCGGGCTTTGGCCAGCACGCCGGCGGCCTGGGTCGGGTTGTTCGTGACCGGCGCCTACGGCGGCTTTGCCCAGGCCGGGGTCGGCTTCCTGCTGATCGCGGTGCTGGCGGGCCAGCTCCGTTACGATCTGGTGCGCACCAACGGCTTGAAGCTGGCGATCACCGCCGGCTTCACGATTCTCGCCCTGGGTATTTTCGTGTGGCGGGACCAGGTGGCGTGGGCGCCGGGCCTGCTGGTCGCCGCCGGCACCCTGTTGGGCGTGCGGCTGGGCGTGGGCTTCGCCCACAAGGTGTCCCAGCGTGTGCTGAAGTGGATCCTGCTGGTGATGGTGGTGACGGTCTGCGCGGCGGCGGCGCTCAAGTAAGTGGCGCGCCGCTTCGGCGCGCCTTCCCCATCGCAACCGCCCTTTGACAACGCTATACTTTGCTCCCCATTTCCCTGTCTAAAGTAGTTGCTTGCGTATGAAGAGCGCTGAGATTCGCCAGGCCTTTCTCGATTACTTCGCCCGCCAGGGGCACGCCGTGGTGGCGTCGTCCTCGCTGGTGCCGGAGAACGATCCTACCCTGCTGTTCACCAACGCGGGGATGAACCAGTTCAAGGATGTGTTCCTCGGCCGCGACAAGCGCGATTACAGCCGCGCCACCAGCTCGCAGCGCTGCGTGCGCGCCGGCGGCAAGCATAATGACCTGGAAAACGTGGGCTATACCGCCCGCCACCACACCTTCTTCGAGATGCTGGGCAACTTCAGCTTCGGCGATTACTTCAAGCGTGACGCCATTCGCTTCGCCTGGGAATTCCTCACCGGTGAGCTGGGCCTGCCGGCGGAGAAACTGTGGGTGACGGTGCACGTGTCCGACGACGAGGCGGCGGACATCTGGCTCAAGGAAATGGGCGTCAGCGCCGAGCGCTTCTCGCGTCTGGACGAGGACAACTTCTGGCAGATGGGCGATACCGGCCCCTGCGGCCCCAGCTCCGAGATCTTCTACGACCACGGCGCCGACGTGCCCGGCGGCCCGCCGGGTTCCGAGGACGGCGACCTGGACCGCTACATCGAGATCTGGAACCTGGTGTTCATGCAGTACGACCGCCAGGACGACGGCGAATTGAAGCCGCTGCCCAAGCCCAGTGTGGACACCGGCATGGGCCTGGAGCGCATCGCCGCGGTGCAGCAGGGCGTGCATTCCAACTATGAGATCGACCTGTTCCAGGCGCTGCTCCAGGCCGCCGCCCGGGCCACCGGCTGCGACGACCTGGAAAACAAAAGCCTGCGGGTGATCGCCGACCACATCCGCTCGGCGAGCTTTTTGATCACCGACGGGGTGGTGCCCTCCAACGAGGGCCGTGGCTACGTGCTGCGCCGCATCATCCGCCGCGCCCTGCGCCACGGCCACCAGCTGGGCCAGGAAAAGCCGTTCTTCCATACCCTGGTGGCGGCGCTGGTGGAGCAGATGGGCGACGCCTATCCCGAGCTGCGCCGCGAGCAGGCTCGCGTCGAGAAAGCCCTGCTGGCCGAGGAAGAGCAGTTCGGCCGCACCCTGGCCGCCGGCATGAAAGTGCTGGAAGGGGCCATGGCCGACCTGCAGGGCGACGAGCTGCCCGGCCGGGTGGTGTTCTCCCTGTACGATACCCACGGCTTCCCGCCGGATCTGACCGCCGACGTGGCCCGCGAGCGCGGCCTGTCCGTGGACATGGAGGGCTTCGACCAGGAAATGCAGGCGCAACGTGAGCGCGCCCGGGGCGCCGGTGCCTTCGCCAACGACTACAGCGACCGGCTCAACATCGAGGCGGTCACCGACTTCTCCGGCTACGAGAAACACCAGGACCAGGCCGAGGTGGAGGGTCTGTACCGCGATGGCGCCGCCGTGGACAGCCTGGAAGCCGGCGAAACCGGTATGGTGCTGCTCAAGCGCACGCCGTTCTACGCCGAATCCGGTGGCCAGGTGGGCGACCGGGGCGTGCTCGCCGGCGGCGAAGCCCGTTTCAATGTGGAAGACACCCGCAAGCGCGGCCAGGCCCACATCCATGTGGGTACGGTCAGCACCGGCGCCCTGAACGTCGGCGACAAGGTGGACGCCTACGTGGATGTGGAACGCCGCCGCGCCATTATGCGTCACCACTCCGCCACCCATCTGTTGCACGCTGCTCTGCGCCGTGTGCTGGGCGACCACGTGCAGCAGAAAGGCTCGTTGGTGGCGCCGGACTACCTGCGCTTCGATTTCGCCCACGGCGAAGCCCTGAGCGCCGAGCAGCGCGAGGAGATCGAAACCCTGGTCAACCGGCAGATTCTGGAGAACGCGGCGGTGACCACCGAGCTGATGGACATGGAAGCGGCCAAGGACGCCGGCGCCATGGCCCTGTTCGGCGAGAAATACGACAGCGAAGTGCGGGTGCTGACCATGGGCCGCGACGGCTTCTCCAAGGAGCTGTGCGGCGGTACCCATGTGCAGCGCACCGGCGACATCGGGCTGTTCAAGATCACCCTGGAGACCTCCGCCGCCGCCGGCGTGCGCCGCATCGAAGCGGTCACCGGTGAGTACGCCCTGGCGCGGGTACGTCAGCAGGAGCAGGCGCTGGGGGAGATCGCCGCGACCCTGAGAAGCGGGCCGGAGCAGGCCGCCGAGCGGGTAATGGCCCAGACCCGCCGGGTGCGGGAGATGGAAAAAGAGATTGAGCGGCTCAAGCAGAAACTGGCATCCGGCGCCGGCGGCGATCTCACCGCCGATGCCCGTGACATGCAGGGCGTGAAAGTCCTGGCCACCCGCGTCGACGGCGCCGATGCCAAGACGCTGCGCGTCACCATGGACAAGGTGAAGGACAAGCTGGGCTCCGGCGTGATTCTGCTGGCCGCCGCCGACGGCGATAAAGTGTCGCTGGTAGCCGGTGTCACCAAGGATCTCACCGACCGGGTCAAGGCCGGTGATTTGATGAAACACGTTGCCGGGCAGGTCGGGGGCAAAGGCGGCGGCCGGCCGGATATGGCCCAGGGCGGGGGTACCGACGCGGCGGCGTTGCCGGCGGCTTTGGAAAGCGCTTATCAATGGGTGGCGGAGCAGCTCTGACCACCCTCACATGAAAATCAGGGGCGCAAATGCTATGCTTGCGCGCCTCTTTTGGCAGAAACCAAGTCACTATGGCTCTTATCGTCCAGAAATACGGCGGCACCTCGGTAGGCACCGTCGAACGCATTCAGGCCGTCGCCGAACGGGTGGCGCGCTTCCGGGAACGTGGTGATCAGGTGGTCGTGGTGGTCTCCGCCATGAGCGGTGAAACCAACCGCCTGATCGAACTGGCCAACGGCGTGCACGACAACCCGCCGGCACGGGAAATGGACGTGCTGGTCTCCACCGGCGAGCAGGTCACCATCGCGCTGCTGTCCATGGCGCTGCAGAAGCTCAACGTGGGCGCCCGTTCCTACACCGGCGGCCAGGTCGCCATCCGCACCGACAACACCCACTCCAAGGCCCGCATTGAAGAGATCGACGACGCGAAGATGCGTGCCGATCTGGACGCCGGCCGGGTGTGCGTGGTGGCCGGCTTCCAGGGCATCGACCAGGACGGCAACATCACCACCCTGGGCCGGGGCGGCTCCGACACCACCGCGGTGGCCCTGGCGGCGGCACTGAAAGCCGACGAGTGCCAGATCTACACCGACGTGGACGGGGTTTACACCACCGACCCGCGGGTGGTCGACACCGCCCGCCGTCTGGACAGCATTACCTTCGAGGAAATGCTGGAAATGGCCAGCCTGGGTTCCAAGGTGTTGCAGATCCGTTCGGTGGAATTCGCCGGCAAATACAACGTGCCATTGCGCGTACTGTCCAGTTTTCAAGAGGGCCCGGGCACCCTCATTACCGTCGACGACGAGGTGGATATGGAAAAGCCGGTTATCTCTGGCATCGCTTTTACCCGTGACGAAGCAAAGATCACCGTACGCGGCGCGCCGGATACCCCGGGCATTGCCTTCAAGATTCTCGGACCGGTCAGCGACGCCAACATTGAAGTGGACATGATCGTGCAGAACGTGGGCGCCGACGGCGCCACCGATTTCACTTTCACGGTGCACCGCAACGATTTCGCCAAAGCCAAGGAAGCCCTCAAGCAGGCCGCCGAGGAACTGGGCAACCCGGAAATCATCGGTGACGACAAGATCGCCAAGATCTCTCTGGTGGGTGTCGGCATGCGTTCCCACGCCGGCGTGGCGAGCAAGATGTTCCAGACGCTGGCCGCCGAAGGCGTGAACATCACCATGATCTCCACCTCCGAGATTAAAGTCTCCGTGGTGGTCGCCGAAAAATACCTGGAATTGGCGGTGCGCGCTCTGCATCAGGCGTTCGAACTGGACCAGCCGGCGGCGTGATGCCATGACCCGCCCGGTGATTGCATTCAGCGGGCGGGCGTGGCTAGTCTCTAGGGAGACTTTCGTAATTTGATGCGGCATAATGCCGGCCTCGCTCACCAGGGAGCCGGGCCGTCCGCATGATGGAACACAAGGATGACGGGTCCGCTCATACTTGATGTGCGGGAACGCGCTCACTGAACAATCTGATGGACCCAGGAGGGATTTTCCATGCTGATACTTACGCGTCGCGTCGGCGAGACGTTGATGGTCGGCGACGATGTCACCGTCACCGTGCTTGGCGTCAAAGGCAACCAGGTCCGTATTGGCGTTAACGCCCCTAAGGAAGTCGCGGTGCACCGCGAAGAGATTTACCAGCGGATCCAACACGAAAAAAGCAGCGACAGCGGCGAGAATGCCTGATTTTTGAGCTGTATTTTTCGCGCAAGCTGGTATCATGCGCCGCTAAATCGTTCCAACGATTGAAAAACCGAGTTCCGGAGAGGTGGGTGAGTGGCTGAAACCAGTTCCCTGCTAAGGAACCATACGCATTGCGCGTATCGAGGGTTCGAATCCCTCCCTCTCCGCCATACACAAAAAAGCCCGGCCAACGCCGGGCTTTTTTGTGTATGGCGGAGAGGGATGACTTGGTGAGAACCCTCCGGTTCGACAAGCCGGCCAAAGGCCGGCGCAGGACGTCGCCGCAACGCGGCGACGCCCCTAAGGGGTGAGCAGGCGCCAGCCTGCGAATCAATCCCTCCCTCTAGGCGCGCCCCAGCGCGCCCAAACCTCTCAGCCAGCACCCCCACGACCATCCAACCACGCCCCAATAGCCTCCTTCCCCATAGGCCGCGCAATATAATACCCCTGCACGAAATCACACCCGACCTCACTCAGGAACGCCAGCGCCTCGCCGCTTTCCACCCCTTCGCCGATCACCTTCAGATCCAGCTGGTGGCCCAGGTCCACCGCCGATCGGATAATGGTGCGCGCCTCCCGGGAATGCCCGGCGGCGGCCACGAAGGCCTTGTCCAGCTTGAGCTCGGAGAACGGCAGCCGGGCCAGCTGCACCATGGAGGAATAGCCGACGCCGAAATCGTCGATCGCCAGCTGAAACCCCTTCATCCGCAGCCGGGTGAGCAGATCCAGCGCCAGCACACCGTCTTCCATGGCCGCGGTCTCAGTGAGCTCCAGCGTCAGATGGCGCGGTTCCAGGCCGTGCAGCTGGCACAGGGTCACCAGCTTGTCGACCATATCGAACTGGGTGAGACAACGCGCCGACAGGTTCACCGCCATGCTCCAGTGGTCGGCGGCGGCGCCCCGGGCACGCCGTATTCCAGCCATGGTGGCGCAGGCCTGGATCAGTACCTTGCGGGTCAGTGCTTCGATCAGCCCTTCGCGCTCGGCGAGCAGAATAAAGCGGTCCGGGGGAATCGCGCCCCATTGCGGATGCTGCCAGCGGGCCAGGGCTTCAAAGCCCACTGTCACGGTGTCGTCGCCGCACTGGACCTTGGGCTGGTACACCAGGCCGATCTGATTGTTCTGGATGGCCTCATCGAGCATCGCCGGGGTGAGCGCCGGCGGCGCGGCGCCGTCGCGGGTGCGTGGCAACGGTGGCGCCGGCGGCTGCCGCCCCAGCAGAGTGCGTAAATCACGGAACGAGAACGGTTTGACGAGCACCCCGGCCATACTCAGCTGGTGCTGGCTGGCGGCACGGCTGGCCGCGTCGATCACCCGGCCGCCCAGGCCGCTGGAGATAATCAGGGCCGCGTCGCAGCGGCGATCGGCGAGATGGCGGATCACCTCCATGCCGTCCATCTCCGGCATTACCAGGTCGAGCAAGATATGCGACGGGTGCCAGTCGTCCAGGGCGTTGAAGAAGTCGTCCGGACGGGTCGTGACCTGACATTGATAGCCCAGGGTTTCGGCCATGCTGCGCACGGTCTGGCCGATATCCGGGTCGTCATCCAGAACCAGTAGCCGCATCATCTCGGCACCTCATCGAGAGCGTTACGCACTTTACGGGCCAGCTGCTCCCTGTGGTAAGGCTTCTCCAGCAGATGGACACCCGGATCCAGACGCCCTTGATGGACAATGGCGTTTTCGGTGTAGCCGGAGGTGTACAGCACCGGCAGGCCGGGGAGCCGCTGCCGCGCCAACCGGGCAAGCTCCGGGCCGTTGGGGCCGCCCGGCATGATCACGTCGGTGAACAGCAGGTCCACTTCCTGTTCCTGGAGGACCGCCAGCGCGGCTTCGCCATCCACGGCGCTGATCACCCGGTAGCCAAGCTCCCGCAGTTGGCGGGCGGCTTGATCACGTACGGCGCTGTCGTCTTCCACAAGAAGAATGGTTTCCGCCAGGTTGGAGAACCGCACCGGTGAGGCCGGTGGCACCGGACGCTCGTCACCCCGATCCGCCCTGGGCAGGTACAACTTCACCGTGGTGCCTTCGCCGGGTTCGGAATAAATCTTGATGTGCCCCCGTGATTGCTTGACGAAGCCGTACACCATGCTCAGCCCCAGGCCGGTGCCCTTGCCCTTGGGTTTGGTGGTGAAGAACGGCTCGAACACCTTTTCCAGGGCCGCCGCCGGAATGCCTTCCCCGGTGTCGGAAACCACCACCTGGAGATAATCCCCGGCCACCACCTCGGAATGACGATTGGCGTAGTCCTTGTCGAGGGTGACGTTGGCGGTTTCCAGCACGATGCAGCCGCCGCCGGACACCGCATCGCGGGCGTTGATGCACAGGTTCAGAATCGCCGATTCCAGCTGCCCGGGATCGATGAATGCCGGCCAGGGTGAGTCGCAGGGCACGATGTTGAAGGCCAGATGTTCGTGAAGGGTAGGGCGCAGCAACGGCGTGAGCCCATGGATCAATTCGTTGACGTCGACGATCTCCGGCGCCAGGGGCTGACGCCGGGCGAACGCCAGCAGGCGCCGGGTCAGTTCCGCCGCCCGCTCGGCGGCGCCGCGAATCAGGCGCGCCGAGTTGCGCAGTACCGGGGTCTCTTCCAGCTGATCTTCCAACAGTTCCGAATTACCCAGAATCACGGTGAGCAGATTGTTAAAGTCGTGGGCGACGCCGCCGGTGAGCTGGCCGACCGCTTCCAGCCGCTGCGATTGCTGCAGCTGTTCTTCAAGCGCCAGATGTTCGGTGATGTCGGTATTAATGGCGAGCACCGCTTTCGCTTCACCGTGATGGCCGTCGACCAGGCTCCAGCGCGCCTCCGAGACCACGCTATCGCCGTTGGCGTTCTGGCCGTTCAGGCGTCCGGCCCACTGACCGTTTTCCAACAGGGCCCGGGTGGCGGTTTCCAGAAGGGCCGGGTCTTCCCCCAGCATGTCATCAATGCGGCGCCCCAGTGCCTGATCCCGGCGCCAGCCGTAGATGGCCTCGGCGGCCCGGTTCCAGTAGGTGATCCGGCGTTCCAGATCGAGCACCAAGATGGCGTCGCGGGAGTTGTCCAACAGGGTCGCCTGACGGGCCAGGTTGGCGAGGAACCGGCGGCGTTCGGTGACGTCGCTCATGCCGCCCACCATACGCAGGGCATCGCCGTTTTCGTCGCGGATCACATAGCCCCGGTCCGACACATAGGCGATGCTGCCGTCCTTGCACATAAACCGATACTCGGCTTCCCATTTTTGTTGCTGGCTATGGATCACCCGTTCGATATCGGTGAGCACCCGCTTTTTGTCGTCGGGGTGGATGCGTGTGGTCCAGGACCGGCTGTCGTGTTCCAGGTCATCGGCACTGTAGCCGAACAGAGTCTGCATGCCCTCGCTCCACCACAGCCGGTCGGTGGCGGTGTTCCAGTCCCAGATGGCGTCGGCGGTGGCGCGCGCCGCCGCTTCGAAGCGGACCTTTTCTTCGCGCAGGGCGCTGTCCGCGCGGCGCTGCTCGCTGACATCCTGAAACGCGCCGTCAACACGGATGACCACGCCGGCCTCATCGAACACCGGCTCGCCCAGGGCGCGCACCCAGAACGGTTGTCCGGTGGCGTCCAGAACCTGTAATTCCTCGTCGTAGGGGACGCCCTCGTTCGCACAGGCCGCGAACAACGCCTGGATCTTCGGTTTCTCTTCCTGTTCGTAGAAGTTCAGGCATTCGTCGAGTGTCAGGCGCGTGGCGCTGCCCAGGCCATGCAGCGCTAGCAGCTCCGGCGACATGGTGGCTTGCCGGGAAGCGACATCCACGCTCCAGCCGCCCACCCGGGCCAGCCGACCGGCAATGCCAGTGAGACGCCGGGCGCGTTCGCTCTCATCAATGGTGTCCTGGAGTTTGAGATTCTGGCGGCGCAATGTCAGGTGCATCATCACCTGGTCGGCCAACAGAGTGAGATAATTGGTTTGCGCTTCGCTCAGATCCCGAGGCCGGTGATCCATCACGCAAAGCGTACCGAGCACTTCGTTTTCCTCCGACAGCAGCGGCGTGCCCGCGTAAAAGCGAATGCCGTGGGGGTCGGCGATCACCGGGTTGCCGGCGAAGCGGTCGTCGAGCCGGATATCCGGAATAATCAGCAAGCCGGTGCCGCGAACGGTGTGGTCACAGAGCGCGATGCCGCGTTCGGTTTCCTGAATATCCAGGCCCACCGAGGCTTTGAACCATTGGCGATGCCGGTCCACCAGGGTGATCGTGGAAATAGGGCAATCGCAGAGCACCGCCGCGCGCCGCACAATGTTGTCGTATTCGGGTTCCGGGGCGCTGTCCAGAATGTGGTAGCTGGCCAGGCTGCGTAGCCGGGCTTGTTCTGCCTCAGACATCCCCTTGTCACGCATCAGGGCCCCCACGCTTTTTTTTGAATATGCCACAGGCGCCGACCCGGCGCCATCCAACGCTTTTCTCGGCGAGCGGCCGGAAAACTTGAGTGCCGCGGGTCCGTTCACCAATCGTTCACAATAACGCCACAGCCCTTCACGGTAATAAATTGTACAAACGTACCAATAATAAAAGAACTGGAAGGTGCTATGACCGTGAAAAGCGCGCGTTGGGTGTGGACGTCTTGGCTGGTGTTGCTTTTGGCTCTTGGCCTTACCGCTTGTGGGGGCGGATCGTCCTCGTCCGATGACCGGCAGGCGAGTAATCCGCCGTCGCCCTCCGAGCCGGAACCGGAGCCGCCCACCGAGCCCGAACCGGAACCTGAACCGGAGCCCCAGGCCCTGAACCGCTTTCAGTTCGCCAACGGCTGCTACCACCTATACGCCGACGATCGCTACTTAAGTGGCCTGGACGGGCGCTACGGCTTGACCCTGGACCCGGGCCGGGCGGCGGCGTTTTATATGAAGCCCACGGCACTGGGTTCGTACCTGTTGCTGTCCGATTACCGCCGTGATCCGGGCCAGTCCGGCGACAAGGAGCTGCTGGGCATCTCGGACCCGGCCGGCGAGCTGCTCGATGGCGGCGGCCGCCTGGTCGCGGAAGTCAGCTATCTGGTCGCCGGCCTCGGCGACACCCTGAACCTGGTACTGGATCCGGTGGCGCCCTTGGGGGGTGTTTTGCGGGAACTGGGCGAAAGCCTGGAAGTGGCCGGCACCCGGCTCGGCGACAATACCCTGCGGCCCACGCTGGGCAAGGTGGACCGGGCCAGCGACCTGGCGGTGTGGAACCTGAACCGCAGTGAAGGCGAGACGTTCACGGTGGCTTCGGCCGCCACCGGGCTGTTGCTCACCGTCGGCGAGGACGCGCTGACCCTGGCGTCACCGTCGCTGGAAAGCCCGGCGAACCGCTTCCATCTACTGCCGGCCGAGGGATGCGCCGCCTACCCGGAGGCGGAACTGAACGCCACCGTGGCGGAGGACGGCCCGGCCAATTACCTGCGCGAAGTGCCCCGTTTCCAGGAGGTGGAAGGGCTGGACGACGATGACGTCTTCGGTTTCGTCGACGCGCACAGCCATATTTCCGCCTATGAGTTCATCGGTGGCCGGGTGAATTACGGCGACCCCTTCCACCCCTTCGGCGTCGACCACGCCCTGGATGACTGCGCCGTCAACCATGGCCCCCAGGGGCTGACCGGCCTGGTCGAACAGGTCACCAGCAGCCCCGGGCCCCACGCCACCGAAGGCTGGCCGGGCTATGAATTCTGGCCACGGCACAACTCGCTGCAGCACCACCAGAGTTACTACCGCTGGATTGAGCGCGCCCATCTGGCCGGCCTGAAAATTCTGGTGAACCACCTGGTGCACAACCAGGTGCTGTGTCAGATCAACCCGCAGAAGCAGAACGACTGCGACACCATGGCGGCGATCGAAATGCAGGCCACCCAGATGCACGCCATGCAGGACTATATCGACGCCCAGCATGGCGGCCCCGGCGAGGGCTGGTTCCGCATCGTCACCGACCCGGCCCAGGCACGGGCGGTGATCGGAGACGGCAAGATGGCGGTGATTCTGGGCGTGGAGGCGTCCAAGGTGCTCAATTGCGGCGAATACCTGGGCGCCCCGGAATGCACCCGCGAGCAGATCGTGGAGCGGCTCGACCGCCTTTACGCCATGGACGTGCGCAGCCTGTTCCCGGTGCACAAATTCGACAACGCCTTCGGCGGCCACCTGCCGGATCTGTCCTCCGGTATCGGCATCGGCCCGGTGCTCTACGCGGGCAATATTCTGGAAACCGGCCACACCATCGAGTTCGAAACCTGCGCCCACGACCACGGTGACGACGCACCGCCGGTGTCGTCGCTGCCGGACCCGCTGGCGCCGCTGGGCATCCTCGACCAGCTGCTGTTCCAGCTCGACTACGTGGGCGACCGCTTTCCAGCCACGCCGGAGCAGCTGGCGGAATACGACCCGCGCCGGGGCACCGATCATCTTTGCAACAGCCGTGGCCTGTCCGACCTGGGCTTCTTCCTGATCGAAGAACTGATGAAGCGCCGCATGATGATCGAAACCGATCACATCAGCCGCAAGGCGGCGGAACAGATTCTGGAACTGACCGGTCGGCGCGGCTACCCGGTGATCAACAGCCACGGCTCCTGGGGCGGCACCGAAGCACTGCGCGATCAAGTCGCGTCCCAGGGCGGTGTGGCGGCGTCGTTCGGCAGCGTGCGCGGCGCCTGGGTGGACGAGCTCACCCGCGACGGTCAGCGCCCCCGCGACGAGGCGCTCAAAGTCGGGCCGTTCGGCGGCGCCGGTTTCGCCTCGGACGTGAACGGCATCGCGCAGCTGGCGAGCAACCCGGGCACCGAGGACCAGAGCGACCAGCTGTACCCGTTCCAATCCGTGGACGGCCGCGTGCGCTTCGACGTGCAGCGCACCGGCGACCACGAATTCAGCCTCTATGAAGGCCGGGGCGTGGCCCACTACGGCCTCTACGCGGACCAGATCGCCGACATGATGGCGAACAGCGACCGCCCCCGGGAGCAGATCGAAGACGCGGTGAACCAGCTGTTCACCTCCGCCGAAGCCTATTTGCGCATGTGGGAAAGACTGGAGCAGGCCCCGCGATGAACGGGGCGGCCAACATCAACAGGGGAACGACCATGAACGGCAAAATATCCTCGCTCTTATTGAAACTTATGATGGTTTCGATACTGGGGCTGACGGTAGCCGCCTGCGGCGGTGACTCGGACAGTGACGGCGGCGCGGCGTCACCGACACCCAGTGAACCGGATGACGGCAACCCGGACGACCCGGGAGACCCCAATGACCCGGACGACCCCGATGACCCGGGAGACCCGGACGTACCCACGGGGCGGACCTTCTTCATTGAGCCTGGAGAGGACGCCACCGAGGACATGCTCAACGCGATGATCCAGCTCCGCCCCCGGGACACGCTGGAATTCGCCTGCGGGTATTTCAATCTAGAGCAGGGCCTGCTGATCCAGGCCACGGAAGATGTGTTGATCAAGGGCTGTGGCAAGGACGAAACTGTGCTGTCTTTCCGCGACAGCGCTAACGTGACCGGCCTGGAAGCGCTTAACGTGCGCGGCATCACCGTGGAAGACTTGACCATCCTGGATTCGCCCGGCGACGCGTTCAAACTCAAGGGCGTGAAATGGGGCACGCTGCGTAATGTCCGCGCCATGTGGTCCGGTGGGGGGGCGCCGATTACCGAGGACGATTATCCGCAACGGCTGAATGTGGCCTGCACCGCGCCGCCATTCAACGAGGGCGACGCCGCCGTCGACTATGTACCCAGTTCCGACAGCGGCCGCTATGGCATCTATCCAGTGGAGTCGGAAAACATCCTGGTTGAAGGTTCGGAATCCGTGGGCGCCTCTGACGCGGGGATCTATGTGGGCCAGACCAACACGGCGATCATCCGCGACAGCCGGGCTGTGTATAATGTGATGGGTTTCGAGATCGAAAACGTTCAGGGTGGTGAATACGATTCTAACCTGGCGGAATGTAACACCGGCGGCTTCCTGATCTACGACCTGGAGAACATCACCCAGTACGGTGATACCTCGGTGATGCTTAATAACACCGCGCGTAACAACAACACCTATAACTTCGCCCACAGCGGCTTGGTGTCGGTGGTGCCGCGCGGCGTCGGTTTCATCACCCTGGGTTACGACAACATTGAAATAGTGGACAACGTCTTCGAGGACCACAGCACCGCCGCTGTACTCTATATCAGCTATGAGCTGATCGACGGCCCCGGAGGCACCGCCGACAAGAAACTCGACCCCTACACCGAAGGGCTGCACATCCATAATAACGTTATGCGTAACTCCGGTTATGACCTGCCGCCGCCGGACTTGGAAAAGACGTTGAACGGTGAGATCGAGAGCGTGTTGCCGACACTGATCGGCCTGAAAAATCTACCCACTATCAACGACCCGGCGGAACTGCTGTCGAGCCTTCGCAATCTGGCTAATCTGGGGAAAGGCGCGCACATCATTTGGGACGGCCTGCGCGACGAACTGGACGAAGACTGCCCCTATCCGGTGGACGCCCAGGGCAACCCGGTGCCCAAGGATGAATTCGGCAAACCGATACACACCAACGAGCATCCGAATCCGTCGTGCCACTACAACGCCTACAAATTCGACGAGCAGGGCAATCGTAAGATGCCGCGCTGGGGCTCCTGCTTTCACGATAATGATTTGTCGGACGACAGCGCACCCTATTTGAACTTCCATGGCACCGATGGCCTGGAGCTGGTAATGGGGCTGTTGGACCAAGATCTGTCCCTTCTCACGCCGGGAGGATTGATGGACATCGTCGGCGGGCTGTTGAACTTCCCCTCCGATACCAAGCTCTCTGACCACGACTGCGAGACCCGTTTCGGCAGCCTGTTACCGTCGCTGCCGCGCGTGGAGATCCCGCCTTTCGAGCCCAGTGGCGACTTTGATCCGGCGCCTTCCGACGAATACGTCGCGCAGCTTTGCGAAGCGCCGACGGAAGAGGGCGAAATCAACCGGGCGGCACTGGCGGTGGATTGCCCGTCCCTCGATCAGTACAACCTGTTCGCCGACCCGCGCGACCCGCGCAGTCTGCCCCATGAAGGCGGGGTGCCCTTCGTACTCAACAGCAAGCTGTTCTCCGACCACGCTACCAAGTACCGCGTGGCGTTTATTCCCCCCGGTGAGCAGGCTGTGTACCGCGATGGGCAGGACGGCAACAATGTGAATGGCGCCATCGATTTCCCAGTGGGCACGGTGATCGCCAAGACCTTCGCCTTTACGGATGAAGCCAACAGCAGCGAAGAGCTGGTGGAAACCCGCCTGCTGATTAAGCGCCTCAGTCAGAGTGGCAAGGCGTTCTGGGTCGGACTGCCCTATGTTTGGGAACAGAACGGCCAGGGCGAACCGGTGGCGGTGCTGACCCCGGGCGGCGACAGTCGCGCGGTAAGCTGGCACTTCCGCGATGCCAACACCGGCACTTTGATCACCGGGTCCACGGGCAGCTACTCGGTACCCAACGCCAACCAGTGCATCACCTGCCACGGCAATGATGATCAGCCGTCGGGCAGCGCGCCGATCGGGCCTAAGCCGCGCAACCTGAACCGCGCCTACCAGCCGGAAAGCAGCTTTATGGGCACCGCCGGTCAGGCTGGCTTCCCGCGCGTCAACCAGCTGCAGTACTGGATCGACCAGGGCTTGCTGGCCGGCGCCCCGGACCTGGAGCTGGACGGGCAGGGCGTGGCCACCAACATCGAACGGCTGCCGCGCTGGAACGTGCCCGGCGACGGCGGCGACACCGCCAACTCCCCGGCGGACATCGAGCACCGCCTGCGCGCCTACCTGGAAGTGAACTGCCAGCATTGTCACAACGACAAGGGCGCCGCCTCCAACACCGGCTATTACCTGGATACTTTCCGCGCCGTGGACGCCGGCTACGGCATTTGCAAGAAACCCACCGCCACCGGCGGCGGGTCCTGTGGCCGCCAGCACGTGGTGGTGCCGGGCAGCAGCGACGACTCCATCGTTTCCTGCCGCATGGAAGCGGAGGACAATCCGCAACGGATGATGCCGCCGATCGCGCGCAGCGTGGCCCACGACGGCGCCACCGCCCTGATGCGGCAGTGGATCAACACCGTGGTCGACGGTGATTACGACAACGCCGGCGGGTGTAACTAAGTGTGGGAGCTTGCTTGCAAGCGAAAGGCCGGCAGAGCCGGCCGGCGGGATTCCAGAGACGGTGGTTATGCTGTAGTTAGAAAAGTCTCTTGGATCCTGCCGGGAGCCTCACTCCCTTTCGCGGGCGAGGCCCGCTCCCACAAACCCGGCTCCGTTGAAAAGTTCGCTAAAACTTTTTCGTTTTTCTAAAGAAATGAGAGTCCTGGCCGATATCTTTTTCCGGCTTTTTATCAATTTTCAGGGTTTAATTTTCAGAGATAAAGCCTTGATTTAAAACAATAAAAATTCAGTTTGTCGTCTTTCCTTCATGGTCTTGAGCTAGCCTTTCCAGCCATTGTTCATAAGCTGGGGGAAAGCCAATGGTTCGGCTTAACAACATGACGGTGAAGACGAGTTGGGGCCTGGTGCTGCTGGCGTTCAGTGTGATCATTCTGTTGATCGGCGGGTTGAGCATTTATACCAGCCACCAGAGCCGGCAATCGTTCGAGACGCTCAACCAGGCCCATGTGGAACGGGCCGGCGCCTTGCAACGCACCTATATCAACCTGCTGCAGGCGCAGGTGGCCATGGACCGTGCCGCCGAGCTGATCCGGGTGCCGTCCTTCGACGAACCGGGTCCGGTGCTGGACCAGGCGGCGGCGTTCATCGAACAGGCACAGGGGCAGTTTGAAAGCTTCCTGTCCCTCACCGGCGAAGGGGCGGCCACGCAGGCCGTGGCGCCGCTGGCTGATGCCATGGCCCGCCTTACGGACGTGGGCCTGCGGCTGCAACTGGTGCTGCTCCGCGAGGACGACTTCGCCGGCTATCGGTCCGGGCGGTCGCGCCTCAACGGCATGAGCCAGGACTTTATCAACGCGGCGGATGCTTTCCTGGCGGCCTCACGGGCCGACGCCAATGCATTGGTGTCTCGCTTCGAGCGGCGGGTACAACGGCTGGACGCCGCCATGGTGGCGGCGGTGGTCGCGGCGCTGCTGATGGTCGCCGCGGTGTTATGGGGCATCACGGTGAATGTGATCCGGCCGCTGCGCGACGTGATCGGGCATCTGGACGGTATCGCCGATGGTGACCTGTCGACGGAGATTCCACAGCGCGGCCGCAACGATATCGGCCGGCTGTACGCCGGGATAGCGCGCATGCAGGGCAGCCTGGCGTCCATTGTCGGCCAGGTGCGCACCAGCAGCGAACGGATTCAGGATGCGGCGGTTGAGACCACCCGTGGCAACACGGATCTTTCCACCCGTTTTGAGCAGTTGTCCGCGTCCCTGGTGGAAACCTCCGCCAGCATGGAGCAGCTCACCGCCACGGTGAAGGACAACGACGAGCACGCCGGCCAGGCCCACCGGCTGGCCGGGGACGCCGGCGGCGTGGCGGCCCGGGGCGGCGACGCGGTTGCGCGGGTGGTGGCCACCATGGGGCTGATCGAAACCCGTTCCCAGCGCATCGAGCAGATTGTCGGGTCCATCGAGGGGATCGCCTTTCAGACCAATATCCTGGCGCTGAACGCCTCGGTGGAGGCGGCGCGGGCCGGCGAGCACGGCAGCGGTTTCGCGGTGGTGGCCGAGGAAGTGCGGCTGCTGGCGCAGAACAGCGACCGGCTGGCCAAGGAAATCCGCACGCTGATCCTCGACTCCGGCGCCGAGGTGGCGAAGGGCTCCGAGCAGGCGGCGCAAGCCGGCGACACCATGGGCGAGATTGTCGCCGCCGTGGAGCGGGTGTCGGCGATCATGGCACGCATCAGCGGCGCGTCCGCCGAACAGACCCGGGGCATCGAGCAGATCGGCCTGGCGGTGTCGCAGATGGACCGGGTGACGCAGCAGAACGTCACCTTGGTGGCCGCCGCCGCGGATCGCGCGGAGACGCTGGAAAATCAGGCCGGTTTGTTGATGAGCGAAGTCAGGGAGTTTCGATTAGCTCGCTGATCAGCTCTTCGGTCTGGGTCCAGCCGAGACAGGCGTCGGTGATCGAGACGCCGTAGCGCAGCGGGTGGGCCAGCGGCTGGCTGCCTTCGTTCAGGTGGCTTTCCAGCATCACGCCGGCGATGGCCCGCTCGCCGTCGCGGCGCTGTTGGATCAGATCCCGCACCACCAGCGGCTGGCGGCGTGGGTCCTTGCCGCTGTTGGCGTGGCTGCAGTCCACCATCAAACGGGGGTTAAGCCCGGCCTGCGCCAGCTGGTCCCGGGCCGCGCGGATTTGTTCGGCGTGGTAGTTGGGGCCGCCGCGCCCGCCGCGCAGCACCAGGTGGGTGTCCGGGTTGCCGGCGGTTTCCATCAGGGCCGGGTGGCCCTCGTCATCGACGCCCAGATGGGCGTGCGGGTGGGCGGCCGCCTGCATGGCGTCCCGGGCCACGGCGATGCCGCCGTCGGTGCCGTTCTTGAAGCCCACCGGCAAGGACAGCCCGCTGACCAGCTCCCGGTGAATCTGGGATTCGGTGGTGCGGGCGCCAATCGCCGCCCAGCTGAGAAGGTCTTCCAGGTAGCTCGCCGCCAGCGGGCTGAGCAGCTCACTGGCCAGTGGCAGGCCCAGGCCGGCCAGATCACGCAGCAGTTCCCGGCACAGGCGCAGGCCCTCCGCCAGATCCTGGCGGCCGTCCAGGTGCGGATCGTAGAGCAGCCCTTTCCAGCCCACCGTGGTGCGCGGCTTTTCCACGTAAGCGCGCATCACCAGCAGGGCGCGGTCGCTGACCCGGTCGGCGAGGGCGGCGAGCCGCTGGCCGTACTCCAGCGCCGCGTCCGGGTCGTGCAGTGAGCACGGGCCGGTGACGATCAGCAGGCGGTCGTCCTCGCCGTTGAGGATGTCACGCACCGCCTGGCGTTGCGCCGCGATGCGGGTGCCCAGGTCGGCGTCCACGGGCAGCGCCTGGCGGAGCTGCCGGGCGTTGGGCAGGCGGTGGCTGACGGCCCCCGGCGCGGGTGTCGAAGCGTCGCTGGCGGTGACGGCGGCAAGACTGGCGTTCATAGCAACTTCCTTAATTTTGACCATCCTGAAACGAAAAAACCCCGGCGGGGACGACCAGCCGGGGTTTCAGGATTCTACGGCAGGCGTCCCGAAGCGGGCGCCTGACCGGATAGAGGTCAGACGCGCGCGCGGCTAAACCAATATCCGTAGAAATAGCAGGCAGCAGCCAACGCCACCGCGGAAGCGGTGTTCACAAGCGTCAGGTTGTCGAGCAGTGCTGCGGCCATGGAATCTCCAAAATCGATGTCTGAAGCCTAACGGCCTTTCGCCCTCAGCGCAATGGGGGCGTCCGCGCGCCCGTGTTACCATGCGCGGTTAACAGGTGCACTTGAATCTTAGCTTGGGAGAACAACATGCAAGACGTGGTCATTGTCGCCGCCACCCGTACCGCCATCGGCCGCTTTCAGGGCGGGCTCGCGGACGTTCCCGCCACCAAACTGGGCGAAGCGGTGGTGCGCCGCCTGCTGGCGGACACCGGCGTGGAGCCCGGGGCGATCAGCGAAGTGATCCTCGGCCAGGTGCTCACCGCCGGTGCCGGTCAGAACACCGCCCGCCAGACCTCGATCCACGCCGGCCTGCCCAACGAAGTGCCGGCCATGACCATCAACAAGGTGTGCGGCTCGGGCCTGAAAGCGGTGCACCTGGGCAGCCAGGCGATCCGCTGCGGGGAAGCCGACGTGATCATCGCCGGCGGCCAGGAAAGCATGAGCCTGGCCCCCTATGTGCTGCCCAAGGCGCGCACCGGCCTGCGCATGGGCCACGCCACCCTGGTGGATTCGATGATCCAGGATGGCCTGTGGGACGCCTTCAACGACTTCCATATGGGCATTACCGCCGAGAACCTGGCGGAGAAATACAGCCTTAGCCGGGAAGCGCAGGATGCCTTCGCGGCGGCCTCCCACCAAAAAGCCGCCGCCGCCATCAACGAAGGCCGCTTCAAGAATGAAATCACCCCGGTGGAAGTACCGCAGCGCAAAGGCGACCCGAAAATCGTCGACACCGACGAGCAGCCGCGCGGCGACACCACCGCCGAATCCCTGGGTGGCCTGCGCGCCGCCTTCAAGAAAGACGGCACCGTCACCGCCGGCAACGCCTCCGCGCTGAACGACGGCGCCGCCGCCGTGATGCTGATGAGCGAAGCCCGTGCCAACCAGTTGGGCCTGCCGATTCTCGCCCGTCTGGCCGGCCAGGCCAGCGCCGGCGTGGACCCGGCGATCATGGGCATCGGCCCGGTGTCCGCCACCCGCCGCTGTCTGGAGCGTGCCGGCTGGTCCCTGGACCAGGTGGACCTGATCGAAGCCAACGAGGCCTTCGCCGCTCAGTCCCTGGCGGTGGGCAAGGACCTGGAGTGGGACCAGGACAAGGTCAACGTCAACGGCGGGGCGATCGCCCTGGGCCACCCGATCGGCGCCTCCGGCTGCCGGGTACTGGTGACCCTGCTCCACGAAATGCAGCGCCGCGACGTTAAGAAGGGCCTGGCCACCCTGTGCATCGGTGGCGGCCAGGGCGTGGCCCTGGCGGTGGAACGCTGAGGGCGCGTCAGTACAGGTAGACCGCGCCGCTGTTTGAGGCGCTGTTGTCGGCCTGGTCGCCGTCCACCCCGGTGGCGTTGCTGTCCTCCCGGTCGGCGCCGATGGCCAGTGTTTCGCCGTCGGCGGCCAGGGCAACCCGGTAACCGAAATTGTCGTCGGCATTGGTGTTCGGGGCTTTCAGGTAGCGGCTCTGATGCCAGACGCCGGCGTCGTTGCGGAACAAATAGGCGGCGCCACTGCCACCTGCTGTGTCATCCGTCTGGTCGCCGTCCATCCCCTGGGCGGCGCTGGCTTCGCCGTTGGCACCCACGGCCAGGGTGGCGCCGTCCCCGGACAGCGCCAGGCTGAAGCCGAAGGAATCACCGGCGCCGGGGTTGGTCGGCTTCAAGTAGGCTTTCTGCGCCCAGTTGGACCCTTCAAGCTTAAAGACATAGACGGCGCCGCTGCTGAGTGCGCTGTTGTCGTTCTGGTCGGCGCCCACGCCGGCGGTGGCGCTGTCTTCCTGATTGGCGCCCACGGCGAGGGTTTCACCGTTTTCGTCCAACGCCAGGCTGCGCCCGAAGTTGTCCCCGGATTCGCTGTTGGAGGCTTTAATGTACGCCTGCTGCGTCCAGTCTCCGCCGCTGTCTCTTTGGAAGGCGTAGACGGCGCCGCTGGTGGCGGCGGTGTTGTCACCCTGGTCGCCGCTGATGCCGGTGGCGGCGCTGGCTTCGCGCAGGGCACCGGCGACCAGGGTGTTGCCGTCCCCTGACAGCGCCAGACTCAGGCCGAACAGATCCATGGCCTCGGCGTTGGACGCTTTGAGGTAAGCGCTTTGCGCCCAGTCGCTGCCGTTGTAGTCGAATACATAGGCGGCGCCGGCGTTGGCGGCGGAGTCGTCACTCTGGTTGCCATTGATGCCGGTGGTGGCGCTCGCTTCGCCGTAGGCGCCCACGGCAAGACGGCCGCCATCCGACGACAGCGCGAGACTGGCGCCGAAAGCGTCGCCGTCGCCGCTGTTGGAGGCTTTTATGTAGGCTGACTGGGACCAGGCACCGGCCTCGTCGCGCCGAAACATATAAACGGCGCCGCTGTCCGGGGCACCGTTGTCGGCTTGCGGGCCGTTAATGCCGGTGCTGGCGCTGTCTTCTTCAGCGGCCCCCACCGCCAGGGTGCGACCGTCGCCGTCGAGGGCAATGGCCTCGCCGAACTGATCCAGGGCGTCGGGGTTGGAGGCCCGGAGTTGCGCTTGATAGCGCCAGTCGCCGGCGTCGTCCCGGTGCAGTACGTAGACGGCGCCGCTCGCCGAAGCGCTGTCGTTTTCGCCGTCGTCCCCCGGCGCGCCGATGGCCAGGGTGCGGCCGTCGTCGGCGATGGCCAGGGCGCGCCCGAACCCGTCATTCACGTCGGTGTCGGACGCTTTCACATAGCCGATGGCGTCGGTGAGGGCGCTGTTCACGAACACCGCATCGGACTCCGCGCAACCGATCCGGTTGCAGGCCTCGAGAATGTAGCTGGCGTTAAGGCGGGCGGGCAGGAAGACCGACAGGTCGTATTCTGTCGGGTTGCCGCCGAAGGTTACTACCTCGCTGTACCCGGAAACACCGTCCGGGTTCACCAGCAGGCGATACGCGCTGACCGCCCCCGGCTTATCCCAGGAAAACCGGAATGTCTTGACGCTCTGCGGCGTCAGTGTGAGCTCCGGGGCCGCCGGCGGATCGGTGACGCGGCCGGCGAGGGGGTCGTCGTCGTCATCATCGGCGCAACCGCTCACCAAAAGCGTCGCTGCTAGCAGAGCAACAAGGGTCGGGAAAGTGGTCCGGTATTTTAGGGCGATAGAGCCATGAACAGGCGTGAAAGAACGATCCGTATTTTCCATTTTTTTGAATCCCCAAGGGCTTTTATGCAATTTTGTTATTCGTACAACCGTACACAATTATACTGAGCGATGACAACCGGGGAGCGGCGGCCTGGCCGGCCGCTGCTGGCCGCTCCGTTTTTGCGTATCATGGGCGTTTATTCGCGCCGACCAAGTGGATTCCATGACCGATACCCTGACTCTGACCCGCCCGGATGACTGGCACCTGCATTTCCGCGACGGCGCCATGCTGGAGGAAACCGTGCCGGCCACGGCGCGCGTGTTCCGCCGCGCCATCGTGATGCCCAACCTGACGCCGCCGGTGACCACCGTGGCGCTGGCCGAGGCTTACCGGGAACGCATTTTGGCGGCGATTCCGGCGGGCGTGGATTTCGAGCCGTTGATGGTGCTCTATCTGACCGACCAGACCCCGGTGGAGGAGATCGAACGGGCGGCGCAAAGCCCGTTCGTGCACGCCTTCAAGCTGTACCCGGCCGGGGCCACAACCAACTCCGACAGCGGTGTCACCAACCCGGCGCGCATTCACCACCTCTACGAGGCGCTGGAAAAACACGACCTGCCGTTCCTGGTGCACGGCGAGGTGACGGAACCGGAGATCGACATCTTCGACCGCGAGCGGGTGTTTATTGACCGTTACCTGAACGACATTCGTGAGCGCTTTCCGGCGCTGCGTATCGTGTTCGAGCACGTCACCACCTCGGAAGGCGTGGACTTTGTGCGCGAGGGCGGCGACCTGACCGCCGCCACCGTCACCCCCCAGCATCTGTTGATGAACCGCAACGATCTGCTGGTCGGCGGCGTGCGCCCGCACAACTACTGCCTGCCGGTGTTGAAACGGCGTACCCACCAGCAGGCGATTCAGCAGGCGGTGCTGGAAGGGCACCCGCGCTTTTTCCTGGGCACCGATTCGGCGCCCCACGCCCGCGACAAGAAGGAAGCGGCGTGCGGTTGCGCCGGCTGCTACTCGGCCCGCGCGGCGCTGCCCCTGTACGCGTCGTTTCTCGACCGCTACGGTGCGCTGGACAAGCTGGAAGGCTTCGCCAGCCATTTCGGCGCCGACTTCTACCGGCTTCCGCGCAACCCCGACACCGTGACCCTGGAGCGCCGTGACTGGGCCGTGCCGGAAACGGTCACCGCCGCCGGCGAAGACATGGTGCCGTTCATGGCCGGTCAGGCACTGCCCTGGGCGCTCCGCGAAAACCCATGACGGCGCCGATCCCGCTGGTGGTGCTCACGGGGTTCCTGGGCAGTGGTAAGACCACCTTGCTCAACCGCTGGCTCGACCAGCGCGGCGACCTGGCGGTGATCATCAACGAGCTGGGCGAGATTGGTATCGACAAGGATCTCGCCCGGCAGGTGGGCGCACCGGTCAGCCTGCTGGCCGGCGGCTGCGTCTGCTGCGCCGTGCAGGGCACCCTGCGCACCACCTTGCGTAATCTCTATATGGCTCGCGCCGCCGGCGATCTGCCGCCGTTTGCGGCGGTGCTGCTGGAGACCACCGGCGCCGCCGATCCCTTTGGCGTGACCGCCGTATTGGAGCAGGACGCCTGGCTGCGCAAGCGCTTCACGTTGCGCTCGATGCTGACCACGGTGGACACCGTGGCCGGCGAGGCGGCCCTGCGCCGGCACCCGGAAGCGCTGGAGCAGGTCACCGCCGCCGATCAGCTGTTGCTGACCAAGACCGACCGGGCCACGGCGGCGCAACGTGGCGCTTTGGTTGAGGCTCTCGGCCGTCTCAATCCCCGCGCCGAGGTGCTCGACGCCGACCGCGCCGACGCCGGAGTGCTGGACCGGGACTTCCCGCGCCAGTGCCGTATCACCGGTGCCCTGGCACCGGCGGGAGCGCTGCAATCGCTGGCCCCGCGACCGGGCCGTGGCCGCCATCAGCTGCATCCGGCGGGCCTACGCTGGCGGGGGCGGATCGCCTATGATCGTTTGCAGGACGCTCTGGCGGCACTGCGCGCGGAGGCCGGTGAGGACCTGGTGCGTCTGAAGGGGCTGGTGGCCATTGAGAAACTGGACGGCCCCTTGCTGATCCAGGCGGTGGCCGGCCAGCCCGTGGAAGTGGCACCCTTGCCGGCCTGGCCCGGCGGCGACGAAGACAGCCGCCTGGTGGTGATCGCCGCCGGCGAGGACGCCGCCACCCCGACGCGCTGGCTGGAGAACTGGCGCCTTCATCTCGGGCTGGCGGACAGGCCGCCGGCAGCGGACTGATTCGACGCCCGCAAGGAGCCGATATGGGCTATTGGTATTTAGTGGTGGCGATCCTCAGTGAGGTGGTCGCCACCTCCGCCTTGAACGCCTCCCAGGGGTTCACACGTCTTTGGCCGTCCATGGTTACGGTGGTCGGCTATTGTCTGGCGTTTTATTTTCTGTCGCTGACGTTGCGCACCGTGCCCATGGGCATCGCCTATGCGGTGTGGGCCGGCGCCGGCATTGTTTTGATCGCGATTTCCGGCGCCATCTTTTTCAAACAGTTACCCGACCTGCCGGCGGTGTTGGGTATGCTGTTTATCATTGTCGGCGTGGTGCTGGTCAGCGCCGTGTCGCGCACCGCCGGCCATTAAAAACGGACCCAATAAGGAGAACGCCGTGCCCGAGCAAATGGACGATGCCCTGAAAGCGGCCGACAAGATCATCGAACTCACCGGCGGTGATATCCGGCTGGGCTTGCCGCTGGGGTTGGGCAAGCCGAACCGTTTGGTCAACGCGCTCTATCAGCGGGCCACGGAAAACCCGGACGTCCGGCTGGATATCTACACCGCCTTGTCACTGGGCCGTCCCGGCGCCGGCAGCGATCTGGAAAAGCGTTTTCTGGAACCCTTCGCGGAGCGGGTGTTCGGTGACTACGAAGAGCTGGACTATCTGAAGCCCGCCAAGAAAGACCAGCTGCCCGATAATATCCGCGTGTTTGAGTTTTTCTTTCAGCCGGGCAGCATGCTGGGCAGCAACAGCGCGCAACGGCACTACATCAGCGTTAACTACACCCATGCGGCCCGTGATCTGAACGCGCGCGGCGTCAACGTGGTGGCGCAACTGCTGGCGTCTCGCCCGGGCGCGGATGGCGAGAACGGCAACGATTACAGCTTCTCCTGCAATCCGGAAGTGACGCTGGAACTGTTGCCCATGCTCAAGGCGCGTCGCGACGCCGGCGAGACCATTGTCACCGTGGGCCAAGTGCATCGAGACCTGCCGTTCATGGAAAACGACGCCCGGGTGGGCGAGTGGCTCACCGATATGGACATCCTGCTGGACGACCCCCAGGGCCACACCCGGTTGTTCAGCACGCCCAATATGCCGGTCAATCTGCAGGATCATTTCGTCGGCCTGCACGCCAGCTCGCTGGTCCGTGACGGCGGCACGCTGCAGATCGGCATCGGCGCCCTGGGCGACGCCCTGGTGCATCACACCCTGCGCCGGCAGCAAAGTAACGATAACTACCGCGCCCTTTTGAAAGCGCTCGACCTGCCCGACGAACACCAGGCGCTGATCGAGCGCGAAGGCGGCACCGGCCGCTTCGACCAGGGCCTCTATGGCTGCAGTGAGATGATGACCCACGGTCTGCTGCGGTTGATCGACGAGGGCATTATCCGCCGTCCGGTGTACGACTGGTCGGCGCTGCAGCGCTACGTTTTGGCGCACCCGCAGGCGCGGCCGGACCTGTCGATGCTGGACGCGCTGCGCCAGGACGGCGGCGTATCGTCACCGATGACACCGGAGCAGCTCGACTGGCTGACCCGCTTCGGCGTGCTGCGCGCCGGGGTGGCGGTGGAAGCCAGCCATTTGCGTCTGCCCAACGACGACAGCGTGCCCAATGACCTGGACCATCCGGACACCCGGGAAGCACTGGAAGGCCTGTTCGGCGACCGCCTCAATGGCGGCATCATCATGCACGGTGGCTTTTTCCTCGGCCCTGAAGCCTTCTATCAGCGGCTGCGGGAACTGGACGACGACACCCGGGCGGCGATCAACATGACCCGGGTGAACATCATCAACGACCTCTACGGCGGCGAGGCGCTGCGCCTTCTGCAGCGCCGCGACGCGCGCTTCGTTAATACGGCGTTCACCGCCACGCTGTTGGGCGCGGCGGTCTCTGATCAGCTTGAGGACGGCCGGGTGCTCAGCGGGGTGGGGGGCCAGTACAACTTCGTCAGCCAGGCCCATGAACTGCCCGGTGCGCGCTCCATTCTGATGACCCGGGCGTGGCGCGAGCGCGGCGGCGAGGCGGCGTCCAATGTGCTGTTCTCCTACGCCCACAACACCATTCCCCGCCATCTGCGCGATATGGTGATCACCGAATACGGGGTCGCCGACCTGCGCGGCAAGACCGACGAAGAAGTGGTGATGGCCATGCTCAACGTGGCCGACAGCCGCTTCCAGGTGGAGCTGATGGAGCAGGCCCAGGACGCCGGGAAGCTGCGCCGGGACTACACCATTCCCGAACGGTTCCGGCACAACAATCCAGAGTTCCTGCGGCGCGTCGCCGAGACCGGCGGTGAAGGGTCCTTCGCCACCTTCCCGTTGGGCACCGACTTCGACGAGCGCGAGCAGCGCCTGATGAAGGCGCTCACCTGGCTCAAGGAAAAAGTCAGCCAGAAGGACTTCCTGTCCCTGGGCCGCCGCGCGCTGCTGGGTGATCACGACGAACAACGCTACCAGGCCGAGCTGGCGCGCATGGGGCTGGCGGACACCGACGGCCTGCGGGAGAGTTTGTACCAACGCCTGCTGCTCACCGCGCTGGACGCCACCGAAGCCTGACGCCGCCGGTTACTCCGGCAGCGGTATCCACTCGGTTTCCCCGGGCACGTCGGGGAACCGCTGGTGGCGCCAGTCGTCCCGGGCTTTTTCGATGCGTTCTTTATCGGACGATACGAAATTCCAATTGATATAACGCCGGCCGGGCAGGGCGGCGCCGCCGAACAGCATCAGCCGGGCCGGTTCCTCCAACGCTTCCAGCAACCAGCTGCGTTGTCCGTCCAGGGTCATCACATGATGCAGCGGCAGCGGCTCGTCGCCGGCCGTCGGGTTACCGGAGACCACATACACGGCGCGTTCCTGATCGCTGGGCGGTAGCGGCAGGGAACCGCCGGCTTCCAGCTGGATGTCCACATACAGCGCCGGTGAGGCGGTGGGCACTGGCGACTGCACGCCGAAGGCCGCGCCGATCAACACGCGTGCGCGCACGCCCCGGCTTTCATAAAGCGGCAGACTGTCCTGGGGATGATGGCTGAAGGCGGGCTCGCCGTTCTCCTTGTCTTCCGGCAACGCCAGCCAGGTCTGAATCCCTTCCACGTCGGTACCTTCCCGGCGCACGTCTTCCGGCACCCGTTCGGAATGCACGATGCCGTGGCCGGCGGTCATCAGGTTGATGGCGCCGGGCTCGATCCGTTGCACGGTGCCCAGGCTGTCGCGGTGATCCATGGCGCCGCTGAACAGATAGGTGACCGTGGCCAGGCCGATGTGCGGGTGCGGGCGGACGTCGCCGTTGCGGCCACCGGGCTCGAACGCCGACGGCCCCATGTGATCGAAAAAGATAAAGGGACCGATGCGCTGCCGGCCGGCGGCGGGCAACAGCCGGCGCACCGGGAAACCGATGTCGCGGGCATGGGGTTTGAGCAGTTCCATAGCGATAGCCTCGTTCGGCGCTGAGGCTTTCAGTATACGCCGGACATCAGATTCCCGCGCCGGTTGTCACTCGTCGCGGTTGCCGGGCCGGGGTTTGTCGCCGCGCCGCATTTCGCCGCGACGCGGCCCGGCCAGCACCCGCCAGAACGGAATCCGCCGGGTCACCGACACCATTTCGTCCACCGAATCGCCGATCCCGGACAGCCGGTCCACGGTATCGCGAAGCCCCACCAGTTGATCCACATGCTCGGAGATCTTGAACACCACCATGTAGAACTCCAGCAACGCGCGCAGCAGCGTGGCCAGGAACAGAAACAGCAGCGGCCCGCCCACGAACAGGAAAAACAGACCGCGCCAGGTGGAGGCCATGAACGCCTCCGCGCACAAATACACCAGGCCCAGGCCGATGGCGGTCAACGCCACGCCGTACACGCCCGGAATCACCTGAATGATCATGTATTTGTCGAAGCGGAAATTGAACAGCTCCCGCCAATACTGCAGCGCCCAGAACAGGCCGCGTCGCAGACGCTCATTGACCGCGTCGCCCTGGGGCGGCTCAGGCTGATGGGGTGCGCCGGCGTCGGCCGGCCCGGTGTCGTTGCTCTCGCGATGGTCATCTACCATTTGGCGTACTGCTCCTCAACGAAGCCGTGCAACCCTTGCACGGCCAGGGGCGCTTCGCCGGCGACACGTATCTCGCCGTCAAAGCGCCCGAAAATTTGTTGGAAATTACTGGCGAACAGACCCAGATTGAGCCGCTCGCGGTGGCTGCCCAACGGCGTGAACCGCAATGCCACCTGGCCGCACTGGCTGTCCACCCGCCAGGGCTGTGTCAGATCGTCGCGATCATACGCGAACGCGGTGCCGTCCACCTTGATCCGCCGGCCATCCACCCACACGCAGTTCTCATTGACACTGGTCTCGTTCACCCCGCAGGACAGGTTCAGCCCCAGCCGGCGTCCCTTTACCCGGCCCGACAAACAGGCCCAGTTCCAGAACGTTTCCCGGCGCATATAACCCGCGGAAAAATCATGGTGGCCGCCGGCGCCGGTCAGCGTGCCCAGGTCCAGCGTGTCGCCGTCGCGACGCAATTCCCCGGACACATCCACGCCCGCCACCTTGTTGGCGTAGGTCCAGCCGTTGATGCCGGTGCGCGTGCACAGCGACATGGGTTGATAGCTGGTCGGCTCATGCAGAGCCGCCTGCAGATTCAAACCCGGCATCGCCACCGTCAGCGATTTGCGCCGCGTGCCGTCCGGCGCCTGCCGGTAGCCCATGGCAATGTCCACCTTGCCCTGCCGGAACCGGCTCTCGCCATCCACCGGCGAATCGCTCAACGTCAGCGCCCGCCCCAGCGGCGTGCGCCAGGTGTGCTCGCGCAGTTCACCGCTGCGGGTATCGAACACATAGAAAAACGCCATGCCCAGATACGCCGTATCCGCGAACGCGCAGCCGATCAGCAGTTCATCACTGACCACGCCGAAATACTGGAACTGCTTATAGTGAAAGTGCCGCGCCCGCCGGGACGCCGGCTTGCCGAGCGGCGTGCGGTAGTTGTAGTCGCGACCGTTGATGGTAGCAACGGTGTCTTCGAACAAGCCGGTGTGAATCCGGCCCTGGGCGTCCACCAGTGACAGGTTCGGAGGGGCTTGGGTCATAGGCGACGAGGGCTCTTGCGGGCGATAGTGGGATTGAACATAAAGCCGCACGATCCCCGCGGCAAGAAACTTGGGACCCTTGTCCGACAAAAGGTCGATTTGGTTGCCACATGTCTCAATTACGATGGTGGCTGTGGCACCCGGTATCGCAGGTCGGATAGGGTTAAGCGATGTGACGAAGCGATCGTTGGCGTTTATCTAAAAAGCTCAATAGGTGAATCGAAGGTATGGATATCTGGAAGCCCATTGATAAGATCCTGACGCCGGTGCTTGTGCTGGCCTTAAGAGATGACTCGGAAGGATTCAGGGTTTTAGTAGAGGAGGGAGTCCCTGGAGGAAAGCTGTATAAGTTTCTCTTCGATTCTGTTGTTTCTTACCGAAGTATCCCCGAAAGCTTTTCAACGAACAGCACGCCTCAAATAACCACTGAAGAATGGCCCTTTTTTGTGTCGAGACAGACCGATTATATAGATTGGTTTATTAAAAAGAATAATGGAGTAATGGACGTGGATGGAGTGATCCATTACGCGATATGGGCTTATGATGATTGTGTTGATGTCTTGGCATTTTCAGAGCCAACCGTTGAGTGTTTGATTGATAACTTAGATAATTTAGGGTTCTAGTCCTGGGTGGCAGACTAAAAGGGTCCTCTGGCGGGGGCATGCCCCGAAAAAGCGCCAATGCTTGGGGAGCTTTACGTTTTGCAAAGGTTCTAGGGAATGGATCGTGACGGTAACTTCAGTTTTACTTAACTTTAGAAACGCGCTGCTTGTGCTTCTGCCGATGGTGGAGAGGGTAGAAATCCCATGGAAGCGCGTGGACGCCTATGATGAGTGGGATGCCATAACGAGCGTGCTCTTCAATAAGCTGGTCCAGGAAGTACTGCGTTGGCACCTGCCTGAAGACAATCAGGCTGATTTCAACCTCCCTGAATATGACCTTCTTCTGTCCACCTATGCGGGGCTGGCCACACTGGAACTGGTTCATCCGTCTCTTCAGCCAGGAAGGTGGGTGTTCCATGCTTTCGGTACCGACAATGACCCTTTCGATGTTGTAGAGGTGCGTTCTCTCTCGGCGGATGGTCGGCCAGCTTCTGAGGGGCTGAAAACATGTCCAGTCGAAGGGACGATATTCCTTCTCAGAACGCGCTCAGGGCAGGTGCCCGTAGAGCAGCTTGAGCGCGGCTATCAATAATGTCGCTTCAATACCTATGTTGTTTCCGTTGTCTCACCGAGAACAAATACCGGCTTGCCGGTCGCGTCCAGAACCATTGACGCTCTTCCATCAGCGGGGCGGTCCGTTGGCCCCGCCTCGGCGCGGGAGCCGGTAGGGTAATGCCAGAGTCCGTGCGGTATCACTGCCGCCTGGTCGGGCGCCGGGCCGTATCGCCACGTTCCCCATTCATGCTCGTCCGTGACTTCCGCGGGCGGTGTCGCTGATCCGTCGGCGGGGTAGAAAAGCCGTCCGCGCGTCAGTAGCAGCCGTCGGTCCACGTGCAGCCCTTGTTCGGCCAGCAGAGCGGCCACCGCCGGCTCGGTGCTGCGCGGCAGTTGTTGATGGTAGAGGTGATCGATTTTCCGGGTGAGCTGGTCTTTGGGGTTGTTCGGTCCCGGCCAGGCGCGTTCTTCCGGCTCGCCGGGCAGGCCCAGGTAGAATTTCAGCGCCAGTTCCCAATGCATCAGTTCGCCGGTGTTCTTGTCCTCGACCAGCATGTCCAGTTCGCCGAGGGTGTTGCCATTGAGGCGCAGGGGCACGTTGCGGGCCACCAGGCGGTAGCGTTGGCTGTGTTGGAGGACGGCGGCGACCAGGTTTTCGAAATGCTGGCCGAGCCGGCGCGGGCGGTGTTGTTCGGCGAGGGTGCCGGCGGCCCGGCGGAGCACGCCGGGTTCGCCGGCGCACTGCCGGAGGATGGCGTCGGCGCTGTCACAGCCGGGTGGCGGTGTGATCAGCGGCGGCGCCTGAGTCAGCCATTCGAGCTCCCCGGCGAGGGTCGCCGGGTCGCTCACGAGGTGGGCAGGCCCACCGAGGCGTGTTCCAGGGCCTGACGGACTTCCTCGGCCCATTGCAGCCAGGCGCGCTGGTCGAGGATGCCACGGCGTACCGTCAGGTAGCTGTAGAGGTTTTCTTCGCGGCCTTGTTCGTCCAGGCGCTGGGCCAGGGCTTCAAAGGTGGCGAGGCGTTCCCGTCGTTGTTTGGACAGTTGTTCCAGTTCCCCCAGTAGGGCACCCGAGTCCGCCAGTTGCCCACCCGCCACCTTGACCATAAAGGCGTCGCGGATACGGGCGGGCCCGGCGGGCTTCTTTAGCCAGCGGATCAACTCCTGCCGGCCGTCCTCGGTGATGCTGTAGAGTTTTTTGTCCGGCTTCCCCTCCTGCGGCACATGACGAAAACTGACCATGTGTTGCTCGTTAAGCTTCCCCAGTTCCAGGTAAATCTGCTGGTGGGTGGCATTCCACACCAGGCCAATACTATTGGCGAATTCCCTGGCGAGGTCATAGCCGCTGGCTTCTTGGTCTTGCAGTAGGACAAGAATAGCGTGGCGCAGTGACACGGCTGACTCCTCGGTTCGTTATTCGTGGTACTAGAGGGATAGTAGAGAGCCGCTTGCGCGCTGCGCAATCCGTTGTATAAGCACTTTTGTAAAAACTTAGTGACGTTCCTTCCGCTCCCGGTACGAGCGTAAGTGTTTGTTATCAAATCGTTTTATTTCCGAAGCGGAATGATACCCGGGCGCCGCCCGGCGGCGCCGGGAGAGGCTGTGCCTAGCGGGTGATTTGCATGGAACGGTAGTACACGGCGGACTGCAGGAACTGCTCGTCGTCCAGGTTGGGGATTACTTTATTGATCACGCCGTAGCTGGCCCGGCGGGTGGTGTCGACGCCCACGTCGGCGACCTTGCGCAGGATCGGGCCGAAGCCGAGCAGCGCGATCGGTTTGTTGAAATACCACTTCAGTGCTTCGTCGGTGACGCCGCGCAGGTAGGCGACCATTTCGTCACGGGCGGCGGCGTTGGTGGTGCCGTCCTCGGCCATGTCGGCGAGGCCGCGTCCCTGGGCCGCCAGCGGGTCGCTGATCGGGAAGGCCACGTACCAGTAGGCGTGGTCCGGGCCGGGGAAGCGGATCTCATCCATGTATTCGGCGGCGGCCTTGTTTTGTTCCAGGTCCATTTTGCGGGCGCTGCGACCGATCACCAGGCGGGTGGCCTTGGAAATGGTGTCCGAGGCCACCTGCACCAGGCGCTTCTGGGTGCCGCTGAGACCGGACATGGCCGCTGGTTGCAGGAAGAAGGCGTCCAGCGCTTCGTCGATGAAGGTGGTCATGATCTTTTCCACCACCTTGGGCTCGGGTTTGCTGGCGCCGTCGCGCATGCGCTGGATAAAGCCGTCGGTGGTCTGGTGCAGGTCGTCGCTGGAGCGGAAGGCCACGTAAGTTGTTGTCATTGTCTCTCTCTGTGCGGGGCGTTTGCGGAATCATAACCACCGTTGTACCCGGCGGCGCAAGTGGGCCGATTTTCCGAGGCGGCCTCTTTCCTTTAGGTTGCGAATGCCGGATGATGCGCCCCCTGAACAGAGGAGTAAGCCGATGCTGACGGTGGTCACGCCGGATGCGGAGCAAGTCACGCGCTGGCTGGAACAGGCCAATATCCAACATTACATCTGCGACCAGTGCCATGGCCTGCATCTTTCCGAGCTGCAGGGCCGGGAAGGGGTGGTGGACGCGCGTCTGTTCGTGGAAGAAGACGGGGTGTTGTTCTCCACCGAGTTGGAAGTCAGGCCGGCGGCGTTGTTCACGGTGCAGGCGGACCTTACCCGCCTGAATATGGATTACCCCTCGCTGAAGCTGTTCCTGGACGTGAACGACGACTCCATGCCGCGGCTGGTCGCCTGCGACCTGCTGCTGGGCCGCCGTGGCGTCACCTTCGATCAGTTTCTCTATTTCGTGCAGGCGACGCTGGACGCCACCGTGCAACTGCTGGAAGATTCCCAGCAGGCCGACTGGTTGTTCTGGCCCGACGACGATGTCCCCCCCGCCGAACCGGGCTCGTTGCACTAACACGGCATCCGCCTTCCGAGGACCCCGCCCTGGAAAATCACGCTGATCTGTTCGACGGCGGCAGCCCCCGCTGCCAGCGGCTGATCGATGATCTGGTGGCCCGGCAGTACGCCGTGGCGCCCAATTACTTCCCCGCCCATCTGGTGCGCGCCCTGCGCCGCGAGGCCGTGCTGCGTGACCGGCGCGGTGAATTCCAGAGCGCCGGCATCGGCCGACGTGGCGAGCATCAGCACAATGCCCGTGTGCGCCGCGACCGTACCCTGTGGCTGGACGGCTCCACCCTGGCCCAGTGCCGCCTGCTGGGTGAGTTCGAGCAACTGCGGCTGGCGGTGAACCGGCAGCTGTTCATGGGCCTGTTCGACCTCGAATCGCATTTCGCGGTGTACGATCCCGGCGCGTTCTACCGGCGCCATCTGGACGCGTTCAACGGCCGTAACGGCCGGGTGTTGTCCGTGGTGGTGTACCTGAACGATCAGTGGCGCAGTGAAGAGGGCGGCCGCCTGCGCGTCTGGGCCGACCCGGACGCGATTCACCCGGCCACCGAGGTGGAGCCCCGCGCCGGCACCCTGGTGTGTTTCCTCAGTGACCGGATTCCCCACGAGGTGTTGGAAGCCCGCCGCCAGCGCGTGTCCGTGGCCGGCTGGTTCCGCTGCAACAACAGCACCGCCGACCGTCCCGACCCGCCCCGTTAAGGACCCTGATAGCCCATTTTGATATTAGCGTTTCGCGCATATAGCAAAGCAATCTAGCTTCTTCACTGCGTACCCCGGCGCGCCGGTAGCACAATCGGAGGTGACGGCCCGGAGAGGGCGGTACCGGGCCGGCCCGAGGTGACAGGGAGAAGCATCATGAAACGGTTCTACTATCTGACCGCGTCGATCGATAGCGTGCAGCATATTTCCCAGGATCTGGACCGCGCCGGTATCAGCGCCGGGCGGCTGCATGTGCTGGGGCGCGACCCGGGGCCGCTGGAAGCGGCCAAGGTGCACGGCACCACCGTCTGGGAAGACACCGAGATTATGCACACCGGCTTCCTGGGTGCGTTGATCGGCGCCATTGCCGGCATCGTGCTGGGGTTCATGCTGGCCGGCATGGACCCCTGGGGCTGGCAGCTGTCGGTGAGCGTGGTGCCGATCACCACCTTGTTCGGCCTGTGTTTCGGTGCCTGGATGGGCGGCATCTTCGGTATCTCTTCGCGCAACCACCACCTGCGGCCCTATTGGCGCGAGGTGGAGAAGGGCCAGTACCTGGTCATGGTGGACGCCGATGACGACGCCCAGGCCGGGCGCATCGTGCGGGTCATGAAGGACAGCCACGGCGAGGCCCGGGAAGTGGGCCGCGAGGATTCTTTCAGCCCGTTCGACTGAGCCGCGCTTGCAAAGAATCCGGCCTTTGGCCACAATGCGCGCTCGCTGAAAAGCGCGTTATGGCCGACCTGCTGGTCCCCCCGCAACGACAAACTGTGAACTCCGCCAGGCCCGGAAGGGAGCAACGGTAGCAGTGGACTCGTGTGCCGGGGTGCGGCTGGCGGGAAGGCCTCCAATTTCTTCCCTTGTCACACCCCTCCCGCTGTCTTAAACCGGTCAGATTCGCTAGCATACGGCTTTCCCCCGAAGCCCCGGATAGCCGTTTGGCTGGAGAGCGATGAGTTACCAGGTTCTCGCCCGCAAATATCGACCGCGCACCTTCGACGAGCTGGTGGGCCAGGAGCATGTGTCCCGGGCGCTCACCCACGCGCTGGATCAGGACCGCCTGCACCACGCCTATTTGTTCACCGGCACCCGCGGGGTCGGCAAGACCACCATCGCGCGTATTCTGTCCCGCTGTCTGAACTGCGAAGAGGGGGTCAGCAGCCGCCCGTGTGGGGTCTGCCCCACCTGCGAGGAAATCGGCGAAGGCCGCTTCGTGGATCTGATCGAGGTGGACGCCGCCAGCCGCACCAAGGTGGAGGACACCCGCGAGCTGCTCGAGAACGTGCAGTACGCGCCCACCCGGGGCCGCTACAAGGTGTACCTGATCGATGAGGTGCACATGCTCTCGGCGCACTCCTTCAATGCGTTGCTGAAGACGCTGGAAGAACCGCCGCCGCACGTGAAATTCCTGCTTGCCACCACCGATCCGCAGCGTCTGCCGGTGACGGTGTTGTCCCGTTGTCTGCAGTTCAGCTTGAAGGCGCTGCCCGCCGAGCAGATCGCCGGCCACCTGAAGGCCCTGCTCGAGCGCGAGATGATCCGCTTCGAGGAGCCGGCGTTGTTGGCCCTGGGCCGGGCGGCGCAGGGTTCCATGCGCGACGCTTTGAGTCTCACCGACCAGGCGATTTCGTTCGGCGGCGAGCAGCTCAGCGCGCAGTCGGTGAGCGCCATGCTGGGCACTGTGGACCGGGGCCATGTGCATACCCTGCTGGAGGCCCTGGCCGGTGGCGAAGCCGCCGGTGTGCTGCAGGGGCTGGCGGCGATCGCCGAACACGCGCCGGATGAGTTGGCCCTGCTGGATGAGCTGGTATCCGCCCTGCACGAGCTGGCGGTGATCCAGGCGCTGGGCGGGGAGGGCGCCGACGAGACCATGGCCGCCCTGGCGGCGCGCTTCCAGGCGGAGCAAATTCAGCTGTATTACGACGTGGCGCTGCGCGGGCGTCGGGATATCCAGGACGCCCCGGACGCCCGCGCGGCGCTGGAAATGATCCTGCTGCGCATGGTGCTGTTCTCCCCGCGTGGCGTGTTGCCGGGCGGGGAGGCCCGCGCCCCGGCAAAAAAGCCTGACGCCCCGGCGCCGTCGCCCCAGGGCGGCGGGCCGGGGGATCTGCGCGCCTTGCTCGGCGGTGACACGCCCCGGCGCGCGGCGCCCAAGGAGCCGGTGGCGCCGGAGCCCCGCACCGAAGCGCCGCCGACCGCCGAGCCGCCGCCGGCTGAGAGCGCGCCCGCCGAAGCCCCCGCTGCGCGCGGTGAGCCGTCGTCGGCCACGTCATCCGCCCCGGCGCCGGCATCCGAACCCGCGCCCGAGGCTGAGGCCGCGCCCACGCCGATGCCGCTGGCGGAGCCGGAATCCGACCAGGACGTGGGCTCCTGGTGGGCGGCCCTGGTGGAGCGCCTGCCGCTGGACGGCGCGGCGCGCAACCTGGCCCGCAACACGGTGCTGGCGGCGCGCCAGGAGAACCAGTGGACCCTGCGCCTGAGCACCGGCCACCAGGTGCTGGTGAACCCGGAGCGCACCCAGGAGCTGGCCGGCGCCCTCAGCGACTATTTTCAGCGCCGCATCCGGCTGAATCTGGAATACGACGCCGAGGCCGGCGACACCCCGGAGGCCATCGACCAGGAGCGCCGGCGGGTGCGGCTGGAGGAAGCGCGCGGTGCCTTGCTGGAAGACCAGACCGTGCAGACCCTGATTCAGCAGTTCAACGCCCGGCTGGATGAAAGCAGCATCCAGCCCCGGGACCACGACCAATCCACCGATTGAAAAAGGTGTGTCATGGATTTCGATATGAACAACCTTCTCCAGCAGGCACAGCAGATGCAGGAGAAGATGAAGAAAGCACAGGACGAAGCCGCCAACGCGGAAGTCACCGGTGAAGCCGGTGCCGGCCTGGTGAAGGTGGTCATGAACGGCCGTCACGATGTGAAGAATGTGGTGCTGGATCCGAGCCTGATGAGCGAGGACAAGGAAATGCTGGAAGACCTGCTGGCTGCGGCGGTCAACGACGCGGTGCGCCGCGTGGAAAGCAGCCAGAAGGACATGATGAAGGGCATGACCGACGGCTTCCCCTTCCCGCCGGGGTTCAAGCCGTGAAGCACACTCCCCTGGTGGAGAAGCTGATCCAGTCGTTCACCTGCCTGCCCGGGGTGGGGCCGCGCTCCGCCCAGCGCATGGCCTATGCGCTGCTGGAGCGGGGCCGCGACGACGGCCGCGCCCTGGCGACGGCGCTGAACGCGGCGATGGATGGCGTCAAACAGTGCCGCCGCTGCCGCAACTATGCCGAGCAGGAACTGTGCCCGGTGTGCCAGGACCCGCGCCGTGACCCGGGCCTGGTGTGCATCGTTGCCTCGCCGGCGGACGTGCTGGCGGTGGAGCAATCGGCGGAATACCGGGGCCACTATTTCGTGCTGATGGGCGAGCTGTCGCCGCTGGACGGCGTCGGCCCCCGTGAGCTGGGCCTGGACGTGTTGGAAGCACGCCTCAACGAAGGTCAGATTCAGGAACTGATCCTGGCCACCGGCACCACCGTGGAAGGCGAGGCCACCGCGCATTACGTGCTGGACCTGGCCCGGGAAGCCGGCGTCAGCGTCACCCGCATCGCCCAGGGCGTGCCCATGGGCGGCGACCTGGAATTCGTCGACGGCGCCACCCTGGCCCAGGCCCTGCGCGGCCGCCGGCCGTTCTCGTCTTGATCCCTTCCTGATCCGCGCGGGCGCCGCCCGCGTGTCTCTTCCTGTTGTGTTGCTGCTTTTCCTCCACGGGGCTACCATGCGAACCAAGCAAGCGCTTGGTTTATGACGCTCTATCCAATAAGGAGATCCCGTGCCTGAACTGTCCTATTTCGACGATACCCACCGCATGGTCCGCGACACCGTGCGCAGCTTCGTGCAGCGTGAAATTTTGCCCTACGTCAACGATTGGGAAGAAGCCGGCGAATTCCCCCGCGAGCTTTATAAAAAGGCGGCGGAGGCCGGCATCCTCGGTATCGGCGCGCCGGAGCAGTGGGGCGGCAGCGGCGAGGACGTGTTCATGAAAGTGGCCGCCTGTGAAGAGATGGTGCGCTGCACCTCCGGCGGCGTGGGCGCCAGCCTGGGGTCGCTGGACATCGGTTTACCGCCGGTCTGGAAGTGGGGCTCGGAAGCGCTTCAGGAAAAGGTAGTGCCGCCGGTGCTGGCCGGCGACAAGATCGCCGCGCTGGCGGTGACCGAGCCGGGCGGCGGCTCCGACGTGGCCAACTTGCGCACCCGCGCGGTCCGTGACGGCGACCACTATGTGGTGAACGGCAGCAAGACCTTTATCACCAGCGGCGTGCGCGCCGACTATTACACCGTGGCGGTACGCACCGGCCACCCGGGCTTCGGCGGCATCTCACTGCTGCTGGTGGAAAAGGGCACCCCCGGTTTCACCGTCGGCCGCAAGCTCAAGAAGATGGGCTGGTGGGCGTCCGACACCGCGGAACTGTTCTTCGAGGATTGCCGGGTACCGGCGGAGAACCTGATCGGCGCGGAAAACGGCGGCTTCTTCTGCATCATGAGCAACTTCCAGATGGAGCGCCTGATTCTCGCGGTCACCGCCAACATGACCGCCCAGGTGGCGCTGGACGAAGCCATGGCCTATGCCCGCGAGCGCGAGGCGTTCGGCCGCCCGATCGCCGGCTTCCAGGTGACCCGCCACAAGCTGGCGGAAATGGCCACCCAGGTGGCCGTGAGCCGGGAATTCACCTACCGGGTGGCGGCGCGGCTGGCCAACGGCGAAGACTGCGTGCTGGATGTGTCCATGGCCAAGAACCAGGCCACCCAGTGCGCCGACCGGGTCACCTGGGACGCGGTGCAGATCTTCGGCGGTGCCGGGTACATGCGTGGCACCGTGGTGGAGCGGCTGTTCCGTGACAACCGCATCCTTTCCATCGGCGGCGGCACCTACGAGATCATGAACGAGGTGATCGCCAAGCGTTTGGGTCTGTAAGCCGTTGGTTCTGGCGCCGGCACTTAACGGCGCCGCTTACGGCGCCTCACCTCACCGGGTGTGGTGCCGGTCCAGGCCCGGTAGGCTTTACTGAAACTGGCCTGATCGCTGTAACCCAGCCACTCGGCGATGGCGTCCAGCGGCAGGCAGGATTCCGAGAGATAGCGGGTGGCCACGCTTTGCCGCACCTCGCTGCGAATATCACTGAAGGAATAGCCGGCCAGGGCCAGATGCCGGCGCACACTGCGCGTGCTCATGCCCAGGCGCTGGGCCACGCGTTCCAGCGTACTCTCACGGCCGGGACGCTCGATCACCTGGCAGCGTACCCGCATCACCATCTCCATGGCGTCACCCATGCCGTTGTCCTCCGGCGCCCATTCGATACGCTCGGTGGAGGTCGGCGTTAGCAGGCCATCGCCGGCTAACGGAATTGCCACTTCGTTACGTTCGCCCTGAAAGCGCACCGGCGCCCCGCCGGTAATCAGATGCCATCCCGCTGAACCGGGCTCACTGGGAAAGTCGAATTCAATGAAGCAGGTCCGCGACACCAGGGTGGCAAGCGCGTGGATGCCACCCATATAAATCTTGATCACGAAGTGACGGAGGTCGCCCAGATCCCAGACATCGACCAGGCGAACGCGCACACTGGCCCGGTCGTAGTGGATCTCAAGGTCCATGATCGGCACGCACACTCTCAGGTATTGCACGATCATGGCCGCCAGGTTGCGGTAGTCCTTCTGCCCTAACTGGGCGAAGCCCGTCAGACCATGGCAGTTGAGGTCCACCGCCTGGCCGAATTCAAAGGGCGCCCGTTCATCATTGAGCAGCGTCCGTGCTCTGCGCAGCAGCGAGCAGACCTGTTTCATGGACAGATACTGATCCGCGTCATCGAGCGTTGTCCGTTCCAGACCCGACCCTTGGAGAAACTGATCCGCGACGATGCCGCGTTGCTCGATGAAGTGAATGAATCGCCGTACATAGCGTACGGAGATCAAGGGCAAGTTATAATCTGATACTGTCGTTCCATCCATTTTTTTACCCGCGAAGAGTATTTGTAATCCATTTCCTACAATTTCTGTGATGGTCGTCCCAATAAGCTAAGCACCAAGAGCGTGTTCCGAAATCGTTGCCTCTTTTAACAAAAACGTGGCCGCTTTTACTATTAAAAACTTCCGTTTCTGACCACAAGATGTCCGCGGCCTGAAGTTACTGGGAACAGACGGAGTCGGACATGGCAAGGAAAGGGAAGACGCTTCTTAAAGCGCGCTACGTGCCTATTTGTAGGGTTTCCGTGGATCTCATGCACCGAATGTATGAGGTCTACCGGCGCTATTACGAAAATATCAGTCTCGAGGTGTTCTCGCGGGACATGGTGGAAAAGAACGGTGTTTTTGTGATTCAAGAACGCGTCAGCGGTCGTACGGTTGGCTTCTCCACACTAAAAGTAATGGATATGGAGGTGGCCGGGAAGAAAGTCACCGGCGTGTTCAGTGGCGACACTATTATTGAAAAAGAATTTTGGGGAAACAAAGTACTGCAGTTCCAGTTTTTCCTGAGATTGATAAGAGAGAAGTTGAAACGGCCGGGTCGTCCTTTGTTCTGGCTTTTGATTTCCAAGGGCTACAAAACCTACCTGTTATTAGCCAATAATTTTTATACCTATTACCCCCATCCCGAGGGCCGGCACGACTATCTTGCCGAGCACGTCGGTACCTATTGTCGGGAATTATTTCCCGGATATTTCTGCGAACGCCGCTATTTGCTCGACTTTGGAAACGGCTACACCCATCTGAAGGATGACGTGGCCGGTATTACTGACGAGATGCGTCGCGCCAGCGCCAAGATCCGCTTTTTCGAGGAGCGCAATCCCTCCTGGCACCGGGGTACCGAGCTGCCCTGCATCGGTCTGGTGGACAGCCACTTGCTGATGCGCTACCCACTGGATGTCTGGCGCAAGCGCCGCCGCAAGGCCGCGCCGGCGGCGCGCCCTGTCGCGTACGAGTAGGGGGTGGCCGTGTTGGGACATCGTTTACTGAACCTGGCGGCGGCGGCGGGGCACCGCCGTTTTGTCACCGGCCTCAAGGACGTCGAAAGCGCCCAGCGGCGTCAGCTTTCGGATCTGGTGACGGCCGTGGCCGCCTCCGGGAGCGGCCGGCGGCTGGGTGTTCGTGCCGACTGGTCCTGGGAGCAATTTCGCGATCGTCTGCCGGTAACCGGTTACGAAGACTGGCGGGACACCGTTGAGCAGGCCCGGGCGGGGGACGGCGAACCGTTGATCGATTCGCCGCTGGTGCGTTATCAGCCCACCAGCGGTTCCACCTCGGCGATCAAATGGATTCCCTACAGCAAGCGCTTTCTTGCCGAGCTGGACGCCGCGATCAGCCCCTGGATCGTCGACCTTTACCGTCAACACCCCGGGCTGCGCCGGGGCGGGCATTACTGGTCCATGTCCTGGATGCCAACGGCGCTGCGCGATTCCATGCGCGAAGACGTCAATGACGATCTGCAGCTTATGTCCCTGGGCAAGCGCTTGCTGGCGGGCGCCACTCAGAGCGTGCCGCAATCCGTAGCCCTGGCGCGCAGCTCGGATGATTCCCTGTTCGCGACGCTGGCGTACCTGGTGGCCGATCAAAGGCTGAGCCTGCTATCGGTGTGGAGCCCCACCTTCGGTCTGGGGCTGTTGGACGCCCTGGGTGTGTGGCGAGAAGAACTGGCGCAGGTACTGGCCGATGGCGACTGGGGCCGCCGCTCCGGCGCCATGGCCGGCGTCGCTTGCCCTCGCTCCCGCCGTGCCGCCGGCCTTCTGCGTGACTGGAACGGCCGGGATGAAAGCGCGTTCTTGGCGGCTTTATGGCCCCAGCTCGCCCTGGTAAGCGCGTGGGACACGTCGGCGTCGGCGCCCTGGGCGCGCCGTCTGCAACAACGTCTGCCCCAGGCCGCGTTCCAGGGCAAGGGTCTGTGGGCCACCGAGGGCGTGGTGACGTTTCCTTTCCAAGGTCGTAACCCGCTGGCGTACCGCAGCCACGTGTATGAGTTCCAGGACCCGCAGGACGATCGTGTCTACGCGCCCTGGGAGCTGCGGCCGGGGCAGCGGGTGGTGCCCCTTATGAGCACCGGCACCGGCCTGCTGCGCTACCAGCTTAATGATCTGGTGGAAGTCGACGGCCATCTGGGCACAGTGCCGTCACTGCGTTTTCTCGGCCGACGCGGCAGCACCGATCTGGTGGGTGAAAAGCTCACCGGTGAGTCGGTGAGCCAGGCGCTGAATAAGGTTGCCGTGCCGTCGGGGCTGGCGCCGGTCGGCGTGGTCGCGGTGGACGACAATCACACCGGCACGCCCGGCTATGTGCTGTTGTTGGACGGGGAGCCGGCGCAAATGCCGGCGGCCCTGTCACGCCATCTGGATGACGCCCTGCAAGCCAACTTCCATTACCAACTGGCCCGCAATCTGAAGCAACTGGCGCCGGCCAGTTGCGTGGCACTGCCCGGCATGCGCGATATCTATCTGGACCAATGCCGGCGGCGCGGCATGATTGAGGGCAACATCAAGATGGAGATCCTGCAGCACTGGCGTGGCCGCCTGCCCGACGCGGTGTGCCCCGTGGCGGAGACGGCGCAATGAGCCATCGCATTCGCCGCGCTGAACCACGGGACAATGCCGGCATCCTGGCGTTACTGGAGAACACGCCGCAGCAGGGCGCCGTATCGCTGAATTTCGAACGTCGTCCAGACTATTTTCTTGGCGCCCGGGTGACCTGCGAAGAGCCCGACGTTTGGGTGGCGGAACGGCGGGATGACCCGCAACGCATTGAGGCGGTCTACAACGTTGGCCGTCGGCGTGTCTGGGTGAATGGCGAACTGCGCCGGGTCCGTTACGCCCACGATCTTCGCATCGCCGCGGACTGCGGTAACGGCATGCTGTTGCCCCGTTTGTTCCGGCAACTGCGGGCCCTGCTCGAACCTGGTGAATGGATGCAGACGGTTATCCTGCGTGACAATCACGCCTCGCTGGGCACCGTGGCCAGCGGCCGCGCCGGCCTGCCGCACTATTACCCCTGCGGCACCATCGAAACCAGTTTGATCTACACCCGTGCCCACCGCCGGCGCCCGCCCGCTGGCGTGATGGTACGCCGGACCGGCCCGTCGGACCTGCCCGCCATGGCCGCGCTGCTGCACCGGGAAGGTGCCCAAAAACAGTTCTTTCCGCACTGGGAGCCGGACCGCCTGGACGGCGACGGCTATTATCAGGGTCTGGATGCCAGCAGTTTCCTGGGCGTCTGGGAAGGAGACCGGCTGCGCGGGCTGTTGGGCTTCTGGGACCAGAAGCGTATCAAGCAGACCCGGGTGCTCGGTTACCGGGGCGGCCTCCAGTGGCTGCGTCACTTCTACAACCTGCACAGCCGGGTGCGAGGTGGTTTCCGGCTGCCGAAGCCGGGCGGCTATCTTTCCTATCTCACCCTGCATTCGGCGCTGGTGGAGGACAACCAGCCGCACTGGCTGCGTTGGTTGCTGGACTACGCGGTGCACGCGTTCCACGCTCAGTACGACGCGCTCGTCTGCGGCTTCTTCGCCTCGGATCCGCTGTCCCGGGTGCCGGCGCGCTACCGGCGGCAAGTGCTGCACAGCGACCACTTTCTGGTCAGTTACGACGGCGATCCGCGTCGCGATCTGAACCGGGACAGGATCCCCTATGTGGATGTGGCGCGGTTATGAACGGCAACGATTATCTGGGTATGTGGTACCGGGCGCGAGCGCGCTACGGCGTGGACGACCGCATTCATTTCGCGGTGATCGAGCCGGACGACGGTGGCCGTTTCGACTTTCCGGTACGCCATCGGGAGCACGACGGTATCGGCGGGTTGTTCCACCTGCTGCGTGCCTGGAACGTACCCCAGCCGGCGATGCCACGCAGCCGTCAAACCGGCGCCCCACCGCCGTGGCGCTGGCTGCGCCGCGCCCCGGTTGAAACCGTGCCCGCGCCACGCTGGCGCGACTTTTCGGGCGCCGGCGATGGCGGTGTACAAAGCGTCTGGCTGGATGCCGAACCTACAGCGGCGCTGCGGCGCCGGGCGCGGCACGCTGGCGTATCGCTGAATACCCTGTTGCTGCTGGCGCTGAACCAGGCGGTGGCGGCGACGTTGTTGCAAGCGCCGGTGGCGGGTCGCTGGCTGTACCCGGTGAATATGCGCGGTGCCGTGATACGTGACCGGGACGATATGAATCTATCCAGCGGTTTCTATCTGACGGTGGCGCCGGAGGACACGCCGGCCCGGCTGGACCGCCGGGTGCGTCAAGCGCTGGCCGACAACCGTCACTGGCTGTACTGGTACGCCGCTCAGGTGGGCCGGCTGGTGGGGCAGCGCGGGGTGGACTGGCTGTGCGGCCGGTTTCTCCGTGGCGCGCCGCACCTGGGTTCCTTTACCAGCCTGGGGGAGTGGCGTCTGGATCTTACCCAGGCGGGTTTCTCGCCGCGCGCGCTGGTTACTTTGTGCGGGCCGGGCAGCCCCAACCATCCGGTATCCAACGGCGCCATGATCGTCAACGGTTGCCTCACCTTGTCACTGAAACTGGATCCGGTGTTGGCGGCGGACGCCGCGGTCACCCGAACCTGCCTGGAACATTGGCGCGCCGGCCTGGAGGCGGAATCTTGACTGTGACACGCGGCTGGAAACGCTCACTGGCGGCGCTGAGCACTTTGCTTTTGGTGGCCTGCGCGGTGGGGGCACTGTATGCCTTGCCCCCCAAGGCACCGGCGCCGACCGAGGCGCCACCGCCCCTGGCGCTGGAGACCCGTTCGGTGCAGCCGGGCGAGGTGGTGATCCCGGTCCACAGCCAGGGCCGGGTGCGCGCGGCCCGGCGCATTCCTCTCAGCCTGGAGGTGTCCGGGCGCGTGGTGGACACCGCCGATGCCTTCGCCGACGGCGGCCGGGTCGCCGAAGGCGAGGTTCTACTGCGGCTGGATCCCGAGCCTTTTGATCTGGAAGTCACCCGACGTCAGAACGACGTGGGCGCCGCGCAGCTGCATTTGGCGCGTACCCGCGCCCAGGCCCGGGTCGCCCGGGGCCGCAACAGCAACGCCACGCCGCTGTCCCGCCATGAGCCGCAACTCGAGGAAGCGTCAAGCCGGCTGGCGGCCGCGCGGGCGGGGCTGCGCGAAGCGCGCCGGCAGCGGGAACAGGCCACCCTGGAGGCGCCGTTCGGCGGTGTCCTCGCCGAGGTCCAGGTGGAGACCGGCCAGCATCTGCCCGCCGGACAAACGCTGGCGTACCTGTCCGGGCTGGACCGCATGGAAGTGCGCTTGCCGGTGCGCGATGAGTGGCTGGCGTTGCTGGGTATCAAACCCGGTCAGGAAGACAGCCTGGATTCGGTGACCGTGAATCTCAGCGGGCGGTTCGCCGGTTTTGAGGGGCACTGGCGTGGCCGGGTGGCGCGCCGTGAGGGCGGGCTTAACCGCAATCAGATGGCCTACCTGGTGGTGATCGTGGACAACGCCGGCCAGACATTGCCACTGGAACCCGGCGTCTTCGTGCGCGCCGAGCTGAGTGGGCCGGCCCGTGACGGCGTGGCGGTGTTGCCCCGCGAAGCACTGGCCGATGACGACGCGGTCTGGGTGCTGGATGACGAGCAGCGGGTGCGGCGTCGAACGGTAACGATTCTGCACCGTGACGCGGAACATCTGTATATCGGCCAGCCGTTCACCCGGCCGGTGGTGCTCGCCGGCGACCGGCGGTTGCTGGAGGGGATGCGTATTACGCCGCTGCCGGACGCGGCGGCGGGTGTCGCCCGGGCAGAGGCCGGTGTGCCGTGACGCGCAGTATCGAATGGTTTGTCGCCAACCCGGCGGTGGCCAATTTGTTGATGGTGTCCTTGCTGCTGGGTGGTTTGCTGGCGATTCCCAACACCCGCCAGGAGACCCTGCCCAACGTGCCGCTGGATCGTGTCGGGATTTACGTGAGCTACCCGCAGTCGACGCCGGAAACGGTGGAGTCGCTGGTGTGCACGCCGCTGGAAACCGCCGTCGACGATGTGGAAGGCGTCACCGAATTGACCAGCGAAGCGCAGCAGGGTCTGTGCACGGTGCAGCTGGATGTGCTGGAGGGCTACGCCACCGCCCGGGTGCTGGAACAGATCCGCACGCGCATGGACGCGCTGGACACCTTGCCCGACGGCGCCGGACGGCCGCGGGTTCAGGAATTGATTGTGCGCAACCGGGTCGCCCGGCTGTTACTCAGCGGCGCGATACCGCGTGCCGACCTGTACCGTCTTGCCCATCAGGTGCGGCGCGATCTGCTTGCTGATCCAGCGGTGTCCAGCGTCGACGTGGAGAGCCTGCCGGAGCGGGAGATGGCCGCATCGGTGCGGCGCGCGGATCTGTATCGCTACGACCTCACGTTTGAGGACATCGCCGCGGCGGGGCAGAGCGCCGGACGCCTGGCCGGCGGTGTGCTGCGCAGCGACCATGGGGAGTGGATGCTGGAGACCGGCCGCCAGCCCCGTGATGAAGCCGCCTACCGTGAACTGGTGATTCGCCAGGCCGGGGAGGGGGATTTGCTGCGGTTGGGGGACGTGGCCCGCATCCAGGACGGCTTCTCCCGCGATACCCTGGCCGCGTGGCTGGATGGCCAGCCCGCGGCGGCCCTGGACGTCTACCGTATGGGGCGCCAGAACGTGCTGGAGGTGGCGGACGCGGTGAACGCCTATCTGGCCGATGCCGACCTGCCCGACGGCGTGGCCCTGACCCTCTGGCGTGACGACGCCCGCCAGTTCCGTGACCGCTCGTCGCTGCTCTGGCGCAACGCGCTGCAAGGGCTGGTCTTGCTCACCTTGCTGCTGGGCGTGTTTCTCACCTTGCGTCTGGCGGGCTGGGTGGCGCTGGGCATCCCCGTTTGCATGGTCGGCGCCTGCCTGGTGCTGCCGTTGCTGGGCGAGTCGTTCAATACCATCTCGTTGTTCGCCTTCATCCTGGTGCTGGGCATCGTGGTTGATGACGCCGTGATCGTTGGCGAAAGCGTGGATCAATGTCGTCGCCAGGGCCTGAACGGGCGTGCGGCGGCGGTGGCCGGCGCGCACCGGGTGGCGCGGCCGTTGTTGTTCGCGGTGTTGACCACCCTGGTGGCGTTCGCACCGTTACTGTTTTTACCGGGGCCGGAAGGCGCCCTGATGCGGGTGATCCCGATTGTCTCCATCGCTATTCTGTTGCTGTCGCTGGTGGAGTCTCTGTGGATACTGCCCTCGCATCTTGCCCACCAACGTCCGGCGCGCGGCTGGATGGCCCGCTCCGAAACGCTCGCGGCCGGCGTCAATGCCAACCTCGAGGCCTGGCTGGCGCGGCGGGTCAGGCCGCTGTTGCGTGCCTGTTTGCGCTGGCGCTATGTGCTGATTCTCGGTTTCCTTGGTGTGTTCGTGTTCTGTCTGGCCCTGGTGCACAGCGGCTGGCTGACGATGGTGCTGTTCTCCCGGGTGCAGGGGGACCAGGTGGTGGCCGAGGCGGTGTTTCCCCAGGGCACCGGCGAACAGCGGCTGCATGACGCGGTGAACGCGCTTGAAATGTCGGGCAACCGTCTGCGCGAGGAGCTCGAGAACGACGATGCGGGGGTGCGCGTGACGCGGGTGTTCGCCGAACAGGGCGTGCGCCGCAAAGTGTCCAACGCTCGCGATCCGGGCGCCCGGTATCGGGTGCGGGTGAGCCTGGCCCTGGAGACCCGTGACGGTGCTGGCCCGCGTGTCACACCCCGACGTTTGGCGGCACGCTGGCGGGCACTGCACGGCGCGGTACCGGATGCCTTGTCGCTGAAGTTTCATGCCAATCTGATGACGGTGAAGCCGGATATTCATATCAACCTGTTTCATCCGGACCTGGACCGGTTGCAGACCTTGAGTGAGCGCCTCTCGTTGCGGCTGGAACGGATGGAAGGCGTGCACGAGGTCGCTAACAGCGCCCGGGCCCGGCGGACCATTGTGGACATCAACCTGCTTGAAGAGGGCCGTCTGGCCGGCTTGAGCAGCGAGCAACTGGGCCGCCAGGTGCGCAATGCCTTTCACGGTATCCAGATCGACCGCTGGTTCGAGCGGGATCAGGAAGTGCCCGTGATGCTGCGGTTGGCGTCCGCGGACAGCCGGCGGCTGGACGATCTGGCGTTGCTGCCGGTGCGCCTGCCGGACGGCGATATTACCCTGCTGGGGGCGGTGGCGGAGGTTTCGCGCCGGTTGTCACCGGCCGCCATCAACCATTACGACACCCGCCGTAACGCCACGGTCAGCGCCTATGTGGACGAGCAGGTCACCTCACCGGCGCGGGTGATGGCGGCGCTGCGCGCTTCGGTGCTGAATCCGGCCACGGCTGAGGACGCGGCGGCGGACTGGGACGTGGCCGGTAAGCCGGCGGCCATCGAACGCTTCCTGGATCGATTGTCGATGGGGTATTTGGTGGCGCTCGGGGTGATGTTCTTTCTGCTCACCATTCTGTTCGGCGGTTACGCCCAGCCATTGCTGGTGATGATGGCGATACCGTTCGGCATGGTAGGAGCGTTCCTGGGGCACTTCCTGCTCGGTTACAGCGTCACGCTGTGGTCTCTGGTGGGTGTGATCGCGGTGAGCGGCGTGGTGGTGAATGACAACCTTGTGTTGATCGATGGCATCAACCGTTTAAGACGGGAGGGGGTGGCCCTTACCGAGGCCATCGTCGAAGGCGCCAGCGACCGGTTGCGGCCGATCCTGCTGACCTCCCTGACCACCTTCGCGGGGGTCGCGCCGCTGATGCTCGAGACCAGCGCGCAAGCTCGCTTTCTGGTGCCAATGGCGATCTCGCTGGCGTTCGGGGTGTTGTTCGCCACCCTGGTCAGTTTGCTGTTGGTGCCTTGTTTGATGGCCGCCGGGCAGGACCTGCGGCCGTCGTCGTGGCGGGTCGGGGCACGACCCGCCAGCGTGGATCGCTGACCGTCAGGCGCCGGTACACTCGGCCCGGGAGCTGTTCAGTTTGCAGCGGATTTTGCGCAGCAAGTCGAGCATGTCCGGGTCGTAGTGGCCCTCGTTGCGCATCTGATCGCGGGCGTCCTGCATCATCACTTCGTATTCCTGCTTGTCCTTGGCGGGGATGTCGACCCACCACTTTTCATCCACCACGGACGCTTCCCGCTCCACCTGCTCGAGCACCTGATCCAGGCTGTTGTAGAAATACTCGCGGGAAGTCTGGGCCATCTCCTCGGGGAAGCGGTCGGCCTTGGCGATCAGCTGGATTGAGAGTTGCACCAGCGGATAGTCGATGATGCCACCGTCCGGTTCCAGGCCCTTGTAGAGTTCCAGCACGTTGTAGGCCACCAGCGGGGCGGCGATCACGTCGACCACGCCGTTATTGAACTTGCCGGCGAAGTTGGTGATGTCCGAGGGCACCGGCGTGGCGCCGGCGGCGGCCACCAGTTTGGCCTGGGTGGGGTCGTAGTCGAGCACCGCCACTTTTTTGCCGGCCGCCTTGGCGAGGGTGTTCACGCGCCGGTCGTTGACGAAGATGTAGGCGGCGCCGATCGGCGCGATGCCCATCACCTCGTAGGAATTGGCGGTCAGCTTATCGGCGCTGTTGGGGTGGGCCATCACCTGCAGCGCGATCTTCATGTGTTCCATGGTGGGAATGGCGCCAATGGAATCCAGGGTGCCGGCGTACTTGTTGAACTGGCGCGCGCGGATGCCCGTCATCAGGGCGGCGTCGCAAACTCCGGCTTTGAGATCCTCCGCCACCACCGATTCGTTGGTGTAGACCTTCAGGTTGGCACTCAGGCCCCAGCTCAGGGCTTCGGTGCGCCAGTCCTGCATGGCGGCCATGGTGGGGCCCACCTTGCCGGCGATATCGAAGACGCAAATGTCCCGTTCGATGGTTTCCGCCGTGGCCACGGAGGAGGCCAGTAAAAGACCGCCGGTGAGAAGCGCTTTAAGGGTTGTTGTCATGATTATGGTCCTTCATGGAAAAAGCTGCCGAATACCCGATGTTAGAGGGGTGGGGCAAGGACACAAAACCATGGCGCCGGGCGCGCCGAGCGTTTCGGTCACCCGGCCGGGGAACTTTCGCCCGCCGTTTCCGGCGGGCGGCTTTGGGCGGGCAAGGCGGCCCGCTAGAAGCTGTAGTTCTTCAGGCGGTTGGCCTGCTGGCGATACAGGGTCACCGGGTCGGTGCTCCAGATATCATGCAGGCCCAGCACCTGGTTGACCTCGTCCAGGTGGTTCATGCGGTAGTCGTCGCGGATCACCATGCCCAGGTGGCTGGAACAGCTGCTCACCAGGCCGTCGTTCTTCTCGCCCAGGAAGACGATGGAGGTGGCGCCGAGCAGCGCGTCGGACGGGTCGAAACCGTTGGTCAGAGGCTTGGCGCCGCTCCAGGAAAAGTAGGAGACGCCGTTGCTGCCCTGACGCTGGCCGTCCCCGCAGTATTCGGCGGGCACGCCTTCCGGGTAGAGCTGGTTGAAGGCCAGGGTTTCCTCGGTGGTCAGCGCCTTGAGCGCGGCCATGATGTCCTGCTGATTGCCGCCGCCGGAAAACAGGTCGATCAGGCCGGCCAGGGCGTTGCCCAGATAGCCGATCAGGTCGCCGGAGAAGGGCACGTTGTCGGACACGCCCTGCAGCACGTCGGCCATGCGGGCGCCCCAGTTGACGCCGCCCACGCTGCTCACCGAGGCCACCATCTGCGGGTAGACCGAAGCCACGTAGCGGGCGGTGGGGCCGCCGTGGCTGTGGCCGATCAGATTGACCTTGCCGGCGCCGGTGGTGGCGAGGATGTCCTCCACCTGGCGGGCCAGCTGTTCGCCGCGCACCTCGGTGTCCTCGGCGGCGCTGACCTGGGTCACGTAGACCTCGGCGCCGCCCTGGCGCAGTTCCTCGGGAATGCGGTACCAGTAATCCACGCCGGCGGCGCTGTCGAAGCCGAACAGGCCGTGCACGAGAACGATGGGGTAACGGGTTTCGGTGTAGTCCGCGGTGGTCAGGCCGGGCAGGGACAGAACCGCCAGTGCCATGACCCCTATGAGAGTCCGGGTTAAGGTTTTCATAAGCTTCCCTGATTTTTTGTTGTCGAATGTCGTCTATCACCGGTCGGTCCTTGTTTTTTATCGACCGGTGGGTTGATGCTAGCCTTACTGCTAGCGGTCGTTCACTAATAAAAAAGTACCAATCCGATTAGCGGTCGAAAAGGAACAACGAAACGGAGAACAAGAATGAAAGGACCTCTGGCCCTGGCGGCGACCATGTCGCTGCTGGTGGTGACGCTGGCGCTGATGGGTGTGTGGTGGCGCGAGGCGCCGTCCGAATCGTCGCCGCCCCGGCTTGATCAGCCCGTGGCGGACGACGGTGCCGGTCAATCCGAATTCCAGGACTACGTGGCCCGCGGGCGCAAGCTCGGCGAGGAGCCGGCGTCCTGGCGTGGCACCGTGCCCGACGGGGCCCTGCGCGAGGACGAGCAGGGCAACCTGATCGTCTCGGAGCAGGTGCGGCGTCGCTTTGACTATTTTCTTTCCGCCCTGGGCGAGGAAGAACTTAATGTGCTGCGCGGTCGGGTGGCGGCCCATCTTCAGGCCGCGCTCTCGGCCACCGCGGCCCGCCAGGCGTGGGATCTGTTCGAGCGCTATATCGGCTACCGTGCCGCCCTGCGTGACCTGGACGAGCACGACGGCAGCGTCGCCGGCATGCGGCAAAGCCTGGAAGAGCGCCGGACGCTGCGCGACCAGTGGTTCAGCGCCACCACCCGCGAGGCGTTCTTCGGCTTTCGCGACCGCTACGCGGACTTTGCCCTGCAGCGTCGCGAACTGTTGGAAAACGACCGGCTCGACCCGGCTGAAAAGGAAGCCCGTCTGCAGGCGCTGGAAGCGGGGCTGCCGGACGATATGCGGGAAATGGTCCGCGCCTCGCGGCGACCGGCGGAAGTCGCCGAGGAGGTACGGCGTCTGCGTGAGCAGGACGTCTCCGAGGCGCGTATTTACCAATACCGGGAGCAGCAGCTGGGGGCCGACGCCGCCGAGCGTCTGGGCGAGCTGGACCGGCGCCGGGAGCAATGGCGCGAGCGCTACCAGGCGTACCAAGAGCAGCGCCGCGCGATCGAGGACAGCGGCCTGGCCGAGGAAGACCGGGAAGACGCGATCCAGCGCCTGCGGACGTCGCTGTTCGATGACGCGGAACAGCGGCGGGTGCGGGCGCTGGATCGGATCGGAGGCTAGTGGTTAGCCCTTGGACTGGTTGGCCACCGCCTCGGCGGCCTTGGCGGCGGCTTCCTGGTCGCCCAGGTAGTAGTTCTTGATCGGCTTCAGGTCGTCGTCCAGCTCATAGACCATGGGAATGCCGGTGGGGATATTGAGCTTGACGATCTCCTCGTCGGAGATGCCGCTCAAATGTTTGACCAGCGCGCGCAGGCTGTTGCCGTGGGCGCAGATCAGCACCTGCTTGCCAGCCCGCACCTGGGGTTCGATTTCCTGCTGATAGTAGGGCAGGAAACGGTCCACGGTGTCCTTGAGGCTTTCCGACAGCGGAATACGGTCCTGGTCGAGATCCTTGTAGACGCGCAGGCGGCCGGCGTAGCGCTCGTCGTCGCGGTCCATCTTGGGCGGCGGCGTGTCATAGCTGCGGCGCCAGATCAGCACCTGTTCGTCGCCGTACTTCTCGGCGGTTTCCGCCTTGTTGAGGCCCTGCAGCGCACCGTAGTGACGCTCGTTGAGGCGGTAATCGCGGATCACCGGAATCCACATCTGGTCCATGCCGTCGAGAATGGTCCAGAGAGTACGGATGGCGCGCTTGAGCACCGAGGTGTAGGCCACATCGAATTCGAAGCCGGCTTCCTTCAGCAACTCGCCGGCCTGGCGGGCTTCCTCGCGGCCTTGATCGGTGAGGTCCACGTCTTTCCAGCCGGTGAAGCGGTTTTCCTTGTTCCAGACGCTCTGGCCGTGGCGGACCAGTACCAATTTGGTGCTCATGGCGGTTTCCTGTGCAACTGACGATTCAGAGGGCGCAAAGGGTAGCAGAAACCGGCGCTGAAATTGAGTGCCGCCGGGCCGTCTCGCAGGCACGCGTTTCAGCCGCCGCCCGCGACCCGTATAATGCCCGCACATTCAGCGACGCAACGGACTCCCATGGCGTACCTCTGGTGCGACAGCACCGACTCCCTGCGGGACTGGGCCGATGGCCTGGCTCCCGATCAGCCGCTTTACCTGGACACCGAGTTCATGCGCGAACGGACCTACTATCCGCGCCTGGCCCTGGTGCAGGTGCACGACGGCGAGCGTATTCGTCTGATCGACACTACCCGGGTGGAGCCGACGGCGCTGGTGCCGTTGTTCGCCGAACGCCCGTTGATCATGCACGCCTGTTCGGAAGATCTGGAGGCACTGGCGGCCTTCGCCGGCGCCTACCCGCAGCAGGTCCGGGACACCCAGATCGCGGCGGCGCTCACCGGCGAGGACATGCAGGTGGGTTATCAGCGTCTGGTGGAAAGCCATATGGGCGTCAGCCTGGCCAAGGGCGCCACCCGGACCGACTGGCTGAAACGGCCGCTCAGCGAGGAACAGCTGCTTTACGCCGAAGACGACGTCAAGTATTTGCCGGCGCTCGCCGATCAATTGGAGTCGCAGTTGCAGCGCCTGGGGCGGCTGGACTGGTGGCACGAGGAATGCGCGCGGCTGCGCGACGACGCCCGTCGCCGTGCCGAGCCGCAGGCGGTGTGGCGCCAGGTGAAGGGCGCCGGTAACCTGCAGGGGCGTGAACTGGCGGTGCTGGAAGCGCTCGCCGAATGGCGCGAAGCCACCGCCCGCCAGCGGGACCTGCCCAAGGGCTTCGTGCTGCGCGACAATACCTTGCTGGATTTGAGTCGCGGCGGTCTGCGCGGCCGGGTGGACTTGCAGAAACTGGGGGTGCATCCGCGCGCCATCCGCCGCGACGGCGAGGCCTTGCTGGCGCTGATCGAGCAGGCCGCCTCGGCGGAGCCGCCGGCGCCCTTGCCCGGCCCTCTCGACCCGGAACAGCGCGGCACGGTAAAGGCGCTGCGCGAGCGGGTCGGGCGGATCGCCGAAGATCTGTCACTGAAACCCGATGTGCTGGTGCGGCGCCGCTGGCTGGAAGCCCTGGTTCGCGACCCGGACACCCTGCCGGAGCCGCTGACCGGCTGGCGGCAAGAACTGGTCGCGCGGCCATTAAGAGAAATGCTATGAGTGCTTCAAGTCTGCTTAAAGGCAAGCTGTTCTGTTCGATCTACAAGAGCCGCAAGCGCTCGGACATGTACCTCTACGTGCCCCGGGGCAAGGGGCTGAAGGATGTGCCGGAGGCGCTCGCCGAGCAGTTCGGCCCGGGCGTGCACGTCAGCGATCTGATTCTGTCGCCGGACCGTCCGCTGTCCCGCGCCGACGTTAACAAAGTCATGGCCGCGTTGCGGCAGCAGGGTTTTTACCTGCAGATGCCGCCGCCGCCGGACCCGGACCTGTATCTGGCCGACGGCCACCCGGACCGCCCGCGCCGTGCGTGAGCGGTTCTGGGAGCTGCCCCTGGAGCAGCTCGACGCCCGTGAGTGGGAAGCCCTGTGCGATGGCTGTGGCCGCTGCTGTCTGGTTAAACTGGAAGACGAGGACAGCGGCGAGGTGGCGTTCACCGACGTGGCCTGCGGGTACCTGGACACCGAGCAGTGCCGTTGCCGGGTGTACCCGGACCGTCATCACTATGTGCCGGACTGTGTCGAGGTGACCACCGAGGTGGCGCAGCATTTCGACTGGCTGCCCGAGACCTGCGCCTACCGTCTGCGGGCCCGGGGCCGGCCGTTGAAAGCCTGGCACCCGTTGCGGTCCGGGCGCCCGGAGTCGGTCCGCGAGGCCGGTGTCAGCGTGGCCGGGCGGGTGGTCAGCGAAACCGCGGTGGATGAAGCGGACCTGGAAGAGCGTATTATTCACTGGGTGAACTGAGGAGAGATCGTGACGACGAAAGCCTATTTGTGGGGATGGTTCGCCTATTTGCTCGGCTCGGTGGGCGTGTTGTTCGTGCTCTGGTACATCACCCGACCGCTGCAAGGGTGGCTGCGGCTGCCGCTGCGTGCCCTGGCGGCGGCGCTGCTGCTGATGCCCTGGCCGGTATCGCCCAGCCATGATGAATGGGGGCCGGCCTGGGTGGTCAGCCTGTTCGACGGGCTGGCCCAGGAAGACGTGAGCCTGTGGCGGGCCGGCGGCCCCTTGCTGGCCGTGTTGCTGCTCGCCTTGCTGCTGGCCGGCGCGGAAGTCTGGCGTCAGCGGCGCCAGCAGGATTACCGGCAATCGGAGAATTGAGTGGCTGACTGTGTGTTTTGCCAGATACTGGAGGGGCGCGCCGAGGGTAGTGTGGTGTACCGGGATGAGCGGGCCATCGTGTTGCTGGACCTGTTTCCGGTGCGCGAGGCCCACTGTCTGGTGATTCCGGTGCAGCACCAGCCCCTGCTTCAGGACCTGGAGCCTGACCTCAGCGCCCATTTGTTCGAGTTGGCCCGGCGTACCATCCGTGCGCATAAGCGGGCCGGGCTGGACGTGCTCGCCCATAACGTGATCGTCAACGACGGCCGCGAGGCCAACCAGCACGTGCCCCATGTGCATGTGCATGTGATTCCCCGCCGTGGTGGCGACACCCTGGCCACCGCCCTGACCTGGGGCACGCGCATGATGAACATCTTCGGTCTGGCCAAGCGCCGCCGCCGGCTGGACCGTCTGGCCGGTCTGCTCGCCGAGCATTTCCCCGAGTCCTGACAGCGTCCCTCCGGTGCGGGCTTATCCGGCCGGGCGGGGCGGCCGGGCGCAGACACGCAGTTGCAGCGGCCAGCGCACGGTCCTTTCCCCTTCTCCCCATTGTTCCCGCAGCACCGGCAGGAACGCCGCCAGGGGGTCATCGCCGCTCTCACGGGCTTTGGCCAGTGCCGACCAGGTATCCAGGTAGCCCGCCATGTCCTGCCAGCGCCATTGCCGCTCCAGCGGCATCGACGGCGGACCGTCGATTTCCGGCCAGGGCAGGGCGACGCTGCGGTAGCCCTCGATCACCAGCCAACGTGCCGCCGGCCACCAGGGTTTCAGGGTGCGGTCGTGGAAATCCTCAATCAGGCCTTCCAGGCCGGACACGCCGCACAGCCCGTAGCTGATGATCGCCAGCAGACCGCCTTCGCGCAGCACGCGGGCGCTCTCGTGAAAAAAAGCGGGCAGTGGAAACCAGTGCAGAGCCTGGGCCACGGTGATCAGATCGACGCTGTTATCGGCCACCGGCAGCGCGTCGGCGCGCGCCGCCAGATAGTGGCTGGCGCCCGGCGGCGCCGCCCTGAGCTGGTCGACGCTGACGTCGGCGCCAAGCACGTTGCCGAACCAGGGTTCCAGCGCGCGGCAGGCCTGCCCGCTGCCGCACCCCAGATCCAGGGCGAGCCGGTGGCCGGGGCTGTGTTGCGCCAGCCACTGGAACAGGGCGGCGGGGTAATCAGGGCGGTGGTTTTGGTAGTCGCCGCCACGGCGGAACAGGGGGCGATTAGCGTCCGTCGAGGTCATGGTCTTGGTCGAAGCGTGCCGACCAGAACTGGCCGTCGCTGCGTTCCAGGTTGAGCGCGATGCCCGCGCGCCATTGTCCCAGTGGCGCGGCGCACCAGGCCACGGTGCCGTACAGATGGAAGCGGCGCCCGTCGTCCGGCAACGTGATCCACAATTCCACATCGGTGTCCGGCGTGATCGAGTGGGGGAAAGCCACCCCCAGGCCGGTGCGGGACACGTCCCGGCATAACAGATGCAGCGATTCTTCGTCCGCCGCCGGCGGGTCCCGGCGCAGGGTCAGCGACACCCCCCGGGGCGGGTCGCGGCGTGGATGATGACGGTGCTCTTGCTGGGACGACATAGATCACCCGTTTAAATGATTCACCCGTAGATTTGCCGGTCCACCACATAGGCGGCCCCGGCGATCACCACCGTCACCATAAACAAAAAGCCGAGGAACAGCAGCGCCGGCTTAACGGATTTGGGCAGCGGCTCGGTGGGCCGCTCCCGGTGTCTGGATTGCTGGTCGTTCATGCTATGGGCCTTTGCTGGCGGCGCAATAAATATCCGTGAAGTATCGGATATTCAGACCCGGGAAGAAACCATCTTGTCGGCGTCCGGACTTTAGAAACGATAGTGTCCGGTCTCGATCTCGGTCTGGATCTCCGGCGTGAGGCGCTGGTAGGCGCTCTCGCCGGGCAGCAGTACATAGACCGGGTCGCTGTGCTGGTTCAGGTCGTACTTCTCTTCCTTCAGCTTGTTCTTCTGGTGCTTGAAGGTGCCGGTGGTTTCCACGCCATGGTCGGTGATACGCAGGAACACCGGGATCGCGTAGGGCGGCAGCTCACGCTTGAGGTAGGCGCACAGGGCCGGCCAGTCCACTTCCTCCGTTCCCCCTTGAGAAAGCGGCCGGTCGAGACGCAGCTCGGCCATGCCGGCGCGGCCGTTGGTGCCCGGGATTTCCACCCCGTAGACCACCGATTCCACCACCTGCTCGAAGCCGTCCAGGATCTGTTCCACCTCGGTGGTGGAAACGTTCTCGCCTTTCCAGCGGAAGGTGTCGCCCAGGCGGTCGACGAACTGGGCGTGGCGGAAGCCGATGTCACGCATCATGTCGCCGGTGTTGAACCAGGCGTCGCCTTTCTTGAATACGTCCCGGAAGATCGCTTTCTCGGTTTTGTCCTTGTCGGTGTAGCCGTCGAACGGGGTCTTGTCGGTGATCTCGCCGAGCATCAGGCCGGATTCGCCCTTGCCCACTTTGATCATGAAGCCCTTGTTGTCGCGCACCGGCTCGTCGGCTTCCTTGTCGTACTTGACGATCGCGTAGCTGACCGGCGAGAAACCCACGGTGTTGTCGAAGTTGAACACGTTGGTGAAGGCCACGTTGCTCTCTGACGCGGTGTAGAACTCAGCTACTCTGCGAATGCCGAAGCGGCTCTTGAACGCTTTCCAGATGCCCGGGCGCAGGCCGTTGCCGACGATGGTATGCACCGGGTTGTCGCCGTCGTCGGGCTTCTCGGGTTGCTCGTGCAGGTAGCGGCACAGCTCGCCCACGTAACCGAAGGCGGTGCACCGGTATTCGCGGATGTCATCCCAGAAGCGGCTGGCGGAAAAACGCCTGGCCAGAACCAGACTGGCCTGACCGGCGATCACCGAGGCCCAGCAGACCACCAGACCGGTGGCGTGATAGAGCGGCAAGGTGCAATAAAGCCGATCCGTTTTGGTCAGGCGGACCGAAGAAAAGCCGAACCCGCCATGGGCTTTTTCCCAGCGGCCGTGATTGAACACCACCGCCTTGGGCAGGCCGGTGGTGCCGGAGGTGTAGATGTAGAACAGCGGGTCGCGCAGGAAGGTCTGGTGGGTGCTGGCCGGGTTCTCGCTGGAGCAACCCTGGATCGAGGTTGCCAGGTTGCTGAACCCTTCCGGGGCGGTGCCCGGGTCGGCCAGGGTGTCCTGGTCGGCGAAGTAGAAGAAGTTCTGCTTCAGGTCCAGATCATCGCGGACGCCCTGGATCACTTCCGCGACCTCCTGGCCGATGATCGCCGCCTTGGGGTTCACCAGGTTGAAACTGTGGGTCAGCACCTTGCCCTTCTGGGAAGTGTTGATCAGAGCGGCGCACACGCCGAGTTTGGCACAGCCGATAAGTGTGGCGGGAAATTCGGGACGGTTTTCCATGTCCACGGCCACGGTATCGCCTTTCTTCAGGCCGATGGAGGCCAGATAGTCGGCGATGCGGTTGGCCCACGCGTTGAACTGGCGATACGTAAACCGGCGGTCGCGGTAGATAACGGCGATGCCTTCCGGGTTTTGCGCCGCCACGTTCTCGAAGGCCACCCCCAGTCCCAGCGGTGTGGTGGTGTCGGTGATTTTGCTCATCCTGGAGCCCTTTATCAGGCCCGGCAGATTCATCACGACTTCCGGCACTTTGCCCAGCACCTTGGGCAGGGTAATAACGTCGGTCTGGCTCATAACATTCCCCTCCCTCAGGCCGCGGTCTGGATTTTCTGGAACAGCCAGTCGTGCAGTCCGTCGGACAGCAGCGGCAGGAAGGCGACGATCAGCAGGGCGGTGAGCATCACCGCGATCGGCAGCAGGAATTTCTCGTAGCGCCGGAAGAAGGTGCCGGTGGAGAGCCGGGCGCTTTCCACCTCGTCGTCGCCCACCACCTGCCGGGTCAGCAGGTGGTTCAACGCCACCGGCGGCGTCAAATAGCCGAGCTCGAACGCGACCAGCGCGATCATCCAGAAGTGCAGGGGCGCTATGCCGTTGGCGGCGGCCAGTGGCGCGAAGGTGGCGTTGACCAGAATCACCGCGCCCAGCGGGTCAATGAACATGCCCACCAGCACCAGGGCGACCACCAGGAACAGGCCGGCGATCCAGATGGAGGCGAAGGCGTCCGGCAGCAGCTCCAGCATGCCGGAGCGTTCGATGATACCGGCGGTACCCACCGACAAGGCGATCAACATCAGCATGGCGCCAATATGCCCGGCGGTTTCGCCGGTGGCGAAACGCAGGCTGCCCTCCAGTTTTTCCGAGACGCCTTCTTCAGGCGGGTAATCGGCCACCGGGTCGCTGTCTTGCCGGGACGACAACGCGGACACATAGTGCACGCCCAGGAACAGGATCATCAGCAGGTTCCGCCAGGTCTCGCTCCACAGCGCCGCTTCCAGCTCGGCGGCGGAGGTGCCGCCGGGGATGTTGCCGCTGGCGAGCACCTGGTAGCCGTCCGCGATGCCCATGAAAGACAGCACCAGCATCGGCGCCAGGAAAACGCTGAACAGATGCAGGGTATGGCGGCTGAATTTCTCGTAGATCAGGATCGCCAGCAGCATCACCGGCAGAATAATGGGCGCGGAGAACTCGTCCAATTGTCGGCCCAGGACGTCGCTGAAGAATACCGCGACCGCGCCGACCACCACGCCGTAGGGCATCAGCGGAATCATGCGTTTGAGGCTGGCCGGCAGCGCCTGAGAGAACGGCGCGATACGCGCCGGGGTGGTGCGGGCGAACTGGCTGTAAATGAAGAATACGAACAGGCTCAGCGCGAACACTTTGGCGCCGGAGGCGAACAGCTCGCTGGTGGTCACGCTTTTATTGAGGGCGGCGATAATCACCACCAACAGGCAGGGCCGCAGCACCACGCCCATGGAGCCGGACATGGCGGTGGCGGCCAGCGCCAGTTGCTTGCGCGCGCCGACGCGCCGCAGCTCGGTATAAATGGTGGCGCCGGCGGCGATTACGAAGATGCCCGAGGCGCCGGTATAGGCGGTGAGCACGGCGGCGATCGCCAGCACCACGACGCACATCAGTTCCGGTGACATCCGCCACGGGCGCAGGGCGTCGAAGAAAATATGCGTCAGGCGGGTCTGCTTCAGCATCATCCCGATCCAGATGTACAGCGCCAGGTTCAGGAACACGCTGGACAGTTCCATCATCATGTTGAGATAGACGCTGGTGCCGTGGAAATAACCCTGGGAAAAGAACTGCGCCGACGCGGACAGACACATATAGCTGTACAGGGGGATTGTCAGAAAGGCCTTGGCCCAGGAACCGCCCGGCTCCAGGTCCCGGGGGCGGCGTACCAGCTTGTACAGCGCCGCCAGAGTGAGGGTGCCGAAGCCGGCGATCCAGATGTTGTGCAGGTAAAAATTATCGACCGTCACCCCCGCGGCCATGGAGCTGGCGTCCTGGATTCGATACGCAATGGCGGACACCAGCAGCAAGGCATTGGCCGCTAACTGGCCCCCCAGTGACACCAGGTGATCCTTGTCGGTGCGCGCCGGCCGCAACGCGATGTGATGGCGCTGGAACGTCGTGGTGGTGGCGCAGATCAGCAGCAGCAGGCAGAGCAGCAGGCGTTTGTATTCCCCCAGGGTGGAGACCACCAGCGCGACCCCGCCCTCCGCGTTGCGGTAGGCGATCACAGCGGGTGTGACCTTCTCCTGCACGGTTTGGTAGCGTTCCCGTTTGGCGCGGCAGTTCTCGCGGGTCGCTTCCAGGGAGTTGCGGATAGCCCCTTCGTCCACGGAGGCGCCGCCCAGAATACCGGCGAGTGGGTCGCCGGCGGCCTCGGCCTTACGCTGTTTGATGATGTCGCGGACCCGCTGATCAATATTCGGGTCCGGGTTGCAGGTGGGCGCGGGCATGATGCCGGCACTGCGCAGCATGAAATATTCCTGCCACGTGGCTTCGCCGATTTTGAGCAGTTGCGAGTGAATGATCTGTCCGGAGGACAGGAAGACGACGACCAGAAGAAGCAGTAGCGTCGGCAGGGTAGAAAGCCATTCAGTGGGCGTGCGTCGGGGCACGCCCAGGGTCCGTTCGGTCATGGGAGCATTCCTTTTTTTATTTTTGGTCATGATTGTTGTTATTTTGACCAGTCTAGCTCTTTTGTTACGTCTGTCCAAATTTCCCTGAAATTATCGGGTTTAAACTAAAAAAGGGCCGCGAAAGCGGCCCTTGTGGGTGTTGCTGATAGAGCGGCGGTGATCAGCCGCCGGACTGGATTTTCTGGAACAGCCACTCGTGCAGGCCGTCGGAAACCAGCGGCAGGAAAGACACAATCAGCAGCGCGGTCAGCATGGTCGCGATGGGAAGCAGGAACTTCTCATAGCGCCGGAAGAAGCTGCCGGTGGTGAGCTTGGCGCTCTCCACCTCATCGTCGCCCACCACCTGTCGGGTTAACAGATGGTTCAGTGCCACCGGTGGTGTCAGGTAACCCAGCTCGAAGGCCACCAGCGTGATCATCCAGAAGTGCAGGGGATCAATGCCGTTGTTGAACGCTACCTGCGCAATGGTGGCGTTCACCAGGATCACCGCCCCGTAAGGGTCCATGATCATGCCGATGATCACCATGGTCACTACCAGGATGCCCATCGCCACCCAGATCGACGGGAATACCTCGGGCAGCATTTCCAGCAGGCCGGAACGTTCGATGATACCGCCGGTGCTCACCGACAACGCCATCAGCATCAGCAGGGCACCGATGTGGCCGGTGGTTTCATTGGTGGCCATGCGCAGAGAGCCTTCCAGCTTCTCCGAGACGCCCGCTTCAGGCTGGTAGTGCGGATCCTGGTCGCCGGTTTTCACCAGGTAGTGGATCACCATGAACGCAGTCAGGAAGGTGTTGCGCCAGAACTCGCCCCAAAGGATGTCTTCCAGCTCGGCGGGGGATACGCCCACCGGAACCTGCCCACTGGTCAGCGCCTGATAGCCTTCCCAGATGCCCATGAAGGACAGCACCATCATCGGCACCAGGAACAGGCTGAACAGGTGCAGGAGATGACGGCTGAGCTTCTCGTAAAAGAGAATACCGATCATCATCACCGGCAGAATGATGGGCGCGGAGAACTCATCAAGCTGACGGCCGAGCACGTCACTGAACAGCACCAGAACGGCGCCTACGATAATGCCATAAGGCATCAGCGGCACCATACGCTTAAGACTCTGGGGCAGCGCCTCGGAGAACGGCGCGATGCGCGCCGGCGAGGTGCGTGCGAACTGGCTGTAGATAAAGAACAGGAACAGGCTCAGGAAGAAGATCTTATAGCCGGAAGAGAACAACTCCGCGGTGGTCACGCTCTTGTTGAGCGCGGCGATAATCACCACCAGCAGGCAGGGGCGCAGTACCACACCCATGGAGCCGGACATGGCGGTGGCGGCCAGCGCCAGCTGCTTGCGGGCGCCCACCCGGATCAATTCCTGATAGATGGTGGCACCCGCCGCGATCACGAAGATACCGGAGGCGCCGGTGTAGGCGGTGGGAATGGCGGCGACCGCCAGTACCACGAAACACATCAATTCCGGCGACATCTTCCAGGGCCGCAGGATGTCGAACACCAGATGCGCCAGTTTGGTCTGCTTGAGCAGCATACCGATCCAGATATACAGCGCCAGATTCAGGAACAGGGTGGACAGTTCCATCATCATGTTCAGATAGACACTGATGCCGTGGTAGTAGCCCTGGCTGGCGAACTGCGCGGCGGCGGTCAGCGTCATGAAGGTGTAGAGCGGTATGGTCAGAAACGCCTTGGGCCAGGAGCCGCCGGTTTCCAGGTGCTTGGGCGGACGGATCAACTGGTAGATGGAGGCGGCCGTGAGTAGCGCGAAGCCGGCGATCCAGAACTGGTGCAGATAGAAATTGCTCACCGTCACGCCGGAGGCCATGGCACTGACTTCTTCCGCGCGGTACACCGACGCCGACATTAATAGCGCCGCGTTGGCGATCAGTTGCGCGGTGGTGGTGACAATGTGGTCCTTGCGGGTACGCGAGGGCCGCAATGAAATATGGTGCCGGGCCAGCGTCGCGGTCAGCGCGCAGATCATGACCAGAAGGCAGAGCAGAAGACGCTTGTAGTCGCCCAGGGTGGAAACCACCTTGGCGACGCCACCCTCGATATTGCGGAACATGATGACCGCCGGAGTGACTTTTTCCTCCACGGTCCTGAACCGGTCCCAGCTATTGCGGCAGTTTTCCCTGGACGCTTCGAGGGAGCCTCTGATCGCGTCCGGGTCCACGGATGAGCCACCGAGAATATCGCCAAGCGGATCGTTGGCGGCTTCCGCCTTGCGCTGCTCGGTGATCTCCCGGACCCGCTGATTGATATCAGGGTCGGGGTTACAGGTAGGCTCGGACACCATGCCGGCGCCACGCAGAAGGAAGTACTCGTCCCAGGTGTTTTCACCGATTTTGAGAAGCTGGGAGTGGATAATCTGACCTGAAGATAAAAAGATTACGGTCAGAAGAATGAACAGGGTGGGCAGTGATGACAGCCACTCCCCCACCGAACGCCTGGCCACGGTCAACTGAGGTTTTTCCATTATTCACCCGGTTATTGTTATGCCGTTTCTAACGGCACTATCACCTTACCGGCACCGGGGTTCGCCCGCGGCGCCAGCGTGCGTACTGCATAAAAAGAGAAAACGGGGCCCGGCGAGGCCCCGTTGGTTCGCGTCCGGCGAGGTGATTACTCCATCGCCAAGGTGCATTCCGCCCGGCTCGGGTCGGTTTTGCAGCGCACCTTGCGGAGGAGGTCCATCAGGTCCTTGTTGTACATACCGCTCTCGGTCATGTTGACGCGGGCTTCGCGCAACATTTCGTTGTAGCGGCGTTTGTCTTCATCGGGAATATCGATCCACCACTTGTCATCCACTTCGTTTTCGGCGTTGCGGATCACCTGCATGGCGCGATCGAACTGGCCCAGCATCCAGGTACGGGAATTGGCGGCGAACTCGTCGGAGAACTTGTCGCTGCGCAATACGATCTGGTTGGTCAGCTGACCCAGGGTGTAACGAACGATGCCACCGTCCGGCTGCATGCCCTTGTAAAGCTCCAGCGCGGAGTAGGCGACCACCGGGGCGAAGCAGATATCCACGGAGTCGTTGTTGAAACGGCCGGCGAAGTTGGTGATGTCCGACGGTACCGGAGACATGCCCACCTGGGAGGCCATGTTGGCCTGGTCCGGGGCGTATTCCATCACCGAGATGGATTTACCGGACAGCTCACCGACGGTGTCGATGCTCTGGTCCTTAACAAACAAATAGGCCGCGCCCATGGGGGCGAAACCGGCGATGGTGTAGCCGTTGGCCTTGAGCTGCTTGTTGATGGACGCGTTGCCGCTGGCCATCACCCGGAACACGGTGTGCAGTTCCTCGTAGGAGGGGATCGCCCCCACGGCTTCCATGCTGCCAGCGTAGCTGTTGAACTGACGCACCCGCAGACCGGTGAGAACGGCGCCGTCGCACTGGCCCGCTTTCAGGTCCTCGGCGGCGATTTTCTCGTCGGTATACGGCTTGAGACTGAGGTTTACACCCCAACCGGCCGCCTGGGCTTTGTAGTCCTTCATGATGTTATACACATCGCCGCTGGCACCGATGATATCGAACACGCAAAGGGTGCGCTCGGTGTTGGCGGCGTGGGCTGACATGGAAGCCAGGCCCACTGTCGTTACCGCCGCCATCGCTAAGGCTTTGAAAACGCGCATCGGTTTCTCTCCTTGCTTACTTCTTGTCTGTTGGAAGACGGGCCCCGAGGAGGGGCCCGCTTATCGGTTAACGACTACAGCAGATCGTCGATATTGGTTTGCGGTTCGCTGGAGGTGTCATCCCAGAAAGTGCCGAGCCCGTTGAACGGGGTGCGCTTGCCGGTGTTTTCAGTCCAGAGACGATCGGAGAGACCGAGAACCAGAACTTCGGCGATAGCGTCAATCATCGCGAATTCCTCGCTGATGTTTTCATCATTGGCGGCGAAGTCACGGATCGCGGTGCGCAGGCGCTCGTTATCGCCCTTACCGTAGGCGCTGATCGCATAGAAGGCACTGCCCAGGCGAACGCCGCTTTCGAAGCCCATTTGCGCGGACTGCTCAAGGGTCTGCCAGGGCTGGGCGCCTTCCGGTGCCAGTTGGGGCAGGATCGTCCAGACCGCGGCGCGCAGGCCCTGGGGCGCGCCCCACCATTTTTCGTTATCGAGGCATTTGGCGTTACGCTCGACCTGGGCGACGATGTCTCTCGGAACCCCGACACTGCCTTCGGCGGCACCATCGGCCACCAGTGCCTGAACACCGGCAATGTTGCCGATCATCCACACGATCTGATCCAGCTCACGATTCAGTTTCGGGCACTCATTGGGTTCCAGCGGCCCGTATACCTCGTTCATCAGGTCGTAAGACTTCAACAACCGCTTTGACGCGACCGCTGACCAGCGTTTGTACTCGATGCGGGCATCCTGTGCCTCGCTGACCTGGCCGGCCTCGAGGGCGCGCATGTACCGAAGGTCAGCTTCAACCGCCAGTTGCTCGGCGCACACGGCGGAGGTGGTGTAGGTCATGACGCCCAGCTTTTCCGGGTGGGAGCCCACTTCGCCGAAGGCCATCAGCAGCGGCGTCTGCGCCTCGCCCATGACGCAGCCCATGCGGACGTCCTCGTAGGCGAGCAGGTGGGGAGCGAGTTCCGCCTGGCCGAAACTGACCAGAACGTCACCAGTGGTTTTGTAGATCATGCCACAACCGGAAAGAGCAGCGATCACACCACCGGCGATGAGGGTACGCGCGGGGCGCGCGATTTTACTGAGTAGAGAACGCATTCCTTGAGCTCCTTTTTATTGTTCTCACGGCGTCGATGACAGTACCCAACCTTGTTGAGTTGGCACAAGCGCCGATTACAAAAATGCATGTAAGCCATTACAAACCTAATGCTAGTCTTGCGATCATGAGTTCGCGGCACGTCGCTGATAATGACCCTAAGTCTCGGCTCTTGTGTCGGAACAGCCAATGCCTTCGGGGAACTTCGGGAGCTGCCCCCTTTATGCTTTGTTTTTCAATCTGTTAGCGTCAGGCGCCCGGTGCGCCCCTGAATCGTCGGGCTGCAACAGGCCTGTTTTTTTAAAATCGCTGTCCACAATAGCGCGAATAACAAACGGGCGGTGTTGACTCTTTCAACGGATATCTAGGTAGATGTGATGAGTAAAGACACCATCGTTAGTGAAATGCGCGCAAACCTTGCCCGTGAGCGGGAGGGCCTGGCCCTGGTGCGCAACACCGCCCGTGGCGCTTTCCGTGTGTTCGAAACGGTGGGCGTGGTCGGCCGCCAGGGCCTGGGCTGGTTGCTGGGCGACCGCGACGCTCTGCCCAAGCACCTGCGGCGTACCTTCGAATCCCTGGGCGCGACCTATATCAAGCTGGGCCAGTTCATTGCCAGTTCGCCGTCGCTGTTCCCGGAGGAATACGTCAGCGAATTCCAGAAATGCCTGGATCGAACGCCGCCGCTACCGTTCCATTACATCCGCGAGACCGTGGAAGCGGAGCTGGGCGCGCCTCTGGATACCCTGTACGAGTGGGTCGACCCCAAGCCGCTGGCCAGCGCGTCCATCGCCCAGGTGCACGCGGCACGCCTGAAGAATGGCGCCGACGTGGTGATCAAGGTCCAGCGTCCCGGCGTCCGCCACGTGCTGCTCACCGATTTCAACTTTCTCTACGCCTCGGCGCGCGTGGTTGAATCCCTGGCGCCGGGGCTGTCCCGCTCGGCCCTGTCCGGCGTGATCGAGGAACTGCAGGCGGGCATGCTCGAGGAATGCGATTTCCTGCAGGAAGCCCGCAACCTGGACGCGTTCAACCGCTTTCTCGCCGAAACCGGCAACACCGCCGCGGTGGCGCCGCGCCCGGTGGCGTCGCACACCACCACGCGGGTGCTGACTATGGAGCGTTTCCATGGGGTGCCGCTCACCGATCTACAGGTGCTGCGGCGCTACACGGACGATCCGGCGGGCACCCTGATCACGGCGCTGAACACCTGGTTCTCCAGTCTGATGATGTGCGACTTCTTCCACGCCGACGTGCACGCCGGCAACCTGATGTTGCTGGAAGACGGCCGGGTGGGGTTCATCGACTTCGGCATGGTGGGTCGCATCCGCCCGGAGGCCTGGCAGGGCATGATGGCGTTCTTCGAGGCGATCGGCAGCGGCGACGTGCCGGCCATGGCCCGAGCCATGGCCATGGTCGGCATGACCAGTGAGGAGGTGGACGTGGATGCCCTGGCACGGGATATCTCCGCGTTGCAGGACCGGCTCACGGACGTGGACGCCAGCGCCCTGGTGCAGGCCGACCGTAACGACCGCGAGGTCAACCAGCTGCTCACCGATCTGGTGCGCATCGGCGAGGGCCACGGTATCCGCTTCCCCCGCGAGTTCGCGCTGCTGCTGAAACAGTTTCTTTATTTCGACCGCTACGTGCAGGCGCTGGCGCCGGAACTGGATATGTTCAGCGATCAGCGCGTGGACCTGTTCGGTACCCTGGACCAGCTACCCGGGGACGAGCCGCTCCACTGAGCGGCCCCGGCGCTCACTCCTGCGGGTCGGCGCACTCGGCCCGCGACGAATCCAGCTTGCAGCGAATACGGCGCTGCAGCGTCAGCATATCGGCGCTGTAGTAGCCGCGTTCGCGCAGTTGCAGGCGCACCTCGCGCATCATCACTTCGTATTCCCGCTTGTCGTCTTCGGGAATGCCGATCCACCAGTGCTCGGGAATGTTTTTGGTTTCCTCATGCACCCGGTCGATGATCTGTTGGTAACTCTGGAAGAACACCTCGCGCACCAGTTGTGCGGCTTCGTTGGGTATGCGGTCGCGGCGGGCCACCAGCTGCATACTGATCTGCGCGATCGGGTAGTCGACGATGCCGCCGTCCGGGGTCATGCCTTTATACAGCTCGACGATCTCGTAGGCGGCCAGCGGCGCGGCGAGCACGTCCACCACGCCGTTGTTGAACATGTTGGGGGCGTTGACGATGTCCGTGGGCACCGGCGACGCGCCCACCTGGCCGACCATCTCCGCCTGCACCGGGTCATAGTCCAGCACCGCCACGTTTTTGCCGGCCGCCGCCGCCAGGGTATTGATCTTCTTGTCGTTGACGAACAGATAGGCGCCGCCGCCGGGGGCGATGCCGGCCACTACATAGTCCCCTTGCACCATGTGCTCTGCCGATGCGGGATCGGCGAGTACCTGCAGCAGAATACGCATGTGCTCCTGGGAGGGCAGGCCGCCGATGGAGTCGATGGTACCGGTGTAGGTATTGAACAGCCGGGCGCGCAGGCCGCTCATCAGCGCCGCGTCGCAGAGGCCGGCCTTGAATTCATCCACCATCACGCGCTCGTCGGTATAGGGAACCAGTTCCAGCTGAATGCCGTACTCAAGCAGCTTGGCGCGCTGGTCCTGGGCCGCCGAAAAGATCGGCCCGTTGCGGCCGACAATGTCCCAGATGCAGATCTTGCGGGTGCTGTTGCCCGGCTCGCCCAGGCCGGTCAGTTCGCGCATGGCCTCGACGCGCTGCATCATCGGCAGGGTATCGTTGTAGACGGTGGCGCTCAGGTCGGCGTCGGACGCGGACGCCGGCGCGACGGCGAAGGTCAAAGCCGCGCCGGCGCCAAGCAGGGTGTTACGCAATAGACGGGTTATAGGCACAGAGCCTCCTGGTACGGTTTACTCTTTATTCGAGCATTCGCCACGGGACGGATCGAACTTGCAGCGAATCCTGCTTTGCAGGTCCAGCATGCGACCGTCGTAGTAATCCTGTTCGCGCAGGGTGTCGCGGGCTTCCTGCATCATCGCTTCGTACTCACGCTTTTCGTCCGCGGGAATGTCGATCCACCAATGGTCCGGCACCCGGTCCTCTTCGACTTTTACCCGAGCGCGCACCCGGTCGTAGGCCTCGAAGGATGCTTCACGGATCAGTTGCGCCACTTCGTTGGGGAATTTGTCCAGCCGGCCCACCAGCTGCATGCTGATCTGGGCGATGGGGTAGTCCACGATGCCGCCGTCCGGCTCCATGCCTTTATAGAGTTCCAGCAGTTCATAGGCGATCAGCGGCGCGGCGAGGATGTCGACCACGCCGTTATTGAACTTGTTGGGGGCGCTGACGATGTCCGAGGGCACCGGCGTGGCGCCGATGCCGGCCACCATTTCCGATTGGGTTTTGTCGTAATCCAGCACCGCCACGCGTTTGCCGGCGGCCTTGGCGAGGGAGCTGATCCGTTTGTCGTTGACGAACACATGGGCGGCACCGCCGGAGAAAATGCCCATGATGACGTACTCACCCTGGACCATATGCCCGGCCTGGCTGGGATGCGCCAGCACCTGCAGCAGCGTGCGCATGTGCTGGTTGTCGGGGATCGCGCCGATCGCGTCGATGGTGCCGGTGTAGCTGTTGAACAGGCGCGCGCGCATGCCGCTCATCAAAGCCGCGTCACAGTGCCCGGCCTTGAGCTCCTCGACCATAACGGTCTCGTTGGTGAACGGGATCATCTCCAGGTCGATGCCGTATTCCAGCGCCATGGCGCGCTGCTCCATGGCCGCTTGGAACACCGGGCCGTTGCGTCCGGCGATATCCCAGATGCAGATCTTGCGGTTCAGGGCGGTGCCCGGCGGCATCTGGTCGATGCCCACCAGCTTGGCGATGGCGGCCAGGCGCACCCGCACCGGCATGTCCCGCGAATAGAAAATAGACGCCAGCCCCTCGACCAGTTTCTGGTCGACGTCGACGCCGGGCAGCAATTGTTCCATGCGTTGCTGTTGTTCCGGCGACAGACGCAGCGTTTCCGCGCCGACGCACAGTGAGGACAACAGCAAAATCAACGAGGCGAACACAAAGCGAACCATGGCTATCCCTGTTTTGTTATTCGAAGAAGAATAATCGGCAGTAATAGCATGGACGCACGGTCGGCCGGATGCCGGCCCGCCGTGCGCGAACGTCGCTGAGGTCAAGCTGCTCTAACGCGGTTGAGCGTCCAGGGACTGGCCGTTGACGGCGGCGCCCTCCGGCCCCAGAAGATATAAATAGCTGGCGACGATTTGCTCCGGTGTTTTTAGTTTTTCCGCGTTTTCACCGGGATACGCAAGGGCGCGCATATCAGTGCGCGTGGCACCCGGGTTAATCGTGTTTACGCGAATTTTTGAGGTGTTCTCCAATTCCTCCGCCAGGGTCTGCGACAGATTTTCGGTGGCCGCCTTGGAGGCCGCGTAGGCGCCCCAGAAGGCCCGGCCTTTGCGGCCCACGCTGGAGGAGGTGAACAGAATGCGTCCGTCGTCGCTGTCGCGCAGCAGCGGCAGCAGTGCCTGGGTCAGATAGAAGGCGCTGTTAACGTTGACGCGCATCACCGAATCCCAGGTGTCCGCGCCATAGCGTTCCAGCGGCGTGATGTCGCCGAGCACCGAGGCGTTGTGCAACACCCCGTCCAGGCGACCGAACTCGCGCCCGAACAGCGTTGCCAGCTCCTGATAATCCTCCGGCCGCGCCACTTCCATGTTGACCGGTGCCAGCGCCGGCTCCGGTCCGCCGGCGGCTTTGATCTTGTCGTAGACCGCTTCCAGCTTGCTCTGGGTGCGGCCCAGCAGAATCACCGTGGCGCCGTGGGCGGCCAGGGCCAGGGCCACGGCCCGGCCGATACCGGCGCCGGCGCCGGTGACCAGAATAATGCGATCCTTAAAGGCGTCCGGCGGGCATTGGTAATTCGCCGCCAGGCCGTTGAGTGCCTTGATGTCCATTTCGACTGTACCTACTTCTTCACAGTGTTTTCAGCAGCGGCAGCAGCTGCTCGCCGCGTTCCACAAAATAGTCGGCCGGCCAGGCGCGCGGGTTGTCGTCCGCGTCGATATAGCCGAACCCGGCGGTGACGGTAATCATTTTCGCATTCAGCCCGGCCTGGATGTCACGCAAATGATCGCCCACGTAGACGCAGTGGGTGGGGTTGGCGCCCACGGCGGTGGCCGCCATCAGCAGGCCTTCCGGGTCCGGCTTGCGCTCGCGCACCTGGTCCGGGCAGATCACCGAGGCGCACCGGTCCAGCAGACCCAGACCGGCCAGCACCGGGCGGGTGAAACGCTCCGGTTTATTGGTGATCACGCCCCAGGGCAGCCCCTGGTGTTCCAGCCAGGTCAGGGTCTCCGCCATGCCGTCGAACAGGCAGGTGTCCACCGCCAGGCGGCCGCCGTAGGCGTCGAGAAGCTCATTGAGCCGGTCATCGAAGCCGGCGTCACCGGGCGCCAGGCCGAAGCCCAGCTCGGTGAGCGCCCGGCCGCCGTTGGACACGGTGGCGCGCACCGCCTGATAGCTGACCTCCGGCCGGCCGTGGTCGCGCAACAGCTGATTGAGCACCACGTAAAAGTCCGGCGCCGTGTCCACCAGGGTACCGTCCAGATCAAAGAACACCGCCTCAAGCATGGCGCACCGCGTGCATCAGATAGTTCACCGACACATCGCGGTTGAGCTTGTACACCTGGGTCACCGGGTTGTAGGTCATGCCGGTGGTGTCGCGCACGTCCAGCCCGGCGTCGCGGCTCCAGCCGGCCAGCTCGGAGGGGCGGATCAGCTTGGCGTATTCGTGGGTGCCGCGGGGCAGCAGTCTCAGCACGTATTCGGCGCCGACGATCGCGAACAGGAACGCCTTGGGGTTGCGGTTGATGGTGCTGAAAAACACCTGGCCGCCGGGCTTCACCAGTTTGGCGCAGGCGCGGATCACCGATGACGGGTCGGGCACGTGCTCCAGCATTTCCAGGCAGGTCACGGCGTCGTATTCGCCGGCGCGCTGCTCGGCGATCTCCTCGGCCAGCACCTGCAAGTACTCCACCTCCACGCCGCTCTGCTCGGCGTGCAGGCGGGCCACCGCCAGCGGCGCCTCGCCCAGGTCGATGCCGGTGACCGTGGCGCCGCGCCGGGCCATGCCCTCGGAGAGCAGGCCGCCGCCGCAGCCGATATCAATCACTTTCTTGCCGGGCAGGTCGAGGCGCTCGTCGATGTAATTGAGCCGCAGCGGATTAATGTCATGCAGCGGGCGGAATTCCGAGTTCGGGTCCCACCAGCGCTCCGCCAGGGCGTTGAATTTGGCGATTTCGCCGCTGTCCACGTTGGGTTGATTCATCGGCTGTCCCTCATCGACTCTCATTCATTATTGGCGCGGTCATTGCTTGGCGCGATTTTGCGCTGCCATTCGGCCGCGTTCTTGGCGATCAGTGCGGCGTTCAGCGTGGTCAGCCGCCGGTCCGCCATCAGGCAGCGCCCGGCCACCCAGCTGTGGGTGACCTGGTCCCGGGTGGCCGCATAGACCAGCTGCGCCACCGGGTCGTAGACCGGCTGGGTTTCCAGGGCGCCCAGATCGACGGCGATCATATCCGCTTGCTTGCCGATTTCCAGTGAACCGGTGCGACTCTCCAGCCCCAGGGCGCGGGCGCCGTTGAGCGTCGCCATGCGCAGGGCGGTGGCCGCCGGCACGGCGTCCGCGCGCAGGCTGACGCCCTTGGCGAGCAGCGCGGCGGTGCGGGTTTCGCCGATCATGTCCAGGTCGTTGTTGCTGGCCGAGCCGTCGGTGCCCAGGGCCACATTGATGCCGGCCTCGAGCAGTTTCTGCACCGGGCAGAAGCCGCTGGCCAGTTTCAGGTTGGATTCGGGGCAGTGCACCACCTGGCTGCCGGTCTCCGCCAGCCACTGGATTTCCTCGTCGAGCAGCTGGGTCATGTGCACCGCCAGCAGGCGCGGGTTGAGCAGGCCCAGTTGCTTGAGTCGGGTCAGCGGCCGCTCGCCGCTGGCTTCCACCGCCTGGTGGATCTCGCCGGCGGTTTCGTGCACATGCATCATTACCGGAGCATCCAGTTCCTCGGCCAGGGTGAGTACCTTCTCCAGCGGGCCGTCGGAGACGGTATACGGCGCGTGGGGGCCGAAGCCGATGGTCACGCGGGGTTCGTGGCGCCAGTTGTCGGCGGCCTCGGTGGCCAGGCGAAGATAGTCGTCGGGACCGGCGCCCATGGGGGTGGGGAAGTCCAGGATCGGCGAGAACAACACCGCCCGCAGGCCCGCCTCCATGGCCACCCGGGCGGTGGTCTCGGGGAAGAAATACATGTCGGCGAAACAGGTGGTGCCGGAGCGGATCATCTCGGCGGCGGCCAGGCGGGTGCCGTCGCGCACGAAGGCTTCGCTCATCCATTGCCCTTCGGCGGGCCAGATATGCTGCTCCAGCCAGGTCATCAGCGGCAGGTCGTCGGCCAGGCCGCGGAACAGGTTCATGGCGGCGTGGGTGTGGGCGTTGATCAGGCCGGGTATCAGCAGGTGGCTGCCCAGCTCCACCACCTCGTCGGCGCGCCATTTCTGATCCGCCAGCGGCGTTGGCAGCAGGTCGACGATGGTGTCGCCGCGCACCACCAGGGCGTGGTCGGCGAGGGCGCCGGTATCCGGGGCCACCGGCGCGATCCAGCCGGCTTTGATGATCAGGTCGGCGTGTTGGTAGTCCGGTGACGGCTTGTCCTGCATCGCAGACGGCTCTTTATTCATCGCTGATGGCTCCTTACTCAGCGTGGAATGGGCTTGAGACCGGCCCGGGCCCGGCCGGTCCGGCGGCGAGTATAACCTGTCTGGCCGGCCTCGTCCGATGCCCGCGCCGGGCCGCTGGTGGCGGGGTTGATGGGAATTATTTAGAGGCGGCAAAGCTGTGCTATCATCGGTGGCTTTTAGGAGCCCCGGACCGGGGCTTCCGCGGGTCGCTATCCACGCCACCGAGGGATATAAGGAACGCCATGACGGACCTCGCCAAAGAAGTTACTCCCGTCAACATCGAGGACGAACTCAGACAGTCATACCTGGATTACGCCATGAGCGTGATCGTGGGCCGGGCTCTGCCGGACGTGCGCGACGGCCTTAAGCCGGTGCACCGGCGCGTGCTGTTCGCCATGCACGAGCTCAGCAACGACTGGAATAAACCCTATAAAAAGTCCGCCCGTGTGGTCGGTGACGTGATTGGTAAATATCACCCCCACGGCGATTCCGCTGTGTACGACACCATCGTGCGCATGGCCCAGCCGTTCTCCCTGCGCTACATGCTGGTGGACGGGCAGGGTAACTTCGGTTCCATCGACGGCGATTCCGCCGCCGCCATGCGTTACACCGAAGTGCGCATGGCCAAGATCGCCCACGAACTGCTGGCCGATCTGGACAAGGAAACCGTCGATTTCGTCGACAACTACGACGGCACCGAGCGGATCCCCGACGTCATGCCGACGCGGGTGCCCAATCTGCTGGTCAACGGCTCCTCCGGCATCGCCGTGGGCATGGCCACCAATATCCCGCCGCATAACATGGGCGAGGTGGTGGACGGCTGTTTGGCGCTGATCGACGATGACAGCCTGACGCCGGACGACCTGATGGAATACATCAAGGGCCCGGATTTCCCCACCGCCGGCATTATCAACGGCCGCGCCGGCATCGTGCAGGCCTACCGCACCGGTCGCGGTCGCATCTGGGTGCGTGCCCGCGCCGACATCGAGCAGACCGATAAGAGTGGCAAGGAAGCCATCATCATTCACGAGCTGCCCTACCAGGTGAATAAAGCCCGGCTGATCGAGAAGATCGCCGAGCTGGTCAAGGAAAAGCGCATTGAGGGCATCACCGAGCTGCGTGATGAATCCGACAAGCAGGGCATGCGCGTCTATATCGAGCTGCGCCGGGGTGAAAACGCGGAAGTGGTGCTCAACAACCTCTATCAGCAGACCCAGATGGAGACCGTGTTCGGCATCAACACCGTGGCCCTGGTCGACGGCCAGCCGCGTACCCTGAACCTGCGCGACCTGCTGGACGCCTTCCTGCGCCACCGCCGCGAGGTGGTGACCCGCCGCACCGTTTATGAACTGCGCAAGGCCCGCGAAAAGGCCCACCTACTGGAAGGTCTGGCGGTGGCGCTGGCCAACATCGATCCGGTGATCGAACTGATCAAAGCCTCACCGAGCGCCGCCGAGGCGAAGGAAAAGCTGCTCGGCAAGGGCTGGGCGCCGGGTGACGTGCTGGACATGCTGGAACGCGCCGGTGGCGAAGACGCCGCCCGTCCGGATGGCCTGGATGAACACTTCGGGTTGCGCGACAACCTGTATCACCTGAGCCCGGAGCAGGCTCAGGCGATTCTCGATCTGCGCCTGCAGAAATTGACCGGCATGGAACGCGAAAAACTGATCACCGATTACCAGGTGCTGCTCGATCAGATCCGCGAAATGATGCTGATTCTGGCCGATCCGGAGCGCCTGATGCAGGTGATCCGCGACGAACTGCACGCGATTCGCGCCGAGTACACCGACGAGCGGCGCACCGAGATCCAGACCTCGCGTATGGATTTCAGCATGGAGGACCTGATCGCCGAGGAGACCGTGGTGGTCACGCTCAGCCATTCCGGTTACGCCAAGACCCAGCCGATCGACACCTACCGGGCGCAGAAGCGCGGCGGGCGCGGCAAGTCCGCCGGTCAGTTGAAGGACGAGGATTACGTCGAGCAACTGCTGGTGGCCGGCACCCACGACACCCTGTTGTGCTTCACCAATGAAGGCAAGGTCTACTGGCTGCGGGTGTTCGAGCTGCCCCAGGGCGGTCGCGCGTCCCGGGGCAAGCCGATTGTTAATCTGATTCCGGCGCTCAAGCCGGAAGAACGGATCACCGCGATCTTGCGTCTGGATGCGGAGATGGTCCGCCAGCGCGCCGGCGGTGACGACGAGGAAGAAGCGGACGTCGACACGGCGGCCGTCGACACGGAAGCCACCGAGGTGGTGGAAGACGTGGACGTCGCGGACGAGGCGGACAGTGAGCCGCAGGCCGCGGAAGGCCCGTTCATCTTCATGGCGATTTCCAACGGCGTGGTCAAACGCACCGAGCTGGCCAAATTCGCCAGGCCGCGCAGCAACGGCCTGATCGCCGTGCGCCTGCAGGAAGGCGAGCACCTGGTCAACGTGGCCATTACCCAGGGCGACGAAGACGTGGTGCTGGTGGCCGGCAACGGCAAAGTGGTCCGTTTCAAGGAATCCAAGGTCCGGGTGATGGGCCGTACCGCCCGCGGTGTGCGCGGCATGAAAGTGGCCGAGGGCGAGGAAGTGATCGCCCTGATGGTGCCGCAGGAAGGCGGCCAGATGCTGGCCGCGTCCGAGAACGGCTACGGCAAGCGCACCGACCTGAGCGAGTTCCCCACCAAGGGCCGGGGCACCCAGGGCGTGATCGGCATGGTGGTCAATGAGCGTAACGGCCCGCTGGTGGGCGCCGCCCAGGTGTTCGGCAATGAAGACATCATGCTGATCTCCAACCAGGGCACCTTGGTGCGCACCCGCGTGGACGAAGTCAGCCATCTGGGCCGCAACACCCAGGGCGTTCGCCTGATCCGTCTCGGCGACGGCGAAGCGTTGTCCGGTCTGGCGCCGATTCCGGAGCTGGACGTGGACGATGAAGAGCTGGAAGAGGGTGACCAGGCGCTGGAGCCGGGCGCCGAAGATAACGCAGCCGATGACACCACGGTGGACGGCGACGAAGAGTAAAAAGGGAAGGGGCGGCGCCACCGCCCCCAATCCTGAATTCTGTATCGCGGCGCCAGCCGCAATGATCGGAGAATCGAATGTCCCGCGCTTATAACTTTTGCGCCGGCCCGGCGGCCTTGCCGGAAGCGGTCCTTCAGCGGGCCCGCGAGGAAATGCTGGATTACCGTGGCACCGGCATGTCGGTGATGGAGATGAGCCATCGCGATGACGTGATCGTGGCCATGGCGGAGCAGGCCGAACAGGACCTGCGCGATCTGATGGGCATTTCCGACGACTATGCGGTGTTGTTTCTGCAGGGCGGCGCCAGTGCCCAGTTCGCCATGGTGCCGATGAACCTGCTCGGCGACGCGGGCCGCGCGGATTACATCAATACCGGCCAGTGGTCGACCAAGGCGATCAAGGAAGCGCGCCGCTTCGGCGACATTAATGTGGCGGCCTCCAGCGAGGACCGCAACTTCAGCTATGTGCCGGCGCAGAGCGACTGGCGGCTCTCCGACGACGCCGCCTATGTGCATTACTGCCCCAACGAGACCATCGGTGGGCTGGAATTCGACTTCGTGCCCGAGGTGGACAAGCCGCTGGTGGCGGATATGAGCTCCACCATCCTGTCGCGTCCGTTGGATGTCAGCCGTTTCGGCCTGATTTACGCCGGCGCGCAGAAGAACATCGGCCCGGCGGGGATCACCGTGGTGATCGTGCGCAAGGACCTGCTCGGCCGCGCCGGCGCCTCGGTGCCGGCGATGATGAACTACCAGACCCACGCCGATAACGGCTCCATGTACAACACGCCGCCCACCTTCGCCTGGTACCTGGCCGGCCTGGTGTTCCAGTGGCTCAAGGCGCAGGGCGGCGTGCAAGCCATGGGCGAGCTCAACCGCCGCAAGGCGGACAAGCTGTACGGTTTCATCGACGCCAGCGGTTTCTACAGCAACCCGGTGGCGCCCACCCAGCGCAGCTGGATGAACGTGCCGTTCATTCTCTCCGACAGCGCTCTGGACAAGGCGTTTCTGGCCGAGGCGGACGCCGCCGGGCTGCGCAACCTCAAGGGCCACCGCAGTGTCGGCGGCATGCGCGCCAGCATTTATAATGCGGTACCGGAAACGGCCGTGGATGCCCTGATAGACTTCATGGCGGACTTCGAAAAACGCAACGGATAAGGCTGGTACGCGCACATTCGCCAGCCGTGGCGCGCCCAGGCGGAACCTGACATGACCGAATCATTGGACAAGCTGAGAGATCAGATCGACGACCTGGACCAACGGCTCCAGGATCTGCTCAATCACCGCGCCGAGCTCGCCCACCAGGTGGCGGAGGTGAAGCGCCGCGAGGACGCCGAACCGGTGTTTTACCGCCCGGAGCGGGAAGCCCAGGTGCTGAGCCGCATCAAGGAACGCAATACCGGCCCCATCGACGGCGAGTCCATGGCGCGCCTGTTCCGCGAAGTGATGAGCGTGTGCCTGGCCCTGGAACAGCCCATGCGGGTGGCGTTTCTGGGGCCGGAAGGCACCTTTACCCAGCAGGCGGCGATCAAGCATTTCGGCCACGCGGTGGAAAGCGTGCCGCTGGGTGCCATCGACGAGGTGTTCCGTGAAGTGGAGGCGGGCGCCGTGCACTTCGGCGTGGTGCCGGTGGAAAACTCCACCGAGGGCATGGTGAACCACACCCTGGATTCGTTCATGAATTCCGACCTCAAGATCTGCGGCGAGGTGGAGCTGCGCATCCACCACCATCTGCTCGCCGGCCCCCACACCCGCCGGGACAAGGTGACGCGCATCTACTCCCACCAGCAGACGCTGGCCCAGTGCCGCCAGTGGCTGGACGCGCACATGCCGGCGGTGGAACGGGTGGCGGTGAGCTCCAACGCCGAGGCCGCCCGGCGGCTCAAGGACGAATGGAACGCCATGGCCATCGCCGGCGACATGGCCCGTGAGCTCTACGACCTGGAGCCGGTGCAACGCAACATCGAGGACCGCCCGGACAACACCACCCGCTTTCTGATTATCGGCCGCCAGGACACGCCGGCCTCCGGCCGCGACAAGACCAGCCTGCTGATCTCCGGCAAGAACCGCCCCGGGCTGTTGTCCGACCTGCTGCGGCCGTTCCGGGACAAGGGCATCAACCTGACCCGTCTGGAAAGCCGGCCCTCGCGCATCGCCAACTGGAGCTATGTGTTCTTCGTCGACTGCGAAGGCCACAAGGCGGACGCCACGCTCACCGAGGTGCTGGAGACCCTGGAAGCCGACGGCAACACCATCAAGGTGCTGGGCTCCTATCCGAAGGCGGTCCTTTAGGAAAGCGTTATGACTTGCGACTATATCCAACTGGCCAACAGCGGCGTGCAGCAACTGCGCCCCTATCAGCCGGGTAAACCCGTTGAGGAACTGCAGCGCGAGCTGGGTCTGCGCGACGTGGTCAAGCTGGCCAGCAACGAGAATCCGCTGGGGCCGAGCCACCGGGCGCTGGACGCGGTGCGCCGGTCGCTGGATCAGATCCACCTGTACCCGGACGGGGCCGGCTTCGAGCTCAAACAGGCCCTGGCCGATAACCTGGGCGTGGACGCGGACCGGATCACGCTCGGCAACGGCTCCAACGACGTGCTCGAGCTGGTGGCGCGCGCCTATCTGCAGCCCGGTGACGAGGCGGTGTTCTCGGAGTACGCGTTCGCCGTCTACCCGCTGGTGACCCTGGCGTGCTCGGCGAAACCGGTGTCGGTGGATTCGCACCTCTATGGCCACGATCTGGCCGCCATGGCGGACGCCATCACCGAACGCACCCGGGTGGTGTTCCTGGCCAACCCCAACAACCCCACCGGCACCTGGTTCAACGACCAGGCGCTGGACAACTTCCTGGCCAGAGTGCCGGAGCGCGTCCTGGTGGTGCTGGACGAGGCGTACTTCGAGTACGTGGAGGAAAGCCACTACCCGGACGGCCTGCAACGGCTGGACCGCTACCCGAACCTGGTGGTCACCCGTACCTTTTCCAAAATCCACGGGCTGGCCGGCCTGCGCGTGGGCTATGCCGTTTCCCATCCGCAGATCGCCGATGTGCTTAACCGGGTACGCCAGCCGTTCAACGTCAGTATCCCGGCGCTGGTGGCGGCCCAGGCGGCCCTCGGCGACACCGACCATATCGAGAACTCCAAAGGCGAGAACACCGCCGGGCTGGTGCAACTGGCGGAAGGGCTCGACGCGCTCGGCCTCACCCAGATTCCCTCGGTGGCCAATTTCATCGCCTTCGATTGCGGCGGCGACGCGGAGCCGGTCTACCAGGCGCTGCTGCGTGAAGGCGTGATCGTACGCCCGCTGGGCGGCTACGGCTTGCCCAATCACCTGCGGGTCACCGCCGGCACCGCCCGCGATAACGAACGCTTCCTGCAGGCGCTGGAAAAAGTGATGCGCCGCCGATGACCGCGTCCCGGCCCCCTTTGTTTCAACGTGTCGCGATCATCGGGCTGGGCCTGATCGGCGGCTCGCTGGCGGCCGCCATCCGCGAGCAGGGGCTGGCGCGCACCGTGGTGGCCGGCTCCCGCTCCACGCGCACCCTGGAACAGGGCCTGGCCCTGGGGCTGATCGACGAGGGCAGCCAGGACCTGGCGGTGGCGGTGCGCGGCGCCGATCTGGTGTTCGTGGCGACGCCGGTCTCGTCCATGGGCGCGGTGCTGAAAGCGCTGCGCCCGGGGCTCGCCGAGCGCGCCATCGTCACCGACGGGGGCAGCGTCAAAGGCGCGGTGATCGCCGAGGCCCGCCGGGCCCTGGGCGATCATTTCCCCCGCTTCGTGCCGGGGCACCCGATCGCCGGCAAGGAAAAAAGCGGCGTGGAAGCCGCGGATGCCGGGCTGTATCGCCAGCACCGGGTGATCCTGACGCCCACCCCGGACACCGACACCACCGCCACCGCGCGGGTGCGGGCGCTGTGGGCGGCGGTGGGCGCGGAAGTGCTGGAGATGGCGCCGGATCACCATGACCGGGTGCTGGCGGAAACCAGCCATCTGCCCCATTTGCTGGCGTTTTCGCTGGTCGACACCCTGGCCCGGCAGGGCGATTCCACCGAGATATTCCGCTACGCCGCCGGCGGCTTCCGTGATTTCACCCGCATCGCCAGTTCCGACCCGGTGATGTGGCACGACATCTTCCGCGAGAACCGGGACGCGGTACTTGAAGCGCTGGCCCTGTTCCGGGACGGGATCGACCGCTTCCAGAACGCCATCGAGAACAACGACGACGAGGCCCTGATGGGCGTCATGACCCGGGCCAACGCCGCCCGGGCCCACTTTCTGGCCATGAACGAGCGCACCTCCTACACCCGCGCCCGGCATTCCGACGACGAGACAGGCATGACACAGCAATCCAACCCAACCTTCCTGGCGCGCCCCGGCGGCCGGCTCAACGGCCGACTGCGGATGCCGGGTGATAAATCCATGTCCCACCGCGCCATCATGCTGGCGTCACTGGCCGAGGGCACCACCACCGTGGAGGGGTTTCTGGAAGGGGAGGACGCCCTGGCCACGCTGCAGGCGTTCCGCGACATGGGCGTGCTGATCGAAGGCCCCCACCACGGTCAGGTGATCGTGCACGGGGTCGGCCTGCACGGCCTGAAGGCGCCGGGCAAACCGCTCTACATGGGCAATTCCGGCACCTCCATGCGGCTGCTCACCGGCCTGCTCGCCGGCCAGGCGTTCGACACCGAGCTCACCGGCGATGAATCCCTGTCCAAGCGGCCCATGGAGCGGGTCGCCGGCCCGCTTCGCGAGATGGGCGCGCGCATCGACACCGGCGAGGGCGGCCGGCCGCCGGTGCGTATCCACGGCGGCCAGGCGCTGAAAGGCATTCATTACCCGCTGCCGATGGCGTCCGCCCAGGTGAAGTCGGCGGTGCTGCTGGCGGGCCTGTACGCCGAGGGCGAGACCTCGGTGACCGAGCCGGCCCCCACCCGCGACCACACCGAGCGAATGCTGGGCGGTTTCGGCGTGCCGGTACGGCGCGACGGCGCCACCAGCACGGTTACCGGCGGCACGCCGCTGGCGGCGGGGCCGCTGGATGTGCCGGCGGATATCTCCTCGGCGGCGTTCTTCCTGGTCGGCGCCTCCATCGCCGAAGGCAGCGAGCTGACCCTGCCCCACGTGGGCGTGAACCCCACCCGCACCGGGGTGATCGACATTCTCAAGCTGATGGGCGCGGACATCCGCCTGGAGAACCCGCGCGATTCCGGCGGCGAGCCGGTGGCGGACCTGGTGGTCAAGAGCGCGCCGCTGAAAGGCATCGAGATCCCCCGGGAGCTGGTGCCCTTGGCCATCGACGAATTCCCGGCGATCTTTATCGCCGCCGCCTGCGCAGAGGGCGAAACCGTGCTGCGCGGCGCCGAGGAGCTGCGCGTCAAGGAGTCCGACCGCATCCAGGTGATGGCCGACGGCCTGGCGGCCCTGGGCGTGGAGCATGAAGTGCACGAGGACGGCATCCGCATCGTCGGCGGCCCGTTCGGCGGCGGCGAGGTGGATTCCCACGGCGATCACCGCATCGCCATGAGTTTCGCCATGGCGGCGCTGCGCGCCTCGGCGCCGATCACTATTCGCCGCTGCGCCAACGTGGCGACCAGCTTTCCCGGCTTCGCGGACCTGGCCCGCAGTGCCGGCCTCGACCTGGAGGTGCACTCATCCAAGGAGAACGCATGATTCCGATCATCACCATCGACGGCCCGGTGTCCTCCGGCAAGGGCACCGTGGCGCGCCTGGTGGCCGCCCGGCTGGCCTGGCATCTGCTGGATTCCGGCGCCCTCTACCGGGTGCTGGGGCTGCACGCCACGCGCCAGGGCGTGGCCCTGGACGACCAGCCGGCGTTGATCCGGCTCGCCGAGAACCTGCCGGTGGTGTTCCGGGAGCAGGGTGGCGACACCGCCGTGGTACTCGACGGTGAGGACGTGAGCGCCGACATCCGCCGTGAGGAAGTGGGCGAAATGGCCAGCCAGGTGGCCGTGCTGCAGCCGGTGCGCGACGCGCTGTTCGCCCGCCAGCGGGCCTTTGCCCTGGCCCCGGGCCTGGTGGCCGACGGCCGTGACATGGGCACGGTGGTGTTCCAGGACGCGCCACTCAAGATCTACCTCAACGCCAGCGCCGAGGAGCGCGCCCGCCGGCGCTACGCCCAGTTGAAGGAAAAGGGCTTTGATGCTACCCTCGCGACCCTTATCGAGGACATCCAGACCCGGGACGACCGGGACATGAACCGCGATGTGGCACCGCTGAAGCCCGCTGATGACGCGGTGGAGATTGATTCCACCTCGCTTTCCGTGGAACAGGTGGTGGACGCGATTCTCGATGAGGCCGCCCGCCGATCTCTGGTCTGAAGGCGGTAAAACCGTATTCATCCGTAGGAGCGGCCCTGGCCGCGGCAACCCCGATTAGGCGGGGCCCGCGGGCAGGGCCGCTCCCGCAATGAGTGTTAAGTGACAGGTCGCCCGGCTCCTGACAGTAAACCAGCTTGGGGCGGCGACCTTTTAGTAATAACCCATGCCTGCTGGTTGGTATGTGTATCCGTGAGACTTCTCCATGACTGAATCTTTTGCCGAACTTTTTGAAGAAAGCCTTAAGGACCTCGATGTTGCCCGTGGTTCGATCATCAAAGGCACCGTGGTCGCCATCGACAGCGACTGGGTGACCGTTAACGCCGGCCTCAAGTCCGAGGGCATCATCGCCCGCGGCGAGTTCATCAGCGAAACCGGTGAACTGGAAATCGCCGAAGGCGATGAAGTGGAAGTGGCGGTTGACGCTATTGATGACGGCATGGGCTTCACCCGTCTGTCCCGCGAAAAGGCCAAGCGCGCCGAAGTGTGGGGCGAACTGGAAGTGGCTTTCGACAAAGACGAGATCGTCAAAGGTCAGATTTCCGGCAAGGTGAAGGGTGGCTTCACCGTCGATATCGGCCCGATCCGCGCGTTCCTGCCCGGCTCTCTGGTGGACATCCGTCCGGTACGCGACGTGACCCACCTGGAAGGCAAGGACCTGGATTTCAAGGTCATCAAGCTCGATCCCAAGCGTAACAACGTGGTGGTGTCCCGCCGCGCTGTCATGGAAGCCGAGCACTCCGCCGAGCGCGAAGCGCTGCTCGAGTCTCTGCAGGAAGGCATGGTCGTCAAGGGTATCGTCAAGAACCTGACCGACTACGGCGCGTTCGTCGACCTGGGCGGCATCGACGGCCTGCTGCACATCACCGACATGGCCTGGAAGCGCATCAAGCATCCCAGCGAAATCGTCGAAGTGGGCCAGGAAATCGAAATCAAGGTCCTCAAGTTCGACCGCGAGAAGATGCGTGTTTCCCTGGGTCTCAAGCAGCTGGGCGAAGATCCCTGGCACGATATCGTGCAGAAGTACCCGGAAGGTGCCCGCGTCAAGGCCCGGGTCACCAACCTCACCGACTACGGCTGCTTCGCGGAAATCGAAGAAGGCGTGGAAGGTCTGGTGCACGTGTCCGAGATGGACTGGACCAACAAGAACATCCACCCGTCCAAGGTTGTCGAGATCGGCGACGAAGTGGAAGTGATGATCCTGGACATCGACGAAGACCGTCGTCGTATCTCCCTGGGTATCAAGCAGTGCCAGTCCAACCCGTGGGAATCCTTCTCCGAGAACTACCAGAAAGGCGACCGCATCAGCGGCAAGATCAAGTCGATCACCGATTTTGGTATCTTCATCGGCCTGGAAGGCGGCATCGACGGCCTGGTGCACCTGTCCGACATCTCCTGGGAAGAGCAGGGCGAAGAGGCGGTGCGCAACTTCAACAAGGGCGACGAGCTGGAAACCGTGGTACTGTCCATTGATGCCGAGCGGGAAAGAATTTCCCTTGGAATCAAGCAGTTGACAGATGATCCGTTTGCTCAGTATGTTGCTGCAAACGAGAAGGGCGCCATCGTTAAAGGCAAGGTAACGGAAGTGGACGCCAAGGGCGCCACCGTGGAGTTGGCGGAAAACGTGGAAGCATCCCTGCGTGCCAGCGAACTCAGCCGCGACAAGGTCAACGATGCGACCGAAGTGCTCAGCGTCGGTGACGAGGTGGAAGCCCGCATCACCAACGTCGATCGCAAGAACCGTGTGATCACCCTGTCCGTACGCGCCAAAGATCAGGTGCAGGACAAGGAAGCACTGGATACCCAGGGTCCGGACGCCAACGCGCCCAAGACCATTGGTGATCTGATCAAGAAGCAGATGGAAAACAGCAACGAGTCATAACGGCTCCTCCCCGGGGGCCGGCCATCAGGCCGGCCCCGCTTGGGCAGGGAGCCCAGGGGAGTAGGTTGCAATGGCGTCAGCGTTAACCAAATCGAAACTGATTGCCCGTATTTCCAAGGATAACCAGCAATTGTCTCCCAGGGATGTGGAGCTCGCCGTAAAAACCCTGATTGACTACATGGCCGACACCCTCGCTGAAGGGGGCCGCATCGAAATACGCGGTTTCGGCAGTTTTTCCCTTCATTTCCGTGCACCTCGCGTGGGCCGTAATCCCAAGACCGGCGCCAGCGTCAAGCTGCATGGCAAGTACGTCCCCCATTTCAAATCCGGTAAAGAGCTGCGCGAACGGGTCAACGACTCCATGTTCGACGCGTCGTCCGGAACCCATGGCGACGATAAACGCAACGCCGATGACGCCCCTGGCGAAGCCGCCAACGGCTGATCGCCCCAGCAGGACGATGTGATGCGAAATCTTTACCGTATTTTTCTGATTCTGGTTTTGCTGCTGATCTTCATGGCGGCTTTCCTGTTCGTCACCGCCAACACCCAACCGGTGACCCTGGCGGTGCCCGTCGCCGACTGGCAATACCAGGTGACGCTGGGGGCACTGGTGGTGCTGCTGCTGGCGCTGGGCCTGCTGGCGGGGCTGGTCACCGGCCTCGGCCTGAAAGGGTTGCGTGGCCTGTTCGGACCCCGTTCATGAGCGAACCGCTTTGGCTCATTCCGCTGTTCTTTTTCGCCATCGCCACGGGCTTTTTCCTTGGCCGTCGTGAAGGTAAACGGCGCCAGCGCCGGCGCATGGATTCGTTGTCCCAGGAGTACGTCGCCGGCCTTAACTTCCTGCTTAACGAAGAGCCGGACAAGGCGGTGCAGGCCCTGCTCAACAGCCTGGAAGTTAACGACCAGACCCTGGAAACGCATCTCAGCATGGCGCGCCTGTTCCGCAAGCGTGGTGAGTTCGATCGCGCCACCCTGATTCACTCCCACCTTCTTGAGCAGGGCGAGTTGCCCCGCGCCACCCAGGAGCAGATTCAGCTGGAGCTGGCCGAGGACTATCTCGCCGGCGGCCTGTTCGACCGCGCCGAGGAAGTGCTGCTCGAGATGCTCGACCAGGAGTGTGAGAAGCGCGAGCAGGTGATTCGCCAGCTCACCTATCTGTACGAGCAGGAGCGTGACTGGACCAACGCCATCTCCATGGGCGAGTACCTGGTCAAATCAGAACCCAAGATCGCCCCGGTGCTGGCCCACTACTGCTGCGAGGAAGCGGAAGCGCAGATCGCCCGCAGCGAGCTCAACCCGGCACGCCGCATGCTGCGACGGGCCCTCGGTTTCGATAAAAACTGTGTCCGAGCCAGTGTCCTGCAGGGGCGCCTGGAAATGCGCGAGGAAGACTGGGACGCGGCGATCGAGGCATTCCGCCGCATCTGGAAACAGGACCCGGACTTTTTCGACGAGGTACTCACCGAGCTGCGCCAGTGCTTCCAGGCGCTGGAAAAAGAAGAAGACTTTATCCGCATGCTCGCCGACTACAGCGCCGAGACACCCAGCACCGCCCGAGTGCTGCTGTTGTCCGAGCAGCTGCGCGAGCGCTACGGCGACCGCGAGGCCGGGCAGTTCATCGCCGACTACATGCAGGCCAACCCCACCGTGCTCGGCCTGCACCGCCTGATCGACATGAACCTGCAGGGGTCGGCGGAAGGCGAGGCCCGCGAGCACCTGGGCCTGCTCAAAGCGCTCACCGAACGGCTGACCAGCGGTAAAACCGTCTATCAGTGTCGCCGTTGCGGGTTCCAGACCCCGTTGCTGCAATGGCGCTGCCCCAGCTGCCGCCGCTGGGGCACCATCAAACCCCGCTCCGAAGGAGAGATTAAGCCGTGACTGTCGCCAGCCCCATTATTGTCGCCCTGGACTACCCGCAACCGGACCAGGCGCTGGCAATGGCGGACCGTCTCGACCCGGCCAAAGTGCGGGTGAAAGTGGGCAAGGAGCTGTTCACCCGGGGCGGACCGGAGGTGGTGCGCGCCCTGCACGACAAGGGCTTCCAGGTGTTCCTGGATCTCAAGTTCCACGACATTCCCAACACCGTGGCCGGCGCCGTCAAGGCCGCCGCCGACCTGGGTGTCTGGATGGTTAACGTCCATGCCAGCGGCGGCAGCCGCATGATGCTCGCCGCCCGTGAGGCGCTGAGCGGCCATGACCGTGCGCCGCTATTGATCGCGGTCACCGTGCTCACCAGCCAGGAACGGGCCGACCTGGTGGAAATCGGCATCGACCACGAACCCGAGGACCAGGTACGCCGCCTGGCGGCCCTGACCCGGGACAGCGGTCTCGACGGTGTGGTCTGCTCGGCCCGCGAGGCCGCCATGCTGCGCGCCGCCTGCGGTGACGATTTCGCACTGGTGACCCCCGGCATTCGTCCGGCCGGCAGCGCCGGTGACGATCAGCGCCGGGTGGTGACGCCGCCCCAGGCCCGCGAATGGGGCGTGGACTTCATGGTGATCGGCCGTCCCATTACCCGTGCGGAAAATCCCACAGCCGCGGTCGACGATATCCTACAAAGCCTTTCTTGATCAGAGCGCGAAAAGTCACCGCGTTCGCTTACAGCCCCGCCGCACCGTCCCGCCTAGAGTAGAACGTCCTAACCCAAACCGATAAGGAGGAAGGACGATGAAGCTCCATGGACGAAAACTGTATCAAACCCTGCTACTCAGCCTGATGCTGCTTGCCGGCGGGCTGCCCGCCGCCCAGGCCGCCCCCGAAGCGGAAGGCGCCGGCGACGGTGCCGCCGCCGTGGATACCACGGTGAGCCTGAACAACGCCGGGGTGGAAGAGCTGCAGACCCTGAAAGGCATCGGCCCCAAGACCGCCGCTTCGATCGTCGCCTGGCGCGACCGGGAAGGGCCGTTTGAATCCGTCGATCAGCTGATGGCGGTGAAAGGCATCGGCGAGATGACGCTATCGCGGATTCGCGACCGGCTGAGTCTCTGAGTGCTGGAGACCGTTGACGCGGAATGCCGCCCGCTCTTCCGTCATTCCGCTTACCGGCCGTCCTTTCCCCGGGACGGCCGGCTTTTTATATTCACCTCAGTCAGCGACGGGGATTGGCTTATACCTTGCGGGAGCGAGCTTGTGGGAGCGGGCCCCGCCCGCGAAAGGGTGGCTTTAGCCACCCGGCAAAGGTTGCCCCGCAGGATCCCAGAGACTTTTCTCTCCAGAAAGCCCGCACCGGGATCGGGTGGGCCCGTCCAGGACACGCCACGAGTACGTCCATGTAGGCTCGGCGTTTGGCCATCCCTGGCCAAACACGGTCCTGGACGGGCCCACCCGATCCCGGCGCTCCTTGGGAAATTCGCCGCCAGGGTTTCGTAGAAAGGTCCGGGCGACGTTTCTGACCCGTGGCGGTTCCGCTGCCTAGTGAGTGGGGCAATGGTGGTGCCTGGAGGGAGCTGTTTGGCCAGGGACGGCCAAACTAACAGCGGCCATGGATGGCTTGAGCGGTCCCGGAAGGCACCACCATTGCACCGCGTCTCGGATACGGAGCACCGAACACCAGAACAAAGGTCTCTGGGATCCTGCCGGGAGCTTCGCTCCCTTTCGCGGGCGGGACCCGCTCCCACAGGCCCGCTCCCACAAGCGTGATCCCGGCGCGGGCTTTCTGGAGAGGTCGGACTCAGCTCGGACGCTTGGTGATCGGAAACTCGCACAGATCGGCGATCAGGCACTCGCCGCATTTGGGCTTGCGCGCCACACAGGTGTAGCGCCCGTGCAGGATCAACCAGTGGTGGCAGTCCCGCTTGAACTCTTCCGGCACCGTCCGCATCAGCCGCTGCTCCACCTCCACCACGTTTTTTCCCGGCGCGATGCGCGTTCTGTTCGAAACCCGGAAGATGTGCGTGTCCACGGCGATGGTGGGCTGGCCGAAGGCGGTGTTGAGCACCACGTTGGCGGTCTTGCGACCGACACCGGGCAGCGCTTCCAGCGCCGCCCGGGAGCGCGGCACTTCGCCGTCGTGCTGCTCAATCAGCTGGTCGCAGAGTTTGATGATGTTGGCGGCCTTGGAATTAAACAGGCCGATGGTCTTGATGTAGGTTTTGAGGCCGTCGACGCCCAGGGCGCGAATGGCCTGAGGGGTGTTGGCCACGGGAAACAATTTGTCCGTGGCTTTGTTAACGCCCACGTCGGTGGCCTGGGCGGACAACACCACCGCCACCAGCAGCTCGAAAGGCGTGTCGAAGTTCAGTTCGGTGGTGGGTTGCGGTCGCTGCTCGCGTAACCGCCGGAAGATTTCGGTGCGTTTTTCGCGATTCATGGCGTCGGGTCGCTGGCGAAAAACGAACAGTATAACGAAGGGGAAGCCGGGCGGCGACGCCGCCCGGCTGGGTGTCTTGCCAGGTGCTTTAGTCGGTAACGACCTGGCCGTTTTCCACCGGCAGGCGGTCGCCGGGTTTGTCGTCCATGCGCACGGTCCGGGTCTGGCCGTCGAAGCGGTAGGTGACGTTGTAGCCCACCTGCTCGCTGCGGGTTTCCATAATGGTCTGGCAACGTTCTTCGGTGGTGGTGTAGGTGTTGCCTTCCTGAATGCGCTCCTGCGCTTTGTTGCCCGCGTAACCACCGGCCACGGCGCCGGCGGCGGTGGCCACGTCCTTGCCGCTGCCGCCACCGAACTGGTGGCCGATCACGCCGCCCACGACCGCGCCGATGGCGCTACCGGCGATCTGGTGTTTGTCCTTAACCGGCTTCTGGCGCTGGACGGTGACCTGCTCGCAACGCTGATTGGGCTCCTGCCAGGTCTTGGTGGCGGGTTCCACGTTGACCACTTCGGCGTAGGGACCTTCATCATTGATGGCCTGATAGCCGCCGTACCCGACACCGGCCACGGCCACGGTGCCGACAACGGCGAGTGCCACGGTTGCTGCTGTTTTCATGAGGGCCTCCTTTCTGGTTCTTGGCGTGCGCCGATCACTGGCGCGCGCTTTCAGGTAGTGGTCCTTATTGTCACCCGGGAAGCGCGGTGAAAGTTGTATAAGGCTGTTAAAAGCGCCGCGCCTTTGAACCAGATCACCTGGACTACGCCATAAGAACGGCAAGCGGGTTGGCTCGATAACGGTTTTTCAGCTTACTTTGCCGGTGGTGCGCACCCGCCGGCTGGTGGTGGGCTGGTCCGCCTGTTTCGCTTTGCGGGCCGCTTTAAGGCGCCGGTCGATGACGTTCTTGCCGGCGATGATCAACCCCAGCCCGATAAAGGCCCCCGGTGGCAGCACCGCGAACAGAAAGCCGGGGTAGTCGGAAAACACTTCCAGCCGCCAGTCGGAGGCGACCGGGCCGAGCAATAGCTGCATGTTGTCGAACAGCGTGCCCTGGCCAATCAGTTCGCGCATGCCGCCGAGAATCACCAGAATCACCAGGAAGCCGGCGCCCATCATGAAGCCGTCCAGCAGCGACGGCAGCACCGGGTTCTTGCTGGCGAAGGCGTCGGCGCGGCCCAGCACGGTGCAGTTGGTCACGATCAGGGGAATAAAAATGCCCAGGATTTCGTACAGCTCGAAGGTGAAGGCGCGCATCAGCATTTCGATCACCGTCACCAGGGCGGCGATGATCATCACGAAGGCGGGCAGCCGCACCGCGTCGGTGACGTAGGCGCGGATCAACGACACGGCGCCGTTGGAGCCCATCAGCACCACCAGCGTGGCCAGCCCCAGCCCCAGGGCGTTCACCACCGTGCCGGTGACCGCCAGCAGCGGGCACAGGCCGAGAATCTGCACGGTGGCCGGGTTGTTGTTCCAGAGCCCGTCCAGGGTGATCTTCCGGTAGTCGGTCTCAGCCACGGCAGGCCTCCCTCATGGTGTCTGGCGCGTCGTCGGTGGCCGGTGCCTGGAACACCTGCTCTTTGTGGTCACGGAAATAGAGCAGGGCGCGGTGCACGGCCCCGACCACGGCGCGCGGGGTGATGGTGGCGCCAGTGAAGCTGTCGAAGGTGCCGCCGTCTTTCTTCACCGCCCAGCCCGCGTCGTTCGGGTTCGACAGGGAGCGGCCATTGAAGCGGGTGATCCAGTCGGATTTGCGCCGTTCTATTTTGTCGCCCAGGCCCGGGGTTTCATTGTGCGGTGGCACCGCCCGCACGCCCAGCACACGGCCATCGGTGTCCACGCCCACGATCAGATCAATGGCGCCGCCATAGCCGTCGGGGGCGGTGGCTTCGAGCACCACGCCGGACGGCGCGCCGTCTTTACGGGCCCGATAGATGTGCCGCGCGCCGTTGCCGAGTAACGGGTCACGCACTTCAATGCGATCGGTGATCAGCACGTTATCGTGACGGTCGTCGGGCATCACCTGGGCGAGGGAGGCGATCAGCGCGTTCTGACGATTGCATTCCACCCGCGGCAGGGTGGCCTGGTTGGTGAGCGCCAGGGCGGCGGCGGTGCCGATGGCGAACAGGCCAAGAATCACGGCGTTGCGGGTTATCGCCTGGCGGATCATGGGTTGGCCCCCTTGTTCGCCTTGCGGTGCCCGTAGGCGCGTGGCTGGGTGTAGTAGTCAATAAACGGCGCCGCCAGGTTAAGCAACAGCACGGCGAACGCCACCGCGTCCGGGTAGCCGCCGAAGGTGCGGATCACCCAGATCAGCAGGCCGATCAGCAGGGCATAGATAAAACGCCCCAGACGGCTGGTGGCGGCGCTCACCGGGTCGGTGGCGATGAAGAACGCGCCCAACATGGCGCCGCCGGAGAACAGGTGGAACAGCGGGCCGGCAAAACGCGCTGCGTCCACCTGGTGCGCGATCAGCGCCGGCAGGGCCAGGCCGGCCAGGAACGCCACCGGAATCTGCCAGGTGATGATACGGCGCGCCAGCAGATAGAGGCCGCCGAGCAGAAACGCCAGATTGACCGCTTCCCAGCCGGGGCCCGCCAGCCGGCCGGCGAGGATGTCGCGGCCGGCCAGCGCCTCGGCGTCGCCGGCCCAGGTGCGGAAGGTGTCCAGCGGCGTGGCGCCGGTGAAGGCGTCCGCCGGCGTCTGGCCGAGGAACAGGGCGAGGCTGTCCGCCGGTGCCGGGGCGTCGCCGGGCGCGACCCACTGGGTCATGGCCACCGGGAAAGAGATCAGCAACAGCACATAGCCGATCATGGCCGGGTTAAAAGGGTTCATGCCCAGGCCGCCGTAGAGTTGCTTGGCCACCACGATGGCGAAGCCGACGCCGATCAGGGTCAGCCACCACGGGGCGGTGGACGGCAGCGCCAGGCCCAGAAGCACGGCGGTAACCACGGCGCTCCAGTCCTTCAGATAAAACGCCACCGGTTTACCCCGGGCGCGCAGAAATAGCGCTTCGCAGGTCAGCGCCACCAGCACCGCCCAAAGCACGTTGAGCAGGCTGCCCAGGCCGAACTGCCAGACCAGTACCGCCAAGCCGGGCAAGGTGGCGTAGACCACCTGGCGCATAACGGCGCCGGTGTCGGTGTGCCGGCTGGTATGGGGGGAAGGGGCGTTGATCAGGCTCATTCTTCCACCAGCCCCTGTTCTTCCACGGCGGTTTTTAATGCCAGGCGGGTCAGTTGCGCGTGTTCTTGCAAGGCGTCCAGTTCCGAATTCAGGGTTTCCAGGGTGTCCGCGTCCGAGGTGTCGCGGCGCCGCTCCAGTTCATCGGCCTTGTCGCGCAGGGCGCTTTCCGCCCGGGCCGCGTCCAGCTTCAGGGTTTTCAGGTCCTTGCCGGTGTGGGCGAGGATATCCGCCTTGGCCTGTTCCACCAGCGCGTCCAGGGCGTCGCGGCAATGGTCCGCCTTGGCTTTCAGTTTCTCCACCTTGGCGTGCATGGCGGCGAGGGCCTCGTCGCTGTCCTGGCCGGCGCGCTCGGCCCGTTCCACCGCGGCGTGGGCTTCCTTGTACTGTTTGTGGGCCATGTTGTAGGCGGTTTTCAGGGCTTTCAGGCGCTTTTGACGCTTGGCGGCCGCGTCATCATCCACCGCCGCCTTGTCGACGGTCGTCTTGCTGTCGGGCGTGTCGCCGTCCTGCTTTGGCGGTGCCGGCGCGGCGGGGGCGGCCGCCGGTCCCTGGGCCGCTTTGGCCTCGCGCAGCTCGGCCTTCAGGCGGTCCGCCTCCGCTTTCAACTGGTCCGCCCGGGCGCGCAATTCGGCGGCGTCGTCGGATTGCTCGGCCTCGGCGTTCTTGGCGGCTTTCACCGCCGCCTTGTAGGCGCTGGAGGCTTCGCCCACCGCCTTCTTGAGGTCCGCCAGTGCCGAGGATTCGGCGGGCGCCGCCGCCGGCTGCGCCGGCGCAGCGGCCTTGGCGTCGCGCAGGGCCGCTTTGGCACGGTCCGCTTCGGCCTTGAGGCTGTCGGCGCGCGCACGCAGCTCGGCGGCGTTGTCCGCTTCCTGGGCTTCGGCGGTCTTGGCCGCTTTTACCGCCGCTTTGTAGGCGCTGGAGGCCTGGCCGACTTCTTTCTTCAGTGCCGCCAGCTTGTCGTCGCCGGCGCCGGGGGCACTGTCCGCCGCCGCTTCCTGTTTCTTGCGGTTGGCTTCCAGGCGGGCGCGGCGGCGGGCTTCTTTCTCCGCCTGCTCCCGTTCCAGCCGGGCCTGACGCGCCTCGAAGCGCTCCCGGGCCCGGTCCGCTTTGATCTGCTCGGCGGTCTGGGTGCGGATCTCGCCCTTGGCGTAACGGTAGTACTGCACCAGGGGAATATGGCTGGGGCACACATAGGCGCAGGCGCCGCACTCGATGCAGTCCATAAGGTTGTGGTGCTGGGCGCGCTCGAAATCGTCGGTCTTCGCGTACCAGTAGAGCTGTTGCGGCAGCAAATTGGCCGGACACACCTCGGCGCAGGCGCCGCAGCGGATGCACGCCTGCTCCGGCGGCGGTTCCGGCAGCTCCTCGGCGCTGGCGGCGATTACGCAGTTGCTGGTCTTGACCACCGGCACCGACGGATCGTGCAGGGTAAAGCCCATCATCGGGCCGCCCATCACCAGACGGCCGAGCCGGTCCTTATCGACGCCGGCGTGGTGCAGCAGATCGGCCACAGGGGTACCCAGCCACACTTCGTAGTTGCCGGGGCGCGCCACGGCGTCGCCGGTCACCGTGGTGATGCGCGACAGCAGCGGCTCGCCGTCGTGCACCGCCCGTTTCACCGCCCAGGCGGTGCCCACATTCTGGCAGACCACGCCGCACTGGGCGGGGATGCTGCCGCTGGGGACCTCTTTGCCAGTGAGTAGCTGGATCAGCTGTTTTTCACCGCCGGAAGGGTACTTGGTGGGCACCACGCGGATTTCCACGTCGCTGCCCGCGCAGGCGGCGCGCAGGGCGGCGATGGCTTCGGGCTTGTTGTCCTCGATGCCGATCAGGGTGTCGTGGGGATTGAGCAAGTACTGCAGAATCTGAACGCCGAGCAGGATTTCGTCCGCCCGCTCGCGCATCAGGCGGTCGTCGGCGGTGATGTAGGGCTCGCATTCCACCGCGTTGATGATCAACTGCTCGACGCGCTGATGGTCGCCCAGGCTGACCTTGACGCTGGTGGGAAAGCCGGCGCCGCCCAGCCCGGCGACACCGGCGTCGCGCAGCAGGGCAATCAGTTTGCCCGGGCCCAGGCGGGTGTGGTCGGCCACCGGCCGACGCTCGGCCCAGCGGTCCTCGCCGTCCGGCGCCAGCACGATGCACAGCGCGTCCATGCCGGAGGGGTGCTGAATCGGGCGCGGCCCCAGGGCCACCACGGTGCCGGAGGTGGGCGCGTGCAGCGCGGCGCTCACGGCGCCGGTGGGCTCGGCCAGCATCTGGCCTTTCAGGATCTGGTCGCCCACCGCGACGACGGGCCGTGCCGGCGCCCCCAGGTGCATATTCAGCGGCAGCACCAGCTGCGCGGGCCGCGGACCCGGCGTGATCGGCGTCTGGTTGGACACGGTTTTGTGTTCGGCGGGGTGCACGCCGCCGGGGAAGTCATGTACCGGCGCGCGCCGTGTGCCGGGCAGCAGACGCTGGAGCAGGGACGGATTCGCGCTCATAGATTGACCACCTCAATGCGCTGTTCCGGGCGGCGGCCGATGCCGGCGGGCCGGTCCCAGGTCCAGGTGGCCAGGGTCACCGGGCGCTCGATCATGTCGATGCAGTCCACCGGACAGGGGTCCACGCACAGGTCGCAGCCGGTGCACTCGTCGGCGATCACCGTGTGCATCTGTTTGGCGGCGCCGACGATGGCGTCCACCGGGCAGGCCTGAATGCACTTGGTGCAGCCGATGCATTCGTCCTCGCGGATGTACGCCACGCGTTCCACGCTGGCGTCTTCGGCGCCCTCGTTATCCAGCGGCAGCACCTCGCGGCCGAGCAGATCGGCGAGCGCTTCCACGGTGGTGTCGCCGCCGGGCGGGCAGCGGTTGTGTTCCTCGCCTTCGGCGATGGCCTCCGCGTAGGGGCGGCAGCCGGGGTGGCCGCACTGGCCGCACTGGGTTTGCGGCAGCAGGGCGTCGATCTGCTCCACGATCGGGTCGCCTTCTACCTTGAATTTCTCCGAGGCGTAGCCGAGTACCGCGCCGAACAACGCGGCCAGCCCGAGCAGGGCGGCGATGGCGATGAGTACCGTGGTCATAACTTGATCAGCCCTGAAAAGCCCATGAACGCCAGCGACATCAGCCCGGCGGTGATCAGCCCGATGCTGGGGCCGCGGAACGCCTCCGGCACATCCGCCACGGCGATCCGCTCACGCATGGCGGCGAACAGAATCAGTACCAGCGAGAAGCCCAGGGCCGCGCCCAGGCCGTAGGTCAGGGAGCTCATGAAGGTGGCATCGCTCTGACGGACATTGAGCAAGGCGACGCCGAGCACCGCGCAGTTGGAGGTGATCAGCGGCAGGAACACGCCCAACACCCGGTACAGCAGCGGGCTGGCTTTTTTAACGAACATCTCGGTGAACTGCACCGCCACCGCGATCACCAGGATAAAACTGATGGTGCGCAGATACTCGAGGTCGAACGGCACCAGGATATAGGCCCAGGTGAGGTAGGCGAGCACCGATGACAGGGTCAGCACGAAGGTGGTGGCCAGCGACATGCCCATGGCCGTCTCCACCTTATTGGAGACGCCCATGAACGGGCACAGGCCGAGAAACTGCACCAGGACGAAGTTGTTCACCAGCACCGCGCTGATCAGGATGAGAAGGTATTCGGTCATCAATTAGGGTCGGTTCGCGCTTGGGAACGGCGAGTTTAGCAAAATTTTCCGTTTTCGAGGTGTCCCGCTGGACCCCGCGTCATGACTCGGCTGCACAGCCGTGACCCGGGGGTCGGAGGAGGCCGTCCGGTGAAGCCTGGGGAACCGGGGGTGACGTCGCGTTGCCTGATCCGGTAGCGTGACCCGTTCACGAATTGACACCATGTGCATACAACGTCTGGGAGATCTCTATGACGAGCTTAAAGCAAATGAGCCTGATGGTCCTGTTGGCCCTCGGTCTCAGCGCCACCGCCACCGCTCAGCAAGCGGCCCCCGGCCAGCAGCAGGGCGATCAGGTGGACCAGCTGGATCGAATGGTCGATCTCAACGACGACCAGAAGCAGGAACTGCGGGAAATGATCAAGGATTCCGAAGGCAAGATCACCGAGATGCGTAAGGAAGCGCAGCAGCTGCAACAGGCTCTGAGCGACCAGATCGGTCCGGACTATGACGAAGGCGAAATCCGCGATAACGCGGAAGAGCTGGGCGAGCTGACCGGCGATGTGACCGCCGAGAGCGTGCTTCTGCAGGCCCGTATCCAGGACACGCTCACCGAAGAGCAGCGTGCCACCCTGGAAAAGCGTGCTCAGCAGCAGCGTGAGCAGATGCGCAAGATGCAGGAACAGATGCGTCAGCAGCAGGGCGGTCAGTAAACCCCCTGTCCGTTCGGCGCCCCGCGCGGGCGCCACGGAACCAAAAAAACCGCGGTCGGTTGGCCGCGGTTTTTTTGTGGGAGCGCCTGTGGGAGCGGGCCCAGCCCGCGAAAGGGAGCGAAGCTCCCGGCAAAGGTTGCCCCGCAGGATTCCAGAGACCCTGTAATCTCTTCGACGCCTTAACGCACCTCCATGCCGGGCTGGGCACCGTCGTCCGGGCTGAGCAGGAAGATGTCATCGCCGCCGGGGCCGGCGGCCAGCACCATGCCTTCGGAAACGCCAAACTTCATCTTGCGCGGCGCCAGGTTGGCGACCAGCACCACCATGCGGCCTTCCAGCTCCTCCGGCCGGTATTTGCTTTTGACGCCGGCGAACACGTTGCGCTCGCCCAGCTCACCCACGTCCAGGGTCAGTTGCAGCAGCTTGTCGGCGCCTTCCACCGGTGCCGCCTTGGCGATGCGGGCGGCGCGTAACTTGACCTTGAGGAAGTCGTCGATGGTGATGGTGTCGTCTTCTTCCGCCGGGGCGTCCTTGGCCGCTGTTTCCTCGGCGGGCGCCGCCGGGTTGGTGTCGCGGGAGTCGGTCAGCATCGCTTCGATGTGCGTCATGTCGACCCGTGACAGCAGCGGCTTGAACTTGTTGATCGGATGGTCAATCAGCAGGGTCTCCGCGTCCGCCCAGGTCAGCGGCGGGATATCCAGGAAGGCCTCGGCGCGTTCCGCCAGACCCGGCAGTACCGGTTTCAGGTACAGCACCAGCAGGCGGAATACGTTCAGCGCGGTGGTACAGATCGCCAGCACTTCCTGTTCCTTGCCGTCCTCTTTGGCCAGGCTCCAGGGCGCCTTGTCGGCGATGTAGCCGTTGGCGTGGTCCGCCAGGCTCATGATCTCGCGCATCGCCTTGCTGAATTCCCGCTGTTCGTAGAAGGCGGCGATGCGGCCGGCGGCTTCCTGGGCTTCGCGGGCCAGCAACGGGTTGTCCAGGTCGTCGCCGAGCCGGCCGCCGAATTTCTTGACGAAGTTACCGGTGCGGCTGGCGATGTTGACCACCTTGCCGACCAGGTCGGTGTTCACCCGTTGGGCGAAGTCTTCCAGGTTGAGGTCGAAATCGTCCACCCGGCTGTTCAGTTTGGCGGCGAAGTAATAGCGCAGGTATTCCGGGTCCAGATGGTCCAGGTAGGTGCGCGCCATGATGAAGGTGCCGCGGGACTTGGACATCTTGGCGCCGTTCACGGTGACGAAGCCGTGGCTGAAGATGGCGGTGGGTTTGCGCAGCCCGGCGCCGTCGAGCATGGCCGGCCAGAACAGACCGTGGAAATTGATGATGTCCTTGCCGATAAAGTGATACAGCTCGGCGTCGGAATCCGCTTTCCAGTAGTCGTCGAAATCGATGCCTTCACGCTCGCACAGATTCTGGAAGCTGGCCATGTAGCCCACCGGCGCGTCCATCCACACATAGAAGTACTTGCCGGGGTAGCCGGGAATCTCGAAGCCGAAATAGGGCGCTTCCCGGGAAATGTCCCAGGGCTGCAGGTCTTCCATCCACTCCTGCAGCTTGTTGGCCACGCCTTCCTGCAACGAGCCGGAGCGGGTCCATTCACGCAGCAGGGGCTCGAACTTGGGCAGGTCGAAGAACAACTGGGTGGTTTCTTTTTCCACCGGCGTGGCGCCGCTCACCGCGGAATAGGGATCGATCAGCTCCGAGGGCGAATAGGTGGCGCCGCAGGCCTCGCAATTATCGCCATACTGGTCGGCGGTTTTGCACTTGGGGCAGGTGCCGCGCACGAACCGGTCGGCCAGGAACATGCCTTTTTCCGGGTCGTAGAGCTGGGTGATGGTCTTTTCAAGGATGTAGCCGGCGTCCTTATTGCGCTGGAAAATCATTTCCGAGAGCGCTTTGTTCTCCGGGCTGTGAGTGCTGTAGTAGTTGTCGAAGCGGATCTGGAAGGCGGCGAAGTCGCGCTCGTGCTCGGCCTTCACCTGCTCGATCTGCTGCTCCGGCGTGATGCCTTTCTCTTCCGCCTTGAGCATGATGGCGGTGCCGTGGGCGTCATCGGCGCAAACGTACAGGCACTGCTCGCCGCGCAGCTTCTGGAAGCGCACCCAGATGTCGGTCTGGATGTATTCCAACAGGTGGCCCAGATGGATCGGGCCGTTGGCGTAGGGCAGGGCGCTGGTGACCAGTATCTTGCGGGGTGCTTCGCTCATGGAGAACTTCAACGTCGGCAGAAAAACGAACCGACATGATACTGGCCCGCGCCGGCCATTTCATCCGTCGCGATCAGTCACCGCCGGCGGAAAGCGCCCGGTTGCGCTGCAGCGCCTCCAGCACCTGGGCGCGGGATACCGGTTTGCTGAGATAGTCGTCGACGCCGGCGTCGCGGGCTTTTTGCACATAATCGCCGGCGGCGTGGGCGGACAAGGCGATAATCCAGCAGGGGTCCACGTCCCGGTGCTGCTCGAACAGGCGGATCTCGCGGGTCGACTGGTAGCCGTCCATCACCGGCATTTCGCAATCCATGAAGATCACGTCCCAGTTGCCGGGGCGCTCGCTTACCCGGCGCAGGGCCTGGGCGCCGTCATTCAGCAGGGTGGCCTGAATGCCGATGGAGCGCAGGATGCTGTCGATCACCAGCTGGTTGACGGCGTTGTCTTCCACCACCATCACGTTCAGCCGGCGCAGGCCGGGGTGCTCCGCCGGGCTGCTGGGCGGGGTGGCGGCGGGCTCGGTCTGGTCGAGGCGCTCCTGTAGCTGGGTGGAAAGCGTGTGCTTGAGCGCCCGGGACGACACCGGCGTTTCCACCAGCAGGATGTCGCCGGGCAGCTCCCCGGTGATTTCCGCGCCGGTGGCCTGGAGAATCAACAGCGGCGGCTCGCCAAGCCGGTTGCGGATATGGATCAGGTCCGAGCGGCGGGCCAGGTTGGCCTCCGAGGCCAGCAGAATATCCGCGCGGGGGGCGTCCGCGCTGAGGCCCGCCAGGGCCTGCTCGCAGTCCGCGAACTCAATCACGCTCAGCCCCCAGCGGGCCATCAGTTGAGACAGACTCAGTGACAGGGAAGCGTTCTCGTTGATCATCATCACCTGGTGGCCGGCCAGCGGGTTCTTCTCGCGGCTGGGGGCGCCGACCCGGGTGGGCAGGGTCAGCCAGAAGGTAGCCCCGCGCCCCAGCGAACTGGACACGCCGATCTCGCCACCCAGCAACTCGGTGAGTCGTTTGCATATGGTCAGGCCCAGCCCGGCGCCCTGGGACTTGTGGCGGCTGCTCCGGGCGCCCTGGCTGAACACCTGGAACAGGTTCTGCTGCTGAGCCTCGTCCAGGCCGATACCGGTGTCGACCACCTCCAGCATCATCACGCACTGTCCCTGGTCGTCGGGGGGCTGACGCACGCTCAGGTGCAACGCCACCTGGCCCTGGTCGGTGAACTTGTAGGCGTTGCTGAGCAGGTTAGTGAGCACCTGTTTCACGCGGATCGGGTCGGTGTGGATACGCTGGGGCACGCGGGAATCGATGTAGGTGTAGAGCGGCACCCGGGTTTCGGAAGCCCGCAGCGAGAACAGCCGCACGCAGTCGTCCACCAGGTGTTCCACGTCCACTTCCTGATATTCCAGTTCCAGCTTGCCGGATTCGATCCGCGAATAATCAAGAATGTCGTTGATCACCGTCACCAGCGACTGGGTGGACTGGTAAATGGTGTCCACGTACTGGGCTTGCTGGCCGTTGAGCGTGGTCCGCCGCAACAGATCGGTCATGCCGATAATGCCGTTCATGGGGGTGCGGATTTCGTGGCTCATGGTGGCCAGGAACTCGCTTTTCGCCTGGTTGCGCGCGCCGGCCTTGAAAGCGTCCATTTCCGCCACCGCCTTGTCGCGCACGGACAGCGCATGGGCTTCCTTGAGGCGGTTGATGCGCCGCGCCAGGGCCAGCGACAGCAGCACCACTTCCAGGAACACGCCCACCTGCAGCAGGTTTTCGGTGAAGCTGTTGCGCGGCACGATGCCGTACTTGTTCAGCGACATGGCGGCGGCGCCGACCAGAAAGCACAGCCAGGCCAGGGTGAACACTCGAGCATCCGGGTCGCCGGCTTTAGTGCGCAGCACACCGATAAGCAGAATGCTGAAATCCATCGCCAGAATCGCCAGCACCGCCACCGGAATCAGCAGTTCCCGGCTGATGAAGGGAGCCGCCAGAAGCAGCGCCACGCCCAAACCCACCAGGCCTCTCAGCAATCGCGCCAGGGGCGGGGAGCGTTCCGGCAGGCCCAGGAAGTGAAGGGTGAACAGCGACGGCAGAATCACCAGCAGCGGCAACAGGTAATGCAGAATGTACTGGCTGATCAGCGCCGAGCCGGGCCACAGATATTTTTGCGCGTAGCCGTGCAGGACCGCCATGAACAGGGTGATCGCCAGCGACCAGAGCACGTACAGCAGGTAGGCTTTTTCGCGAATTGAGAAGAACAGCGACAGGTTGTAGAGAATCATCACCAGCATGCCGCCGAAAAACAAACCCTGAACCAGCGTATGCGACAGCGTGGCGGACTGGAACGCGGGGTTGCTCATCAACTCCAGAGGCAGTTGAATGCTGTGGGGGGACACCACCTTGAGGTACAGGTCCCGTTGCTCGCCGGGGGGCAGGTTGAACGGAAAAGAAGGCGTCGCTTCGGCGCCGGCGCGCTCGTCGAAGGCGTTGTCCATGCCGGCGCTGAAGTGGGCGAGCCGCTCACCGCCGGGGGCCAGCACATAGGTGTCCAGTTGCCCCAGAAGGGCATAGTTCACCACCAGGCGCCATTCGTTCTCCGGGTTGTCCTGGTTGCGCACGGTGAAGTGGAACCAGCAATGCTCGGCGGTGAACCCCAGGTTGGCGATCTCGTTGCCGGTGGCCTGCCAGGGCCAGGCCTCGGGGTTTTGGAACAGCGGCTCCGGCGCCGGTGATTCGGTCGCCGGAGTACAAAAATAACGAACCGCCGGATACGGCCGCAGGGTGTCGGTTTGTGAGGTCAGCACCGCCGCGTCGTCGCCGCGGGCGGTGCCGGCAACCACGCCCAACAGCAGGATCAAAGCGGCGAACCGCAAGGTGTGAGATACCGCATCTTGCAACAAAATAACCGCCACCCCGCTAAGTAATCTTTCTGGATGCTAGCAGTGCTTCACAGGTGGCTCAATCAGTGACGTATCCGCGCGCTCTTTGGGGGAAGGATAAATGCAGAGCAGGGTAGAGCCTTTTGCCGTCGGCCCGATCGTGGGCACCGCCGGCCAGACCAGCATTCGTATTCTGGGCGTGATGCCCGCCGCAACCTTGCGTGCCGGCCAGAAGGCGCCGCATGGCCGCATACGCTGGCGGCTTGAAGGCGAGCAGCGCTGGCGCGGGCCGGTGCATTTTCGTATCAACGGCAACTTCGACAGCAGCGGCGTGGTGGTGCTGCGCGATCTGGAGCCGGGGCGGCGCTATCAGTTCCAGGCCGGCGCGGTGGCGCTGGCGGACAGCGAGGACAAGGCGCTGGACTGGGGCCACGTGAATACCGGCCATTTTCGCACCGCGCCGGCCTCGCCCCAGGCGCCGGTGAGCTTCCTGTTCGGCTCCTGCTGCTACCGTTTCGTGGGTCTCGACCACGAGATCGAGGACGGCCGCGCTGACCGTATTTTCTCCCGCATGGCGGACAACGCCGCCGCCGACCCCACGGATTTCGTACTCTACGGCGGCGACCAGGTGTACGCCGACGCCACCTGGAAAGTGGGCGCTGCCTCGTCCCAGCGGGAGTATTTCGACCTCTACCGCCAGAGTTTCGGCCAGCCCAACATCCGCCGGCTGATGGCCAACTACAACCACCACATGATCCTCGACGACCACGAGATCGAGAATAACTGGCCGGCGCGCGCCAACCCGGATCTGTGGACCAGTAAATACCCGGCCGCCATGAAGGCGTACCAGATCTACCAGGCCGCCCACTCCCCGGCGGTACCGCTGAATGCGGAAGGCACTCGCCTGGAGCGCGACCCGGACGCGCTCTGGTACCGCTTCCGCTGGGGCTGCGCGGACTTCTTCCTGATGGATCTGCGCACCGAGCGCGTGCTCAGCCGCTGGCCCTGGCAACGCAAGATCATGTCCCGGGCCCAGGAAGACGCGGTGGTGGCCTGGCTCGAGGACGAGCCGGACCGGGTCAAATGCCTGGTGTCCTCGGTGCCGTTGTTTCCCGAGCAGCGCTGGCCGTTCCGCGGGCAGGACAGCTGGGAAGGCTTCGCCGCTCAGCGCCAGCGGTTGGTGGACGCCATCCACGACAGCGGCTGTCGGCGATTACTGATGCTCAGCGGCGATGTGCACGCCTCCCTGTACGCGCGGCTCGACCGGCGCGGGCGAACGCCGATCCACAGCTGGATCTGCTCCGGGCTGTTCTGGCCCACCGCGTTGATGGCGTTCCGCTGGTACCGGCCGATGATTCGCGACGACCACAGCCTGCGCGGCCTGTGGAAGCCCTCCCTGGGCCGCGTCACGGTGCCCGGCGAGGTCTACAGCCGGGACGCGTTCTCCCGCGTGAGCGTCGACGAAAACGGCGCCACGCTGGCGTTGTTCGACCGCGACGGCAAGCCGGTGGAGGAGGCCGGGGCGCGGATCAGGTGGTAATAACGTCGCCGAGAATGAGCAAATCTCTTACATGAATTGACGGCGATGGATTATAGGTAAGAGCTGGCGGGGCTTTTATATTGGATCGGGCAAGGACGCGAAAGAACACGGACGTTCCTTTCGGTACAGACGCCCGTCCTCCCCAGGCGGGCGCTCTTTTTCTCCCTCCCTTCAATCTCTCACTCGCCACCTCGCCAAGACATGTTTGTGGGAGCTTGCCTGCAAGCGAAAGGCCGGCAAAGCCGGCCGGCGGGATGCCAGAGACGCTGTTTAGTGCCGCTATTAGAAGAGTCTCTGGAATCCTGCCGGGAGCTTCGCTCCCTTTCGCGGGCAAGGCCCGCTCCCACAAACCCAGCTTCGTAGAATGGTTCGGCGCCAGCTATGCCCCGGGGCCTGGGAAGCCACCCCGGAGCGTGTCTGTGTTCTGCCCTTCCGGGACCCTGGAGAACAGGACGTTCGACAGGGAGCGTACAGGGACGTATTCACAGCGTTCCCGGAAGGGCAGAACACAGACACGCGACCCTGCTGGAGAGTCGGCTTGCGTTAACAACGCCGTGGGCGATAATGGCGCCGCCCGTTGCCAGCCGCGCCGGGACCAATAGCAGGAGGAGCCATGGCCGACCCCACCGACAGCGACATTCTCAGAGCCAAGCTCAACCAGGAAACCGCCAAGGCGGACTGGAAAGAGCTGCAGCCGTTCTTCGCCCGCGGCCAGACCGTGGCGGTGGCCGGTGATCTGGACCTGATCGAAGTGGCCGTGGCGTTCGCCGAGGACCGGGCGGAACAGCTCAAGCAATGGCGCGACCAGGGCCGCGTGGGCGGTGTCAGCGACCAGCAGGCGGGGACCTGGTTCGAATCCAAGCAGGCCCTGTGGACCGTGGTCGTGATGCCCTGGGTACTGGTGCAGCCGGTGCGTCCCCACTGACCGCGCCGATTGGGTAATCCGCTATTGCGTTTCCCGCCGGGCTGCCCATAATACTGTCCATATGATCAGTATTTGGAGGCATCATGGCCACCAGCGCATCCAACCGCGGCACCCTCAGCCGGCACCCCGGTCGCTTTCAGGTCACCACCGTGGTCAGCGACGAGGCGGACACCGCCCGGCCCACCCGCTACCACCGGGAGCAGGCCAAATCGATCATCACCCACAACCAGAGCCCGGACCTGCACTTCGACAGCAGCATCAACCCCTACCGGGGCTGTGAGCACGGCTGCATCTACTGTTTCGCCCGCCCCAACCACGCCTATGTGGACCTGTCGCCGGGGCAGGATTTCGAGGCCGAGATCTTCTGTAAGGACAACGCCGCCGAGGTGCTGCGAGACACCCTGCGCAAACCGGGCTATCGCTGCCGGCCGCTGGTGATCGGCACCGCCACCGACCCCTACCAGCCGGTGGAGCGCGAGCGCCTGCTGACCCGGGAAATACTGCAGGTGCTGGCGGAATGCCGGCACCCTTTCAGCCTGATCACCAAGAGCGCGCTGGTGCTGCGCGATCTGGATCTGATCGCGCCGATGGCCGTTGAGGGCCGGGCCTCGGTGGCGGTGTCGGTGACCACCCTGGATAACCGGCTCAAGAACCAGCTCGAGCCGCGCGCCAGCGGCGGTCGCGAGCGGCTGAAGACGGTGCGCGAGCTGGCCCGCGCCGGGGTGCCGGTGACCGTGCTGGTGGCGCCGTTGATTCCGTTCATCAACGACCAGGAAATGGAGGATATCGTCGAGCAGGTGGCCGCGGCCGGTGCCCGCAGCGCCGGCTACGTGACCCTGCGTTTGCCCCATGAAGTGGGGCCGCTATGGGAAGAATGGCTGCAGCGGCATTATCCGGAGCGGGCTGAAAGGGTGATGTCGGCCCTCAAGGAAATGCACGGCGGCGCCAGTTACGACAGCCGCTGGCACCACCGGCAGCGCGGCCAGGGGCCGATGGCGGAGCTGTTGGCGCGGCGTTTTCAGGTGGCCTGCCAGCGCCACGGCCTGGCGCCTCGGGAAAGTTTCACCTTGGACAGCAGCGCGTTCCGACCGCCGGGGCTGGCGGGCCAGATGCACCTCTGGGAGGCCTGACAGAGCCCGCGTTTACAGGCCGGTCGGGATCGGCGACATTGTCGCTCCGCGTTAACCGTGCAAAGGAATCAACACCGATGCCGAAACTTCTCTGGAACCGGGCGCCGTCCACGCCCATCGCCACCCTGGTGTTGGCCCATGGCGCCGGCGCGCCCATGGACAGCCCCTTTATGGAGACGATGGCATCGTTGCTGGCGGAGAGTGGCGTTAACGTGGTCCGTTTCGAGTTCGCGTATATGGCCCGGCGCCGCGAAGAGGGCATCAAGGCGCCGCCGGATCGCGCCGCCAAACTGCTCGATCGTTTCCAGGCGGTGATGGACGAGGTGCGGCGGGAAGGCTCGACGGGCCCGGTTTGGGCCGGGGGAAAATCCATGGGCGGGCGCATGGCCACCATGCTGGCGGCGCACCCGGACCGGGTTCCGGACGGTTGCGTGGTGTTCGGTTACCCCTTTCATCCCCGCGGCAAGCCGGACAAAACCCGGCTGGATCATTTCCCGGCGCTGGCGGTGCCGGTGCTGATTTGCCAGGGGGAGCGGGACCCGTTCGGCAAGCCCCGGGAAGTGGCGGGCTACCATCTGCCGGACGCGGTGACGGTGCAATGGATCGCCGACGGCGACCACGATCTGACCCCGCGTAAACGCAGCGGCATCGACCCCCAGGCGAACCTGGCCGGGGCCGCTCGCCAGGCCGCCGACTTTATTCGCGGGCGGGCTTCTCGGTGACCCACAGGTGGATGGTGCCTTCCACCACCACGGTGCCGTCGTCCCGGTACGCGGTTACGGTCACCGGCAACTCGGGGCCGTTTTCCCAGGCGCCGGGGGCCACCTCGGCGACGGCGGTGATGTCCGAGGTCGCCTTGGCGGTGTAACGCACGTCCATGCCCTTGGGAATCCAGCGCAGGTGCTTGGGGATCGACGCCTCGGCCAGCGCGCCCATGGCCGCTTCCATGGCGTTGCAGATGGCGATCACGTGCACCGTGCCGATGTGGTTTTCCACCGCTTTGCGTTTCTTGAAGGTGACCTTGCAGTAGTCCGGGCGCAACTCGGCGATCAGCGGTTTCACGGTGCCGAAATAGGGCGCCTTGCGGCTGAACATGAGGGAGAAAAGCTGGCGGCCGCGGGGCAGTTTCGCCGCTTTCTGGTACATCTTGAGTAGATAGTTGTCGCTCATGGCGGCCTCCTTGGAAAAGGCTAAGTGTGAACCTTGCCGCCGCCGGCGCAATGGCCGCCGGGGCGACCTGTTCACGGCGTTAATGCTAGACTTTGCCCTTGCGCAACCGGGCTGAGGGAACGACGACATGGACACACCGATACAATGGTGGCGCTCACGGGGATGGGGCGCCCGGATTCTGGCGATTCTGGCCTTGTTGTATGTGTTGTACGCGCTGACGGTGTTTTTGATTCTGCCTGGCTGGGCGCGTGGCGAGATCGAGCAGCGGCTGTCCGGTCTGCTGGGACGGGACGTCACCGTTGAAGAGGTGCGGCTCAACCCCCTGACTCTGTCGGCCACCGCCGAACAGTTCCAGATCGCCGATCCGGGCACCGAGTTCCTGGCCCGCTTCGACCGCTTGTACGTGAACACCTCTTTCTGGGCGTCGCTGTTCCATTGGCGCCCCTGGATCAGTGATGTGGACCTGACCGGGCTGGAGATCCGGCTGCGCCGGGGCGAGGACGGCGCCCTCAACCTGGACGATATTGTCACCCGCCTGCGCGAAAGCGGTGAGGAGGGCGCCAACGAGGCGCCGGCGCCGGAAGACGAAGCCTCCGGCCCGCCCGCGTTCACCATCAGCCATCTGCGTCTGTCCGAGGGCCGCGTTACCGTGAACGACGCTTCCGGCAGCGAGCCCAGTTCCCTGACCCTGCCGGTGGCGTTCAGCATCGAGGACCTCACCACCCGGGGCGTGGGCGAAGAGGACAACCTTTACGAAATGCATGTGGAAGGCCCCGACGGCGGCACCCTGGATTGGCAGGGGCGCTTCGTGTTCGAGCCGCTGACCGTGGAAGGCCGCCTGCAAATGGAAAAGGTGGATGTGGCCGCCTTCACCCGCTTGCTGGAGCCGCATTTTCCGTTCCAGGTGCCGTCCGGCATGCTCGGGTTGGCGGCGGATTACCGCTACGGCACCGGCGATGGCGAGGGTCTGAGCGTGGACAACGGCCGCTTCCAGCTGGACCGGTTGCGCATCCTGCGTGACGGCAACGAGACGCCCAGCTTCGTGGTGCCGACCCTCAAGGTGAACGGCGTCAGCCTGGATTTGACCGAACGCCGTATCAGCGTGCCGGAAGTCACGCTGAGCGAGCCGGCGATGCGCGCGGTGCTCACCGGCGAGGGGCTCGACCTGGCCACGCTGTTCCTGCCCTCCGACCCGGACCAGGCCCGGGAAACCCGCGAAAAAGTGCGCGAGGAAGCGGAACAATCCGCCGAGCGCATCCGCGAAGGCGAGGCCTGGGCCGTCACCCTGGATCAGTTCAAAGTGGACAACGGCAGCGTGGTGTTCCGCGACGAGACGCTGGCCGACCCGGTTGAGGTGACCCTTAATGAAGGCGCGCTCAACCTGACCGATTTCCGGGTTGAGGACAGCGTCAACTGGCAGTGGGAGGGCAGCGCCGTGCTGGCGGAAAGCGGCCGGCTGTCGCATTCCGGTACCGGCCAGCTGACGCCGTTGAAGGTGTCCGCCGACCTGTCGCTCGAGGGCCTGCCGCTGACCACGCTGTCCCCCTGGCTGGCCAACGCCGTGCCGTTGACCATCGAGCAGGGCAGCGCCAGCGGCGAGCTGGCGCTCTCCGTCACCGGCGACACACCGGACATTACGATCACCGGCCGCGCCAGCCTGGCGGATACCGATATCCGCGAAAACGGGCGCGAGACACTCAAAGTGAGCCGTTTATCGGCTGACGGTCTGAGTGTCACAACCGCCGACCGGCGGGTGGCCGTGGACGGTCTGGCCGGCCGCGGCATTGATTTCCGCCATCTGCTGGATGAGCAGGGCCGCGGGCTGATGGCCCGTCTTACGGGGGACGATGACAGCGAGGACAGTGGGCCGGGATGGCGGGTCCTGTTGGGGCGCGTTGCCGTGGAGGAATCCCGGCTGGCGCACCGGGATAACACCCTGACGCCGGATTTCGACGTCTCTCTGGAGCAATGGAGCGGTGTCATGGACAACTTCGACACCGGCTCCGGCCGTGCCCGGCTGGAGACGTCGGGGCGCGTTAACGGTCAGGCCCGGCTGCGCGCCCAGGGCGATCTGGCGGTGGACCCGTTGTATCTGGACATCACCGGGCAGCTGGACGGTTACGGCATGGAAACACTGACCCCGTTTACCACCCGTTATCTGGGCTTCGGGGTGGAGCGCGGTCGTCTGGATGTGGACACCGAAGTGTCGATCAAAGACGGTCGGCTGGACAGCACCACCAAGATCGCCGCCGACAAGTTCTACCTGGGCGACCGGGTGGACAGCGAGCAGGCGCTGGACGCGCCGGTGAAATTGGGCTTGTCGGTGCTGCGTGACAGCTCCGGCATGATCCGCCTGCCGGTCACCATTTCCGGCGATCTCAACGACCCGGGCTTCAGTGCCGGTGGGGTAGTGCTGCGGGTGATCCGCAATGTGCTGGTGAAAGCCGCCACCGCGCCGTTCTCGATGCTCGCCAGCCTGGCCGGCGGCGGCGACGGCGACTTGCAATACCTTCCCTTCCCGGCGGGCGACGACCGGCTCACGGGCGAGACACGCGATAAAGTGGCGCGCCTGGCGGACATCCTCAAGGACCGGGACAACTTGACCGTGGTGCTCACCGGTGAGGCCGGCGAGAACGACCGCCGCGCGCTCGGCGAAGCCGACGTGGTCGACGACCTGGGCGGCGACTGGCCGGGCCTGGACACCGCGCTCACCGGCGAGGACTGGCGCGAACGCCTCCTCGACACCTATGAGGACCGCCTGGATCGCGACCGGGACACCCTGGAAGGCGAAAGGGACAGCGACCGGGCCCGTGAAGCCTGGCGGCGGATGCTGGAGCAGGCGGCCGCCGACGTGGACGACGAGACCCTTCTGGATCTGGCCCGGGAGCGGGCGCGGCTGGCCCGTGACCAGTTGATCGAGGAACACGGCCTGCCCGAGGAGCGGGTGCGGCTGGGCGACCCCAGCGCCGACGGCGACGTGACCGGGGTGGGCCTGGGCGTCGACTCCTGATGGCGGTGGTCTGGCAGCGTCAGGAAGACGGTGTGCTGTATCAGGTCCACCGCCGGGGCGATCGCATGCGGCTGTTCGCCAACGGCGTGCAGCACTCCGAGTTCCACCCCAGGCGGCTGGTCACCGGCAGCGTTTGGGATCTGCTCTGGTTGCCGGCGTTGCTCAGTGAGCCGGAGCGTTTCCGGCGGGTGCTGATTCTGGGGTTGGGCGGTGGCACTTTGCTGCCGCCGATCCGTGCGCTGTTGGCCCCGGACAAGCTGATCGCGGTGGAACTGGACCCGCACCACCTGGCGGTGGCCCGTGAGGTGTTTTCGGTGGTGGGCGAGGGCGAGCAGACCGTGCTCGGCGACGCGGTGGCCTGGCTCAACGCCTACGACGGCGAGCCGTTTGATCTGATCATCGAGGACTTGTTCGCGCCGGATAACGATGTGGTCAGCCGGGCGGTGCCCGCCGACCGGTCCTGGGTGCGCACGCTCGCCCGCCACGTCAGTGAGCGCGGCACCCTGGTGATGAATTTCGGCGACTTCACCGAATACCGGCAAAGCCATGCCGCTGACCAGCTGACCATGAAAGGCTGGAGCAGCCGCTTCCGGTTATCCTGCGGCGACTGCCACAACGCGGTGGTGGCCTTTACCCGCGAGCCGGCGCGCAGCGTGCATTTGCGCCGCCGCCTGCAGCAGGACACCCGGCTGGCGCCCCTGCTGCGCCGGGGGCGCCTGGATTACCACATCCGCCAGCTCGACTGAGCCGGCGTCTAATCCATCATCGCCAGGGAGTAGGGGGTACGGCGTTCGTCGGGCCGTAACAGCACCAGCTCTTCCCGGTCGCCGTGCAAGCCCTGGAACAGCACCCGGTAGGTGAGCACCGCCTGGACGTATTCCCGGGTCTCGTAGAAGGGAATCGATTCGATCCAGACGTCCGCCGGTACCGCTTCCTCTTCCTCGGCGAGCCAGTCGTCCACCCGGTGCGGGCCGGCGTTATAGGCGGCCAGCGCCAGCACCCGGTTGCCGTTGAACCGTTCGAGCAACTCCGCCAGATACCGGCTGCCCAGCGCCACGTTGGTGTCCGGATCCATCACCTGACGGGCCCCGGGCGGTGTCTGACCGGCGTCGAGCGCCACTTTGCGTGCGGTGCCGGGCATCAGTTGCATCAGGCCCTGGGCGCCCACCGGGGAGCGGGCATGGGGGTAGAAGGCGCTCTCGCGGCGCGCCACCGCCATGGTCAGCCAGGGGTCCAGGTCATGGCGGCGCGCGGCGGCCACGAACAGCTCCCGGTGCGCGGCCGGAAAACGCCAGGCCAGCACGTTCCAGGCGCGGGCCTGGATCGACGCCTGCACCACCAGGTCGTACCAGCCTTGCTGCAGCGCGTGCTGGGCCAGCTTGCGGCGCTGGCCCTCGCTGCTGTGCCAGAGCATCCAGTTCCACTCGTCCCAGGCCAGTTGCGGCTCGTCGATATCCCGCAGCAGAGCCACCCGCGCCAGGCCCGGTTGCGTCAGCGCGCTGTCGTCGGTGGCCGGTGAGGCGTTGCTGAACACTGGCGCCTGACCCAGCCGCTCGGCGGCCAGGAAACCATAGAAATTGCGTTGCCCGGCGGCCTGACTCCAGTGCGCTCGGGCCTTCTCGTCGTCGCCGTTTTCCTCGGCGGCGCGGCCCAGCCAGTATTGCCAGCGGCTGTCGTCGCGCGTCGCCGCCGGCAGACGGGCTACCCAGTTCGGAAGCTCGTCCCAGCGTTGTTCGATCACACTGCGCCGGGCACGCTGATCCAGGGTGTCGGCACTGCCGTTGGCCGCCAGCCAGCCGTCCAGCCATTGCCGGTTCTCTTCAATACCGCGAATGGTGGAGTACCAGGCGATGCGCTCGGCGGCGCGCTCGCGCAGGGCCGGGTCGTTAAGACCCAGGTTGGCGCTTTCCTGTTGAAACAGCTCCCGGGCGCGCACCGTATCGGTGTAGGCCAGGCGGCGCAGGGCGGCGCTGAGCAGCTGTTCGCGTTGCTCACCACGAATGCCCTCGGGCAACTCGCGCAGGCGTTCCGGGTCCTGGTGCAGACGGCCCAGCCATTCCCCGGCAGTGGCGTCGGCGCCGCTCTGCATGTCGGCCAGGTAGCTCATCAGGCCGGTGGCGCCCTGATCAAAGGCGAGCAGCAGGCGTTGCCAGATTTCCGGCTCGCCGATCACGCCCTGATCCCGGGCGGCGTCGAACAGCGGGTCGCAACTGGACGGCCGGGAGCTGCCGGACAGCCACAGTTCGCGGGCCTGGGGCAGCGCGCCTTTGTCACCGGTTTCCCATTGCGCGCGCAGGTAATAACAGCGCAGCTCGGTGCCACGCGGCGCCCGGTCGTACACCTTCAGGACGTCCCGCCAGCGCGACTCCTTGGCGTAGGCCACCAGGGCGTGCTGGCGAATATCGTCGGGCAGCGGCGAATCCGGGTAGCGCTCGCCGTATTCCACCACGCGCTGCGGGGACAGCTCGGGCAGGGCGGCGCGCAGCCGGTGAAATTCCAGGTACGCTTGCAGCGGGTGATCGTCGGCCAGGCGCTTCTGTACCTGCGCCAGACTGTTCCAATCATCGTTACGGGCGGCGTGCAGCGCTTCTTCAAACGCGCTGTCGCTGTTGTCGGCGCAGGCCAGGGACGCCATCAAAATACCAATAGCCAGAACTGCGGAACGGACCATCCTTTGCCTCCACAACATCATCTGATTCGCGCATTCTATCGGTAGGGAAGCACGCGGGGCGTGGTGTTTATGTAAAACTTCAAAGGCGCCGTGAAGACCGGATTTATCCCCCGCGGCCCGGTTTGTTTATACTGCCCGCTTTGCCGAGGCGCCAAGCGATGGAAAACAGCACACGGTTACTGTGGCGACAGGAAGAGAACCTGGCCGGACGGCGGGTTCTGGTGGTCGACGCCAACGACCCGGAGCTGGCCGACTTGCCCGCCGAACAGGTTTATCTGCACGCCGACGACTACACCGTCGGCGCCCACCAGTGGGCGCCCCTGCCCACGCTCCCCGAGGGCACCGATCTGGTGATTCTGCCGCTGCCGAAGTCCTCGGAGCGGCTCGAACTGCTGCTGCGCGGGCTCGCCGGCAGCGTCACGGAACCGTTGGAAGTGTGGCTGGTGGGGCCGGCCAAGGGCGGCATTCGCGGCGGGGTGACCCGCTTGTCCCGGCACGCGGACGCGGTGACCCTGGTGGACAGCGCCCGCCACTGCAAAGTCTATCGCGGCGTCTTGCGGCCGGGGCCGGAACTGTCCCTGGCGCAGGTGGAAAGCGTGGTGCGCGTCGACGATTTCGACGTGATTAGCTATCCCGGTGTGTTCAGCCACGGCCGACTGGACGAGGGCACGGCCCTGTTGCTGCAGGCCCTGGCGGAGGCGGCGCCGCGCGGCAAAGCGCTGGATATGGGCTGCGGGTGCGGGGTAATCACCGCCGCGCTGGCCCACGCCGGCTGCAACGTGACCGGCACCGATGTGAGCGCCACCGCGGTGGCGGCCGCCTGCAGCACCCTCGACCGGAACCACCTGCAGGGCAAGGTGGTGGGCGGGGATCTCTACGGCAGCGTGGAGGGACGCTATCAGACGCTGGTGACCAACCCACCGTTTCACGACGGCCGCGACCGGACCATGTCGATCACCCGGCGTTTGATCGAGCAGGCGCCCCGTCACCTCGAGGACGACGGTGAATTCTGGATGGTGGCGAACCGCGAACTGCCCTACGTGCAGTGGTTGGACGCGGCTTTCCGGCACGTGCAGGTGATTCGTGAGACCAACCGTTTTCGCATCTACCGGGCGTTGCGTTAAAGGCGCCCGGTCTCGCGCATCCAGTCGATGCAATCGCGCAGCATGGTTTCCAGCGGCACCGTGGCGTCAAAGCCCAGTTCCTGCACCGCTTTGGTCCCGTCCGCGTGCACCCGGCTGGTCACCAGCGCCACCTTCTCCGGGGTCAGGCGTGGCTCTTTCCCGGTGAACAGGCCACCGACGCCGTAAATCTGCCCGGCCAGCCGCAGCAGCCAGACCGGCATCGGTTTGCCGGGTGTGGGGCGGTCGAGCAGCCGGCCAATGGTGTTGGCCAATTCCAGAAAGCTGGCCTCCACGCCGGCGAGGATATAGTTTTCGCCGCGACCGCCTTTCTCAACGGCGGTCAGATGGGCCCGCGCCACTTCCACCACCGCGCAGAAGTTACCGCCGCCGGGCGGCACCCCGGGCAGTTTGCGCTGTTCGATCAGCGTGATCATTTGCGACCAGTTGTGGGTGTCACCGGCGCCGATGATCCCGCAGGGGTTGAGAATCACCGCGTCCAGACCGTGCTGCATACCGTGGCGGATTTCTTCCTCGGCCAGATACTTGGTGCGGTTATAGCCGATCCAGTCACCGGCGGCGTTGGACGGCGACGCTTCGTCAATGGCCTCTTCCTGGATACCCCAGGCGGAAATCGAGGACGTATGAATAAAGCGCCCGGCCTGGTTGCGCAGGGCGGCGGTGATCAACGCCCGGGTCCCCATCACGTTGTCCTGGTACTGGCGCTGGTTCTGATGGCGCCACAGGCTGGTGTTGCCCGCCACATGGAACACCGCGTCCACCGCCGGGGGCATCACCAGGGTGACTTCGGTGGCGTTGTCCATCGGCGCCTCCACCACTTTTACTCCCAGGGCGGAAAGAGCGGTGCCGTCGCTGCCAGGGCGCAGCAGGGCGGTTACCTCCCAGCCGGCCTCGAGCAGCTGCCGGGTGATATGGCCGCCCAGAAAACCGCGGGCGCCGGTAATAAAAGCGCTGGGCATAGTGCGCACTCCTTGTTTAGGTGTGCTACTTATCGCCCAGCCGACGCCGTCCTGCAACCCTTAGCGGATAAAGCCCGGGCCTTCCTGTCGCACTCTCAGAAAGCTGGGGAAACGGGGCAGGCCGTGGCGGGTGCGCCCGTAGAACTTGTAGGTGACCAGGCTGCCGATCGGTGGCGGATCCGCTCGTTGGGCGTCACTGAAGCCGGTGCCGAGACGAAAATGCTGGCCGCCTTCGGTTTCCATCAGTAGCGCCCCCATCATGCCGTCCAGCCGGCCCTCGCCGGGCAGATGCGCCACCACCCTGGCCTCGGCATCCTGGTAAGGCTTCACCTTGAGAAGATCCGTCGAACGGTAACTGCGATAGGGTGCGTCGCCGCGATGCAGCATCAGACCCTCGCCGCCGGCCCCGATCACTTTTTCCAAGCGACGGTTCAGCGCTGCCCGGTCGGGGACCTTGAGTTGCCGCACCAGGCGTAAATGCGGGTTGTCATGATCCTTCAGCAGCCGGCGCAGTGTTCGCAGACGGGCATCGAAGGGGCCGGAAGCCCGGGGGAGGTCGAACACCATGTAGTAGACATCCCGCCAGTGTTCCGGCCCGGTGTCGTGCCGGTTGATCAGGCCCACCATGCGGCTGAAGGTGCCGCGCCCCATCCACAACTCGCCGTCCAGGGGCTGTTCCGGGAAGCCCCGGGTGAAGGCCGCCGGCACGTCGAAGCGGTTACCGTGTCGGGAAATCAGGTCTTCCCCATCCCAGTAGGCGCGCACGCCGTCGAACTTTTCGCTGACCCAGTAGCGGGACAGGTCCGCTTCCCCCTGATACACCCGGGCCTGGGTCAGCGCCGGCACGGTGCGCCCGTGCCCCACGCTGGCCACCACCACGCCGAACGCCAGCACCGTGGCGAGAACGAAAAGAAAAATCGCACGAGACATCCTTGTCCCCTCCCATCAATAAAACGAAGGGGTCAGTCTCGGACATTCATCGGCGTCGCTCTGTCGGCCAGGGATGAAATCCATGTAAGCCAGAGCGTCACTTGTTGACGGGCCCAGCCCATAAATCGGGTAAGTGGTCTGATCCCGCCGTGCTGGACAGCGGCCCGGATTCCCGGTGTAATGGCGGCCCTTCGCGGGTGTAGTTCAATGGTAGAACGGCAGCTTCCCAAGCTGCATACGAGGGTTCGATTCCCTTCACCCGCTCCAGACAAAAAAGGGTCGCCAGAGGCGACCCTTTTTTTTGCGCGGAAATAGTCTGATGACTCAGCTCTTCTTGGGCTGCTTCACCATCCGCAGGTACGGCTTCTTCTCATCCCAGCCTTCCGGGAACAGTTTGGCGGCGGCCTCGTTGTCCACGGAAGGTACGATGATCACGTCCTGGCCGTCTTTCCAGTTCACCGGGGTGGCCACTTTGTAGCCGTCGGTGAGCTGCAGGCTGTCGATCACCCGCAGAATCTCATCGAAGTTACGGCCGGTGCTGGCCGGGTAGGTGATGGTCAGGCGGACCTTTTTGTTGGGGTCGATCACGAACACGCTGCGCACCGTCAGGGTGTTGTCGGCGTTGGGGTGAATCATGCCGTAGGCCTGGCTCACGGAGCGGTCCGCGTCGGCCAGCAGCGGGAAGTTCAGCGCCGAACCCTGGGTTTCCTCGATGTCGCCGCACCAGGCGTTGTGATCCTCGAGCGGGTCCACGGACAGGCCGATGACCTTGGCGTTGCGCTTGTCGAATTCAGGCTTGAGGCGGGCCACTTCGCCCAGCTCGGTGGTGCACACCGGGGTGAAATCCTTGGGGTGGGAGAACAGCACCACCCAGCTGTCGCCGGCCCAGTCGTGGAACGAGATCGGGCCGTCAGTGGAATCCTGTTTGAAATCCGGGGCGGTATCGCCGAGTTGCAGTGCCATGGGTGTGTCTCCTGGTCTTAGAACGAATGCCGTGTTGTTTGGCTGGTGCTAAGAACATAGAGGCTTCCGGCGCCCCTTTAAAGGGGGCCGGTCATAATCAATCGCGCTAAGCAAATAGCACCCCGTGGCCCGGGGTGCCGGTGTGGATCAACCGTTGGCGGCCACGCTGAGGCGGTTGAGGGTGCGTTCTTCCAGGCGGTCGAGACGCTCGCGGCAGGCGCGGAAGGTGCGGCTGATGCGGGTGGTGTTGTCGATCATCGTCAGCTTCGGCCAGGTGGTTTGCTCCCCGGCGCGGATGAAGGCGCGCACGTCCTCCAGCGACGGGTTGCTGAGCACGCGCAGGGCGTTGCGGGGCTGGCGCGGCGGAATCAGGTTGATGTCGCCGATGTAGCGTTGCTTGACCACGGTCTGCGCTTTGTCCACCACCAGCCCCAGATCGTTGGAGCGCACCCGGCGGCGCACCAGATCCAGCGCGTAGTGCAGGTTCATGGACACATTGCGGATGGCCCAGTCGCTGAGCGTGCTGAGGCTGGAATCGGTGCTTTCACTGCGCGGCAGGAACGGCACCACGTGGGGGTTGGTCTGGCTGACGATGGAGTGGTTGACGCCGAACAGCCGCGACAGGCGACGGATCGGCAGATCATCCTGGATCGAGCCGTCGACGAATTTGCGCCCGGGGATATAGGGCACCCGCTCGCCGTCCAGGTTCTTGGCCCACAGGCTCACCGGCGGGTAGATGCCGGGAATCGCACAGCTCGCCAGCGCCGCTTTACGGATCAGCACATTGGGCGAGGTGCGCCAGTTGAGCAGGCGGCTTTGCTGGTTGCGGTCGTAGGGGCTGACGGTGATGTTGATCTCGCGGCCGGTTTTTCGGTAGGCCTCTTCGAACGTCAGGTCCTTGATATTCTCTTCCAGACAGGCTTCCAGATGGTCGCCGTCGAGCACCGGGGTGCCGCGCAGCAGGCCTTTCCAGCCGATCGCCTTGAACGCTTCCAGGTAGATGTTTTCCGGTTCCAGCTTGGCGGCCAGTTCGTCGTTGTCGTGGGTGCCGACCACGGCGGCAACGATGCTGCCGGCGCTGGAGCCGGAGATCACCGAAGGCAGCAGGCCCTGTTCCCAGAGGGTTTTCGCCACGCCGATGTGAAACAACCCAAGGGCGGCGCCGCCGGAGAACATCAGGCAGCTTTGCCCGAAGGCCTGGCCGGTGGTTTCGAAGAAATCCAGTTTCTGCTTGAGGCCGAACTCGGCGAAGTCGCCGTCGCAGAGATAGTCCAGGGCGGTGCACACCTCTTCCAGGTAGCGCTCGATCAGCCGTTTGGTGCCGGTGCGGCTGTGGCCGTACAGGGCGGGGTTGGAGATATTCCCCAGGTTGCCGTGCAGGCCTTCATGCAGGTGAAAGACCAGTTTGTTGACGTCGTTGCGCTCGCGGGCCTGGCGGATCTGCCACAGGCGGTTACGGATCAGCTCGTAATCGTAGTGGGGCGAGCGGTCGATGTCTTTCCACTCGTCGGCGCCGCCGAGCCGGTCGTATTCACGGCTGGCGTGGCACCATTCATCGTAGCTGCTGGCTTGCGCGATAGCGCGCTCAAGCTGCTTGAGCGTGCGTTTCATGCGGTTCTCCCTGGCGGATACTGTTTTTATCGTTGTCCCCGAGTCTAGCCGCGCCGGACCGGCCCCTGAGGCCTGGATTGTCCGACAAAGCCATAATATTGCCATCAGGCGATGTAAATATTGTGGCTATTGGCCGTCGCTGTCCACGCCGCGACGGTACTGCCCGGGTGTGACGCCGGTATGGCGCTTGAAGCTGCGCTGGAAGCAGCGGATGTCCGCGTAACCCAGGTCCGCGGCGATCTCCGCTTGCGGGCATCGGCTTTCCAGCAGGCGGGCCTTGGCGCGCTCCAGGCGCACGCTGTCGAGGATTTCCCGCCAGCCGGTGCCTTCCGCGACCAGATGCCGGTGCAGGGTGCGGGTGTTAAGGCGCAGGGCGTGGGCCACCTGGTCGCGGTCGGGCAGGGGGCCGCCCAGCGCCGCCTGCAGGTAATGCCGTACGCGCAGGGACAGGGTGGTGGCGATGCCCAGGGTTTCCAGGTGCCGGGCGGCGTGGTCTTCAAGCGGGCCCAGCTGGTGCGGCTGGGGTCGGCGTGGTGGGCGGGCGAGCATGTCGCGGTCGCCGATCAGGGCGGAGTACGGCTGACTGAAATCCACCGGGCAGCCGAACAGCCGCTGGTATTCCCGGGTTTGGCGGGCATCGGTGGGCCCGGCATGCTCGAACCAGACCCGCTCCGGGGTGAGCGCCGGGTCGTCGGCCAGCCAGCGGGTGTAGCCCAGCCAGCCGGCGAACACCGCCTCCACCAGATGGCGCCGCACCGGCTGGCGGGTAAAGTGGCAGTGCCAGAGTATCCGCGACTCGTTGCCGCGCAATTGAGTCTCCACGCGGCCCAGGTCGCCGACCCGTTTTTCGTAGCGCGCCACCTTGGCCAGCGCCTCCAGCAGGGTACTGGCGCTCAGTGCGATGTAGCCGAGCACATTGAAGACGCCCGGCGGCAGATACTCACTGGCGTGCAGGCCGAACAGCGGATCCCCGCTGCGGTCGGCCAGCGCCGTGATCAAGGCTGCGAAGCGGTCGCCCTGCACATGGACATCCGGGAGACCGAGTATTCGCGGATCAATGCCCGCCGCCGTCAGGGCGTCGGCGTTGTCCACGCCGGCGGCCCGGGCGGCGGCAAGATAGGCGCGCATCCCGGCTGAGGAGACAAAGCCTGGCGAGCCCATGGGGGTCAGTTCAGCTGGAAGGTGATCTGAACGCTGGCGGTCACGTCCTGCTCGCCGGGGCGGTAGCTCTGCGAGGCGTCTTCCTTGGCCATGGCGGCGCGCATCGGCATCGGGCCGGGGATATTGTGGCCCTGGGCGTTGATCTGCATCGCCTCGCCCAGCTCGCGACCGGCGGCGCGGGCCAGTATTTCGGCCTTTTCACGGGCGGCGCGCACCGCCTTTTCCAGGGCCTGGTTGGCGAGCTCGTCGGCGTTGCTGATTTCGCTGCCGCCGGGGCGCACTTCCTTAAGGCCCAGGCCGGCGAGGCCGTCGGCCAGTTCCGCGTAGCGCTCCACGCCGGAGGTGCGGAAGCTCACTTCGCGGCTCACCTGGTGGCCGATCAGCTTGCGTTCCGGCTGGTACTCCCATTCCGGGGCGATCTGGATGTCGCTGGCGGTGATGTGCTTGTCGTCGATCTGCAATTGCCCGGCCAGATCCAGCATCGCCTGCACCTGCCGGTCCACCTCGTCCTTCATGGCCGCCACGTCGTCGCCACGCTGGCGGGCCACGGCCACCAGGGTAAAGATGTCCGGACGTGCCTTGATGGTGCCCTCGCCGGACACGCTGACGGTATCGCGGTCGGCGAGTGGCTGGCCGTTGCCGCCACAGGCGGTGAGCACCAGCGCGGCCAGCAGGCCGGTCAAAAGGTGGGCGGTCTTCCTCATGGGGGGTTCTCCATTGCTGTTGAGTGCGGTCGAATTTCGCGGGTCCGGCTATGCGGCCCTTGGTTGTGGACTGCGCTAACTCTATCATCCCCTCCTGAGTTGCAGGAGGTACCATGACGCGTATTGAGCAGGCGATTAGACAGTCCCTGGGTGAAATCATCCCCGAGGAACTCGGCGTCGACCTGATTTCCGCCGGCATCGTGACGGAAATCGAGGAACAGGAAGGGCGCGTGCGTCTGGCGGTGCACCCCGGGTACCCCTGCGCCTCGCGGCTGCCGGCGCTGCGCCGGGACATCGAAGAGCGGGTGACCCCGCTGCTGGAAGGCCGTGAGCTGGCGTTGGATTTGTCGGTGCGTATTAAACCGCACCGCGCCCAGCACGATATGCCGGCGATGATGCAGGCGGCCAATGTGATCGCGGTGGCCTCCGGAAAGGGCGGGGTGGGTAAATCCACCACCGCCGTGAACCTGGCCCTGGCGTTGCACGCGGAAGGCGCCAAGGTGGGTTTGCTGGACGCGGATATCTTCGGGCCCAGCCAGCCGATCATGCTCGGCCTGCCCAAGGGCACCCGCCCGGAGACCCGCGACGGCAACGCCTTTGTGCCGGTGATGGCGCACGGTATCCAGACCATGTCCATGGGCTACCTGGTCACCGAGCAGACCCCGGTGGTGTGGCGCGGGCCCAAGGCCAGTGGCGCGCTCACCCAGATGATGCAGCAGACACTGTGGCATGACCTGGATTATCTGATCGTCGACCTGCCGCCGGGCACCGGCGACATCCAACTGACCCTGGCGCAGAAAATTCCGGTGGCCGGGGCGGTGGTGGTCACCACGCCCCAGGACATCGCCCTGCTGGACGCGGTGAAGGGCGTGGAAATGTTCCGCAAGGTGGACATCGGCGTGCTGGGTATCGTCGAGAACATGGCGGTGCACATCTGCTCGAATTGCGGCCACGAGGAGCATGTGTTCGGCCAGGGCGGTGCCGACCGCATGGGCCGTGATTACGACACCCCGGTGCTGGGCTCGCTGCCGTTGTCGCTGCGTATCCGCGAGCAGGCGGACGGCGGCACGCCCACCGTGGCGGCGGACCCGGACAGCGCCGAGGCCCGTCTTTACCTGGACACCGCGCGGCGCATGGCGGCGCGTCTGTCACTGACCCGCGAGGGCCGGCGCCCGTTCCCCAAGGTGGTGATGCAGCACTGATTCCGGGTACCATTAAACGTTTCGGGTCGCCGAACCAATAAAGGATTCCAATGAGCATCAAATCCGACCGCTGGATCACCCGCATGGCCACCGAGCACGGCATGATAGAGCCGTTCCAGGCCGGCCAGGTGCGCACCGATGCCAACGGGGAAAAACTGATTTCCTACGGGGTTTCCAGTTACGGCTATGACGTGCGCTGCGCCGATGAATTCAAGGTGTTCACCAATATTCACTCGGCCACCGTGGACCCCAAGCATTTCGACGAGAAAAGCTTCGTCGACATCAAAGGGGACTACTGCACCATTCCGCCCAATTCCTTCGCCCTGGCCCGCACCGTGGAGTACTTCCGCATTCCGCGCAGCGTGCTGACCATCTGCCTGGGCAAATCCACCTACGCCCGTTGCGGCATCATCGTTAACGTGACGCCGCTGGAGCCGGAGTGGGAAGGGCACGTGACGCTGGAATTTTCCAACACCACCAATCTGCCGGCGCGCATCTACGCCCACGAAGGCGTGGCGCAGATGCTGTTCCTGGAATCCGATGAAGTCTGCGAGACGTCGTATAAGGATCGCGGCGGTAAATATCAGGGTCAGCGCGGCGTGACGCTGCCGCGCACCTGATCCGGATTACTCCGGTACCGGACCGTTGTATTCGGTCATGATCAGTTCACCGTGCAACAGCGCGCTTTCAATGTGGCGCGCTTTGACCACCATATAGCCCACTTCCGGTGCCACCCAGAACAGGGTGCGGCGGCTTTCTTCCTTGTCTTCTTCGCGTTTCTTTTCCACCACCAGGGTGTCCAGCTCGCCCATCGGTGTGTCGATGGTTTCCCGGTCGATAACGATAAAGTGATGCTCGCGGATATCGTCGCCGTACACGCTGGTGGCGGTGTATTCCTTGTCGCCGGTGGCGAACACGCAACGCGCGCGCAGCAGCATGCTCAGCTCATCCAGTGCCTCGTCGGGAATCGGGAAGGACTCCTCGCCGGAATCCGATTCGCTTATCGCCCGGCCTTTTTGCCAGTTGAACTCGGTATCGTGGTAGCGGTGCTTGCCGAAGCCCTTGAACTCGTGGGTGTAGCGTTCGGTGCGCGGGGCGCAGTCGTTCCAGTGGAACCAGCTTTCCTCGCGGTTGTTGAGCAGCCAGGAGTGCGCCTCGAAGCGCATGTGGTAGCGGTCGTCGCCGCTGGCGGGTTCGAGCACCAGGTCGGCCTTGATCGGCGTGGGAATTTTATTGACGTAAATGCGGTATTCGGCGGAGAAGGGCGGCAGCGACGCGCCCGCCGCCAGGGCCGGTAACAGGCTCACCGCCACCAGCAGGGCCAACCCGCTGAGCCGGTATGTCATGGCAGGCTCTCCAGGTTCATGACGTGGCGGCCATCGTCGTTTTCCTGCACCAGTTGCACCAGGGTGTAATCACTGCCCGGCGCGAACCACAGCCAGGTTTGCCGCTCACTGCCGGCTTCGCGCAGCCGCCGCACTTTCACGGTCGCCAGGTCCTTGCCGTCGATCTCCAGCGTTTCCCGGCCTTCCACCTGAAAGCGTTGTTTCTCCACGCCGCGCTCGTCGGCCACGTTCAGAGTGATGTCCCGGTCGCCACGGGCCAGCCGGCATTGCAGCGCCAGGGTCAGCGCGATCTTGTCGGTGGCCGGTTGGTCCACCGCGTAGCGGTAGGGCTTGTGCTCGGTGCGTTCGCTGGTGGCCTGCTGCTCCGCGATGCGCAGCTCCGCCGCCTTGACGCGGCCCAGGCCTTCCCGGTGGTAGCCGTAGTACTGGGTCACGGGCAGGCAATCCTGCCAGGTGAACACCGAGGTCTCGCGGATTTCGCCGAGAAAATTACTGGCCGTCACCACCATTTCCCAGCGGTCACCGCCGGCCGGGGAGAGGGTACGTTGCGCGCCCACGGTGAACGGGAAGCCGGCGGCCTTGAGCCGGTACCGGGTGTCGAAACTGTCCACCGGGGATTGCGCCAAAGCGGGGGCCGCGGCCAGCAGGCCGGCGAGGATCGCGCTAGCCGTGCGTGTCCATTTGAAAGCCCTGCGGGGGCAGGCGTTCGCCATCCAATTCCACTCCCTGGTCGGTCATCTGTAAGCGCTGTTGGGCGCGCCAGCGCAACACCTGAGGGTACAAGCGGTGCTCCTGGGCTTGAACCTTTTTTGACAGAGTTTCCGCGCTATCGTTCGCGGTCACCGGGAAACGGGCCTGGGCGATCAGCGGACCCCCGTCCAGCTCGTCGGTAACGAAGTGCAGCGAGCAGCCGTGCTCCTGGTCGCCGGCTTCCAGCGCCCGGGCATGGGTGTTGAGGCCCGGGTACTTGGGCAGCAGGGAAGGGTGGATGTTGATCAGCCGGCCCTGGTAGTGGCGCACGAAGCCGGGGCTGAGAATACGCATGAACCCGGCCAGCACCACGGTATCGGCGCCGTGGGCGTCGATCCGTTCGATCATCGCCTGGTCGAACGCGGCGCGGTCCGGAAAACCCCGGTGGTCAATCGCTTCCGCCGGCACGCCGGCCCGCTCGGCGCGGGCCAGGCCGGCGGCGCCGGCTTTGTTACTCAGCACCAGGCTGATCCGGGCGGGCAACTCACCGGCGTCAATGGCGTCAACAATGGCTTGCAGGTTGGAGCCGGTGCCGCTGATCAGCACCGCAAGCCGGTGGGTCATGACGCCAGGCCTTCCAGGGACACTTCTGGTTCGTCGTTATCGCTGGCGCGGATCTCGCCGATCACAAAGGCGTCCTCGCCGCTGGCTTCCAGAAGCGCCAGGGTCTGGTCGACCTGGGCCTGGGGCACCACCACCACCATGCCGACACCGCAGTTGAAGGTGCGGTACATCTCACTGGTCGGTACCTGGCCCTGCTCCTGCAGCCAGCGGAACACGGGCGGCCACTGCCAGGCCTGGGTATCGATCACCGCCCGGGTGCCCTTGGGCAGCACCCGCGGCAGGTTTTCCGGCAGGCCGCCGCCGGTGATGTGCGCCAGGGCGTGCACCGGAACCTGCTTGATCAGATCGAGAAGGCTTTTTACGTAAATGCGGGTGGGCGCCAACAGGTGCTCCATCAGCGGTTTGCCGTCCAGGTCGTCGGTGTTGTCGGCCTGCTCGAGGATGCGTCGCACCAGGGAGTAGCCGTTGGAATGCGGGCCGGACGCGCCCAGGCCGATGATGGTGTCGCCGGGTTCCACCTGGCTGCCGTCGATGATGCCGTCGCGCTCCACCACGCCGACGCAGAAGCCGGCCAGGTCGTAGTCCTCGCCCTCGTACATGCCGGGCATTTCCGCGGTCTCGCCGCCGATCAGCGCGCAACCGGCTTGCTCGCAGCCTTCACCGATGCCGGAAACCACCCGGGCGGCGGTGTCCACATCCAGCTTGCCGGTGGCGTAGTAATCCAGGAAAAACAGCGGTTCCGCGCCGCCCACCACCAGATCGTTGACGCACATGGCCACCAGGTCGATGCCCACGGTGTCGTGGCTGTCGTGCTCCATGGCCAGGCGCAGCTTGGTGCCGACGCCGTCGGTGCCGGCCACCAGGACCGGGTTCTTGTACCCCTCGGGCAGGGCGCAGAGCGCGCCGAAGCCGCCCAGCCCGCCCATCACTTCCGGGCGCAGGGTACGCTTGGCTATCGGGCCGATGCGCTTAACCAGGTCATTACCGGCATCGATGTCCACGCCGGCGTCGCGGTACGTCAGCGGCCGTTTTTGTTCGCTCATGGCAGGCTCCAGGAAGGTGAGGGCGCGCTATTCTAGCAACCGCCGTCCCTGCGGGGGAACCGGCGAGTGGATATTCGCCAGCGCCGGCCATATCAGTGATAATGTCGCGCCCTGAAGTTCTCTGATTCGGAATGGTTCGATGTATCGCTTGCTGTTAGCCCTGATTGTCGGGTTTCTTTGCGCCTCTCCCGTGTTCGCCGCCGATGCCGGCGAGGTGTCGGTGCCCCTGCAGGGCGAGCAGCCGCGCGGCGCGGAAGCCCGTGAACAGGCGCTGCGGCAGGGCCTGGAGACGATCATCCGGCGGGTTACCGGCCGTGATCAGGTGGCGGACTTGCCCGGCGTCGCCGGCGTGCTTGAGGATCCGTCCCGCTGGCTGATGCGCTACGCCTACGAGGGCGGCACGCCGCCGCGCCTGAGAGCGGTCTTCGACGACCGGGCGCTGGTGCGTCATCTGTCCGACCAGGGCGCACCGGTGTGGAGCGGCGAGCGGCCGCCGGTGCTGGTGTGGCTGGTGTCGGAAGGCGCCGGCCGGGGCCGGATGGTGGCGGCCGGCGATCCGCTGGCGGAAAAACTCACCTCGGCGGCGGCCCGGCGCGGCGTCGCCCTGACGTTGCCGGAGTGGGACCAGCGCGACCGCGACACGCTCGCCGTCGCCGATATTCGCGGCCGCTTTGACGGCCCCCTGCTGCAGGCGTCCCGCCGTTACGACACCGACTGGGTGGCCACGGCGGTGTTGTACGACAGCGGCCAGGACGGCGCCACCACACTGAACTGGCGTTTACTGCAGGATGGCGATGCCGTGGCCAACAGCCGCGATCGCGCCGACGACAGCGGTGCCGCTCTGGACCGTCTGGTGGACGTGATCGCCGACCGTATCGCCGAGCGCTACTCGGTGGGTTCCGGCACTGACAACGGTGTCGGTGATGCCGGCGATTGCGGGCCGGCCCGGCCGGCGCCCACCACCGAGGCGCTGGTGGACCGGTCCGGCTGGATCACCGTGCGCGGTGTGCGCAGCCTCAGCGACTGGCAGCAGCTGCGTCAGGCCCTGGCGGACCTGGGGCCGATGCGGTCGGTGGCGTTGCGGGTGGCCAGTGACGACCGTGTCCAGTTCGAGGTGGACTTCGCCGGCGGCCGCTCGCAATTGATACGCAGCGTGACCGGCGTGGAGGGGCTCAGCGAATGCGACGACCCGGCCGCCGAGTCACCCACTTTCTGTTTCCGCTAGCCGCCCGTGACCGGTCAACTGCCCCTCGCCCTTGAGTTACGCGAAGGCCACGCCCTGGAGAACTTCCACGCCGGGCCGAACCGCGCCGCCTGGGCCACGGTGTCCGCCGCCGGCGACGGCGACGAGCGTCAGGTGTTCGTGTGGAGCACCGCCGGCCAGGGCCGCAGCCATTTGCTTGAGGGCGCGGTGCGCCGGGCCCAGGAGCAGGGGCGCGGCGCCTGCCTGTTACCCGCCGCCGAACTGCTGCCGCTGGTACCGGACGTGCTCGAATCCATGGAGCAGTTCCAATTGCTGGCGGTGGACGACGTGGATTTGTTCGCCGGCCATGGCGAATGGGAGGAAGCGCTGTTCCACCTCTATAACCGGGTGATGGCCCTGGGCGGAACCCTGCTGTTCAGCGCCGGTGCGTCCCCGGGCGGCGTGCCCTGGGGGCTGCCGGACCTGGCCACGCGGCTGGCGGCGGGCCCGGTGTTCCGGCTGCAGGCCCTGGAAGAGGACGATCTGGTGACGCTGTTGATCGAGCGGGCCAGCGAGCGTGGCCTCAAGCTGGGCGGTGACGTGGCGCGCTTCATGGTGCTGCGCAGCGAGCGCTCGCCGGCGGCGCTGATTCAGCGGCTGGCCACCCTGGACCGGGTGGCGCTGGCCCGCCAGCGGGCGCTGACCATTCCTTTCGTTAAGGACGTGTTCGGCTGGTGACCGTGGCTCCCCGGGTCCGGTCGGGCTTCAGCAGCTTGCGCCGCAGCCCTTCCCAGACCAGAGCGCCGATCACCATGCTGATCAGAATCAGCACCAGTTTGGGCAGGCTCGCCAGGGTCCAGAACAGCACATCGATGGAGGTGGTTTCCAGATTCTGGGCAATCACGATCAGCACCAGAATCAACAGCACTATCTGCAGCGCGCCCAGCGGGTGACGGCGCAACCAGCCGCCGGCGCCGCGCGCGGTGCGGCCCAGGGAGGACGATGAACGCTGGCTGTCATAGGGGTCCGTTTCCATAGGTCGGCTCCTTCGGTTCGCTGCGGACGGTCCGCTTGCGGCGGTACGGTAACGAAGCTCCAGACTATCACGGTCTCGGTCAAATATTTATCAAGGCGCCTCCTGGGAGGCGCGGGCGACGCGGGAGGTAACAGCCGGTTATGGATATCAGCTCGGGATGGGATCTAGTGGTGCTGGGCAGCGGCCCGGCCGGGGAAGCCGCCGCCATGCAGGCGGCCAAAGGCGGCCTGCGCGTCGCCATGGTCGACCGTGACGACCAGATGGGCGGCAATTGCACCCACTGGGGCACTATCCCTTCGAAGGCGTTGCGCCATCAGGTGCGTCAGGTGGTGCGCTCCCAACGCAACCCGTTGCTGCGCGGTCTGATCAGCCCGCGCCAGGTACGCTGGCAGGATCTGATTCAGCGTTCCCGCGAAGTGGTGGACAGCCAGGTGCAGGTGCGCACCGACTTCTACGTGCGCAACCGGGTGCGTTTGTTCAACGGCGAGGGTCGGATTGAAAGCGCCGGTGAAGTGCGGGTGGATGACCAGGCCGGTCGTCAGTGGTCCCTGCGCACCCGCAACATTCTGATCGCCACCGGCTCGCGGCCGTACCGTCCGGCGGACGTGGACTTCGATCACCCGCGCATCTACGACTCCGACACCATTCTGGAAATGAAGCACACGCCGCGCAATATGATTGTCTACGGCGCCGGCGTGATCGGTTGCGAATACAGCTGCCTGTTCACCGGCCTGGGCATTCGCGTGGACCTGATCAATAACCGTCAGCATTTGCTTGATTTCCTTGATGCGGAAATCTCCGACGCGCTCAGTTATCACCTGCGCGATCAGGGCGCCACCATTCGCCATAGCGAGGAATACACCCATATCGAGGCGGACGACGACGGCGTCACCCTGGTGCTGCGCTCCGGCAAACGGTTGCGCGCCGACGCCTTGATGTGGAGCAACGGCCGATCGGGGAACACCCGGAATATCGGTCTGGAAAACCTGGCGCTCAAGCCCAACAGCCGGGGCCAGCTGGCGGTGGACGAGCGCTACCAAACGGAAGTGCCCGGCGTCTACGCGGTGGGCGATGTGATCGGCTCGCCGTCACTGGCGAGTGCCTCCTACGACCAGGGCCGGTTCTGCGCCCAGGGCATCGTCGAGGGCGGCCCGGTCAAACAGGTCACCGACGTGCCCACCGGCATCTACACCATTCCCGGCATCAGCTCCGTGGGCCGCAGCGAACAGGAACTCACCGAGGCCCGCGTGCCCTACGAAGTGGGCCAGGCGTTTTTCAAGAATCTCGCCCGGGCGCAGATCACCGGCGAGCGGGTGGGCATGCTGAAAATACTGTTCCACCGGGAAACGCTGGAAGTGCTGGGGATTCACTGCTTCGGTTACCAGGCCATGGAAATCGTCCATGTGGGGCAGGCGGTGATGCGCCAGCCCGCGCCCAACAACACGCTGCATTATTTTGTCGACACCACCTTCAACTACCCGACCATGGCGGAAGGGTACCGGGTGGCGGCGATCAACGGCATGAACCGGGTCAGCCGCTAGCGCTGGGCCCGGCTGCGTTCGTGGAAGAATTCCCGGGTTTTCTGGCTGGCGCTGGTGGATTTACGCAGCAGCGCCAGAGTGACGCCGGCGCCGCCCCGGTTGGCCGGCGCGCTGTGAAACGCCAGCACCTGTTCAAACTGCTCCAGCCAGAACAGGACATAGCTCTTCAGTAGCGCCGGGCGCTCGCTGTGCTCGCCCTTGCCGTGGCTGATCAGCACGGTGCGCAGACCGTTTTGCTGGGATTCCTGAATAAACAGATAGACCCGGTCGCGGGCTTCCACCAGCCGCACGCGGTGCAGATCCAGACTGGCCTGGGGCTCGTACTTGCCCAGGCGCAGCTTGCGGTAGACGCCTTCCTGCACGCCGTTCTTTTTCAAACCGACAATGTCGTAGGGGCCGGCCTGTGGCACCTGGTCGGGCAGGGTCAGCGGGTTGGGGTCGCGGTCGGGGCGGGCCACCGCGGAAGCGCGGCGCAGGCGCTGGGTCAAGGTGGGCTCGCCGCGACGGAAGTCGCGCACCCGGTCGTCGTCCTTGAGAGGGGCCACCCCGGTCATTTCCTGACGGAATAAATCATCGTCGAAGTCGGCCATGGCCCCTCTCCTGGAAAGAAATCTCTGCTAGAAATCCTACCAAAACGACAGGAAAGTGACATCAATGGGCTGCCGTCCGGCCATCTGGCCGCCAAAATAGCTACGAAGCGGGAAGCGGGTTTTGTGCGAGCGGGCCTTGCCCGCGAAAGGGCGGCAAAGCCGGCCGGCGGGATTCCAGAGACCGTGCCGGGTGCTTCCCTTTCGCGGGCAGGGCCCGCTCCCACAAAGACCCGTCAGTGCGTGTCGCGCTGGGGTCGGGACCGTCCCGCGGGAGCCGTGTCGTCATCATCCAGGTGATGGCGCTGTTTCTTGGCTTCCCGTTTACGACGTTCCTTGTCGGCCCGCTCGTGTTCTTCCCGCCATTCCTGGGCGTCGTAGTCATCAAATTGGCGACGACTCATGTTCGGTACTCTCTATATCACAGTGGCTATGTCGCAATATCGATATCGCAATAAACTGAGTCTTATATAGCACCGAAAGCGGTCCCGGAGAAGGCCGCGTTGTTATTTAACGCGCGTAGGTTTCCTCCAGGTAGTCAAGAATGTGTCCGGACTCAAAGTGTTCTTCGCCGGTATTTGGATCAATCAGATAGGGAATCGCCACCCGGCCGGTGCGGGCCACCAGTTCCTGGCGGTGACGCTGGCTCGGCTGGTAGTCCATATCCAGCGCCGCGCGCACCTGTGGCAACAGCCAGTCCTGCCATTGATCCCGTCCGCACTGGCGCACCAGGAACGGCAGCTGCAGCTCGCACAGGCGCTCGCGTACCAGCCGCGCGAACGGGCTGGCCTCGAAGGAATAGAGAATCAGCGGCTGTTTGGCCACGTCGCTGTCCTGGCTGCGCAAACCGCGCCCGCCGCGCGGCACCGAGGCGGCGAAGGAGCTGGCCGTGCGCAAGGTGCGCAGACGCCAGGCGGCGGGCGCCGGGCGGCCGCCGTACTCGCGGTACAGGTAATCAATAATATCGGCGGATTCGTACAGGTCCACGCCGGTGTTGGGGTCCATCAGATAAGGGAACATCTGCTTGCCACCGAGCCTTTCCACCAGCGGCCGGTAGCGGTCGCCGCCCTTGGGGCAGGGGTAGATCAGCACGTCCAGGTCCAGGTCGGTGAGCGCTTCGCGGACCAGGCGGCAGAACGGGCAGCCCTCCATGTCGTAAAGCTCCAATGGCTCGGCGGGTTGCCGGCCGGCGGGACGGGTGGCGATGCCACGGCCTTGCTGGGCCAGCGTGGAGGCCAGGGAACGGGCGACGTCCAGGGTGCGGGGCAGGGGTGAAGACATGGGTAACTCCTTGATCGGTTGACGCTACGCTAGGGCCTGCCGGCGGAGCCCGCAATGGCCGTGCCGCCGCCGGCGCGGGCGTTATCGGAAAGGGCGTGTCCTTTCCGCTCAGGGCCGTTGAGCACTCCTGTCATTGTTGAGGCGGCGCCGGTGGGGCACTCTGAGCGCCTGATTTTCACAGGAGCCGGCGCTCCCGATCCACGGGCGCCGCCGGCATTGGCCCAAGGCGAGAGGAAGGTTACATGACCGAAGCCTATATTTATGACGCTATCCGTACCCCGCGTGGCCGGGGTAAGCGGGACGGCTCCCTGCACACCGTTAAACCGCTGGACCTGGTGGTTGGCCTGATCGACGAAGTTCGCGGCCGTTTCCCCGACATGGACGTGAACCGCATCGACGACGTGCTGCTCGGCGTGGTCACTCCGGTGGGCGACCAGGGCGCCTGCATCGCCAAGACCGCCGCCTTGGCCGCCGGTCTGCCCGATACCGTGGCCGGTTACCAGCTCAACCGTTTCTGCGCCTCTGGTCTGGAAGCGGTGAACACCGGTGCCCAGAAAGTCGCCTCCGGGTGGGACGATCTGATTCTCGCCGGTGGCGTGGAAGCCATGAGCCGCATTCCGATGGGCTCCGACGGCGGCGCCTGGGCCATGGACCCGATCACCAACTATGAAACCGGCTTCGTGCCGCAGGGCATCGGCGCCGATCTGATCGCCACCATCGAGGGCTTTTCCCGCCGCGACGTGGACGAGTTCGCCGCGGAATCCCAGGCCCGTGCCGCCAGCGCCTGGGAAAAAGGCTACTTCCAGCGCTCCGTGGTACCGGTCAAGGACCGCAACGGCATGACCGTGCTGGACCGCGACGAGCACGTGCGCGCCGGCACCACCGCCGATGTGCTGGGCAACCTCAATCCGTCCTTCGAAGTGATGGGCGAAATGGGCGGCTTCGACGCCGTGGCCCTGCAGAAATACCACCACGTGGAGAAGATCAACCACGTGCACACCGGCGGTAACTCCTCCGGCATCGTCGACGGCGCCGCCCTGGTGGTGCTGGGCAACGAGCAGGTGGGCAAGGACTACGGCATGAAGCCGCGCGGGCGCATCGTCGCCACCGCGATCAGCGGCGCCGACGCCACCATCATGCTCACCGGCCCGGCCCCGGCCTGCCGTAAGGTGCTTAAGAAAGCCGGCATGACCGTGGATCAAATGGATCTGGTGGAAATCAACGAAGCCTTCGCCTCCGTGGCGATGCGTTTCATGCGCGACATGGGCCTCGACCACGACAAGGTCAACGTCAACGGCGGCGCCATCGCCATGGGCCACCCGCTGGGCGCCACCGGCGCGATGATCCTGGGCACCGCGCTCGACGAACTGGAACGCCGTGATAAGAAATTCGCCCTGTGCACCCTGTGCGTGGGCGGCGGCATGGGCATCGCCACCATTATCGAGCGTCTGTAAACCCAACGGATTCGGAGACAGAATATGAGTGAAGCAACCATCCGCTGGGAACAGGACGCGGATAACATCGTTACCCTGATCCTGGACGATCCCCAGCAGTCCGCCAACACCATGAACGAGCGCTACATGCGTTCCATGGAAGAGATGGTCGCCCGTCTGGAAAAAGAAAAAGACCAGATCGCCGGCGTCATCGTGACCTCCGCGAAAAGTACCTTTTTCGCCGGCGGCGACCTCAACGACCTGATCAAAGTGACCCCGGAGCACGCCGCCGAATTCGCCAAGGGCGTGGAAGCCGGCAAGGCGCAACTGCGTCGCCTGGAAACCCTCGGCAAGCCGGTGGTCGCGGCGCTCAACGGCACCGCCCTGGGTGGCGGTCTGGAAATCGCGCTGGCCTGTCACCGTCGTATCGCGCTGAACAACCCGAAAGCGCAATTCGGCTTCCCGGAAGTCAGCCTGGGCCTGCTGCCCGGTGCCGGCGGCGTGGTGCGCAGCGTGCGCATGCTGGGCATCCAGAACGCGCTGATGCAGGTATTGATGCAGGGCCAGCGGCTGAAAGTGGAAAAGGCCAAATCCGTGGGCCTCATCGACGAGGTGGTGGACAGCCAGGAACAGATGCTGGCCAACGCCCGCGAGTGGATCAAAGCCAACCCCAAGTCCAAGCAACCCTGGGACGAAAAGGGCTACAAGATCCCCGGCGGCACCCCCAGCACTCCCGCCATGGCGCAGAACCTGCCGGCATTCCCGGCCAACCTGCGCAAGCAGCTGAAAGGCGCCAACTACCCGGCACCGCGCAACATCATGGCGGCCGCCGTGGAAGGCGCCCAGGTGAGCTTCGACGACGCCCTCACCATCGAAGGCCGTTACTTCGTGGAACTGGCCTGCGGCCAGGTTTCCAAGAACATGATCACCGCCTTCTTCTTTAACCTGCAGGCGATCAACGCCGGCGCCAGCCGTCCCAACGACGTGCCCAAGTACAAGGCCGAAAAAGTGGCGGTGCTGGGCGCGGGCATGATGGGCGCGGGCATCGCCTACGTCACCGCGCGCTCCGGCGCCCAGGTGGTGCTCAAGGATATTTCCGCCGAGAACGCGGAGAAGGGCAAGGCGTACTCCGCCAAGCTGCTCGACAAGGAAGTGTCCAAGGGCAAGATGAGCAAAGAGAAGAAAGAAGAAATTCTCGCGCGCATCACCCCCACCGCCGATCCGGCGGACCTGGAAGGCGTGGACTTTATCGTCGAAGCCGTGTTCGAGAACACCGAGCTCAAGCACAAGGTGTTCCAGGAAGTGGAAGATGTGGTCAAACCCGATGCGGTACTGGGTTCCAACACGTCGACCCTGCCGATTACCGGCCTGGCCGAAGGCGTGAAAAAGCAGGAAAACTTCATCGGTATCCACTTCTTCAGCCCGGTGGAAAAAATGCCGCTGGTGGAAATTATCCGTGGTGAAAACACCAGTGATGAAGTGCTCGCCAAGGTGTTCGACTACACCCTGCAGATCAAGAAGACGCCGATCGTGGTCAACGATTCCCGTGGTTTCTTCACCAGCCGCGTGATCGGTACCTTCATCAACGAAGCCATCGCCATGGTCGGCGAAGGCCAGAACGCCAACTCCATCGAGCAGGCCGCCACCCAGGCCGGCTACCCGGTGGGTGCGCTCAAGCTGATCGACGAAATCAACATGAAGCTGTCGTTGAAAATCGCCGATGAGTACAAAGAAGCGGCCAGCAAAGGCGAAGGCGCTGGCCAGGCCCATCCCGCCCTGGCGGTGATGGAGAAAATGGTTCGCGAACTGGACCGCCCCGGCAAGCTGGACGGCAAGGGCTTCTACGAGTATCCGGAAAACGGCAAGGCGCACATCTGGCCGGGCCTGAAAGAACAGTTCGGAGAAAACGAAGCGATTCCGTTCCAGGACATGCAGGAACGCATGCTGTTCGCCGAAGCCATCGAAACCGTGAAGTGCTTCGACGAAGGCGTGATCGAATCGGTGGGCGACACCAACATCGGTTCCATCTTCGGCATCGGCTTCCCGGCCTGGACCGGCGGCGTGGTTCAGTACATGAACCAGTACGACGGCGGCCTGCGCGGCTTCGTGGCCCGTGCCCAGGCACTGGCCGACACCTACGGCGAGCGGTTTGCCCCGCCCAAGTCGTTGGTGGAAAAAGCCGAGAAAGGCGAAATCTTCAAGTAAGCCAACCCGGCGGCATCGGCCACTTTCGGTGCCGCCGTTTCAGTCCTGTTCTGTATTCTTCGGCCCTGCCTTTTGGTGGGGCTTTTTTGTGGCCGGCAATTTTGTCTGGCCTTGTGGGAGCGGGCCCAGCCCGCGAAAGGGTGGCGCCAGCCACCCGGCGGGATACCAGAGACTTTATTGGTGTTCCGCTTTACAGGCCTCTGGGATCCTGCCGGCCGGCGTTGCCGGCCTTTCGCGGGCGGGCCCGCTCCCACAGTGTTCATCAGCCAGGTGGGTGACCACATGTTCGGCGTCTTCGGCGATGGCGTAGATGCGCCCGGAGCCCCAGGTGTGTAGCCAGGGCAGGCCGAGGAAGTAGAGGCCGGGGCTGGCGGTGACGCCGCGCTCGTGCTTCGGGTAGCCGCTGTCGTCGAAGGCCGCGGGCACTTGCACCCAACTGAAATCCGGCGCGTAACCGATGCACCAGATCACCGTGGTGATGTCGGTGGTTTCCAGGTCCAGGCTGCGCGGGTGATCCGGCGCCGGCGTCCAGGCCGGCTCGTAGGGCGCTTCCGCCGGCGCCTCGATATGGTGTCGGGCGATGTGTTCGTCGATGCTGGCCTTGATACGGGCGTTGGTGGCGTCGGCGTTGTCGAGATTTTCCGTCAGGTCGTCGCCGAAGCGCACGCGGTTGCCGACCAGGTCTTCCAGGCGCCCGTACAGGCGCATACCTTCCAGGGCGAAGCGGCGCAGGTCGATGTCGCGGCCGCCGTCACGCCCGGTGACGTAATGGTTGGCCTTGGCTTTGACCTGATCCTCGCTGAGGTGCTCGCGCACCGGAATGCGGTAGTGGCCCATGTCGTCCAGCCAGGCGACCACGTCGCGGCCCCGGTAAAAGCGTGACACCCGCGGGGCCGGGCCCACCGCCAGATGCACCTCGCGGCCCGCCAGATGCAGGTCCTCGGCGATCTGGCAGCCGGACTGGCCGGTGCCCACCACCAGCACCGGGCCGTCGGGCAGGGCGTCCGGGTTGCGGTAGGCGGAGGCGTCCAGCTGAACCACCCGGTCTGGCAGCGCGGCCGCGCAGGGCGGCACCTTGGGCTGGTGATAGACGCTGACCGCCATGATCACCCGGTCGGCGCTCAGCTCGCCCCGGTCGGTGCGCAGCCGGTAGCCGCCGCCGGATCGCGGTGTTACCTGTTGCACGGTGACGCCTTCGCGCAGCGGCGGCTCGAAGTCGGCCCGGAAGCGCTCCATCCAGGCGACGATCTGGTCCTTGACCATGAAGCCGTGCGGGTCGTCGCCGTCATAGGGGTGGCCGGGCAGCTGGCACTGCCAGTTCGGCGTGACCAGGGAAAAGCTGTCCCAGCGTTCGTTTTTCCAGGCGTGGAAGGCCTGGTGCTTTTCCAGCACCAGGTGATCGATGTCGTGGTGGCAAAGCCAGTAACTGGCGGAGAGGCCGGCCTGGCCGCCGCCCACCACGATCACCGGGTAGTGCTGTCCTGCGAAAAAGGGGGTGGTCATGGAGCCTCCTTTCATCGAATACGTGTCAGCGAATGCGGGTGACGGTGACGCGGGCGTCGTCGACGCTGGCGAACTGCCGGCCCCGGGTTTCGATGGCCAGCAGTTGGGTTTCCGCGCTGCTGCAGCGGAAGCCGAACTTCTGCTCCACCCGGTCGGCGGCCAGGGTCAGCGCCTCGCGGCTGAGACGCAGGAACTCGCTGAGCGGGTAGGCCTCGCCGCTGCGCAGGTAGTCGTGGATCACCGTGGACGGCGAATAGCAGTGGCTTTCGCTGTGGTCCGGCCAGCGGACGTCAAAATGCACTTCGGGCATGGTGCGCTCCGGGGTTTGGGTTAACAGTCGGGGACAAGGCCCGGGCACCGATAAAGGGCGTCCGGTTCAGGTCCCAAAACAGGCCGGCCTCTTCCTCCAGAGAGAGGCTGAGCCGGTGACCGGGATGGACCTGACCAACGCTGGCGATGGCCAGGTCGCGCTGGCGGAACAGGCGGGTGACCGCCTCGCGGTGGGCGTCGGGCACCGCCAGCACGAAGCCGTAACTGGGGAAGGTGCTCAGCCAGCGCTCCAGGGGCACATCGGCGGGGCGGGGCAGGGCGTCCAGTTCCAGGTGACCGCCCACGCCGGAGCACTCGAGCAGCATCAGGGTGGTGCCCACGAAGCTGGCCATGCTGATGTCCTTGGCGGCGCGGCACAGGCCGCGCTCGGCGATCAGGGGCAGCAGCTCCAGGTCGCCGCGTAGCCGTTCGCCGGGGGCGTCGCTGCTGGCGTCCCAGTTGTGGCTGTCGGGCTCGTCGGGGGCCGCCGGCCGATAGGCGCCGCGCAGATCGCAGGCCACCATCAAATGGTCGCCGGGCCGGGCATCGAAACTGGTGAGCAGCTTTTTGGCGCGGCCGATGATGGCCACCGACAACTGCGCCCGGTCGTTGTGGGCATTGCTGTGGCCGCCGACCAGCGGCACCTGGTACTTGTCGGCCGCCCGGCGCAGGCCGGCCATGATCGCGTCCGCCTGATCCGGGCCGGCGCTCCAGAGTGCGTCCACCACCGCCGTGGGCCGGCCGCCCATGGCGTAGATGTCGCTGACGTTGACCATCACCCCGCAATAACCGGCGAAATCCGGATCCCGGGCCACGAAGCCGTTGAGAAAGCCTTCAATGGCGAACAGCAGGTAGCCGTCGCCATCGGCCAGCGCGGCGCAGTCGTCGCCCACCGGCACGTCGCCGGGCCGCTGCTCCAGGTTGCGCAGCATCGGCGCGATGTCCTGTTTGTGCTGGAAGGCGGCGCTGTCGCGCAGCGCGTCCATCAAGGCGGTCAGGGTCACGATGCCCTCCTGCCCAGCGCCACCCGCGGCAGGATGCCGTCGGGCACCGGTGGGTAGTGCGCCAGATCAGCGCGCATCAGCACGTGCGGCCGACCATGCAGATCCAGGCCGCGCAGCGTGCGCCAGTGCAGGCTTTCGAACAGGGCCTGGTTGGCGGCCTGAACGGTGGCGAAAAAGGCGTTACAGCCGCGCGCATGGGCGCTGCCCACGGCCAGCCGGATCAGCGCGCTGCCCAGATGAGCGTCGCGCCGGTAGCCCGGCGCCACCGCCAGCCGGGAGCCGTACCAGATGCCGGGCCGGTCGCTGTGGATACGCACCGTGCCGACCACCTCGTCCGGGCCGCCGCCCAGGTAGGACAGCGCCACCAGGGTGCTGGCGTGGTCGTCCAGGGCATCCCGGTCGTGGTCCTGGAACAGGCCCTGCTCCTGGCAGAACACGCGGTGGCGCAGCGTGGCGGCGGCCCGCTGCTCCCAGGCCTGGTCCGCCACTTTCACCGCGTACTCCCGGGGGCGGAAGGGGGTCACCGGCTCAAGAATCATGACGCGCTCTCCAGATCCGCGGGGGCGTCCTCGAAGGTGGACAGCGACGAGCAGGCGCCGCAGCGTCCGCAGCCGGCTTTGATGTCACGGGAACGCAGGGCGCCGTCGCGCAGCATGCCCGCCAGCGGCTCCAGGATGCTGGCCATGTGGGCGGACGACGGCGACGGGTGGTTGGCCAGCGGCGTGCCGGAGATCGGCACGAACGGCACCACGAACGGGTAAACCCCAAGGTCGATCAACCGTCGGCAAAGCGCCAGGGTGGTTTCCGGGGTGTCGCCGAGTCCGGCCAGCAAATAGGTACTCACCTGGCCGCGCCCGAACACCGCTACCGCCTCGGCGAAGGCCTCCATGTACTGGTCCAGGCTCACCGAGGCCTTGCTGGGCATGATTCTCTCGCGCAGCGCCGGGGTGGCGATCTCCAGGTGCATGCCCAGGCTGGCCACGCCGCTGTCGCGCAGGCGGTGGAACCAGGCCGGGTCGTCCGGCGGTTCGCACTGCGCCTGGATCGGCAGGTCCACGGCGGCGGTGACGGCGGCGGCGCTGTCGCACAGTATGCGCGCGCCCCGGTCGCGCAGGTTGGGGGTGCCGGTGGTCATCACCATGTGTTTGACGCCGTCCAGGTCCACCGCCGCCCGCGCCACCTCGGCCAGTTGCGCCGGCGTCTTGTGGGCGATGGTGCGGCCCTCCTTGAGGGATTGCTCAATGGCGCAGAACTGGCAGGAGACCTTGCGGTTGTTATAGCGAATGCAGGTTTGCAGCACGGTGGTGGCGAGCACGTCCCGTCCGTGCAGGGTGGCGATGTGGGAATAGGGCACGCCGTCCTCGGTGCGCAGGTCGTAAAAGCGCGGTGTGGGCGTGAACGCCAGCCGAGCGATTTCGCGGCCGTCCTGGGACAGGGCGGCGGCGCCGTCGTGGCTGGCGGTACCCAGACTGTACGGCGACTGACCGGCGCCGGCGGTGTGCACGGGAATCATCACCACCCGGCCGTCGATATCCACCGCTTTGTGGTCCGACGGGCCGGCGCCGCCGCGCCGGCTGGGGGCGCCGTTGCCCGGGTTTTCCAGCCGCACGCCCCGGGTTTGCAGCTCATTGATGAGCTGTTCGGTGGACAACGCTTTGCTCGCGGTCATCGCTATCGCTCCTCTCGGGCGGAGATTGGAAAGTGGTCACGGTCGGCGCCTGGTCGTCCGGTTTCGGGACGTCGTGCCAGGTGGCGGCCGGGCGGCGGTCGATCATCAGGCTGAGCAGCTCCGGGCGGGCGTAATGGCCCACCGAATCCATCATCCGTTTGCGCTTGAGAATCAGGGCCATGTCCAGGTCGGCCACGCACAGGCCTTCGCCTTCGGTGATTGGCTCGCCCAGCACCTTGCCCTCCGGCGACACGATCATGGTCATGCAGCCGCCGCGCAGGGCCTTCTGCTGGGCCGGGTCGTCCGTGATCGATTCGATCTGGTGGTCTTCCAGCCAGCCGGTGGCGTTGACCACGAAACAGCCGGATTCGGCCGCGTGGTGGCGCATCGCCGCTTCGATCTGGTCGGCGAACACCTGGCCGACCATGGAGCCGGGAAACTGGGCGCAGTGAATTTCTTCGTGCTGGGTCATCAGCGCATAGCGGGCCAGCGGGTTGTAGTGCTCCCAGCAGGCCAGCGCGCCGATCCGGCCGACGCCGCTGTCCACCACCCGCAGGCCGCTGGCGTCGCCCTGGCCCCAGATCATCCGCTCGTGGTAGGTGGGGGTGATCTTGCGGCGTTTGAGCAGCAGGCGGCCGTCGCGGTCGAACACCACCTGGGTGTTGTAGAGGGTACCCCGGTCCCGCTCGTTGACGCCCAGGACCACCACCATCGAATGGCGGGCGGCGAGGGCGGCGACCCGGTCAAGCTCCGGGCCGGGCACCGTCACCGCTTGTTGATACAGGGCGAGGTGGTCCGCGCCGGAGAACGCCGGGGCGCGCACGAACGAAAAATACGGGTAGTAGGGCAGCAGAGTTTCCGGGAAGACGATCAGCGCCACGCTCCGCCCGGCGGCCTCCTCGATGGTGGCGCACACCTTGTCCAGCGTGCCCCCGGGGGTGCGCAGATCCGGCGCGATCTGCGCCGCCGCCGCCCGTACCGTGCCGGCTTCGTTCATGGCGCCGCTCCCTCAGGTGGTCCAGGTATCGAGGATGAAGGCGCCGTCGCGGCGGTGCAGCAGGACGATGTCGAGTACGTCCAGCGGATTGATTGGCCGTATGCCCTCAATCAATGACGGTTCGCCATGACCGTACAGCGCCTGCAGCGCGAACCGACAGGCGTATACCTTGCCGCCTTCCCCCATGAACTTGGTGATCTGGTTGTTCACCGCCATATGGCCGGGGAACGCCTCGTCGCCGAGGGTCGGGAAGCCGCGCTGCACGCCCAGGGTGACACCGGGGCCGTACAGCAGTACCGAGGTGTCGAACCCTTTGCGCTGCAACCGCGTGGCCTGCAACATGTTGACCAGCCCGATGGACCCTTCGAACGCGACCGTGTGGAAGGTCACCAGGGCTTTCTCCCCGGGTTCCGCCTTGACGTCCTCGAACACCTTTTCTTCGTAGTCGACGAAAAAATCGCCTTTCTGATGCGCTGCTTTCTCTACGGTGGGCATAACCGTCTCCCTATGCTTGTGAGGATGCTTTTGAGATGGATCGAAGGCGGCGCCCATGGGGCCACGCGCCGTAGCCGTTCAATTGCAATCAATATGCCAACCAATGGGTGAAATGATTGATTGGTCGGGTCCCTTGTGGCTCAATAGGCGGCGAATCCCGTGGTGCCGCGAGTAACTGGCCGGCGGGCAACCAATCAAAGCGCCGGACGGCGCCCTCCCGGATGAGCGACAGTGGTGCACGGGGTGGCTCCGATCAGTGCGAAAAGGCGCCGCCGTGCGGCGTGGCGTTTGCGTGGAGTGTGCCGATGACCTCTTCCCAGGAGGCCTGGCGACCGGTTCTCAAGAACAGCGGGCAGCCCGTCTATATTCGTATCGCCGACGCCATCGGCGATGACATTCTGGCCGGTCGGCTGGGGGTCGGTGAGCGCCTGCCACCGCTGCGTGATCTCGCCGAGACCCTGCAACTCAACTACGCCACCGTGTCACGCGGGTACGGCGAAGCGCAGCGCCGCGGTCTGATTTACTCGCGGGTCGGGCAGGGCTCTTTCGTATGCCGGCCGGGCAGCGCCAGCCGCCGCAGCGCCAGCGCCGACCGGGCGGTGGACATGACCATGAACCTGCCGCCGGAACCCCATGACCCGTTATTGCGCGAGCGGATGGAAGCCGGGTTACGGGCGTTGGGGCCGGACCTCCAGCCCTTGATGCGCTATCAGGAATTCGGCGGCTCCATGGAGGACCGCGAAGCGGCGGTGGCCTGGCTGGAACGCCGTCCGCTGAGCGTGGATGTCGACCGGGTGCTGGTGTGCCCCGGGGTGCAAAGCGCGTTGCTGGCGGTGCTGGGTAATCTGGCCCGGCCCGGCGATGTGGTGTTGTGCGAAGCGCTGACCTATCCGGGGTTGCGCGCCATCGCCGGGCAGTTGGGTCTGCGTCTGGTGGGGCTGCCGCTGGATGACGAGGGCATTGATTCGGGCGCGCTGGCGAAGCTGTGCGCGGAACACCATCCCAAGGCGTTGTATTGTAATCCGGTGCTGCTTAACCCGGCGGCGGTAACGCTCAGTGAAGAGCGCCGGCACCGGGTGGTGCAGATCGCCCGCCGCCATAATCTGCCGATTATCGAAGACGACGCCTACGGGCTGCTGCCCACCCACCGGCCGCCGGCCCTGGCGGCGCTGGCGCCGGAGCTGACCTACTACCTGTGCGGTTTCAGCAAGTCGTTGGGGGCCGGCCTGCGCATCGCCTATCTGGCGCTGCCCTCGGCCCGTTTGCGCTCGCGGCTGGCGGTAACCCTGCGCGCCACCACGGTGATGGCGTCGCCGATCACCGCGGCCCTGGCGTCCTGTTGGGTCCAGGACGGCACCGCCGACCTGGCGCTGACGCTGACCCGCCGCGAGTCCCAGGTGCGCCAGGAGCTGGTGGCCGAGATTCTTGCCGGCGCGGATTATCGGTCGCACCCGGAGGCGTTCCATGTCTGGCTGAGAATGCCGCCCGCCTGGAGCCGGGTGGCGTTCGCCGCCCGGCTGCGCGCCCAGGGCATCAATGTGGTGGTCAGCGATGCCTTCGCAGTGAACGGCAAGCCGCCGGAGGCGGTGCGGCTTTGTCTGGGCGGCCCCGCCAGCCGGCAGGATCTAAGCCATGCTTTGCATGTGATCGGCGACGCGCTGCAGCAGCCGGGCGCGGCCAGCGCCGGCTTCTTCTGAGGCGTCTGGCCTTTCGGAGGGCTGGTCAAAGCCGGCCCGATGCGGAATGCTTGGCGCTTGCCCGCATGGGATATAACAACAGGGGGATAATTGGAATGGCCGACCAGGACCAGGTGCGCACCCTGATGCAGGCGCCGTTTTTGCGGCTGCTGGGGGTGGAAGTGGACAGCATCGAACCGGGCAGGGTGGTATCGCGCCTGCTGGTGCGCGAGGAACTCAATCAGCAGAACGGCTATGTGCACGCCGGCGCGGTGGGCACCCTGGCGGACCATACCGCCGGCGCCGCCTGCGGCACGCTGCTGGACGACGGGCACATGCCGTTGACCGCCGAGTTCAAGGTCAACCTGCTGCGCCCGGCGCAGGGCGTGGCGCTGGTGTGCGAAGCGACGGTGCTGAAAATGGGCAAGACCCTGACGGTGGCGGAATCCGAGGTGTTCGCCGAGGACGGCCTTGGCGGTCGTAAGCTGATCGCCAAGGCCACCGTGACCCTGGCCATCGTGGCGGTGCGCTGATATGGCCGATCTGGAATTCTGGTTTGATTTCGCCAGCCCGTACGCCTATCTGGCGGCGGAGACCATCGAGCCGGCGGCCGCCGAGGCGGGCGTGCGGGTGCGCTGGAAGCCGTTCCTGCTGGGCCCGATTTTCAGCGAGCAGGGCTGGACCGATTCCCCCTTTAATCTGTACCCGGCGCGGGGCCGTTATCTGTGGTTGGATCTGCAGCGCGAGACCCGGCGTCTGGGGCTCGCCTGGCGGCGACCCGCGCGCTTTCCGTTCAACAGCACCCTGGCCACCAAAACCGCCACCTGGATCGATACCGAGTTCCGCTTGCCGGCGTACTGCCGGGCGGTGTTCCGGGCCGGTTTCGCCGAGCGCCGTGATCCGGCCACGCCGACGGTGATCGAGGAGTGCCTGCGCCAGGCCGGGCTGGACCGCGCGCCCCTGGAGCGGGCGCTGGCGGAGGGTGGCGGTGAGCGCACCCGGGCCGACGTCGCCCAGGCCCGCCAGCGGGACATTTTCGGCGCCCCGTCGTTCGTGGTGAACGGGGAATTGTTCTGGGGTAACGAGCGGCTCGGCGCGGCCCTGGAGCGCGCCTGGGTGGACTGATTCCCGGCTGGGCTAGTCGATCACTGTCCGGGCCGGGCGCGTCACGGCGCCGGACAGCAGAACGCGGATCACATCCTGTTGTTTATTCACGCCCATCTTCACGTACAGACTTTTCAGCTGGGAACGCACCGTGTCCACCACCACGCCCTGGCTCTCCGCGATCTGCTTCGGGGTTTGCCCGTTGGTGAGGGCCATGGCCACCCGCGCCTCGGCGGGGGTCAGGTCGTACAGCGCGTGCAGTGTGTCTAGGGAAAAATGAAAACGGGAAGCCGGATCGCACAGATACAGCGCCACATTGCCGCGGGCCATGTCGGCATGTTCGCCATACGGCGCGTTGAGTGTGGCGAGCACCACGTTGAGGGGCTGGTCCCGCTCTGGATGATGCAGCCCCAGGGCCAGGTCGTGGCGGTCGATGTCGGCCGGGTCCGCCAGGGCGAGATCGTCCAGCATGGCCTGCAGGCGCCGGTTTTCGTGGGCGAAGTGGGCCTGAGGGCGGCCGCCATTAAGCACCAGGCCGGGGTGACGTTTAAGCAGGCTGTCGGCCACCGGGTTACTGTAGAGCGCGGTGCCGTCCGGCCCCAGGATGATCAACCCCATGAGCACCCGGGACAGCGCCGCGTCAATGCTTTGCTGACGATGACGAAGCCGGTGGAATTCTTTGTGGATGCGCAACGCGCGGCTGAGATGAGGGTAAAGGCGGTTCAGGTCGCGGAGTTCGTCAGCGGAGAAGGCGTCCGCTTTGAAGGACCGGTGCAGCCCCAGGCCAACATGCCATTCGTCGTCGTTATAGATATTCATGACGGCGATATGGCCGATGTCGTGGGGGCGCAGAATCAAGCTGTAATAGAGCGGATGCTCGCGGCGAATAAGGCGGGATTCCACTAGCTGCCGGGCCTCGCCCAGGGGTTGGGCGCGCTGCAGCTTAAAGGTCTGGTCATGCTTGCCCATGCCCAGACGGTAGGACAGGCGTACCGCACCGGACAGGCCGTGGGCGCCGATCATGCCACGGGTGCCGGCGCCGTGATCTTCAATGAAGAGGGCGCCGGAGCGTGCCTGCATGTACTCACAAAGCCGGGTGATGGCGGCGTTCCAGTGACCGGGGTTAAACGATGCCTCGTAGATCTCCCCGATCAGATCGAGCATTTTGTCCATTGCGGTGGGGCCTTGTTCCGGCCCGCTCGTGGCTTTCCCCATGAAGCGCACGACCGCGGACCGTCGGCAAATCAATATAGAGGATGGTTTTAGGAAAGTGAACCGGCCTCGGGGCGTGGGAGCAGCCCCCAACGCTGCCACCAGGGCAGTGGGGTGGTGTTCGGCGCCGCCGGCCGTGCCGGGCCAAGGGTGGCCGGGTTGCTCAGGTAGCCGAGCACCAGGCGGGCCACGTCCACACGCGGTTGGTAGTGCAGGAACAGGCCGCCGACGGTGCCGAACACCCGGGCCAGCATGACGAATTCCGCCGGAATTTTTTCCACCGGGTCGTCGCCCATGCGAATCAACAACTCGCGCACCTGGGCCATGAGCTGCTCGGCGCTGGGCCATTCCGTGCCGCCGTCGCCGGGCGTGAGCATGGCGTCGCGCAACTGGTCGAGCAAGGCGTCGGTGAAGGCCAGCAAGGTATCCGGGTTGCCGCTGCGGGTGACGAAGCCGAGTTCATTGAGGGTTTCGGCGATCACTTGCCGCTCGCCGACGATGGCCGCTTGCAGCACTCGGAAATAGCCGCGCCGGAAGCTTTCGGGCAGGGTCATGGTGCAACCGAAATCCAACACCACCAAGCGCCGGCCGTCGTCCACCATCAGGTTGCCGGGGTGCGGATCAGCCTGGAACACGCCGCCCACCAGGACCTGGTGGAACCAGGCATCCAGCAGCGTATGCAGCGCGTCGGCGATGGCCTCTTCGTTGCCCTGTTGCCGGTACTCGTCGAGCACCGTGGTCAGTTTGCGGCCGTGGATGAATTCACTGGTCAGGACCCGGCCGCCGCAGAGCGTGTCCACGGTGGCGGGCACCGTGACAGCGGGCTTATCGGCCAGCAGGGCACGTACTTCGCGCATGGCGCGGGCTTCGCCCCGATAGTCCAGCTCGTCGCGGACGGTACGCTGGATCTCGCCGATAATGGTGTCGAAATCCATCGGCGGCAGGGCGCCACGCACGCTGTCGATGAACACCTTCAACAGCGTCATATCCAGTTCGATCACCTCATCCAGGCCGGGCCGCTGGATTTTTACCGCCACCTCGCGGCCGTCCGCCAGCCGGGCCCGGTGCACCTGGCCGATGCTGGCGGCGGCCAGCGGCTGCGGATCGAAGCTCTGGAACAGTTCTTCCAGAGGCGTACCGAATTCCTCCTCGATGACGGCGCGCACCGCCTCGAAGGTTTCCGGGCGGGCCTGGTCCTGCAGCTGGGCCAGTTCTTCCACCCAGGCGGCGGGCAGCAGGTCCGGGCGGCTGGACAGGATTTGCCCGATCTTGAGGAAGGCACCGCCCTGTTCCAGGGAGGTTTTGCGGAAGCGCCGCGCGTTCTTGCGGTGCAAAGCGGTCAGCGCCGCCTGTTGCATGCCGGAGGGCAGAAACGCTGAACGGGTGCCCCAAAGCCGGTAGCTGGCGACCACCCGGGTGAGCATCCAGCCGGTCACCGACAGGCGTTTGAGGCGGGCCGGCCAGCGCTTTGCCTCGCGGGCCAGTTCCTGGCATTCGCCGGCCACATCGCCGGCACCGCTTTCGATGGCGCGCCAGGCGGCCAGCCCCTGCTGGGCCAGCTCGCGGCCCTGCCAGGCGGTACGTTCGATGGCTTTCAGCGTGCCCTCCATCACCGCCAGCCAGGCGCGCAGACCGCTGTCCTGCTGGTGGCCGCTGAAGGCTTTCAGCGCCGGCCAGTTGCGGTCGTGGCGCTCGACGTCGTCGGTCTCGACGGCTTTCCGGGTCACGGTCATACGGATACCCCTTGTCATTTAATGTATTACAAAATAGGGCAGTCCGGGGCGTCTGACAATGGCGATGTGAACACTTGTTACAAAATTACCCGGCGGGGTCGTTGTCGAGGCAGCCCTGGCACAGCCACACCACTGGGGCGGCGGGCTCCGTGGTCAGCCCGCGCAGCGCCTTCTGCCCACGGGAGAGGGAGGTACCGCATTGGGTGCACTGGGTGGTTTTGTTGACGATCACTTCCTGCCAGGCGTCGACGGCGTCGAGCAGGGCACGGGCCACGGTGCCGCCCTGGTCGGCGGGCACGAAGGTGGCCGGCGCGCGGGCCTGGCCCTTGGCGGCGGAGGCCAGGCGGCGCGCGTCGCGGGCCACGTTATCCACCAGTTGCGAGGAATCGGCGACGATGCCGTCCACCAGCCGGAAGCTGTCTTCCAGCACATTACGGATCAGGTGGGACACCGTTACCCGCTCGCGCTCGGCGGCGTGGCGCAGGCTGTCTTCCAGGTCCTGGGGTACGCGGGTCTGGATCACCCGGTCCTTGCGTTCGCTTTCCGGCGCCGGGCGTCTTCCACGGCGGGTTTTTCGCGGCTTGTCGGTCATGGTGGTCGGTCACGGCGTGTTGGTTCAGGTCACGACAACGTACTACAAAAAATCTTGTCATGCTTTAGCGGGGCTGCTTAAAGGTGTTCGGGGTCGTCGAGGAGCTGTTCGGCGCGGGCCAGGATGGCCTCCCGTTTGGGTGCCGCCATGCGTTCCCAGGCTTTGTAGATCATGCTCATGCGCGGGTGCTTCTCGAAGCGCCCGCGGTGGCGATGGATGAAATGCCAGTAGAGGCTGTTGAACGGGCAGCTGTTGTCCTCCTCGGCGCTGCTGACCTTGTAGGGGCAATCGCCGCAGTAATTGGACATGCGCTGGATGTACTTGCCGCTGGCGGCGTAGGGCTTGGAGCCCAGATAGCCGCCGTCGGCGTGCATCACCATGCCCAGGGTGTTGGGCAGTTCCACCCATTCGTAGGCGTCCGCGTAGACCGCCAGATACCATTCGTGGATCTGCTTCACCTCCACGCCCAGTAGCAGCGCCAGGTTGCCGGTGACCATCAGTCTTTGGATGTGATGGGCGTAGGCGTGCTCGCGGGTGGCGCGCACGGATTCGGCGACACAGCGCATGCGGGTTTCGCCGCTCCAGTAGAACCAGGGCAGGTCGCGGTGGCTGGCCAGCCGGTTCTCTTCCAGGTAGCCGGGCATCAGCAGCCAGTACAGGCCGCGCACGTATTCGCGCCAGCCCAGTATCTGGCGGATAAAGCCCTCCACCGCGTTGAGCGGCGCCTGGCCCTGCAGATAGCGCTGTTCGGCGGCCTCGCACACCGCCAGGGGGTCGAGCAGGCCGGCGTTGATGTACTGGCTGAGCACGCTGTGGAAGAGAAAGTCGTCGCCGCTGTCCATGGCGTCCTGGTAATCGCCGAAGTGGGGCAGGGCGTGCTCCAGAAAGTGGTTCAGCGCGTCCTGGGCCTGTTCTTCGGTGACCGCGAACCAGAACGGTTGCAGGTCGCCGAAGCGGTCGGGGAAGCGGGCTCCCACCAGGTCGAGCACGTCCCGGGTGGTGGCGTCGGGGGGGAAGCGCTTGGGGCCCGGGGGCGGGGTTTCGCCGTCGAAGCGCTTGCGGTTTTCCTTATCGAAGTTCCAGCGGCCACCCCGCGGCTGGCCGTCCGCCTCCATCAGCAGGCCGGTGGCGCGGCGCATGGTGCGGTAGAAGTATTCCATGCGCGGTTGCTTGCGGCCCTCGGCCCAGTCGCGGAACGCGTTCGAGGTGCAAAGGAAGCGCCGGTCATCAAGAATGCGCACCGCACAACCGAGCTTTTGCGGCCACTGCCGCTTCATGGCGTCGAGCAGGCGCCACTCGCCGGGGGCGGTGACCAGTAGCTGGCGGGCGCCGCTGGCCCGGCGGCTGGCAAGCAGGGCGTCGGTGAGCTCCTGATGGTCCTGGTCCAGGGTATAGTAGTCCACCCGCCAGCCGGCCTGGCGCAGGCGCTCGGCGAAATGGCGCATGGCGGCGAACAGAAACGCGATCTTCTTGCGGTGGTGGGGCACGTAGTCGCATTCGCCCGCCACTTCCGCCATCACCACCCGGTCGCGGGCCGGGTCGCCCTCGGCGAGGCTGCTGATAGCGGTGCTGAGCTGGTCGCCGAGAATCAGTATCAGGCGGGGTGCGGCCATGGCGGTGGTCCTTGAGCGATGGGTTGCGTCACCCAGGGTAGCGCCGGGCGATGAAGCCGGGGTCAAAAGTATTTATCATGGGGCGCTTGCCCGAGGGGGGCAGGGCACGTGACGTTTCAGGATGGCCAATGATTCAGCGAAGAACGATCAACGTACAGCGGGTGGTGAAGGTGCTGCAGGGCGCCGCCCGTGGTGGCGTGAGCATTCCCGCGCTGCTTGACCAGTGCGGCATCGAGCGGCGCGTGCTGGAGGAGCCGGATGCGCGCATCGAGCGTGATACCTTTATCCGGTTGATGTTGCTGGTCATGGAGCAGACCCAGGATGAGTTCCTGGGCTTCGGCCAGGGCCGCAAGTCCAAGCCCGGCACCTTTTCGATGATGGCCCACGCGGTGGTTAACTGCCCCAACCTGGAAGCGGCGGTGGACCGGGGCATCCGTTTCTACAGCCTGTTCAATCTGAGCATGGACAGCCGCCTGCTGCGTGACGGGGAACAGGCCTGCCTGGCGGTGCGGGTGGACCGACGGCTGGATTTCCGCGATGTGATCATCGAGGCGATGCTGTTTCTGTCGCTGCGTTTCATGAGCTGGCTGGTGGGCAAGGCGGTGGAGCCGCAGGCGGTGTATCTGGATTACGAACCGGTGCGCGAGGACGACGAATACCGGTTTATGTTCGATTGCCCCACCCACTACAACAGCGAGGTGAACCAGGTGGTGTTCCCGGCCTGGTTCCTTGATCTGCCGCTGGTGCAGAACGAACTGTCGCTGTCCAAGTTCCTGCGCGACTCGCTGGCGCAATTGTTCGACGGCAACGTTCATAACGTGGGCCTGCCGGCGCAGATCCGCGCGATTATTTCCAACGAGTACGGCAACCACTTTCCTGACTTCGGCGAGATCTGCGAAAAGCTCGGCATGACGCCACAGACCCTGCGTCGCCGTCTCAAGGAAGGCAACACCAGCTATCAGGAAATCAAGGATTCGATCCGCAAGGACGCCTCGGTGTATTACCTTTCCAAACCGGAATTGAGCATCGACGAAATCGCATTGCTGATGGGTTTCAGCGAGGCCAGCTCTTTCCATCGGGCGTTCAAGAAGTGGACCGGTCAGACCCCGTCCGCCTACCGGCGCGACCATTTCGGCAATCCGCACGGAGACCTCCATGAACCCCGCTGAAAAACCCGAGGACGCGGCCACCGCCCGCCTGCTGGTGACCTGTCCGGATCAACCCGGCATCATCAGCGCGGTGTCCACCTTCCTGTACAACCACGGCGCCAACATCACCGACCTGGATCAGCATTCCAGCGATCATCAGGACGGCACTTTCTTTCTGCGTCTGGAATTCCAGACGCCGGGCCTGGATTGCAGCCACGAAGCCCTGGAAAACAATTTCCGCAATCGCGTCGCCACCCGCTATGGCATGCAGTGGCACATCAGCTACGCCGCCGATAAAAAGCGCATGGCGGTGCTGGTGTCCCGCCACGACCATGTGATCATGGATCTGTTGTGGCGGGTGTCGCGGGGCGATCTGCCGGCGGTGATTCCGATGGTGATCAGCAACCACGACGACCTGCGCGGCGAAGTGGAGCGCTTCGGGATTCCCTATCACCACATTCCGGTCACCCGGGACAATAAGGAAGAGGCGGAAGCCCAGGCGCTGGAATTGCTGGAAGGGCAGGTGGACGTGATCGTGCTGGCCCGTTACATGCAGATTCTCAGCCCCACCTTCGTGGCCCGGCACCCGCATCGGATCATCAATATTCACCACTCGTTTCTGCCCGCCTTCGTCGGCGCCAACCCCTACCAGCAGGCCCACGACCGGGGCGTCAAGCTGATCGGCGCCACCAGCCATTACGTCACCGAGGATCTGGACCAGGGGCCGATCATCGAACAGAACGTGCAGCGCGTCTCGCACCGCCATTCGGCGGCGGAGCTGCGCGGTCTGGGCCAGGACGTGGAGCGCCAGGTGATGCTGCGCGCGGTGCGCTGGCACCTGGAAGACCGGGTCATCGTCGACGGGAACAAGACAGTGGTGTTCGTTAAGTAACGAACACCACTGTCAGTGAATAGTTAATAGTGAACAGTTAACAGCTGGCGGCTCCGCAGCCGGGTTTTTTCGCTATTAACTATTCACTGTTAACTATTAACTCTTCACCACTAGTTGTCGTTTTATGGAGACTTTTCTGGCGTTGTGTCGGCCGGGGTTCGAGTCGGATCTGGCCGCGGAATTCACCGAGCGCGCCGCCGACCTGGGCGTGGCCGGTTACCCGCGTGCGGACAAGAACAAGGGCTATGTGCTCTGGCACAGCCAGCAGGGCACCGCCATGCCGCTGATGGACTCGGGGCTGGTGTTCGCGCGCAGCCTCTATCCGTGTCCGGATCGTTTTGACGATCTGCCGGACACCGACCGCATTGGCGCCCTGTGGCCGTCGCTACGCGCGCTGGGCCCGTTCAGCGAGCTTTATCTGGAGCATGCGGACAGCAACGACGGCCGCGAGTTGGCCCGTTTTCTGCGCGGCTTCCGTAAAGCGCTGGAGCCCCGCTTGCGCAAGGACGGTCTGCTGCGCGCCAACGCACGGCAGCGGCTGCATTTGTTTTTCGATGATTCCCGCAACGGCTTGATCGGCGTGAGCCCGGCGGCGTTGCCGTTGCCGGAGAGCGGCCTGATGCGCTTGCGGCTGTCGCCGGAGGCGCCCAGCCGTTCGGCGCTAAAGCTGGAAGAGGCGCTGTTGCGCTTTTGTGGTCGGGGCCGGCCGCCGGGGCTGCACACGGCCGTGGATCTGGGCGCGGCGCCCGGCGGCTGGAGCTGGCATCTGGCGCGGCTCGGCATCAAGGTCACCGGCGTCGACCACGGCCGGCTGGACGCACGCCTGATGGACGAATACCCGGTGCGCCATGTGGCCGGCGACGCTTTCACCTGGCGCCCGGAGCGCCCGGTGGATCTGGTGGTCTGTGACGTGGTGGATAAGCCGGCGCGTACCCTGGCGCTGATGCAGAAATGGCTGCAGCAGGGCTGGGCCCGTGCCGCCCTGTTCAATCTCAAGCTGCCGATGGCACGCCGCTACCGGGAGACGGCGACGCTGCTGGAGCGTTTGCAGGAGGGGCTGGCGCGTCAGCACCCGGACGCCCGTATCCAGGCCGCTCACCTCTACCATGACCGCGAGGAAATCACCATCTGGGTGGATGCCCGCGATGGCTGAAGCGCGGCGGCCGGCGCTGCCGGTGCTGCTCGGCACCCTGGCGGTGCTGTATTTCCTGCAGGGCCTGCCCGCCGGTCTGCTGGCCAAGGCGGTGCCGTCCCTGGCGCGCGAAAGCGGCCTGTCCCGGGAGTGGATCGGTCTGCTGGGTCTGGCCGCCGCGCCCTGGGCGCTGAAGTTCCTGTGGGCGCCCTGGGTGGACCGGCTTGGGCGGGGCCGTCCCGGTCATCGCAAGCGCTGGGTGGTCGGTTGTCAGGCGCTGGTGGTGCTCATCCTGCTGCTGCTTTCGTTTACCGAGCGGGCGGTCTGGTTCGCCGATGCCTTTCCTCTGCTGTTATTGCTGCTGTTGCTGCTGAATACCGCCAGCGCCACCCAGGATATCGCCGCCGATGGCCTGGCCGTGCGGTTGCTGCGCCCGGAGTGGCGGGGGCCGGGTAACAGCGTGCAAGTACTGGGTTATAAAGTCGGCCTGATTCTCAGCGGCGCCCTGTTGCTAATGGCCAACGATTGGATCGGCTGGCGTGCCAGCCTGTGGTTGCTGGCGGCGACGGTGGCGCTGTTGCTGATACCGGTGGCGTTGTTCCGGGAGCCGTTGGAGCCGGCGCCGTCGAGCCCGACGGCGCCGGAACGGGCATCGCGCCACTGGTGGTGGCGCCAGTGGCGCGGCTTCTGGCGGCGTCCCGGTCTGCTGTTGTGGGTGGTGATTCTGCTCGGCTATAAGGTCGGTGACGGCTTCGGCACGCGCATGATCAAGCCGTTTCTGGTGGACGAGGGCTGGAGTCAGGCGGCCATCGGCCGGTTGGATCTGGTGGCGTCCCTGACCGGGCTGCTGGCGGCGGCGCTGGCCGGTCTGCTGATGCTGCGGCTGAGCCGCAAGGCGGCGCTGGTCGGTTTCGGTCTGCTGCAGGCGCTGGCGTTCGTCGGCTGGTGGGCGGTGGCCGCCGGCGCGGCGGGCTGGATCTGGCCGGTGGCGCTGTTCGAGCAGTTCGCGGACGGCCTCTCCACGGTGGCCCTGTTCGTGGTGATGATGGACTACTGCCGTCGCGACCGGGAGGGCGGTGATTATACCCTGCAGGCGTCGGTGTATCTGATGGCGGTGGGGCTATTCACGCTGGGCAGCGGTTTCAGCGCCTCGGCGCTGGGCTACGCCGGCCATTTCCTGCTTGCGGCGGGCCTTGGCGGCTTGGTTATAATAGCGGCCCTTTTCTGGCGCCCGCCGCCGCAACGACTGGGCTGACCGCATTGCTATGACCGACACCCCGCGCGCTGAACACCACCTCGACGCCACCGGCCTGGTTTGCCCGGAACCGGTGATGCTGCTGCACGGCAAGGTGCGCGACATGGGCGCCGGCGAGGTGCTGGAAGTGCGCGCCACCGACCCGTCCACCGAGCGCGACATCCCCAAGTTCTGCCAGTTTCTCGGCCACACTCTCCTTGAACATCGCCAGCAGGGCGATCTGTTCCTCTACTGGATAGAGAAAAAGCGCCCCTGAAGCGCCGCTACACTCGGTAACGTCATTTTCATTTCCGCTGTGTCATTTTGGGCTTGTTGGGGGCCTTTGGCCCGTTTTTCCCATTGCGACAAGGAAAACAATAATGACTGGATTTACCGCTTTGCTGATCTTCGTGATTCTGAGTTTGGTGCTGGCGATGACCTATGCGGGCTACCGAGTGCCGCAGATTTTCCTGGGTAAGAAAAGTGCGAATCATTGGGAGCGCAATCAACCGGTGGATGATCCCGCCTTTCTGGTGCGTGCCAAGGGCGCTCATCTGAACTGTCTGGAAAACCTGCCGCTGTTCGCGGCCCTGGTGCTGACCGCCGCGGCCACGGGGCAGAGCGCCGTGGTTGACGGCCTTGCCGGTGCCTTCATTTTCTGCCGTCTGGGGCAGAGCGGGGCGCATTTGGTCGGCACCAGCCTGCCGCTGGTGCTGGTCCGCGCCACCCTGTTCGTGGCGCAGGTGCTGATCATGCTGTATCTGGCCTGGGCGCTGTTGCCCTAGTCCCGGGCGCGTTAGTCCCGGTAGCGCTTGGTGAGGTCCTGGTAGGCGTCCACACGCCGGTCGCGCAGATAGGGCCAGATGCGACGCACCTCTTCCGAGCGGGCCATGTCCAGGTCGACCAGCAGCGTTTGTTCCTGGTCCCGGTCGGCGCGTGCCAGGTATTCGCCCTGGGGCCCGCAAACGAAGCTGTTGCCCCAGAAGTCGATGCCGCCATTGCCGTCCGGGCCGGGTTCGAAGCCGGTGCGGTTGGCGACCAGCACCGGCAGGCCGTTGGCCACCGCATGGGCGCGCTGCACGGTGATCCAGGCGTCCAGCTGACGGCTCTGTTCTTCCGGGTCGTCGGTGCGGTCCCAGCCGATGGCGGTGGGGTAGAGCAGCAGGTCGGCTCCGGCCAGTGCCATCAGGCGGGCGGCCTCCGGGTACCACTGATCCCAGCACACCAGCAGCCCCAGCTTGCCGACGCTGGTGCGGATCGGCGTGAACCCGGAATGGCCGGCGTTGAAGGTGGCGTCGCCGGGGGTGAAATAAAACTTCTCATAGAAGCCCGGGTCGTCGGGAATGTGCATCTTGCGGTACAGGCCGGCGAGGTGGCCGTCGCTTTCCAGCACCACCGCGGTGTTGTGGTAGAGGCCGGTGGCGCGCTTTTCAAACAGGCTGGCGACAATCACCACCTGCAGTTCCCGGGCGAGCGCCCCGAGAACGTCGGTGCTGGGGCCGGGCACCGGCTCCGCCAGGTCGAACATGGCGGTGTCTTCGCTCTGGCAGAAATACAGGCTGCGGTGCAGCTCCTGGAGCATCACCAGCTGGGCCCCCTGGGCGGCGGCCTCGCGGATCTTGTCCATGGAACGGGCCAGGTTGGCGTCCAGGTCCGCGGTGTTCTGTTGCTGTATCACGGCAACGCGCATGTGGGTTTCTTCCGGTGCGGAGGTGAAAAGGTCTGCGTTTGCAAAGAGGATAGCAGCTTCCGGCTCAGGCCAGCACGCCCTCGGGCAGCTGCATGGTAATGCAATGCAGGCTGCCGCCCTGTTCGATCAGCGGCCGGCAGGGGATGCCCTGCACCTGGCGGTCGCCGGCCACGGCGGCGAAGGCCTTCAGGGCGGCGTCATCGGTGTCGCAATCGTACAGCGGCACCAGAATCTTGCGGTTGGTGATCAGGAAGTTGGCGTAGGTGGCCGGCAGCCGCTCGCCGTCGTCGTTGTGCTGGGCGCGGGCCATGGGCAACGGCACCAGGGTGAGGCCCTCGCGGTCGGCCAGCTCGCGCAATTGCGCCGCCATCGCCGAGAGCGCCGGGTAATGGCTGTCGTCCGGGTCGTCGCAGTGCACATAGGCAACGGTGGTGGGGTTCACGAAGCGGGCCAGGGTGTCCACATGGGCGTCGGTGTCGTCACCCTCCAGATGGCCGTGGTCCAGCCACCAAATGCGGTTCACACCCAGGGATTCGCGCAGTCGGGTTTCCAGGGCCGCTTCGTCCAGTGCCGGGTTGCGGTTGGGGTTGCGCAGGCAGGCCCGGGTGGTGAGCAGCGTGCCGTGGCCGTCGGTATCAATGGCGCCGCCTTCGAGAACCAGGTCCTGCGTATGCAGGGCCACGCGCCAGGGCAGGGCGCGGTTGAGCCGGTCGTCGAGGGTGGCTTCGAATTTGCCGCCCCAGCCGGTGAAGTGGAAATCCAGCAACGCCGGGGCGCCGTTCTCATGCACGCCGATGGGGCCGAAATCCCGCGCCCAGGTGTCGTTGTAGGCGGCGATGCGGATACGCAGCCGGCGGCTGTCGGCGCCGCTGTCGTCGATCAGGGTGCGGGCGGTTTCCGCCGCTTCGTTGTCGCGGCATACCAGCAGCACCGCTTCATGGTCGAGCAGCGCCTTGATCAGGGCGAGATAGGTGTGGCGAGCCGCCGCCAGCCGGCCGGCCCAGTCGGTATGGTCGTCGGGCCAGGCCAGCAGCACGCCCCACTGCGGGTGCCATTCCGGTAACAGGCGGCGCTCAGCGGGCCGGTGATGCGTCACTGTCTTCGTCTTCCTGGGGGTCGTCCACGACAATGCGGCCGGTGGCCGGATCAAACCGGAAACGCCCTTCGTCCGAGGCGCCGTCATCGGTGTTTTCCCGTGCATCCCGCTCGGTGTCCTCTTCGCTCCGCTCTTCGGAGCCCTCCGCGTTGGCGCGCACCGCCGTGCTGCCCGGCGCGGAATCGGATTCGGTGCTGGTTTCGTCGTCCTCTTCCTCTTTATTGCGGGGCGGCTCGAAGGTTTCCACTTCGATATTGGTTTCCTGCTCTTCCTTTTCCGTCGGCGGCTCCTCGCCGTTGGCCGGTGAGACCCCCACCTCCGCTTCCAGGGTGGAATGCGTTTGCGGCTGTTCGCCCGGCGCGCCGCCGGCCGGCGACGGCTCCGCCGCCGGCGCGCGTTGCTTTTCGCGCACGCTGTGCAGGGTGGTGTCGTTTTCGAAATAGACGCTGAAGCCGTCGTAGTCCCAGCGGGTGATCGGCGGCTGCCCCACCGCCGGCCGGGTATGCCGGGGCTGACCGAACTGGGCGCGCACCTCGGCCTTGCTCATGCCGCGCCCGGGCACGTCGCCATCCGATGCGGCCAGCACCGTGGCCGGCCAGCACACCGCGGTCGCCATTGCCAACGCCTTGAATATCTTGCCCATTACCTCTTCCCCCTTGGATAAGCCGGTACTGATAGTACGGACAGCGTGAACCTCTGTTCAAGTAAAACGGTGTTTAGCCCGCTCCGCGCCGCCGCCGGCTTTAGCGATTATTGTTGAGCCGGAATTGAATCAAATCGCGGTTCCGCGGTCGCGGATAGTGGTCACAAAGCGACTGGCACAGGCCGCCGTTTTAGTGCTTAAATGCGCGCCATGTTTCGACCCTTTGCCCTGTTCGTGGGTCTGCGCTACACCGGCGCCCGGGCCCGCAATAGTTTTATCTCCGTGATCACCCTGATCTCCGCGCTCGGGCTGATGCTCGGCGTCGCCGTTTTGATTACCGTGCTGTCGGTGATGAACGGCTTCGACCGGGAACTTCAGACCCGCATCCTGGGGATGGTCACCCATTTGTCCGTGCACGGCCGCGAGCCGGTGACCGACTGGCAGGCGCTGGCCGATCAGGTGCGCGACTACCCGGGCGTGGAAGCGGCGGCGCCGTTCATCAAGCTCGAGGGCATGCTCACCTACCAGGGCAACGTGGCCGGGGTGTTGGTCAACGGCATTGAGCCGGAGGCGGAGAAGGACGTGTCCATTGTCGATGAGATGATGTGGGACGGTGATCTTCAAGCCCTGCAGCCCGGAGAGTTCGGTATCGTGCTGGGCTACGCGCTGGCCCGCAAGCTGGGCGCGGAAACCGGTGACAAGATCACCCTGGTGCTGCCGGAGGCGAGCGTCTCGCCGGCGGGGGTGATGCCGCGTTTCAAACGCTTCACCGTGGTTGGACAATTCCGGGCCCGGGCCGAGGTCGATGGCCTGTACGCCTATGTGGCCAACGAAGACGCCGCCCGACTGGAGCGACAGGCGGGCACGGTGGAAGGCATCCATCTGCGCCTCACCGATCTGTTCGCCGCGCCGGAAATCGGCTGGCAACTGCAGCAGGCGCTGGGCCCGGATTACTACACCAGCGACTGGACCCGCAGCCACGGCAACCTGTTCCAGGCCATCAAGATGGAAAAGAGCATGATGACGCTGTTGCTCAGCTTCATTGTCGCGGTGGCCGCGTTCAATATTATTTCCAGCCAGGTGATGCTGGTTACCGAGAAGCGCGGCAACATCGCCGTGTTGCGCACCCTGGGCGCCTCGCCCGGCACCATCATGCGCATCTTCATGGTCCAGGGCACGGTGATCGGCCTGGCCGGCACCTTCCTGGGCACGGTGCTCGGGGTGCTGCTGGCGACCAACGTGAGCGAGGTGGCGGCCTGGGTGGAGACCACCTTCAACACCCGTCTGTTCGATGCCTATTTCGTTAATTACCTGCCGTCGCAATTGAAGTGGAGCGACGTCAGCGCGATTGTCGGCATCGCCATGTTGATCAGTTTCTCGGCCACGCTGTATCCGTCCTGGCGTGCCAGCCGGGTGCGACCCGCGGAGGCCCTGCGCTATGAGTGACGCTGAACACGCCGACCCGGTCCTGGCGGCCCGTGGTCTGATCAAGCGCTACCCGGAAGGCCGGGGCGAGCTGCAGGTGCTCAATGGGGTGGAGCTGACCATCCGCCGGGGCGATATCGCCGCGATTATCGGCACCTCCGGGTCCGGTAAATCGACGCTGCTCAATCTGCTCGGTGGGCTGGACGTGCCCAGCGAGGGCAGCGTGGAAATCGGCGGCCAGCCGTTGGCCGGTCTCAACGACCGGGCGCTGGGCCGCCTGCGCAATCACTATCTTGGCTTTGTCTATCAGTTCCACCATCTGCTGCCGGAGTTCACCGCCCGGGAGAATGTGGCCATGCCGTTACTGATCCGTGGCCTGAAGCCGGCGCAAGCCGCGCAAAGGGCCGAGCGGTTGCTGGATCAGGTGGGCCTGGCGCCGCGCGCCGAGCATAAACCCGCCCAGCTGAGCGGCGGCGAGCGGCAACGGGTGGCGATTGCCCGGGCACTGGTGACCGACCCGGCGCTGGTGATGGCCGACGAACCCACCGGCAACCTGGACGAGCGCACCGCCGACCAAGTGCAGGACTTGATGCTGGAACTCAACCAGCGTCTGGGCACCGCCTTTCTGGTGGTCACCCACGACCATCACTTCGCCGGCCGTTGCCAGAGCCGCCACGAGCTGCACGACGGTCTGCTGCGACCGGTGGCCTGAGCCGCCGTCGCACAACACTTTCGCACAATACTTTCCGCTTTTTCCTTCCCGGGTTATCGCCGCTGGCTGACAGGCCAACGGTGCCGTCGACGTTAGGCTATGAGAATCGGAAGGCTATTGATGCCGTTGCCGGCGGCGGGCGCGAAGATTCCAGCTGCGCACCACCGCCAGCCGCCAGAACAGCTTGACGGTGAAATAGGAGGCCAGGCCGGCGATCAGCGCGCAGGCCATAGAGCCCACCCACAGCGGCACCAGCTGCTCCACGAACCAGGCGACATTGATGCCGTGCGGGGAACTGGGCGTCATGCCGATCATCCAGGCGCCCACCCGGTAGGTGAAATAAAAGATCGGCACATAGGTGACCGGGTTGGAGATCCACACCAGCATCACCGAAAGCGGCAGGTTGCAATGGAAGCGCACCGCCAGCAAAGCGGCCAGGCCCATTTGCAGGGGAATCGGCAACAGCCCGGTGAACACCCCGATAAAGGCGGCGCCGGCCAGTGAATGCCGGTTTATGTGCCAGAGGTTGGGGTCCGACAATACCTCTCCCAGGAAGCTCAGGGATTTATGTCCTTTGAGGCGATCCGGCGAGGGCAGGTATTTGCGGAACAAATGTTTGGGCATGTGAAACTGCAAGGTCCCTGGAAGACGGGCGCTATTATGCCGACCCGGGCGGCGTACGCCTACATCGACCTGTGGTGACGCCGCGCCGTTACATGGAAGCGTGATCATAACAACCCGGTGAGCAAGGATGCGATACTGGTTTTCCCCTGTCGCCATGATCGTGGCGGTCTGGAGCGGCGTTTGGTGGCCCCTGGCGGTGCTAGCGGCGCCGGCACTGGCGGTTCCGCGCGTCCGCTGGTTTTGCCTGCTGCTGGCGTTGTCCTGGGTCCACGGGCTGGTGGCCCTGGAGCGCGGGCTGGACCGCCGGCTGCCGGAGCACCTTAACGGCACCACCCTGACCGTGGAGGCCCGGGTGGTGGGGCTGCCGGTTACTGATACGCGCCCCCGTTTCGGGCGGATGTCCCGTCGTCAGCGGATGATTCTGGACCTGCGCCTGGCCATCGACGAGCGGCCCTGGCCGGGCCGTCACCGGGTTCGAGTCACGGCCTGGGCGCCGCTGCCGGCGCTTAACGCCGGCGACCGTCTGCGCGGCAAGGTGCGTCTTTTCTTTCCCCACGGCTGGTACAACCAGACCGGGCCGGACCGCGCCCGTTTCGATCTCGCTAACCGCATTGACGCCCGAGGCGTGCTCACGGCGGTGACCCGCCAGCGGGCCCGGCCGGCCAGCCTGGACGCGCACCGCGCCCGGCTGTCCCGCCGCGTCCGCGAGCAATTGTCCCTGAGCCCCTTCGCCGCCGCCGTGATTCCGGCCCTGGTCACCGGCGACCGCCGCGGCCTGGATCCGCCGCTGTGGCGGCTGTTCCGCGATCTTGGCACCGCCCACCTGCTGGCGATTTCGGGCCTGCATTTGACGCTGGTCACTGGCTTGCTCTGGGGGCTGGGGCGTTGGCTGCTGGCGCCGCTGCTGTGGCTGGTGTGCCCGCCGGCGCGGCGTTTCAGCCTGCAGCAATGGGCCTGGGGGCCGGCGCTGGCCGGGGCGCTCGGCTACGCGGCGCTGGCCGGCTTCGCGCTGCCCACCCAGCGCGCTTTGATCATGGTGGCGGTGCTCGCCGCCTGCCGGCTGTGCCGGGCCCGACCGCAGGCCGGGGCGGTGCTGGGGCTGGCCCTGTTGACGGTGCTGCTGCTGCAACCGCTGGCGGCGTTGTCCGCCGGGCTGTGGTTGTCGTTCACGGCGGTGGCGGTGATTCTGCTGTTGATCGACGGTAGCCGTTTGCCGGTGATGATCAGTTTGCCGCTCGTGATGGCGGTGCTGGGCGCCTGGTTGTTCGATGCCTGGGCCTGGCTCAGCCCGCTGGCCAATCTGTTGCTTGTGCCGCTGTTCAGCCTTTTGGTGGTGCCCGCGGCGCTGCTCGGCGTGGCGTTGGACGCCCCCGCCATCCTGCTGGCCGCCGCCACCGGCGTGGAGGCCTCGGTGCTCCTGATGGAGTGCCTGCACGGGTGGCCGTCGCCGGCTCTGCCGCCGGCGCCCGGTTGGGCCGGTTTGGCGTTGTTGGTGTCGGCGCTGCTGGGGTTATTGCCGGCCTGGCCCTGGCCGCGCTGGTTGTTGCTGCTGGGGTTGCTGCCCTGGTGGTTGCCGGGCGACGAGCCGCCAGCCCGGGGTCAGCTGGATCTGATCGTGTTTGAAGTGGGGCAGGGGCAGGCGCTGGCGCTGCGTACCCAGCACCATCTGGTGCTCTACGATCTGGGGCCGGGCTGGTCCGGCGGATCGGCGGCGAAAAGCGTGTTGCTGCCCTGGCTGCGCCGCCATGGGCTGACCCCGGACATCACCATTGTCAGCCATGGCGATGGCGACCACGCCGGCGGCCTGGCGGATCTGCAGCGCACCGGGCGCCTGCTGAGCGGCGAGCCGGACCGCGTGGACGGCTCACAGCCGTGCCGGGCCGGCCAGCAATGGCGGTTCGACGGGGTGCGCTTCGAGGTCCTGTGGCCGCCGCCGGACGGGGATTACCAGGGCAACGCCGCCAGTTGCGTGCTGCGAGTGGAGGCCTTCGGCGCCAGCGTCTTGCTGACCGGCGATATCCCTAAACAGGTGGAATACCGGCTGCTGGGACGCGTGGCGCCGGTGACCGTGCTGCAGCTCGCCCATCACGGCAGTGGCTCGTCGTCCTCCAGCGCCTGGTTGCGCGCTGTGTCGCCGCGCTGGGCGGTGGCTTCGATGGGTTACGCCAACCGCTTCAATCATCCCGACCCGGACGTGGTGGACCGGTTGGACGCGGCCGGCGTCACGCTTCTGCGCACCGACCGGACCGGCATGATTGTGTTTCGCCTGGGCGGCCCTGATAATGCCGCGCTTATAACAAAGTGGCGCCGGGCCCATGGTCGGCCCTGGCACCGCGAGCCGGAACCGTGAAAAGGGGATCGCAACGTGCAGGATCTTGTGCAGTCCGGGGGCTGGATGATGCTCCCGATCCTGATCAGCTCGGTGGTGGCGCTGGCCATCGTCGGTGAGCGCTTCTGGACTCTGCGTCCGAGCAAGCTGACGCCGCCGGGTACCTTGCCGCAGGTGCGCGGCTGGCTGAAAAAAGGCCAGTTGAACGCCCAGCGGCTCAAGACGCTGCGCGAGGAGTCGCCGTTGGGGCGGATTCTCGCCACCGGGCTGGCCAATGCCCGCCACGGCCGGGACATCATGAAGGAGAGCATCCAGGAGGAGGCCACCGGGGTGGTCCACGACCTGGAGAAGTACCTCTCCACGCTCGGGTCGATCGCCGCCATCGCGCCGCTGCTCGGCCTGCTGGGCACGGTGATCGGTATGATCGACGTGTTCGCCGCGATCATGATGCACGGCACCGGCGACGCGGCGCAGCTGGCCGGGGGGATCTCCCAGGCGCTGCTGACCACCGCCGCCGGTTTGGTGGTGGCGATTCCGGCGATTTTCTTCCATCGCTTTTTCGTGCGCCGGGTGGAAGAAATCACCGTGGGCATGGAGCAGAGCGCCGTGCACCTGGTGGACCTGGTCCATGGGGAGCGGGAGGCGACACCAGGACAGACTCCTGGAGAGAAGACGTGAAGTTCCCGCGCCCGCGCCAGGAAGAGATCAGCGTCAACCTGACGCCGCTGATCGATGTGGTGTTCCTGCTGCTGATTTTCTTCATGGTCTCCACCACCTTCACCCGTGAGACCCAGCTTTCGCTTACCCTGCCGGAAGCCCAGGGCATGCCGCCGGAAAGCCCGGCGCAGGCGGTGGAGGTACTGGTTTCGCCGCTCGGCGAGTACCTGATCAACGGTGAAAAGCTCACCGACAACAGTGAAGCGGGCCTGCGTTCGGCCCTGCTACGGTTGGGGCAGGACAAAGCCGCCTTGCCAATGATCATCACCGCCGACGCCAACGCCAGCTATCAGGCGGTGGTGCGGGTGATGGATGTGGCCGGGCAGCTGGGCTTTGATAAGCTGTCACTGACCACCCGTGAAGCCGACGAAGAGGGCCAATGAGCCAACAACCCGATGACGCCTGGCAGACCTACAAACGTCTGCTGTCGTATGTACGACCCCATGCCCTGATCCTGTTCGCCAGTTTCATCGGCTACGCGATCTACGCCGCTACCCAGGCCGGCGCGGCGCAACTGGCGGGCTACCTGGGTGAAACCGTGGTCAACCCGGAACCGCGCCGGGTAATCATCGTCTCCATCGCGCCGTTTTTTATCGCCTTGGCGCAGGGGATCGGCCAGTTCATGGGCAGCTACTCGATGACCTGGGTAGCGCAGGAAATCGTCTACCGGCTGCGCAACGACGTGTTCGGTCATGTGCTGCGTTTGCCGCAGTCGGAATACAACAACAACGCCTCCGGGCGCATCATGTCGAAGATCATCTTCGACGCCCAGCAGATCACCAGCGCCGGCACCGACGCGCTGATCGTGATGTTGCGCGAAGGCCTTACCGTGATCGGGCTGCTCACCTTCCTGCTCTATCAGAATTGGAAACTGACGCTGATTCTGCTGATCGCCGCACCCCTGGTGGGTCTGGTGGTGAACCTCACCAGTAAGCGCTTCCGACACATCAGCCGCCGCATCCAGGGCTCCATGGGCAACATCACCCAGTTCCTCGGTGAAGCCATCGAGGGCAACCAGGCGGTGAAGATTTTCGGTGGCCAGAAGCTGGAGGCGGACCGCTTCCATTCGGTGAGCCGCCGTTTTTCGCGCCAGAACACCAAGCTCAACGCCAGCAAAATCGGGTCCACGGTGATCGTGCAGCTGTTCGTCTCGCTGGCGATCGGCGCGGTCACCTATCTGTACATCACGATGATGGGCGAAAACCTCACCGTCGGCGGGTTCCTGTCTTACATCGCCGCCGCCGGGATGATCCAGAAACCGCTCAAGCAGCTCACCGACGTCAACGTGAAAATCCAGCGCGGCGTCACCGGCGCGGCCTCGTTGTTCGAGCTGATGGACCGCCCGGAAGAGCGCGACGAAGGCGACCAGGAGTTACCGCACACCGACGGCAACATCGAGTTCCGCGAGGTCACCTTCGGCTATGACCCGGCGCAGCCGGTGCTGCGTAATCTCAGTCTCAGCGTCAACAGTGGCGAGACCGTGGCGCTGATCGGCCGTTCCGGCGCCGGCAAGAGCACCATTTCGGCGATGCTGCCGCGGTTCTTCGACCCGGACCAGGGCCAGGTGTTGCTCGATGGCGTGCCGCTTCCGGACTACAAGCTGGCCCATCTGCGCCGTCAGATCGCCATGGTCAGCCAGAAGGTGGTGCTGTTTAACGACACCGTGCGCCATAACATCGCCTACGGCGAGATGCGCGACGCCGACGACGCCCAGGTGGAACAGGCCGCGCGCAACGCCTACGCCTGGGACTTCATTCAGGGCCTGGAGCACGGCCTCGACACGGAAGTGGGCCAGGACGGCGCCCAGCTTTCCGGCGGCCAGCGTCAGCGCATCGCGATCGCACGGGCGCTGCTCAAGGACGCCCCGATCCTGATTCTCGACGAGGCCACCAGCGCCCTGGACACGGAATCGGAACACCACATTCAGCAGGCGCTGGAGCGCCTGATGGAAGGGCGCACCACCCTGGTGATCGCCCACCGCCTGTCCACCATCGAAAAAGCGGACCGCATCCTGGTGCTGGACCAGGGGCAGTTGGTCGAGCAGGGCACTCATACCGAATTGTTGGAAAAGAATGGACTCTACACCCAGCTCTACAAAATGGATTTCGCCGACAACGGCCATGGTTGATTGGCGCCGCCGCGTAGAGCGCGGCTGGTACGAAGGCAGTGCCTGGCTGACGCCGCTGCGCCCGCTGGGCTGGCTGGTGGGGCGCGTGGCCGGGCGCCGGCTGCGCCGTTTCCGGGACCGTGCCGAGCGGCCGCCGGTGCCGGTGCTGGTGGTCGGCAACGTGGCGGTGGGCGGCACCGGCAAAACGCCGCTGGTGATCGCTCTGGCCGAGCGCGCCCGCCAGCGGGGCCTGAACCCGGTGGTGATTTCGCGGGGCTACGGCGGCCAGTCGGACGCCTGGCCGCGCGTCGTGGCGTTGGACGACGACCCTCGGGAAGTGGGTGACGAGCCGCTGCTGATCGCCCGCCGCGCGGCGGTGCCGGTGGTGCTTGATCCACACCGTGACCGGGCTCTGCAACGCGCGATAACGGAATTCCATCCCGATCTGGTGATCAGCGACGATGGCCTGCAGCACTACGCTTTGCCGCGCTCCAGTGAGGTGGTCGTGATCGACGCCCGCCGTGGCCTCGGCAACCAGCGCTGCCTGCCGGCCGGTCCGCTGCGCGAGCCGGCGTCCCGGCTTTCCCGGGTGGACTTCCTGGTCGCCAACGGCGGCGCCTGGCCCGGCGCCACCACCATGCATCTGGTGCCCGGTGATCTGGTACGGCTATGCGATGGCGAGACCCTGGACGCCGCCCGCTTCCGCGAGCGGTACGGGGCGGTACACGGTGTCGCCGGCATCGGCAATCCGGACCGGTTTTTCCGCACCCTGGCGGTACTGGGCCTGGCGGTCACCCCGCACGCCTTTGCCGACCATCATGCTTTCACCGCCGAGGATCTGGACTTCGCCGATGGCCGGCCGGTGATCATGACCGAGAAAGATGCGGTAAAATGCCGTGGTTTCGACGATCCGCGCCTGTGGATGCTGCCGGTGCACGCCAGTTTGCCGCCGGCCACTCTGGACGCCATGATTGATCGTGCATTGCAACCGCAGCCTCTGTAAGGACAGTTATGAGTTTCTATGTGGTAGTGCCGGCCCGGTACGCGTCCTCGCGTCTGCCGGGCAAACCGCTGGCGGACCTGGCCGGCCGGCCGATGGTGGCCCGGGTGGCGGAACGTTGCGCCAAGAGCGGCGCCACCCGGGTACTGGTGGCCACCGACGACGAACGGGTCCGCGATGCCGTGGGCGACCAGTGCGAGGTGGTGATGACCCGCGCCGATCATCCCTCCGGTACCGACCGGCTGCAGGAAGTGGCGGAGCAGTTGGGCCTGGCCGACGACGACATCGTGGTCAATGTGCAGGGCGACGAGCCGCTGATCCCCCCCGCCGTGATCGACCAGGTGGCGGCGAACCTGGCCGCCCATCCGGAGTGCCGCATGGCCACCCTGTGCGAGCCCATTGAGCGCGGCATTGACCTGTTCAACCCCAACATCTGCAAAGTGGTGTTTGACGCCAATGGGCGCGCCCTGTATTTCTCGCGGGCGCCGATCCCCTGGCATCGCGATGCCTTCAGCCAGCAACCGAACCCGCACGATATTGTTATGGACCCGGGCTACTGGTGGCGTCATATCGGTATCTATGCCTATCGGGTCGGCTTTCTGCACCAGTTCGTGAGCTGGGAGCCAGCCTCCATGGAAATGCACGAATCCCTGGAGCAGTTGCGGGCCCTGGCCAACGGCGTGGCCATCCATGTGGCACCGGCCCAGGAGCCGGTGCCCGGCGGGGTCGACACGGATATGGATCTGCAGCGCATGCGTCGCCATTTGCGGGCGGAGGAAGAGCGGGAATGAAGTCGCTGTCGATACTGTTTGTTTGCCTGGGAAACATCTGCCGCTCGCCCACCGCCGAGGCGGTGTTCCGCCAACGGGTGCGGGACGCCGGCCTGAGCGACCCGCTTCGCATTGAAAGCGCCGGCACCGGCGACTGGCACATCGGCCGGCCGCCGGACCAGCGCGCCAGCGCCGCCGCCGCCGAGCGCGGCTACCCCATGGACGATCTGCGCGCGCGCCAGGTGAGCGCTGACGACTTCCGCCACTTCGATTACATCCTGGCCATGGACAACAGCAACCTGGCCGACCTGCGCGCCCTGGATCCGGGGCCGGGCATCGCCCGCGAGGGTCTGGTGCTGGCCCGTTTCCTCGACGTGCTCGGCGAGGACGGCCCCGGTGAAGTGCCGGACCCCTACTATGGCGACGAGGACGGCTTTGGGCATGTGCTCAACCTGGTGGAACGCGCCAGCGACCTGTGGCTGGCGCGGCTGCGGGAACGCCTGTGATCGAGCATGACGCCGACCTGAGCGGCGCCAACACCCTGGCGCTGCCGGCCCGCGCGGAGCGGCTGGCGCGCCCGGTGGATGTGACCGCGCTGGGCGAGTTGCTGGCCGGGCGCGACCCGGCCGAGCCGCTCTACGTGCTCGGCGAAGGCAGCAACGTGGTGCTGCGCGGCGACCTGCCCGGACTCACGGTGATCCCGGCGTTTGATGAGATCGACTATCTGGACGAGACCGCGGATCAGGTGCGGGTGCGCGTGGGCGCGGGGGTCGTCTGGGACCGCCTGGTGGCGGACTCCGTGGCGCGCGGTTGGGGCGGCCTGGAAAACCTGTCCCTGATTCCCGGCACCGCCGGCGCCGCCCCGTTCCAGAACATCGGCGCCTACGGCGTGGAGCTGGCCGATTGCCTGGAAAGCGTGGACACCGTGGCGGTGGCCGACGGCCGGGCAGGGCGCTTCCACGCCGACCAGTGCGAATTCGACTACCGCGACAGCCTGTTCAAGAGCCGCCGGCGGGGCGAATTCATTATCACCGGCATCACGCTACGGCTGCACCGCCACGGCGCCCGCCGGGTGGACTACGGCGGTTTGGCGGAGCGCTTCGCCGGCCAGGATCCGCGCGCCCTGGCTCCGGCGACGGTGCGGGCGGCGGTGATCGAGCTGCGGCAAAGCAAGCTGCCCGACCCCGGGGTGCTGCCCAACGCCGGCAGTTTCTTCAAGAATCCGGTGGTGAGCCTGGCACAGCTGGAACGGCTGAACGCCCGCTACCCACGGTTGGTGTCCTTCCCGCACCCGGATGGGGCCAAGCTGGCCGCCGGCTGGCTGATCGAGCACGCCGGCTGGAAGGGGCGCCGGCTCGGGCCGGTGGGCATGCATCGGGACCAGGCCCTGGTGCTGGTCAACCATGGCGGCGCCCGCGCCGCCGACGTGCTGGCCCTGGCCGCGGCGGTGCGCGAGGACGTTCTCGCCCGTTTCGGCGTGGCGCTGGAGCAAGAGCCGGTGGCGTTGCCCTGACGCAGACCCGCCATCGTGTAAGCTTTGTCTTTTCGCGCCCGCGGCCAGTGGTTCTCGCGGTGCGCGCCTGTTAGCCTGAACCGGCCTCGCCGCTGCGGCGGAACCGATAAGAAATCAGGATTGTTCTCCGTTGATGCCACCCCTCGCTGACCCTGGGTTCGCGGCCCGTGCTGTCGCCTTTTTCGTGCTGCTGCTGGTGCTGGCCGCCTGTGCCGGGCCGCCGCCATCGTCATTGCCGCCGGTGACCACGCCGGAGCTGTTTTCCCGTTCCGGCGAGGCCGCCGCTCCTCAGCAATGGTGGGTGGCCTTCGACGATGCCTCCCTCAATCGTCTGGTGGACCGGGCGTTGGGTGCCAATCTGGATTTGCAGGCCGCCTACGAGCGCCTCAACCAGGCCCGCGCGGTGCGCGAACGCCAGGAAGCGGGTCTGTTCCCCAGCCTGGAGGCGCGCGCCGGCGCCGAGCGCCGCGACGACGGCGACAGTGAAACCGATCTGTTCAGCGCCGGGCTGGCCGCCGAGTACGAGCTGGATCTGTGGGGCCGGGTGCGCGCCCAGGCCGACGCCGAAGCCTTCCGCGTGGCGGCCAGCGGCGCCGACTACCAGGCCGCCGCGCTGTCCCTGGCCGCCGAAGTGGCCAACACCTGGTTCCAATTGCTCACCCAGCGCACCCAGCGGGAACTGGCCCGCGCCCAACTGGACACTAACCGGGACGTGCTGTCGCTGATCCGTGCCCGCTTCGGCATCGGCGAGAGCGCCAGCGCCGACGTGCTGCGCCAGGGCCAGCTGGTGGAGGCGTCCCGGGAACAGCTGCTCACCGTGCAGGCCCGCATCCGGGTCCTCGAGCATCAATTGGCGGTCCTGCTGGGCGAGCCGCCCAACGGCGTGGCGTTGCCCGGCGGCGGCACCTTACCGGCGTTGCCGCCGCTGCCGGCTACCGGGGTGCCGGCGGAACTGGTGCGCCGGCGGCCGGATCTGCGCCGTGCCTATTACCAATTGCAGGCGGCGGACGCGGACTTGGCGTCGGCGGTGGCCGAGCGTTTCCCCCGTTTGACTCTGTCCGCGTCGCTGAGCAATGAAACCACCGACAGCGAAGCCCTGTTTGACGACTGGCTGGCCACGCTGGCGGGTAATCTGGTGCTGCCGTTGATCGACGGCGGCCAGCGCCGCGCCGAGGCGCGCCGCTTCCGCTCGCTGCGAGAGCAGCGGCTGTACGAGTACGGCCAGGCGGCGCTGGTGGCGTTCCAGGACGTGGAGGACGCCCTGGTCCAGGAGCGCCAGCAGGCGCGCCGCATGGACAGTCTGCGCCGGCAGTTGGAACTGGCGGACAGCGCCTACCGGCAATTGCGCATTCAGTACGTTAACGGCGCGGTCGGCTACCTGGAGGTGCTGAGCGCGCTCCAGGAGCGTCAGGAACTGCGCCGTACCCTGATCACCGCCCGCCAGGAACTGCTGGCCTTCCGGGTCGCGCTGTACCGGGCCCTGGCCGGTGGTTTCCCGGTGCCCGAAGAGGAAGAGAGCGCATGAACCACACGCAGGACGATCAGGCGGCGCGTCCGGAAAGCGGACGCGCCGGGCGCGGCAAGACGGCGCTGGTCTCGGTGATGATTCTGCTTGCCGGCGTCGCCCTGATGGTGCTGATCTTCAAAACCGAGCCCACCGCCACGCGCGGCGATGTGGCGCGGGAAACCGCCATGCTGGTGGAGGTGCGCACCGCCGAACGCGGCCGCTTCACCCCGGTGATTGAAGTGATGGGGCAGGTGGTGCCGGCCCGGGAAGTGACCCTGCAGCCCCGCGTCAGCGGCCGTGTCATCGAGCTGGCCGAGGCGTTCGAACCCGGTGGCCGGGTGGCCGAGGGCAGCGCCCTGTTGCGCATCGACCCGGCGGATTACCAGGTGGCGCTGCGGCAACGGCGCAGCGAACTGGCGCAGGCGCGCGCCGATCTGGAACTGGAGCAGGGCCGCCAGGCGGTGGCCGAACAGGATTTCGAATTGCTGGGTGAGGAACTGGACCCGGGCAACCGGGACCTGGTGCTGCGCCAGCCGCAGTTGAAGCAGGCCCGCGCCCGGGTGGATTTCGCCGAGGCGGCCCTGCGTCGCGCCGAGCTGGATCTTCAGCGTACCCGCATCAGCGCGCCCTTCGACGCTCAGATTCTGTCCCGCGACGTGGCCACCGGTTCTCAGGTGGGCAGCGGCGACAGTCTGGCTCGTTTGGTAGCCACCGACCGCTACTGGGTGGCGGCCAGCGTACCGCTGTCGCAACTGCGCTGGTTACGCTTCGCCGAGCAGGGCGCGCCGGTGAGCCTGCGCCACGAGGCCGCCTGGGGGCCGTCACGGAGCCGCCAGGGCCGCCTGCAACGGCTGGTGGGGGAGCTGGATGCCAACGCGCGCCTGGCGCGGGTGCTGGTCAGCGTCGAGGATCCGCTGGCACTGCGGGCGGACGCCGGCACCCCGAGTTTGATGCTTGGCGCTTTCGTGCGCACCGCCATCGAAGGCCGGGCGCTGGACGACGTGGTGCGTCTGGACCGCAATCTGCTGCGCCGCGAGGACACGGTCTGGGTGATGGAAGACGGCGCGCTGGATATCCGCGACGTCACCGTGCTGCTGCGTGATGGCGACTACGCCTATATCAGCGAAGGGCTCGAGCAGGGCGATCAGGTGGTGGCCACCGACCTGGCTACCGTGGTGGACGGCGCCGCCCTGCGTCTCGAGAACGCCGCCGGCGGGGAGCCTCTGGAATGAGCGCCCCGCGCCGCCAGGGCTGGGTGGGCCCGATCGAGTGGATGGCGCGCAACAGTATCGCCGCCAACCTGCTGATGATCCTGCTGCTCGGCGGTGGTCTGTGGATGGCGGTGCAGGTTCAGAAAGAGATTTTCCCGGAAGCCCAGCTCGACATCGTGGAAGTGGAGGTGACCTACCCCGGCGCCGCGCCCGAGGAGGTGGAGCAGGGCGTGCTGATGCCGGTGGAAGAAGCGGTCCAGGGCGTCGAGAGCATCAAGGAAATGATGTCCACCGCCCGCGAAGGCAGCGGCCTGATCCAGTTGGAACTGGTGGCCGGCGCCAACCGCATGCAGGCGCTGCAGGACATCGAGCAAGCGGTGGACCGGGTGCGCACCTTCCCGGATCAGGCGGAAGAGCCGCGCGTGCGCCTGCAGGCGCGCACCCACGACGTGATGGAACTGGTGCTCTACGGCGAGGTGGACATCTGGACCCTGCGCCAGCTCGGTGAGCAGGTGCGCAACCGCCTGCTCAGCGAGTCCGCCGTGACCCGGGCGGACATCAGCGATGTGCCCGATTACCTGACCAGCGTGGAAATTTCCCAGACCACGCTGCGCGAATACAACCTGACCCTGGATCAGGTGGCGTCGATCATCGAGCAATCCAGCCGCGATGTACCCGCCGGCAACCTGGCCACCGACAACGGCGAGATTCTGCTGCGCCTGAAAGAACGCAAGCAGTGGGCCGACGAGTTCTCGCGCATCGTGGTGAGCCGGGCGGATTCCGGCGCGGTGGTGACCCTGGGCGACATCGCCACGGTCCAGGACGGTTTCGAGGACAGCGGCTTTCATTCCCGCTTCAACGGCCAGCCGTCGGTGGAGATCGAGATTTTCCGCACCGGCAGCCAGTCGCCGCTGGACATCGCCGAGGCGGTGGAAGGGGTGATGGCCGAACTCAAGACCACCCTGCCGGACCCGGTGCAAGTGCGCATCGACAGCAATCGCGCCGAGCAGTTTGAAAGCCGCATGGACATGCTATTGAAGAACGGCATCCTGGCGATGGTGATCGTGCTGGTGATTCTCAGCCTGTTCCTGGAGTACCGGCTGGCGTTCTGGATCATGATGGGCATGACCGTGTCCTTCGTCGGCGGGGTGCTGTTCCTGCCGGCCATGGGCGTGAGCGTGAACATGATTTCCATGTTCGGCTTCCTGATGGTGCTGGGCATCGTGGTGGACGACGCCATCGTGGTGGGCGAGAACATCTACGAGTACCGCGAGCAGGGCATGAGCTTCATGGACGCGGCGGTGCAGGGCGCCCGTGATATCGCCGGGCCGGTGACGTTCAGCATTCTCACCAACATCGTTGCCTTCATGCCGCTGCTGTTCATGCCCGGTGTCACCGGCAACTTCTGGTGGCCGCTGGGGGCGGTGGTGATCGTGGTGCTGGCGATCTCGTTGTTCGAAGCCTTGTTCATTCTGCCGGCGCATCTGGCGCACAGCGGCAAGGGCACGGTGACCGTCTACGGGCGTGCCCTGCACCGCGTGCAACGGCGGTTCTCCGGCTATTTCCAGACGCTGGTGGAGCGCGGCTACCGGCCGTTGCTGGATCGGGCGCTGCGTTATCGCTATCTGACCCTGAGCGGCGCGCTGACCCTGATGCTGGTGGTGGGCGCCTACGCCTGGAGCGACCACATGGGCATGATCATGATGCCCGAAGTACCGGCGGACGAAATCGAAGCGGGCATCCGCTTGCCGGTGGGCACCACGCCGCGCCAGGCCGGTGAGCTGGCCCTGGCGCTGACCCGGGAAACCGAGCGGTTGTTCGAGGAAAACGGCCTGGAACGCAACGCCGAGGGCATCAAGACCAATGTGCGCGGCGAGCAGAAAATCGATGTGGAGCTGGTGTTAAAGCCGGAACACGAACGGGACATGACCGTGCAGCAGATCGTCGAGCTGTGGCGTGACCAGATCGGCGACTTCAAGGGCGTCGATCAGATTACCTTCGAGGCGGAGCAGGGCCCAGGCTCCTGGCGTGACGACATCAGCGTGGATCTCAGCCATACCGACATCGACGTGCTCGCCAAGGCCAGCGAGCGGCTGCTCACGGCCATGAAAGGCCTGTCCCAGACCCGCAACGTCAACGACAGCTACACCACCGGCAAGCCGCAGTTCGACGTCAGCCTGACCCCGCAGGCGGACGCCCTGGGCCTGACCGGCGCCGAGGTGGGCCGGCAACTGCGCGATGCGTTTTACGGCGCCATCGCGCTGCGCCAGTTGCGCGGGATCAACGAAAACGAAATCCGCGTGCGGCTGCCGGAAGAAGAGCGCCAGGACCTGCGCTACCTGGACACCTTCGTGGTCCAGCTGCCGGACGGCGGCGAAGTGCCGTTGACCGACGTGGCCCGCGTCACCGTCAGCGAATCGTTCCGCTCCATCGACCGCCGTGACGGGCGCCGGGTGATCACCGTGGGCACCGACGTGCTGCCCAAGAGCGCCACCAGCCAGGTGCTCGCCGTGGTGCGCGACGAGATGCTGCCGCAACTGCGCGCCGACTACCCGGGCCTGACCTGGACCTTCCAGGGCGGTCAGGCGGACATGCGCGAATCCACCTCGGCATTGTGGGGCGGCTTCGCCCTGGCACTGGGGGTGATCTTCGCGTTGCTGGCGGTGGCGTTCGGCAGTTACCTGCAGCCGCTGGTGGTGATGCTGGCGATTCCGTTCGGCGCCGTGGGCGCGGTGCTCGGCCATATGCTGCTGGGTCTGGACCTGTCGCTGGTCAGTTTCATGGGCATCATCGCGCTGGCCGGGGTGGTGGTGAACGATTCGCTGATCATGGTCGACTATGCCAACCGCCAGCGCCACCGCCTGGGCGCCGCCCAGGCGGTCTATGAAGCGGGCCTGCGCCGCTTCCGCCCGATTCTTCTCACCACCCTGACCACCTTCGCGGGGCTGATGCCGATCATTTTCGAGACCTCCCTGCAGGCCGCTTATCTGATCCCCATGGCGGTCTCTCTGGGCTTCGGCATCGTGTTCGCCACCGCGTTGATTCTGTTCGTGGTGCCGTGCCTCTACCTGGCCCTTGACGATCTGATGGGCGCCATTGAGACGCGACGCCGTGCCTTCAAATATTCCGACGTCACCTGAGAAGAGGGTAGGAGCGGGCCTTGTGGGAGCGGGCTGTGGGAGCGGGCCCTGCCCGCGAAAGGGAGCGAAGCTACCGGCAGGATCCCAGAGACCTTGGTTTTTGTTTCCGGTGCTCCGTATCGGAGACGCGGTGCAATGGTGGTGCCTTCCGGGACCGCTCAAGCCATCCATGGCCGCTGTTAGTTTGGCCCTCCCTGGCCAAACAGCTCCCTCCAGGCACCACCATTGCCCCGCTCACTTAGCAGCGTAACCGCCACGGGTCATAACCACCGCCAGACCCTCAAGGGAGGAGGAGCTTGGAATCTTCCAAGGAGCCCCGGGATCGGGTGTGCCCATCCAGGACCGTCTTTGGCCAGGGATGGCCAAAGTCGAGCCTACAGGGACGTACTCGTGGCGTGTCCTGGATGGGCACACCCGATCCCGGGGCGGGCTCTCTGGAGAGAAAAGTCTCTGGAATCCTGCCGGGTGGCTAAAGCCACCCTTTCGCGGGCGGGGCCCGCTCCCACAGGGCCCTCTCCCATAAAAAAAACCGCCCCGAAGGGCGGTTTTTATTGGTGTGACCGTCGGGTGGACCGATCAGGCACCGGGGTTGCCGTCGCCGGAATTTTCCCGGGCGGCTTGTTCCGCCTGTTGCTGACGGCGGCGCAGGCGTGGGTCATTGCTGGCGCGCCCGGCCGGGCGCTCCGGCGCCACCGGCTTGCTGAATGCCGGGGTGCCCGGCTGTTCGGCTTCGCCGGTCTCCGCCTCGGCCGACGCTTGCTCGGCCGGCGCGGGGCTGGCGGCCGGTTTGCGCTCCGGCTGCGGTACCGGCTGGCCCGGCGTGCGGTCGCGCGGGTCGTTGCCGGCACGAGAGACCTGATCCGCCGCCGTTGACGGCGCCTGAGGCTCCGGCTTGGGCGAAGGTTCTTCCGTCTTCGCCGCGGGCGTCTCAGCCTCGGCTGACGGCTCTTCCGCTTTGGCTGAAGGTTCTTCTGCTTTGGCTGATGGCTCTTCTACCGTCGCTGATGGCTCTTCAGCCTTCGCTGACGGCGCCTCTGCCTGAGCTGAAGGTGCCTCTTTGGCCGGGGTTTCTTCTGCTTTCGCTGAAGGCTCGTCTACTTTGGCTGAAGGCTCTTCTGGCTTGGCTGAAGGCTCTTCTGCTTTGGCTGCGGGCTCTTCCGCCTTGGCTGCGGGCTCTTCTACCTTCGCTGAGGGCTCTTCTGACTTGGCTGAGGGCTCCTCCACCTTGGCTGAGGGCTCTTCTACCTTGGCTGAGGGCTCTTCCGGCTTAGCCGAAGGTGCTTCCTGCCTGGCGGGCTCCTGCGCTTTTGCTGCAGGGGCTTCGGCGGAAGGCGCAGGCGCAGTTTCGCTGGTAGTGGCCTTGGGCTTTTCCCCGGTATCCGCGGAGGCCTGATACGCCTGCGGCGCTTCCTTCACCTGAGCCGGCGGTTGCTCCTGCCCGGGCTGGTCGGCTTGCGGTGCGGAGGGCTTTTCAGCCTTGGCGGCGGGCTCTTCCGTGCTGGTTGCCGGCTTTTCCTGCTGGCGGGCGGCGGCGGCCTGGGGCGCCTGGGCCTCGGCCGCCTGTTCGGCGTCCGGCTTGGCGTCGGCGGTTTGCGGCTCGCCGTTCTCTTCGGCGGGCACCAGTTTGGCCTTGGGCGGACGGCTGTCACCGCGTTCCTGATCACGGCCGGGGGTGTTGTCCTCGGACGTCATGCGCGGGGGCGGGCCACCGGCGGTGGTCGGGTCGTCGCTCTGGGCAGCGTTATCCTGGGCCGCTTTGTCCTGGGCGCCGGGACGCTGACGCTCGCGCAGGGGGCGGTCGTCCTTGCTGTCGGTACGGCGCTGGGCCTTGGGGCCGTCGTCCTTGCGCGGGCCTTTGCCGGCGCCGCCTTTGGGCTCGCCCTTGTTGTCCTGTTTGGCGTCCTGTTTGGACTCCGGCTTGCCGGTGTCGGCGCTTTTCTGGTCGTCGCCACGGTTGTCGGCACCACGGTTGTCGCCGTTGCGGTTATCGCCGCCCCGGTTGCCGCCACGGCCGCCACGACGGTTGCGTCCGCCACGGCGGTTGCCGCCTTCGCTTCTGCCGTCCTGGTTGTCGTCCTTGCGGTTCTCTCCACGGTTATCGTTGCCGCGGTTATCATTGCCACGGCTATCGCCACCGCGACCGTCGCCGCCACGGTTGTCACCGTCGGCGTTACGGTTGCGGTTGCCGCCGTTGCGGCGTCCGCCACGACGGTTGTCGCCGCCGCGGTTGTTGTTGCCCCGGGCGTCGTTTTTGCCGTCGCGGTTCTGGCGGTTACCGGCTTGTCCGTCGCGCTTGCCGTCACGCTGTTGCTTGTCGTCCTCGGAGGCGCTGAACAGCGCTGCCAGCCAGGTGAAGAAACGGGCCAGCAGGCCCGGCTCCAGCGGCGGCTTCGGCGCGCTGGCGGGCTTCTTGGAGGGCGCCTTGGCGGCGGCTTCCGGTTTCGGTTCCGGCTGCGGCTTGGGCGGCGGCGGCGCGGTGTCCGGCGCCACCAGCTTCACCGCCGGCTCCTGGGTTTTGATTTCAGTGTCCTGGGCGGACAGGGTGGCCGGGTCCTGCTGGCCTTCCAGCAGTTCCAGTTCGTGGCTCACCTGGGCCTTGGTCTGGTCGTCGCGAATGCGCTCGACCTGGAAGTGCGGGGTTTCCAGGTTGGGGTTGGGGATAATCAGCACGCGCACTTTGTGGATGCTTTCGATTTCCCGCAGTACCGGGCGCTTCTCGTTGAGCAGGTAGGTAGCCACGGCCACCGGCACCTGGGCCTGAATCTCCCCGGTGCGCTCTTTCATCACCTCTTCCTCGATCAGGCGGAGGATGCTCAGGGCCAGGGATTTGACGTCGCGGATATGGCCCAGGCCGTCACAGCGCGGGCACACGATGCTGGAGGTTTCGCCGAGGCTGGGGCGCAGCCGCTGGCGGGACAGCTCCAGCAGGCCGAAGCGGGAAATGCGGCCCAGCTGGATGCGGGCACGGTCCGCTTCCAGCGCGTCGCGCATGCGGTTTTCCACTTCGCGCTGATTGCGCGCCGGGCCCATGTCGATGAAGTCGACCACGATCAGACCGCCGATGTCGCGCAGGCGCAGCTGGCGGGCGATTTCTTCCGCCGCTTCCAGGTTGGTCTGCAGCGCGGTTTCCTCGATGTCGGCGCCCTTGGTGGCGCGCGAGGAGTTGATGTCGATGGACACCAGCGCTTCGGTGGGGTCGATGACGATGGAGCCGCCGGAGGGCAGCTTCACTTCGCGTTCGAACGCGGTCTCGATCTGCGATTCGATCTGATAACGGGAGAACAGCGGCGTGTCGTCGTTATACAGTTTCAGCTTGTGCTGAAAATCGGTCATTACCTGCTGCACGAACGCCTGGGCTTCGTTGTAGACCTTTTCGGAATCGATCAGGACTTCGCCGATGTCCTTGCGCAGGTAATCGCGAATGGCGCGGATGATGACGTTGGATTCCTGGTACACCAGGAAGGGCGCTTTACGGGTTTCCGACGCCTCGGCGATGGAGCCCCACAGCTTGAGCAGGTAGTTGAGATCCCACTGCAATTCCTCGGCGCCACGGCCAAGGCCGGCGGTGCGCACGATCACGCCCATTTCGTCGGGGATATCCAGGCTGCTCAGTGCTTCCTTGAGCTGCTGGCGTTCCTCGCCCTCGATGCGGCGTGAAATGCCCCCGGCGCGGGGGTTGTTGGGCATCAGCACCAGGTAGCGGCCGGCCAGGCTGATAAAGGTGGTGAGCGCGGCGCCTTTGTTGCCCCGTTCTTCCTTGTCCACCTGAACGATGATTTCCTGACCTTCCTTGATCACATCCTTGATATTGATGCGGCCCTGGATGTCCTTGGGGTCTTTCTGGAAGTACTGGCGGGAAATTTCCTTGAGGGGCAGAAAACCGTGACGCTCGGCGCCGAAGTCCACGAAGGCGGCTTCCAGGGACGGCTCAACGCGGGTGATCTTGCCTTTATAGATGTTGGCTTTTTTCTGTTCGCGGGTGCGATGCTCGATGTCCAGATCATAGAGTCTCTGGCCATCCACCAACGCCACCCGTACTTCTTCCGGGTGGCTGGCGTTGATTAACATTCGTTTCATTTTTGTGCTACCACAAGGTTCGTGGCGGCATGCAGCGGGCCGGTATCAATACCGGTATCAGACCTCTTACCCTGATGGGGAGGCGGAAGAGTGGCGAGCAGGCAATGCTCACGCGTGGCGGCGCTGGGCGCTCGGACGACGTTGGTAATCTGCCTGTCTTCTACCTTTCCTGTTCCTCTCCGGGCTTGTGAAGTTGTGCCGTTGGCGTTGCTGGCGGGGCCTTGGCCCCTCTATCCGCGTTACGCTGTGCCCGGCGCGTCAAACGCGCCGGGCCGGGTAAACTTTACCGTCTGTGTACCGGTTGGGGTGTCGGCAAGGGGCGCTATTGGCGCTGCTCGCCGGCAACCCGGCTATGTCTTCGACCTGTGCCGCAGACCACCTGGTGTTGGTTGTCGGTAATCCGCCGGGGAGTTGTGTTGCCGCCGGGGGATTGGCTGCAGCGTCGGGGCCTTTCGGGCCCGTTCGATTCTTGTCGGGCGGGCTGGCGGGTGTTGGTGTACCGACGGCGAATGGTCGCTGCGCGTCGCCGTTGGCCAGCCCGGGCCGACGGCTGACTATACCAGTAAAATCACAGTCTGATCAATCAGATAGATGGGCGAGGGATGAGTGGGGCCTGAACGACGACACCGCTGGCGGAGCCGCGCCCGCTTGGCTAGAATCGCCGCATGTCAGATACCCCCGCCGCCGATCGCGTCACTTTCGTTACCATCGATGAAGGCCGTGACGGCCAACGCCTTGATAATTTCCTGATCACCCACCTTAAGGGTGTGCCCCGTTCGCGCATCTATCGGATCATCCGTTCCGGCGAGGTGCGGGTGAACAAAAAGCGCGCCAAGCAGACCACGCGTCTGGCCGTGGACGACGTGGTGCGGGTTCCGCCGGTGCGTACCAGCGAGTCCCAGGCGCCGCCGGTGGTCAGCGACGGGCTGGCCGAGCGGTTGGCGCGGGCGCTGCTCTACGAGGACGACCAGATCTTCATCTTCAACAAGCCCGCCGGGCTGGCGGTGCACGGCGGCAGCGGGGTCAGTTTGGGGCTGATCGAGGCGCTGCGCGTGCTCTACCCGGAAGAACGGAATCTGGAACTGGTGCACCGGCTCGACCGGGACACCAGTGGCTGCATCATGGTGGCCCGCCACCGGGGCTTTTTGCGTCGTCTGCAAAAGTTGATGCAGCAGGGTGGGGTGGAGAAGCGCTACTGGCTGCTGTGTCAGGGGTTCAAAGGCAGCGAGCGGCGGATGGAAGCGCCCCTGCTGAAGATCACCCAGGGCAACGAGCGGATGGTGCGGGTGTCCCGCGAGGGCAAGGCGTCGGTGACCGACTTCACGCTGGTGGAGCGGTTCGGCGACGCCGCCCTGGTGGAGGCACGCCTGGGCACCGGGCGCACCCACCAGATCCGTGTGCACAGCCAGTTCGGCGGGTTCCCGATTCTCGGCGACGATAAATACGGCAGCCGCAAGGGCGACGCGCGGCTGGAAGCCCTGGGGCACCGCCGCCTGTGTCTGCATGCCCGGTCGCTGGTGTTCCGCCACCCCAAGAGCGGCGAAACGATTAAAGTCAACGCGCCCCTGGACGAGGATTTCGAGACCATCCTGGCGGCCCTGCGGGCGGACAAGCGCTGATGGCCTACCAATTGGTGATTTTCGACTGGGACGGCACGGTGATGGACTCCACCGGGCGCATCATTGCCTGTATGCACAAGGCCGGCGCCGACCTCTGCCTGCCGGTGCTGGAGGACGACGCCGTGCGCGAGATCATCGGGCTGGGTCTGCCGGAAGCGCTGCGCACTCTTTACCCGGGCATCGACGACGGGGCCCTGGCGCGCATGCGCGAGCGCTACGCGGTGCATTTCGTGGCCGCCGAGGCGAGCCCCAGCCGGCTGTACCCGGGCGCCCGCGAAACGCTGGCGGCGCTGCGCCGTGCCGGTCTGCGCCTGGCGGTGGCCACCGGCAAGAGCCGCAAGGGCCTGGACCGGGTGTGGGCCAGCAGTGGCCTGGGCAATAGTTTTGATGCGTCGCGCTGTGCCGATGAAACCCACTCCAAGCCGCACCCGGCGATGGTCACGGAACTACTGAGCGAACTGTGCGTGGCGCCGGAGCGAGCGCTGGTGGTCGGGGATACGTCCTTTGACCTGCAGATGGCGCGCGACGCCGGTGTCGACCGGGTGGCGGTGAGTTACGGCGCGCATCCGGTGGACCGTTTGATGAACTTTCACCCCCTGGCGGTGATCGATGCTTTACCGCAGTTGCTGCCGTTGCTCGGCGTCGACTGCGAAACACACTTCGAGGAGACGGTGTAGATGGAGTCCGACAACAACAATCCGGCGAACAGCGGTCCCACAAGCAAAGAGTGGAAGCTGCTCGAGAAGCTGCTCGGCCAGGCCCAGGCGGAGCAGCGCAAAAGCCGGCGCTGGGGTATTTTCTTCAAGAGTCTGACCTTTATATACCTGTTCGCGCTGCTGTTCATGATGACCGGCAGCCGTTCCGGGGACGCCATGGCGGTGGCCGAGCCCCATGTGGCGGTGGTCGACCTGAACGGCGTGATCATGGCGGATTCCGAAGCCAGCGCCGACCTGCTCAGCCGCGGCCTGCGCGACGCCTTCGAGGCGGAGAACGCCGAGGCGGTGCTGCTGCGCATCAACAGCCCGGGCGGCTCGCCGGTGCAGGCCAATTTCGTGTTTAACGAAATCCAGCGTCTTCGTGCCGAGCATCCGGACAAAAAGCTGTACGCGGCGATCACCGACATGGGCGCTTCCGGTGCCTATTACATCGCCGCCGCCGCCGACCAGATCTACGCCGATCCGGCCAGCATCGTCGGCTCCATCGGCGTGATCATGGCCAGCTTCGGGGTGCAGGAAGCCGCCGAGAAGCTGGGCGTGGAGCGCCGCGTGTACACCGCCGGCGAGAACAAGGCGCTGCTTGACCCGTTCTCGCCGGTGCGTGAGTCCGACCGCGAGCACGTGCAGACCATGCTCGACGAGATCCATCAGCAGTTTATCGGCGCGGTGAAGGAAGGCCGGGGTGACCGCCTGCAGGTGGACGGGCACCCGGAGCTGTTTTCCGGTCTGTTCTGGACCGGCGAGCGGGCCCTGGAGCTGGGTCTGGTGGACGGTCTGAAAAGCCCGGGGCAGGTAGCCCGCGACGTGGCCGGCCTCGAGGAGATGGTGGATTACACCGTTACCCGCTCGCCGGTGGACCGTTTCCTGAAGCGCTTCGGCACCTCCATAGGCAACGGCATCGGCCAGACCCTGGGCCTGGAAGGCGGCGCGCCCACCCTGCGCTAACCGCGAATGGTAGGAGCGGGCCTTGTGGGAGCGGGCCCAGCCCGCGAAAGGCCGGCTATGCCGGCCGGCAGGATACCAGAGACGTTGTTGGTGCTTTTGTTAGAGAGGCCTCTGGGATCCTGCCGGGAGCTTCGCTCCCTTTCGCGGGCGGGGCCCGCTCCCACAAGTTGCCACCATTGATGGCTTGCGGTTCTAGCCGGGTAGGGCGATGCCCTCGGCGGCCAGGAAGTCGGTGAGCATAATCAGCGGTAGTCCTACCAGCGCGTTAGGATCCCGGCCTTCGAGCGCTTTAAACAACACGATGCCCAAACCCTCGGACTTGAAGCTGCCGGCGCAGTTCAGGGGTTGTTCGACCTCAATGTAACGCTCAATCTGGTGGTCACGGAGTTGGCGGAAGTGCACGGTGAAGCGCTCGCACCCGCTCTGGTGGCGTCCGGTGGCGCTGTTCAGCAGGCACAGCCCGGTGAGAAACTGCACGGTGCGGCCGCTGGCGCGGCGCAGCTGGGCCACGGCGGTATCGTGATCGCCGGGCTTGCCGAGCACTTCGCCGTCGATCACCGCCACCTGGTCGGAGCCGATGATCAGTGCGTCCGGGTGCGTCTCGGCGAGGGCGGCGGCCTTGCCGCGCGCCAGGCGCAGCACCAGTTCCGTGGGCGTCTCGCCGGGCTGCGCGCTCTCGTCGATGTCCGGGCTGTGATGCTGAAATGACAGACGCAGCTTGCCCAGCAGCTCGCGGCGGAACGGTGACGAGGAGGCCAGAATCAAAGGCTGTGGCTGGTCGGTCATGGCGCTCTCCTGGTCGGCGGCGGGTGGTTGCGGGTCGGGAGTGTACCCACGGCCCCGATCCGGTGCACGAAAAAACCAGCTTTCTCAGACAGTTAAGCCGGGCGCCGCGGGTGTATTTTCGCTTTGACAGGACGCGGGCCCGCGCCTAGAATTGCGCGCTTATGTTTTCAGGGCAACTGCCACCGTATCTGGAACCGAGGAAGTTCGCGGACCAGGAACGCGTCGTCGAAGGCGAAGCCCGGGTCGGGGACCTCCCCAGACTGCGGGAATATCGCGAAAGTCTGGACCAGCCGGTCCGGGTGCGTCTGGCCTTTGGCCGGGACGAAGACGGCCGCCGGCGCGTTCAGGGCCGGGTGGAGACTTCCCTGGTTCTGGTTTGCCAGCGTTGTCTGGAGCCGGTGCAACAGGAAGTCGCCGCCGACGTCGATCTGATGTTGGTGTGGAGCGAAGAGCAGGCCAAGGCATTGCCCGCCGACCTGGATCCATTGCTGGTTACCGAAGAGCGCGTGACGCTGGCGGAACTGGTGGAAGAAGAGCTGCTGCTGGCGATGCCGCTGGTGGCGCTTCACGATCAGTGCCCCGATCCGCCGCCCCAGAGCGCTGGGGATCCGGGCGACCAGGATGACAATCAGTCCGATCCGGATAATCCGTTTGCCGTGCTGGCCCGTTTGAAGGGCCGCCGCAAGTAATACGCCGAGGAGCAACAAATGGCTGTTCAGAAGAGTCGCAAAACCCGTTCCAAGCGTGGCATGCGTCGTTCCCACGATGCGCTGACCGCGCCCGCGATCACCGAAGACGCGAGCACCGGTGAGGTACACCGCCGTCACCACATCTCTCCGGACGGTATGTACCGTGGCCGTCAGGTGCTGCGCACCGCGGAACTGGACGACGAAGAAGAGTAAGTCCCGTCGCGTTCGGGCGGTTTGCCGCCCGTCGATGACAACAGGACGACTGTGTAACGGGAGCCTTCAGGGCTCCCGTTTCTCTATCCACGGCCGGATCGAACTCGTATCATGGCCGCCAAACTTGCTATGAACAGGCCCTAGCCATGTCAGCGGTTGTGACCCTGGCCGTGGACGCCATGGGCGGCGATCACGGTCTGCCCGTGACCGTGCCCGCCGTGGCCCGGATTCTGGCACGCCACCCCGATCTGCACGTGATCATGGTGGGCGAGCCGTCCGCCCTCGCCGCGGCCCTGAAAAAAGAAAAACTCGACAATCACCCGCGCCTGGCGCTGACCCCGGCGTCGGAAGTGGTGGCCATGGACGACCCGGTCGCCGTGGCGCTGCGCCAGAAGAAAGACTCTTCCATGCGCGTGGCCATCAATCAGGTCAAGGAAGGCCGCGCCCTGGCGGCCGTCAGCGCCGGCAATACCGGCGCCCTGATGGCGGTCAGCCGCTTCGTTCTCAAGACCCTGCCGGGCGTTGACCGGCCCGCCATCTGCACCGCCATCCCCACCGCCAAAGGGCATTGCCATATGCTCGATCTGGGCGCCAACGTGGATTCCGAGCCCAAGCATCTGCTGCAGTTCGCCCTGATGGGCCAGGCGGTGGTGCGCGCCGTCGACGGCCTGAGCGCGCCACGGGTGGCGCTGCTCAATATCGGCGAGGAAGACATCAAGGGCAACGAGCAGATCAAGGAAGCGGCGACGCTGATGCAGCAGGCGGAGAACCTGAACTACGCCGGCTTTGTCGAGGGCAACGGCATCTTCCTGGGTGACGTGGACGTGGTGGTCTGCGACGGCTTCGTCGGCAATGTGTCGCTGAAGACCATGGAAGGCGCCGCCTCGATGATCGGCGGCATGATCCGCGAAGAGGCCGGCCGCTCCCTGCTGCGCAAACTCAGCGGCCTGTTCGCGCTGCCGCTGCTGCGCGGGCTCAAGCACCGCCTGGACCCGGAGCGCTACAACGGCGCCAGCCTGGTGGGGCTGAACGGCATCGTGGTGAAAAGCCACGGTGGCACCGGCGTGGAGGGCTTTGTCAGCGCTCTGGAAGTGGCGGTTCTGGAGGCCGAACGCAATGTGCCGGCCCTGATCCGCGACGCTCTGGCGCCGGCCGAAGCCTCCTAGGCCCCGCCGGGCATGCGCCCGGGCATTCACAATTTGTTTCAGGGTCGGGCGGACAGCCGCGTCCGCAGGCGGCATACTCCCGGCTCGAGCGATACCAAAGAGGCAAACGCATGTCGAAAACCGCTTTCGTCTTTCCCGGCCAGGGCTCCCAGAGCCTGGGTATGCTGGCCGATTTCGCCGAGCGCGTTCCGGTGCGCCAGGCGTTCCAGGAGGCCTCCGGCGCCTTGGATCTGGATCTTTGGCAACTGGCTCAGGAAGGCCCGGAAGAGGCCCTCAACAGCACCGAAAACACCCAGCCGCTGCTGCTCACCGCCGGTGTGGCCCTGTGGAAGCTGTGGGAGCAGGCCGGCGGCGCCCGTCCCGACCGGCTCGCCGGCCACAGCCTGGGCGAATACACCGCGCTCACCTGCGCCGGGGTGATCACCCTGGGCGACGCCGTGCGCCTGGTGCGGCGGCGCGGTGAATTGATGCAGGCCGCGGTGGCCGACGGCGAGGGCCGCATGGCCGCAATCCTGGGCCTGGACGACGACCAGGTCCGCCAGGCCTGCGCCGACGCCGCCCAGCGCGAGGTGGTGGAAGCGGTTAACTTCAATGCCCCGGGCCAGGTGGTGATCGCCGGCCAGGTGAGCGCCGTGGAGCGGGCCATCGAGGCCTGCAAGGCCGCCGGCGCCAAGCGGGCCATGGCCCTGCCGGTGAGCGTGCCGTCCCACTGCGCGCTGATGCGCCCGGCGGCGGACAAGCTGGCCGAGCAACTGCAGCGCACCAAATTCTTTGCGCCGGAGCTGCCGGTGATCAATAACGTGGACGTCAGCGCGGAATCCGACCCGGACCGTATTCGCGGTGCGCTGGTGCGCCAGCTGCATTCGCCGGTGCGCTGGTCGGAAACGGTACGCGCGCTGGCCGCCGATGGCGTGTCCACGCTCTACGAGTGCGGGCCCGGCAAGGTGCTGTGTGGCCTGACCAAGCGCATCGACCGGGGCGTGGACGCCAAGCCCCTGGAAAACGATGCCGCCTTTCAGAACGCGCTCACCGGCGCCTGAGGAGAACCTTATGAGCGAGGACAGAAAAGTAGCGCTGGTCACCGGCGCCACGCGCGGTATCGGCCAGGCGATCGCCGCCGAACTGGCCGGCGCCGGCTGGTTCGTGGTCGGCACCGCCACCAGCGACAAGGGCGCCACCGCCATCTCTGAAGCGCTCGGCGAGCAGGGCGCCGGCGTGGTGCTGAACGTGGCCGACGACGATTCCGTGGCCGACGGCCTCAAAGCGCTGAGCGCCGAGTACGGCGCGCCGCTGGTGCTGGTCAACAACGCCGGCATCACCCGTGACAACTTGATGCTGCGCATGAAGGCGGATGAGTGGCAGGATGTGATCAACACCAACCTGAATTCGCTGTACCGGGTCACCAAGGCCTGCCTGAAGGGCATGACCAAGGCCCGCTGGGGCCGGGTGATCAATATCAGCTCCGTGGTCGGCACCATGGGCAACGCCGGCCAGGCCAATTACGCCGCCGCAAAAGGGGGCGTGGAAGGCTTCACGCGGGCCCTGGCGCGGGAGCTGGGGTCGCGCAACATCACCGTGAATTCGGTGGCGCCGGGCTTTATTCAGACCGATATGACCGACGGCCTGCCCGAGGCACAGCGCGAAGCGCTGCTTAGCGAAATACCGCTGGGGCGCTTGGGTTCGCCGGCGGAAGTGGCCAGCGCCGTGGGCTGGCTGGCCAGCGATGGCGGCGGTTATGTGACCGGCACCACGGTCCACGTGAACGGCGGGATGTTCACGGGTTGAGACATCGCCGGGGAAAACCGCTAAGCTGCGCGTAGCCACGGCGTAAGGGCGATTTTCACAGGCGCCCAAACATTTGGAAACGAATCCGAGAAAACCGGCACCGAGAGCGGCTTGCATGCGCGAACAGCGTTCACCTAGAATAGCCGCTCATAGGTGCTTGCACACCATCAACAGGAGAGTAATAACATCATGAGCAGCATCGAAGAACGGGTCCAGAAGATCATCGTTGAGCAACTGGGCGTTAAACCGGAAGACGTTAAGCCCGCCGCCTCCTTCGTCGAAGACCTGGGTGCCGATTCACTGGACACCGTCGAGCTGGTAATGGCTCTCGAGGAAGAATTCGAAACCGAAATTCCGGACGAAGAGGCTGAGAAGATCAGCACCGTTCAAGCTGCCGTGGATTACATCAAGTCGCACAGCTGATTCGGTCACAGCCAACGCAACGTCAGTAAAAAAACCGCAGGCTCTCCGGGCTTGCGGTTTTTTTTGGGAGGAGAACGGGTGACACGACGTCGAGTAGTGATAACCGGTCTGGGAATGTTGAGCCCCTTGGGCACCGACGTGGCCAGTACCTGGGAAGGCATTCTGGCCGGTCGCAGCGGCATTCGCCGGATCGACCATTTCGACACGGAGAACTTCTCCACCAAGTTCGCCGGCCTGGTGCCGGACTTTGTCATGGACGATTATCTGTCCGGCAAGGAAGCACGCAAGATGGATATCTTCGTGCAGTACGGCATGGTGGCGGCGATCCAGGCCCTGCGTGACGCCGGCCTGGACATGGACAAAGAAAACGGCGAACGGGTGGGTGTCGCCATCGGTTCCGGCATCGGCGGGTTGACCAATATCGAGGAAAACCACCGCAAGCTGACCGAATCCGGCCCGCGCAAGCTGTCGCCGTTCTTCGTGCCCAGCACCATTATCAACATGATCGCCGGCAATCTGGCCGTCATGTACGGCTTCAAGGGCCCCAACTTCGCCACCGTGACGGCCTGCACCACCGGCACCCATAACATCGGTTTCGCCGCCCAGCAGATTCAGCTGGGCACCGCCGATGTGATGGTCGCCGGCGGCGCCGAGAAGGGCTCCACGCCGCTGGGCATGGGCGGCTTCGCCGCCGCCCGGGCGCTGTCCACTCGTAACGACGATCCCACGGCCGCCAGCCGCCCCTGGGACCGCGACCGGGACGGTTTCGTGCTCGCCGACGGCGCCGGCGCCGTGGTGCTGGAGGAATACGAACGCGCCAAGGCCCGAGGCGCCACCATCTACGGTGAGCTGATCGGCTACGGCATGAGCGACGACGCCTACCACATGACCGCGCCCTCCGAGGACGGCGCCGGGGCCGCTCTGGCCATGGGCAACGCGATCCGCGACGCCGGTATCGACCCGGCGGACGTGGCCTACGTGAACGCCCACGCCACCTCCACCAAGGTCGGTGATCTGATCGAGATCCACGCGGTCAAGAAGGTGTTCGGTGACCACGCGCCGAAGCTGGCGATGAGTTCCACCAAATCCATGATCGGCCACCTGCTCGGGGCCGCCGGGGCGGTGGAAGCCATCTTCACGCTGCTCGCCATGCGTGATTCGGTGGCGCCGCCCACCATTAACCTGGACAACCCGGACGAGGGCTGTGATCTGGATCTGGTGGCCAACCAGGCCCAGCAGCGCACCATCGACGTGGCGCTGTCCAACTCGTTCGGGTTCGGCGGCACCAACGGGTCGCTGCTGTTCCGCAAGGTGTGAGCGGCGGGCCCGCCGTCAATGATCGGGGCCTCGCCTATGGCGACGGCCTGTTCGAGACCGTGCGGGTCACGGCGGACGGTCGGGCCCCTCTGTGGCCGCGCCACCGGGCGCGGCTGCTCAACGGCGCCGCCCGGTTGCGGATTCCGCTGGCACCGGACGCCCTGGACCGCTGCCTTGCCGACGCCCTGACCGACGCGCCGCCCGGCACCGGTCTGATCAAGCTGATTGTCACCCGTGGCCCGGGCGGTCGCGGTTACCTGCCGCCTTCGCACCCGACACCTTCCCTGTTCGTTCAGCACGGCAGCGTGCCGTCGTGGTCGCCGCTGTTGCGCCGCGAGGGCATTGAGGCCGGACTGTGCAGCGAGCCCCTGGAGCGCGACCCGCTGGCGGGCCTTAAGCACCTGAACCGGCTGCCGCAGGTGCTGGCCCGCATGGAAGTGGCCCGCCGGGGCTGGCACGAAGGGCTGCTGCTGGACCGGCGGGGTTGTCCGCTGGAAGCCACCGCCATGAATCTGTTCGCGTTGTTCGGCGATACCCTGTGGACGCCCGCCCTGGACGCCGCCGGGGTGGCCGGCGTCGGCCGCGACTGGTTACTGGCGCGGGCCCGGGAGCAGGGCCGCCCGGTGCAGGTGCGGCTGCGTCCGCTGTCACATCTGCGCACCGCCGACAGCGTTTTTCTGATCAACAGTGTTGTCGGGGTGCTGCCGGTGCGTAAACTGGCGCAATGGGTCTGGCCGGTCACCGAGCCGGTGCGACAATTCCAAGAAGACTTCGAGGTTCTTTTTTCATAAATGCGCCGAAAAATACGAATGTTCGGGTTGCTGCTGTTGTTGCTCCTGGTCGGCATCCCTCTGGCCGGTTTCTGGGTGAGCGGCTATTTGCACCGGCCTCTGCCCCTGGATGAGCCGGTGCTGGTGGAAGTGGCGCCGGGGTCGTCGTTCAGCCGATTGCTGGTGGATATGCGCAACGACGGACTGCTGGGCGACCGTTCCGAGGCGCGTTTACGCCGCTGGTCCGCGCGCCTGTACAGCGCCTTCACCGGCATTGATGCCCGTCTGCACGTGGGCGAATATCAGCTCAATCCCGGCGATTCGCTGCTGACGCTGTTGGAAAAAATCGACCGGGGCGACGTGCTGCAACGCAGTGTGACCCTGGTGGAAGGCTGGAACTTCCGCGAATGGCGCGCGCGCCTGGCCAGCCTGGAAGGCATTGAACACACCCTGGTGGACCTGGACGGTGCCGCGGTGATGGCCCGCCTGGGGCGGCCCGGCGACCATCCGGAGGGCTGGTTCGCGCCGGAAACCTATTTTTATACCCGCGGCACCAGCGATGTGGATCTGCTGCGCCGGGCGATGGAGCGCCAGCAGCGCATCCTCGACGAAGCCTGGGCGGCGCGGGACCAGGATTTGCCCTACGGCACCCCCTACGAGGCGTTGATCATGGCGTCGATCGTGGAAAAGGAGACCGCGGTGCCGACGGAGCGCGGCCGCATCGCCGGCGTGTTCATTAACCGCCTGCGCAAAGGCATGCGCCTGCAGACCGACCCCACCGTGATCTACGGCATGGGCACGGACTACGACGGCAATATCCGCCGTTCCGACCTGCGCCGGGAAACGCCCTATAACACCTACGCGATCAGCGGTTTGCCGCCCACGCCGATCGCCATGCCCAGCCGCGAGTCGATCCTCGCGGCGGTCAGCCCGGAGCCCACCGAGGACATTTTCTTCGTGGCCCGGGGTGACGGCAGCCATCATTTCTCGCGCACCCTGGCGGAACACCAGCGGGCGGTGCGCGAATACCAGCTCAAACGTCGCGAGAATTACCGTTCCAGCCCGGAGCCGCAACCGTGAGCGGACGTTTTATCACCCTGGAAGGCGGCGAGGGCGCCGGCAAGAGTTCCAACCTGGCGTGGCTCGCCGAGCGCCTGCGCGAAGCCGGCGTCCCCGTGACCGTGACCCGCGAACCCGGCGGCACCGATCTGGCCGAACGCATCCGCCAGGTGCTGTTGGACCCCGGCCCGGAAGCGATGGACGACACCACCGAGCTGCTGCTGGTGTTCGCCGCCCGCGCCCAACATCTGGCGGCGCTGATCCGGCCGGCGCTGGCGCGCGGCGAGTGGGTGCTCTGTGACCGCTTCATGGACGCCACCTGGGCCTACCAGGGCGCCGGCCGGGGGCTCGACCGCGAGCGCATTGCCGCGCTGGAGAGCCTGGTGCTGCAGGGGCTGTCCCCGGACCGCACGCTGCTGTTCGACGTGCCGGTGGCGGAAGGCCTGGCGCGGGCCGGCAAACGCTCCCAGCCGGACCGCATAGAACGCGAGCAGGCGGCCTTTTTCGAACGGGTTCGCCAGTGCTACCTTGAGCGCGCCACCGGCGAACCGGACCGGTTCCGGGTGGTGGACGCCGGCGTCGGCCTGGATCAGGTGCGCGCGCAACTCGAGAACCACCTTCAGGAGATGCTGCAGTGGCGCTGAACGCCCCCATCCAGGTGCCCTGTCCCTGGCACCGGGAAGAAATGCAGCGGCTGCTGGAGCAGCACGCCCAGGGCCGTCTGCCCCATGCGTTGCTGCTCGCCGGCGCCGCCGGCAGCGGTAAGTTCCGCCTGGCCCAATCCCTGGCTCAGGCGCTGCTGTGCGAAAACCCCAGCGCCGGGCTCGCCTGCGGGCAGTGCCACGGCTGCCATCTGAGCGCCGCCGGTACCCACCCGGACGCGCACACCCTGGTACCGGAAGGCACCAGCCAGGGTATCAAGATCGACCAGGTGCGCCGTCTGGTGGAGTTCGGCACCCGCACCGCCCAGTACAACGGCGCCCGAGTGGCGTTGATCGCCCCCGCCGAGGCGCTCAACCGCAGCGCCCAGAACGCTCTGCTCAAGACCCTGGAGGAGCCCGGTCGTGGCCTGGTGCTGATCTTGGTCAGCCATCAGCCGAGCTTGCTGTTGCCGACGCTGCGCAGCCGCTGCCAGCAGCGGCATTTGCCGTTGCCGGAGCCGGCGGCGGCGCTGGAATGGCTGGTCCCCCAGACCGGGGAAAAAGAAGCGCCGGCTCTGCTGGCGGCCGCCCAGGGCGCGCCGCTGCGGGCTCTGGAACTGCAGCAGGCGGACTGGTTCGCCGCCCGCGAGCAGCTCGCCGGGCAGGTGCTGTCGGTGGCCCAGGGCCGCTTGTCGCCGGCACAGGGCGGTCAGGCGCTGGCCGCCCACGACCCGCGTGTGATGGCCGGGGTGCTGTACGGCTGGCTGGCGCGGGCCTCGGTACTGGCCGCCCTGGGGGACCAGGTGGAACAGGCCGACCCGGCCGGGGTTCAGGATCCCAAGGTGGAGCCGATACTCAGACAACTGGCGGCGCAGCTGCCGCCGGCGCGGCTGTTGCGCGCCGCCCAGCGGGTCATGGAGGGACGCCGGCAGCTGATGGGCGGCGCCAACCCGAACAAAGAGCTGCTCATGGAACAATGGCTGCTGGTCCTGGTGGGCGTTGACGCTGCCGCCGGCGGCTTCTAATCTGCTGAGATATTCTAATAATATCCAAGGGTTTGTCAGGGGGAACGAACGAATGAAAATGCCCGGAGGCCGCAGCGGCATTCTGTCATTGAGTATCAAGGACAAGGCGGCCCTGTATTCGGCTTACATGCCTTTCGTCACCAACGGCGGTTTGTTCGTCGCCACCGACAAGAACTACACGCTGGGCGAGGAAATTTTCCTGCTGCTCAACATCATGGATGAGCCGGAGAAAATTCCGGTGGCCGGTAAAGTAGTGTGGATCACGCCCCAGGGCGCCCAGGGCAACCGCAGCGCCGGTATCGGCGTGCAGTTTTCCGACCAGGACGACACCGCCCGGCGCACCATCGAGAACCACCTGGCCGGCTCGCTGCAATCGGATCGTCCCACCCACACCATGTAGCGTTTGCCGTCGCTCCCCGCTACCCTTGCGGTTTTCCCGCTGTCAGCGATAGGAGCCGACCCGTTGATGTCCGACACCGCTGTTGATCGTCCCGATCTGGTGGATTCCCACTGCCACCTGGACCGTCTTAATCTGGATGCCTACGACGGTGATTTCGACGCCATGATGGCCGCCACCCGCGCCGATGGCATCAGTCATATGCTGTGCATCGGTGTCGATCTGGAAACCTTTCCCCGTGTCCGTGAGCTGGCCGAGCGCCATGCCGACGTGCACGCCACCGTGGGCGTGCATCCGCTCTACAAGGATTCCCGCGAGCCGGACGCCGATGAGCTGGTGCGCCTGGCGGACCACCCCCGGGTGGTGGCGATTGGCGAAACCGGCCTGGATTATTTCTACGCCAAGGAACAGAGGGACTGGCAGCGGGACCGCTTTATCGAGCACATCCGCGCCGCCCGCCGCACCGGTCTGCCGCTGATCATCCACACCCGCGGCGCCAAGGAAGACACCCTGGCACTGTTGCGTGAGCACGGCGAAGGCGAGGTGCGCGGGGTGCTGCATTGCTTCACCGAAGACCTGGATATGGCCGAGCAGGCCATGGCGCTGGGCTTTTATATTTCCATTTCCGGCATCGTCACCTTCCGTAACGCCGAAGCGTTGCGCGACACCGTGCGTCAGGTGCCGTTGGAGCGCCTGTTGATCGAAACCGACTCCCCCTGGCTGGCGCCGGTGCCGTACCGCGGCAAGCCCAACGAGCCCCGTTACGTGGCCCAGGTGGCCGAGTGCGTGGCGGAACTCAAGGGCATTCCGGTGACCGAATTGGCGGCGTTGACCCGCGATAATTTCTACACCCTGTTCAACAAGGCGGTGCGATGAACGACATGACCGTATGGATTCTCACCGGCGCCCTGTCGGCGACGGTGACTGCCCTGATCGCGTTGCTGGTCACCCGGGGCGCGCTGAACCGCCTGCGCGGCGAACGGGATCAGGCCCGTGACCGTCTCGCCACGCTGGCGGAGGAGCGCGACCGTCAGCAACAGCAGCAGGACCAACGCCAGCGGCATCTTGAGCAACGACTGCAGGAAAGCGAGCAGAGCCTGGCCCAGGCGCGCGCCGATAAAGCCCGCCTGGATGAGCGGTTGGCCGGCCAGCAGGACAAGCTCAGCTTCCTGGAAAACAGCCGCGAACAATTGCGCCAGGAATTCGAAAATCTGTCCGCGAAGATCTTTGAACAGCGCAGCAAGCAGTTCGAGGAAAAGAACCGCGAGGGCATGGACGGGCTGTTGCGGCCGTTCCGCGAGCAACTGTCGGAGTTCCGCCGCCGGGTCGATCAGATCCACGGCGACGATGCCCGTGCCCAGGCGGCGCTCACCGAACAGCTGCAGCATTTGAAAAGCCTCAACCAACAGATGCACCAGGACGCGCGCAATCTCACCGAGGCGCTCAAGGGCCAGGTGAAAACCCAGGGCAACTGGGGCGAAATGATCCTGGAGCGGGTGCTGGAAAGCTCCGGCCTGACCAAGGGCCGCGAATACGACACCCAGGTGGCCCTGAAAGGGGAGAGCGGCGAGCGGCGCCTGCCGGACGCCATCGTGCATCTGCCGGAAGGCAAGGACGTGGTGATCGACGCCAAGGTGTCGCTGGTGGCCTACGAGCGCTATGTGTCCGCCGAGGACGACGAACAGCGCGGCCTGGCCCGCGAGCAGCACCTCAGCTCCCTGCGTGCTCATATCAAGGGCTTGGACGCGAAAAACTACAGCGGCCTGGAAGGGGTGCGCAGCCTCGACTTCGTGCTGCTTTTCATCCCCGTGGAAGGGGCGTTCATGACGGCCATGGAATCGGACCCGGGGCTCTACACCGAGGCCTACGAACGCAATATCGTGCTGGTCAGCCCGACCACGCTACTGGTCACCCTGCGCACCATTCAGAACATCTGGCGGTACGAGTATCAGAACCGCAACGCGCTGGACATCGCCAGCCGCGCCGGCCGTATCTGTGACCAGGTATCGCTGGTGGCGGAGTCGCTGTCCGATGTGGGCGACAAGATCGACAAGGCGCAGCAGTCCTGGGAAACCTCCTACAAACGGCTCACCGAGGGCCGTGGCAACCTTCTCGGGCAAGCCCACAAGCTGCGCGATCTGGGCGCCAAGGCGCGCCGCGCTCTGCCGCCCGCGTCCGACGACGATGCCGAGGAGAGCGGTACGGAAGCAAGCGGCAGCGAAGAGAGCGACGACACGCACTGAGCGACGTCAGTGGCTGCGCTGGTGCGCGGCCCGTTGCGCTTTCTTGATGTTTTCCTGGCGCGCCTGTTGCTGCGCTTTGGTGGGTTTGTCCTTCTCGGGTACGTTGGGTCGCGGCTTGGCCTCGAATATGTCGGCGCGGCTGTGCACCGGCGCGCTGCCCAGTTGTTCGAGTACCTTGCGGGCGTCATTGTTGTCGGCGATCAACTTGCCGCCTTTTATGTGCGCCCATTCCTTGGGAATCAGCCATTTCACCGTGCCCCAGGTGCCGCTTTTGCGTTGCCCGGCAACCCGCTGGATGCCGCCCGGGTCGCCCACGTCGTGGGTGCGGAACGTCTTGAACTGGGATTTGTTGCGCACCGCCACGTGGTAATAGTCGCCGTCACCGCCACGGCCGGGCGCTTTGCGCTGGGACCCCTCGGGTTGAGCACGGGCGCGTTCCGATTTGCTCATGTTGCGCCAGGTTTTTTGCGCCTTTTTGATGTTTTCCCGGGCTGCCTGAATTTGCTTCTGCGTTGCCATGATGTACCTCCTTCTGGCTGGAGTCGTCCTTAACGGCTTGGATTCATCCTGCGACTTTCGGTGCCTGGAAACAGTGGTGGCCGGCGGCATTTGTCATGCTTTTACTTTTCCCGGAGGCGGATCGGGCCGATTCAATTTAAAAAATGACCGCTCAGGTAAAACGCGAAGAACGAGACCAGCCATACCAGAATCAGGAACCCGAAGTAGACCCCGGAGGCGGTGAGCCATGCCTCCAGGCGTAACGGCGTTTGCCGCAACGTGGTGCCGAGCAGTATCGCCGCCAGAACCAGCCCGCCCAGCAATACCAGTAAGGCATGCAGCGCGGAGATCACGAAGTAGAAGTTGAAGAACAGCAAGGCTTCATGCGGAGAGGGGCCGCTGAACGTGAAAGGTCGGTCGCCAAGACCGACCAGGCCGGCCTGATAAGCTTGATAATAGCCGTACAGGCGAGTGCCCAGGAACCCGACCAGAGAGAGTAGGGCGATACCCAGGTAGCCGCTGAGCCGGTTGGGCGGGGATCGCCTTTCGGCGACAATCGCCCGCGCCAGGGCCAGCCCGGTAGCCAGCATTAAGCCCCCATTGACCGCCACCAGGACGCCGGACCTGGTCCCGGCCGCGCTGGCGAACGAAGCCTGGAACCGATCGAAGGTCAGGGCGAAAGTAAGGAACAGGGCGGCAAAGACCAGGAACAGGCCGAGCAGAGCGGCCCACAGCCCCAGAAAAGGGGGCTGGAAATGCCGCTCAATCACCTTTGATTGATGCGTAATGATCACGGTGCGGACCGGAGGGGGAGGTTTCCGGAGCATGCCGTCATTCCCTCTTGGTTTCCTCCAGTATCCGACTCCGGTCCGGATTACGCCACCTCTGGCCACTAGGCGCGGGTCCAGCAGCGCAGATTCCGGCACAACGTCAGCAAGCGCGCGGCGTCGGTGGCCTTGTCCAGTGGTACCAGGCCTTCGGCGCCGGCGCCGTCCGGGCCGGACAGGCCGAGCAGGTCCACCGCCTCTTCGGTGAAGCCGATGAACTTCTTGTGAGCCAGGGCGTCGCTGACGAAGTCGCGGGCCGGGGGCATCGCCGCCAGTTCCCGGGCGCCTTTTTCCGAGAGCACCAGCGCCACCGCGTCGAACACCACAGAGGGTCCGCCGTCGATTTTTTCATCGGCTTCCAGCCAGCTGCCGTCGCTGAGTTTGACGCCGCCCACGGAGGCCGCCACATAAGCCAGTTTGGCGCCTTCTTTCTTGGCCGCTTTTTCCAGCGCGGTGAGCAGGGCGGCGTCGGCGCCGTCACTGACCAGCACGCCGAGCTTGCGTCCGGAGAAGGTTTCCGGCTGGTTGAGCAGAATACTCAGTGCCGGTGACGCCTTCAGGTCCTGACGGGTGGGCCGCGCGGCGTCGGCGGCGCGCGGCAGGGGGCTCAGCCGCAGGCCCTTGGCCACGCCTTTGGCCAGGCCGTCGTCGATGTTGCGCAGGTGCGACACCATGCGCGCGCGAATCGCCACGGTCTCCACTTTGCTCAGCTCGAACACCAGGGCGTCGGTGATGTGATCCTGCTCTACCTCGGTCTGGCTGATAAAGAACTGGCGCGCCTGGCTGTAGTGGTCGGAAAAACTTTCCGGGCGCAGGCGCTGCTTGGTGCCCGCTTCCTTGGCCGGGTAGCTCTGGAAGCCGCGCTGCGGGTTTTCACGGGGACCGCCTTCGGCGCCGCCCCAGGAGTTGGGTTCGTAGTTGGCCCGGCCCTTGGGGTTTTCCATCGCCATGTGCCCGTCCTGTTGCAGGGTGTGGTAAGGGCACTTGGGCGCGTTGATCGGGATGTGCGTGAAGTTGGGGCCGCCGAGACGTTTAAGCTGGGTATCCAGATAGGAAAAATTACGGCCTTGCAGCAGCGGGTCGTTGGTGAAATCAATGCCGGGGACGATGTTCTGGGTGCAGAACGCCACCTGCTCGGTTTCGGCGAAGAAGTTGTCCACGTTACGGTTCAGCACCAGACGGCCCACCGGGGTCACCGGCACTTCTTCCTCGGGAATGATCTTGGTGGGATCCAATACGTCGAAATCGAATTTTTCGGCGAATTTTTCGTCGAAAATCTGCAGGCCCAGTTCCCATTCCGGGTAGTCGCCGGATTCGATCGCGCCCCACATATCCCGGCGATGAAAATCCGGGTCCGCGCCGTTGATTTTCAGCGCCTCGTTCCAAACCACCGACTGCATGCCCTGCTTGGGCTTCCAGTGGAACTTAACGAAGGTGGACTCGCCCTTGGCATTGACCATGCGGAAGCTGTGCACGCCGAAGCCTTCCATGAAGCGCAGCGAACGCGGGATGGTGCGGTCGGACATGATCCACATGACCATGTGCATGCTTTCCGGCGTCAGGGAAATGAAGTCCCAGAAATTGTCGTGGGCGGTCTGTGCCTGGGGAAAGCCGCGGTCCGGCTCCTGTTTGGCGGCGTGGATCAGGTCCGGGAATTTCATCGCGTCCTGAATAAAGAACACCGGGATGTTATTGCCGACGATGTCCCAATTGCCTTCCTCGGTGTACAGCTTCACGGCAAAACCGCGCACGTCACGCGCCAGATCGCCGGAACCCTTGTTGCCGGCCACCGTGGAAAAGCGCACGAATGCCGGAGTGCGCTGGCCTTTTTTCTGGAACAACCCGGCCCGGGTCAGTTTGTCCAGCGGCGCGTAGTTCTCGAAGTAGCCGTGCGCCGCGAAGCCGCGTGCATGCACGACCCGTTCGGGAATGCGCTCGTGATCGAAATGGAACAGTTTCTCGCGGAAATGAAAGTCTTCCAGGGCGGCGGGGCCGCGTTCGCCGATCGTGAGGGTGTTCTGATCGTCGGCCACCGGTACGCCCTGCTTGGTGGTCAGGGTGGGCACGTCGCCGCCGGCTGTCTGGTGGGTTTCACCGCCGTTGCCTTTTGCGGTTTTCGGGTCGCGCTTGGCTGCCTTCTTGGCCATGTTGCCTCCTGGTGTGGTGTTCAATCCCGTTGCGGGCTTCAAGCCTAGGCCCGGGAGTGAAAATTTCACAAGACACTCACGGTGACCGGGACGGGCAAAACAGCGGTGGTCTTCGGGCCGCTCATTCCAGGAAGATTGGGAAACTGAAAGTTCGATACTTTTATGAAATAAAAAAAGAGCCGATGAGGCGAATAACTAAGAAGTTCGTGGCGCCAGGGGCGTTTGGCGTCTGGCACTTAAAGATGACCCGGGCCGGGAACGTAAAAACATAGAAAAAGCGTAAAACTTGCCGCCTTTCAGGCGTTCTGGGCCGGTTCCGCTTTAAATGCGTGTCCAGAGATGACTAGGATGTGACAGTGTGATCAACTCTCGACGACACAAGGAAGGCATGACTATGCGTAATCGACACCTGTTACTCGCTTTGTTCGCCGGCGCCCTCGCGGGGACCACCCAGGCCGCCACCACCATCACTCTGCATGAGGCCACCGATGAGGGTCCCGGTGACCGTATCGGTACCGTGACCGTCACCGAAAGTGAATACGGTCTGGTGTTCACTCCGGATCTGAAGGATCTGGACGAGGGCGTCCACGGTTTCCACGTGCACCAGAATCCCACGTGCCAGCCCGGCGAGAAGAACGGCGAGACGGTACCGGCGCTGGCCGCCGGCGGTCATTTTGACCCGGAAGGTACCGGTCGTCACGGCACGCCCTGGGGTGAAGGCCACCTGGGCGATTTGCCGGCGCTGTATGTGGACGATGAAGGCCACGCCACCTTGCCGGTGCTGGCGCCCCGGCTTGAGATGGACGACTTGAAGGGCCGCGCGGTGATGGTCCACGGCGGCGGCGATAACTACAGCGATCAGCCCAAACCCCTGGGCGGCGGTGGGCCGCGGATGGCCTGCGGGGTGGTTGACGGCTAGTACGCCCTTCACCCTTTTTTCCTACCAGAACCAAAAACACCGGGCGCCGCCCGGTGTTTTTTTGTGCGTCAGGGCACGAATGACCTATGCGTTGAGTCACAAATAAGAATGATGTCGTACTGATATCATACGACTAGTCTAGTAATCACGACTAAGCGTGACCTAGTATCCGCCGAGTACGAACTTAACACTAGGCGGGTCGGGCTATGCGTAATCTAATAATCTCATTCATTGTGGCTTCAGGGCTTCTCTCCGGCGTGGCGTTCGGCGCCGACGACGTGATGACGCCGCGCATCATCGGTGGCGATCCGGTGCCCACGGCGCGCAGCTGGATGGCGGAAATCGAGATCGGCAGCGCCAGCTACGGGTACACCCGTTGCGGCGGCGCCCTGGTGGCACCGCGCTGGGTGCTCACCGCTGCCCACTGCGTGGACGGTTACGCCGCCGGGGACCTGTACGTGTCCCTGGGGCACCTGAACCGCCACGAACAGGCCCCGGAGCGGCTGGCGGTGCGTTCGGTGCGGGTCCACGAGGGCTACCGCAGCGGCGTTTACCACAATGACCTGGCGCTGCTGGAATTGTCGTCGAACTCCCGGCTGGCGCCGCTGGATCTGGCCAAAGCGGATGAAATGAAGGCGCTGCGCGCCGGTTCCTCGGATGAAGCGCTGGTGGCGCTGGGTTGGGGACAAACCGAAACCAGCAGCATGTCCGATACGCTGCAGCAGGCCGGTCTCGACTATGTGTCGCCGCAACAGTGCGGCGCCTACTGGAATAGTCTGATCAGCGGCCAGATCTGCGCCGCGGAACGCAACCCCGTTAACGGCACCAATCAGGACACCTGCCGGGGCGACAGCGGCGGCCCGCTGATCTTCCAGCAGGACGGACGCACCTGGCTGGTGGGCGTGACCAGCTACGGCACCGAACGGTGCGCGTCCGGCGTGCCGGCGGTCTATACCCGGGTGAGCGCCTACCTGGGCTGGATCGAGAGCACCTCCGCCGGCGCCATGGTGGACCTGTACAGCGAATCCGAGGGCGAAAGCCTCTACACCGGGCCCGGCCGGGCGCTGTCCCTGGATACCCGGGTCAGCAACCTCAGCCTGGTCAATGACGCCCGCCAGGTGGGCATCCGGATCCACCACAAAAGCGGCCTGCGGGTCAGCGCCGATGACCTGCAGTGCACGTCCCGCAGCGGCTACACCGATTGCGTGGGTGGGGCGGAACTGTCCACCGGCGCGGTCAGCAGCAGCCACCGTCTGTGGCTGATCCCCACCCAAGGCGGCACGTTCACCGACCGGGTCACGGTGACCCCGATCAGTGACAGCCACGACTATTACAGCGCGGACACCGAGCAGTTCTCGCCCGTATTCAGCGACGTGCCGGACATGACACTGGAAGCCACCGCCACCCGTAGCGGCGGCACCGTCTCGGTACGCGCGGAGATCACCAACCAGGCGCAGCATCGCGACGCCTATAACGCCTGGGCAAGCTTCCAGGTGCCCGCCGGCTGGGATTACGACAGCCTGCCGGCGGGCTGCACCGACACCCAGCCGGTGCGGTGCGATCTGGGCGATCTGGCGCGCGGCGAAACCCGTACTCTGAGCCTGGCGTTGACCGGCGAGGGCAGCGGCCGGGTGTTCCTGGACGCGGGCGCCGCCAATGGGGATTTTCCCGCCGGTGATACCCGCTCCTTCGTGACCCCGGCGGCGGCCGGCCAGGAAAGCAGCCGTGGCAGCGACACCGGCGGCTCCGGTGGCGGCGGCGGTGGTGGCGCCGGTGACTGGGGCTGGTTGAGCCTGCTGGTGCTGGCGGGGCTGGCGCGCGGCGGCCGGCGGCTGTGGGCCTAGCCGTCCACCACGGACAGGTGGCGTTTGCGCTGCTCCGGCGCCAGGGCGCCGGCGTTGCCTTTCCAGGGCAGGGCGCCGAAACCGGTGGGCACTTTGTCGAGCAGGTAGGGCGCCTTGATCACATCGAAGTAGGGGGAGTGATCGAAGTCGGCGGCGTGGAACACCCGCGGCTGCAAACGCAGCAGCCGGGAACCCGGGTCGCCGGGTTCCTTGACCAGAGGGTGCACGGGAAACTGGATAAAGGCGAAGGCCTCGCCCACGGCGGTACCGGCGATGGCCCGCAACAGATCGTTGGCCCAGCGGTTGAGCAGCCGCCGGCGGGCATGGCGTGCCAGGGTGCGCCAGGGCAGTAACCACAGCAGCGCCAGGGTGCTCCAGGTGTGCTGGGTACCGGTGCCCACGCGGCTGATGGCGAAGCGCAACGCGTCCTGGCATTCCGCCTCGGACAGATTCTGTGCCCGGCAAACCCGCAGGTGCAGATCGTGGAGGTTGCTCAGATCGCGAACGCAGAGCCCGCGCTCCAGGCTGGCGTCGAGCACCATCTGGGTGTCCGGACGGCAGGGCAGGTAGTCCGCCAGCAGCGAGCGCAGGGCCGGGTCCGCCACTTCATGGGGGCGGCCGATGTACAAGAGCACGCGGGAAAAGCGGCTGCCGGTGAGCACCTTCAAGCGCCGGTCCAGGCGGCTGTCGCCGTCCACCAGCAGCACATCACAGGGGCGTAGCTGGGCGCGCTGGCTTTCCAGGTCGCCGAGCGGCCAATCGGAACAGTCCGGCTGTCGCTGGAGACGTTCACAGAGCCATTGGTAGAGTCGCTGGGTATTCATGGCGTGATCCTACAGTAGCGCCACAGCGCGATCCATGACCGAATAGTCAGTATAGAAGTGGGGCGAGAAACGCACGCCACCGCCCCGTTCCGCGCACACCACACCGCCGGCCTGCAGCCGCGCCCGGGTGTCCGACGGCGCTTCATCCGCCAGCCGGAAGGTGACGATGCCGGCGCGCCGCTCGGCCTGCGCCGGGCTGAGCACCTCGGCGCCGCGCTGGCGCAGGGCGTCGTCCAGATAGGCGATTCGTTCCGCCAGGGCCTGCTCGACGGTGTCCATGCCCAGTTCCTGGAACAAGGACAGAGAGGCGTCCAGGGCATGGGCGCCGAGCATGTTCGGGCTGCCGCATTCAAAGCGGCGCGCGTCCTCGGCCACCCGCCAGCCGGTCTGGCTGTAGTCTCCGGCGTTGGCGATCATATGCCAGCCGAACTGCCGCAGGCGCAGGCGCTCGCGGACCGCCGGCCGGCAGTAGAACAGTGCCAGGCCCTCCGGGCCGAGCATCCATTTATGGCCGTCGGCGACCACGAAGTCCGCGTACACGGCGCCGCTGTCGAAGCGTACCGCGCCCAGGCTCTGGATCGCGTCCACGCAGAACAGCACGCCGCTGTCCCGGCAGGCGCGGCCCACCGGCGCCAGATTCAGGCGGATGCCGCTGCCGTACTGCACCGAGGACAGCGATACCAGCCGGGTGCGTTCGCCGATGGCGTCGATGACCCGCTGCTCCGCGTCCGGGCCGCTGACGTCCACTTCCACCACTTCCACGCCCTGGTCGGCGAGGGCCTGCCAGGGAATCCGGTTGGACGGGAACTCCTGGTCGCTGATCACCACCTGATCGCCGGCCCGCCAGTCCAGCCCCTGGGCGATCACCGACAGACCCTCGGAGGTGTTCTTGAGCAGCGCCACGTCCGCCGGCGCCACATTGATCAGCCAACCCAGGCGCTCGCGCAGACGCTGTTCCACGCGGGCCCATTGCGGGTAGTCGCGAGCGCCCAGATGGATATTCTGGTCGGCGAAGGCGGCCACCGCGTCGCGGGTACGGCGGGGCCAGGGGGCCACGGCGGCGTGGTTGAGATACAGCACCTCGTCGTGCAACGGAAATTCCGCTTTCAGGTCGACCATTGCCAGCGCTCCTTCAGAATTCTGACTTGATTGTAACCGCCCTGGAGGTAACGTGCAGAGGACGTGGTTATGGTAATCTAGCCCATAAACGAGGAGGTATAGATGGGTGACTTGGAAAAAGCCACGCGTAAGGCGCAGGAGTTCCGGCAGCGCGAGCAGGAAATTCTCGACGCCGCACTGATTCTGTTTCTGGAACAGGGCGAGGACCGCGTCACGGTGGAGAACATCGCCGACCGGGTGGGCATTGGCAAGGGCACCATCTATAAGCATTTCGAGACCAAGAACCAGATCTACCTGCTGCTGATGCTGCGTTACGAGGAAGATCTGGCGTCGTTGTTCCAGGACATTTCCGAATCCGACGACAAGGAAACCCTGGCGCGGGAATACTTCCGCTTCCGAATCAGCGATCCGGCCCGCTACCAGTTGTTCGACCGGCTGGAAAACAAGGTGATCAAGGATCATGCGGTGCCGGAACTGGTGGATAAGCTGCACCGCATTCGCGAAGCCAATTTCGAGAAGCTCAATCACATCGTCGAGGCCCGCATCCAGGAAGGTTCCCTGGAGCCGGCGCCCGCCATCTACCATATCTGTTCCGCCTGGGCCCTGGCGCATGGCGCCGTTGCGTTGATGCAGTCGCCGTTCTACCAGCGCCTGATCGAAGACAAGGACGACTTTCTCGATTTCCTGATCGAGATCGGCATCCGCATGGGCAACAAGGGCCAGCGCGGCAAATAAGGAATTCCGATGACCAAAGCCGATGAATTACTGGCGCTGCTGGAAAAAGCGGACCAGGACGAACAGGGGCTGCCGCCGGTGCACAAGTGGCGGCCGGAACGTCAGGACGATATCGATATGCGCATCGCCCGCGACGGCACCTGGTATTACCAGGAATCGCCGATTCAGCGCGAGCGCATGGTCAAGTTGTTCTCCACCATTCTGTTGCGCGAAGGCGACGATTATTTTCTGGTCACGCCGGTGGAGAAGCTGCGCATCAAGGTGGACGACGTGCCCTTTGTCGCCACCGACGTGGAGCGCGTCACCGACGGTGACCGCGAGAAGCTGGTGTTCACCACCAATGTGGGCACCCATGTGGTGGCCGGCGCCCGCCATCCGTTACGGGTGGAAACCGACGCTGACAGCGGCGAGCCGGCGCCCTATGTGCATGTGCGTGACAACCTGGAAGCGCTGATCTCGCGCAATATTTTCTACCAGCTGGTGGACTGGGCGCGCCGCGAAGAGCAGAGCGGCGACACCCGTCTGGTGGTGGATTCCGACGGCGAGACCTTCGCGCTCGGCGCACTCTAGATCGCGCCTTCCTCACCGGGCTTGGGCAGGCCGGTGCCGCACTGCTTGCAGAAGCGCGCGTCCGGGTCGTGGTCGTGGCGGTGGCAGTGCGGGCATTCCCGCTCATAACGCCGGGCCATGTGCGCCTTGGACATTTCCGCCGTGACGATGCCGGTGGGCACGGCGATGATGGCGTACCCGGTAATCATCGCCATCGACGCCACCGCCTGCCCCAGCGAGGTTTGCGGCGAGATGTCGCCGTAGCCGACCGTGGTGACGGTAACGATGGCCCAGTAGATGCTGCGCGGAATGCTGGTGAAGCCGTTGGCCGGGCCTTCCACCACATACATCAGACTTCCGAAAATAATGATCACCACCACCACGGAAAACATGAAGATGCCGATCTTGCGGCGGGTGCGCACCAGGGTGGCGCCGAGCTCGTTGGCTTCGGTCATCAGGTGGGCCAGCTTGAGCACCCGGAAAACGCGCAGCACCCGCAGCGCGCGGATGGTGAGCAGATAATTGGCGCCCGGCAAAAACAAGCTGAGGTAGGTGGGAATGATCGACAACAGGTCGACCACCCCGAAAAAGCTGCGCGCGTACCGCAGCGGCCGGTCGCTGACCCACAGGCGGATCATGTACTCAAGGGTGAACAGCAGGGTGAAGAACCATTCCGCCCCATACAGCCAGAGGCCGTATTGCTCATGAATGGACTGCACGCTGTCCAGCATTACCGCCGCCACGCTGGCGAGAATGGCGATGATCAGCAGCTGATCGAAATATTGCCCCGCGGGGGTATCGGTGCCGAAGATGATGTGGCGCCAGCGATCACGCAGGGAGAGAGCGTCCGAACTCATGAAACCTCGGGGCCGGGATATTACGAGAAGGCTATTCTGTCTTGTCCGTCGTCCGTTGACCACTTAGTCTCTGTTTTATATACGAATAAAAAACTGTTTGCTGTACCGCACCGCTTGAGGGGGGATCATGGCGCGCTTGAAAGCGTTGTTCATTTCGTTGTACCCGTTTGCCGCGTTGTTGATCTGCGCCCACACTCTGTGGCTGGGCTGGCGGGACGCGCATTGGGTGTGGATCGGCCCGCTACTGGTGAACGTGCCGATCCTGATCCTGCTGGGCTGGCTGGTCAGCCTGGGCCCGGCGCGTACCAGCCCGCACCTGCCGCTGGCGACCCTGTGCGCCTGGCTGGGGACGGCGGTGACGCTGCTGGGGACCCTGTCCCTCGGTGATCCGCGCTGGTTGGCCTGGCTGTATACCGGGCTGGGTCTGCTCGGTCTGTGTGCCTACCTGTTCTGGTACAGCCCGTTGCAGCGCGACGCGGCGGACGGGCCCCGGCCCGGGCAGTTGCTGCCGCCGCTGGCGTTCCGGGATCTGCAAGGGCGACCGGTGTCCACCACCTCGCTGCACGGGGCACCGGCGGTGATGCTGTTCTTTCGCGGCAACTGGTGCCCGGTGTGCATGGCCCAGGTGCGCGAGCTGGCCCGGCGCCGCCCGCAACTGGAGAGGCGGGGTGCCCGTATTATCCTGGTCAGCGCCCAGCCCGGTGCCCGCACCGGCCGGCTCGCCGCCCGCCTGGGGGTGCCGATGGAGTGGTGGGTGGACCCGCAACTGGACGCGGCCCGCCAACTGCGCATTCTCGACCCTGGCGGCACGCCACTGGGGCTGGAACTGTTCGGCTACCCCTCGGACACCGTTCTGCCCACGGTGCTGATCACCGACGCCCGCGGGGAGATTTGTTACGTCGACCTGGCCGACAACTACCGGGTGCGCCCGGAACCCGCCACCTTTCTTCGGGTGCTGGACACCATGGTGCCCACGCCGCGCTAGCCGCGGTGCTGGCACTGCCGTACCTCCCGGCCGTTCTCCGGTAAACAAAGGTTTCCGGGAATCGCGCCGGATAACCGTTCGATTACCACCGCTACGCTTTATTACATACCCGCAACGGCGTGCATCTACATCGCTTTGCACACCCCTTCCATAGTCGCTGAGTCAGCCTCCATTTCGGGGGCACAGCGACTAAGAAGTAAAATGGGAGGGGTAAACCTTGGATACCAACATCAAACATCTCATCGGCGGTGGCGTCTTAGCGCTACTGCTGACCGCCTGCGGCGGCGGAAGCAGCGGGGGCAGCGACGGCTCCGGCAATGCGCCGACGCCTTCAACGCGTGACCTGCCGGAAGAAATGGCGGCGGTCGTGGACGAGTCCAACGCGTTCACCGAAGAATTCTGTCCGGAGACCTCGGAAGGGGCCGCCGGCACACCGCTGGATCCCGCTCTTTGTGTGCAAGAGAACGAAGAGTCCGAAGGCGGCGCGCCGGATCCCACCGATGTAGTCGCGCAGTTCTGTCCCACCGCGGCGTCTTCGTTCGATCTGCAGGGTGCGTTCGATCCGGCGGCGTTCACCGAAGGCTTCGACGACCCGGCCGGCTTCCTGACCGACGGTCCGTTGTCGTTCCCGATCGCCTGTTTGCAGGAATCCGCCACTAACCTGGACGGCCTGCAGGATCTGATCGGCGGCAGCAACCCGATCACCGAGCAGCTTTGCCCGGTCGCGGCGGCCGAGCCCTCCTTTGACCCGGCCACCTGCTTCGCGGAAGTGACCGGCGGCGCCAACGGCGGCCTGCCCGGCCTGCCGGGAGGCGGCGAGGGCGGCGGCAGTGTTCCCGGCGCCGACCAGTTCCTCAACCAGTTCTGCCCGGACAGCGCCGGTGCCGGCGTCGGCCCCGAGACCCCGCTGAACTGTCTCAACGAAGCCAGCCGTGTCTACATCACCATCGTCGACATGATCACCAACCCGAACCCGCTGACCGAAGCCGTTTGTCCGGTGGAAACCATGACCGGTCGCGTGGATCCGGTGGTGTGTTTCGAGGAAGCCGTCAGCGGTGGTGGCATGCCCGGCCTGCCTGGCCTGGGTGACCTGCCCGGTCTGCCCGGTCTGCCCGGTCTGCCAGGTTTGCCCGGCGGTGGTGACGGCGGTGATGGTGGCGACGGCGGCACGCCGGACGTTCCCGGCCTGGATCAGCTGACCGACGCTCTGTCCGGCATCTGCCCGGAAACCCTGGAAGCCGAAGTCGGCCCGACCACCCCGATCGACTGTCTGACGGAAGCCGGCGGCAGCTTCGGTGGTTTTGAAGACCTGATCGGCGGCCTGGGCGGCAGCAACCCGCTCACCGAAGCCCTGTGCCCCACCGCGGCCATGGCGGAAAGCTTCGACCCGGCAGCCTGCTTCACCGAAGCGGCCGGCCAGCTGCCCTCCGCACCCGGTGGTGGCACTCCACAGATTCCCGGCGTCGGCATGGCCCTGGAGCAAATCTGTCCGGTGGCCGCCGGTGAGGAAATCGGCCCCACCACGCCGTTCGACTGCCTGCTCGAACTGGGCGGCGGCTTCGGCGACCTGGAAGGCCTGCTCGGCGGCCTTGCCGACGGTGGTCTGGAAGGTGGCAACCCGCTGACCGATGCCCTGTGCCCGGTCACTTCCGAGGAAGGCCTGGATCCGGCGGCCTGCTTCATGGAAGCCCTGGAAGGTCTGCCCGGCGGCCTGCCGCTGCCCGGCGGCGACGGCGGCACCCCGGAACTGCCCGGTGGCGAGCAACTGCTCGGCCAGCTGTGCCCGGAAGCCGGCGCCGGTGAAATCGGCCCGACCACCCCGATCGAGTGTCTGACCGAAGCCGGCCAGAACCTGGGCAACATCCAGGACATGCTCGGCGGTCTGGGTGGCAGCAACCCGCTCACCGAAGCCGTATGCCCGACCGCGTCCGCGGCCGAGCAGCTTGACCCGGCGGCGTGCCTGAGCGAAGCCCTGGGTGGCGGCCTGCCTGGCCTGCCCGGTGGTGGCGATGGCGGCGGCGTGCCGGAGATTCCCGGCCTGAGCGATGGCCTGGCGCAGTTGTGCCCGGCGGCCGGCGCCGGTGAACTCGGCCCGACCACCCCGCTGGAGTGCCTCACCGAGGCCGGCCAGAACCTGGGCGGTCTGACCGACCTGCTGGGTGGCCTGGGTGGCAGTAACCCGCTCACCGACGCGCTGTGCCCGGCGGCCTCCACCGCCGAGCAGCTCGATCCGGCTGCCTGCTTCACCGAAGCGCTGGGTAACTTGCCCGGCGCGCCCGGTGGCGACGGCGGCACCGGTGGTGTTCCGGAAATCCCGGGCCTGAGCGACGGTCTGGCACAAATCTGCCCGCTGGCCCTGGAAGGCGAAGTGGGTCCGACCACGCCGCTGGATTGCCTGATGGAAGCCGGTGGCAGCCTGAGCCAGCTGCAGGATCTGCTGGGCGGCCTCGGTGGCGGCCTGGGCGGCGGTGAAGGCGGTGAAGGCAGCGCTGATCCGGTGACCGGCCAGCTGTGCCCGGAAGCCGGTGCCGGCGGCCTCAGCCCGACCCTGCCGATCGAGTGTCTGCTGGAAGCGGGCCAGAACCTGCCCGAGCTGCTCACCGGCCTGCCGGACCTGCTTGGTGGTCTGGCGCCGTAATGGCGTGACGGTTTGATCGGTGTCCCGCTGTTCGCAGCGGGGGCCGGTCCCCGAAAACAAAAAAGCCCCGACCACTTCGATGGTCGGGGCTTTTTTGTGGTTTGTGGGAGCTTGCCTTGCAAGCGAAAGGCCGGCTTTAGCCGGCCGGCTATTGATTCCGGCGGGGCAGGGTGTCGCGCACCTTGTCGGCGAGATCGCGGATGCTCTGCTCGGTGGTGTCCCAGGCGATGCAGCCGTCGGTCACCGACACGCCGTATTCCAGATCGTCGAGATTCTCGGGCAGCTTCTGACTGCCGCCCTTGAGGTGGGATTCCACCATCAGACCGACAATGGACTTGTTGCCTTCCAGAATCTGATTGCCGATGTTTTCCATCACCAGCGGCTGCAGGTTCGGGTCCTTGTTGGAGTTGGCGTGGGAGCAATCCACCATGATGTTGGTGGACACACCGGCTTTCTCCAAAGCGCTTTCCGCCAGCGCCACGGACACCGAATCGTAATTGGGCTTGCCGCCACCGCCGCGCAGCACCACGTGGGCGTAGGGGTTGCCCTTGGTGGTGGTGAGCGCCACGCGGCCGTCCGGGTCGATGCCCAGGAAGCGGTGCGGGTGCTTGACGCTGAGCATGGCATTGACCGCCACGTCCAGGCTGCCGTCGGTGCCGTTCTTGAAGCCCACCGGGCCGGACAGGCCGGAGGACATTTCCCGGTGGGTCTGGGATTCGGTGGTGCGCGCGCCGATCGCCGACCAGGAGATCAGGTCCTGCATGTACTGCGGGGTGGTCGGGTCGAGCGCCTCGGTGGCGGCCGGCAGGCCCAGCTCGGCCACGTCGAGCAGCAGCTTGCGGGCAATGTGCAGGCCGTCCTGCACTTTGAAGGAGTCGTTCATGTAGGGGTCGTTGATCAGCCCCTTCCAACCCACCGTGGTGCGCGGCTTTTCGAAGTACACGCGCAGCACCAGAAACAGGGCGTCGTCCACCTCGGCGGCCAGCTTCTTGAGCCGCTCGGCGTATTCCATGGCCGCTTTCGGGTCATGGATGGAGCAGGGGCCGATCACCACGAACAGGCGCGGGTCCTTGCGGTCAAGGATGTCACGGATCTGCTGACGGCCCTGGAACACGGTTTCCGCGGCGGCTTCGCTGAGCGGCAGCTTTTCCTTCAGGGCCCGGGGGGTGATCAGCACCTCCTGGGATTCGATGTTGAGATCGTCTAATTGCTTCTGGCTCATGAGTCTGGCTATGCCTGTTATTTCGGTGTCGACGGTTTTTGGCAGTCTAGCCGAATCCGTGGCAGGAATCAGCCTATTGCCGGGATAGAGTGGCTCTGGTGTCGGTGAGCAGCTCGCGGACATAACCGGGCACCAGCTCGGTGGCGCGCCCGTGCCGATGTTCGTGGAAGGCGGTCCGTTGCTCGGAGGGCTCCAGGTTGAGCTCGGTGGTGTGCGCGCCGCTGGCCCGGGCTTCCGCCACGAAACCGGCGGCGGGGTAGACGTTGCCGCTGGTGCCGATGCTGATGAAGTGCTCGCAGCCGGCCAGGGTGGCGTAGATGCGCTCCATTTCCAGGGGCATTTCACCGAACCACACCACGTGGGGACGCAGGCAGCCGGCGGCGCCGCACACGGTGCAGGTCAGGGCCGGGTCCAGATCGCGGTCGGCGGGGACCAGGGTGTCGGTGCTCTGGCAGCGCGCCTTGAGCAGCTCGCCATGCATATGGATGACGTTCTGGCTGCCGGCCCGTTCGTGCAGGTCGTCCACGTTCTGGGTCACCACCAGCACCTGGCCGGGCAGGCCCTGTTCCAGCTCGGCCAGGGCCCGGTGGGCGGCGTTGGGCTGGATCGCCGGATCGCGCAATTGTTCACGGCGCCGGTTGTAGAATCCCTGCACGCCGTGCGGGTCGCGCTGGAAGGCTTCCGGGGTGGCCACATCCTCGATACGGTGGTTTTCCCATAACCCGCCGGCGTCACGAAACGTATTGATACCGGATTCCGCCGAGATTCCGGCGCCGGTAAGTATTACAATCCTTTCCTGCATGGCTGCTGCCTCCGCCTGTCTTCTTCGTTACCGTGGAGTGTTATGGATACCATCATCTCAAGGCAGGAAACACTGTCGTTGCCGGCCCGGGGACCTGTCAATTTGCTGCATTTTCATCAGGGTATGGTGCTGCTGATCGGCGCCGACGCGGTGGGTTTGTACCGTGACCGGCGCGCCGTGGAAGACCCGCTCGCCAATGGCCTGGTCGGCTATGAGCCGATTCCCGAGGCGCTGCGCTGTGAGTTCGAAGAGCCGGACGGCTATGTGGTCGAGCAGGTGTCCGGCTTTATCGGTCTGCGTTCCGGCGCCGCCATGTTCATCCGCCCGGATGGCGTGGCCCTGTACGCTAGCAGCCTGGACGCGCTGCACAACCGTGATTGCCAGTGGGTAATCCCGTTTCCACCCCTTAATTCCTAGGAACCGGCGGTTCCTTGACTGGAGAGATCCATGGCTGAAGAAAGCACTCGCCTTCGTCTGCGGCAACTGACCCTGGAAGACTACCCGGCGCTGGCCCGGTTGATGGATCAGGTGTACCACGACATCGGCGGTGCCTGGCCCGAGGAAACCATCGCCACCCTGATCCGGTTGTTCCCGGAAGGGCAGTTGGTGATCGAGGACAACGGCACGCTCATCGCCACGGCGCTGACGGTGAAGGTGAGCTACGACCGGTTCTCCAACCCGCACCGCTACGAAGACCTGATCACCGACGACAAGGTGCGCTCGCACAGCCGCAAGGGCGATGCGCTGTACGGCCTGGATGTGTTCGTCGATCCCGAGTACCGGGGTTACCGCCTGGGCCGGCGGCTCTACGAGGCGCGCAAGGATCTGTGCCGGGAAGAAAACCTGCGTGCCATTCTCGCCGGCGGCCGGTTGCCCGGTTACACCCACTACGCGGACAAAATGACGGTGACCGAGTACATCGCCGAGGTGGAAGCCCGCACCATTTACGATCCGATTCTCACCTTCCAGCTTTCCAACGGCTTCGACGTCAAACGCCTGCTGGTCAAATATTTGCCCGAGGACGAAAGTTCCCGGGGCTACGCCACCCTGCTGGAATGGGACAACATCCTCTATCAGCCGGAAGACGATGGCGACTGGCCGCGCCGTTCGGTGGTACGCCTGGGCGTGGTGCAGCGGCGCATGCGCAGTGCGCGCTCGGTGGAAGACCTGCTCAGCCAGGTGGAGTTCTTTATTGATTCGCTGTCCGACTACCGGGCGGATTTCGCCGTGCTGCCGGAATTCTTCAGCGCCCCACTGATGGGGCTCAAGACCGACCTGAACTCAGTGGAAGCGGTGCGCTACCTGGCCAGCTTTACCGAGGAAATCCGCGACGCCATGGCGGACATGGCGGTGAGCTACAACATCAACATCATCGGTGGCTCCATGCCGCTGGAAGAGGACGGGCGCATTTACAACGTCGCCTACCTGATGCGCCGCGACGGCTCGGTGGAGCAGCAGAAGAAAATTCACATCACCCCCCACGAACGCAAGGACTGGGCGATCCAGGGCGGTGACGGCCTGCGTATTTTCGATACCGACGCGGGCCGCATCGGCATTCTGATCTGCTACGACGTGGAATTTCCGGAGCTGGGCCGGCTGCTGGCCGAGCAGGGCATGGAGATTCTGTTCGTGCCGTTCTGGACCGACACCAAGAACGGTTATTTGCGGGTGCGTCATTGCGCCCAGGCGCGGGCCATCGAGAACGAATGCTACGTGGCGATTTCCGGCAGCGTCGGCAATCTGCCGCGCGTGGATAACGTGGACATTCAGTACGCTCAGTCCGCGGTATTTTCACCCAGCGACTTCTACTTCCCCCACGACGGCACCATCAGCGAATCGGTGCCCAACACCGAGATGCTGCTGTTCGCCGACATTGATCTGGAAAAGCTCAAGCTCCTGCACAGTGAAGGCTCGGTCACCAATATCCGCGACCGCCGCAAGGATCTGTACAGCCTGGTCTGGAAAGGCAAGGAAGAGCTCGACCCCTGAGGCGGACCGCTTGAAGTGTCGCACCCCGCGCTTTTAGTGTGGGCACGACGGAACGGTTTGGGGAGCCGTTTCGTGTGTCGTTCACCAAGAAAAACAGGGGGAAGGGTGCGAAATATTGCCGGCTTTCTGGTTTTGGTGGGGCTGCTGGTGATGCTGCGGCAATGGTCCGGCGGTGACACAGGGGGCAGCGATCGTGTGGCCGGGGCGACCACGCCGGCGAAGAGTGGGCCTTACGTGACGGTCTACGGGCGTGACAGTTGCGGCTACACGCAAAGCCTGCTTTCCGAGCTTTCCGACAACGGTTTAAAGCATGAGTACCGCATCGTCGATGAACCCGCGGTGGCGTCTCGCCTGCACGAGCGTATGCGGGCCGCCGGCCTGTCCACGCGGCGCTATCGGTTGCCGGTGGTGGACGTGAATGGACGCTTCTATCTGCGGCCCGGCTCGGACACCGTTCAGAACGCCTACAACGACGCCTTTCAATAGACGTTCCAGCCGCTCAGCGCCGCTCGCGGAAGGTTTCCACCACCTGTTCCGCCAGGGCTTCGGCGGCCGGGCCGGAGCCGTCGCGGCGCACCAGCGCGATCTGGTAATCGCCCAGGGCGGGCAGGCCGTTTTCCGGGCCGAGCACCCGCAGCGGCGGCTGCACCAGGCTGGCGGGGAAGGGCGCCACCGCCAGGTCGGCCAGCATGGCCGCTTCCTGGCCGGCGCAGTGCTCGCTGTTGTAAGCCACCCGGTAACTGATTTCCGCCTTATCCAGCGCGCCCAGCGCCATTTCCCGCCAGGCACAGCCGTGGTTGGCCAGCGACAGCGGCAGCGGCGAACGTTGCACCGCCACGCCGCCGTCGCGACCGGCCCAGACCAGCGGCTCGGTGTGCACCACCTCGCCGCGCTTGGCGCTGAGATCGCTGTGCCCCAGCGTCACCAGCGCCAGGTCCAGTTCGCCGTTGTCGAGCCGTTTCAGCAGGTCGATGCTGCGCCCGGCGTTCACGTTTACCTGTACCGCCGGGTGTGAGCGGGCGAAGCGGGTCAGCACCTGGGGCAGCACCCGGGTGCCCACATCGTCCGGCGTGCCCAGGCGCACGCTGCCTTCCAGGGACGGCGCCAGAAACCGGCCCACCGCTTCCTCGTTGAGCTTGAGCAGCCGCCGCCCGTAACCGAGCAGCACTTCCCCCTCCGGCGTCAGGGACACCCGGCGCGCCTCGCGCACGAACAGGCTTTGGCCCAGGGTTTCCTCCAGGCGTTTGATCTGCATGCTCAACGCGGATGGGGTGCGGAACACCTGATGGGCGGCGCGAGTGAAGCTGCCGTTTTCGGCGATGGCCACGAAGGTGCGCAGCGTTTCCGTATCCAGAAGGGGCAGCGAAGCGTTCTCCGGCCGGGCCTTGGTGGCGGTCATGACGGACTCTCTTTGCGTTCAAAATTATTGAACGGACAATGTAATTCTTTTCGTTGGAGTTAACAATGTGAAGCCTGCATGCTTTCTCTCATAGGCCGGGGCGGTGCCCGGTCGGCGACCGATCAAGGAGACCGTCATGAAGGAGAGAGCAATGAAACAGAAGCAACGCATCCAACGTCATTATCCGGACCCGGACCTGTACATGCCGGCGATGCCGCCTTTGGGTCTGATCAACGCCTTTGAGCGTCGCGTCCAGAAGTGGTGGCGCCAGCGGGTGGAGCGCCGCCAGGCGGCCGCGCTGCGCCGCTCGCGCCCCAGCGGCCAGCATTAAACCGCCCCACAACCCACAAAAAAGGCGCCGTTAAGGCGCCTTTTTCGTTGCGGTTGAACCGGCCGGATTACATGTTCGGGTAATTCGGGCCGCCGGTGCCTTCCGGCGCCACCCAGTGGATGTTCTGGGTGGGGTCCTTGATGTCGCAGGTCTTGCAGTGCACACAGTTCTGCGCGTTGATCTGGAAGCGCTTGTCACCGGTGTTTTCGTCTTCCACCACTTCGTACACGCCCGCCGGGCAGTAGCGCTGCGCCGGTTCGTCGTACTTGGGCAGGTTGTACTCAATGGGGATGCTGGGATCCTTCAGCGTCAGATGGCAGGGCTGATCTTCTTCATGGTTGGTGTTGGACAGGAACACCGAATCCAGCTTGTTGAAGGTCAGTTTGCCGTCCGGCTTGGGATAGCTGATTTTCTTGCACTGATCCGCCGGCTTCAGGGTGTCGTGGTCCGGGGTGGTGTCACGCATCGTGAACGGCATCTTGCCGTTGAGGATGTTGAGGTCCACGAACGCGAAGGCGGAACCGAGCAGGTTGCCGAACTTGTGCTGGGCCGGGCCGAAGTTGCGCTGCGTGTGCAGCTCTTCGAACACCCAGCTGCTCTCGAACTCGGACTTGTACTCGGTCAGCTCGTCGCTGCCACGGCCGTCCTTGATGGCCTTGGAAATCACTTCCGCGGCGATCATGCCGGACTTCATGGCGGTGTGGTTACCCTTGATCTTGGCGAAGTTCAGGGTGCCGGCGTCACAGCCCACCAGCAGACCGCCGGGGAAGGTCATCTTGGGCAGGGACTGCAGCCCGCCCTTGGCGATAGCGCGGGCGCCGTAGCTGACACGCTTGGCGCCTTCCAGGAATTTTTTGATTTCCGGGTGGGTTTTCCAGCGCTGCATTTCATCGAACGGTGAAACGTGCGGGTTGGAATAGCCCAGGTCGGTGATCAGACCCAGGGTCACCTGGTTGTCTTCCATGTGATAAAGGAAGCCGCCGCCATGGGAGCCGGATTCGCTCAGCGGCCAGCCGGCGGTGTGCACCACCAGGCCCTGCTGATGCTTGGCCGGGTCGATTTCCCACAGTTCCTTGATGCCCAGGCCGTAGTGCTGGGGATCGACGCCTTCGCGCAGGTTGAATTTTTCCATCAACCCTTTGCCCAGGTGGCCACGGCAGCCTTCGGAGAACACGGTGTACTTGGCGTGCAACTCCATGCCGGGGGTGTAGCTGGGCTTCTTCTCGCCGTTGTGGTCGATGCCGGAATCGCCGGTCGCGATGCCTTTTACCGAGCCGTCCTCGTTATAGAGCACTTCGGTGGCGGCGAAGCCGGGGAACACTTCGATGCCGAGACCTTCCGCCTGTTCGGCGAGCCAGCGGCACAGGTTGCCCAGGGAAATCACGTAGTTGCCCTCGTTGTGCATGGTCTTGGGCACGAACGGGTTGGGCACCTTGGAGCCTTTTTCGGCGCCGGTGAGATAGAAGATTTCGTCGCCGCCGACTTCGGTGTTCAGCGGGGCGCCGAGTTCTTTCCAGTTGGGGAACAGCTCGTTGAGCGCGCGCGGCTCGAAGACCGCGCCGGAGAGGATATGGGCACCGACTTCAGAGCCTTTCTCCACCACCACGACGCTGAGTTCCTGACCGCTTTCCTGGGCGATTTGACCCAGGCGGCATGCGGTTGCCAGACCGGACGGACCGGCGCCGACGATGACAACGTCGACTTCCATAGATTCGCGTTCCACAGCCTGTCTCCTAGCTTTCGGTTCTCTTGGGGTGGCGCGGAGTATAAAGGCATCCTCCATATCGCACCACTTTTCGGAATCGACTTTCACGCCGATTCAAACACTTGTTTGGATTATCCCTTGCCAGGTGGTTGATTTACAAGGATATCGGCGACCGGCGAGTCATCAATTCAAGACACAATTGGCAGCAAAATCATCCGCTTACCCAACTTCGGCCTATTGACCTGCCGGGGGGCAACGTTCAAGATACCGGCTCTCGCGCGGGGCCCCGGCGTTCGGCGTCGTCTCGCCTCTTTCATCGTTTCCGTCCTTATTAAGTACTGGTGAAAGCGAGTATTCGGGCGGGTTGCCGCAAGGCATGGTGGGCTTCCAAACCCTGCTTTGTGGCAGCCCCCGGACGGAAGCGACTTCAGTCACCAAGTGGAAGATTCCGAGGATCCTATGAAGGTTCTTGTACCCATCAAGCGAGTCATTGACTACAACGTTAAGGTTCGCGTGAAGGCGGACAACTCTGGCGTTGATCTCGCCAATGTGAAAATGGCCATGAACCCCTTCTGCGAAATCGCCGTGGAAGAAGCGGTACGCCTGAAAGAGAAAGGCGTCGTGACCGAAATCGTAGCGGTCAGCATCGGCCCCAAAGCCGCTCAGGAACAGCTGCGCACCGCCATGGCGCTGGGCGCCGACCGGTCCATCCTGGTGGAAACCGATGAAGAGATTCAGCCGCTGGGCATCGCCAAGGCGCTGAAAGCCATCGTTGACGAGGAAAAGCCGGAAATGGTGATCCTCGGCAAACAGGCCATCGACGATGACAACAACCAGACCGGCCAGATGCTGGCTGCCCTGACCGGCATGCCGCAGGGCACGTTCGCCTCCGAAGTGAACGTGGAAGACGGCAAGGTCAAGGTGACCCGTGAAATCGACGGCGGCCTGCAGACCGTGGAACTGACACTGCCGGCGGTGGTGACCACCGACCTGCGTCTCAACGAGCCGCGCTACGCGTCCCTGCCCAACATCATGAAAGCCAAGAAGAAGCCGCTGGACGTTAAAACCCCGGCGGATCTGGGCGTTGATATGACCCCCCGCGTGACCATCGAGAAGGTGGAAACACCGGCCGAGCGTAAGGCGGGCGTTATGGTGGGCTCCGTGGACGAGCTGGTCGAGAAACTGAAGAACGAAGCGAAGGTGATCTGATGAGTGTTTTAGTTTACGCCGAACACGACAACGCCGCGCTCAACAAGGTTACTTTGAGCGTTCTCGCCGCCGCTAAAGAAATCGGCGGTGACATCACCGTGCTGGTCGCCGGCAAAGGCTGCGGTGCCGTAGCCGAGGAAGCCGCCAAGGCGGAAGGCGTCAGCAAAGTACTGTGCGCCGACAACGACGCTTACGAGCATCAGCTGGCCGAGAACATCGCCGAGCTGGTCGCTGAAGTGGGCGCCGATTACAAGCACATCCTGGCCGCCGCCACCACCACCGGCAAGAACTTCGCGCCGCGTGTGGCCGCGCTGCTGGACGTCGCCCAGATCTCCGAGATCTCCGACGTGATCGATGGCGATACCTTCAAGCGCCCGATCTACGCCGGTAATGCCATCGCCACCGTTAAGTGCGCCGACGAGAAGAAAGTGATCACCGTGCGTGGCACTTCCTTCGATGGCGTGGCGGCGGAAGGCGGTTCCGCGTCCGTGGAAAACCTGGACGTGGTGAAAGACAGCGGCCTGTCCAGCTTCGTGGGTGAAGAGCTGGCCAAGTCCGACCGTCCCGAGCTGACCAGCGCCGAGATCGTGATCTCCGGTGGCCGCGGCATGGGCAACGGCGACAACTTCGAGATCCTGTACAAGGTAGCCGACAAGCTGGGCGCCGCCGTTGGTGCGTCCCGCGCCGCCGTGGACGCCGGTTTCGTACCCAACGACATGCAGGTAGGCCAGACCGGTAAGATCGTCGCCCCCAACCTGTACATGGCGGTGGGCATCTCCGGTGCGATCCAGCATCTGGCCGGCATGAAGGACTCCAAAGTGATCGTTGCCATCAACAAGGACGAGGAAGCCCCGATTTTCCAGGTGGCGGACTACGGCCTGGTGGCGGATCTCTTCGAGGCCGTTCCGGAGCTCGACAGCAAGCTCTGATTCCGATGTAACATCGGCGTCAACGAAAAAGCCCGGCCTTCGCGCCGGGCTTTTTTGTGCCCGAAATTTGTGGGGTGTAGGAGCGGGCAGGGACCGCTCCTACAAGGCGTCTTCCAAAGTTATGTCAGTCGCTCCGCCAGCGCCAGCGCAGCGGTAAGCCCCGGCGATTCAATGCCGAGCAGGTTCACCAAGCCTTCAATACCGTGCTCGCCCTGGTCCTGGATCAGAAAGTCCCGGTAGGGGGCGCCGTTCAGCCACAGCTTGGGGCGCACGCCGGCGTAGTCCGGTTGCAGCGCGCCCGGCCGCAGCGCCGGCCAGTAGCGGCGTACCGCCTGCTCGAAGCTTTCCTGGCGGTTTTCGTCCACCCGGTAGTCTGGTCGTTCCACCCACTCCACGTCCGGCCCGAAACGGGCGCCGCCGCCCAGGTCCAGCGTCAGATGCACACCCAGGCCGTCGGCGTCGGGCAGAGGGTAGATGAGTCGTTCGGCGGGCGGCCTGCCGCGCAGCTTGAAGTAGTGCCCCTTGGCGAACCGCTGTCGGGGCCGTTGGTTCTCGGGCAAAGCATCCATCAGCGCGGTGAGCGGCACCGCGCTGAGCCCGGCGGCATTGATCAGCCGTTCCGCGCGCAGCCGGAAGCGCTGGTCAGGCGCCGCCACGCTGAGGGTAAAACAACCCGGCCGGCAGTCGATGTGCTCCACCCGGTGGCGCAGAGCGATCACCGCCCCATGGGTTTGCGCTTCCGTGGCCAGGCTGGCCATCAGGCCGTGGCTGTCGACGATGCCGCTGGTGGCGCTTTCCAGGGCCTGCTCGGCGCGCAGCCAGGGCGCCTCCTGGCGCAGCCGTTCGCTGCCGATCAGGCTGAGTCCCTCGGCGCCGGCGGCGCGGGCGTTGGCATGCAGGTCGTCCAGCGCCTCGGCCTGGCCGGGACCGGCCACCACCCATTTTCCACAGCGCCGGTGTGCAATGCCCCGGGCGGCGCAGTACTCGTAGAGCAGCGCCTTGCCGCGCAGGCAGGTTTCCGCCTTCAGTGAGCCCGGTGGATAATAGAGCCCGCCGTGGATCACCTCACTGTTGCGCGAGGAAAGGTGCTCACCGATGTGGGCTTCGGCCTCGAGCACCACCACCGCCTGCCCGGCGCGGGCCAGATGCCGGGCCACTGCCAGGCCGATGACGCCGGCGCCGATTACCACGCAGCCGGTTTCCTCCAGCGGCAAGGCCATGGCCGGGCCCTACCGCGCCCCGTCCGGTTCGGGGTCGCCCGAGCTCGTTTTCTCGCCTTTACCGTCGTTCACCGCGTTGTCGTAGAACAGGTAGCGGGAGGTCTCGTACACGCCGCGGGCCAGATTCATCAGATGCTGGAAGGTTTGCGGGTCCTCCTTCGAGCGGTCCTGCCGGGGCTCGTCGCTGTACAGCTCGTGCAGCGTGGCCGCTTCGCCGTCATGGTTCAGGCGCGCCAGATGGTCCCGGGTAACCATGCCGATCTGCGGCGCCGGTCCTTCGCGCAGCACCACGAAGGCGCTGCGCTCGTCTTCCGGCGCTGGCATCTGGATGTCCCGGCCCAGGGTGGTGTTGCGGTATTCCATGCCCAACATGCCGGCCAGGGTGGGCATCACGTCCACCAGGCTCACCACCTCTTTCACATGGCGCGGCTTGAGCAGGCCGGGGGCGTACAGCATGTGCGGCACATGGTGGCTCTCCAGGCCCAGTTGCTCCTGGAAGGGCGGCATGTGCGACAGGGTGGTGATGCGATTGTTGTGGTCGCCGAAGAACACGAAAATGGTGTTGTCGAAGTAATCGCTCTCGCGGGCCATGTCCATGTAGCGGCCCACGTTGTAGTCGAGCAGCCGCACCGCGTTGTACTGGGCGCTGTTGCGGAAGCCGTTGTGGGCCAGTTGATCCTCCGGCACCGAGCGTGTTTCGAAATCGCCGTTGTTTTCCGGGATGGTGAAGGGCCGGTGGTTGCCGGCGGTCTGGATAAAGGCGAAGAACGGCTGATCCTGGGGAATGGCATCCAATATCTGGTTGGATTCCTTGAACAGGTTCAGGTCGGAAATGCCCCACACGTCCACGTTGGGGGATTGCCAATCGCCTTCTTCGTACAGCTCCAGGCCGTCGATGCTGCGCGTGAGCACCGCTTCCAGGTTGGCCCAGCCGGCGTTGCCGCCCACCATGTACAGCTTCCGGTAGCCTTCCAACTGATTGACGATGTTGCGCTGGTGACCGATCAGCGGGTTACGGCTGGCGGTTTCCTCCGGCGCCACATCGGGGATGCCGGTGAGAAACGCCCAGATGCTTTTCGCGGTGCCGGTGACCGGCACGTAGAAGTGCTCGAAGAACCAGCCCTCGCGGGCGATGCGGTCCAGGTTGGGGGTCGGGTCGAACGGCGTGCCGTAGGCCCCCACGCGGCTGGCGCCCAGCGATTCCAGCATCACCACCACGATGTTCGGCGGCCGGTCCACGTCCAGCCGGTGCGGCTGGACCGACACGGTGCGCTCGAAATTCAGCGGCTCACGGGCGTCGTCCGGCAACGCCAGGAAGTCCGCCATCAGCGGGTAGTATTTCTCCACCGCTTCGCGGTCGAAGGGCTCGCTGCTGAGCAGGGTGGTGTCGTAGAGGAACAGCACCGGATTCAGCCCCAGGGCGGCCACCGCGTTGTTGCCGGAAGCGAAGGCGTCGCTCCAGCGCAGCGGTACCGGGTTCTCGAAGTTAATGTCGGAGACCCGGCCCAGCAGGCCGAACACCAGCACCAGCACCACCACCACGCCGCCGATCACTTTGCTGGCGGTGCCCATGGGCATCGGTGCGCGCAGCAGGAAACGGCGCGCCAGGGCGCGGAAAATCAACGCCATCACGGCGGTCACGGCCAGCCACCCCAGGGTGATCCACACCACCGGGTAGCTTTCCCAGACCATGCGGGTGGAAATCGCGGTGTCTTCCAGGAAGCGGAAGGCGGTCACGTTGAGCCGGTCGCCCAGGTACACGTAATGGCCGAAGTCGAGAATGTAGGTGAGCACCACGGCCAAAACCGCCAGGGTGATATACACCAGCCCCAACAGGCGCACCGGCGCCGAACGCACCAGATTAAAACGCGGCAACCAGGCCAGCACCGCCAGGGGCAGCACCATCAGCAGGGCCAGCCGCAGGTCGAAACGCAGCCCCACGCCCAGAGCATGGAAAAGATCGCCGGAATCCGCCTGTACGGTGTCGCCCACTTCGGAGAAAAAGGCGAAGAACACCGCCCGCAGAATCACGAACAGTGCGAACAGCGCCACCACGCTGGATGCCAGAAAACGAAGCCGGCGTGACTTCCACCACCCCATGTTGTGCCTCCGGGTCAGGTTGATAGGAAATTCAGGCGGCCTATGCTACCGGTACAGGGTCCGCTGTGCATGCGGTAATGGAGACCCCCTTTATGGTGGCAACTGAATCCCGGAACGGCGTCACGGTGGTGACGCTGAAGCCTCACCTCTCCGCCGACTGGCCGCAGGTGAAACGGTTTATCGCGCTGATCGCGGTGGTGGTGTTCACGGTGGCGGCGGCCTGGACTCTGGCCGGCATCTGGCTGGCGTTGCCGTTCGCGTTCCTGGAAGTGGGGCTGATCGGCTATCTGCTCTACCGGGTCTGTTTCCGTCTTTCCTACCTGCATCAACGCATCGCCGTGGAGCGGGGCAGGGTGGTCCTGCACGAAGGCGTACGCGGCCCCGACCGGGAATGGATTCTGGCGCGCCCGGCGGCGCACCTGCACGTGGTGCTGCCGGTCAAGGAGGTGGATATGATCGGCCTGCATCTGTGCGACGACGACACCCGCCTGGAGCTGGGCGCCTTTCTCAACGGCGACGGCCGCGAACAGGCCCGCCAGGCGCTGCGCGACGCCGGCCTGGTGGAAACCTCGGACCGCTGGTGGGCACAGGGCTGAGCGCCCGCGTCGCCGCCACCCCCAACAGGAGACTGCAATGAAGTACATCTTCGAAGTACGCATGAAAGACGGCTACACCGTGGAGGAATACGCCCAGGGCTGGATCGAGGCCAGCGAGATTATGCAGCAGACGCCGGGCGCGCGCGGCACCTATCTGCACCGCAAGATCGGCGAACCGGACACCCTGCTGGCCATCGCCCACTGGGATTCAAAGGCGCACCGCGACGCCAAGGACGACAGCCGCAGCGCCAAGGTCAAAGCGATTCTGCAGAAACACGCCCGCACTTGCGAGATCACCCCGCTGGGCGAATTCGAAGAGCCGGAATGGGAAGTACACCCCGAGGGAGGTGACGGTGAGCGCTAGAAAGCCGGTGTGGGGCAGGGCGGCGCTGCTGGCCGCGCTGATCGGTCTGGCCGGTTGCGACTATTCCGACGCGCCTCAGGCGGCACCGCTGCGAATGCTCGCGGAACAACCCGCCGACTACCAGGGGGAGTTGGTGACCACCGCCGGCACGGTGCGCCATTTCCAGGACCCGCTGCACTACTGGATCGAGGACGACGACCTGAACCGGGTGGCCCTGAAGCCGGTGGAAAAAGTGGAAGCCCATCTGGGCAAGCGGGTCCGCGTTACCGGCGTCTTCCACTACCAGGAAAACGCCGGCCGCGAAATCGAGCTGGAATCGATCCGCGAAGAACCCTGATCAACCCTCGATCTGGAACTTCAAACCGGCGTTGTCCACCAGCCGCTTGATCAGCTTGTCGCCCAACGCCGGCGCTGTGGTCCAGATGCCGCCGGCGGTATCGTCGGCGTCTTGCACCAGGCACAGGGCGCTCTCGGCGATCATTCGCGAGGTGGAGCCGTAGCCCGGATCCCGGTTGCCGGACACGCTGGCCTTAAGCTGGCGGCCATCCGCGGTCTCGCCAATAAACAGCACGTCGTAAAAGCCGTTCTCGCGCTCTTCCTTGCTCGGGCCTTCGCCCGGCTTGGGCGCATCCTTACCGGACAGCGAACGGTCGTTAGTCACCGCCTCGGCGGTGGCCTTGCCCTTCTCGCCGGGGCCGGTGAGGATCATCTCGTCGTACACGAATTGATCGCCGTAGGCGTGGCCCAGCAACAGGTTGGAGCGATGCACGTTGCGGGTGTTGATGGTCGCCATCACGAACGGCGCCAGCCAGGTGTGCAGCTCGTCATCGTAGATCGGCTCTTTCGGCTCCGGCTGCTCGGGACCCTTGAAGCCCGGGGTCAGGGAGAACGGATCGGTGAGCAGCTGGTAGATCTTCGGGTCCTTCTTGGCGGCCACCAGGGTCGCCTGCAGGCTGGCGGCGGTACCGCCGGAGAAGGTGCCCTTCATCTTGCGCACCCGGCCCTTCACGCGAGGCAGGTAGGCGCCCAGGTTTTCCTTGGCGTACTCCTGCAGGAAGTACACGCCCAGATCGAACGGAATCGAGTCAAAGCCGCAGGAAAACACGATCCGCGCGCCGCTCGCCTTGGCGGCCTCGCCGTGGGCGTCGATCATCTGGCGCATCCACGCCGGCTCGCCGCACAGATCCACATAGTCCGTGCCGGTCTTGGCGCAGGCCGCCACCAGCGGCTCACCGTACAACTGGTACGGCCCCACCGTGGTCAGCACCACGCGGGTGCGCTTCGCCAGCGCCTCCAGGGTCTCCGGCTGGTCCGCGTCGGCGGTGATCAGCGGCACTGAATCCGGCACGCCGATCTCCTCGCGCACCGCCTTCAGCTTCTCCTCGCTGCGGCCCGCCATGGCCCACTTCACGTCGCCATCGGCGCCGTACTGCTGATGCAGATACTCCGCCACCAGCCGGCCCGTGAAGCCGCTGGCGCCGTACACCACGATGTCGAACTCTCTCCCGTCGCTCATATCAATAATCCGTTCTGCTGCGAATGATGCGCCCACTATAGACCCCGTCCCGCGCCCCTGGGCAGGGTGGGGAACGGCCTTTTTATGGGCAAGAGAGTCATGGCGCGGCGTGTACTCTTATCCCCAGGTTGGGGGATGTGCCGCGGACCGCCGGTGTTTAGGATAATTCCGGATCACTGAAAAGGGGAATAAAGTGGCCGGCGAATCGGACCTGACAAAGGTGCTCGACAGCATATATTTCGCGCCGCATGGAGGAAGCGGATGGTGCGATTGCCTGAACCTGATTTGTGAGCTTGTGCGCGGTGATGCCGCCCGGCTTCTTAGAATAGACAAGCAAACCGAACAAGTGGTCGCAGAGCTTCCGAGCCAGAATCTGGCCGGGAAGGCAGGTGATTCGGATTTTCAGAATGCAAATAATGGCGCACTCCATGGCCGTTTCGTCGCGGATGGCCTGGTGGTCGAACTGAAGGTTCAACGTGCCGGCGAAGGCGACCCCTTCACCCCGTGGGATCGGAGCATTATTGATGAACTGATGCCACATATCGCCCGTGCGTTACGACAGGACGGCGCTTCCAGACTACTGAGGGACCGGCACGCCGCCGTGAGCAGGCCCAACCAGGGCGCTCTGTTACTGCTCAATGCCCAACAGGAAGTGGTGTTTGTTTCTACCCGGGCCAAGGACTGGCTCTCGCAAACGAGCCGCATGGCATTAAGAGACAACCATTTGTATCTATCCGGTTATAAGAAGCAAACGGAATTCTTGCATCTGGTTCGTTACTGTATGGATCAAAGAGGCTCGGGCATGATGGCGCTGCCGGAAAAGACCGGTGCCGTGCGTTTGTTGGTCAGTTTTGAGGAAGATGGGATTGATGGCATTTTCGAGTCGAATGGCCTGATTGCTGTTTTTATTCTGGCTATCGAGAGTGAAGACATAGACGACGAGGACGCCATTGCCCGTTGGTTGGGATTAACGGAAAGAGAATCACGCGTCGCGACGCGGATTGCCCAAGGGGACCGTCCCGCGGACATTGCCGATGCGCTGGGTGTGTCTTTGCATACTGTTCGCCACCATCTTAAAAACATTTATCGCAAGACGGGTACCCACTCTCAATCGCAACTTACCGCCATGGTGCTGAATCTGCCGCTTTGAAGGTGACAACGTAACCGGCTTCGGGTTATTTGTTCTCTGGGGAGACGATAAGCAATCAGGTTTCGGGCAGGGGGAATAGGTATGGACAAGACGCGGGGGCTGTTGGCGTCGGATCGCTTGCTGGATCAACTTTACTTCGCGCCTTACGAGGCGTCCGGCTGGCACGGGTTTCTTGAAGAAATGGTTCGCCAGTCCGGTAGCCGGTCGGCGCGGCTTTTGGTAATGAATCAACAAGCGGATCAGGTGTATTCAGGTGTTCAGGTCAACACTGACGACAAGGCCCATAAAGCCTTTGTGGATCACTTCGTCAATTTGTGTCCCTGGCGTCCTGGGCTGGCGCACCTTCCGCCGGGTAAGTTCTATTCTTCTTACCTGGACGGCATCTGCGACCAGAAAACCTTCTACCGTTCCGAGTTTTTTAACGACTGGGCCAAAGAGCTTGATATTCACCATGGCGCCAGCGGTACGGTCTGGCAGTTCGAGGGCCAGACTATTCAGATGTTCTTTCAGCGAACAGGCGGTCAGGGCCATTTCAGACGTTATGAAACCGATGCCTTCAATGCTTTGGCACCGCATATTCGCCGCGCTCTTCGGCTGGAAGCCATAATCCATCAGCAAAAGCAGAAACAAGGGTATTTGGAACAAACCGGCCGCTTCAGCGCCTTTATACTGCTTGATGCCAATCAGCGTGTGGTACACGTTTCCGAGGCCGCGTGGCGTCATATTCAAGATAATCCACACGCTCTTCGTCTTGGCAAAAGGGTGACGTTGCAGGACGGCGAGGCACGGCAGAGGCTGGATTTCCTTTTGAAGGCCTCTTTCGCCGGTGGCACGGCGGGCGCGCCGGTGACGGGCGGCGTCATTGCCTTGCCGCGCCCGGAACGGGCGCCATTGTTGCTGCAGGTAGTCCCTTTGCATCCCGATGCCGACAGACCGCTGATGACGGTACCGGCCCATGCCGCCGTCTATCTGGTGGATGGTGACGCGGAGCCTGAATTCGACACTGAAAAACTGGCGAGCCTGCTCGGCCTCACGCAGGCGGAGGCGGATGTCGCCGCCTTGGTCGCCGGTGGGCAGACCGCCGCGAAGATCGCGGCTTTCCGTCGAGTGTCGCTGCATACGGTGCGCAGCCAGATCAAGAGCATTTTCTTCAAAACGGAGGTGTCCAGCCAGGCGCAACTTACCCGATTGGTGAAAGCGTTACCGGTCACCCGCGACCGGCAGGGGGGCTCGAGAACGCCGTTTCTGTCTTGATCGGTGGGAACCTGTTGGATCCCCCATTCTGGGGATGTGCGCTTCAGTGGCAGGTGATTAGCTAGTGCTCTCGAACTCGTTTGATAGTACTGGAGGAATCATGGACACCTTGAAACTCACTGCATTGGCTTGTGCCGTGGCGTTGACCGGTTGTGGTGGTGGATCTTCGTCGGACGGTGGCTCCGACGCGCCCGCCGAAAATGCAAGAACAGGCGTCTTCACCGATAGCGCGGTGGCGGGAATCAATTACCGGACCTCGCCGGGCAACAGGAGCGGTAGCACCAACGCTCTGGGCGAATACGATTATGTCGACGGCGACACCGTCACCTTTATGATCGGCGGCATTCCCTTGCCTTCGGTACCGGCCACAGGCCGGGTCACGCCCGCCGACATGGCCAGCGACGAACAGCCGGATCAGGTCACCAATATCCTGCGCCTTTTACAGTCGCTGGATGAGGACGGTGATCCGGATAACGGGATTAGCATCCGGGGTCAGACCCACACGGATCTGGCAAACGCCCAATTGGATTTGGCTCAGCCTGCCGCCTCGTTCGAGACTGCTTATGATTCCGAAGTAAGGTCGCAAACCAATTCGGATCTGGTCAGTGCCGAGGATGCGGAGACCCATTTCAATGAGTCTCAACAGGCTGACCTGCGCGGCAGCTGGGTATTCGTTGAACCCGCCGGAGAAAGCAGCAACGGAAAAGGGCCCGACGGTGAAGAGATCAACGTTCTCACCTTCATGCACGGCGGTCGTTATATCGTCGCGCACAAATACGGCAATGACGACCAGGGCGCGGCGACCGCCGAATGGGGCTTTTACGACTGGAATCCGCAAAGCGGAGAGGTATCTTTTGAGGTGGTCAGTGATTCCGATACGTCGGGTGGTATTTGCGGCGACGGCACCTTCTGTTCGGATACCATCAATCTGGTGGGTGATGAGCTGGTTCTCGGTAGCGAGGAGGAGGCTACCACCACTTTCCAGGCGGTTAAAAATGAGGGCAACGCCTATGTTGGCGCTTGGTATCTGCCGGAAGATGTGGGGTTCAATGTTCTAACGATCCTGGATGGCAGCCATTACGTGGTCGCGCATTCCGATAACCAGGACGTGTATACCGGCGACGATCTGACCCCGACATCGTCCGAGTGGGGCACGTATTCCATCACCAATGATCAGTTCCAGATAACCGGTGTCGAAACCGAAACCGATGGCCCGGGCGGCTTGTACGACGCCAGCAATTCCGGTGGCCCCGGCGCCAGCGCCACAGTGGAAGCAACCCCCTATGGCGATCTGGACATGGCCTTCGATGCGGAGGACATTATTACCTTCGGGCGGATAGGCCGTTTCAGCGTGGAACTGCGAGATCTTGTCGGCAACCGTAGCGTCGCCGTGGTGGAACGTTCCGAGCAGGGTTTCGAAGAGGGAATGAGCGCCGATTTCACCATTGAACTGGTCGGTGAGGAAGACAGCGCCGGTGTGTCCCTGAACGGTGATGGCAGTGGCACGATGACGTTCTCCCCCGGTACCCAGGATCAAGAGACCAGCACCATCGACGCGCCCTGGACTACCACGGACAGCGGAACCCTGCGCTTCACGGAAAGCCTGGACGATGAGTCCACGGGCTCATGGACGATGGTAAAGGTCAATAACGGTAAGGATGTACTTGTTGATTTTCGTCATGTGGATGGGACCACGGAGAGCCTGCTGGGCTTCTTCATCAGCGATTTTGTTCTTCCCGCTGAACCGGTCAGTTCCGCTCAGTAAGAAAAAACAGGGGAGCGGAAACGCTCCCCTGTTTTTCTTAAATCCCAAGACCGCACGACCAACTCGTTAAGAGCCCCACCGAGGTCAGCACCATCCGCCACCAGCTGACCCGTTAAGCCGCTGTCGCCGTACACCACGATGTCGAACCCTCTCCCCTTGCTCATAATCGGCAATCCGTTCTGTTACCAACGGCGCGCCCACTACAGCCCCCGCCGCGCTCTTGTGGAACTTCGGGGCGCGTTGTAAGTGGTTGACATTTCTGGTTAATTGCCCGGAGTAACAATAAAAGAGCCTTGCCATGCCGAAAGTAATCTTAACTGGTCGGATTATTGTCCCTGACGGGGATCTTGATGGCGTTGTTGATGCCCTCTCAGCCCATATTGATCTCTCACGCCAAGAAAAAGGCTGTTTGAAGTTTGAAGTCACTCAAAGCGCTGAGCACAAAAACATCTTTACTGTGTACGAGGAATTTGTCGATAAGGCCGCGTTTCAGCGCCACCAGGAACGTGTCCGTGATTCAGTCTGGGGGCGGATATCAGCGAACGCAGAGCGGCATTACGAGATGGGAGAAAGATCATGAAAGTTCACTATCTGGAGATCGTCTCCGAGGATGTGGGTGGCGTATGCGAGGTCTATGAGGTCGCTCACGGCGTCAGATTTGGAGAGCCGGACGAACTACTTGGTAGCGCCAGAACCTGCACCTTGGCCGATGGATCGATCGTCGGCGTGAGAGGGCCGCTGCGAAGCACGGAAGCGCCGGTGGTTCGGCCCTATTGGCTGGTGGAGGATATCGATCAGGCGGTGGCCGACGTTGAGGCCGCAGGGGCCAAGATCGCCATGCCGCCCATGGAAATCCCCGGCAAGGGCAAGTTTGCGATTTATATCCTCGGTGGTAACGATCATGGGCTTTGGCAGCTTTAGGGGGCCTCTGGTATCCCGCCGGGTGGCTGGCGCCACCCTTTCGCTTGCAAGGCAAGCTCCCACAATTCGGCTCTACCCTGATTCCTTTTTTGTTATTTGAAGTCTCTGGAGCGGACAATGAGTTCGTTGAGGGCGTCGCTGGTGTCGTCGAGGCGGCCGGCCATCAGGTGGACGATGCCTTCGGGGCTGATTTCCACGGTGCCGGTGACGGTGACCATCGGGCTTTTCAGCAGCACGGTGCGGAAGCGTTCCTGGATGGCGCTCCAGATCACCACGTTGGTGTTGCCGGTTTCGTCTTCCAGGGTCATGAACAGGGTGCCTTTGGCGGAGCCGGGGCGTTGGCGGTTGGTGACCAGGCCGGCGACGCGCACCACCTGGCCGGGCCGGGCGCGTTTCAGGTCCTTGGCGCGGTAGCCGCGTTTGAAGCGGGGCAGGTGGCGGACCAGGGCCATGGGGTGCTTGCCCAGGCTGACGCCCAGGTGGCGGTAGTCTTCGATCAGGGTGGTGTATTCCGAGGGGGCGTCCAGATAGACGCCGTCGTGGTCGCCCTTGGCGCCGTCTTCGAGTAGCGGCCGCTGGCCTTCCAGGCCCTGGACGTCCCAGTGGGCCTGGTGGCGGTGGCCGCTGAGGCCGCGCAGGGCGTTGCCGGCCACCAGCGCTTCCCGCTCGCGCTGGCCGAGCCGGGCGCGGTGGCAGAGGTCGCCGACGCCGGTGAAGGGCGCTTCGGCGCGGGCCTGGACCAGGCGTTCGGCGGCTTCCGGGTTGAAGCCTTTGATCTGGCACAGGCCCAGGCGCAGGGCCGGCTGCACGCCGAGCTTTTCACGCTGCTGTTCTTCCAGGCTGTGGTCCCAGTGGCTGTGGCGGGCGTCCACCGGGCGTATTTCGATGCCGTGCCGGCGCGCGTCCTGGAGGATCTGCGAGGGCGAGTAGAAGCCCATCGGCAGGCTGTTGAGCAGGCCGCAGTAGAAGGCGCTGGTGTGGTGGCGCTTGAGCCAGGCGGACACGTACACCAGCAGCGCGAAGCTGGCGGAGTGGGATTCCGGGAAGCCATAGCCGCCGAAGCCTTTCATTTGCTCGAACAGGCGGCGCGCGTAGTCGCCGCTGTAGCCGTTGGCGCGCATGCCGTCGATCACCCGGGCTTCGAATTCCATCAGTTCGCCGCTTTTGCCCCAGCGCGCCATGGCGCGGCGCAGGCGGTCGGCCTCGCCGCCGGAAAAGCCCGCCGCCACCATCACCAGCTTGATCACCTGTTCCTGGAAAATGGGCACGCCCAGGGTGCGCTCCAGCACCGCTTTCACCTTGTCGTCCGGGTAGTCGGTTTCTTCCAGGCCGTCCCGGCGGCGCAGGTAGGGGTGCACCATGTCGCCCTGGATCGGGCCGGGGCGCACGATCGCCACTTCCACCACCAGGTCATAGAACTTGCGCGGCCGCAGGCGCGGCAGCATGTTCATTTGGGCGCGGGATTCCACCTGGAACACGCCCAGGCTGTCGCCCTTGCAGAGCATGTCGTAGGTGGCCTCGTCGCCGGCCGGTATGTCCTGCATCGCCAGCGGGCGGCCCCGGTAGCCTTGCACCATATCCAGGGTTTTGCGGATCGCGGTGAGCATGCCCAGGGCGAGCACGTCCACTTTCATCAGGCCCAGGGATTCCAGGTCGTCCTTGTCCCACTGGATCAGGGTGCGGTCGGGCATCGCCGCGTTTTCCACCGGCACCAGGGTGTGCACCGGGTCGCGGGTGATCACGAAGCCTCCCACGTGTTGCGATAAATGGCGCGGGAAGCCGACCAGCTCGTGCACCAGCTCCCGATAGTGGCGGCCCAGGGTGGAGCCGCCCAGGCCCACTTCGCGGAACCGTTCCACCAGGGCGTCGGGTTTGTCCCACCAGGCCAGGTTGCCGCTGAGGCGCTCGATGATGTCCATGTCCACGCCCAGGGCGCGGCCCACGTCGCGCACCGCCGAGCGGGTGCGGTAGTGAATCACGGTGGCGGCCAGGGCGGCGCGGTCGCGGCCGTATTTACGGTAGAGGTACTGCATCACCTCTTCGCGCCGTTCGTGCTCGAAGTCCACGTCGATATCCGGCGGTTCGTCCCGCTCCTGGGAGATAAAGCGCTCGAACAGAAGCTGGCTGCGGCCCGGGTCCACCTCGGTGACGCCCAGGCAGTAGCACACCGCGGAGTTGGCCGCCGAACCGCGTCCCTGGCAGAGAATGCCCTGGCTACGGGCGAAGGCGACGATGTCGTGCACGGTGAGGAAGTAGTGCGCGTAGCCGAGCTGGCGGATCAGCCCCAGCTCCTTGTCCACCAGGGCGCGCACCGTGTCCGGCACGCCGTCCGGGTAGCGGGCTTCGGCGCCCTGGTGGGCGAGGGCGGCGAGATAGTCGTCGGCGTTCTGGCCCGGCGGCACCACTTCTTCCGGATACTGGTAGCGGATTTCGTCCATTTCGAAGTGGCATTGCTCGGCGATCCAGGCGGCTTCTTCCAGCAACGCCGGCGGGTAGATCTCCGCCAGCCGGTTGAGATCGCGCAGGTGGCGCTGGTCGTTCTGGAAACGGCGCCGGCCCAGGTCGCGTACCGTGGTGTTGAGGCGCAGGGCGGTGAGCAGTTCCTGCAGGCGCTGGCGTTCCGGCCGGTGGTAGTGGACGTCGTTGGTGGCGGTCATGGCCAGCCCGAAGCGGTCCGCCAGCTGGTAACAGTAGCGGTAGTGCAGGGCGTCGTTGCCGTCCTGGAGCAGCTCGCAGGCTAGCCACAGGCGTTCGCCGAAGTGGTCCTTCAGCAGGGCGGCGTGGTGGTCGTCGCGGTCGTCCCCGGCGGGCAGCCACAGGCACAGGGCGTTGCGGTCGATGCGCGTCAGGTCCTGCCAATGCAGCCGGTAGTGGCCTTTTTCCGCGCGCCGCCGGCCACGGGTGATCAGCGTGGAAATCTCGCCGTAGGCCTGGCGGTCGCGGGCCAGCAGCACCAGGCGCAGTTCGCCCCGGTCCTGGTGCAGGCGGAAGTGGCTGCCCACGATCAGCCGGAAATCCAGCGTGCGGCCTTCGTCCTCCAGGGCTTTTTTGAGGTTCTTGTGGGCCTGGTAGGCGCGCACCACCCCGGCCAGGGAGCCGTCGTCGGTGATCGCCAGGGCCCGATAGCCCTGTCGCCAGGCCTGCAGCACCAGCTCCTCCGGCTGGCTGGCGCCGGTGAGGAAGGTGAAGGCGCTGGTGCAATGCAGTTCCGCGAAATCCATCTTAGAAAAAGCCCTGCAACCACCAGCGCGCCTGGTCGTCCTCGAACACCCAGCAACAGAGCCCGTCCGGGTGGTGGGCGACGCGGTAGCGGCGCGCGGCCAGGTCATGCCAGGGCTGGCTGAAGCGTTCTTCCTGGGGGAACAGGGTCAGGGGGCGGCCACGCCAATGGGGTACCCGGTCGCGCAGGGTCAGTGGCCGGGGCGGATCGAGCAGCCACAGGGGCCGGTCCTGGTCGCTGTCCTGATCGTCGGCGGCGGTTTTGGGCGGGGACGCCAGCGGTGCGCGGCCCCGTTCGGTTTCTTCCGGCAGATGGCCGTCGCCCCGGTCCGGACGGTACACGCCCAGGGCCGGTTCGCCGGCCAGCTTTTCCAGCAGGCCGGCCAGCGGCGGGCGGGCGCCGGGGTCCGGGAACAGCTCGGCGAGGCCCGGGTTGCGCGGCCGGGGGCGGCCGCCGTCCAGGCCCAGGCCGAGCAGCGGGGCGCTCAATTCATGGTGGCTCAGGCGCCGCTGGCTGAGGTCCAGCCAGGTGGCGGCGTCATAGCCCTGGCGGGCGCGCCGTACGATCAGCGTGTCCCGGTGGCCATTGTTCAAATACAGGTGCCAGCGCAGGGTCACCAGGCTTTCCTGGTGGCGGTTCAGAGTGTCTTCCAGCTTGGCCAGCAGGGTGCTCATGGGCCCGCTGAGCCGGTCCAGGTCGTCCAGCGGGTCGTCGAAGTCGAGCCGCTCGCGGAACGGGCGCGGCGGGGAAATCGGTTTGCGCGGGTCCGCCTGTTCGCCGAGCAGACGTTGCAGCCAGTCCAGGAAATCGACCCCGAAGCGCTTGCCCAGCGCCGCCCGGGGCAGCGGGAACAGCTCGCCCAGGGTGCGGAAACCGGGCGCCTGCAGGCGCCGGCGCAGGCGCTCGTCCAGGTCCAGCTCGGCGAGCGGCAGGTCCGCCAGCCAGGCCTGGAAGCGCGCCGCTTCCGGGGGCGCGTCCAGGGCCGGCGGGTCGGTGAGGTGCCAGGCGGCCAGCGGCGTGGGGCCGATGCCCAGGCGGCTGGTCAGCGGGCAGTGCAGCCGGTAGCGGTCGACCCGGGCGAGCAGTTGTTCAAAGCCGCCGAACAGTTTCAGGCAGCCGCCTACCTCCAGCAGAACGGTGGCCGGCGGCGCCGGGCACACCTGGGGCGTGAGAGCCAGCAACTGGCGGGCCTCGCGCAGCAACGCCTGGTGCTGCTGGTCGGCCCGTGCTTCGTGCACTTCCAGCGCTTCGCACAGGGCACGGGCGGTGCCCAGGCGCAGGCCCGCTTCCACGCCGGCGGCGCGGGCCGCCGGATTGGCCAGCAACACCCGGTTGCCACGCACCAGCACGCGGGGCTCCGGGCGCGGGCCGTGTTCCGCCTCCAGCGCCAGCAGCGGAAAATGCAGGGCCAACCACAGCGCGCTCATGGCCGCACCTCCGGGACGACGGGGGCGGGCAGCCGCAACAACGGCGTGCGCAGCGCGGGCTCCGGCGTCGGACGACGGGTCAGGGCCGGCAGCTCGCGGCAGGCCGGCGGCCGCCGGCGCAGGTGCTCGGGCAGCAGTGGCAGGTGGCAATACTGCCCGGCCCGGCCGCCGGGCTGCTTGTGCACGGTGACGGTCAGTTCGCCGGGGGCCGGGCAGCTCAGATCCAGGCGCAGCGGTGCCGGGCTGGGTTGCTGGCCGGCCTGGCGCGGGCGCACCAGTATCAGCAGGCAACGCCCCTGTTGCGCACCCATATGCAAACGCCGCAGGGTGCCCGCCGGCAACGGCCCGCCCGGTGCCCACAGCAACGCCAGCCGCACGGTGTCGCCGGCGATCGCTTCGAAGCTGGCGCGCAGCAGGGTGGCGCGGTCGTCGCTACGCAGAATCAGCAGGTCGTCCAGGGGCACCCCGGCCCGGGCCAGCATGGTGGCGGAAGGGCGCATTGGCGGGTTGGCGATCAGACGCGCGCCGGGGCCGTCGCTGGCCAGCACCGGCAGCAGCAGATGCAGAACCGCCGGGCAGGGCAGCGGGCAGAGCAGCTCCACCAGGCCCTGCTCCGGCCAGCCGCCGCCGGCCAGTATCCGGTCCAGGTCGGCGAAGCCGGTGCTTTGCCCCTGGCCGCTGCCGGTGCTTTCGCGGCCCCACCAGGTGTCCCTGCGGGCCAGCAATTGTTGCAAGAAATCAGGCGGCATGGGCGGCATGAAGGAACATCCGGGATATTTGGAATGCTGTACATAAGAACAGTATCCGTAAGCCGGCCAAGCGTCAATGGAAAGGGCTGTGCTGAGCGGTCAAGCGGCGCTGTCAGGGTAAACATATTGTATTGCCGGGGCCTCTTGAGTAGCTTCAAGGCATCCCCGAGCTCGACGAGAATTCCCGATGTCATCACAACAACAAACAGCGCGCCGGTTGTCCTCGGCCTTTCAGCAAGGCGTGACCCGGCGGCGGTTCCTTAAGTGGGGCCTGGTCGGTAGTGCCGGCGTGGCCGCGGCCGCCGCGGGCGGCTTCGCGCTGCTGCGTCTGTCGCCCCTGGACGACCGGCCGAAACCGGATTGGGCCGACGGCCTGAGCCGCCAGGAATACCATCTGTTCGACCGGGCGCGGGTGGCACTGCTGCCCACCGTGGGCACCGATCTCACGCCCAGCGACCAGGTGCCGGTGGTGCGCAATGTGCAGGGCATTCTCGGCTTTATGGACGCGGCCACCCGCAAGGACGTGGCCACCGGGCTGACGCTGTTTGATAACGCCGCGGTGTTGTTCCACGGCAAGCGTTTCGTGGATCTGGACGAGGCCACCGCCCGCGATTATTTCGACGCCTGGAGCCGGGGCAATGTGGTGCAGCGCACCTTGGGCACGGTGATCAAACAGCTCACTTATACCTCCTACTGGCGGGATGAAAGCACCTGGGGGCCGGTGGAATTCGACGGTCCGGTGTCCGACCGCTGGGGCATCGCCTATTTGGGCAACGCGCCTTTACCGGATCAACAGCCGGATCAAGCCACTGAGGAGGGCAACGCATGAGCGAAGTGCAATGGCGGTCTTCCGGCTTGCCGGTGACTGAAGCGAAGGACATTACCCAGAGTTCACTGACCCTGGACGCGGACGTGGTGATCGTCGGCTCCGGCGCCGGCGGCGCGGTGGCCGGCTATGAGCTGGCCCGGCGCGGCAAGAAGGTGGTGATTCTGGAAGCGGGGCCCTATGTGCCCTCGAAAGACTTTACCGAGCGCTTCCCGGACAGCCTGGAAACTCTGTATCAGGACCACGGTGGCCAGACCAATAAAAGCGGCGACCTGCTGGTGTTGCAGGGCGCCTGCGTGGGCGGCTCCACGGTGGTCAACGGCTGCGTGTGCTTCCGCACTCCGGACTTTATTCTGCAGGACTGGCAGCGCGATTTCGGGCTCAGCGATCTGACTTCCGAAGAGATGGCGCCGTATTTCGACCGGGTGGAAAAGAATCTTTCCATCGAGGACAACAAGGAACACGAGATCGCCCGCCACGGCCAGCTGATCCGCGCCGGCGCCAACAAGCTGGGCTGGTCAGTGAAACCGTTCAAACGCAATATCCGTGAATGCGCGCTGACCGGGCACTGCCTGTCCGGCTGCAAGACCGAACGCAAGCAGTCCATGCTGGTCAGCTATCTGCCCTGGGCCACCGCCCACGGCGCCCGTATTTTCGCCGACACCCGGGTCACCGAAGTCCTCGCCGACGGCGGTCAGGCGCGCGGTGTGCGTGCCGAGATCACCGGCCACGACGGCGCCAAGGTGGCGGAGATGACGGTCAACGCGGAGCGGGTGATCCTCGCCGCCGGTGCCGTGCAGACGCCCTTGCTGCTGTTGAAAAATGGCCTGGCCAACCGGTCCGGGCAGGTGGGCAAGAATTTCGCCTGTCACCCGTCGTTGTATGTGTCGGCGCGCTATCCGAAGCCGGTGCACGCCTGGCGCGGCGCCATGCTGGGGGTGTACGTGGACGAGTTTCTGCACCCGGACAAGGGCGGTTTCGTGCTGGAGGACGGCGGCGCCGGCCTGGCGGAGCTGAGCATGACCGCGGAGCCGGGCACCGGCGAACCGTTCATGGCGTTTATGGAGGATGCCAAATACCTGGCCGGCCTGGTGACGCTGATCCACGATCACAACGTGGGCACCATCCGCTGGGAGGACGGCCGCAAGGTGATCGACTACCAGCTCGCCAACTCGGATTTCCCGTCCATGAAACGGGCCCTGAAAGCGGCCGCCAGACTGCACCTGGCCTCCGGCGCCGAGGAAGTCTATGTGCCGTCCAGCGATCAGCGGGTGATTCGTTCCGAGGCGGACATCGACGCCGCCGTGGAAGGGCTGGAGAACCAGCCCCAGCATCTGCGCATGGTGAGCTATCACCCGCAGGGCAGTTGCCGCATGGGCGCCGACCCGGACACCAGCGTGGTTAATTCGGACGGCGAAACCCATGACGTGAAAGGGTTGTACGTGGCGGACGCCAGTCTGCTGCCGACGTCGATCATCGTGAACCCCCAGGTGACCGTGTACGCTCTGGCCACGCGCATCGCTGAACGCATGGCCTGAGCGGCGGCTTAGCGGCCCTGCATCACCACCACCCGGTGCACGCCACCGGGTATTTTATAGCGGCGGATGTCGCTCTCTCGGGCCATGCAGGCGCCGTGTTCCGGGTTGAGCCGGCACCAGCGCACCTGCCGGCCCAACGCCAGCGGCACGCTGAAGCGGGTGTTGTAGTTGCCGCCGGCTTGCAGCGCGATCCACAGCTGGTTGGGCAGCCATTTGCAGCCGTCCTGGTTGCGGAACATATCCAGCGGTACCTGAAAACTCAGCCCCTGGCCCTGGCGTTCAGGGCGGAACTGGGTGCCCGCTTGGGACACCGGGCAGGTTTCTCCCTCGGACCGGTACACCACCTCAATACGCACCTGATCCGCGGGCAAGGGCGGGTCGATGCTCAATTGATAGTGTCGGATATCCCTGGGTATCGGGTTGGGCGCCGGCTGGTAATCCCGCTGGGCCACGGACACGCAGCCGCTGAGCAGGAGCAGGGCGCCGAGTACCGCTAACAGCGCTGGCAAGGACCGCGACAGGCCTGGGGCCATGGTGTTCTCCTTGTGGGTCGCTGGGGAGTCATTCAAGACGCCCTAGGTTATCATTGCCGGCCTTGTCCGTATTGATCGAAGGAGCAGCTATGAGTGACGCCAACAGCCAATCCGCGCAGGCGAAACAACGGCCCGGGCGCGAGGCGTTCGGCTACCTGTGCCCGGTGGACAGCCGCTGGGCGGACAATGACGTTTACGGCCATATCAACAACGTCATGTACTACAGCTACTTCGATTCCACCATCAACCGCTACCTGATTGACCAGGGCGGGCTGGATATCCATAACGGCGACGTGATCGCCTATGTGGTGAGCTCCGGCTGCGATTATTTCGAGGCCGCCGCCTACCCGGACGCGCTCACCATCGGCATGCGCGTGGACAAGCTGGGCAACAGCTCGGTGCGTTACGGGCTGGCGCTGTTCGGAGAGAGCGGCGACGCCAAGGCGCTGGGTTTCGTGGTGCATGTGTTCGTCGACCGCGACAGCGGCCGCCCGGTGCCGATACCGGCGCCGCTGCGCGAGGCGCTGTCAGCGATTCAGTCTTCGGAAAAGTAACTCTTTTCAGAAAAATAAAGCTCCGCCAGGAAGTAAAAGTTCTCGCCGAACGGTATCCGGTCCATTTCGAAACCCACGTTGGGGTGCTGGCCGGGGAACCGTTCCGGCGTTTCCTTCAGATCAGGGTCGTCCTGGTAAATCAAGCGGGCGGCGGTGTCGAAACCTTCAGCGAAATGAAGCCGGGCGAGCAGGGCGAAGCCCCGCCCGGTATCGAAACGCAGCCAGTTCTCCGCCGGCACCGGGCGCCGCAGCATGGCCCGCTCGATGTCCGAGAGCCGGCCGTCCACCACCGCTTCCCGCTCGCCGGTCCAGCTGGTGCGCAGCCGGGCGCCCTGGAGATTGTGGCCATCCACGCTGACCCGGGCGCGCGGGTCGCGCAGCACGGTGGCGGCGATGCCGGGCAACGCGAAGCGGCTGTGGATGGCAAGCCGGTCTTCCATCAGCACGAAATGGTTGTGCACGGTGAGCACGCGCAGGCCGGCCACGCGCACCCGGGTGGTGGCGTACACCAGCGTCGCCAGCGGGCCTTCGATAACCTGCTGGATTTGTGGGTCCAGATTTTCGTTGGTGAGGGTAAGGCGGGCGTCCTCGCTGAACACCCCGGCGCTGAGGCGCAGTTTTAAACTGTCCAGCAGGGTCTGTGTTGGTTTGCCGTCCGGGGCGCGGTAGTGCCGGTAGGTGAAATCGCCCCACTGGAACAGGTTGCCGTCCAGAAATGCCAGCCGGTAGTCCGCGGTGCGCAGGTTGAGCGGGTCACCGTCGTCGCGCTCCAGTGTCACCGGTGGGGAGAAGCCCTGGAACGGCGGCCGTGCCAGCACGTAGAAATAGGACGCCTGTCCGCCGTCGTTGAGCGCCAGCTCGCCGATCACGTCCTCGCCGGGGGAGAGCAGGCGCTCGCCGCCGTCGGCGTCGTCCACCAGAAGCCGGTCACGGGGACCGACCCGGCCGGTTTCTCCGGCCCGTCGGCTGTCGTCGTCCTCACTGAAGTAGGGCCAACCGCGTTGCGACCAGGCCAGCCACTGGTGGCGGACGCTGCGCAGTTCGCCGTCCCGGTAGGCGGCCACTTCCAGGCGATCGGTGCGCAGCCCGGTGAACTCCTCCAGGGCGTCGCCCTGGAACGTCACCACCGCGCCTTGTGCGGTGCCGGCCAGTAGCCAGAACAGCGCGACCAGCAGCGCCCGGCCCGTCATGATCAGGCCAGCTCGGGCCGGTCGGCGAAGTGGGCGAGCGCGTCCGGGTTGGCCAGGGCGTTGCGGTTGCGCACCTCGCGGCCATGTACCACGTCACGTACCGCCAGCTCGACGATCTTGCCGCTCACCGTGCGCGGAATCTCCGGCACGGTGAGAATCACCGCCGGCACATGGCGCGGGCTGGCGCCGGCGCGAATCGTGGTGCGGATCTTCTTCTGCAGTTCGTCGGTCAGTTCGACGCCTTCGGCGGGTACCACGAACAGCACCACGCGCACGTCGCCGTCGTACTGCTGGCCGACCACGATGGCCTCGCGGATTTCCTCCAGGGTTTCCACCTGGCGGTAGATTTCGGCGGTGCCGATGCGCACGCCGCCCGGATTGAGCACGGCGTCGGAGCGGCCATGGATCACCAGGCCGTCGTGGCCGTCGTGGGCGACAATTTCGGCGTAGTCGCCGTGGGCCCAGACATTCTTGAAACGATCGAAGTAGGCGCCGTGGAAGCGTTCTTCATCCGGGTCGTTCCAGAACGCCACGGGGCAGGCGGGGAAGGGTGCGCGGCACACCAGCTCGCCTTTTTCGCCGACTACCGGCTCGCCATCGTCGTTAAACACCGCCACGTCCAGGCCCAGGCCCAGGCACTGCAGTTCACCCCGGTACACCGGCACTAGCGGGCTGCCCAACGCGAAGCAGGAAATAATATCGGTGCCGCCGGAAATGGAGCTCACCAGCAGGTCCGGTTTGACCTTTTGGTAGAGGAAGTCGTAGCTCTCGTGCAGCAGCGGCGAGCCGGTGGAGTAGAGCGTGCGCAGGGTGGACAGGTCGTGGCTGTCGCGGGGCACGGCGCCGGCTTTTTCCACCGCCTGGACGAACTTGGCGCTGGTGCCGAAGTGGGTGATTTTTTCCGCGTCGATCACATCGAACAGGCGGGTGGCGTCCGGGTAGGCCGGGTTGCCGTCGTAGAGCACCAGGGTGGCGCCGGTCTGCAGGCCGCTGACCAGCCAGTTCCACATCATCCAGCCGCAGGTGGTGAAGTAGAACAGCACGTCGTCGGATCCCAGGTCGCCGTGCAGACGGTGTTCCTTGGCGTGCTGGATCAGGGCGCCGCCGGTGCCGTGCACGATGCACTTGGGCGCGCCGGTGGTGCCGGAGGAATAGAGAATATAAAGCGGGTGGTCGAACGGCAGCTCGGCGAAGGCCGGCGGTGCCCCGGCGGCGGCCAGCCAGTCGCGCCAGTTGAGCGCCTGGCGCACCGCGCTGGTGTCGCCCCGTCCGGGAATCACGATCAGCAACTCCGGCTGCAGCTTTTCGTGCAGCGCCTGGATGCGATCATCCAGCTCGATCCACTTGCCGTTGTACTGGTAGCCGTCGCAGGCGAACAGCACCTTGGGTTCGATCTGGCCGAAGCGGTCGAGCACGCCCTCGACGCCGAAGTCCGGCGAGCAGGACGACCAGATGGCGCCGATCCAGGCGCAGCCGAGAGCGGCGATCACCGTTTCGATGCGGTTGGGCATGTAACCGGCGACCCGGTCGCCGGGCTGGATGCCGGCGGCCTGCAACTGCGCGGCCACCTGGCCGGCGGCCACGTGCAGGTCGTTGTAGCTGATCTGGTCGCGGCGGCCGCTTTCGTCGATGCTTACCAGGGCGGTGTGGGTGTCGTGCCGGGGCAGCAGATTCTCGGCCATGTTGATGCGCGCGTCCGGGAACCAGCGGTTGTGGCGGAACACCGGCGACGGTTCCAGCACGCGCTCGCCTTTGTGACCTTTCAGCTCGCAAAAATCCCAAACCAGATTCCAGAACGCCTCCGGCTGTGTCACCGACCAGCGGTGCAGGTCCCGGTAATCGGTGAGCGGCGTGCCGGCCAGCTGTTCGGCGCGGGCGCGGAACGCCGCGGGCTGGCCTTCGTTGAGCCGTTTTTCATCGGGCTGCCAGAGCGGGGTCGGGGTTGTTGTCATTGTGCCTCCGTTTCGGAATCCAGCGAATTGAAATCAACCAGGAGCGTGCCTTCGGCGACGCTGTCGCCATCGGCCACGTGGAAGCGTTCCACGGTGCCGGCGGCGTTGGCGCGCAGGGTGTGCTCCATCTTCATGGCTTCGAGGGTGATTACCGCGTCTCCGGCGGCCACCGTGGCGCCCGCTTCCACATGGCAGGCGACGATGGTGCCGCTCATGGGCGCGATGAAACCGTCCTGGCCGCCGGCGCGGTCGCTTTCCCGGGCCGGGTGTATCTCCACCGGGTAATCCTGACCGTGCACGAAGACCACCGTCTGTCCGGTGGCGCCGTCGCCGGGTTCGATCAGATGGCCGGCCAGATGCCGGTCACCCCAGTGCAGTTCAAAGGCGCTGCCCCGGCGGCGCAGGTGGAAGGGCGCGGGCTCGCCGCCGTCCACCCGGGCCTGGTCATTGTCCAGCACCACGGTGTGGGACTGCTCGCCGACCCGCAATGGGATCAGGGTGCGCTTTTGTCCCAGCGGGCGCCAACCGGAAAGGGCACCCCAGGGGTCGTCCCCGTTGGCGGGCCGTTGGGCCACGGCGCCGGCGGCGGCCACCGCGACCAGGTCGCTGTCCGCCGGCGCCGGTGTCATAAGTTCCGGGTGTTTCTCCAGCAGGCGGGTGTCCAGCTCGGCGTGGGCGAACACCGGGCTGCTCAGCACCTGGTGCAGAAAGGCGGCGTTGTGATGCACGCCGCTGAGGGCGAGATCGTCCAGGGCCGCCACCAGCCGGCGGCGGGCCTGGTCGCGGTCGCCGCCGTGGCTGATCAGCTTGGCGATCATCGGGTCGTAATGGTCGCTGACCCGGTCGCCGGCCTCGAAGCCGCTGTCCACGCGCACCTGCGCCGGCCAGCGCAGTTGTTCCAGGCGGCCGGCGGAGGGCAGGAACTGCTGGTACGGGTTCTCCGCGTACAGGCGCACTTCCATGGCGGCGCCGTGGCGCTGGATCTGGTCCTGGCTTTTCGGCAGCGGCCGGCCTTCGGCCACGGCCAACTGCCAGGCGACCAGGTCCTCGCCGGTGATCAGCTCGGTGACCGGGTGTTCCACTTGCAGGCGGGTGTTCATCTCCATGAAGAAGAATTCGCCTTCGGGGGAGAACAGAAACTCCACCGTGCCGGCGCCGCGATAGTCGATGGCGCGGGCGGCGCGCACCGCCGCGTCGCCGAGATCCCGGCGCTGGGCTTCGGTGAGGCCGGGGGCGGGGGCTTCCTCGATGATCTTCTGGTGGCGGCGCTGCACCGAGCAGTCGCGCTCGAACAGGTGCACCGCGTTGCCGTGATTGTCGGCGAACACCTGCACTTCCACGTGGCGGGCGGTGGGCAGGTAGCGCTCCAGCAGCACCCGGTCGTCCCCGAAGGCGTTACGCGCCTCGCGGCGGGCGGCGGCCAGGGCTTCCTCGAAGCCGGCGGCGTTGTCCACCGCGCGCATGCCTTTGCCGCCGCCGCCGGCCACCGCCTTGATCAGCAGCGGGAAGCCGACTTTTTCCGCCTCGGCGACCAGAGTGGCGTCGTCGGCGCCTTCCCGGTCGAAGCCGGGCAGCACCGGCACGCCGCTTTGCGCCATGTGCTGGCGGGCGGCGGCCTTGTCGCCCATCAGGCGAATGGCGTCGGCGCCGGGGCCGACAAAGATCAGGCCGGCGTCCGCGCAGGCGTCGGCGAAGGTGGTGTTCTCGGACAAAAAGCCGTAGCCGGGGTGGATGGCGTCGGCGCCGCTGTCGCGGGCGGCGCGGAGCACCTTGTCGATGTCCAGGTAGCTGTCGCGGGCCGGCGCCGGGCCCAGCCGCACGGCGCGGTCGGCTTCGCGCACATGGGGCGCGTCGGCGTCGATGTCGGAGTACACCGCCACCGTGGTCAGGCCCAGCTCGCGGGCGGTGCGGATAATGCGCCGGGCGATCTCGCCCCGGTTGGCGATCAATAGCGTGTTGATGGCGGCCATGGTCAGTTCCGGTTCGGTTTCCAGTTCGGCGGGCGTTTTTCCAGGAAGGCGACCAGGCCCTCCTGGCCTTCCGCCCCGGTGCGCAGCTCGGCGATCAGGTTGGCGGTGTACTCGATCAGCCCGTTGCTGACGTCGCTGTCGTCGGCGCGGTGCACCAGCTCCCGGGCGCGCCGTTGTGCCTCGGGGGCGCCGTCGAGCAGGGCGGTCACCAGCTTTTCCACGGTGGCGTCCAGCTCCGCCGCCGGCACTACTTCATGGACCAGGCCGAGCTGGCCGGCGCGGGCGGCGTCGATCACTTCGGCGGTCATGAAGTAGCGGCGCGCCTGGCGGGCGCCCAGGGCGCGCACCACATAGGGCGCGATCACCGCCGGCAGAATGCCCAGCTTTACTTCACTGAGACAGAAGCGGGCATCGTCGGCGGCCACCGCGATGTCCGCCGCGCAGATCAGACCCAGAGCGCCACCGTAGGCGGCGCCCTGGACCCGCGCGATAACCGGTTTGCCGGCCCGGTCGATGGTGTCCATCAGGGTGGCCAGGCGCAGGGCGTCGGCGCGGTTTTCCTGCTCGTCGAGGGCGCCCATGGCGCGCATCCAGTTGAGGTCGGCGCCGGCGGAGAAATGCTTGCCGGCGGCGTCCAGCACGATCACCCGACCGTCGTCGTTGCCGGCCTGCTGGAAGGCGTCGATCAGCGCTTCGATGATGGTGTTATCGAAGGCGTTGCGTTTGTCCGGGTTGTTCAGGGTGATGTGGGTGACCGGGCCCCGTCGGGTGGTTTGCACACTCATGGTTGTCTCCCTCACATCCGGAACACGCCGTAGCGCGTGTCTTCGATGGGTGCGTTGAGGCTGGCGGAAATCGCCAGGCCGAGAACGTCGCGGGTGTCCGCCGGGTCGATGACGCCGTCGTCCCACAGGCGGGCGCTGGCGTACCAGGGCTGCGCCATGGTTTCGTACTGGGCGGTCATGTCGTCCTGAAAACGCTGGGCGTCCTGGTCGCTCCAGTGTTCGCCTTTCTTTTTCAGCGACGCGGCTTTCACCTGGGTGAGCACGCTGGCGGCCTGTTCGCCGCCCATCACCGAGATGCGCGCGTTGGGCCACATGAACATAAAGCGCGGGTCATAGGCGCGCCCGCACATGCCGTAGTTGCCGGCGCCGAAGCTGCCGCCGGTGATCACCGTGAACTTGGGCACGCTGGCGCAGGCCACCGCGTTGACCATTTTGGCGCCGTGCTTGGCGATGCCTTCCGCTTCGTATTTTTTGCCCACCATGAAGCCGGTGATGTTCTGCAAAAACAGCAGCGGAATCTTGCGCTGATTGCACAGCTCCACGAAGTGGGCGCCCTTGAGCGCGGATTCCGAATAGAGCACGCCGTCGTTGGCGAGAATGCCCACCGGAAAACCGTGGATGCGGGCGAAGCCGGTGACCAGGGTGGTGCCGTAATTAGCTTTGAATTCGTCCAGGTCGGAATCGTCGACGATGCGCGCGATCAATTCTCGGGCCGGCATCGGCGAGCGGGTGGTGGGCGGAATCAGGCCGTACAGTTCGTCCGGCTCGTAGGCCGGCGGCCGGGCCGGGCGCACGTCCAGCTGCTGCGGCTTGTGCCAGTTGAGCCGGCCGATGCAGCGGCGCGCCAGGTCCAGCGCGTGGGGTTCGTCGTCGGCCAGGTGGTCGGCGACGCCGGATTGTTCGCCGTGCAGGGCGGCGCCGCCCAGCTCCTCGGCGCTGACCACTTCGCCGGTGGCGGCTTTCACCAGCGGCGGGCCGGCCAGGAACACGGTGGAGTGGTTGCGCACCATGATCACTTCGTCGGCCATGGCGGGCACATAGGCGCCGCCGGCGGTGCAGGAGCCCAACACCACGCTGATCTGCGGAATACCGCGCGCCGACATATTGGCCATGTTGAAAAAGATGCGCCCGAAGTGGTCCCGGTCCGGGAACACCTCATCCTGACGCGGCAGGTTGGCGCCGCCGGAGTCCACCAGGTAGACACAGGGCAGCCGGTTCTCGGCGGCCACCGCCTGGCAGCGCAGATGCTTTTTCACGGTCAGCGGGTAGTAGCTGCCGCCTTTCACGGTGGGGTCGTTGGCGACGATCATGCATTCCACGCCGGCCACCCGGCCGATGCCGCCCACGCAGCCGGCGGCGGGCACGTCCTCGCCGGGGTAGACGCCGTCGGCGGCCAGCGCCGACAGCTCCAGGAACGGCGAACCCGGGTCGAGCAGATGCTGGATGCGTTCGCGCACCGGCAGCTTGCCCTTGTCGCGCAGGCGCGCTTCGGCGGCTTCGCCGCCGCCGTGGGCGATGCGGTCGAGTTTTTCCTTCAAGGTTTCGCGCAGGGCCAGATTGTGGTCCCGGTACTGGCCGTATTCCGGCGCGCTTTTGTTGAGCTGGCTGATGATTTTGGGCATGGCTCAGGCGGTCTCGTTGAACAGTTCTCGGCCGATCAGCATGCGGCGGATCTCGCTGGTGCCGGCGCCAATCTCATAAAGCTTGGCGTCGCGCAGCAGGCGGCCGGTGGGGTATTCGTTGATGTAACCGTTGCCGCCCAGGCACTGGATCGCATCCAGCGCCATCTGGGTGGCGTTCTCGGCGCAGTAGAGGATGGCGCCGGCGGCGTCCTTGCGGCTGCTGTGGCCGGCGTCGCAGTTGCGCGCCACCTGGTAGAGGTAGGCGCGGCTGGCGTTGAGGGTGACGTACATGTCGGCGAGCTTGCCTTGCATCAGCTGGAATTCGCCGATCGCCTGGCCGAACTGCTTGCGCTCGTGCACATAGGGCAGCACCACGTCCAGGCAGGCCTGCATGATGCCGGTGGCGCCGCCGGACAGCACGGTGCGTTCGTAGTCCAGGCCGCTCATCAACACGCGCACGCCCTGGTTGAGTTCGCCGAGGATATTTTCTTCCGGCACTTCACAGTTTTCGAACACCAGCTCGCAGGTGTTGGAGCCGCGCATGCCCAGCTTGTCCAGCTTCTGGGCGCGGGAGAAACCGGGGAAGTCGCGCTCGACGATAAAGGCGGTGATGCCGCGCGGCCCGGCGTCCGGTTCGGTCTTGGCGTAGATCACATAGGTGTGGGCGTCGGGGCCGTTGGTAATCCACATCTTGTTGCCGTTCAGGACATAGCGGTCGCCTTTCTTTTCCGCGCGCAGGCCCATGCTGACCACGTCGGAACCGGCGCCGGGCTCGCTCATGGCGAGCGCGCCGATGTGCTCGCCGCTGACCAGTTTGGGCAGGTATTTTTGGCGCTGGGCGTCGTTGCCGTTGAGATAAATCTGGTTCACGCAAAGATTGGAATGGGCGCCGTAGGACAGGCCAATGGACGCGGAGGCGCGGGAGATTTCCTCCATCACCAGGGTGTGGGCCAGGTAGCCCAGGCCGGCGCCGCCGTATTCCTCGCCCACGGTGACACCCAGCACACCCAGATCGCCGAGTTTTTTCCACAGCTCATTGGGGAACAGGTTGTCCTGGTCCACGCGCGCGGCGATCGGTGCGATCTCCTTGCGGGCGAAGGCGCGAGCGCTGTCCTGCAGCGCCGTGAGGGTGTCGTCGAACTGAAAATCCAGGCCGCCGTTAAACATCGCTACTCTCCTTATTCTCCAATTCCTTCAGCGCCTGCCGGGCGCGTTCTTCGGCCGCGTCCAGATCCTGTTGCATGATCTGGATGTCGACCCGTTGTTGTTCCAGCTGGGTGCGTTTTTCGTCGATCTTTTCAAGCAGGGCACCGAGCTGCTGGCGGTTGTCGCCAGTGGGCTGGTACAGGCGGATCAGATCGCCGGATTCCGCCAGCGAGAAGCCCAGGCGTTTACCGCGCAGGATCAGCTTCAGGGCAACCCGGTCCGCCGGCGAATAAATGCGCGTCTGGCCGCGCCGGCGGGGCGTGAGCAGGCCCTGGTCTTCGTAAAACCGGATGGTGCGCGTGGTCACGTCGAATTCCCGCGCCAGCTCGCCGATGCCGTAGCTTTGTTTGAGTGTCATGGCGCAAAAGATTAGGGGAAGTTTACGTTAACGTAAAGTGGCCTGTCCGGTTGGACGGTGTTACCTTTAGCGCCTTCTTCGTCCGAGGATGGTGGACGGGTGATTTACCGAAAAGATCGCAAGGTTCTGAAACGAGTTGACTACGGGGCCGCCAAGAACTCTCTGATGGGGGTGTTGGCGGCCCTTGTGGTTTATGCGTTGGTGACCGCCTGGGGCGGTGTCTACCGGGCTTTTGAGCTGGAAACGCTGATCGCCGGCGGCGCCGTGGTGGTGGTGACCGCCTACCGGCTGTGGCTGGTGGCGCGCTTCGACGCCCTCTACGGCGCCGGGCCGGCGCGTTGGCGCCGGCTGTTCGCGCTCGGCCTGATCATGCATGCCCTGGTCTGGGGGGTATTGCCCGCCTGGCTGGTCTGGCGCGTGGGCACCGGCTTCAACGTGTTCGTGGTGATTCTCTATAACGTTGGCGTGACCACCGCGCTGGGCAGCTCCTGGATGGCCGGCCTGCGGGTGCGGCAGGTGTATATCCTGCTGATGTTCCTGCCGCTGATTGCCTCGCTGTTTCTCGCCGCCGGGCTGCAGGAGTGGCTGCTGGGTCTGCTGGTGACCTCCTACACGTTCTATCTGTTCCGTCTTTACCGTGGCCAGTACGAGCTGTTCTGGCACGCCGTCACCCGCGAGCGGCGCGGGTCTTCCGAGCGGCGCCGGGATCTGCCCGCCAACACCGATATCCAGCTCAGCCTGGTGTACCGGCTCGCCCACGAATTGCGCACGCCGATGAATTCGGTGATGGGCATGATGTCGCTGCTGGAGGACACCCGGCTCAGCGATGAGCAGCAGGAATACCTGCAGGTGGCGGGGCAGAGCGGCAAGCTGATGATCAGCCTGATCGACGACGTGCTGGATTATTCCCGGATTCTCACCGGCCGCATTACGCTGAGCCCGGATTATTTCGACCTGCGTGGCGCCCTGGAGCAAACCCTGGAAGCCTTCGGCCCCATGGCCCAGTCCAAGAATCTGGAGCTGTCCGCGGTGGTCGACCGCATGCTGCCCAAACGGGTGCGCGGTGACCGGGACCGGCTGCTGCAGGTGCTCACCAATCTGCTCAGCAACGCGATCAAATTCAGCGACCGGGGCGAAATACGGCTGGACGTGGATTTCACCGCCGAGGGCGAAAACGACGGCGTGCTGCGGGTACGGGTCAGCGACCAGGGCCAGGGTATGGACACGGAGACCCTCAAGCACCTGTTCGAGGATCAGTTCCTGGCCGGTGCCCAGGACGCCTTCAGTGTGCGTCACGCGGGCTTCGGATTGTTGGTTTGCAAGGGCCTGATCGACGCCATGGGCGGCATGATCGGCGCCGAAAGCAACCCCGGCGAGGGCTCCACGTTCTGGTTCACGGTGCGCCTGGGCATGCAGGCGAATATGAGCGAGAGCACCAAGCTGGCCGGCGCCGTGGGCCAGGTGCAGGGCCTGGCGGTGGGCACCAGCGGTGGCTCCCTGGCCTGCCTGCAGGAAGAATTCGAAGCGCTGGGCAGTTACTGCCAGGGCGCCCGTGATTACGATCAGGCGCTGCAAGCGGTGCGCGCCGGCCATCGCGAGCACAGCGAGTTTGAGTTGCTGCTGGTGGACACCCACGGGCGCCGGGAATCGGCGCTGAACCTGTGCCGCACGGTGCTGGAAGACCCGGGCCTGCGGCCCATGAAGCTGATGCTGATCTGCGCCATCGAAGAGCGCGGCGAACCGGCGGTGCAGCGTCTGGTGGACAAGCACGGGCTGGTGGTGCTGGTGCGGCCGGTACACCGCACCGGTCTGCGCGTGGCGCTGGGCAAGTTGCTCGGGGTGCCGCGCCAGATGCCGGTGCCGGATCTGCCCACTGAAACCCCGGAGGAGCGCCAACGCCGCAAGCTGTTCCGCCTGCTGCTGGTGGAAGACAACGAGGTTAACCAACTGGTGACCCGTGGCATGCTGGCCAAGCTCGGCTATCAGGTGAAGACGGTGAGTAACGCGGAAACCGCGCTCGCACTGCTGGAGCAGGAAGCCTTCGATCTGATCCTGATGGATTGCATGATGCCGGAGCTGGACGGCTTCACCGCCACCCGCACCCTGCGCGAAAGAGAGCGCGCCGGGGAGCACACCCGCACTCCGGTGATCGCGATCACCGCCAACACCGCCGAGGGCGTTCAGGCCAAGTGTCTGGCCGCCGGCATGGATGACTTTCTCGCCAAACCCGTGCATCTTCAGGAGCTGGAAACCGTGCTGCGGCGCTGGTTGCTCCACGACGTGGATACCGCTGGGGAAGGTAACGACGACGAATGACAAAAAAGAGGGAATTGCCATGAGCCGACGGGCCCTGTTGTTGGGTGCCACCGGTCTGGTTGGCGGGCATTGCTTGCGCCTGCTGCTGGACTGCGACGCCTACCAGGAAGTACGGGTGCTGACGCGCCGGCCGCTGGGGATCGACCACCCGAAGCTGATCGAGAAAGTGGTGGAGCCGGCGCAATTCGAGAAGGAAACCGAGTTCTTCCAGGTCGACGATGTGTTCTGCGCTTTGGGCACCACCCTGAAACAGGCCGGCTCCAAGGAAGCGTTCCGCGACGTGGATCTGGGCCTGATTACGGCGGTGGGTAGTGCGGCGCGGGACGCCGGCGTGCAGCGCTTTATGATGGTGTCGGCGGTCAATGCCAATGCCCATTCGCCGTTTTTCTATGCGCGCACCAAGGGCCAGGCGGAGCGCGAACTGAAGGCGTTGAAGCTGCCGCTGTTGGCGTTGTTCCAGCCGTCCCTGTTGCTCGGCGAGCGGGAGCGGCCGCGTCCGGTGGAAGCGTTCGGGATTCGTTTTTCGAAGATCATCGACCCGATCACCCGTTGGACCGACGCGCACTGGCTGCCGGTGAGCGGCGAGCGCGTCGCCGAGGCGCTGGTGGGCATGGCGCTGGAAGGCCCGGCCACCGGGGTATATCGGGTGCGCTTCCGCGATTTCGTGGTGTACGCCGGCAAGTTTCGTGAAAAATATCCATAGGGCCTGTTCACACTACTTGCATCACACCTGTTGTGGCTAAAAAGCCACCAATCAAGGCGCGAGGAGAGAAGTTTGGTGACTCCAAATGAACGACGAGCAACGCGGAGTGGTGGCTTTTTAGCCACAACCCGAAGGGCTGGAGCCATTTTGATCTCCAGCGTCGTTGTCGGTCGCTTATTTGGAGTCACCAAACGGCGCTCCCTCCGCCTAGCTGGAGGTCAAAATGGCATCCAGCAGGAGTGATGCAAGTAGTGTGAACAGGCCCCAGAAGGAGTGAAGATGAGTTTTGTCACCTGTGATTTGTGCGACGACAACGCGGACCTGGTGTCCGTGGTCACCGGCCTTAACTGGTTCAGTTACGGTGGCCGCAGCGCCTTCGGCGGTGAAATCGTCACGGTGAAATGCTTCGAGGACAATTCCCGCGTCAAGGAACACCTGGGCACCGACGGTAAAGGCAAGGTGCTGGTGGTGGACGGTGGCGGCAGCCTTCGCAACGCCCTGATCGGCGATATGATCGCTGAGAACGCGGTGAAAAACGGCTGGGAAGGCGTCATCATCCACGGCGCCTGCCGCGACGTGGACGAGCTGGCCAAGCTGGACATCGGCGTGCTGTCCCTGGGCTGCGTGCCGATCAAATCGGTGCGCCGCGACGAAGGCCAGCTGAACATCGAGATCACCTTCGGCGGCGTGACGTTCCGCCCGGGTGAGTTCGTCTACGCCGACAACAACGGCGTGATCACCGCCCCCAAAGCCCTGCTTTAAGGCCCCGCGGGCGGGTTTTGCGAAAATTTATACTTTATTGACGTTTACCCCCGCCCGCCCGGTTGTCACTCGGTTAACATCTGTTTGATGATAGCGGCGTCGAGCCGGTCCAGGCTCGTCGACATCAGGCAGCGGGGTTTGTACATGGAGCGTTTTCGTTGGTGGCCGATGCTGATGCTGTGGCTGCCCCTGGCGGTATTGCCGCTTCCGGCATCGGCTTTCTCGTTTGACGATGTGATTGATAAGGCCAGGGCACTGGCCGATAAATCCTACCAGGCACCGACGCCGGTTCCCGCCTTTCTTCGTGAGCTCACTTACGAGCAGTACCAGGGCATCCGCTTCAAGCCGGAAAACAGTCTCTGGATCAAGAGCAACGCCCGTTTCCAGGTGATGCTGATGTCGCCGGGGCTGTACTTCAAGCACCCGGTGGTGATCCACGAGGTTGACGCCGAGGGCGTCCGCCCGATCGACTACAACAAAGCCGACTACAACTACACCAACGAAGAGCTGGCCAAGCGCATCCCCGCGGACCTGGGCCACGGCGGCTTCAAGCTGACCTATCCGCTGCAGGGGCCGGACAGCCGCAACCAGTTCCTGGTGTTCGCCGGCGCCAGCTATTTCCGCGCCGTGGGCCGGGAGAACAGCTTCGGGTTGTCGGCCCGGGGCGTGGCGGTGAATACCGGGCTGCCCTCCGGCGAGCAGTTTCCTTCGTTCACGGAATTCTGGCTGGTGCGCCCGGACGCCAAGGCGGACAGCATGACGGTGTACGCTCTGCTGGACGGTCGCAGCCTTACCGGCGCCTACCGTTTCGATGTGCGCACCGGCGATAACACCGTGATGGATGTGCAGGCCCGCCTGTTCATCCGCAGCGACATCGAAAAGCTGGGCATCGCGCCGCTCACCAGCATGTTTTTCTACGGCGGCAACACCGCGCGCCCCCGTGGTGAGTGGCGGCCCCGGGTGCACGATTCCGGTGGCCTGCTGCTGCATAACGGCGTCAGCGGCGAGTGGCTGTGGCGGCCGCTGCTGAACCCGAAAAGCCTCAAGCTGGATTATTTTCAGACCGAATCGGTGCAGGGTTTCGGCCTCATGCAGCGGCAGACCGAGTTCGAGGATTTCCAGGATTACGGCGCCAATTACCATCGCCGTCCGAGCGCCTGGGTGCAGCCCAAGAGCGACTGGGGCAAGGGCAAGGTAGTGCTGGTGCAACTGCCCACCAACAACGAAACCAACGATAACATCGTGGCGTTCTGGACCCCGGACAAAGCGGTGCGCGAAGGCCAGTCGTTGTCGTTCGACTATTCTCTCAAAGTGGGCGGGCCCTCGGTCAGCGGCGTCGACCGGGCGCGTGCCGAGAGGACCTTTGTCGGCGACGGCAACCGGGTCGGCGGCGGCACCGTGGAGGGCGCCTACCGGGTGATCGTGGATTTCGCCGGCGGGCCGCTGCAAGATCTGCCCGCCGACGCGCCGGTGACCAGCAGCGTGACCGCCGGCGACGACGCCGAAGTGATCGAGCATTTCGTCGAATTTCTCAGCCCGGTGAACCGTTGGCGGCTGTCGATTCTGGCGAAGCCGGCGGAAGGCCAGCCGCTGGCGCTGCGCGCCTTTCTCAAGAAAGACGACGAGGCGGTCTCCGAAACCTGGTCCTACGATATTCCCGCCGTCAACGACATTCTGGGCGAGGCCCGCTGATGCCGTATCACGAGGTGGAACAGACGCTGGCCCGGGCGCTGACCTATCTGCGCCTGTCCGGGATCACGGTAACGCCGGAGGTGGCACGGGGCGCACTGCATCTGGTGGACAGCGCCCTGGAACAGGGTGAGCAGCGGCTGCTGGCGCGGGTCATGGAACGTTTGCCGGCCGCTTTCCCGCTGCCGGAGGAAGTGCTGCCCCCGCAAACCCCACCGCTGCACCATGTCAGCGTCCACTACGCGGATTCGCTATGAGCGAGGCCGGCGACACGGATTCGGTGCCCGACCTCACCGGCCGCTGGAAGGCGGTGGCGGTGGTGCGCCGCACGGTGCTTACCCTGCTGGTGGTGGGCCAGACCCTGGCCGGTGTCTACGGCATGCTGTCGGTATTGCCGTACCACGGCGGCGATCTGCTGGAACAAAGCATCGTGTTGCTGTTCGCATTGCTGTTCGCCTGGATATCCGTGGGTTTCTGGACCGCCATGCTGGGTTTTTATATGCGGCGGCGGGGCGGCGACCCGCAATCGCTGGCGCGCCGCCACGACGCCGCGACCCTGGCGGCCACGCCCCTGGCCCGCACCGCCCTGGTGCTGCCGATCTACAACGAACCGGTGGACCGCACCCTGGCCGGCCTGCGTGCCACGGTGGAATCATTACGCGCCAGCGGGCAACTGGACCACTTCGATTTCTATATTCTTTCCGACAGCCGTGACGCGGACGTCTGGCTGGCGGAACGGGCCGGCTGGTACGCGCTGTGCCGGGAGCTGGGTCTTGAAGGCCGGTTGTTCTACCGGCACCGGCCGGTCAATCTGAACTTTAAAAGCGGCAACGTGGCGGATTTTCTGCGCCGCTGGGGCGCCGACTACCGTTATATGGTGGTGCTGGACGCGGACAGCGTCATGGGTGGCGACACCCTGGTGCGCATGGTGCGACACATGGAGCTGGCGCCGCGCATCGGCATTCTGCAAAGCAGCCCCTCGTTGATTAACGCCCAGTCCGCGTTCGCCCGCTTCCAGCAATTCGCCAACCGTATCTACGGGCCCTTGTTCAGCACCGGCCTGGCCGCGCTGCAATTGGGCGAGGCGGCCTATTGGGGCCATAACGCGATCATCCGCACCGAGCCGTTCATGGCGCATTGCGGCCTGCGCCGCCTGTCCGGATTCGGTCTTTTCAAAGGCTCGATCATGAGCCACGACTTCGTGGAAGCCGCCTATATGGGGCGCGCCGGTTACCAGGTGTGGATGGAGCCGGAGTTGCACGAAAGCTATGAAGAATCGCCACCCACCCTGGTGGACGAGCTTACCCGTGACCGGCGCTGGACCAAGGGCAATATGCAGCATATCTGGCTGCTGTTTTTCGGGCGCCGCATCCGCTTCGCCCATCGCATGGCGTTTATTAACGGCATTCTTTCCTATCTGGCGTCACCGGTGTGGTTCGTGTTTCTGGTGCTTACCAGCATCGAGGCCACGCGGCTGACGCTGTGGCCGATTGATTACTTCCCCGACCCGCAGAACAGCATGTTCCCGGTGTGGCCGGAATGGCACCCGCATTGGGCGGTGGCGATGATTCTGAGTACCTTTTTTCTGCTGTTCTTCCCAAAATTCCTGGCCGTGGCCGATGTGCTGCTTAGCGGCGGCCGGCGGCAGTTCGGCGGCTTCTGGAAGCTGCTTGTATCGGTGTGCCTGGAGCTGTTTGTCTCCATGTTGCTGGCGCCGATCCGCATGCTGGCGCACAGCCGCTATGTGCTGGAGGCGCTGTTCAACGTGTCGCTGCACTGGGGCGGCCAGAACCGTACCGACGAAACCGGCTGGGGCCAGGCGGTGATCAGCCAGGCACCGGGCACGCTGCTGGCCGGCGGCTGGGCGGCGCTGGCCCTGTGGCTGGACCCGATGTTCTTCTACTGGTCGCTGCCGGTGGCGTTACCGTTGGTTCTGGCGGCTCCCACCTCGGTACTGCTGAGCCGGGTGGCGATCGGCCAGTGGCTGCGCAATCGCGGTTTGTTGCTGACGCCGGAAGAACAGCGCCTTATCCCTCTGGTGCGCACGGTGGCTGAACCGGCGGCGCTGAACCCCACGCCGCTGAGCGCGTTCGAGGTGGCGGTGATCGACCCGCGCCTCAACCGGCTGCATCGCACCCAGGCACGCCACCGCCGCGCCTTGGAGCCTGAGACTCTGCGCCAATGGGCGCAGCGCTGTCTGGAGCAAGGGCCCGGCGCCCTCAACCGCTTCCAGCTCAACGCGCTGGCCCGTGACGCGGACAGCCTCGCCTGGTTGCATCGCCAGGCCTGGCTGAGCGCGCCGGAGGATTATTGGGGGCGCCGCATCGGCCAGCTCGGGGCGGTGGCGCTGCCGGCCTACCAGGGTTACGTCTAGCGCGCCGAACTTCACCAGATGCAGCAATAAAAAAAGGGCCTCCTGATGGAGGCCCTTTTTTATGATCGACGGTTCCGTCAGGAAACCGGGATCGTGTTACGGCAGCAGATGCTTCACCGCGTCACGCTCTTCGGCCAGCTCGGTCTCGGTGGCGGTCATGCGCTCGCGGGAGAAGTCATTCACGTCCAGACCCTGAACGATTTCCCAGTCGCCGTTCTTGCAAACGCACGGGTAGGAATAGATCAGGCCTTCCTGAATGCCGTAGGAGCCGTCGCTGTAGATGCCCATGGACACCCAGTCGCCGTCGTCGCTGCCCAGCGCCCAGCTGCGCATGTGATCAACCGCGGCGTTGGCGGCGGAGGCGGCGGAGGACGCGCCCCGTGCCTTGATGATGGCGGCGCCGCGCTGTTGCACGGTGGGGATGTAGTCGTTCTCGTACCAGTCCTGCTCGATCTGGTCGATGGCGGCTTTGCCGTCCACTTCGCAGTGGTGCAGATCCGGGTACTGGGTGGAGGAGTGGTTGCCCCAGATGGTCATCTTCTTAACGTCGTTGATGCTCTTGCCCAGCTTGTTGCCCAGCTGCGCCATGGCGCGGTTGTGGTCCAGGCGGGTCATGGCGGTGAACTGACGCGGATCGATATCCGGTGCGTTGCGCTGGGCGATCAGGGCGTTGGTGTTGGCCGGGTTACCGACCACCAGCACCTTAATGCCGCGGCTGGCGACTTCGTTGATGGCCTGGCCCTGGGCGGAGAAGATCGCCGCGTTGGCTTCCAGCAGGTCCTTGCGCTCCATACCCGGGCCGCGCGGACGGGCGCCGACCAGCAGGGCGTAATCGGCGTCCTTGAACGCCACCTTGGCGTCGTCGGTCTGCACGATGCCGTCGACCAGCGGGAAGGCACAGTCTTCCAGCTCCATGGCCACGCCTTTCAGCGCTTCCAGGGCGGGGGTGATTTCGAGAAGCTGGAGGATGACCGGCTGATCTTTGCCGAGCATGTCGCCGGAAGCGATGCGGAACAGCAGGGAATAGCTGATCTGGCCAGCGGCGCCGGTGACAGCTACGCGTACGGGTGCTTTCATTAAAAATCTCCTTGGAATCGTCGGGAGAACAGAGGAGCCTCTGAATACGACCTTGGCTAGGAAGTGCGCATTCGGAGGTTCCCCGGGCCGCGCGCATTATAGAGTAGCTGATGGACGAGCGCACGGATCGGTGCCGGTTCAGTGGCCGCCGCTGTCCCGATAGCCCACCGGGGTGACCCCGAACCAGCGTTTGAAGGCGCGGTTGAAGGCGCTCTGCTCGGAATAGCCCAGATCCAGGGCGATCTGGTTCACCGAGCGGTTGCTGTGTAGCAGCCAGTCGCAGGCCAGCCGGCGCCGTTCTTCTTCCAGCAGGGTGGAAAAGTCCGCCTGTTCCGCGCGCAGCCGGCGGCGCAGCGTCCAGGGCTTTACCCCGAGACGCTCGGCGATCGGTTCCAGCTGCGGCACGCCGTCCACCAGCCGCTGCTGGATTTCCAGGCGTACCTGCTCCAGCAGGTTGTCGCGCGCCCGGTACTGGGTCACCGCCCGCTGCATCCGCGACCGGGCGATGCGGTTGACCTCCGGGTCGGCGTCGCGCAGCGGCAGGTCGAGCTTGGCTTCGTCGATCACCAGGGCGTTGCAGGGCTGGGAGAACGACACCGGGCAGCCGAAAAGACGCTGGTATTCGCCCTCATCGCCGTGCGCGGGGTGCCGGAAATGCACCGCCAGGGGGTTGAGCCCGGCGCCCAGTATCCAGCGGCCGAACACCACCGCGCCGGCGTAAAAGGCGTCCACCCGGTGCGGTGAGGTGGGCAGGTCCTCAAACGGGGTGTCGAGGATCAGCCAGAGTTCATCGTCGTGCCATTCGAAACGCAGGTCGGCGAATTCGGTGGTCACCCGGGCGAACGGAATCATCAGCTCGATGGCGTCGCGAAGGGTGGCGCTGGACATGCTGGCGTAGCCCAGTTCGCCCATGAAGCGTGGCCGGATGCATTCGCCCATGTGCAGACCGAACAGCGGGTCGCCGCTGCCTTCCAGGGCCAGCTCGAACAGCCGGTTCTCGACGTTCAACGGTACCCGGGCACGGGGGGATTCCAGCTCCGCTTCGCTCACACCCAAACGCACCAGAGCCTCGCTGAGGTCCACGCCCGCGTGCAGAGCGGCATCGAGCAGGTACTCGATCCAGAACGAGGCCACGGTCAGTGAGTGCAGGGAAGGCGGACGGGAATCAGACATAGCCGAAGTCAACGTGATTGACGCCGACCAGTCAATGACGGGAAAGCGACCGGGCCGGCACGGCCCGGTCAGGCTTGATCACTTCGCTTTTTGTTCGCGGGCCAGTTTGTTGACCTTACGGTTGATGCGGTCGAGCTTTTTGTTCAGCGCGCCCATTTCGTCGCGGGTGGGCAGGCCGAGAGTGTGGGCCAGGCGCGCGCGCCATTGTTCCGCGTCGCTGCCTTTGCTGGTTTTGGCGCGCAGGGATTCGCCGCTTTTGATCAGCTCCTGAAAGAATTCGTTACCGGATTCGCTGAGCCGGGTCACCGCACCCTGGGCCGCTTTGCTAAGCTTGTCCGCGGTGGTGCTGATTTCCGTGCTCAGCTCGGACAGCTTGGCGTTCAGAGTGGCGGCGGGGGATTCGGTGTTTGCTTGTGTGTTGCTCATGAGTAAGGGTCTCCTTATCCAATATCAGTGGCGTCGATGGTAAGCAACACGGCGTTTCAGGTATCTTTTGTTGTCTGACAATTAAACAACGTGGCCCGCGACGTCGGGGCACAGCGGGAGAGAGTGCATGAAGGTAGAGCTTCCCCAGGGTGGGTATCAGGGCCTCGCCGGCGACGGCGTGGTGGAATTCCGGGGCGTGCCGTTCGCGTTGCCGCCGGTGGGCGAATTGCGGTTCAAGGCGCCCCGGCCATTGCCGGAGGGTGGCGACAGCGTCAATGCGGACCGCTATCCGTTGCCCTCGCTGCAGGTCAAAAACCCGCTGATGGGCGTGGAGGACTCCGGGGAAGATTGCCTGTACCTGAATATCTGGGTGCCGGAGGGCGAGGGCCCCTTCCCGGTGATGCTCTGGTACCACGGTGGCGGCTATATCGCCGGCTCGGTGTCCCAGCCGTTGTATAACGGCGCCGCGCTGGCGGCCAGCCAGCAGGTGGTGGTGGTGCATGCCGCTTACCGGCTGGGCGCCCACGGGTTCGCCGACTTCGCCGCCATCGCGCCGGAGCTGGAGGCGGACAGCAACCTGGGCCTGCGCGACCAGGTGGCGGCCCTGGAATGGGTCAACCGGCACATCAAAGCCTTCGGTGGCCGGCCCGACCGGGTCACCCTGTTCGGCGAATCCGCCGGCGGCTTCAGTGTCGCCACCCTGATGGCTACGCCCCGGGCGCGGCCCCTGTTCCAGGGCGCCATCGTCCAGTCCGGCGCTGGCGACTTCGCGCTCGCCCCGGAAGAGGTGGCCAAGGTCACCCGCGCCTTCGTGGAGGCGTTGCCGGGGGAGGGCAGCGCCGCCGACAAGCTTCGCCAGGCCGACCCGAAAGCCTGGATCGCCGCCCAGAACCAGGCCCTGCGCACCCTGGTCAAGCGCGGCCTGCGCGACACCACGCCGCAGTTCGCGATGAATTTCCAGCCGATGGTGGACGGCGACCTGTTGCCGCGTCTGCCAATCGACGCCATCGCCGACGGCGAGGCCCGCGATATCGCCCTGATGGCCAGCGTCTGCCGCGATGAATACCACTTCTTCCAGTACGCCGGCCCGATGGCGGGCTTCCCCTCGGTGGAGGATTTACGCCGCTTCGACGAGGCGGAAATCCTGCGCCGCTTCGAGCGCGCGTTGCCGCATCACGGCCAGCAGGCGCTCAGCTACTACCAGCGCACCGTGACGCCGGACCCGCAACGCAGCAACATGGACTGGTTCTCCGCCATGGAGACCGACCGGCTGTTCCGCGTGCCCACCCTGCGCCTGCTCGACGCCCAGGCCGCCCACCGGGACGACACCCGGGGCTTCCAGTTCACCTGGACCAGCCAGCAGTTCGGCGTGCCCATGGGCGCCTGCCACGTCATCGATGTGCCGTTCGTGTTCGGCGTCACCGACACCCCGGCGGGGATGTTCTTCACCGGCGGGGGCGAACCGGCCCGCGCCCTGGCGGCGGAAGTGCAAAAGGTGTGGGGCGATTTCGCCCATGGGCGGGACGTGCAGGGCCCGACCTGGAAGGGCACGCGCCGGGTGCGCCAGTTCGGTCCCGGCGACGCGGACGCCGCCTTGCTGGATGCGGACGGGGAAGCCCTGTGGGCGGACATCATTCCGGTGCCGGGGACTGCAAAACCGGGCCAGGGCGCGTAAAATAGCGGCCCTGTCACCCCTCAGGAGTACCCCGATGTCCGTGGCCGAGGCCATTGAAAGCAAAGTGCGCGGCGCCCTGCCGGTCGCGCACCTGGAGTTGGAAAACGAAAGCCACCGGCACAATGTGCCGGCCAACTCGGAAACCCACTTCAAACTGGTGCTGGTGTCCGACGCCTTCCAGGGCCAGATGCCGGTGCGGCGTCACCAGGCGGTCTACCAGGTGTTGGCCGAAGAGATGAAAGGGCCGGTGCACGCGCTGGCCCTGCATCTGTTCACGCCCGACGAATGGCGTGATCAGGGCGGCGACGTGGCCGACTCCCCGGATTGTCGGGGTGGCGACGGCCAGGCCAAGGAGAAGGCGCGATGAGTCCGGCCCTGCAGCAGGGCGAGGGGCCCATCGTGGTGGCGGCCTTGTACCGCTTTACCCGCCTCGACGACTACGAAGCTCTGCGCGAGCCGTTGCTGGCGCTGATGCTCGAGCGCGACGTGCACGGCACTCTGTTGCTGGCCCGTGAAGGCATCAACGGCACCGTCTCCGGCGCCCGTGACGATGTCGATGCGGTGGTCGGCTGGTTGCGCGCGGATCCGCGCTTCGCGGAGATGGAATACAAGGAATCCTTCGCCGCCGAACATCCTTTCCTGCGCACCAAGGTGAAGCTCAAGAAAGAGATCGTCACCATGGGCGTGGAGGATCTCGACCCCAACGCCAATCGTGGCACCTATCTGGAAGCCGAGGAGTGGAACCGGGTGATCGCCGACCCGGAAACCCTGGTGATCGATACCCGCAACGACTACGAGTACGAAGTGGGTACTTTCCAGGGCGCGGTGAATCCCAACACCAAGGCGTTCCGCGAATTCCCCGACTACGTGAAAGAACACCTGGACCCGGCCAAGCACAAGAAGGTGGCGATGTTCTGCACCGGCGGCATCCGTTGTGAGAAGTCCACGGCCTATCTGCGTGAGCAGGGTTTCGAAGAGGTGTACCACCTTAAGGGCGGGATTCTGAAGTACCTGGAAGAGACGCCGCCGGAGGCGTCGCTGTGGCAGGGCGAATGTTTCGTCTTCGACGAGCGTGTCACCGTGGACCAGGCGCTGCGGCCGGGCGGTTATGATCAGTGCCACGCTTGCCGGCGGCCGATCAGCGAGGACGACAAGGCGTCGCCGCTGTACCAGAAGGGCTTGTCCTGCCCGCGCTGTTACCACGAATCGTCGGCGGAGCAGAAGGCGCGTTTCGCCGAGCGTCAGAAGCAGATCGAGCTGGCCCGCCAGCGGGGGACCCGCCATCTGGGTGTGGATCAGCACGCTGATGGTGATCCTTCCCCAGACTGAGCCTGCCTGTTGGGGGCTTCCCCTCCAGAAAGACCGCACCGGGTTCGGGTATGTCCGTCCAGGACACGCCACGAGTACGTCCCTGTAGGCTCGTGTTTGGCCGTCCCTGGCCAAACACGGTCCTGGACGGACATACTCGAACCCGGCGCTCCTTGGAAGATTTGCGGCCATGGGCGGCTACGTAGCCGGCTTTGGGGGAGCGGTCTTGTGGGAGCTTGCCTTGCAAGCGAAAGGGTGGCGCCAGCCACCCGGCGGGATTCCAGAGACCTTGTTTGTGCGGCCGTTAGAGGTCTCTCTGGGATCCTGCCGGCCGGCTTTGCCGGCCTTTCGCGGGCAGGGCCCGCTCCCACAGGTCCGCTCCTACACGCTCGATTCGGTGGCGGGGGTGGGGTCTTTGCTGGGTTCGGGGTGGCAGCCGGCCTGGCCGCGCCAGTCGGGGGCCAGGCCGAAGCGCAGTTCGCCGGTGGTAATGGTGCTGGTGCCGGAGAAGAAGAACATGCCTATGGTGATCAGTTGCAGGCTGAGGATGACGCCGGGCTGCCACAGGGCCTGCAGGCCGGTGACCAGGGAGGGCGCGGCCGCCGTCGCGGTGGGCAGCAGCAGGCTGATCAGTACTCCGTAGCCGGCGGCCAGCAGCGCCATGCTCTGGTAGGTGGAGAAGCGGCGGCTGCCGCCGCGATAGTCGGCGCGCAGGAATTCCGAGTAGACCCGCCACAGCTGGCTGCCGACCAGGGCCAGGGCGAACGCCGCCGCGAACAAGCCATGGAAGAACAGGCTGGCGCACAGTAGCGCCAGGGCGGTGTGCAGCACGCAGGTGACCGCCTGGATCGGCACCACGCGGACCGCTTCCATGTCGCCGGCGAAGGCAATCTTTTTGGTTTTGCCCAGGAACACATGGTGGAGCCGGCCGAAGCAGCGCTTGGCCCAGCGAGGCGTCAGGTGCACCGGCTTGCCGTAGCAGCAGCCGAAGCTGATGCAGGCCAGGCGGCCGACGCCTTCGCCGAGCACGTAGGCGATTGCCATGGCGGCGAGCAGCGGCATGATCGGCAGGGCGGTCTGCCAGTAGGCGCGGGCGATGGCGTCGGCGCCCCATAGCAGCAGCGGCGCGAGGAGGATACCGATAAAGCTGGCGCCGCCGACGGTGAAACCGTGGCGGTTCTTCTCCACCACGCTGGCGATGATCTTGGCGGCCGGCAGGCAGATGGCGAGCACCCCGGCGGTGAGTCCCAGGGCGATGGCCAGCGGCACGCCGGAAGCGCCGGTGAGCACGATAAAGGTGGCCACGCCGAGGCCGCCGGCGAGGCCGGTGAACAGGCCGTAGAAGGTGAGGTTGAGTCCGCGCCAGGAGCCGTCGCTGTTTTTCGCTAGGGGCAGCGAAGCGACGAACTGCCAGCGTTCGCGGGGCAGCTCCCGGAACAGCACCCGGTAGACGGCGGCGAACACCAGAGCCAGGGCCAGTATCAACAGATCCGCGTGCATGGTTTTCTCCCGTGAACGTTATCCCTTGATCGGTACCGGCAGGCTAGGCCGGCGTCGGGGACGCGCCGGTGACAGGGCGGTGACGGTTCGGTGACCGCCGTCGCGTGGACAAGGGGCGGCGCCCGAATTATGGTGCATAAAAAAGCATTGGTGCCCGCCCGGGCATACAGGGGATAAACCATGGAAAGGGTAAGCACGCTGATTATCGGCAGCGGCTTCGGCGGTGCGGTGATGGCCTGCCGGCTGGCGGAAAAAGGGGACAAGGTGGTGGTGCTGGAGCGGGGCCGGCGCTGGCTGCCTGAGGATTACCCCAGTGTCAGCCAGCGCGACTGGCTGTGGGATGAGGACGAGCCGGAGCAACAGAACGGCTGGCTGGATTTCCGCTATTTCGGCGATATGAGCGTGGCGCTGGGTGCCGGTGTTGGCGGCGGCTCGCTGATTTACGCCAATGTCAGCGTGGCGCCACCGCCGGAGGTGTTCGAGCACGGCTGGCCGGAGGCGATCCGCTTTGACACCCTGCGCGAACATTTCCGCGTCAGCGGCGAAATGCTCAACGTGCAGACCCTGCCCGACCACCAGTGGACCCCGCGTACCCGGCTGATGCACGAAGCCGCCGACAAGCTCGGTCAGCGCCACCGTTTCCGCGTGGTGCCGCAGGCGATCAGCTTCGATCCGGACTGGCACGACGGCCTGGACAACGCCTACAGCTACGCACGCAGCAAGACCTGGACCAACGCCCAGGGACGGCAGCAGGGTACCTGTGTGCACTGCGGCAACTGCGACCTGGGCTGCCCGGTGCAGGCCAAGAACACCCTGGACCTCAATTACCTGGCCCGGGCCGAGCAGAAAGGCGCGGAGATACGGCCTTTACACCATGTGCGCTGGATCCGGCCGCTGCAGGGCGGCGGTTACGAGGTCGGCGTCAACGACCTGGACGCCCGGGCCTGGCGGCTGATACGCGCGGATAAGGTGATCGTCGCCGCCGGCAGTGTCGGCTCCACCGAGTTGCTGCTGCGCTGCCGCGATCAGTACAAGACCCTGCCCAAGCTGAGCCGGGCGTTGGGCCGGGGCTGGACCAGCAACGGCGACTTCTTCACCCCGGCGTTCTATGCCGACCGGCATCTGGCGCCGAGCCGCGGGCCGACCATCACCGCCGCGATTGATTATCTGGACGGCGCCGATGGCGGGGCCCGCTATTTCGTGGAGGACGGCGGTATTCCGGATGTCCTGGGCAATCTGCTGCGCCACGCCGGCAAACACCCGAAGCTGGCGCGAACCCGGCTGGCGGCGGCGCTGCTGGACTACCGTCGCGATAACACCCCGTTCGAAAACATGATGCCCTGGTTCGGGCAGGCCCGGGACGAGCCGGGCGGGCGCTTCTATCTGGGGCGCCGCTGGTACGCCCCCTGGAAACGGGACCGGCTGCGCTTGAGCTGGGATTACCGCAAGGCGGAGAAGGCGGTGCAGGGGCTGGCGGACCGCCACCTGGCGCTCACCGAAGTGACCGGCGGGCGCGCCAGCACACCGGCCACCTGGCGCTGGTTCAAGAACCTGATCACGCCGCACCCGCTGGGCGGCTGCAATATGGCCGATACCGTGAAGCAGGGTGTGGTCAACCACGCCGGCGAGGTGTTCAATTATCCTCAGTTGTTCGTGGTGGACGGCGCCACGGTACCCAGCGCCCTGGGGCTGAACCCGTCGCGGACCATTGCCGCGCTGGCGGAACACGCCGCCGCCCAATGGCGCTGAACGGTGTGGCGCTGAACATTGCATTATCCGGCACAGCAGGTGAGATTTTATGAGTGACGACAACCGATACCATGTACGCCTGACCGGTGAGCTGATGGGCGGCGCCGACGCCGGCCAGGTGGCGGCGAACCTGGCCCGCCTGTTCAAGATGCCGGAAGAGAAAGCCGCCTTGTTGGTCAGCGGCCAGCCGCGGGTGGTGAAGAAGGGCGCCGACGAAGCCACGGCGCGGAAATTCCAGGTGGCCTTGCGGCAGGCCGGCGCCCGTTGCGAACTGCTGCCGGTGGAGGCCGCCGCCCCGGCGCCTCAAGAGCCGGAACCCGCGGACGCGGAGCCGGCACGCCAGGACGCGGCGGCATCAGCCGCCCCGGCGCCGACGGCGGCCGGGCATCAAGACGGGGATATTGAGACGGTGGGTACGATCCGCACCGGCGGCACCGGTTTCAGCGGTGCTTTCGAAGTGGCGCCGGTGGGTGCGGATCTGGACACATCGGAACGTGATCAGCCAGCGGCGGCGCCGGATATCACTCATCTGTCCATGGCTGAACCGGGCGCTGATTTGGAGCCGCTCAAACAGGAGCAGGAAGTGGTGGTGCCGGATATCAGCCACCTGTCGATCAAACCGGACTGACTTTGTGGGAGCTTGCCTTTCGCGGGCGAGGCCCGCTCCCACAGCCCGCTCCAACAAGGCGCCACTTTTGGCACTGCCTCAGCCTTGAGAACCTTCGGGTCCCTGGAAGTGCAGCATCATTTCTTCCAGCACGTCGGGGATGCCGTTGGCCATCTGCCGCACCAGCTGGCTGTCGTTCCAGATTTCGTCCAGAGCCGGGTCGTCGTCGACGCCGGAAATCAACAGCATGGGCAGCAACCAGGTGGCCATGGGGTCGTCGTCCTCGTCGCTGTGCCAGCGCTCTTCGTGCAGCAGCATGCCGCTCAGGAAGCCGGCGCACCAGGACGCCAGGTCGTCGCCGTCCTCTTCGCGGTAGGGGTCGAGCAGGCAGGGCAGGTTGATACGCTCGCCGCCCAGGGTGTCGGTGAGCAGGCGGCCGCGCAGTTCGTCCAGGGCCCCGGCCACCGCCTCCGGCAGGGACATTTCCAGTGCCAGGCCGAAATCCGCCGGGCCGTCGTAGGGGCCCACGGTGAAGGCGCAGATCAGACCGTGGGTCTCCACCCAGGAGGGCGCTTCTTCGCCCTGGCCGGCGAAATAGGTTTCCACGGTGTGTTTCAGGTGGGGGTTGGAAATTCCGCTCATACTGTCGCCGCTGCCGTTAATTGGGATGGCAAGGATACCCGCTTGCCGAGGCCTCTGAAACCGGCGCCCGCGTGCAACTGGTGCGCAGGGTGTCACGGCCGGCGGCTTTGGCCTGATAGAGCGCCTGGTCGGCGCGCTCGATGAACTCCGCTGCCGGCTCCCCCCACAGGTGCCCGGCCAGCCCGCAGGATAGGGTGATCCGCAGCGACGGATCGAAATCATAGCGTTGCGTGGCGAAGGTCTCTTTCAGACGGGTCATGGCGGCTTCGCAATCGGCGTGTTCGGACTGTGGGAACAGCACCACGAACTCTTCGCCACCGTAGCGGGCCAGCACGTCGGAGCGGCGCAGGCACTGGCTGGCGAGCGTGGCGAAGCGCTTCAGCACCTCGTCACCGGCGGGGTGGCCGTAGGTGTCGTTGATGCGCTTGAAGTGATCCAGGTCGACCAGTGCGATATGCAGGGGAATGTGCTCGCGGTCGGTGCGGGACAGCTCCTCTTCCAGCCGCTCCAGGAAGTGGCGGCGATTGAACAGGTCGGTGAGTTCGTCGCGGATGGCGATGCTGGCGAGCCGGTCGTGGGCCTGACGCAGGGATTCACGCTGGGCGCGAAAACGCTGTTGGAGGTTATGGATATAGCCGCCCATGTAGACGAACCAGGCGAGAATCAGCGCCAGCACGCCCCACTGGCTCACCGACAGGGCAAGAATCTGAGTGAGGGGCAGCTCCACCCATTCATAGACCAGCAGCACCGTGAACGAAAACTGGGCGATCACCGCCATCACAATCTGCTGGCGGCGGTCCAGGGAAAACACGCCGAAGGTCATCATGATCAGGTACAGGCTGAGCAGGGCGCCGCGCAACTCGCGGGCATGGAACAGCAGCAGGGTGATCACCACGATACCGGCGAACATCTGCACCATGGTCAGGCTGGGGTCCTTGAAGCGCTCGGTGAAGCCGCTGCGCACCAGCACGAACACCACCAGATTGGCGGCGAACAGACTGCCGAAAATCAGCAAATGGGGGGTGCGCGGGTCGAAGGCGGCGATTTCCACGCCCACCACGGTGCCGCCCCAAAGCAGCAAGTAGGAGTAGATCGCCATTAGTTGCCGGCGCAGCCGCAGGGCGCGCTCGGGACGGTGGGAAAGAACCAGCTTCATGTTGTTATTCAATGCAAGGCCCGCCTGGTTTTTGCCACCCCTGGCTGGTTCTCAAGGTGTCCGGCCCCTGAGATGAACGCCGCATCTCATACTTTATCATTGTGTCATGGTTCACACTTTAGTCGTTGCTGGTACCAAAGCAAGGGTATGACTTGCCGGTCACACCGAAATAGTGACAGACTCGTCGAGTTAAACAAACGTTTGATTGGTTTATAGAGGATGCCATGTCCACCGATTTGCCTATCGACCTGAGATTGTCCGAGGAGCAGCGCATCAGCCGCGAAGGCATGCGCCGCTTCGCCTCGCAAACCCTGGCGCCCGGCGCCCGCGCCGCCGATGAAGCGGCCGCCGCCGACCCCCAGGTGCTGGCGGCCATCGCCGGTTTCGGCCTGACCTTGATGAGCCTGCCGGAAGCTCTGGGCGGCGCCGGCTTGCCGCGCTCGCCGATGGGCAATGTGCTCGCCTGCGAGGACCTGGGGGAGGGCGATCTGAGCCAGAGCCTGGCGGCGCTGGCGCCGCTGGGGGTCGTGAACGCGCTGCTCGACTTCGGCGACGACGCCCAGCACGAGGCCTGGTTGCCCCGTTTCGCCAGCGAAGAGCCGGTGCCCGCGGCGGTGGCGTTGGCGGAGCCCCGCGCCACCTTCGAGCCGGCCGACCTGCGCACCACCGCCCGCCGTGACGGCGACGACTACATCCTGGACGGCGAAAAATGCCTGATTCCGCTGGTCGAGCAGTGCCAGCTGTTCCTGGTGGTGGCCGCCGCCGACGACGGCCCGGCGGCGTTTATCGTCGAGGCCGACAGCGCGGGCCTGAGCCGCGCACGGCAGGATTACATGGGGCTGCGCAGCGCCGAGCCCGGCACCCTGACCCTGGAAGGCGTGCGGGTGCCGGCCGCCCAGCGGCTCGCCCACTTCGATCTGGAGCGGCTGGTGAGCCTGTCGCGGATCGGCCTGGCGGCGCTGGCCACCGGCTGCTGCCAGGCGGTGCTTGAGCAATGCGTGCCCTATGCCCTGGAGCGCAAGGCGTTCGGGGAAGCGATCGCCCGGCGTCAGTCGGTGGCCTTTATGATCGCGGACATCGGCATTGAGATCGAAGGCATGCGTCTGCTCACCTGGCGGGCCGCCAGCCGCGCGGAGCAGGGCCTGCCATTCCAGCGCGAGGCCTATCTGGCGTTTCTGCAGAGCATGGAGAAAGCCATGCGCATCGCCACCGACGGCGTACAGGTGTTCGGCGGCGCCGGCTTCGTGCGCGACTACCCGCTGGAAATGTACTACCGGAACCTGCGCGGCCTGTCGGCCCTGCACGGCGCGCTGATGGTGTAAGGAGAGATTCCATGATCAATTTCGAACTGCCCAAGTCCCTGAGAAACCTCCAGAACATGACCCACCAGCTGGCCGAGCAGGGGTTCCGTCCGATTTCCCGCAAGTACGACCGCATTGAGCACGGCGACACCCCGGCGGAGCTCAAGCCGCTGGCGCAGATGATCGCCGCCGGCCGCCCGCGCGGCGGTAGCAAAAGCGAAAAATCCGAGGCAGACCCGGATGCGGTCAAGAACGGCAGCAATCTGATGGGCATCGTCAGCGTCGAGGAAATGTGCTGGGGCGATACCGGCCTGATGCTGTCCCTGCCGGCCTCCGGGCTGGGCAACGCGGCGATCCAGGCGGTCGGCACGGCGGATCAGAAAGAGCAGTACGGCAAGCTGTACTGCGCCATGGCGATCACCGAGCCGGGCGCCGGCTCCGACTCGGCGGCGATCAGTACCACCGCCCGCCGCGACGGCGATGAATGGGTGCTCAACGGCGAGAAGATCTACTGCACCGGCGGCCAGCGCTGTGACGCGGTGGTGGTGTGGGCGACCCTGGACAAGTCGCTGGGCAAGGCGGCGATCAAGTCGTTCATCGTGCCCCGTGACAACCCCGGCATGCAGCTGGTGCGGGTGGAAGACAAGATGGGCCTGCGCATTTCCGACACCGCCGCCCTGGCACTCACGGATTGCCGGATTCCGGTGGACCATGTGCTCGGCTCGGCGGAGATCGCCGACACCGAGGCGGCCCGCAAGAAGGCCTTCGGCGGCGTCATGCAGACCTTCGACAACACCCGGCCGATGGTCGCCGCCATGGCCCTGGGCGTGGCCCGCGCGGCCCTGGAGATCACCACGGAACTGCTGGAAAAAGAAGGGGTTAAGGCGGACTTCTCGAAAACACCTTATAACTCCAGCGCCATCGAGCTGGAACTCTACCGCCTGGAAGCGGATCTCGACGCGGCCCGTCTGATGACCTACAAGGCGGCCTGGATGGCGGACAACGGCCAGGCCAATTCCAAGGAAGCGTCCATGTGCAAGGCGAAGGCCGGCCGCATGGGCAACGACGTGACGCTCAAGTGCGTGGCGCTGTGCGGCGAGCTCGGTTACGCCGAGCGCTACCTGCTGGAGAAGCTGGCGCGGGATTCCAAGATCATCGACATCTTCGAGGGCACCCAGCAAATTCAGCAACTGATCGTCGCCCGTCACCTGCTGGGGCTCTCCTCCCGGGAACTGAAATGAGTCGCGGCGGCCGGTCGATCTGCTAGCATGCGGGACATTGATACGCATTCAATGTCCCCTTGCAGGAGTCCGGTATGTCCTCATCACTGGCCGATCAGGTGGTCTGGATCACCGGTGCCTCTTCCGGCATCGGTGAAGCGGTGGCTTCCGAATACGCCCGCTACGGCGCCAAACTGGTGCTCTCGGCGCGCCGCCGCGAAGAGCTGGAGCGGGTGCGCGCCGGGCTGGTCAACGCCGACGAGCACCTGGTGCTGCCGCTGGATCTGACCGACCAGGACGCCATGGCGCCGGCCACGGAAACGGTGCTGCGGCATTTCGGCCGGCTCGATCAGGTGGTGCACAACGGTGGCATCTCCCAGCGCTCACTGGTGCGCGACACCGACATCGCGGTGGACCGGCGCATCATGGAAGTGAATTACTTCGGCGCCGTGGCGCTCACCAAGGCGGTGTTGCCGGCGTTTATCCGCCAGGGCGGCGGCCGCTTCGTGGTGGTGACCTCGCTGGTGGGCGAGCTGCCCACCCCCAAACGTTCCGCCTACAGCGCCAGCAAGCACGCCCTGCACGGGTTTTTCGAGGCCCTGCGCGCCGAGGAATTCGACAACGGCGTGCGGGTGACGCTGGTGCTGCCGGGTTTTATCCGCACCCAGGTGTCCGTGAACGCGCTCACCGCCGACGGCAGCGCCCAGGGCAGCATGGACGAGTTGCAGGCCAACGGCATGGACGCGGGCCTGTGCGCCCGGCGTCTGGTGGAGGCCGTGCAGCGCGGCCGCGATCAGGTTATCATCGCGGGCCGCGAGGGGGCCGGGCTCTATTTGAAACGCTGGTCACCGGCCCTGTATCGTCGCGTGATTCGCAAGGTCAAGGTGACCTGAGCCCTTTTCCATCATTCCTTCTTCGTTATCCGACAGCCGACTATGAGCACCGCCGACACCTTCGCCGATACCCAACTGGACGCCAAGCACCGCACCCGGCTCAACAAGCTGCAGAAAAAGCTGCGCCGCGAGACCGGCCGGGCGATCGCCGACTTCAATATGATTCAGGACGGCGACAAGGTGATGGTGTGCCTGTCCGGCGGCAAGGATTCCTACACCATGCTGGAGATTCTGCGCAATCTGCAGCATTCCGCGCCGGTGGATTTCGAGCTGATCGCGGTGAACCTGGACCAGAAACAACCCGGGTTCCCGGAGCATGTGCTGCCCGAGTATCTGGAAAAGGAAGGGGTGAACTATCACATCCTGGAAAAGGACACCTATTCCATCGTCAAGGAGAAGGTGCCGGAGGGTAAAACCACCTGCGGCCTGTGCTCGCGCCTGCGGCGCGGCAGCCTGTACGGCTTCGCCGAGGAGATCGGCGCTAACAAGATCGCCCTCGGCCACCACCGGGACGACATCGTGGAAACCCTGTTCCTGAACATGTTCTTCGGCGGCAAGATGAAAGCCATGCCACCCAAGCTGCGCAGCGACGACAACCGCAACGTGGTGATTCGCCCGCTGGCCTATTGCCGCGAGAAGGACATCATCGAGTTCGCCCGCTACAAGCAGTACCCGATTATTCCCTGCAACCTGTGCGGCTCCCAGGAGAACCTGCAGCGCCAGGCGGTGAAAGACATGCTGACGCGCTGGGATAAGGAACACCCGGGCCGGGTGGAAAGCATTTTCTCCTCGATCCAGAACATCGCCCCCTCGCAACTGGCCGATACCAGCCTGTTCGACTTCGAGCACCTGGAGGAAGGCCAGAACCAGGGCGGCGCCGGCGCCCACCGCCTGGACGTGGTCAACCTGTTTGGCTAGTGGTCCATGCGGCTAATTCTGTCACTCTCAGAGAGCCTGTGCCGGCGCGAGTCAAGGCGCGTTTCGCCGGCAAGGGTGGTTCCCTTGCCAAGAGACGCAACGCCGAGTCGCGCCGGCACAGGCTCTCCCGAAGGGCCGCCACACAAGCACCGTGGGCGGTGTTGCGCTCACTTGAATTGGCGCCACCAGTTCTGCGTTCGCTCGCCTAGCCCACGGCGCTTGTGTGGCGGCTGAGAGTGACAGAATTAGCCGCATGGACCACCAGGTGACCGGCCAGCCGCGCGTGCCACATGATTCGCGCCGCCGTTTCCGCTAAAATACGCCCCGCCCTGTGGCCGGCAGGGTGGCCGCCCGCCGCCCCGGCCCTCTCTCTTCGCACTCTCGACCTGAAAGGTAGGAGCACATGACCGATCGAATCAAAAAAGGTGGCCTTGAGATTGCCGCCGAACTCCACGACCTGGTAGCCAACGAGATCGCTCCCGGCACCGGTGTGGAAGCGGATCATTTCTGGACGCAGATGGAGACCATTCTGGCCGACCTGGCGCCGCGCAATAAGGCGCTGCTCGCCAAACGTGACGACATCCAGAAAACGGTCGACGCCTGGCACCTCAAGCGTCAGGGCGCGAAGATCGACTTGAACGAATACAAGGATTTCCTCAAGGAAATCGACTACCTGCTGCCCGAAGGCGAAGACTTCAAAGTGGGCACCGCCAATGTGGACGACGAAATCGCCCACATCGCCGGTCCCCAGCTGGTGGTACCGGTGCGCAACGCGCGCTTCGCCCTGAACGCGGCCAACGCCCGCTGGGGCAGCCTCTACGATGCCCTCTACGGCACCGACATGATTTCCGACGAGGGCGGGGCCGAGAAGGGCGGCGCCTACAACCCCAAGCGCGGCGACAAGGTGATTGCCTGGGCCCGCGACTTCCTGGACCAGTATTTCCCGCTGGCCAACGGCTCGCACAAGGACAGCACCGGCTACGCCATCGTTGACGGCAAGCTGGTGGTGCGCCTGAAGGACGGCGAGAGCGGCCTGAAGGACGAAAGCCAGTTGCAAGGCTATCGTGGCGACGCGACCAACCCGGACGGCGTGCTGCTCAAGCACAACAACCTGCACGCGGAAATCCAGATCGACGACCAGCACCCGATCGGCGCCGAGGACCCGGCCCATGTGAAGGACGTGCTGATGGAGTCCGCCATCACCACGATCCAGGATTGCGAGGATTCCGTGGCCGCGGTGGACGCCGAAGAGAAGGTCGAGGTGTACCGCAACTGGCTGGGCCTGATGAAGGGCGATCTCAACGAGAGCTTCGAGAAAGGCGGCCGTACCGTGACCCGGGATCTCAACCCGGACCGCCAGTACACCGGCCTGGACGGCGCCACCCTGACTCTGCAGGGCCGTTCCCTGCAGCTGGTGCGCAACGTCGGCCACCTGATGACCAACCCGGCGATCCTCTACAACGGCGAGGAAATCCCCGAGGGCATCATGGACGCCATGGTCACCGTACTGGCGGCCATGCATGACCTGAAGAAGAGCGAAGGCCCGCGCAACAGCCGCACCGGCTCCGTGTACATCGTCAAGCCGAAAATGCACGGCCCGGAGGAAGTGGCCTTCGCGGTGACCCTGTTCGAGCGTGTCGAGGACGCCCTGGGCCTGCCGGAGAACACCCTCAAGATCGGCATCATGGACGAAGAGCGCCGCACCACCATCAACCTGAAGCAGTGCATTCGCGAAGCCAAGGACCGCGTGATCTTCATCAACACCGGCTTCCTGGACCGCACCGGCGACGAAATCCACACCTCCATGGAAGCCGGCCCGATGGCGCGCAAAGGCGACATGAAAGGCCTGCCGTGGATCAACGCCTACGAAAACTGGAACGTGGACATCGGCCTGGAATGCGGCCTCAAAGGCGTCGCCCAGATCGGCAAGGGCATGTGGCCCAAGCCCGACGAAATGGCGGAAATGATGGCCACCAAGGCCGGCCACCCGAAAGCCGGCGCCAACTGCGCCTGGGTGCCGTCGCCCACCGCCGCCACCCTGCACGCCACTCACTACCATGAGATCAACGTGCAGCAGGTGCAGGACCAGATCGCCGACCGCGGCCGCGCGTCCCTGGACGACATCCTCACCATCCCGCTGCTCGACCGCGAACTCAGCGCCGAGGACATCCAGCAGGAGCTGGACAACAACGCCCAGGGCATCCTCGGTTACGTGGTGCGCTGGATCGACCAGGGCGTGGGCTGCTCCAAAGTGCCCGACATCAACAACGTGGGCCTGATGGAAGACCGCGCCACCTGCCGCATCTCCAGCCAGCACATCGCCAACTGGTTGCACCATGACGTGGTCAGCAAGGACCAGGTGATGGAAACCATGAAGCGCATGGCCAAGGTCGTGGACGAGCAGAACGCTGGCGACCCCACCTACACCAACATGTCCGACGACTTCGACGGCAGCCTGGCCTTCAAGGCCTCCTGCGACCTGGTGTTCGAGGGTACCGCGCAGCCCAGCGGCTACACCGAGCCGGTTCTGCACCGCCGTCGCCTGGAGCTGAAAGCCAAGCGCGGCTAATCCACCGCGACGCTAGCAGCACCCCGAAAAGCCCGGCCTCGCGCCGGGCTTTTTTATTTGTGGGAGCGGGCCCAGCCCGCGAAAGGGAGCGAAGCTCCCGGCAGGATGCCAGAGAGCTTTCTAACGACGGTACCGGTCAGCGCCAGACCGGATGTTCGGCCAGCCGCGCTTCCAGAAACGTCACGAACGCCCGAACCCGGGGCGGCACCAGCCGCCGCTGGGGCATCACCGCGTGGATGCCGGTTTCCGCCAGCCGGTAATCCGGTAGCACCACCTTCAGCCGGCCGCTGCTCAGGTGTTCGTGGATGTGCCACACCGAATGCTGGGCGATGCCCAGGCCCCCGAGCACCGCCTCGGTGAGCAGTTCACCCTGATTGCTGCGTATCCGGCCGCTCACCTGCACGGTCTCGCTCTGTCCCTGAGGGTCGGTGAAATGCCACAGGTCCTGGCGACGTCGCTGACTGGACAGCACCAGGCATTGGTGGTCGGTCAGGTCGCCGGGGCGCTGGGGGGCGCCGTGGCGGTCCAGGTAATCAGCGGTGGCGCACAGCACCCGCCGGTCGTCGGCCAGACGCCGGGCCACCAGGCTGGAATCCTCCAGAATACCGATGCGAATACCCAGATCGTAGCCTTCGCCAACCAGGTCCACGACCTGGTCGGAGAGGCCGACGTCCAGGTCTAAACGGGGATAGCGGTTAAGAAACTCCGGCAGCAGCGGTGAGATGTACTGGCGCCCGAACGAGTGGGGCAGGGTGACACGCAGGGTGCCGGTGACGTTGTCGGCGCTGCCGCGCAGATCCTGGGTAAGCGCCTCCAGACCCTCCACCAGATCCCGGCCCTGTTCGGCCAGCGCCAGCCCCTCCGGGGTCGGGTGCAGGCGCCGGGTGGTGCGGTGCAGCAACCGCACGTTCAGGCCTTTTTCCAGCCGCTGCAGGCGCTGGCTGGCCACTGCCGACGACAGGTCAAGGCTGCGGGCGGCGGCGCTGATCGAGCCCAGATCGAGCACGCGAAGAAACAGGGCGATGTCGCTCAGACGGTCCATGACGGGCCCATTATCAATAAATCGTTGAAAGTGATTGAAGATCGTAAAGGTATCAGGGAAAGCGGACCGGGCCTAGCATGCGCCTCATCGATTTTTGACGGACGTTGCCATGACTGTTTCAACCGCTTCACGCCCAGTGCCCTGGGCGCTCTACGCCTTGACCATCGGTGCCTTCGGCATCGGCACCACCGAATTCGTGATCATGGGCGTGCTCGAACAAGTGGCCGCCGACCTGGGCGTGAGCATAGGCCACGCCGGCCTGTTGATCTCTGGGTACGCCCTGGGCGTGTTCGTGGGCGCGCCGCTGCTCACCATCGCCAGCGCCCGCTGGCCCCGCAAGACGGTGCTGGTGGCACTAATGGTGGTGTTTACGCTGGGTAATCTGGCCTGTGCCTTGGCGCTGAATTACCCGATGTTAATGGCCGCCCGGGTGGCCACGTCCCTGGCGCACGGCACCTTTTTCGGTGTCGGCTCGGTGGTTGCCACCGGTCTGGTGGCGGCGGACAAGCGGGCCGGCGCCATCGCCATCATGTTCACCGGCCTGACCGTGGCCACACTGCTGGGGGTGCCCGCAGGCGCCTGGTTGGGACACGAATACGGCTGGCGCGCCACCTTCTGGGCCGTCACCGGCGTGGGAGTACTGGCGACCCTGGTGATTACGGTCATGGTGCCCCGAGACAGCGGTGGCGGCGAGGAAGCCGGCTGGCGGGAGAGCCTTGCCGTAATCGGCCGGCCGACGGTGCTGCTCGGGCTGCTGATGACAGTGCTCGGTTTCGCCGGGGTGTTCACCGTGTTCACCTACATCCAGCCGATTCTGACCGGCATCGCTGGCTTCTCCCAGGATTCGGTATCGCTGATTTTGCTGGTGTTCGGCGTCGGCATGATTATCGGCAACCTGCTCGGCGGCCGCCTCGCTGACCGGGGGCTGGCACCGGCGTTGCTGATCACCCTGGCGGCGCTGGCCGTGGTGCTCGGTCTGTTTTCTTTCGCGCTGGGTCACCAGTGGGCGGCGGTGGCCTTTGTCGGTCTGCTGGGGGTGGCGAGTTTCGCCACGGTGGCGCCCCTGCAACTGTGGGTGCTGAATCGGGCGGAAGGCGCGGCCAGCCTGGCGTCCAGCTTCAACATCGGTGCCTTCAACCTGGGCAACGCCCTGGGCGCCGGATTAGGTGGCGTGGTGATCGAGCGGGGCGGCGGCTTTGGCGCCGTGCCCGGCGCCGCGGCTCTGGTAACCCTGAGCGGGTTGGCGGTGGCGGTCTGGGCAATCCGGCGGGAGCGGGCGACCGGAATGCCGTCCCCGATTCCCTGCGAACAGGATTAACGGGGATCAGGAGCCGCCGATTTCCACTTTCACTTCCAGGGGCAGGGAGAAGCGGTCGCTGCGGGTGCTGGCGCCGCCCAGGCCGGTGGCGGACTGGCTTTCGCTGACGGTGATCTGCCCGAGCGGCTGCCATTGCCCGGGGGTGACCACCAGCGTGCTGCTGGCTTGCTGGGTGCGCGCGCTCTGGCGGCCGGCGGGCTCGTCGAAACGTTGCTCGATGGTCAGGCGCACCCGGCCGTCGCTGGTGATCACCGGGGTGATGTCGATGCCCTGCTTAAGCGCCAGCAGCGCCGGGAACTGGGTGCCAGTGAGGGCCACCAGGCTGCCCTGGCTGATCCCCGCCGGATGACCGGACAGGGTGTTGATGCTGTAGCGGTCCTGGCGTCGGGTGGTGACGGTTTTGGCGCCGGCGCGCACGCCCTGGCCGTTGATGCGGATATCGCCACCGGCGCCGCTGCTGTCGCCCTGGCGGCGCAGTTGCACGGTGACCGTGCGCGGCACCTCGGGCATGTCGCCGAGGGCGCCCAGTATCTCGTCAAAGTTACGGTCGTCGGTGCGGATCACCAGCTTGCCCTGATAGGCGTTGGCGTAACCGCCTTCCGGCAGCAGCGGGCGGATCACCGCCAGCAGGGCCTCGGCGTCGGCGCGCTGGATCACGTGGATCGACATGTCGTCGGCGCGGGCGGCGCCGGACAGTGACAACAGCACCAGCAGGGCCAGAGCAAGACGTCGGGCCCAGGGGCCGCCCGGGCGGCGGCATGGTAAGGGTGGTGACAGTAACGGCATCACGAAAATCCCCGTGCGGCTGGAATCCGCATAATAGCCATAAGCGGCGGTCGCTGAATACCGGTCGGGCAGGGCGCGCCTGGTCTGGCGGCCAGCTAGGGCGTCACCCGGCGTCCTTCTTCCCAGCGCGCCTTCACCAGCTCGCCGCCGCGGAGCCGGAGCCAGCCCTCGCCCTGGGGCTGGCCGTTCCGGTAGGGGGTAATGCGCTCCACGCGGCCCTGCGGGTTGTATTCGACGAAACGGCCGTGACGCTGGCCGTCCTGGTAGTGGCCTTGCAGGAGCGGGTAGCCCTCCGGCGTGGTTTCCCGGTAAGGGCCGTCCAGCCGGCCGGCCTGGAAATGGGCAAAGGTGTGGTTACCATTGAGACTGACTTCGAACACGTCGCCCTGGCGTTTACCGTTCTTGAAGGTGGCGTGGTAGCTCAGTTCGCCGCCCTGGAAGCGCTTCCAGGTGCCGGTGGCATCGCCATGGTCGTAGTGCCGCTCGGCGATCAGCGCCCCGGAGGCGGAACGCAGGCGCCAGTCGCCGTGCAGCTCGCCGTCCACGTAGGTGGCGGTTTCCTGCTCGCCGGTGTCGCGCAGGGTGTGCCATTCGCCGACCGGCACGCCATCGCGGTACTGGCCGGATTCCAGCACCTCGCCGTCGGCGTTTTCAGTGCGCCAGGGACCATGCTGTTTGTCTTGCCGGTAGTGCGTATAGGTCCAGCGTTGCTGTTCCGGGCCGCTGCGCTCGCGGACCTCGCCGTCCAGTCGGCCCTGTTTGAAATGTGACACCGAGATCAGACGGTCCTGGGCGTCGTAGCCGCGCCAGGTGCCGGTGCGCAGGCCGTCGACCATGCGGCCTTCTTCGCGGCCGCCGCCGTATTGGCTGACGATTCGGTGGCCCTGGGGGATACCGTCCACGTCATGCTCCAGGCGCACCACCTTGCCGTTTCTAAACCCGGTGGTCCATTCGCTGTTGTCCTCGGCATAGCGCAAGCTGACACGCTGGGGCGGGCCGCCGCCGTCGTGATCGGCGATCACCCGCAGCCACACCGGGGCATCGTTGCGGTAGCGGCCCTGGGCGTCGCGCTGGAAACTGGCTTCGCGCCGCCGGTAACGCCCCTCGCTGTCTTTGCTCCAGGCCATGAACACGCCCGGGGCGGTGTAGCCGGCGTGGCCGATGCGCTGGCCGTCGCGGTCATAGCGATTGTAGAAGTTGTCGTAATCGCCGTTTTTATAGCGCCGTTCCTCGTAGATCTGGCCGCCGTCCGGGCCGCCGCCCTCGCCGTAATAATTGATCCGCATGCCGTGGCGGGCGCCGTCCCGGTAGGGCAGCTCGAGCAGCAGGTCGCCGTCTTCGTCGTAGCGCTTTTCGGTGCCGTCGAGTTTGCCGGCGGTGTAGGGCTTGACCTTTTCGATCTGGCCGTTCTCGAAGTATGAGATAACGTCGCCGTCGAGGCGGCCCTGGTCGTCGCTCTGGCCGCGCTGTTTGATGTCGCCGTCCGGATACAGGTAGCGCCAGTCGCCGAACCAATCCGCGTCCTTGTCGGCACCGGCGCGGGCGCCTTCCGCGTAGAGCGCGTCGTTTTCCCGGTAATAGGCGCGGTACAAAAAGCCGGGGCCGTCGGGGTTTTCCGGTAATGGCAGGTCCACGTAATAGAGCGCCTGTTCCGGCTCTTTCGCCGGGGAGTCGTACTGGGTGAAATAGCGGCGCTCGGCGTGGCCGGTGGCGGCCAGCGCCAGGAGCAGGGGGGTCAGGGCAAGCCAATAGCGGTGTTTCATTGCGGTAACTCCGGCAGTTCCGCCGTCAGGGCGCGGCGCTGTTCGCCCTGGGCGCGCAGGAAACGGACCTCTTTAACCGGGCCCCAGAAGCGGCGCACGCCGTTGTCGTCCTCGCCGAGCGGCTGCAGCGCCAGACCGGTGTCGTCGACGGCGGCGAAGTCCAAATGCGCGATACCGCCGCAGTCGTCGCCCATCAGCACGCCGTTATCACCCTCGAAGCGCGCGCAGCCAGGGGCCTCCGGGGTCAGGCTGATGGTCTCCACGTCGGTGGGGCAGCGCGCTTCAAAGGCGATCTCACGGCCATAGAAGTAGCGGATCTGATCGTCCTCGGTGCGCAGTTCGAAGCCGGGCCGGGTGCCCTGGTCCCGGTCGCCGCCGGTCCAGGTAAAGTGCAGCGGCGTGCCGTGATGGGCGCTGCCGTCTGCCGGGGTCAGCGTACACAGGCGCAGGCCCGCCGGGCCGGTGACGCGCAGCCGGTTCTGGTCCTGGCCGCGCAATTCAATCCGTTCAAGCAGGCCGCCGAGCCGGTCCGGGACCGGCGGCAGTGGGGATGCCTCGTGCCGCACACCGCCGGGGGCCTGCATCGGCTCGTCGGGTAGCGGTCGCACGGTGAAGGTCAGCGGTCGCTGTTGCCGCTGCAGCGGCGTCAGTCGCAGTGCCGCGATGGGGGCCTCGGTGAGCAGGCTGACCCGGGCCGGCGGCATGCCCAGGGTAAGGCGGTTCACGAACGTCTCGGCGGAGGTGTCGCCCTGATTCGGCGCCCGGTAGACCACCGCGAAGTCCAGCAGCTCGCCATCGGCGCCCAACGGGCGGGCGCTGAGCCGCCCTTCGTTTTCCAGGTGCAGGTCCACGCGCCGCTCGCCCCATTCCAGCACCCGGGTGCCTTCGGGCAGGTCATCGCCCTGACGGACGGTGATGGATTCCCCCGGTGTCCAGATGCCGGCCTCGCCGTTAACGGTGATCGGCTCGCCACTCGGCATCGGGTGGTTCGGGGTGGCAGTAAGCAGGTCGCGGCCCAGGTCCTGCGGGCCCGGGTCCGCCAGGCCATAGAAGCCGCCGGATTCGGCCAGGCGATTCACCACCAGGCCCGCCGGCGCGTCGTCCCCGAGGCCGGTGAGATGGAAGCTGGTCTGTTGTTGCAACGGCGTGGCCAGCGTCCAGTCCCCGGTGGTGACCAGGCGGTGCTCGTCGGGGCGGTAGAACAGGCTGTCCTCCAGGCTGTCGAGCAAGGTATTCACGTGCTCGACGTCTTGCAGGGGCTGAAATGCCTCGGCCTCCATGAAGATCGGATCGGCCAGCCGGCGCTCGGTGAAATCCGCCTGCATTTCCGCCTGTATCGGATCCACATCCCAGTCCTTCACCGGGTAGGGGTAGTGGGTTTGGCTGATCAGCAGCAGGCGCTGCTCCACCCGTGCGTTTTGCTCCGCCAGGGTCACCGTGCTGTGCAGGCGCAGGGCTTCGGGCATCCCCGAGGGCCAGCGGGCGATCATGCGCGCCTGGCCGGTGACGCCGTCACCGGCCAGGGTGAGCTTGATCAATACCCGGTCGCCGTCGCGGGCCAGCACTTCATAGTCGGCGGTGATCCTGGGCAGCCCCCAGAGCGTGGCGTCGGCGTGCCAGGTGTCACCGGGGCGCGGATCCGAGGGCAACGGGACCGCCGTGGCGGTGGCCTGATCGAGCAGCTGCTGCACCTTGTCGCCAAAGCGCTCCACCAGCGTCTGGTAGAGCGCCTGATCGGCGATCCGCGTGTCGGTGATTTCACCGCCCTCGACGCGGCTCAGGGTACCGGTGGACAGAAATTTCAGCAGCGGTTCGGCGCGCTCGCCGAGTCGTTCTAGGTCACGGGTATCCAGCTCGCCGCTGCCCAGGCGCAGCCAGGGCAGGGTGGTACGGATCCAGCGGCCGTCATCGGGCCCGTCGGCGATGCGATTGCGGACCAGGGCCTTGAGGTTCATGTCCTGGCTGTAGTCGCCGTCCAGAGGCGTCATGGTCTGATGGGCGACGAGCAGGAAATCGTCCTCGTAGTCGCTGTCGGGGGCCGGGTTGTCCTGGCAGGCGGTGATCAGGAAAAAGCAGAAAAAAATCAACAAAAAACGCATAATGGCGAACTCCGTAACGCGCGGAATTGTAGCCAATATGGGCGCGGCGCGGTGGGCCGCGAGCCAGAAATGTGAATTAAGTTGCCCTAAATAATGGCCCTTCTCGAGACACTGCATGTTTGGTAATAGCCGGGCGGTAACCAGTAACCAGGAGGGGGTGCACTCCGCTCTGGAAGCCACGGTGCGTCGCCACCTGGCGCACCCCTGGCGCGCGCCGGTGGCGGATCATGACCGGGCCGCGTTCGCGCGTGCCGCGGACTGGGTGGGCACCGCCGACCACCGGCTGATTGTCGACTCCGGGTGCGGCACGGGGCGGTCTTCCGTGGCTCTGGCAAAAACCTACCCGGAGGCGCTGGTGTTGGGTCTGGATCAGTCGCAACACCGCCTGCAGCGCGCCGCGCGCCGCTTCGCCCCGTTACCGGACAACCTGCTGTTGCTGCAGACCGATTGCAGCGGATTCTGGCGGCTGGCGGCGCAGGCCGGCTGGCGGCCCTGGCGCCATTACATTCTTTACCCCAATCCCTGGCCGAAGAGCGCACATCTGAAACGCCGTTGGCACGGACACCCGGTGTTCCCGGTGCTGATTGAACTGGGCGGCACTTTGGAAATGCGCAGCAACTGGTCTTTGTATCTGCAGGAAGCCCGCGCCGCCCTGGCGCTTGGCGGCTGGTCCTCGGAACTCACGGCTCTGCACCAGGATCATGAAGCGCTGACCGATTTCGAGGAAAAATACGCCGCCAGCGGTCAAAAGCTCTGGCGTCTTACGGCCAAGCCGGGGGCCTGAGTGGGCCCCGCCTCGAACCCCGTTTTTCGCTTTCTGTGCGCTGCTTCTCCCTCTTTTTGAGAACTCCATTCGTGGTCGCTACGTGAGTTACCACCACGCCGCGAATCGGGCCCTTGCTGTGATAGCTGTCCTTCGAATGCCCCTCCTAGAATCAATGTCGTTGCCGCGGGTTATCCGCGGTTGCCAAGGGAGAGAACCGTTAATTCCGATAAAAAAAGGATCACAGCAATGAAAGCAAATAATTCGCACATGGCGCTCAATACGCGCTGGCTGACCACCACCGCCGCCTTACTGGCCGGCGTTCTTATGGCTCCCGCCGCCCTGGCCGGCGACGACGACAATCCGCTCGCGCCGTTCGAGGAAGACGGCCCTTACGCCACCACCAGTGACACCGGCTTCAGCTGTACCGTTTACCGGCCGATCAGCCTCGACGGCGATCACCCGGTGATTGTCTGGGGTAACGGCACCGGCGCTTCACCGAGCGTCTACGGCAGTGGCCTGGAGCACTGGGCGTCCTGGGGGTTCGTGGTCGCGGCCGCCAACACCAGCAACGCCGGTTCCGGCGAGGACATGCTCGACTGCATTGATTACCTCGAGGGCCGTAGCTACGCCGACGACCTGGACTTCTCCAATATCGGCGCGTCCGGGCATTCCCAGGGCGGCGGCGGCACCATCATGGCGGCCCGCGATGATCGCATCACCGCCACCGCGCCGATGCAGCCGTACATCCTGGGTCTCGGTCATGAGACCTCATCCCAGTATCAACAGCAGGCGCCGATGCTGCTGCTGTCCGGCTCTTCCGATACGCTGGCTGGTCCCACTCTGAACCAGGCTCCGGTGTACCGGCGCGTGGACGTGCCGGTGTTCTGGGCGACCCTGAACGGCGCCAGCCATTTTGAGCCGACCGGCGATTTCGGTGACTTCAAGGGCATCACCACTGCCTGGTGGTTGTACCAGCTGGAAGGGGATTCCGATGCTGCGAGCCTGTTCACCGGCGCCTGTTCCGCTTGTGATATAAGTGGTTGGGACATGGAGAGCAAGGACCTGTAAGGGAGAGGCGAGCTCCATGTCGAAGTACATGGGGCTCGCATTGATTGAGCGGCCCCATCCCATCGGCAGACCCATGGCGGATTAAGGTGTACCGCGTAGTCATGAAAGCCGCTGCCAAAGAATAATAAGGTTTGGGAGCGAACAATGGACGCGAAACTGATAGGCGGTTCCGTGCCGCTTCATCGGCACCCTCTCGGCTTTATCGAAGCGTTTTGCAGCCTCGGCGCCAGCCAGGACCGGCTGCTTCTCGACACCGGCATTTCACCGGCAATGTTTGAAATGCAGGAAATCAATATCGGCTTCGATCAATTCCAGCAACTTCTCTACAACGGTATTGAGGCCTGCTCGCGCCCGGCCTTGGGCGTGGCGGTGGGCATGCGGTTCGACTGGTCATACTGGGGCCCGGTGGGCTTTGTGGTGCATTGCAGCCCCAGCCTTAAGCTGGCGGGCGAGGCGTTCCGCCGCTACCTGGTCATGTCGCAACCGCATTACGCCACCCACACGGCACGGCCCAATGCCTATCTCGACGCCGATAACCGTGTGGTCGAGCCGATCGACTATACCACCGGCAGTGAGCAGCAAACCGTACTGCGTGATTTTATTCGCGACTGGCGCCTGGCCGTCACACTCCGGCTTTGGGATCTGTGCGGCAATAAACAGGTCGACGACCCCTCGGTGCACGTGCGCCTGGACCGGCCGTGCCCCAGTGAACCCACGGCTTACCGCAGCCTGCCGTGCGCAAGCCTGACGTTCGACTGCGACGAGTTCTCCATATCCGCGCATCGGGATTTTGTATTCCGGCGCTTCCGGCCCCTGCGCAAGCGCGCGTTCGAGCGGATCATCGACGAATGCGAACGGGAGCTGTGCCGGGTGCCGGAGCGTTTGCCGTTCACCGAGCGGGTGCGTTCGCACATCCGCGCTCATTTCCGGCCCGACCTGGATCTGGAAACCGTGGCCAGGCAGTTGCATCTCACACCCCGTGGCCTGAGCCGGCGACTGGCCCGGGAGAGGGCGTCGTTTCGGCACTTATTGCATGCCGTGCGCATGGAAATCACCAGCTACCAACTGCGCTATTCGCGCCTGGCGGTGGAGGAGGTGGCGGCTCTGGCGGGGTTTTCGTGCGCGTCCAGTCTGCGTCGCGCGGTGAAAAGCTGGACCGGCGTCACGGTGGGACAAATCCGCGCCGTCATGGAATAACGGGCACCGAAAGAAGGAGCAACCATGTTCGATAACAAGACAGGGGCGGGCCGCTGGATCGCCTCCATGGCCGTGGCGCTGACGGTGGTCGCCGGCGGCGTGTACTGGCTCGGCGGCGAGGCGCCGGCGCCGCATGTGGCGCAACGGCCCCCGGCCCCGGCGGAACCGGCGTCGCCTGCGGCGGCGCGGACCACGGTCGCGGACTCCGCCTTCACCGGACCCGAACGCGCGGCCGGGGCGCCGCCAGCGGCGACCGAGCCGGAGCCGTTGCCGGAGCAGGCGGCGATCAGCGATGCGCTGAGCGGCCTGCAATGGGACAGGCACGGGCGTCTGCAGGTGGACGCCCGGGTCAGGGAAGACCTGGACGCGTTATTCATAGAGCGCGGGAGCCGCCTGAATGCGCGACAGTTCGAGACCTTGCAGCGGCGAATCGCCGCCGGTCTGCCGGACGACCGCGGCCGCCAGGTGCTTGATGTGGTGGAGCGTTACTACCATTACAGCAACGTCTACCGCGACCTGGGCGACACCTTTCGCTACCTGGGCACCGAGGACGAAATGGCACGGGGGCTACGGCAACTCCACAACCTGCGGCGCGACTATCTCGGCGCGGATCTGGCCGAGGCCCTGTTCGGCGAGGAGGAACGCATGATGCGCGTTACGCTGGAGAATATGCGCATCCAGTCCAACCCGGCGCTGACCGAGGCGCAGAAACGGGAGCGGCAGCGACCGCTTAGCGAAACGCCGGCGACCGCTGAACAGCGATAACACCGATCACGGCGCGGCCCAGAGCGAGGGCCGTAAGCACGCATACCAGATCCAGGAACAGCGCCGGGTGGCGGGTGAAGAAGCTGTCCGTTGCTGACCCCGATGTCGGGATATCGACCCAGTAGGCGGCTTCCTCGCCGTATTCGGACTGCACCAGGCGCCGCCCGCTGGGCAGCACCACCGCCGAGGGGCCGTTGTTGATCACATGCAGCAGCGGCCGGCGGTTTTCCACCGCGCGCAGCACCGAGGCATTGAGGTGCTGGTAGGGCTGACGGGAGGCGCCGAACCAGGCGTTGTTGGACAGCACCACCAGCAGCTCCGCCGCGCCGCCGCCCCGGGCCGCGTTTGCCACCAGCTCCGGGAACAGAGCTTCGTAGCAAATCAAGGGCAGGGCTTCCAGGCCGGCGACCGCGAAGCGGCCCGGCCGCTCCCCCGCGCTCACTTTGCTGAAGAAGCCGCCAAGCTGCTCGCGGACCCAACTTCCGGTGCGGGGGAAGGCTTCCAATAGCGGCAGGTACTCACCGAAGGCGACGCGCTGGATTTTGCGATAACGACCTTGTTCCTGGCCGTCGTGACCAATCACGGCGGCGCTGTTGAACTGTTCGCTGTTTTCCGCGTGCATGCCCTGAAAGATCAGCGCCGCGTCCAGGTTGGCCACCGAACGTCGTAACGCGCCCGCCACCCTGGGATGGGCGAAGTAATCATCGAAGCCGGTTTCCGGCCACACCACCAGGTCGGCGCCGGCACGGGCCAGAGGTTCGGACAACGCCAGGGCACGCGGGTAGGCGAAGCCATGGCCCGGTGCCGGGGAGGCGCCCCCGGGCGGGGTGTTTTCCTGGACGAAGCCGACCCGGTGTGAGGCTTTGTCGCCGCCCTGATGGTCCCAATGATGCAGCAGCACGCTGCCCAGGCCCAGCCACAGTACTGGCAGGGCGGCGGCGGCCAGCCCGGCCCTGTCCTTCACAAACCGCTGGCGCGCCGGGCTGAACAGCCAGCGGTAGAGCAGCACGTTGACGAGAGCGATTACCGCGTCCAGCGCATGCACGCCGGTCCAGGCCAGTGGTTGCAGGGCGGTGAGGAAAAGACTCTGGCTCTCGCCGAGCTGGGCCTGGAACAGCATCGGAAAGCGGGCGAAGAACAGCGCCGTGAGCACGGGAAACAACAGCAGCGCCGACCAGCCGGTACGCCGCCGCAACCACTGAAACGCGAGCATCAGCAACGCCGGTAGCTGGGCGCTGTAGAGCCAGAACAGCAGCGCCAGGCCGGCGGTTACCAGCGCGCCCGGCGACCAGAGGTGCCGCAGAAAATCGACGATCCAGAAGGCGCCCAACCCATAGAACACCAGACCGCATATCAGGCCCAGCCGGTAGGCGTGCCCGGGCGAGGCGCCACGCAGCGCCGCCAGCAAAGGGATGAACGCCACCCAGGTCAACGGAAACAGCGCACCGTGGATAAACGGCAGCGCCAGCAGCACGCCGGACAGGGCGGCCAGGGGCACGGCCAGGCGCGTCATTAGCGTGGTGCCTCGCCGGTGTGCTGTTCCGCCTGCAGGGCTGCCCGCATGGCGTTTTCTTCATGAAAAAGCGTTATCGCGCGGTCGCCGAAATAGCGTTTCTGCAGGTCCTGGCGGGCGGTCAGATCGCCTGCCGGTAGCGCCGTCACGGCGTCGCGATAGCGCAGATACTTCAACAGCAGCGCCTCGGCGTCCGCCGCCGGCAGGGCCCGCCGCGTCAGTAGTCGTAGGCGATCACGCTCCGCGGTGGTCAGGGGCGCCTGAACCGCATTGGCGGCAAGCTGTACCGCGGCCAGCGTGCGGGTGTCGTAACGCAGCTGGCCGCGCGGGTCGGTGGGGAGGCGCTCCAGCATGCGGTCGAGCGCCGGCCACAGCCCGGGATTGCCAGGCTCTGGCCAGGCGGGCAGGGTGACGCGCCCGGATGGCGCGCTGTCGGCGCTGGGCCAGCGCGAATGCACGGCGGCCAGACAGAGCCATACCAGGAGAGCCAGCGCCGGCCAGCGGTGCACCGGGCGAAGCGACAGGGTGGGATTGTGCATGTTTGAGCGCTCCGGCGAAGGACACCACGACGAGGGTATCACCGAACGCGATCCTGGCGGCCAGGGCGGTGACGTCAGCGTCGCGCCGGCCCGTTTTATCGTTGCTCGGGTATTGGGTCGGTGCCGGTCACAGGTGCAGTTCCCGCAGTTCCTGGCTGCCATGGGCCCGCTCCCAGGTGCGTGCGAACTCTTCGGCGCGGCGCGGCCCGAGGGGTAGGGCGTGGGCGCACAGGTCCAGCCGCTCCGGGCGGGGCCAGCCGGGGGCCTGGAACAGACCGGTGCGGTCGGCGACGGCGAAGCACAGGCGCGGGTCGGCGTCGTCGGCTTGCGTCTGGCGCAGTTGAAGCCGTGACGGTAGACGGCGGCTCAGGTGGATCAGGCCGTGGCCGTTTTTGACGGCGCGCCCGGCATCGTCGAACAGCACTCGCAAGTCGGCGCGCGGTGAGGAAAGAGCCAGGCTTTTGAGGGCCGCCAGCACGTCGCCATCGTTGCTGAGGGCATCCAGCTCGGGCACGCGCAGCCACAGGCGGCGACCGCTGGCGCGGATCAGCGCCGCCAGGGCCGCCGCCGCGCAAGGCGGATGGTGAAGGGTGCGGTCTTCGCCGATCCGGACGTCCATGGCCATGGCCGCTTCAGGTGAGCAGCTTGAACATCTGGCGGTGGGGGATGTGGGCGTCCATGAAAATCCCCCCGGAGGCGGAGAATCCCGCGCCTTCGTAAAAACTGGTGGCGTGGGTCTGGGCGTAGAGGAATATTTCTCGCATGTCGGCGGCGCGGGCGGCTTCTTCGGCGGCCACCAGCAGGGCCCGGCCGATGCCGCTGTTGCGGCGGGTTTCCACCACGCACAGGCGGCTGATCTGGCCACTGCCCAGCAAGCGGATGCAGCCGATCGGCTGCTGATCGTCGTCAAAGGCCAGGAAGTGGCGCGACGCCGGGTCGGCGCCGTCCCATTCCAGCTCTTCGGGGACGCCCTGTTCGCCGATGAAGACGTGCTCGCGCAGAGCGCTGAGTTCGGCGCGGTGTTCGTCCCAGGAGGTTTCGATAATGCTAAAGGCCATGGCGTTCTCGTTAAAACTCGGCAAAGTAGCCCTGGTCTATCCAGTGGTTAAGCAGGTCGCGGCTGTCGGCGTTAAGCACCTCAGCCAGCTCGTCGTGTCGGTAGCGGCGCTGGCGCGCGAGTAGGCGTGCCAGCGGCATCTGGCCCTGATTGAGAGGCCAGGGTTCTCCGTTCAGCCAGGCGGTGTCGCCGTGGCAGAGAAGCCGCGCGCCGCCATGACGGATCAGCGCCGTGGCGGGTTCAGCGGCGCGAATGTGCGCCGGGTCGATAAGAAAATCAAGTCCTGTCTGCCGGGGCGTGCTCAGCCAGCGGGCCAAAGCTCGCCCGGCGGCGCCGCGATCCAGCAGGCCGAAGGCGCGGTCGAGCATGGCGTCGCGGTCGGCGACGCTCAGTTCGCCGGCGTCCTCCACCGGCGCGCGGCCCGGGTCGGCGTGCAACTGCTCGTCGGTGTCGGCGAGGGTTTCGGCGACCATTTCGGCGAGCAGGTCCCGGTAGTCCGGGGCCCGGAAGCCCACCGACCAGGTGATGCAGTCGCTGTCCAGCGCCACGCCATGGTGGGCGACGCCCGGCGGCAGGTAGAGCACGTCGCCGGGGCCGGCGGTGTGTTCCTGTTCAACGGGCATGTGCGCCAGCATTTTCAGGGGCACGTCGCCGCGCAGGCGGCTTTGTTCGTCGCAGTGGGGGCCCACCTGCCAATGGCGCTGGCCGGCGGCCTGGATCAGGAACACGTCGTACTGATCGAAGTGGGGCCCGACGCTGCCGCCTTCGGCGGCGTAGCTGATCATGATGTCGTCCAGGCGCCAGCCGGGCACGAAGCCAAAATCATCCAGCAGCAGCGAGACTTCGGTGAGGTAGTGGTCCACGGACTGCACCAGCAAGGTCCAGTCCCGGTCACCCAGTTCCGCGAAGCGCTGTTCGTCCAGCGGACCTTGCTCCAGATGCCAGGGGCCGTTGCCGGCGCCACGGATCAGCCGCGATTCCACCTCCGGTTCCAGTGCCAGCCCGGCCAGGGTGTCGGCGTCCGGGTGCGCCAGGCCGCTGGCGGCGCCGGGCATGAACAGGGGTGCGCGCTGCCAGTGGCGCGCCAGGAAGTCCCGGGGCGCCATCGGCAGGGTGAAGCGGGGCAGAGCGGTGGCGGCAGACATAGTATCCGGCGGCGGCGCGTGGCGCCTACTGGACGCTGCGCGCCTGCTGGCCGGCGTTGCCCACGTAGGTGGCCGGGGTCAGCGCCTTGAGCCGCTCCTTGGCGTCCTCGGGGATCGCCAGGTCGTCGATGAAGGCCGCCAGGGCCTCCTGGGTGATCGCCTTGCCTCGGGTCAGTGCCTTGAGCTTTTCGTAGGGCTTTTCGATGCCGTAACGGCGCATCACGGTCTGGATCGGCTCGGCCAGCACTTCCCAGGCGGCGTCGAGATCGTCGGCGAGCCGTTCGGCGTTGATTTCCAGTTTGCCGATGCCTTTCAGGGCGGCTTCGTAGGCGATCAGGCTGTGCGCCAGGCCCACGCCCATGTTGCGCAGTACGGTGGAATCGGTGAGGTCACGCTGCCAGCGTGAGATCGGCAGCTTGCCGGCCAGGTGATCCATGATCGCGTTGGCGATGCCCAGGTTGCCTTCGGAGTTTTCGAAGTCGATCGGGTTGACCTTGTGCGGCATGGTGGAGGAGCCCACTTCGCCTTCCACGGCGCGCTGTTTGAAGTAGCCCAGTGAGATGTAGCCCCACAGGTCGCGGTCGAAATCCAGCAGGATGGTGTTGAAGCGCATCAGGGCGTGGAAGTATTCGGCGATCCAGTCGTGCGGCTCGATCTGGGTGGTGAAGGGGTTGAAGCTGAGCCCCAGGCCTTCCACGAAACGGCGGGCGAAGGCCGGCCAGTCCACTTCCGGGTAGGCGGCCAGGTGGGCGTTGTAGTTGCCCACCGCGCCGTTGATCTTGCCGAGGATTTCCACCGCCGCGAACTGGTCGCGCTGGCGCTTCAGGCGCGCCACCACGTTGGCCATTTCCTTGCCCACCGTGGTCGGCGAGGCGGACTGGCCGTGGGTGCGTGACAGCATGGCCGTGTCGGCCAGGCCGTGGGCGAGTTTGCGGATGCCGCCGATTACCTGGTCCAGCTTGGGCAGCAGCTGCTCGCGGGCTTCGCGCATCATCAGGGCGTAGGACAGGTTATTGATGTCCTCGCTGGTGCAGGCGAAGTGCACGAACTCGTTCATGGCGTCGAGCTCTTCGTGCTCGGCCATGCGCTCCTTGATGAAGTATTCCACCGCCTTGACGTCGTGGTTGGTGGTGGCTTCGATTTCCTTGATTCGTTCGGCGTCCTTCTCTTCGAAGTCGCGGGTCACGCCGCGCAGGTGCCAGGCGGCCTTGCCGCTCATCAACGGCACTTCCGGGATCGCCTTGTCATGGGCCAGTTGTTCCAGCCAGCTCACTTCCACGTGGACCCGATAGCGAATCAGACCGTATTCGCTGGTGATCGCGCGGAGGGATTCACACTTGCCGGCGTAGCGGCCGTCCACCGGGGAAATGGCGGTAAGGGAAGTAAAGCTGGACATGGGGCAACTCCTGAAGGGAATCCGATAGCGGCGCAATCATACAGCAAAATGGCGCCGGTCGCGTAGCGCCGGCGCGCGCCGGGAAGGCGTCCGGGAAAGGCGCGGATTTTAGTTAATGTTGATTGTCGGATTATAGCTATAACTCATTGAATTTTATGCTCTCAAGTGCTTCCAGTTGCTGCTTGCGCTGGAACAGCAGCCGCCAGCGCCGTCCGCCCAGCTGGTGCCACAGGAAGGCGGCCCGCACGCCGGCCAGGAACAGGGCGCGAATGCGGGCGGCGTTGTCCTCGTCCTGCAGGCGCGCCGGCTCACCCTGCACCCGGATGCGGAACCGGAAGGTGCCCAGGGTATCCAGATAGATGCCCGCCAGGCGATGACAAAAAGTGACATTGGTGGTGCCGCCCTGGAAATGTTGCCGCTGGCCCTCAAGAGCAATCAGCCGGTGGCGCAGGATACTGATCACGTCGCTGTTCTTGCGCAGCTTGGCGGACAGATGCATCAGCGCCAGCGAGTAACTGAGCGGCCGCGCCGCCTGGCGTGTCTGCTCCCGGTTGAGACTCTGGCGCAGCAGGCGCAGGCCGTCCCGGAATAGGGCCGGGCGCGGGTAGATGGTGTCGAAATCGGTGGCCTGCATGGTCATCACCCCATCCAGCAGGGCTTCCATGGCGGCCTGGTCGCAATCACCGCTGGTGGCGATCTGGTCGGCCAGCGTGGCGGCTTCGAACACCGCCGCCAGAGCCAGGGCTTGTTGCTGCTGCGGATTCATCGCGTCTCCTCGATCACGGCGCCGCCCAGGCAGGCGTCGGCGTCGTAGAACACCACCGACTGGCCCGGCGTGACGGCCCGCTGGGGCTGCTCGAACACCACCCGCACGCGGCCTGCGCCGGCGTCTTCCACCCGGCAGGCCTGGTCCGGCTGGCGGTAGCGGGTCTTGGCGGTGAGCCGGGCGGGCAGCGCCGGCGGCGCCCCGGCGATCCAGTCCACCGGGCCGCTGGTCAGCTCGCCGCGGTAGAGCAGCGGGTGGTCCTGGCCTTGCACGGCGATCAGCACATTGCGGTCCAGGTCCTTGCCGGCCACGTACCAGGGCGCGTCGCCGGCGTCGGCCAGGCCGCCGATACCCAGACCCTGACGTTGGCCCAGGGTGTAGTACATGAGACCGTCGTGGCGACCGATGCGGTGGCCGGCGTCGTCCTCGATGTCGCCGGGCTGGGCGGGGAGGTAGGTTTCCAGGAAATCCTTGAAGCGCCGCTCGCCGATAAAGCAGATGCCGGTGGAGTCCTTCTTTTTATGGTTGGCGAAGCCGCGCTCGCCGGCCAGGCGGCGCACCTCCGGCTTTTCCAGGTCGCCGAGGGGGAACAGGGTGCGGGCGAACTTGTCGCCGCCGACGGCGTGCAGGAAGTAGGTCTGGTCCTTGTTGTCGTCCACCGCGCGCAGCAGCCGGGCGTGCTCACCGCTGTGATCCACCTGAGCGTAGTGGCCGGTGGCGATGTAGTCGGCGCCCAGGGTCAGGGCGTGGTCGAGGAAGGCCCGGAACTTGATTTCCTTATTACACAGGATGTCCGGGTTGGGGGTGCGTCCGGCGCGGTATTCGGCCAGGAAGTGCTCGAACACCCGGTCCCAGTACTCGGTGGCGAAATTGGCGGTGTGCAGCTCGATGCCCAGCACCCCGGCCACCTGCATGGCGTCGAGCAGGTCGTCCCGGGCGGTGCAGTACTCGGTGCCGTCGTCCTCGTCCCAGTTCTTCATGAACAGGCCTTCCACCTGGTAGCCGGCGTCCAGCAGGCGGGCGGCGGCCACGGAGGAATCGACGCCGCCGGACATGCCGACGATGACGCGGGTGTTTTCGGGCGCTTGTGTGTGCATGGGGCTCTCTATATGGGCGCTTTAACGCGAATCAACCACGCTGCAACGGCCAGGGGTGCTGGTAAATGGCGTCCAGCGGCAGGCGACGGCCGCTTTGATAGTCCGCCACGCAGCGTGCCACCAGCGGGCTGCGGTGTTCGGCGCGGCGCCGCGTGAGTTCCTCGGGCGTCAGCCAGACCGCTTCCAGAATGCCGGTGTCCAGCTTCTGATGCGGGTCGTGCCCCTGAGGCTCGGCGATAAAGCAGGTGCGGTAGTATACCCCGGCACCTTTATAGGGTTGAAAAATGTACCAGCCGAGCAGGCCGGTGATCTCCACCCGCCAGGCGGTCTCTTCCAAGGTTTCCCGGTAGGCGGCCTGCATCAGGTCTTCGCCGAATTCGGCGTGGCCGGCGGGCTGGTTGATCACTGTCTCGCCGTTCTGGGTTTCGCGCACGAACAGCAGGCGACCGTCCTGTTCCACCACGGTGGCCACTGTAATATGCGCTTGGAAGCTGTTCATCCGGTTCCTGGTCCGTCTCTGGTTTACTGCGGGGCGCCGATGGTAGCGCACCCGGGCGCGCCGCGACAGCCGCGGGCGGTTCAGGCGCGACGCCGGCGGGCGCCGCGCGGTGGGGCCTTGCGCCGGCCGGAGCGGGGCGGCTTTTTGGGCGCATGAACGTGAAGCTCGCGCCACTCGCCAGGGGCCAGGCCGCTCAGGTCCCAGTCACCGATGCGCCAGCGTACCAGCCGCAGGGTAGGGTGGCCGATGGCGGCGGTCATACGCCGCACCTGGCGGTTGCGACCTTCGTCTAGGGTGAGTTCCAGCCACTGGTCGGCTACCGTGAGCCGCGTGCGCACCGGCGGGTCCCGTGGCCATAGTGCCGGTGGCGGCACCGCCTTTACCGGCGCCGGGCGGCACTGGCCGTCCTTGAGCGTGATGCCCTGGCGCAGGCGCTGCAGCGCCTCTTCCGGCGGCTCGCCTTCCACCTGCGCCAGATAGGTCTTGGGCTGGTGGAAGCGGGGGCTGGCGATGTGCGCCTGCAGGGCGCCGTCATCGGTCAGTAACAGCAGGCCCTCAGAGTCCCAGTCCAGCCGGCCGGCGGGATAGACCCCGGGCACGGGAATGAAGTCCTTCAGCGTGCGCCGTCCCCGTGGATCGGTGAACTGGGAGAGCACCTGAAAGGGTTTGTTAAACAAAATCAGTCTGGCCATGGCAAAAAACGCCTTAGTGGACCCGTCAAGGCCAAGCAAGAATAACGCCTGAGTGCTATACTCGCCAGGCAACCGAATCCGACGGTTTTTTTCAGAGGGAGTAGTGTAGATGGGATACCAAAAGATCACGGTTCCGGCGGACGGTGACAAAATCACCGTTAATGCGGACCTATCCCTGAATGTCCCCAACCACCCGGTTATTCCGTACATTGAAGGGGACGGCATCGGCGTCGATATCACGCCGGTGATGATGAAAGTGGTTACCGCCGCAGTAGAAAAAGCCTACGGCACCAAACGTGGCATCACCTGGATGGAAGTCTATGCCGGGGAAAAAGCCACCAAGGTTTACGGCCCGGACACCTGGATGCCGGAAGAAACCCTGGAGGCCCTGCGGGAATACACCGTGGGCATCAAGGGGCCGCTGACCACGCCGGTGAGCGGCGGCATCCGGTCGCTGAACGTGGCCCTGCGCCAGGAGTTGGACCTGTACACCTGTATGCGCCCGGTGCGCTGGTTCGAGGGTGTGCCCAGCCCGGTGCGTCACCCGGAACTCACCGACATGGTGATTTTCCGCGAGAACTCCGAAGATATTTACGCCGGCATCGAGTGGGCGGCCGACAGCCCCGAAGCCACCAAGCTGATCCGCTTCCTGCGCGAGGAGATGGGGGTCACCCAGATCCGCTTCCCGGAAGGCTGCGGCATCGGTATCAAGCCGGTTTCCCGCGAGGGCAGCCAGCGTCTGGTGCGCAAGGCGATCCAGTTCGCCATCGACAACGACAAGGATTCCGTCACCCTGGTGCACAAAGGCAACATCATGAAGTACACCGAGGGTTCGTTTAAGAACTGGGGTTATGAGCTGGCGGTGGAGCGTTACGGCGCCGTGCCCCTGGATGGCGGCCCCTGGCACGTGATGAAGAACCCGCGTACCGGCAAGGACATCGTCATCAAGGACGTGATCGCCGACGCCTTCCTGCAGCAGATCCTGATGCGTCCCGCGGATTACAGCGTGATCGCCACCCTGAACCTGAACGGCGACTACATTTCCGACGCCCTGGCGGCGGAAGTGGGCGGCATTGGTATCGCGCCCGGCGCCAACATCGGCGGCTCGGTGGCGTTGTTCGAAGCCACCCACGGCACCGCGCCGAAGTACGCCGGCCAGGACAAGGTGAACCCGGGCTCGCTGATTCTCTCCGCGGAGATGATGCTGCGTCACATGGGCTGGAACGATGCCGCCGATCTGGTGATCACCGGCATGGAAGGCGCGATCGCGGCGAAGACCGTGACTTACGACTTCGAGCGTTTGATGCCCGACGCCACCCTGCTCAAGTGCTCTCAGTTCGGCGACGCCGTCATCGAGCACATGGGGGTCTGATCGGCCCCGGCCAGCGCGCGGTCCCGGCGTCAGCCGGAGACGGCGCTGTTTTCCCGGTCCCGTCGTCGCGATTTCTGACGGCGGGAAGTCGGGGACTCCGCGTCCCCGCCGTCCTTGCCGTCTTTCCCGTTATTGACCTCACCCGGTTTGAGATTCACCGCGTGGTAGCCTTTGCTGGCCTCGCGGAGCTCGTACTCCACGTTCTGGCCCGCGTACAGGGTTTTGTACCCGTCCTCCTGAATGTAGGAGTAATGCACGAAAAGGTCGTCACCGCCTTCATCGGGCCGGACGAAGCCGTAACCCTTGGCGTTGTTAAACCATTTCACTGTTCCCGTTGCCATGGTCCTTCCCTCTGGCCGCTGGCTGTGATTGTTCTTATTTATCGCGGCTGCGATAGAATAGGCTGGTTTTTGATCAACTGTTCCCTAAGGCCGCGAGGGTGTCAACCCCCGGTGGGGATTGAAAAATACCCGGACGCCCCTCATTTGTTCATTGCCCGCTGACGCCGGTGGGTATACAACCGTTAGAGATGGTTATGAAGAGGCAGCAACACCCGATATTTGTTCTCATGAGCGACAGGCGCTCTCCCGGCCATACCTGGGGCCCGGCGTCGGACCCTGGCAAACCGGAAGAACCCGATCGTCATGGCGAGGCCACCGTTGAGGAAGCCAAGCCTCGACTCAAGCGCCCGCCGATGTACAAAGTGTTGATGTTGAATGACGACTACACGCCCATGGATTTCGTCGTCGAGGTGCTGGAAACCTTCTTTCGCATGGACCGCGAGCAAGCCACCCGGGTTATGCTGACGGTGCATACCCGGGGGAAGGCGGTGTGCGGGGTGTTTCCCCAGGACATCGCCGAAACCAAGGCCGCGCAAGTGGTCGACTACGCCCGTGAAAATCAGCATCCGCTGATGTGCCAGGTCGAAAAGGCCTGAAAGTCTCCGGCAACGGAGCGGGCAACAAGCAGTGAGGTAGCCTATGCTCAGCAAAGAACTGGAACTGACTCTCAACGAGGCTTTCCACCACGCACGCAGCCACCGGCATGAATTCATGACCGTGGAACACCTGTTGCTGGCGCTGCTCGACAACGAGGCGGCGGTGGAAGTGTTGCGCGCCTGCGGCGCCGATATGGAAGAGCTGCGCGAGGCCCTGACTCAGTTCATCGATGACTCCACCCCGTTACTGCCGGAAGACGGCGAACGCGATACGCAGCCGACGCTGGGGTTCCAGCGGGTGCTGCAGCGCGCCGTGTTCAGCGTGCAGTCCTCGGGCAATAAGGAAGTCACCGGCGCCAACGTGCTGGTGGCGATCTTCAACGAACAGGAGAGCCAGGCGGTTTACCTGCTCAACAGCCAGGACGTGCACCGTCTGGACGTGGTCAATTTCATCGCCCACGGCATTTCCCAGGTGGAAGACAGTGACCCGGCCGCGGAACAGCGCGAGGAAATGGACGGCGGCGCCGAAGGCGCTCCGGCCAGCGCGCTGGAATCCTACGCCAGCAACCTCAACGAGCTGGCCCGCGCGGACCGTATCGACCCGCTGGTGGGCCGCGCGTTCGAGATCGAGCGGGCCGCGCAGATTCTTTGCCGGCGCCGCAAGAACAACCCGCTGCTGGTGGGCGAGCCCGGCGTCGGTAAGACCGCCATCGCCGAGGGCCTGGCGCGGATGATCGTGGAAGAGAAGGTGCCCGAGCCGCTGCTCGACGCCACCGTCTACTCCCTGGACCTGGGCGCGCTGCTGGCGGGCACCAAGTACCGGGGTGATTTCGAGAAGCGCTTGAAGAATCTGCTCTCGGAACTGCGCAAGCAGGACAACGCCATTCTGTTCATCGATGAGATTCACACCATCATCGGTGCCGGCGCGGCGTCCGGCGGCGTTATGGACGCCTCCAACCTGCTCAAGCCGATGCTGGCTTCCGGCGAGCTCAAGTGCATGGGCTCCACCACCTTCACCGAGTACCGCACCATCTTCGAGAAGGACCGGGCACTGTCCCGCCGCTTCCAAAAGATCGACGTGGTGGAACCTTCGGTGGAAGACACCGTGGGCATCCTTAAAGGGCTCAAGAGCCGTTTCGAGGCGCACCACAACGTGGTCTACACCGACGCGGCCCTGAAGACGGCGGCGGAGCTGAGCGCGCGTTACATTAATGATCGGTTCCTGCCGGACAAGGCCATCGACGTGATCGACGAGGTCGGCGCCTGGCAGCGTCTGCGCCCGGAAGGCGAGCGTAAGGAAACCATCGATCAGGCGGACGTGGAAGCCATCGTGGCGAAAATCGCGCGGATTCCGCCCAAGCAGGTGTCTTCTTCCGATAAGGAAGTGCTGCAGAACCTGGAGCGGGATCTGAAGATGACCGTGTTCGGTCAGGAAGACGCCATCGACACCATTTCGGCGGCGATCAAACTGTCCCGCGCCGGTCTCAAGGCCGACCACAAGCCGATCGGCTCCTTTATGTTCGCCGGCCCCACCGGGGTGGGCAAAACCGAGGTCAGCCGTCAGCTGGCCCGCGCCCTGGGCGTGGAGCTGGTGCGCTTCGACATGTCCGAGTACATGGAGCGGCACACCGTCAGCCGGTTGATCGGCGCGCCCCCGGGCTACGTCGGCTTCGACCAGGGCGGTCTGCTCACCGAGGCGGTCACCAAGACGCCACACTGCGTGCTGCTGCTGGATGAGATCGAGAAGGCGCACCCGGAGGTGTTCAACATCCTGCTGCAGGTGATGGACAACGCCAGCCTGACCGATAACAACGGCCGCAAGGCGGACTTCCGCAACGTGATCGTGATCATGACCACCAACGCCGGCGCCGAAGTGCTCAATAAGCGCACCATCGGCTTCACCGAGCAGGACCAGTCCACGGACGGCATGGAAATGCTCAAGAAGGTGTTCTCGCCGGAGTTCCGCAACCGCCTGGACGGCATCATCCAGTTCAGCGCGCTCACCCCGGAAGTGATCCTGGGCGTGGTCGACAAGTTCCTGGTGGAGCTGCAGGCGCAGCTGGACGAGAAAGCGGTGGTGCTGGACGTGGACGACGGCGCGCGCCGCTGGCTCGCGGACAAGGGCTACGACAAGGATATGGGCGCCCGCCCCATGGCCCGTCTGATCCAGGAGCAGATCAAGAAGCCCCTGGCCGAGAAGCTGCTGTTCGGCGAATTGGCCGACCGTGGTGGCCAGGTACGCATCACCGCCGGCGACGATGGACTGGTGCTGACGGTGGATGCTTCCGAGGCGGAGGCGACCTGCTGAGGTCGGTCCCTGAACGAAAAAACCCGGCTTCGGCCGGGTTTTTTTTGCGGGCGCGTCACTGGCGCCGGCGGCGGATTATTTCATCCGGAACGTAATGCGGCCCTTGCTCAAGTCGTAGGGCGACATCTCCACCTTGACCCGGTCGCCGGTCAGGATGCGGATATAGAATTTGCGCATCTTCCCGGAAATGTGGGCGGTGATAATGTGGTCATTGTCCAGCTTCACGCGGAACATGGTGTTCGGAAGGGTTTCCAGAACCACCCCTTCCAATTCAATCTGCTCTTCTTTCGCCATCCAGTAAAATTCCGATCTTCGGCTTCAGAGGGAGCGCAATTGTGCCGTAAATGGGCTTATCGTGCAAAGCCTATTGACGGTCGTCCGCACCGTCCGAGGTATGCAGCCGCCAGCGTCCGTCGCGCAGCAGCTCCAGCGGCTGGTACTGGCTCTTGTAGCTCATCTTCTGGCACTGCCGGATCCAGTAGCCGAGATAGAGATACGGCAGCCCCAGGCGGTGGCTGGCCTGGATCTGCCAGAGCAGGGCGTTGACGCCCAGCCCGCGCGCTTCCTGATCCGGGTCGAAGAAGGTATAGACCGCCGACAGGCCGTCATCCAGGTGGTCGGTGACCGCCACCGCCAGCAGCCTGTCGTCCGGATCACGGAAACAATGGAAGCGGGTGTCGGCCCAGTCACAGGTGAGGAAGCCGGTGAACTGTTCCTCCGACGGCGGAAACATATCGCCGTCGCCGTGGCGCTGATCGATATAGCGGGCATAGAGGCGATAGATCTCCCGAGTGTAGCGCGCCGGTTCCTCGCTCACCGAAAGATCGCTGTTGCGCTTGATCAGCCGGCGGTGGCGCCGCCGGGGCCGGAAATCCGCGACCCGGACGCGGGCCGGAATGCAGGCCTGACACCCTTCGCAGTGGGGGCGGTAGAGATAATCGCCGCTACGGCGGAAGCCGAGGCGCGACAATTCGCTGTACAGGCGCGCGTCCAGTGGCGTCTGCGGATCGACGAAAAGCGTGGCCGCCTGCCGGCCTTCCAGGTAGCTGCAAGGGTGGGCGGGGGTGCGGAAAAAACGCAGTTCGGACAAATCGCTCATGGTGTCATTCTAGCCCAGCGGCGGCCTCCGGGAATACCGCTTCGGTGCTTTCCTCGCGGCCCCTCCTTGGCTAGTCTGTAGCCGGTTTGTATCCACATAATGACAATCAAAACAACGTCGGTGGCGGTTTGGGGGCTGTGTTGGTCCCCGCCGGACGCCGGCACGGGAGAGACAATGAACAGCACGACCAACCCGCCGGCGCCGCTCTGGACGCCGGACGCCGAGCGCGTGGCCAACAGCCGCCTGACCCACTACATGGACTGGCTGAATACCGAGAAGGGCCTGGCTTTCAGCGATTACCCGCAACTCTGGGAATGGTCCGTGGACCAGCTGGAAAGCTTCTACGCGTCGCTTTGGGACTATTTCGATATCCGCCATTCGCAACCCTATACCCGGGTACTGGACGGCCACGCCATGCCCGGCGCCAAGTGGTTCGAAGGCGCCCGGCTGAATCTGGCCGAGCAGGTATTCCGTTTTCATATCGGCGAGCCGGGGCGCCCGGCCATTGAGTCCCGTTCCGAACTGCGCGGCCGCCAGACCCTCACCTGGGGCGAGCTGCACCGGCAGATCGCCGCCACCGCCGCCAGCCTGCGCGGCCTGGGGGTGGGCCCCGGCGACCGGGTGGTGGCCTACCTGCCCAATATTCCGGAAACGGTGGTGGCGTTCCTGGCCTGCGCCAGCATCGGCGCGGTCTGGTCCAGCTGTTCGCCGGACATGGGCACGCGCAGCGTGCTCGACCGCTTCCAGCAGATCGATCCGAAGGTGATGATCGCGGTGGACGGTTACCGCTACGGCGGCAAGGATTTCGACCGTCTGGACGTGGTCGCCGGCTTGCGCGACGACCTGCCCACCCTGGAGCACCTGGTGCTGCTACCGTATCTGGATGACGGCGCGGAGCTGCCCGGCGCCCGCACCTGGGCCTCGATGATTCAGCGCGACGCGCCCATGGCGTTCGAGCAGTTGCCGTTCGATCACCCGATCTGGGTGGTCTATTCCTCCGGCACCACCGGCATGCCCAAGCCCATCGTGCACGGCCACGGTGGCGCGCTGCTCAACGGGCTGCTCAATCACGCCCTGCATCTGGATCTGGGCGCGGACGACCGCTTCATGTGGTTCACCACCACCGGCTGGATCATGTGGAATTCGCAGATGTCCGGGCTGCTCACCGGCGCCACCATTTGTCTTTACGACGGCAACCCGGGTTATCCGGATCTGGGCACCCTGTGGCGTTTCGCCGAGGAAACCGGCATTACCGTGTTCGGCGCCGGCGCCGCCTATTTTCTCAACTGCAAGAAGGCCGGGATCGAGCCTTCGCAATGGGTGGACACCGGACGCCTTCGCACCGTGGGCTCCACCGGCTCACCGCTGCCGGAGGAGGGCTACCGCTGGATCATGGATCAGCTCGGCGATGTGCTGATCGCCGCCATCAGCGGCGGCACCGACGTGGCGGCCTCCTACGTGGGGGCCTGTCCGATCCAGCCGGTGTACGCCGGTGAGATGCAGTGCCGCTACCTGGGCACGGCGGTCTACGCCATGGACGATCAGGGCCAGGTGCTCGACGACGAAGTGGGCGAGCTGGTGGTCACCAAACCGATGCCGTCCATGCCGCTGTATTTCTGGAACGACGAGGGCGGCCACCGTTACCACGACAGCTACTTCGACGTGTTCCCCGGCATCTGGCGCCATGGCGATTGGATTCGCATCACGCCGCGCGGCGGGGCGGTGATCTACGGCCGTTCCGATACCACCATCAACCGCCACGGCATCCGCATGGGCACCAGCGAGATCTACCGCGTGGTGGAGGAACTGCCGGAGGTGCTCGACAGCCTGGTGGTGGACCTGGAATACCTGGGGCGGGAGTCGTTCATGCCGCTGTTCGTGGTGCTGCGCGACGGCGCCACCCTGGACGAGGACCTCACGGGCCGCATCAAAGCCGGCATTCGCGAGAACCTCTCCGCCCGCCATGTGCCCAACGATATCGTCGCCGTGCCGGACGTACCACGCACCCTGACCGGCAAGAAAATGGAGTTGCCGATCAAGAAGCTGCTGCTCGGACAGACGCTCGACAAGGTCGCCAACCCGGACGCCATGGCCAACCCGGAGAGCATTCAGACCTACATGGATTACGCCGAACGACGCGGCACCGCCGGCTAACCGGTTCAGGGGGTGGCGTCGGTCCAGCGGATCGGCGCCTTCGGCCAGGGCAGGGGAGTGGTGTCGGTGATCAGGGCGTCCAGTTGCCGCTGGAAATCCACCCGTGGCATCAGGAAAGCGCCCAGACGCATCAGATGCTCGCTCTCCACCTGGGCGTCCAGCAGGCGGACACCGAGCCGTGGCGCCAGCCGCCACAGCAGCGCCAACACGCTTTTCGAGCCGTTGGTGCGCGTCGAGAACATGGACTCGCCAAACAGCACGCCGCCCAACTGCACGCCGTACAGGCCGCCGGCCAGCTCGCCGTCCTCGAACACGGTGACGCAGTGGGCATGGCCGAGCGCGTGCAGCCGCAGGTAGGCGGCGCGCATTTCCGGTGTGATCCAGGTGCCGCCGTCGTCATCGCGGGGTGCCGCGCAGACATCAATCACCTGTTCGAAATCACAATCCAGGTAGAAGGTCAGATCGGCATTGCGAAGATGCCGGCCCAGCCGGCGGCTGATATGAAAATCCCCGGGGCGGAACACGCACCGGGGACTGGGGGCCCACCACAGGACCGGCTGGCTGGGGTCGTACCAGGGGAAGATGCCCTTGGTATAGGCTCGGATCAACGTATCCGGCGCCAGATCATTACCGGCGGCGAGCAGGCCGTTGGGGTCGTCCAGGGCCTCCTCCAGCGGTGGGAAGTCACTTCCCGGCGGCAGCCAGGGAATCACTCTCCGGTCACTCTTCCAGGCTTTCCAGGTACTTCTCCGCGTCCAGGGCCGACATGCAGCCGGCGCCCGCGGAGGTGACCGCCTGACGGTAAACGTGGTCGGCCACGTCGCCGGCGGCGAACACACCGGGCACGCTGGTGGCGGTGGCGTTGCCTTCCAGGCCGCTGTGGATCTTGATGTAGCCGTTGTTCATGTCCAGCTGGCCCTGGAAGATATCGGTGTTGGGCTTGTGGCCGATGGCGATGAACACGCCCTGCAGCTCCAGGTTCTCGGTGGTGTCGTCCTTGGTGGATTTGACCCGCATGCCGGTGACGCCGGAGTCGTCGCCGAGCACTTCGTCCAGGGTGTGGTCCCACATCACCTTAACGTTGTCCTTGGCGAGCAGCTTGTCCTGAAGGATTTTCTCCGCGCGCAGTTTGTCGCGGCGATGCACCAGCACCACTTCCTCGGCGATGTTGGACAGATACAGCGCTTCCTCCACGGCGGTGTTGCCGCCGCCGATCACCGCCACTTTCTGGCCGCGATAGAAGAAGCCGTCGCAGGTGGCGCAGGCGGACACGCCCTTGCCCTGGAACGCCTGCTCGGATTCCAGCCCCAGGTACATGGCGGAGGCGCCGGTGGCGATGATCAGCGCGTCACAGGTGTAGGTGCCGGAGTCGCCTTCCAGCACGAACGGGCGGTCCTTGATGTTTACGGTGTGGATGTGGTCGTAGACAATCTCGGTTTCAAAGCGCTCGGCGTGCTGCTGCATGCGCACCATCAGGTCCGGACCCTGCAGGCCTTCCACGTCACCGGGCCAGTTATCCACCTCGGTGGTGGTGGTGAGCTGGCCACCGGGCTCGATGCCGGTGATCACCACGGGTTTCAGGTTGGCGCGGGCGGCGTACACCGCTGCGGTGTAGCCGGCCGGGCCGGAACCCAGGATGATCAGTCGATGGTGCTGCGCGTCGCTCATTGATTCCTCCACCACGAATTCAGAATAGTTGCCGTGGGCCGCGGGGGCCGTCCGGCTGATTGGGCAATAGTTGTGGCTTGCACGCCACCTTTCAAGGCGGAAGCAAACTACAATAAATCCTATCGGCCGTGAAGGGCGTACACTCTATGACTTCGATAGGGAACGCCAAGGCCGGACTCCGGGCCGCGCGGAGCGTGGCGCCGCCGCTGGTTCATGGCGCCCGGATTGACTACAATCCTTGTAATTTCAGCTCTTTAGGAAGGATTCCTAAGAAATGGGTTTGACCAACGTAAGAGGCCTCGAGTGACCAAGGCAGCCGCCAGCGCGAAACCGTCCGGGTTTTCGCGCCATCTCAAGAAAGGCCTGATGGAAGGCATGGTGATCGCGCTGATCGCCCTGTCGTTGTACTTGTTGCTGGCCCTGATCACCTACGACGGCGGTGATCCGGGCTGGTCCTATGTGGGCGACGCCGGCCAGGTGCAGAACGCCGGCGGGCGCGCGGGCGCCTTCTGCGCCGACTTGCTGCTCGGCCTGTTCGGCTACATGGCCTATGTGTTCCCGGTGCTGGTGGCGTTCTGGGCCTTCAAGGTGCTGCGCGAACGCCACGCCGGGCTGGCCGGCAGCTGGCCCCTGTTCAGCCTGCGGCTGGTGGGCTTCGTGCTGACCATGATGAGCGGCACCGCGCTGGCCTACATGCACTTTTCCGGCGTCGGCCTGTCGCTGCCCGAGGACGCCGGCGGCATTCTCGGCCAGGTGGTCGGTCAGGCCTCCCTGGCGGCGTTCAACGCCCTGGGCGGCACCCTGGTGATGGTGGCGCTGTTCCTGATCGGCGTCACCGTGTTCACCGACCTGTCCTGGATTGTGCTCACCGAACGCCTGGGCGCCCTGGTGCTGGGCATCGGCCAGAAAGTGCCGGCCTGGTTCGCCCAGCGGCGCGAGCAGCGCGCCGAGCGTCAGGCCGCCCGGGAAGCGCGCCACAAGCGCGCCCAGGTGGTCACCGAGGCGAAGAAAAAGCAGCAGAACCGCACCCCGCCCAAGATCGCCCAGCCGGCCAAGCCGGTGGAGAAGAGCGAGCGCGTGCAGAAAGAAAAGCAGCGCGCCCTGTTCACCGCCCAGGTGAGCGGTGATCTGCCGCCGCTGGAACTGCTCGACGCGGTGGACGACCACAGCAAGGGTGGTTATTCCGAAGAAGCGCTGGACGCCATGTCCCGGCTGCTGGAGATCAAACTCAAGGACTTCAACGTGGACGCCGAGGTGGTGGCGGTACAGCCCGGCCCGGTGATCACCCGCTTCGAGATCCAGCCGGCGGCGGGCATCAAGGTGTCCAAGATCAGCAACCTGGCCAAGGATCTGGCGCGTTCCCTGGCGGTGATCAGCGTGCGGGTAGTGGAAGTGATTCCCGGCAAGACCACTGTCGGCATCGAGATTCCCAACGAGCAGCGTGAGATGATCCGCCTCACCGAGGTGGTCGGCTCGCGCATGTTCGACGACGCCAGCTCGCCGCTCACCCTGGCGCTGGGCAAGGACATCTCCGGCAACCCGGTGATGGCGGATCTTGGCAAGATGCCGCACCTGCTGGTGGCCGGCACCACCGGTTCCGGTAAATCCGTGGGCCTGAACGCGATGCTGCTGTCGCTGATGTTCAAGGCCAACCCGGAAGACGTGCGGATGATCCTGATCGACCCCAAGATGTTGGAACTGGCGGTCTACGACGGCATCCCCCATCTGCTCACGCCGGTGGTCACCGACATGAAGGAGGCGGCCAGCGCGCTGCGTTGGGGCGTCGGCGAAATGGAGCGCCGTTACCGGCTGATGGCCTCGGTGGGCGTGCGCAATATCGCCGGCTACAACCGCAAGCTGGCCGAAGCGGAGAAGAAGGGCGAGCCGCTCAAGGACCCGCTGTGGAAGCCCAACGACCCCATGGATCTGAATGAAGAGGCGCCGCTGGCGGTGAAGCTGCCGTACATCGTGATCGTGATCGACGAGTTCGCCGACATGATGATGATCGTCGGCAAGAAGGTGGAAGAGCTGATCGCCCGCATCGCCCAGAAGGCCCGCGCCGCCGGCATCCACCTGATTCTCGCCACCCAGCGCCCGTCGGTGGACGTGATCACCGGTCTGATCAAGGCCAATGTGCCGTCGCGGATCGGCTTCCAGGTGTCGTCCAAGATCGACTCGCGCACGGTGCTCGATCAGGGCGGCGCCGAGCAGCTGCTCGGCCACGGCGACATGCTTTATTTGCCCGCCGGCACCAGCATGCCGGAACGGGTGCACGGCGCCTTTGTCTCAGATGAAGAGGTGCACCGGGTTTGCGACGACTGGCGCAAGCGCGGCGAGCCGGATTATCTGGAGGAGATTCTCGAAGGGGGCTCGGATCTGTCGGCGCCCCTGCCGGGCATGGAAAGCGCCGACGGCGGCGAGGAAGACGACCCGCTCTACGACGAGGCGGTGGCCTATGTCACCCAGTCCCGCCGGGCTTCCATCTCTTCGGTGCAACGTAAACTCAAGATCGGCTACAACCGGGCGGCCCGCCTGGTGGAAGCCATGGAAATGGCCGGTGTGGTGTCCGAAGCCGGGCACAATGGCCAGCGCGAAGTCATTGCGCCGCCGCCGGTCTGACAAGGAACCCCTATGTACAAGCTTTTGATGTTGGTAACACTGCTGCCCTCCCTGGCCCTGGCCGACGCCGCCGAGGATCTGGTCGCCAAGCTGCAGGGGCTTGAGAGCCTGCGCGGCAATTTCGAGCAGACCGTGCTCGACCAGGACGGGCGCCGTGCCCAGGAGGCCTCCGGCACCATGGAAGTGGCGCGCGGCAACCGCTTTTACTGGAACACCCAGCGCCCCTACGCGCAGCTGGCCGTATCCGACGGTGACACCGTCTGGGTGTACGATGCCGATCTCGAGCAGGTGGTGGTACGGCCGCTCAACGAAAACCTCAGCGAGACCCCGGCGCTGCTGTTCGGCGGCGACCCGTCGGCGGTGGCCAAGGCGTTCCGCGTTGAAGAAAAGGACCGCAACGGCGACAACATCACCTACCGCCTGAAGCCGCGTAGCAGTGACCCGCTGTTCGAAACCCTGGACGTGACCTTCGACGGGCAGCGCCCGGTATCCATGCGTCTGGAAGACGCCCTGGGGCAGAAGACCATCATCGATTTCCGCGATCTCACCCTCAACAAGGCGCCGTCCCCGGGTCGCTTCGACTTCCGGCCGCCGGAAGGCACCGATATTATTCGCCAGCAATGAACGACCTGTTCGAAACCGACAACCGCGCCGCCGCCCAGCCGCTGGCGGCGCGGCTGCGTCCCGCCGACCTGGACGAATACGTCGGCCAGAAACACCTGGTGGGCCCCGGCAAACCCCTGCGCCAGGCCAGCGAACGGGGCCAGCTGCATTCAATGATCCTGTGGGGCCCGCCGGGCACCGGTAAAACCACGCTGGCGTTGATTCTCGCCCGCTCCGTGGATGCGGAGTTCATCACGCTGTCGGCGGTGCTGTCCGGGGTCAAGGACATCCGCGCCGCCGTGGATCAGGCCAAGGCGCGGCTGGGGCAGGGCCGGCGCACGGTGCTGTTCGTGGACGAGGTTCACCGTTTCAACAAGGCCCAGCAGGACGCCTTCCTGCCGCACGTGGAGGAGGGCACGGTGATCTTCATTGGCGCCACCACGGAAAACCCGTCCTTCGAATTGAACAACGCGCTGTTGTCCCGGGCTCGGGTGTACCGTTTGCGGGGGCTGGAACGGGCCGATCTCGACGGCCTGCTCAGCCGCGCCCTGGCGGAGCCGGAACTGGCGGACACGGAGATCGAGGACGACGCCCGGGACCTGCTGCTCGGCTACGCCGACGGCGATGCCCGCCGGCTGCTGAACATGCTGGAAATCGCCCTGGACCTCACCGACGGCGAGCGGCCCCGCATCGACCGGCCGCTGATGGAAGAAGTACTGCGCGACGCGGTGCGGCGCTTCGATAAGGGCGGTGATGTCTTCTACGATCAGATCAGCGCGCTGCACAAGGCGGTGCGCGGCTCCGACCCGGACGCCGCACTGTACTGGTTCGCGCGCATGCTCGACGGTGGCTGCGACCCGCTTTACATCGCCCGGCGCGTGGTGCGCATGGCCAGCGAAGAGGTCGCTAACGCCGACCCGCGCGCGCTCACCCTGTGTCTCAATGCCTGGGACGTGCAGGAGCGCCTCGGCAGCCCGGAGGGCGAGTTGGCGGTGGCGCAGGCGATCGCCTATGTGGCGGTGGCGCCGAAGAGCAACGCGGTCTATAACGCCTACAACGCGGCGCGCGCCCTGGTGGCCGGCAACCCCAGCAACGACGTGCCGCTGCACCTGCGTAACGCGCCCACCAAACTGATGAAGAACGAAGGCTACGGCGCCGAGTACCATTACGCCCACGACTTCCCCGACGCCTTCGTCGACGGCGAGAACTATTTCCCCGTGGAGCTGCGCGATACCCGCCTCTACGAGCCGGTGGAGCGGGGCCTGGAAATCCGCATCGCCGAAAAGCTGCGCACCCTGCGCCGCAAGAACGCCGAAAGTGACTGGAAGCGCTACGACGACTAGGGCAAGGCGGTGGGAGCGGGCCTTGCCCGCGAAAGGGAGCAACGCTCCCGGCAGGATCCCAGAGGCGTTGTTGGTGCCATCGTTAGAGAAGCCTCTGGTATCCTGCCGGCCGGCTTTGCCGGCCTTTCGCGGGCGGGGCCCGCTCCCACAAGTTCGCTCCCACAAGCTTGGCGCGCCGCTTTTTGCTAAGCTTTGCAGCCCTGGCCGCTGGCCAGTGAGATGAACCACTGATTTATTCCCAAGGGGATCGACCATGCTTGATATCCGTGCGCTGCGCCAGGACGGCGACGCCATTCGTGAAGCGCTGAAAAAACGGGGCTATGACCTGGATCTGGCCACGTTCCAGAGTCTCGACGCCAAGCGTAAAGACGCGGACGTGCGCTCCCAGGACCTGCAGGCGCAGCGCAAGAAAGCCTCCAAAGAGGTCGGCGAACTGATCAAGTCGGGCATGGATGTGGACGCCGCCAAGGCCAAGGTGGCGGAAACCTTGAAAACCCTCGATGCGGAACTCGACAACGAGGTGAACCGCGCCAAGACGGTTCAGGAAGAGATCCGCGAATTCCTGATGGGCGTGCCCAACGTGCCGGTGGACGAAGTGCCCGCCGGCAACGACGAAGACGACAACGTGGAAGTGCGGCAGTGGGGCACCCCCACCGAGCTGTCGTTTACCGCCAAGGACCATGTGGATCTGGGCGAGGCGTTCACCCAGGGTCGCTTGGATTTCGACCGGGCCAGCAAACTGTCCGGCGCCCGCTTCGCGGTGATGAGCGGCCAGCTCGCCCGCCTGCACCGGGCGTTGATCGACTTCATGCTCGATACCCACGCCGTGGAGCACGGTTACCAGGAACTGTATGTGCCGTATCTGGTGGGCCCGGAGGCCCTGCGCGGCACCGGGCAGCTGCCCAAATTCGAGGAAGACCTGTTCAAGATGGAAGGCGAACGGGAGCTCTATCTGATCCCCACCGCCGAGGTGCCGGTCACCAACCTGGCCGCCGATGAAATTCTCGAGGCGGACAGCATGCCGCGCCGTTATGTCTGCCATACGCCCTGTTTCCGTTCGGAAGCGGGCAGCCACGGCAAGGACACCCGCGGCATGATTCGCCAGCATCAGTTCGAGAAGGTGGAGCTGGTGCAGCTGGTGCCCGCCGGCCAGTCTGATCAAGCACTGGAGGACCTCACTGGCCACGCCGAGGCGATTCTCCAGAAGCTGGGCCTGCCTTACCGCGTGGTGATCCTGTGCGGCGGTGACCTGGGCTTCTCCGCCGCCAAAACCTACGATATCGAGGTGTGGCTGCCCAGCCAGGGCCGCTACCGGGAAATCTCGTCGTGCTCCAGCTTCCGGGATTACCAGGCGCGCCGCATGCAGGCCCGTTGGCGTAACCCGGAGACCGGCAAGCCGGAACTGGTACATTCCTTGAATGGTTCCGGTCTGGCCGTGGGCCGCACCCTGGTGGCGATACTGGAAAACTACCAGAACGAGGACGGTTCGGTGACCGTGCCCGAGGCCCTGCGGCCCTACATGAGAGGCCTGGAACGGCTGAGCTGAAGGCTCGCCGGGAGGACGCAACGCCATGGATTTTCTGCCCCTGGGGCTGAAGCTCGCCGGCCACACCGTGGTTCTGGTGGGCGGCGGCGACACCGCGCTGCGCAAGGCGCGCCTGCTGGACCGCGCCGGTGCCCGCCTGCGTCTGGTGGCGCCGCAATGGCGCGCCGAGCTGCAGAGCCTGGCGGAGCGGGAAGGGGCCGGCGGCGAGTGTCACCGCCGCGCGTTCCAGGACGACGACCTGGAAGGCGCCCGGCTGGTGGTGCTGGCCACCGACGACGGCGCGCTCAATGAGCGCGTCGCGGCCCTCTGTGCCGCCCGCGGCGTGCCGGTCAACGTGGTCGATCGGCCGGACATCAGCAGTTTCGTGTTCCCCGCGCTGATCGACCGCGACCCCTTGTTCATCACCATCAGTTCTTCCGGCGTGTCGCCGGTGCTGACCCGGCGCCTGCGGGCCCGACTGGAAGCCTGGCTGCCCAGCCGGTGGGGGCGCCTCGCCGCCATTCTGGGCCGTTTCCGCGCGCCGCTGGCGCGGGCGTTGCCGGACCGCAAGGCCCGCGAAGCGTTCTGGGAACGGCAGCTGGACGGCCCGCTGGTGGAGCAGGTGCTTTCCGGCCATGAATCCGAAGCGGAGGCGGCGCTGCACGCCGCCGTGGCCCACGCCGACCGGGACCGTCCGCCGCCGGTGGGCGGCGAGGTCTATCTGGTGGGCGCCGGCCCTGGTGATCCGGATCTGCTGACGTTCCGGGGCCTGCATCTGCTGCGCAAGGCGGACACGGTGCTGTACGACCGACTGGTGGCGCCGGAGATTCTTGCCCTGGCCAGCGAGGACGCGGAACTGATTTATGTCGGCAAGGCCCGTGACCGGCACACCTTGCCCCAGGACAACATTAACGATCTGCTGGTGCATTACGCCCGCGAGGGCAGGAAAGTGTGCCGGCTGAAGGGCGGCGACCCCTTTATCTTCGGCCGTGGCGGCGAGGAACTGGAAGAGGTGGTGGCCGCCGGCATTCCGTTCCAGGTGGTGCCCGGCATCACCGCCGCCAGCGGCTGCGCCGCCTACGCCGGTATCCCGCTGACCCACCGCGACCACGCTCAGTCGGTGCGCTTTGTCACCGGCCACCGCAAGGACGGCAGCGTGGATCTGAACTGGGCCAGCCTGGTGGCGGAGCAGGAAACTCTGGTGTTCTACATGGGGCTGGTGGGGCTGCGTGAAATCTGCGCCCGGCTGATCGAGCACGGACGCGCGGAAGACACACCGGTGGCGCTGGTTTCACGCGGTACCACCGACGCCCAGGAAGTGATCACCGGCACCCTGGCCGACTTGGCCGACCGCATCGAAGGCCGTGAAATCCACGCGCCCACCCTGATCATCGTCGGCAGCGTGGTCAGCCTGCACCCGCGCTACCGCTGGTTCGGTGCCGCCGACACCGACGGCGCCTAGAGCCGGTCGCGGCGGCGCGCCTCCCACAGGGCGGCGGCCGCCTTCTCGCCTTCCTCCAGGCTGGTGACTTTTTCCAGCCCCCACAGCACCGCCGCCACGGTTTTGAGGACCGCGGCCTGGCCGTAGGCGTCGTCCGACTGGCCGCGCCACAGCGCTTGCAGCGGCGCCACCGACACCTCGCCCGGCGGCGTCTGGCGGCCCATGGCGGCGCTCAGAACGCCGTCCGCTGGCTCGCCGTGGCGCAGCCCGGTGAGAGCGGTGCGCGCATCCGGGCGGATCTCCAGCTCGCCGCCTTCGCCCTTGAACAGCAGCAGGTTGCGGTCGCCGCAGGCGCTCGCCGCGCCCAGATGCAGCTCCAGATAGGCGGGGTGAAACACGCTCTGCATGCTCAGCGGCGCCGCCGCCGGGTTGAGGCTGCGCGCCAGGGTGTTGATCGGCGAGCGCAGACCCAGCTGGAAACGCATCATCAGCAGTTCCGGCAGGGCGGGGCAGACGTGTCCCAAATCCAGATAGGTCAGGCCGTCGCTGTCCAGCTGCTCGCCGGCCTCGGCCACCGAGGCCGGCAACGCCAGGCCCAGCTCCGCCAGCATGTCGTCGCTGTAGCGGCGGTTGGGGGTGTGCGCCGGGCCACCGTGCATCAGAATGCGCAGGCCGTTGTCGGCCAGCAGGTGGGCCGCCAGCAGGTACCAGGGATGGTGTTTCTTCTTGCCCGCGTAGCTGGGCCAGTCCACGTCGACGGCGGGCAGGGCGGCGAGATGCTCCCGGCACACCGGTCGGCAGGCGTCCAGGAAGCCGGCCAGTTCCTCGGTGGTTTCCTCCTTGACGCGCAGCAGCATCAGAAAGGCGCCGATCTGCGCCGGTTCCGCTTCGCCGCACAGGATCATCGCCATGGCGTCGGCGGCTTCTTCGCGGGTGAGGCTGCGCCGTGCCCGTTTGCCACGGCCCAGGGTGCGCACATAGGGCGCGAAAGGATGTTCGCTCATGAGTTCTCGGCGTCGTACCAGCCGGTGACCGGGCCCTGTTCGGCGATCAGTGCCACCAGCTGGTCGTAATCAATGGTTTCCAGATCCGCCGGCCGTGCCGCCGGCGGGCCCTCGGCGAGCAGAAAGCCCGGCCCCTGCAAGGGAAAGTCGGCGGCCACCAAATGACCCTGGTCGACGAACACGCACAGATCGCCGTTTTCGTAGACCACCAGGCAATCGCGGCCGGTGTCACTGTCCAGGTCGTCAAAGCCGATCAGGTGCAACATTATAATAGGACCATTTGCGCGGCGTGGCGCCTCAATCCGTGAAGCTCGGTGTCGTCCAGCCCCTCGATGCCGGTCAGCCCGTCGGGCAAATCGTCGCGCCGGGCCACGCAGCGGACACCGAAGCCGGTGAGCTCGGCGAGCAGGTCGGCGTGATCGGCACGCCGCGCCAGCACCTTCAACGGCGCCGCCTGGAACCAGACCAGGGTGGCCACCCCGAAGGCGGCGCCGGTGAGCGCCATGTCCACGGTTTCCCGCCAGCCGCCGCCACGGCCCGGTGCGTGCCGCACCAGATAGAGCACCGAATCAGCCAAAATGCACCACCCGGTCGCTCTGTGTCAGGGCGTCCACCCAGTCGCCCAGCCCCACCAGCGTGAAGCCGTCCGCCAGGGTGCCGTTTACGTCGTTCAGACCGGCGCGGCGGGCCTCCTCGCTATCACTGATACCGCGCTTGAGCGCGGCGCCCACGCACACCGAGGCCGGCCAGCCGTGCTCCGCCACCAGCGTCTGCCAGCCACGCTGAGCGTCGCAGGCCACGTCGCCACGACAGGCCAGACGGTTGGCCAGATGGACGCCGTCACCATAGAAGAAGATGCGATACAGCTGATGGGAGGAGCGGGCCACCGCCTGGGCGGTGTGAAGGGCGGTGAGGGCGCCGGGCCGTTGCGGCCCGGCGGTCACGAGAAGACTGACTTTAATCATTCCCGCTGAGGGCGGTAAGAATATGCAGCAGGGACAGGAACAGGTTGTAGATCGACACGAACAGCGTGACCGTGGCCATGATGTAGTTGGTCTCGCCGCCGTGGATGATGGCGCTGGTCTGCCACAAAATCAGCAGGGACGAGAGCAGCACGAAGGCGGCGGACACGGCCAGTGAAAGGGCGGGAATGTTGAAGAACATCGCCGCCAGACCGGCCAGGAAGGCCACCAGAATGCCGACCATGATGAAGTTGGTCAGGAAGCTGAAGTCCTTGCGGGTCACCAGGGCGATGGCCGACATGGCCACGAAGATACTGGCGGTACCGCCCAGAGCCAGGGAGACGATCTCCATGCCGCCATTGATCTGGGCGTACATGTTGATGATCGGCCCGGTGGTGAAACCCAGCCAGCCGGTCAGGCCGAACACGGCGAGAATGCCCCAACTGCTGTTGCGCAGCTTATTGGTGGCGAACAGCAGGCCGAAGTACACGCCCAGAGTCACGAACACATTGACGTAGCCGATGCCCATCGCCATGGCGAACACCGCGGCGCCGGTGGCCACCATCAGGGACAGCCCCAACAGCATATAGGTGTTTTTCAGCACCTGAGCGGCGCGCTCGCCGGTGACCGCCGTGCCCGCGTGCTGACGGTGGGGGGCGGTGTACGGGTTCGGGTGGTTGCTCATACTCGGACTCATTGTTTGAGGGTGTCCCATGGATAATAGGGACACTCGCGCCAAAATCAAGATTTCCCTCTTGAATCACACGGTTATGGCAGTCTTCTTGACCAGAGGCCGTTGACTGGGAAAGCGTCTCAGGTATGATTGGCGCCCATCGGAGAGGTGGCAGAGTGGTCGAATGCAGCGGTCTTGAAAACCGCCGAGGATTTGCGTCCTCCGTGGGTTCGAATCCCACCCTCTCCGCCAGACGCGGACTAAAAGCGCCCCAAGGGGCGCTTTTTTTATGTCCGCGTCTGGCGGAGAGGGTGGTTTCATTCGAACCCACCGGTTCAACGAGCCGGCCACCGGCCGGCGAAGGACGTCGCCAAAGGCGACGGGGCGCAGCCCCGAGCGAAGCGAGTCAATCCCACCCTCTCGGCGCGCGCAAAGCGCGCCCAAGTCTCTCAGCAAACACTAAGTTCCTCGACGTACGCTCCCAGGACCTGCTCACTCGAGTTGTTTCCCAAGTCCTTTCCACCCCAATCCACGACGCAAAACCCCATGGCCGATCCCGCCCCCCTATGCCAGCATGCTGTTCTGATTTTCGAAATCTTATTCCACAAACAAAAAAGGAATCACCATGCTCGGTATCGTAGCTATCCTCACCGCCCAACCCGGCAAGGGCGACGCGCTCGCCGCTGAGATGAGCCGCATCGCCGTGGAAGTCCGCAAGGAAGAAGGCAATCACGGTTACACCGTCCACCAGTCCGTGGACGACGGCGACACCGTGATGATCTATGAGCAGTACAACGACCAGGCGGCGCTGGACGCCCACCGCGAAAACATGAAAGGCCTGGGCGGTGGTTTGAAAGAGCTGCTGGCCGGACGGCCCGACGTGAAGTTGTTCAACGTGGCTGGCTGAAGCGGTCGGCGAACGCCTCCAGCGCGGCGCGCCCCTGAATATCGTCGGCCAGCAGCGGCAGGATGAGGCGGGGTAGCGCGCCCAAGCGTTGGTTGATGTCCCCCATCAGCCGTTGCTCCCGCTCCCGGCGGGCGCGGAAAAAGGCGCCCTCAACCTCGTCCGGCAGCACCCGGTTGATGATCATCCCCGCCACCGGGATTCGGGCCTCGCCGAGGCTGGCCACGGCGCGTTCGGTTTCCAGAATCGGGAGCCGCTCCGGGGTCAGCACGAACACAAAGCCGGTGTCGGTGGCGTCCTGCAGCCGCCGACGCGCCCGGTGAAAGCGTCGCTGGCGTTCCAGCAGCGGCGCGGCCAGCGCCCGGGCCCGCTCGTCCAGCCCTTCCAGTTCCCGGTCCTCCGGTTCGCCCAGCGGGCTCTCCAGGTCACGCCCAGGCGTCAGATGGCCGAGCACCTTGCCCAGCTGTTCGGTGCGCCGGTTCTGTTTAAGCAGCCCCTCGCTCCAGGCGGCCATCAATTCCGGCAGGCTGAGCAGCCGCAGGGTGTGGCCGGTGGGGGCGGTGTCGAAAATGATCAGGTCGAAGTGGTCCTGCTGATCAATGAGGGTAGTGATGCGCTCCAGCAGCGCCGCTTCCTGGGCCCCCGGTGACTGGCGGCTGAGCCGCAGCTGGCGTTCCAGCTCCGGGCGCTGGTCGGCGCCGGCGAACCGGGCCATCTGCGCGCGCACCCGCTCCAGATGGGCGTCCACCTCGCTGTCCGGGTCGATTTCCAGGCCGGTCAGGTTGGTCGCCAGGGTGGTTTCCCGGTCGCCGATCTCGCGGTCGAAGGCGTCCGCCAGGCTGTGCGCCGGGTCGGTGGACACCACTAATACCCGGCGGTCCAGAGCGGCGGCGCGCAGCGCCAGGGCCGACGCCACCGTGGTCTTGCCGACGCCGCCCTTGCCGCCCACCATCAGCAGGCGGCGCTCACGCAGCAGGGTGTCGATGTCCAGAGGCGTATCGATGTTCGGGTCCGGCATGAATCAGCAGCAGCGGAAGTGGTCGAGGGGCGAGTGGGGCATGCCCATGCGTTTGTGCCAGTCGTGGAAGCGGTCCAGCAGCAGTGGCTGCAGCTCCAGCGTGTACCAGGTGGCCGGATTGGGAATACCGAGGGTCTCGGAGAATACCATCAGCATGAACAAATCCTCCTCGTCCCGCCGGGCCCGGGCAATGGCGGCGCGGTAGGGGGCGTTGTAATACGCCGCCCCCAGGTCGCCGGCGCGCCGGTACCAGCGGCGCAGCCGACCGATCAGGCGCACCGCCGGTCGCGGGCCGCTCACGAGGCGCTCTCGTCATTGGCGGCGCCCTTGGCACGGCGCAGCGCGGCCACGCATTCCAGGGTCACCAGCACCGCCGCCACCAGCACCACCAGGTCCAGACCCAGCAGGAACCAGTTTTCTTTCTGGTAAAAGTCGCGCAGCTGCATCAGCAGCGCGGCCAGGGTCATCACCAATAGGAACACCAGCGGGCCCAGGGTGTAGAAGGTGGGCCGGCCGCGACGCACCAGCATCACGGTGATCACCAACAGGGTCAGGCCGGCCAGCAGCTGGTTGGTGGTGCCGAACAGCGGCCAGATCAGCAGCCCGCCGGAGCCGTCCGCGCCGCCGGCGCCGAACGCCAGAATCAGGCAACTGGCCACGGACAGCAGGGTGGCCGGGAATGCCTTGCGCATCCAGCCGATGTTATAGATCTCGCCCCATTCCTGGAAAATATAGCGCTGCAGGCGCAGGCCGGTGTCCATGGTGGTACCGGCGAACAAGGCCGCCATTACCGTGAGCAGCGTGGCGGCCACGGCCGCATCCATGCCGGTGCCGGCGGCGAGGATATAGGCGCCGCCGTCCACGAACGCACTCAGGCTGCCCTGGCCGAAGGCGCTGTAAACCGCCTGCCAATCCGCCAGCGAGGCGAAACCGGCGGTGGCGGCGATGATCGCGGCCAGCGCCAGGGCGCCTTCACCCACGGCGCCGAAATAGCCGACGAAGCGGGCGTCGGTTTCCTTGTTCAGCTGTTTGGAGGTGGTGCCCGAGGCGACCAGGCCGTGGAAGCCGGAAATCGCGCCGCAGGCGATGGTCACGAACAGCAGCGGCAGCATCGAAGGCGTGCCCTCGGGGACGCCGAAGTTGATCATCGGCGCCACCACCGTGGGGCTGGCGATGATCACCGCGCCGTACAGCAGGATCAGGCCGACGAACAATTGCAGGCCGTTAATGTAGTCCCGGGGCTGGAGCAGCACCCACACCGGCAGCAGCGAAGCGATCGCCGCGTAACCGAACAGAATCAGAATCCACAGGGCGTTGGGTGACAGGCCGGCGGTGCTTTCCGGCAGGGTCACCGGCACCGAGGGGCCAATGTAGATCAGCGCGTAGAGCGCCACCACGCCGACCACCGAGACCAGGCCCAGGCCGATCTTGCGGCGGTAGATCAACTGACCGATCACCAGGGCCACCGCGATCGCGCCCCACACCGGCACCACCGCGCCCGGGTTGCTGATCAGCAGCTTGGCGATCACCACCCCGAACACCGCGTTGACCATCAAAAGCACCAGGAAGATGACGATCATGAACACGCTGCGCGCGCGCCCGCCGACCACCTCGCCGGTGAGCGAGCCCACCGACTTGGCCCGGTTGCGCACGCTCGCCCAGATTGCGCCGCTGTCGTGGACGCCGGCGAAGAAGATGGTGCCCAGGACCACCCAGAGAAAGGCCGGCAGCCAGCCCCAGATCACCGCGATGGCGGGCCCGACGATGGGCGCCGCGCCAGCCACCGAGGTGAAGTGGTGGCCCCAGAGCACGAAGCGATTGGTGGGCACGAAGTCGACCCCGTCCTCGAACTCGTGGGCCGGGGTGCGGAAATCCGGATCGAGCTTGTAGATTTTCTCCGCGATAAAGCGGGAGTAGACGAAGTAGCCGGCGGCCATGCCGCCGAGGCCCAGAACCAAAAGCAGAATCGCGCTCATCGGTCTTGTCCTTGTTGTGAAAATGGCCGGATTTCCAGAATTACCCCTCACGCCCCGGCGCGTCAATGCGACGCTGGTCGAATCGTGACGCCGGCCACTAGGCATCCAGGCCCGGGCGCGCTACGCTTGGACGGTTCAAACACATCCACTATCAAGGACGCTAAGTGGGGAGGATAAAATGATAAAAGTACTGGTGGTCGACGACCACGATTTGGTAAGAACCGGCATCACCCGCATGCTCGGTGATCAGGAAGGGATTCGTGTGGTCGGCCAGGCCGACTGTGGGGAAGAAGCGGTACGCCTGGCCCGCGAGCTGAGCCCGGACGTGGTGCTGATGGACATCAAGATGCCGGGCATCGGCGGTCTCGAGGCGACCCGGCGGATGCTGCGCCAGGACGACGGCCTGCGCGTGATCGCCGTGACCGTGTGCGAGGACGAACCCTTCCCGTCGCGCCTGCTGCACGCCGGCGCCGCCGGCTACCTGAGCAAGGGCGCCGACCTGGAAGAGATGGTGCGGGCGATCAAGGTGGTGAGCACCGGGCAGCGCTACATCAGCCCGGAAATCGCCCAGGCGATGGCGCTCCGACCCTTCGTGCCGACCCCGGACGCGCCGCTGGACATGCTCTCCGAGCGCGAACTGCAGATCATGATTCTGATCGTCAACTGCCATAAGGTGCAGGACGTGGCCGATCAGCTGTGCCTGTCGCCGAAGACGGTGAACACCTACCGCTACCGCATTTTCGATAAACTGGGCATCAGCAGTGATGTGGAAATGGCCCTGGTGGCGGTGCGCCACGGCATGGTGGACGCCGACGAAGCCAACCCCGCCTGACGGGCCGGCCGGGGCGAAAAAGATCGGCGCGGGCTTGACAGTATTTCGCCAGTGCCGATCCTATGCAGCCTGTCGTTCGCCGACCCCGGAGTGGCCTTGCCGCAATTCGACGCCAAGCAGTTTCTCGCCCATTGTGCCCGCAAGCCCGGTGTCTACCGGATGCTGGACGGCGATGGCACGGTGCTCTATGTGGGCAAGGCCCGGGATCTGCGTGCCCGGCTGAATTCCTATTTCCAGAAGAACGTCACCGGCGCCAAAACCCGCGCGCTGGTCAGCCGTATCGCCGGGGTGGAGACCACCGTGACCGCCAGCGAGGCGGAGGCGCTGTTGCTCGAGCAGTCGCTGATCAAGTCGCTGCGCCCGCCGTACAATATTCTGCTGCGCGACGATAAGTCCTACCCCTATATCAAGATCACCACTTCGGACGAGTACCCGCGTATTACCTTTCACCGCGGCAAGCGCCGGCCTGGCGCCCGCTATTTCGGGCCCTATCCCAGCGCCGGCAGTGTCCGCGAAACCCTGGCGCTGGTGGAAAAGGTATTCCGGGTGCGCAACTGCCGGGACAGCTTCTTCCGCAACCGCACGCGGCCCTGCCTGCAGTATCAGATTGAGCGCTGCACCGCGCCCTGCGTGGAGTTCGTCAGCCGCGAGGCGTACGCCGAGCAGGTGCGCATGGCGATGGATTTTCTTTCCGGCCGCAGTCGCCAGGTCAGCGACCACCTCACCGAGCAGATGGAGAAAGCCGCCGAGCAGCTGGATTTCGAGCGGGCGGCGGAGTTGCGCGATCAACTCGCCGCCATCCAGGCGGTGCAGCAAAAGCAGAACGTGGAAACCGACCGGGGTGGCGACGTGGACGCGGTGGCCATCGCCGTGCGCCACGGGTTGGCGGTGGTGGAAGTACTGATGGTGCGCCAGGGCAGGGTGCTCGGCCACCGCAGTTTCCGGCCGGATACCCGTGGTGAGGAGGACAGCGATGAAATCCTGGAAGCCTTCCTGGCCCAGTACTATCTCGGCGAGCGCGACGACCAGTCGATTCCCAGGGAAATCGTTTTGCCCGGCGCGCTGCCCGGGCAGGCGGCACTGCAGGAAGCCATGGAAACCCATCTCGGTCGCCGCATCCGGCTGGCGGCCCGGGTGCGCGGCCAGCGCCAGGCCTGGCTGAACATGGCGCGCACTAATGCGGAGCAGTCGCTGCATACGGATCTGGCCGCCCGCGAGCACCTCGAACAGCGCTTCCATGCGCTGGAGACGCTGCTCGAAGCGGACTCCCCGATTCGGCGCATTGAGTGTTTCGATATCAGCCACACCCAGGGCGAGCGGGCGGTGGCGTCCTGCGTGGTGTTCGACCAGCAGGGCGCGCGCAAGGCGGACTACCGCCGCTTTAATGTCAGCCCGGAGCACGGCGGTGATGACTACGAAGCCCTGGAAGAGGCAGTGCGGCGTCGCTACCAGCGGGTGGTCAAGGAAGAAGCGAAGCTGCCGGACCTGTTGCTCATTGATGGTGGCAAAGGGCAGATGCAGCGCAGTTTCGAGGTGATCCAGAGCCTGCACTTGGACAATCAGGTGCTGGTGATGGGCATCGGCAAGGGGCCGAGCCGGCGTCCGGGGCTGGAAGTGTTGTACCTGCCGGACGGCCGCGAGCTGGTGCCCGGCGGCGCCCACGCCGCGCTGCATCTGCTGCAGCAAGTGCGCGACGAGGCGCATCGCTTCGCGATCACCGGCCACCGCGCCCGGCGCGGCAAGGCCCGGCGCTCCGGCCTGGAGGACATTCCCGGCGTCGGGCCGAAGCGGCGCAAGGCGCTGCTGAATCATTTCGGCGGTTTGAAGCAGTTGCGCAATGCGTCCCGGGAAGAACTGGCCCGGGTGGAAGGCATTAACGCCCAGACCGCGGAAACGCTGTACAACTGGTTTCACGAATAACAGGCGGCGATTCCGCCGAGCGGCCGTTTCAACAATGAGGCCGGCGCCGCTTTCCGTTATACTCGCGTTTTCCGCCGACGGCATAGAAGTTGTCCATGTCCAAGCACGCTCCCATTCTCAATCTGCCCAACATTCTCACGCTGATCCGGGTAGCCACCATCCCGGTGCTGGTGGCGGTGTTCTACCTGCCTTTCGGGTGGAGCGACCTGCTTGCCGCGGCACTGTTCCTGGCCGCCGGCCTGACCGACTGGCTGGACGGCTACCTGGCCCGGCGTCTCGGGCAGACCAGTCCGTTCGGCGCCTTCCTGGACCCGGTGGCGGACAAGCTGATCGTCGCGGTGGCCCTGGTGATGCTGGTGCAGACCCACGCCAGCGTCTGGTTCGCGGTGCCGGCGATGGTGATCGTGTCCCGGGAGATCACCGTGTCGGCGCTGCGCGAATGGATGGCGGAACTGGGCGAGCGAGCCAAGGTGGCGGTCAGTTCGATCGGTAAAATCAAAACGGTCACGCAGATGGTGGCGATCACCTTGCTACTGGCGCTCAAGCCGGAGCACAGCGCGGACAACCTCACCATTGTCATGACGCCGGGGCTGTGGCTGGCTTACGGCTGTTTGTACCTGGCCACCGCGCTGACGCTGTGGTCCATGTTCTCCTATCTGCGCGCGGCGATACCGCAATTCACCAACCCGGGCGGCGGTCGCAAAAACCGCTGAACCGGGCGGCCCGAGGTCCCGGCGCGACTGCGCAAAGTTTGTCCAAGATATTGAATCGGCAGCAAAAACAGTCTTGACAGAGACCGGTGCTCGGGTAGAATGCGGCTTCGCGTTCGGGGCAACCCGGCGCCGGAAAAAAGCGGGAATAGCTCAGCTGGTAGAGCACAACCTTGCCAAGGTTGGGGTCGCGAGTTCGAATCTCGTTTCCCGCTCCAAGTTTCAATGTGAATCTCGACGTTGGGGGTTGGGGTCGCGAGCTGGAACGCCAGCCCACTGGGGTGCCAGCCAGACGAATCTCGTTTCCCGCTCCAGATTTCCAACCTCGGCCCGAGCCGGGGTTTTTTGTTCGTACAGGTTTAACGGCGCGGTGGCAGAGTGGTTATGCAGCGGACTGCAACTCCGTATACGCCGGTTCGATTCCGACCCGCGCCTCCATTCCCAGGCCTGCATCAGTTGTGTAAAGTTCCGCATGACCCGCGGGTATGGTGAAATTGGTAGACACAAGAGACTTAAAATCTCTCGGCCTTATGGCTGTGCCGGTTCGAGTCCGGCTACCCGCACCAGCTTCTCCCTGCAGTTCCTTCCTTCCGCCTTTTATTGCCGCCTTGAATCGCTTTCTGGTACTTTAATGCTTTAGTCTTAATTCCTGCGGGAAAGTACGAATACCGAGGCCATAGCATAACGCCATAACAAACCTCGGATTCAGGGGGAAACGGTTAATGACTGGGTTTCAGCATCTGTCCGTGCGGCTGAAGATTTTGTCCGTGGCGGGTTTGGGGATCTTCCTGTTCCTCGCTTATTTTTTGTACAGCTACTACATCGCGGAAACCAATATTGATCATCTGCGCCAGGTGGAAAGCCACGACTTTCCGGTGCTGGAGCTGGTCAATGCCAACAATGTGGAATTTCTGGCGATCAGCGACGCCTACGGCGACGCCATCACCCAGGTGGACGCCGGTCTGCTCGACGAGGCCCGGGAGCGCTCCGACCGCTTCCTGGAACGTCTCGGCGATATTGAGCGCCTCGACCCCACGCTGAGCGCGCCGGTGGACGACCTGCGCTCCGCGTTCATCACCTACATCACGGTCGCCAACGACACCGCCAGCCGGCTGGTGGCGGACCCCGGCGCCCGGGTCAGCAGCTACGAAGCGCTGACCGAGATGCAGCAGCTGGAAGAGCAGTACACCGACGAACACAACGCCTTTGAACAACAGCGTTATCAGAGCTTCCGCGACAACCTCAAGGCCAGCAGCGAAGACAACAAAAGCACTCAACTGATCGGCCTGGCCCTGGGCAGTGTGGCGTTCACGCTGCTCGGCTTGATCGCCCTGCGCGTCACCCGGTCCATTACCCGCCCCCTGGAAGACGCCATGGGCGCCGCGGACAGCATCGCCAGCGGCAACTGGGACACCGAGATTCGCAGCGACAGCCGCGACGAGACCGGCCACCTGATCCGCGCCATCCGCAAGATGCGCGATACCCTCAAGGCACGCACCGACGAAGACCGCCGCCAGGAGCAGCTGAAAAACCAGCTCTCCGAGCTCAATACCCTGATGCGCGGCGACCTGAGCATCGAACAGCTGGGCAGTAATCTTCTTGCCTATGTGGTGCCCGTGCTGGACGCCCAGGTGGGCGCTTTCTATACCTTCGACACCGAAAGCGAAACGCTGCGCCTGTCCAGCGCCTACGCCATGCAACGGCGCAAGCAGCTGGCCAACGAATTCCGCCTGGGCGAATCCCTGGTCGGGCAAAGCGCGCTGGAAAAGAAAACCATTATTCTCGAGCAGGTGCCGGAAGAGTACATGCTGGTGGGCTCCGGCACCGGCAATGCCGCGCCGCGTAACGTCATGGTGCTGCCGATCGTCCATGACGACGAACTCAAAGGGGTGTTGGAAGTGGGCGCCTTTCAGTCCTTTTCCGATTCCGATACCACCTTCCTGGAGCAGGGCACGGCCCTGATCGGGGTGGCCCTGCACAGTGCCCAGAACCGGCTGCGGCTCGCCGGCATGCTGGAACAGACCCAGCAGCAGGCGCGGGCGCTGGAAGCTCAGAAAGAGGAAATGGCCCAGGTCAATCAGGACCTGGAAGAACAGGCCATGGAACTGTCCGCTTCGGAGTCGCGCCTTCAGCAGCAACAGGAAGAGCTGAAAGCGATCAACGAAGAGCTCGAGTCGCAGACCCAGGCCCTGCGCGCCTCGGAAGAGTCCCTGCAGGCGCAGCAGGAAGAGCTGCGCGTCACCAACGAGGAACTGGAAGCCCAGGCCAAGGTGCTCGGCGAGCAGAAATCGGAGATGGGGCAGAAGAACAAGGAACTGGAGTTACTGCACCAGGAGCTGGAGGACAAGATCAAGGAGCTGGAGCTGTCTTCGAAGTACAAGTCCGAGTTCCTGTCCACCATGTCCCACGAGCTGCGCACGCCACTGAATTCGATCCTGATTCTGTCCAATGCCCTGGGGCAGAACAAGAAAGGCAACCTGGACGACAAGCAGGTGGAACATGCCCAGGTGATCCACTCCGCCGGCGCCGACCTGCTCTCGCTGATCAACGATATTCTCGACATTTCCAAGATCGAGGAAGGCAAGATGGACGTGATGGTGGACGCCATCGCGCCCTCGGAGTTGTGCGATCACTTCCAGCGCCACTTCAGCCATATCGCCGAGAACCGCAACGTGGCCTTCCAGGTGGCCCGGGGCGAGGGGCTGCCCGGCAGTTTCTATACCGACCGTCAGCGGCTCGAACAGATTCTGAAAAACCTGCTTTCCAACGCCCTCAAGTTCACCGACGACGGCTCCGTGACCTTGAGCATCGAACGCCCTGGCGAGGACGAGCGTATTCCCGGCCGTCTGGACCGTGCCAGCACGATTAAATTCGCGGTCACCGACACCGGCGTGGGCATTCCCGAGGACAAGCAGAAACTGATCTTCGAGGCCTTCCAGCAGGCCGATGGCACCACCAGCCGTAAATACGGCGGTACCGGCCTGGGGCTCACCATCTCAAGGGAGCTGGCGCGCCTGCTGGGTGGCGAAATCAGCCTGTACAGCGACGGCCCCGGCACCGGCGCCACCTTCATGCTCTATCTGCCCGAAGGTCATGCCGGGCAGGGCGAGCAGGCGGAGGACGGGGCGCAGCCGGCGTCGGCGGAACCGGTGGATATCGGCGCCAACGCCGAAGCGCACACCGCCGCCAATCTGCCGCTGGAAGAGCAGGGCGATGACGGCTATGTGGTCCGCGAAAAGACCGTGCTGGTGGTGGAGGACGACGGCGAGTTCGCCAACGTGCTGGTGGACCTGGCCGCGGATTACGGCCTGGAAAGCCACATCTGCCATGACGGCGAGAGCGGCCTGGAGTACGCGCGCCGCCACCGCCCCAGCGCTATTATTCTCGACATCGGGCTGCCCGGCATCGACGGCTGGGAGGTCATGGAGAAACTCAAGGCCGACGCCCGCACCCAGGATATCCCGGTGCATTTTCTGTCCGGCAAGGATGAGCGCAAGAAAGCGCTCGACCTGGGCGCCATCGATTTTCTCGCCAAGCCGGTCAGCCAGGAACAGATGCTCAGCGCCTTCGCCAAGATCGAAACCGCCATCGAAACCAATGTGCGGCGCCTGCTGGTGGTGGAGGACAGCGCCATCCAGCACGAAAGCATCCGTGAGCTGTTCGATCAGAAGGGCGTCCAGATCACCGCCGTGACCAGCGGCGAGGCCGCTTTGAAAGCGCTCGGCGACACTGTCTACGACTGCATGATCCTGGATCTGACGCTGCCGGATATGAGCGGCTTCGAGCTGCTGGAGCGCCTGCACGGCAATGACGACTACAAGGCGGTGCCGGTGGTGATCTACACCGGCAAGGATCTCACCCGCGATGAGGAAGCGCGGCTGCGCAAGTACGCCGACCGCATCATTCTCAAGACCGAACGCTCCCATGAGCGGCTGCTCAATGAGGCGTCCCTGTTCCTGCATTGGTTGGAATCCACCTTGCCCGCCCACCGGCGCGGCAACCCCGAACTGATCGAGCACCGCGACGATATCTTCGAGGGCAAGAAGCTGCTGCTGGTGGACGACGACATGCGCAACATCTATGCGTTGTCCGCTCAGCTGGAAGAGCTGGGTTTCGACATCCACCTCGCCAACAATGGCCGCGAAGCTCTGGAGGCGCTGGACGAAAGCCCGGACTTCGATATCGTCCTGATGGACATCATGATGCCGGAGATGGACGGTTACGAGGCGATGACCCACATTCGCGGCCAGCCCCGTTTCGCCACGCTGCCGGTGCTGGCACTCACCGCCAAGGCGATGAAGGACGACCGCGCCAAGTGCCTGGACGCCGGCGCCAACGATTACTGCTCCAAACCCATCGACATGAGCAAGCTGACCTCGCTGATGCGGGTCTGGCTGCATAAATAGGAGTGCCCGCAGTGGAACCGCAGCCGGCGATCAGCGATGAACAGGTGCAAGTAGAGGATATTGAAATCCGTCTGCTGCTGGAGGCGATTTACCAGCTCTACGGCTACGACTTCCGCTCCTACAGCCCGGCGTCCATGCGCCGGCGCATCATGCACCGGCTCACCATGTCCGGCTTTTCCACGGTTCTGGAAATGACCGACCGGGTGCTGCGCGACCGCCAGTTCTTCGTCGTCTTGCTTAACGACCTCACCGTCAACGTCACCGAGATGTTCCGTGACCCGGAATTCTACAAGGCGTTTCGCGAGGAAGTGGTGCCGGTGCTGAAGACCTTCCCGTTCATCAAGATCTGGCACGCGGGCTGTTCCACCGGCGAAGAAATTTACTCCATGGCCATTCTTCTCGAGGAAGAGGGTCTCTATGAACGCGCCATGCTGTACGCCACGGACATCGACAAGAACGTCCTGGCGGCGGCCAAGAAAGGCATCTATCCAATCCATGCGTTCAAGCAGTACACGGACAATTACCGGCGTGCCGGCGGCCGTCAGTCACTCAGTGACTACGCCACCGCCCGCTACGACAGTGTGATCATGGAGCAGCGCCTGAAACGCAATATCGTATTCGCCGATCACGACCTGGCCACCGACCAGGTGTTCGGCGAAATGCATGTGATACTCTGCCGCAACGTTCTGATCTACTTTGACCGGCCCCTGCAGCAGCGGGTGTTCAAGCTGTTCGGTGAAAGCCTGGATATGGGCGGCTTTCTGTGCCTGGGCACCAAGGAAAGTCTGCGTTTCAGCGGCAATGAAGAGTCGTTCGACGTGGTCAATCGACCGCTGCGGATTTTCCGGAAAAGACAAATGCGTCCCAACGCATAACAGACACGCTTAATCGAGAATAATGATGATCGAGCAGAAACTGCTGTTGGTTGATGATCAACCCGCCAACCTGGTCTCCCTGGAAGCCATTCTGGAGGATGAGGGGCGCACGCTGTTGAAGGCCGAATCCGGCCAGGAGGCGCTCAAAATTCTGCTCAAGGAAGACGTCTCCCTGGTGCTTCTGGATGTGCAGATGCCCGGTATGGACGGCTTTGAAGTGGCGGAATTGATGCGTCAGCGCAAGGATACCCAGACCATCCCTATTATCTTCGTCACCGCGATCAGCAAAGAGAAGAAATACGTGTTCAAGGGCTATCAGGCGGGCGCGGTGGACTATCTGTTCAAACCCCTGGACCCGCTGATTCTCAAGAGCAAGGTGAATTTTTTCCTGGAACTGGACCGGCAGCGCCGCGAGCTGCAGGTGAAGCTCAAGGAGGCCCAGGCGCACCGCGCCGCCTACGAGGCGGAGAAGCGCAATCGCGGCCAGGGGGAGTAAGTGCCCGGCGCGGCGCCGGTTAAAGCGGTCGTTATGGGGGCGTCCTGGGGTGGCTTGAACGCCTATTCCTCGGTGCTCGCCAGCTTGCCTGAAGGCTTCCCCGCGGCCATCATGTTGGTCCAGCACCAGAACGCCAGCACCGAGAACAGGCTGGCCTGGTTGCTGGCCCGCTACAGCCGGCTGCCGGTGGTGGCACCGGAAGACAAAGAGCGTATCCGGCCCGGGCACGTCTATGTGGCGCCACCGGGCTACCATATGCTGGTGGACGTGGACGAAACCATTGCGCTGTCGATGTACCGGGCGGTGCATTTCTCCCGGCCGTCGATTGACGAATTGTTTTTCTCGGCGGGCCACGTGTACGGCAAAGGTGTGATCGGGGTGATCCTCACCGGCGCCAACGAAGACGGCTCCGAGGGGCTGGACTACATACGCCGCCGTGGCGGGCTGACCCTGGCTCAGTCGCCGCAGAGCAGCGAGGCGCCGGCCATGCCGGAAGCCGCAATAACAAAGGGATCGGTGCGGGAAGTACTGGATCTGGAACGCATCGGCCCGTATCTGGCGGAATTCTTGATTGGGTTGCGAGATGAAAAAACAGAACATCCTGGTCGTCGATGATCACCGGGAGAACCTGATCGCCATGGAGGCGTTGCTGGAGGCCGAGGACCGCAACCTGGTCATGGCCGGCTCCGGCAACGAGGCCCTGGCGTTGGCGCTCAAGCACGATTTCGCGCTGGTCCTGCTGGACGTACAGATGCCGGAGATGGACGGCTTCGAGGTGGCGCAATTGATGCGCCAGAACCGCAAGACCCGGCATATCCCGATTATCTTCGTCACCGCCATCTCCAAGGAACAGAAGTACGTGTTCGAGGGCTACCGGCACGGCGCGGTGGACTATTTGTTCAAGCCCGTCGATGAACAGATTCTCGATGCCAAGGTCAATGTGTTTATGGAGCTGGACCGCCAGCGGCGTAAGCTGCAACAGGCGGTGGTGCAGATGAAGCGCCTCAAGGACGAGAATGAGCGCCTCCTGCACGCGATCGGCGAATCGGTGGTGGGCGCCGACGCCGACGGCCAGGTGACCTTTTGCAACGAGTCCGCCTGTGCTCTGCTGAACGTGGAACGGGATACGTTGCTGGGCACGCCGGTGACGCCGTTGCTGTTCGGCCAGGGTGAGTGGTGGGATTCGCCGGTTCTGGCCCGCTGCGCCGAGGGGCGGCACTGGGAAGACGACCTGGACGTCCACCCGTGGGGCGACGCCGAGCCGGTGCCGCTGCGGGTGCACGCCAACCCGGTGCTGCGCGAGAGCGGCGAGTTCACCGGGGTGGTGTTGATGCTCCGGCCGCGCGACCCGGACACCGGGGATGACCGCCGCGAACGCCGCCGTCACCCGCGCAAGCGTATGTTTCATGAACTGGTGGTGTTCGACCGCAGCACCGGTGGTAACGTGGGCCGGCTGACCAATTTAAGCGTCGGCGGTTTCAAGCTGTCACTGCGGCGGGACGTGGCGCCCAGCGAGCAGCTTCAACTGGGGATGGTGCTTCCGGATCAGATCGGCGGCGTCAACACGATGAGCTTCAACGCCAGGGTGGTGTGGAGCGAGGCACTGGACGAGCCGGGGGAATACCACGCCGGTTTTCAGTTCCTGGATCTTTCCGACAGCAACGGGGAGATCGTGGAAATACTTATGGAAAGGTATTGATGTATGAGTGAAGCAGTCATGGAGCAGTCCGAGCTGCCGGAAGTGGGCGACGGCCCGCTGCTGTTGCCCTACGGCTACGCCCGCCGGTTCGGTGTGCTGCTGCGGGAAAAGGACGGCCGGCGGGAACTGTGCTGCCGCGATGATGTGTCGCTGTCGGCGGTGGCCGAGGTGCAGCGCTGGCTGGGCGGGCTGCCCCCCATCGTGCGGCTCGATGACGGCGGCTTCAGTGCCGCCATGGCGATCACCTATGAGCAGCAGCGCGGCGCCGCCGCCGAGGCCGCCGACAACCTGGAGGGCCTGGACCTGGCCAGCCTGGCGGACTCCCTGCCGGAGACCTCGGACCTGCTGGAGCAGGAAGACGACGCGCCCATCATCCGGCTGATCAATGCCCTGTTCCAGGAGGCGATCCGCGAGGACGCCTCGGACATTCACATCGAAACCTTCGAGCGCCGCCTGGTGGTACGCATGCGCGTGGACGGCGTGCTGCGCGAAGTGCTCACCCCCAAGCGCGAGCTGGCGCCGCTGCTGGTATCCCGTATTAAGGTAATGGCGCGTCTCGATATCGCCGAGAAGCGGGTCCCCCAGGACGGCCGCATCTCCCTGCGCCTGGGCGGCCGGGACGTGGACGTACGGGTCTCCACCATGCCCTCCAGCAACGGCGAGCGGGTGGTGCTGCGTCTGCTCGACAAGCAGGCCGGCCGGTTGCAGGTTTCGCACCTGGGCATGGGCGACGTCTGCGACCAGCACATGCGCGAGCTGATCCATAAGCCGCACGGCATCATCCTGGTTACCGGCCCCACCGGTTCCGGTAAAACCACTACGCTGTACGCCTCGCTCACCGAGCTGAATGACAGCACCCGCAACATCCTCACCGTGGAAGACCCGATCGAGTACCAGCTGGAAGGGATCGGTCAGACCCAGGTGAACACCAAGGTGGACATGACCTTCGCCCGCGGCCTGCGCGCCATTCTCCGCCAGGACCCGGACGTGGTGATGGTGGGCGAGATCCGCGACCTGGAAACCGCCGAGATCGCGGTGCAGGCGTCGCTCACCGGTCACCTGGTATTGTCCACCCTGCACACCAACACCGCGGTGGGCGCGGTGACCCGGCTGCAGGACATGGGCATCGAATCGTTCCTGTTGTCCAGCTCGCTGCTGGGGGCCCTGGCGCAACGTCTGGTGCGCGTGCTGTGCCCGGACTGCAAGCGCCCCTACCGGCCCACCGACAGCGAGCGGCGCATGCTCGGGCTGGCCCCGGACCAGGACGTGACGCTGTACCACCCGGAAGGCTGCGAGGCCTGCAACAACCAGGGTTACCGGGGTCGTACCGGCATCTACGAACTGGTCATCATCGACGATGCCATGCGCGAGCTGATCCACGAGCGCGCCGGCGAGCTGGAGATCACGCGGCACGCCCGTAAGCTGACCCCCAGCATTCGCGAGGACGGCTGGCGCAAGGTGCTGGCCGGCGACACCAGCATCGAAGAAGTACTGCGCGTCACCAAGGAAGACTGATGCCCGCTTTTGAATTCCGCTCCCTGGACCACCGGGGCAAAGTAAAACGTGGCACCCTGGAGGCGGACAGCGCCCGCCATGTGCGCCAGCAGCTGCGCGGCAAGGGCTGGGTGCCGCTGGAAGTGTCCGAAGCCAAGGACCACCAGTCCGGCGGCGGCCTGTCCGCGCGCCTGTCCGGCACCGGCAAACTCAAGGGCGGCGAGCAGGCGCTGATTACCCGCCAGATGGCGACGCTGCTGAAATCCGGCCTGCCGGTGGAGCAGGCCCTGGGCGCGGTGGCCAAGCAGGCCGGCAACCCGCGTGTGGAAAAGATCGTCATGGCGGTGCGCGGCAAGGTGCTGGAAGGGTTCAGCCTGGCGCGGGCGCTGGCCGAATACCCGCGCGCCTTCCCGGAAATGTACCGCGCCACCGTGGCGGCCGGCGAGCAGAGCGGCCACCTGGAGCAGGTGCTGGAGCAGCTCGCCGACTACCTGGAAACCCGTGACGACACCGGCCGGTCCGTCAGCCAGGCGCTGATCTATCCCGCCTTCATCATGACGTTCTCGGTTCTGATCATCGGCTTCCTGATGGCGTTCGTGGTGCCCAAGATGGTGGCCGTGTTCGACAACCGCGAGCAGGCCATGCCCTTTATCACCGTGGCGGTGATCGCGCTCAGCGACTTCGTGCGCGCCTGGGGCTGGTTGCTGGCGCTGGTGGTGGTGGGCGCCGTGGTGGCGTTTTCCCGCGCCATGCGCGAACCGGCGTTCCGGATGCGGGTCCACCGCCGTCTGGCCGCGCTGCCGCTGATCGGCACCATGATGCGGGCCTCCGACAGCGCCCGCCTGGCCAGCACCCTGGGCATCCTGGGGCGCTCCGGCGTGCCCCTGGTGGACGCCCTGTTCATTGCCGCCCAGGTGGTCGGCAACCTGGCCATCCGCGAGGCGGTGGTGACCGCCGCCGCCCGGGTGCGCGAGGGCGGCAGCCTGAGCCGGGCCCTGGAAACCAGCGGCTACTTTCCGCCCATGCTGGTGCAGATGATCGCCAGCGGCGAAACCAGCGGCGAGCTGGACAACATGCTCAGCCGGGCCGCCGATTACCAGGAACGCGAGCTCACCAGCACGGTCCAAACCATGGTGGGGTTGCTGGGCCCGCTGATGCTGTTGACCATGGCCGGGTTCGTGATTCTCATCGTTCTGGCGGTGATGCTGCCGATCATGCAGATGAACAATTTCATGGCCGGCTGACCGCTGGCAACAAAAACAAGCGCAATCCCCAAAAACAAGGAAGTGACTTCCAGACAACACGAAAAGGTGTCTCATGAAAAAGATTCAACGCACCCAGAGCGGTTTCACGCTGCTGGAAATCATGGTGGTAGTGGCCATTATCGGTCTGCTCGCCGCGATGATCGTGCCCAATGTGATCGGGCAGGGGGAACAGGCCAAGGTGGATATCGCCAAGACCAATATGTCGCGGGTGGTCCAGCAGCTTGATATGTACAAGTTCAATAACGGCACTTACCCGTCCACCGAGGAAGGCATTAATGCCCTTGTGGAGCGTTCCGCGTCGGCACGCAAGTGGCCCGAGGGCGGTTACCTGCCGAGCGTGCCGGAAGACCCCTGGGGTAATGAGTACGTGTACATCAGCCCCGGCGTGGACGGCCCCTTCGATCTCTATTCGCTGGGCGCCGACGGCGCTGAAGGCGGCGAGGGCACCGACGCGGACATCAGCTGGCGCGATCGCGACAACTGATGTGGCGGGCCGGGCCTGACGCCAAGCCGCGCGGTCACCACCAAAGTGGCTTCACTCTGCTGGAAATCCTGGTGGTGGTGGGGCTGGTGGCGATGCTGTCCCTGGCGGTGCTGGTGGTGCCGGTGTGGGTCGACGACCAGCGCCAGCTGGACAGCGAGAGCGCCAGCCTCGCCGACACCCTGACCATGCTCAACGAGCAGAGTCTGTTCTCCGGGCGCCTGATGGCGTTACGGGTCACCGAGCAGGGCTGGACGCCGTTGACCTACGACGTCGGCGAACGGGCCTTCGTGCCTGCCCAGGGCAACGGCCTGCAGGCCAACCGGCTGCCGGAGAGCCTGGAACTGACCTGGCAGTACGACGACCTGCCCGACGATAATCAGGAAGAGCGGGTCTCCCTGCAGGACGCGGCCAAGCAACTGGTCAGCGACGATCCGTTCGGCGGTGACGACCAGGGCCTGCTCAGCGACGACCGTGACCCGCGAGCGGGCGAACGGAGCGACCAGGAAGAAGAGGAAGAGGAGGACCCGCTGCCGCAGGTGTTCTTCTTCCCCAGTGGCGAGACCACGCCGATCACCTTCACGGTGCGCTCCCGGCAGGACCTGGACCTGGAGACGCGCCGCCAGATGAGCGCCCTCGGCAAGGTGCGAGACCCGGACCGGGACGAAGAAGAAGAGGCGCTGACCGCGCCGGATGAAAAGCCGGACGACAGCCTGATCGACGACGATTTTCTGGAGGATTGACCATGACCTCGCGCGGCCGTCAAAACAGCCAGGCGGGCTTCACGTTGGTGGAGGTGGTGCTCGCGGTGGCGGTGCTGGCGCTGGCCATGGTCACCCTGGGCCAGACGCTGGGCGCCAGCGCCGTGGCCTACCGCAATATCGACGACACCCGCCAGGCCTACCTGGTGGCCGCCGACAAGCTGGTGGAGATGCAGGTTTACCAGCAATGGCCCAATACCGGCACCAATGACGACCAGGTGACGCGGGGCGACCGGGAATGGTGGGTGCGCACCACCATCAGCGCCGGGCCCTACCCGGACACCCGCCGGGTCGATATCGAAGTTGGTGAAATGCGCGACGACGAGCAGGGCGGTCTGGTCTACGAGCTGGCCAGCCTGATCGGCAAGCCCGCCCAGGAAGGGCAATCCTTCACCGGCGGCCAGCAGGGCGGTGGCGGTGACGCCGGTGGCGGCCAGGACCTGACGGGGGGCTGATGCGCGATTCCAGAGCACGGCAGCCGGGTTTCACCCTGCTGGAAATGCTGATCACCATCGCCATCTTCGCGCTGATGTACGTGGTGGCGGTGGAGTTTCTCAGCAGCGCCATGAACAACCGGGACACCCTCAGCGAGGGCGCCGCGGAACTGGAAGACGCCCAGCGCGCGGTGACCTACCTGACCCTGGATTTCGAGCAGATGATCGCGCGCCCGGTACGCGACCCCTACGGCGACCCGCAACCGGCCCTGATCGGCAACGACAACTACGTGGAATTCACCCGCCTGGGCTGGGCCAATCCTTTTGCGTTGCGCCGCCGCAGCGAAATGCAGCGCGTGGTGTACGCCTTCGAGGACGAAAAGCTGTACCGGCGTTACTGGCCGGTGCTGGACACCAACGTGGCCACCGAATTCCAGGAAGACGTGCTGCTCGACGGCGTCGTCGACTTCAAGGTGCGTTATCTCGACCAGGCGCAAACCGGTGAGGTGGGCTGGCTGGAATTCTGGCCCGAGCCGGCCCTCGCCAACACGCCGGTGTGGCAGCAGCGGCTGCCGAAAAGCGTGGAAATCGACATCGAAATGGAAAACGGCCAGCGCCTGCACCGTTATTTCCGCACCGTGGTGAACCCATGGGCGTCCTGATGGTACACCCGCGCAGCGGCGGGCGGCGCCGGCAGCAGGGCATGGCGCTGATCATCGTGCTGATGCTGTTCGCGATCCTGGCGGCGGTAACCACCGAGGTGATGTTCCGTCAGGACCGCTTCCGGGTACGCACCGAGAACCTGCTCGAGTGGGACAAACGTTACCAGTACGCCATGGCCGCCGAAGTGGTGGCGGTGCAGGGCCTGATCGACGACCTCGACGAAGACCGCCGCACCAGCCAGCAACTGGACGAATGCATTGAAGAGCAGTGGGCCGTGCAGTTGACGCCCACGCCCTACGAAGACGCCATCCTCAGCGCCAGCGTTCAGGACCTGCAGGGGCGCTTTAACCTGAACTGGCTGGTGGAAGCCAACGGCGCCGGCTTCACTCGCGACGACCAGGCCCGGGACATGCTGCAGCGGCTGCTGCAGCAGACCCTGCCGGACCCGGCCAAGGCGAGCATCCTCGCCAACGAGATGACCGACTGGATCGACAGCAACAATATCGTCGACGCCGTGGAAGGCGCCGAGGACGCGGAATACCGTCTCAGCCGCACGCCCAATATGCCGGTGGCCCACGAAACGGAACTGCGCGCCCTGCGCAGCTTCACGGTGCAGGATCTGTTTCCGGACCCGGCCGTCTGGGGGCTGTTCACCGCCTTGCCCACGGACACCACGCTGAACGTGAACACCGCCCCGTTGCCGGTGCTGGACGCCGTGCTCGGGTCGCTGGCGGGCTCCGGAGCCGCCGAGGCGGTGGTGTCACTGCGTCAGGAAGAGCCCATCGAGGACATCGGCACGCTGATGCAGCAGGAGCCGTTCAACAGCCTGGAAGCCGATGAAAAGCAGGCCCTGAGCGACCGGCTGGGTGTGGCCAGCGAGTACTTTCAAGTGATGGTGGACGTGGAAGTGGCCGGCAATCTCAGCCGTCTGGTCAGCCGGGTGCGGCGCTCCGCCGGCGGTGGCGCGGATGGCACGCGGGTGTACAGTCGCCAGGTGAAGCCGCTACTGTCGCCGCTCGAACCCGCCTGCAATCCCTTTTACAATGCGGGCGATGACAACAACAATGTGATAGACAGTATTCCAGGGACGTAAAGGATTCTTATTGTGGCCGATTCAGCATTGATCTATCTGGCCCCGGGGGCATTTCAGGAGGCACTGGCCGATGCCAGGGTGCTGTTCCAGGAAAGCCGCGCGGACAGCCCGCGCCAGGGCAGCCTCGGCGAGGCGCTGGAAGCGCTCTCCGGGCGGGCGGTGAACCTGGTGGTGACCAGCGCCGAGGCGCTGCTCACCAGCGTGACCCTGTCACGCAAGCAGGCCCGCCATCTGCAGCGGGTGCTGCCGTACCTGCTTGAAGAGCAATTGCTGGAAGCGCCGGAGTACCTCTGGTTCGCCTCCGGCAAGGCGGAGCACGGGCGCTATCCGGTGGCGGTGATCAATCGCCCCAACCTGGAAGCGCTGATCCAGCTGTGCCGTGAACACCGGGTGCGTCCGCAGAGCCTGAAAGCGGACGCCGACCTGCTGGCCGCGCAGACGCCGGTACTGATCACGGTGGCGGAGTGGGGCACCCTGATTCTCGAGCGGGATCAGGCGCTGGTGGCCGACGAAGCCCAGCGGGAAGCGGTGCTCGCCTTGCACGGCGACGACGATCTGCACTTCACCCGCCTGGAAGACCCGGCCACGCTGTGCGATCAACTGCAGTCCGCGCTGGCCGCCGATCACGGCGTGGAGGTGCTGCAGGGCGCCTTCTCGCAACGGCAGAATCAGGCCAGCGGCCCGTCGCCCTGGCAACCCTGGAAACCGGTCATGGGCCTGGCCGCGGCGGTGTTTTTCATTGCCCTGGCGGCGGTCTGGGCCCAGCAGTGGCGGTACCAGAAAGCGGCCGACGAGACCTTCGCCCAGGCCGCCGAGTTGTACCAGTCCCTGTTCCCCGGCGACCGTGCCACCTCCGGCTTGCGGCGCCAGTTCCAGGCACGCCTGGCGCGCCTGGGCGGCGACGGGGACGCCGGCGGCGGGACCCTGTTCCGCGTTCTGCCGGCGGTGGCGTCGACGCTGTCGGAAAGTGAAGTGGAGCCCAAGCGTCTGCAGTTCGACCAGCGCGACGGCAGTCTGCTGCTGGATCTGGGCGCCAAGGAATACAACCAGGTGGAAAAACTGCAGGGCGCCCTGAATGAGAAAGGCGTACGCGCCACGATTGCCAACTACCGGAACGGCGCCACCGGCGTCACCGCCCGGGTGAAAGTGGAGCAGGCGGGATGAACAAGAATCTGCAACAGGCACGGGAAAAGCTGGACGCCAGGCTGGCGCCGGCCCGCGCCTGGTACGAGCAACGCGAACCCCGGGAACAACGCATTCTGCAGGTGCTGGCACTGCTGGTGGCGGCGGCACTGGTGTACTGGCTGATCTGGCAACCGGCCTGGGACGCCCGCGACGCGGCCCGCCAGCGCTATCTGGCCAACCAGGAAACCCTGGCCTGGATTGAAAGCAACGCGGATGCGGTGCGCGCGGCGCGCGGTGGCGGCAGCAACGCCGGCGCCGACCTGGGCTCCAACTGGACCAGTAATATCAGCCGCTCGGTGCAGTCCTACGGGCTGACCCTGCGCGGCTTCACGCCGGACGGCAACCGCTCGGTGCGTATCCAGATGGAAAACCAGCCGGCCAGCGAGATGCTGCTTTGGCTGCAGGCCATGGAAGAGAAGGGCCTGACCCTGGCGACCATGGAAATGAGCGCCGGCGACAAACCGGGCACCGCCTCCCTGCGTGCCACCCTGGCGCGCTGATCCGTGGCGGAAAAAGCCACCCGAAAAGCCGCGCACCGGCCCGCCGTTGTCGCCGGCGGTGCCGCGCTCACCGCCTGGTTTTGTTACGCGCTGACCACGGTGGTACTGGCCCTGGGTGTCACCTGGGCCCTCTATGCCCAGGCCGATTACGGCTATGCCTTCTGGTACAACGCGCTGGATATCGACCAGCACATCGACGAGTACGGCCCCCTGAACCGGTACCAGCGGCCGGACCTCGAAGCCCTGGATGCCCCACACCACATCGAGCTGTTTCACCAGATCAGGGTGGCGGTACACGACGGTGGCGAGGGACTGGCCTCGATTCACTACCCGGACCGTCAGGGCACTCGGGTGACTCTGTTGCGGCCCGCCGAAGTGCAGCATCTGCGCGATGTCGCCCATCTTATCGACAGTGGCCGCTGGGCCCTGGCGGTGGCGTTTCTCGCCTGGCTGCCGCTGGCCGCCCGGGTGGCCCGGCGGCCCGCGCCGGATTGGCGGCGGCGGGCGCTGGTCGCTGTGACCCCGTTGCTGGCTATGGTAGTTTGGCTGCTCGTTGCCGGGCCCGAAGCCGTGTTTTACCAGTTCCATATCTGGCTGTTTCCCGCCGACCATGAGTGGTTCTTCTACTGGCAGGATTCATTGATGAGCACGCTGATGAAGGCGCCGGTGCTGTTTGGCGGCATTGCCGTGGTGCTCGTGGGGGGCACCCTGGTTCTCACGCCGTTGTTTTACCGTGGCGGTCTCTGGCTGATCGGGCGCCTGCGCCGCGGCCCATTCTGATAATTAGAGATTCATGAGCATAGATGTATTGACCGCCGACGAGCGCGGCGACGAGAACGTGCAACGCTGGCTCGCTTCCGGTTTGCCGGTGCCGCCGAGCTGGCGTATTTCCCGTGAGGCGGTGCTGGAGCAGGACACCGACGGTCTGGTGCGCCGGCTGCGCGCCTTGCCCCGCATGTTCAATGGCGAGCGTTACTGGGTACTCCACCAGGGCGCCATGAACGCGGAGTCGCAACGCGAGAGCCTGCTCAACCTGGATTCCGACGAAGCCCTGGCGGCGGCGCTGACCACCGTGTTTGGCCGCGACCCGGCGCCCGACCAGGTGGTGGTTCAGGCGTTACCCCGCCAGCGTGCCGCCGGCGTCTTGTTCACGCGTCATCCGCTGCGGCAGGATCTGCCGCACATGGTGGTGGAAGGCGTGGTCGAGGGCGGCGCCGAACGGCAGCGTCTGATTTTCGATGAGGACGGCCGTCTGGTGTATCGCGCCGACAGCGACGCCGTGCCCCTGGGCGAGGCGGTGCCCGCGTCCCAGCTTCTGGCGCTCGGCGAACAGCTCAGACGCGGTTTCGAACGGCCCCAGGCCGGTGAATGGATCCACGACGGCGAGCGGCTGTGGCTGTTGCAGACCTTGCCGGTGGGCTCGCTGCCGGTGCCCAAGGAAGTCTGGACCCGCCGCGCCACGCCGGCCCTGTTCAATCAGGCGCTGACGCCACTCTGGTACACCCTGGCCGGGCGCTGGCTGAAAACCCATTTCTGGCGCCGCCTGGTGGAGAAGCAGGGCTGGGACGACTTGGCCCGGGTCGAGCCGTACCGGCGCCAGCAGAGCCATCTCTATACCAACAGCGAATTTTTCCGCCGCCTGCGCGAACACCATCCCGGCGCGGCGGCCAAGGTGCCGCCCGCCTGGCAACCGCTGGAAAGCGTGGCCGGTTACCCGGGCCCCGGCAAGCCGGCGGGGCGCTTGCAGCATTGGCGGCAGTGCGGTGAGCTGGCCATCATCGGCCGCCGTCTGAAGGGCTGGCGGGCGCCACACCGGGACCGCGAGCGCCTGTGGCGCAGCCTGATGGAACTGGACCGTATCGGTGAACGTCTGGCCGCCCAGGAGGGCACGCTGGCCTATCTGACTCTGCCCGACCGCCTGCTCGGCGAGCGCGAGCCGATGCCGCTGGCGCTGCTGCTCAGCGATGTGGAAATGGCCGCCCTGCGGGCGGTGCTGGCCGGTGACCAGAGCGCGCTCGAGGCCAGCCGCCTGCGCACCGGGGCGGACCCGGTGCACGCACCGCTGCGCGACAAGCCGGCGCAGTTCCAGAGCTTGCGCACTCCAGAGCAGCCGCCGTCGTTGCGCGATGACATCCCAGCCGATCTGGATCAAAGCCTGTTGCGGCTGGCGCGGCGGGCCCGCGGGTTGCGCTTCGCGGTGGGCAACCGGCTGCGCACCTTGTTGGTCGACGTGGCCGCGCTGCTGGTGCGCGACAAGCTGCTCGCCCATCCGGACGACGTCTTCTTTCTCTACTTCGACGAGCTCTGGGAACTGTGGATGCAGGGCAGGGTGCCGGCGTCCGCCTCCGGCGACGTGATCGGCCAGCGCAAGGTGCGCTACCTGGAAGACGCCCACGCCGGCGCCCCGGACTGGAAGATGGATCGCATCGGTTTCGGCTTCGGCGGCGGCGGCCGGCTCAGCCCGGTGCTGCGCGGCGCCACCCTGGTGCCCGGCACGGTGAGCGGACCGGTGCGCCGCCTGTGCAGCGCCTGGGCGCTCAACCGGCTGCAACCCGGTGATATCGTAGTGGTGGATCAGGTCGACCCGAGCTGGGCGCCCTGGCTGGTCCAGGCCGCCGGCCTGGTGATCACCGGTCGCGACCCCGCCAACGTCGCCGCCAGCCTGGCCGTCGCCTGCTCGATCCCCACGGTCTGGGACGTCAGCGACGTCATGCACAGCGTGGTTGACGGAACGCGCGCCACGCTCGACGGCGAGCGTGGCGAGTTGATAGTTGAGAGTTGACAGTTGATAGCTGCGCGGGCGACACAAGAGCAAGTTATAAAGGCCGTGCCCGCGCTTATCGGTTTTCCGCCACACCCTTAGGCCGACCCGCGAACCTCGCGGTTACGCATTGTTTTAGCTACCAACTGTCCACTATCAACTATCAACTGTCTTCAATGTATCCGAGCAAGTGCGGCACCATCTTCTCGATGTCTTTGCGCGACATGCCTTTGCGGGCCGCGTAGTCGTCCATCTGGTCCTTGCCGAGCTTGCCGGTGCCGAAGTATTTGGATTCCGGGTGCGAGAAGTACCAGCCGGACACCGCCGCCGCCGGGAACATGGCGTAGTGCTCGGTGAGGGTCATGCCGGCGTTCTTTTCCGGTTCCAGCAGTTCCCACAGCAGAGCTTTTTCGGTGTGGTCCGGGCAGGCCGGGTAGCCCGGCGCCGGGCGGATGCCGCGGTACTTTTCGGAAATGATGTCCTGGTTGCTGAGCGTTTCGTCGCTGTCGTAGCCCCAGAATTCCTTGCGCACCCGTTCGTGCAGGCGTTCCGCGAAGGCTTCGGCGAGCCGGTCCGCCAGGGCTTTGATCATGATCGACGAATAGTCGTCGTGGTCGGCTTCGAAGCGTTGCACGTGCTCGTCGATGCCGATCCCGGCGGTGACCGCGAAGCCGCCCAGCCAGTCGGTCTTGCCGCTGTCCTTCGGGGCGATGAAATCGCTCAGGCAGTAGTCCGGCTTCTGGTTCTTGCTGCGGTCCAGTTGCTGGCGCAGATGATGCAGCGTCATGAAGGGCTGGTCGTCGCCGGGCTGGCGGTACAACTGGATGTCGTCCATGTCGGAGTGGGCCGGCCAGAAGCCGATCACGCCCCGGGCGGTGAGCCATTTTTCCTTGACGATTTTATCCAGCATCTCGCGGGCGTCGTTGTAGAGCTTGGTGGCTTCCACGCCGACCACCTCGTCTTCGAGGATGCGCGGAAACTTGCCGGCCAGTTCCCAGGAACGGAAGAAGGGCGTCCAGTCGATGCGTTCCACCAGTTCGTCCAGCGGGTATTCCTCGAACACCTTGAGGCCTTTGACCTTGGGTTCCGGCGGCGTGTAGCTGTCCCAGTCCGGCTGGAAGCGGTGTTCGCGGGCCTGGTCGATGCTGATCAGTGAGCGGTCCACCTGTTGTTGCTTGCGGCGCACGCGCAGCTCTTCGTAGGTCTGTTTAATTTCCGCCACATAGTCCGCTTTCTGGGTTTTCGACAACAAGCGCGAAGCGACACCCACGGCGCGGGAGGCGTCGGCCACATGGATCACCGGGTTGTGGTAGTTGGGGTCGATTTTCACCGCGGTATGAATGCGGCTGGTGGTGGCGCCGCCGATCATCAATGGCTGCTCCATCCCCAGGCGCTCCATCTCGCTGGCCACGTGCACCATTTCGTCCAGGGACGGGGTGATCAGACCGGACAGGCCGACGATATCCACTTTTTCCTGGCGGGCGGTTTCGAGAATCTTGTCGCAGGGCACCATCACGCCCAGGTCGACCACGTCGTAGCCGTTGCACTGCAGCACCACGCCGACGATGTTCTTGCCGATGTCGTGCACATCGCCTTTCACCGTCGCCATCAGAATCTTGCCGTTGGCCTCGTCCTGGGTGCCGAGCTCTTCCTTCTCTTTTTCCATGTAGGGCAGCAGGTAGGCCACCGCCTTTTTCATCACGCGGGCGGACTTCACCACCTGGGGCAGGAACATCTTGCCTTCGCCGAACAGGTCGCCGACCACGTTCATGCCGTCCATCAGCGGGCCTTCGATCACGTGCAGCGGGCGCTCCGCGTTCTGGCGCGCCAGCTCGGTGTCCTCTTCCACGTAATCGGCGATGCCTTTCACCAGGGCGTGCTCCAGGCGTTGCTCCACCGGCCAGGAACGCCACTCCAGGTCTTCTTTCTTGGCCTCTTTTTCGCCGGCGCCTTTGTACTTCTCGGCCAGGTCGAGCAGCCGCTCGGTGCCGTCGTCGCGGCGGTTGAGCACCACGTCTTCCACCGCGTCGCGCAGTTCGTCGGGGATGTCCGCGTAGATCGCCAGCTGCGACGGGTTGACGATGCCCATGTCCATGCCGTTCTTGATGGCGTAGTACAGAAACACCGCGTGGATGGCTTCGCGCACCGGGTTGTTGCCCCGGAACGAGAAGCTGACGTTGGACACGCCGCCGGAGATCATCGCGTGGGGCAGGGTGCGCTTGATTTCCGCCACCGCCTCGATGAAGTCCACCGCGTAGTTGTTGTGTTCCTCGATGCCGGTGGCGATGGCAAAGATGTTGGGGTCGAAAATAATGTCTTCCGGCGGGAAGCCCACTTCCTCGGTCAGCAATTTATAGGCGCGCGTACAGATGCGGACTTTTTCGTCGCGGCTTTCCGCCTGGCCGTCCTCGTCGAACGCCATCACCACGGTGGCGGCGCCGTAGCGGCGGATCAGCCGGGCCTGGTCGAGGAACGCTTTCTCGCCTTCCTTCAGCGAGATGGAGTTCACCACGCCCTTGCCCTGGATGCATTTGAGGCCCGCTTCGATCACCTCCCACTTGGAGGAGTCGATCATGATCGGCACCTTGGAGATTTCCGGCTCCGCGGCCACCAGGTTGAGGAAGCGCACCATGCACTCCTTCGACTCCAACATGCCTTCGTCCATGTTGATGTCGATGATCTGGGCGCCGTTCTCCACCTGGTCGCGGGCCACGTCCAGGGCGGTGTCGTAATCCTCTTCCTTGATCAGGCGCAGGAAGCGCTTGGAGCCGGTCACGTTGGTGCGCTCGCCGACGTTCACGAACAGGTCGTTCGGCGCGATGTTGCAGGGCTCCAGGCCGGACAGGCGGCACTGCACCGGAATCTCCGGCAGGCGGCGCGGCGCCTTGCCGTGCACCGCCTCGGCGATCGCCGCGATGTGCTCCGGGGTGGTGCCGCAGCAGCCGCCGATGATGTTCAGAAAGCCCGAGTCCGCCCACTCGCCGATCTCCCGCGCCATGGTGTCGGCGTCCAGGTCGTACTCGCCCATTTCGTTGGGCAGGCCGGCGTTGGGGTGCGCGGAGACATGGAACTCGCTGATCCGCGACAGCTCTTCCACATAGGTGCGCAGTTCCATCGGTCCCAGGGCGCAGTTCAGGCCCATGGAGATCGGCCGGGCGTGACGCAACGAGTTATAGAACGCCTCGGTGGTCTGGCCGGTCAGCGTCCGGCCCGAGGCGTCGGTGATGGTCCCGGAGATCATCACCGGCAAATCCAGGCCCCTCTCGTAGCAGTACTGATCCACGGCGAACACCGCCGCCTTGGCATTGAGGGTGTCGAAGATGGTTTCGATCAGGATCAGGTCGATGCCGCCTTCCACCAGGCCGTCGATGGCGTCGAGATAGGACGCCACCAGCCGGTCGAAATCGGTGTTGCGGTAGCCCGGGTCGTTCACGTCCGGGCTGATGCTGGCCGTGCGGTTGGTGGGACCGAGCACGCCGGCCACGAAGCGCGGGCGCTCCGGGGTGGCGACGGCGTCCGCCGCGCGGCGCGCCACCCGGGCGGCGGCCACGTTGATCTCGCGTGCGAGATCTTGCATATCGTAGTCCGCCATGGCGATGGCGGTACTGTTGAAGGAGTTGGTCTCGATGATGTCCGCGCCGGCGTTCAGATAATCGCGATGCAGCTGTTCGATCATCTCCGGCTGGGTGATGCTCAGCAGGTCGTTGTTGCCCTTCAGGTCGGAAGGCCAGTCCGCGTACTGGCTGCCGCGATATTGCGCTTCGGAGAGCGCCAGGCGCTGGATCATCGTGCCCATACCGCCGTCGAGAATGACGATTCGCTCCCGGAGGAGGGCGGTGAGTTGTTCGCGGCGGTTCGAGGACATGCAAGGCTCCATCATTGTGTGACCCGTGGAAAACCGGGGCGCGCATTATACCGGCTGTGGCCGGGTTACCCAACGTGGCAGGTGCGTTATACTCCCGCCCATCGAACAATGCCGCTCTCCCGCGGCGGTTTAGGACAGTGTAAGGGGAGTTTGATGCGCCGTACCGTGATCGTAGTGCTGGCTTTGGCCGGTTTCGCTTTTCTGTGGCGCGTGGTGCCGCACGATTTCAATATGACGCCGATGGGCGCGCTGGCATTGTTCGCCGGCGCTTATTTGCGCCACCCCCTGGGCCGGGTACTGGTGCCGCTCGCCACCCTGGTGGCGTCCGACCTGATTCTCGGCTTCCATGATACCGCGTTGTACGTCTACGGCGCCTTCGCCTTGATCGCCCTGGGCGGGGTGGTGCTGCGTCAACAGGGCTTGCTGGCCCACACCGGCGGCGCGGTGGCCGCGGCGCTGCTGTTCTACGCCGTGACCAACTTCGGCGTCTGGGCCGCCGGCGTGCTCTATCCGGTGGACGCATCCGGTCTGCTGGCCAGTTATGTCGCCGGTCTGCCGTTCCTGTGGAAGACCCTGGCCGGCAATCTGTTCTTCACCGTGCTCTTTTTCGCTGTTTTTCAGCTGGTGGAGCGCTACCAGCCCCAAACCCAGAGTACTGAACCCCGCTGATCAAGGCCCACGGCAGGCGCGTTTACGCTGACTTGTCGTGGAGGCCCGTACCTTGAGCATGGCGGAGCTTTGCCTGTTTGATGAGCGATGTCCCGGGTACCTGATCATCATCACTTCGAGGAGGAATAATGCGCAAAAAATGGTTGGCCCTGGCGTGCGGGGCGGCGGTAATGCCGGCACTGATTCACGCCCAGGAAGCGGAGCAGGAGAGTGCCCAGGAGCGCGCCTGGGACATCGAGATGGAGGCCTCCTACCTCCTCAAACGCGGCAACAGTGAATCCGAGTCGGTGATCGGTAAGGCCAACGCCGCCCACGACGGGGTCAACTGGCGCCAGACCGCCAAGGCGGAAGCCGTCAATACCGTGGGCGAGAACGACGACGGCGAGGAAGAGCGCACCGCGGAACGCTACTACGCTTCCTACAAGCTTGATCGCAAGCTGACCGACAACAATTACCTGTTCAACGTGCTGACCTACGACAAGGACAACTTCTCCGGCTTTCACTACCAGGCCAGCTACGCGCTCGGTCTCGGTCGCCGCTTCCTGGAAACGCCGTCGCACACCCTGGACCTTGAAGCCGGTCCCGGTTACCGCGTCGAGTGTCTCGAGCCGGAAGAATCCTACGGCGGTTGTGACGACAAGAACGAGAGCGTGATCGCCCGTTTCGCCGGCAACTACAAATGGACCATCAACGAAAACGCCTCGTTCCGCCAGAGCGTTGCCACGGAAGTCGGCGAGGACAACACCTCGATCCGCTCCGAGACGTCGTTGACCTCCAAGATCAACGATCACTTCGCCATGCGCCTCAGCCATCTGATCACGCGTGATTCCGAAGTGCCCGCGGGCACCCACAACACCGATCAGGAAACCACGGTATCGCTGGTGTACACCTTCTGATTACCGATCGACGGGCAATAAAAAAGCCGACCCGAGGGTCGGCTTTTTTAATTTGGTCGGAGTAGCAGGATTCGAACCTGCGACCCCTACGTCCCGAACGTAGTGCTCTACCAGGCTGAGCTATACTCCGAATGTGCGGCGTATTCTAGCAGCGAAATTTCAGAATGCCACCGTTTTAACCCGGTGGATGTGCCGGTTGCGCATATTCTGGCCAAAGCCCGGGGCCACGGGCACAATGCGGCCTTCCTGAGCTTGCTCCCACACTGATTATGGCCGAAGCCACTCTGGGCCCGCTGGCCCTCAAACGCTGGCCGCACCGACGCGGCGACCCTTTGTTGCCGTTCGACGCGGCCGACCGTTATCTGCTCAAACAGCTGGAGGAGCACCGGCGTGGACCGTCCACGCTGGTAGTGAACGATCAATGCGGCGCCCTCTGGCTCACCGCCGCCGCGTCCGGCCCGGCCTGGAGCGCCGGCGATGACTGGCTGTGCTGGCGCGCCGCCGTCGCCAACGCCGAGGAGAACGGGCGCCCGGCCCCCGACGACGCCTGGCTGTGGCCCTGGCAAACGCCGCCCCGGGCGCCGGATCAGGTGTTATTGAGATTGCCCAAGGCGGTCTCCCTGCTGGAAGCGCAGCTCGCCTGGCTGGCGGACTGTCTGCCGGCGGGCACGCCGGTGTGGCTGGCGGGCATGGACAAGCATCTGCCCAAGCAACTGTTGCCGCTGCTGGAACACTGGCTCGGCAACGGCCGCGCCGGGCTCGGCTGGAAAAAAGCGCGGCTGTTCACCGCCGACGCGCCCGGCGCCGCCCTGCGCGAGGCGCCGGAGCCGGCCCGCGTCGCCGTTCCAGAACGCGGTTGGACGCTGCAGGCCGGGCCTGGCGTGTTCGGCCGCCGTCATCTGGACATCGGCGCCCGCTTTCTGCTCGATCATCCGCCCACCGAGGTCAGCGGCGACGTGGCCGACCTGGGCTGCGGCAACGGCGTGCTGGGGCTGAGCCTGGCGGTGGACAACCCGGCGGCGCGGGTCACCTTCTGCGACGTGTCCTTCCTGGCGGTGGAAAGCGCCCGGGCCAATGTGGCCGACCACGACCGGCAACCGCAGCGCCACCACTTCCACCTCGGCAACGGCCTGGAAGGCGTGGACAAGCACTTCGATCTGATCCTGCTCAACCCGCCGTTCCATCGCGGCCACGCGGTGGACGACCGGGTCGCGCTCGGCCTGTTCCGCCAGGCCGCCCGGCGGCTTGTCCCCGGCGGCGAACTCCGGGTGGTCGCCAACCAGCATCTCGGCTACCAGCGCCCGCTCGGCAAGCTGTTCCCGCGCGTCGAGACCGTGGCCCGCAACGCCAAATTCGTGATCTCCCGCTGCCTCAAAGGCAGCCCGTAGAGGGATTGGTGTCCAGATGTTCGGAGCTCCGCATCCGGGACGCGGGGCAATGGTGGTGCCTTCCGGGATCGCTCAAGCCGTCCATGGGCGCTCTCATTTGGCCATCCCTGGCCAAATAGGTCCCTACAGGCACCACCATTGCCCCGCTCACTAGGCAGCGGCACCGCCACGGGTTACAACACCCCCGGACCCTCCAGGGAGGGAAGCTTGGAATTTCCCAAGGAGCGCCGGGATCGGGTGGGCCCGTCCAGGACCGTGTTTGGCCAGGGATGGCCAAACGTCGAGCCTACATGGATGTACTCGTGGCGTGTCCTGGACGGGCCCACCCGATCCCGGTGCGGGCTTTCTGGAGAGACGGGCTTTCTGGAGAGAAAAGTCTCTGTGATCCTGCCGGCCGGTTACACCGGCCTTTCGCGGGCGGGGCCCGCTCCCACAAGTCGCACTGCCAGAGACGCGTCCTTCTGGAGAGATCAACGGATGAATCTTCAGAAGGCAGCGGGGTCGATGGCGTCGAAGTCGGCGACTTTGGGGTGGTGGCTGCTCGCTATGGCGTCTTCCCGATCCAGCAGCACGGTCTTGAGGCCGGCGTCGCGGGCGGCGTCGAGTTCGGCTTCCACGTCGGAGAGAAACAGAATCTCATTGCCGGGCAGGCCGATGGACTCGCTGATGCGCCGGTAACTGGCCGACTCTTTCTTGCCGCCGCTGGTGGTGTCGAAGTAACCCTGGAATAGCGGCGTCAGGTCGCCGGCTTCCGAGTAGCCGAAGAACAGCTTCTGGGCGGCCACCGAGCCGGAGGAGTAGACGTACAGCGGGAATCCCTGGTCGCGCCAGTCGCGCAGCCGCGGGGCGGTGTCCGGATAAAGGTGCGCCTGGTAATCGCCGTTGCGGTAACCGCTTTCCCAGATCATGCCTTGCAGCGTTTTCAGCGGCGTGGCTTTGCGGTCCTGGTCGATCCAGGCGCGCATCAGGGCGGCGGCCTGTTCCGGGGTATCCAGCGCTTCACCGCTGTCGCGCCGGGCCGCCGACACCTGTTCCGCCACGGCGGGCTCGTCCCAGTGGCGCGCCAGGAAGTCGCCCATCTGTTCGGCGGCGTAGGGAAACAGCACCTCCTTGACGAAGCGGATGCTGCTGGTGGTGCCTTCGATGTCGGTGAGGATGGCGCGGATCATCAATTCTCCAGGCGATTGAAACGCTGGGCAATGTCGCTGCCGGTGAAGTTGGCGACCCAGCCTTCCGGGTTATTGAACAACCGGATGGCGGTGAAGTTGGGGTTGGGCCCCATGTCGAACCAGTGCGGCGTGTTGGCCGGCACGGAGATCAGGTCGCCCTTGGTGCACAGCACTTCGTAGATGCGCTCGCCGAGGTGCAGGCTGAACAGCCCCTGGCCGTCGACGAAGAAGCGCACTTCGTCCTCGCTGTGGCTGTGTTCCTCGAGAAACTTCTGCCGGGCGGCCTGCTTTTGCGGGTGGTCGGGCGTCATGCTGACCACGTCCACGGTCTGGTAGCCTTCCTCGTCGATCAGCCGGTCGATCTCGCGGCGGTAGACGTCCAGAACTTCTTCCTGACTGGGTTGCTCGGTGAGCGCGCCCACCGCCTGCCACTGTTCGTAGCGAATGCCGACCCGGCCCAGCTCTTCGGCCATGGCCAGCTTGTCGTTGATGATCTGTTCGGGTTGCTCGGGATGCCCGTCGCGAAACACTTTCAAATTACTCATGGGTTGCTCCTCCTCAGGTCGTCGCCGGTCAGCCCAGGCGGCGCCGGTCCAGTTCCACGGCCAGCAGGGTTTCCAGCGCTTCCAACTGGCGATAGCAGGCGCCGATGTCCGCCGCCCAGGTGTACAGACCGTGGCCGCGAATCAGGTAGGCATGGCCGGTGTTGCCGGCGTCCATGGCCCGGTCCACCTCGGCCGCCAGCGCGGCGATGTCCTGGCTGTTCTCAAACACCGGAATGGTAAGCCGCGTGTCATGGGTTTGCACGCCGTCCAGGGCCTTGAGCAGCTCGTAGCCTTCCAGGGTGAGGTGGTCGGCGGGCCAGTGCATGGTGAGCACGGTGGAGGCGTGGCTGTGGGTGTGCAGCACCGCGCCGCAGTCCGGCAGCCGCCGGTACAGCTGGGTGTGCAGCAGGGTTTCCGCGGACGGCGTGCCGTCGCCGACGGCGGCGCCTTCCATATCCACCACCATGATGTCGGTTTCTTCCAGCAGGCCCTTATCGCGGCCGGAGCGGGTGATCGCCGCGTGGTCGTCGTTCAGGCGCAGTGAATAGTTGCTGCTGGTGGCCGGCGACCAGCCGTGGCCGTAGATACGGCGGCCGGTGGCGGCCAGGGTGCGGGCCGCCTCCCGGTAGGCGCTGGTGGAGTAGGGGCGGTGACTCATCAGGACCTCCGGTTCAGGCGGGACAGATGCTCGGCGAGGTTGGCGGTACACGGTGAGCGCACCACGCCGCTCTCGGTGACAATGGCGGTGATCAACGCCGCCGGCGTCACATCGAACGCCGGGTTGTACACCGGGCATTGCGCCGGCGCCAGCGGGTGGCCGGCCACCTGGCGCACTTCGTCGGCGGCGCGCTCCTCGATAACGATGCCGCCGCCGTCGGCCATGGCCGGGTCCAGGGTGGAATCCGGCGCGGCGACAATAAATGGTAAGCCGTGGTGGCGGGCCAGCACGGCAAGGCCATAGGTGCCGATCTTGTTGGCGGTGTCGCCGTTGGCGGCGATGCGATCCGCGCCCACCACCACCGCGTCGACGCGGCCCGCCGCCATCAACATGCCGGCGGCGCTGTCCGCCACCAGGGTCACGGGGATGTTTTCCTGCATCAGTTCCCAGGTGGTGAGACGGGCGCCCTGCAGCCAGGGGCGGGTCTCGCCGGCGACCACTTCACGCAAATGGCCGGCGCGCCAGGCGGAACGAATAATGCCCAGGGCGGTGCCGTGGCCGCCGGTGGCCAGCGCGCCGGTATTGCAGTGTGTATAAACGCGGGCGTCGTGGGGCAGCAGGGCGGCGCCCAGCTCGCCCAGGCGCAGATTGGCGGCCTGGTCTTCCTGGTGAATGGTTTCCGCTTCGCGGGCCAGACGACGCCCCAGGGCGTCGCCTTCCAGGTCCGCGCCGAGCCGCTGCAGGCGTTCCAGTGCCCAGAACAGATTGACCGCCGTCGGCCGGCTGGCGGCCAGCGCCTGTACCGCCGGACGCAGGCTGTCGATGGACGCCTGCCGGCCCAGGCGCAGGGCTTCCAGGGCCAGGCCGTAGGCGGCGGTGATGCCAATCGCGGGCGCCCCACGTACCGCCATGTCGCGGATCGCGGTGGCGGCGCCGGCGGCGTCGTGGATCGCCAGCCACTCGGTGCGTGACGGCAGATGACGTTGATCCAGCAGCAGCAAATGATCGTCGAGCCAGCGGATGGCGGGACTATCAATGGGCATTCAGGGCCTCTCGGTGTCGCGGGGTGGGTTGAGCTCGGGCTGGTGATAGCGGCGGCGAATCCAGTTGGCCGCGCGCAGCACCCTCGGGCGGCGCATGATAGCGCGTTCCATGCGGTATTTCCCCGGGAAAGTGCTGACCATGAGCGCGATCAGAATGGTCAGAATGCCTTGCCCGGGCAGTATCAGCATCAGCACGCCGGCGGCCAGCAGCACCAGCGCCAGGACGTTGCGTACCACCCAGACAACCCAGGCCAGCGGGCCCCGGTAATGAAGCGGGCGGCTGGGGGTGTTGAAGTAATCCCGGGGCATGCGCACCAGCAGCCAGGGAATCGCCATCATCGACGCCAGTGCCATGACCACGCCGGTAACGGTGAGAATCGGCAGCAGCGGCTGGAGCTGCTCAAGCAGGGGTTGCCAGTCGCGCTGGAGGTTCAGGTCCAAAGGCGTTGCCTCTTCGGGTTCGGCTGTTCATGGGTTGCTGATGCCACGTGCCGTACAATGGTGGCTTGAAGGTCGCAAATCAATCGCTTTAAGGATGCACCGGGATGGCTTGGAAGTTGGTACTCGTGGCCCTGATGGGGCTGGCCATAGGCGCGCTGCTGGGAATGCTGATCCTGCGCGCTTCGCGTCAACGTGAAGAGCGGCGCCGGCAGGCGGCCCGGCATCTGGATGTGTTGGATAACCTGAGCATTCTTTGCCGCGCGCTGCTGCAGGAGCAGGTGGACAGCGCCGAGGCCAGCATTCGCATCAGCGTGCTGCTGGATTGCCTGCCGCAGGGCATCGAACCGAAAGTGGACCTGGCGGCGATCCACCGTCTGGCGGAAGAGTGCGGCGAGTTCACCCGTGGCGAGCAGCGCCGCGAACTGGCGCCGGCGGAGCGCAACCGTCAGGACGTGGCGCGGCTGCGTCTCGAGGACGAGCAGGGCGCGGCGGTGCGTGCCGCCGCCGAGCGCCTGGCCGGTGTGCTCGACGCCTGGCGGGCGAGGGTGGCGGTGTGAGCCACCCGGACTGACCCCACAGACAAGGCCCGCAGTCGCGAAGGCGGACGTTTCCGGCGCGGGCTTCAATTATCATCCGCGGCTTCTGAATCGCAGTAAGCCGAGCCGATAACTATGAGCCAACCCACCCTTTATGTGGCCTTTCCGGCCTCCGACGAGTTGCGCGACCGGATCGACGCCTTCCTGGATGTCACCCGCGAACAACCGGACAGCAACCATGTGCAGGAACTGGAAGCGATCATGGATCCCTTCCTCAACGAGGTGCTGCACACCTACTTCACCGGGCCCATTGATGCGGTCAACGCCAAGGGCACCGCGGTGAACGTGATCCTTGGCGCCATGAAGGTGATCAGTAAAGCCGCCCACGGCCTGGCCGGGCGCCTGATGCGCAAAACCAGCGTCGAGGAACAGCGCGCCCTCGCCGAGCATTTCCACAACCTGCGCCTGGAGAAAGACGGTCAGGTTTACATTGGCTATCCGCTGTCGCCGGCGCTGGCCGAGCGTGCCTCGCTGGTGTTCCAGGAATTCGCCGACGGCAACGGTCAGATGCCGCGCCTGGTGGAAGTGATGGACGGCATCAGCGCCGGCGCCATCGAGAACTACCTGGATAAAACCGTGGGCAACCTGGAGCTGGGGCGTATCAATCGAGGGCTGGTGTCCGGCGCCCGCGCCACCATCAAGAAGGCGTCCGCGTCCTCGGTGGAAAAGGGCATTCCGGCGATGGAAAAGGCCCACCAGAAACCGGTGGTGGCGTACTTCGAGTCGTTGCTGCTGCAACCGTAACCACGGTCAGCCGGTGTGAAGCGAAGCGGCCCGGGTGTGATGCCCGGGCCGCTTTGCGTTCAGCTTGAGGGGGTGGCGCCGCCGGAGTCTCCGGTGCTTGCCGCCTTTTTGGCCGGCGCTTTGCGGGCCGCTTTCTTCTTGGCAGGGGCTTTCTTCACCGCGCTCTTCTTGGCGGCGCTCTTTTTCGCGGTGCTTTTCTTGGTCGCAGTTTTCTTGGCGGGGCTCTTTTTGGCCGCGCTTTTCTTGGCGGCGGCTTTCTTGGCCGGAGCCTTGCGGGCGGAAGGGCTGACCCGTTTCTCGATGTCCTTGGCGCGCTTTTCCAGATCCTTCTGGTACTGGTTGATCACCTTGGCCAGGCTGTTGGCCTGCTTGGCGGTGGCCTTGAGTACCTTCACTTCGGTCTCCAGGAAGCGCTTGCGGGCTTCGGAGTCGTCCACCCGTTTGCGGGCGTCGTCCACCGCCTTGCGGGCGCGGTCAAGCTGGCGCTGTACCGTGGCGTTGGCTTTGTCCCGGTACTCGTTCTGCAGTTTTTCCAGCCGGTTGAGGCTGTCGCGGCGGCGCTTCATTTCCTCGCTGACCCGTTGGCGGGCCTTCTCCAGCTGGGATTCAAGCTGGGCGATTTGCTTGTCGCGTTCATTGTCGAAGCGCTCGGCGAGTTTGCGAATCTGCGCCTGCAGTTCGTCGAGACGACCTCTTACCTTATTAACGGCCATGGATGACTCCCTTTCCCCGTGCTGATTTGGGTCCGCGGTGCGGACGTCGGGAGACTCTGCTGGACCCTTGCGTGCTCGGGCTTACAGGACGCGAAGGGGCTCAGAGGCTCCCGAGAAACTGTATGTCACATTTTTAACCTGGACAACCGTCAAGGGGGTCGGCTTTGCCGGCTTTCTGGTCAATTCCTGTAACACGGGGGGCGTGTTGTGGTTTTAACGGTCAGCGGTGATACTGCGCCCAATTGAATTACGGTCGAAAAAGGTGGGCTATGCCGGCGTCCTTTGATGGAAAATTGGTGGTGGCGATCAGCTCCCGAGCCCTGTTCGATCTCAGCGACAGCCACCGGGTGTTCGAAAAGGAAGGCCTGGACGCTTACCAGGATTACCAGGTCGCCCATGAGGACGATGTGCTGCCTCCCGGCGATGCCTTTCCCTTGGTGACTAAACTGCTGGCGATCAACGAGCTGGAAGAGGGCGCCGGTCGGGTGGAGGTGATCCTGCTATCAAGGAACAGTTCCGACACCGGGCTGCGAGTGTTCAATTCCATTGAGCATTACCGTCTGCCGATCACCCGCGCGGCGTTCGCCGGCGGTGAAAGCCCGCACCGCTATGTGTCCGCTTTCGGCGCCCATCTGTTCCTGTCCACCGATCCCGAGGACGTGCGCCAGGTGCTCGACGCCGGCTACGCCGCCGCCACCATTCTTTCCGGCGCCGGCCTGCAACATAACGATGACCTGCTGCGCATCGCCTTCGACGGCGACGCGGTGCTGTTCTCCGACGAGTCCGAGCAGGTGTTCCAGAGCAGCGGGCTGGAAGCCTTCACCGCCAGCGAAAAGCAGGCCGCCCGGCAGCCGCTCAGTGACGGTCCGTTTAAGGCGTTTCTGGAGGCGCTGCACCAGATCCAGCGGGAGTTCTCCCCGCAACGCTGCCCGATCCGCACCGCGCTGGTTACTGCCCGTTCCGCCCCGGCCCATGAAAGGGTGGTGCGCACCCTGCGTGGCTGGGGCATTCGCCTGGATGAAAGCCTGTTCCTCGGCGGGCTGCCCAAGGGGCCTTTCCTCAAGGCGTTCGGCGCCGATGTGTTCTTCGACGACCAGCAGGGCCATTGCGAGTCCGCCCGGGAACACGTGGCCGCCGGCCATGTGCCCCACGGCATTTCCAACCCGCGTCCGGAAGACGCCTGACGCCTCCGGGCGGCTGCCGTTGCCAGCGTTATTGCTTGCCTCTATGCTTGGAATGCATAATTTCGGCTATTCTTATAACCCCGCGTAGACGGCGGGCGTCGCCGGCAAGGAGCATTCGATGAAGCTGCAGCAGCTACGCTACATTTGGGAAGTGGCGCGTCATGATCTGAACGTATCCGCCACCGCCCAGGCGCTGTATACGTCGCAGCCGGGTATCAGCAAGCAGATACGCATGCTGGAAGATGAACTGGGCGTGGAAGTGTTTGCCCGCAGCGGCAAGCACCTTACCCATGTGACGCCCGCCGGCGAGGCGATTCTGCGTATCGCCGGGGATATCCTGCAGCAGACCGAGTCGATCAAGCGGGTGGCTCAGGAATTCCGCGATGAAACCAAGGGTGACCTGAGCATCGCGACCACCCACACCCAGGCGCGTTACGCGTTGCCGCCGGTGATCCAGCAATTCACCAAGCGCTTCCCTGACGTGTCGCTGCATATGAATCAAGGCACACCGATGCAGATCGCCGAGATGGCCGCCGACGGCAGCGTCGATTTCGCCATCGCCACCGAGGCTCTGGATTTGTTCTCGGACCTGGTGATGATGCCTTGCTATCGCTGGAACCGGACCGTGGTGGTGCCCGAAGGGCACCCTCTGACCCAGGTCAAGCCGCTCACTCTGGAAGCACTGGCGGATTACCCCCTGGTCACCTATGTGTTCGGCTTCACCGGGCGCAGCAAGCTCGACGACGCCTTCGCCCGTAAAGGCCTGGAACCCCGGGTGGTGTTCACCGCCGCCGACGCCGACGTGATCAAAACCTATGTGCGTCTGGGCATGGGGGTGGGCATCGTGGCGCACATGGCGGTGGACCCGGTGCAAGACAAAGGGCTGGTCAATTTGGATGCCGGCCATTTGTTCGAGCCCAGCACCACCCGCATCGGCTTTCGCAAGGGCACCTTCCTGCGCGGCTTTATGTATGAGTTCCTGCAGACCTTCGCCCCCCACCTCACCCGTGAGCGGGTGGACGCGGCGGTTCGTGCCACCACCCGGGAGGAACGGGAAACGCTGTTCGCCGACCTCGACCTGCCGGTGCGTTAGAACGCCCGGCGGAGGCCTCTGGCCGTTGCAAAGCGCCGGGCGCGCGGCTACATTGTGCCCGCCGTCAACGACCTAGGGGATCATCGTGGAATTGCTTTGTCTCGATTTGGAAGGGGTGCTGATTCCGGAAATCTGGATCAACTTCGCCGAGCGCACCGGTATCGACGAGCTGCGCGCCACCACCCGGGACATTCCCGACTACGACGAGCTGATGAAAATGCGGCTCGGCATCCTCGACCAGCACGGCTACGGCCTGCCGGACATCCAGAAGGTGATCGATACCCTGGAGCCGCTGGACGGCGCGGTGGAATTCGTCGAATGGGCCCGCGAGCATTTCCAGCTGATTATTCTCTCGGATACCTTCTACGAGTTCGCCCGCCCGTTGATGCGCAAGCTGGGCTCGCCGACCCTGCTGTGCCACCGCCTGGCGGTGGATGACAACGGCCGCATCACCGACTACATCCTGCGCCAGAAAGACCCCAAGCGCGCCTCCGTGAAAGCGCTGCACACGCTCAACTACCGCATCATCGCCGCCGGCGACTCCTACAACGACACCACCATGCTCAGCGAAGCGGACCAGGGCATTCTGTTCCACGCCCCCGACAACGTCATCGCCGAATTCCCCCAATTCCCCTCAGTACAAAGCTATGACGCTTTGAAAGGGGAGATCATTAAGGCGAGCGATAGGGATATTCCGCTTAGCTAGAGGCTTCGTTGAGACGGCGGTGGGTTAGTTGACAGTTGATAGTTGACAGTTGATAGCGGCGCGGGGGAAGCAGGAGCTTGTCTGAAAGGCCGTGCCCGCGCTCATTGCGCTGTTGCAAATTTGGTCTGCTAATACGCAAGCCTTTCGGGTTCGTTCTGTTTTAGCTGTCAACTGTCCACTATCAACTGTCAACTGATTCCATTAGTTTTCGGACCTTGAACCGGCTTTCCGCGTATTCCTCGTCCGGGTCGGAGTCGAACACGATGCCGCCGCCGCCGTGGCAATAGAGTCGGTCGCCGTCGGTTTGCAGGGTGCGGATCAGGATGTTGCTGTCGAAGTGGCCCTGGTCGTCCTGCCAGAACAGGCTGCCGCAATAGGCGCCACGGGGAGCGGGTTCCAGTTCCTGAATGATCTGCATGGCGCGTTTCTTGGGCGCGCCGGTGATGCTGCCGCCGGGGAAGGCGCTGATCAGCGCGGCCAGCGGAGTGACACCGTCGCGCAACCGGCCGCGCACGGTGGACACCAGGTGCTGCACGTTGCTGAAGCGGCGCAGTTCGAACAGCGGGTCCGCCTGGATCGAGCCGGCCTCGCAGAAGCGGCCCAGGTCGTTGCGCAGCAGGTCCACGATCATCAGGTTTTCGGCGCGGTCCTTGGGGTGGCGGAGCAGGGCGCGGCCCAGCGCCTGGTCCTCCACCTCAGTGGCGCCCCGGGGCCGTGAGCCCTTGATCGGCTCAGTCACCACGTCGCGCCCCTGAATACTCAGAAAGCGCTCCGGCGATACCCCGAACACTGCGTTCTCACCGTCCCGGAAGAAGCAAGCGTGGGGCGCCGGGTGCGCGGCCACCAGCCTCTGAAAGCCGCCCAGGGCGTCGCCGTCCCAGCGCGCTTCGAAGCGTTGCGCGTAGTTGACCTGATAGCAGTCGCCGGCGCGCAGATAGTGCTGGATCCGGGCCAGTGCCCGCAGGTAGTCGGCGCCGCTTTGCTGGGCCTCGAACTCCTGGCGCAGATCAAAGGGCCGGGTCTGCTCGGCTAACGGGCCGGGCGGGTGGTCGAACAGGTGCACGGTGACGGCGGCGCGCTCCGCGGTCACCGGCAGACCGTGCAGCAGGGCACCGGCTTCGTAGGGCAACAGGCCGCAGGCGAACCGGCAGCCTTCGGCCAGAGCCTGCTCGACGCGGGCGGGCAGAGCCTGGATGTCCGCCGCGTTGTCGGCGCGCAGCGTCAGCGCCGGCGGCCCCAGGGCCTGGAGCTCACCGTTTCGAGTCACCACAACTTGCACAGGTTGCACGCTTTCGACCCTGAATTCTCTGAGCGATGGCGGCGGGGCGGGCGCCCCGCCGCGGGGAGCGCGTAGTGTAGCGTCCGGGGCGGCGGCCCGCGAGCCTGGCGCCATTGTCGACAATAAGCATTGAAAGGTGGGGCCGGTGCGGGTAGAGTGCCCGCCACTTGGAACAATTGTCGACAATGGCCTCCGCCAAACGGCAAACCGGCCTACCGGAACGAGTGCCCCCATGAACGAAGTCTTGGCAGACAGCTCGCGCACCCTGGCGGATCGGGTCTTCAGCCGGCTCCAGGACGATATCGTGCGCGGCGTGATCGCCCCGGGCAGCAAGGTCAGCGAAACCGACCTGGCCGGCCGCTATGGGGTCAGCCGAGGGCCGCTGCGCGAGGCGATCCGCCGTCTGGAGTCGCGCAAATTGCTGGAGCGTGAAGTGCATGTGGGCACCCGGGTGGCGTCGCTCAGCTTCGACGATCTGATCGAAATCTACCATGTCCGCGAGGCCCTGGAAGGCCTGGCCGCCGGGCTCGCCGCCCGGTTGATGACCGCCGATGAAGTGGCCGGCCTCACCGAGCTGCTCGGACAGCACGAGCAGCAGCAGGATCTGCGCCACGACACCGCCTATTTCCAACGCGAGGGCGATCTGGATTTTCATTACCGCATCATCCAGGGCAGCCATAATCGCACGCTGATCCGCATGCTGATCGGCGAGCTCTACCACCTGGTGCGCATGTACCGGTATCAATTCAGCACCGTGGCCAACCGGCCGCAAAAAGCCCTGCACGAGCACCGCCGCATTGTCGAAGCCATCGAGGCGCGTGACGCCGAAATGGCCGAGCTGCTAATGCGCCGGCACATCAGCCGGGCACGGGAAAACATCGAACAGCAGGCCCAGCAAAGGAGTCCACAATGACCCAGTCGAACAGTGCCGGCGCCCGTTTCCGGCGCGCCCTGGCCGAGGAACAGCCCCTGCAGATCATGGGCACGATTAACGCTTACACCGCGATGATGGCGGAACAGGTGGGCTACCGCGCCATCTACCTGTCCGGCGGCGGTGTGGCTAACGCCTCCTACGGGCTGCCGGATCTGGGCATGACCACCATGAACGATGTGCTCGAGGACGTGCGCCGCATCAGCGCCGCCACCGACGTGCCCTTGCTGGTGGACATCGACACCGGCTGGGGCGGCGCTTTCAATATCAGCCGCACGGTGAAGGAAATGATCCGCGCCGGCGCCGGCGCCGTGCACCTGGAAGACCAGGTGGCGCAGAAGCGCTGCGGCCACCGCCCCAATAAAGAGATCGTCTCCAAGGCGGAGATGGTGGACCGCATCAAGGCCGCCGCCGACGCCCGCACCGACCAGGACTTCTTCATCATCGCGCGCACCGACGCGTTCCAGAAAGAGGGCCTGGAAGCCGCCGTGGACCGCGCCCGGGCCTGCCTGGAAGCGGGTGCCGATGGCATTTTCGCCGAGGCGGTGCACACCCTGGAAGATTACAAGGCGTTCGCCGAAGGGCTGGGCGGCGCGCCGCTGCTGGCCAACATCACCGAATTCGGCGCCACGCCGCTGTTCACCCGCGACGAGCTCAGCGACGCTGGCGCCAGCATGATCCTTTACCCGCTGTCCGCGTTCCGCGCCATGAATCAGGCGGCGCTGAACGTGTACCGCACGATTCGCGAAGAGGGCACTCAGAAGAACGTGGTGGACACCATGCAGACGCGCATGGAACTGTACGATTTCCTGGGTTACCACGACTACGAACGCAAACTTGACGAACTGTTCGCCCAGCAACGCGGCGAATAAATAAACCCGTTGCCGGTCGGTGGGGCACGTGGTGCCCGTTCGCGCCGGGCCGGCAGCGTTTCACTTCTTGAGCAGAGGAAAACGACGATGGCAGAGAAGAAAGTTGGCGGCGCCGGCCTGCGTGGCCAGGTAGCGGGCAAGACCGCGCTCTCCACGGTGGGCAAATCCGGCTCCGGCCTGACCTATCGCGGCTACGACGTGAAGGATCTGGCGGAGAACTGCCAGTTCGAAGAGGTGGCGTACCTGATCCTCAAGGGCGAGCTGCCCAAGCAAAGCGAGCTGGACGCCTACAAAACCAAGCTGAAAGGCCTTCGCGGGCTGCCCCAGGCGCTTAAGGAAGTGCTCGAGCGGGTGCCCAAGGACGCCCATCCCATGGATGTGATGCGCACTGGCTGCTCCATGCTCGGTAACCTGGAAACCGAAACCAGCTTCGACCAACAGGACGACCAGGCCGACCGCATGCTGGCCGCGTTCCCCAGCATCATCTGTTACTGGTACCGGTTCAGCCACGACGGCGTGCGGGTGGAGACGGAAACCGACGACGAGTCCATCGGCGCCCACTTCCTGCACATGCTGCGCGGCGAGAAGCCCAATGAGCTGCACGAAACGGTGATGAACGTGTCGCTGATCCTGTACGCGGAGCACGAATTCAACGCGTCCACCTTCACCGCCCGCGTTTGCGCGTCCACGCTCAGCGATATTCACAGCTGTGTCACCGGCGCCATCGGCAGCCTGCGCGGCCCGCTGCACGGCGGCGCCAACGAAGCGGCGATGGCCATGATCGAAAAGTTCAGCGACGCCGACGACGCCGAGAAAGGCATGCTCGGCATGCTCGAGCGCAAAGAAAAGATCATGGGCTTCGGCCACGCTATTTATACCGAGTCCGATCCGCGCAACGCGATCATCAAGCACTGGGCGGAGAAGCTGGCCCAGGACGTGGGCGACACCACCCTGTACCCGGTGTCGGTACGCTGCGAGGAAGTGATGTGGCGCGAGAAGCAGCTGTTCTGTAACGCCGATTTCTTCCACGCGTCCGCCTATCACTTCATGGGCATTCCCACCAAGCTGTTCACGCCGATCTTCGTGATGAGCCGCCTGACCGGCTGGGCCGCCCATGTGTTCGAGCAGCGCGCGGACAACCGCATTATCCGTCCCAGCGCCGATTACACCGGCCCGGAACTGCGTAAGGTCACGCCGATCGCCGAGCGATAAAACAGACCACCGGACGTTTCGCCTTCCGCGGACGTCCGGCGTCTTCCCCGCACTACCCATTTTTCTACTCAGGTACTCCCAGGCATGAACACCGAATACCGCAAACGCCTTCCAGGCACGGATCTGGACTACTTCGACACCCGCGCCGCGGTGGACGCGATCCAGCCCGGCGCCTACGACAAGCTGCCCTACACCTCCCGTATCCTGGCCGAGCAGCTGGTGCGGCGCTGCGAGCCGTCGGCGCTGACGGACTCGCTGAAACAGTTGATCGAGCGTAAGCGGGATCTGGATTTTCCCTGGTACCCGGCACGGGTGGTGTGCCACGACATTCTCGGCCAGACCGCCCTGGTGGATCTGGCCGGCCTGCGTGACACCATTGCCGAGCAGGGCGGGGACCCGTCCAAGATCAATCCGGTGGTGCCCACCCAGTTGATCGTCGACCACTCCCTGGCGGTGGAACACCCGGGTTTCGAGGAGGGCGCCTTCGAGAAGAACCGGGCGGTGGAAGACCGCCGCAACGAGGACCGCTTCCACTTTATCAACTGGACCAAGACCGCCTTTGATAACGTGGACGTGATCCCGCCGGGCAACGGCATCATGCACCAGATCAATCTGGAGAAGATGTCGCCGGTGGTGCAGGTACGCGAAGGTGTCGCCTATCCCGATACCTGTGTCGGCACCGACAGCCACACCCCGATGGTGGACGCGCTGGGCGTGATCTCCGTGGGCGTGGGTGGTCTGGAAGCGGAAAACGTGATGCTGGGCAATCCGTCCATGATGCGCCTGCCCGACATCGTCGGCGTGGAACTGACCGGCAAGCTCAAGCCCGGCATCACCGGCACCGACCTGGTGCTGGCGATCACCGAGTTCCTGCGTAAGGAACGGGTGGTGGGGGCCTACCTGGAGTTCTTCGGCGAAGGGGCGGACAGCCTGTCCGTGGGCGACCGCGCCACCATCGCCAACATGACCCCGGAATACGGCGCCACCGCCGGCATGTTCTTTATCGACGACAATACCCTGGATTACCTGAGACTCACCGGCCGCGAAGACGAGCAGGTGACCCTGGTGGAGCAGTATGCGAAGGAAACCGGCCTGTGGGCGGACGCCCTGAAAGACGTGGAGTACGAGCGGGTCCTCAAGTTCGACCTGTCCTCGGTGGGCCGCAACCTGGCCGGCCCCTCCAACCCGCATTCTTTGTTGCCGGCGGCGGACCTGGCGGCGCGCGGCGTGGCCGGCGCCTGGGAAGAGAAAGAGGGCGAAATGCCCGACGGCGCGGTGATCATCGCCGCCATCACTTCCTGCACCAACACCAGCAACCCGCGCAACATGATCGCCGCCGGTCTGATCGCCCGTAACGCCAACCGGCTGGGCCTGATCCGCAAGCCCTGGGTAAAGTCCTCGCTGGCACCGGGTTCCAAGACCGTGAAGATGTACCTGGAGGAAGCGGAACTGCTGCCGGAATTGCAGCAGCTCGGTTTCGACGTGGTGGCGTTCGCCTGCACCACCTGCAACGGCATGAGCGGCGCGCTGGACCCGGAGATTCAGAAAGAAGTGATCGACCGGGATCTGTACGCCACCGCCGTACTGTCCGGCAACCGCAACTTCGACGGCCGCATCCACCCCTACGCCAAGCAGGCGTTCCTGGCCTCGCCGCCGCTGGTGGTGGCCTACGCCATCGCCGGCACCATCCGTTTCGACATTGAAAAGGATGTGCTGGGCCACGACCCGGACGGCAAACCGATCATGCTCAAGGACATCTGGCCGGAAGACAGCGAGATCGACGCCATCGTTAAATCCAGCGTCAAGCCGGAGCAGTTCCGCCGCACCTACATCCCGATGTTCGAGAAGAAAGAGGGCGGGGCGAGGGCGGTGAGCCCGCTGTACGACTGGCGCCCGCAGTCCACCTACATCCGTCGCCCGCCTTACTGGGAAGGCACCATGGCGGAGGCCCGCGCGCTGAAGAACATGCGGCCGCTGGCGGTGTTGCCGGACAACATCACCACCGACCACCTGTCGCCGTCCAACGCCATCCTGCTGGACAGCGCCGCCGGCGCTTACCTGGACAAGATGGGTCTGCCGGAGGAGGACTTTAACTCCTACGCCACCCATCGCGGCGATCACCTCACCGCCCAGCGCGCCACGCTCGCCAACCCGAAACTGTTCAATGAAATGGTGCGCGACGAAGACGGCAACGTGATTCAGGGCTCGCTGGCCCGGGTGGAGCCGGAAGGCCAGGTGACGCGCATGTGGGAAGCCATTGAAACCTACATGGAGCGCAAGCAGCCGCTGATCATTATCGCCGGCGCCGACTACGGCCAGGGCTCGTCCCGTGACTGGGCCGCCAAGGGCGTGGCGCTGGCCGGCGTGGAAGCGATCGTGGCGGAAGGCTTCGAGCGCATTCACCGCACCAACCTGATCGGCATGGGCGTGATGCCGCTGCAGTTCCAGGAAGGCACCACCCGCCACACCCTGGGCATCGACGGCACCGAAGTGTTCGACGTGGAAGGCGAGGCGTCGCCGCGCGCCGAGCTCACCCTGGTGTTGCACCGTGCCAACGGTGACGTGGAGCGCATCCCGGTGATCTGCCGTCTGGATACCGCCGAGGAAGTCTCGGTGTATTCCGCCGGCGGCATCCTGCAGCGCTTCGCCAAGGACTTCATGCAGGCCGCCAGCTAACGCAATCGCGAGGATCCGTACCATGGCTTACGCAGCCCAGATCAAAATCCCCGCCACTTACATGCGTGGCGGCACCAGCAAGGGCGTTTTCTTCAGCCTCAACGATCTGCCGGAAGCGACACGCGTCCCCGGGCCCGCCCGGGACGCGCTGCTGCTGCGGGTGATCGGCAGCCCCGACCCCTACGGCAAGCACACCGACGGCATGGGCGGCGCCACGTCCAGCACCAGCAAGACGGTGATCCTGGCGAAAAGCGACAGCCCCGACCACGACGTGGACTACCTGTTCGGCCAGGTGTCCATCGACAAGCCGTTCATCGACTGGAGCGGCAACTGCGGCAACCTGACCGCGGCGGTGGGCGCCTTCGCGATCAACAACGGCCTGGTGGCCGCCGATCGTATTCCCGATAACGGCGTGGCGGTGGTGCGCATCTGGCAGGCCAATATCGAAAAGACCATTGTCGCCCATGTGCCGATCACCGACGGCCAGGTCCAGGAAACCGGCGACTTCGAACTGGACGGGGTGACCTTTCCGGCGGCGGAAGTGCTGATTGATTTCATCGATCCGGCGGACGGCGACGGCGCCATGTTCCCCACCGGCAACCCGGTGGACGAACTGGAGGTGCCCGGCATCGGCACCTTGAAGGCGACCCTGATCAACGCCGGCATTCCCACCGTGTTCGTCAACGCCGAGGATGTCGGCTACACCGGCGCCGAGCTGCAGGGCGACATTAACGAGGACGCCCGCGCCCTGGCCATGTTCGAAACCCTGCGCGCCCACGGCGCCCTGCGCATGGGGCTGATTCAGTCCCTCGAAGAAGCGGAGCAGCGCCAGCACACGCCCAAGGTAGCGTTCGTGGCGCCGCCGCGCGACTATGTGGCTTCCAGCGGCAAACAAGTGGCCGCCGCCGACGTCGACCTGCTGGTGCGGGCGCTGTCCATGGGCAAGCTGCACCATGCCATGATGGGCACGGCGGCGGTGGCCATCGGCACCGCCGCGGCGATTCCCGGCACGCTGGTGAATCTGGCCGCCGGCGGCGGTGAGCGCGACGCGGTGCGTTTCGGGCACCCGTCCGGCACCCTGCGCGTGGGCGGCGAAGCCCACCAGCAGGGCGGCGAATGGGTGGTCACCAAGGCCAGCATGAGCCGCAGCGCCCGTATCCTGATGGAGGGTTGGGCGCGCGTACCCGGAGACGCATTCTAGAGACAAAGGAGGCCCCATGAGCAGCAATGTCGACCAGAACCTGCGCCCGGATTACGATCCGGAAATCCAGGCCATCGTGGACTATGTCCTCGATTATCGGATCGATTCCGAGGAGGCCTGGGACACCGCCCGCAACTGCCTGATCGACACCCTGGGCTGCGGTTTGCTGGCACTGCGTTTCCCGGAGTGCAGCAAACACCTGGGGCCGCTCGTGGAGGGCACCCAGGTGCCCCACGGCGCCCGGGTGCCGGGCACGCCGCACCGGCTTGACCCGGTGAAGGCGGCCTGGGACATCGGCTGCATCGTCCGTTGGCTGGATTACAACGACACCTGGCTGGCGGCGGAGTGGGGCCACCCCTCGGACAATCTCGGCGGCATCCTGGCGGTGGCCGACTATCTGTCACAGAAAAATCTCGCCACCGGCAAGGCGCCGCTGACCATCAAGGACGTGCTCGAAGCCATGATCATGGCCCACGAGATTCAGGGCGTGCTGGCGCTGGAGAACTCCTTTAACCGGGTCGGTCTGGACCATGTGGTCCTGGTCAAGGTGGCGTCCACCGCCGTGGTCGCCCGGATGATGGGCGCCAATCGGGAACAGCTGCTTTCGGCGGTTTCCCACGCCTGGGTGGACGGGCAGGCGCTGCGCACCTACCGGCACGCCCCCAACGCCGGTTCGCGCAAATCCTGGGCCGCCGGCGACGCCACCAGCCGCGCGGTGCGCCTGGCGGACATCGCTCTGCGTGGTGAAATGGGCATCCCCGGTGCGCTGTCCGCGCCCCAGTGGGGCTTCTACGACGTCCTGTTTTCCAAGACCAACAAGGACCAGAAGCTCAAGCCTGAAGAAGACCGCAGGTTCAAATTCCAGCGTGACTACGGCAGTTACGTGATGGAAAACATCCTCTTCAAGATCAGCTTCCCGGCGGAGTTTCACAGCCAGACCGCCTGTGAAGCGGCGGTGACCCTGCACCCGCAGGTGAAGGACCGCCTCGACGAGATCGACCGCATCGTCATCACCACCCATGATTCCGCGATCCGCATTATTTCCAAGCAGGGGCCGCTCGCCAATCCGGCTGACCGGGACCACTGTATTCAGTACATGACGGCGGTGCCGCTGATTTTCGGCAGCTTGGTGGCGGAGCACTACGAGGACGAGTTCCACGAGGCGCACCCGCTGATCGACGAGCTGCGAGACAAGATGGAGATCGTCGAGGACGAGCGCTATTCCAAGGACTACCACGACCCGGAAAAGCGCTCCATCGCCAACGCCATCCAGGTGTTTTTCAAGGACGGCTCCAGCACCGATCAGGTGGCCGTGGAGTACCCCATCGGCCACCGCCGGCGCCGGGAAGAGGGCATCCCCGTGCTGGAACAGAAATTCAAACGCAACCTGGCAACCCGTTTCCCGGCTGCCCGGGTGGCGGAGATCATGGACCTGTGCCTGGACCCGGCGCGGCTGAACGACACGCCGGTGAACGAGTTCATGGACCGGTTCGTGATCTGAACCGGCCACCTGCGGCGCCGGTTATTGCAGCCGGCGCTGCAGACCGGCGGTGGCGAGAATGCGGGTACTGATTTCCTCGATGGACAGCTCGGTGGCGTCCAGGTGGGGAATATTGAACTTATTGTAGAGCGCCTGCAGGGCGCGCACTTCCATATCGCACTGGCGCGGTGAGGCGTAGCGGCTGCCCGCCTTGCGCTCGCTGCGGATGGCGCTGAGCCGGTCGGCGTTGATGGTCAGGCCGAACAGCTTCTGTTTGTGCGGGGCCAGCGCGTCGGGCAGCCGCAGGTCGTCGAAATCGTCCTCGGTGAGCGGGTAGTTGGCGGCGAACAGGCCGAACTGCAGCGCCAGATACAGACAGGTCGGCGTCTTGCCGGACCGCGATACCCCCACCAGAATGACATCCGCCTGGTCGTAATAACGGGTGCGCGCGCCGTCGTCGTTGTCCAGGGCGAAGTGCACCGCGTTGATGCGGATGCGGTACGCCTGTTGGTCGCGGATCGCGTGGCTTTGCCCGACCTTGTGGTTGGCGGTGACGCCGAGCTCGTCTTCCAGGGGTTTCTGGAAGGCGGTGAACAAGTCCAGCACTTTGCCTTTACAGGTGTGCAGGATGGCGCGGTGATCGTCGTTGACCAGGGTGGAGAAGACGATGGGCTTGTCGCCGTCAGTCTGCGCCGTCCGGTCAATTCGGGCCACCGCCTCCCGGGTCAGGTCGTCGGAGGCCACATAGGGAATGGTGACCTGGTCGAATTTGATCCCGCCGAACTGGCTCAGCAGACTGTGGCCGAGGGTCTCGGCGGTGATGCCGGTGCCGTCGGAGATAAAAAAGGCGGTTCTGGCCATGGGCTTGATGCTCCTTCCACAAAAGTCGTAACAGATTGCCCAATCCGGGCGGGCAAAGCGCTGATGTTTTGGGTAGAATGGCGCCTCCATTCATTCCGGTAAAGTTTAGGCCAGCAATACTTAAGGAGACGACCTTGGCGGAATACGTAGTCTGGTTTCAGGATCTGGGCAAGGGCGATGTCGAGCGCGTCGGTGGCAAGAACGCCTCCCTTGGCGAGATGATCAGCAACCTGGCGGCGGCCGGCGTGTCCGTCCCGGGCGGTTTTGCGACCACCGCGGAAGCCTTCCGCGACTTCCTTGAGCACAATGATCTGACCACCAAGATCAATGACGCTCTCGGCGCGCTGGACGTGGAAGACGTGGTGGCTCTGGCGGAAACCGGTGAGAAAATCCGTAAGTGGGTGGTGGACGCCCCCTTCCAGCCCGAGCTGGAAGACGCGATCCGCGACGCCTATGAGAAAATGGGCGGCGGCGACGGCGAACTGCCGGTGGCGGTGCGCTCTTCCGCCACCGCGGAAGACCTGCCGGACGCCTCCTTCGCCGGTCAGCAGGAGACCTTCCTCAACATTCGCGGCCTGGACCATGTGATGGTGGCGGTGAAGGAAGTGTTCGCCTCCTTGTTCAACGACCGCGCCATCAGCTACCGGGTGCACCAGGGTTTCGACCACAAACTGGTGGCCTTGTCCGCCGGCGTGCAACAGATGGTGCGCTCCGAGACCGGCGCCGCCGGTGTCATGTTCACCCTGGACACCGAATCCGGCTTCCGCGACGTGGTGTTCATCACCGCCTCCTACGGGCTGGGCGAAATGGTGGTGCAGGGCGCCGTGAACCCGGATGAGTTCTACGTCCACAAAAAGACACTGCTGAACAAGCGGCCCAGCATCCTGCGCCGCAACCTCGGCAGCAAGATGCAGAAAATGGTCTACGGCAGCGAAGCCAGCGCCGGCAAATCGGTGCAGACCGTGGACGTGGAGACCGCCGACCGGCTGCGTTTCTGCCTCACCGATGCCCAGGTGGAGGATCTTTCCCGCCAGGCCATCGAGATCGAAAAGCACTACGGCATGCCCATGGACATTGAATGGGCGCTGGACGGCGACGACGGCAAGCTCTACATCGTCCAGGCCCGTCCGGAAACCGTGAAAAGCCGTTCCGACGCCTCCGTGATGGAGCGCTACCTGCTCAAGCAGACCGGCAAGGTGCTGGTGGAAGGCCGCGCCATCGGTCAGCGCATCGGCGCCGGCCCGGTGCGCATCGTCTCCAACATCAAGGAAATGGACCGCGTGCAGCCCGGCGACGTGCTGGTCACCGACATGACCGACCCGGACTGGGAACCGGTGATGAAGCGCGCCTCCGCCATTGTCACCAACCGCGGCGGCCGCACCTGCCACGCGGCGATCATCGCCCGCGAACTGGGCGTGCCGGCCATCGTCGGCTGCGGTGACGCCACTGACCTGCTCAAGGACGGTCAGGAAGTGACCGTATCCTGCGCCGAGGGCGACACCGGCAATATCTACGAAGGCAAGCTGGACTTCGACATCCAGCGCAACTCCATCGAGTCCATGCCCAAACTGCCGTTCAAGATCATGATGAACGTGGGCAACCCGGACCGGGCCTTCGACTTCGCCACGCTGCCCAACCAGGGCGTCGGCCTGGCGCGTCTGGAGTTCATCATCAACCGGATGATCGGCGTGCACCCCAAGGCGCTGCTCAACTACGACAGCCTGCCGCGCGACGTGAAACAGGCCGCCGACAAGCGCATCGCCGGTTACGACGACCCGGTGGACTTCTACGTCGAGAAGCTGGTCGAGGGGATCTCCACCCTGGCCGCCGCCTTCCACCCGGAAAAGGTGATCGTGCGTCTGTCGGACTTCAAGTCCAACGAATACGCCAACCTGATCGGCGGCAGCCTCTACGAGCCGGACGAAGAAAACCCGATGCTCGGCTTCCGTGGTGCCAGCCGCTACATCAGCGAAAACTTCCGCGACTGCTTCGAACTGGAGTGCCGCGCGCTCAAGAAAGTTCGTGAGCAGATGGGCTTCACCAACGTGGAAGTGATGGTGCCGTTCGTGCGCACCCCGGGCGAGGCCGAGCAGGTGATCGATCTGCTCGCCAAGAACGGGCTCAAGCGCGGCGACGAAGGCCTGCGGGTGATCATGATGTGCGAGCTGCCCACCAACGCGTTGCTGGCCGATGAGTTCCTGCAGTACTTCGACGGCTTCTCCATCGGTTCCAACGACCTGACCCAGCTGACGCTGGGCCTGGACCGGGACTCCGGCATCGTCAGTCACCTGTTCGACGAGCGCGACCCGGCGGTGAAGGCGCTGCTGAAGATGGCCATCGACGCCTGTAATGCCCAGGGCAAGTACGTGGGCATTTGCGGCCAGGGGCCGTCCGATCATCCCGATCTGGCGCGCTGGCTGATGGACCAGGGTATCTCCTCCGTGTCCCTGAACCCGGATTCGGTGATGGGCACCTGGTTCTACCTGGCGGAAAATCTGGTCGACTGAACCTCGACCCGGTTTCCGCCCCTGAAAAGCCCGGCCTCGCGCCGGGCTTTTTTATGGTGCATCGCGCGTTATCGGGGACGGTTCCCTCCAGCAAAGGCGAGGTGCCGGGCAGGGCTGCCCAGGACACGCCACGAGTACCTCCCTGTAGGCTCGGCGTTTGGCCGTCCCTGGCCAAACACGGTCCTGGGCAGCCCTGCCCGGCACCTCGCTGATGCGAAGAAACCACCGCCACGGGTCATCACTGCCGCCGAACCATTCTACGAAGCCCAGGCTGTGGAAGCAGGCCTTGTGGGAGCGGGCCCAGCCCGCGAAAGGGAGCGAAGCTCCCGGCAGGATGCCAGAGAGATTTCTAACGGCAGCACCATCAGCGTCTCTGGAATCCTGCCGGCCGGCTTTGCCGGCCTTTCGCTTGCGAGGCAAGCTCCCACAAACCGAGCTTCTTAGAATGGTCCGGGCGGTTTTCTGGCCCGCGGCGGTGATTTTTCCGAGGAGCGCCGGGATCGGGTGTGCCCGTCCAGGACCGTCTTTGGCCAGGGATGGCCAAAGTCGAGCTTACAGGGATGTACTTGCAGCGTGTCCTGGACGGGCACACCCGATCCCGGTGCGGACCTTCTGGAGGGAACACACCGACCCGGGACGATCCCATGATCGCATGCTAAGGTTGGCGGCATCGCAGGGGAGGAGAGCGCGCCCATGTTCCATCGCCTGATCCGCACGCTGGATCTTTACGACGGACTGCGGCTGCCGGTCCAAATCGGCCGCGAAGAGTTATTGCTGATTCATGAGGACGGCGGCACCTGGCTGGTGCAACGCCGTTGCCCGCATGGCGAATTCCCGTTGGAGCGCGCCTCCGTGCGTGGCGAGGTCCTTCGTTGCCCGGGACACGGGCTGGAGTTTTCTCTGGACAGCGGCCAGTGCCGTGGCACCCAGGGTTATTGCCTGAAACGCTACCGGATTGATTACGACGGCCCCTGGATCGGGGTCAGCGACCTCTAGCTCATTAGCGGACGGCGACCGCGTCGTCCTTGGACAATTGCAGCTGATAGCGCAGCCGCAGCTCTTTGACTTTTTTCACGTAGGCCTGGGTTTCCGGGAACGGGGGGATGCCGCCATAGCGGCGCACGTTGCCTTCGCCGGCGTTGTACGCCGCCAGGACCTGGTCCAGGGTGCTGAACTTGTTCTGCAGGTAGGCGAGGAAACGGGTGCCGCCGTGGATATTGGCGCTGGCATCGAACGGGTCCGCCACTTCCAGATAGCGGGCGGTGCTGGGCATCAGCTGCATCAGGCCCTGGGCGCCGACCCGGGATACGGCGGTGCGGTCGAACAGGGATTCGGCGTGGATCACCGCTTTCACCAGGGCCGCCTCGACGCCGAAATCACCGGCGGCGCGTTCGATAACGGTGTCGTAGCGGTCACGCTGGGCGGCGCTCAGGGCGGTGGCGGTGTAGGTCCAGCCCTTGCGCACGGAGAGCAGGGTATAGCTGGCGTCCACCTTGGCGCGGGGCTTGTCCGTGAACAGGGTTTCGCCACCGTGACCCCGGTAGGTGTAGATGTTTTCCGCGGCGGCCGGCATTGACACCCCCAGTGCCAACACGAGGCCGCAGACCCCCGTTAATTTCATTGTTTTGTCTCTTACTGATTTTACATCCCGATTCCAGTGGAAAGTGATACCACAGTATTAGCGGTCGGGCTAGGTTTCCGATTCGGATTATTAGCCCCGGTTCTCATCTTTTAGCATCAGGCGCTTATTTTCGTCGGCGATCGCGGATGGCGGGGCCGGGTTATGGTGATAGCATGGCTTCGGGCGATTAGAGGAGGTTCTATGCTCTCCGAGCAGTTGCATGCCTGGGTCAATCTGCTGACCACCTGGCTGGCCTTGGGCCTGCTGTTGATGGTGTTCCTGGTGACCGTGGCGGCCATGGTCCTGTGGGTACAGGATCGCTATTTCCAGAAAGCCCATGCGATTCGACGCAATTACCCTCTGATCGGTCGTTTTCGCTACTTCTTCGAGCACATTGGTGAGTTCTTCCGCCAGTACTTCTTTGCCATGGACCGCGAGGAACTGCCGTTCAACCGCGCCCAGCGCAGCTGGGTGTACCGCGCCGCCAAGGACCTGAGCAACACGGTGGCCTTCGGGACCACCAAGCAGAACGCCGCCGGCCGCGTGGTCTTTCTTAACACGCCGTACCCGACGCTGGAAAAAGACGCCGCCGAAACCCTGCCGTTGATGATCGGCCCCCACGCCGACCAGCCGTTCGTGGCGCGCAGCTTCCACAACGTGTCGGGGATGAGCTTCGGCGCGCTGTCCACCCCCGCCGTGCGCGCCCTGTCCCGGGGCGCCGGTCAGGCCGGCTGCTGGCTGAATACTGGCGAGGGCGGCCTCACCGAAATGCACCTGGAAGGGCATTGCGACCTGGTGTTCCAGATCGGCACCGCCTATTACGGCGTGCGTGACGAGGAAGGCAACCTGAGCGATGAGAAGCTGTGGGAGGTGGCGCGCCTGCAGTCGGTGAAGATGTTCGAGATCAAGCTCAGCCAGGGCGCCAAGCCGGGCAAGGGCGGCATTCTGCCGGCGCAAAAAGTCACCGCGGACATCGCCCGCATTCGCGGTATTCCGGTGGGGCAGGCGTCGGTCAGCCCCAACGGCCAGCCCGGTGTGCGCAGCGCCGGCGACCTGCTGGACATGATCGAGCGGGTACGCCGGGTCACCGGCAAACCCACCGGCATCAAGACCGTGATCGGCTCCTGGCAATGGCTGGAAGAGCTGTTCATGGAGATCCACGAGCGCGGCCTGGAAAGCGCGCCGGATTTCATCACGGTGGACAGCGGCGACGGCGGCACCGGCGCCGCGCCCATGTCGCTGATGGACGACGTGGGGCTGAATCTGGCCGAGTCGTTACCGCTGGTGGTCGACCTGCGCGACGGCTTCGCGCTGCAGGACCGTATTCGCATAATCGCGTCGGGCAAACTGATCACGCCGTCCATGGTCGCCTGGGCGATCGCCATAGGCGCCGATTTCTGCGTCTCCGCGCGCGGCTATATGTTCGCGTTGGGCTGCATCCAGGCGATGCAGTGCAACCGCAACACCTGTCCCACCGGCGTCACCACCCATAACCCCCGTCTGCAACGCGGCCTGGTGCCCAGCGAGAAGGGCGCGCGGGTGGCGCATTTCCACGCCAATCTGGTCAAGGAAGTGGAAACCATCGCCCACGCCTGCGGGGTGGGGGAGCCGCGTCAGCTGCGCCGCCATCACGCGCGCATGGTCAACGCCAACGGCGACTCCATGCCCCTGGAAGAGCTGTGGCCGCCGATTGAGCCGGGGCTTTACCTGCGCCAGGGGCGGCCCAGTCTGCACGCGCCGTTCGCCCGCTTCCGTGTCGGCGCCTGAAGGGCGCCGAGGCGGCGGCATAAGGGCACGCTATCAGGGTGATTAACCGCCTGGCCTTGTTCTTCACCGGGTGGCCGCCACAATAGCGTCCATTCCGAAGCGGTCTACGATTAAGGAGAGTGTTTTGTCTGACGAATTCGATCTGGTGGTTATCGGTGCCGGTTCCGGTGGTGTACGCGCCGCGCGCATGGCGTCCGGCCACGGCGCCCGGGTGGCGATTATCGAGGAACGGTTCTTCGGCGGCACCTGCGTCAACGTGGGCTGTGTACCCAAGAAGTTGTTCGCCTATGGCGCCGGCTTCCCGGAAGAGTTCGAGCTGGCCGCCAGCTACGGTTACCAGCTGGACGGCTGGCGTTTCGACTGGAACACCCTTCGCGACAACAAGACCCGTGAGATCGAACGGCTCAATGGCATCTACAACCGCATCCTGGATAACGCCGGCGTCACCGTGTTCGAAGGCCACGGCCGCATCGAGGGCCCCGGCCGGGTGTCCGTGGACGGCGATCGCGTTCTGGAATGTAAGAACATTCTGATCGCCACCGGCGGCAAGCCCCATGTGCCGGAACTGCCCGGCGATAATCTGGTGCGCATCTCCGACGATCTGTTCTATCTGGATAAGCTGCCGGAGCGCGTCGCGGTGGTGGGCGGTGGCTATATCGCCTGCGAATTCGCGTCCATTCTTAACGGCCTGGGCGTGGAGGTGCACCAGTTGTACCGCCGTGATCTGATCCTGCGCGGCTTCGACGGAGAAATCCGCGAGTTCGTCGCCGAGCGCATGGCCGCGGCCGGCATCCATATCCATGTGAACACCGACGTCAGCGCCATCGAGGGCGACGCCGACGGCGAGAAAACCCTGCGCCTGTTGAACGGCGACAGCCTGGTGGTGGACGAGGTGTTCTACGCCACCGGCCGGGTGCCCAAGCTGGACGGCCTGTTCGCCGACGGTGTGAGCGTGCAGACTCGCGACAACGGCGCGGTGATCGTCGACGACGCCTTCCAGACCAGCGAGCCGAACATCTATGCCCTGGGCGACGTCACCGATCGTCTGCAATTGACGCCGGTGGCCCTGGCCGAAGGCATGTGGCTGGCGGCCCATCTGTTCGGCGAGCACAAGCCGAAGGCGCCGCTGGACTATCGCGACGTGCCCACCGCCGTGTTCTGTCATCCGAACATCGGCACCGTGGGGCTCAGCCAGGAAGAAGCGCTGGCCGAATACGGCACCATCCGTGTCTACAAAAGCCAGTTCCGGCCGATGCGCTACACGCTCAGCGACATCCAGGAAAAATCCATGATGAAGCTGATCGTCGACGACGCCAGCGACCGGGTGGTGGGTCTGCATATGGCCGGCGAAGAATCCGCCGAGATCACCCAGGGGTTCGCCGTGGCGGTGCGCATGGGCGCCACCAAGGCGGACTTCGACGCCACCGTGGGCATTCACCCCACCTCGGCGGAAGAGCTGGTTACCCTGCGTGACGGTGAGACCCTCAGCGGCTGATTGCCGCCGCCGCGGTGGTTAAAGCCGTTCCAGCGTTACCGGCAGGCCGTCCTTGGGCACCGGCAGGCTGGTGGTGTCCACCGGCATCACATAGTCCGCCGGCACCCGCCAGCGGTACTTCAACAGCACCTGGTGGAGGATCGCCTTCACCTGCATGTCGGCGAAATGCAGGCCGATGCACTTGTGCGCGCCGCCGCCGAAGGGCACCCAGGCATAGGGGTGCACCTTGTCCTCGCGGCGGTGCTCGGCGAACCGTTCTGGGTCAAAGCGCTCCGCGTCCGGCCAGTATTCCTCCATATAGTGAGTGAAGTAGGGCGCCACGGTGATAAAGCTGCCCTTGGGAATATGAAAGCCGTCGTATTCGACGTCGCGCACCGTGCGGCGGGGCAGTGACGGCACCGGCGCGCACAGGCGCAGCGCTTCCTTCATCGCCAGGCCTATGCCCGGCAGCTTTTCCAGGTCCTCGTACTCCAGTTGGGTTTTGCCCAAGGCCCGGCTTTCCTCGCGCAGGCGCTCCTGCCATTCCGGCGAGCGGGCCAGGTGATAGAACAGGTTGGAGAGGGTGATGGTGGTGGTGTCGTGGGCCGCCATCATCAGGAAGATCATGTGGTTGACCACATCGTCGTCGGAGAAGCGGTCGCCGTCCTCGGTGGTGGCGTGGCAAAGGGCGCTGAACAGGTCGTTGTCTTCCTGGCCTCGCTTTACCGGAATCTCATCGCGGAACAGTTGCTCCAGCACCCGCCGCCCGCGCAAACCCTTGGACCAACGCAGCCCCGGCACCGGAAAGCGCAGCAGCGCGGTGCCGGCGCGCACCGTGTCCACGAACGCCCGGTTGACCTGCTCGGAGCGCGGGCCCAGTGCCTGGCCCATGAACACATCGGTGGCCAGATCCAGGGTCAGCCGCTTGACCCGGGGCAGCACCTGGATGCCGCCGTCCGGCCAGGTTTCCAGGCCGGCGGTGATGCGCGGCCCCATACGGTCCAGATAGCCGCGCAGCGCACTCTTGGTGAACGCCTGCTGCATGATGCGCCGGTGCCAGCGGTGCTCCTCGAAATCCAGCAGCATGATGCCGCGGTGGAAAAACGGACCGATAAAGAAATCCCAGCCGCCGTGGTTGGAAAACAGGTCGCCTTTGTTCATCAGCACGAACTGGTTGGCGTCCGGGCCCAGCATCTGCACCACCCGCAGACCGAACAGCCGGGTCCAGGACACCGGACCATACTGATCGTAACGCTGTCGCATCAGGCCCACCGGATCACGCATACTGGTTAACGTGTGCCCGACCAGTGGCCAGCCCGGATCTCCGGGGACCGCCTTAAGGGGGCTGCCCGTTGGAACGGGCGCAAAGGGTGTAACGGCGCTCATGGATCACTCCGTGGTAAACATCGTGTATATCTATACTGAGCGCAAACGGGGAAGCGGGACAAGGGGGGTAAATGTCTTTCTGTCGTGCATTTACCCGGCAACGGCGGCCCACGTCGCTGCGGCCTGGGAGCCGTTCCAGCCCCTGTGTATCATTGCGCCATTCAGGTAAGGAGAACCGTGCATGCGAACCGTGGTGTTTAATCAGAAAGGCGGTGTGGGCAAATCCAGTATCACCGTGAATCTGGCGGCGATCAGCGCCGCCCGGGGCAACAAGACGCTGGTGGTGGACCTGGATCCACAATGCAATGCCAGCCAGTACTTGCTGGGCATGGGCGCGTATCAGCAGGAGCAGGGGCCGACCCCCAACATCGGCACCTTTTTCGCCCAGACGCTGTCGTTCAAGCTCAAGGAAAAAGCGCCCCGCGATTATGTGCACCTCACCAAGTTCGAAAACCTGTACGTGTTGCCCTCCGACGGTGAACTGGGCGAGGTGGAACACCTGCTCGAATCCAAGCACAAGATCTATAAGCTGCGCGGCCTGCTGAAAAGTCTGGCGCGGGAATTCGACGCCATCTACGTGGACACCCCGCCGGCGTTCAATTTCTACACCCTGTCCGCGTTGATCGCCGCCGACCGGGTGTTGATTCCCTTCGATTGCGATGCGTTTTCCCGCAAGGCGCTGTATTCGTTGCTGGAAAACATCCAGGAGACCCGCGAGGACCACAACGAGGATCTGCGTGTGCAGGGCATCGTGGTGAACCAGTACCAGCCACGCGCACGGCTGCCCAAGGAGCTGGTGGCGTCGCTGGTGGAGGAGGGCCTGCCGATCCTCGAGAGCAAGCTGTCCGCCAGCGTCGCCATGCGCGAATCCCATGAATGCGCCACGCCGCTGATCAATTGGAGCCCCAAGCACAAGCTCACTCAAGAATATCAGGCGCTGTATAAAGAGCTCAGCCGCCCTGGCCGTTAGCCCGGCGCAATATTGCGCATTGGTAAAAGACGTCGCTATGTACTATCTTTGCCGCGTTTGTCCTCGGGTTAGGCAACAAAAAATGCAATAGGAGATGCTATGCGAACCCTTTCCAGGGGCGCCTTGGCGGTGGTGTTATCGGTAACCGGGTTGACGGCCCCCGTGCTTGCGGGCGCGGCCGTGAGTCGGGCCCAGTTGGAAGATCTGGAGCACCATCTTTGGCAAGTGCGCACGGACTTCCACATGTATTCCGTCATGGACGGCAACGACACTTACCGGGTGGCACTCAACGAAGCCGCCCAACAGGCCGCTGAAGCGCTGGATGAACTGCGTGCCAGCAGCGAGACCGACGCGGAGCGGGCGCTGGTCACGGATCTCACCGACCAGTGGCAGCGGATGGCCGCCGACCAGGCCCTGCCGGCCCCCGGTGGCGCCGAGGCCGAAACCGTGCCCGGCGACCCCCGTCGGCTGGACGACCTGCCGGCGGAGATGGCCGACGGCATCAATGGTTTCGAAAGCGCGGCGGGCGGTGATTACGACGATGTGTACGCGCTGATCAGTGAGCTGCAGTACCTGACGTCGTCCTATGTGGCGATCATCGCCGTCAACGGGGATGAGAACGCGGAACAGGATCGCGGCGCCTTCGAGCCGGCGGTGCCGGCGTTCACGGAAAGGCTGAAACGGGTGCAGGCCGCTCACCGTGGCGACGGCAATCTCAACCGAACCCTGGAGCAGGCCGCCCTCAAGTGGGGGTTTATCCGTTCTTCCATGCTCAAGTTCGGCGAGGACGCGGTGCCGTTCCTGGTCTACCGCTATACCTCGCAGATGACCAGCAGCCTGCAGCAGGCCGTGGACCTGGCCACCTCCGAGGTCGCCAAACCCACCATCGGCCCGCCCGAGTAAGGCTCAGTCGGCGCGCGCTTCGAGCCAGTCGGCGATCACCCGCCAGCACTGGCCGGGCGCCTTGCTGCCGGCGAACACCCCGGCGTGGCCGCCGGGGGCCTCTTCGAACCGCTTCTCGCGGCTGCCCACCACTTTGAGAATCTCCCGCGCGGCGCGCAGGCTGACGATGCGGTCGGTGCGTCCGCCGAACGCCAGCAGGTCCTGGGTAATGGCGCCGAAATCCACCTGCCGCCCGCCGATGCTGAGACGGCCATCGGCGAGGCTGTTGGCGAGCACCATCTTTTCGATCACTTCGCGCACCACCGCCCCGGGGTAATCGACCATGTCGTTGAACCACTGGCCCATGGTCATGTACTCGGTGAGGTAGTCCCGGTCGCCCATGTTGCGCAGTAAATCCACATAGGACTGCACCAGCCCCGGCGGGTTGGTCATCTTGAAGCCCAGCGACAACAGCCGGGCGGGAATGTGGAACAGCTTGCTGTCGAGCGGCTCCAGACGCACCTGGAACCAGTCGTGAGCCTGCATGGCGGGAATCGCCGCAAGGCTGAAAATCTTGCCGAACGGACCGCTTTTATGAAAATTCACCGGGCTGGCGATGGTCGACAGACTGCGCACCGGCGCTTCCGGGTGGCTGCCCAGATACAGCATGCACAGCAGCCCGCCCATGCAGTAGCCGAGCAGGTTCACCTGGTCGCAACCGGTGTGCTCGCGAACCCGCTCCACCGCCTGCGGCAGCCACTGGTTCACGTAGGTGTCCAGGTCCAGGTCGCGGTCCGCCTGGGACGGCTGGCCCCAGTCGATCAGATAGACGTCATGGCCGCGCGCCATCAGATAGCGAACCATGGAGCGGTTGGGCATCAGGTCGTAGGTCCAACAATGGATGCCCAGCGCCGGCACCAGAATCAGCGGAATGCGATGTTTCTCCCGCCGTACCGGTATTTCCTCGTCGCCGACCGGAATCCGCGCCATCGGTGGCAGACTGTAATGACGCAGCGCCATGATGCCGTTGCGGTAAATCTCGTCCCAGGGCGTTTTGTCGGTCTGAATGAAGCGGCGCGGATGACGCCGGCGCTCGACCATATGGCTCAAGGCGCGCAGTGAAGATTTCACGGAAGGACGTGGTGCCATGGAGGCTCCGCTGATAGCAATTGATCCCGAGTAAGGGTAGGCGGTAATCTTGCCGGGCCCGCAGTAACAGAGCATTGGCCCTCGTGACAAATTCAAAGCCCCCCTACACCCGCATGGACGTCTGTAACCGCTCCCTGGAGACGGTGCGCCATTCCCGCAACCTGGGCATGGAAGTGCTCAGCGCCGAAGAAGACGGCGTCCGTGTGCGCCTGCCCTGGCGCGAGGACCTGGTCGGCAACCCGGACACCGGCGTGCTGCACGGCGGCGCCATCTTCGCGATGATGGACCAGGCCGGCGGCATGGCCAACAGCTGCCGCCTGTACCCCAATTTCGAGATCACGCCGACGATCGATTTCCGCGTCGATCACCTGCACGCCCCGACCCCGGGCAAGGCGGTGATCTGCCACGCCAGCTGCTACCGGCTCACGCCCAATGTCACCTTCGTACGGCTGACCACCTGGGAAGAGGGTGAGGAAGAGGGCGAGCCGGTGGCCACCGGCCTGGCCACCTACACACGCATGAAACTGGATAAGAACGGGCGGGTGGTGTCCTGATGACCGATTCACTGAAAGCCTTGATCGAAGCCTGCCGCAAGGGCGAAGCCAACTACCAGGACCTGGTGGACCGGGTGCCCTACGCCCGCTTCCTGGGCATTGAGCTGCTGGTGCAGGGCGAGGAACTGACCTTCATTCTGCCGCGCAACGAGAACAATATCGGCAACCCCACCTTGCCGGCGCTGCACGGTGGCGCCGTGGCCGGCTTCATGGAGCAGGCCGCGATCATCTTCATCCTACTGGAAATGGGCGAGCCCAAGGTGCCCAAGACCATCGATTTCACCATCGACTACCTGCGCGCCGGCCTGTTCCGCGACACCTTCGCCGAGTGCCGCATCACCCGCCTGGGCCGTCGCATCGCCAATGTGCACATCAGCGCCTGGCAGAAACGCCGGGAAGAGCCGATCACCATCGCCCGGGCCCACTTCCTGCTGTCCGAAGAAAATAACTGACGTTTTCTTTTGTTACCCACCGGCGGCGGCGATAGGACAACGAAGGTGATATATTAGCGGCCTCTGATAGGAGGCCCTCTTTGTCATTATCGCCGGTTGCCAGGTCCTCGACCTTTACCCAAAGCCTGCTGCTTGCCGCGGTGGGCGTCACCGCCCTGGGCCAAACCCTGGTGTTTACGCTGCTGCCGTCGCTGGGCCGAGCCACCGGTCTGGCCGAGATCCAGGTGGGGCTGATCATCAGCTGCTCGTCGCTGGCCTTCGCGCTGGCCAGCCCGGTGTGGGGCTACCTGAGTGAGCTCTACGGCCGCCGGCCGATTCTGATCATCGGGCTGAGCGGCTATGCGATCGGCACGCTGCTGTTCGCGCTGGTGTTCCAGGCCGGGCTCGCCGGCTGGGTGAGCGGCGGCGCGCTGGTGGCGCTGCTGGTGGCGGCGCGTATGAGCCAGGCGGTGATCATGGCCGCCACGCCCCCGTCGGCGGCGGCTTACACCGCGGACATCACCGCGCCGGAAGCGCGCACCCGTGGCATGGGACGCATCGGCGCGGCCAACAACCTGGGCACCGTGCTGGGCCCGGGCATCGGCGGCATGCTGGCCGCGGTGGCCCTGGTGTTGCCGCTCTATCTGGTGGCCGGCCTGGTGGCCTTGATGGCGGTGTTTATTCTGTTTTTCCTGCCGCCGTCGCCGTATCGCGGCGAGCCGCCGGTGCAACGCCGCCGCACGGTGCTGGCCACCGGTCTGCGCGCCTATACCGACCGCCGTTTCCGCGACCTGTTGATCACCGGGGTAGTGCTGTTCATGAGCTTCGCGCTGGTTCAGCAGACCCTGGGCTTTCTGTTCCAGGACGCCCTGAACATGACCCCCACGGAAGCGGCCGGCGCCCTGGGCACCGCCATGATGGCGGCGGCGATCACTTCGCTCACCGGTCAGATTCTGGTGGTGCAGTGGCTGCGGGCACCGGCACTGGTGCTGCTGGCCCTGGCGGTACCGGCCATTGGCCTGGGCGCCGGCGTGCTGTGGGCCTTCGACAGCCGTCTGGGCATGACCCTGGCGGTGATGCTGGTGGGTATGGGGATCGGCTTCGGCATGCCGGCGATCATGTCGCTGGCGAGCTTGCGGGTGGACAGTTCGGAGCAGGGCAGGGTGGCCGGGCTGGCCAGTGCGTGTCCGTCGCTGGGGTTCGTGCTCGGGCCTTTGGTGGGCACCGGGTTGTACACCATCGACCACCGCTTCCCGTACATGCTGGTGGTGGCGTTGATGGTGCCCCTGGCGGTGCTGGTCTGGCGGCTGCGCCGGGCCAACACCGCCTGAGGCGGTCGCGCTAACCCGTTACGTTATCCCTTGTAAGGAATCAGGGTCAGTTCCACGCGGCGGTTCTGCTGACGGCCGGACGCGGAGCTGTTATCCGCGATCGGCTGGGTCTCGCCGAAACCGACCACGTCCATGCGCACGGCCTGCACGTTGAAGCCGCTGAGGACATCGGCCACCGCCTGGGCACGCTGCTGGGAAAGCAGCAGGTTGTAGCGGTCGCCGCCGGTGCTGTCGGTGTGGCCGGCGATCTGCAGCATGGTGGAATCGTATTCCTTAAGCACTTCGGACACCGAGTCCAGCACCGAACGGAACGAGGATTTCACCTGGGTGCTGTCGGTGTCGAAGGTCACGTTACCCGGCATGTTGAGAATGATGTTCTCGCCGTTACGGGTAACGGACACGCCCGAGCCTTCCAGCTTCTGACGCAGCTTCGCTTCCTGGACATCCATGTAGTAGCCCACGCCGCCGCCGGCGATGGCGCCGATACCGGCCCCGGCCAGGGCCCGCTCTTTACGCTCCTTGGCGCTGTCCGAAGTAGCAATACCGATCAGCGCGCCGCTGACCGCGCCGATGGCGGCGCCGCCAGCGGCTTTCGAGGTCTGCTTCTCGCCGGTGTACGGGTTGATGGTGGAACAGGCGGACAGGGACAAAGCCCCGGCCAGTAAGAGGCATCCAGCAGTGCGTTTCATCATTGCTCCTTGTTATCCATTGTTCCTGAGTGGCTCAACAATAAGCGATCAGGGCACCGAAACCATAGCGGCGCGGTAAAAATCGGTAAAGTAGGGTAGCGCCGGGATGCGAACGTTGTCCCTTAAAGTGGCGGTGAGCGCCACATCAGCCAGATCGGTGGGCCGCCGGCGGCGACCCGGTCCTCGCGGATCACCTCGAAACCGAAGCGGCGGTAGAGCGGCAGGTTGTCCGGCTCGCAGGTCTCCAGGAAGGCGCCGTGGCCGTCCCGGTCGCACAGGGCGAGCACCGGCGCGAGCAGGCGACGGGCATGGCCGCGGCCCTGCTGGTCCGGCGCCACCCCCAGCACCTGCAGGTACCAATGGGGTCGCTTCGGATGCAGTTGCTGAATATGCTGGATGCCGGTCAGCCGGCCGGGCAACCGGGTGAGCCCGGTGATGGCCGCGAAGTCCGGCAAAAAGCGCAGCTGCTGCCACAGCCCCAGGCGCCACTGCCCCGGCGGTGACCACAGCGCCGCCCCCACACCGGGTATATGATCGACCCGCCCCGGCAGGGCCAGGTGGCGCAGCTGCGCGGCCATGCCGCGTCGCAAGCGGACGGCGAAATCCTCCGGCCGGCACAGCCAGCGCCAGAACGGATCGTCGCTGAAGGCGCGGGCCAGCACCTCCACCACGGCGTCGAATTCGGCGCGGGTGCAATGCGGCTGCAAAAGAACCGGGGATAATGAGTAGGATGAAGGCATCCGGCGTTTGTAGCAGACTGACCGCGAAAAAGGAACGGTCGTGCTAGCCGGACGCAACGTGTTCACACAATCCGAGGAGACACCATGCTGGCGAAGCGTGCGTCACTGGCCGAACTGGCCGGGGAACAATGGGACCTGATCGTGATCGGTGGCGGCATCACCGGCGCCGGCGTGCTGCTGGAAGCGGCCCGCCAGGGGCGCAAGGCGCTGCTGTTGGAACAGCAGGATTTCGCCTGGGGCACCTCCAGCCGCTCGTCAAAAATGGTCCACGGGGGGCTACGCTACATCGCCCAGGGCGAAGTGCGCCTGACCCGGGACGCCCTGCGCGAGCGCGAGCGCCTGCTGCGCGATCTGCCCGGCCTGGTGGAACGGGCCCAGTACCTGTTTCCACTGCGTGATGGCCGCTTCCCGGGGCGCTGGCCGCTGACCGCGGTGCTGTCACTGTACGATTTTCTGGCCGGCATTCGCGACCACCGGTTCCTGCCCACCGCCGAGGTGTTGATGCGGGTGCCGGGGCTGGATGCGGCGGGGCTGAACGGCGCCATGAGCTACACCGACGCGCTCACCGACGATTGCCGGCTGGTGGTGCGCTGCCTGCTGGAGGCGGGCCGTCTTGGCGGCCGTTCGCTCAACTACGCCCGCGCCACGGGTGTCAGCGCCGATAACGGCCGCGCCCGGGTGGACGTCACCGATCTGGAAAGCGGCGACAGCCTGACCCTGAACGCCGGCGCGGTGATCAACGCCACCGGCGCCTGGGCCAACCGGTTGGGCGGCGCCGGACAGCGCATTCGCCCGCTGCGCGGCAGTCACCTGTTCGTGGACCCGGCGCGGCTGCCGGTGGCGGACTGTCTGACGCTGATCAACCCCCGCGACGGTCGCCCGGTGTTCGTGTTCCCCTGGGAAGGCGTCACCTGTGTCGGCACCACCGACCTGGATCACGGCGACAGCCTGGACCAGGAAGCCCGCGCCAGCGGCGCCGAAGTGGACTACCTGCTGGAACTGATCAACGGGCAGTTCCCGGAGGTCAAGCTGAGCCGCGACGACATTCTCTCCACCATGGCCGGGGTGCGCCCGGTGATCAGCGCCGGCGAGGGCAAGGACCCGTCCAAGGAACGGCGGGATCACGCCGTGTGGGAGGACAATGGCATCGTCACGGTCAGCGGCGGCAAGCTCACCACCTTCCGGTTGATCGCCCTGGACGCGCTTTGCGCGGCCGGCCTGCTGGCGCCTCGGGACGCGCGCCGCGCCCGGCGCAGTAACGCCCCCCTGTTCCGGCCATTGCCGGACGCGCCGGAACAGGTGGACCACTTCCTTCATGGCGTCCAGGACGACGAGGCGCTGTTGCGCTGGATACTCACCCACGAAGCGGTGGTGCACCTGGACGATCTGCTGCTGCGCCGCACCCGGCTAGGCTTGCTGCGCCGCGACGGCGGCGCCGGCCTGACGGCGCTGTTGCGCGCCCTCACCGGCGAACTGCTGGGCTGGGACGGCCCGCGCTGGGATCAGGAGTGGGCGCGCTACGAGGCCATCCGTGAGCGCTTCTACGGCGTGCCGCCGGCGGACCGCGACCGGGCCGCCGCCTGAGTTTCGAGCGCTACCTTTGCATTACCGGAGTGGATCGCCATGCGCGTCACCGACCTGGCCCGGCGGGCCGACACCACCGCCGAAACCGTTCGTCACTACACCGATCTGGGGCTGCTGACCCCACGCCGCGATCCGCATAACGGCTACCGTCAGTACAACAGCGTTGATCTGTCGCGGCTGCGTTTCGCGCTGAAAGCGCGCAGCCTGGGCTTCACCCTCGGCGACGTGCGCGAATTGATCGAGGAGTCGGAGGGCGGGGACACGCCGTGCCCCCGGGTGCGGTCGCTGATCGAGGCGCGCCTCGCCGAAGTGGAAGCGCGCATCAGTGAGCTGAGCGAGCTGAGCGCGCGCATGCGCGCCGCCATGGACGACTGGTCGCGGGCCCCGGACTGCCATCTGGGCGATGGCAGGGTGTGCGGCCTGATTGATTCCTTCAACATGGAACCGACCGCGCCCCGTCAGGACGCCTGATCGGTGGTCTCTTCCCGGCTTTCTTCTTCCTTGATCAAACCGATCACCGACCAGCCGGCTTTGGGTTCCGGCTGGGTCTCGGACGTGAACACATGGATGCGGTCCTTGGTGTCCACCGCGAACAGCGGCCAGACCTGACGGTTTTCCACCGCCAGATAGGCCTTGAAGTCGAACTCCTCGGTGATCCGCGTCTTGCGGATGTCCGCGCCCTGGCTGAGCAGGCTGGCGAGCCGGGCGTAGGTCATGTCCGGCCCGAACAGGGTGGCGCCCCGGTGGTGCGCCGCCACGTCGTGTTTCTCTTCCTTCTCGCTCTGCCAGGGCAGGCTGTAGACATTGGGCTCACCGAATTCGAGACGGTAGCGCATGGTCGCCATGGTGTTCAGCTCCCTGCGCGGGCTCAGGCCCAGCAGCTTGCCGTAGCCGACCAGATCCAGATACTGGTCGGCGTGGCTGGACACCGGGTTACCGTAAAAGGTGGGCAACCCTTCCATGCGCGCGGCGCGAATGCTCTCCCAGCTGGAATCGGTGAGGATCACCGGGAAATTGTTCTGGCTCAGGGTCTGGCCGATGGCGCGCGCCACCGGGTTGGCACCGATGATCAGGAAGCCCCTGGGGCCCGGCTCCGCCACCTTGAGCAACCGCGCCAGCGGACGCGCCGTGACGCTCTGCAGCGCCACGGTGCCGATAATGACCATGAAGGTGAGCGGCACCAGCAGCTCGGCCCCGGCCACGCCGTTTTCTTCCAGGCGCTGGGCGAACAGGGCGGACACCGCGGCGGCGACGATGCCGCGCGGCGCGATCCACGCCAGCAGTGCTTTCTCACGCCAGTCCAGGCTGCTGCCCAGGGTCGCGACCCACACCGACAGCGGCCGCGCCACCAACTGGATGATCGCCAGCACCAGCAGGGCGGTGGCGCCCAGGCTCAGCAGCTGTTCCATCTCCAGGCGCGCGGCCAGCACAATGAAAAGCACCGAAATCAGCATCACCGACAGGTTCTCCTTGAAGTGGAGAATGTCGTCGGTGCGCACGCCCTTGCGGTTGGCCATCACGATGCCGGCCACGGTGACCGTCACCAGGCCGGATTCCTCGCTGATGCTGTTGGACAGCACGAACGAGCCGATCACCGAGGACAACACCAGGAAACTGCGCAGATATTCCGGCACCAGGTGGCGGCTGAGCAGGGCACTAAGCGCGAACGCCACCACGGTACCCATGGCGGCGCCCACCGCGATTGCCTGGAAGAACAGCCACAGGCCGTGCAGCAGGGCGCCCTGCTGACCGGTGGCCACCACCAGCTCATAGGCCAGTACCGCCAGGATCGCGCCCAGCGGATCGATAACGATGCCTTCCCAGCGCAGCAGCCGCGCCACGCTCGCCTTGGGGCGCACGCTGCGCAGCAACGGCACGATCACCGTCGGGCCGGTGACCACCACCAGGGCGCCGAACAGCAGCGCCAGCTCAAAGGGCAGATCCAGCAGGCCCCAGGCGGACAGCGTCACCACGCCCCAGGTGATCAGCGCGCCCCAGGTGACCAGCCGCCGCACGGTTTTTTCCAGGCCACGGATCTCGCTGAAGCGAAGGGTCAGCGCCCCCTCGAACAGAATGATCGACACCGCCAGGGACACCCCGGGCAACAACAGATCCCCGAACAACTGCTTGGGCTGTATCAAGCCGGCCACCGAGCCCAACAACAGGCCGGATAACAGCAACGGCAGAATGGCGGGCAGCTTGATCCGCCAGGAGGCCCACTGGCAGACGAACGCCATCACGGTGATCAGGGCCAACTGAAAAGGTACGGAGAGTTCCATGGGCTTCCTTGTCTGAGAGTGCGGCTATAGTCACAGCGAACCCGGGGCGTCGCAAGTCCGATTTTTTTCACTCCGGTAACCGCAAAACAGCGGCGATAATGATAGTCTTGCCGACCTTCGTTGTACCGCCCAGGGATTCCCGATGCCTACCGTTTCCCCCGTTCGCCTGGCGATCATGCTCGGCACTCTGGTGGCCCTCGGGCCGCTGGCCATCGACACCTACTTGCCGGCGTTGCCGACCATGGCCGACGACTTCGGCGTGGCGGTGCACCGCATTGAGCTGTCGGTGAGCGTCTATGTTCTGGGCGTGGCGCTGGGCCAGTGGTTGGGCGGACCGTTATCGGACCATTTTGGTCGCAAGCCGGTGGCCTACGTCGGGCTGTCCATCTTTATCGTCGCCAGCCTGGCGATCACGGTCTGCGACCAGGTGGCCTGGTTGTACGGCCTGCGGGTGCTGCAGGCATTGGGGGGCGGCGCCACCGTGGTGATCGCCGCCGCTTCGGTGCGCGACCATTTCAACGGCCGGGAAGCGGCCCGGGTGCTCACCAGTGTGGGCCTGGTGCTGTTGATGGCGCCGCTGGTGGCGCCGGCGGTGGGGGCTTTCCTGCTGCATCTCGCCGGCTGGCAGAGCATTTTCGTGATGCTGGCCGGTTACGCGGTGCTGGTGGCCCTGATGTTGCGGTTCGCACTGCCGTCGGTGGCACCGCAGGTGGCGGAGGAGCCGCTGCGCCACCGCATGTTCGCGGCCTACGGGCGGGTACTGCGCCAACGCCGGGCGATGGGGTTTATCCTCGCCAACGGCCTGATTTTCTCCGCCATGTTCACCTTTATCACCGACGCCGCCTTTCTCTATATCGAATACTTCGGCATCGATGAGGCCCGTTTCCCGCTGTATTTCGGTGCCAACGTGGTCGCCATGCTGGGCCTGAACCGCCTTAACGTGCTGTTGCTGCGCCGTTTCGACAGCGCCGCGATCATGGGTGTGGCAGTTGTTCTGCAAAGCCTGGCGGCGATCATCCTGCTGCTGCTGACGGTGTCCGGTTACCTGACCCTGTGGAGCACGGTGCCGCTGATCATGGTGGTCGCCGGCATGGCGGCGCTGGCGATCCCCAACGCCCTGGCCAGCTTCCTGGCCTTCTTCGAGCGCGACAGCGGCGCCGCCACCGGCCTCAACGGCTGCCTGCAGTTCCTGATGGCGGGGCTGATCGGTTCCGGTCTCGGGCTGATCCACAACGGTACGCCGCTGCCGATGACCGCCCTGATGGCCGCCAGCGCCGTGGCCGGCATGCTGTGCTTTTTCTTCCTGGCTCGGGAAAAGCCCACCGTCAAAAACTAGGGCGTTCGCGAAGGCTGGACCCTCCAGCCTGAGCCGCGTGTCTGTAGGTACCGCGGTTTGTGGCAGCGGGCCCCGCTCCCACAATTCCAGTAGTGGTCAGGACATCAGGCGCGCGAGCGGCGCGCTGTGGCGTCGGGGTTTGAGCCACTGGATTGCCAGCATCGGCAGGATCAGGGCCCAGGGCAGCAGGATCCACCAGGACAGCGGCATGTCGCCGTCGAACAACTTGGCGCCCAGCGGCCAGAGCGCCACCAGGTGCAGCAGGTGCGCGAACAGCGCGGCGCCACCCAGCAACAGCGCCTGCTCGAGCACCGCCACCCGGCGCAGCAGGGCGGAGCGGGCGCCCAGCACGCGCAGCAGAGCCTCATCGCGACGCCGTTGCTGGTTGCCCGCCAGCCAGGCGGCGGCCATCACCAGCACACTGGACGCCAGCAGCAACACCGCCAGGGCCAGCGCCGCGCGGCTGGCGCGGGCGATCAGGTCCTGGGCCTGGTCGAGCAGGGCGTTCACGTCCAGCAGGGTGATCTGCGGGAACTGACGGATCAGGTCCGGCAGGTCCGCGCCTTCGCCCTCGGGCAGGTAAAAGCTGGTCAGCCAGTAGCGGTTCAATGATTCCAGGGTGCCCGGGCTGAACATGAAGTAGAAGTTCGGCTCGAAGCTTTCCCATTCCACTTCCCGCAAACCCACCACGGTGGCGGTGACGCTGCCCGAGGGGGCGGTGAAGCCGAGCTCGTCGCCCACTTGCAGCCCCAGGGAGTCCGCCAGTTCCGATTCCACCGACACCTCGCCGGGTGTGTCCTCGACCCAGCGTCCCTGGGTCACACGGTTGCTCTCCGGCAGGGTGTCGGCCTGGGTCAGCGACAGGTCGCGGTTGAGCGCGCGTTGACCCTGGTCGTCCTCGTCTTCCTTGGTCACCGCTTCACGCACCGGCTGGCCGTTCACTTCGGTGAGGCGGGCACGGACCACCGGGTAGAAGCCGGGCGCCTCGGCGTCGTGGCGGTCCAGCCAGTCGCGGAAGGCGTCCATATCCTGGTCGAACAGATTGAGCACGAAATAGTTGGGCGCCTTTTCCGGCAGGCTGGCGCGCCACTGACCCAGCAGTTGCTGGCCCACCTGGCTGGCCAGGGACATGACCGCCAGGGCCAGCACCATGGCGGCGAGCATCGGCAGGGTGGTCATCGGGCGCCGGGCCAGGCGTCGTAGCGCCAGACGGGGCGCCAGCGGCAGGCGGGCACCGCCCTTGTCGGCGAGGCGCAGCGGCCCCCACAGCAGCAGCGGCAGGCCCACCGCCACGGCCACCATCAACAGTAACAACTGTCCCAGGGCCACCAGCGAGCCGGACAGCATCATCGCCACCAGTACCGGGGCCATCAGAGCACCGAGCAGATTGCGGCCGGTGCGCGCCGCCGGAGCCTCCAGGCGGTCGGCGAGGATCAGCCGCGCCGGCAGGTCCGCCAGCCGCCACAGCCGGGGCAGCGCGAAACCGGCCCAGATCACCACCGGTGCCAGGCCCAGCAACAGCCAGGTGAGCACGGACGGCCGCCAGGTGAGGGCGTCGCCCAACCATTGCTGCAGTAGCAGGAAGCCGCCGCCGGCCAACGTCAGACCGACGACGATGGAGGGCAGCAGGGCGGCCAGTTCGCGGCCCAGTATCTGGCCGAGAATCCGGCGGCGGCCGGCGCCGAAGGTTTTCATCACCGCGCAGCGGCGGGCCTGCTCGGCACTGCGTACACCGGCGGCCAGATAGACGGCGCCGCCGCACAGCAGTACCACCATCATCACCGACAGCTGGCCCCACAGGCTGAGTTGCCGCATCGGCCCCATGGAACGCAACGCCGCGTCCTCGCGGGTGTCGATCTCCTGGTGGGGGGCCAGGGTGGGTTGCAGTCGGTCAAGGACGCCGGCCATTTGCTCGCCCGGCGCGGCGACGCGCAGTTCGTATTCGACCCGGGTGCCCGGCGCCAGCACGCCGGTGGAGTCCACGTCCTCCAGGTTCATCAGCACCCTGGGGTTCATGCTGTAGAAGCCCGCGCCCTGGTCCGGTTCGCGCACCAGCACCTTGCCGATCCGCAATTGGCGTTCGCCCACGGTGACGGTGTCGCCCACGGTTTGTTCGAGGCGATCCAGCGCCGGGCCGGCCAGCCATACCTCGCCGGGCGGCGGGCCCTGTTCCATGGGGCCCGGTGTGGCGAAGCGCTGGTCCGCCACGGTGAGCTCGCCGTACAGCGGGTAGGTGTCGTCCACCGCTTTGACGCTGGTGAGTACAAAGGTGTCGCCGTGCACCAGCACGGTGCTGAACGCGGCGATCCGGGAATGGGGCAGGGCGGCCACCTGCTCGCGCTGGGCCCGGGTGGCCGGCTCGCTGCCCTCCAGCACCAGGTCACCGCCGATCGCCTCGGCGGTGCGATTGGCGAAGCGGTGGTCCAGCTCGCCGCGCATCAATACCACGGCGGCGATCGCCAGGGTGCAGACCAGTAGCGCCAGGGCCTGAATGCGGAACGCGGACGAACGCCAGGGGCGAAGCAGCAGTCGCGGGGACAAATCAGGCACTCAGGCGGCCCTCCACCAGTTCGTGATGGGTGCCGCAGTGCCGGGCCAGCGCCGGGTCGTGGGTGACCAGGACCAGGGCGGTGCCGTGGTCGCGGTTCAGGTCGAACAGCATGTCCGCCACCTGGTCGCCGTTGGCGCGGTCGAGGCTGCCGGTGGGTTCGTCGGCGAACAGCAGGGCCGGTTCCATGGCGAAGGCGCGGGCCAGGGCCACGCGTTGCTGCTCGCCGCCGGAGAGCTGCGACGGGAAATGGCGCTCGCGCTTGTCCAGTCCGACCCGCGCCAGCCAGTGCCGGGCTTTCTCCCGGGCGCGGTCGGCGCCGGCGATTTCCAGCGGCAACATGACGTTTTCCAGGGCGGTGAGGTCGGCGACCAGATGAAACGCCTGGAACACGAAACTGCAGTAACGGCCGCGCAGCGCGGCGCGGGCGTCTTCGTCGAGGCCGCTGAACGGCTCGCCGGCGAGGCGCACGTCGCCGCTGGTGGGCACGTCCAGGCCGGCCAGCAAACCCAGCAAGGTGGATTTTCCGGAACCGGACGGCCCGGTGATGGCCAAAGTGTCTCCCCCTTGGACAGTGAGGTCGATATGCTCAAGAAGAGTCAGCTCGCCTTCCGGGGCAGAGACCGTTTTGCTAAGTTGTCGCGCGACAAGCACGGGAGTCGAGGCCATATGTGGGAACGCCTGATCGTTTTGGTTTTACTGGTAACGCCGTTTTGCGCCCGCGCCGAGGGCGTGCTGGTGCTGGGTGACAGCATCAGCGCGGCCTATGGTATCGAGGAAACGCAGGGATGGGTGCACCTTTTACGACAACGGCTGGAGACGCAATGTTCCGGGCTGGCGGTGAACAACGCGTCGGTGAGCGGTGATACCAGCGACGGCGGCCTGGTGCGGCTGCCGGATCTGCTTGAGCGCCACCAGCCGGATACCGTGGTGATCGAGCTGGGCGGCAACGACGGGCTGCGCGGCCTGCCGCCGCAGCGGCTGGGTGCTAACCTGACCCGCATGATCGAACTCAGCGAAGAAGCCGGCGCCGAGCCGGTGCTGCTGGGCATGCGTATCCCGCCGAATTACGGCCAGGCCTACACTCGCCTGTTCGAGCAGGCGTTCAAGAGGGTGGCCGAGCAAACCGGGGTGCCGTTCGTGCCGTTCCTGCTCGACGGCGTGGTGGAAGCAGGCCAATTGCAACGCGATGGCATTCACCCCACCGCCGAGGCCCAGCCGGGGCTGCTCAGCAACGCCTGGCCGGCAATCAAACCGGCGCTGCCGGCACACTGCGACCTGTAAAGGACAACCACCATGGATTTCAGCATTCCGCACCGGGACATTCTCGATTATTGGCTGGGCGAAAGCGGTGGCCTGGAAGGCGAGACCGACGATGCCCGGGGCTGGCCGTCGGCCTCTTTGCAACGGCGCTGGTTCAAGAGCAGTGATGGGCAGGACGCGGAGATCGCCGAGCGGTTCGGTGACCGGGTGGCGGCGGCGCTGCGGCGGGATCTGGTGGGCTGGGAACGGGAGCCGGGCCCGAGGCTGGCGCTGATCCTGTTGCTGGACCAGTTCACGCGCAATATTCATCGTGGCACGGCGGACGCCTTTGCCGGCGATCACCACGCCGCCACGCTGACCCTGGAAGGCCTGTCCACCGGCATGGACCGGCGCCTGGGCTGGGCCGGCCAGGTGTTTTTCTATATGCCGCTGATGCACGCCGAGGACGCCGACCTGCAGGAGCGCGCGGTGGCCTGCTACCGGGAACTGCACGGGCGGGTGCCGGCGGCGCTCAAGGACGAGATCGCCAACAATCTTAAATTCGCGGAAGAGCACCGCGACATCATTCAGCGTTTCGGCCGTTTTCCGCACCGCAACCGGGTGCTGGAGCGCACCGACAGCGCCGAGGAAATCGACTTCTTGCAGCACGCCCGACGCTACGGGCAATAAACCGCGCACAAACAAGGTCTCTGGAATCCTGCCGGGTGGCTAAAGCCACCCTTTCGCGGGCGGGGCCCGCTCGCACAAGCCGGATTAGGGGCGCGGCTCCAGAGCGGTTAGAGCGGTTGCCATACGCGCTGCCAGATCCGAGTCCAGCGGCGTGCCCACAGGTCGCTCGTCCACCAGCGCCAACGCTTCTTCCAGCGGCGTGAAGCCGCTTGATTTCATCGCCTTGGGCAGTCGCTCGAGCTGCCAGGCCATGCGTTCCTCACGGGCGTGTTCCGGGCTGTCGACGCCGGCCAAGGCTTCCAACGCGGCGGCCAGCGCGCGGTCTTCGGCGCGCGCCTCGCCGGACGGCGCGCCGCTGAGCCGTTCGCGGGCCGCCTGCCAGCGCTGCCATCTCGGCAGGTCCTTGCGCAGCGCGCGCAATTGCTCCTGCAGCCGTTGCAGCTGTTGCTGCACGCCGCGGCCCAGGGAGGCGCTATCCAGGGTCTGCAATTCCTCGGCGAGGGCGGCGAGGGTGGCGCCGTCCTGTTCCGGCAGCGGCAGGGCGGTTTGCTGGGCGGCCCGTTCCAACACAGTCTGGGCCTGTTCGGCGGCCTCGGCGCGCTGCGCCTGCTTTTGTTCCGTGTCGGCCTGGCGCGCGGCGAAGATGGTGTCCATGATGCGGCGGAAACGCTTCTGGAACGGTCGGTGACGGGCCGGCGGCAGCCAGGGCGCGGCGCGCCACTGCTTCTGTAATTCTTGAGCCTCGCGGGCGGCACCGCGCACGTCGACGCCCTGTTCGCCCTGGTCGGCGGCCACGCCCTCGGCGAGCGCGGCGGCGCGTTCCAGCAGCGCCTGGCGGGGCTGCTCGGCCTGCCGCCAGGCCTCTTCCAGGCGCTCGTCGATCTCGCTCAACAGGGCCGAGAAGCGCTTTTGTGCCTCGCGCGCGTCGGTGAACCGCACCGGCGCATGGCTTTTCCATCCCTGCGGGGCCTGCCGGCGGATTTCCCACACCGCTTGCCAGTCGGCGTTTTGCCAGTCCTGGGCGGCGACGAAATCCGCCAGCTGTTGGCACAGGGCCTCGCGGCGCCGCAGGTTTTCCTCGCGCTGGGCATCCAGCTCGGCGAAATGCGCGCGGCAGGGTTCATAGGCCCGGTCGGAGGCGGCCTTGAAACGGTCCCAGAGCGCCTGGTCCTGATCCTGGTCGGAGCTCATCAGGGCGCGCCATTCTTCATGCAGGGCCTGGACGGCGCTGGCGCGCTCCTCGGCGTCCATTTCCGTTTCGGCGAGCGCTTCCATGCGTTCACAGAGCTGTTCTTTCTTGGGTTGGGCGGCGAAGGCGTGCCAGTCACGCAGTTCTTCACGGCGCGGTGTGAGGCGTTCCAACTGCTGCTGCAGCCAGGGGTCGCGCTGCTCGGCGAGTACCGCCTCGGCTTTGTGCCAGAGCCGGTTGGCGTGCTTGAGGTTGCCCCGTTCCAGCTCCCGGCGAAGCGCCACCACCAGGCCGCGATGCTCGCTGTTGGCGCTGGGCCGCGCCGCCGGCCGGGGTTTCTGTTCTTCCTTCTGTTCAGCGGGCTCGGGCGGGCGGGCCGTCGCCAGCGCGGAAGGGGCGGCCACTTCGGCGGGCCACTGTTCGGCCAGATCGCGGCGCTGTTCGTCGTCCTCGGCGTCCAGGGCCGCTTCGGCCAGCGCGATCAGCCGGCGCCATTCGCTTAACCGCGAGTGGAACATCAGGTCGGACTCGTCGTCCGCTTCAAGGAGTTCCCCGGCGGCCTGCCAGCGCCGTTCCTGGGTGGCTACCGCGGAGCGCAGTTCGCCCAGCTGCTGGTCCCAGGTCTCCGCGCTCAGATCCCGATACAGAGAGCGCAGGGTGTCCAGGGCGGCGCGTCGCTCGTGGGCGGCGGATTCCAGCGCTTGCTGTCGGGCCGCTGCTTCCTGTTGTTCGCGCAGATGCCCGTGGCATTGTCCCAGCGCGCTCTCCACGCGGGCGGAACGGGCGTCATCGGCGTGTTCGGCGAGGGCGTGCCAGCGTTGTTCGAGCCGCTGCAGGCGGCCTTCGAACAGCGGGTCGGCACTGTGTTGCGCCAGTTGTTCCAGGGCGTCGATCAGGGCGTCCAGCTGTTCCTCGTGGCGGCGGGCCTCGGCGTCCTCCGCTTGCATCGCCTTAACGCGGTCGCGGGCGATGCGCACCACCTTTTTATCGCGGCCTTCGCGGCCCAGCTGGCGCAGCAAGGTGCTGTCGTTCAAGCGTTCGGCGGCGGCCAGGCGCAGGGCGGCGTCGGCGCCTTCCAGGGCCAGGCGGTAGAGCGCGTCCGGTTCGTCGATGGCCGCCAGGGCCGCCTCCCGGCATTCCTGATCAGGGCTATGGCGGGCGACATGCAGCAGAACCCTGGCGTTGCCGGTGTGCTGGATCAGGCGAAGGCGGGTGTCCACCGCCGGCGCGCCGTCCACGGTGCCGGCCAGTAGCGCCACGAAACGGTCCGAGGCGGTCTCGCGTACGCCGGCGTCAGTGTCGGTCTCGATCAGCCGGTCCAGCAAGTGCAGGTCCAGCAGTGCCGACACGGCGGCGGCGCGCACCCTGGCGCTGTCGTCGTCGCGAGCGAGTTTCGACAAGGTTTCCTGATCCTGGCGCGGATCCAGCGTCGCGACCGCCTGGGCGCGAACCTCGGCGTCGCGGTGTTGCCACCGGGGTTTGAACAATTTGCCTAGCATGGCCATCCCATTGGGTTTGCTTTGTATTTATGCGGCGCCAGGGCGGCGCCGGGCCACTACTATAGGCAACCCTCGGATAGGATCACAGACGTGACTGGATAAGAGCGTCTTTTTCCGCCCAGATTTCGCTCACCCATTCTTGGATACGGCGCCGGAATTCCGGATCGTTCTCGTAATCGCCTTCGGCGGCCCAATCCGGAATCGGCCAGCGCCGGGCGATCACTTCGACGCGATCCATGTCGCCACCGAGAAAACCGAGCAGGGAACGGCTGGTGCCCGGTGGGTAGACAATGGTGAAGTCGAGCAGGCAGTGCAGCTGGCCGCCCATCGCCTTGAGGGTAAAGGCGGCACCGCCGGCCTTGGGTTTGAGTAGATGGCGGTAGGGAGAGTCCTGCTGGCGGTGTTTTTCCGGTGTGAACCGGGTGCCTTCAAAGAAGTTCATCACCGAGACCGGGTAGTGCGCGTACTTCTCGCAGGCCTTGCGGGTGGTCTCCATGTCCTTGCCTTTGAGTTCCGGACGTTTTTCCAGCTGGGCGCGGCTGTAGCGCTTCATGAACGGAAAATCCAGCGCCCACCAGGCGAGCCCCAGCAGCGGTACCCAGATCAGCTCCTGCTTAAGGAAGAACTTCAGCGACGGCACCCGGCGGTTAGTGACTTTCTGCAGTACCAGAATGTCCGCCCAGGACTGGTGGTTGGAGGTCATCAGATACCATTCCTGGCGGGCCAGGTCGTCCATGCCTTCCACCCGCCAGTCCACTTGACTGAACAGATCGATGATGGCGTTGTTGATCGCCATCCAGGTTTCGGCGATCACCACCAGCACCCGGGACAACCGTACCTGGGCGGCGTGGAAGGGCAGCAATAGCCGCAGCAAGGCGAACAGGTACAGGGGAAAGACCAGCAACAGGGTGTTGAGGAAAATACCCACCAGCGCCAGCACGCCGCGAATTTTTGTGGAAACAGTCATCAGCGTTACACGGTTACGGAGTAAGCGCGCATGCTAGCGCAGATGGCGGGCCGGCCCCATGTCAGTTTCGGTCACTCGTGCGACCAGGCCTGCCATTGGCGAGGCCGGGGGGAGCGGGTAGGGTCGGGTTTTCGAATTGAAGGAGCGGTGTTCATGAGTGGTCCCCTGGCGTCTTTGAAAGTTCTCGACTTTTCCACCCTGTTGCCCGGCCCGTTCGCCACCCTGATGCTGGCCGACATGGGCGCCGAGGTCCTGCGCGTGGAATCGCCCACCCGCCCGGACATGGTGCGTCTGCTGCCGCCTTCCGAGGACGGTGTGTCGGCGGTGCACGGCTATATCAATCGTTCCAAGCGGTCCATCGCGGTGGATTTGAAGAAGCCGGAAGGCAAGGCCATCATCCAGCGGCTGGTGGCCGAGTACGACATTATCGTCGAGCAGTTCCGGCCCGGGGTGATGGACCGCCTGGGCGTGGGCTACGAAGACCTCAAGGCGATCAACCCGGGGCTGATCTATTGCTCGATCACCGGCTACGGCCAGGACGGCCCCTACCGGGACCGGGCCGGCCACGACCTGAACTACCTGTCGATCGCCGGCATGACCGCCTATAACGGGCGCAAGGCGTCCGGGCCGGCACCGATGGCGTTCCAGGTGGCGGACATCGCCGGCGGCTCCTGCCACGCGGTGATGGGGGTGCTGGCGGCGGTGATCCATCGCCAGAGTACCGGCGAAGGCCAGCACGTGGACATCTCCATGACCGACGCCGCCTTCAGCCTGCACGGCCTGGCCGCGCCGCCGGCGCTGGTGGGCGGCCAGGACCCGGAATTGGAGACCACCCAGCTTAACGGCGGCGGCTTCTACGACTGCTACCGCACCCGCGACGGGCGCTTCATGTCGGTGGCCGGCCTGGAGCCGCAGTTTTTCACCCAGTTCTGCCAGGCCATCGGCAAGCCGGAGCTGACCAGCAAGGGCATGACCCTGGACCCGGCCGTGGTGGCGGAAGTGAAAGCGGAGATCGCCGAGGTGATTGGCGGGCAGGATTATGATCACTGGTGCCGGGTGTTCGCCGATCTGGATTGCTGTGTGGAGCCGGTGCTGAGTTTCTCCGAGGCCACCGAGCATCCGCAGCTGCGGGCCCGTGACATGGTGGTGGAGGTGCCGCGTCACGATGGCGGCAAGCAGCGCCAGGTGGCCTCGCCCTTCAAGTTCTCCGCCACGCCGGTGGGTTACCGTTTCAGCGGTGCGCGGCTCGGTCAGCACAGCGCCGAAGTACTGTCGGCCCACGGCTTCAGCGACGAGGATATCAAGGCCTTAAAGGATTCCGGCGCGGTCGGTTGATACGGTAATTCCCGCCGCCCGCGGCGGGCGCTATGCTGTCGTCATGAGGCGACTTTCCGGGTTAGTGATACTTTTCATGGTGGGGTTCCCGTTACCCGGGACGGCGGCCTCTCCGACCTCCGCCGATCCTTGTGGCCAGGGGCCCCGCGCCCTGTGGGTGGATCGCACCCATGACTGGCTGTCCCGTGGCCTGTGCTGGCCCAGTCGCTGGGTGGACGGCTTTTTCGCCGACCCGCTGAGCACCAATAACGAGCCCGCCGCCAGCCTGGTTCGCATTACCGGCGAGCGCACCTGGCGCGACGACGACCTGGATGACCGCGATCTGGATGTGGACGCGCGGGTCTGGTTGCCCAGCGCCGAACGGCGGCTGTCCCTGTTGTTCCGCAGCAAAGACGATGACGCCGAGGCGGATGGGCCCCGCACCTCGGACATCGCCGACACCGGCGAGGACGACAGCGGCTTTCGCGGTGCCCTGCGCTGGGTGATCAACCGCACCGACGCCATGGACCTGGACCTGGACACCGGCGTGCGCTCCGACTTCACCACCTTTACCCGGCTGCGTTATCGCAGCGTCCACCCGTTATTCAATGAATGGGCCTGGCTGCGTTTCACCGAGCGGGTGGAGTGGCGTGACCCCAAGGGCTGGCGCAGCCGCTCGCTGTTCGAGATAGACCGACCCCTGAGTGACATCGCCAGTGTGCGTCTGGCCAGCCAGATTGAATACAGCGAGGAACTGAACGAGGACGGGCGTGGCTTGGGATGGTTCCAGGCCGTGAATCTATTCCTGCGCGAGAGTGACAAGGCGGCCTGGAACCTGGGCGTGGGGGCCGCCGGCTTCACCAAACCCGAGGCCCGGGTGGACAGCTATCGCTGCTACGTGCGCTACCGGCGTCAGGTGTGGCGGCCGTGGTTGTTCGTGGAACTGGAGCCGTTCGTCCTGTGGCCCCGGGATCAGGGCTATCAGGGGGTGAATGGCATTACCGTGCGCTTGGAAACCCTGTTCGGCCGGCTGGACGGCTGACGCCGCTCAGTTGGCCCAGGTGCTGCGGCGGCGACCGGACTTGGATTTCAAAAGCAGGCCGGCGATGGCGCCGAGAATCAGGATGCCGACCCCGGTGATCCATTGCTGGGAGGTATTGTTGCCGCGCAGCATGGCGTTTTCCGCTTTTACCTGGTCGAGCTCGGAACGCAGCATGCTGAGCTCTTCGTTCAGCCGGCGGTTGGCCTGGTCCAGGCGGATCGGATCGGCGGCCACGTCGCGCAGGTTCTCCAGTTCGTCGCTGCGGCTGCTCAGTGACCCCTTGAGCTCTTCGTTCTCGGTGCTGAGGCGGTCACGCTCCGCTTCCACGGTGCTCAGGCGCTCACGCATTTCGGTCATGCGGGCTTCCATGTCCTTGCGGTCGCCGCTGATCTGATCCAGACGGATGGCGGCGGTGGGGGAGCGGCTGATGTACTGCTTGCCGACATACCCTTCGGTGTCGCCGAAGCGGATGTGCGCCCAGTCACCGTCTTCGCCCAGAAATTCCACTCGGGTGCCGCTTTTCAGGCCACGGTGGACGATCCGGTAGCCGGCGCCGGCGCCGGAACGCACCGGCACGTAGATTTCATCGTCGATCCAGGCGGTGGCGGCCAGGGCCGGTGTGGACAGCAGGGCAATCAGCACGAAGCAGAGCCAGCGAACGAGCATTAACAGGTACTCCTTAGAATTCAAGGCGCGAAGTTTAGGCAACCCTCGGCGGCAATGGCGCCGAAATAGTCACATTTTCCAGCGCTGCGCGGGTCGATTTTGTAAAAACTCAGGGAAGGACGGCCTTGAACGGCTTCACCGTCACGTTCGCGTACACGCCGGCGGCCACATAGGGGTCTTGGTCGGCCCACTCACGGGCGGCTTCCAGCGACTCGAACTCGGCCACCACCAGGGAACCGCTGAACCCGGCGTCGCCGGGATCTTCGCTGTCCACCGCCGGCAAGGGGCCGGCCAGGATCAGGCGCCCCTGATCACGCAGCCGCTCCAGGCGGGCGATATGGTCGGGGCGGGCGGTCTTGCGCAGCGGCAGGGAGTCGGCCACATCTTCACTGATTATCGCGTACAGCATCGTCGTCCTTTTTCTCCGGTTCCTTGGCGGATGAATCCTGGTGGAACAGTTGTTTGCGGTCTTCCTCGGAAATGTGCCGATAGAAATACAGGAACACCGCCACGTAGAACACCATTTGAATGGCGGTGAAGCCGAACAGCTTGAAATTCACCCAGAAGTCGGTGCTGAACGTGTAGGCAATGAACAGGTTGAGCCCGCCCAGCGCGATGAAATACAGCACGAACGCGAGATTGAGGCGGGTCCACTGGGTGGCGCCCAGCGCCACCACGCGGCCGAAGCCACTCACCATCAGCTTTTCACACAGGCGCTGCAGTAAATTGCGCTCGCGCAGGAAATGGCCGCCCAGCAGCACCGCCGCCAGCACGAAGCTGATGATCGAAGGCCGCCACTTGATGAACACATCGTCGCGCAGCAGCAGGGTCAGGCCACCGAACACCAGCGTCACGGCCAGCACCATCAGGTGCAGCCGGTGCCAGCGCTTCCAGATCAGCCGGCCGGCGACCACGTGAAAGCTGGTGGCGGCGATGATGCCCCAGGTGGCGAGCATGATATCCCGGCCACTGAGGAAATAGAGGCCGAAGAACACCACCACGGGGAGATAATCAAACAATTGCTTCATGGACACGTATCCTTACCAGGACCGCCGATGGTAGCGGGAACGGCGCAGCAAATCATCCCGCCGGGCAAGGTTGTGTGATACCTTGCCCGCCATGACCGAGACCCCCTGTTTCCAACGCCCAGATTTCCACTGCCACAGCCTGGCGTCGGACGGCGTGCTGTCGCCCACCGATCTGGTGGCCCGCGCCGCCGATTACGGCGTCGACGCGCTGGCGCTGACCGATCACGACACCCTGGCCGGCCTGCCCGAGGCGCAACGCGCCGCGGACCGGCACGGCGTTACGCTGGTGCCGGGCATCGAGCTGTCGGTGCTGTGTGGCAGCCGGGAAATCCATGTGCTGGGCCTGTGGGTGGACCCGCAAGCGCCGGTGCTGGTGGAGCGGGTCAACCGCCAGCTGGAGGCCCGCAGGGAACGGGCGGTGCGCATCGGCGCCCGCCTGGACAAGGCGGCCCGGCTGGAACACAGCTACCACAAGGCCTGCGAACTGGCGGACAGCGACACACCCGGGCGCCCCTGGTTCGCCAAAATGCTGGTGGAAGCCGGGGTGGTGCGCGACCAGCGCCACGCCTTCAACCGCTTCCTTAAGAAGGGCCAGTCCGGCTTCGTGTCCACCCCCTGGGTAAGCCTGGAGGAGGGCGTCTCGGAGCTGCTGGCCGCCGGCGGCGTTCCGGTGCTCGCCCATCCCCAGGCCTACGGGCTCACCCGCAAGCGGCTGCGCGAACTGGTGCGCGATTTCCGCAACGCCGGCGGCCTGGCCCTGGAGGCGATGATGCCCGGGCTCAGCCCGCAGCAGGCGGCGCTGATCGAGGAGTGCTGGCGGCATTTCGGTCTGGCGGTGTCCGGCGGCAGCGATTTCCATTCCCCCCAGCAGAAATGGCTGGCGCTGGGCGGCCTGCCACCGTTTCCGGCGGACGGCACGCCGGTGTGGGCGCTGCCCCAGGCCGGTGTTGCGCCCGCCGGGGCGCGGGTGGAGAATGCGGCCCCATGACCGATGTATTGCATATCCACCCCGAAACACCCCAGCCGCGCCTGATCCGCCAGGCCGTGGACGTGATCCGTGGCGGCGGGCTGATCGCCTATCCCACCGATACCACCTACGCCCTGGGCTGCGGGATCGGTGAGAAGGACGCCCTGGATCGTCTGATCCGCCTGCGCCGGCTGGACAATAAACACCAGTTCACTTTGCTGTGCCCGGACCTGTCGGTGCTGGCCACCTACGCCAAGGTGGACAACCCGGACTACCGGCTGCTCAAGGCGCACACGCCGGGGCCCTATACCTTTATTCTGAGCGCCACCAGCGAAGTGCCGCGCCGGCTGATGCACCCGAAAAAGCGCACCATCGGCATCCGCGTGCCGGATCATCCGATCTGCCAGGCGCTGCTTAACGAGCACGGCGGGCCGATCATGACCTCCACCGCCCATCTGCCCGACGATGAGTTCCCGCTCACCGATCCCCAGGACGTGCGCGACTTCCTGCAGGGCCAGGTGGATCTGGTGATCGACGGCGGCTTTTGCGGGGTCACCGAGACCACCGTGATTTCGCTGGCCGACGGCAACGGCCCGGAGGTGGTCCGCGAGGGCGCCGGTCCCCTGGACGCTATCTTCTAGAGCGTTGCGTCCAGCCCTGTCTTTACACCGTCTATTCCCTTTATAATCGCCGCTTTCCGCCGTTACGACAGGAGTCGGCTTTTGAGTTCCGTGGTTCCCTCCCAAAGAGTGGTATCGGGCATGCGCGCCACCGGGCGCCTGCATTTGGGGCATTACCATGGCGTACTCAAGAATTGGGTACGCTTGCAGCACGAGTACGAGTGTTTCTTTTTCGTCGCGGACTGGCACGGCCTGACCACTGAATACGAGGATCCACATGGTATTCAGGGCCACGTCTGGGACCTGGTGACCGACTGGCTGGCCGCCGGGGTGAACCCCGGGTCCGCCACTCTGTTCGTGCAGAGCCAGGTGCCCGAGCACGCCGAGCTGCACCTGCTGCTGTCGATGATGACGCCGCTGTCCTGGCTGGAACGGGTGCCGACCTATAAAGACCAGCAGGAAAAGCTGCGCGAGAAGGACCTGGGCACCTACGGCTTTCTCGGTTACCCGCTGCTGCAGGCCGCCGACATCCTGATTTACCGGGCCGGCCAGGTGCCGGTGGGCGCCGATCAGGTGGCCCATGTGGAGTTGACCCGCGAAGTGGCACGGCGCTTCAACCATCTTTACGGCCGTGAGCCGGGCTTCGAGGAGGCGGTGACCGCGGCGATCAAGAAGATGGGCAAGAAACAGGCGCGCATCTACGCGGATAACCGCCGCAAATACCAGGAGCAGGGCGACGAGTCCGCGCTGGAAGCGGCCCGCGCGCTGGTGCAGAACCAGCAGAACATCACGCTCGGCGATAAGGAACGCCTGAACGGTGACCTGGAAGGCGGCGGCAAGGTGATCCTGCCGGAGCCCCAGTCCCTGCTCACGCCGGCCTCGAAGATGCCCGGCCTGGACGGTCAGAAAATGTCCAAGTCCTACGGCAACTTCATCAGCCTGCGCGAAGAACCGGACGACGTGGACGCCAAGATCCGCCGCATGCCCACCGATCCGGCGCGGGTGCGCCGCAGCGATCCGGGCACGCCGGAGAAGTGCCCGGTGTGGGAGTTTCACAAGGCCTATTCCGACGACCGCACCCGCCAGTGGGTACAGGAAGGCTGCACCTCCGCCGGTATCGGTTGCCTGGAATGCAAGAAACCGGTGATCGAAGCGGTGCAAGCGGAGCTGGAGCCGATCCGGCGCCGCGCCGAGGATCATTTGCGTAATCCGGATCTGGTGCGCACGATTGTGTCCGAAGGGTGTGAAGAGGCCCGCGAAGCGGCCCGCGCCACCCTCGATGAAGTGCGCTCGGTAATGGGGCTGCAATACCGATGAACGACGTGGCCAAGCAACAGGCCCCGAAGGCCGGCAACCCGCTGGCGCCACCGGCGCCGCACCAGGCGGAGATGCCGTTCGGCCTGATGTACGGCCAGGCGATCACCAAGCTGCCCGACGATCTCTACATACCGCCGGACGCCCTGGAAGTGTTCCTGGAGGCGTTCGAAGGCCCGCTGGATCTGCTGTTGTACCTGATCAAGCGGCAGAACCTGGATATTCTCGACATCCCCGTGGCCCAGATCACGACTCAGTACATGGAGTACGTGGAGCTGATGAAGGCCATGAACCTGGAGCTGGCCGCGGAATATCTGGTGATGGCGGCGATGCTGGGCGAGATTAAATCGCGCACCTTGCTGCCGCGACCGGTTCACGACGAAGAGGACGAGGCGGAAGACCCGCGCGCCGAGCTGATCCGCCGGCTGCAGGAATACGAGCGATTCAAGCAGGCCGCCGAGGACATCGACAACCTGCCGCGCCTGGAGCGGGACTTTCAGATCGCCGTCGCCCGCCGTCCGGAATACGTGCGTGAAAAGGCGCAGCCGGACGTGGACCTGCGCGAGTTGCTGCTGGCGTTCAAGGAAGTGTTGTACCGGGCCGACATGTTCGAGAACCACCAGGTGTCGCGGGAGAAGCTTTCCACCCGGGAGCGCATGGCGAATGTGCTGGACCGCCTGAAAGGCCGGGAATTCGTGCCGTTCGTGGAGCTGTTCGAAGCCAGCGAAGGGCGGCTTGGCGTGGTGGTCAGCTTCCTGGCGATTCTCGAACTGGTCAAAGGGTCGCTGATTGAGCTGGTGCAGAGCGGGCCCTTCAGCCCCATCCATGTGAAGGCGAGAACCCTGGTGCTGGAAGAATCGGAAGCCCTGGCGGCGCTGGAGTTGGATGACGAACCTTACCAGGCTGACGAGGATGAATAACCGTGGAGCCGGATAAGATAAAACACATCGTCGAAGCGGCGATCTTCGCCGCCGACGGGCCGCTGGACCGGGACGCGCTGTTGCTGCTGTTCGATGAGCAGGAACGCCCGGAGAGGGCCGATCTGTCCCGCTCACTGGAGCAGATCAGCGAGGACTACGCGGAGCGTGGCATCGAACTGAAGGAAGTGGCCTCCGGGTTCCGCTTCCAGGTGCGCAAGGACCTGGGGCCCTGGGTGAGCCGCCTGTGGCAGGAAAAACCGCCGCGCTACAGCCGCGCGATCCTCGAGACGCTGGCGCTGGTGGCCTACCGCCAGCCGATCACGCGGGGCGAAATCGAGGAAATCCGTGGTGTTTCGGTGAGCTCGCACATTATCAAGAGCCTGCTGGAGCGCAGCTGGGTGCGGGTGGTCGGCCATCGGGACGTGCCGGGCCGGCCGGCGATGTTCGCTACCACCCGGCAGTTTCTTGACTACTTTGATCTGAAAAGTCTGGAAGATTTGCCGCCGTTGTCGGAAATCAAGGATCTGGACAAGCTGAACGAAGAGCTGGCGCTGAGCGACGCGCCGGACCCCGACAGCGACGATGACGACGACAGCAACGACGCCACGGCCGCCTTCGGTGCCCGCACCGAAGGGGAGCGCGAAGCCCGTAACGAGGAAATTTTCGCCGCCCTGGACGAAGAACCGGAACTGGACGACTCCACCCTGATGAGTATTGATAAGGTGGATTCCGTGAACGCCGGCTTCGAAGAGGAATTTCGCCGCAAACCGGCCCCCGCCGAGGGGACCGGCGAGCAAGCCGCCAAGGCGGCCGACGAGGACGAGCAATCGCCCCATGAGTGAAAAGTTACAGAAAGTTCTGGCCCGCACCGGGCTGGGATCACGCCGTGAACTGGAAACCTGGATCGCCGATGGGCGGGTTTCCGTGAACGGCCAGGTGGCGACGCTGGGAGACCGTGCGGAGCCGGAAGACACCATCAGAGTCGACGGCAGGATCATTCGAGTGAAGGCGGAAGAAGACATAGTTCGGCGCGTGATCATTTATCACAAGCCGGTCGGGGAAGTGTGCTCGCGGAACGATCCGCAGGGCCGCCCCACCGTGTTCGATAACCTCCCCAAGCTGCAGGGCATGCGCTGGGTGCAGGTGGGCCGTCTGGACATCAACACCACCGGGCTGATGCTGTTCACCACCGACGGGGAGCTGGCCCACCGGCTGATGCACCCGTCCAACGGCTTCGTGCGCGAGTACGCGGTGCGCGTGCACGGCGCCCTGAGCGAAGACAAGCGCAAGGCGATGCTGGACGGCGTGCTGCTCGAGGACGGTGTATCCAAATTCGACAGCATCGAAGACGCCGGCGGCGCCGACGAGGGCGCCAACCACTGGTACAAGGTGAGGCTGACCGGCGGCAAGTACCGGGAAGTGCGCCGCCTGTTCCAGTCCCAGGATCTGGAAGTGGCGCGTCTGATCCGCATCCGCTTCGGCGACCTGACGCTGCCGTCGTCGCTGCGCACCGGGCGCTGGCAGGAACTCAGTGAGCAGGAAATCAAGCCGCTCACTGAGCGCGTCGACCTGAAAGGCAAGAAATACACCGGCCTCTACGGCCGCGCCCGGCTGCGCCACCAGCGCGGCGACAAGCCGCCGCGCAAGCCGCGCCGCAACCCCTACCGCCGCTAAGGCAGCCGCATCAGCGCGCCCACCAGGGCGGGCAGGGCGGTCTCCACACGCAGGATCCGGCTGCCGAAACGGTGGCAGCCGAAGCCCTGCTGCTCCAGCAACGACACTTCGAACGGCGTCCAGCCGCCTTCCGGGCCGATCGCCAGGGTGGCCGGCTTGTCCAGACCGCGCGGCAGGTCCGGGAACGGCCCGGGGTGGGCCAGCAGGCGGCGTCCGGGGCCAGCCCACTGATCCAGGTCATCCTCCACGAAAGGCCGGAAGCGCGGCGCCAGCTGCAGCCTCGGCATCACCGGGTCGCCGGCCTGCTCCAGCCCCAGCAGTAATTTTTCCCGTAGCAGCTCACCCTTGAGGTTCGGCGTCTGCCAGTAGCTCTTGTCCACCTTGGCCGCGTTCACCAGCACGATGTTCTTGATGCCCAGGCTGGCGGCGTCCACCAGCAGGCGTTTGAGCATCTTGGGGCGGGGCAGGGCCAGCAGCAGGTTCAGGGGCAGGGTGGGCATGGGCTTCGAATCGACTTTAAAAGATATCTCTATCTCATTGTTTTTAATCGATTCTATCATCGCCTGCCCAGTGCCTTCGTTGAGCAGCCCGGCGCGGCAGTGGTCGCCCGGCGCGAGCTTGAGCACGGTGCGCACATGGGTGGCCTGGCGGTCGTTAAGACGCCATCGATCGCCGTCGAGGCGCTGGTCGGGGTGCAGCAATAACAGATTCATGGCGGCGGATTATGCCACACCCGCGGCCGCCGGCTGACGCAAACCGACTGCAACATGGCCATTCTGGCCCTTTGCCCGGGGTGCGCGGGTTGCTAGAGTGCGCAGCGTTATTCTCGCTGATGTGGAGAAACTCGCATGCAGTTTCAGGGCACCGAACAGTACGTTGCCACGGAAGATCTCAAAATGGCCGTTAACGCGGCCATCGCTTTGCAGCGTCCGTTGCTGATCAAGGGTGAGCCGGGCACCGGTAAAACCCTGCTCGCCGAACAGGTGGCGGAATCACTGGGCATGCCGCTGCTGGCCTGGCATATCAAATCCACCACCAAGGCCCAGCAGGGCCTGTACGAGTACGACGCGGTATCCCGTCTGCGCGACTCCCAGCTCGGCGCCGAAGGCGTCGAGGACGTGTCCAACTACATCAAGAAGGGCAAGCTCTGGCAGGCGTTCCAGGCCGAGGACCAGGTGGTGCTGTTGATCGATGAGATCGACAAGGCGGACATCGAATTCCCCAACGATCTGCTCCAGGAGCTGGATCGCATGGAGTTCTTCGTTTACGAGACCGGTGAAATGGTCCGCGCCGAGAAGCGCCCGATCGTGATCATCACCTCCAACAATGAGAAAGAGCTGCCCGACGCCTTCCTGCGCCGCTGCTTCTTCCATTACATCAATTTCCCCGATGCCAAGACCATGATGCAGATCGTGGACGTGCATTTCCCGGAAATTAAAAAGGAGCTGGTCACCGAGGCGCTGGAAATCTTCTTCGACCTGCGCAAAGTGCCGGGCATGAAGAAGAAGCCCTCCACCAGCGAGCTGATCGACTGGCTCAAGCTGCTGATGGCCGACGACATCCCCCAGGACATTCTGCGCAACCGCGACACCAAGACCGCGGTCCCGCCGCTGTACGGCGCCCTGGTCAAGAACGAAGCGGACGTACAGCTGCTGGAACGGCTGGCTTTCATGAGCCGCCGAGAACGGTAGATCCTTTAACCGATAGAGGTTTCTATGCTGATCGGTTTTTTCGAGGACCTGCGCGCCCATAAAGTGCCGGTGACGCTGCGCGAGCTGCTGGACCTGTTCGGCGCGCTCAAGCACCACGTGGCGTTCGGGTCCATCGAGGACTTCTACATGCTGTCGCGGACGGTGATGGTCAAGGACGAAAAGTACTATGACCGTTTCGACCGCGCCTTCGCGCACTATTTCGAGGGCCTGGAAAGCATCGAGCCGGGCTGGCTGAGCCAGACCATTCCCGAGGAATGGCTGCGCAAGCAGATGGAAAAGACCCTGTCCGCCGAAGAGCGGGAAAAACTGCAGGGTCTCGGCAGCCTGGAAAAGATCCTCGAGGAGCTGAAAAAGCGCCTGGAAGAGCAGGAAAAGCGCCACCAGGGCGGTAACAAGTGGGTCGGCACCGGCGGCACCAGCCCGTTCGGCGGCTACGGCGAGAACCCGGAAGGGGTGCGCATGACCGGCCCGTCGCGCAACAAGAGCGCGGTGAAGGTCTGGGAGAAGCGGGAATTCCGCAACCTGGACGACTCCGTGGAGCTGGGCATCCGCAACATCAAGCTGGCGTTGCGCCGGCTGCGCCAGTTCGCCCGTACCGGACGCGACGAAGAGCTGGATATGGACGACACCATCCGCTCCACCGCGCGCAACGCCGGCCTGCTCGACATCAAAATGCGCCCGGAACGCGAGAACCGCGTTAAAGTGCTGCTGTTCTTCGATATCGGCGGGTCCATGGACCCCTATATCAAGCTCTGCGAGGAACTGTTCTCCGCCGCCCGGCTGGAGTTCAAGCACCTGGAGTACTTCTACTTCCACAACTTCGTCTACGAGTACGTGTGGAAGGACAACCGGCGGCGCTGGGACGAGAAGTTTTCCACCTGGGACGTGCTGCACAAGTACGGCAGCGACTACAAGGTGATCTTCATCGGCGACGCCGCCATGAGCCCCTACGAAGTGAACTCGGTGGGCGGTTCCGTGGAGCACTGGAACGACGAGCCCGGCGCGGTCTGGTTCCAGCGCATCAAGGAAACCTACGAGAAGGTGGTGTGGATCAACCCGGAGCCGGAAAAGGCCTGGCAGATGACCACCTCCACGCAGTGGATCAAGCAGCTCAACGACCACCACATGTACCCGCTCACCCTGGACGGGATCGAGCGGGCGATGCGTTACTTGAGCAAATAAGAGCTAAGTAACCAGGTCCGTCAGTCTTTCTTCAAAAAGCTGTCGATCATGTCCATCGGCAGCGGGAAGACCACCGTGGTGGTGCGGTCATTGGCCACCTCGGTGAGGGTCTGCAAATAGCGCAGCTGCAGGGCCTGGGGCTGCGCTGACAGGGTGCGCGCCGCGTCCAGCAGCACCTCGGACGCTTCTTTTTCGCCGTTGGCGTGGATCACCTTGGCGCGCCGTACCCGTTCCGCTTCCGCCTGGCGGGCGATCACCCGCACCATGTCCTCGTCCAGGTCCACGTGCTTGATTTCCACGTTGGTCACCTTGATGCCCCAGGGGTCGGTCTGCTCATCCAGGATTTCCTGAATGTCCCGGTTCAGTTCGTCCCGGGAGGCCAGCATTTCGTCCAGCTCATGCTTGCCCAGCACCGAACGCAGGGTGGTTTGCGAGAGCTGGCTGGTGGCGTCGTAGAAATCCTCCACGTTGATCACCGCCCGTTCCGGGTCGACCACGCGGAAGTAGAGCACCGCGTTGACCTTCACCGACACATTGTCGCGGGAGATCACGTCCTGGCTGGGCACGTCCAGCACCCGCACCCGCAGGTCCACCTTCACCATCTGTTGAATCACCGGGATCACCAGAATCAGCCCCGGCCCCTTTACCTTGTGATAGCGGCCCAGCATGAAGATCACGCCGCGCTCGTACTCACGGAGAATGCGGAACATGCTGACCACGAAGCCGACGACCAGAATCGCCAGCGCAATCCAGAAATATTGGAAAATCATGAGTTGTCTCCTTTGCGGGACACATGAAGAGTGAGGCCGTCGCGGCGGCGGATGGTTACCGTTTCGCCCTCAAAGACCGCCTCGTCGGTGGTGGCGCGCCACAGCTCACCGGCGGCGTGCACCTGGCCGGTACCGCCCGGCCCGAAATCCGTCGCCGCCACGGCGTCCTGTCCGATCAGCGTGTCGCCGCCGGTCACCACCGGGTGGCCGTGGGCCTTGAAGGCCAGCCGCACCGTCAGGCCGGTGAGCGCCAGGCTGCCCACGCCCACCGCCGCGATCACCGGCACCGCGATCTGGAAGGCGGGCAGGTCCGTGTCCATCAGCATGATCGAGCCAATCACCAGGGCCACCGCGCCGCCCACGCCGAGGACGCCGAAGCTCGGCGACAGCCCCTCCGCCACCATCAGCCCGATGCCGAGCAGGATCAATCCCAGGCCCACATAGCTCACCGGCAGCATCTGCAGCGCGTACAGCGCCAGCAGCAGGCAGATGGCGCCGAGCACGCCGGGGATGCCGAAACCCGGGTTGGAGAATTCCAGAATCAGCCCGTAGATGCCCACCAGCATCAGAATGTAGGCGATGCTGGGGTCGGTGATCACCGCCAAAAAGTGTGTGCGCCAGTCGCGCTCCAATTCCACCAGCCGGTAATCCTTGAGCGCCAGGGCGCGCTCGGCGTCGCCATCGCGGACGGTAAAGCCGTCCAGCCGGGTAAGCAGGGTGTCCAAATCCGGCGCCACCAGATCGATCACCTGCTGGGCCTCGGCCTCGGCGGCGGTCAGGCTGACCGCTTCGCGCACCGCGCGCTCGGCCCAGTCCGCGTTGCGCCCGCGCAACTCCGCCAGGCCGCGAATATAGGCCACGGCGTCGTTGACCTGCTTGCGGCGCAGCGCGGAGGCATTGTCCTCAATATTGTCATCGGCCTGGGGCTTGGCGTCGTCGCCGGCCGGGGAGGGCGCGCCACCACCGCCCAGCTGCACCGGTGTGGCGGCGCCCAGGTTGGTGGCCGGAGCCATGGCGGCCACGTGGGAGGCGTAGAGCAGATAGGTGCCGGCGCTGGCCGCGCGGCTGCCGGAGGGTGACACATAGGTGGCCACCGGGACCCGGGAATCGAGAATCGCCTGGATCATGGTGCGCATGGATTTATCCAGACCGCCCGGTGTGTCCAGGCGCAGCACGAACAGCGCCGCGCCATCTCGGTTGGCGTCCTCCAGGGCACGCACGAAACCGTCGCTGACCGCCGGGCCGATGGCGCCCCGGAGATCCATGACCCGCACTTCCGGCCCCTCGGCGGCGGACGGCTGGGACGCGGTTTGCGCCCGGGCGGTGGCGGCGAGCAGCAGCAGGGCGGCGAGGGCGATAAGGTATCCGCCCAGGCCGCGCCCAAAGGGCCGCTTCCCGGGTGAAGAGTGTCGATCGCTGCCGGCTACAAGGATCATGCGCGCCTCTTAGCTGCTTGGCTGCTGCTTCCATGAAAACGCAGTTCAACGGTCCCGGCAATGGAAACCGGCGGCGCCCCCTTTTCGCCATCCGCAGCATGCTGCATAGTACGGCCAGTGTGCCGCACCGCCATTCACCCGCCCATAAAGCCCGCGATGACCACTTCCAACGCCGTGAAATGCCTGATTGCCACCTTGTTGCTGGTCGTGCTGGTCCAGCCGGCCGCGGCCGCGGGCCTGTTCCAGGGGCTCACCAGCGTCGATGCCGGTCCCAGACTGGACGACGATGGCGTGATCCGGCAGCAGGTGGAGCAGGACGAGATGTTTCTGGAGGCCGGCTCCGGCGCACGCATCCAGCTGCCCACCCAATGTGTGTCTTCAGCGCTGGTGGCGCGCAGCCACAGCCGTTTCAGCGCCCTGTTCCCGGAAACCGAGGGCATGGTCGGCAGCGGTACCGTGACCAACGAAGCCGGCCTCACCGTGGAGCGCCTGTTCGGCGCGGCGGCCAGCCCGTACCGGCTGGAGACCGCGTTCAAGGCACACCGCATCGACCTCTACAGCTACGAACTCAGCCATCAGCAGACGTTCGGTTCCGCCTTCGACAGCCCGGTCACGGTGAGCGAGCAGCAGGGCTTTAATGTGGATACCCGGCTGAGCCGCTCCTTCGGCGAGCTGGATCTGGCGCTGCGGGTGGAAAACCTGTTCCCGGACCGGCGACCGGGCAGGGTGGCCAGCCCCTACACCCTGAAAGCCCACGCCGAGCTGACTACCGGCTTTCAATACGCGGGCCTGCCCACCCGGCTGAACCTCAACCTGGACCGCTTCCAGGCCCTGGAGCGCGAACTGGACGCCCGCTACGCCGGCGCCCGCCTGCAGTGGGGCGCCGCCGACCGCACCCGGCTACGCCTGGGTTATCGCCACGACCTGGTCGCCAACCTGGATTCGGTGGCCACCCTGGGGCTGGTGTTCCCGCTGTTCCACGTGTTCGATCTGGATATCTCCGGCACCAAGAACCCCGGCGACGCCTACGGCGTGCTGGCGCGGCTGGCCGCGCCGTTCTCGTTCTAGGGCCTGTTCACTACTACTCGGGAATGCGGAATGAGGTCACCAGCGACTTCAGATGGCTGGCCTGATCTTCCAGCGAGCCGGCGGCGCTGCTGGATTGCTGCACCAGCGCCGCGTTCTGTTGGGTGACCGCGTCCATCTGCGTCACCGCGGTGCTGATCTGCTGAATGCCGCCGATCTGCTCGGTGGTGGCGGAGGCCACATCCCGCATCAGCTCCGCCAGCTTTTTAATCGATTCGACGGTGCCGTTGAGCGTTTCACCACTGCGCTGGGTCTGGTCCGCGCAGGTGGCGATCTGCGCGCCGGTGCTTTCCAGCAGGGCACGGATCTCGCCGGCGGAATCGCCAGCGCGGCTTGCCAGCAGCCGCACTTCACTGGCCACCACCGCGAAGCCACGGCCTTTTTCCCCGGCCCGGGCCGCTTCCACGGAGGCGTTCAGGGCGAGAATATTGGTCTGGAACGCAATATCGTCGATGGTGGCGATGATGCCGTTCATCTTCTTTGAGCTGGCCACCACCTGCTCCATCAGGTTGATGTTGGCGCGCATCTCCTCACCGCCGTGCTGGGCGCTGCGCGAGGCGGCGTCCGCGAGCCGGTCGGCCTCGCGGGTGTTTTTCTCATTGTGCTCCGAGGTGGCGCTGATCTCTTCCATACTGGCGGCGGTCTCTTGCAGAGCGGCGGCCTGCTCTTCGGTACGGGAGGAGAGGTCCTGGGCGCCCAGAGCGATCTCATTGGCACCGATATACACGGTCTCGCTGGCGCCACGTAACGCCGACACCAGCTTGACCAGGGAATCGCTCATTTCCGCCATGGCGGCCAGCAATTGCGCCGGCTCATCGCGCCCGCTGGCGACGATGCGCTCGCGCAGATCCCCCTGGGCGATGCGGCGGGCCACGCCCAGGGCATCGGCAAGGGGGAGGGTGATGCTACGGGTGATCACCACCGCCAGAACCGCCGATACCAGCAGCGCCACGGCGGCGAACACCACCAGGCCGAGCAACGCCTGGGTGACCTGCGCCTGCAGCGTCGCGCCCAGACCACCGAGATTCTCCATGGCGATGTCATGAATACTCTGGGCCGCTTCCTCAAGCTGGTAGATGCCTTGCTTGTTCTCGGAAAAGGCCGCGTTGGCGGCGGCCGTATCCTGGTAGTCGCCGTTCATGATCGCGCCGTAGATGCGGGTGAAATCCGCCTCATAGGCGCTCAGACCCTCCCGGGCGTCCCGGTAGCGCTGTTGCAACGCCGGCGCCACCGCCAGTGCCTCGCCTTCATCGAGCACGCTTTTCAGCTGCGTGACGGTGTCGCTCCATTGGCTGAAATAGCCGTTCAGGGCGCCGAAATCCGCCATGTTGATAAAGACATCTTTCTCATAGCGACGCAGCTCCAGCGCCAGACGGCGCACCAGGCCCGCGTTCGACGCCACGGCGCCGTCGGTCTGCAACGCCTCGCGGGTGGTGTCCGCGATCCGCGTTACCGAAAACAGGCCGGTGCCCGAGGCGGCCAGCAGAAGAAGCAAAATAATAGCGAAGGCGCCGCCGAGACGGGCGCCGATCTTGAATTGACTAAGCATGAGGGGATACCAGGAATGGCTGTGACAAGGTTGGGGAGTTGTCGGCGTGTGCGGCAAAATCTTTAGCCTTAAAATGCCGATCTGGCCCGACACTTGAGAACCTGCCCGGGAATTGGCATGGTTCGCCCACCTAACTGGCCCGAGCGCGCTATGCCCATTGATCTCGATTTCGACCGTGACCACCTCTGGCACCCCTATACCTCCACCTCCAAGCCGCTGCCCACATACCCGGTGGCGCGCGCCGACGGGGTACGCCTGGAGCTGGAAGACGGCCGCACGCTGATCGACGGCATGTCGTCCTGGTGGGCGGCGATCCACGGCTATAACCACCCGCGCCTCAACCAGGCGGCCAAGGATCAGATCGACAAGATGGCCCACGTGATGTTCGGCGGCATCACTCACGAGCCCGCGGTGGAGCTGGGCAAACGGCTGGTGCGGATGACGCCGGAACCGCTCAACAAGGTGTTCCTGGCCGACAGCGGCTCGGTGTCCGTGGAGGTGGCGATCAAGATGGCGCTGCAGTACTGGCTCAGCCAGGGGCAGTCCGAGAAACACCGGCTGATCGCGCTGCGTAACGGCTACCACGGCGATACTTTCGGCGCCATGGCCACCTGCGACCCGGTCAACGGCATGCACCATCTGTTCAGCAAGGTGCTGCCCAAGCACCTGTTCGCGGACGCGCCGGCGGTGGGCTACCACGACGACTGGGACGAGCGGGACCTGGATTCCCTGCGCGGCCTGCTGGAACAGCATGGCCACGAAGTGGCGGCGGTGATTCTGGAGCCGATCGTGCAGGGCGCCGGCGGCATGCGCTTCTATCACCCGGAATACCTGCGCGGCGCCCGCCGTCTGTGCGACGAGCACGGCGTACTGCTGATTTTCGATGAAATCGCCACCGGCTTCGGCCGCTCCGGCGAACTGTTCGCCATGGACCACGCCGGTGTGTGCCCGGACATTCTCTGCCTGGGCAAGGCGCTCACCGGCGGCTACATGACCCTGGCGGCGACCCTGTGCAACGACCGCGTGGCCGCCGGCATCTGCGACGGCGAGGCCGGCGTGCTGATGCACGGGCCCACCTTCATGGGCAACCCACTGGCCTGCGCGGTGGCCAACGCGAGCATCGATGAGCTGCTGGAGAACGACTGGCGGGGCCGCGTGGCGGGGATCCAATCCCAGCTGCGCCGGGAACTGGAACCGCTGCGCGGCGCCCCCGGTGTCGCCGACGTGCGCGCCCTGGGCGCCATCGGCGTGCTGGAACTGGAAAAACCCTGCGACGTGGCCGCCACCCAGAAGCTATTGGTGGAGCAGGGTGTGTGGATCCGGCCGTTCGGCAAGCTGGTCTACATCATGCCGCCGTACGGCATGGAGCCGGAAGACCTCAGCCAGTTGACCCGTGCCATGGCGGCGGTGGCCGAGTTGTCAGCGCAGGCCTGATCCTGGGGATGCCCGGCGTGGCCGGGCACCGTATCTCTGAAACCTTCTATCTACGCATATCCTCTATTTAACATAATATACATTACACGTAGTTAAGAATGAACGTGCACCCACCAGGAACAGCAGCCACCCGGCTTGTCAATCGGTCATGGCCCTACCGGGCTTTGTCCGACACGATTTGGGACTCCACACAAAATCCCATACCGTACCCCTCGGATGCAGAGAGCCGCCTCGGTGTGCCTAAGTAATCACGACGCATCATATTGGTAGGTGGCTTTGTGTTTCGGGTTCACCCTCTGCCGGGCGCCGGCTGATTTGAAGTAGCCGGCGCCTTCGCCCTTTCGTTGACAAAGCGCCGACCACACTGGAATTAACAATCTACTTTTCGATGGAAGTGATTTTCCAACTGCCTTCTTTTAATATCTCGATCCTTTTCATAACACCATGATCATAATAGACACGAAGATCCTCTTCTCCATCCTTATCCAAATCAGACAATGTTTCTTTTATTATTCCAAACACATACCTTGTTCTAGAATCAAACTCACCATCAAAGTTGTCATCGCTAAACTCTATAACGGGAAGACTTGATCTATCGAACTCAACCTCAACATCGATATCACCATCATGGTTCCTATCCATCTTCAACAATTTCAGCGAGCCATCAGAGCGATAAGTGTACTGTGTATCGGCAATTCCATCACCATTCCGGTCAAATGGTGTCTCACTGGAACCGAATTCTGGGTAGTAATATATACAGGCCCCACCCAAAAGGGCCCCTGCAAAAAAAGCGGCAATCGCTACTTTCATCGTCTAACACCATAATCCAAGCAGATACAATTAGATGGGAGATCCCATTGAGGGGGAGCACTCGGTCGGATTAGAGTCTGCATAGGCATACATGTTATAACCACCTAGAATCCCTGTAGGGTCGCTAGTGGTATAGCGCTCCTGAGCCGGGTCATAGATTCTATTCAAGTTATAATGCAGTAAACTTTCCTGATCGCGATACTGCCCAGGAAAACGCAGATTAAATGCCAGCTCAACACCGTCCCCATCCGGGTCGGCGTTCACCGAAGCAAGACCATAGGGGCTCAGCATTGCCTCCCACACCGTGCCGCCTTGGCTGTTGGTTATCCGCTTTGGTGTATCAAGATGATCCCTGTGTACGCTGTAGTGCTGGGCGTTCTCTGTGTAGCTAACCGGCGCGAAACCATGGGTATAGCGATACCGCTTACTCGGTTGATCACCTTCATTCTCGTACGCCGCGACCAACTGGCTGCCCAGCCATTTGCTGCCCCTGCTCCAGCCGGTTGCCGTTTTTAGTGCCCCCGGAACAATGACTTAAAGTTTAATGTTACCAAGTCACCAAAAAATTTAATCATCCGAGGTGGATGGTATTGCTTGAATGCAATTTCAACGTTGCTAATGTCAAACCTCTCTTCCGGATTCTTGGGGCCAATCCAATAGCGGCTGTTATCTCCAAAGGGCTCGATAACAAAACATTCATAATTAAAATATTTAAACCAAATATGAATATCTTCCGATTTTCCAAATAACCTTCTTTTTTTTATTTCGGAGACTCCATTTATACCTTCAAGAATGCGAGCCACTGTTCCAAGGCTCACGTAGATATTATCGATCTCAAAACCAACGGCAGAGCCAGATTGTGTGTTTTCATCTGGATATGTCTTCATTGTCGCCAGTCCTACCTCGTCGACTAATTTTCGCAGCCACAACCACCACCTCCAGTTGCGCCCGCACCTGCCACACCTGCACCGTAAGAGTTAACGCCAAAGTTTGTTCTACCCGCAGATTGGCGCAGCTGTGCATCAGATTTACCGGCAAGGTTAGGTGGCCGCCAGTTCTTGCCTGCACCGCCCCTAAATACAGTTTTCAAATTGTTCCGAAAAGCTGATGCGGCAGTACCGGAAGAGGCAAGCATGGAACCACCTTTTGCCAGCCCAGCATAAGCCAATCTGGCCCCACCAAATGCAAAAGACGTCCATCCACCAGCCTGGTAAGAGCTTGAACATTCGTTAACCCCGCCATCGACGCCAGTAAGGCCTCGCAGGTCATCACCAAAACCAAGTAAGAGAGCATCACCTAAACCGGCCGAGAAATCGACGACGCCTTGAGGAAGCGGATCACCCCACGCCCATAAGCCATAGGGATCATGAAACATGATTGGATTATTATAGACGTAAGTGTAGGCATTCAAACCTCCGGCCAACCCAATCGGATCGGCCTGTATATACCGCCCCTGCATCGGGTCATAGGTCCGATTCATGTTGTAATACAACCCGCTCTCCCGATCGTGATATTGGCCCGGGAAGCGCAAGTTAAAGTCGACCTTCGTGCCGTCGTTGTTGGTGTCAGCATCAACGGTGGCGATACCGTAAGGACTCAGAGTAGTTTCCCACACAGTATTTCCTTGGCTGTCTGAGAGGCGTTTCGGGGTATCCAGATGATCACTGTGCACGCTGTAATCGCGGTTGCTCTCTGTGTAACTGATAGGCGCAAAACCATGGGCATAGCGATACCGCTTACTCGGTTGACTACTTCCACTCTCGTACTCCGCGACCAACTGGCTGCCCAGCCATAGGAATTCGATGGTTTGAGTGCTGCCTTCTGTATGATCGGTGACCGTTTTTTCAACTCTGCGGTTGAACGCATCATATCGGTAGGTGGCTGTCAGCGTTTCGGGTTCACCCTCCGCCGGGCGCCGGATAATTTGGGTTAGCCGGTTCAATGCATCGTACTGGTACTCTGTGATCTCACCGGTTTCAGTGTCGACTTTCTTCGTGCGGTTACCACCAGCATCATTGCTATAATCGGCACTCTGACTGCTCAGTAGTTTATTGAACGGATCGTATTGCTGCCCCTGCTCCAGCCGGTTGCCGTTCTCATCGTATTGATAGCTGTAGCTGTCGGTACCGTGGTTGCCACTGATGAGCTGGTTGGCGGCATCATAGCCGTACTGCCAGTCAGGGCCCTCACCGCTGCGTTGGCCGAGGCGGCCATTCTGGTCGTACTGGTAGGTAAAGGCCGCGCCCAAGGCATCGCCGAGCTGTTGCTGGGCTATTTGCCCAGCCTGGTTGTACTGGTATCGGGCACTGCCACCGGGGTAGTTCATGCCGGTAAGCTGGCCAGCATCGTCGTATTGGAAGCCGTAGTTGCCGGCGGGCGTGTTCAGGGCCGTGATCTGGCCCCTGTCGTTGCGGGTCAGCGTTTGGGTTTCGCCGGCCACGGTCAGCGTTGTGGCCTCCCCTTCCGTGTTGTAACTGATTCCGATGCCGCGACCCTGGTGGGTTTCTCCGGTCCGACGCCCGGCGGCATTGTAACTGTAGCTGTTACTGGTGCCGTTTGTGCCGCTGACCGAGGCAAGCTGTCCGCGCTGCGTATAGGTGAAGCTATAGCTCAGACTCGGCAGTGTTTGCTTCGTGAGGCGCTTTTCTGCGTCATACTGGAAACTGATCGTTTCGTTGTTGGGTGTGGTCTTGATGGTCAGGCGGCCGTCCGCCCGGTGGGCAAAGGTGAGACTCTGGCCATCCGGGCGGTGCTCCGCGATGAGCCGGCCATGGTCATCATAGTCAAACGTCAACGGATGCCCTTCGCCATCGATTAATCGGGTTAAACGGCCCGCCGGGTCGTACTGGAACTCGGTGTCATCGCCCAGTCCGTTAATCTGGGTGATCAGGCGGTTGTTGGCATCGTATTCCCAACGCTGGGTATCGCCGTTAGGCAAGGTGGCCTGGATGCGACGCCCCAGGGCATCGTACTGATAAGCGGTGGTACGGCCCGCCCCGTCGGTGATGCTGGTGATCTGGCCGTCGTCGTTATAGGTCATCGTCAGAGTCCGGCCCAGCGGATCGGACACCTGGAGCAGGTCACCCTGGCTGTTCCAGCTCAAGGCGGTGTTCTGCTGCATCGGGTCAGTGATGGTGACCGGGTTACCTTGAGCGTTGTAGGTGTAATGGGTTTCGCGGCCGCTGGGGCTCGTAATGGTGATGGGCCAAGGCTTGTCACCTTCATAGGTGTAGGTGGTTGTTTCACCTAGAGGGTTGGTGGTGGAGAGCAAGCGGCCCTGGGCATCGTAATCCTTGAGCCATTCCTCGCCCGCTGGATCGATCATCTTGGTCTTGTTGCCATTACTGTCGTACTCGTACTGGGTGGTGCGCCAACTGCCCGATGCGGTGCGGATGCGCTTTTCCACGATAACCTGGTCGTCGTTGTAGACGAACTGCCAGGTGCTGCCGGTGCTATCGGTCTTGGTAACGGTGCGGGTGTCGGGGTCATAGCTGTAGGTGTAGCGGTTCTCCCCTTCCGTATAGCTGGTGGCCCGCACGCCGTCATAGGTGACGGCAGTGATCGTGACCCCACTGGCGTCCTCGACCCGGGTAAGCTGGTAGTACACTTCGTTATCACCCGCATTGGTGAACTCACTGTACTCATAGGTGCGCACCCCGTTCATGGGGTCGGTTACCGCCACCAGGTTGCCGTTGGTGTCGTAGTCGTAGAACCAGCGCCGCTGGGTGTGATCTTCTACTTCGCTCACCCGGCCACTGGCATTATAGGTGAAGTCCAAATAGCGCCCGTTGTCGTCTTCCAGGCGCGTGAGGCGGCTTGACGGGTCATAGCGGTAATGGGTGGCGTTGCCGTTACGGTCCACGCGAGAGAGGATTTCACCGCTTGCGGCGAAAACCCGGTGGGCGCCACTGCGGGCGGTAAGGGTTACCGTCCCGTCCGGCTGGGGCTCCAGGGTGTCGTAACGGGTGGCCGGCGATTGGACCGTGCCATCATCCTGTTCCTCGTAGGTATAGCGTTTGCCGTTGGGCAGCAGCAGTTGGTACAAGACCTGAGCGGTGGCATTGCCTTGCTCATCCTTGCCCTCGTGCAAGGTCTTGTAGAGGCTGGGCTCACAACTGGAGGACCAGCCATTGCCGAACATGCCATCACGCGGATCATGGGAGTTATAGGTGCGGCGCAGTGACAGGCTGGGGCGGCCCGCCAGCGTGACATCCGTATCGCTCCAGATGAAATGGCCGGTGGGCACATAGATCGGAGAGCCTGTGCTGTCACAGGGATCACACTGCTCGCCCTCACAGGGCCCGGGCGGATCGTCGTTGTCTTCAGTGTTAGTGGTGTCATGTCCCTGGTCCCAGGGGTAATGGTAGGCGTGGACCGGGGGTGTGAAGCTGGCAAGCACCAGGGCCGTGAATAGCAACACCGCCCAACAAGGAGGCTGGCCAATCCGGCGAAGAGGCATCTTGACGTTCCCTGTCATTTTTTGAGTGATTGATTGCATCCTTGCTACTCCTGTATCGCCTGGAGTTGACCCGACAGACGTTCACGCTGGCGGGTAATGTCATCGTAGATATCCTGATAAGCGGCGTGTTCATCCAGCCAGGTGCTGATGCTATCCGCATGTTGGGCGCCATAGCTCAGAAACTCTGTCATAGTGATCCCCTGCTCTGTCAGGGCATTCTGTATCTGCCTCTGCACGCTATTGGACAATGCGGCCTGCCCCTCTCTGTCATAAGGCGCCTGCTGTAGAGCAGACAGCCGCGCCGCCATACCGTCCACGGTGTGTTGCTTGATTTGCTGATCCAGCAGTACATACCGCTCCGGCGTCAGGCTGGTCTCCGCATATGCCGCCACCGATAACACCAAGAAAGAAAACGCCAACACGAGATAGCGGCACGCTGGTGCAGTGATTCTCTTCATGCTGCTCTTTATGAAAGTCATCATGCCTACCCTCCCTAGTAGTACACTTGCTGCAGGCTGTAGCGGGTGGTGGAGCGGAAGTCGTTCTCATCAATCGGTGTGATGCCAATGCGGTAAACTCCGGGCGCTACGCGTTCCCCGTCATCGTTATAGCCGTTCCAGGTTACCGATTGCTCACCGGCCTGGAGGCCCGATACACGTTCCTCATACACTCTGACACCGGTATCCGCGTTATCCACCGTGAGGCTGACTGACGCCGGTTTACTGAGATTGAATGTCGCTACGCTGAATTTATTGCTGGTTTCATCCGGGCGACTGCTCGGTGCCAACACTCTAGGCGCCACCGTCAAACCACTAATATGGGCGCCACTGCGCACATAGATGGCATTGTCTGGCAATGTCCAGCCCCAGATACCAAACAGGAAGCTTTCACCAGTGGGCAGATCAATCGTTTTGCCGTTGTCATCTTCTCCATTCCAGAGAATACGGTGGGTGCCGCGCCCAAGAGGAACTCGCTGGTGGAACGTCACAAGGCGAGTATTGACGTTGTAGAGCCCCATAAAACTGGTCACTTCCGAAGCCCTATTGAGCGTGAAAGTGACTTCCAGTGGCTCACCCGCGATCGGCGCAAAACTGGACGGAATCGTGCTGCGACTGGGGTTGTACTGGTTACCCCCGGTTGATGTCGCCAGATCGAGGCGGCGAATCTCGCCGTCAATATCGTAAAGCAGGACAGCACGGTACTCGCCTTCCTGGACAATATTGCCCTCCGCATCCCGGCCACCCCAGCTATCGCTGTATGAGCCCGCTTGACGCTCGACCCAGGGAACAAGTGTCACGACAGACGAGCCGTCCGGACGTTCTATTCTTAGGCTGACTCGCGTTGTTCCCGTTAAGGAAGTGTTAATCGTGGCGGATTCACCAAGGGCGGAATCAATGGTATCCGTGGATACATCCAGCTCCAGCTCCGCTTGGGTGACTAACTTGGCGACATCTTCAGCGGATTGCCCGTCTTCTGCGGTGACTCGCACGCGGGGATAGAAGGTGCCGGGACTTTCATAGCGGTGAGAGATGCTAGGGCCGGTCGTTTGCTGGTCGAACTGGCCGTCGCCATCCAGATCCCAGTCCCACTGGGTCATCCCCAAATCATCCGGGTCGCTGGCGCTGGCAGTGAGTGTCACGTCCAGCGGTACATCCCCTGACTCCGGAGAGAGTGACAGATCAACTGAGGGCGAGCCTTCCTCCAAAGCACGTACTTCCAAGGTCGGGAATGTCGCGATTGTCGCGCCTCCCAGGCTATCGACAACCCGGACAACGGGGTTGAAAGTCCCTGGCTGCTCGTAGGCTTGCTGGAGATTCACATTGACGGTGGTGCCACTGACGGTCTGGGAATGATCAAAGGTGCCATCCCCTTCACTGTCCAGCTCAACGGCCGTAATACCATCGCTATCCATGGCTGCAACGGTAAAATTAACGACCAAGGGCGACTCCCCTGTGGAGGGGGAAGCTTCGGCTATCGTGATGACTGGCAACGTATTGCCGACGGTAATGGTGACGGAACCGGTCGCCTGTTCCCCGAGATTATCCGTGACTCGCAAAGAGGCCTCGAATTCACCAGGATTGCGGTAGGTGAAGTTTTGGTTTCGTCCCACGGTCTCCGAGCGCTCAAAGGTGCCATCCCCTTCGAAGTCCCACTCATAACGTTCAATGGCATTGCTGGTAATAACGTCCGGGGAGAACGTCACGTCCAGAGGAGCCTGTCCTGACTGAGGAACCGCTTTCGGCATTGCGGCCAGCCTGTCTTCCGACACACCCACATAGTACACGGCTACCGTTTCGTCTATCGTCAGCCCTACTGGACCGTCACCCGTGACATGCACTTCGGTGACATGGCTTCCTTCTTCGATCGGTGAAACAAAGGAGCAGCTTGTCGTACCAGCAGGGACAAGCTCCTCGACTTGGCAAATCTCCACACTTTCAGTGCCAAGCCCGCTATGCGTCACTCGAAGGTTTTCAATGGAAACCTGACTGGTATTTTCCAGCCCGTAGTGGAATTGACCTTCTTCTCCTTCCGTTATGGAAGGGCCCGGCATCACGGCTGTCGGTTCGTCATTCAATAGTATGGTTGTGTTCAGATCCGGGTAGCTGGGGACCCCGTAGTAATATCCTTCATCAGAGGCGGTAGTACGGCGCCAGAAACCAGGCCCCCGGGCTACAACCATTGTCGAAATAGACCGTTGACCATCCTGCACAACCCCTTCCTTCTCACAGAGCGCACTCTCACCGGGAGCAATGCTTTCCAGTACGCATATTTCCTCGTAATAAGGAAAGAAACCGCCCCATAGGTTCTGCTCATACAGTGTCGCGTTGGTGACCTCAACCTGCCCTGTATTGGTTATGGAAAAAGACCAGGCAAGAGGATCACCATTAACCAGAACTGGACCAGGCACTTCAGCCGTTGCCTGGTTATTAATGGTCGTATCCAGCGATACGGACACGCCTGTCAGATCTTCCCACCAACCCGCGCTGGCAGAGAGTGGAGTCAGTAGTAAGCATAAAAGCGCCGGTAGTGGCAGCCATGTCCGCTTCCATTTCAACGCTATAGGGGCATCGCTCATTGTTTTCTGGCCTCCCTGCCTACGTGTATTTTCACGATGAATTTTCTGGTTTTTCTGGAACTATTCTTTAATCAATTTAATTGACCTTATTCCAACCGCGCCATTAAATCCGGACACATTTACCGTGAGCAGATGCTCGCCCTGATCCAGATAATCGGTATCCAGTTGCCAGGAAAGCGGCACATAGCCCTGCTCCTCCTCGGCCACAAAATCACCATTGATGAAAAAACCGATCTCATATTGGCTCTGCGCCATCGCCCATTCCGACGACTTGTCCATATCGACTTTGACAACGGTTTTTCCTGTAACAACATAACGATTATCTGACAGCGCCTTCAGGTCACCTGACAACGTCACCTTGACCCGCGGTTCGGCCTCAATGGATCTTGGTAGAAAATAATGCCGGGACAGGCGCTCTTCGCCCCGGACAAGTGGGATCTTGCTCATGTCTGGCATGGCGGATTCCCAGCCCTTGCTTCTCCGCCAGGCAAGATAATTATCGCTGCCACCTTCCGTAATGATGGTGTGATCCGGAAGCCGATAGCCGGTGACCAATACGCCTAGTCGTGGGTCGTCCAGCAGTTTGATCTGGTTGTCATGATCGAACCCGTTCCAAGCGACACGGTTCTTTCCTGACGTTCTGGGTGCCCAGTTCACCATTGTTTGCATCAGAGGGCCGCTTTTCAGGCCCGCCCGAACCAACAGCCGGCTGGGCGCTTCCAGCGTAAAGGACAGATCGCCACGATTACCAAAGTCAGGCTCAATGGCATCAATCACCTCGCCACCACTCTTACGGGAGGGATCAAACACCGATTCCCTGCCTTGCGTTTTCAGAGTCACCTTGGGCAGCCAGGCTTCATTGGGAACCGTCTTGCCCTCGGCGTCCTTTCCGTCCCAGGCAAAATTCAGGGTTTTGCCCTTGGTGGCCTTCTGGGCCGCCAGAACCCGTACCTCATCACCATCTGGACTGAAAATAGCCACGGAAACCGTTCCGGCCACATTCACGGTAACCGGAATCAGAAAAGGTTTACCTTGGGCCACGTTGAAGGTTGGTGTCTTGTAATCACCGATAACCACATTGGCGGCAGCCGCCATCGGCAAGATCCCGGCAAGAGCAATAGCGATCCTGAGCAGCGTCTTCTTCATAGCTCCAGATTCCTTATTTTTGTTACCTTTTGAGGAAGGGCTATGCCGCGTTCCCGAACGCCGTCATGGCAGATTATTGCCTGGCCAGTACGGTCCTGACGAAGAAAGTAAACGGCCTCCCCTGACTCGGGCACCTTCGGTGACGTATCCGTCACGGCACCGGTCGTGACTGGCTCAGCGGCGCCATCCCCTGCCAGACGCCAGATATGATAGTTGCCAGCCTGATTGCTACTGAAATAAAGGGTCTTGCTGGCTTCGGAGAAAGTCGGCTCTCTGGCAATCCCTTTTGTCATGGTCAATTGCTCCGCCTCGCCACTGATAATGTGTCTCCGCCAGACATCCTGAATAATGGCAGCGCAGCCTGTTACACAGCTCACATTCGAGTAATAGAGCCAATCGCCCTTCACTTCAGGTTCGAACTGAGCGGACCGCTGGTCGCTCAAGACGGACAATGTCTCCTCCTGGACATCGAACACATACAGGTCCGTATCCTGGCTATTACCCTTAATCAAACCGGTCATATACAGCTTGTCACCGGCAGGTGAAAAAGCGGGCTGAGTGAACGCCAAAGCAGGCTCCGCCAGGATGATCCGGTTTTCCCGGCCACTCTTCGTTCTCAAGTACACGTCACCGTCAATACCGATATAGGCCACCCGGCCCGTGCTTGCGTTAGCGGCAAACAAGCGGGGTTCAAGACCTGTCTTTATCGTTGACCACTGTTTTTTGCCTGTTTTCTTGTAGATTCGCCAGCCAGCCTCCGGGTGATACCCCATAATGAAAAGGCCGCTATTTGGACCCACACAGGAGTCGCTCCACGCCGGTGCCATGATCAGCATCAGCAACAAGGAAAGCAGCCCTCTTTTCACGGCGCCCCCTCTGCCTCTGGCTGCACACGGCTCATGTTGCTTTTTGATGCTGAAGCACTGATGAGGCGATCCAGAATGGCGGCGATAAGTGTGCCGGCCATTCCGGCAAACCAAACGCCGTATTCACCCGAAGCCGTCTCAGAGCCGATCATGAATCCATGCAAAAGGGCCATCACGGCGAAACCAAAGGCAAGCCGATGCAGATATTTCCAGGCTTTCTTCAAATACCGCCGCAAAATGCCAGCCAGGAACACCAGAAAGAGCCCGACAAATGCCGTCCAGCCTACTGTCACCGCTACTTTGAAATAGTTACCGAGCTGAGGCCCGAGCAATGCCAACGGGAAATGCCCTTGGCGGGCATCGACAGCGATAACGAACAGGGAATAGTGCACCAGTATCGCCATCAGGAAGAGTACGGCGCTGACCCTGTGCACTTTCAAATGCCAAGCGGCGTGCCGGGGCGGGAAGGCCACAGCCAGAATGCACTGCCACCAGAGCAGAAGCACACTGATCAGGCCCGCCAATTTCGATAACAGGTAAGCGGTTTGCCCGGCGGGCAGTGCTTCATAGCCCAACATTGTAGGCTGGGCACTTTGCCACCACGTCCAGACAGTCAGTGCCAGCATGGCTGTGGTCACTGTCAACAAAAAGAGGAACGTACCCTGTCTCACAAAGCCTCCTTCGTCACGCAGCTATCCACATTCCCGGCACAAGCCGTCAATTCCTGAGTGGCAGGCAGCTCGTTCTCCACCGTCGCCGTTGGCAGCCCCAGGGCGTGCCATCCGACCAGGCCATGCGGTTTCATAGTCACCGCGCCGGAAACGCCGTGCTGCTTGAGTTTTCTGGCCACCTCATACCCGCGAAAATCTTTGAGGCAATAGCTGACGACAATGTCGGCATCCATCAACGGCGCCGCCGCTGTTTCATTGACCTCGCGCAGCTTGAGGTTGATCGCACCGGGGATGTGCCCGGCCTCGAATTCGTCAGTTTCCCGGGTATCGATAAATACGACTTTTTTGCCTGCATCAATGGCTTGCAGAACCGACGCCACAGGCAGCAGATCAATTTCGTTATGGCGAGAGTCCAGCATCCCGCCACCGGCATAGGCCCCGTCCCATTGACAATCAGACTCCGCTTGCTGAAGGAACTCAGAGAGTCTAGTCATCATGACATCGGGGCCAGCCTGTACCGCCACACCGCCATACACCTCGGAGAAGAACTGGCCGTAGCAGGTGGCGGGCACATAATCGCGGTCAAAACGTTCCTGAAGCTGCCGATAAACCGCTTCGATCACGGGCGGCAGAGGATCTTCCGTTGCAGACCACGACAGAGTTTCCAAGGACGTAATAATCGAGCCCATGCGGGCAAGATCCGGGTTATCGGCATCCAGGCGGGAAAGGAGTTTTTCAAAGGCGGAAGATTGCTGGTCTCGGCGGTAGCGACTTTCTGGAACACCGAATGCAACGCCGGAGGTGATTTTACTTCCAGGGGGCAAAAGGGAGATTTTGGCGTTGGGGTCAATATGCGTCTTGATCAGCCAAATGGAGGCCCAGATGTCAGGCTCCAGGCTCTGCCAAGTCACATAATGCGGCCTCGACCGGCCAGTAAAGCCAGCGGTGAGAACCGCCACGAGCACCACGGCCAGCGCCATGGATAGAAGCTTGTGCTGTCGCATCCTGCGTTGCATCCCTTCTTACAGCGCACTGCTGTAATTATCGTTATGTTCCAACCCCTGGAACCCCCATTTTCGATAAAATGGACAATAAGCAACAATTTTCCTGGTTTCAATACCCAACCCTGAGAAAATATATGAATTTCCCGTTACTTGATCCGGTCTGGGGATGATCACCGGGTGTCCTCACGTCTCCCTTCGCCAACCGTGATAACACCGTGCAAATTCTTAAAGTGTGTAAGCTCGACCTTGACCGCCCCGGCTTCACTTGGGCCTAATGCGTCCAATCGTAAAAGCGAATCATTTCAGGGTGTGTGGGGTGTGTAGCATGCAATTGATGCGAGGTTCGGCCCCGGCCGTCTGGTGCGGGGTTTTGGGATTGGCGGCCCTATTGCTGACGGAATCGGTTCGGGCTAAAGAGCCCGTGACGCTGGTCACCGTGGAATCCCGCCAGTTGGAAGAACGCCTGCCGCTCACCGGCACCCTGACCGCCCGCCGCGCGGCGTTGCTCTCGACGTCGGTGTCCGGCCTGGTGACCACCCTTAATGTGGACCTGGGCGATCGCATGGAACAGGGCGACGTGCTGCTGGAGCTGGACGCGGAGCTGAACCGCCTGGCCCTGGAAGGCGCCCGCGCCGCCGCCGCGGAGGCGGAAGCCACCCTGGCGGACGCCCGCCGGCGCCTGGAGGAAGCCAGCACTCTGGCCGCCCGCCAGAGCATCGCCGCCACCCAGGTGCGCGGCCTGGAATCCGAGGTGGAGGTGGCCCGTTCCTCTCTGGCCGGCGCCCGCGCCGAGGCGCGCCGGCAAAGCGCCCTGCTCGCCCGCCATTCCTTGAAAGCCCCATTCGACGGCGTGATCAGCCAGAAGCAGACCGAAGTGGGCGAATGGGTGACGCCGGGCACCCCGGTGCTGGAACTGGTAAGCCTGGAGGATTTGCGCGCCGATCTGGCGGTGCCGCAGGAGTATTTTCCCAGGGTGTCCAAGGACGACCGGCTGGAAGTCCGGCTGGGCGGCGACACCGGCCCGGCCTACCCGGCCAGCATTTCCGCCATCGTGCCGGTCAACGACCCCAGTGCCCGGACCTTCCTGGTGCGGGCGCAGCTGGCGTCGCCGCCGGCGCTGACGCCGGGGATGTCGGTGCGCGCCACCCTCTTCCTGCGTGGTGACGAGGCCAGCCTGGCGGTGCCCCGCGACGCTCTGGTGCGCTACCCGGACGGCCGGGTGTCGGTGTGGCTGGCGGAAGAAGGCGACGACGGCCTGGTGGCGCGGGAGCAGCGCATCCGTATCGGCGACGGGCTGGCCGATCTGGTCACCGTGAAGGAAGGGTTGTCCGCCGGCGACCGGGTGGTGGTGCGCGGCAACGAAAGCCTGACCGACGGCCGCGCGCTGCGGGTGTCCGAATGAGGTTTCGCCGTGTTTGAGAAGATTGTCCGCAACGGCACCCTGATGACCGTGGTGGTGTTGATCATCACCATTCTCGGCGTGCTCGCGGCGTTGCGCATTCCGGTGCAGATGATTCCCGATCTGGAAGTGCGCACCATCACGGTCCAGACCACCTGGCCCGGTGCTACGCCCCAGGACGTGGAAAAAGAGATTCTGATCGAGCAGGAAGAGTACCTGCGCAATATTCCCAATCTGCGCCGTCTTACCGCCACCGCGCGCAGCGGTGACGCGGAAATCGAGCTGGAATTCCCGTTCGGCGTGGACATCACCGAGACACTGATCCGCGTCAACAATGCGCTCAGCCAGGTGCCTTCCTACCCGGACAACGTGGACCAGCCGCGTATTCTGTCCACGTCGTTTTCCGCCAATGCGTTCATGTACTACCGGGTCTCGCCCCAGGAAGGCAATCCCAAAGACCTGGATATGGACATGATGCGGGACTTTATCGACGACAACGTCCGTACCCGCATGGAAAGCGTCAACGGCGTCTCCCAGGTGGAGCTGCGCGGCGGCGCCGAGCGGCAGATACGCGTGCTTTTGGACCCGCAAAAGCTGGCGGAACGGGGCTTCACCGTTATGCAGGTGCGCGAGGCGTTGCTAAGCCGCAACCAGGACGTGTCCGGCGGCGAGGTGGACAGCGGCAAGCGGCGATATTTGCTGCGCACCGTGGGGCGTTTCGACCAGGTGCCGCAGCTGTTGGACCTGATTCTCGAGCGCCGACAGGACAGCGTGATCCGTCTGCGCGACGTGGCCACGGTGGAGCTGGACCATTTCCCGGTGCGTGCTGAGTCGTTCGTCAACGGTGAGCCGGTGATCAGCCTGGCGGTACGCCGCGAAACCGGCTCCAACGTGATCGACATCAAGTACGCCATGTTCGATCAGGTCGATTTGATCAACCAGGAGGTGCTGGAACCCGCCGGCATGCGCATGTCGCTGATCTCCGACGACGTGCGCTACGTGGAAGCCTCGGTGGCCAATGTCTGGACCAACCTGGCGATCGGCGCGGTGTTCGCCACCCTGGTGATGTTCCTGTTCCTGCGTTCGGTGCGTGTCACCGCCGTGGGCGTGGTGGGCATCCCGATCTGTACCATCGCCGCCTTCCTGGGCCTGCTGCTGGCCGGGCGCACCATCAATGTGATCTCCCTGGCCGGGGTGGCGTTCGCCATCGGTATGACGCTGGATAACTCCATCGTCGTGCTGGAGAGCATCGAGATCGAGCGGCGCAAGGGGCTGGACCGGTTCCGCGCCTCGGTGGAAGGCATCCGCAAGGTGTGGCCGGCGGTGTTCGCCTCCACCATGACCACGGTGCTGGTGTTCCTGCCGGTGGTGTTCATCGCCCAGGAAGCCGGGCAGCTCTATTCGGACATCGCCATCGCCGTGTCCGCGTCGATTCTGATCTCCATGCTGGTGGCGATGACCGTGATTCCGACGCTGGCGGCGCGCCTTGATTTCCGCGCGGTATTCGACCATGACGGCCAGGACAGCGGCTGGCTGCGGCGCGTGCACGCCCTCTCCCACTGGCTCAGCGCCACCGCGCCCCGGCGCCTGGCGACCATCGCCGCCACGGTTACCGGCGGCGCCCTGGTGCTGGTGCTGCTCACGCCGCCGGCGGAGTATCTGCCCGAGGGCGAGGAAGCCAAGACCTTCGCCTCCATGAACGCGCCGCCGGGCTATAACCTGAACGCCATGGTGGAAATCGGTAAAGAGGTACAGGCCCACTTTCTGCCCATGGTGGACGCCGACCCGGCCGCCTGGGAGCGCGGCGAGCTGCCGGCACCGCCGATCCGCTACCTGAACCTGTCCATCGAGGCCCAGAGCCTGCGCATCATCGCCGAGCCGGTGGATCCGGATCATATGGAAGCGCTGATGGACGCCATCACCGCCTATTACGAACGCTACCCCGGCATGCGCGCCTTCGCCGCGCGCGGCTCGATTATCTCCAGCAACGACGGCGGCACCCGCAGCGTCAATCTGGATATCTCGGGCAATGATCTGGCGACCCTCTATGAAGTGGCGCAAACCGCCTACCGGCGCGCCGAAGCGGTGTTCGAGAACCCGCGCATCCAGAGCCAGCCGGCCAGCTTGTCCCTGGCCCAGCCGCTCCTTGAGGTGCGCCCCGACTGGGAAAGAGCCGCCGAGCTGGGCATGGGCGCCGTCGACATCGGCTTCACCGTGGCGGCGCTCACCGACGGCGCCTTCATGGATGAGTTTTTCCTTGGCGACGACAAGGTCGACATCTACGCCTACAGCAACGCCGGGGTCGATCCGGACCTGGCCGCCCTGCCCTCGCTGCCGGTGCACACGCCCCAGGGCGCCACCGTGCCGCTGTCCTCGGTGGCGCGGCTGGTGGAAACCGTGGATACCAGCAGCGTGCGCCGGGTCAACGGCCGCCGAACCGTGACGCTGAACATTATTCCGCCACGCTCCGTGGCACTGGAAACCGGCGTCGCCATGGTGCGCAACGATGTGATCGGCGCCCTGCGCGAAGCCGGCGAAATTCCGCCGGAGGTGAACGTGGATATCTCCGGCGCCAGCGACCAGCTGCAGGCCACCCAGGAGGCCCTCGGCGGCAACTATGTGGTGGCGGTGTTACTGGTGTATTTGTTGCTGGTGGCGATCTTCACCCACTGGGGCTACCCGCTGCTGATCATGACCACCATTCCGGTGGGCATCGCCAGCGGCATCCTGGGTCTGGCGCTGCTCAACGGCCTGGGCGAATTGATGCCGCTGGTGGGCCTGCCCGGGTTCAGCCAGCCGTTCGACATGATCTCCATGCTCGGCTTTTTGATCCTCATGGGCACGGTGGTCAACAACCCGATTCTGATCGTGCACGAGGCGCTCACCAATCGGCGTGGCGGCATGGCCGTGGCCGAATCGGTCAGTGAGGCGGTGCGCTCGCGGCTGCGGCCGATCGCCATGACCACCATCACCACGGTGTGCGGTCTGGCGCCGCTGGTGCTGATTCCCGGCGAAGGCACCGAGCTGTATCGCGGCGTCGGCGCCATCGTGTTGTTCGGCCTGCTGGGCACCGCCATCATCACGGTGACCTTCCTGCCCGCGCTCACCGCCACGGTGTTGCGTCTCACCGAGCGCCGCCCTGCCTCACCTTGATGCAGGTCAATAGACCGACCCTTCCGCGCTGCTACCTTTGCGGCCGCCTGAAACCGGAAGGGAAACATCATGCGAGATGGCAGCGGCACGCCCTACCACTACCGAGTGGTACGGCAATTCACGGTGGCCACCGTGGTCTGGGGAGTGGTGGGCATGCTGGTCGGCGTGTGGATCGCCGCGCAGCTTGCCTGGCCCGCCCTTAATTTCAACCTGCCCTGGTTGAGCTTTGGCCGCCTGCGGCCGTTACACACCAATGCGGTGATCTTCGCCTTCGGCGGGTGCGCACTGATCGGCACCTCGCTGTATGTGGTGCAGCGCACCTGTGAAACCCGCCTTGCCTTTCCGCGCCTGGCCGCCTTCGTATTCTGGGGCTACCAGGCCGTGATCGTGCTGGCCGCGATCAGCTTGCCGTTGGGTTTCACCAGCGCCAAGGAATACGCCGAGCTGGAGTGGCCCATCGACCTGCTGCTGGCGGTGGTGTGGGTGGCCTACGCGGTGGTGTTCTTCGCCACCATCGCCCGTCGGCGCACCAGCCATATTTACGTGGCGAACTGGTTCTACGGCGCCTTCATCATCACCATCGCGTTGCTGCATATCGTCAACAGCGCGGCGATTCCGGTATCGCTGACCAAATCCTACTCCGCCTACGGCGGTGCCATCGACGCCATGGTGCAGTGGTGGTACGGGCATAACGCGGTGGGCTTTTTCCTGACCGCCGGTTTCCTCGGCATGATGTACTACTACGTGCCGGTGCAGGCGCAGCGCCCGATCTACTCCTACCGGCTGTCGATCGTGCATTTCTGGGCGTTGATCGCCGTGTACATGTGGGCCGGCCCCCACCATCTGCATTACTCCAGCCTGCCCGACTGGGCGCAATCCGTGGGCATGGTGTTCTCCATCGTGCTGCTGGCACCCAGCTGGGGCGGCATGATCAACGGTGTCATGACCCTCTCCGGCGCCTGGCACAAATTGCGCACCGATCCGATCATCCGCTTTCTGATCGTCGCCCTGTCGTTCTACGGCATGAGCACTTTCGAAGGCCCGATGATGTCGATCAAAACCGTCAACGCGCTCAGCCACAACACCGACTGGACCATCGGCCATGTGCACTCCGGCGCGTTGGGCTGGGTGGCGATGATCACCTTCGGCGCCGTCTACGTGATGACGCCGCGGCTGTTCGACCGCCGCCGAATGTTCTCGGTGGGCTGGATCAATGTGCACTTCTGGCTTTCCACCATCGGCACGGTGCTCTACATCGCCGCCATGTGGGTGTCGGGGATCATGCAGGGCCTGATGTGGCGGGCGGTCAACGACGACGGCACCCTCACCTACAACTTCATCCAGGAGCTCTCAGAGCGCCAGCCGTTCTATGTGGTGCGGTTGCTGGGCGGCGTCCTGTTCCTCGCCGGTACCGTGCTGATGGCGGTGAACGTATGGCGCACGGTGCGCGGCGACCGGGACGACAACGGCGACCTTAATGTCCTCAGGGAGGCGGCGTAACCATGGCCAATCACCACGCGGTTATCGAAAAGAACATCGGCCTGATGATCGTTCTGATCCTGGTGGCGGTGAGCTTCGGCGGCCTGGCGGAAATCGTGCCGCTGTTCTGGCAGAAAGCCACCACCGAGCCGATCTCCACCCTGCGTCCCTACTCGGCCCTGGAGATGGCCGGACGCGACGTCTACATCCGCGAAGGCTGCCATGTCTGCCATACGCAGATGGTGCGGCCGCTGCGCGCGGAAACCGAACGCTTCGGCGATTACACCGTGGCCGGCGAGGACGTCTGGGAGCATCCGTTCCTGTGGGGTTCCAAACGCACCGGCCCGGACCTGGACCGGGTCGGCCTGCGCCCGATCACCGAACAATGGCACCGCGAGCACCTGCGTGATCCGCGCGCGCTGGTGCCGGAATCCAACATGCCGGCTTACCCCTGGCTGCAGCACGCCACCGTGGACTGGTCGACCATGGCGCGCACGCTGAAAGTGTTCCAGCAGCAGTTCGGGGTGCCGTACAGCGACCAGGATATCGAAGCGCAAATGGCCAAGGTTGGAGGGGAATGGGCGGACGCCACCGAGGAAGACGCCCTGGTGGCCTACCTGCTGTCCCTCGGCCAGGCCCGGCGGGAGCAACGTCCATGAATTACCACGCCGTGATCACCGTGATCTTCTTTGTCGCCTTTATCGCCCTGGTGGCCTGGGTGTACCGGCCGGGCCGCAAACGCGACTACCAGGCACTCGGGGAGATTCCCCTGCGCACCGACAACAAAGACCGCCGGAACCCGCAAGGAGAGCGCCCATGAGCGACTTCTGGAGCTTTTACATCATCGCCATCGTGGTGCTCAATCTGGTCGGCTGCGCGTTCCTTCTGTTTGCCAACCTGCGCATGACACCGGAGGAAACCCGCAGCGAGACCACCGGGCACAGCTTCGACGGCATTCAGGAACGTAACCAACCGCTGCCGCGCTGGTGGCTCTACCTGTTCGTTCTGACACTGCTGTTCTCGGTGGTCTATCTGGTGCTTTACCCGGGGCTCGGCCGGTTCGGCGGGCTGCTCAACTGGAGCAGTGTGAGTCAGTGGCAGGAAGAAGTGGCCTGGGTGAACAAACAGACCGAGCCGCTATTCGAGCAGTTCGCCAAAGTGCCCATCGAAGAGCTGCACGCCTACCCGGAGACCCGCGATGTGGGCGGTCGCCTGTTCGCCAACAACTGCGCCCTGTGCCACGGCTCGGACGCCCGGGGCGCCAAGGGTTACCCCAACCTGACCGACGATGACTGGCTCTACGGCGGCAGCGCCGAGGCCATTCTCACCAGCATTCGCGACGGTCGCCACGGCCAGATGCCGCCCATGGCGGCCGCCGTTGGCGGCACCGACCAGGCGGTGCGGGATATGGCCCTGTACGTGCAAAGCCTCAGCCGTCCGGCCATCAAGGACAAGCCGGAAGTGGCCGCATCCGTGGAGCGTGCCGCGCCCCGCTTCGCCGTCTGCGCCGCTTGCCACGGGCAGGACGCACGCGGCAACCAGGCCCTCGGCGCCCCCAACCTGACCGACGGCGTCTGGTTGCACGGCGCGCGGTTGGAGGACATCGAAACCACCATCCGGGAAGGCCGGAGCAGCCGGATGCCGCCCCATGAATCGGTGCTCAGCGAAGAGCGGCTCCATGTGCTCGCCGCCTACGTGTACGGATTGTCCCAGCCATGAATTCAGGTCGCATTCCCAGCCAGGATCTCAGCCCGGACGGCGGTTCCGGGCTGTACGCCAAGCGCCGGCGCATCCAGATCAAGGATGTGAAAGGCCACTACCAGCGCCTGCGCGACACCAGCGTGCGTTTGGTGGTGGCTTTGTATCTGGTTCTTCCGTGGCTGACCTGGAACGGGCGCCAGGCGATTCTGTTTGATCTGCCGGAACGCCGCTTCCATATCTTCGGCATCACTTTCTGGCCGCAGGACTTCTTGTTCCTGGCCTGGGCGTTGATCATCGCGGCGCTGGGATTGTTTTTCGTCACGGTCTTCGCCGGACGGGTCTACTGCGGTTACGTTTGCCCGCAAACCGCCTGGACCCGCCTGTTCATGGCCATCGAACAACGCTGCGAAGGCGACCGCCACCGGCGCCTGAAGTGGGACCGCGCGCCCTGGGGTCTGGAGAAACTCCTGCGGCGCGGCGTTAAGCACGGTTTATGGCTATCGCTGGCGCTGGCCACCGGCGTCACCTTCGTTGGCTATTTCACCCCCATCCGCGAGCTGCTGCCGGCCTTCGCCAGCGGCGAGGTGGCCGGCTGGACCCTGTTCTGGTCCGGCTTTTTCACCGTCGCCACCTACGGCAACGCCGGTTTTATGCGCGAGCAGGTTTGCCTGTACATGTGTCCCTACGCCCGCTTTCAGAGCGTGATGTTCGACCGCGACACCCTGGTGGTGTCCTACGACCGGGCCCGGGGTGAACCGCGCCGGCGGGGCGCGCGCAAATCGTCGCGGGACGACCCGGCCGGCGACTGCGTGGACTGCGGGCTGTGCGTGCAGGTTTGCCCCACCGGCATCGATATTCGCGACGGGCTGCAGTACGAGTGCATCACCTGCGCCGCCTGCGTGGACGCCTGCGACCAGGTGATGGCGCGTATCGACCGCCCCCGTGGCCTGATCGACTACACCACGGAGAACACCCTGGACGGCCGGCGTAGCCGGATTTTGCGGCCGCGCCTGATCGGCTACGGACTGGTGATGGTGCTGCTGATGGGCTGGTTCGCCGCCGGCCTGATCCAACGGGTGCCGCTGCAGGTGGACGTGCTGCGTGATCGGAACCAGCTCTACCGGCTCACCGCCGACGGACGCATCGAAAACAGCTACCGGCTGGAGATCCTCAACAAGGATCAGCACAGCCACTATTACCGGCTCAGCCTGGAGGCGCCCGAGGGCCTGACCCTGGTGCAAGGCAATCCGGACTTTACCCTGGCCGGCGGCGAGCACCGCAGCCTGCCGGTGACCGTCAGCGGTGATCCCTATGCCGGCGACGTCCGTTCCGCCACGGTTCGCTTCCGGGTACGCAGCGAATCCCCCGCCACGATGGAGACCACCCATGAGGCACGTTTCATCGCGCCCTGATCCCCAGCGCCCCTGGTATCGCCATGGGCTGGTATGGCTGGTGATTGCCTTGCCGGCGGCGTCGGTGGTCGGCGGCTTGACCACGCTGGCGATCGCCATTACCCACGCCGACGCCACGGTCGCCGATCACTGGTACCAAGAAGGCAAGGCGATCAACCGGTCGCTGGAAGAGGAGCGCCGGGCGGAATTTCTCGGCCTGTGGCTGGACATCGACCGCCAACAGGGGCTGCGTTTGCACAGCGAACTGACCCTGCCCTGGCCGGAGCAACTGGAAATCACCCTGCGCCATCCAGTGTTCGCGGAACGGGATCGGCGGCTGCTGCTCCAACATCACGGCGACGGCGGCTACGGTCCCGCGGACGCGATCCCGGCCAGCGGTGAATGGACCATTACGGTGATGCCCCCGGACGGCCGCTGGCGCCTCAGCCGGCGGGTCAGTCTGGAGGCCTCGACCCTCCGCATCGGTACCGGGGCCGCGCCGGGATGACTTTGGCCTGCGCCCACTGCGGCGAACCGGCGGCGCCGGCGCTTTACGTCGAGCGGGAGAACCGCCGGCTGCCGGTCTGCTGCCCGGGTTGCGCCGGCGCCATGGCGCTGGTCCATGAGCTGGGGCTGGACACCTATTACCGTCTGCGCACCGGCGGCGCATCGCCGCCCATCGATGACAACCCGGACGAACGGGAACGCCAACTAGCGCTGTTCCGGTCGCCGGAGTTGCTGTCCGAGCATGAAAGCGTGACCCCGGAAGGACGGCGTTTGACGCTGGCGCTGTCGGGGCTGCATTGCGCCGCCTGCTGCTGGTTGATCGAAAAGGCCGCCGCCGCTATTCCCGGGGTTAGCGCGGTGGGCACCGATCTTGCCGCCATGGAACTGACCCTCACCTATCAGGACGCCGGGGTGCCCGCCGCCGTGGCCGAACGCCTCAACCGGTTGGGCTACGGTGTATCGCTGCCCGGCGATCCGCGCGGCCGCGACCAGCGGCGCCGGGAAGAGCGCCGTCTGTTGGGGCGCCTGGCTCTGGCGGGCATCGGCGCCATGCAAGCGATGATGTATTCCGCCGCCCTGTATATCGGCGTCTTCGACGGCGGCGATCAGGTGTATCTGTGGTTGTTCCGGTGGGTCGGGCTGCTGATCGCCACACCGGTGGTGTTCTACGCCGGCTGGCCCTTCTTGCAGGGCGCCTGGCGGGGGCTGCGCGCCGGCAGCCCGGGTATGGACCTGCCCGTGGCGCTGGCTCTGTTACTGGCCTGGGGCGGTTCCCTGGTGAACATGGCGCTGGGCGGTGAGCACGTGTACTTCGATTCGGCCGCCATGTTCGTGTTTTTCCTGTTGCTCAGCCGCTGGCTGGAGCAACGCCAGCGGCACCGGGTGGGGGCCGCCTGGCAGCAGCTTAAGGATGCACTGCCCCTGTTAGTGCGCCGCCAGGCCGATGACAGCGAACACTGGGTGCCCAGCCGCCGGGTGGTGGCCGGCGACCTGCTTCGTATCGGCCAGGGCGAGGTACTCCCCGTGGACGCGGTGATTGTCGAAGGCCATGCCCAGGTCGAGCAGGCCGCCCTCACCGGCGAACCGCTGCCGCGAAACCAGGGCCCCGGCGACACCGTTCAGGCGGGGGCCCGTCTGCTGGAAGGCTCACTGCGGGTACGGGCCGCCGGGCCCGCGTCTGACAGCCTGGTGGCGCGGATTGCCGATCAGGTCGCCCGCGCCCGGTCGGAATCGCCGCCGATGGTGCGCGACTGGCGCCGGGTGGCGCCGCTGTTCACGGCGGCGGTGCTGGCGCTGGCGGGGATCACCTTTTTCCTGCACAGCTCGGCGGGCCCGGCACCGGCATTTGAACATGCCCTGGCGGTGTTGGTGGTCACCTGCCCCTGTGCCCTGGCCCTGGCCGTGCCGCTGAGCGTCTCCGGGGCACTGGGCGCGGCGTTGCGCCACGGCATTCTGGTAGCCTCCCCAGCCCAACTGCTGGCGGTCACCGACCTGCGCGGCGTGCTGTTCGACAAGACCGGTACGCTCACCAGTGGCCGGTTTCGGGTGGTACAGCAACAGCGCCTGGGCGAGCACGGGTACAGCGAGGCGGCGTTGCTGTCCATCGCTGCCGCCCTGGAGCAACATCACCCTCACCCGCTGGCCCGGGCTTTCGACGCCTACCCCGCGGACCCGGCGCTGTGTCAGGCGGACGTTCTGCGTCACGGCGCCCAAGGGCGTCGCCGGGGCAAGTGCTGGGGAATCGGTCCGGACCCGGACGAGGACGCGGACGACCCGGCGGGCCCGGGCGGCGCCACCCGTCTGCTGCTGTCCGAGAACGGCCGGCCGCGTCTGCGCCTGTGGCTCAGCGATGCGCCACGGGGCGAAGCGGCGACGGTGACGGCGGCGCTGCGCGAGCAGGGCTGGCGGCTGCGCCTGGCCAGCGGTGACGGTGAAAGCGCGGTAGCCACGCTGGCCGGCACCCTCGGCCTGGACGACTGGCGTGCCCGACAAACCCCGGCGCAAAAAAGCCTCTGGCTGAAGCACCTGACGGCCGAGGAAGGCGCACAAATGATGGTCGGCGACGGCATCAACGACGCCCCCGCCCTGCTGGCGGCCTCGGTGTCGGTGGCCACCGCCGACGCCAGCACCCTGGCCCGCCAGGCCGCCGGCCTGTATCTCCTGCGCCCCGGGCTGGCGCCTCTGGCCGTATTGCCCGCCCTGGCCCGCCGTTGCCGCCGGGGCATCCGTCAGAACCTGATCTGGGCATTGGCCTACAACCTGACCGCCGTGCCACTGGCGGTGGCCGGGCTGGTGCCGCCCTGGGCCGCCGCCCTGGGCATGTCGGCCAGCTCGTTGCTGGTCACCTTCAACGCATCGAGGATCGCCCGATGGCAATCATCATCCTGCTGATTCCCCTCGCCTTGCTGTTCCTGGGCCTGGCGCTGTGGGCGCTGTTCTGGGCTATCAACCGGGGCCAGTTCGAGGACCTGGATCATAACGCCTGGCGCGTGGTGTTCGAGGATCGTGAACGTGATTGAATTCCTGCTGCCCCAGTTGACCGCCGCCGCGTTGCTGGCGCTGGCCGGCGCGGCCCACTGCGTGGGCATGTGCGGTGGCATTGGCACCGCGCTGACGTTCACCGTGCCCGCCGGCCGGCGCACCGGCGCGCGGCTATGGGGCTGGCAGCTGCTGTTCGGACTGGGCCGCATTAGCGCCTACGCGGTGCTGGGCGCCGTTGCCGGCGGCCTGGGTAACGGGCTGGTCCGGGCGTTGCCGTGGCACGGCCCGGCCTGGCCGGCACTGTTCTCGGCCGCGTTCATGCTGCTGCTGGCGTTGCATTTCTTAACCGGCGGCGGGTTGCTGCGCCGGCTGGAACGGCCCGGCGCCGCGATCTGGCGCCGTTTGCAGCCGCTGGTGCGGCGCCTGTTGCCGGTGGATCGCCCCGCCAAGGCGCTGATGCTGGGCGCGCTCTGGGGCTTCCTGCCCTGTGGCCTGGTTTATTCCGCGCTGCTGCTCGCCGCCAGCAGTGCCAGCGTGCTCGGCGGGCTGCTGGTGATGGCGGTATTCGGGGCGCTGACCCTGGCCCCGGTGGCCGCCGGTGGGGTGCTGGGCGGTCAGATGCGCCGCTTCCAAGGCGTCCGGGGACGCCGGTTGGCCGCTGCGCTGGGTCTGCTGCTGGGGGCGCTGTTCCTGGCCCAGGGGCTGGCGCCGGGGTCGCTGCACCGCTGGGCGGTGTTCTGCGGTTTGGCATGAATCACGCCGAGCGTTGACCCATATCAATATTGCCGGGCGTCAACACTGAGACGATACCCCGGTCTACGTTTGGAGCAGCCCCATGACCGTCTGGAACCCGGATCTGATTCGCCAATACGGCGGCCCCGGCGCCCGCTATACCTCCTACCCGGCGGCCACCCGGTTTCATGAGGAGGTGAGCCTTGGCGACGTTCAGCGCTCCGTGGCGGCGGGCAACCGCGCCCACCGCAATCTGTCTCTGTATTGCCATATCCCGTTCTGCGCGTCGGTTTGCTACTACTGCGCCTGTAATCGGGTGATCACCGCCAACCGCGATCGCGCCCTGCCCTACATCGCCCACCTGAAGAGCGAAATCCGCCAGAAAGCGGCGCTGATCGACCGGCAAAGACCGGTGGTGCAAATGCACTGGGGCGGCGGCACGCCGACGTTTCTGAGCGACGCGCAAATCACCGAGCTGGTGTACGAACTGGCCCGTTATTTTCATCTTCTTGAAGACGATCGGGGCGACTACGCCATCGAAATCGATCCGCGCACGGTCGACCGTGCGCGGCTGGGGCTGCTGCGTGGGCTGGGCTTCAACCGCTTGAGCCTGGGGGTTCAGGATCTCGATCCCCGGGTGCAGCAGGCGGTGAACCGGGTACAGCCGGTGGCGATGATCCGCCAGGTGTTCGAGGACGCGCGGGCCTTTGATTTTCATTCGATCAACGCGGATCTGATCTATGGCCTGCCCTGGCAGAGCGAAACCAGCCTGGCCCACTCGCTGGAGCAGTTGATCGCGCTGCGGCCCGAGCGCATCTCCCTGTACAACTACGCCCATCTGCCGGCGCGTTTCAAAATTCAACGCCAGATACCGGAGCGCACGCTGCCCAGCCCCGAAGAGAAGCTGGCGATGCTGGTGCGTGCCGGCGGGATGCTGCAACAGGCCGGCTACGAGCTGATCGGCATGGACCACTTCGCGCTGCCCGAGGACGATCTGGCCCGTGCCCGCCGCGAAGGCACCCTGCACCGTAACTTTCAGGGTTACACCCTGCACGGCGATGCCGACCTGATCGGCTTTGGCGTGAGCGCCATCAGCGATCTGCATGATCTCTACGCCCAGGCGCCGAAACGCATCGAGGACTGGCAGGACAGCGTCGCCAAGGGCGACTGGCCCCTGGAGCGGGGCTATCTGCTCAACCGCGACGACCGCCTGCGACGCTGGGTGATCATCGGGTTTCTCTGCCAGCTGCGCCTGGATCTGGCCGAGTTCCGCCAGGTGTGGGGGGTCGATTTCGTCGATTACTTCAACGACGTTCTGCCGCAACTGGCGGTGTTCGAAAAGCAGGGGCTGATCACCATGCAGGACAGTGCCCTGGTGATCACGGACGCCGGCCGCCTGGTGGCCCGGGCGCTGGTGATGCCGTTCGATAATCACCAGGAACCGACGGCCGGCGAGCGCTTCAGCCGGATTATCTAATAAGTTTGATAGGCCCTATAATGAATCAAGCCGTATCCTTGCTAAGCAGCCCGCCTGAAGGGGGGATCATGACACGCAGTGTATCCTGCAACCAATGCAGCCTGAGCCCGATCTGCCTGCCGCTGGCCGTCGCGCCGGATCAGTTGGAAGAGCTCGACCGCATCATGCAACGTGGCCGTCCGCTCAAGCGCGGCGAGCACCTGTTCCGCGCCGCCGACGACTTCCATGCGGTTTACGCGGTCCGCTCCGGCGCCCTCAAGACCTATGCGGTGTCCGACGACGGCGATGAGCAGGTGACCGGCTTTTATCTGCCCGGCGAGATCGTTGGCATGGACGGTATCAGCACCGCCCGCCATCTGAGCAACGCCAAGGCGCTGGAGACCGCCACCGTGTGCGAGATCCCGTTTCACCGTCTTGAAGGCCTGTCGCAGCGCATCCCCTCTCTTCAGCACCATTTCTTCGGCCTGATGAGCAATGAGATTCGCGCCGACCGCGAGCTTCATATGTTGCTCAGTAAAAAGAGCGCCGACGACCGGGTGGCCTCGCTTCTACTGTCCCTGGCGGCCCGGCAACAGCGGCGCGGCCTGAGCGCGAAGCGTTTCCGCCTGCCCATGTCCCGTTACGATATCGCCAACTATCTGGGGCTGGCGGTGGAAACCGTGAGCCGGATTTTCACCCGTTTTCAGCAACAGAAAACCCTGTGGGTCGATGGCCGTGAAGTGGAAATTCTCGACCGGGAGACGCTGTGCGGCAGCGGCCGTTTGGGTGTGGAGGCCTGATCATGAGCAACGCTATGGAAGGTAACGGTATTCTGGTTTTTCTCGACCGCGATCTGAAAGCACCGCAGCCGGCGCTGACCAAGGGCCTGAAGCTGGCGCGTGCCGCCGGCTTGCCGGTAACCGTGATGGTCAACAGCGATTCGGCGGCGATGCGCCGGGCGGTGGGTCTGGACGAGGAACGCCGGCAGGCGGCGGAGAAACAGATCCGGAAGGCCTGGGACAAACGGATCGACGCGCTGTGCGGCGATCACCAGGTGGACAAGCGCATCGTTTCCTCCCGGGACAGCGAACAGGCGCTGCGGGACACGGTGCGTGACTGCCGCCCGGTGCTCAGCGTGGTGCATACCAGCGACGAAGGCCGGCTACGTCGTCATTTGTTCACGCCCCGCGACTGGCTGCTGATTCGTCACGCCCCGGGCGCGGTATTGTGCGTGCACTCGGACCCCTGGAACGACACGCCGAAGTTGACCGCCGCGGTGGAGCCGGAACAGTACGAAGGCGGGCTGGACGACAGAGTCATCCGCACCGCCGGCTATTGGTGCGAGCAGTTGCACGGCGACCTGGAAGCGGTGCACGTGCTGGAGCACCCGGACGAAACCTTGCTGCTGGTGGCCGGCGAAGCGCTGCCGGAATACGCCGCCAGCGCCGCCAACATTCGCGATTACCATCAGAAAGCACTGGACGCGTTCGCCGAGCGCCACGCCCTGCCCAACGACCGCGCTACCCTGCTTGAAGGGCCGGTATCGCGGACCCTGGCGGGCTACTGCGAGGAACAGGGCAGCGACTGCCTGGTGGTGGGCACGGTGCGCCGCAACCCGGTGGAGCGGTTACTGCTGGGCGCCACCGCCGAAGGGCTCCTGACCCGGGCCGGCTGTGACGTCATGGTGGTCAAACCGGACGACTTCGAGTCCGACTGGCTGTAAAAGCCGGCGGCGCGCCGTGAAGGGGTTCAGGCGGCCCCTTCCTCGCGACGGAATACCGGCTTGGTGTCGGTGGAGGCCGCCTTGTCGTAGCGGTAGCCGGCGACGCGGAACTTGTTCAGCTGCGCCGGCGTTTCAATCCCTTTCTGCAGAATCCAGGCGGCCATCAGGCCGCGCGCCTTCTTGGCGTAGAAGCTGATCACCTTGTATTTGCCGTTCTTCTCGTCCTGAAACACCGGTTCGATCACCGGCCCGGGCAGCTGCCCGGTGCGCACCGATTTGAAATACTCGTTGGACGCCAGGTTGATCAGCACCTCGGTGCCGGCGGCCTTCATGTCCTTTTTCAACTGCCCGGTGATAGTGTCTCCCCAGAACTGGTAGAGATCCTTGCCCCGCTCATTATCCAGACGGGTGCCCATTTCCAGCCGGTAGGGTTGCATCAGGTCCAGGGGCCGCAGCGCGCCATAAAGCCCGCTGAGAATGCGCAAACGGCTTTGCGCCGCCTTCAGATCGTCGCCGTCGAAGCGGGTCACGTCCAGACCGGTGTACACATCGCCCTTGAAAGCGAACAATGCGGGTCGGGCATTGTGTTTATCGAACGGTCGCGACCATTGGGCGAACCGTTCCACATTGAGGTGAGCGATCTTGTCGCTGACCTTCATCAGGCTGGCCAGATCCGCCGGCGACAGCTTCCGGGCACGCTCCACCAGTTCGGCGCTGTGTTCCAAGAGGCGCGGCTGGGTGGCGCGCAGCGCCGGCAACGGCGAGTCGTAATCCAGCGTTTTGGCCGGCGATACCACGATCAACATGCGGTTCTCCTTTACAAGATGCAGACCCGATTATAAGAACACCGTCGAGAGATGAAACAGGCTTTATACTATGGCCCCCTTGGCGAGATGCTATCGTACCCTCAACCATACCGGGGAGTGATCCAGACCCATGCGTTTTTTGTTGGTGTTAACCGTGACCGTCGCCGTTGTCGTGCTGCTGTGGGGCAGCTGGCAAGCGGGCCGGAAACCTTTTTATCTGGTGCTCGCCGGCGTCGCGGTGGCCGGCGCCATCTTCCTCGGCGCGATGCTGTTCACGGATCAGGAACGCCGTGTCCCCACCGACCCGGAAACGGTGGAAACCAGCATCACCAGCGTCCACCAGACCGAAACCACCTTCCGTCTGCGCGGTGAAATCATCAATCGCGGCGAGAACGCGGTGGCGCGCACCGAAGTCATGGCGGAAGCCCTCAGCTGCCCGCCGGCGAAAGCCTGTGAGGTGTTGTACGGCGAGCGTTTGACGCTTTCCATGCACATTCCCGCCGGTGGCCGCTACCCGCTCAACCTGTCCGTGCCCCGCCCCGACCGGGATATCCAGGCCGACCGCTGGCGTGCCCGCGTGTTGCGCGTGGAAGCCTACGACCGCTGAGAACCGGGGCTAGGCAATCGTCGACTAAATGGTCACAATGCCGGCTCCTCGAAGCACAGCAACGGCTGTAGGAGAGATAATGGCAGCGCTCATTCCTGGCCACCCTACCCCAATCGCACCCAACGCCTGGCGGGTACTGGGCCGCAATCCGGGAATGATGACCGGGCCCGGCACCAACTCCTATCTGGTTGGTGAACAGGCTCTCACGGTCATTGATCCGGGTCCGGTGGACCACGAACACACCCAGGCGCTGCTGCACGCGGCGGAAAAGATCGGCCGCCCGATCGAACAGATTCTGGTCACCCACACCCACCGAGACCACTCCCCCGGCGCCCGCGAACTGGCTGAAGCCAGCGGCGCGCGGATGCTTGGCCCGGATGTGCCCGACGACGGCCTGCAGGACGAGACCTGGGCCCCGGAACGGCGTTTGCGTCACGGTGAGCGTGTTGATTGCGGCGGCATCGAACTGGAAGTGATCGCCACGCCCGGGCACGTCGGCAACCATCTTTGCTATCTGATGGTGGACCAGAACCTGCTGTTCACCGGCGACCACCTGATCCAGGGCTCCACCGTGGTGATCGCACCGCCTTCGGGCTCCATGGCCGCCTATATGGAATCACTGGCCCTGTTGCGCGATTACCGCATCGACCTGATGGCACCGGGCCACGGCGACGTCATCGACGACCCCATGGCCACCGTGGACAAGACCCTCGCCCACCGCCGCGAGCGCGAACGAAAGGTCGTGGAAGCGCTGGACGCCGACCCGATCACCGTCCAGGAACTGGTCACCCGGGTCTACGAAGACGTGCCCGCCTTCCTGCACGGCGTCGCCTGCCTCTCCCTGGAAGCCCACCTGATCAAACTCCGCGACGAAGGCCGCGTCAGCCACACCGGCGGCAAATGGGCGGTGTAAAGCAGTTGATAGTGGACAGTTGATAGTTGATAGCTAAAAGACGCGATGCCGGTTTTTATAAACGGAAAGGCCGTGCCCGCGAACTGACAGCGCGGGCACGGCCTTTGATGTGACGACGAGCTCAACCGCGCAGCTATCAACTATCAATTATCAACTATCAACTGATCTTCACAGCCATCCCTTGCGTTTGAAGTACCAGTACGGCGCCATGCCGGATAGGAGCATCAGGCCGAGCACCGCCGGGTAGCCGAACGCCCACTGCAGTTCGGGCATCACGTCGAAGTTCATGCCGTAGATGCTGGCGATCATGGTGGGCGGCAGGAACACCACCGCCGCAATCGAGAAGATTTTGATGATCTGGTTCTGTTCGATGTTGATGAAGCCCTGGGTGGAATCCATCAGGAAGTTGATCTTCTCGAACAGGAAGGTGGCGTGGGACATCAGGGTGTCCAGGTCGTGCTGGATTTCCGAGCAGGTGCGGCGCCGGTCCTTGTCGGTGCGAACGTAGCGCTGGATAAAGGAGATCGAGCGCTGGGTGTCCATCAGGCAAAGCCGGATCTTACCGTTGCTGTCCTCCAGGTGGGCCAGCTTTTCGATGCCGTCTTCCAGCTCCGCTTCTTCGTCTTCCAGCACCAGGTAGCTGACTTCCTCCAGGTTGCGGTGGATGTCTTCCAGGCTGTCGGCCATGTTTTCCACCTTCTGCTCGAGAATGCTGAGCAGAATATCCAGCGGCGCCTGGGCCTGCACCCAGCCGCGGCGCACGCGCAGGCGCATCAGGCGGAAGTCCGGCAGCCGTGAGTCGCGGAAGGTGAGGAGCCGGCCCGGCTGCAGCACGAACGCCACCGTCGAGGTGCGGTGGCGGCCTTCGGCCTGATAGACGAACAGCGAGTGCACGTGCAGGCCGTATTCGTCGTGGAAGAATCGGGCCGAGGCCTCGATTTCCTCCACGTCGTCGGATTCGGGCAGGTTCTGGCGAAACAGGTGCTGCAGCTGCTCACGTTCCTCGTCGGACGCGTCGACCAGGTCGATCCAGCTGGCCGCGTCGGAGGTACCCGGGGTGAGCTCGGCCACATCCCTCTCGCGGAGCACTCCTCTTTCGATGTCGTAAACGTGCAGCATGCTAAGCTCCTCGCGAACAGTATGGGCCGGGGTCAGGCATCAACCCGGCTTAGATAGAGCAGCGCATGATAACTGTCAACTCCACGATAACACGGCTGAACGAGAGCACGACGGCGATCGAGCTGGGCCAGGGAGCCCGTCTATGGCTGATTCACGGCGTTCTGGGTGAAGACGCGCAGCCGTTATTCCACACGCTTTGTAACCATTTGCCCTGGGACCGTCCCCGAGTGCGCGTGTTCGGCCGGGAGCATCCCGTACCCCGGCTCACCTGCTGGGTGGCGGACAGCGGCGTGCGCTACCGCTACTCGGGTCTGACCCACCAGGGCGAGGGCTGGCCCCCGGCGCTGGATACGCTGCGCCGGGAGGTCACCGCCCTCACCGGTCGGCGGCCCAATGGGGCCTTGGCCAATCTCTACCGCGACGGCGACGACAGCATGGGCTGGCACCGCGACAATGAACCGGAGCTCGGCGCGCACCCCTGGGTACTCTCCTATAATCTCGGCACCGCCCGGGATTTCGCGTTCCGCCCCTACGGCAGCGGCCGCCAGAGCCGGGTGATCGCGCTGGAGCACGATAGCCTGCTGGTGATGTCGCCGGAGGTGCAGACCCACTTCGAGCACGCCCTCCCCCGCCGTCGTCGGGTGCGCGAGCCCCGCCTTAACCTGACCTTCCGCGAGATTGTGTAGGTGCGGGCTGTAGGAGCGGGCCCTGCCCGCGAAAGGGTGGCGCTAGCCACCCGGCCGGATACCAGAGATATTGTTAGTACTGCCGTTAGAGGTGCCTCTGGAATCCTGCCGGGAGCTTCGCTCCCTTTCGCGGGCAAGGCCCGCTCCTACAGGATCCGTCTAACCGAAGAAAACATAGCTCAAGAGGATCGCCGCCAACAGGCCGGCGGCGTCGGCGGCCAGGCCGCACCACAGGGCATAGCGGAAATCGCGGATGCCGACGCTGCCGAAGTACACCGCGAGCACATAAAAGGTGGTTTCCGTGGAGCCCTGCATCACCGCCGCCATGCGACCGGCCAGTGAATCCACCCCGTGGGTCTGCATCACGTCGAGCATGGCGGCGCGGGCACCGGAACCGCTCAGGGGCTTCAAGAACGCCACCGGCAGCGCGTCCACGAAGCGGGTGTCCCAACCCAGCCCGGCGGCGCCGAGGCGGATCGCTGACAGCACCGCTTCAAGAACGCCGCTGGCCCGCAGCATGGCGATGGCGGCGAGCATGGCGACCAGATAAGGAATCAACTTCACCGCCAGGGTGAAGCCTTCCTTAGCGCCTTCCACGAAACAGTCGTAGCTGTCGATGCGGGCGCGCCAGGCGGCGAAGAAGAACAGGCCGATCACCGCCAGAAGAATGCCGTTGCCGAACAGACCGGAAAGGGTGTTGCCCAGATCCGGCGGTGCCAGATAGACCCCCAGTGCCAGCAGCGAGAGCAGCGCCAGCCAGCCCAGGGCCACCGCGATCAGCAGCGGGTCGCGCAGCGGTATGCGCTGCAGCCGGGCGGTAAGGATCACGCCGATAAAGGTGGAGACCGTGGTCGCCATCAGCATCGGCAGGTACACCGCCGCCGGATCGGCGGCGCCCTGCTGAGCGCGGTAAAGCAGCACCGTCACCGGCACCAGGGTCACCGAGGAGGTGTTCAGCACCAGGAACATGATTTGGCTGTCGGTGGCCCGGCGCGGCTCCGGGTTGTGTTCCTGGAGCGATTCCATCGCCTTGAGGCCCAGTGGGGTGGCGGCGTTGTCCAGGCCCAGCATATTGGCGGCCAGGTTCATGGAGACCCCGGCGCCGGCGGCCGGGTCCCGCCGCAGAGACGGCATCAGGCGGGCCAACACCGGGCGCACGCCGGCGGCCATGCGGTCGGCCAGACGGCTTTGTTCGGCCAGCCGGAACAGGCCGCTCCACAGGGCCAGCACGCCGATCAGTCCCAGGCTCACTTCCACCGCCAGGTCGGCCGCTTCCCAGAGCGCCGACACCACACGGGCCGGCGCTTGCAGATCGCCGCCCAGCAGCTGCACCAGGGCACCAAGTATCCCGATCAGAAAAAAGGCGGTAAAAAGACGATGCACTGGGGCCTCATGAATGACGGTAAAGCGCTCAGTATGTCGATCAACGCGGCGTTTGCCTATCCATGCGCGCTTGCCCCGGCCCCACTCTTTGGGCGACCCTGTTCCAAGTGGCGGTTTCCTTTATACTGCCGTGGAACCCTTTAAAAATGCAGCCGAGTAAGTTCATGTCCGTATTCCGCAAGCTGTTTGGCGTGCTCCTGGCGGCCCTGTTGTTGGGCGGCGCCCTGAAGGTGGGCGGCGACCTGGGCAACAACCCCGTTATCGAAGGATCGCTCAAGCCCGAGAAGGTCCACCGTGAAGCCGCCGAAGAGATCGTCGAGCGCCTGGAACTGCACTACCGGCGTCTCAAGTTCGACGACGCCCTTTCCGCGCAGGTGCTTGAGCAGTACTTGCAGGATCTCGACCCCAACCGGCTGTATTTCACCCAGCAGGATGTGAACGACTTCCAGCGTTACCGCGACCAGCTCGATAATCAGTTGCGCGACGGCGTTCTGGAAGCCGGCTATTCCATCTTCAACCGCTTCCAGGGCCGCCTGGAAGATCGCCTCACCGAAATCCTCGCGACCCTGGAGGGCGGCTTCGAGGATTGGGACTTCGACGGTGACGGCAAGGTAATGGTGGACCGCAGCGAAGCGGACTGGGCCAAGGACCAGGACGCCCTGGACGCGATCTGGCGGGGCCAGCTGCGTAACGCGGTGCTGTCCATGCGCCTCAACGGCACCAGCGACGAGGAAATCAGCAAGCGGCTCACCAACCGCTATGAAAGCCAGCTTAACCGTGTCCGTCAGAATACCGCCGAGGATGTGTTCCAGACTTATATGAACGCCCTCGCCCAGACCTTTGATCCGCACACCAATTATTTCACGCCGCACAATTCCGAGAACTTCGACATCAGCATGAGCCGTTCGCTGGAAGGCATCGGTGCGGTGCTGCAATACGAAGACGGCTACACCAAGGTGGTCCGCCTGGTGCCGGGCGGGCCCGCCGCCAAGCAGGGCCAGTTGAGCCCCGCCGACCGGGTGATCGCCGTCGCCCAGGGCGATGAAGACATGATCAACGTGATCGGCATGCGTCTGGACGAGGTGGTGGACAAGATTCGCGGGCCCAAGGGCTCCAAGGTACGCCTGGAAGTGATCCCCGCCGGCCGCGCCAGTGAGCACGACACCCGCACCATCGCCATCACCCGTAATAAGGTGGTGCTGGAAGAACAGGCCGCCAAGAAGGAAGTGATTGAGGTGGATCACGGCGGCGACACCATGAAGCTGGGCATCATCGAGATTCCCGCCTTCTACATGGATTTCAACGCCTTCCACCGGGGCGATCCGGATTACACCAGCACCACCCGTGACGTGGCGGAGCTGCTGGTGGAACTGCGCAAGGAGAACGTGGACGGCCTGGTGATCGACCTGCGCAACAATGGTGGCGGCTCGCTGCTGGAGGTCAACAAACTGGTGAGCCTGTTCATCAACCGGGGCCCCACCGTGCAGGTGCGCGAGGCCGGCGGCCGGGTCAGCGTTGAAAGCGACCAGTACCCCGGCATGCTTTATGCCGGACCGCTGGCGGTGCTGGTCAACCGCTACAGCGCCTCGGCATCGGAAATTTTCGCCGGCGCCATGCAGGATTACGGCCGCGCGCTGATCGTCGGTGACCAGACCTATGGCAAAGGCACCGTGCAGACCCTGCTGGACCTGAACCACGGCAAATTGAAGATGACCAACGCCAAGTTCTACCGGGTGTCCGGGTCCAGCAACCAGAACATGGGCATCGTGCCGGACGTCACCATGCCGTCGCTGGTGGACAAAGAGTCGATCGGCGAAAGCAGCCTGCCCAACGCCCTGCCCTGGGACGAAATCGACCCGGCCAAGTACCAGCGCTACCAGGATCTGGTGCCGCTGCTGCCGGGGTTGCGCGAGCGGCACGACGCGCGCATCGGCGACAACCCGGAATTCGTCTATGTGAACCAGCTGCGCGAGCTTCTCAACCGCGCCAATGAGCGCCAGGAACTGTCGCTCAACGCCAAGCAGCGCAAGGCCTGGCAGGAGGATTTCGACCAGCGCCGCCTGGCCATCGAGAACGCTCTGCGCAAGCACCGTGGTGAAGAGCCGATTGAGAAAATGGAAGACCTGCGGGCGCTGGAAGAGCAGCGCGCGCTGGACCCGGAAAGCAGTGAGGAGCCCCTGGACGAAGACCCCTACCTGCGTGAAACCGGGCATATCCTTGCCGACATGGTCTCGCTGCTCCGCGAGCAGCGCGTGGCCGACAAAAGCGCTTCTTGAGCGCCCCCGCCCGGCCCGGGGGTCAGGCCATCGCCTTGAACCCCCAGCGCGCCGGGTCCTTTCCCAGCCCCATTTTCAAGGTGCGCCGCCCCAGATCGTGATTGAAATCCTCCAGCCGCCGTTTGGCGGCCTCCGGTAGCAGGCGCTGGCCAAGACTGGCGGCGCTGAAGCCGGCACGGGCCAGGCGCACCGCCGCGGCGGACGACATCCGACTGTGCAGATTCAGATCGTCCGCCATGGCGTCGCCGATCAGAAAACGGCTCACCGCCAACAGCGCGTCGTAGGGCAGATGGAACGGCGGCTTGCCCGCCATGCCGGCCAGCAGAGACTTGGCGAGCTTTTCACTGTCCTCGGTGGGTTCATAAAGGTGGGACGTGAGTTGCAGGGCCAGCACCTGTTGTTCTTCCACGGTGGCGGTGAGCAGCGCCTCGTCGACCCCCAGCAGGTAGCCCGCGTAGCGCCAGAAATAATGCATCGCCTCGTGCTCTTCATGGCTGATATACAGGCCCATCCGGCGCAGACCCCGCACCACCATATAATCGAACTCGAGCACCGTGCCGGCCATATCCTCCTGATTGATGGGCAGGTCGAAACGGTCGTTGTCCCAGCGCCCGCTTTCGCTGAGAAAACGGCGCACCGCCGCGTGCAGCAGACGCACCTCCATCAGGGTGCGGTGGCCCAGCCCTCCAGGGCGCAGTCCGTCCGTGGCGGCGATGTTGTGCAGCATCTGGCCGGTTTCATAGATGCGTCGGGACACATCCTTCTGCAGACGACCGGTGGCCACCAGCACCTGGGACGGCTTGTTGTGGGCATAGCCCTCCACCAGGCTGGAACACATCAGCACCAGGCCCTGCAGCGCGCCGTGCCGGCGGTACATGCGCCGACCCAATTCCATGCGCTCAAAGTCCACCCAGCCGGGCACGGTGTGGCAGTGGTCCAGAAACGCCTGATACACACCGCCCTGCTCCGCCGCGCGCCGCTCCACTTCGTCGAGCAGCCCGGACGGCCGTTGGAAGGCGATGTGTTCCAGGCAGCGGTCGGCCAGCGGGTCCTGGACCGCGCGCCAGGCTTCAAGCCGATGGTGCGCGTAGCGGTCGAACCAGATCTGCTCCCGCGGGGTGCGCGGGCCGTTGCGTAACTGGGTGAGTTCCTGGGGCGTGGCCATCAACGTCTCCGGCTTGTTTTTGTGAACACAGAACTCATGGGTTCTGTGTTCAAGCTAGAGCGTCGTATCCAGGGGGTCAATCACCAAAAGCAGCGAATTTATTTAGGGCCCAAGCCGCCAAGGTGTCGGCGAGCCAGGCCGGGTCGTCCAGCGACAGGTCGTGGCCGCCGTCCGGGTGGACCGCCCGCCGCGCGGACCACCGTTTGGCCAGCGCGGCGGAACAGCGCGGGTCCACCAGGCGGTCGGTGGCGGCGTTGATCACCAGCAGCGGTCGCCCGGCGGGCAGAGCCGACGGCGCCCGGAATCGGGCCGCCGCCCACAGTTGCCGAAGGGTATTGGCGGCGGACACCGGGCGCGCTTCATCGATGCGACGGAATTCCCGGGCGATACGGTCCTTGTCGACGTCCGACAGCCGGTTGGTGGTGATATCCAGAATCCGGCGTTCGCGTTTGAGACGATCGTGGCCAAGCAGGCCGTGCCGGACAATGGCGCCGTAATTGGCCGGTTTGAGGCGCTGCCAGAACGGGCTCACCGGCGCGGCGCTGGAATTGATCAAGGCGGCGGCGGCCACCTCCTGGGGATAGCGCCGCAGCCATTCCATTGTCACCATGCCGCCGAGGGACAGCGCCACCAGGTTGATCGGTCCGTCCACGCCTTGCCGCGCCAGGTCCTCGCGGGCGGCGTCCACCATGGCGGCGATGCGGGTCGGGCTGCGGTCCCGATAACGAAGTCCGTTGCCAGGCAAATCGATGCACACCACGTGGTGGCCCGTGCCCAGGGCGCTGGCCAGGCGGTCGGCGAAACCGTGCCAATGGGCTTGTTCACGAACCAGTCCGCGCAGCAGGATCCAGGTCGTCGGCATATCTCTGTGCTTCCTTAATCAGCTAGAATGCGAGGCTGCAGTTGGGCCCGCGCGAGGAACTATGGCACGAAAAACCGTAAAACGGGTGAAAACAGGCTCCCTGGAACGCCGCTTTTCCATGGCCCGGGCCGGCTTTCTGGCCGGTGCCCGCTACGCCACGGCCAGCGCCGGGGGCCTGTTCGCGGCGCCGGACCAGCGCGAAGCGCGGCGCCGGCGCAATCTCTCGCAACGGGCGGAAGAACTGGTCGAGGAACTCGGTCAGTTGAAGGGCTCGGTGGTGAAGATCGGCCAGATGATGGCGCTGTTCGGCGAGCACTTCCTCCCCGAGGAGGTCACCGACGCCCTGCACACCCTGGAGAACAGCACCACCGCCCTGGAATGGCCGGCGGTGGAGAAGCATCTCCGGCAGCAGCTGGGCAGCGTCAAACTGGCCGAGCTGGAAGTGGACCCGCAGCCCCTGGGCGCGGCCAGTCTGGGTCAGGTACACCGGGCCCGGCGCAAGAGCGACGGCGCCGAGCTGGCGCTGAAGATTCAATATCCGGGCGTCGCCAACGCAATTGATTCCGACATGCGCGCGCTGGTGCGTTTGCTCAAGCTGAGCCGGCTGGTGCCGATCACCGAGCAGTTCAATCAGTGGCTTGATGAAGTGCGCGACATGCTCGGCCGCGAAGTGGACTACGACCTGGAGGCGCACACCACCCGCCATTTCCGCGACGCCCTGGCCGATGATCCGCGTTTCGTGGTGCCGGAAGTGTACGGCGACTACTCCACCCACAATATTCTTTGCCTGTCCTACGAAGAAGGCGTGCACATCAGTGATCCGTCGGTGGTGTCGCTGAGCCAGGAGCGCCGCAACTTTCTCGGCCGCGCCATTATGGAGCTGTGCTGCCGGGAAGTGTTCGAGTGGAACAAGATGCAGACCGACCCGAACTTCGGCAACTACCTGATGCGCGTCGGCGACGACGGCCAGGACAAGATCGTGCTGCTGGATTTTGGCGCCATCCGCGATTTCGACGATGAGGTGCTGGGGCCGGGCCGTGAGATGATCCGCGCCGCCTGGCTGCACGACAGCGACCGCCTGTTCGGCGCCATGCGCGCGTTGGAATTTCTCGACGGCGAGGTGCCGCGCCGGCTGCTGGATGATTTCGCCGCGCTGTGTTTCGAAGCGATCGAGGCGCTGCAGGACCCGGACCGCTTCCCGCCGCCGAAATCCGTGGTTAACGACAAGGGTGAGTACCTGTGGGGCGAGAGCAACCTGCCCAACCGGGTCATGAACCGGGCCAGCCGCACTGCCCTATCGGTGCATTTCGATGTGCCGCCCAAGGAGTTCATTTTCCTGTTCCGCAAACTGCTCGGGGCTTACACTTTTTTACACGTGATCAAGGCCCAGGTGCGCGGAAATACCATTCTCGAGCCGTTTATCCACATGCGTGAAGACGAGGATCGCGGGCGTGTTGCTCAAAAATTAAACGGGCAGACGGCGGATAGTTGACCTTTCCGGTCAATTATTGACCGTTTATGGGCGCAATAACCATTTCTTATTTGCCAAGCTGTCGACTGCACAATAAGGTTAGCAGCCTGCTCAGCGGCCGGTTTGAATAAACCGGCCGTTTTTCGAGGTTCCCCTGAAAACCCGTCATCCCGACCGGCTTTCAGATGGACCTGTTTTTACGAACCATAAAATGGGGGTAACGCAGGTGATTATCGGTGTACCCAAGGAAATTTGCCCCGGCGAAGAGCGCGTTGCACTGACGCCCGCGAACGTCGGCGCATTGCTCAAGAAAAACGGTGTCGAGATCCGCATCGAACGCGGCGCTGGCGAGGCGGCCGGGTTTACCGACGGCGACTATGAAAAAGCCGGCGCGAAACTCACCGACCGGGACGACATCTTTTCCAACGCTCAGGCAATCCTGCAAGTTCAGACTCCGGGCAGCAATACGACCAATGGCCAGGAAGATCTGGACAAGTTGAAAGCCGGTCAGTTCCTTATCGGCATGACCGACCCGCTGGCCAACGCGCAGTTCGCGCAGGCTCTGGCCGAACGCAACATCACCGGCCTGGCCCTGGAACTGATTCCGCGCATCACCCGGGCTCAGTCCATGGACGTACTGTCTTCCATGGCCATGATCGCCGGCTATAAATGTGTACTGTTGGCGGCCAACGCCTCTCACCGCATGTTCCCCATGAACATGACCGCGGCGGGCACCATGAACGCGTCCCGCGTGTTCGTGATGGGCGCCGGCGTGGCGGGCCTGCAGGCCTGTGCCACCGCCAAGCGGCTCGGTGCCATCGTGGAAGCGTACGACGTGCGCCCCGCTGCCCGTGAACAGATTCTTTCCGTCGGCGCCAAGCCGGTGGAACTGGACCTGGACACCGGCGAAGCGGAAGGCTCCGGCGGTTACGCCAAGGCCCAGGGCGAGGACTTCCTCAAGCGTCAGCGCGGGCTGATGAAGGAAGTGATCAAGGAAATGGACGTGGTGATCACCACCGCCGCTGTCCCCGGCGCCAAGAGCCCGATCCTGGTCACCGAGGAAATGGTCAAGGCCATGAAGCCCGGCTCCGTGATCGTGGACCTGGCGGCGGAACGCGGTGGTAACTGCGATCTGACCAAGGCCGGCGAGACGGTGGTTGAGAACGGTGTACTGATCATCGGTCCCACCAACGTGCCCTCCTCCGTGCCTTTCCATGCCAGCCAGATGTTCGGCAAAAACATCGAAAACCTTCTGAATCTGCTGCTCGACGACAACGGCGACCTGCAGTTGGATTTCGAAGATCAGATCGTCACCGACACCGTGATCAGTCACGACGGTGATGTCCCCCACGCTCGCCTGCGCGAGATGCTGGGCCTGCCGGAACTGAAGAAAGCCGAACCCGAAGCGAGCGCCGATAACGGCGACGACGACGGGCAGGAGGAAAAGTAATGGACTTCGTAGCTCAGCTTACCCTCTTTGTGTTGGCGATTTTCCTGGGTGTGGAACTGATCACCAAGGTACCGCCGACGCTGCACACCCCTTTGATGTCCGGCTCCAACGCGATTTCCGGCATTACCCTGGTGGGCGCGCTGATCGCCGCCGGCTCCGACGCCGGTCTGCTGATCAATGTCCTCGGCTTTATCGCCGTGGTACTGGCGACCATCAACGTGATTGGCGGCTTCATGGTCACCAATCGAATGCTGGCGATGTTCAAGAGGAAGTAACCCATGCAGATTTCCGATAACTGGATTGATATCGCCTATCTGATCTCGGCCATACTCTTCGTCCTGGGCATCAAGGGTCTGACCAAGCCGAAGACCGCCGTGCGGGGCAACCTGCTTGCCGCCTCCGGTATGGGCGTGGCCTGTGTGGTGACCCTGCTGCACCGCGATATCGTGACCTACGAGATCATCATCGGCGGCGTTGTCGTCGGTGGCATCATTGGCGCCATTCTGGCCAAGAAAGTACAAATGACCGCCATGCCGCAGCTGGTGGCCCTGCTTAACGGCTTCGGTGGCGGCGCGTCCTTCGCCGTGGCCGCCGCGGAGTTTTTCCGTGGTGGGCACCCGGACACCGTGGGCATCATCGCCACCGGTATCGCCGTTCTGATCGGTGCGGTCACTCTGACCGGTTCCTTCGTGGCGTTCGCCAAGCTGCAGGAACTGATCGACGGCAAGCCGATGGGTTTCCCGGGCATGAAGCTGGTCAACGCCATCCTTCTGCTGGGTTCCGTGGCCGCCATCGCCTACCTGGTGATGAATCCGGGCGTGGAGCCGGTCTTCTGGGGCCTGGCCATCGCCGCCGCGATTCTCGGTATCCTGCTGGTGTCACCCATTGGTGGCGCCGACATGCCGGTGGTGATCGCGCTGCTGAACTCCTACTCCGGCATCGCCGCGTCCGCCGCCGGGTTCGTGATGGGCAACAGCGCCCTGATCGTCACCGGTTCCCTGGTGGGCGCCTCCGGTCTGATTCTTACGCAGATCATGTGTAAGGCGATGAACCGCTCCCTCACCAACGTGCTGTTCGGTGTGATGGCGGAAGCCGGCGAAGCCATGGACCAGGACGAGGTCTACGAAGGCAAGATCAAGTCCACCTCCGCCGAGGAAGTGGCGATGGTGCTGGAAACCGCGCAGCGCGTGGTGATCGTGCCCGGCTTCGGCCTCGCCATGGCGCAGGCGCAGCACGCCGTGCGTGAAATGGCCGACACCCTGGAAGCCATGGGCGTCGAGGTGGAGTACGCGATCCACCCGGTTGCCGGTCGTATGCCCGGCCATATGAACGTGCTGCTGGCCGAGGCGGAAGTGTCCTACGACAAGCTCAAGGACATGGACACCATCAACCCGACCTTCGAGCAGACCGACGTGGCCATCGTGCTGGGCGCCAACGACGTGACCAACCCGATGGCGCGCGAGGACAAGGGCAGCCCGATCTACGGCATGCCGATCCTCAACGTGGACAAGGCCAAGACCGTGGTGGTGGTGAAGCGTTCGCTGAGCCCCGGTTTCGCCGGCCTGCCCAACCCGCTGTTCGCCAAGGACAACACCCTTATGTTGTTCGGCGACGGCAAGGGCGCGGTGGTGGACATCACCACCGCCCTCAAGGAAGGCTGATCGCCCGCGATCACCGACCCCCGAAAAGCCCGGCCTTCGCGCCGGGCTTTTTTATGGGTGGGGCCCTGCCCCGTTGTGCGAGCGGGCCTTGTGGGAGCGGGCCCCGCCCGCGAAAGGGTGGCTTTTAGCCACCCGGCAGGATCCCAGAGACGCTGTTTGTGCTGCCGTTAGACATGTCTCTGGCATCCTGCCGGGAGCTTCGCTCCCTTTCGCGGGCTGGGCCCGCTCGCACAAAAAGTGCTCCGTAGCGGAAGTGTTGGCGAAGCCTGCTAACCCTTTAGTGGCCAGTCCTGGAGTACCCGGTAGTAGCCGTCCGGTGGGCTCTCATAGAGCATCACCGAATTTACCGGGAGGACCCAGGGCCCGGGCGTTGGCTCCGCCTGCAGCGGCGCGGCGGCGCGGGCCAGGGTTACGTGGGGTAGGAATTGCAGCGGTTCGGCTTCGATCCCGGCTTGGCTGAGTACACTCCAGACCAGTTGATGCAAATCCAGCAGCGGGGCTTCCCGGCGCGCGTGGGCGGCCCAGATGCGCCCGCCCGGGTCGGGAAACGCGTCTACGGTACTAAGGGTCACGGTAAAGGCCGGGACCCGCGTCAGAGCGTTCTTCAGCGCCAGCATCAGCGGCTCCAACCAGGGCCACGAACGCTCGCCGAGAAACGCCAGCGTCAGATGCAGATTGCCCGCCGGCACCGGCCGCGCCGGTAACGGGACCGGGGCGTCGGTGAGTGTCGTCGCCAGCGCCGGCGGCACCGGAATACCGATAAAACAGCGCATCTGCCCTCCCCTGAATAATGGCCAGGTCGAGATGCCGACGTTAGAATGCCGGCCCCACCCACGGCGTTGGACGCCCCCTATGATGACGCTCCCATGGCGATGATCAATGTTAGCCGCTGCCGCGCCGCTCGCGGTATCCGAACGTGAAGCCGGACCAGCCCTTTAAAGGCGCCCTTCTGCTGGTGCTCGGCGAGGGCCTGCTGGCGGTGATGGCGGCGATGATCAAGCACCTGGCCGACACCCTGCCGGTGGAGATGATCGTGTTCGGCCGCAACCTGGTGGGCCTGGCGGTGTTGCTGCCGGTGCTGGTGGCCAGCGGCGGCATCCGCGATTTGCGCACCAGCCACCTGCGCCTGCACTTTATCCGCGGGTTCACCGGCGTCACCGCCATGTTCTGCTTTTTCTTCACCATCGCCCATATTCCCCTGGCGGAAGCGGTGCTGGTGAAGATGACGGTGCCGTTTTTTCTGCCGCTGGTGGCCTGGTTGTGGCTCAACGACCGCATCAGCGGCCACACCTGGGCGGCGATTCTGCTTGGTTTTGTCGGCGTCGGCCTGATTCTGCGCGCCGACCAGGGGGTGGTGGACCCGGTGATGCTGGTGGCGTTGGCCGGCGCCGCCATCATGAGCATCGCCAAGGTGAGTATCCGGCGTATGGCTGCCAGCGAGCCGCCGCACCGGGTGGTGTTCTATTTCTCGCTGTTCGCCACCCTGCTCTCCGCCCTGCTGTTGTTGCGGGTGCAGCAAATGCCCACCGGCACCGAGATGCTGTGGCTGCTGGCGATCGGCAGCGTGGCGATCGCCGGTCAGTTCGCCATGACCACCGCCTACCAGCTGGCGCGACCGGGTCAGGTGGGCGTGTACAACTACTCCGCCGTGGTGTGGGCGGCCTTCCTGGGCTGGGTGTTCTGGGGCGAGACCCTGGTATTGACCACCGTGCTCGGCACACTGCTGATCATTGGCGCGGGAGTCTGGAACCTGAAGTCGCGCTAGCTACAAAATTTGACCTTCACGGCCGTGCTAAAAGGAAACCGAGCAACTAAGCTGACCCTCCAAGTCGACAATAACAAACCGGAGGAAAAGGAATGGTCATCCGATTGCTCACGCTGGTGGCGACGCTGGCGCTTCTGGCGGGCTGCGAAAGCAGTCAACGCTGGGTGTATCACCAGGGATTGGATTTCGAGAAATGGCGCGCCGGGCTGGAACAGCGCACCGTGGCCACCGACGACGGCCTGCGCTGGCACGTACTGCAGTCGGAGGACAATGCCGATGCCCCGGCGGTGCTGCTGATCCACGGTTTCGGCGCCGATTCCCGCAACTGGGTGCGTTTCGCCAATGAACTGGAAGGCGATTATCGTTTCGTGATCCCCGACCTGCCCGGCCATGGCGATACCGAGCCACGCACCACCGACATGGATTACGGGATCAGCGAGCAGGCCCTGCGCCTGTTCCGGTTGCTGGATGCCCTGCAGCTGGATCAGGTGCATGTGGCGGGCAACTCCATGGGCGGCGCCATCGCCATCGAGATGGCGCGGCGCCAGCCCAGCAGGCTCCGTTCGCTGGGCCTGGTGGATGCCGCCGGCATCACCCTGCAAACGCCGGAATTTCTCAATGTGCTGGAACAGTCCGACAGCAATCCCCTGATTCCGCGCACCGCCGAGGATTTCCACACCACCCTGGATTGGGCCACGGAACGCTCGGTGGGCATTCCCGATTTCGCCATCACTCTGATGGGCGAAGAGAAGGCGGCCAACGCGGACGTGGCGGAGAAAGTGTGGCAGGACATCAACCTGGACCCGGCCATGCGCTTGCAGGGTCGCGGCGTGCTGCCGGAAATCAAAACCCCGACGCTGATCCTTTGGGGCCGGGAAGATGCCCTGCTGAGCGTCGAGAATGTGGAGGTTTTCCAGCGCGAGCTGCCCAACAACCGCGCGGTGATCCTCGAAGGCGTGGGCCATGTGCCGATGGCGGAAGTACCCGACGAGAGCGCCGAGGCCTTCCGCGCGTTCTGGAAAGACATCGACGGCTGAGCCGATCGCGGCGCGCCGGCCTTGAACCGCCGGCCGCGCCGCCGTAGTGTTTGCGCTTTCCCTTTCGGCACCGGAAACGTCCATGCCTGTTGATGCCTCACCCTCCCCGACCCCTGTTCCGCGTATTCAGCGCGGCGAAGCCCATGCGGTGCACACCCGCGGGGTGACCCTGCTGCGCAGCGGTCACCGTGAAATCAGAAAACTGAAACGGGCCAACCATGTGCCCACCATCCACGGCAACAAGGTGTGGAACTCCAGCTTTCTGATCATGGATCAACTGACCCGCGAAAAAGGGCCGCTGCGGCTGAACGCCGACAGCCACCTGATGGATATCGGCTGCGGCTGGGGGCCGCTGGCGATCTTCGCCGCCAAGCGCTTCCGCTGCCGGGTCACCGCCGTGGACGCGGACGCCGACGTGTTTCCGTATCTGGATTTGCACGCCGCGATTAACCGCGTTCAGGTGGACACCCTGCGCTGCCGTTTCGAACGGCTGACCAAGCAGCGGCTCGCCGACGTGGACCTGATCACCGGCGCCGACATTTGCTTCTGGGACGAGCTCACCCCGGTGCTGTTCAATCTGATCCGGCGCGCCCTGGACCAGGACGTGAAGCGGGTGATCATCGCCGACCCCGGCCGTTCGCCGTTCTACGATCTGGCGGAGCGCTGCAAAGCGCGTTTCAACGCCCGGGTGGTGGAGCGCCGCACGCAAACGCCCCGCGCCCTGAGCGCCGATCTTCTGATCGTCGACCGGGATTGAAAAGCGGCTCGCTGGCGCCACCTTAGAGTCAGGTTGTTAATCCGCTTTGCAATGAGTCGAGCCCATGAGTCAGGAAGAAAATCAGACCACGGTCGAAGAGGGAACCCCGCAAGGCGCCCTGGCGCTTCCCGATCAGAATTTGCCGCAACGCGTTTACTTGATCCCGGTCCGGGACCGGCCGTTCATGCCCGGCCTGGTGCAGCCGCTGCTGCTGGATCAGGAACAGTGGCGCGCCACCCTGGAGCGCGTCGGGCAAACACCACATCACGCTCTCGGCCTGATTTACATCGGCGACCGGGATCCGGACGACGTGGACGTGGAGGATTTCCCCGAGTACGGCTGTCTGGTCAAGGTGCATGCGGTCAACCACGAGGACGAGCAGCTGCAGGTGGTGGCCCAGGGCCTGGCCCGCTTCCAGGTGCAGGGGTACCTGAGCCGTAAGCGTCCGTTCATGGCCGAAGTGACCTACCCCACCTCCCGCGATGAGCTGGACGACAGCCTTCGCGCCTACGGCATGGCGATCATCAACACCATCAAGGAGCTGCTGCCGCTGAATCCCTTATATAACGAAGGGCTTAAGCATTATCTGCAGAACTTTTCGCCCCGCGACCCGTCGCCGCTGACCGATTTCGCCGCGTCCCTGACCAGTGCCAGCGGTGACGAGCTGCAGAACATTCTGGAAACCGTGTCGTTGAAAGCACGCATGGAGCGTGTGCTGACGCTGGTCAAAAAAGAGGTGGAAGTGGCCCGCCTGCAGAATCAGATCCGCGAGGAAGTGAACGAGAAGATCAGCACGCACCAGCGTGAGTTCTTCCTCAAGGAGCAGCTCAAGGTGATTCAGCGGGAGCTGGGGCTGGAGAAAGACGACCGCACCGCCGACGCCGACGAATTCCGCGAGCGGCTCGAGGCGCTGAACCCGCCCGAGGCGGTAACCAAGCGCTTCGAGGAAGAGCTGCGCAAGTTCAATGTACTGGAATCCGGTTCACCGGAGTACGCGGTGACCCGCAATTATCTGGACTGGCTCACCAGCGTGCCCTGGGGCCAGTACTCCGACGACAATCTCGACCTGAACCACGCACGCGACACCCTGGAGGCCCACCATAGCGGCCTCAACGACGTGAAGGACCGCATCGTCGAGTTTCTCGCCGTGGGCGCCATGCGTGGCGAGGTGAAGGGCTCGATTCTGCTGCTGGTGGGGCCGCCCGGCGTGGGCAAAACCAGCATCGGCAAGTCCATCGGCGAGGCCCTGGGGCGGCGCTTCTACCGGCTGAGCCTGGGCGGCATGCGCGACGAGGCGGAAATCAAAGGCCACCGCCGCACCTACATCGGCGCCATGCCCGGTAAGCTCACCCAGGCGCTCAAGGACGCCGGCACCAGCAACCCGGTGATCATGCTCGACGAGATCGACAAACTGGGGCAGTCGTTCCAGGGCGACCCCGCGTCGGCGTTGCTGGAGGTACTGGACCCGGAGCAGAACCAGGACTTCCTGGATCACTATCTGGATCAGCGGCTCGACCTGAGCCACTGCCTGTTCGTGTGCACCGCCAATACCCTGGATTCCATTCCCGCGCCGTTGCTCGATCGCATGGAGACCATCCGGCTGAGCGGTTACATCACCGAAGAGAAGGTCGATATCGCCCGTAACCATCTGTGGCCGCGCGCCCTGGAACGGTCCGGCGTAAAGCCGTCGCAACTGAAGATCAGCGACAGCGTGCTGCGCCAGATCGCCGACGGCTACGCCCGCGAGGCCGGTGTCCGCAACCTGGAAAAGCAGCTTAATAAGATCATCCGCAAGGCGGCGGTGCGGCTGCTCTCCGGGGAAAAGAAAATCAGCATTACCGGCAAGAACCTGGAGGATTTCCTCGGCCAGCCCTACTTCCAGAAAGAAAAGGCCCAGCGCGGTGTGGGCGTGGTGACCGGGCTGGCCTGGACCGCCATGGGCGGCGCCACGCTGTCAGTGGAAGCGAGCCGCGTGCACAGCCAGCGGCGCGGCTTCAAGCAAACCGGCCAGCTCGGCGACGTGATGAAGGAATCCGCGGAGATTGCCTACAGCTATGTGGCCGGGCACCTCAAGGCGTTCGGTGTCGACGAGGACTGGTTCGACGAATCCTTCGTGCACCTGCACGTTCCCGAGGGCGCCACGCCCAAGGACGGCCCCAGCGCCGGCGTCACCATGGCCACCGCGCTGGTGTCCCTGGCCACCGGCAAGCGCCTGCCGCGCAAACTGGCGATGACCGGGGAACTGACGCTGACCGGCCAGGTTCTGGCGGTGGGCGGCATTCGTGAGAAGGTGATCGCCGCCCGGCGCGCCGGGATTCGCGAACTGATCCTGCCCCAGGCTTGCGAACGGGATTACAAGGAACTGCCCGACTACATCAAGGACGGCATGACGGTGTATTTCGCCCAGCGCTATCAGGATGTCCATGACGTGGTCTGGGGTTGAACCGGGCCGGCGGCGGCTGACCCGCGCGGAACAGCCGCCGCGCTACCTGGTGCCCGAGTGCCGGGAACCGATCGGCGTGATCCACCGGGATGAGGACATCCTGGTGATCAATAAGCCGGCGTTCCTGCTCAGCGTGCCTGGCCGCGCGCCGGAAAACAGCGACTGTGTGACCCGCCGCTTAATGCAGGACGATCCGGATTTGCGTCTGGTGCACCGGCTCGACCTGGATACCTCCGGCCTGATGGTACTGGCCCTGCACCGTCGGGCGCAGAGTAATCTCAGCCGGGCGTTTCAGAAGCGCCAGGTGGAAAAGGAATATCAGGCGGTGGTCGCCGGGCAGGTCGCCGAGGACAGCGGCGAGGTGGCGTTACCGTTGATCGCCGACTGGCCCAACCGGCCACTGCAGAAGGTCTGCTTCGACACCGGCAAGCCCGCCCTCACCCACTGGCGGGTGCTGGCACGCTACCCGGACCGCGACGCCACCCGGCTGGCCTTGCGTCCGGTCACCGGTCGCACCCATCAGTTGCGTCTGCATTGCCGCGAGATCGGCCATCCGATTCTCGGCTGCGATCTGTACGCGCCGTCGGAGATTCTCAACCGCAGCGACCGCCTGCTGCTGCACGCCGAACGTTTGGCGTTCAACCATCCCGGTACCGGCCTGTGGCGGGAGTTTTACTCGCCGGCACCGTTCTAGCAGGCTGCTCCTAGGACCAATCCTCACCGTAGTCGTGCAGCAGCTCCTGGCCGGCTTTGATGTTCTTCAGGGCCACCACGGTCAGGTCATCGTAATACGCCACGTTCGGCTTCTTGGCGTGGTTGATGAAACGCAGGTCGCACAGCACCCGGTAGCGTTCCTTGCCCTCGTCATCCAGCCATAGCACGTAGGGGCCGTCGCCTTTGGCGGCTTGCGTCTTCAGCACGCCCAGCACGGTGTCACGGGCTATCGGCGCGCGCGCGAACAGGCCGCGGCCGTGCACCGGGCTTTCCTTTACTTCCACCAGATCCTTGCGCACAAAGGGTTTGTCCATACCGGTCCACGCTTGCAGTCGTCATCAGGGCCGTGGCATCTTGCCAGAAAAGCCGCCCGGACGCATGGCATGGGATTCGCCGATTACCCCTTCACTTCGCGCTATCTGACCGTCGACGGTCACCGCCTTCACTACATCGACGAAGGCCAGGGCCCGACCCTGTTATTCCTGCACGGCAACCCCACCAGCAGCTATCTGTGGCGCAACGTGATCAAGCCGCTGAGCGCCCACTACCGCTGCGTGGCGCTGGACCTGATTGGCTTCGGCAAAAGCGATAAGCCCGATCTCGACTACCGCTTCCTGACCCACTACCACTTCCTGCACGCGTTCGTCGCCGGACTCGACCTCACCGAGGTCACGCTGGTGCTGCACGACTGGGGCGGGCCACTGGGCTTTCGGCTCGCCCAGCATCAGCCGGAGCGGGTCAGCGCGCTCTGCTTCATGGAAACCTTCCCCTTCACCTTCGATTGGCACGAGTTTCCACCGGCGGCGCGGCCGCTGTTCTTCGCCTTCCGGCAGCGGCGGCTGAGCTACTGGCTGCTGCAGCGGCAAAACCTGTTCGTCAATGTGGTGCTGCGTTTCAGTACCCTGCGGCGGCTGCCGCGCAGTGTGCTGGCCGCCTACCGGGCGCCGTTTCCAGACGCGCGCAGCCGCTACCCGATCCGGGTGTTCCCCGGCGAGCTGCCGATCAACGACCGGCGCACCGAGACCTGGGCCGCGATCCAGGATATCGAGCAGCGGCTGGAGCGCATGCCGCAACCCATGCTGCTGCTGCAGTTCCATCCCGGCGCGGTGCTCAGCCGCACCCGGGTGGCCTGGCTCAGCCAGCGCATCGCCCATCTTGATGTGATCGATTGCGGACGCGGGCTCCACTATGTGCAGGAAGACAGGCCCGAGGCGATCGCCGCCGCGCTGGCGGACTGGTGCCGTGAACGAGCCCGGCCCGCGTCCGCCGGGGTGCCTGAAGTGGCGGCGGAGGACAAGACCTTCAGCGGCCCCCTGTCCTGGGCCTTTGCCCGGGCCCGCCCGGCCGGCGGCGACGACGGCCTGGTGGCGGCCTGGTCCGATCAGGGTCTGGTGATGCTCAGCTTCGCCGACGACGCGGACGACGGCGGGCGCCAGGTGGCGACGCGCTTCCCGGCCAGTCACCTGGAGCGAACCAACAGCGCTCGCATAGACGCGCTTTTCAACGACCCCGGCCACACGCCGCTGCATTTGATCGGCACCGACTTCCAACGCCGTGTGTGGCGCGCGCTGCTCGCAGTGCCCGCCGGCAGCACCCGCGACTACGCCGACATCGCCGCCCGTGTGGGCAGCCAGGCGCGCGCGGTGGGCGGCGCCGTGGCCGCCAACCGCATCGCCGTACTGGTGCCCTGCCACCGGGTGGTGCCGCGCGCCGGCGGCGCCGGCGCCTATCACTGGGGTGGCGACCGCAAGCGGGCCTTGCTGGCCGCCGAAGGCGTCACCCCCTAACCGCGTGCCCGGGTTGGGAATCCTGATATTATTGGCTGGCGGCGTCCGGTACGCAGGGTTACCCTGGGCCGCCCGGCGCCACCCCGCGTCCGGGCATACGCCGTGAACGGATTTTCGAGCAGTTTTACGAAGGAGTAGCTCCAGCATGAAACGTCTGTCTCTGCCCGTGGTGGCGGCCCTGGTTCTCACCGCTTGCGCCACTTCCCCCCTGGGACGCCAGCAGTTCCTGTTCTTGCCGGCCGCGGAAATGGATCAAATGGGCGCCACCGCCTACAGCGAGATGAAAGAGCAGCAGCCCACCGTCACCGGCACCGCCGAGTCCCGCTATGTGGAATGCGTGGCCGAAGCCATCGTCGCGGTGGTGGATTCCGGCGAGCAGTGGGAAGTGACCGTGTTCAAGGACGACAGCGCCAACGCCTTCGCCCTGCCCGGCGGCAAGATCGGCGTGCACACCGGTCTGCTGAAAGTGGCCAATAACCAGGATCAGCTCGCCGCGGTGATCGGCCACGAGGTCGGGCACGTGCTGGCCCAGCACTCCAACGAGCGCATGTCGATCCAGTACGCCACCCAGACCGGCACCCAGCTGGTGGCCGCTCTGGCCGGCGGCGACAGCGCCGAGAAACAAACCCTGCTGGGTTTGCTGGGTGTGGGTGCCCAGTACGGGATTCAGCTGCCGTTCAGCCGCAAGCACGAAGCCGAGGCCGACGTGATTGGCCTGGATCTGATGGCGGAAGCGGGCTTTGATCCGCGCCAGAGCGTCAACCTGTGGCAGAACATGGCCGCCGCCAACGGCGGTTCACCGCCAGAGTTCCTGTCCACCCACCCCAGCAACCAGACCCGCATTCAAGGGCTGCAGGCGCGCATTCCCAAGGCCATGCCGCTCTACCAGCAGGCCCAGGCGGCCGGTCGCACGCCCAACTGCGGCTGACCTTGTGGGAGCTTGCCTTGCAAGCGAAAGGCCGGCGCTGCCGTTAGAAATCTCTCTGGCATCCTGCCGGGAGCTTCGCTCCCTTTCGCGGGCGGGGCCCGCTCCCACAAAGCCCGATCGCACAAAAAAGGGCCCTTGAAGGGCCCTTTTTTGTGGGGAAGCGCGACAAGTTACTGGTAGTAGGCGTTCTCGGTGACGGTGTGGTCGGTCTTGTCGCGGATGCCGGTGAGTTCCGGCAGCTGTTCCATCAGGGTGCGCTCGACGCCGTCCTTGAGGGTCACGTCGACCACCGAGCAGCCCTGGCAGCCGCCGCCGAATTCCAGTATCGCCACGTTGTCCTCGGTGAGCTCCAGCAACTGGACGTTACCGCCGTGGGCGGCCAGATTCGGGTTGATCTCGGAATACAGCACATAGTTGATGCGCTCTTCCAGGGTGGCGTCCGCGCTGATGTCCGGTACCCGTGATTTGGGCGCCCGGAAGGTCAGCTGACCGCCCATGGAGTCCTTCTTGAAGTCGATCACCGCGTCTTCCAGGTAGCGTACGCTCTTGCCTTCCACGAAGGCGTGGAAGCCTTCGTACTGGTAGCGCTCGTCGCCCTCTTCCTGTTCGCCGTCGGGGCAATAGGCCATGCAGCACTCCGCGTGGGGGGTGCCGGGGCGTTCCACGAAAATGCGTACGCCGATGTCGCCCTGGTCCTGCCGTGACAGCAGGTCGCGCAGGTATTCTTGAGCGGAATCTGTGATTCGGATCAGGGGTTCGGTCATGCCGATTCTCGGTTGCGAATTTCCTGACTATTTTAGTCAAGTATTCCCACGTTGCAATGGGCATAAGGCCCTAGGGTCGATTCCCGCTTTCTGCTAAGGTGCCCGCTTCCTCGACGTGGGGCAGTATCCAGCGTGCTTAACCTTTCCCGCAGCCGGCGCATTCTCGCCCTGGCGCTACCGATCATGGCCGCCATGGCCAGCCAGAGCCTGATGAACCTGGTGGACGCCGCCATGGTCGGCAGCCTGGGTGGCGAGGCGCTGGCCGGCGTGGGCCTGGGCGGCTACGCCAGTTTTATCGCTATCAGCATGGTGATCGGCCTGGGCGCGGGGGTGCAGGCCATGGTGGCGCGCCGCAAGGGCGAGCGCGACCGGGCCAACTACGCGGTGCCGTTGAACGCGGGCCTGGTGCTGGGGCTGGCGTTCGCGATACCCATTTCGCTGGTGTTCGCCCTGGCCAGCGCGCCGATGATGGACTTTCTGGCCCCGACCCCCGGGGTCGCCGAGGTGGGCAGCGACTATTTCGACATGCGGCTGCTCAGTGTCTGGGCGGTGGCGATGAACTTCAGCTACCGGGGCTATTGGAACGGCATCAACCGCTCCGGCGTCTATATGCGCACCCTGGTGATCACCCATGTCGCCAACGTGATTTTCAGCTACGGCTTGATCTTCGGCGCCTGGGGCCTGCCCGCGCTGGGCGGCGCCGGGGCCGGCCTGGGCACCAGCCTGGCGCTCTACCTGGGCAGCGCGCTCTATCTGCTGCAGACTTGGCGGGCGGCCCGGGAACACGGCTTTCTGCGCGCCCGGCCCAGCACTGCCACCCTGCGCCATATTCTGCGCATCAGCCTGCCCAACGGCGTGCAGCAGTTTTTCTTCGCCACCGGGCTGACGGTACTGTTCTGGATTATCGGCCGGGTGGGCGCCGACGAGGTGGCGGTGGCGCATATCCTGATCACGCTGATCCTGTTCTTGATTTTGCCGGCCATCGGCCTGGGCCTGTCGGCGGCGTCGCTGGTGGGCCAGGCGCTGGGCCGGCGGGACGCCGACGACGCCTACCGCTGGGGCTGGGACGTGACTCGGCTGGCGGTGACGCTGCTGTTCGTGCTGGCGCTGCCCATGTGGCTGGTGCCGGACCTGATTCTCGGCCTGTTCCTGAAACAGCCGGAGCTGGTGGAGCTGGGCCGCGCGCCGCTGATGATCACCGGTCTGGCGATCTGCCTGGACGGCGTGGCGATCATCTTCACCCAGGCGCTGCTGGGCGCCGGGGCGGCCCGCTCGGTGATGGTGGTGACGCTGGCCGTGCAGTGGTTTTTCTTTCTGCCGCTGGCCTATATCATCGGCCCCGTGCTGGGCTACGGGCTGCTCGGCATCTGGCTGGCCCAGGCGTTTCAGCGGCTGATTACATCTTTATTGCTAAGCGGCCTATGGATTAAGCGTGGCTGGGCCCATATAGAGTTGTGAGGTGACCATGAGCGAGCAACACAAGCACGACCCACAAACCGACGACCGGCAGGACGACCACCAGCGGCCGGGCTTTTTCCAGGTGCTGCACAGCGTGCTGGCGGCGATTTTCGGCGTGCAGAGCAGTGGCAACCGCGAGCGTGACTTCAAGAAAGGCAGTGCCGGCGACTATATCGGCGTCTATGTGGTGATCGTGATCGCCATCGTGATCGGCATGTTCGTGGTGGTGAACATGGTCCTCGGTGCCGCTGGTTCATAGCCCCGGGCACTAGCGATATAGCAATATATTTCTTTTATGTATAAGCCCACTTTGCTACATTTCCCGCCAAATCATGGTGGTAAAGAGAAATATTCTTTACAAATCAACGAATTAAACACGGCGCAACGGCATCATGTACGTATATCAGGACTATGATCAACGGCTTCTGGAAGAGCGGGTAGCTCAGTACCGCGACCAGACCCGGCGCTATCTGGCCGGCCAGCTCAGCGAGGACGAGTTCCTGGTGCTGCGGCTGCAGAACGGTCTCTATATTCAGCGTTACGCGCCGATGTTGCGTATTTCGGTGCCCTACGGCCTGCTCTCCAGCGAACAGGTACGTACCCTGGCCAAGGTGGTGCGCGAATACGACAAGGGCTTCTGCCACGTCAGCACCCGCCAGAATATCCAGCTCAACTGGCCGGAAGTGCAGGATGTGCCGGATATCCTGGCCGAGCTGGCGAGCGTGCAGATGCACGCCATCCAGACCAGCGGTAACTGCATCCGCAACATCACCACCGACGAATACGCCGGCGTGAACCCCAAGGAGATTGAAGATCCGCGGCCCTGGTGCGAGATCATTCGCCAGTGGGCCACCTTCAACCCGGAATTCGCCTACCTGCCGCGCAAGTTCAAGATCGCCGTGAACGCGGTGCCGGATGCCGATCCGGCGCTGATCGGCGTGCACGACATCGGCGTCAAAGTGATCCACAACGACGCCGGCGAAACCGGCTTCCAGGTATGGGCCGGTGGCGGCCTGGGCCGCACCCCGATGACCGGCCAGGTAATCGGCGAGTTCGTGCCCTGGCAGCATCTGCTCGCCTACCTGGAGGCGATCCTGCGGGTGTACAACAAGTACGGCAACCGCGACAACAAGTTCAAGGCGCGCATCAAGATTCTGGTGAAGGCACTGGGCGCGGAGAAGTACCGCGAACTGACCGAGGCGGAATTCGCCGAGCTGAAAGACGGTCCGATGACGCTCACCGAGGAGGAAGTGGCGCGCATCCAGGGCTGCTTCACCGAACCGGCTTACCGGGATGACGTGGACAGCGGCGTGCTGGACCAGGCGCTGCAGGAAAACCGCGCGTTCAACCGCTGGTACCACACCAATACCCGCGCCCATAAGCGCGACGGCTATCGCAGCGTCACGTTGACGCTGAAGAAAACCGGCCGGATCCCCGGTGACGTGAGCGACGAGCAGTTGGAAGCGATCGCCGACCTGGCCGACCGCTACAGCTTCGGCGAACTGCGCAATACCCACCAGCAGAACATGGTGCTGTCCGACGTGGCCACCGACGATCTGTTCGCGCTGTGGGAAAAACTGGACGCGCTGGGCATGGCCACCCCCAACCTGGGCCTGCTCACCGACATCGTCGCCTGCCCCGGCGGCGATCTGTGCGCCCTGGCCAACGCCAAATCCGTGCCGGTGGCGGAAGGCATCCAGCGTCGCTTCGACGACATGGACTACGTCCATGATCTGGGCCCGCTGGACATCAATATTTCCGGGTGCATGAACGCCTGTGGCCATCACCATATCGGCCACATCGGCATCCTCGGCGTGGACAAGAAAGGCAAGGAGTTCTATCAGATCACGCTCGGCGGTCGCGGCGACAAGCTGTCGCGCATCGGCGAGAAGATGGGGCCCTCCTTCGAGTCCTTCGAAGTCACCGACGTGATCGAAAAGATCATCAATGTGTACGTGGATAAGCGGCTGGAAAACGAGCCGTTCATCGACACCTACGAGCGCATTGGTATGGAACCGTTCAAGGAACACGTCTATGGGTAAGATGATTCTCGACGGCGAAATCGTCGACAACGGCTGGCAGCGGTTCGAACCGGGCCAGTTGGAAGAAGACGGTCAGAGCCTGCCGGAGAACCAGCCGGTGATCGTGCCGCTGGCCTACTGGCAGGCCCACCGCAACACCCTGCTGGAGCGCGAGGCGCCGGTGGGTGTATGCCTGGAGCCCGGCGAGGAGCCCGCCGACCTGGCCGCGGACCTGCCCCACCTGCCGCTGGTGGCGGTGCACTTCCCGGCCTTCAAGGACGGCCGCGGTTATTCCTACGCCCGCGAATTACGCACCCGCTACCGTTTCACCGGCGAAGTGCGGGCGGTGGGTGACGTGCTGCAGGATCAGCTGTTCTACATGCACCGCGTCGGCTTCAATGCCTTCGAAGTGCGTGCCGACCGGGACATCGAGGAAGCGCTGGAAAACGGCCTGCGGCCGTTCTCGGTGACCTACCAGGGCGACGTGCACGACCCGCGCCCGATTTACCGTCGCCGTCAGGAACTGGAAAACGCCTGAATACGGGGTAACCGGTCAGAACCAGCGCCGCCGGGCCATCCACACCAGGATGCCGGCGGCGATCACCGTCAGCGACCCGGCGAACCACCAGAAAGCGTCCGGGTCTTCCACTCCGGGCAACCCGCCCACGTTGATCCCGAACAACCCGGTCAAGAAGCCCAGCGGCAGAAACAGCGCGCTGATAATGGCCAGCAGGTACATGCGATCGTTGATCGCCTCGTTCTGCACCGAGAACACCTCTTCCTGCAATAGCGTGGCGTGGTCCCGCGCCGCATCCAGATCTTCCAGCAAACGCTGCAGCCGCTCACCGGCCTCGCGGATGATCTCCGCGTCCTCGCGATCAATACGGGCGTCGTTCTGCAGGCGCGCGATGGCCTCGCGCTGGGGCGCCAGATAGCGGCGCAGGGTCACCGCACGGCGGCGCAAGCTGCTGATCTCATGGGTGAGCGCCTTGTCCGGCCGGGTCTCCAGTAGATCGGCGCAGTCGCCGACCTGATCCTCGATCCGCTCGATCACGTCTTCCATGCGCCAGATCAGACCGTCCACCAGCCGCTTCACCAGGTCCGACGGGGTACGCGCCCCTTCGCCCTGCTCCAGCTCGGTGACGATCTCCGACAGGGTCATCAGTTGGCGTTTCTGGGTGCTGATAATCAGACCGTTACGGATCCACAGGCGCACCGCGATCATATCTTCCGGGCGCGCGCCCGGCGCCAGATTGACGCCGCGCAGGTAGATCAGCAGGCCGCCACCCACATCGGCGGCCCGTGGCCGGGTGTCGGTGGCGAACAGCGCTTCGACCACGGTATTGGGCACGTCCGGCAGGCGCTCCAGCCACTGATAGGCTTCGTCGAAGGTGTAATCCAGGTGGATCCAGAGCGCCCCGCCCTGGCCGGGTAGCGGGTCCGTCAAGGAAATGGGCACGGCGCCGCCGGCGCCGTTCAACTGCAGCGCCAGCTTAACCCAGGGAGCATTGACCATGATTCAGGAAGCCCGTTTCAGGGGTTGATCTTAACCACCACCCGACCACGCAACTTGCCGGCCAGAATATCGGTGAAGCAGTCCGGCAGTTGCTCACGGCTGACTTCACGGCTTTCCAGCTTATCCAGGGCCGGGTGCCAGTCACTGGCCAGCAATTGCCACATTTGCTGTTTGACTTCGCAGGGCAGCTCGACGCTGTCCACGCCGAGCAGATTGACGCCGCGCAGGATGAACGGGAACACGGTGGCGTTCTCCAGCTTGGGCGAGGCGGTCAGGCCGCAGCACGCCGCGCTGCCACCGTATTGCAGGCTCTTCAGGGCGTTCACCAGGATATCGCCGCCGACGCAATCGACCACCCCGGCCCAGCGCGGCTTGAGCACCGGCTTTTCGATGCCTTCCAGCAAGGCATCACGGCCGATGATGTCGGCGGCGCCGAGATCCCGCAGCCAGTCATGGGCGTCTTGCTTGCCGGTGGCGGCGACCACCTTGAAACCCAGATTGGAAAGAATCGAGACCGCCACGCTGCCGACACCCCCGGTGGCGCCGGTGACCAGCACCTCGCCCTGCTCCGGCTGAAGACCGGTGTCGATCAGCGCTTCCACGCAGAGCGCGGCGGTGAGGCCGGCGGTGCCCAACACCATGGCGTCGCGGGCCGACAGGCCGGCGGGCAACGGTGCCAGCCATTCGGCGGGCACGCGGATGTAATCCCCATAGCCCCCCGAGGTGTTCATGCCCAGGTCGTAACCGGTGCAGATCACCGTGTCGCCGACGCTGAAGGGGCCGTCACCGGCTTCTTCCACCACGCCGGCGGCGTCGATGCCGGGGGTGTGCGGGAAAGAGCGGGTCACGCCCTTGTTACCGCTGGCGGACAACGCGTCCTTGAAATTCAACGACGACCAGGCAACGCGCACCAGCACGTCGCCCTCGGGCAAGTCTTCCAGGTTCTTGTCCCCTACCCGGCTCTGGTAGCCCTGCTCGGTCTTCTCGGTGATCAGTGCCTTGAAAGTCATTGCCTCGCTCCGTTGAAAGCCCGCCGGTGAAGCCACCGGGGTTAGTGAAACTGACGCTGGCTGCCCCGGTGCCAGAACCGGTCGATCAGGCGTACCCCGGCGTTTTCCACGGACACGCCAAGACGCTCGGCCAGCTTGCGCTTGTATTCCCAATTCAGTTCGTACAGGTCCAGGTGCTCCTTGCGCCCCTGTAGATACTCGTCGCTGGTCATGATCTCGTCCACCAGGCCCAGCTCCTTGGCGCGGGTACCGAACCAATGTTCGCCGGTGGCCACCGCATCCAGGTCCAGGGTGCGGCGGTGTTCACGCACGAACCCCTTGAACAACTGGTGGGTTTCCTCCAGCTCCTGCTGGAATTTTTCCCGGCCCTTGTCCGTGTTCTCGCCGAGCATGGTCAGAGTGCGCTTGTACTCGCCGGCGGTCATCAATTCCACATCGATGTCGTTCTTCTTCAACAGCCGGTGGAAATTGGGCACCTGGGCGACCACGCCGATGGAGCCGATCACCGCGAACGGCGCCGCCAGAATACGGTCGGCGATACACGCCATCATGTAGCCGCCGCTGGCCGCCACCTGGTCCACCGCCACCGTCAGCTTAACGCCACGGCCGCGCAGACGTTTGAGCTGGGACGCCGCCAGGCCATAGCTGTGCACCAGCCCACCGGGGCTTTCCAGGCGCAGCAGCACTTCGTCGTCGCCTTTGGCCACTTCCAGCACCGCGGTGATCTCGCGGCGCAGCCGCGCCACGTCGCTGGCCTGGATGTCGCCGTTAAAATCGAGCACGAACATGCGCGGCTTGCTCTTCGCTTCGGCGCCGGCCTTCTTGCGCTGCTTTTTGCGCGCCTTCTCTTCCTTGCGCTTTTTCTTGTGCTCGGCTTTGCGGTCGGCCTCCGGCAGCACCTGGTCGACGATGCTCTCGCGCAGGTCGTCGAACTCTTCGTTGAGGTGTTTGACGCGCAGTTCGCCGTCACGGCTGACGCGGTGCCGGTTACGGGCCGCCGCCGAAACGATGCCGCCGATCACAACCAAAATCGCCACCACAAGGGTGACGACCTGGGCCAGAAACATGCCATATTGGTAAAGAAATTCGATCACCTTGTACGCTCACCTGTTCAGGGGCCGTCATGGCTCCAGGTTATTGCCAGCCCGCCACGGCCTGCTGAGCGCTGCCGTTAAGCGGTCGCCCGATCAGGCCCCCGGAGGGCGGCACGGTTACTTCGAAAATAGCCCCGTCCGCCATCGGCAGATAGGCCGCGCTACCATAGCGCGCATCCACCAGAAAACTCCACCCCTCCCTGGCCTGGTGCCAGATATCCATGCCCAGGGGCTCGCGGCTGAGGCTGTACAGGGTGCGCTCCTTGGAGCGTTCGTCCTCAAGGGCGAAGTAACGGCCCTGAATACGGTCGAGCTGATAGCCGGGCTTGAGGCCCAGCAGTGAAAACGGCGTTTTCCATTTGACGATCCGCGCGTCCAGCTGCCACTGGTCACCGTTCAGGCGGAAGTCCTCGGTGCTGCCGTCATTACGGGTCACCGTGGCGATGTAGCTCTGATCGTCCAGGGCACGGAAGCTCACCGTGGCCACCGGCGTTTCCTCGGTCAGTTCGTGGAAGCTGTACAGGTTCAAAGCCACCAGCACCAGATAGACCGCCAGGCCCACCACCGCCAGGCCCAGGCTGCCCTTGATCCACTGCCACAGCCACTTCTGGCGCAACAGAATCCAGGCGCCCACCAGAATCAGGACCAGGCTCACGGCCATGATCAGAAACGGAGCAACGCTGAAACTCATCGGGGTCTCTCCCTTCAGGAACCGGTCGCCGCCTGACAGGCACCGCGCCAGTGGTCGATCAGAGTCCGGGCAATGCTGCCCGGCGGTGGGATGTGCGGCAATTCAGTGTGGTGGAACCAGCGGGCGTCGGTGATCTCGTCATCGTCGATACGGATCTCGCCGGCGGCGAAGGCGGCGTGGAAGCCCAGCATCAGGGAGTGCGGAAACGGCCAGGACTGGCTGGAAAAGTAGCGCAGGTCTTTAACCTGGACCCCGACTTCTTCCATGATTTCCCGGTGCACCGCCTGCTCGGCGGTTTCACCGGCCTCCATGAACCCGGCCAGGCAAGAATAGAAGCCCTCCGGGAACCGGGCCGAATGCCCCAGCAGAGCGTACTCGCCGTCGGTGATCAGCGCGATGACGCACGGCGTGATGCGCGGGTACTGCCGGTAATCGCAGGCGCTGCACAGCATCGCCAGCTCGGTGGGATGGGGCTGGGTCTCGGCGCCGCAGCGGCTGCAGAAGCGGTGGTTCTGGCGCCAGCTGATCACCTGCAGAGCGCGCGCCGCCATGGTGAACTGGGTGTCGTCGAGATGGCCCATCAGTTCCCGCAGGGCCATCGGGTAAAGCGGCCGGTCCGCCAGCTCATGGTCCGCCTGGCGGCACACATAGCAGGGTTCGCCGTGCAACAGACCGATAAAGCGGTAATCCGGGTGGCCGCGCAGCAGAAAGGACGGCGCGCGCGGGATCCCCGGCGCCGGTATCTGATCAGTGTCCACGCACAGTTGCTGTTCGTGGATCACGAACAGCCAGGCGTCTTCGGCATCCCGGGGTTCCGGCGCGGAAAGATCCATGGCACTGAAACGACTATCCATGCTCGCCTCGTGCCGCGATCACATACCCCAGTTCCGCCATGGCCTGCTCGGACACGTCCAGCACGCCCTCACCAATCGGTTTCTGCTCTTCCATGCTTTCCAGATAGTAATCGACGCCGGTAAGCGCGTCAGCCAGGGTTTCCATGGACGGCTGGGAGGGAGGCTCATCGCCACCGATCAGGCGGGTTTCGATATGGGTACGGCAGGCGGTGATCACCGCGCAGGCACGCTCCAGCTCCAGGAACATCAAGCCGCCGGAAACACTGGCGAAGGTGCCGGGAAGATTGGTCAGGTGCATCGGGTCCCAGTTGTTCTCCATGTAGCTGGCCAGCGACCGTTTGGCCAGCGCCAGCCCGGCGCGGCACTCGCCGACCACGGTCATGCGGGCGTCGTCGAGCTGGTACAGGGAAATATGGGTGTTGGTGGCGTCCCGGCGCACATCATCGGACGGCGCCAGGCTGCGCTCCAGGCTGGCCACGGTGTTCTCCGCGGCCAGCAGGTCGTCCACCAGGGCGTGAAAATCCGGGCTGTCCGCGTCCACATCCGACGGCCAGTCGGCGACCCGGGTGGCGCGCTCGCGCAGCAGATTGGCTTCGTGCTCCTTGCTGACCATTTCCAGGGTGCTGGCGATCCGGCGCAGGCCGCCGGCGACGCCGGCGTAGTCGGTATCCGCCACGCCCTGGGAGGCGAGGTCCAGGGTTTCCTTCACCTGATTGATTTCATCCTTGAGCGCGCCCGCCACGGAACGGATCACCGAGCCCCGGGCGCCGGCCATCAAGGCCAGCTCGCTTTGCAGCACGGTATCGCTGACGCCACGGTCCAGGCCGAACACCGCGCGCACCTCGCCGGCGGCGGCGCCGGCCCCGGAACCCAGGCTGGCCAGATACAGACTTTCCTTGATCAGCAGCAGCGGCGCCTCCTGGGCCAGGGCGCGCTCGCCGTCATAAACGAGCTTTTTAAGTTGCCGGTCGTACTGCGCCAGCAGCGCCTTGCGCGCCGGCGTGATCACCATGCGGTCTTCCGCCAGGGATTCGGTGGCGGCCCGGGCCACCCACCAGAAGCGGCTGTTGGCGCAGCGGCCGCACAGGCGGTCGACCCGGGCCAGCGCCCGGGCCATCAAGCGCAGGTGGGCGTCCCGGTTATCGCCGCGCAGCAGGCCCAGCAGCCCCACCTGGTACATATGCCGAAGGCGCCGCCCCTGTGCCACCAGCGCCGGGGGATCGCCCTCCTCCGGCTCCGGGCTGCGCGCCCGGGACAGGTCGACGCTGAAGAAATGGCTTTCCTGAATCAGCGGCTTGCCACCGGCGCGGCGTAATTCATTGATGCCGCCGATCAGCATTTCGGGCAGCGTGCGGTCCTTGAGCTGCACGTATTCGAAATAGCGGCCCAGCAGCACGATGGCGTTGCCCAGCGCTTGCACCAGCGCCCGGCCACCGTGGCGCTTGAGGCCTTCCACGGCGAGCTCCATTTCCTCGCTCATCAAGGTGGCCGCCGACAGCTCCAGCATCTGCGAGATGCCGCGCAATTGGTGAAAGGCTTCACCGCAACGATCCAGGGAGGTTCCCTCGTCCCGTTCCTCGGCGAACGCCTCAAGGCTGGCTTCCGCCTCGCTCAGCGTGGCGTCGATGGACTCCTTGAGAAACGTCAGGGAGGTGGTGTTGGTGATGGCGACCATGAACTCTCCGGAAACCCCTGCTGATTGTTAAAAGGCGTTTTAAACTTTCTCACGGCGTTCAACAATGCGTCAACTTTCAAACGTAAGCAACTGATTTAACGGCATATTGTTAACCGGAACACAGCGGGTAACCGCCGCAGGCAAGAACGTAAAGTCTGTTTGCGTACCGGCGGCGACTGTACCCGGGCATCGGAAGTGCTTATGATTGCGCCGCCCATCCGTTCTCCTTACATCTAGCAGGAAGTAGTGCCATGTACGCCCAGTTCGGCCGCGCCTTCGGTCAGAATTTCCTGGGGCAAGCCCCCGCCTGGTACAAGTACACCATCGTGGTGTTTTTGCTGATCAATCCGCTGGTCGCCTGGACCCTGGGCGAAGCCACCGCAGGCTGGCTGTTGCTGGCGGAGTTCATCTTTACCCTGGCCATGGCCCTGAAGTGCTACCCGCTGCAACCCGGCGGCCTGCTGGCGATCGAAGCCCTGCTGATCGGCCTCACCACCCCGGCCACCGTGTTGCATAAGGTCGAAGGCAACCTGGAAGTGCTGCTGCTGTTGATTTTCATGGTGGCGGGCATCTTCTTCCTGAAGGACCTGCTTCTTTATACCTTCACGCGCATTCTGCTGGGCGTGAAGTCCAAGATCCGCCTGAGCCTGCTGTTCGCCCTGGCGGCGGCCTTCCTGTCCGCGTTCCTGGACGCCCTGACGGTGACCGCGGTGGTGATCGCCGTGTGCACCGGCTTCTTCGGCATCTATCACAAGGTGGCCTCGGGCAAGTCCTTCCAGCAAAAGCACGACCATGGCGACGACACCACGGTGGAGGATTTGCACCGTGAAGACCTGCGCCGTTTCCGTGCCTTCCTGCGCAGCCTGCTGATGCACGCCGCCGTGGGCACCGCCCTGGGCGGCGTCTGCACCCTGGTCGGTGAACCGCAGAACCTGCTGATCGCCACCAAGGCGCAGTGGGAATTCGGCGAGTTTTTCCTGCGCATGGCACCGGTGAGCCTGCCGGTGCTGGCCATGGGCCTGCTCACCTGCCTGTTCCTGGAGTGGAGCGGCAGCTTCGGCTACGGCGAAGAGATTCCTGAAAAGGTCGAGGGCATCATGCGCCAGTATGCCCGCGAGCAGGACGACCGCCGCACCACCCGGGACAAGGTCAATCTGGTGGTGCAGGGGTTCATCGCCCTATGGCTGGTGGTGGGCCTGGCCACCCACGCTGCGTCCGTGGGGCTGGTGGGCCTGAGCGTGATTATTCTCGCCACCGCGTTTTGCGGCATTATCGAGGAGCACCGCATGGGCCAGGCCTTCGAGGAAGCCCTGCCCTTCGCCGCCCTGCTCACCGTGTTCTTCGCGGTGGTGGCGGTGATCGCCGACCAGCAGTTGTTCACCCCGGTGATCGACTATGTGCTCAGCCTGGATCGCAGCGTGCAAGGGTCCGCGTTCTATATGGCCAACGGGGTGTTGTCGGCGGTGTCGGACAACGTCTTCGTGGCCTCGGTGTACGTGGACGAGGTCGCCAAGGCGCTGGTCAACGGGGAAATCGACCGGGATACCTTCGATCTGCTGGCGGTGGCGATCAACACCGGCACCAACATTCCGTCCGTGGCCACGCCCAATGGCCAGGCGGCGTTTCTGTTCCTGCTCACGTCGGCCCTGGCGCCGCTGGTGCGGCTGTCCTACGGGCGCATGGTGGTCATGGCCCTGCCGTACACGATCGTCATGACCCTGACCGGCTTGATCATGACCGCCACTATCCTTGAACCCGCCACCGAGTACATGTACGAGCAAGGCTGGATCACGCACCATGAGCCCAGCGATCTGAAGATGGACGCCGAGCCCTCCGCCCACTGACGGCGTGGCTCGCCGCCCACGGCGGTTACGGCTCCAATTCCTGCCACAGGGTCATCTGACCGCGACTCTCCGCCATCGCCTCCAGCTTCTTGCGGTGGCGATCCAGGTCCGTGTCCGAGGCCCGCACCACCGCCAGACGGGGCCGGTCCGCCGCCAGGCGGCGAATCGCTTCCGCCTGCTCGCTGCCCTGTTCGCCGGCATCGGCGCCGCCCAGGGACAGCTTGGTCTGGCCGCCGGTCATCGCCAGGTAGACGTCGGCGAGGATCTCCGCGTCAAGCAGCGCACCGTGCAGCTCCCGGTGCGCGTTCTCCACATCGTAGCGGCGACACAGCGCGTCCAGACTGTTCTTCTGGCCCGGATGTAGATCACGGGCCATCTTCAGCGTGTCGAGAATGCGGCAGCGGTCGCCGACGGCGCCCCATTTAGCGCCCAGACGTTTCAGTTCATGGTCCAGGAAACCGACATCGAACGGCGCGTTGTGGATCACCAGTTCGGCGCCGTCCACGAACGACATGAACTCCTCGGCGATCTGCTCGAAGATGGGTTTGTCGGCGAGAAACTCCCGGCTGATGCCGTGCACCTCCAGGGCGCCTTCGTCGATATCCCGCTCGGGATTGATGTACAGATGCAGGTTGTTGCCGGTGAGCCGCCGGTTGCGCAGTTCCACGCAACCGATTTCGATGATCCGGTGCCCGGACAGCGGGTCCAGGCCGGTGGTTTCCGTGTCGAGAACGATCTGTCTCATGCCCCGACCTCCGATTCGTCGATGCCCCGGTTGGCGAGCCGGTCGGCGCGCTCGTTCTCACTGTGGCCACTGTGGCCGCGCACCCAGTGCCATTTAACCCGGTGCCGTTCGGCGGCCGACTCCAGCCGTTGCCAGAGGTCTTTGTTGACCACCGGCTTTTTGGCGGCGGTTTGCCAGTTACGCTTTTTCCAGTTGGCCAACCATTCGGTAATGCCTTTACGGACATACTGGGAATCGGTGGTCAGATTCACCTCGCAGGGGTCCTTGAGCGCTTCCAGGGCCTGAATCGCGGCCATCAGTTCCATGCGGTTGTTGGTGGTGTGCGGCTCGCCGCCGAACAATTCCTTTTCCTTGTCACCGTAACGTAAAACCGCGCCCCAACCACCCGGGCCCGGGTTACCGCGGCAGGCGCCGTCGGTAAAAATATCCACCTGCTTCAAAAGCCGTTACTCCGTATTTCGTTGTTGTCGCCAGCGCGCCACCGGCACCGACACCACCGTGGGACGCTGCTGGCGGCTGAACCCGGCGGACGCGGGCAAGGGACGCATCATCGCGGCGCGTTTGCGGGCCACCAGCAGATACACGCCGCCGTTGCGCCACCAGAAGCGCCGCCCCAGCCAGTCCAGCCAGCGCAAACGGGCGCGGCCCCGGTCGCCGACGGGCAGATTGTAGAACCCGCTGGCCACGCCCTCCACTTCAAAACCCAGCACGTTCAACCAGTCGCTGACCCGGTAAGGGCGGAAATAGCGGCCATTCCAGCCGGGCCGCTGTCCACGGCGCCGAAACCAGCGCGCCAGCCCCATGATGCTCAGAGGATGAAAGCCGACCACCGCGAGCACCCCGCCCGGGGCCACGCAGCGGGCGGCTTCACGGAGAACCTGGTGGGGGGCGTCGTGGAATTCCAGACAATGATGCAGCAACACCACATCGACGCTGTTCTTGGCGATCGGCAAGGATTGCGGGCACGCTTCCAGGGCCACCCGGCTGGTGGCCTGGCGTCCGCCCTCCACCGGCATCGGTGTCACCGAACAACGCCAGGGCAGACGGATGTCGCGCAGCATGTCCTGGCAGCGGCCACCACTGACCTCCACCGCGCGATGGCCGACCAGCCGCGGAGTCCATTCGGCGACGATGGCGCGTTCCGCCTCCAGCACCGCCTGGCCGGCCTCGGTTTCCAGCCAATCATTGAACCGTTCCAGCATGTCCGCCGGCTGGCGGCGGAACGGTGATCTCGACAGCGGGGGTAACTGCATCGCTGACATTTCTCCCTTGGAACTGTAGGGTTACATCCAAGCATTCAAGCGAAGGGTAACACGTCATGCAGCAAGCCCCTACGGCCATCCCGGCCTTCAATGACAACTACATTTGGGCGATTCGCGACGGCGACCAATGCGTGATCGTGGACCCGGGCGACGCCGCCCCGGTGGAGGCCTGGCTGGGCGAACAGGGCCTCACCCTGAGCGCGCTGCTGATCACCCATCACCACCCGGACCATGTGGGCGGGGTCGCGGCGCTGTGCCGGGACCGGGATATTCCGGTGTACGGCCCGGCCCGGGAAACCATCCCGGAAATGGACCACCCGCTGGGGGACGGCGACCGCGTTCGCCTGGCCGCGCCGGATCTGGAGCTGGACGTGCTGGAAGTGCCCGGCCATACCCTTGGCCACATCGCTTATTACGCCCCCCGCCAGGGCTGGCTGTTCTGCGGCGACACCCTGTTCGCCGGCGGCTGTGGCCGGCTTTTCGAGGGCACGCCGGAGCAAATGCACCACTCCCTGAGCCGGCTGGCCGGCCTGCCCGAGGAAACGCAGGTGTTCTGCGCCCACGAGTACACCCTGGCCAACCTGCGCTTCGCGGCGGCGGTGTCCCCGGAGGACCCGGCGGTGACAGACCGGCTGGCCCGGGTGTCCGCCCTGCGCGAGCAGAACCGGATCACGGTGCCCTCGACCATTGGCGAGGAAAAACGCACCAACCCCTTCCTGCGCGCCGCGGAACCGCAACTGCGCCGCGCCTGCGAGGCCCGTTTCGGGGAAACGCCGGACACTAACGTGGACAGTTTCGCGGCCCTGCGCCGCTGGAAGGATTCCGCCTGAAAGGCGGCCCGAGCGGCGATTTACCCTTGCCGGAATCGCCGCCCCTGCCTAGAATCAACTTAAAATTCGAATCGTATATTATTGTTATGAATAAACTTCTTGGTTGTGCAGCCCTGGGGCTTGCGCTGATGGTCGGCGCTTGTGCCACGAAACCCGAGGTGGACGACCTGCCTCCCATGCCGCCGGCGGAGCCGTCCGTGAAAGACCCGGGGCTGGCCAACGGCATGCCGGAACCGGCCCCCGTTAAGCCCACCGCCGATCAGGAAGAAGGCACGCAACAGGATCTGTGGGCGCGCATTCGCGACGGCTACGCGCTGGATTTGCATCAGGACCGCGAACGAGTCCGAGTACAGCGTAAGTGGTACGCCCGCCACCCCAGTTATTTCACCCGGGTCACGGAACGCGCGGAGCGCTATCTGCACTTCATCGTCGACGAGGCCGAGCGCCGCGATATGCCGCTGGAACTGGTGATGCTGCCGGTGGTGGAAAGCGCCTTCGATCCGTTCGCCTACTCCCATGGCCGCGCCGCCGGTCCCTGGCAGTTCATTCCGTCCACCGGCAAGTATTTCGGGCTCGACCAGACCTGGTGGTACGACGGCCGCCGCGATATCACCCTCTCCACCCGCGCCGCCCTGGACTACCTGCAGCAGCTCTCGGAACGCTTCGACGGCGACTGGCTGCTGGCCCTGGCGTCCTACAACGCCGGCGGCGGCACCGTATCCCGGGCCCGGCGGCGCAATGAAGAGGCCGGTCGACCCACGGATTTCTGGCACCTGGATTTGCCCCGTGAAACCACCGCCTATGTGCCCAAGCTGCTGGCGGTGGCTGAAATCGTCCGTGATCCGCGCCGCTACGGCGTCACCCTGCATCCGATGGCCGACCAGCCCTACTTTGAAGAGGTGGACGTGGGCGGCCAGATCGACCTGGCCCAGGCGGCCAGCCTGGCGGAGATATCCACCGAAGAGCTGTACCTGCTGAATCCGGCGTTCAACCGCTGGGCCACCGCCCCGGAAGGTCCGCACACGCTGCTGGTGCCAGTGGGCAGCGCCGATGTCTTCCGTGAGCGGGTGGCGAACCTGCCGCAGGAAGAGCGCATGCGCTGGCACCGCTATACCATTCGCAGCGGCGACTCCTTGATTCGTATCGCCCGGGCCCACCGCACCACCCCGGCGGTGCTGCGCGATATCAACGATCTCTCCGGCAACACCATTATCGCCGGTCGCACTCTGTTGATTCCCGAACCCTCCCAGGATCAGTACAAACTGAGCGCGGATCAGCGGCTGGCGGACAACCAGGACCGGCAGCGTGGCAAGCGCCAACGCGTCGATCACCGGGTGGCGTCCGGTGACACCCTGTGGCAGATCGCCCGGGAAAACGACGTCAGCGTGCAGGCGCTGGCGAAATGGAACAATATGGCCCCCGGGGACCCGCTGCGGGTCGGCCAGACCCTGGCCGTGTGGCGCGAGGACGGCCCGGCGGCGACGGTACGCGCCGAGGAGCGCGAAGAAATGATCCGCAAGGTGCGCTACTCGGTGCGCCGCGGGGATTCACTGCACGCTATCGCCAATCGCTTCAACGTGTCGGTGACCCAGATTCGCGACTGGAATGACCGCCTGGAGAAAAGCCGCTATCTGCAGCCCGGCGATAACCTGACCCTGTATGTGGATGTGCGCAACGCGCCTTGAGCTGAACCCCGCCGGCGAGCGCGGGTCACAGTAAGCAGTGCCATTTGGCGATCCCTATCGCCTGGGCTATGGTGACGCCAAAGACCCCACCAAGGAGTCCACAATAACGATGAAAGGCGCGATGCGTTGCTTAGTGTGCAGTTTGTTCGTTGTTGCCGCCCTGTTTGGCGGCCCGGCGCTGGCGGAGACCCAGCGCTCCCACGCCATCACCATGCACGGCGAACCCAAATACCCCGCCGGCTTCGACCATTTCGACTATGTCCGGCCGGACGCCCCCAAAGGCGGCAGCTTGAGCCTGCACGTGGTGGGTGGCTTCGATAATTTCCAGCCGTGGCTGCCCAAGGGCCAGGCGGCCGCCGGCTCCCAGGGTCTGGTGTTCGATACCCTGACGGTGCGCAGTAAGGACGAGCCCTTCACCGAGTACGGCTTGCTGGCCGAATCCATGGAGTGGCCCGAGGACCGCGGCTGGGTGACCTTCACCCTGCGCGAGCAGGCCCGCTTCGCCGACGGGCAACCGGTGCGCGCCGAGGACGTGGTGTGGAGTTTTCAGCAACTGCGCGACAAAGGCGCGCCGTTCTACGCCTACTATTACGGCGACGTGGAAAAGGTGGAGGCGCTGTCCGAGCGCAAGGTGAAATTCAGCTTCAAGGCCGGCGACAACCGCGAGCTGGTAATGATCGTCGGCCAGCTGCCGGTGATGCCCAAGCACTACTGGGACGACAAGCCCTTCGACGACGCCAACCTGGTGCCACCGCCGGGCTCCGGCCCCTATAAGGTGGACAGCTTCAAACCCGGCAAGCGCGTCGTCTATCAACGCCGCGACGATTATTGGGGCAAGGATCTGCCGGTGAACCGGGGCCACCATAATTTCGGCCGCATCGTCTACGAATACTATCTCGATCACACCGTGGCGTTGGAGGCGTTCAAGCGCGGCGATTATGACTGGCGCTCGGAGAACAATTCCAAGTACTGGGCCACCGCCTACACCGGCGAACCGTTCCGCGATGGCGACATCATCACCGAAGAGGTGACCCATCAGAACCCGGCCGGCATGCAGGGCTTTATTTTCAATACCCGCCGGCCGCTGTTCCAGGACCCGGTGCTGCGCGAGGCGATGGCCTATGCGTTCGACTTTGAGTGGTCCAACAAGAACCTGTTCTACGGCCAGTACAAACGCACCCGCAGCTACTTCCAGAATTCCGAGCTGGCCGCCACCGGCCTGCCCGACAAGGACGAACTGGCGTTACTGGAGCCGCTTCGCGAGGACCTGCCACCGCGCGTCTTCACCGAGGCTTACCAGCCGCCGCGGTCGGACGGCTCCGGCCGCCCCCGTGACAATCTGCGCAAGGCGCAGGCCCTGCTCAAGAAAGCCGGTTACCAGGTCAAGGACGGCAAGCTGCACACCCCGGATGGCGAGCCGGTGAGTTTCGAATTCCTGCTTTACCAGCCGGCCTTCGAGCGCATCGTGCTGCCCTACGCGCGCAACCTGAAAACCCTGGGCATCAACGCCAATGTGGTGCGCGTGGATCAGTCGCAGTACGTGCAGCGGGTGCGCAATTTCAATTTCGATATGATGGTCGGCGGCTGGGGGCAGTCGCCCTCCCCCGGCAATGAGCAGCGCGGCTACTGGGGTTCCGCCGCCGCCGAGCGCGAAAGCAGCCAGAACTACGCCGGCGTCAGCAATCCGGCCATCGACAAACTGGTCAGCAAGGTGATCGCCGCCAGTACGCGCGAGCAGCTGGTCACCCGCACCCGCGCCCTGGACCGGGCCTTGCAGTGGGGCTTTTACGTGGTGCCCAACTGGTATCTGGACTATCACCGTTTCGCCTATCAGTCACGGCTCGCCCATCCGCCCCTGCCGCCCTATGTCGGCTTCGACGGCGCCACCGAACTCTGGTGGGATAAAAGCGCGCAATAATGCTGATCTATATTCTCAAGCGGCTGCTGCTGATCGTGCCCACCCTGTTGGGCATTCTGCTGCTCAACTTCGTGATCGTGCAGGCGGCCCCCGGCGGCCCGGTGGAGAAAGCCATCGCCCAGCTTCAGGGCATCGGTGGCGGCGGCGCCGGCAGCGGTTTCGCCGGCACCACCCAGGATCTGGTCAACAGCGGCGGCGGCGACTACCGGGGTTCGCGGGGCATGCCGCCGGAACTGCTGGAGCGTATCGAAAAGCTCTACGGTTTCGACAAGCCGGCGCCGGAACGTTTCTGGCTGATGATCAAACGCTACCTGACCTTCGATTTCGGCGAATCCTACTACCGCGACAAAGACGTCAGCACGCTGATCGCGGAACGCCTGCCGGTGTCCATCTCCCTGGGGCTGTGGAGCACGCTGATCACCTATCTGGTGGCGGTACCCCTGGGCATCAAAAAAGCAGTGCGCGACGGCAGCCGCTTCGATGTGTGGAGCAGCACCGCGATCATCGTCGGCTATGCGATCCCCAGCTTTTTGATCGCCATCCTGCTGGTGGTGCTGTTCGCCGGCGGCTCCTACTGGGAGTGGTTTCCGCTGCGCGGCCTGACCTCGGACAACTTCGATCAACTGCCCTGGTGGGGCCAGGCACTGGACTACCTGCACCACATCACCCTGCCCACCCTGGCCATCGTGATCGGCAACTTCGCCACCCTGACCATGCTCACCAAGAACTCCTTTCTGGACGAGATCAGCAAGCAATACGTGCAGACCGCCCGCGCCAAGGGGCTGGATGAAAACGGCGTGCTCTACGGCCATGTGTTCCGCAACGCCATGCTGATCATCATCGCCGGTTTTCCCGCCGCTTTCGTCGGCATGTTCTTCACCGGCGTGTTGCTGATCGAGTATATCTTCTCGCTGGACGGGTTGGGGCTGCTCGGCTTCGAGTCCGTGATCAACCGGGATTACCCGGTGGTGTTCGGCACCCTGTTCATCTTCACGCTGATCGGCATGCTGCTGAAGCTGATTTCGGACCTCACCTATATGTGGGTGGACCCGCGTATCGACTTTGAGCGGAGGGCACGCTGATGGGCAGCGGCAATCCGATCTGGCGGCGCCAGTGGCGCGCCTTCCGACGCAACCGCCGGGGCTTCTGGTCACTGGGTTTGTTCCTGGTGCTGTTCGTGCTCAGCCTGGGTGCGGAATTCGTCGCCAACGACAAACCGGTCATGGTGCAGCACCAGGGCGATCTGTATTTCCCGGTGTTCAAGACCTACCCGGAAACCACCTTCGGCGGGCTGTTCGAAACCGAAGCCAACTACCGCGACCCCTATGTGGCGGAACTGATCGAGGACGACGGCTGGATGCTGTGGCCGCCGATCCGTTACAGCCACGACACCATCAACTACGAACTCACCGTGCCGGCGCCGGCGCCACCCTCGGCGGAAAACTGGCTGGGCACCGACGACCAGGGCCGGGACGTGCTGGCACGCCTGATTTACGGCTTTCGTCTGTCGGTGCTGTTCGGTCTGATCCTGACCGTCACGTCCAGTCTGATCGGCATCGCGGTGGGCGCGGTGCAGGGTTACTACGGCGGCTGGCTGGATCTGGGCGGCCAGCGCTTCGTGGAAATCTGGTCGAGCATGCCGATTCTTTATCTGATCATCGTGATCTCCAGTTTCGTGGTGCCCGGTTTCTGGACCCTGCTGTTGATCATGCTGCTGTTCTCCTGGATGACGCTGGTGGATCTGGTGCGCGCCGAATTCCTGCGCTGCCGCAACCTGGAGTACGTGCGCGCCGCCCAGGCCATGGGCGTGCGCACCCCGGTGATTCTGTTCCGGCACATGCTGCCCAACGCCATGGTGGCCACCCTCACCTACCTGCCGTTCGTGCTCAACGCCTCGGTGATCCTGCTCACCTCCCTGGACTTTATCGGCTTTGGCCTGCCTCCGGGCTCGCCGTCGCTGGGCGAACTGCTGGGCCAGGGCAAGGCCAACCTGCACGCGCCCTGGCTGGGTTTGAGCGCCTTTGTCACCCTGGCGGTGATGCTGTCGCTGCTGGTGTTCGCCGGCGAGGCGATACGCGATGCTTTCGATCCGAGGAAATACAATGACGCCGCTGCCTAGTCACCTGCTACGCATGGAAGACCTGAGCGTCTGGTTCGACGACCCGGCCCGGCCGGCGGTGGACCGGGTGAGCCTGAGCGTGGACGCCGGCCGCACCCTGGCCCTGGTGGGCGAATCCGGTTCCGGCAAATCGCTGACCGCCATGTCGGTGCTGGACCTGCTGCCGGACGGCGCCGGGCGCCGTGCCGCCGCCATTGAACTGGACGGCGACAATGTGCTCGACTGGCCCGCTAAGCGCCGCCGGGCGCTGCGCGGCGGGCGTATCGGCACCATCTTTCAGGAGCCGCTCACCGCGCTCAACCCGCTGCACCGGGTGGAACGGCAAATCGGCGAGGCGATGCAGCTTCACCAGGGGCTCGGGCGCGCCGCCATCCGCCAGCGCTGCCTGAACCTGCTGGAGCAGGTCGAGCTGCCAGCCACCGAGGACATGCTCAAGCGCTACCCGCATCAGCTCAGCGGCGGCCAGCGCCAACGGGTGATGATCGCCATGGCGCTGGCCAACGACCCGGCCCTGCTGATCGCCGACGAGCCCACCACCGCCCTGGACGTGACCATCCAGGAAACCATTCTGGACCTGCTGCGACGTCTGCAACGCGAGCGCAATCTGGGCATTCTGCTGATCAGCCACGACCTGGGCCTGGTGGCCCGCTACGCCGACGACGTGGCGGTGATGCACCAGGGGCGCATCGTCGAAACCGGCGCCACCGCGCGGGTGCTGGAACAACCTGAACACGACTACACCCGCCACCTGCTGGCCGCGGAGCCCGCCGGCCACCCGCGACCGCTGACCGCCGAGGCACCGACGCTGCTCGACGCCCAGGGCCTGTCGGTGCATTTCAAAGGGCCGCGCCGGGGCTGGTTCGGTCGCGCCGCGCCGCTGGCCGCGGTCGACGACCTCTCTCTGACCCTGCGCCGTGGCGAAACCCTGGGCGTGGTGGGGGAATCCGGCTCCGGCAAATCGACCCTGGCACTGGCCCTGCTGCGGCTGATCCCCGCCGCCGGCACGGTGACGCTGCTGGACCAGCCGCTGGACCGCCTCAGCGGTGCCGCCCTGCGCCCCTGGCGCCGGCATATGCAGGTGGTGTTCCAGGACCCGTTCGGCAGCCTCAACCCGCGCCTGAGCGTGGGGCGGGCCGTGGACGAGGGCCTGCGGGTTCACCACAAGACCCTGGACGCCGCCCAGCGGGCCGAGCGCACCCGCGCCCTGCTCGAGGAAGTGGGCCTGCCGGCGGACGCCGCCGAGCGCTACCCGCACGAATTCTCCGGCGGCCAGCGCCAACGCATCGCCATCGCCCGGGCGCTGATCGTGGAACCGGAGCTGTTGATTCTCGACGAACCCACCTCGGCGCTCGACCGCAGCGTGCAGGCCCAGGTGCTGGACCTGCTCAAGACCCTGCAGGCCCGCCACGGCCTGAGCTATCTGTTCATCAGCCACGATCTCAAGGTGGTGCGCGCGATCAGCCACCGGCTGCTGGTGATGCGCCACGGCCAGGTGGTGGAGCACGGCGACACCGAGCAGGTGTTCCGCGATCCCCGTCAGGCCTATACGCGCCGCCTGATCGACGCCGCCTACAACCGCACCGTCACCGCCGGCGGCGGCGAGAAACAAGCGGTTGCACATTGAGCCCCGGGGCGTCTTTCACCCCTTTGCCATTTCCCTATACTAGGGCAAAACCGAACCGTCGAATCGAGGACATATCATGGGTTTTCTCGCAGGTAAGCGATTTCTGATCGTGGGCGTCGCCAGTGACCGGTCGATCGCCACCGGTATCGCCGAAGCCATGCACCGCGAAGGTGCCGAGCTGGCCTTTACCTACCAGAACGACAAACTGAAAAGCCGGGTGCTCAAAGCCGCCGAGCGTTACGGCAGCAACGAAGCCCTGTGCTTTCCCTGCGACGTGGCCTCCGATGAGCAGATCGAGCAGGTGTTCGAAGGGCTCGGTAAGCAGTGGGACGGCCTCGACGGCGTGGTCCACGCGGTGGGCTTCGCCCCGGGCAACGAGCTGGACGGCAATTTCGCCGACGTGGCCACCCGCGAAGGCTTCCGCATCGCCCATGAGATTTCCTCCTACAGCTTCGTGGCCCTGGCCCAGGCGGCGCGCCCGCTGATGAAAGGCCGCAACGGCGCGCTGTTGACGCTGACCTACCACGCCTCCCGCCAGACGGTGCCCAACTACAACGTAATGGGCCTGGCCAAGGCGAGCCTGGAAGCCTCGGTGCGTTATCTGGCCTCCAGCCTGGGCCCGGAAGGCACCCGCGTGAACGGTATTTCCGCCGGCCCGATCCGCACCCTGGCGGCGTCCGGTATCAAGAAGTTCCGCAGCATGCTGGACTACAACGCCGCCAAGGCGCCGCTGCGCCGTAACGTGACCATCGAGGAAGTGGGCAACACCGCTGCTTTCCTGTGCTCGGACCTGGCCTCCGGCATCAGCTCCGAGATCACCTACGTGGACGGCGGCGCCGCCACGGTCTCCATGCCGTTCGAGGAGCCGGGCGAAGAGAGCTGATCTCCTCTCTTGGCAAAGCCCATAAAAAACCGCCGAAATGGCGGTTTTTTTCGTCCATCGGGAGGGGGGTCTGGTAGGAGCGGGCCAAGCCCCGGCAGGATTCCAGAGACTTTTTCTCTCCAGAAAGCCCGCGCCGGGACCGGGTGGGCCCGTCCAGGACACGCCACGAGTACATCCATGTAGGCTCGGCCGGGCGGCGGACCGCTTTGGCCATCCCTGGCCAAACACGGTCCTGGACGGGCCCACCCGATCCCGGCACTCCTTGGGAGATTCGCCGCCAGGGCTTCGTAGAAAGGTCCGGGCAGTGTTTCTGACCCGTGGCGGTGCCGCTGTGAGGCCTGGAGGGAGCTGTTTGGCCATGGATGGCCAAACTAACAGCGGCCATGGATGGCTTGAGCGGTCCCGGAAGGCCTCACCATTGCCCCGCGTCTCCGATACGGAGCACCGAACACCGGAACCATAAAGGCCTCTGGAATCCTGCCGGGGCTTCGCCCCTTTCGCGGGCGGGGCCCGCTCCCACAATTCAGGCATCTTCGAGGGTCCGAACCTTTCTGGTCGCGCCATGCCCCCATAAAAAAACCCGCCGGGGTGGCGGGTTTTTCGGGGCAGCCGGCGAGCCGCTTAGAGCGGCGGGGCCGCCGGGCCGGGCTGGGGCTGCTGCGGCTCACGGGGCTGGCTGAGCCGCTCCGGGTGCAGCTCCACGTCCAGGCTGTCGCGCAGGAAGGCCATCACCTGGCGGAAGCCGCGTTCGCCTTCCACCCGGGCCAGCTCCTGCAGCGCCTGGCGCTGCTGCTCCGGCTCCAGCGCTTCCACGGACCCGTCTTCCACGGCGGTGAGCTGGAATGCCACCAGATCACCGTTGCGCAGACTGGTGAAACGGATCGGGCTGCTTTCACCTTCGGCGGGCCGGGGTGTGGCGAACACGGAATCCACCACTTCCATGGACGGCTCGGAAGCACCGCGCTGCAGATCGGTTTCTTCCTCCACCTCACTGTTAAGCTGTTCCGCCACGGCGTCCAGGTCGGCGCCCTCTTCCACCGCCTGACGGGCCTGCTGGGCCAGCTCTTCGGCGCGGGCGCGCGCCTTGCGCAGGCGTAACTGGGCGCGGATATCCGCACTCACTTCCGCCAACGGCAGGGGCTCCGCGTCCTTCACTTCTTGCAAGCGCAGGGCCAGGAAGCGGCCCGGGGCCACTTCCAGCAGGTCACTGTTGCGGCCCTGCTCGCGAACACTGTCGCTGTTCAGCGCTTCCCGCACGCGGGCGTTGTTCAGTGCCGTGGGCAGTTCCTGCATGGAGACCCAGTCGGTGGTCTTCAGTTCCAGGCCCAGCTCCTCGGCGGGCACCTGCAGATCGCTGTGCTCATAGACCAGTTCTTCCAGGGTCACCAGATCCTCGGCGAGCAGGGAATCGGACTGGGCGTTCTGCAGATCGGCCACGATCTGGTCGCGCATCTGATCCAGCGATGGCATTTCGGCGCGCTCTTCCTCAAGCACCTTGAGCAGGTGCACGCCGGCCTCGGAGATCACCGGTTCCGAGACATCACCCACGTCCATATCGGCCAGCGCCTGGTCCAGGGCATCCGGCAGGGAGCCTTGTCCGACGACACCCAGGTTACCGCCGCTACGGGCGGTGGCGGCGTCGTCGGAATATTCCCGCGCCACCTCGGCGAAGCTGGTGCCCTGCTCCAGGGCCTGGCGCGCCTGGCGGGCCCGCTCCACGGCGGCGTTTTCGTCACGCTCGTCGTTCACGGCGATCAGCACGTGGGCCACTTCCCGGCGGGTTGCGGCGCTATCGCGCATCTGCTTGCGCGCTTCGTACTCGGCGCGGATTTGCTCGTCGGAGATTTCCACCTGATTCCGGTAACGCTCCGGGGTGAGTTCGATATAGCGCACGCGCAGTTGCTCCGGGCGCATGAACTCAGCCTTGTTCTGGTCGTAGAAATCGGCGACGTCCTGCTCGGAAACCTGAGTGTCGCCACGCAGGCTGTCCACGCTCAGGCGCACATAGCGGATATCACGACGCTGTTCACCCAGGCGGCGCTGCTCGGCGAGCTCGCCTTCCAGGGCGAAGTCGGTGGCGGCGAACGCGTTGCGGTACTGCTGGCTGATACGTTCCTGACGCAGCGAGTCCAGATAGCCCTGCGGGGTCATGCCCTGGGCACGCACCATACGCTCGAACTGGGTCTCGGAAAAACGACCGCTCTCGTAGAACATGTCGTTGTTGCGGATCAGCCTGGCCGCCTGACCGTCGCTGAACGCCATTTCCGCGTTATGCGCGGCGGCGATCATCAACTGCTCGTTCACGATTCCCTGCAGCACCATCTCAGGGCGAATAAACGAATCGAGCATGGATTCATTAATATCCGGGCTCTGCTGGCGCAGCATCTGACGCAGTTGCTGAGTGCGCGAACTGACGTACCCGCGGCTGATCTTGTTGCCTTCCACTTCGGCAACAGCGCTGTCACTACCCCCTCCGGTGAAATACCCGTAAAAACCGGAAATGATAAAGGGAAGAATGATCGCGGCGAGCAGAACCTTGCCCACGGGTCCGCGGACAAATCGTCTGAACTCCTGCATGGTTTACTCCAAGGAATCTCTAATCTTTTTATAGGGTACCGGAAAGCAAAAAAGCGCACCCAAGACGGATACGCTTATGCGCTGGCGGAGCGGACGGGACTCGAACCCGCGACCCCCGGCGTGACAGGCCGGTATTCTAACCAGCTGAACTACCGCTCCTGAAGCCAGATCAGTTCACGGCGTCTTTCAACGCCTTGCCCGCCTTGAAACCCGGTACGTTGGCAGCGGCGATCTTGATCGTTTCGCCAGTCTGCGGGTTACGACCTTCGCGTGCGGCGCGCTGCTTCACGGAAAAAGTACCGAAGCCCACCAGAGAAACGCTGTCGCCTTTCTTCAGAGCGCCGGTCACGGCATCCAGAGTGGCGTCCAGCGCGCGGCCCGCATCGGCCTTGGAGATATCGGAAGCCGCGGCGATGGCGTCAATCAGTTCGGATTTATTCACAAAATTCCCCTTTTCTATTTCCCGGTTTTATGGTCGAGGCGCGATGCACTCTCCGTATGACGAAGCCGCCTTTATACCAATGGGCCTAGGGGGCGTCAAGGAAGGATAAGTGCAGTCACACCAGCTTGGATAAAAGTAAAAAACCTTTTTGATCAATCATTTAAAGACGAACAACAAAGTCGCGGAACAGCTCTTGGGACGGCCCGGGACCCATTTGGTTCAATGGGTGCTGGGCCGTTCCGAACCTTTCTGCGCTTTTTCTTCGGCCAGAGCGAGGTCTTCTTCCACTTCCGCCTCGCTCAGCGGTGTGGGAGTGTGCGTTAATGCCAACTCCAACACCTGGTCGATCCATTTTACCGGCCGGATATCCAGAGCTTCTTTGATCTTATCCGGAATTTCCTTGAGGTCCCGCTCATTTTCCTGCGGAATCAGCACGGTTTTAATACCGCCGCGATGGGCGGCAAGCAGTTTTTCCTTGAGACCACCGATGGACAGTACCTGACCACGCAGGGTGATTTCACCGGTCATCGCCACATCCGCGCGCACCGGAATACCGGTCAATACCGACACCATGGCGGTGCACATGCCCACGCCGGCACTGGGCCCGTCCTTGGGCGTGGCGCCTTCGGGCACGTGGATGTGGACGTCGTTACGTTCCAGTTGCCGGCGGCGGATGCCCAGGTTACCGGAGCGGCTTTTCACCACCGTCCAGGCCGCCTGAATGGATTCCTGCATCACATCACCGAGCGAGCCGGTGGTGGTCACGCGCCCCTTGCCGGGGGTGGACACGCCTTCGATAGTGAGCAGTTCGCCGCCCACCGAGGTCCACGCCAGGCCGGTAACCTGGCCGATCTGATCCTTCTCTTCCGCGCGGCCGTAATCGTATTTGCGCACGCCCAGGTAGTGATCGGCGTTGTCCGGCGTAATGGTAATGGTGCGGGTCTCTTTTTCCAGAAGGTTTTCCTTCACCACCTTACGGCAGATTTTGCTGATTTCCCGCTCCAGGCCACGCACCCCGGATTCCCGGGTGTAATGGCGGACGATAAACTGCAACGCCTTGTCATCCAGCACCAGTTCGTCCTCGCGCAGACCGTTGGACTTAATCTGCTTGGGAATCAGGTACTGCGAAGCGATGTTGATCTTCTCGTCCTCGGTGTAACCGGGTAGACGAATCACTTCCATGCGGTCCAGCAAGGGCGCCGGAATATTCATTGAGTTGGACGTACAGATGAACAGGGTTTCGGACAGGTTGTAGTCCACTTCCAGGTAGTGATCACTGAAGGTGTGGTTCTGTTCCGGGTCCAGCACTTCCAGCAACGCCGACGCCGGATCGCCGCGCATGTCCATGCCCATCTTATCGACTTCGTCGAGCAGGAACAGCGGGTTGCGGACGCCCACCTTGGACAGCTTCTGGATCACCTTGCCCGGCAGTGAGCCGATGTAGGTGCGTCGATGACCGCGAATCTCCGCTTCGTCGCGCACACCGCCCAGGGCCATGCGTACAAACTTGCGGTTGGTGGCGCGCGCCACGGACTGCCCCAGGGAGGTCTTGCCCACCCCGGGCGGGCCCACCAGACACAAAACCGGACCTTTCACCTTGCCGACCCGGCTTTGCACGGCGAGAAATTCCAGAATACGCTCTTTCACTTCTTCCAGGCCGTAATGATCCTGGTCGAGGATTTCCTTGGCGTGGGCCAGATCGTGACGCACCCGGCTGCGTTTTTTCCACGGCACCGAGGTCATCCAATCCAGGTAACTGCGCACCACCGTCGCCTCGGCGGACATCGGCGACATCATGCGCAGCTTGTTCAGTTCGTTTTTGGATTTTTCCTTGGCGTCCTTGGGCATGCCGGAGTTGTCGATCTTCTTTTCCAGATCCTCCAGCTCGTTGCCGCTGTCGTCCAGATCGCCGAGCTCCTTCTGAATCGCCTTCATCTGCTCGTTCAGATAGTACTCGCGCTGGCTCTTCTCCATCTGCTTCTTGACCCGGCCACGGATGCGCTTTTCCACTTTCAGCACATCCATGTCGGATTCCATCAACGCCACCAGATGCTCGACACGCTCGCGCACGTCGACCATTTCCAGGACGTCCTGTTTCTCTTCGAGTTTCAGTTGCAGATGGGCGGAGATGGTGTCGGCCAGGCGGCTGACCTCGTCGATGGAGGACACCGAGCTCATGATCTCCGGCGCCACTTTCTTGGACAGCTTGACGTATTCCTCGAACTTGGCCAGCAAGGAGCGCGCCAGGGCGTCCTGCTCGCTTTCCGAAGGCATCTGGTTGTCCAGCTCGCGGACATCGGCGGCACCGCCCTCTTCGCCGAAGCGGGCTTTGCTGATGTGACCACGGGCGCCGCCCTCGACCAGCACTTTGACGGTGCCGTCGGGGAGCTTGAGCATTTGCAGAATGGTGGACACGGTGCCCACGCAGTAAATATCACTTTCCGCGGGGTCGTCATCGGACGCGTTGCGCTGCGCCACCAGCATGATCTGCTTGTCACTGGCCATGGCGGCTTCCAGGGCCGCAATGGACTTTTCCCGGCCGACGAACAGCGGGATCACCATATGCGGGTAGACCACCACGTCACGCAGTGGCAGCAACGGAATATCTTTCAGCACGTATCGCCCCTTTGTTGGTTTACGACCCTCAACCGGTCGCGCCGATTTAATCCGGCGCGACCCTGGACGTTTGCTCGCTGTTTTCGTAAATCAGAAGCGGCTCGGACTCACCATCGATGGTGGCACTGTCGATCACCACCTTGGCGACGCCATCCAGCGACGGCACCTGATACATGGTATCCAGCAGCACCGCCTCGAGGATTGAACGCAGACCGCGGGCGCCGGATTTGCGCTCCATGGCCTTGCGCGCCACCGCTCTCAGGGCGTCATCGCGGAAGTCGAGTTCCACGCCTTCCATCTCGAACAGTCTGACGTACTGTTTGGTCAATGCGTTGCGCGGCTCGGTAAGAATCTGTACCAGCGCCTCCTCGGAGAGTTCCTCCAGGGTGGCGATCACCGGCAGCCGGCCGATGAATTCGGGGATCAGACCGTATTTGACCAGATCCTCCGGTTCCACGCTGGCCAGGGTCTCGCCCATGGACAGCACGGTGTCCTTGCTCTTCACCTCGGCGGAGAAGCCGATGCCGCCCTTGTCCGAACGGTCACGGATGACCTTGTCCAGGCCGGCGAAGGCGCCGCCGCAGATAAACAGAATGTTGGAGGTGTCGACCTGCAGGAACTCCTGCTGCGGGTGCTTGCGGCCGCCCTGGGGCGGTACCGAGGCCACGGTGCCCTCGATCAGCTTTAGCAGCGCCTGCTGGACGCCCTCGCCGCTCACATCGCGGGTAATCGACGGGTTGTCCGACTTGCGGGAAATCTTGTCGATTTCATCGATATAGACGATGCCGCGCTGGGCCTTGTCCACGTCGTAGTCACACTTCTGCAACAGCTTCTGGATTATGTTTTCCACGTCCTCGCCCACATAGCCCGCTTCGGTGAGCGTGGTGGCGTCGGCTATCGTGAACGGCACGTTGAGCAGGCGCGCCAGCGTTTCCGCGAGCAGCGTCTTACCGCTGCCGGTGGGACCGATAAGCAAGATATTGCTCTTGCCCAGTTCCACTTCCTCGCGGCTGCGGCCCTGGCTGCCCAGGCGCTTGTAGTGGTTGTACACGGCCACGGAAAGCACCCGCTTGGCGCGTTCCTGACCGATCACGTAATCATCCAGCGTGGTCTTGATTTCCTGGGGCTTGGGCAGACGCTCGTCGCCGCTGTCACCGGTCTCTTCCTGGACCTCTTCGCGGATGATGTCGTTACAGAGATCCACACACTCGTCGCAAATAAAGACCGACGGGCCCGCGATCAGTTTGCGAACTTCGTGCTGGCTCTTGCCGCAGAACGAGCAGTACAGCAGTTTGCCGTCGTCGCCCTTTCCGGTGTTATCGGTCATCGAATCGCCTCTGAACCTGGTAGTCACTTTGAAGATGCAGGGAGAGCGCGGCTTTTTCAAGCCCGCCCGTGCCCCGGCGACCGCCATTCGGCCGCTTTCATACGCCGTTCCGGCGGGCTCAGCGGCGGCTGAGCACCTCGTCCACCAGACCGTATTCCTTGGCCTGGTTGGCGTCCATGAAGTTATCGCGATCGGTGTCGCGCTCCACCACTTCCAGCGGCTGGCCGGTGTGGTGGGACAGCATGCGGTTGAGATCCTCTTTGATTTTAAGGATTTCGCGGGCATGAATTTCGATATCGGACGCCTGACCCTGGAAGCCGCCCAGCGGCTGATGGATCATCACCCGGGCATTGGGCAGCGCGTAGCGCTTGCCCTTCTCGCCGGCGGCGAGCAGGAAGGCGCCCATGCTGGCCGCCTGGCCAATGCACATGGTGGATACCGCCGGCTTCACGAACTGCATGGTGTCGTAGATCGACATGCCGGCGGTCACCGAACCGCCCGGGCTGTTGATGTACAGGTTGATGTCCTTGTCCGGGTTTTCGGATTCCAGGAACAGCATCTGCGCGACGATCAGGTTGGCCATGTAATCTTCCACCTGGCCGACCATGAAGATCACCCGCTCTTTCAGCAGACGGGAATAAATGTCGAAGGAACGCTCGCCCCGTGAGGTCTGTTCAATCACCACGGGTACCAGACCCACATTGGTCGGGTCCTGCATTAAAGTCTTCATCTCCGGAGTGACGGAGGTGATCCGGCTCAGGTCTATCATCTAGCGCTTCCTTTATCTGCGTGTCCCGCTCCGGCGTGTCCGCAACCTGTTGTTCCGGCGCCGCGGCCTGAGAACGGGTATTGGGGCGAACCGGCCCGGTTACAAGGTGTTCGCCCGATAGCGGTCACCTGATAGTAAGGTGGCCCCCGTGGGGCGTCTATAAAGGCAGAGCAATATGGCGTTCAACTGCGCAAAAGTTGCACAAAAGCGGCCTTTTAGAACAAAAAAACCTCCGAAATACCGTTTTCCGGTACGTCGGAGGTCTTCCGCCCGGACCCTGGCGACGGGTCCGGGGCAACGCTCGGCGTTGTAATCAGCCCTGCTGGTCGCGCGGCTTCACCGCGTCCTGGTAGGACATGCTCTTCTCTTCCACCTTGGCGGATTCCAGCACGAAATCCACCACCTGGTCTTCCAGCACCGCGCCTTCGATCTGCTGCAGCTGCTGCGGGTTGCTGTACACCCAGTTAACCAGTTCTTCCGGTTGCTCGTACTGGGAGGCGATCTCTTCCACCCGCGCCTTGACGCGATCCGCGTCCGGCTTGATTTCGTGCTTCTCGAGAATCGCGCGCACCACCAGGCCGAGCCGCGCGGAACGCTGCGCCTGCTCGCGGAACAGCTCTTCAGGGAGCATGGACGCGTCGAACTGCTGGCCGCCACCGAACTGCTGCATCATCTGCTGACGCATGCGGTCGATTTCCTGCTTCACCAGCGCTTCCGGCAGGTCGAAGTCGTGGGCCTGGGCGAGACCGTCCATGACCTGTTCCTTCACCTTACCGGACACCGAGTTCTTCAGCTCGCGCTCCATGTTCTTGCGCACTTCCGCCTTGAACTGCTCCAGGTCGCCGTCCTCGACGCCGAACGCCTTCATGAACTCGGCGTCCACTTCCGGCAGCTGCTTGGCTTCGACGCTGTTCACCTTGATCTGGAATACCACCGCCTGGCCTTTCAGCTCTTCGGACTGGTAGTCCTCCGGGAAGGTCACGTCGATGTCTTTCTCGTCACCGGGCTTCATGCCGACGATGCCGTCCTCGAAACCGGGGATCATCTGACCGGAGCCCAGCTCCAGGTTCTGGCCTTCGGCGCCGCCGCCTTCAAAGGCTTCACCGTCCTTCAGACCTTTGAAGTCGAGGTTAACGCGATCGCCGGTCTGCGCGGCGCGCTCCACGGTTTCGTAGTCGGAGCGCTGCTCGCGCAGCGTCTCGATCATCTGCTCGACGTCGGCGTCGCTGATCTCGGCCACCGGCTTTTCCACTTCCACGCTGTCCAGCGGCGCCAGGGCCACGTCCGGGTACACCTCGAAGGTGGCGACGAACTCCAGGTCCTTGCCCGCCTCGTTCTTGGTGGCCTCGAAACCGGGCATGCCGGCCGGCTGCAGGGATTCCTGCTCAACCGCTTCGATAAAGGAATCGCGCATGACATCGGCGAGGACCTCGTTACGCACCGCATCACCGAAGCGACGCTTCACTTCCCGCATCGGCACCTTGCCCGGGCGAAAGCCGTTCAGGCGGACGCTTTTCTGGGCCTCGCGCAGCTTGGTGTCGACCGCCGAATCCACTTTTTCCGCGGGCACACCCACGGTCAAACGCCGTTCCAGACCTGATGTCGTTTCTACGGAAACCTGCATAACTTCCTCTTTATAAAGACTTTTTGGCCCACGGCCGACCTTGCCGGCCCGGACCGCATACTTTGAAGGGCGGCAATTATAGTCAATGCCCGCCGCCATGAACACCGATACAAAAAAGCCCCCGGGGATTACCCCCGGAGGCTTCAATGTTGGGGTGGCTGATGGGATTTGAACCCACGACCACCGGAGTCACAATCCGGGGCTCTACCAACTGAGCTACAGCCACCAGCAAAACTGGTTTGGTACTTTGATTGCCTGTCGGCGCGCTTTGGCGCGCCTGGCAGGGCTCGAACCTGCAACCTACGGCTTAGAAGGCCGTTGCTCTATCCAATTGAGCTACAGGCGCTGAACCGATAAAACGTCTTCGCTTGACTGGTCGGGGTGGAGGGATTCGAACCCCCGACATCCTGCTCCCAAAGCAGGCGCGCTACCAGGCTGCGCTACACCCCGCCGAGCAGGTCGAGCGAGGCGGCATAATACTCGCCGCCCCCGGGAGCGTCAACGCCGAGCGCCCGGCCGCCGAACCGTTCGCTGGATTATTCGCCAGCCCGGCGTGGCGCCGTCCGGCGCGCCCCTTTGCCCCGCCGCGGTGGGCGTGCGAAAATCCGCGCCTTCCGATTCCCGACCAAGAGACATTCAATGAGCGCGCAGATTCTGGATGGCAAGGCACTGGCCCAGCATTTCGAAGAGGAAATGCGCCGTCGCGTGGACGCTCTCAAGGCGAAAGCCGACGGACGCACCCCCATTCTGGCCACACTGCTGGTGGGCGCCGACCCGGCTTCCGCCACCTATGTGAAGATGAAGGGCAACGCCTGCCGCCGCGTGGGCATGGACTCCCAGGCGATCGAATTGCCCGAGGACACCACCACCGAGCAACTGCTCGCGCAAATCGAAGAACTGAACAACAACCCGGACGTGCACGGCATTCTGCTGCAGCATCCGGTGCCGGAACAGATCGACGAGCGCCGCTGTTTCGACGCCATCAGCCTTGAGAAGGACGTGGACGGCGTCACCTGCCTGGGCTTCGGCCGCATGGCCATGGGCGAACAGGCCTACGGCTGCGCCACGCCCAAGGGCATCATGCGTATCCTTGAGCATTACCGGATTCCGCTGGAAGGCAAACACGCCGTGGTGGTGGGCCGCAGCGCGATTCTCGGCAAGCCCATGGCGCTGATGCTGCTGGGCGCCAACGCCACCGTCACCATCTGCCACAGCCGCACCCAAAACCTGCCCGAGCTGGTCAAGCAGGCGGACATCGTGGTCGGCGCCGTGGGCCGCCCGGAATTCATCAAGGCGGACTGGATCAAGGACGGCGCCGTGGTGGTGGACGCCGGCTTCCACCCGGAGAAGTGCGGCGACATCGAACTGGCGCCGCTCGCCGACCGGGTCGCCGCCTATACGCCGGTACCCGGCGGCGTGGGTCCGATGACCATCAACACCCTGATCTTCCAGACCCTGGAAGCGGGCGAGAAGGCGTTCGGCGCCTAGGGAGCCTCTGAACAACTCCCGGCGCGCTCTGCGTGACCTGAAGCGTGCAGCTGTTGTACTTCGTCATGACGGACAGGGTGGTTCCCTTTCCTAGTGACGAAGTACAGCAGATGTGCGCTTCAGGCCGCGCCCTTCGGGGCTTTCAGGCTGGCCCGCACTCTTCGTTGCAATTTCTCGACAGGCAACCAGCCTGCCTTCAAAATCGCGCCTTGATTGCGGGCCAGCCTGAAAGCCAGAGCGCGCCGGGAGTTGTTCAGAGGCTCCCTAGCGTTCGCTGTCCAGTATCTTGACGCTGGCGGTCATGCCCGCCGCCAGCGTCAGTGACTCGGGCACCGCCCGCAGCTCGATCTGCACCGGAATGCGTTGGGCCAGCCGCACCCATTCAAACGTCGGCGCCACCTCCGCCAGACCCTGGTCGCCACCGGCCACCGCATTGCTGTTGCCGATGCCCCGGGCGATGCCGGCGACGCGCCCTTCCAGTGCCCGGTCCACGCCCAGCAAGCGCACCCGCGCCGGGTCGCCGACCCGGATCCGATGCACCTGGGTTTCCCGGAAATACGCCTCCACCCAGAACGAATCCGCGTCCACCAGCGTCAGCACCGACTCGCCGGCGCGGGCGTAATCGCCGGCGTGGGCCAGCAGGTGGGTCACATGGCCGTCGGCGGGCGCGGTTACCCGGGTGCGAGCCAGGTCCAGCTCGGCTTTTTGCAGCGCCGCCTGGGCGGCCTGCAGGTCCGCCCGCGCCACGTCCGCCAGGCTGGTGGCCTCCTCGCGCTCCTCGGCGGAGACCGCCCTGCCGAGACGATCACGGCGGGCGGCTTCGTCACTGCGCAGCTTTGACTCCAGCCGGCGGTGCTCCAGCTCCGCCCGCGCCTGGAACAGCGCCAGCCGGTAGCGCTCCGGATCCACCACGAACAGCGGGTCGCCCTGCTCCACCCGGGCGTTGTTGCTGACGTTCAGCTCGGTGATCGGCCCGGACACGTCCGGCGCCACCTGAATCACCGCCGCGCGTACCCGACCGTCCCGGGTCCACAGGGTGTGCATATACTGATGCCAGAGAAACCACACCGCCAAAGCCGCCCCGAGGACCAGCACCAGGGTGATCAAGAACGGGCGCCAGCGCCGGGGCCGGCGTTCATCCGCGCGGGGTTCAGCCATCACACTCTCCCTAAAAGCATCAGCAGGCCCAGAGCCAGGGCCAGACTTATCACCAGCACACACAGGCCCGCCAGGGCTGGATGCCAGACATGCCGGTAGCCGTCGTAGCGGCTGATCAGCCCGTTAACGGGCCAGAATATCAGCAACCCCAACACCACCACCGGAATCAGCGGCGGCAGCAGCACACCGGCCAGATTGATCTCATGCAGCACCGTTCGCCTCCAGTCCCCGCCAGGCGCCGTCGCCGGACCCGCACAGGAAAAAGCCCGCGTTGCCACGCATAATATTGATCTGCATGCGCAGACGCACCACCGCCCGCACCAGCCGGCGGCGCTCGCCGTCGCTGGCGGCGCTGTCGTAGGCGCGCCGGCACTGCCCGGCCACGGTATCGGCGCTGGCCGCCAGGGCCAGCCAGCGGTCCGGGTCGCCGTCGCGGAGCGCCCGCTGGGTGTCGCGGATCAGGCGGGTCAGCGCCAGCCGCACCGGCGCCGGTACGCCGCGCCGGCACAGCGCGTCCATATACAGCAGCCCGAGCCCGAGAGTCACCGCGGCCAGAGCACCCTGCAGCAGCTCGCCGTCGCGGGGATCGTCCGGGTCCAGCCTGGGCAGCGTGCGGCTGATGCGGTCGTACAGCAGGCTTTCCATTTCGTGGCGGGGGCGGCGCCGCCGGATCGGCCAGCGCCCCAGAGTCCGGCACAGATCCCGGCATAGGCGGCGCCGGGCCCGGGCGGCGTCGTCGCCGGGCCAGAGCAGCAGGAACGCCAGCACCGCGAAGCCCATACCCAGCCCCAGACCGATGATATTGTTGAACAGCGGCGCGGCGGAAAAGTCCTGCACCGGGCGCAGGTCCAGCAATAGGGGGAAAAAAATGGTCAGCGCGGTGCCCGTGGCCACGGTGGCCGGCCGCGCCATCGCCAGCCCGGCCAGCAGATACAGCGGCGCCAGCCACAGCACCAGAGCCACAAAGCCGTCGCTGGCCGGCAACAACACCAGCCGGTAGAGCGCGGCCAGCACGGTGGCCAGCAACGCGCCCTTTATAAACCCCTTCACCGCCGCCAGCGGGTCGTCGCGGGTGGAAAACAGCGCGCAGATCACCCCCACCTGGATCACCATGGCCGAGCCCTGGGGCGCCGCGCTCCAGAACCACAACACCACCGTGGCGGCCAGCGCCAGTGCCGCCCGTGCACCGTTGCGCCAGGCCTGCCCGTAATCCAGATGCAGGCGCGAAGTGCCGGCGCGCCAGCGCACCGGGGTGGCCTGGTCGGTGAGCATGGCGTAGAGCGCCACGCTGGAGCGCAACCGGTCGCACAATTCAGCGCTGTGCTCCAGCGCCAGCTGCAGCGCGTAAAACCGCTGCTCATCGTCGCTGAGCCGCTCGCCGCGCAGCGAGCGGGCCAGATCACGGGCACGTTGATACAGCGCCGAGAGGGTTTCCCGCAGAGCCGCCGGGGACGCTTCGGGATCCAGCGTCGCGATGTCGGCGAGCAGCAGCGTCACCTGATCCTGGTGATGGCGTTCCGCGTAGCGGTTCACATAGGTATTCAGCGGCCCCACCGACGAGATCAACGCCAGCATCTCGTGGCCCAGCCGGCGGCACAGGCCCGCGTGCCGCCGCAGGTGGGCGGAATCGAACAGCGCGTGCTCGCGCTGGGCCTCCAACGCCATGCCACTGGTGATCAACGCCTGGCGGCGCCGTTGCAGGGCGGGCCCGTCAAGCTGGCCGGCGGCGCTGTCCGACACCAGGCGGATCAGCGCCACCAGCTGTTCCCGGCTCTGCTGCAGGTAGGTGCGCCCGGCGGACTGGGGCCACACCAGCACGCTCATCAGGCTCACACAGAGAATGCCCAGGCCGATCTCCGTGACCCGCGCCACCGCCATGGTGAACGCCTGGTCCGGTTGCAGCACCGCCGGCACGCCGACGATCAAAGCGCTGTAACCGGCCAGCACAAAAGCGTAGGAGCGGAAGTTGCGCAGCAGGCTGGCGCACAGGGTGCACAGGCCCAGCCACACCGCCAGAGCGAGGAAAAACAGGGTGTGTAACTGGGCCAGCGTCGCCACCAGCAGCACCGCCATGGCGGCCCCGGTGAGGGTACCGAGCAGCCGGTATATGCCCTTGGCCAGCACCATGCCGCCCAGCGGCTGGGCGACAATATAGACCGTCATCAGCGCCCACTTGGGCTCGTCCAGCCCCAGGGCCAGCGCAATATAGAGCGCCAGCATGCCGGCGCTGAAGGTGCGGAACGTAAATTGCCATTGCCGCCGCCCGGCCTCGCGCAGGAACGCGGGGGGCCTGACGGTGGCGGCGACCATCGTGGCTCAGGCCTCGCGGGGCCAGGACTCGCGCAGACCCACGGTGCGGTTGAACACCAGCCCGCCGTCGACGCTGTCCCGGTCGACGCAGAAGTAGCCTTCGCGCTCGAACTGAAAGCGGCTCTCCGGATCCGCGTCGCGCAGGCCGGGTTCGACCACGCAGCCGTCCAGCACACGCAGGGACTCCGGGTTGATGTGGTCCAGGAAGCTCTCGCCTTCGGCCACTTTCGACGGGTTGGCGGTCTGGAACAGGCGGTCGTACTGGCGCACCTCGCAGGGCAACCCGTGGGCGACACTGACCCAGTGGATCACACCGCGCATCTTGCCCTGCCCTTCCGCCGGCTCCGGATTCTTGCCCAGGGTGTCCGGGTCGTAACTGCAGCGCACTTCGACGATCTCGCCGTCGGCGTCACGGACGATGTCCTCGGCCTGGATCACATAGCCGTAGCGCAGCCGCACCCGGTCACCCAGCACCAGCCGCTTATACTTTTTGTTGGCCTCCTCGCGGAAGTCCTCCCGGTCGATATAGACCTCCCGGGTAATCGGCATGCGGCGGGTGCCCATGTCTTCGTTTTGCGGGTGCACGGGCGCGTCCAGCCACTCTTCCTTGTCCTCGGGCCAGTTCTCGATCACCAGCTTGAGCGGGTTCAGCACGCAGAAAGCACGCGGCGCGTTGTGGTTGAGATCGTCACGCACCGAGGCTTCGAGGATGCTCATGTCGATCACCGAGTCGGCGCGGCTGACCCCCAGGTTCTCGCAGAAATGGCGGATCGCGGCGGGCGTGTAGCCGCGCCGACGCAGGCCGCTCAGGGTGGGCAGGCGCGGGTCGTCCCAGCCTTCCACGTGGCCTTCGTCCACCAGCAGCTTGAGACGGCGCTTGCTGGTCACGGTGAAATTAAGGTTGAGGCGGGCGAACTCGTACTGGCGGGGCTCCGCGGGGACGTCCGTATTCTCCACCAGCCAGTCGTACAGCGGCCGGTGATCCTCGAACTCCAGGGTGCAGAGGCTGTGGGTGATGCCTTCCAGCGCATCCGAGAGCGGATGGGTGAAATCGTACATCGGGTAGATTACCCACTTGTCACCGGTCTGATGGTGCGCTTTTTTGCGTATCCGGTAGAGCACCGGGTCACGCATATTAAGATTGGGGCTCTGCATGTCGATGCGGCCCCGCAGCACCGCCGCCCCTTCATCGAACTTGTTGTCGCGCATGTCGGCGAACAGCGCCAGGTTCTCTTCCACGGAGCGGTCCCGGTGCGGGCTGTCGCGGCCCGGCGTGGTAAAATTGCCGCGCATTTCGGCGATCTGCTCCGGCGACTGGGTATCCACATAGGCCAGGCCCTTACGGATCAGGGACACCGCCAGGTCGTGGAGCTGATCGAAATAGTCGCTGGCGAAGCGCACCGGGCCGGACCACTGGAAGCCGAGCCATTCCACGTCCTTCTTAATGGAATGGATGTACTCGTCCTCTTCCTTCTCCGGGTTGGTGTCATCAAAGCGCAAATGACAGGCGCCGCCGTAGGACTCGGCGACCCCGAAATTCAGGCAAATCGACTTGGCGTGGCCAATATGCAAGTAGCCGTTCGGCTCCGGCGGGAACCGGGTCACCACCCGGCCATTGTTTTTTCCTTCGGCCAGGTCACGATCGATGATCTGTCTGATAAAGTTACTGGGCGCTTTTGCTTCACTCATTGAGCCGCCTGCGGCTGAAATACGGGGTTGGCTAGTGTAAAGTGCGCCCCCTTAAAGTCAAAGACTCCCAGGACCCGGAGACCCCATGAAAGTGCTGTTGACCACCACCTATGGAAAGATCGTTCTGCAACTGGATACGGTGCGCGCCCCCGCCACCACCGAGAACTTCGTGCAATACGTCAGGGACGGGCATTATGACGGCACCATTTTTCACCGGGTGATCAGTAACTTCATGATCCAGGGTGGCGGTTTCACCCCGGACATGGAGCAAAAACCGACCCGCGCCCCGATTGAGAACGAAGCCGGTAACGGCCTCTCCAACGAGACCGGCACCGTGGCCATGGCGCGCACCTCGGACCCGCACTCCGCCAGTGCCCAGTTCTTCGTCAACGTGGCCGATAACCACTTCCTGGACCAGGCCCGCTCCCCCGACGGCTGGGGCTACGCGGTGTTCGGCAAAGTGGTGGAAGGCATGGAAACCGTGGAGCGCATCAAAGGCGTGGCCACCGGCAACAAGGGCTTCCACCAGGACGTGCCCCGTGAAGACGTGCTGATCGAATCCGCCGAAGTGCTGGAGGATTAAGGATGCGCTGGCTGCTTCCCCTGCTGGCGCTGTTGCCGGCACTGGCGCTGGCCGAGGGGCCGCGCGTCACCCTGAGCACCACCCAGGGCGACATCGTGATTGAGCTCAACCAGGAGCAGGCGCCGGCCACGTCGGCCAACTTTCTTGAGTACGTGGACGCCGGCTTTTATGACGACACCGTGTTCCACCGGGTGATCCGCGGCTTCATGATCCAGGGCGGCGGCTTTGCGCTCGACCCGGCGCAACAGGACCTGGAGAAAAAAGAGACGCGCGCCCCGATTCGCAACGAAGCGGGTAACGGCCTGGAAAACCGGCGCGGCACCATCGCCATGGCCCGCACCGGCAACCCCCACTCCGCCACCGCCCAGTTCTTTATCAACCTGGTCGACAACCGCAGCCTGAACCACACCGGCAAAACCCCGCGCGGCTGGGGCTACACGGTGTTCGGTGAAGTCGTCGAGGGCATGGACACCGTGGACCGGATCGCTGGCGTGGCCACCGGCACCCAGCGCCTGGGCGGACAACCCGCCCGGGATGTTCCCAAGGACCCGGTGGTGATCGAAAACGCCCGTCGTGTCGACAGTCCGCAAGCCAGCCAGTAAGCCTATGAATTACAGCCTGCTTATCTCCGATCTGCATCTGGATCCGGCCCGCCCGGAACATCTGGCCGGGCTGGAAACCCTGCTCGACAAACACGCCGGCCAGGCGGACCGCCTCTACGTGTTGGGGGATCTGTTCGAAGCCTGGATCGGCGACGACGATGACAGCCTGTTCAACCGCCAGGCCATCGCCGCCTTCCGGCGCTTCTCCGACGCCGGCTCCGAGCTGTTTTTCATGCACGGCAACCGCGACTTCCTGCTCGGCGATCAATTCGCGGACGATTGCGGCGGTGTCCTGCTGGACGAGGGCACCGTGGTCGATCTGTACGGCACCCGGGCGCTATTGATGCACGGCGACAGCCTGTGCACCGAAGACCACGCCTACCAGCAATTCCGCGCCATGGCCCGCGACCCACAGTGGCAGCAAGGCATGCTCGCCAAGCCCCTGGAAGAACGCCGCGCCCTCGCCCAGGGCATGCGCATGCAGAGCCAGGGCAACAACGCCAACAAGCCCGAAAACATCATGGACGTCACCCCGGCGGAAGTGGTCCGCGTCATGGAAGACGCCGGCGTCCAGCACCTGATCCACGGCCACACCCACCGCCCCGCCGTCCACGACGTAGACCTGAAAGACGGCACAGGCACCCGCTGGGTGCTCGGCGATTGGGGAGCGCTCGGCTGGTGGATCGTGGCGGACAGCGACGGGCTCCGCCTCGAAAACTGGGAAATCAAATAGCGTCGTAGGAGCGGGCCTCGCCCGCGAAAGGCCGGCAACGCCGGCCGGCAGGATACCAGAGACTTCTCTAACAACGGCGCCAACAACGCCTCTGGCATCCTGCCGGGTGGCCGAGGCCACCCTTTCGCGGGCGAGGCCCGCTCCTACAAGACTATTCCGGCACCCCGGAGTGAAACCGGAATTCGCTGTCCGGTGACTCGATCAACTCCCTCTCCTTTTCCTTGAAGAACGTGATGCGGTCGTCGATGGGTGTCTCGGCGTAGCGCCGGGCGAGGTCCAGGTAGTCTTCGAAGTGGCGGGACTCGCTTTTCAGCAGGTAGCGGTAGTAGCGGCCCAGTTCCGGGTCGACACGGGGCGCGAGCGCGGCGAAGCGTTCGCAGGAGCGGGCTTCGATCAGGGCGCCGACGATCAGGGTGTCCACCAGGCGTTGCGGTTCCGAGGTGCTGACTTCCGCGCGCAGCGCGCCGGCGTAGCGGGACGGCGAGAGGTGGTCGTAACGGATGCCGCGCTCACGCATCAGGCCCACCACCTGTTCGAAGTGCAGCAACTCTTCCCGCGCCAGCTGGCTCAGGTTGTCGAGCAATTCCGGGCGGTCCACGTAGCGGAACATCAGATTCAACGCGGTGGACGCCGCCTTCTTCTCGCAGTGCGCGTGATCGATCAGCAGCAGCGTCTCGTTCTCCAGCGCCCAGCCGATCCACGCCTCCGGTGTCCTGCAGGGTAAAAACTCGATCAGCGGGGAAATATCGGTCATGGGCACCTCGAAATTCGGGCGGCCATTATAGGCGACGGCTGGCGTTATACCCACACCCCCGTATAATCGCCGGCCATGGGCCGTCGAACCAATCCTTATATCCAAACGCTGAAAGGCCGCGCCGCCGTGGGCGCGCTGCGCCTGCTCGGCCTGCTGCCGTTCCGGCTGAATCGGGCGCTGGCCACCGCGCTCGGCGGGCTGCTGGCCCGGCTGTCCACCGAAGCCCGCCAGGTCACCCGCATCAACCTGTCTCTTTGCCTGCCCGACCACCCGGACCGCGAGGCGCTGGTGCGCGAATCCCTGGTGGAAAGCGTCAAGAACACCTTCGAGATCGCCCGTTTCTGGAGCAAACCGGAGGACGGCCTGCGGCGGGTGGTGTCGGAACAGGGCGACGGGCCGCTGCGCGAAGCGGTGGCCAACCAGGAACCGATCCTGATCCTGGCCCCGCACCTGGGCTGCTGGGAGGTGCTCAACTTCTGGCTGGCCCGGGAATTCGGGCTGCACGCCATGTTCGCGCCGTCCGGGCTGCCGGAACTGGACGCGCTGGTGAAGCAGGGCCGGGAACACTTCGGCACCACCATGTACCCGGCCACCGCCCGCGGCGTGGCCGGGCTGGTGCGCGCCATGCGCAAGGGCGCGCTCACCGCGATTCTCCCCGACCAGGTGGCGGACCGCCGCAGCGGTCGCTTCGCGCCCTTCTTCGGTCAGCCCGCCTACACCGGCACGCTGAGCTGCAAGCTGGTCAAGCAGACCAACGCCCGGGTGTTCATGGCCTGGGCGCGCCGGCTGCCCGGCGACCAAGGCTTCGAGATCCGCGTGCGGCCCGCCGACCCGGACATCCACGACGAGGACCTGGACCACGCCCTGCGAGCCATGAACCGCTCCATCGAGGCCGTGATCCTTGAGGAGCCGGCGCAGTACCTGTGGAGCTACAAACGCTTCCGCCGCCAGCCGCCCGGCGGCACCCTGCCCTATTAACGCACCACCGTGCGAGCGGGGCCCCGCTTCCACAGTTATTCCGAACATTCATGTCATGAATGGCTCTAAGGGCTGTTTGATTTAACAGTGGATACCGTTTCCGCTATACTCCGCGCGCATTTCCACCCCCGGACATACCCCAAACAACTGATTTTCAAAAGAAATCAGTCAGACGAAACGAGGGATTCGCTGTGCTAGAAGCCTATCGCAAACACGTAGAAGAGCGCGCCGCCCAGGGCGTTCCGCCCAAGCCGCTGGACGAAGTGCAGACCGCCGAACTGGTGGAACTGCTGAAAAACCCGCCCGCTGGCGAAGAAGAATTCATTCAGGACCTGTTCGTGAACCGGGTCCCGCCGGGCGTGGACCAGGCCGCCTACGTGAAGGCCGCCTTCCTCACCGCCATTGTGAAAGGCGAAGCCAGCTCCCCTCTGATCGACCGCAAGCGTGCCACCGAACTGCTCGGCACCATGCAGGGCGGCTACAACGTGGCGCCGCTGATCGAGCTGCTCGACGATGAAGAGCTGGCCGACGTGGCCGCCAAGGAACTCAAGCACACCCTGCTGGTATTCGATGCCTTCCACGACGTGGAAGACAAAATGAAAGCCGGCAACGCCAAGGCCAAGGAAGTGATCGAATCCTGGGCCGAGGGCGAGTGGTTCACCAACCGCAAGGACCTCTCCGAGAAGTTCACCGTCACCGTCTTCAAGGTGTCCGGCGAGACCAACACCGACGATCTGTCCCCCGCCCAGGACGCCTGGAGCCGCCCGGACATTCCGCTGCACGGCAACGCCATGCTGAAGAACGCCCGTGAAGGCATCGTCCCCGAGAAGGACGGCGAGATCGGCCCGCTCAAGCAGATGGACGAACTCAAGGCCAAAGGCCACCCGGTGGCCTACGTGGGCGACGTGGTCGGCACCGGCTCCAGCCGGAAGTCCGCCACCAACTCCGTGCTCTGGCACTTCGGTGACGACATTCCCTACGTGCCCAACAAGCGCGCCGGCGGCGTCTGCATCGGCGGCAAGATCGCACCGATCTTCTTCAACACCATGGAAGATTCCGGCGCCCTGCCCTTCGAGTGCGACGTCGAGAAGATGGAAACCGGTGATGTGATCGACATCTACCCGTTCGAAGGTCGGGTAGAAAAAGACGGCGAAGTGATCGCCGAGTTCGACCTGCGTTCCCAGGTGCTGCTCGACGAAGTACGCGCCGGCGGCCGCATCAACCTGATCATCGGCCGTGGCCTGACCACCAAGGCGCGCACCGCCCTGGGCCTGGAAGAGTCCACCCTGTTCCGCAAGCCGGAACAGCCCGGCGACTCCAACGCCGGCTTTACCCTGGCGCAGAAGATGGTCGGCAAGGCCTGCGGCCTGGAAGGCGTGCGCCCGGGCATGTACTGCGAGCCGAAGATGACCACCGTCGGCTCCCAGGACACCACCGGTCCGATGACCCGCGACGAGCTGAAAGACCTGGCTTGCCTGGGCTTCCAGGCGGATCTGGTGATGCAGTCGTTCTGCCACACCGCCGCCTACCCCAAGCCGGTGGACGTGGAAACCCAGCACACCCTGCCCGACTTCATCATGAACCGGGGCGGCGTCTCCCTGCGCCCGGGTGACGGCATCATCCACTCCTGGCTGAACCGCATGCTGCTGCCCGACACCGTGGGCACCGGCGGTGACTCCCACACCCGCTTCCCGATGGGCATTTCCTTCCCCGCGGGCTCCGGCCTGGTGGCGTTCGCCGCCGCCACCGGCGTGATGCCGCTGGACATGCCGGAATCCGTGCTGGTGCGCTTCAAGGGCAAGCGCCAGCCCGGCGTGACCCTGCGTGACCTGGTCCACGCTATTCCCATGCAGGCGATCAAGGAAGGCCACCTGACCGTCGCCAAGGCTGGCAAGAAGAACGTGTTCTCCGGTCGCGTACTGGAAATCGAAGGCCTCGACGACCTCACCGTGGAGCAGGCGTTCGAACTGTCCGACGCCTCCGCCGAGCGCTCCGCCGCCGGCTGCACCATCACCCTGTCCGAAGACAGCGTGACCGAGTACCTGAAGTCCAACATCACCCTGCTCAAGTGGATGATCGGCAACGGCTATGGCGACGCCCGTACCCTCGAGCGCCGCATCCAAGGCATGGAAGAATGGCTCGCCAACCCCAGCCTGATGCGCGCCGACGCGGACGCCGAGTACCACACCGTGATCGAGATCGACATGGATCAGATCAATGAGCCGGTACTGTGCTGCCCGAACGACCCGGATGACGCGAAAACGCTGTCCGACGTGGCCGGCGCGAAGATCGACGAGGTCTTCATCGGCTCCTGCATGACCAACATCGGGCACTTCCGCGCCGCCGGCAAGCTGCTGGAGAAAGTGGAAGGCCTGACCACCCGTCTGTGGGTGGCGCCGCCCACCAAGATGGACCAGCACCAGCTCACCGAAGAGGGTTACTACAACATCTTCGGTCGCGCCGGCGCGCGTACGGAAATGCCGGGCTGCTCGCTGTGCATGGGTAACCAGGCACGGGTGGCGGCGAAGTCCACGGTGGTGTCCACCTCCACCCGGAACTTCCCCAACCGCCTCGGCCAGGGCGCGGACGTCTACCTGGCGTCGGCGGAACTGGCGGCCATCGCCGCGGTGATCGGCAGACTGCCCACCGCCGAGGAATACATGGAGTACGCCGGCACCATCGACGCCATGTCCGGTGAGATCTACCGCTACCTGAACTTCGACCGCATGGACGAATATCAGAACGTGGCGGATACCGTGAAGATTCCGGTGGCTCAAGCGAGCTGATCCGGTGTCGGCGCCTCCGGGCGCACGGAACTAAAAAGCCCCGCTTCGGTGGGGCTTTTTTTTGGAGCCAGCCTTGTGGGAGCGAGCTGTGGGAGCGGGCCCTGCCCGCGAAAGGGAGCGAAGCTCCCGGCAGGATTCCAGAGACCTTGGTTTTCAGGTGTTGTTGCTCCGTATCCGAGACGCGGTGCAATGGTGGTGCCTTCCGGGACCGCCAGGGCTGTGACTCCGTAGCCCGGTTAGGTCTCGGTGCCAGTGTCCAGGACCCGCCGTGAATCCATCCCTGGAGGCTTGTGTTCGGCTCCCTGCCTCACACAGTCCTGGACACTGGCACCGAGACCTAACCTCCCTTGGGGGCAAGCCGCCAAGGCTCGCAGAAAGGTTCGGCGCCAGCGATGACCCGTGGCGCCGGAGGCTATTCCCGGAGCGGGTCTGTGTTAGGCCCTTCCGGGACCCTGGAGGACAGGACGTCCGACAGGGAGCGTACAGGGACGTATTCACAGCGTTCCCGGAAGGGCCTAACACAGACCCGCGACCCCGGATGGAGGGCTACCCTCTCCGAAGCGATGAACAGCTGAAGAACCAAGTCTCTGGTATTCTGCCGGGTGGCTGAGGCCACCCTTTCGCGGGCAGGGCCCGCTCCTACAAGGCCCGTTCCCACAAGCGGAGAGCACGATGATGATGGACGCCGACAACGCCACCCTGGTGATGATCGACTATCAGCCGCGCCTGCTGCCGGCGATCCACCATGGCCAGAAACTGGTGGCCCGGTCGGTGACGCTGGGCCGTCTCGCCGCGCTGCTCGACGTGCCGGTGATCGGCACCGAGCAGAGCCCGGACAAGTTGGGCGAGAACGTACCGTCGATCAAACGGCTGTGCACCGAGACGCTGGCGAAGAGCCGTTTCGACGCCAGTAAAACGCTGACCGCCACGGCCCTGGCGGAGCGTCGCCAGGTGGTGCTGTGCGGCTGCGAGGCCCATGTGTGCGTGCTGCAGACCGCACTCGGTCTGCAACGGCTGGGCTTCGAAGTGTTCGTGGTGGAAGACGCGGTCGGCGCCCGCCGGCGGGCCGACAAAGCCGCCGCGCTGGCGCGTATGAGCCAGGCCGGCGTCACGTTGGTGACCCTCGAAATGGTTGCCTTCGAGTGGCTCGGCGACGCCGGTCACCCCCGTTTTAAGGACGTTCAGGCGCTGATAAAATAACCTTCACCTGATTTTTACATCCTTGCTGTAAAGAAACATTGAATGCGGATGACGGCGTCGGCCGGCGGTCGGGACAATACCGCCGATGCCCGCCGCGCCCCGGCAACGCCGGTCACGTCGTGGCAGTACCTTCGAAAATGGATTCTCGCAGGAGCACAACATGACCCGTGAAGATCTTTTCCCGACGCGGCATGACCAGCATCATGACCGCTTCCCCCGACTGGACCCGGTGGTCCACGCCCGTAACCAGGCACGCTGGGAAGGCCCCCTGGACGAAGTAGCTCTGTCGCACTACGAGCGCGACGGCTTTCTGTGGTTCGAGGGCTTCTTTTCCCAGGAGCGCATGCGCCCGTTCTTCGATGAACTGAAGGAGATGGCCAAGGACACGGAACTGATGAAATCCGACAAGTCGATCACGGACCCGGAGTCCGGCGATCTGCGTTCGGTGTTCCAGATGCATGAGATATCCCGCCGGTTCGACGAACTGACCCGGGACCCGCGCATTCTCGGCATGGTGCGCCAGCTTCTCGGCGGTGACGTTTACATCCACCAGTCGCGCATCAACGACAAATTCGGTTTCCAGGGCAGCGGTTTCAACTGGCATTCCGACTTCGAGACCTGGCATTCCGAGGATGGCATGCCGCGCATGCGGGCGATCAGCGCCTCGATCATGCTCACCGACAATAATGAGTTCAACGGGCCGCTGATGCTGATTCCCGGCTCGCACCAATACTTCGTGCCTTGCCAGGGGGCCACGCCCAAGGACAACTGGAAGGATTCCTTGAAAAGCCAGCGTCTGGGCGTGCCCAGCCAGGAAAACCTGGCCGAGCTGGCCGAGCGCGGTGGCATCCAGGCGCCAAAGGGTCCGCCGGGTTCACTGCTGTTGTTCGAGTGCAACACCCTGCACGCGTCCAACAAGAACCTGTCGCCCTGGCCGCGTTCCAACCTGTTCTTCGTGTACAACAGCGTGGACAACACCCTGGAAGACCCGTACTGCGGCCACCAGCCCCGCCCGGATTTCCTCGCCAACCGCGAGAACACCGAGGCCCTGGCCATGCACGACCATCTGGATCCCCTGTAACTCAGTCCGCCTGCCCCAGGGCACCTCGCTTGAGCAGCCGCCAGACTTCGCTGGCGGCCTGCGACAGCGGGTGTGAGCGCAACCGGTAGGCACAGGCCGATACCGTCACCCCCGGATCCAGCGGCAGCACCATGAAGCGCCCGGCTTGCAGGTCGTCCTCAATCAGGCTCAGCGGCGCCACCGTCACCGCCCTGCCCGCCCGGCATAGCGCCAGACAGGAACTGATGGTCGCCATCTGAAACTCGGCGCCGCGCCGGGCCACCAGCAACTCCCGGAACCAGGGCGCGATCTGCCGGCGGTACTCCGGCGCCACCCTCGGCAAAGCCCAGGGCCGTTCCGCCATGAACGCCAGCGCCGCGGGGCCGTCGCTGGCGGCGGCGACCTCTTTACCCACCAGCCAAGCGGCGGGCGCCACCACTTTCAGCGGCAATTGCACCAGCGGCAGCTCCTCCACGTCATCGTGGTCGGGCAAGGCGGAACGTTTACGCCCGTCGTAGACCAGAAAATCATAGCGGTAAGCGTACAGGCCTTCACACAGCGCCTCGAAATGATCGCTGTGCACTTCCAGCCGCACCCCCGTGCCACGAGCGCCCCGTGAACGCTGCAGCGGCCCGGCCAGCCGCTGGGACAATAAATCCGGCACGAACGGACCGCAGCCGATCCGCACCAACCCACTGCGGCCATCGTGGAACGCCTCCACCAGGCGGTCCAGCCCGCCCGCCTCATCGAGAATCCGGGTCACCTGTCGGTGCATGGTGTTGGCCAGTTCGGTGGGGCGCAGTGAGCGGGTGTGACGCTCAAAAAGCGGCGCGCCGGCGCTTTGCTCCAGACGTTGCAGGCTGCGGGTCAACGCCGGCTGGGACAACCCCAGCGCCCGCGCCGCCGCCGACAGGCTGCCGTGCTCGTACACCGCCCGAAAGCGGGCCAGTTCCTGTAGCTGCCACACGGGCCTCTCCTTGAATCGCTTTCAGCTGCTATAAGCATAGACTCATGCACCCTGGTAATGAATCCCCTGGGCATACTTCACCCATGACCGGCTAACAACAAAACCGTCTTCCCCGGAGAGCCCCAATGAGTGAAGTGACCCGGCGCACCGTTCTGAAAAATCTGGCCCTGGGTGGCGCCGCCCTGGCCACCGCGCCTTCCTTGAAAGCCAGCGTCAACCTGCGCAAGCAGGGTCGGCCCAATGTACTGCTGCTGGTGTCCGACCAGGAGCGCTCCTGGATGGACCTGCCCGGCGGGCTGGATCTCCCGGCCCACGAGAAGCTGCTGAATCGCGGCACCGGCTTCAATCAATATTACGTCAATACCTCGCCCTGCTCGCCGTCGCGGTCGGTGATGTACAGCGGCCAGCACACCATGCGCACCGGTATGACCGCCAACCTGCACGCACCGCCGTTTCCGAGCTTCAATCAGGAACTGCCGACCCTGGGCCACTTTTTCCAGAACCTGGGCTACCACACCGCCTACAAGGGCAAATGGCATCTGTCGGATATCGAGGATGGCCCGGGGCTGATGTACGGCAGCTACCCGAGCCGGGGCAAAGCCCTGGAGCCCTATGGTTTCAGCGACTACAACCTGACCGGGGACGTGCACGGCTCGGTGTGGCAGGGCTACATCGCCGACCGCATGGTGGCCGGCGAAGCCAGCCAGTGGCTGGTGCGCGACAGCCAGAAGCTGGATAAGCCCTGGCTGCTGGCGGTCAACTTCGTGAACCCCCACGACATCATGTTCTTCTCTTCCGGCGAGAAGCAGGAACAGTCGCGGGCCAACCCCCGGTTCATGGCCCCGCTGCGGCCACCGCCGAACGATCCGATTTACAAGAAGGACTGGTCGCATCTGCCGCTGCCCGCCTCGTTCGCCAAGGAAACGCTGCGCGACAAGCCCTGGTGCCACCGCTCCTACGCCCAGGTGATCGACAGCATCTACGGCCACATGGACAAGGACGACGAAGCCGCCTGGCTGGCCAATCAGAGCTACTATTTCAATTGCATCCGCGATGTCTCGCGGCAGGTGGACCATGTTCTGCAAGCCCTGGAGGACAGCGGTCAGCTCGACAACACCATCATCGTCTACACCGCCGACCACGGCGAAATGGCCGGCGCCCACGGCCTGCGGCAAAAAGGCCCGGTGACCTACAAGGAAAACAGCCGGGTGCCGCTGATCGTCAGCCACCCGGACGTGAGCGGCGGCCGCACCGTGAACAATCTGGGCTCCGCGCTGGACCTGGTGCCTACCCTTGTGGGTTTGGCCACCGAAGGCAAAACCACCACCGACACCCCCGGCGTGGACCTGAGCCCGGCCCTCACCGGCCAGGCCACCCGGCGCGACCAGGACGGCATCCTGTTCGCCTACGGCGTGCTGCTCTATACCGATCCGGAAGCCACCCAGCGGCTGGCCCGGGAAGGCGACGAAATCACGCCGGTGAAATTAATGGGGGATTTCCTCAAGCAGCTGCGGCTGGGCCCGGAGCTGGGCAACCGGGGCCTGCACCGGGGTGTCTTTGACGGCCGCTACAAGTTCACCCGCTATTTCAGCCCGGACAGCCACCACCTGCCCCAGGACTGGGACACGCTGCTCGCCCACAACGACCTGGAGCTCTACGACACCCACCAGGATCCGGACGAGCTGGTCAACCTGGCCGCTCGGCCGGAAGGTCCGGGCGCGGTGAAAGAACGGCTGCTGGCGCTCAACGCCCGCACCAACCAGCTGATTGAACAGGAAATCGGCGACGATCACGGCGGCGAATACCCGGGGCCGGAATTCATGTACCGGCTGTAACCCGTTTTGCTTTGCCCTTGGGGGGCAATCCGCCCCGGCCCGGCCTCGCCGGTGTCCGGGGCACCTTATTCAACACCGGTTCCGGCTATTTGCCGTCGAGCAGCGGCTGCCCGCCGCGGGCCGCCAACCACAGCATCACCGCACCACCGGCCAGCAGATACCAATAGAAGGTGAAAAACCGCCACACCACGATGGTGGTGGCGGCGGTCACCGACGTCAGCCACGGGTTCAGCAAGGCCGCGCCGGCCACCTCGGCGCCGCCGGCACCACCGGGCAGCAGCGTCAAATGGCCGGCGCCCATGGCCATCATCTGCACGAAGAAGCCGTACACCCAATCCAGATGCTCGCCGAGCGCCAGCACCGCGATATAGATCACCGAGTAGCGCAGCAGCCAGTGGCAAAGGCAGAGCGTGAACATCAACAGCAGACGCCGGCGCGGCACCGCCAGGGTTTCCTCCAGCCCGCGCCGGAAGCGCAGCACCGCCCGCGCCAGACGCAAACGGCGGCGACGGCGCAGCCCCAGCCAGCGGAGAAAGTCACCGGACACAATCAGTACCCGGCGTTGAAACCGGGCCAGTAGCGCCACCCCGGCCAGGGCGGCGAGCATTAGCGCGAACGGCACCGCCACCTGCCACCAGGCAGCCAGGTCCAGATAACGGGCCAGCCCGTACAGGGCCACCGTCGGCAACAGGGCCGCGAACACCAGCAAATCGGTGAGCTGGTCCACCGCCAGTACCGCCGTGGCCTGGGCCGGCGCCACCCCGTGCCGGCGCAGCAAGGCCGCCAGGGTGAACGGCGCCCCGCTGCCACCGGGCGTGGCGTTCAAGGTGAACTCGGTGGCCATGACCGTGGCCAGGGCGGCGCCGTGCCCCAGGCCCGGGGCCCGCCCGTTGAGCATCACTCTCAGCCGCCAGGCGTTCAGGTTCCAACACACCGCGATCATCGCCACCAGCAGCGCCAGCCACCCCAGCGGCACACTGCGCAGGCGCACCAACACCTGATCGCCGCCGAGCACGAAGGGCACCGCCGCGCCAACCAGCAATGCCGCCGCGAACAACCATCGCCAATGCCGCGTCATAGCGACTCGGATCCACTCGCCGGCAAACGTTCCTGTTCCATCAGCCACTGGGCTTTACTGACACACCGGCGCTGTTCGCTGAGGGTATCGATGGTGCGCCGCCAAAAATCCCGGCTTTCCGCGTGGCGCAGGTCCACCGGGTGCAATGCCAACCGGATAATTGGGCGCGCTTCAAAACGACGCAGCCGGGCCTGGTTCAAACGTTCGAACCAGCGCCGGCGCCACGCCGAACGCGATGACATCACTACCGTGGGCAACGGCAGCCGCTCGCCATCGACCAGACGGTACAGCGCCCCGGCGTCGGTACGGTAGTCGAACCCGGCGTCACGGATGGCACGGCGGCTGGCCTCATTGCTCAACCAGCCCGGCGGCACGAACCCGCTGACGCGCCAATCCTGGCGGCGGCAAAGCGCCAGGCCGTCACGTATGCGGGCGTAGGCGGCGGCCTCGTCAAGGGCGGAGAATTCCCCTTCGTGGGTCAGTATCCGTCGCCGGGTCCATTGCCGCAGGCCGATGGGCATGGGCCCGTCGTCGCTGTGCGACCAGCCGTGCAGAACCAGCTCGTCGCCGGCGGCCTGGCGTTCGGCCATGGCCTGGCAAAACGCCGGCGAACGCTCCGCCGGATGGCCGCGGTGAAAGTCCGGCACCACCAACAGTGTGCTGACCAGCGACGCCGGACGTTGCAGTTGTTGCAGAAACGACTGGTACAGTGGCCAAGTGTGGGGGGCCACGTCATGCAGCGACAGAATAAACGCCCGTTGAGTTTCAGGAATGCGATTCATGGGTGGATGCTAATACCGGCTGTTCGTGATCGCCAAGGACGCGCCGGTAGTGACCGACCAGGCTCTCCGCCACCGCATCCCAACTGTGCCGCGTTTCCACATGGGCGCGGGCACGCCGTCCCAGGGCCGCGGGGTCATCGTGTTCAAACAGGTCGCGCACTCCGCCGGCCATGGCGGCACCGTCGTTGGGCCGCACATGGCGCCCACAGTCCCCGGGTACCACTTCCGGCAAGGCGCCGGCGTCCACGCACACCACCGGCAAGCCGCTGGCCATGCCTTCCAGAGCGACGAGTCCGAACGTCTCCTGGTCGCCGGCGTGCAGCAGGGCATCGGCGGCGGCCATCCAACCGGCCACTTCCGGCGTCGGGCAGAATTCATGAATCACCGACACATTGGACGGCGCGTCGGACTGCAGGCCGGTACCGATCAGCAGCAGGTGGTAGTCGGGGCCGAGCTTGCGCATCGCCTCCAACAGCACCGGAATGTTCTTTTCCTGGGTGCCGCGTCCGGCGAACACCAGCAGGTGCTGGTCCTCGGAAATACCCAGCGCCCGGCGCGCGTTCGGCTTGGCCCGCTGCGGCTGGAAGGCTTCCAGATCAACGCCCAGCGGCTGCACCTGCACCTCATCCAGGCCGCAGCGGTGCAACTGTTCCGCCATCAGCCGGCTGGGGCTGAGGACCAGATCGAAGCCGTCGTACAACCGTTTTATATAGGCGCGGGTGCCCGGATCCAGAAAGCGGCCGACACGGTGATGGACCAGAGTGAACAGGTCGGAGTGGTAAAAGCCCACCGACGGCACATCCAGTAACCGGGCCGCCCGCTGTGCCGCCCACGCGGGCGTGTAGGGGTCGCCCGCTTCGATCACGTCCGGCTGCAGGCCGGCGATGATGCTGCTCCACAGACCCAGACGCAGCGGGAAACGAAACCCCGGCGCCATCGGCAAGGGCATGGCCGGCAAGGACACGAAGTCGCCGTCGAAAAACACACCCGAGCCGGGCATCACCACCTTGTGGCTGATATCCCCACGGCGCAGCAACGCCTGGCGCTTGCCATCAATGTAGGTACGCACGCCACCGCTGGCCTGGGTGTAAAAAAGCGTGGTATCAAGAATTCTCAAGCGGTTCTCCCTTTCCCACTTGGTACGGTTTACCGTGAGCCTGCCTGACGGTCGCTTCGCCAATGCGTCACCGTTCACGACGGCCTGTTTTTCGTCAAGAACGAGTGAATAACCCTAAGATAGCATTGGCGACGGAAAGCTCACCGCCTACCTTGGTAAAGGCTTGTAAAAGCCCTTTCAGGGTTATTTCGGATCGGCCGGATCCTGCCGGTAGAACAGGCTCAGTTGCTCGTACAGCGCCGGCAACACCTGGCGCAAATGGGCGGGTGACTCGAAGAAACTTTCGGTGGCCACGGCGAAAAACTCGCCGGGGTCTTCCAGCGCGTAAGGGTCGATAAAGGGCTCACCGCCCTGCTCCGCCCGTTCCAGCGCCTGCCAGGCCTCGGTGAAGACATCATGCCAACGCTGCGGATCCATGCCGGCATGGAGCGGCGGCGCACCGTTGGGGCCTTCGCTGCGCATGTCCAGCTTGTGGGCCAGCTCGTGCAACACCACGTTGTAACCGTCCTCGCCACCGGATTCGAGCACATCGCCCCAGGACAGAATCACCGGCCCCTGCAGCCAGGCTTCGCCGGCCAGTTCCCGCCCCGCGTCGTGCACGATGCCAAACTCGTCCATTTCGTTATCCGGGGTGACGAAAGTGTCCTCGTACACAATCAGCGTGTACCAGCCGTCGTACCAGCCCAGGCCCAGCCCGAACACCGGCACCACCGCCATGGTGGCGATCAACAGCTGCATCTCGTCGGTGACGGTGAAGTCACCGCCGGCGGCGAATTCCTTGCGCACCAGAAAGCGCCGGGTGAGATCGAACAACCGCTCCCGGTCGGCGCCCTGATAACGGGCCGCCACCGGCCAGCCGGCGATGGCGTTTTCCCATTGCGCCCGCGTCACCGGCAGGCGCGCCAGCTTGCGATTTTCCAACCAGTCTCGCACCCGTCCGAACATGGTTTTCCTAGCGTGGCGTAGAGAGCGCAAAGCTTGCCGCTTTTGCCAACCGGACGCAAAGCGGTTTAGATACCCCCATAAAAGGAGCCCCCATGATCCACCTTTATCGACTAGTGTCCGTGTTTACCCTGCTGCTGCTCGGCCCAATAGCCCACGCGCAGGACACCGCCGGGGCCGCGTCCGCGCTGCGCGGCGGCGCCGACCAGGCGCGCTACTGGCAATGGGGCTGGAGCGCCTTCTACGGCGGTAGCAGCGCCTATTCCCTGGTGCACGCCCGCGACACCGACGACCCGGAAGAGCGCTACGACGACTACATCAACGCCACCAAAGCGGCCCTGGGGCTGGCCGGCACGCTGCTGTTCGCCCCGTCCCACGGCGACGCCTACCGGCAGTATCAGGCTATGGACGATAAGGCATCACCGGAAGCGCGGGCCGCGACGCGGATACTGATCGCCGGGCTGGCCGAGGAGGAAGCCCGCCAGCGGCGCTGGCAAAGCCGCCTCGGCGGTTTGATCGTCAACGGTCTGGCCGGGCTGGCCATCGGCGTGGAAGACGACCGTCCCGGCGACGGCTGGGTGAACTTCGCCACCGGCATGCTGACCACCGAACTGAACGTGCGCACCCGACCGGACACCGCCACCCACTTCCTGGAAAGACAGCCGGATTTCCGTCTCAACGGAAACGGCGCCGTCCTGCCGATCTATGTCGACTGGGCGGTGGGCCCCATGTTCGCGAGCGTGGAGATCAGGTACTGAAGGTGGGAACAACCGGCGCTACGAAGCGCTCATTGTCGGAGCTTGCCTTGCAAGCGAAAGGCCGGCTTTGCCGGTCGGCAGGATACCAGAGGCCTTTAAAAGCGGGGCTTTAACAGCGTCTCTGGAATCCTGCGGGGCAACCTTTGCCGGGTGGCTATAAGCCACCCTTTCGCGGGCAGGGCCCGCTCCTACAATTTCGGCTTCGTAGCGCCCTTTGGTGGCTTTTTCAGATGTAGTAGGCCTTCAGCGGCGGGAAGCCGTTGAACTCCACGGCGCTGTAGCTGGTGGTGTAGGCGCCGGTGGAGAACCAGTAAAGCCGGTCGCCGATGGCCAGGTTCAGGGGCAGGCCGTACTTGTAGTTTTCGTACATGATGTCGGCGCTGTCGCAGGTGGGCCCGGCGATCACCACCTCTTCCATTTCCCCTTTCTTCTCCGTGTAGATCGGGTACTTGATCGCTTCGTCCAGGGTCTCGATCAGGCCGGAGAATTTGCCCACGTCGGTGAACACCCAGCGCTGCAAGGCGGTGCGGGATTTACGGGAAATCAGCACCACTTCGCTGATCAGCACGCCGGCGTTGGCGATCAGGGAACGGCCCGGTTCGAGAATGATTTCCGGTAGTTGCTCGCCGAAATCCTCTTTCAGGAAACGGATGATTTCCGACGCGTAAGTTTCCAGGTCGTTGGTCTTGGCGATGTAGTTGGCCGGGAAGCCGCCGCCCAGGTTGATCATCTTCAGCTCAATGCCCACTTCTTCGCGCAGTCGCTCGAACATGATCTTGACCTTGCCGATGGCCGCGTCCCAGGCGCCGATATCGCGCTGCTGGGAGCCCACATGGAAGGACACGCCATACGGGTCCAGGCCCAGGTCCCGGGCCAGGATCATCAGGTCCAGGGCCATGTCGGTCTGGCAGCCGAACTTGCGCGACAGCGGCCAGTCGGCGGTGTGGGTGCCCTCGGTGAGGATGCGCACATACACCCGTGAACCCGGCGCCGCCTTGGCGATGTTCCGCAGGTCGGCCTCGGAATCGGTGGCGAACATGCGCACGCCCTTCTCATAGAAGGCGCGAATATCGCGGGCTTTTTTGATGGTGTTGCCGAAGATGCAGCGCTCCGCCGACACCCCCAGGCCCATCACCTTTTCCAGCTCGTAGATCGAGGCGATATCAAAATTGGCGCCCCGGTCACGCAACAGGCTGATCAGCTCGGCGGCCGGATTGGCCTTCACCGCGTAGTGCACCTTGGCGAACGGAAACTGCTCAATCAGCTGATCGTAGTGTTTGCCCACGGTTTCCGTGTCGATCACCACGAAGGGGGTCTCCTTGGTGTCGGCCAGGTCCTTGATGCGGCGGAACACCACCGGATCGTAATAATCTTCTACGCGAATGGCGTCGATGGTCATGGGGGTCCTCTTCCCGGTATTCAGCACCCGCCCGGGCCGACGGGGCACCGGGACCGTTGCGAAGGCAACGGGCGCCCAAGGTAGCAATTCGCTCACCATTTGGGGAGATACCTCACGGCCTTTTTTTCTTGGCAGGACAGCTTTCTCCAGCCGGGACGCGTGTCTGTGTTAGGCCCGGGTTATCGACGCCCCCGAACCTTACTACGCACCTCGGCCGCTTGCTCCCAAGGGAGGTTCGGTCTCGGTGCCCGTGTCCAGGACTGTGTGAGGCAGGGAGCCGAACACAAGCCTACAGGGACGTATTCACGGCGGGTCCTGGACACGGGCACCGAGACCGAACCGGGCTACGGAGTCACAGCACCGCCTGCCGGCGGACCACCGCTCTGCTACACTACGCACCCCCGAATTCCCCCGACCACGGAGCCCTTCATGGTTATCGCTATGGCCCTTCCTCTCGCCCTGCATTTGCTCGCCGCCGTCCTCTGGGTGGGCGGCATGTTCTACGCCTACCTGGCCATGCGCCCGGCGGTGGTTCAGGTGATTGATCCCGCCCAGCGTCCGGCGCTGTGGGCGGCCACCCTGGAACGGTTCTTCCGCTGGGTGTGGGCGGCGGTGGTGCTGCTGCTCGCCACCGGCTTTGGCATGGTGTTCGGCGTCTACAAGGGCATGGCCAACGTGGAATGGCACATCCACGCCATGATCGGCCTGGGTATCCTGATGATGCTACTGTTCGCCCATGTTTACTTCGCGCCGTTCCGCCGCCTCAAGCAGGCCGTGGCCGACAACGACACCAGCGAGGGCGCGCGCCGCGTCGGCCAGATCCGCAAGCTGGTGGGCATCAATCTGATTCTCGGCCTGATCGTGGTGGTGGTCGCGTCCGCCGGGCGGTACCTCTAACAGTGAGCACGCAGAACGGCGGCGGATCCGGCAAGGCCGACCTGCTGCTGGTGGCGGTGACGCTGCTGGCCGGGGTCAGCTGGATCTTCTCCAAGGAGGCGGTGCTATTGATGCCGCCGCTGCTGTTCATGGCGCTGCGGTTTCTGCTTGCCGGGCTGGTGCTGGCGCTGGTGGGCTGGCGGCAGCTGCTGCGCCTGAGCGCCGACCAGTACCGGCGCAGCGTCAAGGTGGGGCTGGTGTTCGGCCTGGCCATGAGCTTCTGGATCATGGGTCTGCATTTCGGCACCCATGTGGGCGAAGGCGCCTTCCTCACCAGTCTTGGCGTGGTGCTGGTGCCAGTGATGGCGCGGCTGGTGTTCAAGGAAAAGCCGCCGGCGAGCACCTGGGTGGCGCTGCCAGTGGCCGCCGCCGGGCTGGCCCTGCTGTCCCTGCGCGGTGGCCTGCACGCGGAGCCGGGGCAGTTGTTCTTCGTTGCCGCGGCCTGCATTTTCGCGCTCTATTTCACGCTCAATACCCGCGCCGCCAACAACGCCACCGTGACCGGCGCCTCCGGCCAGGTGACCACCCGAAACCGGGTGCCGGCGCTGGCGCTGACCACGGTGGTGCTGTTCACGGTCAGCCTGGTGACCGGCACCGGATCGTTGATTCTGGAAGACTGGCCCGCCGCGTTCGGCGCCTTCACCCCGGTGATGGCCGGCTGGGTAATCGCCAGCGCCACGGTGGGGACCGCCGCGCGCTTTTTCGTGCAGACCTATGCGCAGAGCCTGTCGGTGCACAGCCACGGCGTGGTAATCATGGTGCTGGAACCGATGTGGACGGCGCTGTTCGCGGCGCTGTGGTTCGGCGAAACCATGAGCGCGGTGCAGGTGGGCGGCTGCTTCCTGATTTTCCTGTCGTTGGTGGTGAACCGCTGGGCCAGTGTGCGCCGGGTGCTCAAGCAGTGGCTCGCCTGAACCGCGCGCCCGCCCGCGCGTGGGTGGCCAGAGCCACCCTTTCGCGGGCAGGGCCCGCTCCTACCAGCGGTTATTTGTGGCTTTTGAGGAGGGCTTCGACTTTGTCGATGTATTTTTGCATGGCGTCGTCGGCGCTCATGCCTTTCAGTTTGGCCCAGGCGTCGTACTTGGCCCGGCCCACCATATCCAGCATGCCCGGGCGCTTGCCGGACACGTCGCCGGCACTGCCCTGCTTGTAATGGGCGTAGAGGAACAGCAGGTCGTCGTTGTCCGGCTTTTTGGTCAGCGTCTTAACGTCCTTCTGGGCCTGTTCAAACTGGGCTTTATCGGCCATTATTCTCACCTGTTAGTTGGCTATTGATTCTTAGGGAGCCGCTCAAAGGCTCCACGGGCCGCGATCCGTCGGGGGGCGACGCGGCCCGCTGTTTTACTTTGAACAACAGCGCGGGACAGCGCAACAATAAAGGGGACCCCATGACGAGTTCCACCACTTCCAAGTCCGCGCCAGTGTTGGACGCCCGCCAGGAGCGGGATCTCAAGCAGGCGGTCCAGACGCTCTGGGTGCGCTTCCCCGGTTCCCTGGAAGACCGCTACCGTGACTACGCCGAACGCCGCGCCGCGAAGTTGATTCAGCGCTCGCTGTATATTCTGATCAGCCTGTTTTTGATCGTGGCGGTGCCGGTGTCGTTGCTGTCGGACGAGCACAACCGGGACCTGTGGATGGCCTACGGCGTCTACCCGATCGCGATCTCCCTGGCGCTGTTGTTCGTGGCGGTGAAGGTGAAGGCGCTGGAGCGCTGGGTCACCACGCTGATCGGCCTGGCGCTGATGACCTCTCTGGCCGGCACCCTGCTGGGGGCGCTGCATCTGGCCGACACCTTCCTCGGCCAGGTGGCCGCCTTCGAAACCATCTACGTGCTGATTATCGGCTTCTCGATTCTGCGCCTGCCGCCCACCCGCACCCTGTTCTGGTGCCTGGGCTCGCTGGTGGTGGCCCTGGCGGCGGCGCTGCTGCAGCGCTGGGACGTGGACCCGGTGTCGCTGATGCTGTTCTACGGCTTTCCGCTGGTGGTGTGCGCGCTCAATGGCTATATGCTCGACGCCAGCGCACGCGGCTCCTACGCCAACAATCTGCTGCTCGGGCGGGAATCGGCGCGGTTGCGTCAGTGGCGCGACAACGCCGACCGGGAAGCGCTGCGGCAACGCACGCTGAACGAGTTCATGGCGCACATCGCCGGCAACCCCAGGGTGGAGGTGCTGATGGAACAGGCGCTGACCTTCATGCTCGACCGCACCCACGCCATTGCCGGCGCCGCCTACCGGCTGGACGGCGACCGCTTCCGCCAGGAAGCGGCGCGCGGCCTCAACCAGCAGGCCCTGGAACGCGACGACGTGCCGGTGGAGGGTCTGCTCGGCGGTGCGCTGGAGCGCGGCCCCGGCGTCACCGTGCGCCACAATGTGCCGGCCGGCTACCTGGACCTGGAGACCGCCCACGGCGCCGTGCGCCCCGGCGAACTGCTGTTCCTGCCGATCTGGCAGGGCGACCAGGCGCTGGGCGTGATCGAGCTGGCGGCGCTGGAATCGTTCGACGACCACACCCGCACGCTGCTGGAATCGCTGGGCTCGCCTCTGGCCTATGCGCTGATGGCCGCCGTCGGCCGCGAGGACTATATCCGCCGCCACCGTCAGGAAGCCGGCTAGACCGGCGGGTTACTGACGGCGCCGGCGCAGCGGCCCGGACAAGCGCTCTGGATGGGCCGGTTGAACGTCGTCGAGCATGGCGTAGATGGCTTCCATGTCCGCCTGCTGATCGCTGCTCGGCCAGAAGGCGTCAAGAATACGCGCCTGCTTGCGCCGGTAGCAGAAGGTCACCACGATAATCGGCAGCCCCAGGTCCACGGCGATGCGGTGGAAGCCGGTTTTCCACTGGTCCGCCCCGGTACGGGTGCCTTCCGGTGTGATACCCAGCCAGAACGGCTGGCCGCCGGTCATGACTTTCTTGGTGTTTTCCACCAGACCCCCGGAGCGGGCGCGGTCCACCGGAATGCCACCCAGCGCCCGCAACAGCCATCCCGCCGGCCCCCGGAACAGGGTGTGCTTGGCCATGAAACGAATATCCAGGCGCAAACCCTGGATCGCGCTGACCCCCACCAGACCGTCGTAATTGGAGGTGTGCGGCGCCGCGATCATCACCGCGCGGGGCACGTCGGGCAGCTCGCCCACCACCTTCCAGCCGATCAGGCGCAATACCGCACGCCCCAGTGCCGCCACCAACCGGTGGCCGCGGCGCGGCACCTTCGCGCCGATGGCGTCCGGGGTCAGCGGCCGCGGGTCCGTGCTCATCAGCCGAACACCACCACCGTCTGGCGGCTCAGCGCCACCGGCCGGCCGCGATCGTCCCATACCGTGGCCTGGCACTGGCCGTAGCCGTCGGCGAACGAGTCGGTGATCACCTGGTACTGCCAGAAATCCACCGGCGCCAGCTCACGGGGGTCTTCCAGCAGCTCCATGGTCCAGGTCAGCGAGCTGGCGGGCGCCGGCTTGCTGAGCATCGGCAGCACGCCGGCGGGCCAGGTATCCACCAGACAGGCCAGGGTGGCGGCGTCCTGGGTCTGGCCGGGCTCGTCGAAACGCATATAGCCGTGGAAATCCGGCTCTTTGGAACCGGAGAAGATCATATTGCCGCCGGCGATGCGCATGTCGAAAAAGCGCAGAAAGGTGGGCGACCGGCCCTCCATGTAGGGCAACTTGAAGCAATCCTGCGGGGCTTTCCAGCGCGGCGCCTCCGGGCCCGGCACGCGGATGCTGGACTCACGGCCATGGCCGAGGCTGCCGAGCATGGTGGCCACCACCTGGCCCTCCTGGCGGGCCATCACCTGCACCTGGGTCACCGATTTTCCGGCGCGCAACGTGGTCGCTTCCAGGTCCACCGGCCCCGGCACCATGGGCGCCACGAACGAGATGGTAAAACTGCGCAACGGCGGCGCGCCGTCGCCCAGGTGGGCGTCCATATGACGAATCAGAATGGCGCCCACCAGGCCGCCGAAAGTAGCTCTGCCCTGCCCCCAGCCCTCGGGAACCGTCATCCGGTTCCCGGCGGCGGCATCAATAATGGAATCAAATTTCATAATGCGCTCCCACCGAAAGCGGCTATTGATAGCAGAGCCGGGCGCCCAAGGAAAGGACCGAAACGCTCAGCGGCCGCTGCGCGCCTTGGTGCGGCCGGTGGCCGGCGCCACCAGCGGGTCTTCCGGCCAGGGGTGCTTGGGGTAGCGGCCGCGCAGTTCCTTGCGCACCTCGCGGTAGCCGTTGCGCCAGAAGCCGGCCAGATCGGCGGTGATCGCCGCCGATCGACCCGCCGGAGTCAGCAGTTCGGCGGTCAGCGGCAGGCGCCCTTCGGCCAGCGTCGGCAGACTTTCCATGCCGAAGCATTCCTGCAGTTTCACCGCCAAACGGGGCCCGCCCTCGGCTTCGTAATTAATGGTCACCGCGCGCCCGGAGGCCACGGTCACCCGCTCCGGCAGCCTTCTCGCCAGTTCGCCGACCCGCCCTGGACCCAACCGCAGCTTCAGCGCCTCGATCAGGGGCAGGCTTTTCAGGTCGCGCAGCGTGCGTCGGCCGGCCAGGTACGGCAGCAACCAGGTCTCCAGCTCGGCGAGCAAGGTGTCGTCGTCCATCGCCGGCCAGTGTTCCGGTTCGAGCCGGTGCAGCCAGCCCGCCCGCGCCCGCCACTGGCGGGTGGCATCGGTCCACGGCAGCACCCGCAGGCCCTGCTGCCGCACGCCGTCCAATAGCCCTTGCTCGACCTGCGCCGGTGACGGCGACGGCAACGGCTGGCTCTCCACCGTGATCGCGCCCACCGCATAACGACGCTCCGCGCGCACCTTCTGCAGCCTGTCGTCCCAGGCCACCTGGTCCCGCCATTCGGCGTGGCGGGCCAGCAGCGCCGGCACCTCCGGCGGCCCCAGGGCCCAGGCCAGCCGGATCACGGCGTCGCGGGGCCGACCGTCGGTGTCCAGCACCACCAGCCACTCGCGCCCGGCCAGGGGCGAACCCGGCGGCAGCCGGGCGCCGCTGCCGTCGGCCAGCAGGTAACGGTCCTCCTCACCGTCCCGGCGGCGTGCTATCCGGTCGGGAAAGGTGTCGGCGAGCAGCGGGCCCAGCGCACCGCCGGGTGCCGCACCATCGGGTGCCGCACCGTCCTTGCGGTCGCCGTTCAGGCGGGACAGCGCCCTCTGCAGCAGCGGCCAGTCGCCGGGTCGCGCGGAGAAGCGTCGCAGCCGCTCGGCCAAATCCACCTGCCGGTCCAGGCCCGGCATCCGCTCGCTGAGCAGCACCGCCACCCGGGCGGCGCTGGCGGCCAGGCCCGCGTCGCGGCCGCGCACCACCAGCGCGGCCAGTTCCGGCGCCAGAGGTAAATCGTTGAGGCGCCGCCCCAGGTCGGTGATGGCGTCCTGCCCGTCCAGGGCGCCCAACCCGCGCAGGCGTTGCACCGCCGCCCGCCACGGCCCCGCCGGCGGCGGGTCCAGCCAGAATAATTGATCGGGGTCACGGCAGCCCCAGCGGGCCAGATCCAGCACCAGGCTTTCCAGCCCGGTCTGGTGGATCTCCGGTTCGATATGCCGGGCCAACACCTCTTCCCGCGCCCACAGCCGCACGCAGCGGCCCGGCCCCAGCCGGCCGGCGCGGCCGGCGCGCTGGTCGGCGTTGGCCTGGCTGATGCGGCGCGTGACCAAGCGGCTGCGGTGGCGGCGCGGGTCATAGCTGGGGCGCCGCTCCAGGCCGGTGTCCACCACCACGGTGACGCCTTCAATGGTGACACTGGTCTCCGCCACGTTGGTAGCCAGCACCACCCTGGGCCCGGCGGGCGCTGCCAGCACCGCCGCCTGGGCGTCGCCGGCCAGGCGCCCGTGCAGCACCTGCACCGGCATCGCCAGCGACAACCGCTCGCGCAAACGCTCGATCTCGCCCACCCCGGGCAGAAACACCAGCACCGTGCCCTCCCCGGCCAGCGCCTCCACTTGGCGGGCGCAGTGATCCCACGGATCCTGGTCCCGCCCCGGCGGCGCATGGCTGACCTCCACCGGGAACACCCGCCCCTCACTGCGCACCGCGGGCAATGACAGGCCTTCGGCCAGAGGGCCCACCTCCAGCGTCGCCGACATCACCAACAGACGCAGGTCCTCACGGAGCGCCTGGCGCACCTCCTGGACCAAGGCCAGGCCCAGGTCCGCCTGCAGGGAACGCTCGTGGAACTCGTCGAACAACACCGCCGCGTAGCCCTCCAGCGCCGGGTCATTACTCAGCATGCGGGTCAGCACGCCCTCAGTGACCACCTCAATGCGCGTCGCCGCGCTCACCCGGGTGTCCAGCCGGGTGCGGTAGCCCACGGTCTGCCCTACAGATTCACCGAGCTGCTGCGCCATGAACCCGGCCACCGCCCGCGCCGCCACCCGGCGCGGCTCCAGCACCAGAATACGGCCGTCGCCGCGCCAGGGCGCGTCCAGCAGCACCAGCGGCACGCGGGTGGACTTGCCGGCGCCGGGCGGCGCCTCCAGCACGGCGCCGCCCTGCTCGGCCAGACAGCGGCACAGCTCCGGCAGCACGGCGTCCACCGGCAGAGCAAAATATCGGGGTTCAGTCATGGCGGTATCTTATCGGAAATGATGTTCCGGGCGGGGGTTTCTCCAGCGGGGTCGCGGGTCATAGCTGGCGCAGAACCTTTCTATGAGGCTCTGGTTGTGGGAGCGAGCCGTGCTCGCGAAAGGCCGGCTCTGCCGGCCGGCAGGATGCCAGAGACGTTGTCGGTGCCGCCGCGATACGAACGAAAAATGTGGCGCTCTTACAAATACGGTTTGCAATGTTTGACAGCCGCGACGTAGCCGGCGTATATGTTTTGGAAACGGAGAAACCACGAAAAACTACATGGAAGTGTCAGTTATGATAGCTCGAATTATATCTATTAGTCTTTTTCTTGCGGCATCCTGCCACGTTCTCGCCAATGCAGGAGAGTCACCCAACACCAAGCCTCTCAACCTCGAAAAAAACACTCCGGAGATGATTGCAGAATCATCGTGGAGTGAAGGTGACGATGTGATCATCGAACGAACATTCACCGTATTGGATGAAGGCCACGCGATAACCCTGAAGCGCCGCTACAAGGAAGTAACCGAAGAAAAGATGCAGTTAATCTGGCGCTCCGCCGAAACGATCAAAGCTGACGCCCGCTTCTGCGCCTACTCTCAACGCCTTCCCATGAATGACGACGACACCCTCATCATCTATAAAAATAATGGCTATACGAGCATTTGCCACGGTCGCCCAACAATAGAAAAATCGGATGAAAACCACGATAGTGAGGCAGGCTTAATACAACCTCAAGATGTGGTCGTGGGCGATCAGTATTATAGATTCGCGGATGGCAGCACGACGGTTCCTGCGGGTGTACGTCGCACTGCACATGCAACCGGCTATTATGGTGTCCGGGGAGTTGGGCAGGTGACGCTGGAATTCTACTCTGACGCGGCGTCGTGTGGTGCAACAAACGTTTCGAACATCAATTCCCCGAATGCATTAATCGAAAATGATATTCGGTCTAGTCTCGTCTGCAGGATTACTGATGTACCCGGTTACTATGCCTTTCACATTGAGGGCTGCGCCCTCGGTCCGCCGCTCTGTGACTCGCAGGACTATGTTACAACCGTCGTAGATTAGTAGGATCCGGGCCAGGTCTGACGGCTTTACCTCGTAAGGTCGTCAGTCCTGGCATCCAACCGTTCTTCTAACGTTTACTGTGTATCTGCGGGATCATCCAAAAGTAGCGGGAACGCTTCCTCATTTCTGTCCTCACCGAACCTGTAGCAGTCGTCGAGCGCCAGAACGTAGTACTCCAGGCCGCGTTGGGCGGCGGCGAAGGCGCGCTGGCGGGCGGGTTCGTCCACCGCCAGGCGCTTGACCAGTTCCATGGCTTCGTGGGGGTGGGCGTCGTCGTAGCTGGCGTGGGCGCGCAGCCAGGCCATGGTGTGGCGGTTAATGTTGGCGCTGCCCTGCTCGGCGTAGTGCTTCATGCCGCTGACCACGCGCTGGCTCCATTCGCCGGTGGCCCATTCAATGGCCAGGTTGGTGGCGGCGATACTCTCTTCCAGGGTGCCCTGGTGGCCGGTGGCCCAGAGGAACTGGTTGACCGCGTCCATGGCCGCCGGCGGGCGGGTGTGTTCCAGGCGTTCGGTGTCGAGGCCGAAGCCGGCGGCCCAGTCCTGGTACCAGTAGGCGTGGCGCTGCTCGATTTTGATGTTGCCGATCAGCCAGTTTTTGGTTTCTTCATGGCCGGGATAGAGGCCGGGCCGGGTTTTGGCCAGGGCCAGGCCCATGTATTTCGGGAAGCTCTCCACCAGCGGGTAGAAGTGCAGCAGCGCGTCGCGGAAGCGGCCCAGGGACAGTGAGCCGTCACCCATTTCCACGAACAGGGGGTGGCGGGCGACGCGGTCCTTGAGCGGGACCAGCGCGTCCCAGAACCGTTGTGCCCAGGGGGCGTGTTCGGTGAGCGTCAGCGCTTCCTTGTAGCGGGCCACGGCCATGCTGTTCTCCTTGTTATATCAGCGGTGCCAAAAAAGAGCCTACTTCGCTCTCCGTGGCGATGCCAGCGACGCCAGCACAGCCCGGCGACGCCGTCGCAGGGCGGCCAGGTCGGCGGCGCCGGGGCTGCCCTGGTCGCGGTAGGCCAGATGCTCGAACAGCCGCCGCCAGTGGCCGGCGGCGCCCGCGGCCGACGGCCAGCGCCGCGTCACGGCCGCCTCCAGTTGCGCGGCGGACACCGTGGCCGGCGCGCGCAGGCCGCGCTGGGCCAGGGCGCGGTGCAGGCGGGCGAATTCGCGCTCCAGGGGGCTGGCCGGGGTGTCCCGGCGGCGGCTGAGCACCAGTACGCCGAGCACGGCGCTGAACACCAGCACCACGGTGAGCAGCGCCAGCCCCACACGCAGCGGCGTCACCGCGCCGAGCAGGCGCTCCAGAAGGTCGCGTTGGGACTGCTGGCGGTAGCCGAGCACCCATTTCTGCCAGTTGAAGTCCACATAGTCGGCCCACTGCTGCAGTTGAAACAGCACCGGCAGGCGGTTGAGGCCGTCGAAGTCACCGCCGGCGCCGTCGGCGGCGTTTTCGAAGGCGCCACGCAGGCCCAGCTCGACGCGCTCCGGGGCCACCGCCGCGGTGGGGTCGACCTGCACCCAGCCCTGCCCGGGCAGCCACACTTCGGCCCAGGCGTGGGCGTCGTACTGGCGCACCTGCAGGTAGTCGCCGGCGTTCATTTCGCCGCCCTGGTAGCCGGCCACCACCCGGGCGGGGATGCCGGCGGCGCGCATCAGGAAGGTAAAGCTGGACGCGTAGTGCTCGCAGAAGCCCTGGCGGGTGCCGAACAGGAATTGGTCGACGGTGTCGCCGGCAATGCGCGGCGGTTCCAGGGTGTAGAAGAACGGCTGCTCGCGGAAATAGCGCAGCGCCGCGTCCACCAGGGCGCGGTCGTCCCGGTGGCGCTGCCGCCAGCGCTGCGCCAGGGCGCGGGCCTCGGCGTTGCCCTGCTCGGGCAGGTCCAGCATCAGCCGCCGTTCCGCGTCGCCGAGCGCCGGCACCGCGCCGGTCACGTCCACGCTGCGCACGCTGTAACTGAAGGCGCCGTTGACCGGGCCGTCCGCCACCAGCCGGAAATCCCGCGCCAGGGCATTGCCGTCGAAGTCGGTGAACGGCACCGCCAGGGCGTACAGCCAGCGCTGCCGGGACGGCTCCATGATCACCCGGTAGCGGTAGCCGGTGCGGTCTCCGGCGGCGTTGATCAGCACGCGGTACCAGTCCGGCGACGGCCCGCGACCGCCGTAGAAAAGTTGCTCCCGGTCCCAGCCGGGCGGGCTGGCCTGGCGCCAGGTGGTGCCGTCGAAATAGCTGTAGGTGAGGCCGCGCCAGTAGCGTTCCCGGGGCGGCGGCGGCTCGCCCTCGAACTGGACACGGAACGCCAGCTCGCTGGATTCGGTGAGGCGGCTGACCTGCCCCGGCGACATGCTGTCGCTCATGCCGGTGCGCGCCTGGCCGCTGTCGAGCTGCATGTTCCACAGCGGCGCGATGCGCGGCACCAGCACGAACAGCGCGATCGCCAGCGGCAGCGCCTGCAGCACCATCACCGCCGCCACCGAAAGATGCTGACGGCGGCGGGCGTGGGTGTCGCTGTAATTAATACCCGCCAGGCTGGCGGTGAGCAGGATCAGGCAGCCGATCACATAGAGCGCCATGGCCGGCCCGCGGTGGAACAGTAGAATAGTCGCGCACACGAAGTAACCGAGCACGATCAGCACATAGGCGTCGCGCTTGCTGACCAGTTCCAGGTATTTCAACGCGAACAGGCTGGTGATCAGCGCGGTGCCCGCTTCCGGGCCGTGCAAACGACCGAAACTGTAGAAGGTGGCGGCCACGGTGGTCACCAGCAGCACCAGACGCAGGATGCGCCCCGGCAGGATCAGCCGCTGACGGTCCATCAGGGCCCGCCAGCCGAGCACCACGGCGAGCAGCCCGGCCTGCCACAGCGGGCCGCCCCACAGTTGTGGCAGCGAGGCGGCGACGATCGCCAGGGTGAGCCAGCCCCGAGCGTGGCTGGGAATCTGGTAGATGCGCGCCATCAGTGCGCCTCCGTATCGCCGTGGCGGGCCAGCAGGTTGAGGGCCCGCAGGCGCTGTTCCTCGCCCTGCCCCGGCGGCAGCTCGGCGCCGGGCAGCGCCAGCGCGAAGGGCCGGTTTTCGCGGCTCAGGCGCTGCACCCAGAAGCACAGGATCGACAGGCGCCGCTCCACCGGCAGACCTTCCAGGCGGTCATAGCGCAGCCACAGGCGACCGCTGGCGGGCTCTTCGAACAGTTTGACGTTGAGCCCCCGGCCCCGGGCATAGCCTTTCCAATCCACCTGTGCCAGAGAATCACCGGGCACATAGCCGCGCAGGCCCTGGAATTCCTCGCTGCCGCTTTGCCCGGCGCTGGCCACCTGCCGCTCCCGGTCACCGCCGTCGGCGGGACAGTCCTGGCTTTCCTGGGGGCGCGGCCAGGCCAGACAAACCTGATCCAGCGACACCAGCGACCAGCTGCGCAGCAAGCCCAGCGGGTAGCGACTTTCCACGCGCAGGCGTGGCGGCCGGGTGCGGCCCCGCCGGCTGAGCGGCAGGTTCAGCCACAGAGCGCTTTCCTCGCCGGGCTCGACGCTGATTTCCTGGGCCGGCTGGTCCAGCCAGCGCAGCCATAGCGCCCGGTGCGGCCGCCGCTGGGCGATCAGCACCACTTCCACACTGCCCTGCCCGCCGACGAAACCGGAGCGGCTGGCACCGGCGCGCAGGGACAGCCCGGACAGATTGCGGAAGGTATGCAGGATGGCGACCAGAAACAGGCTGACCATCAGAAAACAGAGGCCGAGAATCAGGTTGTTCTCGTAGTTGATACCGCCGAAGAACAGCAGCACGGACACCAGCAGATAGAGAAAACCGTAGCCGGTGGGAAAGATAAAAATACGCCGCTGGTCGAGCTGCACCTGGCGGGCCCGGGGAAGCCGGCGGTCGAGCCAACGCTGCCAGGCTTGCTTGAGCATGGCGTCCCCTCCTTAAGTTCGACCGACTAGTTTCGCACCACCGGCACGGTTTGCAGCAACGCCTGGGTCATCGCCGACACCTGGCCCCCATCGCGGGGCTGCAGGCGGTGCTCGGCCACCGAGGGCCACACCGCCTGCACGTCTTCGGGCAGCACGTAATCACGGTCGTGGATCAGCGCCCAGGCGCGGGCGGCGCGCAGCAGGCCGAGGCCGGCGCGCGGCGACAAGCCGGTAACCAGACGATCGTCGGCGCGGGTCGCCTCCAGCAGCCGCTGCACATAGTCGAGCAGGTCGCGGGTGGCGCGCACCTTGCCCACATGGGCGATCAATTTGACCAGTCCCGTGGGCTCGATCACCGGTTTCAGCTCGCGGACCGCTTCGCGCAGGTCGCCGCCGGCGAGCAGGGACAGTTCCACGTCCGGGGCCGGATAGCCCAGGGAAATGCGCATCAGGAAGCGGTCGAGCTGGGATTCCGGCAACACGAAGGTGCCGGCCTGGGTCACCGGGTTCTGGGTGGCGACCACGAAGAACGGCGACGGCAGCGGCCGGCTGACGCCGTCCAGGGTCACCTGCCGCTCTTCCATGGCTTCCAGCAGCGCGCCCTGGGTCTTGGGAGTGGCCCGGTTGATTTCGTCGGCGAGCAGAAGCTGGCTGAACACCGGCCCTTCGCGCAGGCTGAACTGCTGGCTTTCCGGGTCGAATACCGACACCCCGAGAATGTCGGCGGGCAGCATGTCGCTGGTGAACTGCACGCGCCGGTAATCGAGGCGGAACACCCGGGCCAGCGCATGGGCCAGGGTGGTTTTGCCCATGCCGGGCAGATCCTCGATCAACAGATGGCCGCCGGCGAGCATGCAGGCCAGCGCCAGTTTCAGTTGTTCCGGTTTCCCCAACAGCACGCTGCCCACCTGGGCCAGCGCTTTATCCAAAGCCTGCATAACACCCCTTTTTTGCTACACGCTTCGAGCTTTTATTCGAAGCCGAGCGCTTTGATGCCGAGCCCCAGATCGTTCTTAAGATCGCCGACGTCTTCCAACCCCACGGCGATGCGGATCAGATTTTCGCTGATGCCGGAACGTTGTTTTTCTTCCTCCGCCACGCGCCCGTGGGTGGTGGTGGCCGGATGGGTAACGGTGGATTTCACGTCGCCCAGGTTGGCGGTGATGGAGAGCAGCCGGGTGGCGTCGATAAAGCGCCAGGCCGCCTGGCGGTCCCGCTGACCGTCGCTGTCTTCCACTTCAATGGCGATCACCGCGCCGAACGCTTTCTGCTGGCGCTCGGCCAGGGCTTTCTGCGGGTGGCTGTCGAGGCCGGCGTAATGCACCCGGGCGATGCCCGGCTGCTGCTCCAGCCACCGGGCCAGTTGCAGGGCGTTCTCGGAGTGCGCCTTCATGCGCAGGCCCAGGGTTTCCAGACCCTTGAGGAACACCCAGGCGTTGAACGGGCTCATGCAAGGGCCGGCGGAACGGACGAAACCGTGGATTTCCTTGAGTATTTCTTCAGGACCGACCACGGCGCCGCCCAGGCAGCGGCCCTGGCCGTCCAGATACTTGGTGGCACTGTGAATCACCAGGTCGGCGCCCAGTTCCAACGGTTTCTGCAACGCCGGGGTACAGAAGCAGTTATCAACGATCAGCAGCGCGCCGTTGTCGTGGGCCAGTCTGGCCAGCGCCTCGATGTCGCCCACTTCGGAAAGCGGGTTGGACGGCGTTTCCAGATACAGCAGTTTGGTTTCCGGGCGAATCGCCGCGCGCCACTGATCCAGGTCGTCCAGATCGACCAGGGTGGTGTCGATGTTGAACTTCTTCAGATAGCGGTCGTAGATCACGTTGGTGGTGCCGAACACACTGCGTGAACTGATCACGTGATCGCCGGGCGCCAGCAACGTGAAGAAGGTGCTGCTGATCGCCGCCATGCCAGACGCCAGAGCGACACAGCTTTCGCCGCCTTCCATGGCCGCCAGGCGTTGCTCGAAGGAACGCACCGTGGGGTTGGTGAAGCGCGAATAGACGTTGCCCGGCTCCTCGCCGGAGAAACGGGCGGCGGCCTGGGCAGCGCTTTCATAGACGAAGCTGGAGGTCAGGAAGATCGGATCCGAATGCGACATTTCATCGGTGCGCAACTGCGCCCAGCGAATCGCCAGGGTGTCGGTATGCAGGTCGCGGGGGTCCGGTGTGTCGCTCATCGTTACCTCGGTGCGGGCGGCCGTGCCGCCCCTGGTTCAGTTGGAGTTGTGCAGATCGATCACTTCGTTGTCCGCCAGGGCGCGGGTTTTTTCCCGACTTTTCTTGGCGTCGTCGTTGCGGCGCGTTTCCAGATCGGACAGATACTGGCCGTCGATATTACCGGCCAGATAGTGGCCGTTAAATACCGAACAATCAAACTCTTCGATGTCCGCGTTGCCTTCCTTGCAGGCACTGACCAGATCGTCCAGATCCTGATAAATCAGCTTGTCCGCGCCGATCAGCTGACAGACTTCGTCGTCGCTGCGGTCGTGGGCGATCAGCTCGCCGGCGGACGGCATATCGATGCCGTAGACATTGGGGTATTTCACCGCCGGCGCGGCGGAGGCGAAATACACCTTGCGGGCACCGGCTTCACGGGCCATTTGAATGATTTCATGGCAGGTGGTGCCGCGCACGATGGAGTCGTCCACCAGCAGCACGTTCTTGCCGGAGAATTCCAGTTCGATGGCGTTGAGCTTCTGGCGTACCGATTTCCGCCGCTGCTGCTGGCCGGGCATGATAAAGGTGCGACCGATGTAGCGGTTCTTGATGAAGCCTTCGCGGTACTTCACGTTGAGCCGGTTGGCCATCTGCAGCGCCGAGGTGCGGCTGGTGTCCGGGATCGGGATCACCACGTCGATGTCGTGATCCGGCCACACCCGCTCTACTTTTTCCGCCAGCTTTTCGCCCATGCGCAGGCGCGCCTTGTAAACGGAAATATCGTCGATGATGGAATCCGGGCGCGCCAGATAAACCTGCTCGAAGATACACGGCGTGAGCTTGGGTTGGTCGTGGCAGGAGCGCGTGTGCAGCTCCCCTTCGGCAGTGATGTAGATTGCCTCGCCCGGCGCCAGGTCGCGCACCAGCTGAAAGCCCAGCGACGACAGCGCCACTGACTCGGAGGCCACCATGTATTCGGGGCCGTGCTCGGTGTCTTTTCTGCCGAAACAAACCGGACGGATACCGCGCGGGTCACGGAATGCCAGGATGCCGTAGCCGGTGATCATCGCCACCACCGCGTAGGCGCCCTCGGCGCGACGGTGCACGGCGGCCACGGCGTCGAAGATGTCGTCCGGTTCCGGGCGCAGCTTGCCCTTGCCGCGCTCGTGCAGTTCATGGGCGAACACATTCAACAGCACTTCGGAATCCGAGGTGGTGTTGATATGGCGCAGATCGGAACGGTAGAGGTGCTCGGCAAGCGCCTCGGAATTGGTCAGGTTGCCGTTATGGGCCAATGTCAGGCCATAAGGCGAGTTGACGTAGAACGGCTGCGCCTCCGCGGAGCTGGAGCTGCCGGCGGTGGGGTAACGCACGTGACCAATGCCCATGTTGCCGACCAGGCGGCGCATGTGGCGGTTGCGGAACACGTCACGGACCATGCCGTTATCCTTGCGCAGGAACAGGCGGTCCCCGTCGCAGGTGACGATGCCGGCGGCGTCCTGTCCGCGGTGCTGAAGAACCGTCAAAGCGTCATAAATCGCCTGGTTGACGTAGGAGTGGCCGACAATGCCAACAATGCCGCACATTTGCGTATCCTCGAGCTAGCTAAGCTTAGCTTCCGCTGACGTTCATAAGATAAGCGATCAAATCCCCGGCGAGACGGCGGGTCCAGTCCTCCAGCATGGCGAAATGCGGGACCAGAAGCGACTCGCGCCACCAGGCATCCTCACTGAACAAATGGTGGCCCAGGGCCACCAGTACAACCACCACCAGGGCGCCGCGCAAGGCGCCGAACACCATACCCAACAAACGGTCGGTGCCACTCAGGCCGGTGACGCGGATCAACTCACCGAGCAGGTGATTGATCAACGCCCCCACGACCAGGGTGACAGTGAACAACAGACCGAAGGCGACGGCCAGGCGCAGGCTGGGCGTCTCGATGGAATCGGCCAGGAGAACCTCCAGGGCCGGGCTGAACAGACGGGCGACGATGAACGCGGCCACCCAGGTGAGCAGGGAAAACGCTTCACGCGTGAAGCCACGACGCACACTAATCAGTGCCGAGGCGGCGATGATAAACAGAATGATGCCGTCTGCCAGATTCATGAACACGCGCGTGGTTAAAACAGGCCAGCGATTCTATCAGAGCGCCCGGGGCGGGCACAGGGCTTTATCGGCCCGGAATCGCTACGGCACAAAGGAACGCACCAGCCCTTCCAGGGCGAAGGCCTTGTCGTCGGCCAGTCGCTGGCGCAGGGCCTCGGCCCGCTCGCGTTGGATCTCCGGGCCCACGAACACCCGCTGCCAGGTGTTGCCGTCCTGCTCGACTTCGCGGTGATAGGCGCTGTAACCGGCCTCGCGCAGGCGCGCCACCAGCGCCTGGGCGTTGGCCACGTCGCTGAAACTGGCCACCTGAACGGTGAAGCCGGGTTGCGGCGCGTCCTGGGGAGCGGGTTCTGGGGGGGGCGCTTCCCCCGCTGAGGGCTCTTCTTCCGCTGAGGGCTCTTCTTCAACCGCCTGCGGCGCCGGCTCGGCGGTGGCCACCTGCTGCTGCTCGTCGTCGATTTGGCGGTCGGTGGCGGCCTGCTCTTCCTCGCTGACCACCGGCGCGATTTCCGGCTCGCTGATTTGTGGTGCTTGCGGAATCGACATATCCAGGGCCAGGCGCACCTGTTCCGGTGAGCGCAGCACCAGCGGCGCCAGAATCGCGGCCAGCAGCAGCAACAGCAGCAGGCCGATCACACGTTGGCGAGTTCGCAAATGCACCGCTAGTCTCCCTGATCCATGGCGTTCAACGCCTCGGCGACGGTAAAGAAAGAGCCCAAAACCAGCACCTGATCGCCGGCGCCGCTGTCCGCGACGGCCTGCTCCAGTGCCGCCGCCACGCTGTCAAAACGGCGTGCGCTGGCGTCCTCGGGCAGCGCACCGGCCAGCCGCCCGGTGTCCGCCGCGCGGCTCACCGCCGGGCGCGCCAGATACCAGTCATCCACGTCGGCGGCGAACAGCGCCACCACCGCTTCCACCGGCTTATCGGTCATCATGCCCAGCACCAGACGGCGGCGGCCGGCGTGAGCCGGCAAACGACCGCGCAGCCGGGTCAATGCTTCCAGATTATGCCCCACGTCGAGCACGCACTGCACGCCACGGTAACGGCGCACCTGGCAGCGACCGATGAGACCGGTCTCCGCCACCTGGTGGGGAGCGGCGTCCGCCGGTGGAAAACCGGCGGCCACCAGGGCCTGGCAGGCGGTAGCCAGATTGTCCGCGCCCAGGCGCGGCGGCAGTGGCAGTGGATAATGGCGTTGCTGTTCGCCGTCGCGGATCGACAGCCGGGCGGCCTCCACCTGGAACTCACGGCCGGCGCGCAGCGGCACCGCCTCGAGGCGATCCAGTTCCGTGTCCAGGTTGGTGGGGGCGTCTTCCTCGCCGTACACCAGGGGCCGCCCTGCCCGGCCGATGCCGAGTTTCTCCACCGCCACTTTTTCGCGGGTGTCCCCCAGCCAGTCGGTGTGGTCCAGGCCCACCGACGTGACCACCGCCACGTCCGCGTCGATCAGATTGACCGCGTCCAGGCGCCCGCCCAGCCCCACTTCCAGAATCGCCAGGTCGGCGCCGCTGTGGCGGAACAGCCACAGCGCCGCCAGGGTGGTGAACTCAAAATAGGTCAGCGCGGTGTCGCCGCGCGCGGCGTCCACCTGCTCGAAGGCCGCGCACAGCGCGTCGTCGCTCACCGGGCCGTCGGGCAGCGTGATGCGTTCGTTGAAGCGTTGCAGATGGGGAGACGTATAGACGCAGACGCGGCGTCCAGCGGCGGTCGCCAGGGCGCGGGTGAGGGCCACCACCGAGCCCTTGCCGTTGGTGCCGGCGACGGTGATTACCGGTATCGGCAGGCTGGCCGCGCCGAGCGCCTCGGCCACCCGGCGCACTCGCTCCAGACCCAGCTCGATCTCACTGGGGTGGAGCTGTTCAATGCGCGCCAGCCAGGCGTCCAGGCCGACGCTCATAGTTCGGCGGGTTCGGCCAGCGGCGCCCCGGTCAGATTGGCGAGAATGCGGTGCAGGGTGTCACGCATGTGCTGACGCTCGACGATCATATCGATGGCACCGTGCTCGAGCAGAAACTCACTGCGCTGGAAGCCTTCCGGCAGTTTCTGCCGCACGGTCTGCTCGATGACCCGCGGGCCGGCGAAACCGATCAGCGCGTTGGGCTCCGCCACATTGACGTCACCGAGCATGGCCAGTGACGCGGACACGCCGCCGTAGACCGGATCGGTGAGCACTGAGATGAACGGCAGGCCCGCTTCGCGCAACCGTTCCAGCGCCGCGGAGGTCTTCGCCATCTGCATCAGGGAGAACAGCGCTTCCTGCATGCGCGCCCCACCGCTGGCGGCGAAACAGATCAGCGGCGTCTTATGCTCCAGGCAGCTTTCCACCGCGCGCACGAAACGTTCACCGACCACCGAGCCCATGGAACCGCCCATGAAACGGAATTCAAACGCCACCGCCACCACCGGCAACTCGTGAAGTTTGCCTTTCATGGCGATCAGGGCATCCCGTTCCTGGGTGTCTTTCTGCGCCGCCACCAGGCGATCCTTGTACTTCTTGGAGTCCTTGAACTTGAGCCGGTCCACGGGAGCCAGATCGGCGCCGATTTCACTCATCGGGCCGTCGTCCAGGAACATCTTTAGCCGTTTGCGGGCGCCGACGCGCAGGTGGTGCTCGCATTTGGGGCACACCTCCAGATTGCGTTCCAGCTCCGGACGGTAGAGCACACTGTCGCAGCGCGGGCATTTGCGCCACAGACCCTCGGGAATGGTGCTGCGCCGGGTTTCCTGCGGGCGACGCACCGCGGGGAGGATCTTTTCCAGCCAGTTATTGCTCATCAGTCGGACCTCGTACGCTCAGCGCTTGATCACTGTTTATCCATGGCGGCACGCATGTCGGCGAGAATCGCCGCCACCGCGGGGGCAATGCGATCCGGGGTATCCACATTCTCGGCGGACTGGTTGACCAGCGCACTGCCGACCACCACGCCGTCGGATACCTGGCTCACCGCCCGTGCCGATTGCGCGTCTTTGATACCAAAGCCCACGCCAATGGGCAATTGGGCAAGGTTGCGAATTGTTTCAACCCGCCGCGCCACTTCCTCCACATTGAGGCTGGCGGAGCCGGTCACGCCTTTCAGCGACACGTAGTACAGGTAGCCGCTGGCGGCGGCGGCGATGCGGCTGATCCGCGCGTCGGTGGTGGTGGGTGCGATCAGGAAAATCAGATCCACGCCGCGCGATTTGAACAACGGCGCCACGTCGTCGCACTCTTCCGGCGGCAGATCCACCATCAGCACGCCATCGACACCGGCGTCCACGCAGGCATCGGCGAAGCGCTCATAGCCCATGATCTCCACCGGGTTCAGGTAGCCCATCAGCACTACCGGCGTTGTATCGTTGTCGCGGCGAAACTCGGTGACCATCGCCAGCACATCGCGCAGGCCGGTACCGGCGGCCAGGGCCCGTTCGCAGGCTTTCTGAATCACCGGGCCGTCCGCCATCGGATCGGAAAACGGCACGCCCAGTTCGATCACGTCGGCGCCCGCCTCCACCATGGCGTGCATCACCGGCACGGTGACCGTTTTGCTCGGGTCGCCGGCGGTGATGTAGGGAATCAGGGCCTTACGCTGCTGCTCCTTGAGTGTGGCGAAGCAGGCTTCAATACGACTCATATCCTTCCCCGAATTCTAAAAATGAATACCGTCGATTTCCGCCACGGTGAGGATGTCTTTATCCCCGCGGCCCGACAGATTAATGATGATGTCCTGGTCGGCGTCCATCTGCGGCGCCAGCTTACGCGCATAGGCCAGCGCATGGGCGGATTCCAGCGCCGGCATGATGCCCTCGACGCAGGTTAGCTCGCGGAACGCGGCCAGGGCTTCGTTATCGTCGGCGGACACATAATTGACCCGGCCGATGTCCTTGAGCCAAGAGTGTTCGGGGCCCACGCCGGGGTAGTCGAGGCCCGCGGACACGGAGTGTGTCTCAATGATCTGGCCGTTGTCGTCTTCCATCAGGTAGGTGCGGTTGCCGTGCAACACACCCGGGCGCCCGGCGCTCAGCGGCGCCGCGTGGCGGCCGGTGTCGATGCCGTCGCCGGCCGCTTCCACGCCGTACATGGCCACGTCACGGTCTTCCAGGAACGGGTGGAACAGGCCGATCGCGTTGGAGCCACCGCCCACGCAGGCGACCAGTGCGTCCGGCAGCTTGCCGGCCTGCTTGAGGCTCTGCTCGCGGGCCTCGCGGCCGATCACCGACTGGAAATCGCGCACCAGCATCGGGTACGGGTGCGGCCCGGCCACGGTGCCGATGATGTAGAAGGTGTCGTCCACATTGGTGACCCAGTCGCGCATCGCCTCGTTCATGGCGTCCTTGAGGGTGCGCGAGCCAGAGGTCACCGGCACCACATTGGCGCCCAGCAGCTTCATGCGATAGACGTTGAGGCGCTGGCGACGAATGTCTTCCTCGCCCATGAATACATGACACTCGAGGCCCAGGCGCGCAGCCACCGTGGCCGAGGCCACGCCGTGCTGGCCGGCGCCGGTTTCCGCGATCACCCGCTTCTTGCCCATGTGCTTGGCGAGCAGTGCCTGACCGATGGTGTTGTTCACCTTGTGAGCGCCGGTGTGGTTGAGATCCTCGCGCTTGAGCCAGATGCGGGCGCCGCCGAGTTGCTTGGTCCAGCGCTCGGCCAGATACAACGGCGAAGGCCGGCCCACGTAATGGGCCAGGTCGTAATCAAAATCCGCCTGAAACTGGGGATCGTCCTTCAGGCGCCGGTACATGACATCCAGCTCGTCGAGCGCGGCCATCAGGGTTTCGGAGACGAAGCGTCCGCCGAAGCGTCCGAAATGACCGTTCTGATCGGGAAATGCCTTGTAATCGGGCCCACTGCTTTCAGAAGACTGTGTCACCGAATGCTCCTCGTCATGGTGCCTGCCAGTTTGAATATAGGGATCAGCCGCGCGCCGCGCGCACAAACGCGCTCACCGCGGCCGGGTCCTTGATGCCGCCCTGCCGACGGCCATCGACGCCGATGACCTCGACGCCACCGCTCACGTCCACCGCCCACGGGCGTACCCGTCGCACCGCCTCGGCCACGTTGGCCGGATCCAGCCCCCCTGCCAGCACCAGCGGCAGCGAGGGATTGGCGGGCAGCCGGTCCCAGTCGAACCGTTCGCCGGTGCCGCCGGGCACGCCGGGCACATAGCTGTCGACCAGCAGCCCCCGGGCGCCGGCGGCGCGGTAGCGATCGGCCTCGGCCTGGAGGTCCACCCCGTCGCGCATCCGCAGGGCCTTGATCCAGGGACGCCGGAACGCGGCGCAGTAGTGCGGCGATTCGTCGCCGTGGAACTGCAGCATGTCCAGCGGCACCTGTTCCAGCAGCGCGTCGATCTGTTCCGGCGGCGCGTCGACGAACAAACCCACGGTGGTCACGAACGGCGGCAAGGCGGCGACGATATCGGCGGCCTGGCGCGGGCTCACGTAACGGGGGCTGGGCGGGTAAAACACCAGGCCGATGGCGTCGGCGCCGGCGCGCGCCGCGTGGCGCCCGTCGTCCGGCCGCGTGATGCCGCAAATTTTGACCCGGGGTATGTTCATTCGTTACCTATGATAACAGACCGTGGTGTTCAGGGCGTCAATTATGGGGCATCCGCCCCGCCGCCGTCAGCCGTGTTCAGCGTGCTCAACCACAGTGGTCCCAGCGGCGGACGCGGCAGCACGAAGTGCTCCGGGTAGCCGATGTCGACCAGATACAGACCGAACGGCGGCGCGGTGACGCCGCCCTTGCGGCGGTCGCGGGCCTCCAGCACTTCGCCCGCCCACGCCGGCGGGTGCTTGCCGGCGCCGATGCTCATCAGCACGCCGGCCATGTTGCGCACCATGTGCATCAGGAAGGCGTTGCCCTCCACTTCCAGCACGATCAACGGGCCCTGGCGGTGAATCTGGAAGCTGGTGAGGGTTTTCACCGGCGACTTGGCCTGGCAGTGCACGCTCCGGTAGGAGGTGAAATCGTGGGTGCCGACCAGATAGCGGCTCGCCTCGATCATCGCGTCCACGTCCAGCGGCCGGTAGTTCCAGGTCACCTGGCGGCGGAACAGCGCCGGCGGCGCGGCGTGGTTATAGATCACGTAGCGGTAGCGGCGCCGGTTGGCTTTGAAGCGGGCGTGGAAGTCGTCCGGCACCGGCTGCGCCCACTGCACCGAGACGTCATCGGGAAGAAAGCGGTTGGCGCCCATCACCCAGCTTTTCATGCTGCGGTCGGCGTCGGAATCAAAGTGACAGACCTGGCCGGTGGCGTGCACGCCGGCGTCGGTGCGACCGGCGCAGATCAGTGCCACGGGGTGATTCGCCACCCGCGAGAGCGCTTTTTCCAGTTCTTCCTGCACGGTGCGCACGCCGGATTCCTGGGTCTGCCAGCCGTGGAAACCGGCGCCGTCGTATTCCACCGCCACTGCGATTCGCGTCATCAAGCCGTCCTAGCGGTCCGTAAAGCGAGCATTAAAAAGGGGGCGATACCTTAAGGCATCGCCCCCCGAACCACCAGAGAGGTTATCAGCTGACGCGGGCCAGCAACTCCTTGGCTTCGCCCTGCTGGTCGTCGCTGCCTTCGCTGAGCACCTCGTTGAGGATGTCACGGGCGCCTTCGGCGTCACCCATGTCGATGTAGGCGCGGGCCAGATCGAGCTTGGTGGCGTTTTCGTCGGTTTCACCCAGGAAGTCGAAGTCATCGTCGTCGCCGAGCATGTCGTCGCTCACCTCGCTGGTCTCCGCGGACGGCGTGGCGGCCGTTTGCGGCTCGGAGTGGTATTCCGGCGCCGGCGCGGCGTGTTGCTCGGCGGCGTTCAGTTCGTCGAGATCATCGGCACTGGAAGCCGGTTCGGCCGGCGACGATGGGGTGTCGTCGTCGAGGCTGAGATCGTCCAGGGAAAGGTCCGTGTCGTCCTCTTCCAGGGACAGGTCGGCCAGTTCGTCGTCGGTCTCCGCGGACGGCGGGTCCACCGGCGCCGGTTGATCCACGCCGGTGCGGTCGTCGGTCAGCGACACGTCCAGATCATCCAGCTCCAGGTCGTCGAAATCGTCCAGGCTGCTGTCGGCGCGGGTGTCCTCGGCGTTCCCGGCGGGTTCTTCGGCGCTGTCCAGTGCCGCCAGCTCGTCGTCGGTAAAGGCGACGTCGGTGTCGCTGTTCAGGTCGTCCTCAAGGGAAAATTCCAGGCCGTCGTCTTCCTCGTCATCGGCGCGGGAATCGTCGTCGCCGAGCACCAGGTCGTCCAGCTGCATCGGTGTTTCGTCGCGAAGGTCGCGGTGTTCCGGCTCTTCGTCCTCGAGACTGAATTCAAAGTCGTCCAGTTCCAGGCTGTCGTCTTGCTCCGCTTGCTCCGTGTCGGGCTGGTCTGATTGCTCACGGCCGGCGGCGAAGCCGGCTACCGCGCCGGCGCCCGCCGCGGTGGCGGTATGCGAATAGCTGTCGCTGTCGTCCGGCTGGTCGGAAAGATCGGAGGCCAGGTCCAGCTCCAGGTCGTCGAGGGAGAGCTCGTCATCCGCCCGGTCGGCACTGGATGCGACGTAGGCGTTGTCGCCATAGTCGTGTTCTCCGGGGTCGCCACCCAGCCGTTTGATGGCGGCGTCCACCGCCGGGCTGGTGCCGGCGAACGCGGTGGCCTGCTGCTGGAAGCCGCGCTCGTCATTACTTTCGTGGAGCAGCTCCAGCAGCCGGATTTTCAGGTCGCCGCGCTCCGGCGCCTGATTAATTTCGTTGCGCAGGAAGTCCACCGCCTGCGGGTACTGGCCGTAGGCCACGTAGACATCGGCCCGCTCCATCGGGTCCATCTCGTCGTCGGCGAGGTCCTCTTCCAGATCGGCGTGGTCGTGGTCGTCGGCGCCGGCGATCACCGGAGCTTCGAAATCGTCACCGAAGTCGCCGTCGTCATCCGCGCCACCGTGGTGGTCGTCACCGTCGCCGCCTTGCCGGCGGCGCAGCGCCAGCAGCAACAAAAGCAGCAAAACCGCCAGAGCGGCGCCTACATACAGCAGATTGTCGCGAATCAGGCCGAGAATACCGCCACCGTCATCCGCTTGATCCACGGAGGCCGGTTCCGGCTTCTCGGGCGGGGTCACCGTGGCGGTGCGGTCATCGCCGCCACCGTCCTGATCCGGCGACGGCCGGTCGCCACCGCCGCCGTCACCGCCGTTCTGGCCCGGAGCGCTCAGCGCCGGGGCCGCGTCGTCGTCATCGCCGTCAGCGGCCGGCTGGTCGCCGCCAACGCTGTCGCTGTTATCCGTGTTACCGGTGTCATCAGCGTCCGCGCTCATGTCGGAGGCGCTGTCCGCCGCCGGCTGGGGTTCTTCCAGCAGCGAGGGGTCCACGTCCAGGTCCCGCTCTTCACGCAGCCGGCGCAGTTCCGCCTGCAGCGCGGCAATCTTTTCGCTGCGCATCTCCAGCAATTGCTGGCTGGTGCCTACCTGCTCATCCAGCGCATCCAGGCGGCTGCGCAGTTCGCTGTTCTCACGGTTCAAGCGGTCCAGATTCTCATCGCGGATCGCCAGTTCATTCTGCAGCGCCGCGGTATCGGCGTCGCCGCCGGGACCGCCGGTGGCGTCGCCGTCGCGCACGCCGCCCTTGCTGTCCGGGCTTACCAGAGTGACCTGACCCTGCCCGTCGTCGCCGCCGGCGACCTGGTCGTCGCGGTCACGGCCGGTGGCGTCAATCGGCGTCCGTTGCGGTTGGCCGGCGGCCGGCTCGCGGCGCATGCTCTGCCATTCGCGGTTCTGCGTGGCCACCCGGGACAGCGCCTCGCGGCTGGACAGGCGGCGAACCTGCTGCTCGGAGGGGATGCGCAGCACCGCGCCTTCGCGCACCAGATTCACGTTGTCGTTAATGAAGGCGTCCGGGTTGCGGTCCTGGATCGCCAGCATCATTTGCTGCACCGACACGTCCGGGCTGGGGCGCTGCTGCCGGGCGATGCGCCACATGGTGTCGGAAGGACCGACCCGGTAAGTGCCGGCGCTTTGCGTGTCGTCGCCACTGTCACTGTCGGCGGCGTCGGCGCGGCTGGCGGCCGGGGTTGGCGCGGGCGCCGGGCGCGTCGCCGGTTCGGCCGGGCGCGGGCGCGCCGGCTCGGAAGCGGGTTCGGGCCGAGTGGCCGGGCGCGGCGAGGGTTGCGAAACGGCGGGCTGCAGGCTGCCACCGTCGTCCGCGTAGCTGGGCGGATCAAGGAGGACGGTGTATTCCCGCATCAGGCGGCCGGTGGGCCACAAAAACTCCACCAGGAAATTCAGATAGGGTTCGCGTACCGGCTGACGGGAGCGGATATGCAATACGCCGGTATTGCCGCTCACGTCCACTTCGAACTTCAGATCATTAAGGAAGTAGCCGCGATCCACACCGGCGGCGTCGAACGCCTCCTGGGTGGCCAGGTTGGCGAGAATCTCGTCCTCGGACAGACCGCCCAGATCCTGCAGTTGCACGGTCATGTCCAGCGGCTCGTTCAAATACGAGTTCAGCTCGTACTCACCCACCCCCAGTGCAGCCGCCAGCCCGGGCGCCATGGTCGCCAGAGCGATAAAGCCTATCCCAAGTTTTCGGAGCATTGATCGAACCCTTTACTTATTATCTTTCCCCGCCTTCTCAGCCGGCAGGCCGCCAAATTATCCCGATGCGGTCTTTGATTGCCAAGAATCGCTATCGTGATTGTGCAGGAAATTACACGAGACACCTAGAAACTGCGTCACATAATCTCGGTAAGTATCCATTACAGATAGTCTTTTAGCAACTTCTCGACCAGCAGCACCGCGTTGTAGGCGGCGCCGGTTTTAATATTATCGGCCACGGTCCAAAAGCTTAAATCACCCTGCCCGTCGATGTCCTCGCGAACCCGTGCAATTCTCACGCCGAGATCGGCGCGGATCTGCCGTACCGGGGAGGCGCCGTCGGCTTCGTCATCGGCGTCCAGTTGCAGCCCCGGCGCGTCGCGCCAGCACGACTCCGCCTGCGCCAGAGTGATCGGCATGGTGCCCTGCACCACCACGGTCTGCGACAACCCGTGAAACACCGGCACCTGAACGCAGCTGACATCCACCGCCAGCTGAGGCTGGCCCAGTACCCGGCGGGCCTCCAGCATCAGTTTCAGTTCTTCGCTGGTGTAGCCGTTATCCTGCCGGCGGCCGGCCATCGGCAGCATGTTGAAAGCGTACTGGGATTCCGGCCCTTCGCTGGCCTCCAGGCCGTTCAGCAAACGCGCGCTCTGGCGGGCCAGACGCTCCACGCCGACCCGCCCGGAGGACGAGGCGCTCTGCAGTTGCGTGACCGTGACCCGGGTCAGATCACCCAACGCCATCAGCGGTTTCAGCGCCAGCAGCAATTGCACCGTGGCCGCGTCGGCGGTGGCCACCAGGTTGCGCTCGCGGGCGGCGCCGAGCTGCTCGTCATTGACCCCCGCGACCAGCAACGGCACGTCAGGCTCATAGCGGAACGCCGGCGACAGATCCAGCACCAGCGCGCCGGCGTCGGCGGCGCGCGGCGCCAGTTCCTGGGACACCGTGGCGCCGGCGGCGAACACCGCCAGCTGCACCCGTGAGAAATCAAAATCCTCGGCTTTTTGCACCTGCAGGGATTTCTTACCCACGCGCAGGCTTTTGCCTTCGCTGTTTTCCGAGGCCAGAACGAACAACTCGCCCAACGGCAGATCCCGATGGGCGAGTTGTTCGAGAATGGCCTCGCCCACCAGACCGGTGGCGCCCACCAGGGCGAGGTCAATACTCATCAGTGCTCCAACAAAATGCGCAGCATGCGGCGCAGCGGTTCCGCGGCGCCCCACAACAGCTGGTCGCCGACGGTGAAGGCGTTCAGGTATTCACCGCCCATGTTCAGTTTCCGCAGGCGCCCGACGGGGACCGTCAGGGTGCCGGTCACGGCCGTGGGGGTCAGGTCGCGCAGGGTCGCCTCTTTCTCGTTGGGCACCACTTTCACCCAATCGTTGGCCTGGCCGATCAGATCATAGATCTCGTCCAGGGGCACGTCCTTCTTGAGCTTCACGGTCAGCGCCTGGGCGTGGCAGCGCATGGCGCCGATGCGCACGCAGGTGCCGTCCAGGGGAATCGGGTGGTCGCCACGGCCGAGAATCTTGTTGGTCTCCGCCTGCGCTTTCCACTCTTCCTTGCTCTGGCCGTTTTCCATTTCCTTGTCGATCCACGGCAGCAACGAACCGGCCAGGGGGAAGCCGAAGTGTTCGTGGGGCATGCCGTCGCCGCGCATGGTGGCGGCCACTTTGCGGTCGATGTCCAGAATGGCGCTGGCCGGGTCGGCCAGTTCCGCGGTGACGTCACCATGGATGGCGCCCATCTGGGCGATCAGCTCGCGCATGTGCTGGGCGCCGGAGCCGGACGCGGCTTGATAGGTCTGGGCGCTGGTCCACTCCACCAGATCGGCGTTGAACAGGCCGCCCATGGCCATCAGCATCAGGCTCACGGTGCAGTTGCCACCGACGAAGTCACGGGTGCCTTTATCCAGCGCCTGATCGATCACCTTGCGGTTGACCGGGTCGAGCACGATGACGCTGTCGTCGGACATGCGCAGCGCCGAGGCGGCGTCGATCCAGTAGCCTTTCCAGCCGGCTTCGCGGAGCTTCGGATACACCTCATTGGTGTAATCACCGCCCTGGCAGGTAACGATCACGTCCAGGGCTTTCAGTTCGTCCACGCTCTTGGCGTCGCCCAGCGGCGGAATGTCCTTGCCCACGTCCGGGCCGGGCTGGCCCACCTGGGAGGTGGAAAAGAACACCGGTTCGATGTCCTTGAAATCATTTTCCGCGCGCATGCGGTCCATCAATACGGAACCGACCATGCCGCGCCAGCCGATAAAACCGACTTTATTCATTGAGACGAATCTCCTGAAAGGCCGTTGCCCTTCTCTATGAATGGATAACTGCGTTTACCACTGCTCTTCAGCGGGGCTCAGACGCCGGCCAGTGCTTCGGCCACGGCGGAACCCATTTCCCCGGTGCTGACCTTCCGGGTGCCCTCGGTGTAAATATCGCCGGTCCGCAGACCTTGATCCAGGACCTTTTCCACCGCCGCTTCAATGGCGTCCGCCACGTCGTCGCGCTGCAGGCTGTAACGCATCAACATGGCCAGTGACATAATCGTGGCCAGCGGGTTGGCGATGCCCTGGCCGGCGATGTCCGGCGCGGAACCGTGGCAGGGCTCGTAGAGACCTTTACGGTTTTCGTCCAGGGACGCGGAGGGCAGCATGCCGATGGAGCCGGTGAGCATGGCGGCTTCATCGGAGAGGATGTCACCGAACAGATTGCCGGTGACGATCACATCGAATTGTTTGGGGGCGCGCACCAGTTGCATGGCGGCGTTGTCCACGTACATATGGGAAAGCTCAATCTCCGGGTAGGCCTTGGCCTCCTCGGTGACCACCTCTTTCCACAGCTCGGTGACTTCCAGCACGTTGGCCTTGTCCACCGAACAGACGCGCTTGCCGCGCTGCATGGCCAGGTCGAAGGCGACCCGGGCGATGCGTTTCATTTCCGATTCGGAATACACGTAGGTGTTGAAGCCGACGCGCTCGCCGTTTTCTTCCTTGATGCCGCGTGGCTGGCCAAAATAAATGCCGCCGGTGAGCTCGCGGACGATCAGAATATCCAGGCCGGAGACCACTTCGGGCTTGAGGCTGGACGCCTCCGCCAGTTGCGGAAACAGAATCGCCGGGCGCAGATTGGCGAACAGGCCCAGCGACGAGCGCAGGCGCAGCAGGCCGCGCTCGGGACGTTTATCGCGTTCGATATTGTCCCACTTGGGGCCACCGATGCTGCCGAACAAAATAGCGTCGGCGGCGCGCGCCTTGGCCAGGGTGCTCTCGGGCAGCGGGTCGCCTTCGGCGTCATAGGCGGCGCCGCCCACCAGGGCGTGATCCAGTTGGATATTCAAGTCAAAACGCTTCTCCGCCGCCTTCAGCACGCGCAGCGCTTCATCGACGATTTCCGGGCCGATACCATCGCCCGGCAACACCAGGATACTGCTCATTCATTTTCCTTAAACGTTTGGTTCACCCTGCTCAGAACAGGGTCTCGTCGTAGACGTTCATCACACCGCTACCCTGGGGCACCAGCACCGCGCTGTAGCGCTTATCGCCCTGCCCTTCATCAACCAGGATCCGGTAGTCACGGCCGGGCTCGAAATCATGGCTCAGGGTGCCGAAGCGCAAAATGCCCTGGTGGTCGGCGAAGATTTCCACACTGTGTTCACCGGGCTCCACGAAGACGCGTTGCTGGCCGCCCTTCTCGGCCAGCCGCTCACCGTCCACTTTGAAAATCGCCACGGTGCTCTCGCCGGCGCCGGGCATCTGCCAGCCGCTGCTCTCTTCGTTGCTGCCCAACTGGCTTTCGATGCTGAGCCGGGCTCTCGGGTCGTCGTCACCCGGCGGATGGTACATGGCGGTGCGGGTACAGCCGGTGACCGCCAGGGCCAGGACCAGCAACAGGCCAGCGCTACGAACTATCATCATGCCTCCTTGTTTTATTGTTGTTGCGGCTCCTGGAAAATCCAGGGCTCGGCGGCCCGCCGGCGGCTTTCGTATTCGCGAATCGCGTCGCCCTGCTGCAAGGTCAGGCCGATTTCGTCCAGGCCGTTGAGCAGGCAGTGTTTGCGAAATTCGTCGATCTCGAAGCCGATGGCTTGGCCGTCCGGAGTAATCACCTGCTGATTCGCCAGATCAATGGTGAGCTGGAAATCGGTGTTTGCCGCTTCGGCTTTAAAAAGCCCGTCAACGGTAGCTTCCGGCAACACAATCGGCAACAGGCCGTTTTTGAAGCAGTTATTGTAGAAAATATCCGCGTAGCTCGGGGCGATAATCGCCCGGAAGCCGAAATCCATCAGCGCCCAGGGGGCGTGCTCCCGGCTGGAACCGCAGCCGAAGTTGCGGCGTGTGAGCAACACGCTGGCGCCCTGATACCGCGGCTTATTGAGTACGAAATCCGGGTTTTTCGGTCGCTTTTCGTTATCCTGGCCGGGAAAACCCTCGTCCAGGTAACGCCACTCGTCGAACAGATTGGGGCCGAAGCCGGTCCGTTTGATCGACTTGAGAAACTGCTTGGGAATGATCTGGTCGGTGTCCACGTTGGCACGATCAAGCGGCGCCACCAAACCGGTGTATTTGACGAATTGTTCCATGCTACCGCTCCTAAGCCGTTTGGTCCGCCGGGGCGAGATCCCGAATGTCCACGAAATGGCCGGCCACCGCCGCGGCCGCGGCCATCGCCGGGCTCACTAGGTGGGTGCGGCCGCCATTGCCCTGGCGCCCCTCGAAATTTCGGTTCGAGGTGGAGGCGCAATGCTCGCCGGGCTGCAAACGGTCCGGGTTCATCGCCAGACACATGGAGCAGCCGGGCTGGCGCCACTCGAAGCCGGCTTCGATAAAGATCTTGTCCAGGCCTTCCTGCTCGGCCTGCTGCTTGACCAGGCCGGAACCGGGCACCACCAGCACTTGCTTCACGGAGTCCGCCTTTTTATGGCCCTTGGCCACCTGGGCGGCGGCGCGCAGATCCTCGATGCGCGAGTTGGTGCAGGAGCCGATGAACACCCGGTCGAGCTGGATGTCGCTGGTCTTGATGCCGGGCTTAAGCCCCATGTACTGGTAGGCCCGCTCCATGCCGGAGCGCTTCACCTCGTCGGCTTCATCGGCCGGGTCCGGCAACAGGCCGTCCACCGGCACCACCATTTCCGGGCTGGTGCCCCAGGACACCTGCGGGCGGATGTCGGCGGCGTCGATTTCGATCAGGGTGTCGAATTCAGCGTCGGCATCGGAAACCAGGCCACGCCAGTAGGCTTCCGCCTTGTCCCAATCGGCGCCCTTGGGCGCAAACGGGCGGCCGCGCACGTAATCGATGGTGGTGTCGTCCACCGCCACCATGCCGGCGCGGGCGCCCGCCTCGATGGACATGTTGCACACCGTCATGCGCCCTTCCAGGCTCAGCGAGCGGATCGCGCTGCCGGCGAACTCGATGGCGTGGCCGTTGCCGCCGGCGGTGCCGATCACACCGATGATGTGCAACACCACGTCCTTGGCGGTGACACCGGGGCCCAGGTCGCCTTCCACGCGCACCTGCATGTTCTTCATTTTCTGCGCCACCAGGGTCTGGGTGGCGAGCACATGCTCCACTTCACTGGTGCCGATGCCGTGGGCGAGACAGCCCAGGGCACCGTTGGTGGAGGTGTGGGAATCGCCGCACACCACCGTCATGCCGGGCAGCACCGCGCCCTGCTCCGGCGCCATCACGTGCACGATGCCCTGGCGCACATCGCCGATGCCGTATTCGGTGATGCCGAACTGGCGGGTGTTGTCCTGCAACGTCTGCACCTGGATGCGCGAGGTGTCGTCGACGATGTCCGAGGCGTTGTTGAACGGCGTGGTCGGCACATTGTGGTCGATGGTCGCCACCGACGCGCCGGACCGCCACGGCTGACGACCGGCCAGGCGCAGCCCTTCGAAAGCCTGCGGCGAGGTCACTTCGTGGATGATCTGACGATCAATGTAAATCAACGCGGAGCCGTCCTCGCGTTCGGTCACGAGGTGGGCGTCCCACAATTTGTCGTAGAGTGTCTTGCCTGCCATAACCTGCTCTCCAATTGATAGCCACACCTTACGCAGGGCTTTTCGATAATTCCAATTCATAATTTTTATGTTTAGGATTCCATATGGTTATCTGAAATCCCGGAGGCGCGCCAACCATGGACACCCAGGCCCTTACCGCCTTCCTGGCGGTGGCGGAGAGCGGATCCTTCTCCACGGCGGCGGAACGGTTGTTTATCACCCAGCCGGCGGTGAGCAAACGCATCGCCCAGCTGGAGCAGCAGCTCGGCACCCGGCTGTTCGACCGGGTGGGCCGGCGCATCCGCCTCACCGAAGCGGGCGAGGCGCTGCTGCCCCGCGCCCGCCAGGTATTGCTGGATCTGGAAGACATGGGCCGGGCGATCAGCAATCTCACCGGCACGGTGTCCGGCACCCTGCGCATCGGCACCAGCCATCACATCGGCCTGCACCGGCTGCCCCCGGTATTGCGCCGCTTTTCCCGGGAATACCCGGACGTGAAACTGGATATCCATTTCATCGATTCCGAGGAAGCCTGGGAAGCGGTGCTGCACGGCGACCTGGAGATGGGCGTGGTCACCCTGCCCCCGCAACCGGACCCGCGCCTGCACAGCCAGGCAGTGTGGCAGGATCCGCTGGTGTTCATGGCGGCCCCGGAGCACCCGCTGGCGCGGCTGAAGCGGGTGCCGCTGGAAACCCTGACCGGGTACAGCGCCATCCTGCCGTCGCCGGTCACGTTCACCCGACGCATTGTGGAAAGCCTGTTCGAGGAACAGGCGCTGACACTGAATATCTCCATGTCCACCAACTACCTGGAGACCATCCATATGATGGTGTCCATCGGGTTGGGCTGGAGTGTGCTGCCCGAAACCATGCTCGATGACAGTGTGGTTCGCCTGAATGTGGATACCGCCCTGCCGGTACGCCGGCTGGGCGTGGTCACCCACCCTGGGCGCAGCCGTTCCAACGCCGCCGGCGCCTTTCTGGATATTCTCAACAGCGGCGGTTGAGCAGCCAGCGCCACACCACCAGCGCCGCCACCGCCGCCGTGGCGGCCGCCACCAGAAAGCTGTCGGCGCCCCAGCGGGCCCAGTACAGGCCGCTGAGGCCGGCGCCCAGCGCCCAGCCGGCCCCGTAGCCGAGACTGGAGTACAGCGCCTGGCCCTGGCCGGCGTGGGCTTCACCGAAGGTGTCCTGCACCCAGGCGATGCTGGCCGCGTGGAAGCTGCCGTAGCTGGCCGCGTGCAGCAGTTGGGCCGGCACCAGCCACCACAGGTCGGCGCCGCAAAGCGCGATGACCAGCCAGCGCACCACCGCCAGCAGCAGACTGACGAACAGCACTTTGGCCAGGGCGAACCGGCGCATCAGCCGGTGCATGATCAGGAAGATACCCACCTCGGCGGCCACCCCCAGCGCCCACAGCACACCCACGGTGAACTTGCGGAACCCCAGGTCTTCCAGGTGAATGCTGTAGAAGGTGTAGTAAGGCCCGTGGGACGCCTGCATCAGAAAAGAAGCGAGGATGAACGCCTGTACGTCGCGCCGGCGCAGCAGGGCCCGCACGCCGCCGGGCCGGGGCCGGAGCTGCTCGGCGCCCCCGGAGGGCAGCGATTGCGTGGTCAGCCACAGCAACCACAGCAACGCGGACATCACCCAGGGCAGCAGATTGATGGGCAGATGATCCAGCGCCCAGCCCACCAGCAACACCGCGCCGATAAAGCCCAGCGACCCCCACAGCCGCACATGGCTGTAGCGGTGCGCCTGGTCACCAAGCGTGCGCAGGGTGATCACCTCGAACTGGGCCAGCACCGCGTTCCAGAAGAAGCTGAAGGTGGCCAGCAGGATCGCCATGCTCCACACCTGGTCGACCCAGAACACCGGCAGGAACGCCAGCGCGGCGGCCAGATTGCCGAGACGGATAATGCGCAGCCGGGCCCCGGTGCGGTCGGCCAGCCAGCCCCACAGGTTGGGCGCGCCGATCTTGGTGATCTGCGGCACCGCCATCAGCACGCCGATGGCGAACGGGCTGAAACCCAGGTCTTTCAGGTACAGCGACCAGTACGGCACCAGGGTGCCGAGCAGGCCGAAGTAGAGGAAATAAAACCCGGACAGGCGCCAGTAAAACGGCATACGGCGCCCCTTGCTCAGAATCCGCCGGGAATCGGCGCCAACGGCGGCGTCACGTCTCCGTTCTGGCTGCGATGGCGCAGGTAATGGTCCATCAGCACCAGGGCCAGCATCGCTTCGGCGATGGGCGTGGCGCGCACGCCCACGCAAGGATCATGACGGCCCTTGGTGACCACTTCGGTGGCCTCGCCGCGCAGATTGATGCTGCGCCCGGGGATGGTGATGCTGGAGGTGGGCTTGAGCGCCATGCTGGCGCGCACGATCTGCCCGGAGGTGATGCCGCCCAGCACGCCGCCGGCGTGGTTGCTGGCGAAACCCTCGGGCGTCATCTCGTCCCGGTGTTCCTCGCCGCGCTGGTTGACCACTTCGAAGCCGTCGCCGATTTCCACGCCTTTGACCGCGTTGATCGACATCAGCGCCTTGGCCAGATCCGCGTCCAGGCGGTCGAACACCGGCTCGCCCCAGCCCGGCGGCACGCCCTCGGCGAACACCGTCACCCGCGCGCCGATGGACGAACCGTCCTTGCGCAGGTCGTTGATCAGCTGTTCCAGGGCCGGCACCTTGTCCGCGTCCGGGAAAAAGAACGGGTTGTCGTTGACGCTGTGCCAGTCGAAACGCTCGGCGCGGATCGTGCCGATCTGCTCGACACCACCGTAAATACGCACCCCCAGCCGCTGCTCCAGATACTTGCGGGCAATGGTGCCGGCGGCCACGCGCATGGCGGTTTCCCGGGCCGAGGAGCGGCCCCCGCCCCGGTAATCGCGGAAGCCGTATTTCTGGGTGTAGGTGTAATCCGCATGGCCGGGCCGGAAGGTCTCGGCGATATTGCTGTAGTCCTTGGACTTCTGATCGGTGTTCTCGATCAGCAGGCCAATCGAGGTGCCGGTGGTTTTGCCCTCGAACACCCCGGAAAGGATACGCACCTGATCGGGTTCCTTGCGCTGGGTGGTGTAACGGCTGGTGCCCGGCTTGCGGCGGTCCAGCTCACCTTGCAGGTCCGCCTCGCTGATCGCCAGACCCGGCGGGCAGCCTTCCACCACCGCGCCCAGGGCGACGCCGTGACTTTCCCCGAAAGTGGTGACGCGAAAGCGCTCACCGAAACTGTTCCCAGACATAGTGCTCCTCAGGCGCCTCAGGCGGCGATAAACTGATCCCGGAATTCTAGCAGTTGGCGGCGGTCCAGCATGAAAACACCCTGCCCGCCGCGTTCAAATTCAAACCACATGAACGGCACGTCCGGCCACAGGGCCGCCATGTGCCGGTCACTGTTGCCCACCTCGACGATCAAGACGCCGTCCTCGGAGAGCCGCTCGGCGGCGCCGGCCAGCAGGCGGCGGGTGAAATCCAGACCGTCGTGCCCCGACGCCAGCGCCAGCTCCGGCTCATGGCGGTATTCATCGGGCATCGCGGCCAGGTCCTCCGCGTCCACGTAGGGCGGGTTGGAGATAATCAGATCGTAGGGGCCGTCCAGCCCTTCCAGGCCGTCCGCCTGGACCGCCGTGACCCGGTCGCCGAGCCCGTGCTCCTCGATGTTGCGCCGGCACACCGCCAGTGCCTGCTCGGAGATGTCGCTGGCGTCCACCCGGGCGTCCGGCAGCGCGTGGGCGCAGGCGATGGCGATGCAGCCGCTGCCGGTGCACAGATCCAGCACCCGGCCGACCCGCTCCGGCGCCAGCCAGGGCTGGAAGCCCGCCTCGATCAATTCCGCCAGCGGCGAGCGCGGTATCAGCACCCGCTCATCGACGAAAAACGGCAACCCGCAGAACCAGGCCTGCCCGGTGAGGTACGCCACCGGCACCCGCTCGTTGGCGCGCCGTGCCAGTAACCCCACGAAGCGGTCGATCTCATCGGGCAGCAGCCGCGCGTCGAGCATGCGCGGGTCGGTGTCCAGGGGCAGCGCCAGCACGTGCAGCAACAACGCCAGGCACTCGTCACCGTGGTCGTCGGTGCCGTGGCCAAGATAGACCCCGGCGCGGCGCAGGGCGGATTCGCCCCAGCGCAGACAATCACAGGGAGTCTGAAGGGTGGCCAGGGCCTGTTGCTGTTCGCGGGGTTCCATCACGTCTTGGCTCCAAACGGGCGCGAAAGAGTACCACATTCTGCCACAGCGGGAGGCCCGGCGCGCCGCCGGCGGCATCGTCACAGCGCTGACATCCGCGCTTGCCATGCTGGTTCGGTCACTGAAACGTAAATACAGATGACATTATGGGGAAACCTGTTAAATTGCGCTTTCCAGGCAATCGAGGCTTTCATGCGAACTTGGCTTTTCAAGACCGAACCGAACGACTTCAGCATCCGCGATTTGCGTGATGGCCCCGATCAGATGACCGGTTGGGACGGCGTGCGCAATTACCAGGCCCGCAATCGCCTGCGCGACGAGATCCAGGACGGCGACCGGGTACTGATCTACCATTCGCGCGGACGCAATCCCTCGATTGTCGGCGAAGCCCAGGTGGTGTCCAGCCCCTACCCGGACCCCACCCAGTTCAAGCACGATCACCCCGGTTTCGACCCGCGCAGCAGCGAGGATATGCCGCGCTGGTTCCAGGTGGACCTGCGCTTCGTAGCGCTCTACCAGACCCCGCTCAGCCTCGCCAAGATACGCGAGGTGCCGGAGTTCGCGGACATGGAGCTGCTGGTGCACCCGCGTTTGTCCATTCAGCACATCACCGACCGCCAGTACCAGCAGATCATCGCCCGCTGCGAGCCGGAGCTGGCCGCCCGATCCCCGCTGATCCCCGCCTTTTCCTAAGGTCTCTCCAGAAGGAGCGCGGGTCTGTGTTCTGCCCTTCCGGGAACGTCGTGAATACATCCCTGTAGACTCCCTGTCGAACGTCCTGTTCTCCAGGGTCCCGGAAGGGCAGAACACAGACCCGCTCACCAGCTAGCGTCACCGCTCCGGGTTATCGCTGGCGCCGAACCTTTCGACAAAGCCGCACTCGGCAGCTGGCACCATTCGGGAGGTTCGTTCTCGGTGCCCGTGTCCAGGACTGTGTGAGGCAGGGAGCCGAACACAAGCCTACAGGGACGTATTCACGGCGGGTCCTGGACGCGGGCACCGAGAACGAACCGGGCTACGGAGCCCTGGCGCTGAAAAATTGGCATAACCGTTGCACCGCCCCCCTAACCAAAGGCTTATCCTGTGGGGATCTCATGGAACGACGCGCCGCGCTACTGCTCACCCTCATCGCCCTGCCCGCTTCCGGTCTGGCCGACAACCCCGAATACGCTGCCAATGACGTGGTCTGGATCGCCATCGCCGCGGCCCTGGTATTCCTCATGCAGGCCGGTTTCGCGCTTCTCGAAAGCGGCCTGAGCCGCACTAAGAACGCCATCAACGTGGTGATGAAGAACTACATGGACCTGTGCGTGGGGACGCTGATGTTCTGGGCCCTGGGCTTCGGCCTGATGTTCGGCGCTAATCCCAGCGGCTGGGTGGGCCAGGACCTGTTCGCCCCCAGCCAGGGCGACAGCGATCTCTGGACCCTGCTGCTGTTCCAGCTGATGTTCGCCGCCACCGCCGCCACCATCGCCTCCGGGGCGATGGCGGAACGCACCCGCTACCTGGGCTACCTGTGCGGCGCCATGCTGATCACCGGGCTGGTCTACCCGCTGTTCGGCAACTGGGCATGGAACAGCGACGGCTGGCTGGCCGGGCTGGGGTTTATCGACTTCGCCGGCTCCACCGTGGTCCACAGCGTCGGCGGCTGGTGCGCGCTGGCCGGCATCATGGTGGTGGGCCCGCGTCTGGGTCGCTTCGACAGTCAGGGGCGGCCCCGGGAGATTCGCGGCCACAACCTGTCCTTCGTGGCCCTGGGCGGCTTTCTGTTGTGGTTCGGCTGGTTCGGCTTCAACGGCGGCTCCACCCTGGGCGCCGACGTCAATATCGCGCTGATCAATCTCAACACCCAGCTGGCCGCCGCCGCCGGCGCCTTGGGGTCCGCGCTGTACCGTTTCGGCACCCGGCGGCCGGTGCTGCTCACGGAAACCGTCAACGGCAGTCTCGCCGGGCTGGTGGCAATCACCGCCGGCTGCGCCACCATGAGCCCGGGCTTCGCGATCCTCACCGGCCTGCTGGGCGGGCTGCTGGTGGGCCCGGGCAGCCGTCTGCTGTTAGCCATGAAACTGGACGACGTGGTCGGCGCGGTACCGGTGCACGCTTTCGCCGGGGCCTGGGGCACCCTGGCCGCCGGGCTGTTCTTCCAGGGCGACCTGTTCGACCCCCAGCGGGCCATGGTGCAGATGGTGGGCATCGTGGTCGCCTTTGCCTGGGCCTTCTTCGCCGCCTTGATTCTGTACATGGTGCTGTCGCTCACCGCCGGACTGAGGGCACCCAGCCAGCACGAACAACGGGGCCTGGATGTGAGCGAGCACGCTGAACTGGGCTACCCGGAATTCGCCCAGCAGAATCTCTATGACGCCGAGGTGGCCGGCGACCTGGACGGCCAACGATGAGCCCGGAAGAACGTCACCGCCGCGCCATCGCCACCGGCCTGGCGCCCTATCTGGACAGCCGCCAGGTGCCGGAAGCCGTCGCCCTCTGGCAGCGCGACTACGCCCACCGCCCGCGCTTTTCGCTGCAAGGCTACGTGAGCCATATCAGCCGCCTGTTCGAGGTGGAGGGCCGGCGTCACGATCTGCACCTGAGCCTGGTGCAGGCGATGACCCTGCCCGACCGGGAACTGCTGCCCGACCCGCTCGGCGAAGAGCACAGCAGCCATCGGGCCCACCCCTGCACCGAGGCCTTCCAGCTGCTGATGCGGGCCCTGTGGGCGCAGCTCGACGCGGGTCAGGCCAGCCAGGTGCGTCTTGATCAGCTCACCGATCTGCGCCGGCCGGGTCTCGACGCCGAGCTGCGCGAGCCGCTGGAATACTGGCTCAACCACGCGGACAGCGACCTGACGCCGCTGGACAAGGGCACGCTGCGGCAATTGCTCAACCGCGCCTACGTACTGCTGTGCGAGCGGTTCGGCCCGGTGCACAGTGACCGCCTTCTTAAACAGGCCGCCGACCGGGTCCGCGAGCAGCGTCCGGGGCTGCAATCCGCGCTGCACGCCCTGCTCTGAAGGCCGACGTCGCTTGCCAGTGGTTCAAAGGGGTCATTATGCTAGCCCACACTGTGTAATCGGGGCGCTGAATGAAATTACATCACCAGATATTTCTGGCCATGGTGCTGGGCGGTATTGCCGGGGCGCTCACCGAAGAGAGCACCCGGCTGCTGGGGCTGCCGCTGTTGCCCGGCTACGACCTGATCGGCGACCTGTTCATCAACGCCTTGAAGATGGTGGTGGTGCCGCTGATCACCACCGCCATCATCAGCGGCATGATCAACGTCGGCGACGGCGACGACCTGGGCCGGCTGGGCCTGAAAACCGTGGTGTTCTACCTGGCCACCAGCCTGATCGCGGTGCTGGTGGGGCTGCTGGTGGTCAACCTGATCGCCCCCGGCGTGATCGACGGCCAGCCGGCGCGGGAGCTGCTTGGCCTGTCGGCGGACACCGACCGGGCGTTGGCCAGCATCGAGGGGCGCGGCGCCGGCGACTTCACCGAGATTCTGCGCCAGCTGTTACCGCCCAACCTGTTCCAGGCCGCCGCCGAAACCCAGATGCTCGGCCTGATTGTGTTCTCGCTGTTCTTCGGTTTCTTCCTGCGCACTCTGCCCGGTGCCCCCGGCGAGCACCTGCGCCAGACCGTGGAAGGCATCTACCAGGTGACCATGCGCATCACCATGGTGATCATCCGCTTCGCGCCGCTGGGCGTGTTCGGTCTGATCGCCGCCACCGTGACCCGCACCGGGCTGGACGCGGTGGAACCGCTGGCGCTGTTCTTCGTCACCGTGTTGCTGGCGCTGGGCATTCACATGTTCGGCGTGATGCCACTGCTGATCCGGCTGTTCGCAAAACGCTCGCCGGTGCGCCACCTGCAGGCCATGGCGCCGGCGCTGATGACCGCCTTCTCGTCGGCGAGCTCCGCGGCCACCCTGCCGCTGAGCATGGAGTGCGTGCAGAAGCGCTCCGGCGTCTCCAAGCGCACCTCCAGCTTCGTGCTGCCGCTGGGCGCCACCGTCAATATGGACGGCACCGCCCTGTATGAGTGCGTGGCGGCAATTTTTATCGCCCAGGCCTACGGCATGGACCTGTCGCTGACCACCCAGTTCGTGATCGTGCTGACCGCCCTGCTCACCTCCATCGGCGTGGCCAGCATTCCCGCCGCCAGCCTGGTGGCGATCACCGTGATCCTGGGCACCATCGGCCTGCCCGCCGAAGCGATCGGCCTGATTCTGGTCACCGACCGGCTGCTGGACATGTGCCGCACCGCGGTAAACGTCTGGGGCGACAGCGTCGGCGCGGTGATCCTGGCGCGCAGCGAAGGCGAAGAGGACGTGCTGCGCACGCCCATGAAAGAACTCGAGACGGAACGGGCCTGAGCGCATGAAACCGGTTCTTTTGATTACCGGCGCCGCCCACGGCCTGGGCCGGGCGCTCGCTCTCGGCGCCGCGCGGGACTACCGGCTGGCGCTGCTCGACCGGGAACGGGTAGCCGGCGAGCAGCTTGCCGACGCGCTGCGCCAGGACGGCGCCGAGGTACTGTTCGTGCACGCCGACGTGGCCGTGGAGGCGGACTGGCGCCACGCCCTGGAGCGGGTACAGCGGCGCTGGGAGCGGCTCGACATCGTGATCAACAACGCCGGTCTGGCCGCCATGGGCCCGTTCGAGGGGCAAACGCCGGCCACCTGGGAACAGCTCTGGCACACCAATGTGATGGGCGCCGTCAACGGCTGTCGCAGCGCCCTGACCCTGATGAAGCGCCAGGGCGACGGCCACCTGATCAACGTGGCCGCGCTGGCGGGAATCACCGCGCCACCGGGCATGGCCGCCTATGTGGCCTGCAACGCCGCGCTGCTCCACTTCAGCGAGGCGCTGGCGGCGGAACTGGACGGTTTGAATATCGGCGTCAGCGTGGTCTGCCCGGATTTGTTCTCCAGCGACATGAGCCGGCGCATGCCGAACGCCGATCCGCTCAGCCGCGCTCGCCTGCAGCGGGCCATGGACGACGCCCCGGAAAGCGCCGCCGAGGTGGCGGACACCATCCTTCAGCAAATGGGCAAGCGGCCGCTGTACCTGTTTCCGCAACCGGAGGCGCGCCGTGACTGGCGCAAAAAGCGCTGGCGCCCGGAGCGCTTCGTGGCGCGCATGGCGAAACTGGGCAGCACCCTGCGCCGCTATCGTTGATGCACTTATTGCTGATGCACTTCCTCGATATAGCGCAGGGTGTGGCGGTAATCGCCTTCCAGCGCCTTGTCGAAGCGCTCGCCGATCAACCGCTCCAGTTTGCGCCCCACCAGCGGCAGGGATGAATGCACCGCCACGCGGGTGATCTGGCGGGACTGATCGTTCTGGTCGCTGTCGGCGAGCAGCGTCATGGTGCCGCTCACCTTGACCGGCACATTGCCCAGCTGAAAGCGGTAATCGGCCTGGTAACCGCCCGTGGCCGGGTGCCAGTGAAACTCCGTGACCAGCTCCGCTTCCGAAGGCAGCAACTTGCGCGCGAAAGCCGGCACCTTGTCCAGCCGGATTTCTATCGGCTGCGCGATGCGGATGCGAAAGCCGTCGCCGGACGGTTCGAACACCTCAAAGCGGTAATCGTCCACTTTGCCCCATTGATAGCGCTGCTCGAAAAACGCCCGGCTGGTGAGGATGCCGTACAGTTCTTCGACATTGACCGGATAGCGGCGTTCCGCGGTCACATCCATGGTTTTCTCCCGAGTAATAAGATGCCCTGGGGGCCAATCGCCGGCTTACCGGTAGGCCCGGGACGAAGGCAAAGCTACACTGCGCCGGGAAGCCATTTCAATTATTCCGCGATTGCGGCTGGTCAAAAGTAAGGAGCACGTATGACTGCCACCCGCCCCTACGCCCTGGTTCTGTTCGGCGCCACCGGTTTCACCGGCGGCCTGTGCGCCCGCTATCTGGCCCGCAAGCTGCCCGCGGGTACGCCCTGGGCCCTGGCCGGCCGTAACCGGGCCAGGCTTGAGCAGGTCGCCGCCCGCTTGCCCGGCGACAACCCGCCGGCCCTGATCGAAGCGGACAGCGACGACCCCGCCAGTCTCTCCGCCCTGGCCGCCCAGACCCGCGCCCTGGCCAGCACCGTGGGCCCGTACATGCAGTACGGCGAGCCGCTGGTGCGCGCCTGCGTGGAACAGGGGACCCATTACTGCGATCTCACCGGCGAGCCGGAATTCGTCAACACCCTGCTGAGCCGCTACCACGAGGCCGCCCAGGCCGCCGGGTGCGCGTTGGTCAACTGCTGCGGCTTCGACTCGATCCCCCATGATGCCGTTGTGTTGTTCGCGATCCGTGAGTTGACCCTGGAGCATGGCGGCAAACTGGACGGCCCGGTGACCGCGGAGGGGGCGGTGGCGTTCTCCGCCAGGTTTTCCGGCGGCACCTGGCGCTCGGCGCTGGAAGCCTTCGCCCGCCCCGGCGCCAACCAGCGCAGCCAGCGTGACGCCCAGGCGCTGCTCAAACAGTGGTATCCGCGCAAGGTGGGCAGCCTGGCCCCCAAGCCGCACAAGGACGACGAACTGGGCGGCTGGCTGGCGCCCATGCCGACCATTGATCCCATGGTGGTGATGCGTTCAGCACGGGCCATGGACGATTACGGCCCGGAATTCCGCTACGGCCATTATCTGGTCACCGGCGGGCTGGGCAAGCTGATCGGCGGCGCCGCCGGCGTCGGCGGCCTGGTGCTGGCGGCCCAGATCGGCCCGCTGCGGCGCCAACTGATGAAACTCAACCCGGCCGGCCAGGGCCCGGACCCCGCTACCCGGGCACGGTCCTGGTTCCAGGTCCGAGTGCGCGCCCGTTGCGGCGACAGCGAAGTGCTGTGCCGGGTGTCCGGCGGCGACCCCGGCTACGACGAAACCGCGAAGATGCTGTCGGAAACCCTGATGGGGCTGGCGCTGGACGACGGCTACCCCAAGCACACCGGCGTGGTCACCCCGGTAATGGCGCTCGGCGACCGCCTGATCGACCGCCTCGAGGCCGCCGGCATGCTGTTCGAACGCAACGCCTGATTCAGACGAAGTACATCAACAGCCATTCGGCCACCAGGGCGGGCTTGTCCTCGCCCTCGATGTCCACGGTGAACAGGAATTTCAGCAGCCACTGGCCGGGCTTCTTCTCGTTGGCTTCGATCAGGGTGGCGCGGGCGCGGATGCGCGAGTCGACCTTCACCGGGGCCATGAAGCGGAGCTTGTCGAAGCCGTAATTCATGCCCATCTTCATACCGCGCGGTATTAGAAAGTCATCGATGCTGGTCTGCAGGTACGGCAGCAGGGACAGCGTCAGGTAGCCGTGGGCGATGGTGGTGCCGAACGGCGTCGCCTTGGCCCGCTCCGGGTCCACATGGATAAACTGGTGATCCAGAGTGGCGGCGGCGAAGTCGTTGATGCGCCCCTGGTCGATGGTGAACCATTCCGAGGCGCCCATGTCCTCGCCGACGTACTCGTTGATTTGTGCGGCTTCCACCACTTTCATGCCCGGCTCTCCTCGCGTTTTTATTAAGTGTTCGCTACCGCGAGGATAACCGCACGCGCCAGCGTCGCCATGACGGGATGGCTCGCCGGCGGCACTGTTTTGGTCAACCGACTTAAGCGGCCGTGAAAAAGGCTTTGATGGCGTCCGCCACTGGCCGCGGGTCGTCCATGTGCAGGTGGTGGCGCCCGGGCAGACGGGTGACCCGCACGTCGCGCAGCCACTCGATGCGGTGATCGAAGCGGCCATCGCCGCCGAGTCCCTCGTTGCCCAGCACCAGCAAGGTGGGCGCGGTGATGCGTTCGACGAAGCCTTTCACCTGGTCGTCGGTGAGCCGCAGCGACGAGGTGATACGAAGGCGCGCGTCGGTGCGCCAAGTCCAGCCACCGTCGACCTGCTCCAGGCCGCGCTCGCACAGCAGCCGCGCCGAGCTTTCTTCCAGGCCGCCCAGGGCCGGTAACCGCGCCGCCACCGCCTGCTCGGGGTCCGCGTACACCGGTTTGCGCTTGTCCGGCAGCGCCTGCATCTGGTCGATGGCTTTACGCAGGTTGGGCGCCACCTCGTCGGCAGCGGTGGCCGGCGGCCCCAGGCCTTCGATCAGAACCAGGCGGCTGACCCGCTCCGGGAAGGTGGCCGCGAACAGGCAGGCCACGCCGGCGCCCATGGAATGCCCGACCAGTACGAACCGGTCCCAGCCCAGCTGGTCGGCCACCGCCAGCACATCGCGTACATGGTCCACGTAATGGGTGGCCTGATGCCGGGGGCGGTGCTCGGAATGGCCGTGGCCGGCGAAATCCAGCGCCACCAGCGGATGCCCCAGCGGCGCGGCGAGGGGCTCAAAGGAGGCGGCGTTATCCAGCCAGCCGTGCAGCGCCAGCACCGGTTCGCCCTCGCCGGACCACTGCAGGCCGGCCAGTTCCTGGCCGTAGGCGCGAAAGCGGCGTTCAACCGGGGTCTGGGACGGGTTAGCGGGCATTTCCGGCGCCCTCCCCGGCTTCCGCGGTGCCTTGCCGATGGTTCGCGCCAAGCACGCCGTCCAGTGCCCGCAGCACCAGTTGCGCGGTGCCCTCCGGGCGCTCCAGCGGGTACATATGGCTGCCCGGGGCGAACAGCCGCGTCAGCCGGTGGCGGCGGGCGTGGCGGGCACCGCCCAGGTGAAACAGCGCCGGCGATTTTTCACCGGTGACCAGCACGCCGGGCACCCGGGTGCGCGGCAACGCCGTCACCCCGGTGGGCGTTTCCTGGAACACCGCCACTTCCACCTCCGGACGAAAACGCAGGCGCCAGCCGTCGCCGTGGCGCTCCAGGCCGGCTTCCAGGTAATTCTTCAACGAACGCGGGTCGAACGCCTTGAACAGACCCCGGGAATTGAAATAGCTCTCCACGTCGTCCCAGTTGGCCCAGTAATCGAGCCGGCCTTTGCTCTTTTTCGCCGGTGAGAAGCGATCGCCCAACCCGGTCAAGCGGGCCAGCCGGTAGGCGGCGCCCTGCAGGCCGTTGGCCAGGGGCGGGTCGAGCATCACCTGGGCCCGGAACCAGTCCGGATGGCGGTGGGCGACCCAGAACATCAGCACCGAACCCATCGAGTGCCCCAGACCGATAATCGGCTTGGGCAGCGGTTCGAGGAAGGCTTCCAGTTCCAGACTCAGGCTTTTCCAGTCCCGGTCCACCGGGTAACGGGGATCCTGGCCGAGGCATTCCACCACATGGATGTCATAGTGCTCCGCCAGGGGCGCCAGGAAGGTGTCGTAGCTGTGCCCGGGCACGCCGTTGGCGTGGGCAAAGGCCAGCACCGGTTTGCGTCCCGCCGCCGCTTGGGTGTTCATCCAGCGCTCTCCTCGAAAAATCGGCAATTCAAAAGCGTCCATGATAACCGCCCCCGGCGGCAAACCCATGGCCAAATCCGCCAACGCGCGGACAGTTCGCGTCGGGGATTGTACAATGCGCGGCAAACAGGAGGTGTCATGACGCTGATCTCGTTCAATATCAATGGTATTCGCGCACGCTTGCATCAGCTTGAAGAGCTGCTGGGCAAATACAAACCCACCCTGGTGGGCCTGCAGGAAACCAAGGTTCAGGACAGTGAGTTTCCAGAACAGGCGGTCCGCGATCTCGGCTATCACCCCTATTATCACGGCCAGAAAGGCCACTACGGGGTGGCGCTGCTGACCCGGGAACCGCTGGAGGAGGTGCAGTACGGCTTTCCCTCCGACGGCGAGGACGCCCAGCGCCGCATGATCATCGGCCGGCTGCGCGACGCCGACGGCCAGCCGCTGACGGTGCTCAACGGCTATTTTCCGCAGGGTGAGAACCGCGAGCATCCGGTGAAATTTCCCGCCAAGGAAAAGTTCTACCAGGATCTGCAGAACTACCTGGAGAACCACCATGACGCCAACGAGAAGCTGGCGATCATGGGCGATTTCAATATTTCATCCACCGACCGCGACATCGGCATCGGCGAGGCCAACCGCAAACGCTGGCTGCGCGAGGGCAAGACCAGCTTTCTGCCCGAGGAACGGGACTGGTGGCAAAGGCTGATCGACTGGGGCCTGGAAGACACCTTCCGCCGCCAGTACCCGGACACCGACGATGTGTTTTCCTGGTTTGATTACCGCTCCCGAGGTTTTGAGCGCGACCCGCGCCGCGGCCTGCGCATTGATACCGTGCTGGCCACCCGCCCCCTGGCGGAACGCCTCACCGACTGCGGCGTCGACTACGAAATGCGCGCCATGCAGCGCCCCTCGGATCACTGTCCGGTGTGGAGCCGGTTCGATAACCTGCCCTCATGAGCGTTCATTACAACCTCAAACGGCTAAAGCCCAACCTGGAGGGCCTCGGGTTCCTGATCGATGTGGGGATGATCCTGCTGGTGATCGCCAACCTGAGCCTGATCCTGTTCGACTGGATCTACCGGGTCGAGGCGGTGCAGTCGGTGATGGAAACCTATACGCCGGACTTCTATCGCTTCTACACCGATACCATTCACGCCAATTTCTTTGAAATCGATCTGGCGTTCGTCAGTGTCTATCTCACCGAGTTCGTGATTCGCTGGGCGGTGGCCATCGCCCGCCACACCTACCACCGCTGGTTCTTCTATCCGTTCGTGCACTGGTACGACCTGCTCGGCTGTATTCCGGTGGGCAGCTTCCGCTGGCTGCGGATATTGCGTGTGGTGAGCCTGATGTACCGGCTGCAAAAGCTGGGCGTGTTGGATTTCCGCGATACCGCGGTGGGCGCCACGGTGATCAAGTATTACCGCATTCTGATGGAAGAGATTTCCGACCGGGTGGTGATCAACGTGCTGGAGGGCGCGCAGCGCGAGATCCGCAGCGGCGGCCCGATGATGCACCGTATCGAGCAGGATGTGCTGGCGCCCCGGCGGGCGCAGTTGGTGGACTATCTGGCCGGCCGTGTCGCCGACGCCACCCGCCGCAGCCACGACCAGTACCGTGACCAGCTTTCCGAGTACCTGGTGTACGTCACCGACGAGGCGGTGCAGCGCACCCCGGCGGGCCGGCGCCTGGCGGCGATTCCGGTGGCCGGCCCACGCGCCATCGCCCTGCTCGGCGACACCGTGCGCGACGGCGGCACCGCTTTGGTGGCGCAGATCGTCGAGGACATCAGTGCGCCGGCCAACCGGCAGCGGCTGGACGCTCTGGTGGACAACCTTCTGGTGGCGTCCAGCGGCGGCGGCGAGCAACTCAATGAGATGGTGAAGGAAACGCTGCTGGAGATTCTCGACCACGTGAAGGATCAGGTGGCGGTCCAGCACTGGAAAGAGGAAGACTGAACCCCGGCCGTGCCGGCCGGGTCACTCGGGGGCGCGCAGCCACAGTAACCGCGCGCCGCCGGCGGCGGCCACATCGACATCGAACGCGGCCACGCTGCCCACCCGGAAGCCGGGCCGCGAGCGCGGCTCGCCCACCCACAGGGCGCTCAGCAGTGCCACCAGCGGCATGTGGCTGACCAGCACCAGATTGTCGCATTCCGGCTGTTCGATCAGCCAATCGAGAAACTGCTCCGGCGCCGCTTCCGGCACCAGATAGCCGCACGCCTGCTGGTCCATGCCGCCGTAAGCGCGGGCGATGCACAGCGCGGTTTGCTGGGCGCGCCGGTAGGGGCTGGCGATCAGCCGGTCCACGGTGACGCCCTCCTCGCGCAATCTCTGCCACAGGGCCATCACTTCCAGGCGGCCGCGTTCGGTGAGCGGACGCTCGGCGTCGGTGGGGGCCTGAGCCACGGCTTCGCCGTGTCGGCAAAGATAGACTCTCAAGCCGCCCCCCCGTGGAAACTGAACTCCACGTCGTGCTTGTGCTCGCCGCCCATCAGCCGCGCGATCATCGTTTCCAGCGGCTTGCCCTGATAGATAATCTCGTACAGGGCGGTGGCCAGCGGCATGTACACGTTGAGCTTTTCCGCGTGGGTGGCCACCAGACGAATGGTGTTAAGGCCCTCGGCGGTCTGCCCCAAGGTGTCGAGCGCTTGCTGCAGTTCCTGGCCCTGGCCGAGCTGGTAGCCGAGCCGGTAATTGCGCGACAGGGACGAGGAACAGGTGGCAATCAGGTCACCGACGCCGGACAGCCCCAGGAAGGTGAGCGGGTTGGCGCCCAGTTCCACCGCGAAGCGGCTCATTTCCGCCAACGCCCGGGTGAGCATGAAACTGCGGCTGTTCTCGCCGATGTCGATGGCGGCGGCCATGCCGGAGGCCACCGCGTAGATGTTCTTGAGCGCGCCGCCCAGCTCCACGCCGTAAATATCCGGGTTGTCGTAAACCCGGAAATACTCACAGCTGAGCGCCTGTTGAATGGTCTGGCACAGGGCTTCGTCGGGGCTGGCGATCACCGAGCCGGTGAACTTCCGCTCGACGATCTCCCGCGCCAGGTTGGGGCCGCTGAGCACGCCGATGCGGGTGTGATCCCACTCGCGCTTGAGCAGCTGGCTCATCAACAGGAAGCCGTCTTCGTGGATGCCCTTGGTGCAGCTCACCACCAGGGTCCCGTCCTTGACCATCGGACGGGCCTGGCGCAGCACCTCGACGAAGGCGCTGGAGGGCACCGCGACGAAGATCAGATCGGCGCCGTCGAGCACCTCGTCGAGATGCTCGGTGGCGTGCACCCCCTCGGGCAGAGTCTGGCCGGGCAGATAGCGAGGGTTTTCCCCGTCCTCGTTAATCGCGGCGGCGGTTTCCGGGTCGCGCACCCAAAGGCGGGTGCGGTGGCCATTCTCGGCCAGGATGCTGGCCGTGGCGGTGCCGAAACTGCCACCGCCGAGAATCGCGGCGGTGTGTTTGCGCTGCTCCATCAAGAGCCCCTCTTTCCGGGCGGGTGGGTCACCAAAGGGGGCATCATAAGCGCCTCCAACAGGCCAGGCAATGCAGCCTGGCCGCGTCACTCACGACTGGCCGGCGCGCTCTTGGAGCAGCCGGTTCAGGCGCCGCGCGGTGGCCGCCGGATCCGAGGGCAGCTGACCTTCGGCGAGCAGCGCCTGATCGAGCAGCAGCTCGGCCAGTTCCGTGAAGGTATCGTTGTCCTCGATCCCTTCCAGTCGCTGCAGCAGCGGGTGCGCCAGATTCACCTCCAGCGTCGGCTTGCTGTCCGGCACCGGCTGGCCGGCCGCTTCCAGCATCATGCGCATCTGCGGGCCCAGCTCGTCCTCGGCCAGCACCAGACAGGCCGGCGAGTCCACCAGGCGGCTGGTGGGCCGCACCTCGGCCACCTGTTCACCCAGGCTGTCGCCGAGGCGACCGATCAGCGGCGCCTGTTTGTCCTGGTCGGCGCGTTCCTGATCTTCCTGGTCCATGTCCAACTGACCGCGGGCCGCGTTGACCAGTTTGCACCCTTTGTACTCACCCAGGTAGCCGGCCATCCATTCGTCCACCCGCTCGGTGAGCAACAGCACCTCGATGCCTTTCTTGCGGAACACTTCCAGGTGCGGGCTGTTGCGCGCCGCGTTCAGGTTGTCGGCAAGCAGGTAATAGATCTTGCCCTGCTCTTCGCCGGCGCGCTCCAAATACTGGTCGAGACCCACGGCACCAGGGCGAACGTCCTCGGTGGAGGGGAAGCGCAGCAAGGCGGCGATCGATTCCCGGTTGTCCGGGTCCTCGCCGACGCCCTCTTTGAGCACTTCGCCGAACTGCGACCAGAAGGTGGCGTATTTTTCCTCGTCATTGCCCAGTTTCTTGAGCATTTGCAGCACCCGTTTAGTGAGCGCGGCGCGGATTTTGCGCACCGGGCCGTAATCCTGCAGCAGCTCGCGGCTGACGTTGAGCGGCAGGTTGGGCGCGTCGATCACCCCTTTCACGAAGCGCAGGTACAACGGCAGAAACTGCTCCGCGTCGTCCATGATGAAAACGCGCTGAACGTACAGCTTCAGGCCGCGACTCGCTTCACGATGATAGAGATCGAACGGCGCGCGGGCGGGCACATAGAGCAGGCTGGTGTATTCCAGCGCGCCTTCCACCTTGTTGTGACTCCAGGTCAGGGCGTCCTGGAAATCGTGGCTCAGGTGGCGATAGAAGTTCTGATATTCCTCATCGCTGATTTCCTGGCGGGGGCGCTGCCAGAGCGCGGTGGCGGAATTGATGGTTTGCCATTCGCTGGTGCTGTCTTCGCCCTCGCCGCCGGTCTCCGCCGGGGTCGGCATCAGGATCGGGAACGCCACATGATCCGAATACTGCTGCACGGTGGCGCGCACTTTCTGGTCGTCCAGGAATTCCTTAGCGTCATCGCGCAGGTGCAGGACCACCGCGGTGCCACGCTGGGCGCGCTCGATGGTTTCCACGGTGAACTCGCCCTCGCCGTCGCTTTCCCAGCGCACGCCCTGGTCGGCCGGGTCCCCGGCACGACGGCTGAACACCTCCACACGACCGGCGACGATAAAGGCGGAATAGAAGCCGACGCCGAACTGGCCGATCAGCTGGGCATCCTTGCGGCGGTCGCCGGTCATGCTGGCGAGAAATTTCTCGGTGCCGGAGCGGGCGATGGTGCCCAGGTTGTCGACCACCTCTTCCCGGTTCATACCGATGCCGTTGTCGGCGATGGTGAGGGTGCCCTCGTCCTTGTCCACGGACAGCCGGATCCAGGGCTCCGGGTCGCTTTCCAGCAGCTCGGCGTCGTCGAGCGCCCGGAAGCGCAGCTTGTCGCAGGCGTCGGAGGCGTTGGATATCAGCTCACGCAGAAAGATCTCACGGTTGCTGTACAACGAATGCACCATCAGGTGCAGAAGGCGGGACACTTCCGCCTGGAAACCACGAGTTTCGCGGTCTTGACTCATAGATTCTTCTCCGCCGGATAATCACTGAACACCACGGCGCCCTCCCCGGCACCGCCGTCTTCTAGATAGGCACCCGAACGGACTTTTTCAAGGTTCAACGCGCGTTAGTCTCTCCAGACACGCTCCGGGGTGGCTTCCCAGGCCCCGGGTTATCGCTTACGCCGAATCTTTCGATGAAGGTTGTGTTTGTGGGAGCGGGCCTCGCCCGCGAAAGGGTGGCTTTAGCCACCCGGCAGGATTCCAGAGGCTTTTCCCTCCAGAAAGCCCGCACCGGGATCGGGTGGGCCCGGAAGGCACCACCATTGCACCGCGTCTCCGATACGGAGCGCCGGACACAGGAAGCACAGAGGTCTCTGGGATCCTGCCGGGTGGCTAAAGCCACCCTTTCGCGGGCGAGGCCCGCTCGCACAAGCTGCCAGTCAGGAAGCGTTGGCGAGATCGTCGAGAGCGGCTTCGAGGGTGGGGAAGCGGAAGCTGAAGCCCTGGTCTTCCAGGCGGCGTGGATAGACGCGCTGGCCGCCCAGCAGCAATCCGGACAGCTCGCCGAGGCCGAAGCGCAGGAGCGGCGCCGGGGCGACCCAGGGCGCCGGACGGTGGGCGGCGCTGGCGAGCGCGCGGTGAAAGTGCCGCTGGGTGACCGGCTGGGGCGCGGTGGCATTGAAAATACCTTCCACGCCCGGCGTTTCCAGGGCGCGCATCAGAATCGACACCATGTCCTGGATATGAATCCAGCTCAGCCACTGGCTGCCATCACCGAGGCGGGCGCCCAGGCCCATCCGGTACACCGGCCAGAGGCCCTTCAGCATGCCGCCACCGCGGCCCAGCACCACGCCGGTGCGGATCAGACACAGGCGCACGCCCTGCCCGACCACCTCGCGGGCGGCCTGCTCCCAGGCGTCGCAAAGCCGGTAACCGAAATCCTTACGCCGGGCGGAGCTGTGCTCGGTCAGTTCGGCGTCGCCGGCGTCGCCGTAGAAGCCCACCGCCGAGCCGCTCACCATCACCGGGGGCGTGGCGTTGAGCCGCCGGCACAGCGCCACCAGGTCCCGGGTGGTATCCAGTCGCGAGGCCATCAGGGTGCGCTTGCGGGCTTCACTCCAGCGCCGGGTAAAGAGGTTTTCACCGGCCAGGTTGACGATGCCGTCGACCTCCTCGTCGTCGCCGATCTCATCCAGGGACGCGATCACCCGGGTGCTTTCCGGCAGTTTCGCCCGCGCCCGCGAGGGCGAGCGGCTCAGCACGGTCAAAGCGTGGCCGTGCGCAGCCAGTCGCGCGCACAGCTCGCCACCGATAAACCCACTGCCACCGGTTATCAGGACTTTCATTGCGCCTCCTCGATTGAAGCCACCTTGCCGAGGTCGTAAAAGTACTCGACCTTGCCGGAACCCATCGCCACCGCCAGCGTCACGCGCCTCTCATCAACGTTCACCAGGGTACCTCTTTGGCGCTCGCCGCTGTCCAGGGTCACCGTCACCGGACCGCCAATCAAGCCCCGATAAGGCGCGTCGCTGTCCGCCGCTGGAGATTCGTTTGCCGGCTCGGCGGACGACGGATTCGCGGGGGCTTCCAGCACCAGCCGGGTGCCGTCGGCGAGCACCAGGTCGCGCACGCTTTGCGCGCGCAACGTGATCTCCGCCTGGCCGGAGCCCATCGCCATCTCCAGCCACAGCCGCTCCTCGTTGACGCGCGTCAGCGTGCCGTCTCTGGACCGACCGTCCTGCTCGGTAACGGTAACGCGCTGGCCCAGATAGGACGCCAGATCAGTGAACCGATGCAGCCGCACGGTCACCGCCGGTGACTGTGACGCGCGCGGCGGCGACGTCCCGAGTACGCCACCGTCCGGCGCCTCGCCGGCGCCGGCGGCCAGCACCCGGGTCTCCATGGAGCCGGGGGTCACCGCCCAGCCAACGCTGTTCTCCTCCAGCTGCAACCGGCGGCGTTCCACGGTGCCGTCCTGCAGGTCCACGCGGGCCTGTACCTCCCCTTCCCGGGAGGCGCGCCGGAGATTCACATTCTCAATGCGGATCGACGCCACCGCCCCGGCCGGGAACTGGGTGTGCAGATACTCCCGCGCCACATAGGCGAGCGTGTCCGGGTGATCGAAAAATAAATCCACTTTGCCGTTACGGTAGCGCAGGTGGTTGGTCTGTACCGTGAAATCGCCGACCAGGTAGCTGCGCAGCGTGTCCGGCAGCACCAACTGAAGGGCGCCGGTGAACTGCTGGTCGCCGAGCGGCGCCAGCGCCAGCTCCAGCCGATAGCCTTCGTTGAAGATGCGGGTCTCCGGGTAGCTGCGGCCTTCCGGTTTCCAGGACACATGGACCGGCGGGCCGCCGGCTTCCGCCGGGGTGATCAGCAGGGTACGCCGTTCCTGGATATCCTCCGGACGCCAGCCGAGCAGGATGCTGACGGAAAGGTCCGGCAGGAAGGCCTCCCCCTGGTGGATGCTGAGCACGCCGTTGATCAGGGTCACCCGCACCGGGTTCCGCAACGTCTGACCGTGAATCAGGCCGGACAGCGGCTTGCCGTCGCCCTGCACCATCAACAGCGCCGCCTCGGGAGAACGGACGAAGGTGGTGGCCGCCGGCGTTTTGGCGCCGCGCAACACCTGGCCGGGCTCCGCGCTGACCGGCTCCAGCCGCGCCTGCTGGACGTAAATCAACCCGGCGCCGACCAGCAGACACACCGTGCCCAGCACCCTGAGCAAGGCCAGTACCCCGTAGCTTTCCCAGTTTTCCTGGACCTGGCGCAGACCCGCCAGGGGTATGAGAAAAAGCAGCGTGCTGTCGCCACGGAAGGCGGCCTGCCGAACCAGCCCCACCGTGGCCATGATCAGCAGGCTGAGGCCGGCCACTAATAGCCATTCCGCCATTTTATTATGCTCTCCCCGATAGCCGGCCAAAGGCCGGCGTCATGCCGCCAAGGTAAACGCCAGCTTACAAAGCCTTACCCGGTCAATCCACACTTTCACGATTGCGACATGTTCGCGTCGGCCAGGGTATGACGGTGGTCACACCGGGCCGGAAATACCGGTCATCGGATTTCATCAAAAAAGGCTTGTCTCGATAAAAAACTGACGTTATACAGGCGCTGAGGTGGTCAGAGCTGGGGTCCCCGCAAGAGGACGCCGCTCGGTACCCGGTTGTTTACGGCGGTTCCGTTTCCGAAGGAGGCGACCATGAGTGACCGACGCACTGAGAATGACTATGAGTCGGATGATTTACTGATGAACGATGATTTTGAACTCGAAGATGGCGTGGACGACGATCTCCAGGAAGAGAAAGCAGCCCGTTCACGCAGTTTTAACATGGATATGAGACACCGCATCGAAGACCGTCTGGAAGAGCGCCGTCTCAAGCGCGAGCTTGGTGATTATGAGTTCTTCAATATGGACGACGATGACGAGGACATCCTGCACTGACGGTGGCGGGGTATAAAAAAGGCCGGCGATTGCCGGCCTTTTTATTAACCACTCTGGTGCGTCGCGGGACTACCAGCCGGTGGCTTTTTTCACGCCTTCGCCGATCTCGGCGGGGTTGCGGACGGTGACCACACCGGCCGCTTCCAGGGCGGCGAACTTCTCGTCCGCGGTGCCCTTGCCGCCGGCGATGATGGCGCCCGCGTGGCCCATGCGCTTACCCGGGGGCGCGGTGACACCGGCGATGTAGCTGACCACCGGTTTGGTCACGTTGTCCTTGATGTACGCGGCCGCTTCGTCCTCGGCGGTACCGCCGATTTCACCCACCATCACGATGGCTTCGGTCTGCGGGTCGTTCTGGAACAGTTCCAGCGCCTCGATAAAGGTGGTCCCGGGAATCGGGTCGCCGCCGATGCCGATGCAGGTGGACTGACCGTAACCCAGTTTGGTGGTCTGGTTGACCGCCTCGTAGGTCAGGGTGCCGGAACGGGACACGATGCCCACCTTGCCCGGCTTGTGAATGTGACCGGGCATGATGCCGATCTTGCATTCACCGGGGGTGATCACACCCGGGCAGTTCGGGCCGATCAGGCGCACCCCCTGCTTGCGGTCCAGATATTCCTTCACATAGAGCATGTCCAGCGCCGGGATGCCCTCGGTGATGCAGACGATCAGTTCGATGCCCGCGTCGGCGGCTTCCAGGATGGAATCCTTACAGAACGGCGCCGGTACGTAGATCACGGACGCGGTGGCGCCGGTCTCTTTGACCGCTTCGGCCACGGTATTGAACACCGGCAGGCCCAGATGGGTCTGACCGCCTTTACCCGGGGTCACGCCGCCCACCATCTTGGTGCCGTACTCCAGCGCCTGTTCGGAATGGAAGGTGCCCTGGCTGCCGGTGAAACCCTGGCAGATCACCTTGGTGTTCTTATCAATCAATACGCTCATTTGGCACCTCCAGCGGCTTTCACCACCTGTTCGGCGGCGTCGTCGAAACTTTCTGCGGCAACGATGTTCATGCCGCTCTCGGCGAGCTTCTTGGCGCCCAGTTCGGCGTTGTTGCCTTCAAGACGCACCACGACCGGCACGTCCACGCCGACTTCTTCCACGGCGCCGATGATGCCCTCGGCGATCAGGTCACAACGGACGATGCCGCCGAAGATGTTCACCAGAACCGCTTTTACCTGGTCGTCGGACAGGATGATCTTGAACGCTTCGGTGACGCGTTCCTTGGTGGCGCCGCCACCCACGTCCAGGAAGTTGGCGGGCGCGCCGCCTTTCAGCTTGACCAGGTCCATGGTGCCCATGGCCAGGCCGGCGCCGTTGACCATGCAGCCGATGTTGCCTTCCAGGGCCACATAGTTGAGGTCCCATTCGGCGGCGCGGCGTTCGCGGTCATCCTCCTGGGAGGGGTCGTCCAGCGCCTTGATATCCGGGTGGCGGAACAGCGCGCTGCCGTCCACGTTGATCTTGGCATCCAGACAATGCAGGTCACCCTGGTCGGTGATCACCAGTGGGTTCACTTCGATCAACGCCAGATCCTTTTCTTCGAACAGCTTCGCCAGGCCCACGAAAATTTTCGCGAACTGGTTAATCTGCTTGCCTTCCAGACCCAGCTGGAACGCGATCTCGCGGGCCTGATAGGGCTGCGCGCCGACCAGCGGATCGACGATCGCTTTGAGAATTTTCTCGGGGGTTTCCTCGGCGACTTTCTCGATCTCCACGCCGCCCTCGGTGGACGCCATGAACACCACTCGACGAGTGGCCCGGTCGAGCACCGCGCTGAGGTACAGTTCGCGGGCGATGTCGGTGCAGGTTTCCACCAGGATTTTGGTCACCGGCTGACCGTGCTCGTCGGTCTGGAACGTCACCAGACGCTGGCCCAGCCACTTCTTGGCGAATTCCGCCGCTTCCTCGGGGCTGTCGACCAGTTTGACGCCACCGGCCTTACCGCGGCCACCGGCGTGTACCTGGGCCTTGACGACCCATTTATCACCACCGATTTCCTTTGCTTTCGCCGCCACCTCTTCCGGTGTATCGCAAGCGAAGCCCGGAGAAACCGGCAGGCCGTAATCAGCAAAAAGCTGTTTCGACTGATACTCGTGGAGATTCATGCCTTAACTTCCGTAAGCTTGTCTGTGGATAGCGCTCCCGGCGCAATATCGGGGCCTCTTCGGGCCCCTTCGTCTCGGGGCCCTCGGGTATCTGTTCGGGGCCCTACTTTTTGCGGCGGCGTTGCGCCACGTGGATAGCCTTGTAGTCCGTGGCCAGAGCCGCTTCATGCACGGTCTCGGAGAGGCTCGGGTGGCCGAACACCATCAATTGCAGGTCTTCGATGCTGGCACCGAATTCCATCGCCACGACCCCTTGCTGAATCAACTCGGAGGCCTGTGGACCCAGGATGTGCATGCCCAGCACCCGGTCGGTTTTTTCGTCCACCACGAACTTCACCATGCCGCCGGGCTCGCCGGCGGCCAGCGCGCGGCCATTGGCGGCGAAGGGTACCGTGCCGGTTTTATACGGCTCGCCGGAATCCTTCACCTCTTCCTCGGTTTTACCCACCCAGGCGACCTCCGGATGGGTATAAATGACGCCCGGCACGGCGTCGTAATTAACCTGGGTATGTTCCCCGGCAATCACATCCGCCACCATCACGCCCTCTTCGATCGCTTTGTGGGCCAGAGCCGGTCCACGCACCAGGTCGCCGATCGCATACACGCCGGGGACATCGGTGCGGCACTGACTGTCGACGTAAACGTAATTACGTTCGTCCATGGTCACGCCGGCGTCCTGGCTGAGCAGGCCTTCGGTGTAAGGACGGCGGCCCACCGCCACGATCAGGCGGTCGAACGTCTCTTCGTGCTCTTCACCGTCGTAGCTGTAGGTGACGCGCACGGAATTCTTGTTCTTCTTGGTTCCGGTGACCCGGGCACCCAGGTGGATGTCGAGCCCTTGTTTGGAAAACAGTTTGAACGCTTCCTTGCCGATCTGCCTGTCCACGGTGGGCAGGAACGTATCCACCGCTTCGAGCACCTTCACTTCACTGCCGAGACGGGCCCACACGCTGCCCAGCTCCAGGCCGATAATGCCGGCGCCGATGACGCCCAGCTTCTTCGGCACGGAATCGAATTCCAACGCCCCGGTGGAATCCACGATGATCTTCTGATCCACCTCGGCGACCGGAATGTCCACCGGCACCGAGCCGGCGGCGAGAATCACGTGTTCCGCTTCCAGGCTTTGTTCATCGCCTTCCAGCGGCGTGAACTGCACCTGCTTGTTGGCCTTGAGCTGGCCACTGCCCTGCAACCAGGTCACCTTGTTCGATTTGAACAGGGAGGCCACGCCGCCGGTGAGTTGCTGCACCACTTTGTCCTTGCGTTGGTGCATGGTGTCCAGGTCGAGGGTCAGTTTGCCCACCCCGACACCATGTTCGGCGAACGCATGCTCGGCTTCGTGGTACTTCCAGGAAGAATCCAGCAACGCCTTGGACGGAATGCAGCCCACGTTCAGGCAGGTGCCGCCGAGTGCCGGCTGGTCCTGTTTGTTGACGCGCTTCTCGATGCAGGCCGTGTTGAAGCCCAACTGCGCGCAGCGAATCGCGGCGACGTAACCGCCGGGGCCGCCGCCGATGACGATGACATCGTATTTATCAGCCATAACAAATCCCTTAAATGTCCAGCAGCAGCCGCGCCGGGTCCTCGATAAAGTTCTTCACCGCGACCAGGAACTGCACCGCCTGCTTGCCGTCGATGAGGCGGTGGTCGTAGGACAGCGCCAGATACATCATCGGCAGAATTTTCACTTCACCGTCCACCGCCATGGGCCGTTCCTGAATCTTATGCATTCCCAGGATGGCAGTCTGCGGCGGGTTGAGGATCGGCATCGACATCAGCGAACCGAACACGCCACCGTTGGAAATGGTGAAGGTGCCGCCGGTCATCTCGTCGATGGACAGCTTGCCTTTCTGGGCCTTCTGGCCGTAATCGATGATCTGCGACTCTACTTCCGCGAGACCCTTCTGGTCCGCGTCACGTACCACTGGCACCACCAGACCGCGCTCGGTGGACACCGCCATGCCGATGTCGTAGTAACCGTGGTACACCACGTCGTCATCGTCGATGGAGGCGTTCACTTCGGGGTAGCGCTTCAGCGCTTCCACGCAGGCGCGGGTAAAGAAGCCCATAAAGCCGAGGCGCACGCCGTGGGCTTTTTCGAAGGCGTCCTTGTAGTTCTTGCGCATGTCCATGATCGGCTTCATGTTGACCTCGTTGAAGGTGGTCAACATGGCCGCGTTCTGTTGCGCGGACACCAGCCGCTCGGCGATGCGCTTACGCAGGCGGGTCATCGGTACCCGGCGCTCTTCACGCTCACCCGGCTCCGGTGCCGGCATCGGCGCCGCCTTGGGCGCGTCGCTCTTGGCCTCGCCGCCGGAAGACTGCTTACGCTCCTCGCGGCTGGCCAGCGCCTTCTCCACGTCTTCCTTGGTGATGCGACCGTCCCGGCCGCTGCCCTTGACGTCGGACGCGGAGAGATTGTGTTCGCTCATCATCTTGCGCGCCGCCGGGCCGGCCTGGGCGTCTTTGTCACCGCCCTGCTCGTCGTTGTCCTGCGCGTCTTTATCGTCCGCCGCGGGCGCTTCTTTCTGTTCGCCCTTGTCGTCTTCTCCGCTGTCTTTCGCGGTGTCCTTGTCTTCGTCCTTGCTGGCACCGCTGTCCGCGCCGCCGGCGCCGCTACCGGCTTCCAGCTGGCCCAGCACTTCCTGGCTTTCCACGGTGTCGCCTTCGTCCTTGAGGATCTTCGCCACCACACCGTCGCTGGGGGCTACCACTTCCAGCACTACTTTGTCGGTTTCGATGTCCACCAGCAGCTCGTCACGCTTGACCGCCTCGCCTTCTTTCTTGTGCCAGGTCGCCACGGTGCCGTCCGCTACGGATTCGGGAAACTGTGGGGCTTTGATGTCTGTCGCCATGCTTATTCCTTAACCCTATCTCGGTTGGCTGTCGCTCAGTTGATCTGGAAGGCGTCTTCGACGAGACGCTGTTGCTGTTCCACGTGCAGGGACATGGAGCCCACCGCCGGGGCCGCCGCCATGTCGCGGCCCGCGTAATGCACATGCAGTTTGTCGTTAACCGCTCTGGCCACCCGGAACATATGGTGCTGCGAGCAGTACCAGGCACCCTGGTTCATCGGCTCTTCCTGACACCACACCAGGTTTTCCAGATTGGGATAGCTCTCCAGCACTTCCTGGAGACGCTTTTCCGGGAACGGATAAAGCTGCTCGATGCGCACCAGCGCGGTGTCGTTGAGGTCGTCCGACTCGCGTTTTTCCAGCAGGTCGTAGAACACCTTGCCGGAGCACATGACCACACGTTTGATGTCTTTGTGGTCCATGTCGGCGCGGTCGTCCAGAACGGTCTGGAAACGGCCTTCGGAAAGGTCTTCCAGGGACGATTTGGCGCGTTTGTGGCGCAGCAGGCTTTTCGGCGTCATCACCACCAGCGGCTTGCGCAGCGGCCGTACCGCCTGACGCCGCAGCAGATGGAAAATCTGCGCCGGGGTGGTGGGCACGCACACCTGCATGTTGTGCTCGGCGCACAGCTGCAGGAAACGCTCCAGACGGGCGGAGGAATGCTCCGGGCCCTGACCTTCGTAGCCGTGCGGCAGCAACAGGGTGAGGCCGCACAAACGCCCCCACTTGGCTTCGCCGGACGACATGAACTGGTCGATCACCACCTGGGCGCCGTTGGCGAAGTCGCCGAACTGCGCTTCCCAGACGATCAGCGCTTCCGGGGTGGTGGTGGCGTAACCGTACTCAAAGCCGAGCACCGCCTCCTCGGAAAGCAGCGAGTCGTAAATATCAAAGCGCGGCTGACCTTCCTGAAGATGGGCCAGAGGCACATAGTCCTCGCCGTTCTTCTGGTTGTGCAGCACCGCATGACGGTGGGAGAAGGTACCGCGCCCGGAATCCTGGCCGGTGAGCCGCACCATCACGCCCTGATCCAGCAGAGTGGCGTAGGCAAGGGTCTCGCCGTAGCCCCAGTTGATCGACATGGCGCCGGCGGTCATCTTGCGGCGGTCCTCGAGAATCTTCTTCACCTGCCGCTGCAGAACCACGCCCTCGGGCACGGTTTCCAGACGGTTGGCCAGATCCTGAAGTTTCTTCAGCGGATAGCCGGTGTCCCAATCGTCTTCGACCTGATGACCGACGTAGGGGCTCCAGTCCACGAACAGGGACTTGTTGGGCTCACGCACCAGTGATTTGACCACATGGTTGCCTTCGTCCAGGGCGTCGCGATAGTCGTCGACCATCTTCTGGGCGTCCTGCTCGGACAGGATCTGCTCGTTGATCAGGCGCTCCGCGTACAGCGTGCGGCTGGACGGGTGTGACTTGATCTTCTTGTACATCAGCGGCTGGGTGGAGGACGGCTCGTCCGCCTCATTGTGACCCGAGCGGCGATAGCAGATCAGGTCGATCACCACGTCCTTCTTGAACTGCATGCGGTAGTCCACCGCCAGCTGGGTGACGAAATACACCGCTTCCGGGTCGTCCGCGTTGACGTGGAAAATCGGCGACTGAACCATTTTCGCCACGTCGGTGCAGTATTCCGTGGAGCGGGCGTCGTCACGGCGGCTGGTGGTGAAGCCGACCTGGTTGTTGACGATCACGTGCAGGGTGCCGCCGGTCTTGAACCCGCGGGTCTGGGACATCTGGAACGTCTCCATGACCACGCCCTGACCGGCGAAGGCCGCGTCACCGTGAATCAGAATCGGCACCACCTGGTCACCGCCGCCGTCGTCGCGGCGATCCTGGCGGGCGCGCACCGAGCCTTCAACCACCGGCGATACGATCTCCAGGTGGGACGGGTTGAAAGCCAGCGCCAGATGCACTTCACCGCCGGAGGTCTGCACGTTGGACGAGAAGCCCTGGTGGTACTTCACATCGCCGGAGCCGTTCTCGTTGAAGCTCTTGCCCTCGAACTCACCAAACAGATCGCGGGGGCTCTTGCCGAGAATGTTCACCAGCAGATTGAGGCGGCCCCGGTGGGCCATGCCGATGACCATTTCCTTGGCGCCGTAGCTGCCGACCCGCTGGATCATCTCGTCCATCAGCGGAATCATCGACTCGCCGCCTTCCAGGCCGAAGCGCTTGGTGCCGGGGAAGCGACTGCCCAGGTACTTTTCCAGGCCCTCGGCCGCGGTCAGACGCTCGAGAATATGACCTTTGATATCGGCGCCGTATTGCGGATGGCTGCGCACGCCTTCCAGCCGCTGCTGAAGCCAGCGCTTCTCGGCGGTGTTGACGATGTGCATGTACTCGCAGCCCACCGTCGAGCAGTAGGTGCCCTGCAGGCAGTCCATGATTTCGCGCAGGGTGGCTTCCGGCTTGCCGATGAACAGGTTGCCGGTCTGGAACACCGTGTCCATGTCCGCCTTGCTCAGGCCGTGGTGGGCCAGCTCCAGGTCGGTCACCGCCTCGCGCTCCATGATGCCGAGCGGATCCAGCCTGGCCACCTGATGGCCCCGGTTGCGATACGCGGCGATCAGATGGAGCACCCGCACCTGGCGGCGTTCGTGCTCGCTGCTGACGGCGCCGGCGCCGACTTTCTGCACACGGGACTTGTTCTTGGCTTCGAGCAGGAAATACTCACGGACCGCCGAGTGGGGAACATCGGATTCAACGGCGCCGTCGGAAGGCAGTTTTTCGAAGTAGGCGCGCCAGTCTTCCGGCACGGAATTGGGATCAGTCAGATAGGATTCGTACAGTTCATCAACATAGGCCGCGTTGGAGCCCCCGATATGGGAGGACTGCCACTGACGGTACATGGAACTGTCTTGCATCGTCGCTCGTTCCTTAGCCGGGCGAACGTCACGCCTGTGGGCATGTATCTGCTCTGTCCACAGGGCTGCGACCCTGTTACCCGCGCTCATCGCTGTTTACGGACCGGCACCTTTTAAGCGCCGGCCCACTTGCTGTCTGGAGGCTCCGGGGTTGCCGAAACCGCCACCTAGTGTAGTACCTTTGTGGTGGTTTTGTTAGGCGTCTCCGGAGAAAATGACTTATCGGTCTTTTTTCTCCGCGGCGCAATCCCACCAATGTCTAACGCTTGCCATCCCTTCATTAAGGCATGGGGGCGGCGGCACCAATCTCAAGCTTAACCAAAGCCACCCTTCCCCGAACCCTTCCGTCGCATCCGGATACAATTTGCGGCCAGGGATGGCGCCCACAAAAAAGGCGGCCCGTGGGCCGCCTTTCAATTTCCGTTACACGCCCCGTTCCAGGAGCATGGAACGGATATGGCCGATGGCCCGCGTTGGGTTCAGCCCCTTGGGGCAAACGCTCACGCAGTTCATGATGCCGTGGCACCGGAACAGGCTGAACGGGTCATCCAGACGCGACAGGCGCTCCTCGGTGGCTTCGTCACGGCTGTCCGCCAGGAACCGGTAGCTCTGCAGCAGCGCCGCCGGGCCCAGGAACTTCTCCGGGTTCCACCAGAAACTGGGGCAACTGGTGGAGCAGCACGCACACAGGATGCACTCGTAGAGACCGTCCAGCTTGGCCCGGTCTTCCGGCGTCTGCAGGCGCTCGATGGCCGGCGCCGGCGTATCGTTCTGCAGATACGGCTGCACCTTCTCGTACTGGTTGTAGAACATGGTCATGTCCACCACCAGATCGCGAATCACCGGCAGACCGGGCAGCGGGCGCAGCACCAGCGGCTTCTTGCCGTCCTTCACGCCCGGCGCCACTTCCGACAGCGGGGTGATACAGGCGAGGCCGTTCTTGCCGTTGATGTTCATGCCATCGGAACCGCAGACGCCTTCCCGGCAGGACCGGCGATACGCCATCGACGGGTCCTGCTCTTTAACCAGATTGAGCACGTCGAGCACCATCAGGTCCTTGCCCTGGGTGTCCACCTCGTACTCTTTCATGGACGGTTCGCGGTCGGTGTCCGGGTTGTAGCGATAGATACTGACTTTCATGGCTACGCGCCTCCGTTAGTAGGTCCGGATCTTCGGCTGGAAGGTATCGACGGTCTTCGGCTTGAAGTTCACGTCCCGCTTGCCCAGCTTCTTGGAAGTGGGGTCGAACACGGAATGGCAAAGCCAGTTCTCGTCGTCACGATCCGGGAAGTCGTAGCGGGAATGGGCGCCCCGGCTTTCGGTGCGGCCGGATGCCGCCAGAGCGGTGGCTTCGGCTACTTCCAGCAGGTTGTCCAGTTCCAGCGCTTCGATACGGGCGGTATTGAAGGACTGACTCTTGTCCTCGAGATGGGCGTTGGCGATGCGCTCGCGCAGCTTGGCCAGCTTCTGCACGCCCTCTTCCATCAGGTCACCCTTGCGGAATACACCGAAGTGATTCTGCATGGTGCTTTGCAGTTCCTTGCGCAGCGAGGACACGGATTCGCCGTCCTTGGAGTCGTTCCAGCGGTTGACGCGGCTCAGCGCCCGCTCCAGATCCGCTTCGCTGGGCTCGTACTGGGTCATGCCCTGACGCAGCGCCTCTTCGATGTGCAGACCCGCCGCGCGGCCGAACACCACCAGGTCGAGCAGCGAGTTGCCACCCAGACGGTTGGCGCCGTGCACGGATACGCAGGCCACCTCGCCCACCGCGAACAGGCCGTTGACGAACTGATCCTCGCCTTCGTGGCCGCCGCTGAACTTGAGCGCCTGGCCGTTCACGTTGGTGGGGATGCCGCCCATCATGTAGTGACAGGTGGGCACCACCGGGATCGGCTCTTTGACCGGGTCCACCTGGGCGAAGGTGATGGACAGCTCGCAAATACCGGGCAGGCGGCTGTGCAGTACTTCCTCGCCAAGGTGATCCAGCTTCAGATAGACGTAGTCGCCGTCCGGGCCGTCGCCGCGGCCGTCGAGGATTTCCATCATCATGGAGCGGGCCACCACGTCACGGGACGCGAGGTCCTTGGCGTTGGGCGCGTAGCGCTCCATGAAGCGCTCGCCGTCCTTATTAATAAGGTAGCCGCCCTCGCCCCGGCACCCTTCGGTGACCAGGGTGCCCGCGCCGGCGATGCCGGTGGGGTGGAATTGCCACATTTCCATGTCCTGCACCGGCACGCCGGCGCGCAGCGCCATGCCCACGCCATCGCCGGTGTTGATCAGGGCGTTGGTGGTGGAGGAATAGATACGGCCGGCGCCGCCGGTGGCGAACACCGTGGCCTTGGCCTTGAAGAACACGGTCTCGCCGGTCTCGATGCTGATCGCGATAACGCCGCAGACGTTATCGTCGGCGTCCTTCACCAGATCCGCGGCATACCATTCGTTGTAGAACTGGGTGCCGTTCTTGAGGTTCTGCTGGTAAAGGGTGTGCAGCAGCGCGTGACCGGTACGGTCGGCGGCGGCACAGGTGCGAGCGGCCTGACCGCCCTCACCGAAGTTCTTGGACTGGCCACCGAAAGGACGCTGGTAGATGCGGCCTTCCTCGGTACGGGAGAACGGCAGACCCATGTGGTCCAGCTCGAACACCGCTTCCGGGCCCACCTGGCACATGTATTCGATGGCTTCCTGGTCACCGATGTAGTCGGAACCCTTCACCGTGTCGTACATGTGCCAGCGCCAATCGTCATTGGGATCGGAGGAAGCGATGGCACAGGTAATGCCGCCCTGGGCGGACACCGTGTGCGAACGGGTCGGGAATACTTTGGAAATCAGCGCGGTCTTGAAACCGGACTGCGCCATCTGCAGGGAAGCACGCATGCCTGCGCCCCCGCCGCCAACGACGATCGCGTCAAAGGTGATGGTACGAATGGACATGGATTATGCGCCTCCCCAGATCATCAGCAGGCCCCACAGCAGGTACACAAGCAGCAGCAGCGCGATGGCCATCTGCACCACCAGACGAACACTGGTGGCCGCTTTGCCGAAGGTCAGACTGGTCAGATAGTCGGTGGTCACGCTCCACAGGCCGATCCAGGTGTGGGCGGCCACGGAGAACAACAGAAGGGTGTTAGCGATCTGCATGGGCACGGAACCCATAAAGGCACTCCAGGTGCCGTAATCCAGATCCGGCTGGGCGATCAGAAAGCCCAGAATGCCGATCACGTACACGGCGATCACCACAGCGGAAACCCGCTGGATCAGCCAGTCAGAAAGGCCGTTACGGCCCATGCTCGTTACACTGGTTACCATACCCAGGCTCCTGCCAACAGAATCAGTACCGCGGTGACAATGAACGTGGCGAAGGCGCCACGACGTCCACCTTCCAGGGTCTCACCCATGCCCATATCCATAATCAAATGGCGGATACCGGCGACCAGGTGATAAAGAATGACGGCCAGGATCGCCCAGACCACCAATTTGGCGAGGGGCGAGGTCATCAGCTGTTTCAGGTCCGCAAAGCTCTCGGGGGACGCCAAGGAGCGATCCAGCATCCACAGCAGCACGGGGATGGCAACGAAAATGGCCACGCCTGTCATACGGTGAGTGATGGATGCAATGGCGGTGACCGGGAACTTGATCGTCGTTAGATCGAGGTTAACGGGTCTCTTATCGTTCACGGTAGCCTACACTTTTGCCGGGCTCCGGATACACCGGAGCGGTTATCGGGAACTTGGCATCAACGGCGACATCAGAATGTGAATGCGGATAAAGCCGATGGTGCCCGGGCCGGGGTTGGAGCCCACAGGGAACTCCTGCTTGGTGCCGATCGGTGAAAACCGATAGGAACGGGGCCGGAGACTCCTTCGCGGGCGGCAGTATATCGCCGCGCTTACGGCAAAACAAACGTCAACCTGCTACTTTTATCCTAGCCGGCGTCGCGGATCGTGCCCGCATCCCGCCGTGGCGGGACGTGCGCGGTTAATCCCTTGTTTTATAAAGGACCTTTTCGCAACGGTCGGCGCGGGGCGCCGTAATAGACTGTTTACCCTACAAAAGTCGCCCTCGCCGGGGGCCGGCTTCTCGTTGACAAAGACCCATCAAAACTTTAACGTCCCCCGCGCTCTGGAGGACCTTCCCAGTAGGGACCCTCTATTCACCGAGGAGAAATTCCCATGACCGAGAAGAAAGCCATTCTCAAGGTAGAGGGCCGGGACGATCTGGAACTGCCGATCCACACGCCCACCCTGGGCCGTGACGTTATCGACGTTTCCTCCCTGACCGCCAACGGCATCTTTACCTTCGACCCGGGTTTCACGTCCACCGCTTCCTGCGAATCAAAAATCACCTTCATCGACGGTGAAGTGGGCAAACTGCTGCATCGGGGCTATTCCATCGAGGAATTGGCCGCCAAGTCGGACTATCTTGAAGTGTGCTACCTCCTGCTCAACGGTGAACTGCCCACCGCCGAGCAGAAAGAGACCTTCGTCGGCACCGTCAAGAACCACACCATGGTGCACGAACAGATCCGCAATCTGTTCAACGGCTTCCGCCGCGACGCGCACCCGATGGCCATCATGTGTGGCGTTGTGGGGGCTCTGTCCGCGTTTTATCACGACTCGCTGGACATCAATAACCCCACCCACCGGGAAATCACCGCGTTCCGTTTGATCGCGAAGATGCCCACCATCGCGGCCATGTGCTACAAATACGGTCTGGGTCAGCCGCTGATGTATCCGCGCAACGACCTCGGTTATGCGGAAAACTTCCTGCACATGATGTTCGGCAACCCGTGCGAGGAAACCAAGGTCAGCCCGACCCTGGCCCGCGCCATGGACAAGATCTTCATCCTGCACGCCGATCATGAGCAGAACGCCTCCACCTCCACGGTGCGTCTGGCCGGCTCCTCCGGTGCCAACCCGTTCGCCTGCATCGCCGCCGGCATTTCCGCCCTGTGGGGCCCCGCCCACGGCGGTGCCAACGAAGCGGTGCTGAACATGCTCGACGAGATCGGCGACATCTCCAACATCGACGAGTACATCGCCAAGGCCAAGGACAAGAACGATCCGTTCAAGCTCATGGGCTTCGGCCACCGGGTCTACAAGAACTACGACCCGCGTGCCACCGTGATGCGCGAATCCTGCCACGAAGTGCTCAACGAGCTGGGCGTCAACGACCCGCAGCTCGAACTGGCCATGAAGCTGGAAGAGATCGCCCTGAGCGACCCCTACTTCAAAGAGAAGAAGCTGTTCCCGAACGTGGACTTCTACTCCGGGATCATCCTCAAGGCGATCGGCATCCCGACCTCCATGTTCACCGTGATCTTCGCCCTGTCCCGCACCGTGGGCTGGATCGCGCACTGGAACGAGATGATCTCCAACCCGTACAAGATCGGCCGTCCCCGCCAGCTTTACACCGGCGAGACCGAGCGTGAAATGACCGCGCTCAGCGACCGCAAGTAAACGGTAATCGCCGCCTCGCGGCGCATTACCCGGTCCTTCGGGACCTGAAAAGCGAACCTCCGGGTTCGCTTTTTTTTTGCCCTGCCTGTAAGCGCCAAAGCCGGGCTTTGCGGGCGGGGCCCGCTCCCACAAACCTGGCTTCCTCGCACCGCTCGGCGACTCGCCCCAGGAGTGGAACACTCGTGCAACATTAGTACACCTAGGTGTCTTATCGGTAACCGCCACCCAACCAACCAACAACGGTTCACCTCCGCCATTTATTGAATACTGGCAGGCGACGCTCAATTTCAATAACAACAGGATCGGACCTTCAGTCCGGCCCATCGGAGTGCCCCTGATGAACAACCGCCTAAGTCGCTACGCAGGCATTGCCCTGCTTGCACTCGCCACACTTTTGACCGCCTGCGGTGGCGGCTCAAGCTCCTCATCCACCGTTTCCGGCGGCCCGCCCCCCTCGCCCACCGAGCCGGAGCCGGAACCGCCGACTCCGGTCGTCGGGGAAGGCTCGGTGCGAGTGCTCTCCAACCGCGCGGACCTGGTCAGCGGCGGCGACGCCCTGATCGAGATCACCGCCGACAACCCCGCCCTGCTTCACAACGCCCGTGTCACCCTCGGCGACACCGACGTCAGCAACCGTTTTCAGAGCACCGGAGAGGCCCTCAAAGGCCTGGTGGAGGGCATGGCCCCCGGCCCCCACACACTGCGGGTGACACTGGCCGACGATTCGGTACTGCAACAACCGTTGATCAACCACCCCAAGGGCGGACCGGTCTTCTCCGGCCCGCAGATTCAGCCCTGGACCTGCGACAACGAGGCGGCCGTGGACGCGCAGTGCAACCAGCCCGCCGAGTACCGGTTCAAATACGTGCCCGCCGGCAAACTGCAGGCGTTCATCACCGGCTTCGATCCGATGAACCCGGGCCTGCCCGGGGCGTTCCTGGACTATCAACCGGATAACCCACCGGCGGAGGGTGACATCGCCCGGGTGACCACCGATCAAGGCGTGGAAGTGCCCTTCATCGTGCGCGTTGAAACCGGCGTCCAGAACCGCGACCGCTACCAGATCATGACCCTGTTCCAGCCCGGCCAGGACTGGACCGCCCTCGCCCCCCAGGAACAATGGAACGGCAAGCTGCTGATCCACCACGGCGGCAACGTGGGTGTCAGTTACGGCCCCGGCGAACCGCCCAACGGCGATATCGCCGGCACCGCGCCGGAAGGCGCGGAAATCCTGCTCGGCGACAGTATTACCACCGCGCTGGGGCGTGGCTTCATCACGCTCTCCACGGCCCAGGCGAACCTGGGCCATAACGTCAACCTGGTGACCGCCGCCGAATCCCTGATGATGGGCAAGGAACGCATCATCGAGCAGTACGGCGAACTGCGCTACACCATCGGCACCGGCTGCTCCGGTGGCGCCATCGCCCAGCAGCACGTCGCCAATGCCTATCCGGGCATCTACCAGGGCCTGATCGTGCAGTGCTCGTACCCGGACGTCTGGACCACCGCCACCCAGTTCGCCGACTACAATCTGCTCAGCCGCCATTTCGGCAACCGGATCCCCTCCGACCCGGACAGCTTCCTGGCGGTGATCACCGCGCTGCTCACCAGCGGCGTGCTCCCCGGTGTGCAATGGCCCGCGTTCTACGGCCATTTGCCGATCAATCCACTGGTGTCCGATCTGGCCTTCTTTCCCTCCGCGTTCCCGGAACAGGATGAGTGTCCCGGCCTGGCCGATGACGTGCCGGTGTACAACGCCGAAACCCAGCCGGACGGGGTCCGCTGCGGGCTGGTGGATTTCATGATCAATCAGTTCGGCAGCCGCCCGTCGGAGGTGTGGTCCACCAACGAAGCCCTGCTGTCCCGGGGCTTCGCCGGCATCCCCCTGGATAACGTCGGCGTTCAGTACGGTCTGGGCGCCCTGCAACAGGGCCTGATCAGCGGCGAGCAGTTCCTGCGCGTCAACCGGGAAATCGGCGGCCTGAACGTGGATATCCAGCCGCAGGCGGCGCGCACCGTCGCCGACCCGACCGCGCTCAGCAACGCCTACCGGACCGGCGCGATCAACACCGCTGAACACCTGAGCAACGTGCCGATTATCGATCTGCGCGGGCCGGACCCCGGCATCGCCCATGACGCCTACCACTCCTGGCAGATGCGCGCACGCCTGGAGGCGGTGCAGGGCCACGCGGACAACCATGTGATCTGGTTCGGCGCCTTCCCGCTTGCCGGCGACACCGTGTTCACCACCGAGGCCCTGCTGGTCATGGACCGCTGGCTGTCGAACATCGAAGCGGACAACGGCGCCACGGCGATCGCCGAGAAAGTCGTGGCGCACAAACCGGCCCAGGCCCGCGACCGCTGCCTGTCATTATCGTCACTGTTCGATGACGAGGCCCCGCTGGTGCCACTCACCGGTAACCTGCTTTACCCGGACCCCATCGTGCCGGGTCTGGATCCTTCACTGTTGCCCGCGCCGCCCGCGCAGGTGGGCCTGGTGCTGGACGCCCTCACCGGCCAGGTGTGCGGCCTGGACCTGAGCGCCCTGCAGCTGCCCGGTCAGATCGCCGATCTGCTGGCACCGGTCACGGACCCGCTGGTGACACTGCAACAACGGGTGGTGCAAACCCGCTTCGGCACCCCCCGTACGGTGGCCGGCGACGCCATCACCACCCTGGTCAACAAGTGCCAGCTCAAGGCGGTGGACCCGGCGGATTATCCGGCCAACCCGCTCGCCGGTATCTTCGACCCGACCGCCTTCGCCGAGCGCGTGGCGGAGATTTTCCCGGACGGCGTGTGCGATTACACCCGGCCCGGCGCCGGTGTGGTTCCCACCCGGGCCTGGCTGCACTACGGCGATGCCGGTCGGGTGATCGAAGGCGGCGAACCGCTGCCGCAGGAGGGGCCACTGGCGGAAGGCGGCGACGGGGTATCGGCGCCGGCGTTCAGACCCCGCCCCTGAGGGGCCGCTTTGTCTTCCCGGTCGTGAATGCCTAAACTCGCGGGCATCGCTTCAAGACCGGGAAGACATAATGAAAAAAATCATCGTTCTGCTGCTGGTGGCCGCTGCCGCCGCCTATTTGCTGCTGTGGCCGGTGCCGGTGGATCCGGTGGCCTGGGACGCCCCCGAGGCCCCGGAATTGACCGGCCGCTACGCCGCCAATGACGATCTCGCCGAGGCTGAACGGCTCGCCGCCGGCCAGGGCCATGGCCCGGAGGACGTGGCCATCGACGGCCAGGGCAACCTCTACGTGGGTTATGAAGACGGCCGGCTGGTGCGCTACGACCCGGACGGCAACAACGGCGACCTGATCACCAACACCGAGGGCCGACCGCTGGGCCTGGACCTGGCGCCGGACGGCACCCTGGTGGTCGCTGACGGCTACCGGGGCCTGCTGCGCGTGAACCCGGCGTCCGGCGCGATAACGGTCCTGACGGATCAGGCTGACGGCGTCCCCTTCCGCTTCACCGACGACGTGGACGTGGCCAGCGACGGCGTCGTCTACTTCACCGACGCGTCAAGCAAATTCGGCCCGGCGATGAAGGCCCGCGACGACATCATCGAGCACGGCGGGCACGGCCGGTTTCTCAAGTACGACCCCGCTTCCGGCACCACCACCGTGCTCATGGACGGCCTGCAGTTCGCCAACGGCGTGGCGCTCTCCGAGAACGAAGATTTCGTGCTGGTCACCCAGACCGGCAGCTACAACGTGCTGCGTTACTGGCTCAAGGGCGACAAAGCGGGCAGCCACGATGTGTTCTTCGACAACCTGCCGGGCATTCCCGACGGCATTTCCGGCAACGGCCAGGGCACCTTCTGGCTGGCGCTGTTCGCGCCGCGCAACGCCGCCTTGGACGCCATGTCCGATAAACCGCTGCTGCGCAAAGTGGTGTTCCGCCTGCCGCAATTCATGCAGCCGCAGCCCGCCCGCCACGGGTTCGTGCTGGGCCTGGATGAAAGCGGCGCGGTCACCGCCAATCTGCAACACCTTGGCGAACAGGCCTTCGCACCGATCACCAGTGCGGAACAGGCCGGCGACCGCCTCTATCTGGGCAGCCTGACCCGCGACAGCTTCGCCGTCTATCCGCTCAGCGACCCGCAGGAGTAACGCCATGATCCACGCAGCCTTTATCGGCCTGGGCAATATGGGCTATCCGATGGCCGGCCATCTCGCCAACGCCGGCCACACCGTCACGGTCTACAACCGCACGCCGGAACGCGCCGCCCAATGGGTCGGCGAATACCAAGGCCAGCAGGCGGAAACGCCGGCACTGGCGGCCCGGGGCGCGGACCTGGTGTTGGTTTGCGTGGGCAACGACGACGACCTGCGCCAGGTCACCCTGGGGGACAACGGCGCCGTACAGAGCCTCAAAGCCGGCGCGGTGCTGGTCGATCACACCACCGCCAGCGCCGCCATGGCGCACGTCCTGGACCAGGCCTGCCGCGACCACGAGGCGCACTTCATGGACGCCCCCGTGTCCGGCGGCCAGCAAGGCGCCAAGGACGGCGCCCTGTCGATCATGTGCGGCGGCGAGGACGGCGTGTTCGAGCGCGTGCACCCGCTGCTCGATCATTACGGCAAAAGCGTGGTGCACATGGGCCCGGTGGGCCAGGGGCAATTGACCAAGATGGCCAACCAGATCTGCGTGGCCGGCGTGATCGAAGGCGTGGCGGAGGCCATCGCCTTCGCCCAAAAAGCCGGCCTGGACGCGGAAAAAGCCATGCGCGTGATCGGCGCGGGCGCGGGCAGCTCCTGGCAATTGGTGAACCGCCATCAGACCATGCTCGCGGACCAGTACGACCACGGTTTCGCGGTCGACTGGATGCGCAAGGACCTGGACATCTGCCTGGCGGAAGCCAGCCGGCTGGGGGCCCCGCTGCCGATGGCGGCGCTGGTCAACGAGCTCTACAAAGAAGTCCAGGCCATGGGCGGCGGCCGCTGGGACACGTCCAGCCTGCTGCGCCGCCTGCAACAGCGGCGGGGCTAATCCTCCGCCACCGCGCCGCGGGCGGGCAGCAGGGCCCGGGCGTTGTCCGCCTTCAGTTTCGCCGCCACCGGCTCCGGCAAGGCGTCCAAAAGGGGCCGGTACTCACCCAGAATCTCGCCAATGCTGTCGAAATGCCCGACCACGTCGCTGCCCAGCACGAAGCGGTCCGGGTGATCCCGGATCAGCGCCACCCAGGCGGGCCGCGGCTCGCCGTCCTTGATCAGATAGTGCTCGCGGACACTCCATGACAGGTCCACGTAGAGGTTGTCGTAACGCTCCAACAAGGCGCGAATAATTTCATTCAAGGTGGCGAGCGGCGCCTGGCGCTCTTCCACACCGCCGCTGGTGCCGGCGTGAGCGAGAACGAAGCGCGTGTCCGGGTTGCTTTTCAGGGCCTCTTCCAGCTCGCCGAGGTAGATCGGCGTCTCCTCTCGCAACGAGGTCAGGTTGCTGTGCAGCAGCACCGGCAGATCATAGCGGCCCGCCAGGCGGTAGACTTTCATCAGCGCCGGGTGGTTGGCGCGGGCGGTTTCCCCGGCGGTCAGAGCGGTCAGGTCATCGTGGCGGGTAATCACCTCACCGATGCCCCGCCACAGGCCGGGGTAACGCTGGATCAACGCTTCCACATGGCGGGCGGCGTTCATGTCGGTGGGATTGAACCCGCTGATGAACGGCGCCAGGCGGCGGCGCTGATCCTCCGGCAGAGCCAGCACCGCGCCGGCGACGATGTCATCGGTGGCGCTGTAGTAGTACAGCGGCGCTTCATCCCCCAGGTAATAGCGGGGCCGGCGCGGGGCGTCCTGCTGCCATTTTTTCACCACCGGCAAGCCGAACAGCCAGGCTTCCTCGACGCCGGCTTTATCCATGGCGGCCAACATCGCTCCGCTGCCATCGCTCTGCTGCATGAAATCCACGTAGTGGAGGTGGGCGTCGACCCAATCGTCATCCCCTGCGGACACCAGGCCCACGGCGCCCAGCAGCACGGCAACCAACGCGATTCTCATTGAGTGTTCTCCCTAGGCGGCGGTCTTTACGTTCCCGCTTAACAGACCCGGGAGGCGGCCAGCGGTTTCACGGAACGGTCATCATTGAACACTATTTCACAACCGGACGACCGGCTGTCTATTTATGGACATTTACTGACTTTAAGGCTTATTATGGAGAAAACCGTCAGGAGGCAGTATGCAACCAGCCATCGAACCTTGCCCCAAACCCCTGGATGACACGGCCCGCCATGCCGCGTTGCGGGCGGTGCTACGCCTTTTTGAGCACTGGCAGTGCTCGGAAAAGGAAAAGACCGCCCTGCTCGGCGTGGGCCGTTCCACCCTGCATAAATACCAAAGCCGACCGGAAAGCGCCCGGGTCAGCAACGACCTGCTTGAGCGTCTCAGCTATTTGCTGAACATCCATCAGGCGCTGCGCACGCTGTTCGGCAACCGCGAAAACGTTTATGGCTTCGTGCGCATGCCGAACCACAACCCGTTTTTCAACGGCACCAGCCCCATGGAGGTGATGAGCAACGGCCGGGTGGCCAGCCTCTATGAAGTCCACCGCCAGCTGGACGGACTGCGTGGAGGCCAGTGGTGACCAGCCCGGAAGATCTGCCGGCGACCGCCCTCCTTCACCAGGACGCTTATCGTCTGGTCAACGGCAAATACCCGCCCATTCAACTGTTTGACGACGTCGCCGACGAGGCCGATTTTGAAGCCTTGTACGCGGTTCAGGCGCTGACCAACCCGCGCATCCAGATGCAGGTCGGTGAGCTGCACCGCGTGCCGCCGGGGCGGCGCCCCTGGGGCATTCCCGGCTGCAACTACGCCCTCGGCCCGTTCGTGCATCTGAGCCCGTACGGCTCGCGCTTCTCCGACGGAGCGTACGGCGTGTTTTACTGCGCCGAGCGCATGGCGACGGCCATCGCCGAGACCCGCTATCATCAGGAGCGTTACTTTCAGGGGGTACGGGGCCTGAAATTCGATCGCATCGTGATGCGCGGCCTCAAGGTTCGATTCAGCGCGCGGTTACGCAACATCCACGATCCCTACCGCGACGACGAGGCCTGGTATCACCCGGACGACTACGGCAGCGCGCGCCGGCTGGGCCGGGCCCTGTTCGACGCCGACGAGCACGGCCTGGTGTACGGCTCGGTGCGGCACAACCAGGCACGCTGTTTCGCGTTGCTGTCACCGCATCTGATCGAATCGGTGACGCCGGCCACGCATTATGAATACATCTGGGATGGAGAGCGGATCGCTCATATTCTGACGATTCGGCAGCTTGGTTAGAAACGCAGGCCTGTAGGAGCCTGCCTTGTGGGAGCGGGCCCGGCCCGCGAAAGGCCGGCAACGCCGGCCGGCAGGATACCAGAGACCTCTACAAGCACAGCAATAACAACGTCTCTGGCATCCCGCCGGGTGGCTAAAGCCACCCTTTCGCGGGCCGGGCCCGCTCGCACAAGTGGCGCCTCCCCCAGAGGATGAACGCCAAATAAAAAGGCCCCGGCTCTCGCGAGCCGGGGCCTTTTTATTTGGCGTCCCCTAGGGGAGTCGAACCCCTGTTACCGCCGTGAAAGGGCGGTGTCCTAGGCCACTAGACGAAGGGGACGTGTTTGGTGGAGCCAGGCGGGATCGAACCGCCGACCTCTACAATGCCATTGTAGCGCTCTCCCAGCTGAGCTATGGCCCCAAAAGCTGTCCCACCGGGCTGCGCCCTGTGTGGAGCCGCGTATTTTACGCAGCGACCCTACCCTGTCAAGCATCCGCCCCGGGTTTTTGACAGTTGGAAGTCTGTTTGTACAAGCCTTGTTCAATTCGCCGGAACAATCGCCGCCCACTCCTTCTCCAGCTTCTTGGTTTGCTTCTTGGAAACGCCGCCGAGCACCTCGATGGCATGGCGCAGACGGGCCCGGCTGAGGTCCGGCCCCAGCAGTTCCATGCTGTCGACCACGGAAAAGCTGGCGCTGGTGCCGGCGATCGCCACGAACACCGGAAACAGGAAATCCTTGATCTTGATCTCCAGAGCGTCGGCCAGTTGCTTCGCGTCGGCGAACAGGCCGTCGCGCTGCCAGTCACGGCGCGCCTCACAGCTCCACAGGTAAAACTGCAGCCAGACTTTCATCGCTTCCCCGTCATGCTTGGGGTGCTGGAAGTCGGCTTCGTCCACGGCCACCATGCCGGAAAAACAGAAGCCGGCCTTGTCGACCACCTCACCGAACGTTTCCACGCGCTGTTTCACATGGGGCAGCACCCGCATGGCGTACTCGCGGTTGAAGGCCCAGTCGCGCAGTTGCTCCAGAAACTGCTCGTCGGAGAGATCGTGCAGCCACTGGCCGTTAAGCCAGCTGAGCTTCTCCACATCAAACACCGGGCCGCCCAGGGACACACGCTGGATGTCGAACGCCGCCTGCATGTCCTCCAGGGTGAAACGCTCACGTTCATCGGGCATCGACCAGCCCATGCGGCCGAGGTAATTGACCACCGCCTCCGGCAGGTAGCCCATGCGCCGGTAGAAATTGATGCTGACCGGGTTCTTGCGCTTGCTGAGCTTGGACTTATCCGGGTTGCGCAGCAGCGGCATGTGGCACAGCACCGGCATGTCCCAGCCGAAGTACTGGTACAGCAGCTTGTGCTTGGGCGCCGAGTTCAGCCATTCCTCACCGCGGATCACATGGGTGATTTCCATCAGGTGATCGTCCACCACATTGGCCAGGTGGTAGGTGGGCATGCCGTCGGATTTCAGCAGGATCTGCGCGTCCACCAGGGACCAGTCCAGCTCCACGGTGCCGCGCAGCATGTCGTCGATTTCACAGCGACCGGACTCCGGCACTCGCATGCGGATTACATAGGGGTCGCCGGCCGCTTCGCGGCGTTGCTGCTCGTCGGCGGGCAGTTCCAGATCCGCCGGTTTCAGGGCCCGGTTTTCGCCGCGCTCTTTCAGGTCGGCACGCAACTGGTCCAGCTCTTCGGCGCTGCGGAAACATTTAAAGGCATGGCCGTCCGCGATCAGACGTTCCGCATAGAGGCGGTAATCGTCGCCGCGCTCGCTTTGCCGGTACGGCCCGTGGGGGCCGCCCACGTCGGGCCCCTCGTCCCAGTCCAGGCCCAGCCAGCGCAACGACGCCAGGATCGCCTGCTCGGAGCTGTCACTGGAGCGGCTCTGGTCGGTGTCTTCGATGCGGAGAATGAATTGGCCGCCGTGCTGACGGGCAAAACAACGATTGAAAAGCGCGATATAAGCGGTCCCCACATGGGGGTCGCCGGTGGGCGAAGGTGCCACTCGGGTACGAACGGTCATGCTGACTCCGTGGCCGGAATAAAGGGGCGCATTATAGGCTAATGCGCCCCCGTTATCAGCACTACAGCTACGGCGCCGCCGCTACTGAGGCGGGAACGCCGTCCTTTCCGGTCAGCGCCGCCCGGCGATCAGACTGATGATCCAGATCACCAGGAAGACGACGAACAGAATCTTGGCGATGCCCGCGGCGGTGCCGGCAATACCACTAAACCCCAAAACCGCGGCAATGATCGCGATGACAAGAAATAAAAGGCTCCAGCTCAGCATAGTTTTCTCCCTGTTATGCGTTATCGCACCCTCATCAAAGCCAAACGACGCCACTTTCACAAGGCGCTTTTACAGGAATATACCTTTGCCTGAATTTGCATGGACCAACCCGGGCTGACCCGACGCCGGGGTTTCCCGTCGCGGCGGCGGCCGTGCGATAATAGCGCCATGTCCTCACTCAACACTCCGATTCCCGGCCCTGCCCCGCTCAGCCGGCGCTTTTCCATCGCGCCAATGATGGCCTATACAACGCGCGACTTTCGCTATCTGGCCCGTCTTATCACCCGCCGCACGCTGCTCTATACCGAGATGGTGGTGGCGCCGGCGGTGATCCATGGCGACCGGGATCGCCTGCTCGGGTTCGACGCCGCCGAGCACCCGCTGGCGGTACAGCTGGGCGGCAGCGACCCGGCGCAACTGGCCGAAGCGGCGCGCATCTGCGCGGATTACGGCTACGATGAGATCAATCTCAACGTGGGCTGTCCCTCGGACCGGGTGCAGCAGGGCAAGATCGGCGCGGTGCTGATGGCGGAGCCGGAGCTGGTGGCACGCTGCGTGGACGCCATGGCGAACGTCACCGACGTGCCGGTGACGGTGAAGACCCGCATCGGCATCGACGATCAGGACGACTACCCCTTCCTGCAGCGCTTCGTCCGGCATATGGACGAGGCCGGTTGCCGCAGCCTCACCATCCACGCCCGCAAGGCGATCCTGGACGGCCTCTCGCCGAAGGAAAACCGCGATATCCCGCCGCTGATCTATGAGCGCGCCTACGCGGTCAAACAGTCGTTTCCGCACATGGAGATCATCCTCAACGGCGGGCTGCGCGACGTGCCGGGCATGCTGGCGCATCTGGGTCAGGTGGACGGCTTGATGGTGGGCCGGGAAGCCTACATGAACCCCTGGTTTCTGGCCGAAGTGGACCGGGAAGTGTTCGGTGAGAGCGCCCCGCCGCCGGACCGACTGGCGGTGGCCGAAGCGTTCATCCCCTATCTGGAGCGGCGCTACGCCGACGGCGTGCATCCCAAGCATGTGCTGCGCCACGCGCTCAATCTGTTCCAGGCGATGCCGGGCGCCCGCGCCTATCGCCGCCATCTGAGCCAGCACGCACACAAGAACGACGCCACGCCAGAGGTCTATCAAGAGGCTCTGGCCCTTTTGACCCGGCACACGGTTGGCTATGCTGGGGCCACTACACAGGGAGGTCAGTCATGATCAGCAAACGCCAACAACTCGAACAATGGACCACCGTGGTCGCCGACACCGGCGATCTGGAACGCATCGCTGAGCTGCAGCCGCACGATGCCACCACCAACCCGTCGCTGCTGCTGGCGGCGGCACGCGACGAGCGCTACCGGCACCTGCTCGACCAGGCCCGCGAGCTGGCCCGGGAACTGGGCCACGAGGGCGACCTGGCCTGGTGCACCGACGCGTTCGCCTGCGTCGCCGGCCAGGCGGTGCTGGGGCACATCCCGGGCCTGGTCTCCACCGAGGTGGACGCGCGGCTGTCGTTCGATACCGCCGCCACCGTCGCCAAGGCGCGCCGTCTGATGGCGCTGTACCGGGAGCTGGAAGTACCGGCAGAACGGATCCTGATCAAAGCCGCCGCCACCTGGGAAGGCATCCAGGCGGCGCGCATCCTTGAGGAAGAAGGCGTGCGCTGCAACCTGACTCTGGTATTCAGTGCCGAGCAGGCGCTGGCCGCCGCCGAAGCCGGCGCCACGCTGATCTCGCCGTTCGTCGGCCGCATTCAGGACTGGCACGTGAAACGCGGGCTGCAAATCACCGATATCAATCAGGATCCCGGTGTTCAATCGGTGCGCGAGATTTTCCATCTTCTCAAAGGGCGCGGGCTGGATACCATCGTGATGGGCGCCAGCTTCCGCAACGCGGCGCAGATCGAGGCACTCGCCGGCTGCGACCGTCTCACCATCAGCCCGGCGTTGCTCGGCGAGCTGGCCGAGGACGACGGCGCCCTGTCCCGTTGCCTGGACCCGGACGCGGTGGCTCCAGCGGAGCCGGAAGGCGCGCTCCCCGCCCGGGCACTGAACGAAGCCCGTTTCCGCTGGTCACTGAATGACAACCCGATGGCGTGTGATTTGCTCAGCGACGGCATTCGCCGTTTCGCCGCCGATCAACGCGCCTTGGAAGCCTTACTGACCGCGGAGGACATCGCAGCGTGAAATGGCTTGCCCGTTTGTTTGAATCCGATTCACCCGCTCAAAACAGCGAAGACAGCGACCACGACCTGCACCGGGCCGCCGCCGCGTTATTGATGGAAGTGGCGCGCACCGATGGCGAAGTGGATCAGCGCGAGCAGCGCCTGCTGGTTAAGGCGGTGCGCGAACGCTGGCATTTGCAAGCGGAGGAGATGGAGGAGATCGTCGCCGAGCTGGATCAAAGACTGGAAAACGCCACTGACCTGTTCGAGTTCACCATCCCCCTGCGGCAACGCTGGGATCCGGAAACCCGGGTGCGGCTGATTTACGATATGTGGGCCATCGCCGCCGCCGACGGCGATGCGGACAGCCACGAAGAGCAGCTGATCCGCCGGGTATCCGAGTTGCTGTACGTCTCCCACGGCGACTTTATCCGCGCCAAACTGGCCGCCTTGGGAGAATAGCGCCGGGCCCTGGCCCGGCGGGCGGCCGGCGCTGTTACCAGCCGTCGTCGCTTTCCAGCTCCGGGTCTTCGTCGGGCAGGGCCGGTTCTTCGTCCTTGCCTTCCTGCATCAGGCGGCGCTGCAGATAGGCGTTACGGATAAAGGTATAGCGGTCGCCGACGATGTTGCGCTCCAGGTCCAGCAGATCCGCCCGCAGGTCGACGCCGTACAGCGCCGCCAGCGAATAGCGCGCCAGATCGTCCTCCAGATAGCTCACCGGCCACAGATAGCTGCTGGGGTAGATGGTGGTGGCGTCACGCACCGACGACGGCCCCAGAATCGGCACCACCAGATAGGGCCCGCGGGCCACGCCCCAGCGGCCCAGCGTCACGTCCAGGTTGGTGTCGGTATTGCGCAGGTCCACATCGCTGGCCACGTCGAACAGACCGGCCACGCCCAGGGTGGTGTTGATGCCGAAACGCCCCAGGCTGTTGCCGGCCTCCCCCCAGCGCCACTGAAAGATATAGTTGAGGCCGTCGCCGATATCACCAAGGTTGCTGAAAAAGCGCGTCACGGTGTTATCGAGCCACTCCGGCGTCACCCAACGGTAACCCTTGGCGGCCGGCTTGAGCGCGTAGCGGTCGACGAATTCGTTAAAGCCGAAAATCTTGCGGTTGAAGCCCTGCCAGGGGTCCTGTTCGTCGAAGCGACCGGCGCCCCCGGCCTGGTCGAACGGCGTCGAGGCGCTGCCCCAGTCCTCACCGGACTGGATCGCGGCTTCGCGGGTCTCGCCGGCGGTTTCCGGTACCGGCTGGGCGAATACCGGATGGGACAAAGCAATCAATGGCGCCGAAACAAGCGCCGCAATCCATATGCGCACAGTAGCTCCCTAATCAGTGATGGCCCGCGCATTATAGCGGTGCATGGCCTACGAAGAGCAACCTTGCGACGCTCAGGCCGGGGTCGGCTGCAGGCGGGCGCCCAGAATCAGCTCGCGATCACGCAGCCGTTGCAGAAGGTCGGCGCCGAAACTCAACAGCGCGGCGCGGTCTTGGAAGCCCATTTCATCGCCCAGCGTTTGCAGCAGCTGCTCGCCGCTGCTGAGCGGCTGTTCCTGCATCAACGCCAGTAACCGGGCGGTCACCGCGTTGATCTCCATGAACGCCACCCGGTCCTCGGCGTTACGGTGGACCAGCAACCAGACCGGCTGCTCCGGCGGCGTCTCCGGCCGGTGGTCCGGGCCGATTTGATGCACCGGCCAACGGTAATTGAGCACGCAATGAAGCGGATTCAGGTAGGGGACGCCACGCAGCAGATCGCCACCGGGCTGCACGCCCTGCTCCGGCACCGTGTCCGTGGCGGTGTCCAGCACCAGCTCGATCCACTCATAATGCGCCAGTTCGGCGAGGAAAGGCGGGTCGCCCTCCACCGGCTGATAGGCGTCAGCGAGAAAAGTGACGAACTCCTCCGGGATTTCCAGAAAGTACGGTGACGTACAGGCATGCTGGTCGAAGAAACAGCGCACCAGACGCCGCCAGCCGGCTTCGTCATAAAGGCTGTGCAACACCGGAAAGCCCTTCTCCAGGAAGCCGTTAACGTTGTTGAAGAACAACTGGCGGTACACCGTCAGGCGCCGGTCCTCAATGCCAGACGGCGCCGGGTGGCGTTGAGGATTGCGCAGGTGCGCCGCGAACGAACGCTGCAGGCGCTGGAACTCCGGCTCGCTCATCAGGCTCTCCGGCTCACCGCCGAACGGCGCTGCTGGGCCTCGCCGATGCGTCCCAGCTCGCGGTTCAGTTCGTCCACCGGGGGAAAGTTGAAATCCCGCTCCAGCAAGGTGGGTAACACGCCGAACTGATCGTAGGCCACGTCCAGCAATCGCCACACCGGGTCGATTACCTCACTGCCGTGGGTATCCACCTTAAGGTCCTCGGCTTCGTCGAAATGGCCGGCGATGTGCACGTAAAAAATACGTTCGCCGGGCAGGCCGCGAATAAAGTCGGCGGCGTCGTAGCCGTGGTTGATGCCGTTCACATAGGCGTTGTTCACGTCCAGAAGCAGGCCGCAGTCGGCCTCTTCCAGTACCGCGTTGACGAATTCCAGCTCACCCAGGGGACGGCTCTCGGTCACCTCGGGTGTGGCGTAATAGCTGACGTGCTCGATGCCGATACGCTGGCCGAGAAAATCCTGCACCTTGCGGATGCGGTCGGCCACATAGTGCACCGCTTCCTCGGTGAACGGGATCGGCATCAAATCATAAAGATGGCCGTGGTCGCTGCAGTAACTGAGGTGCTCGGTGTAGCAGCGAATACGGTGTTCGCCGAGAAACTGTTTGATGTTCCCCAGCAATTCGAAATCGAGAGGCTCCGGCCCGCCCAGGGACAGGCTGAGACCGTGGCTGACAAAGGGATAGCGTTCGGTGAAACCGCGAAACTCACGGGCCAGGGAGCCGCCCATGGGAATCCAGTTTTCCGGCGCCACTTCAAGAAAATCCACCGGTATGTTGCCCGGTTGGGACAGCGGGCCCATAAGGGCCCGCCGCAACCCCAGACCGGTACCGGTCACGGGGAAAGTCGTCATAGATTACGACTCCTGAGTTCAGGCGGCGCCGCCGCAGCTGCCCTCGCCTTTTTTGTCGCCACCGCAGCTGCCTTCACCTTTTTTATCGCCGCCGCAGCTCCCTTCGCCTTTCTTGTCGCCGCCACATTTGCCTTCACCACACTTGCCTTCGGCGTCTTTGCTGTGATCGCCGGCCAGCTGGTAGCCGCTCTGCAGGTCGGTGGCACCGAACGGGTTCTCGGCCGCGTGAGCCGGGATGGACATTGCGGAAGCCACGAAGGCGGCGCCGAGGGTGGCGGCCAGGGGGTTCATTTTGCTCAGTTTAGCCATGATCGTTCTCCAAGATGGATCGTATAATTCTGTGAGTGAAGCCGACAGAAAGGATTCCTTCCCGTGGCTTCGACACTATATGGATGCACGAATCAAGTAAACGTTACGTGTAGGCCGCTAAAAAAAACAAAAACGGCCGCGAAGTCTACCCCGCGGCCGCCGTGAGTCCGTTGTGAAAACGGGCGGCTTAACGCACCCGGTTAACGATCACGCTGCCGATCGAATAACCGGCGCCGAAGGAGCAGATTACCCCTTTGGTGCCCGCCGGCAGATCGCTGTTGTGCTTGTGGAAGGCGATGATCGAACCGGCGGAACTGGTGTTGGCGTAATCATCCAGGATCACCGGCGCCTCGTCGCGGCTGGGGTCGCGACCCAGCACCCGCCGGGCGATGAACTCGTTCATGTTCAGGTTGGCCTGATGCAGCCACATACGGCGCACGTCCGTCACCGGCACGGACAGGTCGGCCAGATGGCCGGTGATCTGCTCCGCCACCATCGGGCACACTTCCTTGAACACCTTGCGGCCTTCCTGGCGGAACAGCTTATCGCGGCTGCCCACGCCGGAGGGGTCGGCACGGTTGAGGAAGCCGAAGTTATTGCGAATGTTGTTGGAGAAGCGGGTCTGCAGACGGGTGCCCAGCACTTCCCATTGATTGTCGCTGGTGGCGTCCTCGGCCCGCTCCAGAATCACCGCGGTGCTCACGTCACCGAAGATGAAGTGGCAGTCACGATCTTCCCAGGCCAGGTGGCCGGAACAAATCTCCGGGTTAACCATCAGCACACGGCGCGCGGAACCGTTGCGAATGGCGTCGACGCCGGTCTGGATCCCGAAGGTAGCGCTGGAGCAGGCCACGTTCATGTCGTAACCCCAGCCGTGCTCCATGCCCAGGGCCTGCTGCACTTCCACCGCCATGGCCGGATAGGCGCGCTGCATGTTGGAACAGGCCACCAGCACCGCGTCCAGATCATCCGGCTGCAGGCCGGCGTTATCGAGCGCCTGACGGGCGGCAAACACGGCGATCTCCGCCTGTACGGACAATTCGTCGTCGCCCCGCTCGGCGATGTTCGGCGCCAGCCGGTCCGGGTCGAGAATACCTTCCTTGTCCAGCACATAACGCTGCTTGATACCGGACGCCTTCTCGATAAACGCGGAGTTGGAACCGGTCAGCGGCTCGATCTCGCCCGCTTCGATGGCGTCGGCATGGCGTTCGTTGTAGCGGGCCACGTATTCGTTGAATGAGGCCACCAACTCTTCATTGGTGATCGATTGTTCGGGGGTCCAGAGTCCGGTACCGCTGATAACGACGGAATGGGTCACAAGCCTGTCCTCGCGCAAAAAGGGCACTCCGGGGAGCGCCGCGACAGTCGGGAACCTCGGGGCGGGTTCCATAAATGGGTCAATTATCCGGATATGACCGGGCCGGCGCAAAGCCGGAATGGTATTTCGCTGGCCCGTCGGCGCTTGACGGCGGCGGGAACAGCACTGAAGGCGGCGTCAGCAGGCCTCCCACTGGCGGTTAAGACGCTTGGCGGACACCGGCACCCGGGTGCCCAGCGGCTGCGCGAACAGGCTGACCCGGTATTCCTCGATCATCCAGCGGTACAGACGCAGCGCCTCGGGTTGCCGCCAAGGCGGCGTGTCCTTGGCGCGCCGGTGATAGCGTTCGCGGAACGCCTCCAGTTCGCCAACCACCGCCCGGTCACGGCCGATCTGGCCGCCCAGTTTCTCAAGACGCTGCTCCACCGCCGCCAGATAGCGCGGGTATTCGTCCAGCCATTCCTTGGGCACGGTGAGCAGGAAATCATCACTGAACAGATCGCCGAGCTGTTGCTTCAGATCGCGGTGTGCGTGCGCCCAGGCAAGCGGAAAATTCTTCTCCAGGCGCTGCATGACACGACGATAGGCGGCAAACAACTCGCCCCAGGTGCGCAGCGCCTGCTCCACCGCCGGCACGAACTCGCCCCGGCCATCGTCAAGGCGGGCGCGGAACGCCGCTTCATCGCGCACCGGCTGGTCGTGCAAACGGAAATGGGACACCGTCGCGCGCAGCAGCGCCTGGTCCAGGGCACCGCGCGCCATGGCCGACTTCTCCGCTTTCAGCTTCTGAAAGCCGGGTTGCTGACCGGCGAACCGCTTCAGCCCGCGCACCTGCTCGTTCAGCGCCAGCAGCATCAACCGGGCGCAGCCGACGCCGTGCCACCAGTGCGCGTCGTCCGCGTCGACGCAATACTCCAGCACCACATCGTCACCGCGGTCGCGCAGCGCCGGGTAGCGGCGGAACACCACCCCGCCCTGCTCGCTCTCCCGGCACTCCGGCAACGTACCGAATACCCAGGCGCGCCCGCTCACCCGTTCCTCGTCCGACGGCGTCGCCTCCGCCTCCCCGGCCAGCGCCTCGAACCGCTGCTGCAAACGCGCCAGGTCACGGTCCTCGGCCAGCACCTTGTTCTGTCCGTCGGTGACCCGCACGTTCATCCGCAGGTGCCCGGGCAGCTGGTCCTCACGCCACTCTTCCTGTTCCACGCGCACGCCGGTCATGCGCTGCAGTTCCCGGGTCATGGCGGGCAGCAGCGGCTGGTCCGGGCGCAGCGATTCCTGCAGCGCCGCCACGTAATCCGGCACCGGCACGAAATGCCGGCGGCGAGCCTTGGGAAGACCGCGAATCAGCGCCTCCAGCTTTTCGCGCAGCAGGCCCGGCACCAGCCAGGCGAGCCGTTCCGCGTGCAACTGCTGCAGCGCGCCGGCGGGCACGATCACGGTGACGCCGTCGCGGTCGCCGGTGGGGTCGAAACTGTATTCCAGCGGCAGCCGCATGCCGTCCCATTCCAACTCATCGGGAAAGGCACCGCCCTGCAAGTCCGGGCTGTGGGACAGCAGAAAGTCATCGTCCATCAACAGCGCTTCGCGCTGGGCCTGATCGGCCTGCTTTTTGTACCAGGTTTCCAGGTGCGCCAGGGTGTAAAGCCCGGACGGCAGGCGCTGGTCATAGAACAGAAAACGGGTTTCCTCGTCCACCAGAATGTCGCGCCGGCGCAGCTTGTGCTCCATCTCTTCAAGGCGCTGCAGCCGCTCCCGGTTGGCGGCGACGAAGGCCGGTTCGCGGGTCAGCTCGCCGGCCACCAGGCCCTCCCGGATCATCAGCTCGCGGGCCAGCTCCGGTTCCAGCGGGCCGTAGTGCATGCGCCGCCCGGAGGCGAGAATCAGCCCGAACAGATTGATCTGTTCCTTGGCCATCACACAGCCGCGCTTCTTCGACCAGTGCGGTTCAAAATACTGGCGTTTGATCAGGTGCGCCGCTTCCGCCTCCACCCATTGCGGTTCAATGCGCGCCACGCAGCGCGCGAACAGGCGGCTGGTTTCCACCTGCTCGGCGGCCACCAGCCAACGCAGCTTCGCTTTCTTGTCGCCGCCTTTACTCAGCGACGAGCCCGGCCAGAGCAGCGGCTTGCGGTTGCGGGTGGACAGCCACTCACCGTCCTCGTTGCGGGTCATCACGTTACCCACCAACCCGGTAAGCAACGCCCGGTGCAGACTCTCGTAGTCCGCCGGCTCGTCATTGAGCGACCAGCCCTCCTCCCGGGCCAGCAATAACAACTGCCGGTGGGTGTCGCGCCATTCGCGCATTCGCGACGGCGCCAGAAAATGCTTCTTCAGCTGCTTTTCATAGGGGTTGCGGCCCAGGTCGCCGCGTTGCTGCTCGGCCCACTGCCAGAGATTCCAGAAAAACAGAAAATCCGATTCCTTGTTCTCAAACGGCTGATGGGCCTGGTCGGCCTGCTGTTGTTTGTCGCGGGGCCGTTCGCGCGGGTCCTGCACCGCCAGTGCGGCGACAATCACCAGCACTTCGCGCAGCGCTTTTTTCTCGGCGCCGGCCACCACCATGCGCGCCAGCGTCGGGTCCAGCGGGAAACGCGCCAGTTGGCGACCCAGGGGCGTTACCCGGCGCTGTTTGTCCAGCGCGCCCAGCTCTTCCAGAAGACGGTAGCCGTCCCGTATCAAACGGCCGTCCGGCGGCTCGATAAAGGGAAAGTCCTCCACCGAACCCAGCTTCAGATCGGCCATGCGCAGAATCACCGCGCCCAGATTGGTGCGTTGGATTTCCGGGTCGGTGAACGCCGGCCGGTTGTTGAAATCGTCCTCGTCATAGAGCCGGTAGGCGACGCCGGGCATGATGCGGCCGCTGCGCCCGGCGCGCTGGTCGGCGCTGGCGCGGGCGATCGGCTCCACCGGCAACCGCTGCACCTTGGAATGCACACTGTAGCGGCTGATACGGGCGGTACCGGCGTCGATCACATAGCGAATGCCGGGCACCGTCAGCGACGTCTCCGCCACGTTGGTGCTCAGCACCACGCGCCGCCCGCGGTGGCCGGAGAACACCCGCTGCTGCTCCGCGGCACTGAGGCGGGCGTACAGCGGCAGCAATTCCGTATCGCGGAAATCGCAGCGTTTCAGATGGTGGTGCACATCGCGGATGTCGCGCTCGCCGCTCAAAAACACCAACACGTCACGGGCCGGCGGTGGCCCGTCGCGCCGTTCCTGCTGATCGATTTCGCGCAGCACTTCCTCCACCTGCAGCCCCAGCTCCCGTTCTTCCGCCGGCGGCCGGTAGTGGATGTCCACCGGGAAAGTGCGCCCGGACACCTCGAACACCGGCGCGCCATTAAAATGAGCGGCGAAGCGCTCGTGGTCGATGGTCGCCGAGGTGATGATGATTTTCAGATCCGGGCGGCGCGGCAACAGCTGCTTCAGATAACCAAGCAGAAAATCGATGTTCAGGCTGCGCTCGTGGGCCTCATCGATGATCAGCGTGTCGTACTGATGGAGGTAGCGGTCCTGCTGGATTTCGCTGAGCAGCATGCCGTCGGTCATCAGCTTGACCAGGGTGTCGTCGCCCACCTGTTCGCTGAAGCGGACTTTGTAGCCCACCAGGCCGCCGACCCGGCTGTTCAGTTCCTCGGCGATGCGCGCCGTCACCGAGCGGGCCGCCAGGCGGCGGGGCTGGGTATGGCCGATATAGCCGTCCACGCCGCGCCCCAGCGACAAACAGATCTTGGGCAGCTGCGTGGTCTTGCCGGAACCGGTTTCGCCGGCCACCACCACCACCTGGTGGCGCTCAATCGCGGCGGCCAGTTCCTCGCGGTCGTGCACCACCGGCAGGTCCGGCCAGCGCAGCGGTGCCGCCGCCAGCTCGGCGCGCCGGGCGCGGGCCGCCACCGAGGCGTCGACGGCGGCGCTCACCTTGGGCAGGGCATTGGCGTTGAACTTGCGCGCCAGCCCGTCGAGCCGCTTTTTGAGCCGCCGTCGATCGGCGGCGCGGGCCTGATCGAGCCGCCGATACACGTCATCCAGTTGAGGGTTAGTCATACCTGCCTGTCAGTCCCCAACAACCACGCCCGACCTTTGGCGCTCAAGCCGTCACCGTCCAGGGTCAGGTAGGCGGTATCCGCCTCGGTCGCCGCCAGGGTCACGGTGAAGCGCATCAGCTCGTCGCGGCGGAAGGCGTGCACGTCGACACGCTCGCCTTCCTGGTAGCCGGCCAGCAGCGTATCCAGATTGCCGGCGCTGGCTTTCAGGCCATCCACCGCCACCACCACGTCACCGGCGGCCAGCCCGGCCTCCATGGCGGCGCCCTGCTCGTACGCCACTTGAAGACGGGCGCCCTGGGGATCCGAAGCGAAACGCGCGCCCAGATGCACCGGCGCCTGGCTTTTACCGGGCTTGCCGCCGTTGTCGCTGTGGCCGTCCGCCGGGCGCCAGTTCACCGTCACGCCGCGTTCGGCGAGCAGCGTCTCCAGCGGCAGGTCCTCGGTGCAGTAGAGCGCCTGATTGAAGAAGTCGCTGAGGTCACAGCCGGCGACTTCCTCGGCCAGGGCCTGCACGCCCTGCTCCGGCACACCGACGCCGGTCTGCCCGTGGCGCTGCCACAGCAGGCGCATCAGATCGTCCAGGCTGCGCGCGTCGTTGGTCCGTTCGCGCAGGGTCAAATCCAGCGCCAGCGCCACCAGGGAACCCTTGGCGTAGTAGCTGACGATGGCGTTGGGGGCGTTTTCGTCTTGCTTGTAGAAGCGTGTCCAGGCGTCGAAGCTGGACTCAGTGACGGTCTGCTTGAAGCGGCCCCGGCCCCGGTATACCCGGGTCAGGGTCTGGCCCAGCAGTTCCAGGTAGCTTTCCGGCGCAATCAGCCCAGTGCGCGCCAGGGACAGATCGTCGTAGTAGCTGGTGATGCCCTCGAAGGCCCACAGCAATTCGGTGTGCACTTCCCGGCTCAGGTCGAAGGGCGTGAACGCCTCCGGCTTGATGCGCTTCACGTTCCAGGTGTGGAAGTATTCGTGGCTGCACAAACCGAGGTAGCTGCGATAGCCATCGCGTACCTGATCGGGGCCGTCGGTGAGCAACGGCAGGTCGGTGCGCGGGCTCATCAAGCTGGTGGAATTGCGATGCTCGAGGCCGCCGTAGCCGTCGGTGACCAGGGTCATGAACAGATAACGGTCCATTGGCGCCGGCTCGCCGAACAGCTTGATGTGGTGCTCGCAGATCGGTTTCAGGTCCCGGCACAGCCGCGCCATGTCGGCCCGGTGGCGGCCACTGAGCACCACGTCATGGGGCACGCCGCAGGCGTCGAAGCGGGCATGCTCGAAATGGCCCATCTCCACGGGATGATCGATCAGGGCGTCGTAGTTGTCGGCGCGGAAGCGACCGAAGCCCAGTTCCGGGCCACTCACCCGGTCGAGCCCGGTGGCCAGCCTCCAGGTGGCGTAGGCGGCGCCATCCGGGGCCTCGATATCCACCTCGCAGGGCTGATCCTCGAAGCCCATGGCCGCCAGAAACAAACAGCTGCCGTTAAAATAGCCGTGGGTGGTGTCCAGGTGGGCGCCACGTACCGACAAGTCCCAGGCGTACACCTGATAGCGCACGGTGACCGGCCCGGTGGCCGGCGGCAATTGCCAGGTTTGCTTGTCGAGCTTGGCCACATCCACGGGCGAGCCGTCCGCCGAGGCTTCCAGCGATACAATATGGCGGGCGAAATCACGGATCATGTAGCTGCCGGGAATCCAGGCGGGCAAAGTCAGCGCCTGCCCCTCCGGCGTCGGCCGGTCGATGGTGAGAGTGACCTGGAACAGATGCGCCTGCGGGCGCAACGGACGGACCTGATAATGAATCACACGCTCTCCTGTGGGCCTGAATACGCGACCAATGATGATACACGGCGATCTTGACGCTCGCACACGCATGACGCATGTTCATGACCTGTTTGAGGGGACCGCATTAATGACTTCGGAATGTTTTGTTATCGGCGCCGGCGACGGCCACACCATCGCCGTACACGAGTGGCGCGCCTCCGACCCGGTGGGGTCGCTGATCTGGCTGCACGGCATGGCCGAACACGGGGCCCGTTACCAGGCCCTGGGAGAGACCCTGGCCGAGCACGGCTGGAACCTGTACTGCCCCGATCATCGCGGCCATGGCGCCAGCATGGACGCCGCCGACCCGCCCGGCCACTTCGGCGACGAGGACGGCTGGGGCCTGGTGATGGACGACCTGGGCCGGGTGATCGACAGCATCCGCGAGCGGGAACCCGGCGCGCTGGTGCTGGGCGGCCACAGCATGGGCTCCTTCATCGCCCTGGCGGGCGCCGAGGCCCACGGCGACAGGTTGGACGGCCTGGTGCTGTGCGGCAGCGATTACCACCCGCCGCTGTACTACCGGCTGATGGCGTCGCTGCTGAAATGGCAGCGCCGCCGGCACGGCGCCCGTGGCCAGAGCGCGCTGGTGCACAAACTCACCTTTGAAACCTGGGCGCGCAGCGTGCCGGACGCCCGCACCGACTTCGACTGGCTGAGCGCCGACCCGGCCCAGGTAAAGGCGTATATCGACGACCCCAAATGCGGCTTTCAGTGCACCACCGCCACCTGGCAGGCGCTACTGTCGGCGCTGGCCGATGTGCAGTCCTCCAAGGGGCTGAGCCGCCTGCCCGCGCGCCTGCCGATTCTGCTGCTGGGCGGTCGCCAGGATCCAATGAGCGGCGGCGGCAAGGGCATGGACAAACTGCAGCAGGTATTGAGCCGCCGACGGCTGCCGCTGGAGCGGATGGACTGCCCGCGCGGGCGCCACGAGATCCTCAACGATTTCTGCGCCCCGGAGGTGCGCCAGACCCTGCTGGAATGGCTCAACCGCCGGATTTGACCGGCGGTGGCTCAGGGCTCGGCGGAAATGTTGTTCTCTTCGGTGAACTGCACATAGCCCAGGTAGCGGTTGCGGATCTCACGCACGTATTTCACCGGCTCGCTGCCGCGTACATAGCCGAAGCGCGCCTGGCGGGCGTAGCGCGGTTGTGACAGCAGCAGCATGGCCTCTTCCACGTGGCCGAACCACAGATCCGGGTTCTTGCCGAGTCGCTGAGCCAGCCGGCGGGCGTCTTCCACGTGGCCATGCCCGGCGTTGTAGGCCGCCAGGCCGAAATAGATTTTCTGCGCCATCCCCAGGCGCTGCGGAAAACGCTCCTCCAGCCACTCCAGATAGGCCGACCCGGCGGCCACGCCCTGCTCCGGGTCATGGGGGTTATTAAAGCCGAACTGGCGGGCGGTGCGCGGCATCACCTGCATCAATCCCTGGGCGCCGGCGAACGACACCGCGTCCGGATTGAATTTGCTCTCCTGGTACATCTGCGACACCAGCAAACGCCAGTCGAAGCCGTATTCCAGCGCGTACTGCTTGGCCAGGTCGTCGTAGGGGGAAATCTCCTTGCCCGCTTCCACCCGGTATTCCTCATGAATACGGATGGTTTTCGATTCCTTGAAGTAACGGTTGAAGGTGACGTTGTAGAACAGGCCCCGGTAATTGCGGTTGATGTAGGCGTTGAGCTTGTTGATTAACGGGTCCTGCCCGTCGCGCAACACCCAGGCGATGTCACGGCTGCCCTCCAGGGTCCAGAGAGGCCGCAGGTCTTCCCGGTAGGTGCTCTCCAGGGCGGCCACATGGCTGTCCGCCACGGTCAGATCAATCTCGCTGTCCACCACGCCTTGTATCAGCATTTCCGTGGTGGCGCCTTCGCGGGGCTCGATACGCACGTCGATCCCTTGCTCGCGCAGTGCTTCAAGGGTATCCATAAAGGCGCTGTCCGGCGCCACCACCACGGTGCGCCCGGCCAGTTCCTGGACCGATTCAAAAGGCTCGTCGTCGGCGTCGCCGATAATCTGTTCGTGCACTTCAAGGTAGCGGTTGGAAAAACGCCACCCGGCGGCTTTGCGCCGGTCGGTGATGGTCATGGCGCCGGCGATCACATCACCGGCGCCGGTCTGCAGGGCCTCGAACATCTGCGAGGCGCTGTCACGCACCACCATGCGCACGCGCAGGTCGTGCTGCCTGGCGAAGTGGCGGATCAGATCATAGTCGAAGCCCATCAGCTCGCCGCGCCACAGAAAGTAGCTGGCCGGGTTATTGGAGGTGATCACCCGCAATACGCCGTCTTTCTTGATGGTGGCCCAATCACGACGCTCTTCGCTGCGCACCGAGGTGCGCACACGATGGCTGACCAGGAACTGATTCACCGCCGCGCGCAGCTCAGGATTGTCGCTGCGCACCGCCCAGGCGATGCGCCGGCGCGGATTGACCACCGGCCCCTTGCGCACCTGGTCCACGGCGCGCAGCAAGCTGTCCAGGGCGTTGCTGTCGACGATGGCCGCTTGATACAGCCCCGAGGCGACGCCCTCCATCAACTCCACATCGGAGAGGCCCGCCTCCACGGCCTCCACGCTGACGCTATCGTAACGCTCCGCCAGCGCCTGCGCGGTTTCCTGATAGGCGGTGCCCTCGGGCGCGGCGATACGCACCTCGCCCAGATTTTCCAGGCTGTCGCCTTGGCGGCCCTGGGGCAGAACCAGATACTCGCGGATCACCGCCACCGGGGTACAAAAGTCGACTTTTTCCTGGCGGGATTCGGTCACCGTGTAATTGGTGACGATCAGGTCGGCGCGGCCTTCGTTGAGCATGTCATCGAGATGATCGGTGCTGTCGGCGTACACCCAGCGCGGCGTCAGCCCCAGGGATTGCGCCAGAATTTCCGCCTGCTCGCGGAACTCCTGCAGCGGCACGCCCTCCCGGACCAGCGCCTGCTCCTCATCGAAACGCGGCGCCAGCAAACGCAATTGGCCGCGTTCGCGCAGCGACTCCAGGTCCCCGGTCTCGGTGTAATTCGCGCCCCCGGAATCACAGGCACCGAGCAGGAGAACCAGCGGCAAAAGCAGTAACAACCACTGCCCGTGACGCGGCCAGCGAAGAATGGATGTCATAGATTCGTTCCCTCCAGCGTCCCCAATCTAACCCAAAAGGCTGACAGACTGCGAACAGAATCACGTGAAGGGCCGAACCGAAAGAAACCGCGCCGGGCGAGCGCCTGGCAAAAAAAAGGGGGCGCGAATGCGCCCCCAGGGTATGCCTGATATCAGAGGAGACTCAGGGTACGGCCACCGGATCGTTGCCAGCGCACACACGGTGCACGCGCAGCGAACCGTTCGCGTTCAAGGCGCCCGCGTAGTCGAGCTGGATTTCATCGAACGCCGGGGTCTCGTCGGTGATTTCCGCGGACAGGAAGCGCTGGTCACCGGCCAGGCTCAGGCCCAGCAGTTCCAGGCCCAGCAGACCGCCGCCAACTGTGGCATCGTCCACTTCCTCGCCGTCGTTGTAGAAACGCAGGGTCAGGAAGTCACCGAGCAGGCTCAGGTTGAGCAGCGCGGAAGCCGGATCGGAGATCACCATGCCGATGCGATTGACGCCGGTGAAGTCGTTGGCCGCGTCCACCGCGGTGGCACGGATCTCGGCGCCGCCGTAGACCGCCGCCAGGCCCACGTTAATGGTGGCGAAGGAGGCGTCGTTACCGTCGACCAGGCTACCCGCTTCGCTCACGCCACAGCCCAGGCAGAAGCCCAGCGAGTTGCCACTGGCTTCATAGTCCGGGGTGGTCAGCGGCTGGTAGGTGCTGGTGGCGTTACAGGTAAAGCCGTCGTCGTCGCACACATCACCGATGCCGTCGCCATCGCTGTCGAGCTGGTCCGCGTTGGGGGTGTTGGGGCAGTTATCCAGGTCATCCGGTACGCCGTCGCCGTCGGTATCGGTGTCGTTGTCTACCGGGCAGCCCTGGTTTTCCGGGGGGCCGGCCACGGTCGGGCACTCGTCGTTGCCGTCGTTGGTGCCGTCACCGTCGTCGTCGTCGTCACAGATGTCGCCTACGTTGTCGCCGTCCAGATCTTCCTGGTCCGGGTTGGGTACGAACACGCAGTTGTCTTCCGGGTCCAGCACGCCGTCACCGTCGGTGTCGTCTTCGCAGGCGTCGCCGGTGCCGTCACCGTCGGTATCGACCTGATCGTTGTTGGCCACGAACGGGCAGTTGTCGTCGTCGTTGGGGATGCCGTCGCCGTCACGATCGTCGTCGCAGGCGTCGCCAATACCGTCCATGTCGGAATCGGCCTGGCTGTGGTTCACCACCAGCGGGCAGTTATCGGAGTCGTCGTCGATGCCGTCACCGTCGGTGTCGGTGTTATCGTCGCAGGCGTCGCCAAGACCGTCATCATCGGTGTCCGTCTGATCCGTGTTGCTCACCCAGGGGCAGTTATCCGGATCATTGGGAACGCCGTCACCGTCGATGTCGTCGTCACAGGCGTCGCCGATGCCGTCGTTGTCCTGATCCCGCTGGTCGTTGTTGGCGAACGCGGGACAGTTGTCCTCATCATCGGGGATACCGTCGTTATCCTGATCATCAGGATTGTTCGGGTTGGGGTTGTTGGGGGTAGTGACAACCGAGTCGTCACTGTCGTTGGCTTCGCAGCCGTAGATCCCTACGCCCAGAGCGGCAACCAGGATCAACATCAAAATATTCTTAATAGGCAACATGATCGTGTTCCTCACTTCTCGGTAACGCGGAATTCAACGCGGCGGTTCATGGCACGGCCGGATTCGCTTTCGTTGCTGGCCACCGGGTTCAGCTCGCCGTAGCCCCGGGCGGTCACGCGGGAGGGATCCACACCGCGATTAACCAGGTACTGACGAACGGACTCGGCGCGTTCCTGGGAAAGCTGCTCGTTGTATTCAGCGGCACCGACGCTGTCGGTGTGACCACCTACTTCCACGCGGAAATCGGTCTGCGATTTCAGGGAGTCGGCGATACGGTCCAGGGACGACTCTGAAGAGCGGGTCAGCTTCGCGGAGTCGAATTCGAAATTGATATTGGTCAGAGTCACGGTCTGGTTGACGATCAGACAACCGTTGGAATCCACGCGACCGCCTTCCAGCGTGTTCGGGCACTGATCGCGGTTATCGGGCACGCCGTCACCGTCGGAGTCCATCACCGGCTGGGGCTTGGCGACCACTTCACGGGTTTTGATCACCGTCTTTTCTTTGGTCACGACTTTGGTGTAGCCGAGCGGAATCTCCACACCCAGTGACAGGCGAACGTCGCCGAAGGCACCGTCGCCGCGGGCCGGGCCGGAGCCGTCGAAGTCGTCGTAGACGTAGCGGGCGTCGCCACGCAGCTTCAGGCCGTTATTAAAGATAGGGCCGGTCACGGCGCCGATGCCGGCGTTAACGGTGAGGTTGGTGTCCTGGTCTTCGTCCGGCAGCACTTCCTGGTCGATGGCGCCCACCGCGGCGATCACATAGGGCGTGAAGCCGGTGCGATCACCAAAGGCGTAGGCAAGACCGGTGGTCAGGTGGTACTGATAGAAATCCTGGAAATCGGCCTGGTTCGGGTCCATCTTGTAAAAGCCGCCTTCGGTTTCCCACCAGACGCGGTCGGACAACTGACGACCGTAGAAGACGCTGTAGCCCAGGCCCTCGTCGTCGAACTGTCGATCTTCGTCCACATCCACGTAGGAGGCGAAGCCACCCACGTACTGGCGAGTGTTCAACGTCTCCTCGTAGCGGTCTTCCGCCAGGGCCGGCTGAAAAGCCAGTCCCGCGGCGAACGCCAGAGTCGACAACCTCACGATAGTTTTCATGTTCTACCCCCCTCGGGTATCAACGGATTACAGTGCAATCATTGGAATATCCCGGGGAGGTAAAAAAAACAGAATTCCGGTGACGTCCGGTTGGAATAGTGTTGTGAACTTATCCAAGCTTTTGCACAAATTGTACAAGCCGTATCATTTTGTATCCGGTATGTATCCAAAAGCCGGTTTGGCCCGATCAGCCTTGCCCGCCGCGCACTCCACAAGTACGTTCGTGCAAAAATAAAAATGAGGCTCCCCATGCAGTTATCCAAACCCCGGCGTTCCGGTCGCCGGCGGCTCGCAATGGTCTTCCTGGTGTTGTTCGGCGTGCTGGCCGCCGCCCTGCTGCACACCGCCTGGCCCTTTCTGACCTATCCAAGAGAAACACTCAGCTTCCAGGTCCCGGAACCGCTGCCGGCCACGGGGAGCGGCCAACCCTTGGCCGGCGTGGCCGAAGTGGACATCACGCCGGCCATCGGCCTGCCCAAGTTCGGCTACTCCGCCTGGGCGAAAAACGCCGACGGTTTCCGCACCCGGCTCAAGGCCCGCGCTTTTTATCTGCACGGTCCCGGGCAAACCCCTCTGGCGCTGGTGCAGCTGGATCTGGGCGCCGGTTCCCTGCCCTTGCATTACGCCGTCGCCGAACGTATCGCCGCCGCCACGGACGTGCCCGCGAGGGGGCTGAGCCTGCTGGTCACCCACACCCATTCCGGCCCCGGCCAGTACCTGGGCAGCGACTTTTACAACACCTTCGGTGCCAACAGCGCGGGCTTCGACCCGGAGCTGTTCCGTTTTTTGAGCGAGCGCATCAGTGAGGCAGTGATCCGCGCTTACAACAACCGCCGCCCGGCGCGGCTGGCCAGCGGTCAACGGGACGTCTGGGGCCTGACCCGTAACCGCTCGGTACAGGCATGGGCGCGCAATCACAATCTGGACCCGGAAAAGATGGGCGACGACGACGCCCTGCGCGCCGTCAATCCACGCATGACCATGCTGCGCATTGATCTGCAGGCCGACGACGGGCGTTATTACCCGGCCGGCGCCCTGACCCTGTTTTCCATCCACGGCACCGCCATTCCCGCCTTTACCCGCCCCTATCACGCGGACGTCTGGCACTGGCTGGCGCGCGGCCTGAGCGAGGACTTCGGCAAAGACCTGCCGTGGCCGTTCGTGCACGGCGCCTTTCAGGCCACCCACGCGGACAACAACCCGGCCTGGCATCCGGACCATCGCGGCGATCTGGAAGCCCGGCGCATCGGCCAGGCGCTCGGCGACCAGGCCGGCGAGCTGTTCCAGCGTCTGGAAAGCGACCTGGCGCCACGCCTGCGCACCGCCGCCGCCAGCCGGCTAATCGATGTTCTGCAGTTACCCGAGGAGCAGCGCCACGGTCTGTGCCAGCGCGCGGTGGTGGGCGCCGCCACCATGGGCGCCGCCAACGGCGATGAGGTGTTTCCGATCTCCTATCTGCCGTTCCTTCAGGAGGGCTGGCCCCGCACGGTGTTCACCGACAGCTGCCAGGCGGAAAAACAATGGGCGCTGTCAAAGCTGCAGTTACTGATGTCCGCCGACACCTTTCCGCACCGGGCGCTGTTTCAGGTGCTGCGCATCAACGACCTGGTGCTGGTGCCCCTGCCCTGGGAAATCACCCTGGAAAGCGGCAACCGCATCCGGGGCCAGGTGCTCGACACCCTGCCCGCCGGTACCGACTGGCGGGTGGAGATCTCCAGCCTGGCCAACGGCTTTTTCGGCTACGCGGTGAGCGAAGCGGAATACGGCGCCCAATACTACGAAGGCGGCCACACCCTTTACGGCCCGCATACGCTGGACTTTCTCGCCGCGCAGAGCGCGCGATTGAGCAATGATCTCATGCGTACCGGCGGGGTCGACGATTACCCCAAGGAAAGCCGCTTCGAACTGCTCAGCCATCGCTACTGGCCGGACGGCGAACCGGACCGCACTTGGTCGCGGAGCTGGCAAGAGCCGGCGGCCTTCCACCGGGGCGAAGAGAACAGTGGCCCCTACTGGTCCTGGCGTTTTATCGGCGAACCGCCCGGTGACCTGCGCCTGCATGAACCGCTGCTGCGGATTATTCGCAGCGACAACCGTGGCACGCTGTTGGACGACGACAGCGGCGATCTGCGCTTGCGATTGATCGACGCGGACGTCGACGGCCAGGCCCTTTATGAGGTGCGCTGGTATCACCCGCCGGTCGCCGAGGCGGGCCGCTTTCAGCTGGAAGTGAGGGCCGGGGCCAACGCGCCCGCGCTGATTTCGCCGGCGTTTCCCTGACCGGGCGCCCTTGAGCAACGTCACAGAGTGCTGAAAAGCGCGCGGTTATCAGGTTTCTCCGACGTCCGCCCCTGCTACACTGGGCCCTTGTTCACAAGAAGTAGTGTCGTGGAGAGCGGTTGTGAAGAGTGCCATGAGGGCCCCGTTACTGGCGGTATTGTTGTTAAGCGGGTGCGCCAGCACCACGGAAGTGACCACGCGGACAGTCACCGACACCCCGCCACCGCCGGCGGAAACTCTGTTGCTGGTGGCGCAGAGTCCGGAAGGCGACACCCGGGAAACCTGGGAACTCACCTGCCGGCCGATTTTCGAGCGCACCGGGCTGACCGTACTGCTTAGCCACCAGGAAGTGCCGCTCTGGTACGAACGGGGCCACAAGGCGCTGGTGGAGTGGACCGCCGACAACCCGGTGGACCGGATTCTGCGGGTCGACCTGACCCGCCTGCTGATGTCGGCCCCGCATATGCGCGACCGCCAGGCGCTCAACCCGATCAACCAGGACAACGAAGTGCGCCCCACCTGGCGCGTGGGCCTGGACGGCGAGCGCATCAAGGAAGCCCCGCCGGCGGATGTGGAGCAAGCCTTCCCCGCCGACCTGCTCGCCGGCGACGGCACCAACCTCTGGCATGGCATGGCACGCACCCACGAAGCCAACGATCAGACCGCCATCGCCAAGAGCCAGTGCCTGGCCCTGCGCGACACCCTGCGGCAGGCTGGCCTGCTGCCCTGACCCCCGGGCGGCTTGCCTGCCCACGGGTTGAGAGTCGCCGACCCCGCCCCCACTGTCTTCACGGTACGGTTTTACGGAGGTTGTATGAAAGCAGTGATCCCCGGCACATCCCTGGCGATACACCCGGACCGGTTCCCCGATCCGGTGGAAGACGTGCCCACCGATCAGGACGCCGGCCGCGCCGTGCTCGCCGGCGGCTGTTTCTGGTGCGTGGAAGCGGTCTACCAACCTCTCGACGGCGTGACCTCGGTGGTGTCCGGCTACGCCGGCGGCGACGCGGCCAGCGCCAACTACGAGGCGGTCTGCAGCGGCCGCACCGGCCACGCGGAGGTGATCGAGGTGCGTTACGACCCGCACCGGATCAGCTTCGGCGCGCTGCTTAAGCTGTTCTTCGCGGTGGCCCACGACCCCACCCAGAAGGACCGCCAGGGCAACGACCGCGGGCCGCAGTACCGTTCCGCCATCTTCCCGGTGGACGAGGCGCAGCGGACAGTCGCCCAGGACTACATCCAGCAGCTGGACAACGCCGGCGCCTTCACCGCGCCCATCGTCACCACGCTGGAGCCGGGCCACCCGTTCCATCCGGCGGAGGACTATCACCAGGATTTCGTCCGCCGCAATCCCAACCAGCCGTACATCACCCATGTGGCCAAGCCAAAACTGGAAAAGCTGCACGCCGCCTTCCCGGAATTGCTTAAAACCTGAGAGGTTGTCATGACTGTTTCCGCCAGCGGCTTTGATCTGACGCCGCTCACCGACGCCGAAAAGCAACAGCGCGCCGCCGGCCTCACCGCCGAGGAACGCCGCATTCTGCTGAATCAGGGCACCGAGCCGCCGTTCTGCGGCGGCCTGCTGGACAATAAGGAAAGCGGCACCTACGCCTGCAAGCTGTGCCACCTGCCGCTGTTCCACGCCGACAGTAAGTTCGAGTCCGGCACCGGCTGGCCCAGTTTCTTCGAGCCCGTGGACGCGGCGCACGTGCGCGAGCTGAAGGACAGCAGCCACGGCATGGTGCGCGTGGAGATCCGCTGCGCGCGCTGCGACGGCCACCTGGGCCACGTGTTTCCCGACGGGCCGCCGCCCACCGGCCAGCGCTACTGCCTCAACTCCGCGTCACTGGTGTTCGAGCCGCAACCCGGCTAGCCCGGCCCCCGACCCGGGAGCAACCCTCCGCTTGACCCTGGGTAACAAGCGGCCACTCCCGCATTGCCAGCCGAGACACAGTGTCTACTATTGGGGAAAAAGCCCGCAAGGAGTGCCCCATGAACGCCGTTTCTCCCCTGGCATCACGCCGCCACGACAGCGCCGATGAGCGCTGGTCCCGGATGCCGGTGATCCGCACCGGCGACGACTACATCACCAGCCTGAAAGGACGCGGTACCCGCCTGTTCCTGTTCGGCGAGCTGATCGACGAACCCGCCGACCACCCGATGATCCGGCCCAGCATCAACGCCCTGCGCGCCACCTACGACCTGGCCATTGATGACCCGGAACTGGCCACCGCCTATTCGCCGCTGATCGACGCCCCCGTGAACCGCTTTCTGCATATGCCCGAGTCGCCCCAGGACCTGGTGATGAAGAACCGCATGCAACGGCGCCTGGGCCAGCTCACCGGCACCTGCTTCCAGCGCTGCACCGGCCTGGACACGCTCAGCGTGCTGCATTCGATCACCTGGGACATCGACGAGAAGCACGGCACCGGCTACCACCAGCGCTACCTGACGTTCCTCAAGGAAGCGCAGCGCCACAACGTGCTGATCGCCGCCGGCATGACCGACCCCAAGGGCGACCGCAGCAAGCGGCCGTTCGAACAGAGCGACCAGGACATGTTCCTGCACGTGTCCGGACGCAACGACGACGGTATTTTCGTGCGCGGCGTGAAAGCGCACATGACCGGCGGCTGGAACCAGCACTGGATCTGCGTAATGCCGACCATGAACCTGAGCGAGCACGACAAGGACTACGCCGTGGTCGGCATGATCCCCGGCGACGCCGAGGGCATCACCTATATCTACGGCCGCCAGAGCAGCGACACCCGCTCCATGGAAGGCGGCAGCATCGACCAGGGCAACGCGGAGTACGGCGGCCAGGAAGTGTGGGTGTACTTCGACGACGTCTTCATTCCCCACGAGCACGTGCTGATGGACGGCGAATACGAATTCGCCCAGGACATGGTGGCGCGCTTCACCGCCTACCACCGCGCCAGCTACGTGTGTAAAACCGGCCTCGGCGATGTAATGACCGGCGCCGCCGCCACCATCGCCGACTACAACGGCGTGGACAAGGTCAGCCACATCAAGGACAAGCTGGTGGAGATGGTGCACCTCAACGAGACCATTTTCTCCTCCGGCATCGCCAGTTCCCACGAAGCCAAGCCCCTGGCCAGCGGCATCTATATGAACGACGCCATGCTCTCCAATGTGTGTAAGCACAACGTCACCCGCTTCCCCTATGAGATCGCCCGCCTGGCCCAGGACCTGGCCGGCGGCATCGTCGCCACCATGCCCAGCGAAAAGGACCTGGAGAACGAAGAAGCCGGCGCCATCATCCGCCGCTTCCTGAAGGGCCGCGACGACATCCCCACCGAGGACCGCATGCGCATCCTGCGCCTGATCGAAAACATGACCCTGGGCCGCAACGCGGTGGGTTACCTGACCGAATCCATGCACGGCGCCGGCAGCCCCCAGGCCCAGCGTATTCAGATCCTGCGCGGCATGGATGTAGAGTCCAAGAAATGGCACGCCCGCAAACTGGCGGGCATCAAACAGGCGTGAGCCCGTCGGCGGTCTTGCCAGCCGTGGGGTTCCTGCTAAACTAGCGCCCGCTCGCCCCTGCGGCGGGCCGTGCCGGAATAGCTCAGTCGGTAGAGCAACTGATTCGTAATCAGTAGGTCGGAGGTTCGATTCCTCTTTCCGGCACCATTCTTCCCTGCGCCGAAACAAGCGTGAAGGTCACGCCAATTTTTTGTCCCCCGCCGTCTCCCCGGTAAAACCTTTATAAAGCTTAGGCTTTTCAACCACCTGAAGCCTCTCTTCGCATTGACTCAAAGGCCCTCTTCGCCAACTGTATAAGTCCATTTTCTGACGCACCCACCGCGCTGTGGAGAAGGCCCCGCTTATGACATTGATGTCCGCCGGCAGCAGTACTCCGAAACAGCACGGGCGATTCCGTCTCGACGACCCCCACGAGGATGCCGAACGGTTATTGGACGCGGCGCTGTCCGGTGATCGCCGCTGCCTGGCGCGCATCGCCGTACACCGTCTCACGCCGGTGAGTGAAAAGCCGGGGCTGCGTGACGCCCTGCACACCGTATCCCGGGAAATGGGGTTTCAGGGCTGGGATCACTTCCAGCGGCACGTGGCGGCCCTGGACACGGCGGCGCAACGCGGCAGCGAGCTGCTGGACAACGATCTGGACACGGTGCACATCCGCTGCGGGTCGGACCTGCGCGACGCCCTGCCCGCCACCGGTTTGCATGGCCATTTCCACACTTTCAGCGATCCCTTTTGCATCGGACCGCTGCACAGCCTGGAACGGCAGGCGTTCATGGACGAGCGCACCCGTTTTCTTTGCGACGCTTTCGGCGAGGACGAAAACAAAACCCACCGGAGGCAACAACAGGAATACGACGGCCTGGACCAGGCCATGAACAGCCAACGTGTCGTGCTCTGGTTTGAACACGACAGCTACGACCAGCTGATCCTCGCTTACATACTCAACCATCTGGCCCTGCAACGCCGCCCCACCCGGCTGGAGCTGGTGGCCACGGACAGCGTGCCCGGGGTGGACCGGTTTATCGGTCTCGGTCAACTGGCGCCGGAGGTGCTCGGTTGGCTGTGGCAACAGCGACGGCCGGTGGACGATGGGCTGATCGCACTCGGCCGCCGTGCCTGGCGGGCGGTGACCGCCGACACCCCGCAGCGGCTGGACGACCTGTCACGCACCCTCACCCCGGAGCTGCCGATGCTGGGCCGCGCGTTGCGCCGGCACCTGCTGGAGTTGCCGGACGAAGACACCGGCCTGGGCCTGAGCGAACAGTTGGCGGTGCAGCTGGTGGCCGAGCGCGACCCGATTACCGTCGGCGAGGTGTTCCAGAATCTGATGCGCGAACGCGAGCCGCTGCCCTATCTCGGCGACACTATGTTCTGGTGGATGATGCAGCCGCTGATGGGCGGCGAACGCCCGCTGCTGGCCAGCGACCACGGCGAGGACACCGCCTGGCAGGACCGATCGCTGCACATCACCTCCCACGGCCACACGGTGCTCAGCGGCCACAACAACTGGCTCGACACCCACCCGAAGCGGCGCTGGGTGGGCGGCATCGCCATCGACGGCAACCGCGACAGTTGGTGTCTCAACAAAGGCACCGGCCGGCCGCAAAAGCGACCGGCCAACGTGGCCTAGGTCCAGAGGTTAGAGGTCGCGGCAGATATCGGCGGCGATGCGGAACGATTGCAGCCGCTTGTCGTGGTCGAAAATCCCGCCGGTGATCATCAGCTCGTCCACCGCGGTCAGGTCGCGGAAGGCGCGCAGCCCATCGCGGACCGTTTCCGGTGACCCGACCATGGCGTACTTCATCGCCTGACGCACGCCCTCCGCTTCCAGCGGCGACCAGAGGCCGTCCATGCTTTCCACCGGCGGCGGCAGCGGCCCGGGCCGCCCGCGCCGCAGATTGACGAACTGCTGCTGCATGGAAGTGGCCAGGAAGGCGCCCTCCTCGTCGCTGTCGGCGGCGAACACGCCCACCCCCGCCATGGCGTAGGGGCGCTGCAACTGCGCCGAGGGTTGGAAGTTGTCGCGGTACACCTGCAAGGCGTCGAGCAGGGCCTCCGGCGCGAAATGCGAGGCGAACGCGAACGGCAGGCCCTTCTGGGCCGCCAGCCGGGCGCTGAACAGGCTGGAGCCGAGCAGCCAGATCGGCACCTTACTGCCGGCGCCGGGCACCGCCCGCACCCGCTGGTCCGGTGTCGGATCCCCCAGATAGGCCTGCAGCTCTTCCACGTCGCGCGGGAACTCCATGGCGTTGCTATTGAGATCCCGGCGCAGCGCCCGCGCGGTTTCCATATCGGTGCCCGGCGCCCGGCCCAGGCCCAGGTCGATGCGTCCGGGGTGCAGGGCCGCCAGGGTGCCGAACTGCTCGGCGATCACCAACGGCGCGTGGTTGGGCAGCATCACGCCCCCGGAGCCGACCCGGATACGCTGGGTGCCGGCGGCGATATGGCCGATTACCACGCTGGTGGCGGCGCTCGCCACGCCGGGCATGTTGTGGTGCTCGGCCACCCAGTAGCGGGTGTAGCCCCACTGTTCGGCGTGGCGCGCCAGATCAAGGGAATGGCCCAGTGCCTGGGCGGCGTCGCCGCCGCGCAGGATGGGGCTCAAATCTAGAATGGAATAAGCGGTCATCAGGCCTCCCGAGCCAAAACGCGTCTGTTTACGGTTGGGGCTCGGAAGACGTTTTTAAAGGTAGGGAAAAAGGATTAATCGCCGTTCAGGCGACGATAGATCTCATCCTTGAGGTGCATACGCTCGACTTTCATCGTCTCCATATCGCGGTCCGCGATCGGGTTCTCACGCATTTCCAGCCCGCGAATGGTTTTATCCAGCCGGTCGTGTTCTTCCACCTTGGCGCGGAACTCCGGGTGCTCCTTGGCCAGGGCGTCAATGCGTTCGCGGTGCTGGGGAAATTCGTGATGGATACTATGGGGTTCACCGAGCATAGCTGACAGATCCTCCGCTAACGGGCCCGAGCACCGGGATAGTGCTCACGGCGTGCAATCCTCTCCAAGCTACTACCGCCGCCGGGTTGTTGTCATCCTCTCCGTGGCGGCTTAGCGCATGCCCCGGGCTTCCTTGATCATGTCGTAGGCTTTGCTGATCTCGGCGGTCTTTTCGGTGGACACGCGGATCATCTCCTCCGGTACGCCACGGGCCGCCAGTTTGTCCGGGTGGTGCTCGCTCATCAGCCGCCGGTAGGCTTTCTTGACCTCCTGATCGGAGGCCTCTTCGCTCACCCCCAGCACCTGATACGCCTCACCCAGCGATGGCCGCGACGTACCGGCCGCGCCCCCGGCGCCGCCCGCGCCGGCGCCGCCGAAGCGCGCCTGGGCCAGCACCATGTTGAGAATCTGACGGAACTGGCTCTCCGGCACGCCCAGCCCGGCGGCGACGCGGAACAGAATGCGTTCTTCCTCGGCGTGCAGCTCGCCGTCCGCCAGGGCGGTCTGCAGCAGCAGTTCGAGGAACACCACCACCAGGTGGCGGCGGCGCCGGATACGCTGACGGAACTCCGCCACGGTCTGGTCGAGGGGGAAATCATCGTCCTTGCCCTGGCGGAAGGCTTCCTGGGCCCGACGGCGCTGCTCGTCGTTGAGCTGCATGCGGGTCATGATCGCTTCGGCCTGGCCGATTTCCTGCTCACTGACGCGGCCGTCCGCCTTGGCCAGATGCCCCATGATCGAGAACACCGCCGAGAACAACGCGTCCTGGACTTCCTCCCGCTCGCCGGGCCGATAGGGCCGGAACGGATTGAAGGACTGCACCCGCTCCACGCCCCGATCCAGGAAATGGCCGATCAGTACACCGATCGCCAGGCCAATGGGGCCGCCGATCAACATGCCCAAAAGGCCGACAATGAGTTTGCCACCCCAACTTCGCATTAATCAGAACTCTCTATCGTCATCTACAGGTAGGGAAAGACCACGGAGTATCCGGGAGGTTCGCGTACAAACGCAAACCGGGCCTGAACAGGCCCGGGTGGGAAGGTGTGCGGGTAAAGAGGGGTACCTACTTGGTGGCGCCAGCGCGCCACCAGGCCAGCACCGCCAGGACGACGGCGGCGGCCTGGGCGAGCGCGCCCTGCAGGGTGGGGAAGAAACCGATCCAGTCCAGCGTCGGCAGGCCGATGTAGGTGGCGTTGATCAGGCCGGCTTCCTGCAGGGCGGCGATGCCCTTGCCGAGCAGGATCACCGACAGCACCAGCAGCACCAGGCTGGTGGCCTTGAAAAACAGGCCCAGCGGCAAGCGCATGCCGAGGCGGAAGATCAGCAGGCAGACCACCGCCAACGCCGCCAGCGCCGTCAGCAACCCGTACAGCAGGTACGGCTGGGTGGCCTCGGTGACCTGGGTCCACAGCGCCTGGTAGAACAGAATGGTCTCGAACATCTCCCGGTACACCGAGATGAACGCCACCAGGGTCAGGGTCCAGACGGTACCGGCGCCCAGGGCGTTATCCACCTTGCTCTTGATGTAGCCCATCCACTTCTGGCTGTTGCTGTTGCTGTGCATCCAGAAGCCGACATAGAACAGGATCACCGCCGCCACCAGGCCGGCGACGCCCTCGGTAAGCTCCCGCGAGGCACCGCTGAAGCTGATCACCGTGGACGCGGCGAACCAGGTGGCCACGCCGGCGATCAGCGCCACCACCCAGCCGAAGTGGATATGACGGGTGGCCGAGCGCGCACCCGCCTTGCGGGTGAAGGTGAGCAAGGCGGCGACGATCAGCAGCGCCTCCAGACCTTCGCGGAACAGAATGAAGAAACTGGCCGAGAAGGTGGCGGCGGCGCTCAGGCCGTCGCCGCCGAGCGCGTCCTCGGCGGCGGCCAGGCTGTCGCGGGCCTCGGCCACCTTGGTGTCCACCGCGGCGGGCTCTTCGCCCTGCTCGATGGCCTGGCGCACCGCCATGAAACGGCGCTCGGTGGCACGCATCAGATCGCTGTCCACCGCCGACAGCTGCTGCTCGATCATCTCGAAGCCGTCCAGGTAGGCCGACAGCGCGGCGGCCCGCGCCGCCGCCCGGTCGCCGTCCGCGTACAGGCTGGCCGCCTCGCCCAACTTGGCGTCACTGATCTCGATAAACCGGTTCTGGCTGAACAGCGCCTCCGGGTTACGGCGCAGATAGCCCATCGCCTGAACCGCCGGCGTGCCGATCTCGTCGCGCACGTCGGCCGGGGCCTTGCCGATCACCGTGTCCAGGGTCATATCGGCTTTCAGCCCCGGGGTGCCGCGCAGGGCCTGTTCGCCGGCGGCAGCTTCCTCGTCGGACACCGCCTTGCCACCCACGTAGAACGCCAACGCCCAGCGCTCCGCGTCGCTGAGCTGGCCCTCATAGGCGGCCATGCCGGTGCCGTCCACACCGCCGGTGATGGTGGTGTAGAGCCCCAGCATGGAGCGGCCCATGTAACGGGCACGCTCATGGAAATCGGTGGGCGCCGGCTCCAGCGCCGCGCCGGCGGGGCCATCGCCACGCCCTTCGGCGCCGTGACAGGCGGCGCAATGGGTCTGATAAAGCTGGGCGGCCTGGTCCATGTCCGGTGCGGTCTTGGGAATCACCGGCAGGCCGTACACCGTCACCAGGGTGCCACGGATTTTCTGCGCCAGTTCCTGGATGCGCGCCTCCGGCGCCTTGTCGTCGACGGCGGCCTCGAGCTGTTGCGCCTGATCGGCGAGTCGCTGCTTGCCTTCCACGTCATCCAGGGTGGCGATGCCTTCGCTCAGCAAGCGGGTGAACTCGTCCATCTCCGCGTATTCCGCCTCGCTGACGATTTCGCCGTCCTGCACCGCGTTAACGTAGTCCGCGCCGACATATTCCACCAGCTGCACCAGGGCGGTTTGATCCGCGGCCCGGGCGGTGGCGGCCAGGGTGAAAAAGCACAGCAACAAAAAAACGCCCAGGGGGCGCCGCTTGAGGAGCATCATGGATCCAGATTCCAGCGTCTAAAAGTGAATAATTCTTATTTATGTTCCCTTTCCGGGCCCGCTCTGTCAAAGGGTTTTACCCAACAGTGAGGGCCAGTACCTTGCTGATGTGCGCCTGCGGACGCCCGGATTCGCTTTGCCATTGGTTGAACGCGGCCTGGGCGGCGCGCTGGTCGCGCTGGCTCGCCAGCGCCTTGTCGATGATGCGGTGGGACTTGAGCACGCTGATCACGTCATTGGTGGGGTACCAGGTGTCGCGCCCCACCATGCGCAGGAAGGCGGCGCCGGAATTGCCGCCCAACTGCTTGCCGCGCTTTTTCAGCAGCATCCACATGCCGACGGTGTCCTGCGCCGGCCAGTCCGCCAGCCAGTGGCCCATGCTGCCGTATTCCCGGCGTAGATCGAGCACCAGCTGGGCGTTGTGGCGGATAGCCTTGATCTTGCCCCAATGGCGGATCAGGCGGGTGTCCTGCATGCGCTCTTCGAGCATGCTGTCCGGCATCAGCACCAGCTTGTCCGGGTCGAAACCGAAAAACGCCTCTTCAAACGCCGGCCATTTGGCGTCCACCAGGGAATGCTTGAGCCCGGCTCGGAATACCCGCCGGGTGAGCGCGGAAAAATAAAAGGCGTCGTCCGGGCGGCGCAGCTGGGCGGCGGTCTTCACCGCCGGCAGTTGCGCTTCCACCGGCTTGAGGCCGCCCTTGCGGTTCACCGCCAGGGCCAGCAGGTCCTTGAACTCGATCATCAAATGCTCCCGGCTGCTTCGTATACAGTGTTTTCCCGCCATTGTAGAATCCGGGGCTTATCGCCGGATCAGGACGGGCAAGTATTCATGAGCGGTCATCAAACCACGATCAACAAATCCGACAAACTCAAAGGCGTCTGCTACGACATCCGTGGCCCGGTGCTGCGTGAAGCACACCGTCTGGAAGACGAAGGCCACCGGGTAATCAAGCTCAACATCGGCAACCCGGCGCCGTTCGGCTTCGAAGCGCCGGAAGAGCTGCTGCAGGACGTGATTCACAACCTGCCGGATTCCACCGGCTACTGCCATTCCAAAGGGCTGTTTCCGGCCCGCAAGGCGGTGATGCAGTATACCCAGACCAAGGGCATCGAAAACGTCACGGTCGACGACATCATCATCGGCAACGGTGTCTCCGAACTGATCGTGATGGCCATGCAGGCGTTGCTCAACTACGGCGACGAGGTGCTGCTGCCGGCCCCGGACTACCCACTATGGACCGCCGCCGTGCGCCTTTCCGGGGGCAACCCGGTGCACTACCTGTGCGATGAAAAGCAGGACTGGCAACCGGCCCTGGACGATCTGCGCTCGAAAATCACCGACCGCACCCGGGCGATGGTGATCATCAACCCGAACAACCCCACCGGCGCCAACTACGACAAAGCGCTGCTGCAGGAAATGCTGGAGATCGCCCGCGAGCACGATCTGATCGTGTTCGCCGACGAGATCTACGACAAGATTCTGTACGACGGTGAGGTGCACCACTCCATCGCGTCCATGGCGGACGACCTGCTGTTCATCACCTTCAACGGGCTGTCCAAGAATTACCGGGCGGCCGGTTTCCGCGCCGGCTGGATGGTGATTTCCGGCGCCAAGTACCGCGCCGAGAATTACATCGAGGGTCTGGACATGCTGGCCAGCATGCGGCTGTGCGCCAACGTGCCCAGCCAGCACGCGATTCAGACCGCGCTGGGCGGCTACCAGAGCATCGGCGACCTGGTGCTGCCCACCGGGCGCCTGGGCCGCCAGCGCGACAAAGCCTGGGACATGCTCAGCTCGATTCCCGGCGTCAGCTGCGTCAAACCCAAGTCCGCGCTCTACCTGTTCCCCCGGCTGGACCCCAAGGTGTTCCCGTTCCAGGACGACGAAGCGTTCGCGCTGGACCTGCTGCGCCAGGAGAAAGTGCTGATCGTTCAGGGCACCGCTTTCAACTGGCCGGACCCGGACCACTTCCGGGTGGTGTTCCTGCCGCGCATGGATGACCTGCAGGATTCCATCGGTCGGATCGCCAACTACCTGGACCGGATCAGAAAGAAGTAATCCCATGCACCTGCACATCGACGACTTCAGCCAGGACGTAGCGCGCATACTGTTGCAGCTGTACATGAACTTTCCGCGCCCCCAGGCCGTCTATGTGGAGGACATCAGCGGCCCCGACCAACTGGACGAGGCGGGGTTGCACGGCAAGAGGCACATGACCTGCCTGGGGGCAATGCTGTGGCTGGCTGAAGAAGGTTACCTGCGTTACCAGAGCACCCTCTATCAGGAGGGGATCGAGCAGGCGGTGCTCAGCAATCGCGCCTTCACTCTGCTCACCGCCACCAGTGACACGGACCCGGATCCGGCTTTGCCGGTCAGCGTGCAACTGGAGCGCGCCACCCTGGCGGAACAGTTCCGCACCGCCCTGGCGGCCAGGGATTCCACCCGAATCTCGGCGCTGGTGCGCCATTTCCTGGCCCGTGCCGGCGCCTGAACCAACACTGCACCCAAGGACGGTTTTCATGAGACCCGCGTTATAGCGGGACTTGGGGAAACAATGACAGCGTTACGTTACCGCCCCGACATTGAGGGTTTGAGGGCGCTCGCGGTTTTACTGGTAATCGTTTACCACTTTGAGTTTCCGGGCATCAGCGGCGGCTTTATCGGCGTCGACGTGTTCTTCGTGATCTCGGGTTTCGTGATCACCGGCCTGCTGACCCGTCAGATGAACGAAGGCGGCTTCCGCTTCGGCGATTTTTACGCGCGCCGTATCCGCCGCCTGGTGCCGGCCTTTCTGCTGGTGTCCACGGTCACCTTCCTGATCATTTCGCCGTTCTATATCGGCGACGACTACTACATCTTCGCCAAGAGCTGGCTGGCCTCGTTGATGGGCGTCAGCAACCTCTACTATTTCACCGAACTGAGCCAGTATTTCGCCCCGGAGACCCGCAGTCTGTCGTTGTTGCACACCTGGTCACTGGCGGTGGAGGAGCAGTTCTACCTGCTGTGGCCGGCGGCGATGCTGTGGGCCTGGCGCAGCGGGCGGCTGAGCCGCTCGCCGAAAGTGTTCCTGGCGCTGCTGGTGGCCGCCCTGCTGCTGTCCGCCCATCTGGCCCACGCCCACCCCAAGGCGGCCTTTTATCTGCCGCCGGCACGGCTGTTCGAATTCATGCTGGGCGCCGGCGTGGCTCTGTACGGGCATCGCCTGCCGGCTCTGGGACCACGACAAGCGGAAGCTCTCGCAGTGGCCGGCGTGGCGATGATCCTCGCCACCGCCGTGTTGCTCACCAGCAACGACCCTTTCCCCGGGCTTAACGCCCTGTGGCCGACACTGGGCACGGCGATGGTGATTCAGGCCGGGCTGGCGCGACCGCATACCGTCACCGCCCGTCTGCTCAGCCTGCCGGTGATGGTGTTCCTGGGCGGGCTCTCCTACTCCATGTACCTGTGGCACTGGCCACCGGTGGCGCTGTTGCACTACCAGCTGATTGAGCTGACCTGGCCGAATCGCCTGGGCCTGTTCGCGGCGGTGCTGCTGGCCGCCTGGCTGGGCTACAGGCTCGTGGAAAACCCACTGCGGCGCCGTCCCTGGAACTTCAAACGGGCCTTCAAGATTCTGGTATTCGTGCCGCTGCTGATCATCTGGGCGATCCAGTCCACCATCCGCATCGCCGACGACCTGAGCTTCCGCATCCCCGAAGAACGCCGCGACCTCTACCGGATCATCGTGCAAAACGACAGCGCCGACGTGCACGAGCCCTGCTTCAAAGGCCCCACCCGGGACTTCGTGCGCGGCGAGGCCTGCCTGTTCGGCCAGCCCCTGGCACCCGGAGAGCGGCCCGACAGCGTGCTGATCGGTGATTCCCACGCCATCGCGCTGATCGGCTTCATGCAGGTATTCCTGGAAAGCACCGACCTGTCCCTGTTGCTGGTCACCCAAGCCTCAACGCCGTTCATGCCCGGCGAGCTCACCAAACAGGCGTTCCCCGGCGATCAGGAAAAGATCGACCGCAACCGGGCGCTTACCGAGTACCTCAAGCAGGAACCCATGACGGTGTTCATTTCGGCGTGGTGGAATTCCTATTTGCGGTCCACGGAGTTCCACGACTACTTCCTGGAAACCATCGACTGGTTACTCGAGCAGGGACACCGGGTGGTAGTGCTGGAGGGCGTGCCGGAGCTGCCCTCCGATGCGCACGCGCAGTGCCGCTTGAAAGGTCTCAAAGACTGCGGCATCGACGCCGCCGATGTCGCCGCGCAACAGCGTGACTTCAACCGCTTCCAGCGCGACGTGGAGGCGCGCTACCCAAGCGTGGACTGGATCGACCCGAGCCGCGTGCTGTGTGATGAAGCGCGCTGCCAGACGGTGCTCGACGGCATCCCGCTTTACCGTGACGAAAGCCATCTGAATTACATCGGCGCTCAGGAAATCGGCCAGGCGTTCCGGGCGCGCTTCGGCAACCCCCTCGAACCGCTCAAGACGCCGGCCGCTGATAGCGGTACGCCAGCGCCTTGAGCGCCGGCTCGGCGGCCTCGTCGAAGCCCGGCGCCCCCGGCAGCTGGCCTTGGAAGGTGGCGCCGGGGAGCCGCTCCGCCGTCTGTTCACGTAACCAGTCCGCCGGCAGCCAGGGCGCGTTCAGGCACAGCAGCAGTTCCGCCTCCGGCGCCAGCAGCTTGCTTAACCGGCCCAGCACCTTGGGATAGTCCCGCTCCACCAGGAAACTGCCTTTCTGCGCGCTGGGCGGGTCCACCACGATCAGATCGTAACGGCCCAGAGCGTGCAGTTTCTTCCAGCTTCGAAACACGTTGTGGGGCAGATAATGTACCCGGGCGTCGGCAAAGCCGTTGGCGTTCTGATTTTCCTGACCCAACGCCAGAGCCGGCCGGGACAGGTCGATGTTGACCACCGAGTGGGCGCCACCGGCCAACGCCGCCACCGAAAACGCGCAGGTAAAACTGAACAGATTGAGCACCCGCTTGCCCTCGGACCGTTCCCGCAACCAGGCCCGCCCCGGTGCCATGTCGGCGAAGAAGCCCAGGTTCTGGCCGCGCTGGAAATCCAGGCGGTAACGCAGGCCGCCCTCCTCCGCCCAGGCGGTCTCCGGCAGCGCGCCCCGCCGCACCTCGGTCACCGCCGGCCGCTGGTGGCGGTGCTGGAACACCAGGGTGTCGCACTCCAGCGTCGGCAGCGCCTCACTCAAACGCTGTTCCAGTGCCGCCAGGGTGGCCGGGTCGTAGTCGTCGAACAGGGTCGCCACCAGCACCGGCGGGAACCGGTCCAGGGTGAGGCCTTCCCAGCCGGGCAGCGTCTTGCCGCGGCCGTGAAAAAGCCGGTGGCGGGCGTCCCGCGGGGGAACCAGAAAGGGGTTGAGCAGGTCTATCGAATCGGGGGAAGGCATGCGCATCAAGGACCGGTGGAAACCGGCGAGTATCGCCGCCGGGGCGCTTGAAGACAACCGCGCCGCCCCCATTTAACGATCGGTTTGACAACGTCCTTTTGGTTTTGGAGATCGACCTCAATGATGCGCATCGCGCTGTTCTTGCTTACGAACCTGGCGGTCATCGTGGTGGCCAGCATCACGCTCAGCCTGCTGGGCGTGAATTCCTATCTGGCGCAAAGCGGCACCGGGCTGGATCTGGGCAACCTGCTGATTTTCAGCGCCGTGTTCGGCTTCGCCGGTTCGTTCGTCTCACTGCTGATATCCAAGCCCATGGCCAAGTGGTCGACCCGGGCGCGGATCATCAAACAGCCCTCCAACAGCGGCGAAAAATGGCTGCTGGACACGGTCCGCGAGCTGTCCGAAAAAGCCGGCATCGGCATGCCGGAGGTGGCGGTGTTCCCCGCCCAGCAGTCCAACGCCTTCGCCACCGGCTGGAACAAGAACAATGCCCTGGTGGCGGTCTCCCAGGGCATGCTGCAACGCTTCCGCCCGGAGGAAGTGCGCGCCGTGCTGGCCCATGAAATCGGTCACGTGGCCAACGGCGACATGGTCACCCTGAGCCTGATCCAGGGCGTGGTGAACACCTTCGTGATCTTCGCCGCCCGCGTGGTGGGCTCGGTGGTGGACAGCTTCCTGCGCCGCGACGGCGGCGGCGGTCTGGGCTTCGGCTACTACATCGTGGTGTTCATCGCCGAGATCATTTTCGGCATCGCCGCCAGCACCATCGTCATGTGGTTCTCGCGGCGCCGGGAATACCGGGCCGACGTGGCCGGCGCGCAGCTGGCGGACCGTCGCGACATGGTCAGCGCTCTGCGGCGTCTGAAGGCGGAGTACGAGGTGCCTAACCAGATGCCGGATTCGCTGGTCGCCTTCGGCATCAACAGCGGCGTGCGCCATGGTCTGGCCGCCCTGTTCCGGTCGCACCCGCCTCTCGACGACCGCATCCAGGCGCTCACCGAAAAACGCTACGGGTAAGGGAACGACTAACCGGCGTCGGTGGCGACGCGGTATAGCAAGGTGTCCTCGTAGCCGCTGATCACTGGCCAGAGCCCGCATAGGGAGCGGTCGAGCTCGGCGTCGCCGGTATCCACCACCAGTGGGCGCCCTTCCAGGGTGCCCAGCTTGGTGCGGCTGGCGAGAATATCGATGCGGTCCTTTCCAAGATGCCGGATCACTTCCGGGCTGAACTGCTGATTGCCACGCCCGAACAGATGGCCCTGACCGCCGATCACGGTGATCAGAGCCCGGGCCGGCGCGTCGCCGATCACCTCAAGGATCTGCCCGGCGCCCACGTCGGCGGCCACCACTTCTTCATTGCGGATAATGTCGACACCCAACAGGGTGTTGGGCAGGCCCAGCTGTTCCATAACCACCGCCACCGTGGACCCGGAGCCCACCAGGTAATAGGTGTCCGGCTCCAGGGTATCGATCACCCAGGCGGCGATTTCGGTGATCACCAGGTCCTCCACCTCGCGACCGCCGCACTTCACCTGTTGCAGATAGCGGGCCTCGGCGGGCACGTTCAGCTCGCCGTAGTGACGTGCCTGGACCCGCCCGGCGCGGAACGCGTCTTCGTCGATGTCGCGTACCTCGGCCTCGTGCAGCGCCACCAGGCCACCGTCCACCAGCTCCGCCAGCAGTTCGCCGGCGGCTTCCGGGTTAATCGCATAGACGGCGGAGTGCATCTTGCAGCCCGCCGGCACGCCCAGCACCGGCACGTCCTCCTCGCCGAGCGCGTCGACCAGGTCGCGGGCGGTGCCGTCGCCGCCGGCGAACAGCAGCAGTTGCGCCCCGGCATCGACCAGCGCGCGCGCCGCGCGGCGGGTGTCGTCGGCCTCACTGGGGGACGGCGGCTCGCCGAGCGAACGCGCCGACAGCCCGGCCGCCCGGCAGCTGTCCTCGCCCATGGCGCCGCCCCAGGTCAGCACCTCCAGTCGCGGTGCGCGCGCGGCCAGGCCGCTCAGCGCACGGGTCATGCGGTCCACCGCCATCGGCGTGGCGCCGCGTCGCAGTGCCTCCTCACGGGTGTCGCTGCCGTCGCTGCCCTTCAGGCCCACGGCGCCGCCCACGCCGGCGAACGGGTTGACCAGCACGCCCAGGACCAGACGATTCTCGATATCTGTCATAAAACGATCATGTCTCTTTATAACAATGGCCGGGTCACAACGCCGGAGACCTTAGCATGAGCTGCCTGTCCTATTCACAAACGCCCCGTGGCGCGGACTTCCACGGCGCCGCCGTCCTCGACGACCAGGGCCGCGAGATTCCCATCACCGAGGCGATGATCCTGCGGGCCTGTGAAGAGCTGGAACAGGCCTGGCGCTACCCGACACGTTCGACTCGAAAAGCAGGCTGACCAGCGCCTGCAGCGACGGCGCCACCTTGCCCTGATGGCGCCAGTGATGCAGCTCGTGCCGGGGCGGGTATTGCTTGCGCAGCTGATCAAAGGCAGCGCCGGGGTCGCTCTCGCGCAAACTGCGCCGCAGGCGCTGGTCGTCCTCGGGCAGGCGGTGGGCGTGTCGCAACAGCGCCAGTAACTGGCCTTCGTCCTCCACGTCCTGGGTCAGGGGCCGCGACGGCGCCGCCCTGCCCTCGAGCGGCTTTGGCTCACCCTGCCAGAGGCACCAGGCTTCATGGAGCATGGCGCTGCCCAGCCGCTTTCCCTCGACGCTGTAACCGGCCACATGCGGCGAGCCGATAAACACCCGCTCCAGCAGCGCCGGGTCAAGCCGTGGCTCCCCTTCCCACACATCCAGAATCGTCAAAGGCCCGTCGTCCCGGGCCAAACGCCGGAGCAAGGCCTGATTATCAATCACCGGGCCCCGGCAGGTATTGATCAACGTCTGACCGTGCTGGAGGGCCCGCAACCGGGTCTTGTCGAGCAAATGCAGCGTAGCCTCGTCACCGCGTTTGATCAGCGGCACATGGAGGCTGATGGCGTCCGCCGACAACGCTTCATCCAGGGACACCGAGGACACCCGGCCGACGCGGGCCAGCGGCGGATCGCAACCGAGCACCTCCACGCCCAGCGCGCGCAGCCAGGACGCCACCAGACCACCCACATTGCCCAGGCCGATCACGCCCACCGTGCTGCCGCGCAGGGTCCGGCCATGGTGGCGGCTGGCCATCAGCAGTGCTTGCAGCACGTATTCCGCCACCGCCCGGGCGTTGCAGCCGGGCGCGCAGGCAAAGGCGATGCCCAGCCGGTCCAGTGCCGCCAGGTCCACATGGTCGGTGCCGATGGTGGCGGACCCCACGAACCGCACCGGCGTGCCGGCCAGCAAGGCCTCGGTCACCGGCGTCACCGAGCGCACCAGCAGGATGTCCGCGTCGCGGAGGTCGGCGCGCCTGAGACTGCGCCCATCCACCCGGGTCACCCGCCCCAGGCGCTCGAAATCGTCCAGGGCGGGCATGTTTTCGTCGGCGACGATATGCATCGATAATCTCAGTAACGCAACAAGGCGGTGGCGCTGTCGGATACGGCGCCGGCATAGCCACCGCCGAACAGATTGAAGTGGTTGAGCAAATGATACAGGTTGTAAAGCCGGGAGCGCTGCTGAAAATCCACGGCCTTCGGGTTTTTTCCATAGGCCCGGTAAAAGGTATCCGGTACCCGGCCGAACAACGACAGCATGGCCAGGTCCACCTCGGCGTGGCCGTAGTACACCGCCGGATCAAACACCACCGGATGGTCCCCCGCCAGGGTGCCCACGTTGCCCTGCCAGAGATCACCGTGCACCAGTGTCGGGCGAATCGTCAGACCTTCCAGCCAGGCCGGCGCCGTCGCCATGACCCGCTCCACCCGCCGGGCAACACCGGCGTCCAGACCCCGGTCGCGGGCCCAGCGCAATTGCGGCGCTAACCGTCGTTCGACGAAAAAACGCGGCCAGTCCGTATCCGGCGTGTTGCGCTGAGGGTTGGCGCCGATCCAGTTGTCACGGTGATGACCGAAGCGTTCGCCCTCCACGCCGTGCAAGGCGGCCAGCGCCCGGCCGAGCGCCGGCCAGAAACGTTCACCCGGCGCCACCGGCGGCAACCATTCCAGCAGCAAGGCACGGCCACCGGCCAGGCTGCCGTAATCGAGCACCTCCGGCACCCGGATCGCCGCCGCCAACGCGGCCAGGCCGTCTGCCTCCGCATCCAGGGCATCGCCATCGGGCAGCCATTTAAGAAAGGCCGGACGGCCATTCAGCGTCACCTGGAAGGTCGCACCGGTGTCACCGCCGCCGAGCGCCTCGACCCGACAGTGCCGCACGGACACCCCGTGCCGGGCCGCAAGAGCGTCCTGAATCCGTTCACTGGTTATCATGGCGTCATGGTAAGAGAGCCGGGCCGGCGGGAAAACCGTAGTCGCTCAGCGGTCGGGCGCCTGATTTCCCCGGTAGGCGCCGGGCGTGCAACCGGTCCAGCGCCGGAACGCGTGGTAGAAATTGGCGATGTCGGAAAACCCCAACCGGCGGGCCAGTTCCGGCATGTCGCAATCACCGTGGCGCAACCGCCGGCAAGCGTACTCCATGCGCACCTGGTCGCGCAGGCGCGCGAATTGAGCGCCCTCGTCCTGTAACCGGCGCTGCAGGGTGCGGGCGGTCATGTCCAACCGGTCGGCGACCACGTCCACGGTCAACGGCCCCTGGCCGAGACCGCTATGCAGTTGCTCAAGCACCTGACCGGTGACACCGCCGGCGCGCCGCAATGCCTGGCGTTGACCGTCCACCGTGCGTTCCAGGTCCGGGCGGCGGGCGGCATCGACGGCGGGCAGGCTGTGTCCCAGCAGTGCCGGAGAGAACACCAGCGCGTTGTCCGGCTGGCCAAAATCAAGCTCGCACCGGAAAAACGACCGATACTCGGCGAGCTGCTCGGCGGGCGGGCAAGAGTGGCGGAACGCCACGCGCTGAATCGGCATGCGTCCGCCCAGCAGCGAGCGGCCCAGGGCAACCAGCGCGGCGACCAGAAGATCGTTGTGAGCGCGGGTCCGGGTAACGGCCAGCGTCTCGCCGCCGCCCACCGTAAGGGTGCATTGGTGTTCTTCGCGGTGCAGGGCCAGCGCCAGATAGGGAAGCAGCAGTTCGCGATGGCGCAGCAGCACCAGCAGGGCCTGCTCCAGGGTTTCGGACGCGGCCATCAAACCACCCAGCGGGCCCAGGTCGCGATAATGACTGTCGCGCCCCGCGCGCAGGCCAAACAACGGGTCCCCGGTGGGCGCCAGGGCGGTGCCGAGCAACGCCTCCAGTTGAGAGGGGGTTACCATCGCGCCGCACCCGGCGACGGCGTCCGCCTCCAACCCCGCCGCCTGGCACACAGCCGCCTTGTCGGGGTAGCCGCGCAGGACAATGTCCAGCAAACCCGGGGCATTGCCTGCCCGCAGCCATTGACCGTCCATGATGATTTCCTTTGTTATTTTTTTGTCGACGCTAGGCAGAGGCTTGCCGACGGTCAAGCAGACCAAAGGCGAATGGCCCGATTCAACCCGCGCGGGAACTGGTGACGGGGCCCGAGGATGGGTACTCTTACCCCCGGCGCTTACAAGCCTGTCACACACTGTCACGGCCAGCCCGTTACGAGGACTGCATGCTCAAACGTTACTTCATCGACGAAGTCACCGAGACCCGGGCGTCACGGCGCCAGGCGTTTTCCCTGTTCAGCCAGGTGAACGGCTGGGCGGACTGGTGTTCCGTGGTGCGCCACGCGCGCCTGTTCGGGGGTGAGTGGCGCGAGGGCGCCGCGCTGCTGTTCGTGGCCGACCTGCCGCGCCTGCCGCCAGCGCCGGTGGTGGTGCGTATCCAGGAATACCGGGAAAACGAGTCCATCGCCTGGGGGCTGGAGCTGCCCATGGCCAGCATCACGCACCGTTTCACCTTCATCGACGATGGTGAAGGCGGCTGCCGGGTGCATCAGGAGGAATGGTCCGAAGGACTGATGACCCTGCTGACGTTGCCCGCGGGCCGGTTGATCCATCGTTTCGACCAGCGCTTCGCCCGCGAATTCGCCGCCATGTTCTAAGGAACACCCATGACGTCTCGACTGTTTCGCGCCTATTGCCGGCTGGTTCTGCGCCATCCGATGTTCTGGCTCGCCGCCGTGGGCGCGCTGTGCGCCGTGGCCGCCTGGCAGGCCACCGATTTCAAACTGGATGCGTCGGCGGAATCCCTGACGCTGGAAAACGACCAGGCGCTGGAGTACTACCGGGAAATCGCCAAGCAGTATGGCGGCAGCGACTTCGTGGTGGTCACCTATACGCCCAGGGAGCGGCCGCTGTTCCAGCCGGATACCCTCAAGCACATCCAGGCGCTGCAGGACGAGCTGAAAGACGTGGACCGGGTCGGCTCGGTGTACAGCTTCCTGGACGTGCCGCTGCTGTTCAGCCCCAAGGTGGCGTTCACCGACCTGTCCGACGGCTACCGCACGCTGCGCGACCCGGGTGTGGACCTGGCGATGGCGAAGCGCGAATTCACCCAGGTGAACCCGCTCTACGAAGACATGCTGGTCAGCGATGACGGTCGCACCACCGCCCTGCTGCTTACCTTCGAGCGCGACGAGCATTACTACCAGCTGCTTAACCGGCGCAACGCCCTGCGCGACCAGGAACGCGCCGGCGAGCTCAGCGACGCGGAGGCCGAGGAACTGGAACAGGTCGCCGCCGAATTCAGCGAATACCACAGCCAGGTACAGGCACGCACCCAGGACGAGGTGCGGGAAATACGCGGCATCATGGACGGCTACCGCGACCAGGCGCAGCTGTTCCTGGGCGGGGTGCCGATGATCGCCTCGGACATGATCCGCTTTATCAGCTCCGACCTGAAAGTGTTCGGCCTGGGCGTGCTGATCTTCCTGGTGCTCACCCTGTTTCTGATTTTCCGCCGCCCGCGCTGGGTGGTGGTGCCACTGGCTTGCTGCGCGGTAACCGCCCTGGTGGTCACCGGCTGGCTCGGCTGGATGGACTGGAAAGTCACCGTGATCAGCAGCAATTACCTGTCACTGCTGCTGATCATCACCATGTCGATCACCATCCACCTGACGGTGCGCTACCGGGAACTCCATGAGGAAAACCCGGACGCCGACCAGGCCTGGCTGCTTAAGGAAACCGCCGCGCACATGCTGCGCCCCAGCATCTACATGGTGCTCACCACCATGGTCGGCTTCTCGTCGCTGGTGATCAGTGATATCCGCCCGGTGATCGACTTCGGCTGGATGATGACCATCGGCATCGGCGTCGCCCTGGTGACCTGCTTTCTGGTGTTCCCCGCCCTGCTCGCACCGCTGGCACCGGGCCGGCCGCGCCAGGGCCGCGACCTTACCCGAAGCATCACCCTCGCCTTCGCCGGCTTCGCCGACCGCGGCCGTTTACCGTTGCTGGTGCTCACCGGACTGGTGCTGATCGGCGCGGTCTGGGGCATGACCCGGCTGACGGTGGAAACGCGCTTTATCGACTATTTCCAGGAAGACACCGAGATCTACCAGGGCATGCTGCAGATCGACCGCAAGCTGGGCGGCACCACACCACTGGATATCGTCATTGATGCCCCCGAGAAAAATACCGACAACGCCCCACGCGCCACGCAACGCGACAGCGCCGACACGGCCGGGCGCGACGATGGCTTTGGCGCGGTGGAAGCGGACCCATTCGCCGACGATGGTGGCACTGGCAACGGCGCCGACGGCTTCGGCGCGGTGGAAGACGACCCCTTCGCTTCCGGCGATGACGGCTTCGGCGAACCCGACGGCGGCGACCCCTTCGCCGCCGGTGGCTCTTCCGGCCAGGCCCGCGCCAGCGACGGCCCCAACCTGAAAGGCGCCTACTGGTACACGCCCCAACGGTTGGACCGCATTATTGAGATGGAGCGCTACCTGGAATCCCTGCCGGAGACCGGCAAGGTGCTGTCCATCGCCACCACCTACGAGGTGGCCAAGAAAATCAACGAGGGCCCGCTCAGCTACGTACAGCTGATGCTGCTGGCCAGCTTCATCCCCGACGACCTGCGCTCGCAGCTGGTCAGCCCCTATCTGTCCGACGACGGCCGCCAGATCCGCATCAGCGTGCGCGTGGTGGATTCCTACCAGGGGCTCAACCGCAACCAGCTGCTCGAGCAAATCCGCGCCGACATGCTGGAAAAGTTCGATCTGCAGCCGGAGCAACTGCACCTCACCGGCGCCATGGTGCTCTACAACAACATGCTGCAAAGCCTGTTCGATTCGCAGATCAAAACCCTGGGCTATGTGTTCGCGGCGATCATGCTGATGCTGCTGGTGCTGTTCCGCTCCCTGCCGGTGGCGCTGATCAGCATGGTGCCGAGCCTGGTAAGCGCCGCCTCGGTGCTGGGCCTGATGGGCTGGATCGGGCTGCCGCTGGATCTGATGACCATCACCATCACCGCCATCACCATCGGCATCGCCGTGGACGACACCATCCACTATGTGCACCGCTTCCACGAGGAGCTGCCCCGCGACGGCGACTACCGCGCCACCGTGCGGCGTTGCCACGGCTCCATCGGCAAGGCGATGTACTACACCTCCCTGGTGATCATCGCCGGCTTCTCGATCCTGTCGCTGTCGAACTTCAATCCGACCGTCTACTTCGGGCTGCTCACCGGCCTGGCCATGCTGGTGGCGCTGCTCAGTAACCTGACCCTGCTGCCGGCGCTGCTGATGAGCGTCAAACCCAAGCTCCGCGCCGGCCCGACCACCAATATGGCGGAGTAATATCCCGGTCTTTGGTCCTGGTGGGGGCGGGCTGTGGGAGCTTGCCTTGCAAGCGAAAGGCCGGCAAAGCCGGCCGGCAGGATCCCAGAGACCTGGTTGTTCCGGTGTCCGGAGCTCCGTATCCGAGACGCGGGGCAATGGTGGTGCCTTCCGGGACCGCTCAAGCCATCCCTGGCCGCTCTCATTTGGCCATCCCTGGCCAAATAGGTCCCTCCAGGCACCACCATTGCCCCGCTCACTAGGCAGCGGCACCGCCACGGGTCAGAAAGACCTCTCGGACCTTTCTACGAAGTGGGGTTTGTGGCGGCGAATCTTCCAAGGAGCACCGGGATCGGGTGTGCCCGTCCAGGACCGTCTTTGGCCAGGGATGGCCAAAGTCGAGCTTACAGGGACGTACTTGCAGCGTGTCCTGGAGGGGCACACCCGATCCCGGTGCGGGCTCTCTGGAGAGAAAGATCTCTGGAGCCCTGCGGGGCAACCTTTGCCGGGAGCTGCGCTCCCTTTCGCGGGCGAGGCCCGCTCCCACAATCCGTGCTACGACCCGGGGCCCAGCTGGAGGGCCCCACCCCAAAATAGACGCTAGTGGTACTCGTCGATGGGCACGTGGGGGCGCTCGGCGACGGGATCGTGGTGGATGATCACTTCTGCTGCCGGATAGTGCGCCACGATGCCGGCGCGGATGCGCTCGCCAAGGTCGTGGGCCTCGCGCAGCGGCAGGTTCTGGTCCATGTCCACGTGCAGCTGAATGAACTGGGTGCGCCCGGACTGGCGGGTGCGCAGATCATGGAAGCCCAGCGCGTCTTCCTGCTCGGCGACCACCGCGCTGATCACATCGCGCACCTCGCCGGGCAGCTCATGATCGAGCAGCAGTTGAGTGGAGTCCCAACCGATCTTCCAGGCCGAGCGCAGAATATAAACCGCGATCACCAGGCCGACGATGCCGTCGATTTCCTCGAACCCGTAGCCGGCCACGATCAGCGTGAAAATAATACCCACGTTCACCGCCAGGTCGGACAGGTAATGCAGCGCGTCCGCGTCGATGGCGGTGGAGCCGGTGCGCCGCACCACATAACGCTGCAGCACCAGCAACAACGCGGTGAGCAGGATCGAGAACACCATCACCCCGACGCCCAGGGTGGTGGCCTCCAGCGGCGCCGGCTCGATCAGTTTCAGCACCGCTTCCTTGAGCAGGTACAGCGCCGAACCGCCGATCAGCACCGCCTGGCCGAGGCCGGCCAGCGCTTCCGCTTTACCGTGGCCGAAGCGGTGCTCGTCGTCGGCGGGCACCAGCGAATAACGGATCGCGGCGAAGTTCATCAGCGACGCCAGGGAATCCATCACCGAGTCGACCAGCGACGCCAGCAGACTGACCGAGCCGGTCATCATCCAGGCCACGGTTTTCACCGCGATCAATATCAGCGCGGTGGCCACCGAGGCGCTGGCGGCCAGGGTAAGAAGGCGGCGGTGATGATGTTCGGTGTCGGCGTTCATATCAGGACCGGTTCGGCAGTACGGTGAGCGGGTCCACCGGCTGGCCGTCCTTGCGGATCTCGAAGTGAAGCTGAGTGCGGAAGGTGCCGCTGGCGCCCATGGTGGCGATCTTGTCGCCGGCGCTGACCCGGTCGCCTTCTTTGACCAACAGGCTGCTGTTGTGCGCGTAGGCGCTCAGCCAGCGGTCGTTGTGCTTGACGATCAGCAAGTTGCCGTAGCCGGTGAGGCCGCTGCCCCGGTACACCACGCGCCCGTCGGCGGCGGCGCGCACCGGGCTGCCCTCGCGGTCGCCGATGGTGATGCCGCGGCGCCCGCCGGAGGCCTGGGAGAAACGCTCCAGCACCTCGCCGGACGCCGGCCACTGCCAATTCACCGGGCCGGTGTTGGTGCTGGGCTTGGGCTTCGGTGGTGGCGGTGCCGGTTCCGCCTGGGCGGCGTCGGAGGACGACGGCTTGGAGGGCGCGCTCTTGGACGAAGTGGCCGGACGGGACGGCCGGGTGGCCTGCTTGGGCCCGCCGGCGAAAGAGAGGGTCTGGCCGGGGTAGATGGTGTACGGCGCGCCGATGTCGTTGGCCTCGGCCAGCGCCCGGTAATCCCAGCCGTAACGCCAGGCAATCGAATACAGGGTTTCGCCGCGCGCCACCCGGTGGCTGCCCGAGGTCACCTTGCTGGCTTTGCTGTCGCGCTGATAGATATCCACCACCGGCGGCGGGTTGCCTACCGCGCAGCCGCACAGGCACAACGACAACAATGTGGAGAGCAAAACACGCAAAAGGTTACTCGTCCGTTTCAGTGACCTCATTATGCCCGGGCGCGGCGAAAGAAAGTAACCACACCAACACCAGACCCACCGCCATCATCACCAGGGCCGCGAGCAGGTCGCTGGAGCCCTGCACCGCGCGGGCGTATTCCGCCGGCCACAGCCAGCGGTCGCCGAGACCGCCCTCGACGCTCAACCGCCAGGGCCACAGCTTCACCAGCGAGCCGGCCATGAAGCCACCGAGCAACGCCATCACGGTGTCGTGGTGGCGCGCCAGCAGCCATTTCAACAGCCGCACGAACGCCAGCAAACCGCAGGCGCAGCCGGCCATGAACGCCAGCAACAACGGCCAGTCGCCCTGCTCCACCGCGGCCAGCACCGAGGGGTACAACCCCAGCAGCAGCAGTATAAAGCTGCCGGAAATACCCGGCAGGATCATCGCGCAGATCGCCAGGGCGCCGCCCAGGAAAAAGATCAGCGGCGACACCGGATAGGCGCCCAACCCGGGCGCCAGGGCGATCAGCGCCGCCAATACGGTACCCACCAGAAAGGCAACGCCCTGGGTCGGACCGCGCTGTTGCAGCGGCTTGAGCACCACCACGATGCTGGCCAGAATCAGGCCACAAAAGAACGCCCACACCGGCACCGGATGGTTCTCCAGCAGCCAGCCGATCATCCGGGCCAGTAACGCAATGCTAGTGAGGATTCCCGCCAAAAGCGTGCAAAGGAAGGTAAAATTGCCGGCCCGCCAGAACGCCACGAACCCCTCGCGCCGCCACACGCCCAGCAGGCGCGGGCCGATGCCGCCGAGGGTATCGATCAGTTCCTGATAGATGCCGGTGATCAGCGCCAGCGTGCCGCCGGACACGCCGGGCACCACATCCGCGGCGCCCATGGCCATGCCCCGCAGGAACAGGCCGGGACGCCAGGGCCCGCTCATTGCACGCCCCGTTGAAACGGTACGAAGCGCACCGTGTCCAGGGCCCGGGTGGTGATTTCGTCGCCATGGCGTTCCACCACGGTGAGCTTCTGCACCCGGTCGCCCACCGGCATCACCAACCGGCCGCCGTCGGCCAGTTGGTCAAGCAGTTCCTTGGGAATATCCGGCCGCGCGCAGGCCACCAGAATGCCGTCGAAGGGCGCGGCCGCTTTCCAGCCAAAGCCGCCGTCGGCGTGCTTCAGCTGCACCCGCGCCATGCCCAGACTGATCAACCGGCGGCGGGCCTGATCCTGCAGCGGACGGATCCGTTCCACCGAATGCACCTGCTCGCAGAGCGCCGCCAATACGGCGGTCTGGTAGCCGCAGCCGGTGCCGATCTCGAGCACCTTGGGCGGCACCCGGTCGGCGATCAGCAACTCGGTCATGCGCGCCACCACCCAGGGCTGGGAGATGGTCTGGCCGTAACCGATGGGCAAGGCGGTATCGTCATAGGCCTGGTGGGCCAGGGCCTCGTCGATAAACAGGTGACGGGGGGTGTTGCGGATCACCTCAAGGACGCGTTCGTCCTTGATGCCCGCTTCCCGCAGGCGGCTGATCAACCGCTCCCGGGTCCGTGCCGACGTCATGCCAATACCGCGCAGCTCAGTGTTCATGTGTGTTCATGCATCCCCAATAATCATGCGCCGGACTTTCTAGTTATCGTTAACCGGCGTACGTGTTTCCACCAATTCGGCGAGTACCGTGGTGGCGAACGCGCCGGTGGGCAGATCGAACCCCAGCGTCAGCGCGTCGTCACCGCTCCAGGCCCATTGTAAGCCATTCACCGGTAACCGCGTGGCCCGGCGCGCGGCGTCCACCCCTTCCCCGGCGAGCGCCTCGATCAGGGCGTCACAGCCGCTCAGCGCCCGCGCTTCCAGTTCCTGACAAGCCGCCGATGATGCCATGCCCGCCTTCCCCGGCAAAGGGGCGGTGGGATGCACCTCGCCGGCGGCCATGCGCGCGCCGGCGCTGGCGTCCTGGTCGGCTTCGAACAGACCCCGGCTGTCACGGGGCTGGAGAATGTCGCCGTCCAGGGGCCGGTCCCAGACGCCCTCGCGCACCCGCTCCGCCAGGACCCGATTAAACAGGCCGCTGCGCACCGCCGACAACCAGATACCGCGCAGCGCCCGTTTGCGTGGCGCCTCGCCGCCCAGTAGCCAGGTCTGGCCGCGCTGCCAGTTGCCACCGCCCCGGCCGAAACGCTGTTCGCCGAAGTAATTGGGCACGCCCCGCTCGGAGAGGGTATGCAAGGTGCGCTCCAGCGCCTCGCGGTCAGCGTCCAGCTCGCGCAGCACGATCTCGAAGCGGTTGCCGCGGTGGGTGCCCCGGTTCAGTTTGCGCCGGTGGCGCCGGGCCTGGAGCGCGACCAGGCCCGGCGGCCAGGCAAAGTCCGGGTCCGGCTTGCCGGGCAGATGCAGGCTGAACCACTGGCGGGTCACGGCGCGGCGATCCTTGAGACCGCTGTAGCCCACGGAAAGGCGGTGGATACCGGCCTGTTTGGCCAGCCACAGGGCCACATCCTCGGTGTTCCAGTCGGTTTTCTCGAGTTCCAGCCAGAGGTGCTCGCCCTCGCCTTCCGGGACCACGTTCATGATCTCGGTGACGCGGAAATCCTCGAAGGCGGCGCGCAACAGCCCGCTGCCGAACGGGCCGCCATGGGCGGCGGGCGTGGCCGGCAGCGGCGCCAGGGTGTCCGCGGCGTGACTCATTGATCCTCGTGGGTAAGCAGCACCACCGCTTGCACGGCGATGCCCTCGCCCCGGCCGGTGAAACCGAGCCGCTCCGTGGTGGTGGCCTTCACCGACACCTGATCCATGCCGCAATCCAGCAGGCCGGCAATGCGCCGCCGCATCGGCGCGATATGGTCCGCCAGCTTGGGCGCCTGGCAGATCACCGTCAGGTCCAGGTTGCCGATGCGCCAGCCGGCGCTGCTGACGCCGTCCATCACCGCCCGCAGCAGGCCGGCGGAGTCGGCGCCGCGCCAGCGCTCATCGTGATCTGGAAAGTAGTGGCCGATATCGCCCAGCGCCAGGGCGCCGAGCAGCGCATCGGCGAGGGCGTGCAGCGCCACGTCGCCATCGGAGTGGGCTTTCAGGCCGCACTCGTGGGGAATGCGTACACCGCCCAGCATCACATGGTCGCCGTCGCAAAAGGCGTGCACGTCGAACCCCTGGCCTATACGAATTGCCATGCCAGCCCTTCCTCTTCCTGGGCCCGGAGGTAAAAGCGCGCCAGCGCCAGGTCCTCCGGGACGGTGATTTTGATGTTGTCGGCGTGGCCGGCCACCAGCGCCGGGCGCGCGCCGACCGCCTCCAGCGCCGAGGCTTCGTCGGTGATCGTGCCGGGGTCGTCGCGCAGGGCGCTGAGCAAGGCATCGTGCAAACGCCGCGCATTGAAAAGCTGCGGCGTGAGCGCCCGCCAAATGGTCGCCCGATCCAGGGTGGCGCGGATACGGCTGTCGGCGTCCGCCTGCTTGATGGTGTCGGTGACCGGCCGCGCCAGGATCACGCCGTCGCCCCGGTCGCCGTAGTCGAGCAGCGCCTGGATATCGGACAGCCGCACCAGCGGCCGGGCCATGTCGTGCACCAGCACCCGGGCGTCCGGCGCCCGCTCCAGCACCGCCGCCACCCCGGCCAGCACCGACCGGGCCCGGCTGTCGCCGCCGGTGACGCTGGTCACACGGGCATGGCGGGCCACCGCCAGTTCCGGCCACCAGGGGTCGCCGGCGGCCACCGCCACCACCACCGCCTGCAGCGGCGCGAAGGCGAGCAGCCGGCCCAGGGTGTGCTCGGCCAGGGTGCGGCCCTGCAACGTCAGGTACTGCTTGGGCAGGCCGGCGCCCATGCGCGCGCCGACACCCGCGGCGGGTACCACCGCGAATAAGGGGGATGACAAAGATGGAGAGTGGCGCTCAGTCACGGTCCGGGTCCTGCTGGGGTTCCACGATCAGGAAAAAGGTCTCGCCGTCACGGATCATGCCGAGATCCTTGCGGGCGATTTCCTCCACCGCTTCGGTGCCCTCTTTCAAGTCACGCACGTCGGCGGCCAGCAGGCGGTTGCGCTCGGCCAGTTCGGCGTTTTTCTCGTTGAGCACTTCCACCTGCCGCTCCAGGCTGGCCACATGGCGCAGGCTGCCCTCGCCAAACCACAGCCGCGCCTGCAGCGCCAGCAGCACCAGCGCCAGCGCGGCCAGCACTATCTGGCGGGCGGGCGACACTTTCATCGCGTGCCCCGCGGCGCCAGACCCGGGCCGGAAAACGGAACGCTACGGCCGGCCATGCTGGCGTCAGCCCAGGAACCGGAACTCTTTGCGCCCGTTGTAGGCGGCACGGCCCAGTTCCTCCTCGATGCGGATCAACCGGTTGTACTTGGCCACCCGGTCGGAGCGACACAGCGAGCCGGTTTTGATCTGACCGGCGGCGGTGGCCACCGCCAGATCGGCAATGGTGGTGTCGGCGGTTTCGCCACTGCGGTGGGAAATCACCGCGGTAAAGCCGGCGTCCTTGGCCATCTTGATGGCGTCCAGGGTCTCCGACAGCGACCCGATCTGGTTGAACTTGATCAGGATCGAGTTGGCGATGTGCTCGTCGATGCCGCGCTGGAGAATCTTGGTGTTGGTGACGAACAGATCGTCGCCCACCAGCTGGATGCGGTCACCGAGCTTGTCGGTGAGCGTTTTCCAGCCGTCCCAGTCGGATTCGTCCATGCCGTCTTCGATGGAGATGATCGGGTAACGGTCGCACAGCTCGGCCAGATAGTCGGCGAAGCCGGCGGCGTCCATGCTGCGGTCTTCACCGGCCAGCACGTACTTGCCGTCCTTGTAGAACTCGCTGGAGGCGCAGTCCAGAGCCAGGGTGATGTCGTCACCGGCCTTGTAGCCGGCGATCTCGATGGCTTCCATGATCGCTTCCAGTGCCGCTTCGTTGCTGGGCAGGTCCGGCGCGAAGCCGCCCTCGTCGCCCACCGCCGTGTTCAGGCCGCGCTTCTTCAGTACCCCTTTGAGGGCGTGGAACACCTCGGCGCCGTAACGGATCGCCTCGGCCACGGTGGGCGCGCCCACCGGCTGGATCATGAATTCCTGGATATCGACGTTGTTATCCGCGTGCTCGCCGCCGTTGATGATGTTCATCATCGGCACCGGCAGGGAATATTCGTTGTCGTCGTCCTGCAGGTCGGAGATGTACTCGTAAAGCGGCTTTTTCTGGGCCTCGGCCTCGGCCTTGGCGGCGGCCAGGGACACCGCCAGGATCGCGTTGGCGCCCAGGTTGCCTTTGTTCTCGGTGCCGTCGGCGTCGATCATGGCCTGATCGAGCGCGCGCTGATCGGCGGCGTCGCGGCCCACCAGCAGCTCGCGGATCTGCGAATTGACGTTGCCCACGGCGCGGGTCACGCCCTTGCCCAGATAGCGGCTTTTGTCGCCGTCACGCAGCTCCAGCGCCTCGCGCGAACCGGTGGAAGCACCGCTGGGCGCGCAGGCGCTGCCGCGCTCGCCGTTCTCCAGAATCACATCGGCTTCGATGGTGGGGTTGCCACGGGAATCAAGAATCTCGCGGGCCTTGACGTCAACGATCTTGGACATGGGAGACGGTCTCCAGAAACGAAATCGGGTTCAATGGTTGTCGAAGGCGGGAAACGCCTTAACGGTATTATCCAGGGTCTGCATCTGGGTAAGGAATGGCTCCAGGCGGTCCAGACGCAGGGCGCAGGGGCCATCGCATTTGGCGTTGTCCGGGTCCGGATGGGCCTCCAGGAACAGCCCGGCGATGCCCTGGCTGATGCCGGCGCGGCCCAGCTCGGCCACCTGCTGGCGGCGGCCGCCGGCGGAATCGGAACGTCCGCCGGGCATCTGCAGTGCATGCGTTACGTCGAAAAACACCGGGTAGCCGAACTGCTTCATGATGCCGAAGCCGAGCATGTCCACCACCAGGTTGTTGTAGCCGAATGACGAGCCGCGCTCGCACAGAATCAAGCGGTCATTACCGGCTTCTTCGCACTTGTGCAGAATATGCTTCATTTCCTGGGGGGCCAGGAATTGCGGCTTCTTGATGTTGATGATGGCGCCGGTGCGGGCCATCGCCACCACCAGGTCGGTCTGGCGCGCCAGAAAAGCGGGCAGCTGGATGATGTCCGCCACTTCCGCCACCGGCGCCGCCTGGTAAGGCTCGTGCACGTCGGTGATCACCGGGCAGCCGAAGGTGTCCTTGATCTCCTGAAAGATCTTCAGGCCCTCGTCCAGGCCCGGGCCGCGGTAGGAGTGCAGCGACGAGCGGTTGGCCTTGTCGAAGCTGGCCTTGAACACCCAGGGCATGCCCAGCTTGCCTGTGACCTCGGCGTAGGCCTCGGCCACCCGCAGGGCGATGTCGCGGGATTCCAGCACGTTCATGCCGCCGAACAGCGCCATGGGCCGGTCGTTGGCGAACGCCAGATCACCCAGCTCGATGGTGGTGTGCCGCATGCTCTACTCCTTCAGATCGCGGACGACGTCCGGTGCGCCGCCAGGGCCGCTTCCACGTAGCCCTTGAACAACCCGTGGCCGTCACGCGGCGTGGAGGTGAATTCCGGGTGGAACTGGCAGGCCACGAACCAGGGATGGTCGCCCACTTCGATCACTTCCACCAGCTCACCGTCGTGGGAGCGGCCAACAATCTTCAGGCCGGCGCCCTCCAGCTTGTCCAGGTAGTTGTTGTTGACCTCGTAGCGGTGACGGTGACGCTCGATAATGTGCGTCTTGCCATAGCACTGCGCCGCCACGCTGCCGTCCACCAGCACGCACTCCTGGCCGCCCAGGCGCATGGTACCACCCAGGTCCGACGCTGCCGACCGCAGCTCCTTGCTGCCGTCCTCGCGGGTCCATTCGGTGATCAGCGCCACCACCGGGTCCGGGGTGTCCTGCTTGAGCTCGGTGGAATGGGCGCCGGTCAGGCCGGCCACATGGCGGGCGTACTCAATCACCGCCAGCTGCATGCCCAGGCAGATGCCCAGGTACGGCACCTTGTTTTCGCGGGCATAGCGGATCGCCGCGATCTTGCCCTCGGTGCCCCGGTCGCCGAAGCCGCCAGGCACCAGAATGGCGTCCACTTGGCCCAGCTCATCGGTACCGTCACGCTCGATATCCTCGGCGTCGATATAGCGGATGTTGATCTTCGCCCGGGTGGCGATGCCGGCGTGCATCAACGCCTCGTTCAGCGACTTGTAGGCGTCCGCCAGATCAATGTACTTGCCGACCATGCCGATGGTGACCTGGCGATCCGGGTTGAGCTGCGCTTCCACCACCCGGTCCCACTCGCTGAGATCCGGCGCCGGCAAATCAAGGTGGAATTTCTCCACGATGATGTCGTCCATGCCCTGCTCGTGCAGCACGCGCGGCACCTGATAGATGGTCTTGCAGTCCGGCGCCGAAATCACCGCCCGCGCTTCCACGTTGGTGAACAGGGAGATCTTCTCGCGGGCGCCCTGGGGCACCGGATGGTCCGCCCGGCACACCAGAATGTCCGGCTGCAGGCCGATGGAACGCAGTTCCTTCACGGAATGCTGGGTGGGCTTGGTTTTGATCTCGCCGGCGGAGGCGATGTAGGGCACCAGGGTCAGGTGCACCAGCAACGAGCGGCTGGAGCCCAGCTCCACGCGCAGCTGGCGCACCGCTTCCAGGAACGGCAGCGACTCGATGTCGCCGGCGGTGCCGCCGATCTCGACGATCGCCACGTCGGCGTCGCCGGCGCCCTGCTCGATCTTCAGTTTGATCTCGTCGGTGATGTGCGGGATCACCTGCACGGTGGCGCCCAGGTACTCGCCGCGGCGCTCCTTATCCAGCACGTCCTGATAGACACGGCCGGTGGTGAAGCTGTTGCGCCGGGACAGGCGCGTACGGATAAAGCGCTCGTAATGGCCCAGATCCAGGTCGGTCTCGGCGCCGTCTTCGGTGACGAACACCTCGCCGTGCTGATAGGGGCTCATGGTGCCCGGATCCACGTTGATGTAGGGATCCATCTTGATCAGGGTGACCTTCAGGCCACGGGCTTCCAACAAGGAAGCCAGCGACGCCGCGGTGATTCCCTTTCCGAGGGAGGACACCACCCCGCCGGTGACAAAAATAAAACGTGCCATGCACCCACCAGTAAGTCATGGATTGAACGCGCCCGCATGCGGGAGCCCGAACGCCTTCCAAAAAAATACCCTTGCCCGCCGGGGTGGGCAAAGGTTCTCTTCGATAAATACGGGATGGCCGGATTTCGGACGCCTGGGCGACGTCAGGATGGCATAAAATGATACCAGAGAGGCGCTACCCGGGAAACCAATATCGGGGGGAAGGTCAGGGTTTGTTGCTCTGGTGCTCCGAATCCGGGACGCGGTGCAATGGTGGTGCCTTCCGGGATCGCTCAAGCCTTCCCTGGGCGCTCTCATTTGGCCATCCCTGGCCAAATAGGTCCCTCCAGGCACCACCATTGCCCCGCTCACTGGGTAGCGTCTCCGCCACGGGTTACAACACCCCCGGACTTTCTAGGGAGGGAAGCTTCGAATCTTCCAAGGAGCGCCGGGATCGGGTGGGCCCGTCCAGGACCGTGTTTGGCCAGGGATGGCCAAAGCGGTCCGCCGCCCGGCCGAGCCTACATGGATGTACTCGTGGCGTGTCCTGGACGGGCCCACCCGATCCCGGCGCGGGCTTTCTGGAGAGAAAAGTCGCTGGAATCCTGCGGGGCAGCCTTTGCCGGGCGGCTCAAGCCACCCTTTCGCGGGCGGGGCCCGCTCCCACAAACCCGGCTTCGTCAGGAAGCCGGTTCCAGGTGCCAGGTGGTGAGGGGCTGGTCGCGCCAGGGGTCGGCGGCGGCGACGCCGGGCACGGCGATCAGCTGGTCGCCGGCGTAGGCCAGCGGCCATTGGCGGCGGCGCCAGGGCGGCACGCCGGCGGCGCGCCACAGCTCGGCGACGCGCTGGTGGCAGCCGTTCAGGGCGAGCCGTTCGCCGCCCCGGGCGGGCGCCAGGCGCAGCGGCAAGCCGTCGGGGACCTGGAGCGCCGGCTGGTCGGCGGTGCCGTCGCCGGGGCCGGCCACTAGGCGCCAGGCGCCCAGCGCCGGCGGGGCGGCGCCCACCGGCCAGTCCCGGGCCGTTTCCAGCGGCGCCAGCTCGGCGTCGGCCAGCAGGTGCAGGTGATCCTGGAAGCGGCGCAGCTGCCAGCCGCCCCAGGCGACGCGCACCGAGCGGTCGGCGGCCGCCGACGGCAGCGCCAGGATCTCCGCCAGTACCGCCGCCGAGGGCGTCGCCGCGCCGGCGGCGGCCAGCCACCAGCGCAGCAGATTGCGCAGCCGGGGCGGATCGAGCCGCTGCCAGGCGGCCAGGGGCAGCCGGCGCGCGGACACGGCCAGACGGCGGCCGTCCTCTTCGGCGCGCTCGGCGAGCAAGGCGGCGGCGTCGGCCTGATGGCCAGCGGCCCGGGCCAGGGCCGCGTCGGCGCCGGGCCAGCGCAGGCGCAGGCGCGGCAGAATCTCGGCACGCAGGTAATTGCGGTCCAGATGCAGCGCGCGGTTGCTGGGGTCCTCGATCCAGGACCAGCCGCCCTGCTCCGCCAGCTCGCGCAACGCCTCCCGGGGCACACCGAGCAGCGGCCGCCACAGACGGGTGGCGCCGCGCCGGCTGTGCTCACTGATCGACGCCAGCCCGCTGGCGCCGGCGCCGCGCAGCAAACGCAGCAGTAGCGTTTCCGCCTGGTCGTCACGGTGATGGGCGGTAATCAGAGTGCCGTCGCCGGCCAGCCGGCAAAGCGCCCGGTAGCGGGCGGCGCGGGCGTTGGCTTCCAGCCCGGCGCGGCCAGTGACGTCGACGCATTCCTGGAAAAACGGCAGATCCAGCGCCCGCACTGCCTGTTCGCAGTGCGCCGCCCAGCGCCCACTGTCCGGGTGCAGTCCGTGGTCGACGTGCACCACCGACAGGCGCGGGCCGAGCCCGGCGCGGACCAGCAAATGCAGCAAAGCGGTGGAATCCAGGCCGCCGCTGAATGCCAGCCACAGGGGGCCGGTCGGCGCCCGGCGGGCAAGCCCGGTCACGGTGATCCCGGGAACGGAAACGGAGGAATCGGGATCGGTGGAGGTCATGGCGAGGGCCGCCGGCACGGGGCCGGCGGTTTACTCGTCGGCGGGTTCGGTGAGCACGTTGCCGTAGCTCATCAGACGCTGGTAGCGGCGCTCCACCAGGTCCGGCACGGCCAGGCCGCGCAACTCGTCGAGTTGCTCACTGATATTACGGCGCACCGCATCGGCGGCCTGATCGTAGTCACGGTGCGCGCCGCCCAGCGGTTCCTTAATCACGTGATCGACGATGCCCAGCTCGTGCAGACGACCGGCGGTAAGGCCCATGGCCGCGGCGGCCTCCGGCGCTTTATCCGCGCTGCGCCACAGGATCGACGCGCACCCTTCAGGGGAAATCACCGAGTAGGTGGAGAACTCCAGCATTTGCAGGTGATCGCAAACGCCGATGGCGAGCGCGCCGCCGGAACCGCCTTCGCCGATCACCGTGGCGATGATCGGCACTTTCAGCTGTGACATCACCCGCAGGTTGCGGGCGATGGCCTCGGACTGGCCGCGCTCTTCCGCGTCGATCCCGGGGAAAGCGCCCGGAGTATCGATAAAGGTGAGTACCGGCATCTTGAAGCGTTCGGCCATTTCCATCAGCCGCAGCGCCTTGCGATAGCCCTCGGGTTTGGGCATGCCGAAATTGCGGCGCACCTTTTCCTTCACCTCGCGGCCTTTCTGGTGGCCGATCACCATCACCGGCTGGTCGTCCAGGCGGGTCACCCCGCCGACAATCGCCGGGTCGTCGGAAAACGACCGGTCGCCGTGCAGCTCGTCGAAGCCGCCGAACAGGCGCTGGATATAATCCAGGGTATAGGGACGCTTGGGATGGCGCGCCAGCTGAGAAATCTGCCAGGGGCTGAGGTTGCCGAAAATATTCTCGGTGAGCGTGATGCTCTTTTCCTGCAGCTTGCCAATTTCTTCCGAGATATTGACGTCGCTGCCGCTACCGACGAGACGCAGTTCCTCGATTTTCGCTTCCAATTCCGCGATGGGTTGTTCAAATTCGAGGAAATTCGGATTCATAGGGCACCCCTTTCTTTGGTGGGGTAAGTGTAGCGCCAAGGCCGGGACAGCGTCGAGCGACGCGCCCGTCGCTATGGTTGCAAGTTGTTACCGGTTGGCCCTGACCGGCCTGTTTATCCGCGACGCGGTGCAATGGTGGCGCCATTCGGACGGTTTGATCTTGGAATCTCCCAAGGAGCGCCGGGTTCGGGTGTGCCCGTCCAGGACCGTGTTTGGCCAGGGACGGCCAAACGCGAGCCTACAGGGAAGTACTCGTGGCGTGTCCTGGACGGGCACACCCGAACCCGGCGCGGCCCCTCTGGAGAAACAGCCTAGTATTCCAGCGTCACTGCCTTATCCCCATAACGACCCCGCAGGTCGTCCATCAGCGACTGGTGGGGAATCACCTTCCAGTCGTCGCCCAAAGCCATGGCCGCGTCCGCCTCCCGGTGGGCCAGTTGCAGCGTCACCGGGGTGCCGCCGCCGCTGCCGTTGGCGCGGTACGGCGACAGGGTGCGGCTCAGGGTGTCGGGCAGCGCCTGGTCCACCGGCACCTTGACGCGCAGACGGCGGGCGAACATCTCCCGCGCCTGGCAGATGTCCATCACCTCGTCGGCGATCAGGTTGAAGCCGCCGGTGTAGTCGTCCATGCGCACGCCGCCACGCACCACCAGCAAGGCGTCTTTCTGAATGCGCTCGCCGTACTGGGCGAAGGTACGGCCGAACACCGACACTTCCACCCGGCCGGTCTTGTCGTCCAGGGTGATAAAGCCCATGCGCTCGCCGCTGCGCTTGCTGCGGGTAATGCGCAGCGCCACCACCAGGCCGGCGACGGTGGCCGCCTCGCCCTTGGCGGTGGGCTGCAGGCTGTTCAGGCGGCTGCTCACGAACTGGCGCACCTCCCCTTCGAACTGGTCGATGGGGTGGCCGGTGAGGAACAGGCCCAGGGTGTCTTTCTCGCCGTTGAGGCGGATGTCGTCGTTCCAGTCGCGGCCGGGCTTCCAGGCCACCGCCGTGGCCGGGGTGTGCTCGCCGCCACCGCCGCCGAACAGATCCATCATGCCCGCTTCCTGGTTGCGAGCGTCCTGCTCGGCGGCGGCGATGGCGTCCGGCAGCGTGGCCATCAGCACGGCCCGGTCGCGGAAGTGCCGGTTGGGGCCCAGCTTGTCCAGGGCGCCGGCGCGCACCAGCGCCTCCAGCGAGCGCTTGTTGGTCTTCTTGAGGTCGATGCGCCGGCAGAAATCGAACAGGTCCTCGAAGACGGTTTCTTCGCCGCCGCCGTCACCGCGGGCGCTGACAATGGCCTCGATGGGACCTTCGCCAAGGCCCTTGATAGCGCCCAGACCGTAAATAATGTCGCCTTCCGGATTGACCGTGAAGCGGTAGCCGCAGGAGTTCACATCCGGCGGCAGGACCTTGAGGCCCATGTTTTTGCTTTCATCGATAAAGGTCACGACCTTATCGGTGTTCTGCATATCGGCGGAGATCACCGCCGCCATGAACTCGGCGGGGTAATGGGCTTTCAGCCAGGCGGTCTGGTACGCCACCAGCGCGTAGGCGGCGGAGTGGGATTTGTTGAAGCCATAGCCGGCGAACTTTTCCACCAGGTCGAAGATCTTCATCGCCAGGTCCGGGTCGATGCCCTTTTCCTTGGCACCGGACTCGAAGATCGCCCGCTGCTTGGCCATTTCCTCGGGTTTCTTTTTACCCATCGCCCGACGCAGCATATCCGCGCCGCCCAGCGTGTAGCCGGCCAGAACCTGGGCGATCTGCATCACCTGTTCCTGGTAAAGAATCACCCCATAGGTCGGTTTCAGAATCGGTTCCAGCCACTCGTGCTGGTACTTCACATCCGGGTAGGACACCGGCTCGCGGCCGTGCTTACGGTTGATGAAGTTGTCCACCATGCCGGACTCGAGCGGGCCGGGCCGGTACAGCGCCACCAACGCGATGATGTCCTCGAACTGGTCGGGCTTGAGCTTTTTGATCAGCTCTTTCATGCCCTGGCTTTCCAGCTGGAACACGGCGGTGGTGTCGCCTTTCTTGAGCAGGTCGAAGCTGGGCTTGTCGTCCAGCGGGATGCGCTCGATGCTCAGCGGCTCCTCGCCTTCCCGCTCGCGGCGCACATTGGCCGCTTTCACCGCCCAGTCGATAATAGTCAGCGTCTTCAGGCCGAGAAAGTCGAACTTCACCAGCCCGGCGGCTTCCACATCGTCCTTGTCGTACTGGGTGACCAGGTTGTCGCCGTTCTCGTCACAGTGCAGCGGCGCGAAGTCGGTGAGCTTGCCAGGGGCGATCACCACGCCGCCGGCGTGCTTGCCCACGTTCCGGGTCAAGCCCTCGAGCTTGAACGCCATTTCCATGATTTCGTTGGCGGATTCCTTGTCGGAATTGCCGTCGTCGTCGAGGAATTCGCGCAGCGGTTCTTCCTGCTCCAGGGCCGCTTTCAGCGTCATGCCCGGGGTACCCGGAATCATCTTGGAGAGCCGGTCCGCCAGGCCGTAGGGCTTGCCCTGCACCCGCGCCACGTCGCGCACCACCGCCTTGGCGGCCATGGTGCCGAAGGTGATGATCTGGCTCACCGCGTCGCGGCCGTACTTGTCGGCCACATAGTTGATCACCCGGTCGCGCTTCTCCATGCAGAAGTCGACGTCGAAGTCGGGCATGGAGACCCGTTCCGGGTTCAGGAAGCGCTCGAACAGCAGGTCGTACTGGATCGGGTCGAGATCGGTGATGTCCATGGCGTAGGCCACCAGGGAGCCGGCGCCGGAACCCCGGCCCGGGCCCACCGGCACCTGATGCTGCTTGCCCCACTGAATGAAGTCGGCAACGATCAGGAAGTAACCGGGGAAGCCCATCTGGTTGATGATGCCCAGCTCGAACTGCAAACGCTGATCGTACTCGGCGCGCCGTTCCGCGTAGTCCGGCGCGGCCGGGTCAAGAATGTCGGCGAGGCGCTTTTCCAGCCCCTCCTGGGACACCTTTTCGAAGTACTCCTCCAGCGTCAGCCCTTCGGGAATCGGAAACTCCGGCAGGAAATTCTCGCCGAGCCGGATGTCCAGCGTGCAGCGGCGCGCGATCTCGACGGTGTTTTCCAGGGCTTCCGGCAGGTCCGCGAACAGCTCCGCCATTTCATCGGCGGTTTTCAGGTACTGCTGCTCGGAGTACTTCCGGGTGCGGCGCGGATCGTCCAGCGTGTTGCCGTCGTGGATACACACCCGCGCTTCATGGGCCTCGAAATCGTCCCGGTCGATAAAGCGCACATCGTTGGTGGCCACCACCGGAATGCCCAGCGCCTCGGCCAGGGCCACGGTGGCGTGCAGGCACTGTTCGTCGCCCGGCCGCTCGGTGCGTTGTACTTCCAGATAAAAACGGTCTCCGAATACTTGCTGATACTCACGGGCCCGCTCGGCGGCCTCGGTGGTCTTGTCGGACACCAGCAACCGGCCCACGTCGCCGGCGCGGGCGGCGGACAGCAGGATCAGCCCTTCGTTGAGCTCCATCAGCCATTCGCGACGGATCATCGCCCGACCGCGGTGCTGGTTGCTCTGCCAGGCGCGGCTGATCAGCAGGGTCAGGTTGCGGTAGCCGGTTTCGTTCTGCACCAGGCAGCACAGATAGTACGGGGCGTCTTCCGGATCGTCCGCCTGCACCCAGAGATCAGCGCCCATCAGCGGCTTGACGCCGGCGCCCATGGCGCCGGAATAGAATTTTATCAGGGCGAACAGGTTGTTCTCGTCGGTCACCGCCACCGCCGGCATACGTTGCTCGACGCAAGCCTTGACCAGTTCCTTGACGCGCACCACCCCGTCGGCCAGGGAGTAGTCGGTGTGCACGCGCAGGTGTACAAAGCGGGGATCAGTCACTTCCAGCTCCTGTCAGCAATGCCGCCACCGGCGCGAACGAGCGGCGGTGATGCGGCAGCGGACCGTGGGTTCTCAGGGCCGCCAGGTGCACCTTGGTGGGGTACCCCTTGTGGCGGTCAAAGCCATATTCGGGGTGGCGCTCGTGCAGCGCCACCATTTCCCGGTCGCGGGCCACCTTGGCGAGAATCGAGGCGGCGCCGATCGCGGGCACCCGCCCGTCCCCCTTCACCACCGGCTGCGACGGGCAGGCGAAACGGGGCCCGCGGTTGCCGTCCACCAACACCGCGTCGACGCGGAGGGCAAGCGCCTCCACGGCGCGCACCATGGCCAGATGGGTGGCGTGATAAATATTCAAGCGGTCGATTTCCTCCGGCTCGGCGCGGCCCAGGGCCCAGCCCAGCGCCTGCTCGCGTATCGCCTCGGCCAGGGCCTCCCGACGCCGTGCGCTGAGCGTTTTGGAGTCCGCCAGGCCGGGCACCGGCCGGGCCGGGTCCAGCACCACCGCAGCGGTGACCACCGCCCCCACAAGCGGGCCGCGCCCCACTTCGTCGACGCCGGCCAGATGCATGCCCGGGAAACAGTCGAAGCTCGACGGAATGAACGGCTCCGCCAGGGCGTATTCGGCGAACGGATCAATGCTCATGGGTTCCCTTACCCGGCGCCAGCAACGCCGCGATGGCATCGGCGGCCTTGTCGTTGGCACCGCCGCGCAACTGCTGGTGGACCCGGGTGAAATCCGCCTCCAGGGCGGCCACCCGCTCGGGACTATCAAACCAGACCTGGACCGCCTCGGCCAGGGCCGCGCCGGTGAAGGCGTCCTGCACCAATTCCGGCACCAGCCGTTTGCGGCACAGCAGGTTGGGCAGCGCCACGTGCTCGCTTTTCACCAGCCGCGACACGATCGCGTAGGTCACCGCACCGAGGCGGTAGCCCACCACCATGGGCTTTTTCAGCAGCAGGCCTTCCAGGGTGGCGGTGCCGGACGCCATCAGCACCACGTCGGCGGCGGCCATCACCGTGCGGCTGCGCCCCTCGGTAACGGTCACCGGCAGCGCCGGCGCGGCGGCCAGGGCCGCCCGTATCTGCTCGCCCCGGGCCGCGTTGGCGGCGGGAATCACGAAGCGCAACGCCGGCCGCTCCCGGTGCAGCCGCTGCATGGCGTCCAGGAATTCCGGCATCAGTTGCGCCACCTCGCCGCCCCGGCTGCCCGGCAGCACCGCCAGCAAGGGGCCCTCGGTGGCCAGCCCCAGTTCCGCCCGGGCGGCGCCGGCGTCCACGCTCAGCTCGATCATATCCGCCAGGGGGTGGCCGACGAACGCCACCGGGACCCCGTGCTCCTCGTAGAAGCGGGCCTCGAACGGGAACAGGGTAAGCATCAGATCGATGTCCCGGCGGATGCCCTTGATGCGGCCCTGGCGCCAGGCCCACACCGAGGGGCTCACGTAGTGAACGGTCTTCAGGCCGGCGGCGTGGGCCCGTTTGGCCACGCCCAGGGTAAAATCCGGGGAATCGATGGTGATCACCACATCCGGGCGCCGCGCCAACAGGTCGTCCACCAGCTGGCGGCGCAGACGGAACAGCTCCGGCAGATGGGCGATCACCTCGGTGATGCCCATGACGGACAGTTTTTCCATCGGGAACAGGGATTGCTGGCCGGCGGCGGCCATGTTTTCGCCGCCCACGCCGATAAAGCGGGCGCCGGGGAAACGCTCACTCAGAGCACCGATCAGGCCGGCGCCGAGCAGATCCCCGGACGCCTCGCCGGCGATCACAGCAATGAGAGGCGCCGGAGAGGAGTTCATAACAGCGCCCTATCAGCGGGTAATGCCGCGCTCCGAAGCGCGCAGGGAGTCCACGAACATGGCCAGTTGCGGACAGGTCGCCACCTGAGGCTCCAGCTCGGCGAGCGCCTGCTCCAGGGTCAGGCCCTGACGGTAGACGGTTTTGTAGGCGCGCCGCAGGGTGGCCACCACATCCGCGTCCCAACCGCGCCGCCGCATGCCTTCAAAGTTCATGCTGCGCGCGCCGGCCGGGTTACCGCTGACCATCACGAAGGCGGGAATGTCCTTGAGCACCAGGCTGCAGCCGGCGGTCATCGCGTAGGAACCGATGCGGCAAAACTGATGCACGCCGGTCATGCCGCCCAGGATCACGCCGTCGCCGATGTGCACATGGCCGGCGATGCCGGTGGTGTTGGCGAAAATATTGTCGTTGCCGATCATGCAGTCGTGCGCCACATGGACAGTGGCCATCAGCAGGTTATTGTCGCCGATGCGGGTCAGGCTCTGGTCCTGAACGGTGCCCCGGTGAATGCTGCAATGCTCGCGGATAACGTTGTTATCGCCGATTTCCAGGCGGGTCGGTTCGCCCTTGTACTTCTTGTCCTGGCAATCCTCGCCCACGGACGCGAACTGGAAAATACGGTTGTTGTTACCGATCACGGTGGGGCCGTTGATCACCACATGCGGTCCGACCACGGTGCCCGCGCCGATGCGCACCCGGGGCCCGATGATGGAATAAGGACCGACCTGAACGTCGTGGTCCAGCTCCGCCGTCGGATCGATAATGGCTGTGGGATGAATCGCTGCGGGGTGAGTCATTGTTATGCGCTTTTGCCCTGGCGTTTTGGTGTGCTGAAGTATACGCGAGGCCGCCGCCGACAGCGACGGCCCCATCCCCGGGTCAGCTCCGCTGCTCGGCCACCAACAGGTCGGAAACCGCCACCACCTTGCCGTCCACTTCCGCGCGGCAGGAAAACTTGGCGATGTTGCGTCGCAGGGTGAGCCACTCGGCGTGCAGCGTGAGCCGGTCGCCCGGCACCACCGGCCGCTTGAAGCGCGCCTTGTCGGTCCCCACCAGAAGGTAGATAAAACCGTCGGCGGGCTTTTTATTGGCGGTCACGAAACCGAGAATGCCGGCCGCCTGGGCCAGCGCCTCGACGATCAGTACCCCGGGCATGATCGGCTCATGGGGGAAGTGCCCATTGAAGAACGGCTCGTTAATGGAGACGTTCTTATAGGCTTCGATGCGTTTGCCCGGCTCGACCGATACCACGCGGTCGACCAGCAAAAAAGGATAGCGGTGAGGCAGATACTCCCTCACCTCATGGATGTCCATCATGATTGTGTTTTCCAAAAGTGACGCCGGCCGCCGCCCGCGGCCGAGCTACTTGGCGTCGCGTTCCAGCTTGAGGACCCGGCGGTAGAGTTCGTCCAGATGCCGGAAACGGGCCACGTTCCGACGGTAACGGTCCTGTTTGTCCACCGGCAGGGCCGACCCGTAGGTGCCCGGTTCGGTGATCGAGCGCGACACCAGCGACATGCCGAGAATCTGCACCTTGTCGCAGATTTCCAGATGCCCGGAGATCCCCGCGGCGCCGCCGATCATGCAATAAGAGCCGATCCGGCTGCTGCCGGCGATGCCAGCCTTGCCGGCCACCGCGGTGTGGTCGCCGATCACCACGTTGTGCGCCACTTGAATCTGGTTATCCAGAATCACGCCGTCGCCAATCACGGTGTCTTCGATCGCACCCCGGTCGACGGTGGTGCCGGCGCCGATTTCAACGTCGGCGCCAATGCGCACGCCGCCCACCTGGGCGATCTTGCTCCAGCCGGACGCGGTGGGCGCGAAGCCGAAGCCGTCGGCACCCAGGACGCAATTGGCGTGTATGATAGAGCGCGGCCCGATGTGGACACCATGATAAATTGTAACATTTGGCCAGATGCGACAGCCGTCACCCAGGCTGCTGCCGGCCCCCACCACGCTGTTGGCGCCGATCACCACGCCTTCGCCCAGTACCACACCCGCTTCGATCACCGCGTTGGGCCCCACGGAGGCCGATGACGGCACCACCGCGTCCTCGGCGACACAGGCCGACGCATGAACGCCCGCGGCCGGCACCGCGGCGGTGTCGAAGAAGTGGCTGGCCTTGGCGTACGCCAGATAGGGGTCCTTCACCACCAGCGCCGCCACCGGACAGACATCCAGCTGATCGGCACGCAGCAACACCGCGCCCGCGCGGCTGGTCTCCAGATGCGCGCGGTAGCGGGGATTGGCGAGAAAAGTGAGTTGCGCCGGCCCGGCGGCGCCCAGCGTGCCCAGCCCGGTGACCTCCAGGTCGCCGGGTCCGTGCAGCTCGGCGCCCAGTTCCCGGGCGAGAACGTCGAGCCTGACCGTCTTCGGTGCTGTCACAGGCATCCGATTACTTCATTGAATTCAGTTGTTTGGTCACGGCCTCGGTGATGTCCATGTCGGACTTCACGTAGACCACCGCCTGGGCGTTCAGCACCATGTCCAGGTTCTCGCGCTCGGCCACGGTCTCCACCGCCTGCTTGAGTTTGGGCTCCATCACCTGAAGGATTTCCTGCTGCCCCTTGTTCAGTTTGCGCTGCGCGGACTGGCGCAGATTCTGCAGCTCGATCATTTTTTGCTGACCCTGGGTCTGCAGCTGTCCACGCTCGTCCTCGCTCATGGTCATGCCTTCTTTCTCAAGACGGCCACGCAGGTTTTCGACTTCGCCGCCGAGACGGTCGAGGCGGTTCTGCTCGTCTTGCAGCGAGGCTTCCAGTTTGCCGAAACGGTCCTGGAATTCCTTCGCTTCCTGCAGAGCGCCGATGGGATCGACCACACCGGTACGGCCTTCGGCCTGGGCAAGAAGCGGCAACATCAATACAACGGCAAGCAAATATTTTTTCATAATTAACTCCTAGAAAGTTTGCCCCAGGGAGAACTGGAACACTTCCGTGTCATCACCGGATTCATCGTTGATCGGCGTGGCCAGGTTGAAACTGAGCGGGCCGATGGCGGTCAACCAGCTCAAACCAATGCCCACCGAGGAACGCAGCTCGGTGGCATCGAAGTCCTGCATGATATCCTGTTGCCGGGTTTCGAACACGTTACCCGCGTCGACGAACAGGAAGGTTCGTATGCTGCGCGACTCCGGCGCGAACGGCGTCGGGAAAATCAGCTCAATGCTGGCCTCGGTGAGCAGGTTACCACCAATCGGGTCGGGATCGGGGTCGGCCACCGAAGAATTGGCGTAGAACAACGCCGGTGAACGCGGCCCCAGGGAGCGGGACTCAAAGCCGCGCACCGAACCGATACCGCCGGAATAGTAATTCTCGAAGAACGGCAAACCATTGTCGTCGCCGTAACCGTCGCCGTAGCCCACTTCACCGCGCGCGCGCAGCGTCCAGTTGCGGGTGATCGGGAAGTATTTCTCGCCGTCCCAGCTGGCTTTGTAGAACAGGTAATCGGAGCCGGGCACCGCCGCTTCCAGATTGAAGGTGCTGGACCAGCCACGATCCGGCAGGATGCCCCGGTTCAGCGTGCTGGTGCGCAGCGAGGCGTTGAACTTGAACTCGTCGAATTCTTCACCTTCGCGCTGCAGGAAGTCGTCGATGGCCACCGCGATGTAATCACCGCTCTGCACATCGGTGCGCTCGAAAGTGCCGCCGAAACTGAGACGGGAATATTCGGAAATCGGATAGCCGAAGGTCACCGAGCCACCGGAGCGGTCCGCCGCGTAGGAGGAAATCCGGGTTTCATCGAAATCGATTTCGGAATGGAACAGGCTGAAGCCGCGGCTCACCCCGTCCAGGGTGTAGTAAGGGTTATAGTGCGAGAAGCTGTAGGAATCGCGGATCGCGCTGCGGCTCAGCGAGAACGACACCCGGTTACCGGTACCGCGGAAATTATTCTGGCTGACATTGGCGCCGAAGATCGCACCGGAGGCATCGGAGTAACCCACGTTGGCACCGATGGAACCGGAGGGCTGCTCTTCCACTTCGTACTCCACGTCCACCAGGTCCTCGGAACCCGGCACGCGCTCGGTATCCGCCTGCACGTTGCTGAAGTAACCGAGACGCTGCAGACGCTCACGGGACAGATCAATCAACGAGGTGTTGGCCGGCGCGTCCTCGAACTGGCGCATTTCCCGGCGCAGCACTTCATCCTCGGTTTTCGCGTTACCGACAAAGCTCAAGCGGCGCACGTAAACGCGGCGGCCCGGATCCACGAAGAAGGTTACGTCCACGGTGTTGCCGTCGCCGGTTTCCTGCTCCACACCACGCACCTCGGCGAAGGTGTAACCCTCGTTGCCCAGGCGGCGCTTGATCAGGTCGCTGGTATAGGTCACCAGTTGCTGGCTGAACACCTGGCCTTCCTGGAGCACCAGCAGGGGTGTCAGCTCGCTTTCGTCCACCACCAGGTTGCCGGACAGCTTGACGTCGTTGACAGTGAACTGGTCGCCTTCCGCCACATTGACGGTGATCAGTACCCGTTCCCGGTCCGGGGTCACCGACACCTGGGTGGATTCGATCGAGAAGTTGATGTAGCCCCGGTCCAGGTAATAGGAACGCAAACGCTCCAAATCACCGGCCAGACGCTGGCGGGAATATTTGTCGTCGCCTTTGATGAACGACCAGAAGTGCGACGAGCTGAGCTCGAAGTCCTCGAGCAATTCTTCGTCGCGGAACACACTGTTGCCGACCACGTTGATATCGCTGATGCGCGCGGCCTTGCCTTCGTAAATCTGAATATCCAGCGCCACCCGGTTACGCGGCAACGGCACCACCTCGGTGCTGATGTCGGCGCCATAGCGCCCCTGGGCAATGTACTGGCGCTCCAGCTCCCCGGAGATCGCCTCCAGCGTGGAGCGCTGGAACACTTCGCCCTCGGCCAGGCCCGCCTGGGTAAGGCCCTTGCGCAGGTCCTCTTCCTCGATCTGTTTGTTACCTTCCAGATCGATACGCGCGATGCTGGGGCGCTCGGCCACCACCACCACCAGCTCATCGCCGTCGCGGCCGAGCTGCACGTCTTCATAATCGCCGGTGGCGAACAGCCGCTTGACCGCCTGCACCACATCGTTCCGGTTGACGGTGTCGCCGGGCTGAATCGGCAGCTCCGCGTAGACGCGCTCCACCGGGATCCGCTGCAGCCCCTCGACGCGGATATCGCGCACCTCGAAGGGCAGCGCGCCGGCGCTGCTTTGCGCGCCGACGGTCACCGGCGAAAGAATAAGAACCAGGGTCAGAGCCCCGCTGAGCAGGGTTTTAGTGGTGTTTCCGAAATTCATGAAAACTGTCGCACCAGGTCGTTATAGATGGCCAACAACATGAAACTGACCACCAGCATCAGCCCGACACCCTGAGCGGCGACGATAAACCGCTCGGGCAGGCTGCGCCCGCGAATCATTTCAATGATGCCGAAGAGAATCCAGCCGCCGTCCAGCATCGGTATCGGCAGCAGGTTGATGACCCCCAGAGTAATGCTCAGGTAAGCCAACAGCATAAGAAAACTGGCCACGCCCAGGGCGGCGCTGTCGCCCGCCACCTGAGCGATGGTCACCGGCCCGCCGAGGCTGTCCAGCGGCAAATGCCCGGTGGCCAGCTTCGCTACGCTGGTCACGATCACGTTGACCTGCTGACCGAAACGGTCGCCGGCGGCGCCCACCGCGGCCAGCGGATTATAGGTGTGCTCCACCAGGCCGCCGGAGCCCACCCCCAATTGACCCACGGTGGCGCCGTCCTGTTCCACCGGTTGCGGATAAAGGGTGAGATCGACGATGCGTCCGTCGCGCAGCACCCGCGCCGGCAGCGCCTCGCCGGGGTTGGCGCGCAACTGCTCGCTCCAGCCGCCCCAGCCGGTCACCGGCTCGCCGGCGGTGGACAGTACCAGATCGCCGGGGCGAATGTCGGAACGCACCGCGCCGCTGTTTTCAGCCACCTGGCCGATCAGCACCGCCGGACGCAGCCCCAGCACGGTGAGCGGCGATTGCTCCGGGTCTTCAGACCAGGCTTCAAGCGGCAGACGGCGCTCGGCGGTGGCGCCGCCGGACTGGCGCACCCGCACGCTGACCGGCTCGTCCTCGCCCAGGTAAAGCACCAGTTCGCTGACCGCGTCCTGCCAGCCTTCCACCGGTTCACCGTTGACCGCCAGCCACTGATCGCCGGGCTGAAAGCCCGCTTCGGCCGCCGGTGAGTCCGGTGCCGGCACACCGACCACCGCCAGGGCGTCGCGCTGGCCGACGCTCATCATCAGCAACCAGTAAATAATAAAGGCGAGAATAAAGTTGAACACCGGCCCGGCGGCGTAGGTGATCACGCGCTGCCAGGCTGGTTTGCCGGAGAATTCCTCGTCCGGGTTGGCGTCCGGGGGCATTTCGGAATCGCGGCGGTCCAGCGGTTTGACGAAGCCGCCCAGGGGGATCGCGCTGATCACCCAGTCGGTGCCTTTCTTGTCGGTGAAGCGGGCGATGCGCGGACCGAAGCCCACGGAGAAAGTAAGTACCCGGATGCCGAACGCACGCATGGCCAGGAAGTGCCCCCACTCGTGGAAGGCCACTATGACCACAATGGTGACTACAAAGGCCAGCACCGTCAGCATGCCCACTCCCTAATCAGCGACCGCGCCAGCACTCTGGCCCGGGCATCCACGTCCATTACCGCGTCCACATCGGCGCACCGCGAGGACGGCGTACGTTGCAGGGTTTCTTCCACCACGGCGCCGATGGCGTTAAAGCCCAGCCGGCGATCCAGAAACGCGGCCACCGCCTCTTCGTTGGCGGCATTAAGCACCGCGGTGGCGGCACCGCCCTCCTCCATCGCCTGCCGGGCCAGGCCCAGGCAGGGGAACGCCTGATTGTCCGGCGCCTGGAAATCCAAACCCGACAGGGTCGCGAAATCAAGGCGCGAGGCGCCGGATTCGATGCGCTCCGGCCAGGACAGCGCGCAGGCGATCGGGGTGCGCATGTCCGGCGTGCCCATCTGCGCCAGCACCGAGCCGTCCAGGTACTCGACCATGGAGTGCACCACGCTCTGCGGATGGATCACCACTTCGATGCGTTCCGGCGCCACGTCGAACAGCCAGCACGCTTCAATATACTCCAGCCCCTTGTTCATCAGGGTGGCGGAATCCACCGAGATTTTCGGCCCCATATCCCAGTTGGGATGGCACACCGCCTGTTCCGGCGTCACCGCGGTGAGCTGCTCCCGGGTCCAGCCGCGAAACGGCCCGCCGGACGCGGTCAGCAGCAGACGCCGCACGCCCGGGCCGACGCCTTCCGCCGGCAGACACTGGAAAATGGCGTTGTGCTCCGAATCCACCGGCAGCAGCGTGGCGCCGTGACGCTTGACCGCGTCCATGAACAGGGCGCCGGTGACCACCAGGGTCTCTTTATTGGCGAGCAGGATTCTCTTGCCCGCTTCCACCGCCGCCAGTGTCGGCCGCACGCCCGCCGCGCCGACAATGGCCGCGACCACGGTATCCACCTCCTGCAGGGCGGCCACCTCGGCCACGCCGGCATGGCCGGCCAGGACCTGGGTGTGAGACCCGGCCTCGTGAAGATGGTTCCGAAGCGCCTCGGCGGCTTGCTCGTCGGCCAGCGCCGCGAAACGGGGCCGCCAGGCCAGGCAATGCTCGGCGAGTTCGCGCCAGCGGTGGCCGGCGGTGAGGCCCAGCACCCGGTAACGCTCCGGGTTTCTCGCCAGCACATCCAGCGTCTGCCGGCCGATGCTGCCGGTGGCGCCGAGAATGGTGACCGTTTCCAGGCTCCGGTCGGTGTTCAAAATGTACCTCCAGGGAGCGCGAACCAGTTGAGCCCCGCCAGGGCCACCGGCAAGGCGGCGGTAACGCTGTCGATGCGGTCCAGCATGCCACCGTGGCCCGGCAGCACGGTGCCGCTGTCCTTAATGCCGCGCTGACGCTTGGCCATGCTCTCGAACAGGTCGCCGAGCACCGACGCCAGCACGGTCAGCAACGCCACCACCATCAGCGCCGGCAGGGAGGCGTCCAGCCAACCGGTATAGAACACCGCGGCCACCACCACCAGTGCCAGCACCACGCCGCCAATCAGGCCTTCCACGGTCTTGCCCGGGCTCACCGCCGGCGCCAGCTTGCGGCGGCCGAAGGCGCGCCCGGCGAAATAGGCGCCGGTGTCCGCCGCCCACACCCAGACCAGCACGAACAGCAGCGCCCAGGGCCCGGCCAGGCCCAGCGCGCCGTTATCCTGCAGCTCCACCACCGCCATCCAGGCCGGCACCAGCAACAACCAGCCCACCGGCACCAGCACCGCCGGGCGGAACCAGTGACTGGCGGTGCGCGGGTAACCCAGCACCGCCACCAGCGCCAGCAGCCACCACAGGGGCAAGGTGTTCAGCACCCAGGCCGGGCGGAAGGCTTCGGCGGCCAGCATCAACAGGGCCAGGGACAGGCACCACAGCAAGCGCGCCGCGGTCGAGAAACGCGCCATCATCGCCGACCATTCCCAGCCGCCGATCAGAAAAAACGCGCCCGCCACCAGGGCGAAGGGACCCCGTTCCAGGCCGAACACCGCGCCGAGAACGACCGGCAACAGGGCCAGAGCGGTGATCACCCGCAATTTAAGCATTATTGTTCTCCCTTGAGGCGCTCCACCTCTTCCCCGGAACGCCCGAAACGACGCTGGCGGCCGGCGTAATCCGCCAGGGCGGCATCAAAAGCGTCGGCGTCGAAATCCGGCCACAGCACCGGGGTAAAATAGAATTCACTGTACGCGCTTTGCCACAGCAGGAAGTTGCTGAGGCGCTGTTCGCCGCCGGTGCGGATCAGCAGATCCGGCGCCGGCAGGTCCGCCATGCTGACTTCTGCACCCAGGGCCTCGGCATCGACCCGCTCCAGGGCCAGCTCGCCGTCACGCACCCGGCGCGCCAGCTCGGCGGCGGCCTGGGCCAGATCCCACTGGCCGCCGTAGTTCACCGCCACCACCACGGTCATGCGCTGGTTGCCGGCGGTGCGCTGTTCGGCGTCGGCCATGCCCTGGCGCAGGTCCTCGCTGAACGCGGCGCGCTCGCCGATAAACCGCAGCCGCACGCCGTTTTCCTGGAGTTCGTCCACCCGCTCGCCCAGGGCGCGGACGAACAACCCCATCAGATGATTCACTTCCTCGGGTGGGCGGCGCCAGTTCTCGGAGCTGAAGGCAAACAGGGTCACCACGTCCACGCCCCGCTGGCCGGCCTGGCGGATCACCGTCTGCACCGCGCGCTCGCCGGCCCGATGGCCTTCCACGCCGGGCAGGTCACGGCGACGCGCCCAGCGGTTGTTGCCATCCATGATGATGGCCACATGGCGGGGAACGGCGCCCTGATGGGAGTCGATATCGGGAGCGGAGGAGTCGGCTTTGCTGTCTTCCATAAAAAAACATCGGGCTGCGGTCGATCCGCACCCCGAATTCACCCGTACAGTGTGTTTCGATGACGGTCCAGGGGTGCTCTATGGCACCCCGCGGCTTATACCGTCATCAACTCCTCTTCCTTGGTTTTCAGCATGGCGTCGGCTTCGGCCACGCTTTTATCGGTGAGCTGCTGAATCTGCTCTTCGCCGTGGCGGGCTTCGTCCTCGGAGATCTCCTTCTCCTTGAGCAGATCTTTCAGGTCGCCGTTGGCGTCACGGCGGATATTGCGGATCGCCACCCGGGCGTGCTCGGCTTCGGCGCGCACCACTTTCACCAGGTCCTTGCGGGTTTCCTCGGTGAGCGGCGGCAGCGGCAGACGAATCACCGTACCGGCGGTGGAGGGGTTCAGGCCCAGGTCGGACGTCATGATCGCTTTTTCCACGTCCGGGACCAGGGAGCGGTCGAACGGCGACACCACCAGGGTGCGGCCTTCTTCCACGGAAATGTTGGCCAACTGGCTGAGCGGCGTGGGCGAACCGTAGTAGGCCACCGTCACACCATCCAGCAGGCTGGGATGCGCCCGCCCGGTGCGCACCCGCTTGAGTGCCACATCCAGCGATTCCAGACTCTTCTTCATGCGCGACTGGGCGTCTTTCTTGATATCCTCGATCACCGTTATTCCTCGCCTTCTTTGTCAGCCACAACCAGGGTGCCTTCGTTGCCGCCCAGCATCAGGCCGAGCAGCGCGCCCTGCTTGTTCATATTAAATACCCGCAACGGCATGCCGTGGTCTCGGCACAGACAGATGGCGGTCAGGTCCATCACCCCGAGCTTGCGGTCGATCACCTCGTCGTAGGTGAGGTGATCGTACTTCTCCGCCTGGGGGTTCGTCACCGGGTCGTCGTTGTAGACGCCGTCCACCTTGGTGGCCTTGAGCACCACGTCGGCACTGATCTCGATACCGCGCAGGCAGGCCGCGGAGTCCGTGGTGAAAAACGGATTGCCGGTGCCGGCGCAGAAAATCACCACTTCGCCGTTCTTCAAATGCCGGTTGGCGTTGCGGTGGTCATAATGCTCCACGATGCCGCTCATGGGAATGGCCGACATCAGCCGGGTGCGGATATTGGACCGCTCCAGCGCGTCACGCAGGGCCAGGCCGTTCATTACCGTAGCCAGCATGCCCATATGATCGCCGGCCACCCGGTCCAGGCCGGCGGTCTGCAGCGCGGCGCCACGGAACAGGTTGCCGCCACCGACCACCAGACCCACTTGAACGCCGATGCCCACCAACTGGCCGATTTCCAATGACAGGGTGTCCAGCACCCGCGGGTCGATTCCAAACCCTTCTTCGCCCGCCAGCGCTTCACCGCTCAATTTCAGCAGAATACGGTTGTAGCGCGGCGAGCGCTCCTTGTTCTTGGCCATCTCTTGATCTCCGCCACTCATGAATACCCGCCGTTCATCTCAATCCATTCAGCACACTACCCCGCCGGAGGCAGGATGCAAGTCGAAAAAAACGCCTTGCTGGTCAGGCCAGCAAGGCGTTTCTGGTGCTACGGGCACAGAAGGCGCTCAGCCCTTAGCCTGCGCCATGACTTCAGCAGCGAAGTCGACTTCTTCTTTCTCGATGCCTTCGCCAACCACCAGGCGCTCGAACGCCAGTACTTCGGCGCCGGCGTCTTTCACCAGCTTACCGACGGTGGTGTTGGGGTCCTTCACGAACGGCTGATCGGTCAGGCTCACTTCCTTCAGGAACTTGTTGATCCGGCCACCGACCATCTTCTCGACGATCTCGGCGGGTTTGCCTTCCATGTCCGGCTGGGCGCGGATGATCTCACGCTCTTTTTCCAGCACGTCCTCGGGCACGTTCTCGGAGTTGACTACCATCGGCGCCACGGCGGCCACGTGCATGCACACGTCCTTGGCCAGCTCCGGCTCGCCGCCGGACAGCGCGGTGAGCACGCCGATTTTGCCGCCGTGCACGTAGGAACCGACCACACCGTCGGTGGCGTTCAGACGCACCGCGCGGCGTACCTGGATGTTCTCACCGATTTTCTGGATCAGGGACTCGCGCGCCTGTTCCACGGTGGAACCGTCTTCCACGGTCAGCGCCACGATCTTGGCGGGGTCCACCTCGTCGGCGTCCAGGGCAGCCTGGGCCACCTTGTTGGCAAAGCCGAGGAAGTTGTCATCACGGGCCACGAAATCGGTTTCGGAGTTGATTTCCACCATCACCGCGCGCTTGCGGTCTTCGGTGGTCGCCACCACCACCACGCCTTCGGCGGCGGTCCGGCCGGCTTTCTTGGCGGCTTTCGCCTGGCCGGATTTGCGCAGATCGTCGATCGCGCGCTCAATGTCACCCTCGGCGGCGACCAGGGCCTTTTTGCACTCCATCATGCCGAGACCGGTGCGCTCGCGGAGCTCTTTCACCATTGAAGCAGTTACAGCAGCCATGCTTACCTCTTTAAATCTTTGAATCGGGGACTACCCCGGTGTCGGGGCGGGCCGGGCCCGCCCCGGCGTCATCAACCCTCGGCTTTCTCGCCTTCGGCGTCCTCGACTTCAACGAACTCGCTGTCGCCACCGGACTGGGTCTGGGCGTACTCGCGGCCTTCCATGATCGCGTCAGCGGCCGCTTTCACGTACAGCTGGATGGCACGGATGGCGTCGTCGTTGCCCGGGATCACGTAGTCCACGTCGTCCGGGTTGGAGTTGGTGTCGACCACGGCGATCACCGGAATACCCAGCTTGCGGGCTTCCTGGACGGCGATGTCCTCGTGATCCACGTCCACCACGAACAGTGCGTCCGGCAGGCCGCCCATGTCCTTGATGCCGCCGATGGAGCGCTCGAGCTTGTCCATTTCACGCTGACGCATCAGGTGCTCTTTCTTGGTCAGCTTGCCGAGGGTGCCGTCCTGCTCCTGGGCTTCCAGGTCGCGCAGGCGCTTGATGGACTGGCGAATGGTCTTCCAGTTGGTGAGCATACCGCCCAGCCAACGGTGATCCACGTACGGCATACCGCAACGCTTGGCTTCTTCGCGGACCGCGTTCTGAGCGGCGCGCTTGGTGCCGACGAACAGGATCTTGTTGTTGCTGGCCGCCAGCTTGTTCAGGAACGACAGAGCGTCGTTGAACAGAGGCAGGGTGGTTTCCAGATTGATGATGTGAATCTTGTTACGGGCACCGAAGATGAACGGCTTCATCTTGGGGTTCCAGTAACGGGTCTGGTGGCCGAAATGGACACCGGCTTTCAACATATCGCGCATCGTTACGCTGGACATGGTTCTTCTCCAATTGGGTTAGGCCTCCACGATTCCCGCATGACCCAACCCCCTCTACTCTGTGCCGCCGCGCTTTCGTCGCGGTGACAGTGATCAAGCAGGAAGGCACCCAGGGCCATGTGACGGAACGTGTGTGATTTCCCTTCGCCGACACCGAACGGGTACAATGTTGCACCGCCCATGAGCGACAAAGGCGCGCGCTTTATACCACAAGCGCCCCTGCCGGGCAACGGAAAAGCGGTATACAAGACACCGCCCCGCCCCCGCATTTGCCGCCCAAGACACTGAAAACGCTGGAGTTTCTCTGATCAACATGAATGTCACCATAAAAACCCCGGAAGACATCGCAAAAATGCGCGAAGCGGGCCGCCTGGCCGCCGAAGTCCTGGAAATGATCGGCGAGCACGTCCAGCCCGGGGTCACCACCGAGGAGCTGGACCGCATCTGCCACGACCACATCGTCAACAAGCAGAATGCGATCCCCGCCTGTCTGGGTTACCGGGGCTTCCCGAAATCGGTATGCACATCGGTGAATAATGTGATCTGCCACGGGATTCCCAACGAGAAGAAGGTGCTCAAGAAAGGCGACATCCTCAATATCGACGTCACCGTGATCAAGGACGGCTGGCACGGTGACACCAGCAAGATGTACTACGTGGGCGAGCCCTCGGTGCTGGCCCAGCGTCTGGTGGACACCACCCGCGAGTGCATGCTGGCCGGCATCAAAATGGTGCGGCCCGGCGTGCGCCTGGGCGATATCGGCCACGCGATCCAGAAACTGGCCGAATCCGAGCGCTTCTCCGTGGTGCGCGAATACTGCGGCCACGGCATCGGCCAGGTGTTCCACGAGGACCCGCAGGTGCTGCACTACGGCAAGCCGGGCACCGGCCTGGAACTGCAGGAAGGCATGGTGTTCACCATCGAACCGATGATCAACGCCGGCAAAGCCCATAATAAGGTGCTGCCCGACGGCTGGACCGTGGTCACCAAGGACCGCAAGCTGTCCGCCCAATGGGAACACACCCTGGCGGTCACCGCCGACGGTTACGAAGTGCTCACCGCCCGTCAGGAAGAATCCGATCTTTACTAACGTCGTCCGTAACGCCGTTGCCGAGGCCGCACTGTCATGAATCTGGATCCGCCGATGAGCCAAGACGCGCTGCTCGACACCCTGCGCGCCAGTGATCAGCCGGGGCTCGCCGCCCGGGAATGCCTGGAGGCCGGCCAGGCGCGTCTCGACGCGGCCTTCCACGAAGCGCCGATCACCGAGCTGGTGCACGGCCGTGCCCGGCTGGTGGACCGCGTGCTGATCGCCGCCTGGTCCCTGTTCGGGCTGGACCGCTTCGCGGAGACCGCCCTGGTGGCCGTGGGCGGCTACGGCCGCGGCGAGTTGCATCCGCACTCCGACGTGGACCTGATGGTGCTGTTCCGCGAAGCGCCGAACCCGGAGGCCTGCTCCGCCCTGGAAGGCTTTGTCGCCTTTCTGTGGGACATCGGCCTGGAAATCGGGCACAGCGTGCGCACCCTGGACGAGTGCGTGAGCCTGGCGGGCCAGGACATCACCGTGGCCACCAATATCATGGAAGCACGCACCCTGGCCGGCGACGACCGGGTGCGCGCGGACCTCGAGGTGCTCACCGGGCCGGACGCGATGTGGCCCAACGACCGCTTCTTCGCCGCCAAATGGGAAGAGCAGACCGCCCGCCACCGCAAGTTCAACGACACCGAATACAACCTGGAACCGGACATCAAGAACGCCCCCGGCGGCCTGCGCGACGTGCAGATGATCGCCTGGGTGGCGAAGCGGCATTTCGGCGCCGACAGCCTGGAAGCCCTGGTCGACGCGGGCTTTCTGACCGCCGCCGAGCACCGCGTGCTGAGCAAGTGCCTGGAGTCGCTGTGGCGGATCCGCTGGCAGCTGCACGGCCTCACCGGTCGCAACGAAAACCGCCTGCTGTTCGATCATCAGCGCCAGCTCGCCGAGCGCCTCGGCCATAAGGACTCCGACGCCAACCTGGCGGTGGAACAACTGATGAAGCGCTTCTATCGCGTGGCGCTGGCGCTGTCGGTGCTCAACGAGATGCTGCTGCAGCTGTTCGACGAGGTGATCCTGCGCGCCGGCGAGCCCGAGAAGGTGCGCCCGCTCAACCGCCGTTTTCAGGTGCGTAACGATTATCTGGAAATCAGCGCCCCGGACGTGTTCCGCAAACAACCCTCGGCGATTCTCGAGGTGTTCGTGCTGCTGGCCCAGAACCCGGACCTGAAAGGCGTGCGCGCCGCCACCGTGCGCGCGCTGATCGAGTCGCGGCCGCTGATCGACGACGCCTTCCGCCAGGAACCGGCCCACACCGCTCTGTTCATGCAACTGCTGCGCAGCCCCCACGCGCTGTTCTCGCAACTGCGCCGCATGAAGCGCTACGGCATTCTCGGCAAGTACCTGCCCGAGTTCGGTCGCATCATCGGCATGATGCAGTACGACCTGTTCCATATTTACACCGTGGACGCGCACACCCTGCTGGTGATCAAGAACATGCGGCGTCTACGCTACGACGACCAGCGCGACGAATTCCCGGTGGCCTGCGAGGTGTTTTACCGGCTGCCCAAGCCCGAGCTGCTGTACGTGGCCGGTCTCTACCATGACATCGCCAAGGGTCGTGGCGGCGACCATTCCGAGCTGGGCGCCGACGACGCCATCGCCTTCTGCCAGCGCCACGGCCTGACCAACTGGGACGCCAAGCTGGTGGCCTGGCTGGTGCGCAACCACCTGACCATGAGCGTGACCGCCCAGCGCAAGGACATTTCCGACCCGGACGTGGTGCATGAATTCGCACGCACCGTGGGTGACCTGGTGCACCTGGATTATCTCTACGTGCTCACCGTGGCCGACATCAACGCCACCAACCCGGCGCTGTGGAATTCCTGGCGCGCGTCGCTGATGCGTCAGCTCTACCTGGAAACCAAACGCGCCTTGCGGCGCGGCCTGAACAACCCCCAGGACAAGCAGGACTGGATCGACGAGACCCGCGACGACGCCCTCAAACTGCTCACCGAGCGGGACCATGACCCGCAGGCCATCGAAGCACTGTGGGCCAACATCGGCGATGAATACTTCCTGCGTGAAACGCCCTGGGATATCGCCTGGCACACCGAGGCGCTGCTGGAGCGTACCAACAAGGAAGACCCGCTGGTGTTGATCCGCGAGTCGGAAACCAGCCCCGGCAACCTGGAAGGCGGCTCGCAGATCTTTATCTACACGCCGGACACCCGCAACCTGTTCGCCGCCACGGTGAACGCCCTGGACAGCCTCGGGCTGACCATTATGGACGCGCGCATTATCACCAGCGCCGACGGCTTCAGCCTGGACACCTATATCGTGCTCGACGAGAACGGCACGCCGATCGGCAACGACTGGCCGCGTATCGAATACATCCGCAAAACGCTCACCGAAACGCTCAAGCAGCCGGCCAATTTCGGCGCCACCGTGAGCCGGCGCATGCCGCGTCGCCACAAGCATTTCGACGTGCCCACCCAGGTGATGATCAGCAACGACATCGTCAACGACCGCTCGGTGGTGGAAGTGCACAGTCTCGACCGCCCCGGTCTGCTGGCGCATATCGGCCGTATTTTCGTGCAGTTCGAGCTGCTGGTGCAGAACGCGCGCATCGCCACCCTGGGCGAAAAAGTGGAGGACGTGTTCTTCGTCACCGACCTGGACGGCCAACCGGTCTCCGACCCGGAGCTGTGCCAGCGCCTGCAGGCCACGCTCAAACAGGAACTGGACGATTACAGCAAAACCGACCCCATGTCGGTCACTATTTAATTACTTGCGTCGTATTTAAGGAACAGCATGAATCCCGATCTGGAACGCCTGCATCCGTATCCGTTCGAGAAGCTGGGCACGTTATTCGCCGACCTGCCCGCCAGTGACAAAAGCCCGGTGGCGTTTTCCATCGGCGAACCGCAACACCCGGCGCCGGATTTCGTACAGCAGGCGCTCCGCGACAACACCGCCCTGCTCGCCAAGTACCCGGGCACCGCCGGCCTGCCGGAACTGCGCGACGCCATCGCCGGCTGGCTGACCCGGCGGTTTAAGCTGCAACAGGTCAGCAGCGACCACCAGGTATTGCCGGTGAACGGCACCCGCGAAGCGCTGTTCGCCTTCACCCAGGCGATGCTGGACCGTCAGCGCAGCCCGCTGGTGCTGATGCCCAACCCCTTCTATCAAATCTATGAAGGCGCCGCCCTGCTCGGCGGCGGCGAGCCGGTGTACCTGCCCTGCACCGACGGCACCGGCCTGCAACCGGACTTCGACGCCGTCGACGAAAGCACCTGGCTGCGCACCCAAGTGCTGTTTATCTGCACCCCGGGCAACCCCACCGGCGCCACCCTGAGCAGCGCGCAACTCAAGGCGCTGATCGACCTGGCGGACAAGTACGACTTCGTGATCGCGTCCGATGAATGTTATTCGGAGATTTACCGCGACCGCGCCCCCGCCGGTCTGCTGCAGGCCTGCGCGGAACTGGGCCGCCATGATTACCGCCGCTGCGTGGTGTTTCATTCGCTGTCCAAGCGTTCCAACCTGCCCGGCCTGCGCTCCGGCTTCGTCGCCGGTGACGCGGAAATCCTGCGCCGCTTTTTGCGCTACCGCACCTACCACGGCTGCGCCATGCCCAACCATCACCAGGTGGCGAGCATCGCCGCCTGGAACGACGAAGAGCATGTGCGCGCCAACCGCGCCCTGTACGCGCGCAAGTTCGACGCCGTACTGGACATTCTCGGCGAGCCGCTTAAGGTTAGCGCCCCGGACGCGGGCTTCTATTTATGGCCCAAAACGCCGGTGGATGATGAAACCTTCGCCCGCCGTCTCAAGTCTGAAGAGAACGTGACCGTGCTGCCCGGGCGCTATCTTTCACGCACCGTGCAGGGCCGCAACCCGGGCAAGAACCGGGTGCGCATGGCGCTGGTCGCGGAACTGGATCAATGCGTGGAAGGCGCCAAACGCATCCGCGCCCTGATCGAACGTCTGTAAACGTGCCCCAGGAGGAAGGACCCCATGGCGATAACTGTCTACGGCATCAAGAACTGCGACACCATGAAGAAGGCCCTGAAATGGCTCGACCAGCAGGGCCTGGAGTATCATTTTCACGACTATAAAAAGGACGGCGTGCCCGAAGCACCGCTGCGGCGCTGGATCGACGCTCTGGGCTGGGACACGGTGATCAACCGGCGCGGCACCACCTGGCGCAAGCTCGACCAGAGCACCCGCGACAATATGGACGCGGAAAGCGCGGTGGCGGCGGCGCGGGACAACCCGTCACTGATCAAACGCCCGATTCTGCACAGCGACAACATCATCGAAGCCGGCTTTGAAGAAGGCCGCTGGAAAACACTGCTGGGCTGAGCAACAGACTCCGCCGGACCGAGTAACAGAGAGGCAAACATGAGCAATATTTTCGCAATGGCACTGGGCTGCGGCAGCAAGAACCGCGACGACCAATGGCTGGAAGTGTTCTACCCGGACCCGGTGCTTAACCCGGACAGCAAGCTGGTGGACGTGGTCAGCGAGGAAGTGGGTTATGAGGGCGGCAACGCGGCCCTGGAACTGACCCACCGGCAGATCCAACACCTTGCCCGGGAATGGCGCGACGCCGGCTTTGAACACGAAGCCAGCTACGCGGTGGCGTTCCAGGAATCCGAGCGCCCGGTGGTGCTGACCATTCTGGAAAGCGACGCGGAACCGGCCTCCACCCCGGAAGCCTATCTCAAGCTGCACCTGCTCTCTCACCGCCTGGTGCGCCCCCACGGCGTGGTGCTCAGCGGCATCTTCCCGCTGCTGCCCAACGTGGCCTGGACCAACGAAGGCGCCGTGGACCTGAACGAACTGCCCGAGCGCCAGCTTCTCGCCCGCCTTAACGGCAAGGTGCTGGAAGTGAACAGCGTGGATAAATTCCCCAAGATGACCGACTACGTGGTGCCCGCCGGCGTGCGCATCGCCGACACCGCCCGCGTGCGTCTGGGCGCCTATGTGGGCGAAGGCACCACCGTCATGCACGAAGGCTTTATCAACTTTAACGCCGGCACCGAAGGGCCGGGCATGATCGAAGGCCGCATCTCCGCCGGTGTGTTCGTCGGCAAGGGCTCCGACCTGGGCGGCAGCTCCTCCACCATGGGCACCCTGTCCGGCGGCGGCAACATCGTGATTTCCCTGGGCGAGAACTGCCTGCTCGGCGCCAACGCCGGCACCGGCATCCCGCTGGGCGACCGCTGCACCATCGAAGCCGGCCTCTACATCACCGCCGGCACCAAGGTGGAAGTACTCGACCAGAACGGCAAAGTCGCGGACACCGTCAAAGCCCGCGACCTGGCCGGCCAGTCCGATCTGTTGTTCCGCCGCAATTCAGTGAACGGCGCGGTGCAATGCCAGACCAACAAAACCGCCGTGGCGCTCAACGAAGAGCTGCATAAACACAACTAAAACCGGAGTGTCCGTGAGCAGAACCCTCGAGTACGCCAAGGCACTGATCAGCCGCCCCTCGGTAACACCGGAGGACGAAGGCTGTCAGGACTGGATGATCGAAAAGCTGGAAGCCCTGGGCTTCCAGTGCGAGACGCTGTGGTTCGAGGAAGTGCGTAACCTTTGGGCACGGCGCGGCAGCGACGGCCCGCTGCTGGTGTTCGCCGGCCACACCGATGTGGTGCCCACCGGCGACGCCGGCAAATGGCGCTTCGACCCCTTCGTGCCCACCGAAGACGGCGATCTGCTCTACGGCCGCGGCGCGGCGGATATGAAAGGCTCCATCGCCGCCATGCTGGTGGCGGTGGAAGACTTTATCGCCGCCCACCCCGATCATCAGGGCAGTCTCGGCTTCCTGATCACCGCCGACGAGGAAGGTCCCTCGGTCAACGGCACCGTCAAGGTGGTGGAAACCCTGCAGGAACGCGACGAACACATCGACTACTGCCTGGTCGGTGAGCCCTCCTCCACGGACACCGTCGGGGACGTGATCAAGAACGGTCGGCGCGGTTCCCTGGGCGGCCTGCTCACGGTAAAAGGCGTGCAGGGCCATGTCGCCTACCCGCACCTGGCGCGCAACCCGGTACACGAAGTGGCACCGGCCCTGGCGGAACTGGCGGCGGCGGAATGGGACCGGGGCAATGATTTCTTCCCGGCCACCAGCTTTCAGATTTCCAACATCAACGCCGGCACCGGCGCCACCAATGTGATTCCCGGTGATTGCCAGGTGCTGTTCAATTTCCGCTTTTCCACCGAAGTCACCGATTTCGAGCTGCGCCAGCGCACGGAAACCATCCTGCAAAGCCACGGCCTGGATTACGAGATCGAGTGGAAGCTGTCCGGCCAGCCGTTCCTCACCGACCGTGGCGCCCTGGTGGACGCCACCGTGGCGGCGATCAAGGCACGCACCGGTGGCGACGCGCACCTGTCCACCGCCGGCGGCACCAGTGACGGCCGCTTTATCGCCCCCACCGGCGCCCAGGTGGTGGAGCTGGGGCCGGTCAACGCCACCATCCACAAGGTGGACGAGCACACTTCGATATCCGAGCTGAACACGCTCACCGATATCTATCAGGGCATTCTGAAAAACCTGCTCGCCGGTTAAAGCCCGCTATTTCGCGGGCCGCGTGCCCAGCACCACCAGATAGATCAAGCCCACGATCGGAATGAACGCGGCCACGAAACCGGCCGCCGCCGGCAGCAACGGTTTCATCCCCTTGTTGCGCGCAATCATGAAACTCAGCAGCGTGCACACCACCACCCAGGCGCCGTAGAACGGCAGCCATGCATTGATATCCTCGATCATCGTCGCTCCCTTTTTTACCTGTCGCTCAGCATAGCAAAGTTTGACAGCGGCGCCGCTCACAACGGCGGCATCGCCATTCCCCGGGCCGGGGGCGTATGCTTCCATTAGCCGCTATCATCAACCCGTTTTATCGTCCATGGCCGGAGCCACGAGATGACCGTCACCGATTTCAATCCCGCCACCGGCGCCGCCGTGGCCGAGCTCAACGAAACCGATCTCGCCGGCATGCCCGAGCGCATGCAGCGCGCCCGCGCCGCGCAACGCCAATGGGCCGCCAAGTCGTTCAAGGAACGGGCCCGCCATATCGATCTGATGCGCCGCTATGTGGTCGACCGCGCCGAGGACCTGGCCGCCACCGTCAGCGACAGCAACGGCAAGACCCGCATCGACGCCCTGGCCACGGAAGTCCTGCCCTGTGCCCTGGCCTGCAATTGGTACGCCAAGAACGCCGGCAAAGTGCTCGGCCCGCAAAAACGCGCCGCCGGCCACCTGCTGTTCGCCAACAAACGCACCGAAGTCAGCCACCTGCCGCTGGGCGTGGTGGGCATCATCAGCCCCTGGAACTACCCGCTGTCGATCCCGTTCGGCGAGATCGTCATGGCGCTGATGGCCGGCAACGCGGTACTGCTCAAGGTGGCCGCCGCCACCCCGGCGGTGGGCCGCGCCATTGAGCGCATCCTGGACGCCGGCGAACTGCCCGAAGGCCTGTTCCAGCACATCGTCGGATCGGGCTCCAAAGTGGCCACCGCCTTTTTCGAAAACGGCATCGACAAACTGTTCTTCACCGGCAGCGTACCGGCGGGCAAGACCCTGATGGCCCAGGCGGCGCAGACCCTGACGCCGGTGTCCCTGGAACTGGGCGGCAACGACGCCATGATCGTGCTCGCCGACGCCGACCTGGAACGGGCCACCAACGGCGCCGCCTGGGCCGGCTACCAGAACGCCGGTCAGAGCTGTGGTGGCGTGGAACGCATCTACGTGGAAGCCGCCGTCTACGACGACTTCGTGGAACGGCTGGCCAAGAAAACCCGCGCCCTGCGCCACGGCCCCGGCCACGGTAAGGAAGTCACCGCCGACATCGGCAGCCTGACCACCGAAGGCCAGCTGCGCACCGTCCAGCAGCACCTGGAGGACGCCCTCGCCAAAGGCGCGCGCATCCAGGCGCAGTCCCGGCCGGTGGGCGACGTGGACCAGGGCTTCTTCTTCCCCGCCACCCTGCTCACGGAAATGTCCGACGACATGCTCACCGTGTGCGAGGAAACCTTCGGCCCGATCCTGGCGGTGGAAAAAGTCGCCAATGCCGAACAGGCGCTGGAAAAAGCCAACCGCTCCAACCTGGCACTGACTTCGTCAATCTGGACCGGCGACAACAAACGCGGCCGGGAACTGGCGGCGCGCCTGGAAAGCGGCGTCACCACCCTCAACGACCACCTCTACACCCACGGTCTGTCGGAAGCGCCCTGGGGCGGCTGGAAGGAATCCGGCATCGGCCGCACCCACGGCCCGGAAGGCCTGCTGGAAATGACCAACGCCAAGGTGATCAACTGGGACCTGCTGCCCGCCAAGCGCAACCTCTGGTGGTACCCGTTCGACCAGGCCACCTACAAGGGCCTGATCCACGCCCTGCGCTTCGCCTTCCCCACCGGCCTCGGCCAGTGGCTGGGCGCCAGCCTCAAGCTCACCCCCTTCCTGATCCGCAAGATGTTCACCGGCTGGAAGGCCGACTAGGTTTTGGGCAGGCGGCCTCCGGTGACCACCAGGAGGCCGCTCACGACGATCAGCGCGATACCGGTCCAGGTGAAGGCGTCGGGGAAATCGCCGAACACCAGCCAGCCCACCGCCACGGCGGAGATCATTTCCATGTAGCTGACCGGCGACAGCAATGGCGCCGGGGCGTGTTCGAAGGCGCTGATGATCAGGAAGTGCGCCAGCGCGCCGACGCTGCCCATGATCAGCATCAGGCCCCAGCCGGCCAGATCCGGCGAGGTCCAGAACGGCGCCACCACCAGGCTGAGCACGGCGAAGCCGAACACCGAGGTATAGAACAGGGTCACCGAGGCCCGACCGCTGCCGGACAGGCGGCGGGTGGTGAGTTGATAGAGCCCGTAGGAGACGCCGGCGGCCACGCCCAGCAGGGACGCCCATTCGAACGCCGCCCAGCCGGGCCGGATCACCACCAGGGTGCCGGCAAAGCCCACCACCACCGCCACCCAGCGGCGCGGCCCGGCGTGTTCGCCGAGCAGCCAGGGCGCCAGGGCGGTGCTCACCAGCGGGCCGATGAAGGCCAGCGCCAGGGCGTTGGCCAGCGGCAGGAACGCGATGGCGCCGAAATAGCACAGGGTGGTGGACAACAAAAAGGCGCTGCGCAGTATCTGCAGCCCCGGGTGTCGCGGAATCAGTTCGCGCAGCGGCAGCCGCCACAGCAACAACGTCGCCAACAGCACGAAGTGGAACAGATAGCGGGCCCAGGTGACCTGCACCACGTGGTATTCGGCGCTCAGGTGCTTGGCCAGCCCGTCCATCACCGGCAGGATGCCCACGCCCAGCGCCATCAGGGCGACGCCCAGCAACGGGCGGCCGGCGGCTTTGCCGGTGCCGTCGATGGTCACAGGGCCGCCAGCCACTCCCGGGCGGGCGCGTACCACCAGGCGCCGGTTACCGGCTGGGTGAAGTCCAGCAGGCGGTCACGGATGCCGTCCTCGGTCAGGCCGTACATGCGGCGCAGCAGATAGTCGAAACGGTCCAGCTCGCAACTGAACGCAATAAAATACAGGCCGTACTCGGTGGTGTTACCGTAGGGCACCGAGCGCCGCCAGATCTTTTGCGGCACGCCGTGATAGTCCACGTCGGTGCGGCCCACATGGGCGTTGGCGGGCATGCGTTCGTCGTCGAATTCCACCGCGTCGGCCTTGGTGCGGCCGAACACGTTCTCCTGCTCGGTTTCCGGCAATTTATGGAAGTCCTCGAGACCGGCGTGCACCCATTTCTGGGTCAGCACCCAGCTGCCACCGGCCGCCGGATGCGGCTCACGGATAATGGCCGCCTCTTTGGCGCGCTCGCCCTCCGGGTTGCCGATGCCGTCGACAAAGCCGGACAGGTCGCGCAGGTCGTGGTAGACGAACGCCTGCACTTCCAGTTGCAGGTCCAGCTCCCGCCCGAGAATGCGGTGCACCCGCAGGCCGGCATCGAACAGGGCGCTGCGGTTGTCCGCCTGAATCCAGATCAACAGATCGCCCTGGGTGGCGGGCACCATGCCCTCCAGGGAGAACGGTGGGAAGTCGAAGCCGTCGCCGAGACGGTCCCACAGCCCCGGGCCGAACGCCATCAGCACCGGGGTGCGTTCCTCCGCCACCGCCAGGGCTTCACGCAGGGCGCCGCGCACCGCTTCAACCGAATGGCCGCCGCCGAGGGCGAATTCCAGGAACAAATGCTCGGTGAAACTACGGTCGAAAATACCGGCTTGGTGCTCGGACACGGTGAACTTCCTCTGCAAGCAATGGAAAGACCGTGATTGTAGCAACATCCCGTTGCCCGGGCAGGTGCCGTCTGAGCGCCCTTCAGGCGTTCGCCGGACGGTAACATCTTGCAATATCCGGTGATGTCCGGGGGGCCGCCCTTTAGGTAGAATTCACAAACCTTTTCCCACAGTTTCGGCCCTTATGACGCCCTGGTTAGGACTTGATCGTCTCTTTTTCCTGCTGATTCGCGCTTTTATGCGTCTTTGCACGCGTATCCGCGCCCTGCCCGGCGACCCGGCCGAGCTGCAGCTCAACCCGGACATACCGGTGGTTTACGTGCTGCGCGACCGCTCCCTGGCGGACGCGGCGGTGGCCGACCAGGCGGCCCGCCGCCTCGGGCTGCGCGCGCCCAAGGCATCGCTGAACCTGGGCAAGCAGCATCTGTCGCGCAGCTACTTCCATCTCTACAAGCGGGAAACCACCATCAGCCGCCAGCGCCGGGCGATCACCCCGGCGCGCCTGCAACGCCTGGTGTCCGGCCTCAAGCACAACCCGGAACTGGATGTGCAGCTGGTGCCGGTATCGGTGTTCTGGGGCCGACAGCCGGAGAAAGAGAACTCCCTGTGGCGGATTATTTTCTCCGACAACTGGTCGCCGCCGGGCTTTATCAAGAAGTTCTTTATCGTCCTCACCCAGGGGCGCGATCTGTACGTGCAGTTCAGCTCGCCCATGTCCCTGCGTCAGCTGGTGGATCAGTGCCGCTCGGACGACCAGGTGGTGCGCAAGACGTCGCGGATTCTGCGCGTGCATTTCCGCCGCCAGCAGGAAGCGGCCATCGGCCCGGACTTGTCCCACCGCCGCACGCTGACCAATTCCATCATGGAAGCCGCCTCCGTGCGCGAGGCGATTCAGCACACCGCCGAGGAAAACAAGGAAAGCGAGGACAAAACCCTGGCGCGGGCCCGCGGCTACGCCATGGAGATCGCGGCGGACTATTCGCACACCACCATCCGCGCGCTGGAACTGTTTTTGAACTGGTTGTGGAACCGCCTCTACGACGGCATCCGGCTGTACAACCTGGACAACCTCACCCAGGTGGCCCGCGACCACGAAGTGATTTATGTGCCCTGCCACCGCAGCCACATCGACTATCTGTTGCTGTCGTTCGTGGTGTACCGCAATGGTCTGGTGCCGCCGCACATCGCCGCCGGCATCAACCTGAACCTGCCGGTGGTGGGCACCATTCTACGCCGTGGCGGCGCCTTCTTCATGCGCCGCAGCTTCCGCGACAACCCGCTGTACGCGGCGGTGTTCTACGAATACCTGCACAGCATCACCACCCAGGGCTTTTCCATTGAGTACTTCGTGGAAGGCGGCCGCAGCCGCAGCGGGCGCATGCTGCAGCCACGCACCGGTATGCTGGCGATGACGGTGCGCAGCTTCCTGCGCGACGCGCGCAAGCCGATCGCCTTCGTGCCGGTCTACATCGGCTATGAAAAAGTGATCGAAGGCGGCTCCTACATCGGCGAACTGCACGGCGGCAAAAAGAAGAAAGAATCCGTGGGCGGCCTGATGAAATCCCTCAAGGTGCTGCGCAGTCATTTCGGCCAGGTGCACGTGAACTTCGGCGAGCCGATCAAGCTGGTGGACTACCTGGACAGCCACCGGGAAGGCTGGCGCAACGAAGAACTGTCCGTGCATGAAACGCCGGACTGGTTCAAAACCACCATCAACAACCTGGGCCGTGACGTGGTCACCGGCATCAACGCCGCCGCCGTCGCCAACCCGGTCAACCTGATCAGCCTGGCGCTACTGGCCACGCCCAAGCACACCATGGACCTGCAGCAATTGCGTCAGCAGCTGCAGCTGTACATCAACCTTCTGGATCAGGCGCCCTACAGCGAAAGCGCCCGGCTGGCGGAGCACGACCCGGATGTGATCATCGAATACGGTCTGGAGCATGAATTCCTGATTCGTGTCGCCCACCCGCTCGGCGATGTGGTCACCACCGACCCGAAAACCGCGCTGCAAATGGCCTATGTGCGCAACAACAGCCTGCACCTGTTCGTCCTGCCCGGCCTGATCTGCTCGCTGTTTCTTAACGCGCGCAGCATCCGCATGGACATGCTGCAAAGCATGATCGCCCTGCTCTACCCGTTCTTCCGCAACGAATACCTGCTGCACTGGCGCGAGGACAAAGAACTGCCGGCGGCGGTGGAACGCATCGCCTCGGTGCTGGAAGAGCACGGCCTGGTAAGCCGCGAGGACGACTGCCTGCACGGCGCCGCGATCCACACCTATGCGTCGGACATGCTGGCGCACCTGGGGCAGACGGTGATGCCCTCCCTGGAGCGCTTCTACCTCACCATCCGCCTGCTGGTGCAGTACGGCAGCGGCAAGCTGGACGCCGACGCCCTCAGCGATCTGGCCCACCATACCGCGCAGCGGCTGTCGCTGCTGTACGAATTCAACTCACCGGAATTCTTCGACAAGGTGGTGCTGCGCAACTTCATCAATCAGCTGCGCGATACCGACCTGGTCTGGCAGGACGACGACCAGGCGCTGTGCTTCGGCGATAACCTGCGCGCCCTGGACGATGAAGCCCGGCGCATCCTCAGCCCGGACATCAGCCAGGCGATCCAGCGCGTCACCCGCGTGCCGGAGCTGGAACGGGCACTGGCGGAAACCGCCGAGCACGAAGAGCAGGACGACGGCAACACCGCCAAAGGCACCGAAGCCGACAAATAAATCAATTGACAGTTGATAGTGGACAGTTGATAGCTAGAAAGACCCGTTGCAAAAACGCATGACAGAGACTGCTAGCGCGCAAACTTCGATTGGTGCGTGCTGTTTTCGCTGTCAACTATCAACTGTCAACTATCCACTGCCATGGTAGACGTCGAAGCGGACGGTCTTGCCTTCCAGGACGTGGTGCGGCGCGCGGCCGGCCAGGGGCGGTGCGCGGCGGGGCCGTTTGATGACGACTTTGCGGGCGGGCAGACTCAGCGCCACGTCCAACAGGCGGTGCTCCTCCTCGTCGTCGGGATAGGGGCAGAGCTGCTGCAGCCATTGCAGGTCCTGCTTCACCGCCGCGCTTTTGCCGCGCGCCGGAAACATCGGGTCCAGATAGACCGCGTGCCAGGGGCCGGCGGGCAGCGGCAGCGCCTCGGCGTCGCCGTTATCCAGCAGCGTCAGCAAGGCGGCGGCGCCCTGCCCTTGCGCCCGCGCCAACGCATCGGAGATCAGCGCGTGCAGCACCGGCTGGCGCTCCACCATGCTCACCGGATAGCCGGCGGCGGCCATCAGTGCCGCGTCCCGCGCCAGGCCCGCGGTCAGATCCAGCACCCGGTCGACGCCGTCCTGGCAGCGCCCTAGCGCTTTCACCAGCCGCTCGTGGCGGGCCCGGTCCGCGGCCAGACGGTAGCCCTGCCGGCCGGCGAGGAAATCCACGCTCAGCGGCGTGGCGCGGTCCGCCGGATCCCACAGCGACAACGCAGCATGGTCACCGACGGGCCCCAGCACCAGCGTCTGGCCGCCATCACGGGCCGCCTGCGGCGACGTCACCGCCACGCTGCCCGCCACGGCGGGGGCGCCGGGCAGGCGACCCACAAGGTTCACACGAACCACACCAACAGCACCGCCCCGAGCAGCAGGCGGTACAGCATGAACGGCAGCATGCCGACCCGGTCGAGCAGCCGCAGGAACAGCATGATGGTCAGGTAGGCGGTCACCGCGCTCACCACCACGCCCAAGGCCATGTGCCCCCAATCCACCGGCACGCTGCTTTCCAGCAGGTCCTTGGTTTTCAGCAGGCCGGCGCCGAGGATCACGGGAATCGACAACAGGAAGGAAAACCGCGCCGCGTCCTCGCGGCGAAAGCCCAGCGCCAGCGCCGCGGTGATAGTGATGCCACTGCGCGACGTGCCGGGAATCAACGCTATCGCCTGGGCCAGGCCAATCAGCAGCGCGCTGCCCACACCCAGCTCGGCCACCGCCCGTTTGCGGGCACCGTAGACATCCGCCAGCCACAGCAACACGCCGAACACCACGGTGGTAACGGCGATCACCGCCGCCGAGCGCAGTTCGTTCTCGATCAGATCCTTGGCCAGAAAACCCGCCGCCACCGCCGGCACCGTGGCCAGCACCACCAGCAGCCCCAAACGCAGGTCCGCGTTCATGCGTCGGTGCATGACGCCGTCGCCGGCGCCCCGGGTCATCGCCCAGAGGTCACGGCGATAGTAGGCCACCACCGCCAGCAGCGTGCCCAGGTGCACCGCCACGTCGAACGCCAGGCCCTGATCCGGCCAGCCGAACATCTGCGCCGGCAGGATCAAATGTGCCGAGCTGGAGATCGGCAGGAATTCGGTGAGACCCTGAATCAGGGCGAGAATCAGAGCCTGGACGTTATCCATTTAAGAAGATTCCTTCGCCGTCGGCTGATAGCCGCTCAGGAATTCCGGGGGCATGCGCCGGGGTTTGCCCGAGTCCAGTGCCACGCACACCCACTTGGTGCGGCCACGCAGCAGCGTCACGCCGTCGCTCTCGCGCACGATCTGGTAGCGGCGCGTGATGCTGATACGCTGGTCGTTGTCGACGATCCAGGTGCCGATCAGCAGCTTTTCGCCTTCGAACGCCGGCGCCAGATAATCCACCTCGGTGCGCCGCGCCACCATGCAACGGTTCAAGCGCTGGTACTCGTCCCAGCCCAGGCCCAGCACCTGGGTGTGCTGCCAGGCGATTTTTTCCATGTAACGCAGGTATTCGGTGTTGTTGACGTGGCCGAGCACGTCGATGGATTCCGGCGCCACCACCACTTCGATCTGGTGCACGTCCGGCAGGTCCCAATGGATCATCGTGATTGCTCTCCCTTTTTTTGCCGCACGCCAGCGGCTTAATTCACCACCCGGTCGCGCAGATAGACCGGCTGTGCCTGTTCCGCCGGCACGGTGCGGCCCTGCTCCACCATCGGTAACGCCAGGCGGGCCACGGCGCCGGCGCGGGGCGCCACGTCAGCGTCCACCTCCGCCAGCCGTACGCGGGCACCGATCTGTTCCCGATACACGACGCCGGAGCCGGCCAGCAGCCAATCGTCGCCGTCCAGCGCCGGCACCGCGTCCGGGTGGAACAGGCCGTCGGCGAGCAGCGGCTCGACGCCGTCCGGTCCGCATTGGTACGCGCCCAGATAGAGCTCGCCCATGCGCGCGTCGAACGCGGCCAGCACCCGGGGCCGATGCGGGTAGCGGTCGAACGCCGCCAGGGCGCAGGCCGCCAGGGTGGACACGCCGGCCACCGGCAGGTCGCGGGCGAAGGCCAGGCCCTGCGCCACCGAGGTGGCCACGCGCACCCCGGTGAACGCGCCCGGCCCATGGCCGAACGCCAGAGCGTCCACCGCCGCCAGCGTCACGCCGGCGTCCGCCAGCAGTTCGTCCACCAGCGGCAGAATGCGCTCGGTCTGGCGGCGCGCGCCGGGCTCGAAACGCTCGAGGATGTCGCCGTTGCGGTAGAGCGCCACGGAGCAGGCGTCGGTGGCGGTTTCAAGGGCCAGAATGCAGGTCATTGAAGGTGCTCGCGGTTGGCAATATAGGTGAAAAACCGTTGCACGACCTCCGCCTTACGGGTGCGGGTCATGCCCGGCAGGCTGTCCAGGAACAGGCGCCCATAGCCCTTGGTGATCAGGCGCGGGTCGCCCACCACCAGCAGCCCGGTGTCGCTGGGGTCGCGGATCAGGCGCCCGGCGCCCTGGCGCAACGCCAGCACCGCCTGGGGCAGCTGGTAATCGCGGAAGGCGTTACCGCCACTGCTGTTGATGTGCTCGATACGCGCCGCCGCCACCGGGTCCCCCGGGGAGCCGAACGGTAGCTTATCGATTATCACACAACTGAGGGTTTCACCGCGCACGTCGATGCCCTCCCAGAAACTGCTGGTGCCCAGCAACACCGCGTTGCCGAGGCTGCGGAAGTTATCCAGCAGCTCGCGGCGGCCGGCCTCGCCCTGCACCAGCAGCGGGTACTCGAGCTGCGCCTGGCGCAGCAGGCCGGCGGCTTCGCGCAAGGCGCGGTGGCTGGTGAACAGGAAGAAGGTACGCCCGCCGGCGGCGCGGATCACCGGAATCATCGCCTTGGTGAGGGTGGCGGTGTAATCCGGCGAGGACGGCGCCGGCATCCCCTCGGGCACATAGAACACCGCCTGGCGTTTGAAATCGAACGGGCTTTCCAGGCGCAGGGTGTCGGCCTCCTCCAGACCCAGCCGCTTCTGCAGATGCTCGAAGCGGCCGGCCACCGACAGGGTGGCGGAGGTGAGAATCCAGGTGCAGGGGTGTTTCTCGCGCTGGGCGCGCAGTTGCGCGGCCACCGACAGCGGCGTGCTGTGCAGCACCAGGGTGCGTTTGAAGGTCTCGAACCAGTAGACCCGGTTGGGTGCCGACCCGTCGAGAATGGTCTTCAGGGTGATCACCTGCTCGGCGGCGCGCCGGGCGCAGGCGTCCAGCCCGCGGCTGGTCTTGGCCTGCGGCGCCAGCGACGCTTCCAGATCCACCAGCGCATCCAGCAGCGCCGTGCCGGCCTCCACCACCGCCGGGCTGTCCTGCACCTCCGACCAGGGGGCGCGCCGCTCCGCCTCGCCCAGGCTCAGACGCAGGTCCTGGCAGGCCTTGTCCACCGCCGCCACGGTCTGGTTGAGGGCGGCCAGATCCAGCGCGGAATGGGCCGCCTCGGACAGCGCGTCACGGCCCAGCTCCTGCACCTGGCGCGTGCTCAGGGAATCGCCGAAAAAGTTGGCGGCGATTTCCGGCAATTGGTGGGCCTCGTCGAAAATCACCGTGTTGGCGCTGGGCAGCAGCTCGGAAACGCCCTCGCCGCGCAGCGCCGCGTCGGCGAAGAACAGGTGGTGATTGACCACCACCAGGTCCGCCTCCTGAGCCTCCTTGCGCGCGTTCATTAGCGGGCATTCGCTGTACTTGGGGCACTCGGTCCCCAGGCAGTTGTCCGCGGTGCTGGTCACCCAGGGCCACACCGGCGCGTCCTCGGGCAGCTGTTTGAGTTCGGCAATATCGCCGGTGCGGGTGCGCCCGGCCCAGTGGGCCACCACCTGCATCTGCTCGGCGGTTTCCCGGGTGAGAAAGCGGGCTTCTTCCTGGTGCAGTTCCAGGCGGTAGGGGCACAGGTAGTTGGCGCGCCCTTTCAGCAGGGCCGCCTTGCGGGCCATGCCCAGCACCTTGAGGACCATCGGCAGGTCTTTGAAGAACAGCTGGTCCTGCAGGCTTTTGGTGCCGGTGGACACCAGCGTCGGGCCGTCGGACAACAGCGCCGGCAGCAAATAGGCGAGCGTCTTGCCGGTGCCGGTTTCCGCTTCCACCAGCAGGGTGCCACGGGCCTCGATGGCCTCGGCCACCGCGTCCGCCATGCGCAACTGCGCCTCGCGGGGACGATAGCCCTCCAGCAAACCGCCGAAGCGGGCGCTGTCGTTCAGGTAATCGCGGGCACTCTGGAATTCACCGACGCTGTTCACTCACTGTCTCTCGGGTCTCGCCATGCGGGAGGAAACACCCGCTTTCGGGGCTGAGAGGATAGCGGATAACCCGGCCCGCGCCCAACCGCGCGGCGCAAAAACGACAATGCCCGCGCGAGGCGGGCATTGTCGTTCACCGAGAAGGATGAAAAAGCCGGTTCAGGCGGTTACGTCCTGGATCTGCTTCATCAGTTGCTTCTGCTCGTCGGTGGGCTGAGCGGACTGCAGCGCCATCAGCTTGCTCATGTCGCCCTCGATCTTGATCTGGCCGCTCATGAAGCCTTGCATGCCGGCGGACTGGTCGCCTTCGATGAAGATGCGCTTGGCCAGATCAGCGGGCAGGATCAGGGTGGTGGGCGCGTCGTCATGGTGACCTTCCTCGATCATGCCACCGGCCATCGCCATGTGCTTCTCGCCGTCATCGGTTTTCACGGTGATGTTGATCACCAGGTCCGCGAGGGCGGCGGGCGCTTCCACGTCACCGGCGGACTCACGGATTTCCTTAACCTTTGCAAACCACTCGTCGGACAAAAATTCCAGGCTCATTGTTATCTCCTTGGTTGCGAGGGTCTCGACGCCCGGGTTCATGGGCCGCTCGATTCGCCTGAGCGATATTCAAACGAGCGTTCGAAACTTTCCTGTACCTTATACAAAGCCCCCTGCCCTGACAATGACCCGGCAGAGGTCAGGCCAGGCCAAAACGGTCAGCGCGAAGCCCTTGTGGGAGCGGGCTGTGGGAGCTTGCTTGCAAGCGAAAGGCCGGCAAAGCCGTTAGATGTCGTAGCCGCGCTCTTCGTGCAGCGCGATATCCAGGCCCTGCGCCTCTTCCTCGGCGGTGACGCGCAATGGCGTAAACAGGCCGACCAGCTTGAGCAGCAAGAACGTGACCACGCCGGTGTACACGAACGTCGCGACCACGCCCAGCGCCTGCACGCCCACCTGTTGCAGCATGCCGTACTCCGGTTTGGCGAAGCCGTAGCCGGAAAACACGCCCAGCTCCGTGGAGGCGAACACGCCGGCCAACAGCGTGCCCAACACGCCGCCAATGCCGTGCACCGGGAACACGTCCAGGGAATCGTCGATGCGCCACTTTTGCTTGACCACCAGCACCATGTAGAAGCAGATCACACCGGCGGCCAGACCGATCAACAGCGCACCGCCGGGGCCCACGAAACCGGACGCCGGAGTAATGGTGCCCAGGCCGGCCACCATGCCGGTGGCGATGCCCAGCGCCGAGGGCTTGCCGAACTTGATCGACTCCAGCGTCACCCAGGCCAGGGAGCCGGCGGCGGCGGAAATATGCGTCACCAGCATCGCCATGGAAGCGTTGCCGTCGGCGGCCAGGGCGGAGCCGCCGTTAAAGCCGAACCAGCCCACCCACAGCATGCCGGCGCCCATCACCGTCATGGTCATGTTGTGGGGCTTCATGGCCTGGCCGGGCCAGTCCTGACGGCGGCCCAGCACCACCGCCGCGACCAGCGCCGCCACACCGGCGGTAATGTGCACCACGGTGCCGCCGGCGAAGTCGTACAGGCCCAGTTCGGCCAGCCAGCCGCCACCCCAGACCCAGTGACACACCGGCACGTACACACCCAGCACCCACAGTACCGAGAACGCCAGCATGGCGCCGAAACGCATACGCTCGGCGAAGGCGCCGACAATCAGCGCCGGGGTGATGATCGCGAAGGTCATCTGGAACAGACCGTGCAGACTCTTGGGCAGGCTGCCTTCAAGCGTGTCGCGGCCGATGCCGTCGAAGAACACATTACTGAAGCCGCCGATCCAGGCGTTGGCCGCGCCACCGTGGGAAAACGCCAGGGAGTAGCCGACCACCAGCCACACCAGCGACACCGCGCAGGCGATGGCGAAGCACTGCATCAGTACCGACAGCACGTTCTTGTTGCGCACCAGGCCGCCGTAGAACAGGGCCAGGCCCGGCAGGGTCATGAACAATACCAGCGCGGTGGCGGTGAGAATCCAGGCGCTGTCGCTTTTATCCAGGGTATCCGCCAGCGCCAGAGACGGCGTCAGGGCCAGAAGGCCCGCAATCAAATATCGCATGGGGCCTCCTTACAGGGCGTCGTCGTCGGTTTCACCGGTGCGGATACGCAGCGCCTGCTCCAGCGCGGTGATAAAGATTTTGCCGTCGCCGATCTTGCCGCTGCTGGCGGCCTGGGCGATGGCTTCCACGGCCTGGTCGACGCGCTCGTCGACCACCGCCAGCTCCAGCTTCACCTTGGGCACGAAGTCCACCACGTACTCGGCGCCACGATAGAGCTCGGTGTGGCCTTTCTGACGGCCGAAGCCTTTTACTTCGGTGACGGTCATGCCCTGAACGCCGATCTGCGCCAGGGCGTCGCGTACGTCATCCACTTTGAACGGTTTGATTACCGCCGTGATCATTTTCATAGCTATAGGTCCCTAGTCCTCGCGGCCGCGCACGGCCTGGATTGCACCAGCGGGAAGCAGCCCGCCGGAATTGCACCGGCTAAGGGCATACAAGAATCGGGCCAGGACAGGGATCGCCAGAAAACGGGGCATTGGGAGGGTAAAGACGTGCCGAGACGTCTATTTTGCACTATTGATGTGCACCGAATAGGCCGAAGTCACCAATGTTGTGCACGACCGGTGTGCAGACCTGCGCCATCTGGAGGCAGCCGGACTTGTAGGAGCGGGCCCCGCCCGCGAAAGGGTGGCGTTAGCCACCCGGCAGGATCCCAGAGACCTGATTCTTCAGGTGTCCGGTGCTCCGTATCCGAGACGCGGTGCAATGGTGGTGCCTTCCGGGACCGCTCAAGCCATCCCTGGTCGCTGTTAGTTTGGCCCTCCCTGGCCAAACAGCTCCCTCCAGGCACCACCATTGCCCCGCTCACTGGGCAGCGGAACCGCCACGGGTCCGAAACGACGCCCGGACCTTTCTGCGAAGCCCTGGCGGCGAATCTCCCAAGGAGCGCCGGGATCGGGTGGGCCCGTCCAGGACCGTGTTTGGCCAGGGATGGCCAAAGCGGTCCGCCGCCCGGCCGAGCCTACATGGATGTACTCGTGGCGTGTCCTGGACGGGCCCACCCGATCCCGGTGCGGGCTTTCTGGAGAGAAAAGCCTCTGGGATCCTGCGGGGCAACCTTTGCCGGCCCGGACGCTCAGTAGAGGTAGGTGAACATCTTGCGGCGGTACTCGCTGGCCAGCGGGTCGCCCTTGGGCAGGCACTCGAACACTTCCAGCAGCGCCGAGCGGGCGACGCCGTCCTGGTAGTCGTGGTGGTCGCGCAGCAACCGCAGCAGCGCATCCAGACCGGGCTGGAACTGGCCGGCGGCGGCGGCGCGCAGGCCGTAGGCGTGCAGATCCTCCGGCTTGCCGTCGCGCTCGATGCGCGCCTGCAATTCCTTCAGGCCGACGCCGTCGTCGTCGAGCTTCTCCAGCAGCGCGAAGCGGGCCCGGAACGGGCGCAGCGCTTCCACGTCCTCGGTGACTTCCGCCAGCACCGACTGAGCGTCGTCGGTGCGGCCTTCGCCAAGCAGGTACTCCACCAGCAAGGCCCGGAAGGCGTGCTTGTCGGGCTGTTCGGAGAGCATTTGCCGCAGGGCCTGCTCGGCCTGGGCGCCCTGCCCGGCGTCAATCGCCATGCGGATCTGCTCCAGAAAGCCCTCTTCCTGCTCCTGCTGGGCGGCGTCCGGGTCGACCACCGGGGTCAGCCACTGGCGTACGGCGCTCTCGGTTTGCGCGCCTTCCAGTTCGCTGACAAGCTGGCCCTGGTAGACCATTTTCAACGACGGCAGGTCACGCACCCCGAACTGGCTGGTCAGGTTGGCCTGCTCGTCGGCGTTGACCTTGGCGAGCACGAACTTGCCCTGATACTCCTGGGCCAGCGTCTCCAGCAACACAGTCATTTGCTGGCTGGGCTGGCTCCAGGACGCCCAGAAACCAAACAGCACGGGCACCTGACGTGAATGCTCCAGCAATTGCTGAACGTTTTGTTCCGTGACGTCGATAGTGGCGGCGGCGTTGTCCTGCACGGTAGCTCCTTGAGGCGGCTTGCTTGGCGAGTGTGGATTGCGCTGCATTGTACTCAAATGGGGCTATGGATGCAGGATGCAAGCGAGCGGATTAAATACTGTTAAATCAAGACGAAAGCGGCATCATGGGCGTTATTATCCCTACAGAGGTGAGAAACAGGCGTTCACGTGCCGTACATGCCCGCTCGGTACCCTGATGTTTGATTTCGTTACGATATCCACGCCCGCCCGGAGGCGCGTTTCCGGTTCGTACTTGTGATCCACAAGTGAAGTCCTGGCAAAGGAGATGACCATGCTGAGCCTTTTGGCCCTGGTAATTCTGGTCGCGACATTGACGACCATTTTCTACATGCAGTTATCCCTGACCGTCGGCAGCGTCACATTCGCCGTGGTCTGGTTGCTGTGCGGTCTGTTGGCGCCCTGGTTGTACAACCCGATTCTTCTGATTCTGCTGGCCGCGGCGCTGGTGGTACTCAATCACCCCGGCCTGCGCCGCAAGCTGATCAGCAAGCCGGTCTATCAGGCGCTCGGCAAGATGATGCCGCCGATCGGCGACACCGAGCGCGAGGCCATCGAGGCCGGCGCCACCTGGTTCGAGGCGGAGCTGTTCAGCGGCAAGCCGGACTGGGACGACTTTTCCAAGGTCAATTTCACCCAGCTCACCGAGGACGAGCAGTCGTTCCTGGATAATGAGGTTCAGGAACTGTGCGAAATGCTCGACGAGTGGAAGATTTACCACGAGCACAAGGACCTGCCCGAGGAAGTCTGGGACTACCTCAAGACCAAGGGCTTCTTCAGCCTGATCATTCCCAAGGAATACGGTGGCCGGGACTTCAGCGCCTACGCGCAAAGTCGCACCATGAGCAAGATCGCCACCCGCTCACTGACCACCGCGGTGACCGCCATGGTGCCCAACTCTCTGGGCCCCGGCGAACTGCTCGCCAAGTACGGTACCGAGGAACAGAAACAGCGCTGGTTGCCGGGCCTGTCCTCCGGTGAGGAAATCCCCTGCTTCGGCCTGACCGGCCCGGAAGCCGGCTCCGACGCCGGCGCGATTCCCGATAAAGGCGTGATCTGCAAGCAGACCGTGGACGGCGAGGAAGTGCTGGGCATGCGCCTGAACTTCGCCAAGCGCTGGATCACCCTGGCACCCATCGCCACCGTGGTGGGCCTGGCCTTTAAACTCTACGACCCGGACCACCTGCTCGGTGACGAGGACGAGCTGGGCATTACCTGTGCCCTGCTGCCGGCCGACACCGAAGGCGTGGAAATCGGCCGCCGCCACAATCCGGGCGGTTCGCCGTTCATGAACGGTCCGATCAACGGCAAGGACGTGTTCGTACCGCTGGACGCCATCATCGGCGGCCCGGAAATGGCCGGCAAAGGCTGGCGCATGCTGATCGAATGCCTGGGCGCGGGCCGCGGCGTTTCCCTGCCGGCCCTGGCCACCGCCAGCGGCGAGATGGGCTACCGCATGACCGGCGCCTTCTCGCGCATCCGCCGCCAGTTCGGCACCGCCGTGGGCCACTTCGAGGGCGTGCAGGAAGCGTCCGCGGAAGTGGCGGGCCTGGCCTACACCCTGGAAGCGTACCGCCACCTGGTTACCCGTGGCCTGGAGGAAGGCACCATCTCCGTGGTCACGGCGATGGCCAAGTACCATTCCACGGAAATGATGCGGATTCTGATCAACAACGGCATGGACATCGCCAGTGGCCGGGCCGTGCAAATGGGCCCGCGTAACTTCATGGCCCTGGCGTATCAGTCCATTCCGGTGGCGATCACCGTGGAAGGCGCCAACATCCTGACCCGCTCGCTGATGATCTTCGGTCAGGGCGCGATGCGCTGCCACCCGTACCTGTACGACGAGCTGCAGGCGATCCAGGACGAAGACCAGGAGCGCGGCCTGAACACCTTCGAAGGCCTGTTCTTCAAGCACGCCGGCCACACCCTGGGCAACATGAGCCGGGGGCTGGTGCACGGCCTCAGCGGCGCCGCCCTGGCGGAAATCCCGGCCAACGCGGACAGCTTCAGCGCCCCCTGGTACCGCCTGATCACCCGCTACAGCGCGGTGCTTGCGAGCCTGTCCGACGTGGCCTTTGCCCTGCTGGGCGGCGACCTCAAGCGTCGCGAGATGGTGTCCGCGCGCCTCGGCGACGTGCACAGCCAGCTGCTGATCGCCTGCGCGGTGTTGAAGTTCCACGCTACCCTGCCCCGCGACGAGGCCAACGATGCGCACGCCCGCTACGCGCTGCAGCATGCGTTCAGCCAGATCCATGACGCGGTGGAAGACTTCGCCCGCAACTTCGGCTACCTGGGCGTGGCGCGCATTCTCAAAGGCCTGTTCTTCCCGCTGGGCCGGCCCGCCGGCGCGCACAAACCCAGCGACGAGCTGATCCGCACCCTGGGCGAGCAGATCATGAGCCCCAGCAGCGTGCGCGACGCCCTGGCCGCCAACGCCTACATCAGCGTGGACCCGCAAGACAGCGTCGGCCGGGTGGAAGTCACCTACAACAAGCTGCTGGAAGTGGAGCACGATTACGAGGCGTTCCTGAAAGCGGACGGCAAGGGCAAACTGGAAGGCGACACCATCCAGGCCAAGCTGGAAGACGCCGCCGCCAAAGGCATCATCCCCAACGACCAGGTACAGGCGATTCTCGACTACGACGAGATGCGTTACGACTGCCTGCTTACCGACGCCTTCGACATGGAATTGAAGGACGTCGACATGAACACCCAGCGGCCGACCTGATCGCGGCCCTGGCAAGCGTCACAAGAGCCGCCCTTCGGGGCGGCTTTTTTTTGTTCAATCGATCCCAGTCCAGCGAAATTTAACAATGGCGGGCCTCCGCGCCGCTTTCACCGGGTAGCGCTTTCGACTAGGCTTTCTGCGTCTCGCCTTCGGCGCCAACCCATATTCATAAAGATCCCCCGTAATGACAGTGGCATTCGAGGAAAAGGCGGTTCTGGAGTTCAAGGGCCGCATGCTGATGATGACGGTCCTGCTGCTCAAGGACCTGGACCCCAACACCCTGCACCGCCAGGTCAGCCAGAAGCTCGACGACGCCGCCCAGTGGCTGCGCGACGCGCCCGTGGTGGTGGATCTGGCCCACCCCGAGGACACCGACCAGGTGGCCCTGATGGCCGCCGTGGACACCCTGCGCGGCCTGGGCGTGAATCTGGTGGCGCTGGCCCGCAACGAGCACCTGGACAGCGACACCGCTGCCATGCTCGGGCTGGGCAGCATCAGCCTGGCCGGCGGCCGGGACGTGCCGCGCAGCGCCGAGCCGGCGCCGGCCGCTGAGGCCGAGCAACCGGCCGACGCGGGCCATACCCTGGTGATCGACCAGCCGGTGCGCTCCGGCCAGCAAATCTACAGCCGCGGCGATTTGATCGTGCTGGCGCCGGTGAGCACCGGCGCGGAGCTGCTCGCCGAAGGGCATATCCACGTTTACAACACCCTGCGCGGGCGGGCCCTGGCCGGCGTACGCGGCGATCAGAGCGCGCGCATCTTCTGTCAGAAGCTGGACGCGGAGCTGGTCTCCATCGCCGGGATTTACCGGGTCGCCGAGGACCTGCCCGACCAACACCGCAAACAGGCGGTGCACATCACTCTGGACGGCGACGCCATGCGCTTCGCGGACCTCAAATAAGCCATATCCGACAGCAAAACCTAGGAGACGAGATCGTGACAAAAATCGTGGTCGTAACATCCGGCAAGGGCGGCGTGGGTAAAACCACCACCAGCGCCGCGCTGGCAACGGGCCTCGCCCAGCGCGGCCATAAAACCACGGTCATCGATTTTGACGTGGGCCTGCGCAACCTGGACCTGATCATGGGCTGTGAGCGGCGCGTGGTCTACGATCTGGTCAACGTGATCAACGGCGACGCCAACCTCAAGCAGGGCCTGATCAAGGACAAGCGCGTCGAGGACCTGTTCATCCTGCCCGCCTCCCAGACCCGGGATAAAGACGCCCTGACCCTGGAAGGCGTGGAAAAAGTCCTCGAAGGGCTCAAGGACATGGGCATGGAATACATCATCTGCGACAGTCCGGCGGGCATTGAGAAAGGCGCCCTGACCGCCGCCTATTTCGCCGACGAAGCGGTGGTGGTGACCAACCCGGAAGTGTCCAGCGTGCGCGATTCCGACCGCATTCTCGGGATTCTTTCCAGCAAGACCCGCAAGGCCGAATTGGGCGAAGGCGACATCCCCGCCAGCCTGCTGCTGACCCGCTATTCCCCGGAACGGGTGGAGCGCGGTGAAATGCTGTCCGTGGAAGACGTGAAGGACATCCTGGCGATCGACCTGCTGGGCGTGATTCCGGAATCCCAGGCGGTGCTCAACGCCAGCAACAGCGGCGCGCCGGTGATTCTCGATAGCGAATCCGACGCTGGCAAGGCCTATGAGGACGCGGTGGCCCGCTTCCTCGGCGAGCAGCGCCCGCACCGCTTCCTCACCGCCAACAAGAAAGGACTCTTCGGCCGTCTGTTCGGAGCGCAATGATGAGCATTTTCAGCTACCTGCTTCCCAAGAAAGAGAAATCCGCCTCGGTGGCCAAGGAGCGCCTGCAGATCATCGTTGCCCGCGAGCGGGCCACCCGTGGCGGCCCGGATTACCTGCCGCAGTTGCAGGAAGAACTGCTGATGGTGGTGCGCAAGTACGTGGAAGTGGACCAGGACGCCATCAATATCCAGGTGGACCGGGAATCCGGCTGCGAGATTCTGGAACTGAACATCACGCTGCCCGACGAATAGGCCGGGCTTCGCTTGACTACTGTTCGCATGTACAGTAACTTCAGTGGTCCGGCGAGCCCTCCTCAGGTTTTCTTTTCTGCGACCCCTCGGAAGGCCTGATCGATCTCCAGGCTCCAAGGATGGAGCCGGGCTCCCGGACCTTATTCCCGCTTTCCCCTCGCAGGCCAGGCTGTCAGCCCATGTGCCAGCCGTGGCTGACCACGATCGACTGGCCGGTTAACGCCGCCGAGGGGAACGCCGCCAGCGTCACCGCCAGCTCACTGATGTCCTCCACGGTGGTGAACTCACCGTCCACGGTGTTCCTGAGCATCACATTGCGGATCACATCCTCTTCCGAGATGCCCAGTTCGCGGGCCTGCTCCGGAATCTGCTTGTCCACCAGCGGCGTGCGCACGAACCCCGGACAGATAATGTTGCTGCGCACCCCGTGCCCGGCGCCCTCCTTGGCCACCGCCCGGCACAGCCCCAGCAGGCCGTGCTTGGCGGCCACGTAGGGCGCTTTCAGCGGCGAGGCCTCCATGGAATGCACCGAGCCCATGTACAGCAGCGTGCCGCCGTGGCCCGCGTACATATGCCGCAGCGCCGCCCGGGTCAGCAGGAAAGCGCCATCCAGATGCACGCTCATCACCTTGCGCCAGTCATTCAGCGCCAGCTTGTCGAGAGACTCGATGTGCTGGATACCGGCGTTGGCGAAGGCGATGTCCAGGCGGCCCCAGGTGTCCACCACCTGCTGCACACCGGCGTCCACCGCCTGCTCGTCGGTGACGTCCATGGCCAGGGCCAGGGCCTCACCGCCGGCGTCACGGATCGCCGCCGCCGCCTCTTCCGCGGTGGCACTGTCCAGATCGGCCACCGCCACCCGGGCGCCTTCGCGGGCGTACCGCTCGGCGATCGCCCGGCCGATGCCGCGACCGGCCCCGGTGATCACCGCGACGCGTTGTTCAAGACGCATGACTACTGCTCCTGTTTCAGGGACGCCGCCGGCGTCTTATCCGCTTTCCGTTCCCGCCGCCGTTCCGCCCAAAGGCGTAACTGGCCGACAATGCCGGACGGGAAGAAATACACGCTCAATACGAACAACAGACCGAACCACAGCAGCCAGCGGTCCGGCCCCACCAGTTCCGCGAACACACTGCCCGGCTCCGCGTTACTGACCAACAGCCCGAGCAGATCCTGCAGGTAATTCTGCGCCAGCAGGAACACGGCGGTGCCGACCACCGCGCCGTACAGCGTGCCCATGCCACCGATCACACACATCAACAGAATGAACACCATCAGCTCGAAGTTAAGCGTGTTCTCCGGATTCACGTAGCGGTTGATCAGCGCGAACAGCACGCCCGCCAGGGTCGCCAGCACCGCTGACACAATCACCGCCGCGGTGCGGTAGAACACGGTCCGGTAACCCAGTGCCTGGGCGCGGAACTCGTTCTCGCGGATCGCCTGCAGCACACGGCCGAACGGCGAGTTGACCATGCGCAGCAGAAACAGAAACACGCCGACGGAAATCAGGAAGGTGATGTAGTACATCAGGTGGCGGCCATTCACCCGCACCTCGAAAACGGCGTCGTTGAACGCCTGCCCGATGCTGCCCTGGGTAAACACCCCGGCGATGAAATCGATCACGCTGAAACCGGGCACCTTGGAATCGAACGGCCGGAACGCCGGCCCCAGCTCACGGGGGCTGCGCACCGCCAGGCCGTCTTCGCCGCCGGTGATGTTATAGAGCTGGGTGACCAGGCTGAGGAAGGCGAACGCCACCGCCAGGGTGACCAGTGCGAAGAAGATCGCTTTCACACGCAACGACAGCAGGCCGAGCAACAGCGACAGCAGAACGCTCATCACCAGTGCGCCACCGATGCCGATGAACACGGCGCCGAAGCCGGAACCGAAGGCATCGGTGGACATCGCCACGCCATAGGCGCCGATGCCGAAAAACATGGTGTGCGCGAACGACACAATGTGCGTGTAACCGAGCATCAGGTCGTAGGACGCCACCACGATAATGAACACGCAGATCATGCCGAGCATGGAAAAGGCGCGCACACCGGGGAACAGAAAAGGCCCCAGGGCCAGACAAACACCGATCAGCACCAGCAGAGCGGAGAGCGCCCGGCTACGGGGGTAATCGCCGGAAAGAATACGATTGAACATGGCGCGTCTCCTAGACTTTGATGACCGGAATCAGGCCCTGCGGACGCCACATCAGCACGCCCACCATCAACCCCACCGTGGCCACCGCGGCCAGCCGGGGCTCCAGGTAACCCACATACAGATTGATCAGGCCCACCAGCACGGCACCGTAGAAACAGCCCTTAATGGAACCCAGACCGCCGAGGATGATCACCACGATCACCGAGATCATCAGCTCATCGCCCATGTGCGCGGTGATGATCTCCCGGTACATGGCCCACATGGCGCCGCCGAGACCGGCCAGCGCCGAACCGGCCACGAACACGCCCAGGAACAACAGACGGATGCGGTAGCCCTGCACTTCCACCATCTCGCGGCTTTCCACCCCGGCGCGGATCAAAATGCCGACCCGGGTGCGCTCGATGATCCAGGTCATCAGCCCGTAAATGGCCAGGCCCAGCACCACCGCGATCAGGCGGTATTTCTCCAGCGCCACACCGCCGATCACCGGCAGCGCCTCGGGCAGCAGAAAGGCCCCGGTCAGCGCCTCCGGGCGCGGTACCGGAATTTCATTCGGCCCCCACACCACATGGATCAGCTCCATGATGATGATGGAGCCGCCCACGGTGACCAGAATCTGTTTGAGGTGGTCGCCGTACACCGGTTTGATCACCAGCCGCTCGAACACCAGACCCAGCAGCCCCGCGACCACCAGGGCGAACCCCAGCGCCGGCAGAATCGCCGCCAGGTTGATCAGCAGCGACGGCTCGCTGGCCTGGCTGCTCAGCCACACCAGCACGCTGGCGCCGGCGAAGGCGCCTAAAGAAATAAAGGCCCCGTGAGCCAGGTTGAGGACATTCATCAACCCAAAGGTGAGCGTCATGCCCGAGGCCATCAAAAACACCATGGCACCCATCGCCAGGCCGCTGATAGTCAGCAGTACCCAGGTGCGCGGGTCCATCATCAACAGCGCCACCGCCATCATCAGCAGCAGCAGGAAAATATGCGGCTTGTTTTCCCGAAACGCCGCGAAGCGTGCCAGGACGCCTTGCGGCCGCTCTGATTGACCAATCATCTCGTCGTGCGCCGACATGGTCTTACTCCTATTCTTATTGGTGCTCGCCGAGCCCCAGCCCCAGCAGCTCGTGCTGAAGATCATCGTTATCGGCGAGTTCGGTCATCTGGCCGGACCAGACCACCCCGCCATCGTTCATCACCGCCGCCGACTGACCCAGGCGGCGGGAAAAATTAAAGTTCTGCTCCACCAGCAGCACCGTGACCTGTTGCTGCTTGAGCTGCTCGAAGGCGCCTGCCAGGTCGTTGATGATCGCCGGCGCCAGCCCCTTGGTGGGCTCATCCACCAACAGCAACTCACGGGGTTCGATGATCGCGCGGGCGATGGCCAGCATCTGCTTCTGGCCGCCGGAAAGATTGCCCGCGGCCCGGTTCCAGAATTTTTTCAGCGGTGGAAACAGATCAAACACCCAGTCCAGCCGGGCCGGGTCCATGGGGCCGTCCACCGCCGCCAGCACCATGTTCTCGCGCACCGTGAGCAGGCTGAAAATGCCCATGTTTTCCGGCACGAAGGCGATGCCCTTGCGGGCAATACGCGGGGTCGGCTGGCCGGTGATGTCCTCACCGCGAAAGCGCACCTTGCCGTCGGTGACCGTGGTCAGGCCCATGATGGTGCGCAGCGTGGTGCTCTTGCCGGCGCCGTTACGCCCCAGCAGCACGGTCAGTTCGCCGGCGGGCACTTCCAGGTCCACGCCGTGAAGAATGTGGTATTGATCGATGTCGGCGCGCACGCCGGACAGGGAAAGAATCGACTCGGCCATGGTTCAACCCTCCTCGCCGGCGGTGTCTTCCTGGGGCGCGCCCAGATAGGCTTCCTGAACAATCGGCGAGGCGATCACCTCGGAAGGTTCGCCGTCGGCCACCAGTTCACCGTTGTGCAGTACCACGATGCGGTCCGACAAGGAGCGCACCACGTCCATTTTGTGTTCCACCAGCAGAATCACTTTGTTCTGCTTGTTCTTGATGTCGGCGATCAGATCCAGAATCACCGGCACCTCGTCCACGCTCATGCCGGCGGTGGGTTCGTCGAACATGAACACCTCCGGCTCCAGCGCCAGCATCAGCGCCACTTCCAGTTTGCGCTGATCGCCATGGGGCAGATTGGCCACCGGCGTATCGGCGCGCTTGCCCAGGTTGACCTGCTCCAGATAGGCGGCGGCGCGATCACTGATGTCGCGCCGGCGCGACGCCATTTGCCAGAACACATGGCCAATGCGGTAGCGCGACGCCACCGCCAGGCGCACGTTTTCCAGGGCGCTCAGGTTGGGAAACAGGTTGGTCAGCTGGAAAGCCCGGCCCAGGCCCTTGTCGGCCCGGGCGGCGGCGCCCAGCGCGGTAATATCCTGATCGAACAAATGCACGCTGCCGGCACTGGCGGCGAGCTGTCCGGAAATAAGGTTGAACCAGGTGGTCTTGCCGGCGCCGTTGGGGCCGACGATGGACGTCAGCGTGCCGGCGTGAAACGCGCAGGACACCTGATTGACCGCCACGTGCCCACCGAAATTAATGGTCAGCCCGCGGGTTTCCAACACCGGTTCAGAGGCGGATTGGGAGTGCAAGGAGGCCATGAGAGGTCCCTTTTTATGGAATATATTCTTGGAGACTTGCGAGTAACGAGTTGCAACCGGGTCGGCGTGGCCCGCGAAGGCCACGCCAACAGGCTTAGCGCTTGTTGCGAATCGGGATGTTCATTTCGTCGACGCCGATTTTGCGGATCAGCTTGGGCACGCCCGCTTCCACGGTGCGGTCGGCGAACCAGTCGTCACGCTTTTCCACTTCGATGCGGAAGTGGTACATCTCCTGCAGCGCCTGGTGGTCGTCATCACGCAATACCATCTTGCCCTTCGGGGTTTCGAACACCAGCCCTTCGAAGGCGTCGATCAGGTCCTCGGTATCGGTGGAACCGTCCGCTTCGCGAATCGCCGCGGTGATCGCCATGGCCTGGGCGAAACCCTGGGCGGTAAAGAAGTCGGGCGCGGCGTTGAAACGCGCCATGTGCTGCTTCACGAACCAGTCGTTGATTTCATTCTTGGGCGATTCGAAGTAGTAGAAACCGGCGCCTTCCATACCGGGGAACTCGGAGTAGCTCACCAGGGCCGGCAGAATGTTACCGCCGGTGGCCAGCTTGATGCCGAAGCGGTCGGGCTGCAGGTCCTGAATACGGCTCAGCGGGTTGGCGCTGCCGGCCCAGATGGCGAAGATGTACTTGCCTTGCTCGCAGTCGTCGCGGTCTTTCAGGGCGCCGAACAAACGCTGCGCGGCGGCGGTGAAATCGGTGGCGTCGGTGGGCAGGTATTCTTCGTGGACCACTTTGCCGCCCTGGGTTTCCATGGCTTCTTTGTAAGCGGCCACGCCGTCACGGCCAAAGGCGTAGTCCTGGGCGATGGTAGCGACACACACGCCCGGCTCGCCCAGTGCCACGGCGTTGGAAACCGCGTCCTGGGACGAGTTACGGCCGACCCGGAACACATAGCGGTTCCAGTCCGCGCCGGTGATCGCATCGGCCACGCCCTCGGGCATGATGATGCGCTCGTACTGCTCGGCGATCGGCAGGGTCGCCAGCGCCACCCCGGAAGACACCGGGCCCACTACGATATGGGCGTCGTCCTCGGCGTAGGCTTCTTCCACCAGCGAGCGGGCGCGCGCCGGATCAAGCTGGGTGTCTTTATCAATGATTTCGACCTTGCGGCCCTCGATTTCCATGCTGCCGTCGGTGGCGTACTCGAAGCCCATCTTCATACCCACGCTGAGCTGCTCCGCGTAGGCGGACAACGGGCCGGTGAAACCGGTGACGTGGGCAATACGGATGGAATCGGCCGCCTGCGCGAGGGGCGCGGCGGTGAGGGCGGTGAGCGTGAAGGCCGTCGCGGTAATGAGACGCTTCATAGGAATCTCTCCCTTATTTTTCGGCCTGATGGCCGTCTTGTTGTGGTTATGGTCCTGTTCAATATGACTGGCGATTCACCTTTTCGCAAGGGGGTTTCGAAAAAAATTCCACAAACGTGGAATTACTCGATTGAGCCCGCGCCGCCGCCTGCAAATACCCGAATAACGGGCCTTTGAGGCCCACCACACCAGCCGCTATCGCGGTGCCGGGCACCCACGATGCCGGTTCCCGGTTGACACCAGGAGTACGCAAACTTAATTTAGTTGAATACCGATTCATCTTTCAAACAATAAAACCACGGACCCAAGAAGCCCGCCATGACCACTGCCCCCCAGACCAATGCCGTCAAGGCCGTCACCGCCAGCGGCGGGCCCGGCGCCCCGAAAACCGCCCGTGGCGCCCGCACCCGGGCGCGCATTCTCAAGGCCGCCGAGCACACCTTCGGCACGCTTGGTTACCACCGCGCCGGTATCTCCGACATTACCCGCGCCGCCGGTGTCGCCCAGGGCACCTTCTACACCTACTTCGCCGGCAAGGAAGAAATTCTCCGTGAGTTGGTGCGGGACATGGGGCACCAGGTGCGCGCCCATCTGGCGGCGGAAATTCTCGACGCCGGCAACCGGCTGGAAGCGGAAGAACGGGGCCTGCGCGCCTTTCTGCAATACCTCTACGAGAACCCGTCCCTGTACCGGGTGCTGCAAGAAGCCCAGTTCGTCGACGAAGCCATCTACCGGGATTACTACGAAGCCTTCGGCAAGGGCTATGTGCGGATGCTCGCCAACGCCACCCGCAAAGGCGAAATCCGCCCCGGCAATAACGAAGTGCGGGTGTGGGCCCTGATGGGCATGTCCAACTTTCTGGGTCTGCGTTACGCGCTGTGGGAGCAGGACGTCTCCTTCGACGAGATCGTCGACACCCTCTCCGACCTGTTTCGCAACGGCCTGACCCTGGACGGCAAGGAGAAGCCATGAACACGGCGGTGCACTATCAACGCAACGGCGACCTGGCGCGCATCACCCTGAACCGCCCGCAGCGCCACAACGCTCTGGTGCCGGAGCTGCTCGACGGCCTGCGCGCCGCCCTGGCGCGTTGCCGGGAAGACCGCCCGGCGGCGCTGGTCCTCGACGCCGAAGGGCGCTCGTTCTCCACCGGCGGCGACGTGGGCGGGTTCTACGACACCCCGCGCGCCGAACGTCATGACTACGCCGCCCGCGTGGTGGGCACCCTCAACGCGGTGATTCTGGACCTGCTCAGCCTGCCGCTGCCCACCGTGGCGGCGGTACACGGCATGGTCACCGGCGGCTCGGTGGGCCTGGTGCTGGCCTGCGACATCGTCGTGGCCGGCCCCCGCGCCAGTTTCGCCCCCTGGTACACCCGGGTGGGCTACAGCCCGGACGGCGGCTGGACCGCGCTGATGCCGGAGCGCATCGGCCGCGCCCGCGCGCTCGACATCCAACTGACCAACCGCCGCCTGGACGCCGAGGAGGCCTATCGCGTCGGTTTGGTTCAATACCTCAGCGAAGAGAACCGGGTGGCCGAACAGGCCCGCGCCGTCGCCGACACGCTGTGTTCCGCCAAGCCCGGCAGTGTCCACCATACGCTGGCCCTCACCCGCCCTGACCTGGACACCGTGGCCGCCGGCCTGGACGCGGAGTACCGCCATTTTCTCGAGCAGATCATCAGTGACGAAGCCGACCAGGGCATGGCCGATTTCTTGAACAGATAGGAAAAAACAAAACGACGAAAAAACAAAAATCGGGAGAGACAACATGAAAACAATAATGCCAACCCCGCTGGCGGCCCTCGCCGGCGCCCTGCTGCTCGGGGCCGTATCATCCCCCGTCACCGGGTTCGACACCTTCGCCGACGAGGACCGCTCGTCACAGCTCAGCGGCGAGCCGGTGCAGCAGCGCTACCAGTTCAATACCCCCACCACCGTCACCTACGACCGCGACAGCCTGGGTCAGGGCGCCGCCAACGCGCGCGTCTACGTGGCCGACATGGGTAACCATGAGATCAAGGTGCTGAACCTGAACGGCGCCCTGGTGGGGCGCCTGGACGACAACGACCAGACCCTGGCATCGGACAGCCCGGCGGCCTCGGTGCCGGAAGTCCGCGCGCCCCTGGGCATCGCCTTCCTGTCCGCCAGCGAGGCGGACGACGACCGGCTGGCCGGGCTCTACGTCAACGACGTGGGCCGCCACCAGATCCATTTCTTCCGCACCGTCAGCGGCGGCGACGGTGATTTCGAATACGTCACCTCGTTCGGCCAGCCCGGCCACGGCGGCGGCGAGGAGATCTATCTGCCGCGCAACATGACCATTACGCCGCAGGGTTTTATCTATGTCTCCGACGAGTTCAACCACCGCGTCAAAGCGTTCAGCATTGATCCGGACAACGGTTATCAGGTCAGCCTGATTCAGACCCTCGGCCACCAGAACGGCAGCGGCGACTACGTGGACGCCGGCCCGATCATCCGCGGTGTCGACAAAAACTACGGCATCGATTCCACTCATTACGACGATTACGCCGGCGAGCCGGACAAACGCGACGGCTTCCGTATCCCCCAGGGCATGACCTACTACCAGTCACCGGATAACGGCGCCACCTATCTCTACGTGGCGGACAACGGCAACAACCGCATCAAGATTTTCCGCGTCAACACCAGCACCGGCCAGCTCACCCTGGACGACATGCTGGGCCGTTTCCGCGATGACGGCGGCAGCGTCGATCACCTCAAGCGCCCGCGTGGTGTACGCACCGACCTGGACGGCAATCTCTATGTGGCCGACACCTATAACGGCCGCATTATTCAGTTCGAGAACCTGGCCGACACCAACGACAGCAACCCGATTCGCTATCGCAGCAGCCAAAGCGCCGACGCCCGGGCCAACTGGGTCTACGGTCGCCTCGGCATTCACCAGGTGGAAATGCGCGCGCCCACCAGCGCCGGCACCGAGGACGAAGCCTTCCAGTTGCCCAATGATCTGGTGCCGATGATCGACGCCAACGGTGATTTCCACCGCGAAAACATTTACGCCTGGGGCTACTACTATTCCAACGCCCGCGTGCATCTGGTCAGCGATTCCGGCAACAACCGCATCAAGAAATGCTGGACCAACTCCAGCGGCACCACCCTGCTGCGCTGCTCGGTCTCCGCCGGCGTCGGCACCGTGGCCAACAACGAATACTGGGGCCACCCGCGCACCCTGTCCGGGCAATTGCACTCCGCCAGCGGCATGGCCTGGCTGGGCAGCAAGGACCAACTTCTGGTCAGCGACACCCCCAACACCCGCATCAACATTTACAACAGCAACGGCGTGTACCAGGGCCGCTTCCCCGGCACCAACATCAGCTACGGCGTGACCGGCATCGCCACCTTCAGCGACCCCAATATCGGTGAAGCGGTGGCGGTACTGGTGGGCGCCGACGTCACCCTGCCCTGGCCCTACACCGGCGACGCCAGCCTGCGCATCTACGACGCCAACGGTAATCTGGAAGAGCTGTTCAACCTGAGCTACCGCACCGGTGGCCTGCCGGTGCCCGAAATCGGCCTGTCCACCAGCAACACCAACTACCCGGTGGCGGTGAGCGCGATCAACGACGGCGCCGCCGACCAGCACGCCATCTACATCACCAGCTTCGACAACTACGTCTGGCGCTTCGACTACGACAGCGGCAGCAGCACGCTCAATGGCAACTGGTACGCCGGCGGTCCGGACAGTGACAAGGGCACCGACCTGGGCGACGGCTGGGGCCTGGGCCCGGACTTCTTCGAGCAAGGCGACGCCGGTACTTTTGACCAGATCGGCAGCGTGCTGGCCCTGGATAACCGCGTCTACGTCACCGACCGCCGCAACCAGCGCATCCAGGCGCTGAACCCGGCCAACGGCGCGCTGATCGGTCAGCTTGGCCTGGGCGGCGGCACCTACGACCACCCGGACGGCCTCGACCCGGACCGGCTGTTCCTGCCCGCCGGCCTCGCCTACGACGCCCAGCACGACGCGCTGGTGGTGGCCGACGGCTTCAACATGGTGGCGCGCGCCTGGGCCAACCCGGACCAGTACAGCCCCAACGGCGCCGGCATCATTGATCCCGCCTACCAGGGCCACTGGCTGGATCCGGCGCTGGGCACACGCCCCGGCGGCCTGTTCGATGCCGAGCAAGTGGCGGTCGGCGACGGCGACGTTTACGTGTTCTCGCTGATCAGCAACCGCATCACCAAGTTCAGCTGGTCGGAAATCAATAACTGATTGCGGGAGAGAATATGGAAATGTTCGACTTGCTCGCCCATCGGGCCCGGGTCTCCTCGGGCCGCCCGGCTCTGGAGGACCTGGAAAGTGGTGAGCGCTATAACTACGCCCAATTCAATGAACGCGCGGCGCGGCTGGCGGCCGCCGCCCGCGATCACTGGGGCCTGAAGGAAGGCGACCGGCTGGCGTATCTGGGCCACAGCCGGGCGGAGTTCTTCGCCATGCTGTTCGGCTGCGCCAAGGCCGGCCTGATCCTGGTGCCGCTGAACTGGCGCCTGGCGGTACCGGAACTGGAGGTGCTGGTGGAAGACTGCGATCCCGGCGCGCTGATTTTCGGCGCCGAGTTCGCCGACGCGGCGGCCCAGCTCCAGCAACGCTGCGGGCCGCTCACCCTGGTGGCGCTGGACGGCGCCGCCGACGGCCAGCGGGATTACCACCGGGATCTGGCCGACACCCGGCCGGACCTCGCCCCCCACCCGGACAAGGACCCGGACACCCCCTGGTACCTGCTCTATACCTCCGGCACCACTGGCCGGCCCAAGGGCGTGATCCAGACCTTCCGCATGATGCTGGCCAACTACCTCAATATCGGCCTGGCGGTGAACCTCAACGGCGATGACGTGCTGCTCAACGTCCTGCCGCTGTTCCACACCGCCGGCATCAATCTGTATTCGTCGGCGGTGTTCATGGTCGGTGGCAGCGTTCTGGTGGCGCGCGCCTTCGACCCGGATCAGGCACTGCAAGTGTTGGAAAAAAGAGCGACCATCTTCTTCGGGGTGCCGGCGGTCTACCAGGCGCTGCTCGATCACCCCGGGTTCAGCGGCGAGCGCCTCAAGGGCGTGCGCTCCTGGGGCTGCGGCGGCGCGCCGCTGTCGCTGCCGGTGGCGCAGCGCTATGTGGACGCCGGCATCCGCGTGCGCACCGGCATGGGCATGACGGAAACCGGCCCCACGGTGTTCCTGCTGGACGAAGACAAGGTGATCGACAAGATCGGCTCGGTGGGCCGGCCGCAGCTGCTCACCGAAGTGCGCATCGTCGACCGGGACGGCCGGGACGTGCCCCCGGGTGACGCCGGCGAACTGCTGATTCGCGGCCCCAACATCACGCCCGGGTACTGGAACCGCCCGGACGCCACCGCCGACGCGATCCGCGCCGACGGCTGGCTGCACAGCGGCGACGTGGCCCGCTGCGACGAGGACGGCCAGTATTTTATCGTCGACCGCTGGAAGGACATGTACATCTCCGGCGGCGAAAACGTCTACCCGGCGGAGGTGGAAAAAGTGCTGGAACAGCACCCCGCCATCGCCGAGGTGGCGGTGGTCGGCATGCCCGACGACAAATGGGGCGAAGTCGGCAAGGCGTATTACGGCGTCCACCCGGATCAGGACGCCCCGGACCCGGAAGCGCTGCGCGCGTTTTGCCGCGAGCGGCTCGCCGGTTATAAGGTGCCCAAAGCGTTCGAACGGGTCGATGCCCTGCCCCGTAACGCCCTGGGCAAAGTCACCAAACAGGAGTTGCGTGATCATGCAAAGCAATAACACCGCCCGCATGGAACGGGATCTGTCCTTCAGCCAGGCGGACTTCCACCGCTTCGCCCGGCTCAGCGGCGACCACAACCCCATCCACGTGGACCCGGACTACGCCGCCGGCACCCGCTTCGGCGCCACCGTGTCCCACGGCATGCTGCTGTTCAGCGCGGTGCGCGGGCTGATCCAGGAATTTTTCCCCGGCGCCCGGCTGGAAGTGCAGGACCTGAAGTTCCCGGCGCCGGCCTACGCCGACGAGCCGCTCACCGTGGTGCTGGAAACCCGCGGCCGCCCGGTGGACGGCATCGTCCACCTCACCACCGACGTGCTCAAGGAAGACGACAGCCGCTGCCTGCAGGGCACCTGTCGGCTCAAACTCGACCCGGAGATGGCGCCATGAGCGAGACCCTGCCCCACTTCAACGCCCTGCGGCTGGAAGAACAGGCCACCGTGGAACGGCGCTTCAGCGCCGAGGACGTGCGCGAATGGTGCGACATGGCCAATCTTGAAGGTCAGACCCCGGACCAAGTGCCCGAGCCGCTGATCGCCGGCCTGTTTTCCTACCTGCTCGGCGAGGAACTGCCCGGCCACGGCACCAACTACCTCAAGCAGCACATGCGCTTCGAAGAAGACGCCCGCATCGGTGAAACGCTCACCGCCACCGTCACCATCACCCACCTGCGCGGCGACAAGGCGCTGGTCAATCTGGACACCCTGTGCACCGGCGAGGACGGCCGGATGATCTGCGCCGGCGACGCCCTGGTCCTGTTCCAATGCTGAACGCGCAACTGAAAGAGTGGCTCGACCGCCTCAACGCCCTGGTGGCCGAACAAAAAACCGCCGGCGTCGAGGCCACGCCCGCCGCAGTGCGCGACAGCATGGCGGCGATGACCCGGAACCTGGTCGCCGCCGGCCCGGCGCAGCCCTGGGTCGGCGACGCCCGGGTGGAATGCGGTGAAACCCCGGTCCCGGTGCGGCTCTATGACCCGGCGCCGGAGCGGGACACCCCGGTGTGTCTGTTCTTCCACGGCGGCGGCCACATGGCCGGCGACATCGCCGTGTACGACCCGATCTGCCGGCGGCTCGCCGACGCCAGCGGCTGGCTGGTGGTGTCGGTGGAATACCGGCTGGCCCCGGAATACCCCTATCCGTTTGGCCTGGAGGACTGCCACAGCGCGGCCCGCCATATCTGGCCGGTACTCGACGCCGAAGGCCGCCGCTACCAGCGGCGCCTGGCCCTGGCCGGCGACTCCGGCGGCGGCACCTTCGCCGCCACCCTCAGCGCGCTGGCCCAGAACGATCCGCTGCTGCCGGTGGAAAAGCAGGTGCTGATCTACCCCAGCCTGGACTACACCCTGAACCACCCCTCGGTGACGGAGAACGGCCAGGGCTATTTACTGGAAGCGGAGCGCATCGCCTGGTACTTCCAGCACTATTTCCAGCACGGCGAGGACCGCCGCGGCGCTTCACCACTGTTCATGCCGGTGAGCAACCGGCTGCCGGAAACGCTGGTGATCAGCGCCGAATACTGCCCGCTGCGCGACGAAGCGCTGGCCTACGCGCGCCGGCTCAACGACACCGGCGTACCCTGCCGCCACCGGCACTTCGACGACATGATCCACGCCTACCTGAATCTGGAATCGCTGGCGCCAGACGCCTGCGCCGACACCTACCGGGAGATCGCCGCCTTCCTCAACGGCGATGAACCAGATTAAAGACTGATCAGGAACGGTCGGACGTGGTGGGGGCGTCGCGCTGCATCAGGTTATCGATGCCATAGCAGTGCCCGGCGAGCAGATTCTGGGCCAGCATGAAGCGGTCCTGAGGGGTGCGCGCGGTGAGCTCCGCCACGCTCAGGGATTCCAGCATCCAGGTGTCCCAGACGTTCACGAAGCGGGCGCGGATGTCCACGTCGCCGCGCAGCATGTCCGCCTGGCGGGCGGTGACGGTCAGGCTGTCGTCGCCGCGGTCCACCTCGTAGCCCTGGTTGGGGTAGCCCACTTCGAGACAAGCGAGGAAGTTCTTCATGGTGCGCTCCGACGCCTGGCCCACGGCGAACGCCAGCGGTTGGTCGGGCACGTCTTCGAGGATACTCAGGATATGGGCGTCGGCGAGACGCTCGCGCAGCCGGCCCTGGGCCTGGTCGGCGGCGGCTTCGCTGCGCTGCTCGGCTTCGCGGCGGGCCGCTTCCATATTGCGCCGGATGCGCGCCTGCTCCGCCCGTTGCCGGGCCAGCTCCGCCTCGTGGGCCTGCTGGGCCTGGTAGGCGTCGTCCACCAGCCGGTCCAGACGCCGGGACTGGCGCACCGACTCGATCCGCTCCCGGCAGGCGGGCAGCCATTCGTCGTTCAGCAGGCGCTCATCCACATAACGTTCCGCCCGGTGCGCCTCGGCGAGCCGCTGGCAGGCGCCATCCATGGCTCCCAGGGCGTCGATGGCACCGTAGCTCAGCCCGGCCACCGTGGCCGGCACCTGGGTCCGCCCCATCAAACCGGCCGTGGAATCGCGCAGCGACGCGCAGCCGGTGAGTGCCACGGCCACCAGGCCGAGCAGCAGGATCGTCAGGTTGGAACGCATAATAAAAACAACGATTGATTCGTTTTTGTCGAAGCGCTTGGGAGCGAGCGCTCCTACAATTAAAGGCTCAACAGTCCGAGCCGGAGCGGCCCGGTTAGTTCCCCGCTCAGGCGGATTTGGCGGCGATCTTCTCTTTCCAGATCACCGGGCCGGTCTTGTGCACGGATTCGCCGTTGGAATCCACCGCCACGGTCACCGGCATGTCTTCCACTTCGAATTCGTAGATCGCTTCCATGCCCAGATCCTCGAAGGCGGCCACGCGGGATTTGCGGATCGCCTTGGACACCAGGTAGGCGGCGCCACCCACGGCCATCAGGTAGACCGCCTTGTTGTCCCTGATTGCTTCGATGGCGGTGTCGCCACGCTCGGCCTTGCCGACCATGCCGATCAGACCGGTCTTCTCCAGCATGGTGCGGGTGAACTTGTCCATGCGGGTGGCGGTGGTGGGGCCCGCCGGGCCCACCACTTCGTCGCCCACCGGATCCACCGGACCCACGTAGTAGATAAAGCGGTTGGTGAAGTCCACCGGCAGCTCCTCGCCCTTGGAGATCATGTCCACCATGCGCTTATGCGCCGCGTCACGGCCGGTGAGCAGCTTGCCGGACAGCAGGATGGTGTCGCCGGGCTGCCAGGTCTGCACCTCTTCCGGGGTCACCGTATCCAGATTGACGCGCTTGGCGCCTTCGTCGTTGCCCCAGGCGATGTCCGGCCATTCTTCCAGGTCCGGGGCTTTCAATTCGGCCGGGCCGCTGCCGTCGAGAATAAAATGGGCGTGGCGGGTGGCGGCGCAGTTGGGGATGATCGCCACCGGCTTGTTGGCCGCGTGGGTGGGGTAATCCGCCACCTTCACATCCAACACCGTGGTCAGGCCGCCCAGGCCCTGAGCGCCGATGCCCAGCGCGTTGACCTTCTCGAACAGTTCCAGGCGCAGTTCCTCGGAACGGGTTTGCGCGCCGCGGGCCTGCAGCTCATGGATGTCGATGGGGTCCATCAGGGACTCTTTGGCGATCAGCATGGCTTTCTCGGCGGTGCCACCGATGCCAATGCCGAGCATGCCCGGCGGGCACCAACCGGCGCCCATTTTCGGAATCTGCTCGAGCACCCAGTCGACCACGGAATCGGACGGGTTGAGCATGGCGAACTTGGATTTCGCCTCGGAGCCGCCGCCCTTGGCCGCCACATCGATTTCGACGGTGTCGCCGGGAACGATGGAGTAGTTGATCACCGCCGGCGTGTTGTCCTTGGTGTTGGCACGCTTGCCGTCCGGGTCCGCCAGCACCGAGGCGCGCAGCACGTTGTCCGGGTGATTGTAGGCCCGGCGCACGCCCTCGTTGATCATGTCGTCCAGGCTCATCTCGCTCTCGAACGTCACGTTCATGCCCACCTTACAGAACACGGTGACGATGCCGGTGTCCTGGCAAATCGGCCGGTGGCCCATCGCGGACATGCGGGAATTCACCAGAATCTGCGCCATGGCGTCCTTGGCCGCTTTGCTCTCTTCCCGCTCGTAGGCTTCCTTCACCGCGCGGATAAAATCCACCGGGTGGTAGTAAGAGATGTACTGCAGGGCATCGGCAACGCTTTGAATCAGATCGTCCTGGCGGATCACCGTCATGGGGGCACTCCTGACTGCTGGGATTCGGGGCGCGCATTATACGTCGCCAGCCGGAAGCGGGCGACCCCACCCGAAGGCCCACACCACTCAACCCGACTATGCCGATAGCTATTGTGCAAAAAAGTGCTATATTCCGACCGTGGATCGGCGGTGGAGCGTCGCAAAAAAAGCCCCCGGACACTTCTATTACTCTTGGGGGAAAATCCAATGTCTTCTACTGCATTCCAACGCACGCCGTTGGCAATGGCGGTCTGTGCCGCCCTGTTTCATGCTTCCGCGCACGCCGCGCCTGATCCGGCGGACGATCCCGCGCCGGGCGACACGCTCACTCTGTACACCGCCGCCAACGACCTGCGCCTGCAGAACTTCGACGTCGCCGCCCTGCCCGATGGCCGCTTCGCCGTGGTCTGGCTGGAACAGAACCTCGACGACGTCAACGAAACCATCAAGCTGGCGCGGTTCGACAGCACCGGTACGCGGGTCGGCGATACACTGACGGTGTTCAGCGATGCCTCCAGCTCGATCAGCCTGAGCAACCCGGTGATGGCCGCCGACGGCGATGGCGACCTGGTGCTGGCCTGGGAAGCGGACGTCGGTGGCAACGATTGCACCGACACCGTGGCTTTTACGCTCCTCCCCAGCGAGGGCATGCCCGGCATCATGCAATGGGCCCCCGAGACTTCCGGCCAACACTGCGATGTGTCTCTGGCGATGAACCAGGACGGCGCCTTCGTCCTCGGCTGGACCCTGGAAGACCCGGATAACGTCTCCCAGCGCTTTCAATATCAGGCCCGCCGGTTCAACGCCGACGGCACGGCAATGGGTGCCGCCGAAACCCTCGCCCAGGCCGGCAATACCCTGTTCCCCATGGCGCTGGCCATGCAAGGCGACACCTGGCTGGCGGCCTGGAGTACCTACGACAATGGCCTGGTGATTCACGGGCAGCGCTTCAATATCAACGGCACCGCGCTGGACGCGACCCCTTTCCGTCTGGACGACGGCAGCCAGCAGGGCGCCAGCCTCAGCCAGGTGTACCCTACCCTGGTGGCGGACGAGGACGGCGGCTTCGTGGGCGTGTGGCATCAAATGGAAGCAGTTGACAGCCAGCCGGTCACCTCCATTCAAGGCCAGCGTCTGCAGGCCGATGGCACCGCCGGCGCCGACTTCCTGATTGCCAGTGATACCGAAATCATGCAGCCGATCCCGCCGCTGGGGCTGGCCCTGTACGGCGACCAGATCATCACCACCTGGACCCACTTCCGGCAAGCGCAGCCGCCGGTCAGTCTGGTGGCCGGCGTGGACGGCGACGCCTCCGTCGGTGATCCGGTACCCATCGTTAGTGGCGATGAGGATACGATCGATTACTCCCTGGCCACCCGGGTGGTGGTCACGGACACCGTGGCGGCGCTGGTGTGGTTCCAGCAGCAGGACGGCGAGTCCTATGAGATCAAGGCACTGGTCCAGGCCCTGCCGGAAAGCCCCGACCCGGAACCGGCCCCGCAAGAGGACGACGACGATAACAGCGGCGCCACCGGCCTGCTGACGTTGCTCGGCTTGGGCCTGCTGGCCCTGCGCCGGCGCGTTCGCCGCTAGCCGGTCACCAAACCGCCGACCCCATCCGGGCGTCGGCGGTTGCTCTCCCTAAACGGCGCCAATGCCGGTATCGTTGCTTTGCATGAGCGATCCTATCCAAGACTCCCCGCAACAGACCCTGAAACGGGCGCTGACGCTCGCCGGTGACGGCCGGCTCGGGGACGCCCAGGCACTGCTGGCGCCGCTGGCGGCGCGCTACCCGGATGTGCCGGCGGCGGTGATCAACCATGGCGAGATTCTGCGGCGGCTGGGCCAGTTCGAAGCCGCCGTGGCGGTGCTGGAGGGCGCCGTGGCGCGGATGCCCGACCAGCCGGTGGCGCGCTTCAATCTGGCCCTGGCGCTGCGCGGCGCCGGCCGGCTGGACCAGGCGCTGGCACACTACGCCGAAGCCCTGCGCCGCCAGCCCAACCACGGCGACGGCTGGTACAACCAGGGCAACGCGCAACTGGACGCGGGACTCTACGACGACGCCCGCGCCAGCTACCAACAGGCCCTGAAACACCTGCCCGGCGCCCGCCATGCGAAGGTGCTCAACAACCTGGCCAGCGCGCACATCCTACAGCGCCGCCCGGCGGAAGCCGCCCGGGTGCTGCGCGACACGCTGACGCTAGCGCCGGATTACACCGACGGTCATCTCAATCTGGCGGTGGCGGAGGAACGCCAGGGACACACCGAAGCGGCCGCCAACGGTTACCGGCGCGTGGCGCAACTGAGACCGGAGCACTGGTGGCACGCCCTGCACGCGGACACCCTGTGCCCGGACGTGTTCGACGACAACGACGCCATCGACGCCTGGCGGGACGGCTTCGCCGCCACCATCGAACGCTGGCGGGATCGCCCCGGCCAACTGGACCTTACTTTACTGGAGCACAGCGGCGCCGAGCCGCCCCCCACCCTGATGTATCAGGGCCGCCACGACCTGACCCTGAAAAGCGCCTACGCGGACATGGTCGCGCCGCGCCTGCCCACCTTCGAACCGCCGCCGCCCCGCGCCGGCGGCGAGCGGCGTCGCATCGGCATGGTCGTCAACCACGGCCACGAAGGCATTTTTATCCGCAGCCTCCAGGGCGTACTGCCACGCCTGGACCGGCACCGCTTCGAAATCGTGGTGGCGGTGACCCGCCCCGCGCTGCGCCAGACCCGCGCCGCCCTGGGCGATGATGGCCTGACCTGGCTGGCGCTAAGCCCACGGGTGGACCAGGCCGCCGAACAACTGCGCGCGGCGCGGCTGGATCTGCTCTATCACTGGGAAGTGGGCTCGGACTCGTTCAACTATTTCCTGCCCTGGTTCCGCCCGGCGCCGCTGCAGTACACCAGCTGGGCCTGGCCGCTGACCACCGGCATCCCGGGCATGGATTTCTTTCTGTCCTCGGACCTGGTGGAAACCGACGACGCGCAACAACGTTACCGGGAACCCCTGCTGACCATGCCCGGCAATATGTTCACCTGGGCGGAACCGCCCCGGCTTGCGGATCGTCCGCCCAGCCGCGCCGACTTCGGCCTGTCGGACAACGAGCATCTCTACCTGTGCCACCAGAACCCGCGCAAAATCCACCCGGACTTCGACACGCTGGTGGCGGCGATTCTGGAGCAGGATCCGGCCGCCCGCCTGCTGCTGATCGGCAGCCAGGAAGGCGCCGAAACCGCGCCACTGCGCCAGCGGCTGCGACGCCGCCTGGGCCCGCTGGCCGAACGCGTCACCCTGCTGCCGCGCATGGACCGGCAACGCTACCTGGGGCTGGTGAATCAGGTGGATGTGGCCCTGGACCCGCCCCACTACACCGGCGCCAACACCAGCTTCGACGCCCTGGGCCTGGCGGTGCCGCTGATCACCCTGCCCTCGCCCCTGCTGCGCGGCAACTTCACCAGCGGCCTGTACCGGCAAATGGGCGTCACCGACCTGATCGCCCGCGACCCGGACCACTACGTGGAACTCGCCCTCGCCATCGCCCACGACCCGGCCCTGCGTGCGCACTGGCGCCACACCCTGCGCGGATACAACGGCGCCATCTTCCACGACGACCGCGCCGTTACCGAACTGCAGGACGCCTGGGCACTTATGCTGGGGGGAGAATGATGGAGGTCAATCGAAAAGCTGGTCGAACTCCGCGGAAAAATCGCCGCTGGCCGGACGAACATCCAGGTCAGTCGCGACACGACCAATAAGATTCCGAGCCGTCCGAAACAGCAACCCGGTTAAGGATTCCAGAGCATTGAAATGCTCCGCGATGGCGTCGTAGTTGGTCTCGTAGTCGTGGGCGGCGATATTGCGAGCCATTCGGCTTTGCTGCCAATGCTCAGCCGACTCCAGCACACCCAGTTTCTCGAAAAACGTCAGTACCTTGAGAAAACTGTCCGGCGCTTCGCTCATTAGCAACGCCGTGTGGCGCATGGCGACCGCCAACGTATCCTGAAGCTTTGCAAACCGCTCATTGATCGCGGCCAGCGTCTCAAAAAGCTCAGTGTCCTTACGCCTTTGTTCCAAGGCTGCGCCTTCCAGGGGCCAATCAATTTTTTGTTCGGAATGATCCAGAAAATAGGCGCAACGCTGTAGCGCTTCGAGTAACTGCGCAAGGTGACGACGCTCTTCTGCCAGGGCATCCGCCATCAAGAGGCCTCCGGCAAGCGCCTGGCACGGGCCTTCGCCAACGACTGGAATGAACTGAGCGCCTTGCCTGGTTCAGTGATGACCAGATCGACAGGCAATGCCAGGACACTTTCCAGTTCTATTTTCAGAGCCGCGCGCTGCAATAGCGGAACAGGGACGTCCGATTCGATCAGCAGATCCAGATCACCGCCCCGCTTTGCATCGTCGATCCGGGAACCAAACACGGACACCACCGCCGTATTGCCAAGCTGCGCTTGAACAATCCGCTGGATCTGTCGTTGCTGTTCTTCGGTCAGACGCATGATCGGACTCTGTGGCTAAGGCTTAAGAGAGTAAAATAGAACCATTGATCCGTCGAGTCGGCGCGCCGTCAGGCCAGGCACTCACCCCGCTTGAGGTGGGCGATCAGCAGCTCGGCGACGGTGTCCGGGCGCTCCAGGTGCAGGAAATGGCCGGCCCCGGACACGCGCTCCACGCGCAGCCCGCCGGGGAAATCGCCGTGGTTGACAGTGTGATCCAGCAGGCGCGGGCTCATGCAACCGTCCTGCTCGCCGATCAGTACCTGGGTGGGCACCGTGATGTTCATGCCCAGCCACTCCTGGGTCTCACGTTGCTCCTTGCGCCACAGGCGAATCAGATGCCGGTACCAACCCAGCGCGGCGGGCAGCACCCCCGGCTCGCGCAGGGTGTGCTTGGCGTTGTCCAGGTAGAGGCCCGGTTCCCAGTCCGGCGACCAGCGCCGCCACAGTTTGTCGATGCCGGAAAAGTCGTCTTTCTTCAGCCAGGCTTCCGGCGCCATGGGCAGTTGGAAAAACTGCATGTAGCCGCTGAGCTTGATCTGCTCGGGTACCTTGAGCAGGGCCTGGGGCAAACGCTTGAGCGGCGGGATCGCCAGCGCGGTGAAGGTGCAGAAGGTGTCCGGGTAGCGGGCGCAGGCCAGGTAGCCCACCGCCGCGCCCCAGTCGTGACCGACCAGATGCACGCGCCCGCCCAGTTGGTTGGCGAACACCAGCAGGTCGTCCACCGCGGCGTGCAGGGAATAGTCGCCGTTGCCGGGCTGACAGGACGGCGCATAGCCGCGCAGTGCCGGCGCGAAGCAGGTGTAGCCGGCGTCGGCGATCAGCTTCATTTGCACCGCCCAGTTTTCATGGGTATCGGGGAAACCGTGCAATAAAATCACCGGCTCGCCGTCGCCGCTCAGCAGCGTCGGGAAGCGCAAGTGCCCGTTAACCATTTCCACCTGCTTCATGGGCGAAGCCTCTTCAATCGGTTACTACAAAATCGGCGTCGTTCCGGGGCCGTGTCTCGGTCACGGTGATATCCATGACCCGAGCACCCTCGGGGCCGCGCCGCATCCAGGCAAGCAGCGCCTCGACCGCGTCGGGGGCGCCTTCCAGCCACGCCTCGACGCTGCCGTCGGGGCGGTTGCGCACCCAGCCGGCCACCGCCAGACGGCGCGCTTGTTGCTGGGTGGAAGCCCGATAATACACACCCTGGACGCGGCCACTGACCACGGCTTGTCGGGCAATCCTAGCGGTTGTCACGAATTTCCTCCTCTTTTACATCCCGGCTTTCGTCCAGCCGGTTACCAAACAACGCCTCCAGGTTAAAGTCCAGCGGCTGACGGAGACCGTCGCGGGCCTGATCACAGCGTGTTTTGAGGGTCGCTTCCCAGGACTCCTTGCCATTGGCGTGGATGCGCAGCTGCTGCTCCGCCGGCCAGGGCACCAGGGTCAGCAGCTCGGCCATGGTGAGCGCGCGCAGATCGCGGATCAGCACATAGCCGCCTTCCTCGGTGCGGCGGATCAGATGACAGTCCTGCAGCAGGTTGCGGAATTCATCCCAGTGGGTGATCCCGGAATCATGCATCACCCTGCGCACCTCGTTAGCGTGCAGCGTTCGCCCGTCACGCTGGCGTTCCCAGAATACATTCAGCAATCGCATCAGCGCCTGCATACGCGGCACCCGGCGTTGATGCTCCTGAAACACCACCAGGGCCCGCACCAACTCAGCGCCGAACAGCACCAGCATCCAGGAAATATAAATCCATAACAGGAACAGCGGCACCGCGGCAAAAGCGCCGTAGACCACCTGATAGTTGGGCGCGTGTTTGATGAACTGGGCGAACGCCGCCTTGGCCAATTCAAACAGCAACGCCGCCACCGCCGCGCCGATCAGCCCCTGACGCAACGGCACCGAGGTGTTGGGCACCACGATATAGAGCAAGGCGAGCACCGAGGTGGTCAGGAAAAACGGCAACAGCGTCAGCCAGAACCGCACGCCGCCCAGATAGGCCACGGTGTCACTGACCAGCGACAGCGACGTCAGGTAGGACGAGATACCAAGCCCCGCGCCCAGCAACAGCGGGCCCAGCGACAGCACCGCCCAATACATCATCAGGCTCACCCGGCCCTTGCGCGGCTGACGGATTTTCCAGATCCGGTTCAGGGATTGCTCGATGGTGCGCAGCATCAGAATGGCGGTAACGATCAGAATCAGCACGCCGGGCCCGGTCAGGTTGGTGGCCTGGCGGGAAAACTTGCTCAGGTATTCGAGAATCTCGGCGCCGGCGGACGGCACGAAATATTCAAAGGCCCATTCCTGAATCGCCAGGCCCCGTTCGTTGAGAGCCGGGATCGCCGCGATCACCGCGAACATCACCGTCATGATCGGCACGATCGCGAACAGCGTGGTGTAAGTGAGCGCCGCCGCGCTGGACTGGCAACCATCCTCCACGAACTGGCGCCGCAACAGCTTGAGAAACGCCCACACCGACTGTGCCCGCGCGCGGAACGGAATGACCGGATCTTCTTCGTTGCTTTCCTGGTGCTGGTTCACACTGCTTCCTTTAATGTTGGCGCGGCAAGCTTGTAGCTGTGGGTCGGTGCCTTACAATGCTTCCATCCTATCAGACGACAACGTGACGCCATGGCCGAATACACGCTCTATCATAATCCGCGCTGTTCCAAATCCCGGCAGGCATTGGCGCTGCTGGAAGAAAACGGCATCACCCCGACCATCGTCAAGTATCTGGATACGCCGCCGGACGCGGCAACCGTCCGTGCCCTGGTAAAAAAGCTGCGCCTGGATCGCGCCCACGATCTGCTGCGCTCTAAAGAGGCGGAGTACAAGGAGGCGGGGCTGAGCCAGGACGCCGACGACGATACCGTGATCAACGCCATCGCCCGCTATCCCAAACTGCTGGAACGGCCGGTGCTGGTGAAAGGCGACCGGGCGGTGATCGGGCGCCCGCCGGAAACGGTTCTGGAACTGGTGACGCCGTGAGCGAAGACTATGTGCTGATTCTGTATTACAGCCGCACCGGCGGCGTGGCGCGGCTGGCGCAGCAAGTGGCGCGCGGCGTGGAAGGCGCCGGCCTGCAGGCGCGTCTGCGCACCGTGCCGCCGGTGTCCCCGGACCACGAGGCCAGCGCCCCGCCGGTGCCGGACAGCGGCGCCCCCTACGCCACCCTGGACGACCTGGCCGGCTGCGCCGGCCTGGCGCTGGGCTCACCGACCCGCTTCGGCAACATGGCGGCGCCGCTCAAATATTTTCTCGATCAAAGCAGCGACCTGTGGATGTCCGGCGCGCTGATCGGCCGCCCGGCCGGCGTGTTTACCGCGTCCGCCAGTCTCCATGGCGGCCAGGAAAGCACCCTGCTGTCGATGATGCTGCCGCTGCTGCACCACGGCATGGTGCTGGCCGGGGTGCCCTACTCGGAGGCGGCGCTGACGCGCACCACCGGCGGCGGCACGCCCTACGGCGCCAGCCATGTGTCCGGCAGCGACGGGCGCCTTCAAGAAACCAGCGACGACGAGAACGCCATCGCCCAGGCGCTGGGCCGGCGGCTCGCCACCCTGGCGCGCCGGCTGGCGGCCGCCGATTAAACCGACCCGAGGGGGAACACCATGCTGAGCGCCCTGCTGCGCATCACCTATATTTTGTTGCTGGTTCTCGGCGTCGCCGGTCTGTTCTGGTTCGCGCCGCCGGACACGCCCACCTTCGCCGGCGTGATCATGGCGGCGGTGCTCTATGGCCCGCTGGTATTGATGGCGGCGGCGCCGATCACATTGCATCCGCGTTCACTGACCTGGCTGTGTTTCCTGCTGCTGTTCTATTTCTGCGGCTATGTGGTGCAGTGTCTCGATCCGCCACCGGTGCGCACGCTGGCCATTGTTCAGGTGTCGCTGACCGTGGTGCTGTTCCTGCTCGCCATGCAACTCATGCGCCGGGGCGGTCGTGCGGATTGATGATCAGCTGCACATTGATACACCGGAAGGGGCGCGGCTGACGCTGTCCCTGGCCGGGCCGTTGCCGCGCGCCCTCGCCTACGGCACCGATCTCGCGATTCGCGGCCTGCTCCTGGCGGTGGTCGCCATTCCGCTGATGCTGTTCGGACGCGGCGGCATGGGTCTCTACATGGTGCTGCTGTTTTTGATGGAATGGTTCTACCCGGTGCTGTTCGAAGCGCTCTGGCAGGGCCGCACGCCGGGCAAGCGCATGATGGGTCTGGCGGTGGTGCATGGCAACGGCGCGCCGCTGGGCTTTAACGGCAGCCTGGTGCGCAATCTGCTGCGCACCGCCGATCTGTTTCCCATGTTCTATCTCACCGGCTTCCTGGTGATGCTGGTTACCCGGCGCGCGCAGCGGCTCGGCGACCTGGCCGCCGACACCCTGGTGATCCATACGCCGCCGGCGCGCCCGGCGCGGCCCCACCAGGACGGCGACAGCGAGGCACCGGACTGGCCGCTCAGCCGTGAGGACCAACTGGTGTTGCTGGCGTTCACCGACCGCGGCGCGCGGCTCTCCACGGAGCGCCAGCAAGAGCTGGCCGCCCTCGCCTACCCGGAGCTGTCCCCCGCCGCCGCCCGGGAAAAACTGCAACGGGTGGCGCGGCACGTGTTGGGGGGCGCATGAGGCAAAGCCAGTTCGAGCAACGTTACCGGCCCCAGTGGGACAGGCTGGAAACCAGCCTCACCGCGCTGGAAGCCCGCCGCCGTCCGAAGGCGGCGGCGCTCACCGATTTCACCGCCGACTATCAGAGCCTTTGCCACCAGCTGGCGCTGGCCCGCGAGCGCGGCTACAGCCTGGCACTGCAGGAATACCTCAACGATTTGATGCTGCGCGCCCACCGCCAACTGTACCGCTATCGCACGCCGCTGCTGCCGGGTCTGGTGGCGTTTTTCACCGGCGGTTTTCCGCGCGCGGTGCGCCACCAATGGCGCTGGCATCTGATCAGCACGCTCTGTTTCGTGCTCTCCGCCGGCCTGGTGTGGGCGATGATCCTGCACGACCCGGAGCTGGTGCACACCGTGGTCGGCCCCCAGCAGGTGGCCGAGCTGGAAGAGATGTACCACCCGGACCTGCGCGACGTGGCCGGCCGCGACCGCCAGGACGACGTGATGATGTTCGGCTACTACATCTACAACAACATCGGCATCGCCTTCCGCACCTTCGCCGGCGGCCTGCTGCTGGGCGTGGGCGCGCTGGTGGCCATGCTGTTCAACGGCAGCTTTTTCGGCGCCGCCGCCGGGCACCTGACCCTGGCCGGCGCGGCGCAACCGTTCTTCACCTTCGTGATCGCCCACGGCGCCCCGGAACTGACCGCCATCTTCCTGGCCGGCGGCGCCGGGCTGCGCATGGGCTGGGCGGTGCTGGCGCCCGGCTCCTGGCGACGGGTGGACGCCCTGCGGCGCGCCGCCGCCGAGTGCCTGCCGGTAATGTACGGCGTGTTCGCGCTGCTGGTGCTGGCCGCGTTCATCGAGGCGTTCTGGTCGTCCCGGGAGCTGGCGCCACAGATCAAATACGGCGTGGGCGCCGCCTGCTGGGCGCTGCTGGCGCTGTACCTGCTGTTCGCCGGCCGGCAACGCCAGGGCCAGGGAGGGCGGCATGGATCTGAATAAGCTCAACGCCCGTCTGGCCCCGCGCTCCTGCTGGCAGGCCATGGATATGGGCACGCGCCTGTACCGCCACTGGTGGCGGTCGGCGGCGCTGGTGTGGCTGGTGTTCACCGGGCTGCCCTTCGTGGCGCTGGCCGGGCTCGCCTCCGCCGGGCAGAGCGTCTGGCCAATGCTGCTGTTCTGGTGGCTCAAGCCGCTGTGGGAGAGGCCGCTGCTGGCGTTCTACAGCCGCGCCCTGTTCGGCGACTACCCGAGCCCCTGGGCCCTGCTCAAAGGCTTTCGGCAGTACGGACTGAACGGGCTGCTCGGCCAGCTCACCTGGCGGCGGCTGAGCCCGGCGCGGGGCATGCTCACCGGTGTCTGGCAGCTGGAAGGCAACCGCGGCGACGCCGCTTCCGGGCGCATCGCCGTGCTGCTGCGTGCCCCCGGGCAGCGTCCGGCCACGCTGACGCTCACCGTGCTCACCCTGGAACACCTGATGACGGTGGCGCTGATCCTGCTGGCGATCACCCTGGCGCCCTGGCAGTTCCATCTGGAGTTCAGCGTCTGGTTCGGCGAGCAAAGCCGCCTGCACTGGGCCCTGGGCAACCTGTTCTGGTATCTGGTGCTGACCGTCACCGAGCCGCTTTATGTGGCCACCTCCTTCGCCCTGTACCTGAATCAGCGCACCCATTTGGAAGGCTGGGACCTGCAACTGGGCCTGACCCGCATCGGCAAGCGCCGCGCCACGCTGGGTCTGAGCCGGGGCGCCGGGGCACTGGCGCTGATGGTGCTGTGCCTGGCCGGCCTGCCGGCGCCGGGCAACGCCGACCAACCGGACAGCAAGCAGCAGGCCGTGGAGCTGCTCGCCTCGGACACCTTCACGCCCATGGAGCTGCGCGAAGAGCGCCGCTTGAAAGAACAGTTCCGCGACAACGACGGCGACAGCTGGTGGCGGGACCTGCTGCAACGGCTGATCGACGGCCAGGAGGAAAACGCCGGACGCGACCCGCTGAGTCTGCCGGAAGGTCTGATCCACGCGGTGGGCTGGACCCTGCTGGTGGCGCTGCTGGCGGTGATCGTCTGGGCCCTGTTGCGCCGCCTGCCCGGCTCGCCGATCCGCCGGCGCCCCACCGCCATGCCAGTGCAGGTGGCGGGCCTGGACACCCGCGCCGAGAATCTGCCCACGGATCTGGCCGGAGCCCTGGACGAGGCACTACGCCGGGGCCAGGTACGCGAGGCCCTGGCGCTGCTGCTGCGCGACACCCTGGTAACCTTCTTCCGCCAGCACCCCACGCCGCTCACCCCCGGCGCCACCGAACAGGACTGCCTGCGCGCCTACCGCCGGCTGCTCGGCGACACCCCGGCGGTGGCCTACCTGGATCGGCTCACCGAGGCCTGGACCCGCACCGCCTGGGCGCACCGCCCCACCACGCCGGAACAGGTCCAGGCGCTCTATGACCAGTGGCGCGAACTGCGCCCGGCGGAGGGCAAAGCATGAGCCGGCGGCGCGGCAAATTCTGGGGCGCCCTGGCCCTGCTGCTGGTGGTCGCCGCCCTGGTGTTCTATGTCTGGGCCACCGAGCCGGTGCGCTATATGGCGCCGGCCACGCCGGACGCCTCGGTGCGCGGCAACCCCTACCTGGCCGCGCAGACCCTGCTGGAAAACTGGCAGCGCCCCACCCGCCGCATCTTCAGCACCGGCGCCCTGTTTCCGTTGCCGGACACCGGCACCACCCTGGTCCTGGATGAATACCGAGGCGAGCTGGGCAGCGGCCGCATCGACGCCCTGTTCGACTGGGTGGAGCGCGGCGGGCATCTGATCGTCGCCGCCCGCCCGGCGTACCACTATGTGGCCGACGACACCGGCGAACAGAATGAGGGCGACGACCAGCCCGGCGGCGACGACGACCCCTTGCTGACGCCGTTCGGTCTCCACGCGGTGGCGGTGGAAACGGACCAGGAAGACGACCCCTTCGCCACCCTGATGGACCGCTTCCAGCCCATGCAAAGCCTGTTCCTGGAATATTGTCTGGGCGACAACGACGGCGAGCTGGCGCCGCAGTGCGAGGCGCTCACCTGCGAGGCGCCGCCGTTGCCCGCCCCGGCGATCCTCGGGTTCACCGACGGCCCGCCCCGGCAACTGCTGGCCTCGCCGGGCCAGGCCCTGCAACACCGCCCCACCGATTTGCTGCCCGAGTTGCCGTTCTCCAAGGCCGGCAACGCGGAGGGCGAGCAATTGATCCACCTGTCCTGGGGCGACGGGCAGCTGACCGTGCTCGCCGGCCTGACGCTGTGGGACAACCAGCACCTGCACTATTTCGACCACGCCTGGCTGCTGCATCGACTGATCGGCGAAGGCCCGGTGTGGTTCGTGCAGGGCATCGACATGCCGCCCTTGCCGCTGTGGCTGTGGCAGCACGCCTGGCCGCCGATGCTGGCCCTGCTGCTCGCCCTGGCGGCCTGGCTGTGGCGGCGCCTGCCGCGCCCGGGGCCGCAATGGCACGCCGCCGAAGCCGACCGCACCGATTATCTCGGCCACTTGCTGGCGCTGGGCCATTTCCACTGGCGCACCGGCCAGAGCGAGCGGCTGACGGCACCGCTGCGCGACAGCGCGCGGCGGCGCCTGGACCTGCTTCACCCGGACCCGGACAAAGCCCTGGCGATCGCCGCCCAGCGGCTGAGTCTGCCGGAAGCCGATTTACGCGACGCCCTGGACAGCGGCGGCGACACCCAACCACCGCGCCCCCGGGACCGCCAGCAATGGGCTGACCGGGTGGCGATACTGCAAACCCTGAGGAGCCGTTTATGACCAGCCAGACGGAACAGGCCGGCGCCCTGGCGCGCCGCATCGAAGAGCAGCTTAACCAGGTGCTGGTGGGCCAGCCGGCGATCACCCGGCAGGTGCTGATCGCCCTGATCACCGGCGGCCACGTGCTGATCGAAGGCGTGCCCGGGCTCGGCAAAACGTTGCTGGCGCGCAGCCTGGCCCGGGTGCTGGAGCTGGACTTTCAGCGCATCCAGTTCACCCCCGACCTGATGCCCTCCGACGTCACCGGCCACGCCCTGTTCGACAGCCAGAGCGGCGATTTTCGGGTGCGCAAGGGCCCGGCCTTCACCAACCTGCTGCTCGCCGACGAGATCAACCGGGCGCCGGCCAAGACCCAGGCGGCGCTGCTGGAAGTGATGCAGGAGCGGCAGATCACCATCGAGGGCGAAAGCTTCCCGCTGGCGCCGCCGTTCGTGGTGCTGGCCACCCAGAACCCGCTCGACCAGGAAGGCACCTACCCGCTGCCGGAGGCGGAGCTGGACCGCTTCCTGTTCAAGATCCTGATCGACTACCCGGATCAGGAGCACGAATCCCGCATGGTGGAGATGGTGCTCGACGGGCGGCTGCCGGACAGCCTGGACGCGGCGCAACTGACACCGGTCACCGACGCCGCCGGCATCCTCGAACTGACCCGCAGCGCCGAACAGGTGCTGATCGACCCGGCCATCGTCGACTACCTGCTGCGCCTGGTGCGCGCCACCCGCGAGCACCCCAGCCTGATCCAGGGCGGCAGCCCGCGGGCCAGCATCGCGCTGGCGCGCACCGCCAAGACCCAGGCGCTGCTCAGCGGCCGCGATTTCGTGGTGCCCGACGACGTCAAAGCGGTGGCGGCACCGGTGCTGCGCCACCGTCTGCGCCTGGGCGTGGACGCGGAACTGGAAGGCCAGACCGTGGAATCGGTGCTCGCGCAACTGCTGGAGCAGGTGGAGGCGCCACGGCAATGAAGGACGCACGGATACAGCCGCGCGGCCTGACCTCTTGTGGGGGCGGCGCTTGTAGGAGCTTGCCTGCAAGCGAAAGGCCGGCAAAGCCGGCCGGCAGGATTCCAGAGAGCTTGGAAAGCGGGATGCCAACCAGGTCTCTGGAATCCTGCCGGGTGGCTGGCGCCACCCTTTCGCGGGCATGGCCCGCTCCCACAAGAAGCCAGACCTCCGTGGAGGCGGCATGTCGATAAGGCCGGGGCAGCGCTTAATCCAAGGGCTGCTCGGCTGGGCGGCGCTGGCTATCCTGCCACTGGTGGCTCGCGTCGGGCTGCCGGAACTGGCAGCGCCGGCTCTACTGGCTTGGGCCGCGTTAGGCCTGGCCGGCGCGCTGTGGGCACTGGACGACCTGCGCCGCCTGCGCGCGCGGCCCACGCCGGCGGCGGAGCGGCGGCTGCCCGCCGCCCTGGCAGTGGGCGTGGCGCATACCGTCACCCTGCTTTTCGATAGCCGCCGGGCGCCCCCCGGCGAGCAGTGGCTGGTGGCCGACCACCACCCGCCGGACGACCCGCTCACCGGGCTGCCGCGTGCCCTGGCACCCGCCGCCGGCCACGACCGCACCGAAGTGCGCTACCGCTACCGGCCCACCCGGCGCGGCACCGTGCGGTTCGGGGATATCGAGCTGTGGCTGCCGTCGCCGCGCGGCCTCTGGCAGCAGCGCCGGCGCGTCACCGCCCAGCGCCAGGTGCCGGTTTATCCCGATTTTTCGCCGATTGCCCGCGCCGCCCTGGCGGTGGACAAAAGCCGTGGCCGCTTCGGCGCCCGGGTGCAACCGCGCCGGGGCGAGGGCCTGGAATTCCACGAGCTGCGCGACTACCAGGCCGGCGACAGCCCGCGCCGCATCGATTGGAAAGCCAGCGCCCGCCGACAACGGCTGATCACCCGCCATTATCAGGATGAACAGAATCAGAGCGTCTGGGTGCTGCTCGACGGCGGCCGCCGCATGGCGCTGCCGATCGGCGACCTGACCGCCTTCGACCACGGCCTCAACGCCGCCCTGCTGCTGGCCTGGTCGGCGCTGCGCCAGGGTGACCGGGCCGGCGCCATGCTGTTCTCGGCGGAAACGCCGCGCTGGCTGGATCCGGTGCACGGGCCCAACGGCATCCAAAGCCTGCTGAAAGGGTTCTACGACGTGCATCCCGCCGATCGCGCCAGCGACTTCAGCCAGGCGGCGCGGCATTTCCACGGCCGCTGGCGGCGGCGCGCCCTGGTGGTGATCATCAGCCGGGTGCAGGCGGAGGACAGCGACGACCTGCTCGCCGCCGTGCGCCTGCTGAGCCGCCGCCACCTGGTGATGGTCGCCGACATGGAATTGCCCGAGCAGGCCGCCCTGCGCCACGCCCGGGTGGAAAGTGTGGACGACGCGCTGCGCGTCACCGCCGACGCCCACGAGCAACAGCAGCGCCGCGCGTTGCACGCCCGCCTGCGCCACGCCGGCGCGCAGCTGGTGGCCGCCACCCCCAACACCCTCGCCGAACGCCTCGCCCAGGCCTACCAGAAACTCAAGCAGGCCGGCCGGCTGTAACGACAACGCTGCGGGAGCGGACTTTTGTGGGAGCGGGCCCTGCCCGCGAAAGGCCGGCTGTGCCGGCCGGCAGGATTCCAGAGGCCTCTCTAAAGGCTGTACAAACAACCTCTCTGGGATCCTGCCGGGAGCTCCGCTCCCTTTCGCGGGCTGGGCCCGCTCCTACAAGGCGTCACGCGCCGTTGACGCGGGCCTTATGTTAGCCTCTCCGGAATCCGTTTCCGGCCTAGGACAAGGAGCGCCCTGATGAGCGATGCCACCGAGCAAAGCCCCGCCGAACAACAAAAACCCAAGGTGCTGATCAATCCGCCGGTGTTCTTCACCTCGGTGGCGATCATCGCCGCCATGGTGCTGTTTTCGGTGATCGCGCCGGAAACGGCGGAAACCGTATTCGATAACGTCAAAGAGCGGGTGATCAGCGACGCCGGCTGGTTCTACGTGCTCACCGTGGCGATCATCATCACCCTGGTGACGTTTCTGGCGGTGAGCCGCTTCGGCGACATCAAGCTGGGCAAGGATCACTCCGAGCCGGATTACAGCTACGGTTCCTGGTTCGCGATGTTGTTCTCCGCCGGCATGGGCATCGGCCTGATGTTCTTCGGCGTGGCCGAGCCGGTGACCCATTTCAACGCGCCACCGATGGCGGAGCCGGGCACCATCGACGCCGCCAAGGAAGCGATGCGCGCCACCTTCTTCCACTGGGGCCTGCACGCCTGGAGCATCTACGCCATCGTCGGGCTGATTCTCGCCTACTTCAGCTTCCGGCATGGCCTGCCGCTGACGCTGCGCTCGGCGCTCTACCCGCTGATCGGCAAGAAAATCTACGGCCCGCTGGGCCACGCGGTGGACATCTTCGCGGTGGTGGGCACGGTGTTCGGCGTGGCCACCTCGCTGGGCTTCGGTGTCGAGCAGGTCAACGCCGGTCTGAACTATCTGTTCGGGCTACCCAAGAACGAATGGGTGCAGGTGGGGCTGATCGTCGCCATCACCGGCCTGGCCACCATCTCCGTGGTCACCGGCCTGGACGCCGGCATCCGCCGCCTGTCCGAACTGAATCTGGGGCTCGCCTTTCTGCTGCTGGCGTTCGTGCTGGTGCTCGGGCCCACGGTGTTCCTGCTGAAAGCCTATGTGCAGAATCTGGGGGATTACCTCTCTGAACTGGTCAGCATGACCTTCAACCTCTACACCTATCAGCCCAAAGTGGAGGACGGCCCGCAGGACTGGATGGGCGGCTGGACGCTGTTCTATTGGGGCTGGTGGATTTCCTGGTCGCCGTTCGTGGGCATGTTCATCGCGCGGGTGTCACGCGGGCGCACCATCCGTGAATTCGCCCTGGGCGTAATGCTGGTGCCCGCCGGCTTCACCCTGTTCTGGATGACCGTGTTCGGCGATTCCGCGATCCGCATGATTCTGGACGGCTCCTACGCGCAGCTGGCGGAATACGTGAAGGACGACAACGCGGTGGCGTTGTTCCGCTTCCTGGAGCAGTTCCCCTGGTCGGGCTTTATTTCCGGCATTGCCACCCTGATGGTGGTGGTGTTCTTCGTCACCTCCTCGGACTCCGGTTCCATGGTGGTGGACATGCTGGCCTCCGGCGGCCACGACGACACGCCGGTGTGGCAGCGTATTTTCTGGGCCGGCTCCGAAGGTCTGGTGGCGATCGCACTGATGCTGGCCGGCGGCCTGCAGGCGCTGCAGTCGGCCACCATTGCGTCGGCGCTGCCGTTCTCGGCGGTGTTGTTGATCGCCTGCTTCGGGCTGGTCCGATCCTTGAAGGTGGAAGGCATCCGGCGTACCAGCTTCCAGTCCAATCTGGGCACCGCGCCGGCCACCATCCACGTGGGCCACCAGACCCCCGCCGGGGCCTGGAAAACCCGCCTGCGGGGCATGGTTAGCTTCCCGGTGCGCGCCCGCGTGCTCGCGTTCGTGCGCGAAGTGGCGACCCCGGCGCTCAACGCGGTGGCCGACGAACTGCGTGGTCACGGCCTGGAGGTGGAGGTCACCGAAGGTGACGACCGCGCCACCCTGGTGGTTCGCCACGGCGAGGAAACCGACTTTCTGTACGGCGTGCGCATCCGCGGCTACACCCGCCCCTCGATCACCATGCGGCAACTGGAGCATTCCAAACGGCGGCCGGAAAGCGATCAGTACTTCCGCGCCGATGTGTTCCTCAGCGAAGGCGGCCAGGACTACGACCTGATGGGCTTCAGCCGCGAGCAGGTGATCAGCGACGTGCTCGACCAGTACGAGAAGCACATGCATTTTCTGCACATGCTTCGTTGACCAAACTCCGCCAAGCGGTCCCTGTGGGAGCGGGCCCTGCCCGCGAAAGGGTGGCGTTAGCCACCCGGCGGGATACCAGAGAGGCTGTTTGTGCTGTCGTTAGAGCGGCCTCTGGGATCCTGCCGGGAGCTTCGCTCCCTTTCGCGGGCAGGGCCCGCTCCCACAAGACTCTTACTGCCGTAGAAGCGCGTCAGGGCGTCAATCCATAGCTTGGCGCGGGCCGGCGGGCCCCGGCGGTGAAGCTCTTGGGCGAGCGCCTGGACGTCGGCGGCGAAGCGGGCTTCGTCGCCGGGGTCGCCGTCCAGGTTGTCCAGGGAGACGCGGAACGGGTGATGGCAGGCGGCGCAGAACAGCGCTTCGAGAGCCTGGGGGCGCACTTCCACGCGCAGGAATTCCGCCTGGGCGGCGGCGTCGCGGCCGTCCGGGGCGTACCAGTAGCCGTAGTCGTCCAGGCGCCGGCGGCGCTCGCCGGCCACGCACCAGTGCGCCACCTCGTGCAGGGCACTGCGGAAGTAATCGCGGGTATAGCGGATACGCGCCGGCGCGCCGGTCCCCGGGTCACCGGCCCTATAAACCGGCTCGTCGAAGCCGCCTTCCAGCACGGTCTGGTAGCGGTCGAAAAAAGTCTCGCGAAACAGCCTTTCCAGGTCGGTGGCGCGGTGCACCACGACACGGGATTGCGGTATGGTAGCCGCCCCGTGATCAGGCTGTAGTGCGCCATGTCCGCTCATCGTCTCGAATACCTTGCTCAGTTGCGTCTTGCTCTGCCAATTCTCGGCGGCCAGCTGGCACAGACCGCCAACGGCTTCGTGGACACCATGATGGCGGGCCGGGTGGGCGCCGAGGATCTCGCCGCGGTGGCGGTGGGCGCCAGCATCTGGGTGCCGCTGTTCCTGTTCATGACCGGCGTGCTGATGAGTGCCACGCCGATTCTCTCCCGCCACCTCGGCGGCGAAGCTTACCATCGCGTCAACCCGGTGGCCCAGCAGGGGCTGTGGCTGGCGCTGGGGCTGGGCCTGTTCAGCGCGGTGGTATTGCGTTCCATGGGGCCGCTGCTGGGGTTAATGGACGTGGACCCGGCGATCCGCCCGCTGGTGGCGGGCTATCTGGACGCGCTCAGTTGGGGCATGCCCGGCGCCGCCGTGCTCCTGGCGCTGCGCAGCTACACCGAGGCGATGAACCACACCCGGCCGGTGCTGTGGATCAGCGTGATCGGGCTGGCGATCAACATCCCCGCTAACTATGTGCTGATCTACGGCAAGCTGGGTTTCCCCGCCATGGGCGGGGTCGGCTGCGGCTGGGCCACCAGCCTGGTGATGTGGTGCATGGCGCTGATGATGGGCGCCTATATTCGCCGTCATCCGGTCTACCGCCCGGCGCGGCTGACCCTGCGCGAGCGGCATCTGGAGCTGGCCAGCCTGGGCTACATGCTGCGGCTGGGGCTGCCGGTGGGGCTGTCGATTTTCTTCGAGGTAAGCATCTTCGCGGTGATCGCGCTGTTGATCAGCCGGCTGGGGCCGGAGATCGTCGCCGGCCATCAGATCGCGCTCAATTTCACCTCGCTGATTTTCATGATCCCGCTCAGTTTCGCGTTGGCCGCCACGGTGCGCGTGGGGCATGCGCGCGGCCGCCACGACCGCGCCGGGCTGAGCCGGGCGGTGCGCTGCTCGCTGGCGATGACCGGCGGCATCGGCCTGGTCGCCGGGCTGGCGCTGATCGTCAGCCGGCCGTGGATTCCACACATCTACACCGACAACCCGGAGGTGATCGCCCTGGCCGCCCACCTGCTGCTGTTCGCCGGCATCTACCAGGTGTCCGACGCCCTGCAGGTGTGCGCCAACGGCTGCCTGCGCGGCTTCGAGGACACCGCCTGGCCGATGCTGATGACGCTGGTGGCCTACTGGGGCGTGGGGCTGCCGGTGGGCTATGTGCTCGGGCTTACCGATCTGTGGGTGCCGGCCATGGGCCCGGCGGGCTTCTGGATCGGTCTGGTGTCGGGCCTCACCGCCGCCGCCGTGCTGCTCGGCATCCGCCTGCGCTGGCGGCTGCGGCAGCCGCTGGCGGCGCCGGCTACAAACCTTACGGTTGACGCATTGCATTGAATCACTGAATGCGGATAATAACGATTCTTATTTGCCTTGTTCGTCCGTAACGGGTGCCGACTTTTCGGTGCTGGGGATTCCATGTCCAGACTTTCTCTACAGCGGCTCGCCGCCTCGCCCGGCCTGGGTGTCGCGTCGCGTACGGTGGCCGCCGTGTTCGGCGGCTACGCCCTGGCCGCCTGCGCCACCACCGCCCTCGCCCTGTGGCTGCCGGCGGCGCCGGCCACGGCGGTGATCACCGCCAACCTGCTGTCCTTCCTGATCTACACCGTGGCGGTGCTGTGGGCGTTCGCCACCCGCACCGCCACCCGCGCCTGGGCGGGCATCCTGGCACCGGCGTTGTTGCTGGCCGCGCTGGCCTGGCTGGCCGGCCCGGAGAACCTGCTGTGAAGGCGGGCCTGCGGCAGTCCATGGCCTGGCTGCACACCTGGAGCGGCCTGTTGCTGGGCTGGCTGCTGCTGGCCATGTTCGTGACCGGCACCAGCGCCTATTTCCGCGAGGAAATCTCCCTGTGGATGGCCCCGGAGCTGCACCACTCGCAGCCGTCGCCGGACACCCCCGCCCTGGCTTGGGCGGCGCTCAACGCCAAGGCCCCGGACGCGAAAAGCTGGGACCTTCAACTGCCCGAGGCCCGTTCGCCGGTGGCACAGCTGCGCTGGCAGCCGGACACCCCGCAGGCCGAGGACGGCGGACGCCGGCGCGGCGAGCGGGCGGTGATGGACGCCGGCACCGGCGAGCTGCTGGAACCGCGCGCCAGCCGGGGCGGTGATTTCCTCTACCGGTTCCACTTCGAGCTGTATGGGGTGCCGCGTATCTGGGCACGCTGGCTGGTGTGCGTGGCCACCATGTTCATGCTGGTGGCGATCATCAGCGGCGTGATCACCCACAAGAAAATCTTCAAGGATTTCTTCACCTTCCGGCCCGGCAAGGGCCAGCGCTCCTGGCTGGACAGCCACAACGCCACGGCGGTGCTGGCGCTACCGTTTCATTTCATGATCACCTATTCGGGCCTGCTGATCTTCATGGTGATGCTGATGCCCTGGGGCATGAACGCGGCCTACCAGGACGGCTGGCGCGGCTTCTTCCAGGACGTGTTTCCACGCGACGAAGCCACCACCGAACCCGGTGCGCCGGCCGCCATGACTGATATCGCGCCATTGCTGGCGCGCACTGAAGCGACGTTCGATCAGCCGGTGCGCCGCATCAGCGTGGACTGGCCCAACCGGGATAATGCGGTGATCCATATTTCCACCGACAAGGCGCCGGCGATCACCGACAAACGCCGGGGCGGCAACCCTACCCTGGTGTTCAACGGCGTCACCGGCGAATTGTTGGAGACACAACCCGGCGACGAGGCGGTGCCCGGCGCGTTCCGGGTCTACAACCTGTTCGTCAATCTACACCTGGCGCGGTTCGCCGACCCCACCGTGCGCTGGCTGTTCTTCCTGTTCGGCGTGGGCGGCACCGCCATGGTCGCCACCGGCATGCTGCTGTGGGTGTCCAAACGCACCCAGCAGTTGCGCGGCAAGGCGCCGGGGGCCGCGCTGCGGCTGGTGAACGGGCTTAACATCGCCTCGCTCACCGGCCTGCTCGCCGCGCTGGCCGCCTACTTCGCCGCCAACCGGCTGTTGCCGGTGGAACTGGCCGCCCGCGAAAGCTGGGAAATCCGCGTGTTCTTCCTCACCTGGCTGCTGGCGCTGGGCCACGCGCTGCTGCGCCCGGACCGGCGCGGCTGGATCGAGCAGCTGGCGGCCAACACGGCCCTGTGGGCGGCGCTGCCGCTGCTGAATGTGGCCACCACGGACAGCCATCTGTTCAGCGCCGCCGGCTGGCGCCACGGCGCCCTGGCCGGCTTTGATCTGGTCTGCCTGATACTGGCCGGCGTCTGGGGCTACGCCCTGTGGCGGGTAGTGCAGCGGCGAACCATTCGCGGGCAGGGCCCGCTCCCACAAAGGTCGCGCCCACAACAATCGATGGCGCAAGGCCCGCGCTCAAAGCGTGGCGCCCGTACCGCGGAGGACAGCGCATGACAGTGATCGCCGTAACCTTGCCGCTGACCCTGGCCTACGCCGGCCTGACCGCCCTGGCGCTGGCGATGAAACGCCACCATGAAGCGGCGCTCGGCGCCAAACCGCCGGCGGCGCGGCTGCGTGGGTTTCGCATCGCCGGCTGGGTGCTGATCGCCTTGATGGTGGCCAGCTGCCTGCGGCTGTGGCCCACCGGCCTGGCACTCTCCATGGCCCTGGGCCTGGTCACCCTGGCCGGCCTGCCGTTGGTGTTCCTGCTGCCCTACCGGCCGCGGCTGATGGTGCGGCTGGCGCCGGTCCTGCCGGTGCTGGCTGTGATTGCCACGGTGGTGCTGTCCTAGGGCCTTTCGCGGGCGAGGCCCGCTCCTACCAAAAAAGAGCGCTTGCGCGCCCCGCCGCCACCGTCTAGTGTGAAAACACAGGCTGCGCGGAGGTGTTTATGGCAAACCGGCGTGACCCCCTTGGCAACACCAAGCGTCCCAACAACGTGTTGCCATTTACCCCACGACGGCGAGCCGATTCGCCGCCGATACTCAGACTCTCCCCTGAATACGACGGCATGGAACTGCTCTATGCCAACGACCAGCACCCCGACACTCTTTTCTCGGTCAAGATCCTCGCTTGGGCACGCCTGGAAAACGGCGACACCCTGGCCATGGTGCCGTGGCTGAAAAAACTGGCGAGCGCCCACGAACTGGCGGACCCGCTCAACGGACGCTGGGAAGGCTACCGGCTGCCGGAGAGCGATTACCTGTTCTGTGAGGCCCCGCCGCACAAGGTCCAGGAGTTGGATGCGGCGGTGGAGTTCTTTGGTAAACCGAGCTTCAGCAACCCAGCGCGGGGCCTGGTGCAGGAAATCCCCGACACCATCGGCACCCACGCGGTGTTCTCCGAGGACGAGTTCGAAACCCTGAGCCTGATGGAAGTGGTGAGCTGGCGGCTGTACGGCGACGGCACCGCCCAGGCCATGGTCGCCGATGAGGCCGCGGTCACCCAGACACCGGTGCTGCCCGGCGACCACTGCCTGGTGCCCGCGCAGAAGGAGCCGGATTTCCGCTACTTCTTCCAGCACGGCATCGCCAACCGGCTCAAGGAACACGACCCGGAGGCGCTGGCCGCCATCGCCATGCTCAACGCCCGGCAGTAACCCTGCCGGGCTAGATCAGGACCTCGAGGCCTTTTTCATCCACGAGGTTGAGTAGCTTCAGGGAGATGCCGTTAGGCGTCTTGTCGCCCTGTTCCCACTTTTGAATGGTGGAGACGGAGGTATTCAGATAAGCGGCAAAAACCGCTTGGCTGACACGGTGGCGGGTGCGAAGGCGGCGAATTTGTGCGGCGCTAAGCAATTTCACCTCCGGCAGACAGAGCGCATCGAACTCCCGCAGCGTGACCTCGTCCATCACGCCGGCTTTATGAAACGCCTCGGCGGTCTCGTGTACCGTTTTCAGAATGTCACTCGTCATCAGAATCCACCTCGATGGTGAGAGCTTGCCCTGCAAGCGAAAGGCCGGCTTTGCCGGCCGGCAGGATTCCAGAGCCTCACCTAGTCGCACAAAACAACGTCTCTGGAATCCCGCCGGGAGCTTCGCTCCCTTTCGCGGGCGAGGCCCGCTCCCACTGGCAGCCCACCAGAGAAGCCTTAAAATATATCACTAAGTGGCACGATTTAGAATCGCCGTCCGGACCCGCCGATCAGTCCGTGGAAAAGGCGCGGATGACTTCGGGGAAGCGCAGGGCGATAAGGAGCAGCGCGTGGGCGGCGCCGTCGGGCGCGCCCAGGCCGCGCTCCCAGTGCTCCAGGGTGGGCAGGTCCACGCCCAGAACCCGGGCGAGGTGAAAGCGGTCGCGGCCGGTCAACCGCACCGCCGCGGTCACATGGGTGCCGTCCAGCGGGGTGTTCAAGGGCATCGGCGCCAGTTCCGGGCCCCGCCCCCGTTCCAGCAGGCGGTCCACCCAGGCGTCCGCCGCCGAGGCGGTGCCCGGCGCGTAGGGGGTGCGCTCCTCCGACATATCGATCTCGCTCTCCGTTCCGCTTCCTTGGGTCGGTACCACTTCAGTGTGCCGGGGTAAAACGCGGGGGGAATAAGCCGGAAACGTTAATCGTTGTCAGCCATCGGCTCGTCGTCGGGTGCGAGATCGCAGCGGCCTTCCGTCGGATCAAAAAGTCTGTCCCCTTTTTTCACGCCATGGCGCTCAAAGAAACCGGCGTTCATCTCCAGCGCGGACACGAACGCCCTGCCCGGCCGGTAGACTTTGCAGCGGCGCGGGTCGTCATGGGGGCACGGCGTCATCGTCATGATCGACACGATACGGCCGTCGGTATCGGCGAACGCCACGTCCAGGGGAATCAGCGTGCGGTACATATAAAAGCCGACGCCCTTCGCCATCGGGCCGTCGAACAGAAACAGCATGCCGGCGTCCTTCGCCAGACTCTCACGCTGCATCAGACCACGATTGCGCTGGGCCTGGGTTTCCGCCACCTCCACCGCAAGCGGCGCCGCCACGCCTTCCACGCACAGGTCCTTGGCAGAAAACGTCACCGGCGCGCCGTACGCCGCCGAAACCAGAAGCCCGAATAAGGCGGCGATAGCCAAGTGGCGGAGCTGATTTGTTATTGTCATTTTCCCGAGTCCTTTCCAAGACATTCCAATCAATCAGACGATGTTGTACTGGCTTAGTGGGTGCGACCAACGGGGCCGGCCTCCGGCCCGTCGGGGCGGAGCACCTCCTGGGCGGGCGTAACACCGGGGCGCAGGGGCTCGTCCTGCTGGTAGAGGGGCTTCGTCGCCGGCGGCTGCATAATGAGGGCGTCGTCCAGGGCGTGGCCGCCGAAAGCGACGCCGTAACCGGCCTGGTCAAACAGCGCGTCCGCGGCGTTGCGCCAACGGCACCGGAAGGCCCGGGCGCCGGGGCCGAAGGCGGCCTCCAGCAGGCTCTCCAGAGCTTGCTCCGCGACGGCCCGGTAGCGCACCGCGAAGGTGGCGTCCCAGGTCAGAACCATTTGCTGGAGATCCTGGGAATCTTCGTAGGGGGCTTCCAGCACGTACAAGGTGTTATAGAGAAACTGATATTCCCAGCCGCCGTGCTCGCTGAGCCCACCGTCCGGGGAAAAGCCGGCGATGCGGTGCAGTTGCGCGACGGCGGTGGTCTTCAGCCCGTCCGGATTCGCCGCCCAGGGCACCAGCGACGCATCCTGCCCCAGCCGGGTATTGCGCAACACGGTGGTTTGGTACTGCAAAGCCTGCGTGGAAAAATCGGCATCCATTGCCGTCCCCCCCAATGTCGTTTTGGCGTTCGTTATTGTTCTGATTCAAAACTCTAGTTGAAAAGGACCCGGCTTGCACCGGGTCCGTCCCCATTTTTTAGGGAATGATGTCCACATCCGGGAACATCGGCAGGGTTTCGGCGAAGCCCTGTATCTGGCAACTGCCGAACGTGGTGGCGAAGGCAAAGTTCGAAGCGGAAGTGTTAATCACCGTGGGCCCGTTGGTGAACTGCATGGCCATTGGGCTGGGCGCGGCGGTACAAGGCGCACCGGCCGGGCCGATGATCATCACGTTATTGAACGAAGCCGGCACGGTACTGCCCGCCAGTGGCGCGGGTAACGGCGCGAAGCCGTTCCACGGCGGCAGGAACTGCACCGCCGGACAACCCGGCGTGCCCGGCATGATGATGGCGTTCGCCATCAACAAGTTGACGCCGCCAGCGGCGGGCTGGAAATCCATGTCCATGATGAGTTCGCAGGTCTCGGTGCTCCCGCCCTGGGTAATGGTCAGATTGAGCGTGCCGGGGCTGGCGCCGAACTGATAAATCCCCGGTGCAGGCGCGGGATTAGCCGCCCAACCGGTCGCCGAGGCACACAGCAGCGCTGCCGTAAACAGGTATTTCAGGGTGAAGGGTTTGGTTTGATGATTCATGAGAGTCTCCTTTCTTTTGTTATGCAGCGGTCCGTCCCGAACCGCTTCCGCCAGGCCACGTACTTCCCCCTCGTGGCCCAGTGACATCAGGCTAAACATAGAGGCCTTAAAAAATAAAAGAAAAAATTAGCATATAGCTCAAGGAAAGTGGCATATCAGGCCTCAAGTCCCCCATTAGTGCTGCTGCTAACCGCGCCGGTCGGCGTGTAGGCGTAACCCCAGGGCGCGCGTAATTTTCAGTACGGTATCGAATCCAGGACTGCCTTGTGGAGACAGGGCTTTGTAAAGCCCTGCCCGAGTCATACCGACCGATCGGGCCAGGCTGGACATGTTTTGCGCTCTGGCGATGTCGTTCAGGGCCGCGCGGATCAAAGAGCCGTCGCCCGGGTCTTCGTCGATGCATGCATTGAGATAAAGGATCATGTCATCGTGATCTTTCAAGTAACTCGCCGCATCAAAGGGGGTCAACTCGTGTTGGCTCATTTTGCCTCCTGATAACGTTTCGCCAGCGACTTGGCGAGACGGATATCTTCGTTCTGGGTGCTCTTATCACCGCCTACTAGCAAGATGACCACACCAAGCCGGCGAACCGTTAGGTAGACCCGATAACCTGGACCCGCATGAATTCGGAGCTCACTGACACCGCCTCCGACGACTTTGACATCGCCCAGGTTGCCGAGACCGATCCGCCGAATTCTGGCGATGATCCTCGCCCTGCCCTGCTTATCGCGAAGTCGGTCCAGCCATCGGTCAAACCGTTTAGTGGTAAGTACTTTTCTTGGAGTGTATACCATGGTTTACATTTTATCAAGCCCCCGACGGACGGCTCGATCTCCGCAGCGCCAAAGACAGCAGCATGCGGAGCCAACTAATGCACAGGTATCAGCCAAAACGGAAAGTCAGGTAGGAAAAGTACTTTAGCGGCGTCGGCCGGACGCCATTCCGGCGCCCAGGCTCAGCGCAACAACATTGCCGGCAAGCTTCGCTCGCCTTTCGCGGGCCAGGCCCGCTCCCCAAAAAGCCACTTCCGCAGAGGTCAGCGCTGGACCTTGCTGAGGCACTGGGTCATCAGATGGTCCAGGACCTTCTGGGGCTGGCCCATCAGGAAGCCGCGGCCGGGGGCGATCCAGTGCAGGTCTTCCTCCAGCAGCCGGGCCAGGCCGGCCACGTAGGCGTCGACGTCGGCGGCGGGCAGGTAGCCCTTGGCGATGGAGCGCTCCAGCACCGTGGTGCCGGAGAACAGCATGCCCTCTTCCTGGATCAGCAGGCATTGGCGGTCGTCCGCCTGGCCGGGGGTGTGCAGCAGCTTGAGGGTGAGCCCGCCCAGCTTGTGCGGCTCGCCATGGGCCAGGCGCAGGTCCGCCGGGCCGGCGACGCCCAGGATGCGGGCACCGGTGGCGCCCTGCAGGGTACGGGCCGCCGCCTGTTGCTCGCGGGGCCGGGTGAGCACGATGGTGGACAGCACGCCGTCGCAGGCTTCCAGCAGCGCGTGCAGATCGTCGCGGTCCTCGATCACCGGGTCCACCACCAGGGCCTGCTCGCCGGCGCGCACCAGGTAGCTGTTAAAACCCGGCCCGCCGTCGTCGGAACCGGCGTTCAGGGTCAGGCGCGACACACTATTGCTGAGCGCCACCCACAGGCCCGCCTCCAGGCGCGCCTGGGCGCTGCCCGTCGCCTCCGGGTCGAGCTTGCACACTTCATCGTAGGCCGGGCGCCCCGGCTCGATATACACCACCTCGTCGCCCTTGCGCGCCGGCCATGGCTGGGTGGGAAACGCCTGGGGCCGGCGGTCGCGGGCGTAGGCCAGCACCTCGTCCACGGACGCGAACTCCGACAGCTTGCGCAGCACACTCACGGTGGGCGTGGCGAACTCGCGGCGGCCCTGGCGGCGGTCCTCCAGCGCGTCCTGCGGACGGATCCAGATATGGTCGATGGTCTCCTCGCCGTCGTGGGCGGGCACCTGGGTGGGCGGCGCAACGGCCGCGAAGAAGCGCGTATCAAACCGGCGCGGCGGACCCGGCGGCGTCACCCAGTGATCCATATAGGCAATACCATCCAGCGACAGCGCCAACCCGTGGGAGCGACACAGATCCCCCAGATCCGCCTCACCACTGCCCACCGCCCAGCGGCCGTCCATCACCGGATGGCTGCCATCCAGCCACTGCCCGGCACTGTCCCGGGCCAGCAGCATGCCGGACTCCTCGAAGCACTCGCGCACGGCGGCCACCAGATAGCCCAGCCCGCCGCCCTCCGGCAGGCCCAGCAAGGCACTGGCGGAATCATCATCGTGGCCATAAAGGTGGCCGCTGCGCGCCAGGTCGCGGTCGCCGTCGTCGACGGCGCCACCGGGGAACACATAAAAGCCGGGCATGAACACGGCCTTAAGGGTGCGCTGGAGCATCAAGACTTCAAGGCCCTGCTCGGTATCCCGGAGCAGCGCCAACGTTGAGGCGGGGCGAGGCTGCATGATCAGTTCTTATTGTCGAATCAATGAGTCAACAACCTTAACCCGACCGGCCGGCAAGAAAAAGCGAACGGTGCCACGTTACCTATTCCATTCCTCGAACCGGTTGGTAATCATCTCGTACGCCTCCTGCAGGTCGTGCGTCTCGGGGGAAGTCTCGCCGGGGAACCATTGCGGGTAAAACCGGCGCGAACCGGCGATTCTAAGGCCAAAAGCGAGGAAATAGACGCTAATTGCGGACACCGCAAACGAGCCTGGTTAGCACGTCCCGGCCACCAAAGGCGCCCATAAAACATCCAAGGTGGCCGTTCAAGTAAGCCGCCAAACGGCGAAAAAGAGCCGCCAAAGCGGCATTTTCGGTGTTATAAGCAGGAGAAAAAGCGAGATTTGCGTGATTTCCAAGGTTAAGTGCGACTGCCGCAAAAGCCGCTCCGAGGGAAACACCGGGGCCCGCATCATGATGCAGCTGGATAAGGCCGTTGAGGAGGTCCGAAGTTAACAGCTACGGCTTCGAGGCGCTGTACGTGAAGGCTGAAAACATTGTCAGCCAGTACGAAACGTCAGTTGGGCGGCAACTAAGGTGGCAGAACCTGGCAAAAAGACAGGAAAAGCGTGTCAGAAAGCCGAAAAATCGCCCTTTTGCGGGTTTGGCAACAAAGGTTGCGAACGACGCAAATACAGCCGAGCGACCGTGTTATTACCCATTGGGTATTAGAGGTCAGGCGATCTTGTCGGGCACGGCCTGCAAGTGTACGCCAAGCGCGTGCAGTACCTTCATCAGCGTCGAAAAGCGCGGATCGGCACCAGGGCGTAATGCCTTATAGAGGCTTTCGCGGCCCAATCCGGTTTGACGCGCCAGGTCGCTCATGCCGCGAGCCCGCGCGACATGACCAATGGCGGCAAGCAGTTCTTCGTGATCGCCCTCTGCCAGCACCTGTGTCAGGTATTCGGTGATGGCTACATCGTTGTCCAGAAACTCGGTGATATCGAAAGGACGTAAACCAAGTTCCTGTGAGGTTGATGATTTCATTGCTCTCCACTCTCGGAAGACCTGTGTGGTAATCACGGCGTTCATGCCGCACCTGTATCCAAAAGGATACAATGAGGGAGCACATGTTTGCCACCCATTTTTTGACTTCCGTTCTTGGTCACAATCCACCTCCTTGTGTTGAGGAAGCAGGGTGCCACTGGGATTAGCGCTCTGGCTGTGGGCAATAGCGGAAAAATGAGTCAGTGATTCGAGAGCGTATTTGTAAGGGGCCGGGCAGACGGGTACCCAAGCCGTAAGGAAGGGACAGGCGCACTGCGGCCCCTTCACGGCTAGAAAGCCCTCAATTAAGCTGCCACCACCTATTGGAGAGGTCCGTTCAGAAGGCTCTCATAGGGAATCTTGAGGCCGGCGTGCAGATTGCGGATCATCTGCAGGCTGAGTGCCCTCTTTCGATTCAGGACTTCGGAGACCCGTCCGCTGGAGCCGATGTAAGCCTCAAGATCGCGGCGGGTCAGGCCGCGCTGCCTTCCTCCGCATCCCACAGCTCTTCCAGGCGAGCGAAAGCGCGTTCGAGGTCATCGTCTGTATGAATCGGCTGAATGTTCATTACACAGTCTCCGCGTCAACCTGGTCGTACTGAGCATGAGTGCCAACGAATCGCACCCAGGCAATCTGCAAGTCATACCGCTTAACCGCAGTGGGCAAGCATTGCATTCAATCGCCTTTCGATCAGTTTGACGCCCGGGCGCCGCGGCGCAATACCGTACATAGGCTTCGTCCAGAACGCATCCTAGGTGGCGGTTCAAGTAAGGCGCCAAAAGGTGGAAAAGAGCCCGCAAAACGGCCTTTTTGGGTGTCACAAGCGGGAGAAAAGGCGTGATTTTCGTGATTTCCAAGGTTAAATGCGGCTGCCGCAAACCAGCCCGATTAGCACGACCCAGCGACCAAAAGCACCGGCAGGATTCCAGAGCTCGCCCTTCTGAACACCACCCATGCTAGGTCCAGGTCTTGAAATTACTCTCAGAGCAAGACAATATGCGTTCATATATATACAAGTGGTGACACTTTGTCTTACTCAGAAAATCAGAGATCATCGTTTACCTCGTTGCGGGAGACATTCCAGGTCCATGGTGGCCAGCTACGCATGAGCGAAGCGCTTCGCGCGGGGATAAGCCGCTACACGTTTTATCGGGCACGTGACGAAGGCTTGATTGAACCGGTGGCGAGGGGCATCTATAGGCTATCCGACCTTCCGCCGCTCGGGCACCCGGACTTGATCGCCGCGATGTCACGCTTCCCCGGAGCGGTCCTATGTCTCGAATCAGCGCTTTCATGGCATGAAATCACGACTCAGATTCCACACCACGTCCACTTGGCGGTGGCGCGGGGAGCCCGGCTGCCTAAGTTGGATTACCCCCCTGTGCTGGGGTATCGGTACTCAGAGGCCGCTTTTGGCGCCGGTATTGAGCAGTTCCATGAGGACGGAGTGGTGTTGAGGATATACAGCGCTGAAAAGACACTGGCGGACTGCTTTAAGTTCCGGAATCGCATGGGTATGGAGGTAGTGCTGGAAGCGCTGAAGCTCTATCGGAAAAGGCAAGCGCCGCAGTTTAATAAAGTCCTTGAGTACGCGCGCGTATGTCGGGTTGAAAAAGTCATCCGGCCTTACCTGGAGGCCGTGTTATGAGCGGGACAAGGAACTTGGGCGCATCCGTACGGCAGCGCCTTCTTAACCGCGCTCGCGTTGAAAAAAGGCCGTTCCAGGAACTCCTTCAGTTTTATGCAATGGAACGGTTCTTGTATCGACTTAGCCAGTCTCGTCACAGTGAATGTTTTGTATTAAAAGGCGCGTTGATGCTGCGTGTTTGGAAGTCGCCATCCTATCGGCCCACTATGGATATCGACATGTTGGGTATCACCGATAATCGGGAGCAAGCGATTCTTCAGCAAATCGAAGAGGTTATAGCGGAGGAAGTGGCCGACGGGCTCCTATTTGACACGACTTCTTTGAAGGCAGAGACAATCACTGAAGACGCTGACTACCAAGGATTAAGAGTTCGATTCCCAGCCTCTCTTGACGGTGCACGCATCATAATGCAGCTGGATATAGGGTTTGGTGACGCAGTCTATCCTGCGCCAGAAAGGCAAATATACCCGGTGCTGCTGGACTTCCCGGCACCTGAACTTCTGTGCTACAGCCGGGAAAGCGCCATAGCGGAAAAGCTACAGGCCATGATTGTGCTCGGTGAGTTGAATAGCCGAATGAAAGATTTCTTTGATATCTGGCTATTGGCAAGGCGCTTCGATTTTTCCGCCGGACCTATGAAACAGGCCATTTTGAGTACATTTTCAACTCGCGGCACAACCTTGCCGGATCGCTTGCCGTTCAATCAGCACTTTATCGAGTCCAAACAAAAGCAGTGGGAAGCGTTTAGGCGCAGAATAGATCAAGAGCACATACCCAGTGACTTCGATGAAATAGCCAGGGTACTGTACACATTTTTATCACCGATAATTAAAACCGAGGAGACGCCGGAAACGGGGTACTGGCAAGCACCGGGGCCGTGGCGATTTTGATTCACATGATGATGCCATCAAAGCAGAACAAAGCAGCCACGAGATGTGCCCGGGCCTGGCGCCACTAACCTACTGGAAAAGATCGTCCAGGCTGGTGGCGTCCAGAACACCGTCGGCCAGGTGTTCCAGCTCCGATTGGGAGGCACCCACCAGGCGCTGGCGCACTTTCCATGCCTCGAACCGGTTGGTGATCATCTCGTACGCCTCCTGCAGGTCGTGCATTTCCGGGCAGGTCTCGGCGGGGAACCATTGCGGGCAAAGCCGGTGCCAACCGGCGATTCTAAGGCCAAAAGCGACGAAATAGACGCTAATTGCGGACACCGCAAACGAGCCTGATTAGCACCTCCCAGCCACCAAAGGCGCCCATAAAACGCGCCGAAGCTGGGCGAAGGCGTGAAGCTGCGATTCAGGTGCGGGCACGGGTATCCGCGACCGCGTCCAAAATGTCTTCGGTGCGGGCTTGTGTTCGTATGCCGGGAATATCGAACGGTGATTCCACTGGCTCGATTTGCGCGCGCAAAATGTAGACGGAGCCGTCTTTTCGGCGAATGTGGACCTCCTCGGTTTTCGCCAGGTCCAGCAACTTCGCCAGGTTCTGTCTCGCTTCAGAGTAGGTAAACACTTTCATCTCATGGCTCCAAGACGCGCAAGCCAAGTTGGATGGCGACGCGCTTCATTTGCTGGTCCAACGTAACAAGATTGCCACCGTGGCTTCTCGCACACTCCAGAAAATACGCATCGTACGCATAGATTCCGAAATCCGTGGCAAGGCGTAAAGCCCGCTCGACGTCGACGGGCATAAGCCGAACCGGGATCCGCAAGGTAATGTGCAAAGCGCTGATGGCTTCGTCTTCGGTCAGTTTCCGGCGACGGCACATCGCACTCAAAGCATTACCTATCTCATAGGGAAGAATCTCCGGCGCGCAAATCACACCCACACCCGCCGTAAGCCGCACGATATCGAGCTTTTCCGGTTCATCCAGAGCGGCGGCGAGAAAAATGTTGGTGTCGGCAGTAATCATTGAACAATTGTACAACTCAGGATTAAGCCTGCAACTCCAACGCTTTCGCTTCTCTTGATCACCGAACACGCGCCCCCCTTCCTTTCCTGCTCATCCTGCTGTCGTGTTTGTCCATGGGCAACTGTTTATGGGCACAGTCAAGCGTGGCTGGGATGCGGGACGCTGTCTGTACTACGACGCGGACAATCCTTATAAGAGAGGACGAACGATGCGCAGCCGATCTGAGCAAATGACAGTTAAGAAGGGGCCCAAAGAGTGAGGAACCGTGCCGAACCATACATTTCACGGTCAACAACGCACGAAAACGCGAAATTTGCGCAGTTAAGCTCCGAAAAATGCGGCTCACACGAAAGGAAAACCCGCCGTTTTAAGCACTGCGCCGGCTGACGAACTAGCACTCCAGAACGATAAACAGCCTTTTCTTTGTATACCTGGCCCCGAAAAGCTTTCTTTTTTCCTGCCCAGAGCTTTGAATTTGAAGCTTTTGAGAAACAGTGCGCCAGCTCTTTCACCGACGATAAGTTATTGAAATATATCGCAATGACCTATACCCCTTGTAGTCAAGCGTAACTTTTTCTTAAAACATAAAGACTTATTTCTACCCTCCGCACTTTCATGCACCGCAAAGTTGATTAGATGCCGGTTCCTGGCGTCTTTACTTAGTACATGATCAGGAGAAAAACCGTGACTACACAGAAGATAGACCTTCCTACAAAAGCCATCATCGGCGGAGTTCTAGCGATACTGTCGTCAATATCCATAGCACAGGTACAGTCACCAACCTACTCTGGAGACATGGGATTCGACTGCTACGGTATAGCTATTGAAGGCTGCAGCGTTAACCTAGAAAGTGAAATCGATACAAGCACTGGATCTATATTGGTCACTAACATCACCGTGGGAGGACCGGCATTTTGTAACCAAGTTCAGTTCAGCGAGTTCCCATGGGCAGGACAACTTGACTATGGATCTGGGAGCGTGGACTTTTCCGGGGCCAAGGTATACATGGGGCCTTATTGCACCTGCTCAGGCGCTTTAAATGATGTCAACTTCGCAGGAAACCCGGTACCAACAAGTATCTCATTTGACCATTCACTACAAGCATGCCTATTGAGCGGCACTCTCACGAATCCTTGAATTTACGTGAGATCACAGCGTCAGGGCTATTAGACCTACGAGCCCTGACGCTGGGCCTAAAAGTCGATCTGACGAGGCTCCTCCTGCACGTCAGTGAAACATACCGTCATAAGCTCATAGGACACAGCAAGCAGTGAACTCGTAAAAGGCCGCGGCCGGGGCGATGCCAAACAAAGCGAGACTTGCGTGACTTCCAAGGTCAACTGCGGCTGCCGCAAAAACTACGGATTCGCCACACTTTGGGATCGCTCTCCCAGGGAACCTGGCGCAGGAAGGCAACGCCACCGTGCGCCCTCTTACTTACTGGAAGAAGGCCGGTGGCGTCCAAAACGCGCTCGGCCAGGTGTTCCAGCTCCGCCTGGGAGGCACCTTTCAGGCACAGGCGAAGTGCGGCGGGCAATTCGCCGAAGCGGTGTTGCATCTGGTAAAGGACCAGTGCGCGTTCTCCGTCCAAGCGACCCTGCGCCACGCCCTGCTGCATACCCCGCTGTACGCCCACCAAGCGTTGGCGTTCTTTCTATTCTTCGAACCGGTTGGTGATCATCTCGTACGCCTCCTGCAGGTCGTGCATTTCAGGGAAGGTTTCGCCGGGGAACCATTGGAGCGGCCGGCGGCGAACCCCTTTGGTTCATGGGTATCTCGTCGATGGGTACCGTTTAGCCTGGCTAGGACACGGGGCATTGTCTTCTAGCAGCGGCGAATCCTTGCAAGCATCGCGCACCCCTCCCTAATCCTCTAGAGCTCAATAGCCTCCTTGCACACACCTGTACGCCACAAACCGCGCACAACCCTTCACGGAAGGCGCCCGAAAGCGCCGCGCCCTTTAATAGCAGAGGCGCAAGCGACCACGGACGTACAAGAAGAAGGCAAGGAAATGCAAAATATTTCGATAATCAAGGAACGAACGGCTTGACCCTGAATACCAAAAGGCAAGAAAAGCACTACAGATTGGTTAAAATGCTACCATAAGTAACAAACGCTAGATGCTGGCGAAAAACTTACAGATTAAATAGCGAAAAGCTTACAAGAAAAACAAAACCGGATTTTAAAGAATGGACAAAATTCCGGTCACGTTTTTTCGACCTTCGCAAATTTACTACCGCTCGTCGGCCATATTCTACCGTTCGTCGGGGACGCAAAACTTTTTTTGTTTATGGTTGTACGCAAGAAGTCAGCCTCAAGTCACTGTTCTTGCTCTACTTTATCATTTGTTGAATTTCATGTTTTCATTTTTTGAAAGACCCCTTTTCATTTTTTGCTATTCTCCCGCCTTCCCACCTCCTCTAACGTGAATCGTGTCGGTTCGGGGAGCAAAACAACAACTCACCCACCGACACGGCGGCGACCATGGAAGAAGTAAAGATCGCTGCCGAAGAAATATCCAAACAATGGAATTAAGGAGACTCTCATGTCTATGGAAATGATGAAGAAAAGCGTTTTTGCTTTCGCAGGCGCTGCCGCTCTGAGTGTAGCGATGAACGCAAGCGCGCAGGTCACTCCCGCTAACGTTCCCGGCCAGTGGGAAGGCGTGTTTCCCGGCCCCGGGACTTATACATTTAGTGGTCCGAGCACACTGAACCAAGGTGGCATTACCCTTAACTGTACACTCAGCGTTACTGGCGAGGCACGCTATGTTTCTTCTGACGAAGTAGAAATTACCGTGACTAGTGGTAGCGTAATGGGTGGGGGCCTCTGCGGCGCCGTAACCCTTAGCGGGTTCCCATGGCAGTTCGTGGGTCAATCCGGGCTGCCCTCCCCTGATGGCAATGTGGCCGGAAGTGGTGTTGCTGGTGTTGACTCACAAGCAGACGTGAACGCACTGGATCGGGTATATGGTGAAGTGCAAGGTGTAACCGTGAGCACTTTCTTGGGCTCCTGTAGTGGTGCCGTGGATGTAAACTTCCGGAATGGCGACACGAACGTAAGCGATATGTCCGTGTTTGAATTCAGCGGTTCAGTTGGGTCAAGCGCTTGCGGTGTCAATGGCGCTCTCACAGCCGGCACTGACGTAAACGCTTGGTAAGCCTAAAATAAAAGCTACCAACCCGGGGGAGCGCAGCTGCGTTCCCCTCTTTTTTTGGTACCACACGCCACTTCAGCATAATCAAATCATATTTTATATGCTGCCCAAAGAAAATAAATGCGCGAACTGACAATGTGAATTTTAATATAGAATCCTCCCTTTTTTGGATAGAACATATCCCCTCCAGTACTGAATTTGAAAGAGCAAGATGAACTCATTTGTTAAGTGAATCCAGCGGGATCAAGCGCTTTACTTTAAGCAGACATCCTAAAAGTATGCCGAAGTTCGGAACTCAGATCCGACCTTATACTCTATTTTTTGTACTCGACGGCGCAATAAGTTGCCCCACTAGATAGAGCACTCGGAAATAGAAAATTGGCAAAATCAACCAATGAGGAGATTTCCAAGGAAACAGACTCCTTTCATAAAAAACGCAGATCATTTTGATAATGAAAGAAGCGGACGCGGTCCTGCTGATTAGAGATGTTTGCCGTAAGCGCGGCACTCGTTCGCCATGCTACTACCAATGGATAGCCAGATAAGCGGCCTGGGCGCCGCAGAGTTGAAACGACTCAAGGAGCTGGAAGCCGAGAACGCCAAGCTGAAGCGACTGCACGCCAATATAGGGTTGGCACACAGTGCCGTGACGGATCTTACCTCTAAGGCCGCCAAAGAAGTGCGGGGCTGTTCGTTATCTAGCCCAAAATCCTAGGTGCGGGCCGCCTGTCGTTGTATGAGCCTGCCCCGGGCGGCCTAGTACAAACCAGTGACGGATTGGCGCAAGCGCGACCGGGCGTTAATTAATGAGCTCCCAACGCTGGCGGAATGGAAACCCGGCCAGTGGTTCCGGAAGCTGGTCCGGCGATTACGTCGCCAAAGCCATTGGTGGAGCCGTAAACAGTATTTCGGCTGGGGTGAATCGATAAAACGGCTTCCCCAGCAAAATTCCTTACCGCTATTCGTGTCGACGCAGTCGAATAGAGTCAGGCCTGGGCCTGGTCGCGGATTTTATGAGCGATAGACTGTGTAGCGGTCCACGATTCCGAACGTTCAACGTGGCGAACGACTTTAAACAGGAAAGCCCGGCGACTATTGATACCTCTCTGCCCAGACGCTGGCTTGTGCGAGTGTTGGGACAACCCAACGCAAAGCGCGGGCTATCGAAATTTCTGAGAAACGATAACGGCCAGAAATTCCTGGGTGAAGCGTTTACAGACTGGTGTCGACACAACCGCATCCTTCTAGATTACCGGCAAACCGAAGCAGATCAGTTAAACCCAAGCTACCCGCAAGGGGGTTAGATACTCGCCTTTTCCGATATTTAGACGAGATCGAGAAAATCAACTGGCCCGGTATGCTGGATACAAAGAGAAGCGCGATCATTACACCTGAACGGGGAAGCGTAGGATCTACCCAAAGAGCAACGGAAAGTCAGGAGGCGATCCAATCAAAAATCTTGCAGTGTGTTTAAACCGGCATAATCTGGCAGCCAAAACACGGGCAGATCAATTATGATTCCTGCTGTTTAGCCCATGCTGGAAGAAAGAGTATCTACACTGAAAAGAAGGATAGAATCTGATTGTCGATTTAAAGTTGCGACCGTCCCTTCAATATATATTTTTTTCCAACAATAACTTCAAGGCTCAAGAGCCGGAAATAAAAATAATAACCAACCCAAATTAATAGAGCGCCCCTTACGCCGAGGCGCCCTAGTATTTATGGTCCGTCTATTTTATTGATTGCGATACAAAGTTCAACCTATTCCCGAACGACGGTATAATAAGATCAAGAGACCCCACCCAAGCGCCTTCATTATTCTGGATCCTAACATCGATATTAACGGGATTACTATTATACTGCTCAATAGCCATTCTCCCATCATCAAGAAACTCCACTTTCCCTGATAGATCCATAGAAATGGGATAACTAAGAAGAGAATGAGTGGGATCAACAACACTGAACAAACCTTTATTCTTGAGTTCTGGTCCGTCCATGTATAGATCAACACTAGCTTCAAGAAAAAGCCCTTCGGCTCCAGACTTTATCCAGCCTGTGATCGGCAATACACGATCTCCGGCTTGGTTTTCAGCATAGCGCATTCTCAAAACCTGCATACCACTTTCTGTAATAATCGCCGTGGTCCCTGGCCCGACTTTTTGTCTAACATAAAGCGAACTTGCAACTATTTGGCTTGGCCAAATTATAACCTTTATGCCCTTATCTGGATCTACTTCATCTGTGACTTCGGCGTTAAGCCCACCGGTCAAATAAGTAAATTTCTGTTCAGGACATTCTAAGGCTGGAGCAAACTGTCCTAAATCAGTATCTGACGGATCAAAGAACTCCGCCGGACTGCCATAACCGCATCCAACGACTGTCCCATTAATAGGCAATGTTACAACAACAGAAGGACTTTTTCTGATCCCAGGAAGCCCCTTCGAGTTTGTTGAAAGCACTTTTGCAGCGTTTGGCGGTGGTACAACACCGCCGGGATCATACTCACTATTCGAGCGAGGATCTAAGGGCTGGCTGTCGGCTCCCAGCTCCTCCATCTCATACTGGTATATATTCGCCAATGGGAATGTAGCCAGCGCAAAACCATCAGTTATATCCTCGTTTTTCTCATGTACAAAGTTGGCATTTGTGTCATAAGAGGGTAGCCCGCGCAATGTCTGAAGAACATCATTAGATCGCTCTCCTGCGACGAAAAACTGCTTCATGTCAGGGCCACCTGCATTAGCCGGAACCTCGTTTTTAATAAACTTATATTCTCTTTCCGGCAAAGAATATAGAAAATCCGGGTTATTTGGCGGGTTAACCTCAGATATCACAACCGGCATTCCGAGAATTTGTGTTTGGAGGGGAAGTCCTTCTACATCACATATTGCATCTGACCCATCACACACAGCAGAACCCGAACTCAATGATCCATTCGACCCTAAAATGTATTGATACAACGCGCCTACTCGCCATTGTTCACGCGGTGTAAAAGTAAGGCTCCTCGCTGAAATATCGACTTTCCCCTCGATATCTCTAATCACGTTTTTGCTTTCATCTATTTCCTGTACTTTAAAGCTCTGCCCAAGTTTTATGCTATCTGGATCAATAGTTTTAGAAAACTGAACATGTATCGCTCGATTGCTCGGAAGGACCGCCAAAGGAATGTGGTCGTCTTCTTTTTTAATATCAAAACTTGTTCCTTCACTCCAACCAGGGAAGCCGCCTGCGCAACGCCCAACATAACCACTAGCGAGATCAACTTCCTCCGGCACTAAAGCGCATGGAAAACCGGGGTAAGTTGATAGCACAATAGGTGAACGTTGAGCGGCTGGCTGCTGGAAACCAGTAGGGTTTCCAAAAACCACTTGCTCTCTCAGCTCCACCTTGGTTGGCAACTTGAAAGTCTCATCAAAAGCAACTACAGCGGAATTTCCTGCTAAATCTTTTGGTGCGAAATCGAGCTGCAGTCGATAGATGATATCGTTCGTTTCAAGGCTCATTTCTAATGGCATTGCAGGCTTAATGACTATCGCTGAGCCATCTACAAAATACGACGCATCGACCGGGGCACCATTCTTATAAAGATGTAGACCACCTTTTATCGAAGCAGGATCTATAACCTCACTATAATTCAATACAATGGGGTCGCTTGGCTTATGTAATCCAGCGTTCTCTCCGGGAATCCAACTCTGCAAGGTTGGGGATGTCACGTCCTCAGTTGCTTCCAGTGCATTATTTTGATCTTTATAAGACTGTAACTGGAAGCTAAGCATCCCGTAGCCGTATTCTTGACCCAGGATATTGGGCTCCACCATGCTTACCGCATCCAGGTTCAACACGCCGGCAGTGGGATCTACTTCTGCCAAGCCCACTAGCTCAATGTGAAGCAGGTCCTGAGTAAAGGCACCGTTGGCCCGCGCTTCGCTGGTTGCGATACCCACGTCCATCAGCAGGTGCACGATACGCAGAGCGTTCGGGTTGTTCCCCGCATAGGGGTTCGGCACCAGGTAGCCGCTGGCGTCGGACAGCACGGTCATGGTGACGTCGCCGGAGCCGAAGCCGGCCGGTACTTCGCCGCCGATCAGGATCGGGTTGATTTCCGCGCCGTTCAGGACGGTGCCTTTGGGCAGGCGGATTGGGGTAACGTCGGTGTAGGTGGTGACGTCCGCCAGTTCCGCGCGCACTACTTCGGCGCTGGCCTGGGTGATGTTTTTGTTCTCGCCCAGCAGGGTGCCGTTGACGGGCACTTCGTTCACTGGCTTGCCGGTGAGACGCGAGGTAGTGCCCTGGGTGAGTTTCTGCACCAGGATGGCCGGTTCACCTTTCGGGGAGGAGTCCTTGGGCGTGAGCGTGTAGCTCTGCATGCCGAAGGTTTCGCCGTAGGTGCTGGCCAAGTCCGCAGTGATGTCCAGGGTGTAGGTTTCGCCGGCGTTCAGGTATTCCGGCTCCGGGTCCACGGTCATGTAGGCGCCGTCGATCAGCAGGGTTGCGGGCACCGGCGCGCCGCTGCTGTCACGCAGAACCACTGAATCCGCAGGGATAGTGCCCCCGCCGGGCCCGGTGCTAGCCGGATCTTCGCCGTAGTTGGCGGTGGCGCGATCGATGGGCTGGGTGAACTGGAAGCGGAAGCTGGAGAAATCCATCACCGGTTCCATGGCCGAGCCGTCCGGCATGCGCCGACTGACTTCGAAGGTGTCTTCTTTTACCACCAGGCTTTTCGGGCCTTCGTGCAGCGGCCGGGTGGTGAAGGTGAGAGTCTGGTCTTTGGCGGTGCCTTTGCGCAGACGCAGGTCTTCGATGACCACGGTGTAGATCTGGTTGGGCTTCAGATCCTCGTCGGGCTGCAGCAGCACGTTGTTGGGTTCGCCGGCCACGGATTCCGGGGTGACGGCGACCATGGTGCCGCTTTGCGCATCACCTTCGTAGACGGTGATCGAGTTCTGGGCTTCACCCAGGTTGACGGCGCTGGAGAAGCGCAGCACCACCGGTGCGGCGGTGGAGACTTCGCCCTGGCCGTTATCGGGATAGGCGTACAGCAGCGCTTGCGCGCCGGATTCGCCCGGGTTGGCTCCGCCGTCGTCGACGGGTGAATCGCCGCCGTCACCGCCGCAGGCGGTGAGCAGCATCGCGGTGCTGAGCATCGCGACGGAGGACAGCAGCGTTCCTTTCCGCTTAATGATTCTTGTCTTCATGGTGCCCCCTTAAAACTGCATGCTGATGGAGCCGGCGAATACATTGACGTCGCCTTTGGTTTCCACCACGTCGTTGTTCAGTGCGGTCGGCTGGCTGGATACGATCTGGAACTCACGCTCTTCCATCAGGTGGTACTGATAGCCGAAGTCGAGACGCAGCGGATGCTTGAGGCCGTAAACGTGGTCGAAGGTGGCGCTCATGCCCAGGCCGATCACGGTGCGGTCGGAATCCAGGTAGTTCACTTCCGGGTTCACGTCGTTGACCAGCGGCGATTCCTCGAACGCCACGCCACCGGTGAGGGTGAAGGTGTCATTGAGGTAGTACTCGGCGCCGATGCGCGGGATGACGATGTCGTCGAACTCAAGACCCAGGTTGTTCTTGACCGTGTCGTTGTTGAGCTCGTCTTCCAGGGCGGACCATTCCTGCATTTCCACCGCCAGACCCAGGCGCCATTTGTCGCGCTTGAGCTGCATGCCCAGGGTGTAGATGTTGGGTTGGTAGGAATCCACCGTGGCGATGTCGATAAACAGACCGGGATCCGGGATGGTGCCGGGGATCACGGTGTTGGCTTTCACCGAGACCGAAGAATCGGAGTAGCCTTTGAAGGCGAACGCGGTTTCCAGGCCGTCGTACCAGCATTTTGCGTCCGGGCAGAAGGTTTCTTCCCAGTCGAAGTTGAAGCTGATGATCGGGCGGATCACCGGCTTGGCGGAGACGTTGAGCTCTTCGTACTCGGTCTCGCCGGCCAGATTGGTCTGCGCCACCAGGGAGGCCTCGGATTTCAGAGTGACCTTGGTGCCGATGCCGATGTCCAGGCCGCGCCAGATGTGGGTGCCCACGCCAATGCTCAGGAACAGCGGCTGGCGGCCGTAGTTGAAGTACTGGCCGTCGGCGTCGGTGCGGGAACCGAACGCAAGCAGCTCGTCACCGAACTTCTCGGAGCCGATCATCACGCCCAGGTACATGGGCTGGCCCACCTCGGTGAGGTCGCTGAGATCCGCTTTCAGGCCCAGCAGCACTTGCTGGGTGGGGTCGTCCTGCACGGTGTAGGTGCCGAACTGCTGGCTGTCCGCCTTGAGGTTGTGCTCGGCGTGCATCAAGCCGGCGGTCAGCTCGCTTTTGGTGCTGTGCGCCAGGTAGGCCGGGTTGTAGTAGGTGGTGGAAACTTGCGTGTTGAACATGGACAGCGCCTGCGCGGACGCAATGTCCGTGGGCAGCAAGCCGTAAGTAGTGGCGGTGTTGCCCATGTTCGCCAGGGAGATAGCAGGTGCCAGCAATAGGGCGCTGGCGCACAGCCCGGTCTTCAAATAAGGAAGCGGTCGCATGCGGATTTTCCCTCCGATTTGTTTGTTGTTCTCTAATGTTCGCGGGTGTACGCCGCAAACAGTCGTTATTGGTTTTATGTCCCGAACTGTCCATGAACGGGTAAGGCACCGACGGGATGGTGCAACTGCTGAGGCTATAGGGGCCTGACTGACGTCGGACACAAGAAAACGTGAAAACAGGTCTTTCAAAAAATGAAAAATTAGCGGAAAGCCTTTATTAACAGGCCTGACCAGCCGGTCACTTTTTATGGTGACGGACCCTTTTTCAACATTTTTAGTGGATCAGAAGTGTCAACTCTATGAAAAAGTAAACAAATCGATAAACGGAATGGCCTCTCCGTGTTTACTTTCTTTTGTGCGCCAGGTCCGCCGCTTATGGCCGCCGTAAAGCGCTTACAGGCGCCATCAAAACGCCATTATGTTTACAGGTGTTACCGTAGGAAACACCGGCCGCTTTTCCTCGTCTTTTTGCCGCCCTCACCCAAACTTTTTTGTAACAGAGCCTGGGCGAAGACCGCTCTTTTTTCATTGAAACGCCCGCACCGCGCGGCTTTGCGGTGCTCGAAAAGGCGCGCTCTTAAGCAGTGTCGAAAGCGTCGTAAAACGGTTGTCTTGTGTTATAGTTTTTTAAGAACTGTCCAAGGATCGGTAAGAAAACACCTGAACGGGACGGGTGCTGGGCCCCCGGGGCGGGCTAATGCCCGGAGGGGATCAAAACCCTGAAGAAAAACAAAAAGGTGGAAGGAACCGCTGTACCGTTTTGTGTATCGGTTCCTTAAAAAAAGGATTCGACGATGAAACGGATAGCTGATCTCAGTGTGTTTGTGTCGGTCGTTAAGGCGGGCAGTCTTTCCGAAGCGTCCAACGATCTGGGTCTTTCCGTAGCGTCCATCAGCAAGTACATATCGCGCATCGAGCAGGAGCTTGGCGTGCGGGTGCTGGTGCGTAACGCGCGGGGGCTCAGGCTCACCAGCGAGGGCCAGGCGCTGTATGTGCGCGTGGACACCCTGCTCAGCCAGCTCAATAAAGCCATTGCCTATGTCAGCGCCTGCCGGGACATCCCTCGGGGCGTGCTGAAGGTGAGCTCCACCATCGGCCTGGGGCGTAACCGCATCGCGCCGCTGGTGTCGGAGTTTTCCAAGCTGTACCCGGACGTGACGGTGCAACTTTCGTTGGGCGACCGCTATGTGGACATGGTGCTCGACGACGTGGACGTGGCGATTTCCATCGGCGCCCCGGAGGACACCTCCCTGGTGGCCAAGCGCCTGATGAGCAACCCCTGCTGCGTGTGCGCCTCGCCCGCTTACCTGAAAGGCCGCAAGGCGCCCCGCCACCCCAAGGATCTGAAGCGGCACGACTGCCTGATTCTGGATTGCCACGGTTCCTTCAAGGACCAGTGGCGGCTGGAGGACGAGTACGGCGGCCAGCACCACGTCAAGGTGTCCGGGAACCTGATCACCGACAACAGCGAGACGCTGCGCGAGTGGGCATTGAAGGGTTACGGCGTGGCGCTGAAAAGCCGCTGGGACATCGCCGAGCACCTGGACCGCGGCGAGCTGGTGCAGTTAATGCCGCGCTACCGGGCGCCGGACCTGGATTTCTATATGGTGTACGCGGGGCGCGACCTGCTGCCGGCGAAAACCCGGGCCTTCATCACCTTCCTGGAAGAGAACCTGGAGCGTCTGAAGCAGCCGATCACGGACCCCGTGAAGGCGTGATTCAGGCGTAGGCCTCGAGCGGACGTTCCAGGCGCCGCACCCAGGGCAGCACCTGCGCGCCCAGGCGCAGTTGCAGGTCCTGGGGGTGGATGGACACGCGCAGGGTGCGCCCGCTGGCCAGCGCCGCCAGATAGTTGCCCCGGTTGAACAGGTTGAGGCTCCAGGCGCGCAGCGCCGTGTCCGCTTCGAAACCGAGCAGCGGCATGGGGTGAAAGCGTTGCTCCCGGGCGTCGTGGATGCCGCCCAGGGTTTCGTAGTAGCGGAACGGCAACGCCGCCAGCCGGTGTTTGCTGACCGCCCCCAGCGCCCAGGCTGGCGGCACGTACAACGGCCCGGGTGTCAGACCGTGCTCCACAAACCAACGATGACAATCCTGAATCAGCGCGACAATGCGTTCTTCGTCCAGGGACAGGTGCTCCGCCGCGTCCCGGGAAATAAAGGCGCTGTGCAGACGGTGATGAAGGCTTTTCGGGGGGTCGCAGCGGTGCCGCCAGCCGTGGCCGGCAAGCGGGTAGCCGCGCTCGCTGAGGTCGCGCAGCCAGTCCAGATCGGCGGCCCGCCAGTCCTTGCCGGGCACCACCAGCAGCGTCACCGCCGCCGGCGGCAGCCAGGCAAGCTGCTCAAGGATATCCGTGACCCGTTCACGGGTCTCCGGCATCACATCGTGAATCGAGATCAAGCCGCTTAACGCCATCTCAAAGCTCCGGGCGGGCGGTGCTCAGGCGGCGCAACAGGGCCAGGGTCGGCGACGGCCAGCGCTTGGGCAGCAGCGGCGCCTGGCGGGCGCAGTGGCCGAGCACCTGCAGCCAGGTGTCCATGGCGCGCTGGTTCATGGTGAGCGCGGCGTGGCGGGCCTGTTCGGCGCGCTCGCGACGCTGCGCCGGGCTTTGCGCCTGCAGGCGCGCCAGGGTATCGCCGAGGCTTTCGCCCTGTTCCATGATGGCCAACCCGCGGGCCAGCTCCGGCCACTGGTTGATGCCGCAGGCCGGCGTGGTGATCACCAGCCGTTGCCGGGCCATCGCTTCCAGGGCCACGGTGCCGAACGCCTCCACCACCGACGGCAGCACCAGCACCTGGGCCGCGTCCAGTTGTTCCACCACCTGGGCGCGGCTGCACCAGCCCAGGAAGGTGAGATTGGGCAGGCGGCGGGCCTGTTCTTCCACCTTTTCGCGCAGCGGGCCGTCGCCGGCTACGGTGAACTGGCAGTCCGGCCGCTGGGCGGCCAGCGCCAGGAAGCGCTCGATGTTTTTCTCCGCCGCCAGCCGGCCCACATAAAGTACCGAATCCAGTTCCTCCGCCAGCGGCAGCGGCGGCCGCTCGACGAATTCCGGCCCCAAAGGCGTGCCCACCAGCTGCGGATGGCGGGCGCCGGCGGCGCGGGCGTCGGCGATCAGGCTTTCGCAGATGGTGGCCACCGCGCTGCTGCCCTGGAACAGCGTGCGGTTGACCCAGTTGAGCAGGCCGCCGGCCAGGCGCGCCAGGCGCGGGCCCCAGTACAGCCGCACCAGGCTGTCGTAATCGGTCTGGAAGGTCACGCATACCGGGATGCCCAGTTTGCGCGCCACCCAGAACGCCCCCAGGGAGAAAATCCCCGGGCCCGGAATCACGATTACATGGGGCTTCATTTCCCACACCAGGGCGGTGAGCTCGCGCATCTTCGGCAGGAACAAACGCTGGGTGGGGTCGCCAGGGATCGGCATGGACAGCCCCTGGCAGGGGTGGGGGTCTTCCAGGCTGGGCGATACCAGCTCCGCCCGGTCCACCACCCCGTCCAGGTGGGCGACCAGGTCCTGGAAGTAGGCGCCGACCCCATTGCGGCCTTTCATGGCGTCGACGACGAACAGTACGCGCAGGTCTTTTGTTTTCATGGTCGTCAGTATCCGCACCGCGTGTGTCGTATTTATGACACCCCTACCCTAGCACGGTTCAGCTACCGGGTCGGGGGTAGCCGAAACGGTCGTAGACCCAGCCGAAGGTGCCTTCCAGGCGGCCCGGGTCGACGCCCAGGTTCTCCAGGGAATAGCGGTGGCCGCTGCGGTAGCCGGCGGCGCGGCGGTCCTCGCCGTCCAGAAAGGCGCGGTAGGCCGGCGACGGCGTCCAGCCGAAGATCCGGTAAAATTCGCTTACAGTCTCGCCGGGCGCGGCGGCCAGGTTTTCCATCACCGACAGGGCGCCGCACCCCTCCGGCAGGCCGTCCAGTTGTTCCAGCAGGTGGCGGTAGTAGTAATCCAGCATGGCGAGGAAGCCCTCGCGCCAGTAGTCGGCGGTGTCGCGGCCATCAAACAGCTTGCCACCAATCACGATGGAATTGATTTGTGACGGCACCGCGGCGGTGGGGTTGCGCAGGCAGCCGATAAAGCGGGCATCTGGGAAGGCGTCCGCCAGGGTGGCCATGAACGGGGTGAATGAGGGGTTCTTGGACAGGAAAGTGCGGTGCTCGCCGTGGAAGTACAGATGGCGCTGCACGAAGCGTCGGTAGGCCGCCATCAGCCGCTGCTTCTCCGCCGCCGGCAAGTCCCGGTCCGCGAAGGTGAGGCGCCACAGCGCCGGGTCCGGCACCGCCAGGACCAGCAGAAAACAGCCCAGCACCGGCAGCAGCGCCAGATAGTCCTCTTCCGGGTCGCGCAGGCCGGTCTGGTGGACATCGTCCAGCCCACCCAGCACCCGCCGCTCCAGGCGAAAAAACAGCCGGCCCAGCGGCGCGCCGACCAGGGCGTCCAGCCGCCCCACTCCGCGCCAGAAACAGCGCTGGCTGATGGACGGCGCGAAGATCAGCTCCCACAGGGCGGTGGTGGTGAAACGCTCACTGTCGCCGGCCAGCAGCCGGTGCAGGAAGGTGGTGCCACTGCGCGGTACACCCACCACGAACAGCGGCTCGCGCACACGCACCCGGCGGAAGTCGGGAAACAGCAGATAATCCAGCAGCAGCCCGGCGCCGTTGATCGCCTGCAGCAGCCCGAACAGTGGCCAGAACAGCGCCATCACCAGCCAGCGGCGGGGAGACACCCCTTTCAAGGTACCGCCGTAATCCGGACACCAGGAGCGCACGAACAACCGCGCGTAGGACTTAATTAAGGATCTCATTTCCACACTCGCTTGATCGAAGCGCCGACCCTAACAGCAAGAAGATGACAGAACCATGTCACCCACGACTACCAGGTGCTGCTTGTTTGTAGGAGCGGGCCTCGCCCGCGAAAGGCAAGCTCTGCTTGCCGGCAGGATCCCAGCGCCCTTTCTAACGGCAGCACAAACAACGTCTCTGGGATCCTGCCGGCCGGCGTTGCCGGCCTTTCGCGGGCATGGCCCGCTCCCACAAGCCTTGCAACACAGCAGTCACACCGAGGACACAAAATCGCGCCTGCATCCTGTATCCTGCATCCTGAACCGCGGCCGGGGCCGCCACCACAACCTGATTCATTTGAGGCGTGATGAGTACCTTCCCCACCATTGTCGGCCACCGCGGCGCCCGCGGCGAGGCCCCGGAAAACACCGCGGCGGGCTTCCAGGTCGCCCTGGAAGCGGGTGTCACCGAAATCGAGCTGGATGTGCGGCTGTCCCGGGACGGCCATCTGATCGTGGTGCACGACGCCAACGTCACCCGCACCACCGGCGAGCGCGGCAAGGCACACCACTACACCCTGTCGCAACTGGAAGTGCTGGACGCGCGCCGCAATACCCCCGGCTGGCACAGCCCGATGGGCATTCCCTCATTACGGGAGGTGGTGGACCTGTGCGGGCCGTCGATGCGCTTCCAGTTCGAAGTGAAAGGGGCCGACCGGGCCATCCTGCACCGACTCGCCCATCAACTGGTGGACTTCATCAACCAGCGGCAAATGAATGATCGGGTGGTGGTCACCTCCAGCCACACCGGCTTTCTGCGCATGCTCGGCACCATGACCGCCCACATCGAGCGCGGCTATGTGGCGGAGTACCGCTACCAGCAGCCCACCCGGCGGGCGGTGGCACTGGGCTGCACCTGGCTGATGCCGCGCCACACCCTGGTGACGCCGGCGTTGATGCGTCGGGCGCGGCGCCGCAACCTGAAGGTGTCCACCTGGACGGTGAACGATCTGACCCGGGCGGAGCGCATGGTGGAACTGGGCGTGGACGGCATCATCACCGATTTCCCAACCAGTTTTATCGCCCATTTTGAGAAGCGGGCGGCGCGGAAAGTTTAAATAAGGCCTCTGGGATCCTGCCGGCCGGCGTCGCCGGCCTTTCGCGGGCTGGGCCCGCTCCCACAAGGCCCGCTCCGACCGGGCTACAGAGCACTATTTGTGCGAGCGGGCCCTGCCCGCGAAAGGCAAGCATAGCTTGCCGGCAGGATCCCAGAGAGCCGCCTACCCGCTTCAGTCTTCGAAAAAGGCGCGGATTTCATCTTCCCGCGCCTTGGCGTCCTGATACCCCAGTGACATCAATCGCCCGGTGAAGCCGGGCTCGAACAGCAGATAACTGACCGCGCTGGCGCCGGGCGAACGGGTGGCGCCGGAGCCGCTCAGGAAGAAGCGCAGGGTGCGCGGCAGCTCCTTGATGTGCTCGGCGGCGATCTCGTCGATGGGCTGGGAGGGGTAAATCTTGAGCACATCCACCTGGCGCAGTTGGATGCCGTGCTGGCTGCGGGCCCGCTTGCCGAGCGCTTCCACGGTGCGGTTGATCCGCTCCAGGCGCTCCACGTCGCCTTCCAGGGTGTCCACGAACACACTGTTGAGCACGTGGCCGAGCACCTGGGCCAGCGACGGGTAGCCGCTGAGCTGGCGCTGGTGGTCGGCGCTGACGTTACCGGACACCCCCACCACCAGCAGCTTGTCGGCGCCCAGGTGCAGGGCCGGGCTCACCGGGGCGAGCTGGCGTACCGCGCCGTCGCCGTAGTAATTACCGTCCACGTTCTCGGCGGGAAACAGCAACGGGATCGCCGCCGACGCCAGCAAATGCTGCACGCCGATGTCCGAGCGCCGGCCCAGACGACGGGCGCGGGTCCACTCTTCCACGCCCTGCGCACCCTGGAAAAACGCCACCGATTCGCCGGTGGCGTAGCTGGAGGCGGTGATCGACAGCGCCCGCAAGTGACCCTGGCGGATGCTTTCCTCGATGCGCTGGAAATTTATCACCAGCCGCAGCAGCCGCTTCAGCGGCGTGCTGTCGAGGAGCGCGCTGCGGGTTACCGCCCGCCCGCCGGCGGCGGAGCTGACCACCCAGCGCAACAGGCTGCGCAGGAACGCGAAGATGTCGGTGCGGTAGACCTGCTCGGCGGTCATGTTGGCCCACACCCGCTCCAGGCCGCGCACCGCCAGCCGGTAGTCGTGGGCGCCGGCGGCCAGGGCGGCGGCGTTGATGCCGCCGGCCGAGGTGCCGCAGATAATCGGAAACGGGTTGCTGCTGTGGGCCGGCAGCATATCGGCGATGGCGCTCAGCACACCAACCTGATAGGCGGCGCGGGCGCCGCCGCCGGACAAAATCAGCCCTCGATTGGGGGCGGACGCTTGGGGCATGGTGTAATCTCCTTATCGCGCCAGTATGCCGTTTGACGCCCCCCGGCGTCATCCGTCGGGAAGCGCTGGCTTCATTGCCCTACTCCGCTTTATGCTGCCCCGGCCTGTTTCCGGATGACGCCATGACCGCCGCTTTTTCGTTTCGCCCCGCCCGCCCCGAAGACCTGGATGCCCTGGTAGACCTGGAGCAGCGCTGCTTCGACGGCGACCGGCTGTCGCGCCGCAGCTTCCGCCACTGGATTCGCCAGGCCCATTCCGGGCTGATCGTGGCCCATGGCCCCGGCGGCGAGGACGGCGACGGCAAAAAGGTCGAGGGCGCCCTGGCCGGCTACGCGCTGGTGATACTGCAGCGCGGCACGCGCATGGCGCGGCTTTATTCCATTGCCGCCGACCCGGCCTGGCGCGGCAAGGGCCTCGGCGAGCAGTTGATGAACGCCGCGGAACGCTACGCCCACCGGGAAAAGCGCCTGTACCTGCGCCTGGAAGTGCGCCGCGACAACGACGCGGCGATCCGCCTTTACGAGCGCCTGGGCTACAAGCTGTTCGCCGAAACGCCGGATTACTACGAAGACCACCAGGACGCCCTGCGCTTTCAGAAGCGCCTGCACTACAAACCGGAAAACCCGGCGCGGTTGGATATTCCCTGGGTGCGCCAGACCACCGAGTTCACCTGCGGGCCGGCCTGCCTGCTGATGGCCCGCCACGCCCTGGACGGCCACGCGCCGGCGGACACCGACGAACTGCTGATCTGGCGGGAAGCCACCACCATCTTCATGACCGCCGGCCACGGCGGCTGCCACCCGCTGGGCCTGGCGCTGGCCGCCCGTCGTCGGGGGCTGAGCGCCACCGTCTACTGCAACCAGAGCCGGCCTTTGTTTCTGGATTCAGTGCGCGACGAGAACAAGAAGCGGGTAATCGAAACCGTGCACCGGCATTTCGAGGACGAGGCGCGGCGTCAGGCAGTGCCGGTGCATTATCAGGAGCTCACCGCCGGGCGGCTGGACCAGGCGTTACAGGACGGGGAAGTGGCGATCGTGCTGATCAGCACCTGGCGGCTGGACGGCCGCAAGGCGCCGCACTGGGTGGTGGTGAGCGGCGCCGACCGGGAATGCTTCTATATTCATGACCCGGACCCGGCGGACGATCAGGTGCCGCTGGATTGCCAGCACGTGCCGATCAGCCGGGATCGCTTCGAGCAGATGACGCGGTACGGGCAGTCAAGGTTGCGGACCGCGGTGATTGTGGGGCGGGGGTAATCCCAGAAAGCGGAATCAGGTTTTCAGAACATCCTTGCCGAGTTCGCCGGCGCGCTTGGCGTTCACTTCGCGGGTGTTTTCGTCGCAGGCGTCCTGGTCGCCGCCGCAGATTTCACAGCCTTGCTTCATGCCCAGGGTGGCGAGGCCGCCGCAGGAACCCTTCACCGGCTTGTTGGCGACAATCGAGCCGATCGCCATGCCGGCGAACAGCAACCCGAAAACGACAATACTGGCTATCACGGTTGCGAACATATCAGCTTCCTCCTTCGCGGCTCTTGAGAAGCGCCTCAAAAGCCGGGGTCATGACTTCCTCGACCCCATTATCGGTTCGGACAATAAACAACACCGCCAGTTCACGCTCTTCGGCGAACGCCAGGCCCTTCTCCGGGCCGAGCACGGTGAGCGCGGTGGCGAGCCCGTCCGCCGTCATACAACTGGAGTGTAACACGGTCACCGACCCCAATTTGTGATCCACCGGCCGGCCGGTGCGCGGGTCCAGGGTGTGGGAATAGAGCTCGCCGTCTTTCTCGAAGAAATTGCGGTAGTCGCCGCTGGAGGCGATGGCCATATCACGCAGGGGCACTACCTTTTCCACTTCGCGGACGCCGGGAATCGGCCGCTCCACCGCCACGCGCCAGGGCAGGCCCTGGGGTTTGCTGCCGGAAGCGCGCAGTTCGCCGCCGATCTCGACCAGATAGTTACCGATACCCGCCTTTTCAAGCAAGTGCGCCAGCTTGTCCACGGCAAAGCCCTTGGCGATGGAGGACAGATCCAGATAGACGCCGCCGGGCTGCCTCAGAGTGCGGCCTTCCAGCGTCAGCTTTTGCCAACCAACCCGCTGGCGGGCCGCCTCGATGTCCGCCGCCGCCGGCGGCTCGAAGCGTTCCGGGTCCGGCCCGAAGCCCCACAGGTTGACCAGTGGCCCCACGGTCACGTCGTAGGCGCCGTCGGTGTCCTCGGCCAGGCCCAGGGCTTCGTCCAGCACCATGGCGAAATCCGACGGCAGCACCAGGCTGCCGCCCGCCTCCAAGCCGTTAAAACGGCTGATCGCCGAGTCCGGCAGGTAGGTGCTCATCTCCTGGTTAATGCCCTCCAGGGAGGACTCAATCGCGCTCTTGAGCGCCGGCACACCGTTTTCCGGCGTACCGGTGAACTTCACCGACCAGCTGGTGCCCATGGTGGGCCCGGAAAGCTGGGAAAGGCGGTCGGTGGTGTCGTCGCAGGCGCTCAGAAGCGCCAGCGACATCAGCAGCAGGAAAAAGCGCGCCAGCCTCACCCCCCGAAGTCATCCAGCATGATGTTTTCGGGTTCGACGCCCAGGTCCTCGAGCATCTTGATCACCGAGGCGTTCATCATCGGCGGGCCGCACATGTAGTACTCGCAGTCTTCCGGCGCCGGGTGGTCCTTGAGGTACATGTCGTAGACCACGTTGTGGATGAAGCCGGTGGGGCCTTCCCAATTGTCCTCGGGCAGCGGATCGGACAACGCCAGGTGCCACTCGAAGTTATCGTTCTCTTCGGCGAGCTGGTCGTACTCTTCCGAGTAGAAAGTCTCGCGCACCGAGCGAGCGCCATACCAGAAGCTGATCTTACGCTTGGAGTTAAGACGCTTGAGCTGGTCGAAAATGTGGCTGCGCATGGGCGCCATGCCGGCACCACCGCCGATGAACACCATCTCCGCGTCGGTCTCCTTGGCAAAGAACTCGCCAAAGGGTCCGAACACGGTGATCTTGTCGCCGGGTTTCAGGCTGAATACGTAGGAGCTCATCAGGCCGGGCTGAATGCCCTGCGAACCCGGGGGCGGCGTGGCGATACGGATGTTGAACTTGAGAATGCCGCGCTCTTCCGGGTAGTTGGCCATGGAGTAGGCGCGCACCACGGTCTCATCGCTTTTCGCTTTGAGATCGAAGAAGTTGAAGCGTTCCCAGTCACCCCGGAATTCCTCTTCAATGTCGAAGTCGGAAAAGTTGATGTCGTAGGGCGGCGATTCCAGCTGCACGTAACCACCGGCGCGGAAATCCACGTTCTCGCCTTCCGGCAGCTTCAGGGTCAGCTCTTTAATGAAGGTGGCCACGTTGGGGTTGGACACCACCTCGCATTCCCACTTCTTCACGCCGAAGAATTCTTCCGGCACCTTGATCTTCATGTCCTGCTTGACCGCCACCTGACAGCTCAGGCGCCAGCCGTCGCGGATCTGACCTTTGGTGAAATGGCCTTCTTCGGTGGGCAGGATTTCACCGCCGCCGTCGAGGACCTGACACCGGCACTGGGCGCAGGTGCCGCCGCCGCCGCAGGCGGAGGACAGGAAAATACCCTGGTCGGCCAGGGTGCCGAGCAGCTTGCCGCCGGCCGGGGCGTCGATGGCTTTTTCCGCATCGTTGTTGATGTCGATGTGCACATCGCCGCTGACCACCAGCCGGGAGCGCGCGACCAGAATCACCGCCACCAGTGCCAGCACGATGGTGGTGAACATGACCACGCCGAGAATAATTTCAAAACTCATGATGCTGTTTCCCCTTTACAACTGCACGCCGGAGAAGGACATGAACCCGAGCGACATCAGCCCCACGGTAATGAAGGTGATGCCCAGCCCCTTGAGACCGTCAGGCACGTCGCTGTACTTCAGTTTCTCGCGGATACCGGCCAGCAGCGTGATGGCCAGGGCCCAGCCGGTGCCGGCGCCGATGCCGTAAACCAGGGACTCGCCCAGGTTGTAGTCACGCTCCACCATGAACAGGGATGCGCCGAGAATCGCGCAGTTCACCGTGATCAGCGGCAGGAACACGCCCAGTGCGTTGTAGAGACTGGGCACGTATTTATCCAGCGTCATCTCAAGAATCTGGATCAACGCGGCGATCACCCCGATGTAACTGAGCAGCCCCAAAAAGCGCAGGTCCAGGTTGGCCAGCGCCTCGATACCGGTCCAGGCCAGAGCGCCTTCGCCGAGCAGGTAGTTCAGGATCAGGTTGTTCACCGGCACGGTGATGGTGAGGGTCACCACCACGGCGATACCCAGGCCAATGGCCGTGGAGATTTTCTTGGACACGGCGATAAAGGTGCACATGCCAAGGAAGAAAGCCAGCGCCATGTTTTCCACGAAAACGGCGCGTACGAACAGGCTCAGATAATGTTCAAACATGCTTCAAATCCTCCAGGCCGTCGCTTAGAACGCGTCGCTGACACGGGTGTGCGGCTTCATCTTGAAGTCGTCCTGTTCCACCTGCTCCGGCTTCCAGGCGCGCACCGCCCAAATAAAGAAGCCGATCAGGAAGAAGGCGCTGGGCGGCAACAACAGCAGGCCGTTGGTCTGATACCAACCGCCATCGGCGGTCGAGGGCAGCACCTGGACGCCGAACAGGCTGCCGGCGCCAAACAGCTCACGGATAAAGCCCAGCACCAGCAGCAGCACGGAATAGCCCAGGCCGTTACCGATGCCGTCCATGAAAGACGGCAGCGGCTTGTTCTGCATGGCGAAAGCTTCAGCGCGACCCATCACGATACAGTTGGTGATGATCAGGCCGACGAACACCGACAGCTGTTTGGAGATGCTGTAGGCGTAGGCCTTGAGGAACTGATCCACGACGATCACCAGCGAGGCGATGATGGTCATCTGCACGATGATCCGGATGCTCGACGGAATGCTGTTGCGGATCGTGCTGACGAAAAAGTTGGAGAACGCCACCACCAGGGTCAGGGCGATACACATGGTGACCGTGGTGCTGAGGTTACTGGTGACCGCCAGCGCGGAGCAGATACCCAGGATCTGCAGCGCGATGGGGTTATTGTCGAAAATGGGACCGAATAACAGGTCCTTGGTTTTCTCCGCCATTACGCTTCTCCTCCGGTTTTGTTCCGCATCCGATCCAGGTAGGGACCGAAGCCCTTCTCGCCGACCCAGAAACGCACCAGGTTGCTGACACCCTTGCTGGTCAGGGTGGCGCCGGCCAGGCCGTCGACCTTGTTTTCCGCGTTGGGGGTGCCGCTGTCCACGGTCCCCTTGACCACTTGGATGGCGATATCGCCGTCTTCGTCGTAGAGCTTCTTGCCTTCCCAAAGCGCTTTCCACTTCGGGTTGTCCACTTCACCGCCCAGGCCCGGGGTTTCCCCGTGCTGGTAAAAACCCAGACCGGCGATGGTCTTGGCGTCGGCTTCCAGGGCCATGAACCCGTACAGGGTGGACCACAGGCCGTAGCCGCGCACCGGCAGAATAATGCGGTGCAGTTCGCCGTCGTCACTGCGCGCCAGGAACACTTCGGCCACGTCCGCCTGGGACTTGATGCCGGCGATGTCTTCCTCGCCGCTGAGGCGCTCGCTCCGGTCCGGGTCCTTGGCGGCCTTGAGCTGGTCGTAGGAATCCGGCTTTTCCACGTATTCACCGGTTTCCAAGTCGACGAACTTGCGCTCAATGGTGTTGAACGCCTTTTCCACGTCCATGCCCGGCTGATACAGATCCGCGGCCTGCAGAATGTTCACGCGCCGGTCCAGGGTCTGGTTCTTCTGCTGCACGGGGCGCAGGGTGACGGCGGCGGTGGAGACCACCACCGCGCACACCAGACAGACCAGGAACGCGACCGTGAGGGTTCTTGCTACGCTTTCGTTCTTTCCAGCCATTACGCCACTCCCCCGGTCCGACGCAGGCGACGACGGATGTTCGCCTGGGTAACAAAGTAGTCAATCAAGGGCGCGCACAGGTTGCCGAACAGAATCGCCAGCATGATGCCCTCCGGGAACGCCGGGTTGATCACGCGGATCAGCACCGTCATCACACCGATCAGCGCGCCGAAAATCAGCTTGCCGGTGTTGGTCATCGCCGCGGACACCGGGTCGGTGGCCATGAACACCAGGCCGAACGCCAGGCCGCCCACGGTCAGGTGCCAGTACCAGGGCATCGCGAACATCGGGTTGCTGTCGCTGCCGACGCCGTTGAACACCGCGCTCATCGCCACCATGCCCAGCAGTACGCCCAGCATGATGCGCCAGGAGGCGATCTTGGTGAACAGCAGGAAGATGGCGCCCAGCGCGATGGCGATCACCGAGGTCTCGCCGATACAACCCTGGATGCCGCCCAGGAAGGTGTCCATCCAGGCCAGGCTCTGGGTGGCGCCGTTAGCGCCGGCGGCCAGGGCGTTCTCGCCCAGGCCGGCGGCGAAGTTCAGGTCGCCGCTGGCGGCCAGGGACAACGGGGTCGCGCCGGAGAAGTTGTCCACCGCGGTCCAGATCGCGTCACCGGACATTTGCGCCGGGTAGGCGAAATACAGGAAGGCACGGCCGACCAGCGCCGGGTTGAGGAAGTTCTTGCCGGTGCCGCCGAACACTTCCTTGCCGATCACCACACCGAAGGAGACGCCCAGCACCACCTGCCAGAGCGGAATCGCCGGCGGTAGAATCAGGGTGAACAGGATGCCGGTAACGAAGAAGCCCTCGTTCACCTCATGGCCGCGCTTCCACGCGAACAGGGCTTCCCAGAAGAAGCCGGTGATGTAAACGGTGGCCAGGATCGGCACGTAGTAGACCAGGCCGTGCAGCATGTTGGCCCAGAAACTCTGGTAGTCGAAGCCGGCCAGCATGGCCACCAGGTCGGCGCGCCAGCCGGGGATGGCGTCGTAACCGAACTCGGTGATCTGCAGGTTGGCCTGATAACCGGTGTTATAGAGGCCGAACAGAATCGCCGGGAAGGTGGCGAACCAGACCGTCATCATGATCCGCTTCAGATCGATGCCGTCGCGCACGTGGGCGGCGGACCGGGTCACCGAATCCGGGCTGTACAGCATGGTGTCGAACATCTCGAAGAAGACGTAGTACTTCTCGAGCTTGCCGCCCTCGTGGAAATGAGGCGCGATTTTGTCGTCGATGTAGTTTCTCAGGCCCATCTCAGCTCTCCACCTCGATCGTGGTCAGGTTGTCGCGCAGAATCGGCCCGTACTCGTACTTGCCGGGGCACACGTAGGTGCACAGCGCCAGGTCCTCTTCCACCACTTCCAGGGCGCCCAGCGCCATGGCGGAATCGGTGTCGCCGACGATCAGCGAGCGCAACAGTTGAGTGGGCAGAATGTCCAGCGGCATGACCTGCTCGTAGGCGCCGATCGGCACCATGGCGCGCTCACTGCCGTTGGTGGTGGTGGTCAGATTAAAGCGCTTGCCGGGCATCAGCTTGGACAAATAAATGTTCATCACCGAGAAGCGGTTGGGCCCCGGTGAGATATAGCCCAGCAACTGCCGCTCGCGGCCTTCGCGCAGCACCGTCACCTGGTTGCTGAAACGGCTCAGGAACATCAGCGGGCCGCGGGCGTGATGACCGTTGAACACGGAACCGCCCACGATGCGATTGTCGCCGTCCTTGAGTTCACCGCGCGTGAAATCCTCCATGCCGGCACCCACGCGGGTGCGCATCAGGCGCGGCGTTTTCACCTGGGGACCGGTCAGCGCCACTACCCGGTCGGTGCTGATCTTGCCTTCGGTGAACAATTTGCCGATGGCGATCACTTCCTGGTAGCCCACCGTCCAGACGGTCTTGGCGAGGCTGACAGGGTCAAGATAATGCACATGGGTACCGGCGTTGCCCGCCGGGTGCTTGCCGGTGAAGGTTTCTTCACGCACCTGGCCCTCGGCGAAGGCCGGCAGGTCGCCGCCCGGCGCGCGGCACACCCAGACGGGCCCGTCGGTGAGGCGGCCCAGCACGGCGAGACCGTGGCGGAAGCTGCTCTCGTTGGTCTTGATCACCACCGCCGGGTCCTGGGCCAGGGGGTTGGTGTCCATGGCGGTGACGAAAATCGAGTTGGGGGTGGTGCCCGGCGCCGGCACCTTGCCGAACGGGCGGGTGCGCAGCAGCGTCCACTCGCCGGAATCGATCAGCTGGCGCTGTACCGCCTCGCGGTCCAGGGCGCCCAGGGCGGCGGCCTCGTGAGCGTCGAATTCGACCTCGTCTTCCTGGTCGGCCACCTCGATCACCACGGACTGCAGCACGCGCTTGTGGCCGCGGTTGATCGCCACCACCTTGCCGGCGGCGGGGGCGGTGTATTTCACGCCATCGGTCTTTTTATCCGTGAAGAGCAGCTGGCCCTTCTTGACCGTGTCGCCTTCGCGGACCTCCATGGTCGGCTTCATCCCCATGTAGTCGCCGCCGAGCACGGCGACAGAACGGACCTGATGACCCTCCTCAATCGCCTGGCGTGGCGCGCCAGCGATGGGCAGGTCAAGCCCCTTCTTGATTTTGATCATAGTGTCTCGCCCACGTTGCGTGTTCTGAAGTCAAGCGGTGCTTTCCCCGGATGGCCGCGATGGAGGCGGAGGTGGGAAGGCGGCGCCATTATAATGACCGAGTGGTTCGGATGCCAGGACTGACCGTGTGGGATTACCCGCCTGGGCCCGCGTGTCCCGGTCGAAAAAAAGCCCGCGAAAGCGGGCTTTTTCAGGTTCTACGGCTCAATCCTTGGGGTAAATCGGGTATTCGACCCCGGACAGTTGCTGCAGAAGGCGTACCACCTGGCAGCTGTAGCCGAATTCATTGTCGTACCAGACATAAAGCACGCAATGGCGACCGTTGACGATGGTGGCCTCGGCGTCCACCACCGACGCGTGCCGGGAGCCCACGAAGTCCGTGGATACCGCGTCCGGGCTGCGGATGAAGTCCAGCTGACGCTGCAGCGGCGAGTGCAGGCTCACCCAGCGCAGGTAGTCGTTGAGCTCGTCGAGGGTGGTTTCCTGCTCCAGGGTCAGGTTGAGAATCGCCATGGAGACGTCCGGGGTCGGCACCCGGATGGAATTACCGCTGAGCTTGCCGCCCAGCTCCGGCAGCGCCTTGGCGGCGGCCGTGGCGGCCCCGGTCTCGGTGAGCACCATGTTGAGCGGCGCGGCGCGCCCACGGCGCGGACCCTTGTGGAAGTTATCCAGCAGGTTCTGGTCGTTGGTGTAGGAGTGCACCGTTTCCACGTGGCCGTACTCAATGCCGAACTTTTCGCTGAGCGCCTTGAGCGGCGGCACGATGGCGTTGGTGGTGCAGCTCGCCAGGGACAGGATGGTATCGCTGTCCTCCACCATGCCGTGGTTGACGCCGGGCACGATGTTCTTGATGTCACCCTTGCCGGGCGCGGTGAGGATCGCCTTGCTGATACCCGGGCACTTCAGGTGCTGGCCGAGACCCTCGCGGTCGCGCCATTTGCCGGTGTTGTCCACCAGCAGCGCGTCCTTGATGCCGTATTGGGTGTAATCAATCGCCGACGGATCATTGGCGTAAATGATCTTGATGTAGTTGCCATTGGCGATGATCGCGTTGTCTTCCTCGTCCACGGCGATGGTGCCGGCGAACGGACCGTGCACGGAATCGCGGCGCAGCAGGCTGGCGCGCTTCTGCAGGTCGCCCTTGCCGGTCTCACGCACCACCACGGCCTTGAGGCGCAGGCCGTCGCCGGAGCCGGTCTTCTCGATCAGCAGGCGGGCCAGCAGGCGGCCGATACGACCGAAACCGTACAGCACCACATCGGTCTCACCGGGCAGGTCGACCTTGTTATTGACCGCCTCGCCCAGTTCTTCGCGGACGTAGTCCTCAACGGACAAGCCACGACTGTCCTTTTTGTACTCCACCGCCAGCTTGCCAATGTCCAGGCGGCAGGGGCCCAGATCCAGCTTGGTGACTTCCTGCAGGATCGGGAAGGAATCGACCACGGAAAGACCGCTCTCGAACAGCTCGGAGTCCTCGATCTGCTTGACGAAGCGATGGGTCTTGAGGATCTGGATCACGGAATTGTTGACCAGGGACCGGCTGTATACGGTGGTGGTCACGTTCTTCTCGCGGTAGAGACGGCCGATCATCGGGATCATGGCCTCGGCGATTTCTTCGCGGTTTTTCCAGCGTCCGAAGTGGTCTTCCAGTTTGTTCACGGCTGCGCCCCTCATCGGTTTGGGTTGGCGGTCATGGGGGCGCGCATGATAGCGCCAAAACCGCGCCGCATCCAGGGTACTTACACCGGATCCTCGCCCGGACGCAGGCGCATCAGGCCCTCTTGGGCCACCGAAGCCACCAAAGTGCCGTCACGGCGATAGATGTGGCCGAACGTCAGGCCGCGGGCGCCGGCGGCGCCGGGGCTTTCACAGTGGTAGAGCAGCCAGTCGTCGACGCGCAGATCGTCGTAGAACCACATGGCGTGGTCCAGGCTGGCGCACTGCACATTGCTCTGCCAGAACGTCATGCCGTGGGGCTGCATGGCGGTGCCCATGAAGCCGAAATCCGAACAATAGGTCAGCAATGCCTTGTGGGTCATGCGGTCCGCCTCGATCGGGTCCGGCACCCGGAACCAGAACTGCTTAAGCGGCTCGCGGGACTCCGGCGCGAACACATCGCGCGGCATCACCGGGCGGAACTCCACCGGCCGCTCGCGCAGAAAGGCGGCGCGGAACTGTTCGGGAATACGGTCCGCCACGCGCAGGCGGGCGCTCTCATCGCTCTCCAGATCCTCCGGCGCCGCCACTTCCGGCATTGGCGACTGGTGACGGGCGCCCTCCTCTTCCACCTGAAACGAGGTGGACAGGCTGAAAATAGGACGTCCGTGCTGAATTGCGTTCACCCGCCGCGTGGTGAAGCTCTTGCCGTCGCGGATCCGGTCCACGTCGTAGACCACCGGCTGACGGATGTCCCCGGGGCGCAGGAAATAGGCGTGCAAGGAGTGCACCGGGCGGTCCTCCGGCACCGTCATGGAGGCGGCCAGCAGCGCCTGGCCGGCCACCAGGCCGCCAAAAATGCTGCTCTGCCCGTTGGCCTCGCTGAGCCCCCGGAACAGATTGTCCTCCAGCGGCTCCAGGCGGAACCGCTGCATCAACTCACTGACTGATTCCCTCATGCTCTCTTTCCCCAGCGCATAAATAAAACGGCAACGATGTTACCACACCATTGTGGGAGCGGGCCGCCTCCCAAAGCGGCACACCGGTGGGGTACAATGCGCGCCCTCTGCTGGAGACGAAATGACGCTGTTACCCGATACCCCTCTGTTCCCCACCGGTCAGGATCACTACAAAGACTGGCAAGGCCTCTCCGACGGCAGCCTGGCGGCGGTGCTCGCCGAGGTGGCGCGCACCACCGACGGCCCGCTGCTGGTGGCGGCGCCGGACAGCAGCCGCGCCCAGCAGCTCGCGGACGCGCTGGGGTTCTATTTGGCAGGCACCCCTGTGGCGGGCAACCCGGGCAGCGCCGGCGAGGTGCCGGTGATGCTGTTCCCGGATTGGGAGACCCTGCCCTACGACCTGTTCAGCCCGCACCAGGATATCGTCAGCGACCGCATCCGGGTGCTGAACTGGCTGCACGGCGCCAGCACCGGCGTGCTGGTGGTACCGGTGAACACCCTGATGCAGCGCATCGCGCCACCGCTGCACATCAGCGGCAACAGCTTCATGCTGCGGGTGGGCGAAACCTTCGACATGGAAAGCACCCGCGCGCGGCTGGTGGACTGCGGCTACCGGCAGCGCGACAACGTCTACGAGCACGGCGAATTCGCCGTGCGCGGCGCCATCATGGACGTGTTTCCGATGGGCTCCGAGCAGCCGTTCCGGGTCGAGCTGTTCGATCAGGACATCGAGTCCCTGCGCCTGTTCGACCCGGAGTCCCAGCGTTCCACCGGCCAGGTCAGCGAGATCAATCTGCTACCCGCCGCCGAGTACCCGCTGAGCGCCGAGGGCATCCGCCGTTTCCGCACCGCCTTCCGCGAAACCTTCGACGTGGACCCGCGCAAGGTGCCGCTGTACCAGGACGTCTCCGAGGGCATCGCCACGCCGGGCCTGGAATACTACCTGCCGCTGTTCTTTGAGAATCTGGCGACGCTGTTCGACTATCTGCCCGGCAAGGCGCGGGCGGTGGAAATGGCCGGCTGTGAAGAGGCCGCCCAGCATTTCTGGGATGAAGTCAGCGCCCGCCACGAATCGCGCCGCCACGACATCCGCCGGCCGGTGCTGCCGCCGGCGGAACTGTTCCTGCGCCCGGACCAGCTCAACAGCGCCTGGCAGACCCTGCCCCGGGCGCGCCAGAAGGATTCCGAGCAAGCGGTGCGCTTCCACGTGGAGGTACCGCCGACGGTGTCCGCCGACGCCAAGGCGCGCAACCCGCTGGCGCCGCTGCACACCTTCGCCGACGCCCACCCGGACACCCGCATTCTGGTGGTGGCGGAAACCGCCGGCCGCCGCGAGGCGTTGCTGGAGATGATGCAGAAGATCGGCATCCAGCCGGCGATGAAGGAAGGCTGGGCGCATTTCATCAACGAACCGGACCGCTGGGCGCTCACCCGCGGCGAGCTGGACGCCGGTTTTTACGCCCCCGACCACGAGCTGCTGGTGGTCACCGAAAGCGAACTCTACGGCGAGCGGGTGATGCAACGCCGCCGCCGGCGCACCAGCGAGGAAAGCGGCAACGAGCTGGGCATCCGCACCCTGGGCGAAATCAGCCCGGGCGCGGCGGTGGTGCACCTGGACCACGGCGTGGGCCGCTACCAGGGCCTGGTGCACATGGAGGTGGACCGCCAGCAGCACGAATTCCTGCTGCTGGAATACGCCGGCGGCGACAAGCTCTATGTGCCGGTGTCCTCGTTGCATCTGATCAGCCGGTACGGCGGCGCGGACAACCCGCCGCTGAACCGGCTCGGTACCGAGCAGTGGACCAAGGCGCGGCAGAAAGCGGCGGAGAAGATCCACGACGTGGCCGCCGAGCTGCTCAACACCTACGCCCGCCGGGAAGCCCGCCAGGGGCGCGCCTTCGCGGTGGAAGCGGAAGACTACGAGCGCTTCGCCGCCGGCTTCCCGTTCGAGGAAACCCCGGACCAGGAAAGCGCCATCCGCGCGGTTATCAGCGACATGCAACTGGCCAAGCCGATGGACCGGCTGGTGTGCGGCGACGTCGGCTTCGGCAAGACCGAGGTGGCCATGCGCGCCGCCTTCGTGGCGGTGGAAAAAGGCGCCCAGGTGGCAGTGCTGGTGCCCACCACCCTGCTCGCCCAGCAGCACTACGAATCCTTTATCGACCGCTTCGCCGACTGGGCGGTGAACGTGGAAGTATTGTCACGGTTCCGCAACGCCAAGGACCGCGCCGACGTGCTCAAACGCCTGGAAAGCGGCAAGGTGGACATCGTGGTGGGCACCCATCAACTGCTGCAGGAATCCGTCACCTTCCACGACCTGGGGCTGATCATCGTCGATGAGGAGCACCGCTTCGGCGTGCGCCACAAAGAGCGCCTCAAGGAACTGCGCGCCGAGTGCGATATTCTCACCCTCACCGCCACGCCGATTCCGCGCACCCTGAACATGGCGATGAGCGGCATGCGCGATATTTCCATCATCGCCACGCCGCCGCAGAAGCGGCTGTCGGTGAAAACCTTCGTGCAGCAAAAAGACGACACCGCCATCAAGGAAGCGATTCTGCGGGAGCTGCTGCGCGGCGGTCAGGTCTACTATCTGCACAACGACATCGACAGTATGCAACGCACCGCCGACGACCTGCGCAAGCTGGTGCCCGACGCCCGCGTCGGCATCGCCCACGGGCAGATGCGCGAGCGCGAGCTGGAAGCGGTGATGAGCGACTTCTACCACCGCCGTTTCAACGTGCTGGTGTGCTCCACCATTATCGAAACCGGCATCGACGTGCCCAGCGCCAACACCATTATCATCGAGCGTGCCGACAAGCTGGGCCTGGCGCAGCTGCACCAGCTGCGTGGGCGGGTCGGCCGCAGCCACCACCAGGCCTACGCCTACCTGACCACCCCCGGGCCCCGCGCCATGACCAAGGACGCGCTCAAGCGTCTCGAGGCCATTGAGCAGGCCACCGACCTGGGCGCCGGCTTCGTGCTGGCCAGCCAGGATCTGGAAATTCGCGGCGCCGGCGAACTGCTCGGCGAAGAACAGCACGGCAACATGGAGAGCATCGGCTTCTCGCTCTACATGGAAATGCTCGAGCAGGCGGTGGAAGCGCTCAAGCGCGGCGAGCAACCGGACACCGCCAAGCCGCTGTCCGGCGGCCCGGAAGTGAACCTGCGCATTCCGGCGCTGATTCCCGAGGACTATCTGCCCGACGTCTACACCCGCCTGACGCTCTACAAGCGCATCGCCGGCAGCAAGAACGCCGACCAGCTCAAGGAGTTGCAGGTGGAAATGATCGACCGATTCGGGCTGCTGCCGGACCCGCTCAAGAATCTGTTCCAGGTCACCGAACTGCGCCAGCGCGCGGAGAAGCTCGGCATCACCCGGCTCGACGCCCACGCCCGCGGCGGCAAGCTGGAATTCGCCGAACGCACCCCGGTGGACCCGCTCACCATCGTCAAACTGGTGCAGTCCGGGCCCAATCTCTACAAGCTGGAAGGCGCCAGCACCCTGCGTTTCGAGCTGGAATCGGAAACCGCGCAGGAACGCATCGAGGTGGTGGGCGAAGTCCTTGACCGCCTGAGCAACTCGGGCGCCTGAGGCACTTGCAGGAGCGGGCCTTGTGGGAGCGGGCCCAGCCCGCGAAAGGGAGCGAAGCTCCCGGCAGGATCCCAGAGACCTCTTTTCCCTGTGTCCGGTGCTCCGTATCCGAGACGCGGTGCAATGGTGGTGCCTTCCGGGACCGCTCAAGCCATCCCTGGCCGCTGTTAGTTTGGCCGTCCCTGGCCAAACAGCTCCCTCCAGGCACCACCATTGCCCCGCTCACTTTGCAGCGGAACTGCCACGGGTCAGAACACCGCTAGGACCTTTCTACGAAGTGGGGTTTGTGGCGGCGAATCTTCCAAGGAGCGCCTGGATCGAGTGTGCCCGTCCAGGACCGTCTTTGGCCAGGGAAGGCCAAAGTCGAGCTTACAGGGATGTACTTGCAGCGTGTCCTGGACGGGCACACCCGATCCCGGTGCGGGCTCTCTGGAGAGAAAAGTCTCTGGAATCCTGCGGGGCAACCTTTGCCGGGTGGCTGGCGCCACCCTTTCGCGGGCGGGGCCCGCTCCCACAGAGGCCGCTCCTACAAGTCAGGACGGGCGGTCGGTTTTGCGATCGTCGCAGATGGAGATGATGCCGCTGGCCATGAAGGTGGCCATGCGTTGTTTTACCGCTTCGAAGTCGTCGGAGCGGCATAGCCCGCCGGACAGCTTGTCGATGCGGCCGGTGCGCGCCAGGGTGAGAATCAGCGCGCCGGTGACGAAGTGATAGCCCCAGAAAATATCTTCTTCCGCGGCGTCGGGCAGGGCCTTCCTCAGTAAGTCGATCAGACGCAGCACCACCGGATCGAAATGCTGGTCCATCATCTCCGCGCCCCACTCCGGCGTGTTCGCCACCTGGGCGGCGAACGCCGCGTAGTTGCGCCAGCCCTCGCCGCCCTGGATGTACAGGTCCAGGTCGGTGTCCAGATAGGTGTGCAGGGCCCCTTCCACGGTGGGTTTGCCGCCGCAGGCGCGCTCGTAGTCGTCCAGGGCCTGCATGCGCCGGCTGCTGGTCTCCACGGCACGGCGCGCGAACACCGCGTCGAACAACTGCTTCTTATCGTCGAAGTAGTAGTTAATCAGCGTGTGGTGAACGCCGATCCGTTTGGCCACGTCCTTGAGCGTGACCCCGTAGAGACCGTGCTTGGAAAACAGATACTCGGCGTTATCGAGGATTTTCTCGGTCATTTCGGCGCGACGCTCCGCTTGCGTCGCGCTCTTCTTACCAGCCTTGTTTTGGGCAGACATAGTCATCCAATGTAGGTGCGGCGGGCCGGCCACCGGCTTGGGTCATTGGCCGTATTCCGATCGCAGCCGCATTTTATCGATCTTTCCGGTGGCCGCCAGCGGCATCGCCGGCACGCGGATCACCGCGTCAGGCAGCCACCATGAAGCCACGCGCCCGCGTAATGCGTCCAGTATTTCCTGGTCGTCGGCGAGCGCCGCGCCGTTGGTCTCGACGATCAGCAGCGGCCGCTCGCCCCAGCGGGCATCGGCCCGCCCGATCACCGCCGCCTGGGAAACGCTGGCCAGAGCGCCGACGATCGCTTCGATCTCACCGGGGTTGATCCACTCACCGCCGGACTTGATCAGGTCCTTGGCGCGGCCGGTGATGATCAGGTTGCCGTGGCCATCAATACGCGCCAGATCGCCGGTGGCGAACCACCCCTGGTCGTCGGTGGCGGGCTGGTCATGACCCAGGTAGCGACCCACCACCGAGGCGCCGCGCACCCAAAGGTGGCCTTCCCGGTCACGCTGTTCCGCCAGCGGCTCGCCGTGCTCGTCGGTGAGGCGCAAATCCACCCCCATCGCCGGGCGACCGGCCCAGGCCGCTTGCCGGCCCGGGTCGTCGGGCGGAGTAATAGTACCCAAGGGCGACAGCTCGGTCATGCCCCAGCTGGTCTGCACCGTGACCCCAAGGCGCTGCTCGAGCCTCGCCATCAGCGCCTCGGACATGGGCGCGCCGCCCACCATCAGCCGCTTCAGCGACGGCAGCTCACCGCCGTGCGCCTCGATGTGGTTCAACAGGCCCAGCCACACCGTGGGCACGCCGGCGGCCACGGTCACCCCCTGTTCGGCGATCAGGCCGGCCAGGCTGGCACCGTCCAGATGGCGGCCCGGCAACACCAGCCGCGCGCCCACCGCCGGCGCCGCGAACGGCAGACCCCAGGCGTTGGCGTGAAACATGGGCACCGCCGCCAGCACCGTGTCGGCGGCGGTGAGACCCACCACGTCGGCCTGCAGCAGCCGCAATGTATGCAAGTAACCGGAGCGATGGCTGTACACCACGCCCTTGGGGGCGCCGGTGGTACCGGAGGTGAAACACAGCCCGGAGGCGGTGTTCTCGTCAAAATCGCCCCAGACCAGCTCGGCCCCGGGCGCCGCCTGGTCCGGGTCCAGCACGCTCATCGAGCAACACGGCGGCCCCTCACCGTCGGCGGGCACGCCGTCGATGACCAGCACCCGCGCCACCGACGGCGCCAGGGCCAGGATAGTGCGCGCCAACGGCAGCAGGTCGACGCTGACGACAACCACAAGGGCGCCCGACTGTTCCAGCATGGCCGCGCTTTGTTCGGCGGTGACCCTGGGATTCAATGTGTGACAGGCGGCGCCCATCCCCATGATGCCGTACCAGGCTTCCATATGAGCCTGGGTGTTCCAGGCCAGCGTGGCGACGCGATCGCCCCGGCTCACGCCGAGCCCGGCGAGCAGCGCCGACACACGGCCGGCCCGCTCTCTCAGGCCGGCGTAGCCGACCCGCTGCACGGCGCCCCCGCCGACGGCGGTAATCACCTCGGCGTGCGGGTGCCATTTCGCGGCGTGGTCGAGAAATTTATCCAGGGTCAGCGCATAGGGCTGCATGCCGCCGTCAATCATGGGGTCTCCGATTCAGGGGCCGGCAAGATCGGTGCGACGATGCCGGTATTCCAGTTCCAGGGGGTGTCGCCTTGCCGGCGACGGCGCGACACCACCTCTTCGTGCAGCCGGTACTGGGCCGGCAAAAGGGCGTAGGCCACGCGCGGCACTTCGGCGAAGTGCATCCAGACGCCGCCTTCATGCTCCGAATAGCGTGGCCACGCCGGCTGCCGGCGGGCGCACGGCTGGCCGGCACGGGCGAAGGACGCCCAGTACTCGCCCATCGCCTCGGACATCGCCGCCTCGGCATCGGTGGCCGGAATGGTCGGCCACAATTTGGTGGTGCGCCCGGCGGTGCCGAACACATAGGGCACCTCGGCGGCGTGGAAGGCGTGCAAGCCGAAGGCGCTCGCCGTCGGGTAACCGTGATCGAACAGGTACAGATAGGCCGGTACGCCGCGCGCCTCCTGTTTGATCACCAGCCGCTCGGCGGTCCAGCCGTACAGCGCGTCGCGGGTGGCGGCGAGCACGCTCTCCTCGCCGCCTTCCGCCGGATACAGGCTCAGAAACCGATCCGTCAGGTCGCCGTAGCGATGGGCAATGGCGTCCTCGTAGGCGGCGCTGTCGGTGGGCGGCTCCGGGGCCAGGAAACGCAGTGAGCGAATCTCGCCGCTGGTCAGGCCGGCCAACAGCGGCACCGGGGCCTGTTCGCCCCGGTCGAAGGTGTCCACCAGCTGCCGGGGCAGCACCTGGCCATCGATGGTGCCACTGGGCATATAACCAGCGTCGGCGGCGGCCTGGCTGAGCGTGGCCGCGTCCATGGCGCGCAAGGCGTCCAGGTCGCCGGCGCCGAGCCGTGCCGCGAGCCGCTCGCCGAGGCATTCGGCGGGCACCTCGCCGTGCTGCTCTTCGCGCAGCGCCGGCGTCGAGATCATATAGGCGCTCTGCGCGATGGCCTTGGCGAACAGCCCGCGCGCCGCCGGCGCCGCCATCAGGTACATCACGCTGAGACCGCCGGCGGACTCGCCGGCCACGGTGACGTTGTCCGCGTCGCCGCCAAACGCGGCGATGTTGTCACGCACCCAGCGCAGCGCGGCGATCTGGTCGAGCAGGCCGTAGTTGCCCGATACCCCGGACGGCGACTCGGCGCTCAGCGCCGGATGCGCCAGGTAGCCGAGCACCCCGAGCCGGTAGTTGATCGACACCACCACCAGGCCGCGCCGCGCCATCCGCGCGCCGTCGAACATGGGCTCGGCGCTGCCGCCGGTGTTCAGCGCGCCACCGTGGATCCACACCAGCACCGGCGCCCCCCGGGCGTTTTCCGGCGACCAGATATTCAGCGTCAGGCAGTCCTCGCTGACCGACGGCAACGCCGGCGCGTAAATACTGCCCGGGCGCGAGCGCGGCTGGATGCAGGCGGGCCCGAACGCCAGGGCGTCACGCACCCCTTCCCAGGGCGGCATCGCCGCCGGCGGCCGCCAGCGGCGCTCGCCCACCGGCGGCAAGGCATAGGGAATACCCTTGAACACCCGCAGCGCGCCCTCACGCGCGCCGCGCACCGCGCCGGCGGGGGCCTCTACCAAAGGATCGCTCATGGCGTTGTCTCCAACCGGTTAACGTCAGACTTCCAGCCATTCCCGGCGGATGTCGTGATTATCGCGAAGCTGCTCGGGGGTGCCTTCGAAAACGATCTGACCATGGCCCATCACCAGCACGCGGTGAGAGATATCCATGGCGATGGCCAGCTTTTGTTCCACCAGCAGGATCGACACGCCGGCTTCGGCGATGTCGCTGATCAGCTCGCCGATCTGTTTGACGATCAGCGGCGCCAGGCCCTCGGTGGGCTCGTCGATCATAATCAGGTCCGGGTCGCCCATCAGGGTGCGGCTGATGGTCAGCATTTGCTTCTCGCCACCGGACAACACCCCGGCCGGCGCCTCGGCCCGGCGCGCCAGGTTGGGGAACATGTCGAGGAACTGCTCGACCCGCCACTTGCCCGGCTTGCGGGTGTTCTTGATGCCCAGCTCCAGGTTTTGCCGCACCGTCAGGGTGGGGAAAATATCCCGGTTCTCCGGCACATAACCCAATCCCAGGCGGGACACGCGATGGTTGGGCAGGCCGGCGATCTGCTCGCCGCGGAAGCGCACCGAACCCAGCGGCGGCACTTCGCCCATGATCGCCTTCACGGTGGTGGAGCGCCCCACCCCGTTGCGACCGAGCAGCGACACCACCTCGCCTTCGTTGATGGAAAAATTAACGCCGTTAAGAATGTGGCTTTTGCCGTAGTAGGCGTGCAGGTCGTTGACTTCCAGCATTACGCGGCCTCCTCGCCCAGATAGGCTTCCTTCACACGGGGATCGTTACGGATCGCTTCGGGGCGGCCGGTGGCGACGATTTCGCCGTAGACCAGCACTGAAATGCGGTCCGCCAGTTCGAACACCACGCCCATGTCGTGCTCGACGATCATCAGCGTGCGGTCGGCGCCGACCTGTCGGATCAGCTCAATGGCCTGGCCGGTTTCGGTATTGCTCATGCCGGCGGTGGGTTCGTCCAGCAACACCACGCCGGCGTCGCAGGCGATGGTCATGCCGATTTCCAGCGCCCGCTGGCTGGCGTAGGGCAAGGCCCCCGCCGGCACGTCACGCAGCGCCTGCAAGCCGATCATTTCCAGCACTTCCTCGGCGCGGCGGTTGGCGCCGCCCATGCCGGTGGCGGCGCGCCAGAACACATAGCCGGCGCCGCTGCTCTTGAAGCAGGCGCAGCGCAGGTTCTCGAACACGGACAGGTTGTCGAACACATTACTGACCTGGAACGAGCGCGACAGACCGCGTTGCTGAATCTGCTGCGGCGCCAGATCGTTGATGCGTTCGCCGTGCAGCAGAATATCCCCGCCGCTGGCGCGGAACGCCCCGGAAACCAGATTGAAGAAGGTGGATTTGCCGGCCCCGTTGGGGCCGATCACGGCGTGAATCTCACCCTGCTCCACGTCCAGATTGACGCCACGGATCACCTCGGCGGGGCCGAAATGTTTAGTCAGATTACGGATCGATAACGCCGCACTCATGCGTTGGCCTCCCGGTGCTTGGCGGTGACCCGCCACAGGCCGTAGCCGACGGCGAGTAGAATGACGACGGTGCCCCAGGCCAGCGGCGAGGCCGCATTCAGTTCAAGGCCCAGGGCCTGGGCCAGCTTGTCGTCGCCGTGGCGGATCAGGTAGACCAGTTCAACCGTGAGAACCAGTGCCAGGATCCAGGCGATCACCGCCGCGGCGCCCACCAGCCAGCCCGGCCACTTGCGGGCCAGTTCGGCGCGGTGCCAGGCCTGGCGGATCTGTTCGAGGCCACCGGCCAGGCCGCTGGGCGCGAACATCACCACGGCCAGGAACACGATCCCCACGTACAGAACCGAGGCATCGGTAAAGTCGCTGAGCAGGGAATTCATCAAGGTGACCACCACGGCACCGACAATCGGGCCGTAGAAGATGCCCAGGCCGCCCACCGCCGCCATCACCAATGCCAGGCCTGAGGCCACCAGGCTCAACGATTCCGGCGTCACGATCTCGTAGTTCACCGCCGCCATACCGCCGGCCAGACCGGCCATGCCGCCGGACGCGATGAATACCAGAAAGCGCACATTGCGCGGCGGGTAGCCGATGAACTGCGTGCGGTCCGGGTTATCACGCACGGCGTTGGACATACGGCCCAGCGGGGTGCGGGTGAAGGCCCACATGGCCAGCACCGCGGCGAACACCCAGAACGCCATGAACCAGTACACGTCGGCGGGCTGGGCCAGTTCCAGGCCGAACCACACCGGCCCCACCATGCGGTTACTGAACACCCCGGTTTCACCGCCGAACACGGACGGGAACATCTGCGTGCCGGTGGCCACTAATTCGCCCAGACCCAGGGTGATCATGGCGAACGCGGTGCCGGCGCGGCGGCAGAACGGCCAGCCCACCACCAGCGCCACCAGGGCGCCGCCGGCAAAGCCCACCAGCGGCAGCAGGAACACCGGGAAATGCGCCCAGAACCCTTCCCCGGCGTAGGCGGCGTCGCCGATCGCGTTCATCGCGTGGATAGCCGCGTAACTGCCCAGGCCGAAGAAGGCGGCATGGCCGAACGACAGCATGCCGCCCTGGCCGAGCAGCATGTTGTAGGACAGTGCGAAGACAATATGGATGGCGATCACATTGATCACGGAGACCGCGCTGCCGCCGGTCACTGCGGGCAGCAGCAGCAATACCGCCAGGCTGATCAGCCAGGGCGCGAACGGTCGGAAAACACTCATGGCTCAAGTTCTCCCATCAGGCCGCAGGGGCGGAAGATCAGAATCAGCACCAGCAGGATGAACGGCGTCATCGGCGCCAGGCTGGCCAGAGTGATACCGGTCACTTCGCCGTAAGGGTCGACGCTGATGCCGATCACGCCGAGCAGGTCGGCGATTGATGCGTCAAAGGCAACGAAGAAGGTCTGCAGCAGGCCGATCAGCAGGGAGGCGTAGAAGGCGCCGATCAAGGACCCCATGCCACCGACCACCACCACCACGAACACAATGGGACCCAGGGTCTGGGCCATGCCCGGCTCGGTATTGAGCAACGGGCCGCCGATCACGCCGGCCAGGCCGGCCAACGCGCAGCCGAAGCCGAACACGCCCATGAACAGGCGCGGCACGTTGTGCCCCAGATGCCCGACCATGTCGCCGTGGGTGAGCGCCGCGCGGATCATCATGCCGACGCGGGTTTTCTTGAGCAGGAACCAGAGCGCCGCGAACATGAAGACCGCGATCATCATGGTGACGCCCCGATAAATGGAATAGTCGGTGCCGAACAAGGTGAACAAGGCGTTCTGCATATAGTCCGGCGGCACATAGGAGACCGGGATCGAACCCCAGAACAAATGCACCAGTTCATCAATGACGTAGGCCAGACCGAAGGTGAACAGCAGCTCGGCCACATGGCCCGAAGCGTGTACCCGGCGCAGGCCATAGCGCTCCACCACCGCGCCGATCACGGCCACCAGGCAGGGGGCAAGAAACAGGGCCGGCCAGAAACCGATATGCAGACCCAGTGCGTAGGCGAAATAGGCGCCCAGCATATAAAAACTGGCGTGGGCGAAGTTGAGCACGCCCATCATCGAGAAGATCAAAGTCAAACCACTGGACAGCATGAACAGCAAAAGGCCGTACAAAATGCCGTTCAACGTGGAGAAGACAATTGTTTCGAGCATCAAGCGACTCCCGGGGTGGCGAACATCGCCACCCCCCTTTTTAGCGCATTAAAGAATCGGTGTTGGAACCTGGAAGCTACTTGGGACGACGCATCCGGCAGCTGGTGGGCAGGGTCGCCTGCTCGGCGTTGAACGCGGCCACTTCGTGGAAGTTGAAGTCGGTACCCTCGGCGCCGTGGGACATGTTGTTCTTGAGCACGGAAATAAAGGTGGGCATCTGGATCTGATGGTCGGACGCGCGCATGGTCACGTCACCGGCCATGGACTTGAACTGCAGACCTTCCAGCGCGCGCGCCAGCTTAACCGGCTCCACACTGCCCGCCTTGTCACCGGCTTTCTTGATCATTTCCAGCATCACGGAGACCCGCGGGTAGAGATCCCAACCGGTCTGCTTGTACATCTTTTCCTGACGCTCGGCGATCTCCGGGTCGGTGAAGTCACCGTGGTACTCGGAGATCAGATAGATACGGTCGACGCCTTTCTCGCCCACCTGGGTGATGGTGCCCGGGGTGTTGCCGTAATAGGTCAGGAACGGCACGTCAACGCCGTACTCGGAAGCGGATTTGATCAGCAGGTTGATGTCCTGGCCCCAGTTACCGGTGATCACCACGTCAGCATCGGAGGATTTGATCTTGGAGATGTACGGAGAAAAATCCTTCACTTTGCCCAGCGGGTGGAAAACATTACCGACGATTTCAATGTCGGGACGCTTTTCCTTGAGCATGCGCATGGCCGCTTCGGATACCGCCTGGCCGAAGCTGTAGTCCTGGTTGATCAGGAAGACTTTCTTGAAGTCATCATTCTCCGCCACCCAGTCGGTGAGCATGTTCATTTTCATGTCGGCGTTGGCATCGAAACGGAAATGCCAGAACGAGCAACGCTCATTGGTGAACGACGGTTCGATGGCGGCGTAGTTGAAATACACCACGCGATCTTCCGGGTTGCGCTGATTGTGCTTGTTGATGCTGCTCAGTAGCGCCGAACCCACCGAGGAGCCGTTGCCCTGGATGATAAAGCGGATGCCGTCGTCGATGGCTTTTTGCAATTGCACCAGGCTTTCCTGGGGATTGATCTTGTTATCGAAGCCGACGATACGGATTTCGTGGCCGTTGATGCCGCCCTCTTCGTTGAGGCGGTCGGCGGTGAACTTCAGTTGCTCCAGCGCCGGCTGGCCGACCACGGACATCGGGCCGGTGAGCGGATCGATCAGCGCGAAACGAACCGGCTCCGGATTCGCCGCATTGGCGACACCCGCCAGCAGCAGTAGCGAAACCGCGAAACGGTTCAAGAGGGTCTTCACCATGGTGCTCTCCACATTGTTGTGCACGTTGTTATTTTCCCGTCGCTTGGAACGACAAAAGGAGTGCGCCGGGCGCCGTATTGGATACCGCCCCACCAACTCACTCACTCGCTAGATAATAAGTTTGAGGCACCAAGAGTGTCCAGCACCGCGCCGTCATCCGCCCCACCACTGCCGGCCGGCGCGGCGCAAACGCCCCGTTGGCGCGGGCTAGCGGCGCGGCGCTGATTTTGACAAAAGGGAACGGAGCGCCGCAGAGGCGGCGAAAAACAAAAAAAGGCGCCGGGGGGCGCCTTGAAGGGGAAAAGAATCAGCGGTCGGAAAAGGTCAGAGGGTTACTTTAGGTAACACCCTGGATTAATGATGCCTACCACCGGCGGCGACTTGCTCGCCGGGCAGCCAGTCCACCACGCCTTTCACGGCAACGGGCTTGCCGTCCACGGTGACCGGCAGTGACCAGGTCGCCACCTGGGCGCGGCGGCCGGCCCGGGACACCTTCTCCGGCGGTCGCAGGTCGCCGTAGGTGGCGCGCGGCTCGGTCCAGGTGTAGCGGGAACCGCCGGCCACTTTCACCCATTGCGGTTCACCCTGCGCCTGGTTGGCGTTCATAAAGCTGCCGCCGGGGCCGATGCGCAGATGGGGCCGACCGTCCGCGTCGGCCACGACCACCGGCTTGCCGCTCTGGTTGTGAATGTGCACCGCCGGCACCGTGCCCGGTGCCAGGCCCACGGTGACGCCCTGGACCGGTTCCGGGTCCGAGGTCAGCCGCGACTGGAACGACCCGGGCGGCAGCGGCTCATAGCGGAACTCGCCCGCCAGACTGCTTTCCTTGCCGTCGAACCGGACCGGCACCGACCACTGGCTGATCGCCCCCGGCTTGCCGGCGTGCTCCATATCGTGGGGCACCTCAATCTCATCGGTGCGCAGCCGGGGATCAAACCAGCCCCAGTTAGGCTCCTTGTGCACCAGCGCCCAGCGCGGCGCGGCGTCCTGGCTGGCGCCTTCGGGAATCGGTACGCCGCGGGCGGCGGTCTGGCTGCGGTACCAGGCCGGGTTGGCCAGATCCGCCAGCACGCCCTGCTCGTTGATGCGCAGGAAAACCCGGCCTTCCTGATCGAAAATCTCCAGGGTGCGCGGGCTGTCGTTGGCGACCACCAATTGCGGCGCCACCGTCGTCTGCACCTGGGCGTTGATGCCGTCCAGGGTGGCCGACAACGGGGCCAGCCGCGCCTTCACCGCCTTGGCTTCCGGCCCGTGGGCCAGGGCCAGAGTGGGTGCCGTGGCCAGCACGGCACCCAGCAACCAGGCGGCAAGACGAGCGTGGGTGTTGCGGTTACGTCTCGTCATGTCGGCTCCTTAGCGCTGGACCAGCAGGCCCGGCGTGCTGGACGGCAGCATCACCTGCACCGGTGCGGAAACGGACGGTACCACCATGCCGGAACCGTCACTGGCGATGCGGTTCACGAACAGCATGTAGTGACCGGCCGGCATCACTGCCGCGTTCTCTGGAATCTCCACGCGCACGCTGCCACCGTTAACGGTGTGCGGCAGCACCACGTTGCGCTGGTCCCCGTCCACCAGGTGGGTCAGGCTGGTGCGGCGCACCATGATCACTTCGTTGATGGCGGAAGCATCATCCACCGCGATCTGGATGGTATCGCCATGGTCCACCTGGTCCGGCGCAGCCTGAATCTCCGGGCGGTCCTTGAACACGTACGGCGGGCTGTAGATCTCGAAGGACGGGTCACGGCCGTCGTTGGGAGACAGGCCCAGCTCTTCCAGATTGAGGCTGAACAGGTAGGCAGTGTTGATCGGCGCGTGGCCGCCCACCAGCACCCGGCCGTCGGGCAGCAGCAGCGCGGTGTTGTGGTAGGTGCGCGGGTTCAGCGAGGTGGCCATCTCGGTCCACTCACCGGTCTCCGGATCAAACCGTTCGGTCATCTGTACCGGGGTGGCGGAACCGGGCAGAACCACTTCGTCCCGGTTGGCGCCGTTGAACGCCATCACGGAACCGTCGGGCAGCAGCACACCCGTGGAGTACCAGCGCGGGCCGTTCAGGTTACCCACGATCTCGGAGGAGTAGCGCATGCCGGTTTCGGTGTCCGCATCCACTTCCACGGTATCCAGACGACTGTTGGGTACCGCCAGATAGCTGCCCGGGCTGGTGGCCGCCACCGCGCCCAGTACGCCGCCGGCGGTGAGGAAGCTGGCTTCGCTATAGTTGCCGCTCTCATCCTGACGCAGCGGCATCATGATGGAGAAGCTGGAACCGCGGAAGCCGGCGCCAATCAGACGGTTGGCCACCTGCGGGTCGGCCACGTCACCGAGCACGTTTTCAAGTTGTTCCAGGCTGCCGATGGGATCGCCAAGCAGGTTGGTCAGCAGGCCTTCGCCGGTGCCGATCAAATCTTCCAGCAGGTTCGGGCTGGTCAGACTCAGCGCCGAGGTAATGCGCTCCAGGCCCAGCTCGTCGAGCTGCACGTTCAGACCGGCGTAGCCCAGGTCGGTCCACAGCTGCTCTTGCGGATCGTAGGCGGACACGAAGTTCCACTGCGCCTGGTTATAGGACTGGCCGAACGGGTTGAACGCCTGACCGGCGGCGTTATAGAACACCTGACCGTTGGGCAGCAGGTGCAGACGCGGGTACAGCGGCAGCGCCTTGCCGGCGGTGGTGTCGAGCCCCGGCAGCGGACGCTCACCGTTCTCGGACCAGGTGCCGGTGTCGAGATCATAGGTCTCGCTGGTGCGCACGTTGTCGGCGGACTGCAGCAGTTCACGCAGGCCGGTGCTTTCGCCGCCCAACAGCGCGCCGGTGTAGACCGGCTTGAGCAGTTTGGTCACGCCGCTGGCCACGAACACGTCGCCATCCGGCAGGGTCACCATGCTGGGATACCAGCGGCCATGATTCATGTGGCCGGTCTGGGTCCAGCTGTTGTCTTCCGGGTTAAAGATACGGGCGTCCTTGAGACCTTCCAGCTCCACCACGCCGATGTCGTCGGGCACGCTGATTTCGCCGAAGTTACTGGGCAGCGGGATCTCGTTGTCGATCGAGCCGAGCACGTCGCGGGCCTGCGGGAACACGGAGCCCAGGGACGGCTCGGTGTAGTAGTCGGTACCGCCCACCGCCATGATGCGGCCGTCGGCGAGCTGGATCACGTCGGCGCAGAACAGGGCGCCGTCGTTGCCGTCGGTGCTTTCCGCGTCGGAAAGTTCCGCGCCGGGCAGCAACGTGTCGCTGTCGTTGCCGTCCACGTTGGCACCGCCGGTCACCGGCGACGGACGCTCCCAGGAGATGTCATCATTGGCGCCGGCGGGGCCGAAGTTCAGCACCCGGGTCTGGTCGTTCACCGACACGAAGCCGAATTCGGCGACGATGGAGAACTCCACGTTCTCAGTGCCTTCCAGGGCGTTGAAGTAGATCAACCGGTTGTCCGGCAGCAGCGCGATGGAACCGGCGGCGGGTTTACAGCGCAGCGCGCCCTCCGCATCCTCCAGACATTTGTCCTCGGTGGTCACCACTTTCAAATTATCGCCGGTGGTGGAATCGCTGTAGCGGATGGTGGGCTCGGCAAACGGGCCTTCGAATTTACCCACCAGGCACTCATCGCCTTCACAGCTGTACTGGCGACCTTCAAAGGACGACGCTTTGGGCGCCGGGGCCGGCGCCATCGGATCGTCGGCACGGGGCGTGCCGTCGTCCGTCGATGGAGTGCCACCGCCGCCGCCACCGGTGCTCGCCGTGGTGCCCGCACCGCTGGAACTGCTACCGCCACCGCAGGCGACCAGCGCCGTGGTCAGCAGACCCAGTCCGATAAGCCGTTCAAGGTTTTTCATTTGTCTCTCTCCCGAGGGCGTTGTTATTCAAGCCTGAGTTGTTCAAAACCAATCAGTGAGACGCGATGTATACGTCCTATCAGGCGGAATTGTGCGCCGAGGGAAAGAGGGGCGTCATGAAGGTAGTGCCAGGTCTTACCACATCACGACAGTTATTCACCGCGCGAACATGCGGCTTAACAAAGATGCTTTAAAAGTTTCACGCGTTACTGACGAGAACAGGAAAAACAAACCAAAAGGATTAATACTTTGGGAGGAGAAACCGGCGGACCCTCCATCAGGGACGCGGTGCAATGGTGGTGCCTTCCGGGATCGCTCAAGCCATCCCTGGCCGCACTCATTTGGCCATCCCTGGCCAAATAGGTCCCTCCAGGCACCACCATTGCCCCGCTCACTTTGCAGCGGAACCGCCACGGGACATAACACCGCCTGGACCTTTCTACGAAGTGGGGTTTGTGGCGGCGAATCTTCCAAGGAGCGCCGGGATCGGGTGGGCCCGTCCAGGACCGTGTTTGGCCAGGGAGGGCCAAACGCCGAGCCTACATGGATGTACTCGTGGCGTGTCCTGGACGGGCCCACCCGATCCCGGCGCGGGCTCTCTGGAGAGAAAAGTCTCTGGCATCCTGCCGGGAGCTTCGCTCCCTTTCGCGGGCGGGGAGCCTCACGCCGCCTGGCCGGCGCACCAGCCGCTGGCCCAGGCCCACTGGAAATTAAAGCCGCCCAGTTCGCCGGTAACGTCCAGCGCCTCGCCGATAAAATACAGGCCGGGCACGCTTTTCACTTCGAAGGTCTTGGAAGACACGCTGTCCGTATCCACGCCGCCCAGGGTGACCTCGGCGGTGCGGTAGCCTTCCGTGCCGGAGGGTTTAAACCGCCAGCCCTTGAGCACGGCGGCGATCTCCGCCAGCGCCTCGTTGCTGTAATGCTGCAACGGCCCGGACCAGCCGAAATGCGCCGCCAGGGCGCCGGCCAGCCGCTGCGAGAAGACGCCGCGCAGCCACTTCTCCACACCGCTGGCGGGCTGTTCGTGGCGCGCCTGACGCAGCGCCGCCAGCGGGTCCGCCAACGCCGGCAGCCAGTCCACGGTCACCGCGTCCCCCGGCGCCCAGAAACTGGACACCTGCAACATGGCCGGGCCGGACAAACCCCGGTGGGTGATCAACATCGGTTCCGCGAAGGCGCGGCCGCCGGCTTCGGCGCGGACGTCCGCGCTGACCCCGCTGAGTTCCGCCAGCCACGCCTTGTCGGCGGGCTGCAACGTGAACGGCACCAGCCCGGCGCGGGTGGGCAGCACCTTCAGGCCGAACCGCTCCGCCACGCGGTAGGCGAACGGGCTGGCGCCCAAGGTAGGAATGGAAAGGCCGCCGGCGGCGATCACCAGACGATCACAGCGAATCTCGCCGCTGCCTGTACGCAGGCGGAAGCCGCGCTCGTCTGTGTCTGTCTCCGGCGAATCGCCGGCGGCGCCCTCGCCCACCGGCCGGTCATTGATGTGCGTCACCTCCGTGTTCAAACGCACTTCGGCGCCGGCCCACTCGCACTCGGTGAGCAGCACCTGAAGAATCGCCTTGCTGGACGTGTCGCAGAACAACTGGCCCGGCGCCTTCTCCACATGGCCGACGCCGTGGCGCTCCACCAGCTCGACAAAGTGCCAGGGGCTGTAGCGGTGCAACGCGGACTTGCAGAAATGCGGGTTGCCGGACACGAAATGGTCCGGCGTGGTGTTCAGGTTGGTGAAATTGCAGCGCCCGCCGCCGGACATCAGAATTTTCTTGCCGGCCTTGTTGGCGTGATCCAGCACCAGCACCGAGCGACCGCGATAGCCGGCGCTGGCGGCGCACATCAAACCCGCCGCGCCGGCGCCGATGATCACCACGTCATAGTGCTGCATGCTATTAGCCGGCTTTGGCGAGGGTGGCGAGGGCGGTGCGGACATCGGCCATGCCGGTGTGCAGCACCGCTTCGATTTCCGCCATGGTGATTTCCCGGTTGGCTTTGCCGGCGGCCGGGTTCACCACCAGTGACAGCATGGCGTAGGGGATGCCCAGCTCGCGGGCGAGCACCGCTTCCGGCATGCCGGTCATGCCGACGATGTCGCAGCCGTCGCGCTCCAGGCGCAGGATCTCGGCGGCGGTTTCCAGACGCGGGCCCTGGGTGGCCGCGTAGCAGCCACCGTCCACCCATTGCAGGCCGGCGCGCTCCAGCGCACCGCGCAGCCGGCGGCGCAACACCGCATCGAACGGCCAACTGAAGTCCACGTGCACCAGCGGATCGCTCGGGTCGTCGAACAGGGTGCCGTCACGGCCCCAGGTGTAGTCGATGATCTGCTCGGGCAGCACCAGCGCGCCGGCCGGGGCGGTGATGCCGCCCACCGCGTTAACCGCCACGATGGCGGTGGCACCCGCCTCCTTGAGCGCCTGCATGTTGGCCCGGTAATTCACCTGGTGTGGCAACCACACATGGGGGTCGCCGTGGCGGGCCAGGAACAGCACCGGCACACCGTTGAGCTCGCCTTCCGCCACCGGCGCCGAGGGCTTGCCGTAGCGGGTCTCGAGGTCGTGCCGGTGACGGATCACCAGATCGTCCATGCGGGTAAGACCGGTGCCACCGATAAATGCCAGCATGCTAAACGCCTTCCACCGCGAAAATGCCCGGCGCGTTACGCCAGTACCCTTTGTAGTCCATGCCCATGCCGAACAGGTACAGGTCTTCCGCTTCCAGGGCGGTGTAGTCGGCTTTCAGGCCGGGCACCGCTTTGCGGTCGTGGACCTTGTCCACCAGCACGCAGGTTTTCACGCTGGCGGCGCCCTGGGCCTTGCAGGCGTCGATGATCGACAACAGCGTGGAGCCCACATCCAGGATGTCGTCCAGAATCACCACGTCGCGGCCTTCCAGATTGGCGGTGGGGGTGACGATCCACTGCACGTCACCGCCGCTGGTTTCACCCAGGTAGCGGCTGGCGTGCAGGTAGTCCACTTCCAGCGGAATATCCAGCCGGGTGAGCAACTGGCCGGCGAACACGATGCCGCCGTTCATGATGGTGACGAACACCGGGAAACGCTGGGAATAATCTTCCGCCAGCTTGATCGCCACCTTGCCCACCGCTTCTTCCACCTGATCGCGGGAATACAGCTGGCGCGCTTCGCGGCGCACCTGCATCAGCTCTTGCTTCAATTCAGTGGCCATCTCAATCGCCATCGGCGTCCTCCTCGGATTGGTCCTGGTCGCCCTTCCAGGTCTGGTTACGGTCGCGACGATTGCGGCTGCGGCGGCGCGAACGTCGTTGCGCGGCACGCCCTTCGGCGGCCTCGTCCTCGTCGTCTTCGAATTCATCGTCGCTTTCATCGTTGGCCGCCATGTACAGGGTACGGCTGGGGAAGGCGAACTCGGCGCCGTGCTCATGGACAATGGCCATGATGCGCATCAGCACGTCCTGTTTGATCTCATGGTAGGTGACCCAGTCCGTGGTCTTGGTGAAGGTGTAGATAAAGAATTCAATGTAGGACGCGCCGTAGCTGTCGAAGTTGACGATCAGCGTGCGGTGATCGGTTTCCAGATCCTTGTGCTTCTTGGCCATCTCGCGCACCGCGTCGACGACGGCGGGCATTTTCTCCCAATCCTCGAAGCGAATACCCACCTTCTCGTTGATGCGGCGGTTGAGCATGCGCGACGGGTTTTCCAGGATCACCGTGGTGAACATGGCATTGGGCACGTACAGCGGACGCTGGTCGAAGGTGCGGATGCGCGTCAGGCGCCAGCCGATATGCTCCACGGTGCCTTCGATACTGCGGTCCGGCGAACGCACCCATTCGCCGACCTTGAACGGCTTGTCCATGTACACCATGGCGCCGCCGAAGAAGTTGGCGAGCAGATCCTTGGCGGCGAACGCCACCGCCATGCCGCCCAGGCCGCCGAACGCCAGCACCCCGGAGATGCTGTAGCCCAGCGTTTGCAGGATGATCAGAAAGGCGGTGATCAATACCGAGATGCGCAGCAGCTTGCCCACCGCCGAGGCGGTGGTCTGATCCATGGGGTTGCGCATGCGGTCGGGGTCGACCAGGTTTTTCTCTACGTTGCCGACCAGTTTGGTCAGAAACAGCGCGACGATGAAAATGAACGCCACGCGGCGGACGTCGCCGACATAGTCGAACACCGCCGCCTCGGACACCGCCTGCATCATCTCGGCGGCCACCGACAGGCCCACCACCCACAGCAGCAGGCGAATCGGAATACGCAGGGAATCCAGCAGGGCGTCGTCCCACAGGTTGTGGGTTTCGCGGCTGAAGTGATCAATGATGTCGATCACGCGCATAAGAATGAAGTTCACGGTCACGGTGCACAGCACCACCGCGAACACCTGAGTGACCCACACCGCCGGTTCGGTGTCCGGGCCGGGCCACACCAGAAGTTGCCGCCAATCGGTCAAGGCTTCCCAATTCATTACAGATCCTTATTGAGCAAGTCCGCCACGTCGCCGGCCTGCCGGCGGCGGCTCAGATGCATGGGCGCGCGGGGCTTGCCGCGCAGGGCCGCGGCGCCGACCCGGTGCTCGAAGCGCCGGCCTTCCAGCCATTGCGCCACCGTCACCGCGCCGGCCCGGTCGTTGCACACCAGCACCATGTCGCAGCCGGCCCCCAGCGCCGCCTGGGCGCGTTGCGAAAAGTCACCGGCACCGGCGGCGCCGGCCATGCCGAGATCATCGGAGAAGATCACCCCGCGATAGCCACAATCACCGCGCAGCACCTTGCCCAGCCAGTGGCGGGAGAAACCGGCGGGCTCGGCGTCCACTGCCTGATAACGGACATGGGCGGGCATGATGCCGTCCAGACGCGGGGCCAGCGCCTTGAACGGCACCAGGTCGTCCTGCAGCTGTTCCCAGCTACGCGGGTCTTCCGGCAGCTCGAGATGGGAGTCCGCCGCCACATGGCCGTGGCCGGGAAAATGCTTGCCGGTGGCGGCCATGCCGGCGCGGGCCATGCCATCGATGAAGGCGCCGGCCAGATCGGTGACCGCCCAGGGGTCGGCGTTGAAGCTGCGGTCGCCGATCACGCTGCTGGTGCCGAAATCCAGATCCAGCACCGGCGCGAAACTGATGTCGATGTCGTAGGCGCGCAGCTCGTCGGCCATCAGTTCGCCGAGCAGGTCGGCGGCGTGACGGGCGGCCTGGGGATCGCGGCCGTGGTAGCGGCCCAGCGCCGCCATCGGCGGCAGGCGGGTGAATTCAGTGCGGAAGCGCTGCACCCTGCCCCCTTCCTGATCCACGGCGATCAACAGGTCCGGGCGCGCTGAGCGCACCTGGTGAATCAGCTCGTACAGCTGGTCCGGTTCCTGGTAGTTGCGGCTGAACAGAATCAGGCCGCCCACCGCCGGGTGACGCAGCAAGTCCTGCTCTTCCGCCGTGACGGTGAGGCCTTCCAGGTCCAGCATCAGCAGCGGCTGGGTATCGGTTTGGTTCGACATAAGCGGGGCAAATTACTCGACGATGGTCACCGGCGTGGCCACCGGTACCCGTTCAAAAAGAGTGATCACATCCGTGTTGCGCATGCGGATGCAGCCATGCGACGCCGGCTCGCCCATGGGCTGGTCGTCCGGCGTGCCGTGAATATAAATAAAGCGACGGAAACTATCCACGTCGCCGCCCTGATTGAGCCCCGGCTGCAGACCGCCGAGCCAAAGAATGCGGCTGAGAATCCAGTCCCGCTGCGGCGCCCGCCGCGCCTGCTCCGGGTCATACAGCTCGCCGTGAAAGCGGCGGCCCGCGAACACCGCGCCCGCCGGCAGGCCGGCGCCGAAGCGGGCCCGCACCAGATGCCGGCCACGCGGCGTGGCGCCGCTGCCGTGGCGCTCACCGGCGCCCACGGCGGCGGTGGACACCGGAAAACGCAGCGTCTCTCCGGGGCCTTCCAGGGTCAGAGTCTGATCGCTGAGCGACACGTGAATAGGCATAGGTTCAGTTGACAATGGATAGTTGATAGTTGACAGCGAAAATCAAAGCATGGCCCCGTAATTTGGGTTTTAACTGTCAACTATCAACTGTCCACTGTCCACTATCCCTGGATGCCGCCGACCACGAACGGCAGCAGCTGCTGGGTGATGTGGGCGGCGGTGACGCTCTGGTTGAAGTCTTTCTTGCTGATCGCTTGCAGCGACTCCATCCCGGACAGGGTGAAGATCACCGCGCCCAGGCTGAAGTGCACCCGCCAGAACAGTTCCATGGGCGGCACGTCGGGCACCGCCCGGCGCAGCAGGGCCAGGAAACGGCGAAACACCGGGCCGTAATGTTCGCGCAACCAGGCACGCAGATGATCCTGCGGCTGGCTGTAGGCTTGCCCGGAAAGACGGAAAAAGATCATTGCCCGGCGCGGTTCGTCGCCGTGGGAGCCCAGCGCCAGCCGCGAGGCCACCGTGAACAGCTTCTCCAGGGGCACGTCGCCGCCGTTGCGGGTTTCGCTTTCCAGTTCTTCGAGCTTGGCGTCCAGGGCCTGGCAGAACGGCGTCAGATAACGCTCGAACACCGCCTGAATCAGCGCTTCTTTGGAACCGAAGTGGTAATTGACCGCCGCCAGATTGACCCCGGCCCGGCTGGTGATGGCGCGCAGGCTGGTCTCGGCGAAACCCTTCTGGGCGAACAGAACTTCCGCCGCATCGAGAATGCGCTGCACGGTATCGGATTGGGACATGCCGGCCTCACGCCTGAAAACAGACGTTTTAAACTAGCGTTCGAAGTAGCACAGGTCAATTACGCTTCTTCAACCGCCGACTCCACCGCTGCTTCGCATAGCGACGCAGATTAGACACGTTGTCCGTCTCGTCCATAATTTCATGGCCAAGCAAAGTCTCGATAATGTCTTCCATGGTGATCAGCCCCACCCAGGTGCCCAGGTCGTCATAGACCATGCCCAGATGCTGGCGCTCGCGCAGCATTTCACCGAACACGAACTCGATGTTCATGGCGGCCCGGAACGGCGCCATGCTACGCGCCAGTTCACTGACCTTGCGGTCGCCCTCCACTTCCAGCAGGTCGCTCTTGTGCACGTAACCGAGCGCTTCGTCGTGTTCGTTGATCACCGGGAAACGGGAGAACGGCGACCCGGCCAGGCGCTGGCGCACGTCGTCCACGCTTTCATCGGGTTGCACGCTGCGCACCACGGTGCGCGGGGTCATCACCTTCTCCACCTTGATCTCATGGAGGTTGAGCACATTGGTGATCACCCGCTGCTCGTCTTCGTCCAGGGCCTGTTGGTCGCGGCCGATGGCCGCCATTGCCTTGAGCTCGGCGCGGATGTCGGTGTCCGGCTCGCCGGCGCCGATCTGCCGGGTAACGATCTTGGACAGCCACACGAACGGCTTGAGCACCAGGATCATCACGTTCAGCACCGGCGGCAGCATGGGCGCCAGGGAGCGCCAGAATTTGGCGCCGATGGTCTTGGGGATAATCTCGGAGAGAATCAGGATGGCCAGCGTCATCACCGCCGACGCCGCGCCCAGGTAGGCCTCGCCGAAGATCACCGCCACCTGGGCGCCGACGCCGGTGGCGCCGGCGGTATGGGCAATGGTGTTGAGAGTAAGAATGGCCGCCAGCGGGTCGTCGATATCGTCCTTGAGCTTGCGCAGCTTCTCGAACAGCTTGGGCCGCTCGCCCTTGAGCCCGGCGATATAGCTGGGCGTGATCGACAACAACGCGGCTTCCAGGATCGAGCACAGAAACGAAAACCCGATGGCGATCAGGGCAAAGACAATCAGCAGCAACATCACCACTCTTCCATGTAGGCGCCGCAATGCTCGATCAGTTCCTCGACCCGGCGCGCGGCCTGTTCGAGGCGCTCGAGATCGCCATAGGCGAGCGGCGCATAGGGGTCCTCGGCGCGCATCGCCAAGTCATTGCCCTCGCCCGGTGGCGTGGGCCGGCGGGCGAGTCCGGCGGCGCCCACCGCGGCGCGGATTTCCTGGTCGAGCCAGAACACCAGATCGGCGCGGTCCGCCCGCGCCGTCGCCAACACCTGTATTTCCTGGGCGCGCACCTCGGCGCGCTGAAACGCCTGCTCCAGGGCCGCCAGGCTGATCAGATCCTCATAACCGGCCACCTGATAGTTGTTGGCGGCCTGCCGGGCCAGCCCCACCAGCACCGAATACAAATGAAACACCACCGCGCCGCGTAGCGCCAGGCGCTGGCCCACGGCGGCGCTCTCGTCGCTGTACAGCTGCTTGAGCAGACTGCGGGCGAAGAACAGCCGCTCGCGCAGGCCGCTCACTTCGCTTTCTCGAACCATTCGGGACATGATCAATCGCTCTCTGGAAGGCTGCGGGCAACGTTATTTCTTGGCGGCGGCCTTTTTCTTGGCCGGGGCTTTTTTCTTCGCGGCCTTTTTCTTGGCGGCTTTTTTCTTGGGCGCGGTCTTTTTCTCTTCCACTTCCCATTCGCCGTCCCGGTAGAAGGCGTACCAGCCGGTGGGCTTGCCGTCCTCCTCGGTCATCACGTACTGCTCCTTGGCCTTGCGGCTGTAGCGCAGCACCGCCTTGCGGCCTTTGCCGTCCTCGGCGGGGGCCTCGGCGAGATACTTATGCTTGGGGTCCAGCGCCTTGGCCACGGACTGCACCTCTTCCACCAGCGGCGCGCGGGTTTCCCGGTTCTTGGGGAACTGGCTGGCGGCCAGGAACAGGCCCGAGGCGCCGTCGCGCAGCAGGTAGTGGTCGTCCACCTTCTCGCACTTCAGATGCGGCATCGGCACCGGGTCGGCGCGCGGCGGCGCCGGCTCGCCGCTCTTGAGCAGCTTGCGGGTGTTGCCGCACTCCTCGTTGGTGCACTTGAAGAACTTGCCGAACCGGCCGGTGCGCAGCTGCATTTCGTTGCCGCACTTTTCGCATTCCAGCGTCGGGCCGTCGTAGCCCTTGATGCGGAATTCGCCCTTCTCCACCACGTAACCGTCGCAGTCCGGGTTGTTGCCGCAGATGTGCAGCTTGCGCTTTTCGTCGATCAGATAGTTTTCCATCGCCGTGCCGCACTTCGGGCAACGTTTCTTGCGGCGCAGCTCCTGGGTCTCCGCCTCCTCGTCGTCGGCGCGCACCGCCTCTTCGCCGGGCAGCAGATTGAGGGTGGCGGTGCAGCGTTCCTTGGGCGGCAGGCTGTAGCCCGAGCAGCCCAGGAAGACGCCGGTGGAACCGGTGCGGATCTGCATCGGCCGGCCGCATTTCGGGCAATCGATGTCGGTATCGGTGGGCAGGTTGGCGCGCATGCCGCCTTTGGCCTGCTTGCCGCTGCCTTCGCCCTGGGCCGCTTCCAGCTTGGCGAGAAAGTCCCGGTAGAATTCGTCGAGCACATCGCGCCAGCCGCGCTTGCCCTCGGCGACCTGATCCAGGATCTCTTCCATCTGGGCGGTGAAGTTGTAGTCCATCAGGTCGGGGAAGCTTTCCGCCAGCCGGTCGGTGACGATGTCACCCATTTTCTCGGCGTAGAAGCGGCGGTTGTCCTGACGGACATAGCCCCGGTCCTGGATCGTGGAGATGATCGAGGCGTAGGTGGAGGGCCGGCCGATGCCGCGCTTCTCCAGTTCTTTCACCAGGCTGGCTTCGGTGTAGCGCGCCGGCGGCTTGGTGAAGTGCTGATTGGCGTCCACCTGGTCGATGTCGAGCACGTCGCCCTGTTTCAGATCGGGCAGCACGGTGTCCTCGGCGCCCTTGCGCGACGCCTGGGGCTGAATGCGGGTCCAACCGTCGAACTTGACGATGCGGCCACGGGCCTTGAGCTCGTAGCCGTCCGCCTCGGCGGTGATGGTGGTGCTCAGGTACTCCGCCGGCGGCATCTGGCAGGCGATGAACTGGCGGCGGATCAGCTCGTAAAGACGCTGGGCGTCACGCTCCATGTCCTTAAGGTTGCTGGCGTCGCGCTTCACGTCCGAGGGGCGGATCGCCTCGTGGGCCTCCTGGGCGCCGTCCCGGTTGGAGTAACGCAGCGGCTGCTCGGGCAGATACTTCTCACCCAGCTGGTCGCCGATCCAGGCGCGGCAGTCGTTGACCGCGTCCGCGCTCAGGTTGGTGGAATCGGTACGCATGTAGGTGATGTGGCCGGCCTCGTAGAGACGCTGGGCCATCATCATAGTCTTCTTCACCCCGAAGCCCAGGCGCGTGCTGGCGGCCTGCTGCAGGGTGGAGGTAATAAAGGGAGGCGGTGCCTTGGAACGGGTCGGCCGCTCCTCGCGCTGGCTGATGGTGAGCTTGCCGGCGGCCACCAGGGCGGCGCGGTGTTTTTCCGCGTCGTCGCCGTTGTTGGGGCGGAAGTTCTCGCCCCGGTGACGGGCCACCTGCATGCGGATGGCGTCCGCCGCGTTGGCCGCGTTATGGGTGTCGGCGTGCAGCTCCCAGTATTCTTCCGGGGTGAACGCACGGATTTCCCGCTCACGCTCGACCACCAGTTCCACCGCCACCGATTGCACCCGCCCGGCGGACAGGCCACGGGCGATCTTTTCCCACAGCAGCGGCGAGATCATGAAGCCCACCACCCGGTCCAGGAAGCGCCGCGCCTGCTGGGCTTCCACCCGGCTCATGTCGAGCTTGCCCGGCTCCTCGAAGGCGGCCTGGATCGCTTTCTTGGTGATCTCGTTGAACACCACCCGGTCGAACCGCTGGTCGTCGCCGCCGATCACTTCCCGCAGGTGCCAGGCAATCGCCTCCCCTTCGCGGTCCAAGTCAGTGGCCAGATAGATGCGGTCGGCGGTGCTGGCGAGCCGCTTGAGCTCGTCGATCACCTTTTCCTTGCCCGGCAGGATCTGATACTGCGCCTGCCAGCCGTGGTCCGGGTCCACGCCCATGCGGTTGATCAACTGCGCGCGGGACTTCTTCTTTTTATAGGCTTCGCGCTCCTCCTTGGGCAGCGAGCGGGTATAGGCCGCTTCCTTGGCCCGCTCCTTGGGGGTGCTTGTCTTGGCGCCGCCGCTTACCGGCAGGTCACGCACATGGCCGACACTGGATTTGACCACGAAATCATCGCCCAGGTAGCGATTAATGGTCTTGGCCTTGGCCGGCGATTCCACGATTACAAGGGATTTACCCATTCGTTGCTCACCCGATCATGAGAAGCTGCGTCATAAGAAACCTCTGAGGCCTGGCCGCCACGGCGGCGAAAATTCGCCGGGCAGGACACGCCTCAGAGGTCGGACCGCGGCCCTAGCGGACCCCGGCGGGCGCCTATTTAGACAGCGCCGGTATCGTCCGGTCAAGCACCAGGGTCGCCGGCGGCACCGCCCGGGGAGCCTGCAGGCCGCGCCGGCCAAGGCGTCGCGGCGGGTTTCAAGGTGGGCTGGCAGAGCCGGCGGAGAAGGCTATACTCGGCGTGAAAGTACTGAAAACAACCTCTGCCGGTTAAGGGAGAACACCATGACCTCACCCTATCGAAAGGTACTGGTGGCGATTGATTGCAGCGACGAATCCGCCGAGGTTCTGTCCCGCGCGGCGGGGGTCCAGGAAGGCACCGACGGGGAATTGCACCTGATCCATGTGATCGAACCGCTGGCGCTGGCCTACGGCGCGGACGTGCCGATGGACGTCACCGACCTGCAAAGCGGCCTGGTCAAACAGGCCCGCGACACGGCGCTGGAATACGCCGGCCGCTACCAGATTGCGGAAAGCCGCATCCATGTGGAGTTGGGCTCGATCGAGAAAACCATCCTCGACAAGGCCGACGACATCGACGCCGATCTGATCGTGGTGGGCAGCCACACCCGCAGCGGCCTGGCCCTGCTGCTCGGCTCCACCGCCCGCGGCCTGGTGCCCGGCGCCCATTGCGACGTGCTCGCCGTGAAAATGGACAAGCGCAAGAAGGAAAGCTAGCGGAAACTGTGGGAGCGGGCCCTGCCCGCGAAAGGCAAGCGGAGCTTGCCGGCGGGATTCCAGAGGCTTTTCTATGAAGCCGCCAACAGCGTCTCTGGTATCCTGCCGGGCGGCCTGGCGGCGCCCTTTCGCGGGCAAGGCCCGCTCCCACAGGGTGCCATTAGGTGAGTTGGGCGTTGCCGGTGGCGCTGGGTGGTTTCGTGTTCCAGCGGTAGAGCAGCCCGGCGAGTTCGCGGGCTTGCGTTTTGAGCGCGGCCAGCTCTTCGTCGCTGTCCCGGGGGCCGGTGAAGATCGGCACCTTGCGCAGCGCCGCCACCAGTTCCTGGTCCGGGGCCTGCATTCTCTGCACTTCCACCGCCCAGCGGATCTGGTGCACCAGCATATGGAAGAACGCCAGCCGGGTGGCCAGGGTATACGGCGAGTCGGGGCGGTCGAAATCGGTGAATTCCAGCTTCGCCATCACCGCCTCGCGCGCGGCGTCCGCCACCCGGATGGTGGCACTGCGGGCGGTGCCCAGCAGCATGGAGAGGGTGCCGAACACCTCACCGGGCGAGACATAGTAAAGCACCGCCGAGGCCTCGCCGCCGGCGCGCTCGCCCTGCACCACCAACTGGCCGCGCAGCAGAAAATATAGTGAGGATTCCACTTCCCCGGCGCGTATCACCCGGTCGCCGGGGCCGGCTTCGATAATCTCCGTGCGCGCCAGAAGCAGCGCCCGCTGGTCCGCGTCGTCACGGGCCACTTCGTTAAAAAACGGCACGCCGGAGAGCAGTGCCTCCACCCGCGCGTGATCCGATTGCTGCCACTGGGCGTGCTTCATGGCTCCCCTCTTCCCCGTTTATGGCGGCCTCATCCTAGCCCGAACGTTTCCCGGATTGCCACCGCTCTAGAGGCCGTATTCACTTGCACGATGCAAAAAACCACTGGACATATTACACTGTCCGTATTATCAGTGTACGTAACAGCGGAACCGTGCCCGAGGAGGCCGACATGAGCATCGCATTAACCGCACGCCAACAGCAGGTTCTCGATTGCATTCGTGCGTCCCAGATGGAGACCGGCATGGCCCCGACCCGGGCTGAAATCGCCGAGCGCATGGGGTTTCAATCGAAGAACGCCGCGTCCGATCACCTTCGGGCCCTGGAGCGCAAGGGCTACATCCGCCTGCACGGCGACCGCTCCCGGGGCATCCAGCTTCTCGACCTGGCCCTGGAGATGGGCGACGAACTGCCGGTGGTGGGCAAGGTCGCCGCCGGTACCCCGATCGAGGCGATCGAAAACGTGGAGCGCACCGTGCCGGTGCCCCAGGGGCTGTTTCGTCAGCGCCCCACCTATCTTCTCAAGGTCCAGGGCGATAGCATGATCGAAGCCGGCATCTTCGACGGTGACCTGATCGCGGTTCGTAAAAGCCAGACCGCCCGCTCCGGCGAGATCGTGGTGGCCCGCATTGACGACGAGGTCACGGTGAAAACCCTTAAACTGAACCGCACCAGCGCCACGCTGCTGCCGGCCAACGACGCCTACGCGCCGATCCGCGTGGCCGCCGATGAGTTGATGATCGAGGGTATTTTCGTGGGTCTGATCCGTGATCCCAATGCGCATTGAAACCGTTAGTCGCCTTCTGGCGGCCCTGTTACTGAGTCTCACTCTGGCCGCTTGCCAGGGCCACGCCGGTTCCAGTGACACCGCCAGTAACGAGAGTATTGAGAGACAGAACCGTATGTCGGACACCCGTTTGCTTGCCCCCTGCCCGTCCGCGCCCAATTGCGTGTCGAGCCTCGCCGAGGACGACCGCCATCGGGTAGCGCCGCTGCCCGGCGCCGGCGACCGCGCCGGTAGCCTGGCGATGCTGGAAGAGGTGCTCGATACCCTGCCCCGGGTGGCCTACGAGCGGATCGGCCCGGCGCGGATCCAGGCCCGCTTCACCAGCCGGATACTGCGGTTTGTTGACGACGTCACCCTGTACGTGCACGACGACGGCCTGATTGATGTGCGTTCCGCCTCGCGGCTGGGGTATTGGGACCTGGGCGCCAACCGGCGCCGGGTGGAAGACCTGCGTGAGCGGCTCAATACCCGCCTCGGACAACCCCAGCCCAGCCACGGATGAGCGGCGCGCGGCAAAGCGGCCCGCTGTGGGCGGACATCGGTGTCAATCTGGGCGACAGGCAGTTCGCCGAGGACAGTGAACAGGTGCTGGCCCGCGCCGCCGACAGCGGCGTGGCCCTGATGCTGCTTACCGGCACCAGCGTGGCGGAATCGGAAACCGCCGTGGCCCTGTGCCGGCAATGGGCCGACGCCGGCCCGGCCCTGTTCGCCACCGCCGGCATCCATCCTCATAACGCCCGTTTTTTCGACGCCGGCGCCGAGCAGGCACTGGCCGGGTTGCTGACCCTTCCCAAGGTGGCGGCGGCCGGTGAAATGGGCCTGGACTTCAACCGCGATTTTTCCCCCCGGGACGATCAGGAAAGCGCCTTCGAAGCGCAGCTGGCGCTGGCCGCCGACGCCGGCAAGCCGGTGTTCCTGCATCAGCGCGACGCCCACCACCGTTTCCTGCCGATTCTGAAAGCCTGGCGGCACAAGTTGCCCGCCGCCGTGGTGCATTGCTTCACCGATCAGCGCGACGCCCTGTTCGACTATCTGGATCTGGATTGCCACATCGGCATCACCGGCTGGGTGTGCGACGAGCGGCGCGGCGGCGCCCTGGCGGAGCTGGTGCCGGAGATTCCCGGTGACCGCCTGCTGCTGGAAACCGACGCGCCCTATCTGCTGCCCCGGGATCTGCCGGAAAAGCCGCCACGCAAGCGCCGCAACGAGCCCTGCTATCTGCCCTGGATCGGGCAGCGCGTCGCCGCTCTGCGCGGCGAGAGTGAAGCGGATCTGGCGGCGCGCACCTTCGCAAATACCCGCGCCTTTCTCAGGCTTTCTCCGCGCGCCAGTTGAAGTCGACTTCCAGGGCGGGTTGCGGGCCGTCTTCCGGCTGGCCGGCCATTTCCGCGTAGGGCGAGTTGTGCACCAGCACCGCTTTGTCGGTGGTCATTTTGCCGAGCACATTGTTGGCGTGCTCGGCGCCGTTGAACCGCACGATCTGGCCTTTCTCGTCCACCACGTGATAGCTCACGCCGTCGATCTCCACCTGCACGATGCAGATCGACAGCGTCACGGACCGCAGCAGCACTTTTTCCACATGCCGCCCGTTCAATTTCTTAATCGTGATCTTTTCCATCTTTACTCCGAAAGCAGCGCCTGAATGTCCAACAGACCGAACGGCCAGGCGAGCTCCCGGTCGCCGCGGCGCAGCACCGGGATGCGCTCACCATATTCGGCAATCAGGGTATCGTCCTCGGCCACATCCACGGCGTGAATATCGGCCTGCGGATTCACCGTGAGCAGCAGGTCGCGAGCCTGATCACACAGGTGGCAGCCCAGGGTGGTGTATAGCACGACGGTCATCAAAGGGTTCCGTGTCGGATCGCGTAGCAGTGGTGAATGGCGCTGTTGCGCCGGAAGTCTTCCGGCAGGCTCCAGGCGGTCAGGTCTTCCACCTGGTACCAGCGGGCGATGCTTTCTTCCAGCTCGAAGCGGCGGAAGTTGCAGGAGAAATAGAGCACGCCGCCGGGCTCCAGACGCTTCATGATGCGCCGGATCAGCTCGCCATGGTGTTCCTGGACCACGAAATCCTGGCGCGACTTGTTGTTGGAAAAGGTGGGCGGGTCGCAGAACACCACGTCGAACTGCTCCTGGCAGTCCTCCAGCCAGGCCATGGCGTCGGCGCGCACCAGCGGGTGCGCCTCGCTGGAAAAGCCGTTCACCGCCAGATTGCAGGCGGCCCAGTCCAGGTAGCGCCGCGAGGCGTCCACCGTGACCGCGCGGCGGGCGCCGCCCACCAGCGCCTGCACACTGGCCGCGCCGGTGTAGGCGAACAGGTTGAGGAAGCGCTTGCCGGCGCACTCTTCGGCCAGCCGCAGGCGCAGCGGGCGGTGATCCAGAAACAGGCCAGTGTCCAGATAGTCGTTCAGGTTCACCAGCATGCGGGCCTGGCCCTCGCGCACCACCCGGTACTGCCCCTGGCCGTCCAGCTTCTGATACTGGCGGTTGCCTTTCTGGCGCTCGCGGGTGCGCAGGTGGACCTGCTCGCGGTGCACGCCCAGGGCCGCGCGGACCGCGCTCACCGCCCACTGGCGGCGTTGCTTGGCCTTGTCCTCGTCGATCGTCTTGGGCGCCTTGAACTCCTGAACCAGGGCCTGATCGCCGTACACGTCCACCGCCACGTTGAATTCCGGCAGGTCGCGGTCGTAGAGGCGGTAGGCCTGAATGTCCTCGCGCTCCAGCCAGCGGCGCAGATGCTTGCCGTTCTTGCGCAGGCGGTTGAACAGCGGCATGGCGGGTTCCGGCAGCTCGAAGCCGGGCGCATCACCGACCCGCAGCGGCGGCTGCGGCACCGGCGGGCGCGGCCGGCTGACGCGGATAAAGGTGTTCAGCGGGCCGTTGCGCACCTTCCATTGCTGCGTCATGTCCATGCCGGAGCGGTCCAGCGAGGCCACGTCGGCGCCCAGCATCACCGCCGTCCAGGCCGGTGCCTTCTCGCCCAGGATGCGGCCCAGCCCGGCGTACAGCCAGGCGGCGGTGGTCTGTTCGTCCAGCCGTTCACCCCAGGGCGGGTTCGTGGCCAGCAGCCCCTGGTCGGCGAAATCGCGGCCGCGCAGGGCGCCCAGCTCGCGCCGCTCAAAGTGCACCTGCCGGCGCACCCCGGCCCGTTCGGCGTTGTGCAGCGCGTACTGAATGGTCTCCGGGTCGGCGTCGAAGCCCTTCAGCGACGGCAGACCCTTGAGCCCGCCCTCCAGGCTGGCGGCGGCCTCGCGCAGGGCCTCTTCCCAGAGCGGCTTGCGGCAGCCGCGCCAGGCCTGGAAGCCGTACTCGCGGCGCAGCGCGCCCGACGCCACGCCGGCGGCCATCCAGGCCGCCTCGATCACCAGAGTGCCACTGCCACAGAACGGGTCCAGCAACGCCGCCGACCGGTCCTCGCGGTGCCAGCCGCCGGCCCGCAACAGCGCCGCCGCCAGATTCTCGCGCAGCGGCGCCCGGCCGCCGGCCAGCCGGTAACCGCGCCGGTGCAGCGGCGTGCCGGCCAGGTCCAGCCACAGGCGGGCGTTGTTTTCGTCCAGCCGGGCACGCACCGCGCAGGCGCCCTCCTCCCGCCGGGCCTGGCCGATCTCCGGCGGCAAGGCGCGCAGCAGCCGTTTACCGCTGACCCGGCTGTCGCCGCGCACGCCCTTGCCGTGGTCCAGGCTCAAATGCAGGTCCACGCCAGGCGGCACCAGGGCGCGCCAGTCCACCGCCGCCGCCAGCCGCTCCGGAGCCTGGTCCGGGGTGACATCCAATTCCGCCAGGGGCACGAGCACCCGCTCCGCCAGCCGCGACCACAGGCAAGCACGCAAGGCGTCCTGCTGCAGGCCCTCGATGCCCACATGGGCGTTACCCGGATCTGTTACCGAGATGCCCAACTCGGTGAGCTCGTCGGCGAGCAAGGGGCCCAGGCCGGGCAGACAAGTAATTACGAATTCCATCGGTTTTGCCTTGCAAGTGCCTGTTTTAAAGACGGAAATGAAAAATTCATCGGTTGGACCATTATTCGTCACACGCTTAAACGGCGCCACCATTATGGCGACATGTTATTCGACACCCTCTTCCCCCTTTCACATACTCAAAGAGTGGCCCTTCGAAGAGGTGACCGGGGGCCGCAGCTTACTGACCGTCGCCGTGATCGGCAAAGCGGCACTGCGAAAAAGCCAACAGGCGTCTAAGCCAAGAGGATCGTGTCTATGAAAAGACAGAAACGCAGTCGTGATGAAAGAGCTTACAGCCGGGGGTACCTGGCCGGATTTCAAGGCAGGCCCAGGGACTTTTGCCCCTTCGGCGCATTGCAGGCCCGCACCTACTGGATGAGCGGTTGGCGCGAGGGCCGCACGAATCAGGTACAAGGCATGGTCGGCGTGGCCGGCATCCAGAATTTGAAAGACGTCACCTAATCTTTATTTCGCGTTAAGAGGACATTGTACAAAACCTGTTTTCGATCAGCGCCGGCGCTTCGCGCGTCGACCCCACAGGGCCCCTCCCGGGCCCTTTTCTTTTGCCGGCTCGGTTTGTGGGAGCGGGCCTTGCCCGCGAAAGGGAGCGCAGCTCCCGGCAGGATGCCAGAGACTTTTCTAACGACAGCACCAACAAGGTCTCTGGAATCCTGCCGGCCGGCTTTGCCGGCCTTTCGCTTGCAAGGCAAGCTCCCACAACACCGGCTTCGTAGCACGCTTTCCGGGCCGCTCCGGTAGGTCGCTACCAGGCCCGGACGATGTCGCCTACCAGCCCGGGGCCCTGGTAAATGAGCCCTGAATACACCTGCACCAGCGAGGCGCCCAATCGCCGCTTATCGAGGGCGTCGCCGGCGCCGCTGATGCCGCCCACGCCGATGATCGGGATGCGGCCGTCCAGCGCCCGGCCCATGGTGGCGAGCGCCCGGTCGGCGATCGGCTTGAGCGGCGCGCCGCTCAGGCCGCCTTGCTCGTCGCCGTGGCGAAGGTGCCCCACCCCCGGCCGCTCCAGGGTGGTGTTGCCCACGCAGACGCCATCGATGCCGTGGCGCACGAACGCCTCCGCCATGGCCGCCAGTTCGTCCTCGTTGTTATCCGGCGCGATCTTGATCACCAGCGGCACCGTCACGCCACGCTGCTGATCCAGGCGCGTCTGCGCCTCGCGCAGGGTGCTGAGCAGGCGGTCCAGGGCGTCGCCGTGCTGCAGGTCGCGCAGGCCGGGGGTGTTCGGCGAGGAGACGTTCACCACCAGGTAGCTGGCCAGACCGTGCACTTTTTCCTGGCAGGTCCGATAGTCGTCCACCGCCAGCTCCGCCGGGGTGTCCTTGTTCTTGCCGATATTGATGCCCAACACGCCCTGGAAACGGGCCGCGCGCACATTGCTCACCAGAGCGTCGACACCGTGATTATTGAACCCCATGCGGTTGATCACCGCGCCGGCCGCCGGCAGCCGGAACAGACGCGGCTTGGGATTGCCCGGCTGCGGGCGCGGGGTGACGGTGCCCACTTCGAGGCTGCCGAAGCCCAGCGCCGCCAGACCGTCGATGCAGTCGCCGTTCTTGTCCAGGCCCGCCGCCAGCCCCACCGGGTTGGGGAAATCCAGCCCCATCACCCGCACCGGCCGGTCCGGCACCCGCGCCGGATAGAACTTGCCGGCCCCCAGGCGCAGCGCGGCGAGGGTCAGGTCGTGGGCCTGCTCCCCGGAGAGAGTGAACAGGGCGGGACGGGCAAGCTGATACAGCATGGATGACGGCTCCTTGGATAGCGGCGCGGATTATACGGCAAGCCGACGCCGGATGCAGAGGCCGGTTCATGGAGGCTAATGACGGTAATCAGGACCCGTGGCGGTTCCGCTGCCAACTGAGCGGGGCAATGGTGGTGCCTGGAGGGAGCTGTTTGGCCAGGGACGGCCAAACTAACAGCGGCCATGGGTGAGGCAAGCGTGTTGCGAAGCACTGCTTCGCGCGCCGCCGAACGCCGCCCATCTGTGATGGGTGGCCGGGCCCGCTTGCGGGGCTTGAGCGGTCCCGGAAGGCACCACCATTGCACCGCGTCTCGGATACGGAGCACCGAACCTTACAGGATACGGTCGAGGACCTCGGCCAGGTTGGCGGAGGCGGCGGGCCGAAGCTCGCGCAGGGCGTCGCCGAGCTGCTCGGCCAGGGCCGGCTCCAGGCGCTGCAGGCGGGCGGCGCCGTTGGCCAGCCGCGCGGCGATCTGCGGGTTGATGCCGTCGAGCTTCTTCAGCGCCCGGGCGAAGAACGCATAGCCGCTGCCGTCCGGCGCGTGGAACGCGGACGGGTTGCCGTTGACCAGGGTGCCGACCACGGCGCGCACCCGGTTGGGCAGGGTCCACTCAAAGGCCTCGTGGGCCAGCAGGCCCTCCGCCCGCGCCACGGTGTCGGCGCCGGGCACCGTGGCCTGGACCGCGAACCACTGGTCCATCACCAGGGCCTCGTCGCGCCAGCGCCCGGCGAACGCCGCCAGCGCCGGGTCGGCGCCGGGCAGCTGGTTGTGCACCAGGGCGCGCAGGGCGCCGAGCTCCTCGGTCATGCAGGTGGGGGCGTCCAGCATGCCCTGCAATTGCGCCACCAGCTTGTCGCGGTCGCCACGACCGGCACCGGCGGCGGCGGACAGATACGCCAGCGCCACCTGGCGCAGACGGCGTTTGCCCATGGCTTCGCCGTCGGCGCGGTATTCGGTTTCACCCAGCTCGTCGACCAGACGCCACCAGGACGCGGCCAGGGCCTCGCCAAGACCGGCGCGCAGCGCGCTCAGAGCGTCGTGCACGGCCTGCGGGCGCAGCGGGGTATGCCGGTCGCCGACCGCGGTTTCCGTGGGCAGGGTGAGCAGCAGCGCGGCCTGCGCCGGGTCTTCGCTGGCGCGCTGGATCACCTGCTCCAGCACCGGGGTGAGCCGGTCCAGTTGCGCGGCGGCGTCTTCGCCGTCATCGATGATCCGCGCCAGGGCGGCGAAATAGAGCCGCTGCGCCGCGTCCCAGCGGCAGAAGCCGTCGCTGTCGTGGGCCAGCAACGTGATCAGCTGGGCTTCCTTGAACGGGTAGCGCAGCGATACCGGCGCCGAGAACGCGCGCAGCAGCGACGGCGTCGGGGCGCTGTCCGTTGCCACCGGGAAACGGAAGGTTTGTTCGCGATCACGCAGGATCACCACGGTTTCGGTGGCGCCGTTGTCGTCCAGCGGCAGCGCGCGGCCCTGGCCGTCGAGCAGCGACAGCTTGACCGGAATCATCAGCGGCTGCTTATCGCTCTGCCCCGGCGTCGGCGGCGTTTCCTGGCGCAGCGTGAGCTGGTATTCGCCGTCGGCGAACCGGTCGGAGGCGGTCACCAGCGGCGTGCCCGCCTGGCTGTACCAGCGCTTGAACCGGCTCAGGTCCAGGCCGGACACCTCTTCCATGCAGGCGACGAAGTCGTCGCAGGTCACCGCCTGGCCGTCGAACCGCTCGAAGTAGAGATCGCTGGCGCGGCGGAAGTCCTCGGCGCCCAGCAGCTCGTGCTGCATGCGCACGATTTCCGAGCCCTTCTCGTAGACGGTGAGGGTGTAGAAGTTGTCGATCTTCTGGTATTCCGAGGGCCGCACCGGATGCGCCATGGGCCCCTGGTCTTCGGGAAACTGATGGTTGACCAGGAAATCCACGTTCTCCACCCGGGTCACCGCGCGGGAGTTCATGTCCGAGGAGAACTCCTGGTCGCGGAACACCGTGAAGCCTTCCTTAAGGCTGAGCTGGAACCAGTCCCGGCAGGTCACCCGGTTGCCGCTCCAGTTATGGAAGTACTCATGGGCGACCACCGATTCCACCCGCTCGAAGCCGGCGTCGGTGGTGGTGGCGGGATGGGCCAGCACGCAGGAGGTGTTGAAGATGTTCAGGCCCTTGTTTTCCATGGCGCCCATGTTGAAGTGGCTGACCGCCACCACCTGGAAGATATCCAGGTCGTATTCGCGGCCGAACACCTGCTCGTCCCAGGCCATGGCCCGTTTGAGCGAATCCATGGCGTGGCCGAGTTTGTCCAGATCGCGGTGCTCGGCGTACAGACGCAGCGCCACGTTCCGACCGGAGGCGGTGCGGAAGCTGTCTTCCAGGCAGGCCAGGTCGCCGGCCACCAGCGCGAACAGATAACAGGGCTTGGGGAACGGGTCTTCCCAGGTGGCGAAATGGCGGCCGCCGTCGTCGTCGCCGCCGTCCACCGGGTTGCCGTTGGAAAGCAGCAGCGGGTAGGCGGCGCGGTCGGCGTGGATAGTGGTGGTGAAACGGCTGAGCACGTCCGGGCGGTCCGGGAAGTAGGTGATGCGGCGGAAGCCTTCCGCTTCGCACTGGGTGCAGTACATGCCGTTGGAACGGTACAGGCCTTCCAGGGCGGTGTTGCTCTCCGGATGGATGCGCACCTCGGAGGTCAGGGTGAACTGATCCGGCACGCCGGGCACCGTGAGCCGGCCTTCCTCGAGGCGGTAGTCTTGCTCGCCGAGCACGCGGTCGTCGACGCGCAGGGCGCGCAGCTGCAACTGATCGCCGTCCAGCACCAGGTCCGCCGGACGGTCGTCGCGGGCCGGGTTGCGGCGCACCGCCAGCTCGGCGGTGACGGTGGCGTGGCCGTCACGCAGATCCACATCCAGACGGGTGTGATCCACCAGCCAGGCCGGCGGGCGGTAATCGATCAGCCGGGTGGCCGGCGCGGAGTTGCCGTCTCTCATCAGTGTTCTCCGTGTCGGCGCGCGGGGCGCAGGTCCACCGGCTGTTCCGGGTCCTCGCCGTCGGCGCTCTTGCAGTGACTGGGAACGTAACCGGTACGCTCTTCCTCGGGCAGGTTGCGCGTCTCCCAGGCGATCACCGCCTGCAGGCACAGGGCGCGCTGCTCGTCGCTGACCCGGCGGCCGTCCGGCCAGCGGCCGGTCTCCACCGCGGTGCGCATGTTGTGCCACACCTCCAGGGTCATGCCGTCGATAAGATCGTCGAAGGAAGGGGAAGAAGCCATGGCGTACCTATCTACCTATCAATCGCTATGCGTGGAGTAATGGGGCTTAGGATACAGGATGCAAGTGAAGCTTGCGGCTAGTTCCCGTCGCCGGGGCGGGTGCTCCAGCCGAGCTTGGAACGGCAGGCCTGGTAGAAATCGTGGCCGGGCGGGTGGATCAGCCGCAGGCGGTGGGGTTTCTTGCGGATCGCGATCACGTCCTCGGCCTGCAGGCGGATGCCGGCGGTGCCGTCGCAGCTGACCAGCGGGTTCACCTTCTCGGTGGTAATGTGGATCTTGAGCTCGCTGTTGCCGTCCACCACCAGCGGCCGGCTGGTCAGGGTGTGGGGGTTGAGCGGCACCAGCACCATGGCGTCCAGGCGCGGGTGCATGATCGGCCCGCCGCCGGACAGGGCGTAGGCGGTGGAGCCGGTGGGCGTGGAAATGATCAGGCCGTCGGAGCGCTGACCGTAGACGAACAGGCCGTCGATGGTGAGCTCGAAGTCGATCATATGCACGCTGTCACCGGACAGCAGCACCACGTCGTTGAGGGCACTGCCCTCGCCCATCACGGTCTTGCCGCGCCGCACTTCCATATCCAGCAGGAAGCGGCGCTCGGTGGTGTAATCGCCGTCCAGCACCTGGCCGACCCGGGATTCGATCTCCGAGGGCAGGATGTCGGTGAGAAAGCCCAGATGGCCGCGGTTGATGCCCAGCACCGGTACATCGAAGCGGGCCAGATCACGGGCGGCGCCCAGCAGGCTGCCGTCGCCGCCCACCACGATCACCAGGTCGCAGGCGTCGCCCATCTGCGACGCCTTGGCGGCCTGCAGGCCGGATTCCGGGAGGCTGCCGGCGATCGCCCGGTCAAGGATCACGGTGCAGTCGCGACCGTGCAGAAAGTGGATCAGCTGCCGCACCGAATACAGCGTTTGTTCACTCTCGGTGCGGGCGATCAGACCGATATTGCGAAATTTTTCCTGGGACACGTTGTTCCTGCAACTAAGTAGACGCCGTCGGCGTGCTATTTCAGATAGTCCTGCAGGGTATCAGCATTGTTATTGAGACCGCCATCCAGCACGAACACATCCAGCCCGGCGTTTTTTAGCAGAAAGGCGGCGGTGGCGCTACGCCGGCCAGTGTCGCAGTAGGCCACGTAGCGGCCGGCGGGGTCGAGCAGCCGGGATTTCAGGCGCAACGCCCCCAGCGGAATATTGGTGGCGCCGGCCAGATGCTGCTGGTCGAACTCATCGGCGGTGCGCACATCCAGCCAGCGGGCGCCCTCGTCGATACGCTCGCGGGCGTCGACGGGGGCCAGGGTGTGGATCACCGGTTCGCGCAGCAGGGCATCGAAATCCTGGCGGTCCAGGCGCATCAGCACGCCGTCGGTGGCCATGGTCACGGTGGCGTTGCGCGGTTTGCCGGAGAGCAGCGCCTCTTCGCCGAACCACTGGCCTTCTTCCAGCATCGCCACCGGCATGGCTTCGCTGCTTTCACCGCCCAGGGTGATCGCCACTTCGCACACCCCTTCCTTGATGATGTAACAGCAATCCGCCTGCTCGCCCTGGGTGACGATGGCTTCGCCCTCCTTGCAGCGGCGCGCGCGCAGGCGGCGGAAGATTTCCAGGATATTGGCCGGCGGCACCCGGTGGAACAGCTTGGATTTCAGCAGCCGGATCATCCATTCCCGGTCATGCTGATAGGCGGCGTTGGCGTTGATGTCGAGAATCACATAGCCGGCGGACTGGTCCCAGGAAAGGATGGTGTCCAGACGGAAGCTGTCGAAGCGCACCACGCTCACCTCGCCGACCGCCTTGCAGTCGTCCCGGCGCGGCTGAAAATGGCCCAGCGGATGCCAGGAGGCGCTGTCGCCGGCGCTGATCAGGGTGCGCTCGCCGTGCTCGCTGAACAGTTCCACTTCGCCGCTCAGCAGGTAAATGGTGGTATTGTCCCGGTCCCCCTGACGGAACAACACATCGCCGGCCTCGTAGCGGCGCACTTCCTGCTGATCCAGCAGCCAGTCCAGCTGATCACCCGACAGGGCGTTCACCGGCACGAAGGTCTGCAGGAGACTCTTGTCGATGGATTGATGAGCCATTCGAGCTCCCCCTGATTGATTCTTATGATGCGGCGTTGTCGCCGTTCGATAACGCCCATACCTGCAAAAAACTTACCAACTCGCGACATCACCCTGCCACGGTCTGCTTCAGCGGAAGCGGAGTACGTTATCGATGGACGAATCCGACCGGCAGTGCGGGCAGCGGTTGGAGTTGCAATCCGACACCCCCGGCTTGAACTGGTTGGGCACGTCCACGCGGATCACGCGCTTGCCGCAACAGGCCTGGTCCGGCCCCACGGACACCTGGCACACCGGGTTTTCGTAGTGCGCCAGCCAGGCCCGGTAGTGGTCCTCGGTGACCAGGCATTTGCGGGCGGCGAACGCCACCGGATTGTCCATATAATCGGCGATCTGGTCGGCGGCCACGGACACATGCCCGGCCCCCGGGTGGAAGGCGATAAAGCTGAGGCCCAGGTTCTCCAGCTTATCGAGGATTTTCTGGCCGCCGGAGTGGGCCACCTTCATCTGGTCGCGCTTAAGCTCGGAAATCTCCGCGCGCAGCTGGTTGACCAGATCGTCCCGGTTGAGCACGTCCATTTCGCGGCTGTGGATCTCGTCGGCCAGCCGGGCGCGCTCTTCCTCCAGGCGCTGCTCCAGGGACAGCTTGTACTGCTCGGCCAGGCGCTCCACCTCGCTGCCCTGCTCCGCGTTGCGGCCGGCGTGCTCTTCCAGGCTGCGGTTGAGCGACTCCACCTGCGCCTTGAGCGAGCTATTCTGCTCGCGCAGCGCCGCGTTCTGGGATTTCAGGGTTTTGAACTGCATCAGCACCTTTTCCAGCTGGGCGCTGAGAATCTCTTCCTTCTGCTGCTGGGCGTAGCGCAGCTGCGCCAGCTCCTCTTTCTGGCCGGTTTCCAGGGTGTGGATACGCAGCCGCAGTTCCTTGATGGTGCGCGCCAGGCGCACCCGCTCGTCCTCGTCCTTCCTGTGCCGAGCGCCGTCGGCGGGGCGTACGGTGGGCACGTCCTCGCCGGACAGGGTGGGCACCGCGGTGGGCGGCGGCAGATCGTCATCCACTTCCAGGCCCATCTTCGAGCCCCGGCCGCGCAGCAGGTCCCGCGCCGCCACGAAATCATTGGCGCCGGGCTTCATCACCGGGTCCCACAGCTGGTCCTGGTGCCAGGCCACCGGGCACTGGCTGCGGCAGGCCAGGCGAATCGGGCCGGCGCCCATGTCGGGGCCCGGGCCACCGTGCTCCGCCAGGTGTCGCAAAGGCACATTCCAGGTGGTATCGGCCATGCCGTCGGCATCGAAATCGATCAGAAACAGCACCATGGCCTTGGCCCGCAGCCGGCCGTTGACCAGGCAATACGCCCCGCGCATTTCTTTACCGGCGAACTCCGGCACCCCCACCATGCCGTCCAGAATGGCTTCGAAATCGGCGTACAACATGCTCTTGCTGATGCCCTTCCCGCAATAGAACAGCACCGCTTCGGAGGTCACTGACGAACCCGCCATAAGCCTTCCCTTCATTGTTTTTTCTTCGCTGTTATCCGCGCGGCCAGTGCCCCAGTGCGTCACTCCTTGCCGCTGCCCGTCAGATTCAGAGGCAGCATATTCACAGCGGTCAGGGCAAAACAAGGAAGCCGGTCACCAAAAAGGGACCTTTTATCGAGGGGCGGGGTGTTCCCCAGAGGGGGGTTACTGCATCGGGAGGGGTGTTCGGGGTGGGTATTAAAGCTCTACGCCGTCGTCGGCCACATCGTCGTCCAGTTCGTCGAGGCTTTCCAGCCACAGCTTCTCTTCCAGTTGGTCTTCCAGATATTCATCCATAGGGATTCTCCATTCGGCCACGGGGGCCTGTTTCAGTGTATTCATCGGTAAGGCTAGCGCAGCGTCCGTGACGGCTTGATGACAATCGTCACTGCAAAAGGGCTACAGGGGATTAGAACGGTGCCGGCGGGAAAGGTTCAGACAAACAAAAAGGCGACGCGGGCTAAGCCGGCGTCGCCATAAATCCAAACGGAAAACGAGAAAGATCATGAAGATGGCGGAGCGGACGGGACTCGAACCCGCGACCCCCGGCGTGACAGGCCGGTATTCTAACCAACTGAACTACCGCTCCAAACTCTTTACCGCACAGTCTTTCGTGCGTACTGCAAAATCTGGTGGGTGGTGACGGGATCGAACCGCCGACCCTCTGCTTGTAAGGCAGATGCTCTCCCAGCTGAGCTAACCACCCAGGTTCGCGTTGCGAAGTGGGCGCCATTTTAGGGATTGCGCCCGGGGTGTCAACGGCTTTTTTGCCCACCGGACACTGTTCGGTCATAAATTGCGCGGCCTTGTAGGAGCGGGCCTTGCCCGCGAAAGGGAGCGAAGCTCCCGGCAGGATGCCAGAGTCCTCTCTAACGACAGCACTGTCAGCGTCTCTGGAATCCCGCCGGCCGGCTTTGCCGGCCTTTCGCGGGCAGGGCCCGCTCCCACAAACGTCAGCCGCTGGCCTCTCGCTGCTCAACAAAGGCTTTCGCCGCTTCCAGGGTCGGGAAACGCCCCGGTAGCGGCCGCCCATCCGGCCCGGCGACGATGTAATGGTCCACGCGCAGCTGCAGGGTGTCGCGCTGCAGCTCGCCCTCTTCGATGATGGTGTGGTGCCCCCAGGCGATACCGTTGCCGATCATGCTTCGCCCACCACCCGGTCGACGATCAGGTCCGCCAGGTCCTCCACGGACAGCCGGCGGTTGGTGCTGAACCAGTTGGGGGTCCAGCCGATCATGCCGGTCAGCAGGCGCCGCATGATAAAGGGGTCGGCGTGGAAAGCGCCGGCCCGGTGCAGGCGACCCAGCACATCCAGCCAGATCTGCTCGTAGATCTCACGCAGCGCCAGCGCCTCTTTCTGCTTGGGCTCGCTGAGACAGCGCCACTCCCCCACCATCACCACCATGGCTTCGCGGGTATCGCCCACGGTGGCGGTGAGCTCGGCGCGCACCAGGTTGCGCAGCTGCTCCAGGGGCGTCTGCCCGTCAGCCACCGCCTGGCGCAGCCGCTCGGTGTTGAAGCGGATCACCTCTTCCATCACCGCGAACAGGATATCTTCCTTACTTTTAAAGTGGTGGAAGATGGAGCCACTCTGGATGCCCACCGCCGCGGCGATATCACGCACCGTGGTGCGGTCGAACCCCTTGTCCCGGAACAAATGGGCAGCGGCGCTCAGCAAGCGGCCCCGGGGCGAATTGTCGATGCCGTGGATGGCGTGTGTGTCGGGCATGGTGGTGGCTCCTCCTCGGGGCGCATTTAATAGCGGCAGGCGGCAAGCTGCAAGACCGGGTTGGCGGCCTTGCGGGAGCCGGGCCTTGTGGGAGCGGGCCTCGCCCGCGAAAGGGAGCGAAGCTCCCGGCAGGATACCAGAGACGCTGTTTGTGCTGCCGTTAGAAAGGCCTCTGGAATCCTGCCGGCCGGCTTTGCCGGCCTTTCGCTTGCAAGCAAGCTCCCACAATGTCGCCACCGTTTGCCGCTTTACAAACCAAGCGCTTGCTTGGTAGCTTACGGAATCATTCGGAGCACAGCAATCAGGACATGATCATATGGTAGAAGGCATGGCACATCCCGTTCGTATCGGCTGCGCCGCCGGCTTCTGGGGCGACACCAACAGCGCCGCCTTCCAACTGGTCCGCCAGGGCGAGATCGACTACCTGGTGTTCGACTACCTGGCGGAGGTGACCCTGTCGATCATGGCGGGCGCCCGCATGAAGGATCCCAGCGCCGGTTACGCCCATGACTTCGTCACCCAGGTGATGGCGCCGCTGGCCCGCGAAATCAAAGAGAAGAACATCAAGGTGATCAGCAATGCCGGCGGCGTGAACCCGCGCGCCTGCCGCGAGGCCCTGCAGAAGGTGTTCGCCGAAGCCGGCGTGGAAATGAACATCGCCCTGGTGGAAGGCGACGACCTCAACGGTCGCCGCGACCAGTTCAGCGACTGCAAGGAGCTGGATACCGGCGCCGGCCTGCCGCCGGTCACCGTGACCATGAACGCCTACCTGGGCGCCCTGCCGATCCAGGCGGCGCTGGACGCCGGCGCCGACCTGGTGCTGACCGGGCGCATCGCCGATTCGGCGCTGGTGCTGGGCCCGCTGATGCACGAATTCAAATGGGCCGACGACGATTACGACAAGCTCGCCCAGGGCTCCCTGGCCGGCCATGTAATCGAGTGCGGCGCCCAGTGCACCGGCGGCAACTTCACCGACTGGCGCGAAGTGCCGGACTTCCACAACATGGGCTTCCCGATCGCCGAGTGCCACCCGGACGGCACTTTTGTGATCACCAAACCGCCCGGCACCGGCGGCCTGGTGACCCCGGCCACGGTGGGCGAGCAGGTGCTCTACGAAATCGGCGACCCGCGCGCCTATATGCTCCCAGACGTGGTCTGCGACTTCACCGGTGTCACCCTGGTCCAGGACGGCGAACACCGGGTGCGCGTCAGCGGCGCCCGGGGCCTGCCGCCCACCGACACCTATAAGGTCTCCGCCACCTACCCGGACGGCCAGAAGATCACCGCCTCCTTCCTGATGGGCGGCCGGGAAGCACCGGCCAAGGGCCGCGCGGTGGCGGCGGCGATCCTGAAAAAGACCGAGGGTCTGCTCCAACAACTGGGCATGGCGCCGATGCGCGACACCAGCGTGGAGATTCTCGGCAGCGAAGTCACCTACGGCGCCCAGGCGCGCCGCGAAGACAGCCGCGAGGTGGTGGTAAAAATCGCCGCCCTGCACGACGACCGCAAGGCGCTGGGCCTGTTCGCCCGGGAAATCGCCCAGGCCGCCACCGGCATGGCACCGGGCCTGTCCGGGCTGGTCGGCGGCCGGCCCAAGCCGATGCCACGCATCCGCCTGTTCTCCACCCTGGTGCCCAAGGTGGACGTCACCGCCACCGTGGACCTGGACGGCACCCCCACGGAAGTGGGCGTACCGGTGGGCACGCCGCTGGATACCGCCCGTCTGCCCGAGACCAACGGCAGCGACACCGCCACCGGCGAGGCCAGCGTGCCGCTGGTCAAGCTGGCCTGGGCGCGCTCCGGCGACAAAGGCGACCACGCCAACATCGGCGTGATGGCGCGCAAACCGGAATACCTGCCCTACCTGCGCGCCGCGCTCACCGACGCCGCCGTGGCGGACTACATGAAACACGTGCTCGACCCGGAGCGCGGCAGCGTCAACCATTGGGAGTTGCCGGGCTTCAACGCCTTCAACTTCCTGCTGCGCCACGCCCTGGGCGGCGGCGGCATCGCCAGCCTGCGCATCGACCCGCAGGGCAAGGCGTTCGCCCAACAACTTCTGGACTTTCCGGTGCCCGTGAGCGCCGACATCCTGGAAACCCTACAGTGAGGATTATCTGAATGCCGTACCGTTCCGTATTCCGCGACGACCTGTTCGCCGGTAAGACCCTCATCGTCACCGGCGGCGGTTCCGGCATCGGCCGCTGCACCGCCCACGAGCTGGCGGCGCTGGGCGCCCGGGTGGTGTTACTCGGCCGCAAGGAAGACAAGCTCAAGGCGGTGGCCGAGGAGATCCGCGAGGACACCGGCCGGGAAGCGCTGGTGTTCACCTGCGATATTCGCGACGAGGACAAAGTCCGCGACACCGTCGCCGCGATCTACAAGCAAGTGCACCAGGTGGACGGCCTGGTCAACAACGCCGGCGGCCAGTTCCCCTCGCCGGTGGCCCTGATCAGCCAGAAAGGCTGGGAAACCGTGATCCGCACCAACCTGACCGGCGGCTTCCTGATGGCCCGGGAAGTGTTCATGCAGGGCATGAACAAAAGCGGCGGCAGCATCGTCAACATCGTCGCCGACATGTGGGGCGGCATGCCCGGCATGGGTCACTCCGGCGCCGCCCGCGCCGGCATGGACAACTTCACCAAGACCGCCGCCCTGGAATGGGCCTGCGCCGGCGTGCGCGTGAACGCGGTGGCGCCGGGCTGGATCGCCTCCTCCGGCATGGATACCTATCCAGAAGGCATGCAACGGACCATCAAGACCCTGCGCGGCGCGGTGCCGCTGAAACGGCTCGGCCTGGAAGCGGAAGTGTCCTCGGCGATCACCTTCCTGCTCAGCGACGGCGCCGCCTTTATCAGCGGCGACACCTGGCGGATCGACGGCGCCGCCAGCCAGGGCAACGTGGCCATGTTCCCGCTGCCCGACCACAAAAACTCCAAACCTTACGACGGCTTCCACCGCGCCGTGACGCCCAACGTGCTCAAGGATCTGGATTAATGCCTGTACTCGAATCCGCCCTCGACCCGAACAGCGAGGAATACCGGCAGAACCGCGACGCCCTACTGCAGGCGGTGGAGGAATTCCGCGCCATCGAACAGCAGGTGCGCGACACCGCGGAAAGCAAACGGGAAAAATTCGAAAAGCGCGGCCAGCTGCTGCCCCACGAACGGGTGGCGCGGCTGCTCGACCCGGGTTCGCCCTATCTGAGCCTGATGAACCTGGCCGGCTACAAGATGCACGACGACAAGGACGGCACCGAAGCCGGCGGCGGCACCATCGCCGGCATCGGCTATGTGTGCGGCGTGCGCTGCCTGGTCACGGCGTCGAATTCCGCCATCAAGGGCGGCACGGTGACGCCGTCCGGGCTGCATAAAACCCTGCGCCTGCAAAAAATCGCCCAGGAAAACCGGCTGCCCATGGTGAGCCTGGTGGAATCCGGCGGCGCCAATCTGAATTACGCCGCCGACGTGTTCGTGGAGGGCGCCCGCACCTTCGCCAACCAGGCGCGCCTGTCCGCCGCCGGCATCCCGCAGATCACCGTGGTGCACGGCAACGCCACCGCCGGCGGCGCCTACCAGCCCGGCCTGTCCGACTATGTGGTGCTGGTGCGCAACCGCGCCAAGATGTTCCTGGCCGGCCCGCCGTTGCTGAAAGCGGCCACCGGTGAAATCGCCACCGACGAAGAGCTGGGCGGCGCGGAGATGCACACCGGCGTGGCCGGCACCGCCGAGTACCTGGCCGAGAACGACGCCGACGGCATCCGCCACGCCCGCGACATCATGAGCAAGCTGGGCCTGCGCGACAGGCCGCCGGAAAACCGCGACTGGCGGGAACCGCTCTACCCACCGGAGCAACTGCTCGGCGTGGTGCCGGCGGACAGCAAAAAGCCCTATGACGTGCGCGAAATCATCGCCCGCCTCGCCGACGGCTCCGACTTCCTGGACTTCAAGAACGACTGGGACAGCGCCACCCTGTGCGGCTGGATCGACATCGAAGGCCAGCCGGTGGGCGTGATCGGCAACAACGGCCCGATCACCCCGCGCGGCGCCGCCAAGGCGGCCCAGTTCATCCAGCTCTGCGACCAGACCCGCCGGCCTTTACTGTTTCTCCACAACACCACCGGTTTCATGGTCGGCACGGACCCGGAGCAGAACGGCGTCATCAAGCACGGCTCGAAAATGATCCAGGCGGTGGCCAACGCCCGGGTACCGAAAATTTCCATTCTGGTGGGCGGCTCCTACGGCGCCGGCAACTACGCCATGTGCGGCCGCGGCCTGGACCCGCGCTTCATCTTCGCCTGGCCCAACGCCAAGGTGGCGGTGATGGGCGGCCAGCAGGCCGGCACCGTGCTGCGCATCGTCGCCGAAGCCAAGCAGCGCGCCAACGGCCTGGAACCGGACGAAAAGGTGCTCGACATGCTGCAACAAAGCACCGCCCAGAAACTGGACGCGCAATCCACCGCGCTCTACGGCACCGCCCGCCTCTGGGACGACGGCATCATCGACCCCCGTGACACCCGCAAAGTGCTGGCCTACGTGTTGGACATGTGCCGGCAAGCGGAAGAACGAGAGCTGAACGCCAATACCTTTGGCGTAGCAAGACTATGAAACAGTTGAGAGTTGATAGTGGACAGTTGACAGCTCGCGGGCGAGCGCGAAGTACCGGCAAAGCCGTGCCCGCGCCCCCGGCTTTCGCTATCAACTGTCAACTGTCAACTATCAACTCAACCACCGGCTTTTCCGACAACCACTGACATTTAAGCGCTCGCAAAACCGAGCCAACAAACACAGGACATGCCCCATGTTGTTTACTCAGGAACATGAAGAGCTGCGCCGCACGGTGCGTAATTTTATCGAGAAAGAAGTGAACCCGTTCGTGCCGGAGTGGGAAGCGGCGGGACGCTTTCCGATCCACGACGTGTTCAAGAAAATGGGCGATCTGGGCCTGCTCGGCGTCACCAAGCCGGAAGAGTACGGCGGCATGGGCCTGGACTATTCCTACGGCCTGATCGTCGCCGAGGAAATCGGCGGCGCCACCTGCGGCGGCGTACCGCTGTCCATCGGCGTGCAGACCGACATGGCCACCCCGGCCCTGGCGCGGTTCGGCTCCGACGAACTTAAACGGGACTATCTGGCCCCGGCCATCGCCGGTGACATGGTCGCCTCCATCGCGGTGTCCGAGCCGCACGCCGGCTCCGACGTGGCCAACATCAAAACCAACGCCAAGAAAGACGGCGACGACTACGTGATCAACGGCACCAAGATGTGGATCACCAACTCGCCCAGCGCCGACTTTTTCTGTCTGCTGGCGAATACCTCCGACGATAAGCCCCACGTCAACAAATCCCTGATCGTGGTGCCCAAGGACGCCGGCGGCATCACCGTGGACAAGCCGCTCAACAAGCTGGGCATGCGCAGCTCGGAAACCGCCCAGGTGTTCTTCGACGACGTGCGCGTGCCGCAGCGCAACCTGATCGGCCAGGAAGGCATGGGCTTCATGATGCAGATGATGCAGTTCCAGGAAGAGCGTCTGTGGGGCGCCGCCAACGCCATCAAGGGCTGCGACAACCTGATCGCCCAGACCATCGAATACGCCCGCGAGCGCCAGGTGTTCGGCATGTCGCTGCTGGATAATCAATCGGTGCATTTCAAGCTGGCGGAGCTGCAGACCGAAGTGGAAATGCTGCGCGCGCTGGTGTGGCAGGCCTGCGAAACCTACATCAACGGCGGCGACGTGCTGCGCCTGGCGTCCATGGCCAAGCTCAAGGCCGGCCGCCTGTCCCGGGAAGTGGCCGACGGCTGCATGCAGTACTGGGGCGGCAACGGCTTTATGTGGGACAACCCGGCCAGCCAGCTCTACCGCGACGGCCGTCTGGGCTCCATCGGCGGCGGCGCCGACGAAGTGATGCTCGGCATTATCTGCAAGACCATGGGCATGCTGCCCGGGAAAAAGAAACCATGACTTTACCTGAGACGACGGCGCTGAAGCTTTCCCGTGAAAGCGGCGTTTTGCACGTCACGCTGAATCGGCCGGAAGCGCGCAACGCCATGAGCCTGAACATGGTGAACGAGCTGATAGACGTGTTCGATTGGCTTGAGCACGACGCCGCCGGCGCCGAGGTGCGGGCGCTGGTATTGCGCGGCGCCGGCGGGCATTTTTGCGCCGGCGGCGACATCAAGGACATGGCCGGCGCGCGGCAGCAGGCCGCCGAAGGGGACCCGGAGGCGTTTCTGCGCCTGAACCGGCGCTTCGGTGAAATGATCAGCATCGCCAACCGTCTGCCTCAGGTACTGATCACCGTGCTGGAAGGCGCGGTAATGGGCGGCGGCTTCGGGCTGGCGTGCGTCAGCGACGTGGCGATCACCGCCGGCGATGCCAAATTCGCGTTGCCGGAAACCGGCCTCGGCGTGATTCCCGCACAGATCGCGCCGTTCGTGGTGCAGCGCATCGGCCTCACCCGCGCCCGCCGCATCGCCCTCACCGGCCAGCGCTTCGACGGTCACCACGCGCTGACGCTGGGCGTGGTGCACGAAGTGGCGGACTCGCCCGCGGAACTGGAAAAGAAACTCGCCGAGGTCATCGAGCAGGTACGCCGCTGCGCCCCCAACGCCACCCGCGCCACCAAGCAACTGGTGCTCGACGTGGGCCACGTGCCCATGGAAGAGCTGCTCGACCGCGCCGCCGCCGACTTCGCGAAGGCCGTGGCCAGCGACGAGGGGCAAGAAGGCACCCTGGCCTTTGTGCAGAAGCGTCCGCCGAAGTGGGCCGCCGACGAATGATCAGGTCTTCCTGTGAAAGCGACCCCTTGTGGGAGCGGGCCTCGCCCGCGAAAGGCAAGCTTAGCTTGCCGGCAGGATACCAGAGACGCTGTTTGTGCCGCCGTTAGGAAGGCCTCTGGGATCCTGCCGGGTGGCTATAAGCCACCCTTTCGCGGGCAAGGCCCGCTCGCACAGGTGGTCCCACAAGGCCTGCTCGCACAAATGAATAAGGAATGGCAATGAGTTTTGAGAAAGTACTGGTCGCCAACCGCGGCGAGATCGCCTGCCGGGTATTGGAAAGCGCGCGGGCGCTGGGCTATCGCACCGTGGCGGTGTTTTCCGAGGCGGACGCCGGCGCCCGCCATGTGCAACTGGCCGACGAGACGGTGTGCATCGGCCCCGCCACCGCCGCCGAGTCCTACCTGAACGTGGCGGCACTGCTGGACGCCTGCCGCCGCAGCGGCGCCGACGCGGTGCACCCGGGCTACGGCTTTCTATCCGAGAACGCGGATTTCGCCGCCGCCTGCGCGGAAGCCGGTGTCACCTTTATCGGCCCGCCCGCCGAGGCGATCCGCCTGATGGGGTCCAAGCGCCTCTCCAAGATCGCCATGCAAGAGGCCGGCGTCCCCTGCGTGCCCGGCTACCAGGGTGAAGACCAGAGCGACGCCACCCTTATAAAGGAGGCGGAGGCCGTCGGCCTGCCGCTGATGATCAAGGCCAGCGCCGGCGGCGGCGGGCGCGGCATGCGCGTGGTCACCGAGACCGACCAGATCGCCGCCCAGCTCAAGAGCGCCCGCCAGGAAGCGAAAAGCAGCTTCGGCAACGATGAACTGATCCTCGAGCGGGCGGTGATCAACCCCCGCCACGTGGAGATCCAGGTGTTCGGCGACCACCATGGCAACGTGATCCACCTGGGCGAACGCGATTGCTCCGTGCAGCGCCGCCACCAGAAGGTGGTCGAGGAAGCGCCCTCCCCGGCGGTGGACGAAGACCTGCGCCGGCGCATGGGCGAGGCGGCGGTGAACGCCGCCAAGGCCTGCGACTACGTGGGCGCCGGCACCGTGGAATTCCTGCTCGGCGCCGACGGCGACTTCTACTTTCTGGAAATGAACACCCGCCTGCAGGTGGAGCACCCGGTCACCGAGCTGGTCACCGGCCAGGACCTGGTGGCCTGGCAGTTGCGGGTGGCCGCCGGCGAGCCCCTGCCGCTCACCCAGGAACAGGTGCGGCTCAGCGGCCACGCCATGGAAGTGCGCCTCTACGCCGAGGACCCGGCCCGGGGCTATCTGCCGCAAACCGGGCCGGTGCTGAGCTGGCGGCCCGCCACCGGCGAGGGCGTGCGCATCGACCACGGCCTGGTGGACGGCGCCGAAGTGGGCAGCCACTACGACCCCATGCTGGCCAAGATCATCGCCTTCGGCGCCAGCCGCGACGAAGCCCGTCGCCGGCTGATCCGCGCGGTGGAAGACACCGTGCTGATGGGCCTGGACGACAACCGCCGCTTCCTGGCGGCGATTCTGCGTCACCCGGACTTCGCCGCCGGCCACGCCACCACCGCCTTTATCGGCGGGCCGTTCGCCGACGATCCGGGCCTGCGCGAAGCCGACACGCCGGACGCCCTGTGGGCGCTGGCCGCCCTGCTGCTGGCCCGGGTCGGCGCCGGCGACGCCGCCGGCCGCGCCGGCTACCGCAACTGGCACTCCAGCGGCGTCGGCGCGCAACCGCTGGTGCTCGCCCAGGGCGATCAGGAACGCACCCTGTACCTGACCCCGGACGGCATCCACGGCGGCCCGGACCTGAGCCTGGACGCGGTGCACGACGACGGCACCCTGATCGCCACCCTGGACGGCGTGCGCCGCCGCTACCAGTGGCTGCACCAGGACGGCATCGTGTGGCTTCAGGACGGCGGCCTGCGCGCCTGCTTCGAGGAGCGCACCCACCGGGCCAGCGGCGGCCAACAAGGGCCCGGCTCCGGCCAGCTGAAGGCACCCATGGACGGCGCGGTGATCGAAGTGAGCGCCGCCGCCGGCGACACCGTAAAAAGGGGACAGACATTGGCAGTGCTGGAAGCCATGAAAATGGAGCACGCCCTGAAAGCGGACTGCGACGGCACCGTGGACGCGGTGACCGTGAGCGCCGGCGATCAGGTCAAACGCCAGCAGCTGCTGATCACCGTCACCCCGACGGCTGTCACCGAATGACAACCGGCCGGCCTTTTCGGGTAACGGACGAGCGTGCCAAAGTATGTTTGAATAGCGGCACGGCGGTGGCACGCGACTGGTCGGTCGCGCATTTTCTTGCCGGTCCAGGGGGCGAACGTTAAGGTATGGCGGCCCCTGTGGTGCGGTCCCGAGCCGCCACCGGACGCCGGATATGACCCGAACTCAGAGCAGTGCTTTATATAAACTCCCGGCATGATCCGGGCATTCCAAGAACACAGACAATGGAGATTCCATGAGCAGCGCCGACGTTATTACGTTGCCCAAGCTTCTGTCCAAGGTTCCCGAGATCTTCGGTAATCTGCCCGGTTTGATCAAAGGCTCGAAGATGAGCAAGATCACCGACACCAACACGCCGCTGGGCTTGGGGGTGGCTTTCGAGAAAGCCACCGACAGCAATCCCAACGGCGTCGCCATCCTCTATGAGGACCGGGAGCTCACCTACAAGCAATTCAACGCCTGGGCCAACCGCATCGCCGACTACCTGGCCTCCATCGGCCTGAAGAAAGGCGACACCGTGGCGGTGGACGTGGAAAACCGTCCCGAGCTGCTGGCCACCGTGCTGGGCTGCGCCAAGCTGGGCGTCTGCTCCGCGCTGATCAACACCTCCCAGAAGGGCAAGGTGCTGACCCACAGCTTTAACCTGGTGGAGCCCAAGGCGGCGATCATCGGTCAGGAGCTGGTGGAAGTGATCCAGGAAGTCCGCGACGACCTGGACCTGAAGCAGAACTTCTTCTACTTCGCCGACCAGGACACCCTGGCCGACCCGGGCACCGCCCCGGACGGGTTCGCCAACCTGGCCACCGAGATCAAGGATTGCTCCAGCGAGAACCCGGCGAGCACCCACCAGACCTTCCTGCGCGACCCGCTGTTCTACATCTACACCTCCGGCACCACCGGGCTGCCCAAGGCGGTGGTGTTCAACCACGGCCGCTGGGAAAAAGCCTACGGCGCCTTCGGCTACTCCGCCGTGCGCCTCAGCAAGGACGACCGCCTGTACAGCACCCTGCCCTTCTACCACGCCACCGGCATGGTGATCTGCTGGGCCTCGGTGATCGCCCCCGCGGGCGGTCTGGCGATCGCGCGGAAATTCTCCGCCAGCCGCTTCTGGGACGACATCCGCAAGCACAACTGCACCGCCTTCGGTTACGTCGGCGAGCTGTGTCGCTACCTGCACGAACAGCCCGAGAAGCCGGACGACGGCGACAACCCGGTGCACACCATCGTCGGCAACGGCCTGCGTCCCAGCATCTGGAAAGAGTTCAAGAACCGCTTCGGCATTGAACGCGTGGTGGAGCTGTACGCCTCCTCCGAAGGCAACGTGGCCTTCACCAACGTGTTCAACTTCGACAACACCGTGGGCTTCTCGCCGGTCAGCTACGCGATCGTCAAGTACGACAAGGAAGCCGACGAGCCGGTGCGCGACAACAAGGGCTTCATGATCAAAGTGGGCAAGGGCGAATCCGGCCTGATGCTCGGCGAGATCACCGACAAGACCCCGTTCGACGGCTACACCGACAAGGACAAGACCGAGAAGGCGATCTTCCGCGACGTGTTCAAGAAAGGCGACGCCTGGTTCAACACCGGCGACATGATGCGCGACATCGGCTTCCGCCACGCCCAGTTCGTCGACCGCCTCGGTGACACCTTCCGCTGGAAGGGCGAGAACGTCTCCACCACCGAGGTGGAGCAGATCCTCGACGGCTTTGAGCAGATCGTGGAATCCGTGGTCTATGGTGTGGAAATCCCCGGCACCAACGGCCGCGCCGGCATGGCCGAGCTGCGTCTCGACCGCCCGCATGAGGAAGTGGACTGGCCGGCCCTGTGCGCCTACCTCAAGCGTGAGCTGCCGCCCTACGCGATCCCGGTGTTCCTGCGCATCACCGACCACGGCGTGGAAACCACCGGCACCTTCAAGCACCAGAAAAACAAGCTGAAGGAAGAGAAGTACGACCTGAACCAGCACAACGACCCGGTCTATGTGCTGCTGCCCGGCGAGAGCTGCTACCAGCGCCTCACGCCGGAAACCCAGGCCGAGATCGACGGCAACAAGCACCGCTTCTAACGGCGCTTCGTCGCTCCAAGAAAACCCGGCTCCGGCCGGGTTTTTTTATGGATTGTAGGAGCGGGCCCCGCCCGCGAAAGGGTGCGAAGCTCCCGGCAGAGATTGCCCCGCAGTATCCCAGAGAGGTTTCTAACGGCAGCACCATCAGCGCCTCTGGCATCCTGCCGGCCGGCTAAAGCCGGCCTTTCGCGAGCGTGGCTCGCTCCCACAAGTTATGCACAAATCCTGTGGACAAGATTGTGAATAAACACTGGAAGACCATGGCCAGCGCGGTGTTGCCGGGCGGTCCCCCGAAATGCGGTGAAATTAACCAGTCACACCCGGCGGTGGACGGACACGGAGAGCGGCGTTTTCCCCAGGCCGGGTTGTCCACAAATACTGTGGATAAAGCTGTTGAAAAAGCGCGGACAAGTCGGCCAAGCGGCAGCAATCCGGCCCCTCTGGCTATTTGACGCTTTTTTAACCAAAATATGAAAACCCTTATTAAACAATGAGTTAGCCGTTATTTATAGGTGAAGATCGGGCTTCGGGAAGGATTTGTTACCTTCTTTCCCACATGTTACCGACCTGTGCACAGTTTCGGTCCACGGTAAACCTGTCAATAGTGAAAATGCGTCATTGGAAGGCAAAGTGAGCCGCCCGATTTACGGGCACGGGAAGGCGGCGACGCCGCCCCGTTTTGGGCCGCGCGGGTGCGGGTCTGTCCGGTTTTATCCAGGCTTGTGGATAACAGTGTGAATAAGCTGGTGGGAAGCGGTGAACAAGGGCCGCTTAGCGGCCCGGTGGCTCGTTCTGGTCGTCCTTGTCGATGTGGTCCAGGGCGTCGGTGAGCTCCTGAACGCGCTGTCGCAGGGCATCCACCTCACGCTTGTTGGGAATGCCCAACCGGGACAGCGCCTTGCCGAGACGGTCGTCGAAGGCCTTTTCCATGCGGTCCATGGTCTCGCCGGTATGGTGGCGCACCCTCTCCTTCAGCTCACCGACCCGCGGGGCTTTGTCCTTGGCGCGGCGTTCCACCTCGCGGCCGGCTTCCACCAGGGCATCGAAAAAGCCACTGCCCTCTTCCTCGGCGCGGGCGAAGGCGCCGAGACCGGCCAGCCAGATCTGATGGGTATACTTACGCAGATCGCGGGACGCGCCGCTGAGCGCGCGCAGCGGGTGGCCACGCTCGTCCACGGGGGTTCCGGATTGGTTCTCGGCGACGGCGTCGCCGTCGATTAGCGGGTCCTGCTCGGACGGTCTGTCGTGGTCGGCCATGATCCTCTACTCCATCAACGCCAGGGGAGTATAGGCCAAAAATGACAGGCGAAACCAATCGATTGTCCAACAAGGGGCACCCCACCCGGCCGGCGGGGGGACGGGCTAAGGCTCGATGTCGTCGTCCGCATCGCGGCCGCGGCGCCCGCCCACGAAGCGGGCCAGGTCGCGGGCGCGGTCACGGATCACCTCGCGGGATTTGCCGGTCAGCACCGCCACGAAACGCTGGGTGAGCCGGTCGGCGCCGGCTTCGAACCGCTCATCGATGTGCCGCTCCAGGCGCGGCCCCAGCCAGAACTTCACCAGCACGCCGATCACCGCCAGGGTGATCAGGGACGACAACAGGGCGCAGCCCACCAGCAGCAGGACGAGATCGGACGTGGCGAAGGAAGCCATCGCTTAAAGCCCGAACACGAAGACAAGCTGGGCCAGGCCCGCCCAGGCCCCCAGGAAACCGCCAGTCAGGATCAGAATCCACTCGTCCTCCTGGAACGCCGGCCGCAGCAGGTCCTGGAAATCCTCGGAGCTGAGCGCCTGCATGCGGTCGCGCATCAACCGCTCGATAATGCTGCTGCGCTCGCGGTTGAAGTTGTCGTCGTCAAACGGCTCCACCGCCAGGTCCACGGCCTTCTCTTCCACCGCCCGTTTGAGGTCGGCGTAGCCGCCCGGGCCCACGGTCAGCTGGGCGGCGGTGCGCACCATGCCGCCGTTCAGCAGCGGCTTGAGATGGCGCTTGATCAACGCCTTGGTGCGGTCGCCGCGCGGGCCGTTGATCACCTGATGCATGATGTTGCGCAGCGTCACCAGCTCTTCGGTGGTGAGCCGCGCGAACGATTCGGCCACGTCTTTCTGCCGTTTCAAGAACAGACCCTGCAGGCGGAAGGGGCCCACGCGCACCGGGTTAAGGGGGCGGAAGATCACATTCAGCGCCAGCCAGTTGGTGGCGATGCCGACGATAAAGCCGAACAGCGGCAGCACCCAGTTGCTGGGCACGAAGATGAAAATCGGTACCTGGATCAGACCGAACAGGAAGCCGAAGTAGAAACCGGAGTTGGTGACGAAGCGGAACTCCGGCTCGCCCACTTCCTGAAACAGCTGCACCATGAGCGCCTTGTCCGAGCGCATGCGCTCGACAATCATGTGCTTCATGTCCACCAGGTTTTCCAGGTTCTGGCTGATATCGTCGACCACGTTGTCCATCACCGCCGGAATCGCCCGGCGGGCGCGGGCGTAAACCCGGCGGCGCACGGCCAGCGGCAGGTTTTCCCAAAGCACCGCATTGCGCTCGGTCATCACCTCGTCGACGTATTCCTCGATGCGGCCCTGGATACTCTTGGTCAGGTGGGCGGCGATCTTTTCCGGTTCCATTTCACGGAAAAACTCGTCCAGGCTGCCCAGCTTCTGAAGGGTCTTGTCCACCACGATGGCGGCCATCTTCTCGACCTTGGACGGAATAATGCCCTGCCAGCCGAAAAACGGCCGGATACCGACGAACTCCAGCGGATAGAACGTCATCTGCACGGCCATCCAGTTGGTGGTCCAACCAACCACGCCGGCTATGAACGGGATACTGAAGTACTTCCAGAAATCCGGATGGGAAAAAATCGAATCCAGCATGTGGGCAGAGACTCCCCTCCCAGGGAAAAGGCTAGACTAGCCGTCTAAAGAGATGACGAACAGTTCCCGCGAGCGTCGACCCGAGTCACAACAGCCAATGTTATGTAATTGTGAAAGCACCTAGTATAAGCAGCCGGCCTGCGCGGAATAAGCACAATAACGTAATTTTTGGCAACCCGACGGCAAATACCCCATACTTCCGAACGGGCCAACGCCTTGATACAGAAGGATTTCGTATACCCATGTCCTCCCCCTCGTCGCTGACCGGGCTGCTGATGTACGGCGCCCTGGAAACCCTGCTCAACCAGGCGCTCACCGGCGACGAACGCGGCCGCGAGCAACTGGCGGCGCTGGACGGCACCGTCGTGCGTCTGCGCGGCGAGAGCCCCATGTGGGTGCTCTACGTGCTGATCTACGAGGACGGCGTGGAACTGCTCAGTGACTACGAAGGCCCGGTGGACATCCGCGTCCGCGGCCCCCTGGGCGCCATGCTGCACTGGCTGCTGGCCCCCAACAGCGGCGACGCCGAACAGACCCTGCGCATCACCGGCCCGGACGACACCCTGGAACGCCTGCAGGCCACCATCAGTGAATTCAGTCTCTGGCCGCTGGTGCGCAACTGGCTCGACGACCACGTGCGCCTGCGCGAACTGCTGGCCCTGCTGCGCCGCGAAGACCCCGCCTGGCTGGAAAAGCTGGCCGGCATCCCCGATCACCTGGGCGAACTGGCCGCGCAGGTGGCCCGCCAGCAACTGCTGCAGGAAGACATCCTCGCCGAAGTGCGCGGGCTGCGCCGGGAAATCCGTCGTGGCCGCCGCCTGGACCTGGCCTTCCTGGTGGTCGGCGTGGCCCTGATTCTGATTTCACTGCTGCGCGCCCTGGGCCAGTGGCACACCACCTGGACCGCCCTCTCCCACGACTATCTATCGCTGGCGATGATCAGCCTGGGGCTGGCGTTGATCCTCGGGCGGCTGTTGCACCGGCCCAAAAACTAGACCGACCTTGTGGGAGCGGGCCCTGCCCGCGAAAGGGTGGCTTTCAGCCACCCGGCAGGATCCCAGAGACGCTATTTGTGCCGTCGTTAGAAAAGTCTCTGGAATCCTGCCGGCCGGCTGCACCGGCCTTTCGCGGGCAAGGCCCGCTCCCACAAAGGCCCGCTCCTACAGTTGCCTCAGTCTCGGTCTTTCTTGCCGAAAAAGCGGCCGATGCGTTCGCCGACGATTTCCGTGCTGGAGCGCGCCAGGCTGCGGCTGGTTTCTTCCAACATTTCCCGCGTGGGCAGATTGCGCACGCCCTCGTTGATGCCGCGCTTGACCGCTTCCTCCACGCTGTCCGCGATCAAATCGGCGGCCTTGCGGGCCTCCTCGTCGATGTCTTGGCGCACGGTGCGGCGCAGGCGCGGCATGAAATAGACCTGCCCCCAGATCGCCACCACGGTCAAGGTGATGGCCGCGCTCAACACGGCGGAAAGCAAAATCGCGGTCATGAATGTTCCCCTTCGGTTCAGCCCGATACCGCTTTTGTAACAGCTTCGGGCATTACTGTAACCATTGGTACGAATCGGAAGTATTGCTCAGCAAAACAATTACTATCTTTCAGTGCTAAGGACAGCCCGTGTACACGCAGGAGCATGATAATAAACTCGACACGGGATATTTGAATGACTGCCGGGACTACCTCGATACGCGCTCAGAGCCATAGTCTCACCCCGCTGGCGCAACTGTTGTCTCTTTGCCAGCGCTACCGATTACCGCTCTCGCTACTGGCGATACAGCTTAAGGATGTGGCGTCCCTGAGCAAACAACTGGGCGGCGACCGCCTGCAACGTTTACAAAAACAATTGGGCCAGGCAGTGCAACAGCGCACCCGCATGGAAGACGCATTGATCGCCTGGCAACGGGGCTATCTGGTGCTCTGCCTGCCGGGCACCCGTGCCGCCGGCGCCTCTTGCCTGGCTCGCCGGCTGGAGCACTGGTTTCAGAAAACCCGTTTCACGCTGGACGAATTCACCGTGCAGCTGGACACCGCCATGGCCGTGCACGTAGCCAACCCGACGCCGGAACAAACCGAAGAGCAAGCCCGCGAAAACGTGCGCGAACTGCTCATGGACACGCTCTGCCTGCTCGCCGCCGAAAACGAAAACGGCGACGGCCCGGCACTGTCACGGCGCGCCCTGGACGACAGCCAGAACGCGCCGGCCAGCGCCGCCACGTCAGCGGCCAGCTGCGAAGAGAACGACGATGGCATCGCCGTTAATGGCCGCCCCCAGCGCCGCCATGACGATGCCACCAACGGGCACGCCGCCTCGCCGCAACAACTCAAGGAACTGGTGGACCAGCTGCGCGACGACGACAACGCCCTGGTGAGCACGCTCTCCCCGGCACTGCAGCGGCTGGATGAGCGCACCCGCATGCTGTTGATCGATCAGCTTCTGGAAGCGTCGCTGATCCCCCATTAAGCGGCCGTCGGGTCAGGTCCTGCGGGCGATCATCACCGCCCGACGCGGCGCCGGGTAACCTTCCCGGCTGCGCGTCGGGTCGTCCGGGTCAAGAAAGTCCGGCAACGATTGGAAGCGCATCCAGTCAGTGGCACGTTGTTCGTCCACCGTGGTCACGCACTCATCCACGCAGCGCACCCGGTCAAAACCGCAACGCCGCAGCCACACCGCCAGGTGAGCGGTGCTCGGCAAAAAAAACACATTGCGCATCGCCGCGTAGCGTCCCTCCGGCATCAGCACGGCGCGCTCGTCGCCTTCCACCACCAGCGTCTCCAGCACCAGCTCGCCCCCCGGGCGCAGGGCATCGCGCAATTCCAGCAGATGGTCCAGCGGCGAACGGCGGTGGTACAGCACGCCCATGGAAAACACCGTGTCGAACGCCGCCAGCCCGGCGGGCAGCTCCTCCATGCGCAACGGCGCGAACCAGAACGGCGTCTCCGGCGTGAAACGCTTCACCGCCAGATACTGCATCAGGAACAACACCGTGGGATCGATGCCCAGCACCTGAGCCGCGCCGGCGCCGGCCATCCGCCAGCCGTGGTAGCCGCTGCCGCAGCCCACGTCCAGCACCCGACGCCCGCGCAGATCGGCCAAATGCGGCGCCACCCGCTGCCACTTCCAGTCGGAACGCCACTCCGTGTCGATGTGCGTGCCGAAGAATTCAAACGGCCCCTTGCGCCAGGGCATCAGCCCGCGCAACGCCCCATCCAGAGCCTCGGGGTCCACCGCCCCCGGCTCCCCAATGGTGACCCGGTCCCGGTCCAGCCGACACGGCGCCGGCCCCGGCGGCAACGCCGTCACGGCGTCATGCCAGCGCGGCAGATCGCCGTGCGGCTTGTCCAGCAAACGGTGGCGGGTCATCGCCGCCACGGGCGCGCCGCCCTCGCCCAGCAGCGATGGCAGCGCCGCCTCCAGTTCATTCAGATAGGTTTCCAGCATGGCGCGGATTATCCCGGCGCCGACCGCCCGCCACAAGGCCCACTGCGGGACCGGCCTTGTGGGAGCGGGCCTTGTGGGAGCGGGCCTTGTGCGAGCGGGCCCGGCCCGCGAAAGGGAGCGCAGCTCCCGGCAGGATCCCAGAGACCTGGTTGTTCCGGAGCTCCGTATCCGAGACGCGGTGCAATGGTGGTGCCTTCCGGGACTGCTCAAGCCCCGCAAGCGGGCCCGGCCACCCATCACAGATGGGCGGCGTTCGGCGGCGCACGAAGCAGTGCTTCGCAACACGCTTGCCTCACCCCTGGCCGCTGTTAGTTTGGCCTTCCCTGGCCAAACAGCTCCCTCCAGGCACCACCATTGCACCGCTCACTGGGCAGCGTCACCGCCACGGGACATAACACCGCCCGGACCTTTCTACGCAGTGGGGTTCGTGGCGGCGAATTTCCCAAGGAGCGCCGGGATCGGGTGTGCCCATCCAGGACCGTATTTGGCCAGGGATGGCCAAATCCGAGCTTACAGGGATGTACTCGCAGCGTGTCCTGGATGGGCACACCCGATCCCGGTGCGGGCTCTCTGGAGAGAAAGGTCTCTGGTATCCCGCCGGGAGCTTCGCTCCCTTTCGCGGGCCGGGCCCGCTCCCACAGCAGCCAAGATTGGCCCGTGCGGACACTGCATTCACTAGGGGAACAGGCACTATAGCTACTTTCCCGTTTTTGTCGGAAGGACATGCAATGACCGTGACGCTGGACCAACCCCTTGAGCTGCCCTGCGGCGCAACGCTGAAGAACCGGCTGGGCAAGTCGGCGATGAGCGAGACCCTCGGCACCACCGACAACCGGGTCACCGCCAAACTCACCCGCCTCTACCGCGCCTGGGCCCGGGGCGGCACCGGCCTGTCGGTGACCGGCAACGTGATGATCGACCGGCGCGCCCTGGGCGAACCCTGCAATGTGGTGCTGGAAGACCGCCGCGACCTGGACCGGCTCAAGGCCTGGGCGCGGGCCGGCCGCGAAGACGGCACCCACCTGTGGATGCAGATCAACCACCCGGGCAAGCAGGCGCCGGCGGCACTCAACCGCGAGACCGTATCGCCCTCGGCGGTACCGTTCTCCGACCCCAACCTGAAACGCTTCTTCCATGTGCCGCGCGCGCTTACCGTGGACGAAATCGCCGACCTGGTGCGCCGTTTCGGCGAGACCGCCGCGCTCGCCAAGGAAGCGGGCTTTTCTGGCGTGCAGATTCACGGCGCCCACGGCTATCTGGTCAGCCAGTTCCTGTCGCCGCGCCACAACCGCCGCGAGGACGCCTACGGCGGCAGCGCCGAGAACCGCCGCCGCTTCGTGCTGGAAGTCTACGACGAGATCCGCCGCCGGGTGGGCGACGACTTTCCGGTGTCGATCAAACTGAACTCGGCGGACTTCCAGAAAGGCGGCTTCACCGAAGAAGAATCCCTGGCGGTGGTGGAAGCGCTGGACGCCCGCGGCATCGACCTGATCGAAATTTCCGGCGGCACCTACGAAGCCCCGCGCATGGCCGGCCAGGGCCAGCGCGAATCCACCCGCCGCCGGGAAGCCTACTTTCTCAGCTACGCGGAGCAGGTGCGCTCACGGGTCAAAGTACCGCTGATGGTGACCGGCGGCTTCCGCAGCCGCGAAGGCATGGCGGCGGCACTGGAAGACGGCGCCACCGACTTGATCGGCCTGGCCCGGCCGCTGGTGCTGGACCCGGCGTTCAGCAACCGCCTGCTGGCCGGCGAGGACGCGGTCAGCGCCGTGGCGCCGATCCGCACCGGCATCCGCGCCGTGGACAACGCCGCGATGATGGAAGTGTCCTGGTACACCCTGCAGCTCGCCCGCATCGCCCGCGGCAAAGCCCCCCTCGCCGACGCCGGCGGCCTCAGCTCCCTGCTCAAGGTCGCCGGCCTGATCGGCTGGCGCCGCCTCAGGATGGGGCGCTTGAGAGCCAGTTGACAGTGGATAGTGGACAGTTGATAGCTAAAACAAAGCGTATCGGCCACCTTTGCGCCTCAGCAAATCCCGCCTTGCACATCCGCAACGCATTGTTTTGCCCTTAGCTATCAACTATCAACCGTCAACTATCAACTGTTAAGTATTGGTGTAGTGCCGCTTGCATGGCGCTAAGCGTCAGCGGCTTGATCAACTGTCCGTCCATGCCCGCGTCGTGGATGCGGTCGGCGTATTCCGGCAGCACGTGGGCGCTGAGGGCGAGGATCACCGCCGGAGGCCAGCCCTTGTCCTGTTCCAGCCGGCGCATGCGGGTGGCGCTTTCGAAGCCGTCCATGTCGGGCATGTCCAGGTCCATCAGCACCAGCCGGTAGCGGCCCTCACCGGCGGTGAACGCTTCCAGGGCCTTGCGGCCGTCGTCGCTGAGCACCGGCCCGGGCACGCCGAGACGTTCCAGGTAGCCGCGCGTCACCATCTGGTTGACCGGGTTGTCCTCGGCCACCAGAACCCGCAGGCCGCCCTGGGTGTCCACCGGTTCGCGCTCGGAGAGCAGCGGCACCTGACCGGGGCCGCTGTCGCTGATCAATTGCTGCAGCTCCGCCACCGTGAGCACCGCGCGGCGCACCAGGGTGATGTCGTCGCGCATCACCACCTCGCCGCTTTCGCGCATCCCGCACAGCAACACCGGCCGCAGCCCGGCGTGGCGCTCGCGGGCCGGCCGCAGCCCCTGGTCCAGCAACACGCCGTCGCTGACGCCGTTGACCAGCAGGTGGCCGCTGTCGTCGTCGCTTAGCGCCCGTTGCACCGCCGCCAGGTCGTCCACCACCCGCACCCGGGAAAAGCGCGGGTCGCGCTGCAGCAGCTCACCCAGGTTGCCCACCGGGTCCCAGACCAGCGCCGGCACCGAGCTCCATTCCGGCATCGGCACCGCTTTCTCCAGCACCGGCAGCGGGATCACGAACCGGAAAGTGGCGCCCTGCTCCGGCGCGCTGCGCAGCTCGATCTCCCCGCCCATCAGGCGCACCAATTCCTGGCTGATCGACAGCCCCAAGCCGGTGCCGCCAAAACGCTGCGCCACCGAGGCCGACGCCTGGCTGAAGTTCTGGAACAGCCGGCGCTGCTCCTCGCGGGTCATGCCGATACCGCTGTCGCTGACGGTGAACTCGATCATCGCCCGGCCGTCGCGCTGCTCCAGGCAGCGGGCGCCCACCCGGATCCAGCCGTGGCGGGTGAACTTGATCGCGTTGGAGAGCAGATTGGTCAGCACCTGGCGCAACCGGGGGGCGTCGCCGCGCAGCTGCGCCGGCAGATCGGCGTCCGCGTCCACCAGCACCAGGTCGCCGTTGTCACTGGCCGGCAGGCTGAACATGTGGGCGCAATCAATCAGCAAGGCGGCGGGATCAAACGGCGCCTGCTCCAGCTCCAGCTTGCCGGCTTCCAGCTTGGCGTAATCCAGCACGTCGTTGACCAGGGTGTTGAGGGTGCGGCCGGCGTTCTCGATCAGACCAATGTATTCCTGCTGGCGCGGCGAGGGGTTGGTCTCGCGCAGCAGTTCCGCCAGCCCCAGCACGCCGTTCAGCGGAGTGCGAATCTCATGGCTCATGCGCGCCAGAAACTGGCTCTTGGCGCGCACCTCGGCGCGGCCGCGAATGGCGCGGCTGGCGAAGTGGAAAAACACCAGGCTGAGCACCAGCACCAGTAAATACAGCAACAACAGGCCGGCGATGATCAGGCCGCTGTCGCGCAGGCTGTTGTCGCGCCCCTGCTCCACCAGCATCACGGCGACACCGGTGATCGCCTCGCCGAGATCGTGCAGGCGCTGCTGACGTTCGCCACCCTCGGCCAGGGCGTCCTGCCAGGTGACGGTTACCCGTGACGGCAACAGCAGCGTCTGCCGGGCCCACTGCAAGTAGCTTTCCAGTGCGTCGTGGGCGGTCCGCCATTGCTGACGCAGCCGCGGCGTGTCGGTGCGCGAGGCGAGCGCCTGAATCTGCCCGTCCACCTGGGGGATCAGTTCTTCCAGGCGGGCCAGGGCACGCTCCAGCTCGCGCAGGTCCACGGTGCTCAGGTAGCCGCCGCTGAGGCTGGTATAGACGGCGATGGCGCGGATAATCCCCAGATCGTGGCTGAGCTGGCGCAGCCCGTTCAACGGCAACGACAGGGCCTCGTTGGGGCCAGGCCGGGTGGGCGCCGCGATGTCGCCCATGTAGAGCACCGCCGCCAGGGTGTTGTGCAGCCGCCCGTTAATCCGCTCCACGTTATCGAACGGGCCGGACACGTCCCGGCCGGCGAGCCCGGTGGCGGGGCTCAGCTCGCGCCATTCCCGGCGCAGCGCCACCACCTGATCCAGCAGGCTGGGGATGGCGCTGCCGGACACCGCCTGCACGAAGTCGTCCAGCCGCGCCTCGGCGTTGCGCCGTGCCTGCAAAAAGCGCGCTTCCAGATCCGGCACGTCCAGGTGCACCCGCGCCGGGGCCAGGTCGCGGGTCTCTTCCAACGGCGCGGTGACCGCCAGCCCCACCCGGAAGATCCGCACGTCTTCGAGCATGCGCTGGTAGCCCTCGTGAATCCCCACCCGGTACTGCAGCAGCAACACCGCGACCACCAGGAACGGCACGGTCACCAGACCCACTAACAACAGGATGGCCGGATATCGTTTTCGTTGTGCCACCATCGCCTCCTTGGCTGGACGGCCCGTCCTCGCGTAACGGGCCGTTGCTCCCGGAAAATTAGCACGGTGCCGGGCGCATTACAGGACAAAATGGCAAGAGTGACGGCACCATCACGTGACGATCAGGGCCCGGGTACTGTAAAAAGAAGCTCTCCGCGTTCCGTCCGTAACGTCCCCTGCTAAAGAGTCCCGACCATGCGCTTTCGCCGTACCCTGCCCGCTCTGCTCGCCAGCGCCGTATTGAGCCTGGCCGGCTGCGCCACACCGGCGACGCAAAACAGCATCCGCACCCTGCAGGCCGGCGACGGCGACAGCCTGCCGCGACAATTGCCCGATCAGCCGCTGGCGCTGGGCCGCTTCCACGCCCCACCGGAGCTGGCCGGCCTGGCCAGCGACGGCGAGATCAGCAGCGACCGGTCCGGCTGGCGCCAATGGCTGTTCGGCGACCCGGACACCCGCCTCACCGTCACCGTTTACGGCCTGCCGGCGGGCTGGCGCGACCTGGACGAAGAGCGCGTGGTCTCCGGCCACTACGGCCAGTTGCGCCAACAACGCATCAACCGGGTCTACAACAGCGACAACCAGTCGATCCGCTTCACCAGCGAGCGGCTGTTCGACCTGGAAGGCCACCTCACCGCCAGCGCCCGTTACCTGGTCAACCAGCCGGACCGCCGGCCGCTGCGCGAAGTGCTGCTGCTGACCGTGGACGGCGACCATTTCGTGCGCATTGAGAGCGGCTCGCGGGAACGCAACACCACCGAGTTACTGCGCCTGAGCAAACGGGCCCTGGCGGAATTCCGGGCCTTCCAGGCGTCCCACTAAGGCAGCGCCACCATCAACAGCAGCGGCAGCGTGAGAAACGACAGCAAGGTGGAGAACACCACCATCGCCGCCACCGTTTCCGGCCCCTGCCGGTAGGTCTGCGCCAACAGATAGTTGAACACCGCCACCGGCATGGTGGACTGAATCAGAATCACCCCGCGCAACACGCCTTCCACGCCGGCCAGCTCGCACACCAGCCAGGCGGCGCCGAACCCCAGCAGCAGCCGGGCCACGGCGAACACCAGACCGCCGCCGGCGTCGCGCACGCGCAGCTGCGACAGCGACACACCCAGGGTGATCAGCATCATCGGAATGGTCAGGTCGCCGATCAGCGCCACACTGTTCTGCAGCCAGGCCGGCAAGCGGATCTGAAACACCACCATCACCACGGCCACCACCACCGAAATCAGTATCGGGTGACGCAGCAGCCGCCACGACAGCCCCTCGCCGCTGACCACCGCCAGCCCCAGGGAAAACTGAATCACCGAGGTCAGCATCATCCAGGCCAGAGCCAGGGCCTTGTGGGAGCGGGCCCTGCCCGCGAAAGGGTGGCTTTAGCCGCCCGACGGGATACCAGAGAGTCATCTTAAGTGCGTAATAAGGGCCTCTGGAATCCTGCCGGCAAGCAAAGCTTGCCTTTCGCGGGCGAGGCCCGCTCCCACAAGAACGCCATTGGCCGAGGATCTCCACACTCAGTACGGGTGTCGAAGGGGCGCCCGGTGCGGCCCCAGAAATAGCCGACCCCGGCACAGGCCAGCACCGGTGCCATCACCGCCCAGATTTTCATTAGCATGGTAAGATCCCGCGTTCGGAGAAATCGTTTGCAGCGCGCCAGGCCGCGTAGTGTGAGGAGCCCGCCCAGCCATGTCCAACGGACCGTCCCACGCCGCCGGCGCCGATTTCGCGCCGATCACCCCGGCCCGTCTGCAGTGGCAGGACCACATCCCGGTGGCCACCGACTTCGACGACCCCTACTTCTCGCGCCACGACGGCCGCGCGGAAAGCGTTTACGTGTTCCTCGACGGCAACCAGCTGGAGCGGCGCTTTGCCGCCCTCGCCGACGGCGACCGCTTCGTGATCGGCGAGACCGGCTTCGGCACCGGGCTTAACATGCTGCTGGCCGCGCAGCGTTTTCTGGCGCTGGCGCCGGCCGGCGCCGGCCTGGAACTGTGGTCCGTGGAAAAGCATCCACTGGCCCGCGACGACCTGGCCCGCGCCCTGGCCCACTGGCCCGATCTGGGTGAGCCCGCCCACGCGCTGCTGGATCAGTATCCACCGGCCAGCCCCGGTTACCACCGGCTGCGGCTGGCGGACAACATTACCCTCACGCTGATGCTCGGCGACGCGGAAACCCTTTGGCGCCAGTGCCCCGCCAACGTGGACGCCTGGTTCCTGGACGGCTTCGCCCCGGCCCGCAACCCGGACATGTGGCGCCTGGGCCTGTTCAGCGCCCTGGCCGCCCACAGCCGCCCCGGCGCCACCCTGGCCACCTTCACCGCCGCCGGCTTCGTGCGTCGGGGCCTGATCGACGCGGGCTTCGCCGTGCAGCGCCGCGACGGCTTCGGCGGCAAGCGCCACATGCTCGCCGGCCAGTTCGGCCAGCAACCCTGGCAGCCGGCGCGCGCGCGGCGCGGCCACGCCGTGGTGGCCGGCGCCGGCCTGGCCGGAGCCACCACCGCCCGCGCCCTGGCGGAACGGGGCTGGCGGGTCACCGTGCTGGACCCGGCCGGCGTGGCCGCCGGCGCCTCCGGCAACCGCGCCGGGGTGGTCTACAGCACGCCCAGCGCCCACCTCACCGAACAGAACCGCTTCTACCAGCTCAGCTATGTGCACGCCCTGCGCTGGCTGCATCGCCACCGCTTCCCCGGGCCGGACCAGGGCCGCCTGAACGGCGTGCCCCAGCACTTCGTCGACGACAAACAAGCGGACAAAATACGCGCCGCCCGGGACAGCGGCGCCTGGCCGGAAACATTGCTTAAGCCGCTGGGGGAACACGCCATGGAACTGGTGGGCGGTGGCTACCTGTCGCCACCGGCCTGGTGCCGGCAACTGCTGGACCACCCGGCCATCGAACTGCGGACCGCCGCCGTGAGCGATTTTCAGCCCGCCGCCGACGGGCTGCCGGTGCGGGTGCGGCTGAGCGACCACGAGGCAATCCAGGCGGACGCCCTGATCCTGGCCACCGCCGGCGCCGCCCGCGATCTGGCCGGCCTGGCGTGGCTGCCGCTAAAGACCATCCGTGGCCAGGTCAGCTACTGCCGCCCCACCACCGCCAGCGCCGCCTGGCAACAGGCGCAATGCCACGGCGGCTACCTGACGCCGCCGCTGGAGGGCCTGCATTGCGTGGGCGCCACCTTTGACCTGCACCACCTGGACCCGGCGCCCCGCGACAGCGACGACGACGCCAACCTGGCGCAACTGCGACAGCACCTGCCACAGGAGTGGCAAGAACTGGGCGGCGACGCCATCGAAGTGGTGGAGCGGCGCGTGGCGATGCGCTGCCAGAGTCTGGACTTCCTGCCCCTGGTGGGGGCGCTGCCGGACGCCACGGCCAACCCGCACACCGCCCTGCCCGGCCTATACTTGAACATCGCCCACGGCAGCCGCGGTATCACCGGCACGCCACTGTGCGCCGACCTGCTCGCCGACCTGCTCAGCGAGCGCGCGCCGCCGGCGGACCGGGCGCTGATCGCCGCGCTGGCGCCGGAGCGCTTCATCCTCCGAAAACGCAAAAAACAACCTGATTGGAGTCCGGTATGTTCCTGACCACCGCCCTGTACGCGGCGCTTGCCGCCCTGATTATTCTCGCCCTGGCCGCCAACGTGGTGCGCCTGCGGCTGCGCCACGGGGTGTCCCTGGGCGACGGCGGCCGCGGCGAACTGAACCGCGCCATCCGCGCCCACGGCAACGCGGTGGAATACACCCCGGTGATTCTGATCCTGATGGCGCTGCTGGAAGGCAACAACGGCAACCACCTGGCGCTGCACCTCTACGGCTGCCTGCTGGTGGGCGGCCGGCTCGCCCACGCCTGGGGCCTCATGGGCGGCCCGGTGCGGGCGCGGCAGCTGGGCATCGTCAGCAACTGGGTGGCGCTGCTGGCCGGCGCCATCCATCTGCTGGTGATCGTGCTCGCCTGAACGGCGAGAGCTTTGTTGGGAGCCGGCTTGTGGGAGCGGGCCTTGCCCGCGAAAGGGTGGCGTTAGCCACCCGGCAGGATTCCAGAGAGGTGGTTAGCGGCGTTGTTGAAAGGTCTCTGGGATCCTGCCGGCAAGCGGAGCTTGCCTTTCGCGGGCGGGGCCCGCTCCCACAAGGCCCGCTCCCACAAGGCCCGCTCCCACAAGGCCCGCTCCTACAAGCGGTCGAGCTGTTCGCGGGTGAAGATGGAGATGGTTTCGGTGGCGTCGTCGAACACCACCGAGGCCTGGCCGCGCCGCAACTGCTCGCGCACCTGCGCCACCTTGGTGTCGGTACCGATTTCCTGCTCGCCGTAATCGGTGCCGTCGCGGGTGACGAACTCCTCGATCAGGTTATCCAGGGTGTCCGGGGGGATCTCTTGCCAAGGAACAATCATAAAACCCAGTTGATAGTTGATAATTGACAGTTGATAGCTGAAGACACCCTAGCAGGAAGGCATGGCGGTTACGCATGCATTTGGCGTTCAGGATACGCGTTGTTTTCGCTGTCAACTATCCACTGTCAACTATCAACTAAACCATGGTGCCTTCCCGGGACCATTCGCAGCGCACGCGCAGGGGTTCGTCGGAGGGCTCGTGGTAGTCGTCGGCGCTGTCCCACATGAAGGTGTGGAAGCCGGCGAAATCGGTTTCCAGGTGCACCACCGCGCCCACCCAGTACATCTGTTTGAGCAGACGTTCGAATTTGGCGATCCAGTGCTCCCACTCGTACTCCACCGCCCGGTAGGACATGCCGAAGTGGATCACCTGGGTCTGGTAGCTGCCGCCGGAGGCCGGGTCGCCGGAGATCGCGAACATGTCCTGGCTGAGGAACGGCCAATGGTCGGACTCCGGTAAGGTGCGGATCGCGCGGCGGTTGTGAAAGCAGCTGGCCTGGCGCTGCTGCCGGTCACCGAACGGCAGGTGCTTGATGCACCCGTAGACGATCGATTCGTTGTCCAATTCAAACCTCGTTGCAAAGATAACGCCCGTCAGCGTCCGCAGCGTTCCATCTGCACCGCGTAGCGGGTGGCCATGTCCTGGGCGCGCTGCGCCGAGCGTTTCATATAGGGCCGGCTTTTCCAGGTGCCGCGGGCGTAGCCGCCGTGGCCGGCGTAGTAGGCCAGGTACAGATGGTAGGCGTCGTTGCGCGCGATGCCGTTACGCACATGGCTCTGGTAATGGTACCAGCCGACGAAGTGCACCGCGTCGCCGAAGTCGTCCCGGTCGGCGCCGCCGTGACCGGTTTCACGCCGGTACCAGTCCCAGGTGCCGTCCAGGGCCTGGGGGTAACCGTAGGCGCTGGAGGGACGCTTCCAGGGAATAAAGCCCAGCAGCTTGGTGCGCGGCGGGCGGGCGTCGGCCTGGAAGCCGGATTCCTTGTAGATGGTGGCCATCAGAATCGCCACCGGCACGCCGAACTCTTTTTCGCTGCGCTTGGCGGCCTTGTACCAGTTGTTGAACCAGCCGCCTTTTTGGTCGAACACCGCGCAAACGTCGTCGATGTGGGTGGGCGTGGAGGCGCAGCCCCCCAATGCCAGAATCAAAGCCAGAACTGCGGCACGCATGGGCGACCTCGGGGTTTGGGTTTGAGTCATGGTAGCGGGTTGAGGGAAGGCTGCAAGCGATGGCTTGTAGGAGCCAATTTGTTGGGAGGCGCCTTGTGGGAGCGGGCCTTGTGGGAGCGGGCCCCGCCCGCGAAAGGCAAGCGCAGCTTGCCGGCAGGATTCCAGAGAAGTTGTTGGTGCTGCCGTCAGACATCTCTCTGGCATCCTGCCGGGAGCTTCGCTCCCTTTCGCGGGCAAGGCCCGCTCCCACAAGAGCTCCGTTTCAGGGGCCTGGCCCGTTCCCAGCGTTGTTCAGTCGTCCAGCTTGATGCCGTGTTCGGCGAGGAAGCCGATAAATTCCTCCTCATCAATCACGTCGACATCGAGGCTGCGGGCCTTGTCGAGTTTGGAGCCGGCGGACTCGCCGGCCACCACGCGGGCGGTCTTGCTGGATACGCTGCCCGATACCTTGGCGCCCAGCGCCTCCAGATGCTGTTTGGCCTGGTCGCGGGTGAGGCGCGCCAGGGTGCCGGTGAGCACCCAGGTCTGGCCTTCCAGCGGGCGCTCATCGGCGGCGCCGGCGGGGGCTTTGGCGGCCAGCGCGTCGGCGTAGGCCTGTGCTTTCTGTAACTCGGTGCGCCAGCCGTCCGCTTTCAGGCCCTCGGCCAGCTTCTCCAGGGTGCCGGCTTTGACGCCGCTGTCGTCCTCGCCGTCGCCCACCGCCTTGAGCAGCGCGTCCAGATGTCGGTAGTGGCGGCCCAGGGTTTCCAGCGTCTTGGTGCCCACGCCGCTGAGCGGCATGCCCAGGATCTTGGCGCTGCTCAGGAAGTTGGCCAGGGTCAGGGTGTCCACGAAACGCCGGGACGGCGCGCCGTTGGATCGCGGCGTCACGCCGGCGGCGAGCAGCCCGTCGATCACCTTCTCGTTGTGTTCTTCCGCGAAGAAGGCGGCGATCGCCTTGGCCACTTCGCTGCCCACGTCGGGCACCTGCAGGAACAGCAACAGCGGCGCCCGGCGAATGCTTTCCAGGTCGCCGAACGCTTCCGCCAGCGCCTTGGCGGTTTCCTCGCCGATCTGCAGAATGCCGAGCGCGAACAGGAAGCGGCTCAGCGGCATATCCTTGGAGGCTTCCAGGGCCTCGATGAGATTGGCGGCGGATTTCTCGCCCATGCGCTCCAGGCCGGCCACGTCCTCGGCCTGCAGGTCATAGAGATCGGCCACCGTTTTGATCAGGCCCTGATCCACCAGAGCGTCCACCAGCTTGTCGCCCAGACCGTCGATGTCCATGGCGCGCCGCGAGGCGAAATGCTTGATCGCTTCGCGCTGCTGGGCGCCGCAGATCAGGCCGCCGGTGCAACGCTGGATGACACCACCAGCCTCAGCAATGATGTCGCTTCGGCAAACAGGACACTTCGCCGGAAGCGATATACGTCGCTGCCACGGAAGTACTGGTATGTACTTGGAGGCTGGAGGCAACCTCAATCTGACCTGGGGCTTTATTTTCTTGCGCAGCCGGCGACGCATAGACGGCGGCGGCTTTCGCGACGGCGCGGGCACACGGCGTACCACCTTGGGGATGACATCACCCGCTCGATAGACGTCGACCCGATCTCCCACTTCCAATCCAAGGCGCCGGATTTCATCAATATTGTGCAACGAGGCATTACTGACGACCACGCCGCCAACCTCCACAGGCTCCAGCTTAGCAACCGGCGTTAACGCGCCCGTTCGACCGACCTGCCATTCGACGGCTTTCAGAGTGGTCCTCTGTTCTTGGGCGGGAAACTTATACGCTACCGCCCAGCGCGGCGCACGGCTGACAAAGCCCAGCTCCTCCTGCCAATCGAGACGGTCCACCTTATAAACAACGCCATCGATGTCGTACCCAAGATCAATACGCCGTTCCATGATGTCCTGGTAGAACGACAGCATGGCGTCCAGGCCGTCGCGGACTTTCACCTCCTCGTTGACCGGCAGGCCCCAATCCCTAACGCGCTCCAGCATTTCGGAGTGCGTATCCGGCCAATCTTCACCGTCGAGCTGCGCCACCGAATAGGCGTAAAACTCCAGGGGGCGCTGAGCGGTGATGCTCGAATCCAGCTGACGCAGGCTGCCGGCGGCGGCGTTGCGCGGATTGGCGAAGGTTTTCTGACCCGCTTTTTCCTGACGTTTATTGAGCCAGGCGAGCCCATCGTGGGGCATCACCACCTCACCGCGCACCTCCAACCGGGCCGGCGGATTATCGCTCAGCAGCTTTAGGCGTACTGACTTAATAGTCCGAACATTAATGGTGATGTCCTCGCCGGTCTCGCCATCACCGCGGGTGGCGGCGCGCGCCAGCTCGCCGTTTTCATAGAGTAGCGATACCGCCAGCCCGTCAAGCTTGGGCTCCGCCACATAGGCCACCGGGCCGCCCACATCCAGGCGCTCGCGCACGCGCTGGTCGAAGTCACGCAGTTCCTGTTCGTCAAAGGCGTTGCCCAGGCTCAACATGGGCACGTCATGACGCACCTCGTCGAAGGCATCCAGGGGAGGCTCGCCGACGCGCTGTGTGGGAGAGTCTGCGGTTACCAGATCGGGATGCTCGGCTTCCAGCTCTTCCAGGCGGCGGAATGCGCGGTCGTACTCAGCGTCCGGCACGGACGGATCGTCCAGCCCGTAATAACGGTGCGACCAGTCATTGAGCTGGTCACGGAGAGCGCGGATTTCTTCGGCTGGGGAAGTATCTTTCTTTGCAGTCACTGTTGCCTGGTCCGTTGGTTAAAGCGGGGATGGGTGCTTGCCGTTGTGGGAGCGGGCCCGGCCCGCGAAAGGGCGCGAAGCGCCCGGCAAAGATTGCCCTGTGGGATTCCAGAGGCTTTTCTAACGACAGCACCAACACCCTCTCTGGAATCCTACCGGCCGGCTTAGCCGACCTTTCGCGGGCTGGGCCCGCTCCCACAAAGGCCCGCTCCCATAGGGCTCGCTGCCACAGGCAGGTTCACGCCGGCCGTTCCACAAGGGGGCGGTGTTAGGCGCCGTGGGAAACGCGCTGGCGGCGTTCGAATTCCTGCACGCGCTGGCGCAGGTGCTCCATGGTTTGCGGGGTGAGCACGCTGTGCTGCTCGTCCTTGAGGTCGCCGTTCATGCCTTCGGCGAGACGGCGGCCGGCGGTGAGCATGCGCTCCAGGGAGGCGAGCGGGTCACGGGGGCCGGGCAGCTTCATAAAGAAGGTGATGCCGGCGAACTGCTCGTCTTCCATGGTATCGATGTCGAAGGTGCCCGGCTCCACAGCGTTGGCCACGGAAAACTCCAGTTGCTCGCGGCCGTCCACGTCGCGGTGGCGGTGGAAGATGTGCATGTCGCCGTAGCGCAGGCCGTTTTCCAGCAGCAGGCGCAGCATGTCCTGGCCGTCGAAGCGTTCCGGGCGGCGGGCGATCAGGTGGAAGACGATCACTTCCAGTACCGGGCCCGGGTCCTTGGGTTTCGGCTCCTGACGGGCGGCGGACGGGCGCGGCGCGGACTGCTTGCGGCTTTCCTCGCGGCGCAGCTCTTCGCGCTGGGAGCCGGTGGCAGGCTCGCGGGTGGCTTCGGGCCGGCGGGTCACCGGGCGGGCCGGCGGCTCGTCCACGTCGTCCGTGTCGGTGACGCCGGAGGCGGCGGACCCGGAGGTGGCGGCGCCGGCTTTCGCGGAGCCGGCCACCGGACTTTCCGGCGCGGCGTCATCGTCGCTGTTGTCGGCGTCGAACAGGGTTTGCTGCTCGGCGCGGCGGGTGGGCGCTTCCGGCGGCGCTTCGGCGGTGTCCATCATGATCGGCGGGTCGGCGCGGTCGCCGTCCTCGTCGACGCCGTCCATATCGATGCGGGCCTGCTCTTCGCGGCTGCGCACGCGCGGACGGCCGATCAGTTCGTTGGGGTAATCGTCGTCGCTGTCGTCGTCCGCCGCCGGGCCTTTGCCGAACCGGCGGTCGATGCGCATGCGCAACCGGCCGTGGCGTTCGCGGATCATGCGCCGCACGCCATCGGCAAGAATCAGGAGGATCAGAATAACCAGAATGCCGATCAATGTTTCCAGATTCAGGCCCATGTTGCCTCTTCCTTAGCTCGCGCCAGTTTCAGTCATCATTGGTCAGCCGCCGGCGCCTGTCAAAACGCCGGCGGCGGCTTACATGGCCGCCAGCTCGGCGGCCTCTTCCACATCCACGGACACCAGTCGCGAGACACCCGGTTCGTGCATGGTAACGCCCATCAGGGTACGCGCCATTTCCATGGCGATCTTGTTGTGGGTGATGTAAATAAATTGCACCCGCTCGGCCATCTCCGAGACCAGATTACAGAACCGGCCCACGTTGGCGTCGTCCAGCGGCGCGTCCACCTCATCGAGCAGACAGAACGGCGCCGGATTCAGTTCAAAAATACTGAATACCAGGGACAGGGCCGTGAGCGCCTTCTCACCCCCGGACAACAGGTGGATGGTGCTGTTGCGCTTGCCCGGGGGCCGCGCCATGATCGCCACGCCGGTGTCGAGCAGGTCGTCGCCGGTCAGCTCCAGGTAGGCGTGCCCGCCGCCGAACACCTTCGGGAACAGCTCCTGGAGACCCTTGTTGATGCGGTCGAAGTATTCCTTGAAGCGGGTGCGGGTTTCCCGGTCGATCTTGCGGATGGCGTTTTCCAGCGTCCGGAGCGCGTCTTCCAGATCCTCGTTCTGCTGATCCAGATACTGTTTACGCTCGGACTGCTGCTGGTATTCGTCGATCGCCGCCAGGTTGATCTGGCCGAGCCGGCCGATGCGCTGGGCGATCTGCTCCAGGTCGTCGGACCACTGCTTCTCGTCGGCGTCCTCGGGCAGGTTGTTGAGCACCGTGTCCAGGTCGAAGTGCTGCTCGTTGAGCTGCTCGGCCACGGTCTGGCGGCGGGTGCTCAGGTCCTGCCACTGCATGCGCTTGTTGTTGATCGTGTCGCGCACTTCCTGGGCCTGGCGCTCGTGCTGGCCGCGCCGGCCTTCCAGGTCGCGCATCTGGTGTTCCACGTCTTCCAGCTGGCGGCGCGCTTCGATCAGCTGCTGCTCCGCTTCCAGACGCTGCTCCAGCTTCTCTTCCAGCTGCTCCTGCAGCTCGATGCCCGGATCACCGTCTTCGCCGGCCTGCTCTTCCAGCTGCGCCTTGCGTTCGCGCAGGCTGGCCACCTGGGATTCCAGCCGCGCCAGGTTCTGGCGCAGCGCGTCCGCCTGGGTGCGCGCGCCCTGGGCGTCCATCGCCAGCTGGTGGGCGTGGTCGCGGTGCTGGCGCGCCTGCTGGCGGGCCTCGTCCAGGGCCATGCGGGTCTCGTCGCGGCGCGACAGTAGCGCTTCGCGCTCGCCGGAGTCCTGCTCCATGGCGTCCAGGGCCTCCTGCAGGACGGCGCGGGACTCCTTGATCTGTTCCTGTTCCTGCTGCAGCTGGCCGCCGGCTTCCTCCAGCTCCTTGCCGAGGCGCTCGCGGCGCATGGTGATCTGCTCCAGGCGCACCTGGCGGGCGCTCACCTGGGCGTTCACCTCGCCCAGCTCGCGGCTGATGCGCGACGCCTGGCGCTGCACTTCCTCGCGCTCTTCTTCCAGCTCGGCGACCTGCTCGCGGGTCTCTTCCAGCTTGGCTTTCAGTTCGTCGACGCGCTGCTGGCCGCTGTCGATCAGCCCGGCCAGGCTCTCCAGCTCACGGCGGCGCTCCAGCACCCCGGCTTCCTGGTCCTGCTCGCGGGCCACCGTGAGCCAGTCCGGCCCCAGCCAGATGCCGTCGCGGGTGACCACGGATTCGCCGGCCTTCAGGCGGCTGCGCAGCGCCAGGGCGGCGCCCAGATCGTCGGCGGCGTAAACGCCGGCCAGCAGCCCTTCCGGCACCTGACCGGTGACGTGGGAGCGCAGCAGATCGCCGGCGTCGCCGGAGGCCTGCACCGGGCTCTCATGGACCAGCGCCACGCGGCCATGGGTCAGGTCGCCGAGCCAGCTGCTGACTTCCTCCAGGCCGTCCACGGACACCGCCTGCAGGGCGTCGCCGAGCACCGCTTCCACGGCGTTTTCCCAGCCCTCGGCCACTTCGATGCGGTCCGCCAGGCGCGGCCGCTGGTCCAGGTCGTGGCGTTCCAGCCAGTCGCTGACCGCGCCATCGTCGCCCATGGCGGCTTTTTGCAGGGCTTCCAGGGAGGTGTGGCGGTTCTTGTGGTTCTGCAGCTGGTCGCGGGCCTCGTCCAGCTCGCGGCCGCGCTCACCGTTGTCCCGGCGCAGCTGATTAATCTGTTCCTGCAGGCTTTCGGCGCGCATTTCGCTCTCTTCGCGCTGCTCCTGGTACTCGGCCACCTGCTCTTCGAACTCGCGCATTTCCCGGGCCAGCGGCCCGGAGTCCAGGGACTCCTGCTCCTTGCGCAGGCGCTCCATGCGCTCGCCCAGGCGCTCGATGGACTTCTCCAGGTGCTGAATGCGGGACTGCTCCACCTCCGCCTGGCGACGGGACTCGCCGGCCTTGCTGTTGAAGGTTTCCCAGGCCTGCTGCCACTCCTGCATGGCGTCCTCGGCACGGGCCAGCGCCTCCGCGGAGGTCTCCTGCTGCTCGTGGGCCTCTTCCAGGCCCGGCTCCAGGGCCGCCAGCCGCTCCTCCAGCTCGGCGAGCTTCTCCGCATCGGTGTTCTGGTGGGCGTCCGCCTCTTTCCAGCTGGCGGTCACCTGATCCAGCTCCTCGAACAGCTGCTGGCGGCGCTCGCGCTGGTGCTGGATGCTCTGCTCCAGGCGCGCCACCTCGGCGCCCAGCGCATAGAACTTCTGCTGCACCTGGTTGAAACCTTCCTGGGCGTCGTTGTGGCCGTCGCGCAGCCGCTCGATCTCCGCGTCCACGTGGCGCTGCTCAGCGATGCGCGCCTCCATGGCCACTTCCAGCTCGGCGATAATCTGGTCCAGTTGCTTCACCTGGCCGTTCAGCCCGCGCCAGCGCAGCGCCTTGAGCTGGGCGCTCTTGTGGCGCTCTTCCTCTTTATACTGCTTGTACTTCTCGGCGGCGGACGCCTGGCGGCTCAGGCGCTCGATCTGGCGCTCCAGCTCGTCGCGGATGTCGGTGAGCCGCTCCAGGTTCTCGCGGGTGCGGCGCATGCGGTTCTCGGTCTCCCGGCGCCGCGCCTTGTATTTGGAAATGCCCGCCGCTTCCTCGATATAGACGCGCAGCTCCTCCGGCTTCGCCTCGATCAGCCGGGAAATCATGCCCTGCTCGATGATCGCGTAGCTGCGCGGGCCCAGGCCGGTACCCAGGAAGATGTCGGAGATGTCCTTGCGGCGGCACTTGGTGCCGTTCAGGTAGTAGTTGGACTGGCCGTCCCGGGTCACCTGGCGCTTCACGGAGATTTCGTTGAACTTGCCGTATTCGCCGGTGACGGTGCCGTCGGAGTTATCGAACACCAGCTCAATGGAGGCCTGGGCCACCGGCTTGCGCGCATTGGAGCCGTTGAAAATCACGTCCGCCATGGACTCGCCGCGCAGGTGCTTGGCCGAGGACTCGCCCATCACCCAGCGCACCGCGTCGATGATGTTCGACTTGCCGCACCCGTTGGGGCCCACCACGGCGGTCAGATTTTCCGGGAACGAGGCCGGCGTCGGGTCTACGAAGGACTTGAACCCGGCCAGCTTGATTGTTTTCAGTCTCATAGTGCTCGCATGGCGGCCCAGGCCGCTCCTAACCCAAAGCGCCCGCGACCCGGCGGGCCACCGGCGGACGGTTCAAACGCGCTAGTCTAGCGGGAAGAGAGGGTGAATTCATCCACGGAGAGCCCGTTTTACGTGTGGTTACACGGGATCGGAGTACGGGCCGGTTCAGCCGAGGATCATCCGCACCGCATGCAGGGCCTGCTCACGGGTCTGCTCACCGGCCGCTTCGATGAATTCGGCGCCGCGGGCCCGGAAATCCACGGTGCGGATCTGCTGCGTGAGCACCACGCCGCTCGTCTCACCACCAGTGACCGGGATTTCGAAGGCCGTGCCCCGGACCCGCGTGGTGATCGGCAGCACCCAACACAGCCCGAAGGTTTCGTGGACAGCCTGCGGGGACACCACCAGCGCCGGGCGCTGCTTCGCTTGTTCATGGCCCGCCACCGGGTCGAAATTCAGGCGGACAATGTCTCCCTTCCTTGGGATATAAGCCATCAGATTTCCTCGTTACCCACGGGATCGTTGTCCAGCCACTGCCGGTCTTCCTCGGTCAGGACCATCTTTTCAGGGGTGCAGGTCGCCAGCATTTCCTCCAGCGTCGGCCCGCTGGGGCGCATCACAAGCGCGCCGTCCCGGATCTCAACGGCCAGAGTGCTGCCCGCGTCCAGGCCGAGCTGCTCCATCAGCGCCTTGGGCAGACGCACCGCCGAGCTGTTACCCCACTTTCGGATTTGCACTTCCATCACGGTTACCTGAGACGTGTGATTGACGCCATTACACTACCAGTAAGCACCGGGAATGTATACACATTGGATATCCGTCCAGGCAACCTCTCCAGTTGGATATTTCATCACCCATCGACTCCTGAATGGCGGCTATCGCGCAACTTCTCTTCCCCTGCCCTCATCAGACGTTGCGTATCACCATGAACGTTCAGCGCTCTAAAGCCATAAAAGTTGCAACCATCAAGAGAACCAAAATAAAAACGGCCCTCCGAAGCTTGAACTCAAGTTCTCTTAGCCTCTCCTCGTCTGATGAGCCAAGCCCCTTCTTTCTCTTTACGGAGATGGACCCAATGGCAATCCATAAATCAAGAAAGCTCATTTTTTCTAAAAAGCGACCTCGCTGCTTATCAACTAAAAGGCATGCGTATAAAAGAAATGTCGCAACCCATAAAAAACACAAAAAGAGCAACAAGTTATTCATCGCTTCCTAATTGAAAGTAACGCCGAGACGGAACAAACCATGAGTGGGCTTCTGGGGCACGGCTGAGGTTAACCCTCTCCCTCTTCGCCATCGCTGATCAGCATGACCAGGCCCGGCTTTTCGCAAGGCATCCAATAGCGAGCATCCTCATGCAGCCAGCGTCCACAATGCTCATTAGTGACTTCGTTGATAAAGGTATATTTTTCTTCGAAGTCGCCAGGAACCGCCGAATCAGGAAAAACTTTCTCAAAACAATGCGAAGAACCGCCATTGCCACCGTCACGGTAGGAGGGACAGGAAAAACGTGCCTGGAAGCTATAGGGCAGATGCCATTCAGGGTGGTCAAAGGCGGAGAACTGTTCTTCTAACTCTTCGGCGTTAAACACCGTTGGCGAACCTTCGCATGAGGCCGAAGAGGTGACCCAGGTCTGGCCTTCCGCGCAGCGCTTCCAAATGTAGCCATACCGGTCCACCGCCTCACCAGAGTCATCATAAATCGCAAATTGGGTTTGCTGGACTCGGGGCAAAAACGGGAACGTCTCGTTGCCATCTGCATCAACCGCTGTGACCACAAAATAGTAATTGGGCCCCGATTCGGGGATTTCCACACTATGGGGAGAGGTCACGTCTTGCACCCAGGTGCCGTGTGGGTAGGTAGCGAAGTGGTCGGAATCGAAATCCGGATCGCTGGAATAATAGAGATGGTAGCTCTCGGCACCCGAAACCTCGTCCCAGGCAACGGTTACCTCGGTGAAATTCTGCTGATCTATGGTGAGTTCTTTAGGCGCGGCCCCGACCGAATTATCGGAGGATGACGATGAACCACCCCCACATCCCGCCACGGCCACCGCAATAGCTACCAAAACCCAGAAACGTCGCATACCCCACTCCATCCGTTGGATTATTTTTATAAGGCCAATAAAGCAAGGCGCTTGACGGATGTCAATTAAGGACCGGGATCCTGCATCAAATGCTACACTGCGCGCTTTTCCGACCTGCAGGCCCGCCCGTGACCGATACCGACTTCGCTTCCCTCCCCCTTTCCGCGCCGACCCTGGCGACGCTGGCGTCGCTGGGCTTTGCCGAGATGACGCCGATCCAGGCGCAGAGCCTGCCGTTGATCCTGCAGGGGCGGGATGTGATCGCCCAGGCCAAGACCGGCTCCGGGAAGACGGCGGCGTTCGGGCTGGGCTTGCTGCACCCGCTGAACCCGCGCTTTTTCGGCTGTCAGGCCCTGGTGCTGTGCCCCACCCGCGAGCTGGCGGATCAGGTGGCCAAGGACCTGCGCCGGCTGGCGCGGGGGTCGGACAACGTGAAAGTGCTGACGCTGTGCGGCGGGGTGCCGATGGGGCCGCAGATCGGGTCGCTGGAGCACGGCGCCCAGGTGATCGTGGGCACGCCGGGGCGGGTGCAGAAGCATTTGAGCAAGGGCACGCTGTCGCTGGACGGGCTGAACACGCTGGTGCTGGACGAGGCGGACCGGATGCTCGATATGGGCTTCGTGGACAGCATCGCGGAGATCATCGGGCAGACGCCGGCGCGCCGGCAGACGCTGCTGTTCTCGGCCACCTACCCGGCCGGCATCGAGGCGTTGGCGGGGCGTTTCCTGCGCGACCCGGCGCGGATCGAGGTGGCCACCCAGCACGACGATCAGCAGATCGAGCAACGCTTCTACGAGGTGACGCCGGAGACCCGGCTGGAGGCGGTGACGCGGCTGCTCTACAGCCTGCGCCCCACGTCCTGCGTGGCATTCTGCTTTACCAAGCAGCAGTGCCAGGAGGTGGCGGACCATCTTGCCGCCAAGGGTGTCTCGGCGATGGCGCTGAACGGCGATCTGGACCAGCGCGACCGGGATCAGGTGCTGGGCATGTTCGCCAACCGCAGCCTGTCGGTGCTGGTGGCCACGGACGTGGCCGCCCGCGGGCTGGACATCGCCTCGCTGGACTTGGTGATCAATGTGGAATTGGGCCGTGACCCGGAAACCCACATCCACCGCATCGGCCGTACCGGGCGGGCCGGTGAAAAGGGCCTGGCGGTGAGCCTGGTGGCGCCCAAGGAAATGCGCCGCGCCCTGGCCATCGAGGATCAGCAGAAAGGCGCGATTCAGTGGCTGCCGCTGGACGAGGTGCGGCCCCATGTGGACCGTGGCCCGTTGCAGGCGCCCATGGCGACCCTGTGCATCGGTGCGGGCCGCAAGCAGAAGCTGCGTCCGGGCGATATTCTCGGCGCCCTCACCGGCGACGCCGGTATCCCTGGCGCCCAGGTGGGAAAGATCACCCTGTTCGATAATCAGGCTTATGTGGCGGTGGAGAGAGCCATCGCTGACAAGGCGCTGCAGCGCCTGAGTAAAGGGAAGATTAAGGGACGTTCGCTCCGAGTACGGGCGTTATAAAGAGCCAGGCTTTGTGCGAGCGGGGCCCGCTCCCATAAGCTCCCTCCCACAGGGCCCGCTTCCAAAAAAGCTCGCCGCCACCCTCAAGATCACCTCCCACATAAAAAAGCCCGGCCAAAAGGCCGGGCTTGCAATGGGCTAAAGGAAGTCAGTTCAGGGGTTGTAGTGCCACTCGCCGTTGTCGCCGGGCACGGGCTGGAAGCCCTGGCCGGTGGTTTGCGGCTGGAAGCTCTCGAACGGGTTCATTACCATCCTCGGCAGCGGTCCTCTGGAAGCGGTCAGGTCGGCCACGTACTGCGAGTCCTCGACGATCTCACCGCCCTGGGTGCGGCCGTTCACCACCACCCGTGCCTTGCCGTTGAAGGTATCGAGCATGTCGTAGACACGATCGCCATCAACGTTGGGCACTCGAACGTCCAACTGGCCGGCGCGGATCGAGCCGGGCCCGGAGGCGTTGCTGCGCAGGTTGCGACCTTCCAGGATCACGGTGCTGCCCGGCAGGCTGTCGTCGGTGTAAATGGTATTCACCGTCAGCGTCTGCCCGGCGCCGTAATACACCTGGCCGTTGCTCTGAGTATGGGCGCCGTCGGTCATGGTAACGTCGCCGTTACCAGCCACGGTGACGCCATCGGTTCCGGTGATCCGGCCGCGCTGGGTCAGGTCGCCGCCGGCGCCGAGGGCTACGGTCCGCCCTTGCACATCGCCATTCAGATCGAGATCCCCACCAGTGGTAAGACCCAGGCCACCGTTGCCGGTCAGACCGGTGACGGTGAGCGGGCCGGTGCCCCGGTTGTTGATATAGACGCCGCCGCTGCCGCCGGTGGCGGCCAGGGTGCTCACGTCCACATCCAGCGGATCGCTAGCGCGGGCGATTCCGGAGGCGGCGCTCAGTTCCAGCAGTGAGGCGACGATGTTGTTGGCTTCGGCGTTGCCGTCGAGGATGGCGCCGGCCACCGAGGACAGCATCACCGCTTTCCCCGGGGTCAGCGCCTCGACCTCGCCCACCGTCAGGTTGCCCTGCAGCGTGCGCACCTTGATGTCGCCGTTGGCGGCGCGGGCGTTCAGGCCGGCCAGGCCGTCCTGTTCGGTGAGGTGGATATCACCGGCACCGCTGACCTGCGCGTCCAGGCGGGTGGCGCGGGTCACCAGGTTGTTGCTCTCGGTGCCCAGGCCATTGGCGCTGCTCAGGGTCACGGTGTCACCGCTCACCAGGGTGGCGTCGTCGGCGTCGTTGTCCAGGCGGCCCTGGGCGGCGGTCAGGGTCACGTCACCGTCGGCGTGGATGTCACCGAGGGTGAGGTTGCCGTCGCCGAGCGTCACGCTGATGTCGCCGTCGCCGGTGCGCACCCGCTCCAGGGCCAGATCGCCGAAGCTCTGGGTCAGGTCGATGTCGCCGCTGTCGCTGAGCGCGTCCAGGGTGGCCGCGTGCAGGTTCAGGGCGGCGTCGGCGCCGATGCCGTTGCCGGCGCGCAGGGTCACGTAGCGGCCGTCCACCAGGCCGTAGCCAACCGCGTTGATGGCGCCGCTAGCGGTCAACGCGATGCCGTGCTCGCCCTGGGTGTAGACCCTGTCGACGTCCAGGTCACCGTCGGTGCGCACGTCGACGTCGCCGTCCTGGGCGGCCACCGTGTCCAGCCGCAGATCACCGCCGTTGCCCACGTCGATGTCGCCTTCCCCGGTCACCGCCAGGCTGGCGCTGTCCAGTTCGCTGTTGAGCTGTATGCCGTCCACGGCGGTGGCTTGCAGGTTGTCGGCGCGGACCAGACCGTCTTCGCCGGTGACGATGCGGCCGGCGCTGTCGAGCCGCGCGTTGCCGTTCACCGCCAGGCCTTCGATGGTGAGGTCGGCGCCGGTGCGCAGCTGGGCGTTGCCGTCGGCCAGGCTGCTTTCCTTGACGGTCAGGGCGTCCACGTCTTCCAGGTAGAGGTCGCCGCTGCCGGTGAGGGTGGCGTACAGGTTGCTTACCCGGGTCTTCAGGCCACTGAGCGTGGTGCCGATGCTCTTGGCCGCGGACAGGAACAGGTTGTCGCCGTGGATGTGCTCGGCGACGGCCGGATCCGCCTGGATGCCGCCCTCCTCGCTGGTGACGGACACGTCGCCAACCGCGCGCAGGGTGGACAGGGCCACATCGTCACCGGCCTTCAACGTCAGGTCGGCGTTGCTGTGCATGGCGCTGTCGGCGTCCATGGCGATGCCGCCGCCGGCGGCCAGGCTCAGGTTCGCCGGCTCGGCGTCGGTGGCGTCGCCGCTGACCAGCACGGAACGGGTCAGCGTGGCGTCACCGCCTACTTCACCGGTGAGCGCGCCGCCGGCGGTGACGCTGGCGTTGGTCATGGCCAGGTCGCCGTCGGTGGCGGTCAAGGACAGATCCCCCTCGGCACGGGCGGAGGCTTCGCTGACCGTCACACCGCCCCGGACGCTGATATCCAGGTCATTGCCGGCGGTCAGTGCGCCGCCACTAGTGACGCTCAGATCGCCATTGGCGGCGGTGACCGTCAGATCACCACTGCCGGCATCCACCCGGGCGCCGTTGCTCAGGCGCACGTCGGTGCCAGCGTCCAGGGTGGCGTCGGTGGTCGCTTCGGCCCGGCTGCTGTTGGTGAGGACGATGCTGCCCTCTTCGCTGCCCAGGGTCAGGGCCCCGGCGGACGCCACGGTGCTGCCCTGGGACAGGGCGATGTCACCACTGCCCGCGTTCAGAGTCAGGTCCACGTTGTCGTCGACCAGCGGTGCCAGACTACGAATGTGGTGACGCTGGCCGCTGTTGAGGGTGGCATTGGTAAGGAGAATGCCCTGGCCGGCGTCGCCGTCAAGGAAGCCGCCGGCGTTGACGCTGGAGCGGGTCACCACCAAATTGCCGTCGCCGGCGGTCAGGGTGGCGTCGCCGTCGGCACTCACGTTGGCGTCTTCGACGCTGAGGTGGTTGCCGGCGTCCAGATCCAAGTCTCCGCCCGCGTCCACGCTGGCACCGGTACTGAACGCCATCTTGGTGCCCGCACGCAGCGACACCTTGTCAAAGCCCTCCACGCGGCTGCTCTGGCTCACATCCAGGGTACCGTTGGTGGCGGTGGCGCTCAGCGGGCCGGTGCTCGCGGTCAAGTAGGAGCCCGCCGACATCAGCACGTCCTGCCCGGCGGTGGCGGTGAGATCCTCGCCGGCACCGACGTTGCTCTGCATGATGGTCATGCTGCCCTGACGGGCGGTCAGGTTGAGGTCCGCGCCGGCCGCTATCATGGCGCTGGTGAGCGTCATAGCCTGGTCGGCGGTCAGGTCCACCTGACCGGCGGCGCCGATCAGGCTGTTCTGGCTGAGCAGCAGGTCGCCGGCCTCGGCGGTGGCGGACAGCTTGCCTTCCTCGGCGAGCAGTTGGGCGCCGCCGGAAAGGCGTACGTCCTGGCCGGCGGTCACCGTCAGATCCTGGTCGGCCTTGGCCACGCCGGTGTGCAGGGTAACGTTGGTGCCGGCGTTCAGATCCAGATCGGCGCCGGACAGAACCTGCCCGCTGTCGACCACCAGCAATTCGCCGTCTTTCGCGCCGACGTGGGTGTCGCCGGTGCCGGTGACGGTGCTGCCCTGGGTCAGGCGCACGTTGTTACCGGCGTCCAGGTTCAGAGAGCCGTCAACGTCCGGGAGCGAAGAGCCGCCGGCGCTGATCAGGCCGCTGCCAAGCACCACATCACCGGCGGCGTCGCCGTCGAAGGCGCCACCGGCCAGCATCTGGCTGACGGTGAGGCTGATGTCGCCGCCCTCGGCGGTGACGGTCAGGTCGCCGTCGGTTTCGGTGTGCAGTTGCGACTGGGTGAGCCGCACGCTGCCGCCGGCGCTGACGGTCTGCGCGCCTTCGCTGGCGGCGCGGCTGTTGGTCAGCAGCACGTCGCCGTCGTCGGCGGTGACGCTCATGTCGTCGCCGGACTGCGCGGTGGCGTTGCTGAGCGACACCTGATTGCCCGCCCGCAGGTCCAGGGTGGTGGCGGCGGTGGCGGCGCTGTTGCCGTTCAGTTCCAGGTTGCCGCTGGTGGCCGTGGCCTCCAGGGCACCGTTGGTGGCGGTCAACGAGGACGCGCCGGACAGGGTGATGTTCTCACCGGCGTTGACGGTGACGTCCTCGGCGCCGGTGGCCTGGCTGTTGGCCAGGGTCACGTTGCCGTCTTCGCCGGTCAGGGTCAGGTCGCCGCCGGCCTCGGCACTGGCGTCGGTGAGCGACACCGTGGTGCCGCCTTTCAGGTCCAGGTTGCCGGTGGCTTGCGCGCGGCTGTTCTGCACCAGGCTGACGCCACCGTCGCTGGCGTTGGCGGACAGGTCGCCACCGCTCAGCAGTTGCGAGGCGTTCACGGCGGTGATGTCGCCGCTGTTGGCCTGCAGCGTCAGATCGCCGGCCGCGTCCAGGTCGGCCTTGACCAGTTGGCCTTTGCCGCTGCTCAGGCGGGTGTCGCCCTCGCCGGTCTGGGTGACGTCCTCGTTCACGGTGAGGGCGCCGTCGGCCACGGTCAGGTGCAGATCGCCGTTGGCGTCCAGGCCGGTGAGACCGGGCAGGCCCAGGTTCGGCGTCACGCCACCGACCGTCAGGTCGCGGTTCTGATTGAGCAGATAGAGGCCGCCGTCGCCGGCGTCCGCTTCCAGGGCACCGGTTTCGATCAACAGGGCCTGGTCGGCGCTGCCGATACCTTCGCCGGCGCGCAGGGCCAGCTGGTCGGCGTACAGTTCGGGAGTGGCGTCCGCGTCCTTGAGCGCGTCGATGGCGCCGTCGGCCACCAGGGTGATGTTGCCGCCGTCGCCGTCGGTGCGCACTTCGCCCAGATGCAGGTCGCCGGCATCACTGGTGAGGGTGACGTTGCCGGTGGTGGTGGCCACCTTCTCCACGTCCAGGTCGTCCGCGTCATGGAGATTGATCTCACCCTTGGCATCGGCGGTGACCACGTCCACGGCGGTGTCCAGGCCGCGCACGTTGTCCGCGCCGATGGCACCGATACCGCCGCCGGCGTTGAGTTCCAGGCGCTTGGCGGCGATGCGGGTATCGTTGTGCTGGTCGTCGTCGATGCGACCGTCCGCATCCAGCGCAATGACGGCGCTGTCGCCGCCCGCCGCCAGCTCATGGACGGTCAGGTTGCCGCCGGCGATGACGTCGATGTCACCGTCGAGGGTTTCCAGGGCGATCAGCGCCAGGTCGTCGCGCTCGCGCAGCAGGATGTCGCCGTCGCTGGTGCCGCCGTCAACTACCCGGTTGACGAGGGTATCCAGCTCCACCCGGCCGTCGGCGTGGAAGTATAGGTCGCCGCCGGTCACGTTCAGCGTGTCGCCGTTGTCGTCGATGATGGCGCCGTCGTCGGCAATCAGATAGGTGTCGCTGTCGACGGTCACGTCGGTGTCGATGATCTGGGTTTTCAGGCGCAGGTCGCCGTTGTTCCGCAGGCCCATGTCGCCGGCGGCGGTCAGGCCGCTGAGGCCGTCCACGGTACCCAGTACCAGCTCGTCGCCGCCGTTGTCGTTGATCACGAAGGCATTGCCGTCGCCGCCGTCAATGGCGATTTCACCGGTGTTCACGTACACCGAGTCTTCCTGCTCGCCGACGCCCTGGCCGCCGCGCAGGGCCATGATCGGCGCGTTCAGTTCACCGACCTCCGGCACCCATTGGCCGTCGACCCAGGTGCCGCCGATACCGCGCACCGCGCCGTCCGCCTGCAGGGAAATCAGCGTCGGGCTGACCACGTCACCCACCACGCTGATGTTGCCGGCCACGTTCTCGGCGCGGATCTCACCCACGGATTTGATGTCGCCAAGGCCCAGGTTACCGGTGGAATCCAGGTAGACGCCGCTGTTTAGAGCGCGGCCGCTGCTGGTGCCCATGTCCAGTTGGTTGGCCTGGATGCCCAGCGGCTTGGCGGCGGACATGTCGATGTCCTGGGCCTGGTCGTAGGCGGCGATGGACTGGCCGCGCAGCGCTTCGCTGGCGTCGCGGGCGGCGGTGGCCTTGAACACCGAGTGGTCCGCCATATCGCGGGACACCCGGGTGGTGTTGCGCAGGGTGGTCCAGCTTTCCACGTTGGTGATCGCGTCCTGGTGGAAGCTCTTGGCCACGTCCAGGTGGTTCATGGCTTCGTTGAGGTCGTCGTTCAACGGCGAGAAGGTCTCGCGATCAAACTCGTCCACCGCGAACTGAGCGGCCGACAGCGCCAGGCTCAAACCTTCGAAGGTGGCCGCGGCGCCACCGTCGCCGCTGAACGGAATCGCCTGGGCGCCACCGGCCACCAGGGCCATCGCCTCCACCGCGATGGAGGCCGCGGACACCACGCGGTTCAGCGAGTCGAGCGTACGTTGCGCCGAATTCACCTGGCTGCTGAGGCGGTCCACGGTGCGCTGGGCGCTGCTCAGGTTTTGCTGGGAAATGTTCTTGTTGACGATCGCCGAATTGAGCGCGGCGATGTAGGCCTCCAGCTGCTGTTGCAGGGTCTGCAGCTGCAGGATCTTGGCGTTCAGCTCCGCCACCCGGCCGGCGTAATCGGCGATAGCGGTGTCGCGGGCGATTTCCGCGTCGCGCTCGCTGGGGGTGTTGCCGATCAAGGACACATAGTCACCGCGCACGTTCTGGTCGGCGCCGTTGCCGTCCAGGATCACGCCGTCCCGGGCAATCACGTAGACATCGCCGGTACCGCCGGTGTCGAGCATGCCCAGAGTGACGTTGCGGTCCGCGTCCAGGGTGATGTCGCCGCCTTCGGTGACCAGGTTGCCGGTGATGATGTTGCCGTTGTAGCCCTCGTTGGTGCTGTCGGCGCGGGCGGTCAAAGTGATGCTGCCACCGCCGGGCAGGCGGATGGTGTCGTCCTGGTTGAGGAACACGATGTTGCCGTTGGTGGCGGTGAGCACCAGCTTGCCGCCGGCCATGACCAGGGTGCCGCCGTTGTTATCCAGCACCGTGATCGAGGCGGCGACGATGGTGACGCCGCTGGCGCCCTTGCCCACCAGGCTGTCCGCGTCCACTTCCACGGCACCGGGGCTGGCGGCGTTGACGTCGCCATTGCCGCCACTGACGGACATCTGGTCCACGTCCAGCACCATGGGGCCGGTGTTGCCCACGCCCTGCTGGGCGCGCATGTCCACCTTGCGGGCCACCACATTGGCTTCGCTGGCGCCGTCCGGGCGGGCGTCATTAATGGCGCCGTCGCTGGTCAGGGTGACGTTGCCACCGGCGGCCGTGACGGTTCCCAGATTCATGTTACCGACGGTGTCGATGTTCACGTCGCCACCGGCGGCGCCGGCACGAATCAGACTCAGCGGACCGTTATCCCGGTTGCGCAGATAGATTCCGCCGTCGTTGGCATTGACCACCAGCTCGTCAACGCGGATTTCCAGAGCGTCCACGGTGCCGTCGGCGGCGCCCACCTGCTGGGCCTCCAGGTCCAGGTCGTCGGCGACAATGTTGTCGCTGTCGCCATTGCCGTCACTGACCCGCCCGGTGGCGTAGAAGGTCACGCTGCCGCCGCTGGCAAGACGGCCGAGCACGGTATCGCCGGCCTGACTGAAGTCGATGTCGCCACCGGCTTCGCCTTCCAGCAGGCTGAGAGCGCCCACGTTGCTCACATAGATATCGCCGTCGGACAGCATCGACAGCCTGCCGGTAATGGCGGTGGACAGGGCCTGGTCCGCGTCGCCAATGCGGTCGGCATCCAGTTCCACGAAATTACCCGTGATGGCGGTGTTGTCACCGTCACCGTTCAGGTCGCCCGCGGCGGTAAGCCGGATCAGCCCGTCGCCGGAGATCTGACCCAGGGTCAGGTCGCCTTCGTGGCTAACGGTGACACCATGGTCATCACCACCGGCCTCGGCGTTCAGGGTCAGAGTGCCCTCGCCCCGGTTATCCAGGGCGATGTCGCCGTCGGCGGTGGTGGCATCGATGGCGTCGGCGTCGGTGGTCAGCTCGATGTCGTCGCCGGCGTTCAGGGTCAAATCGCTGGCGGCGAACACGCCGCCGCCGTCGCCGATGCGACCGCTGGCGGTCAGGTCCACGTCATGGCCGGACAGGTCGGCGCCTTCCACGATCAGATTACCGGCGCCGTTGTTGAAGGCCAGGTCCAGGCCTTCGCCGCCAGCGCGTTGCACGGTCAGGTGCTCGTTGGCGCGGTCGAAGGTAACGCCACCATCGGCGTCGGTGATCGCCACATTACCGCCCAGGGTGGTCACGCCCAGGCTGGACAACAGGCCGGTGTTGGCCACATAGGTCCCGGCCAGGTTGGTGCCGGTGGCGGCGGTGAGGGTGTTCACCCCGGTGCTGAGGGCTTGCGCGGCGGTGCCGATGGCGCCCTCCGCGTCCAGCGTCAGGTGATCGGCGCGCACGTTAACCCCACCGTAGACGTCGGCCAGGATGTCGCCATCCTGGCTGACCACGGTGACCTCACCCTGTTCGGCTTCCACCATACCCAGGACCACGTCGCCCAGACTGGCCTCGAGCCGCACGTCCGCGTTGTCACCCTGGGCGAGGATGTTGCCGGCGTACAGGCCGTTGTCCTCGGACAGATAGATACCGTCGTCACCGGACCAGGCGTCAATCCTGTCGCTTTGGGTTTTCAGGGCGTTGCCGTCCTGACCAATGCGACCGGCCGCTTCCAGATGGATCGAGCTCCCGGTGATGGTGGCGGTGTCGCCGTTCTTATAGATGCCACCCCAACGGGACAGGATCGCCAGTTGGCGGGGGGCGGAGATCTGGTCGCCGATGAGAATGTTGTCGTCGGCGCTGATTATGATGTCGTGGCTGCCCGGGGCGCCGGTACTCAGGGTGACGCTGCCGTCGGCGCCGCTGACGCCGGTGGACGAGACGGTCTGGCCGGCCTGGCTGATCCGTTCGCCGGCCACCACCTTACCGAGCATCAGCTCGCCGTCCTGCTCGTCCACATGGATGCTGCCGTCCTGGGTGGAGGCGGACAACACGTCCACGGCGGTGGTCACCGCCTGGCCATGGTCGCCGATGGCGCCGTCCGCCTGCAGATTGGTGGCCCAGGCTTCCACGTTGGCCTCGGCGCCGAGGCTGCCGCGCAGGTCGCCGTCCTCGGCGGTGATCAGGGCGCGCAGGCCCGCTTCGGCACTGTTATCGCCGGTGCTGACCCGCTCCAGGGTCAGGTCGCCATCGGTGTCGGTGAGCACCACATGCCCTTTCTTGGCTTCGGCACGCAGGGTGTCGGCGTCGATGCGCAGAGCGTTGTTCTCGGCGCCGATCGAGGCGCCGTCCACGGTGGTGGCCAGGGTCACGCGCTCGCCACGGGCGGCGGTGTCCAGGTTGGCGTCGCCGACGATGTTGCCGGCGGCGGTGACGCTCAGATCGCCGTCCACGTTCACGCCGGACAGGGTGACGCCGCCGTCGCCGTGGGTGAAGGACAGGTCGGTTTTCACGGTGTCGCGGCTGGCGCTCAGGGTCTGGCCGTTGAACTGGACGCTGACGCCTTCCTGGATCGGGCCGCCGCCAATCGGGTCAATGCCGGCTTGCTGGAAGTTCACCTCGGCGCTGTCGCCGGTGTTGATGCTCAGACTGTCCAGTTGGTTGGCTTCGTCGACGCGGATGGTGCCGCTCTCACTGCTCACCGTCAGGTCGTCCACGTCGGTGTGCACGGCGTTGCCGGCGCCGATGCCGCTGCCGGCGTTCAGCGTGGCGCTGCCGCCGCTGATGGAACCGCCGTTGGAGACAATGGCGTTGTCCGCGTCCAGCGTGGTGTCGCCGGCGGTGATGGTGCCGGATTGCTCCAGGTCGTCACCGGCCATGGTCAGCTCGGTGGCGGCGGTGATTTCGCCCTGGTTCACCACGGAGGACATGACGGCGCTGGTCTCACTGCCGGAGAGCAGCACATGGCCGGCGTCGATCTTGCCGCCCGGGCCGTTGGTGACGCTGCCGGTGGCGCCGGTCAGGTCGTTGTCGGTCACCGAGAAAGTGACCAGGCCGTTGCCGGTCAGGTCGATGTCGTAGGAGCCGTCGTTGGCCAGGGTCACGCGGCCCACGTTGGCGATAATGTGGCCGGTGTTTTCCACGTTCGGCGCGATCAGGTACACAAAGCCGTCACCGTTCAGTTCGATCTTGCCCTGGTTGGTGATCGAGGCGTTGTTCATCAGCTCGCCGCTGAAATTGAACTTGCCGTCCATGAAATCCTGGTCGGCGATGTCGAAGGTGGTGGCCAGCAAACCGGCCACATCCACTTCCGCCCCGGCGCCGAACACGATGCCGTTGGGGTTGATCAGGAAGATGTTGCCGTTGGCGGTGAGCGCGCCTTTGATCTGCGACACGGTATCGCCGGTGACCCGGTTGAGCGTGACGTCGCTATTGTTCTGATGGATGAACTGGACCAGTTGCCCGGCATCGATGCTGAAGTCGTCCCAGTTGATCACCGCCTTGCTGGACAGCTGTTCGATGATGGTGTCGAGCCCGTCCGGCGTGATCGAGGCATCCCCGTGCACCACCTGGCCACCGCTCGGGCCGGCTTGCGCCACGCCGCTGAAACCCAGGACCGAAACCGCTACCGCCACTGAAGCCTTACGCGTTTTATTCTGTGTCATGATCTTTTCCCCGTGAAAGTCGTCGTGCCGCTCAGAAGCGGTAGCGTGCCTGCGCATAGAAATAGCTGTCGTCGCCGGTTTCGGTGCCCAGCGGCATCCCCCAGTCGAGACGCACCTCGATCGGTTCCCAGGGCCGGGCCAGCAGACCCAGGCTGGCGCCGGAAACATCGCGCTCATCGTCCTGGTCGTAGAACGGCTCCCTGATGTAGAGGCGTCCATGGCTGAGCTGGCCGACCAGCTGATAGCGGTCGTCGTCGGCGAACAGGTCGTAGCGGGCCTCCAGGGAAGCGGTCACGCCGCTGTCACCGGAGAACACCGAAGGCGGATGACCTTTCACGGAATTCACGCCGCCAATCGCCCATTGCTCGCTGGAGACCAGCGGATTAAAGGCGTATTGGCCGTACAAACGCGGGATCAACAAGGTGCGCGCGTTAAGGCGCTGGATGCGGGTCAGGTCGATGGTCAGCTTGGTGAAGTCGTTGTCCGCGCCGGCGAAAGAGCGGCTGGACAGGGAGGAGTCGTCCTCCATGCCACCCAGGTTTTCGCCCAGGCCACGATGCAGGTCGAAGGACAGCAGCGTGCGGCCGGACAGGTCGGTGCGGTCGAAGGCCACGCCCAGGCGCAGCTTACGAACCCGGTCCTCGGCGATGCGCACGCCCAGCATGTCCTGGTCCAGGTCGGTGCCTTCCACCCAGGCGCTGTAGGTGATCACGCTGCGCGCGGACAGAATCTGATCCTGCAGCAGGCCGACGCCGAGCGCGGCGCTCTCGCCTTCCACTTCCAGCACCTTGAAGTCGCGGCCGACACTGACGTTACCGGTGGAGCCGTACACCTGGACACTGGTGCCACGGGCGTTAACCGGCGTCGCGTAATCGGCGTACGCGAACCAGGCGTCGCCGTCGCCGATCGACTGCATGCCGATCAGGTTGGCGCTGTCGCCACGCCCGGTGAGGTTCTGAAAACGCAACGACGGCACCACGCGGTAACGCCCGGTGTCCTTGCTGCCGTAGTTGTTGAACTCGATGGCGCCGGCCACCCGCGGGGCTTCCTCGACCTTCACCACCAGATCGGTGTAACCCTGGCGATCGCCCGGCTTCAGGGTGGCGCTGGCTTCGATGCCGGACTGGCGATTCACCCGGGTCAGGGCCCGTTCCACCCGCTCCAGACTCACCGGCTCGTCAGCGCGCACGCCGGCGGCGCTCAGAGCATCGCGAACGTAGTCCGCCCGGTAGCGGTCATTGCCCTCCACACGCACCTGACCGAGCTGGCCTTCCAGCACCACCATGCGCACCGGCGTGTCGTCCGCGAACGTTTGCCGGGGCACCACCACTTTAACCAGCGGATAGCCGGCTTCGTGGTAGAACGCCTCGATACGGGCGGCCAGGGCCTGGATGTCCTTGAGGGTCATCGGCTTGCCGATTTCCGAGGCGATCAGGCCGGAGAGATCCGAAGCGGTGTAGGTATGGTTACCCTGGAAGGCGACGCCGTTGACCACCACCTGGCGAGCCGCCGATGCGGGCTGTGCCTGACTCTGGCCGGCGAGGACGCCAAGCAGCAGAACAGCCCCGATAATACGAGCAAAGTTGCTTATTTTATTCATTAACAATCCCGCACCAAACCCCACCCAGGGGTGACAACCTTTGGATAAAGGAATCGGGATGGCTGGCGGAACGGGACCCTCACACGAGTGACGGCCCCTGCGCCTGTTCGCTAACCCCAGTTGGTGAGAATCCCCCCGGACCCCCGATTCCGCCGACCTTTTCGGTATAAGCAAATTAGTTAATATGTGAATGAGATCACAATTTGGCTAATTTATTTCACCGATCGATTACGGTCAACGAACTTTTATTTACATTTCGGAAGGTTTTACGATGTCTTTTGAGTACTAAACTATGATCTCGGGAAAGTTTCCGTAAGAATAATGGCTTAGCCATCACACAAGGGTCCGATAACCGCAGAAAATGAACATTTCGGCGCTTTTAGAAGCGTTATTTTAGCGTTTGCGGGGAGGAAACCGGAGGATATCGGGGAGTTCGGGGGAGTATCGACACCGCCACTCCCCCACTTTAGTATGAGAAGGTTTGCTTATTCGTCCTAGGTCACCGCGCTGTGTCATCGGCCAGTTCATTGACCCAGATCAGGGTACCGGCGATCACCGCCACCGGCATGATCACCAGATTCACCAGCGGCAGCATGGTCAGACCCAGCACCACCGAGCCGAAGGTGAGCACCATCCAGCGCTTGGTCTTGAGCCGCTCCAGCATCACCGTGAAGGGCACCTGGCGGTTGTCGGCGGCGAAGTCGATGTACTGCATCCCCAGCAGCCAGCCGGACCAAAGGAACCACACCGTGGAGGCCAGCACGTTGACCACCGGAATGAAGTAGATCACCAGCACCACGAACAGAATCAGCACCGCCCGCCACAGCCAGTACCAGGTTTTGCGCAGCTCCCGCTTGAACACCCGCACGGTCATCGCGGGGATCGATTCCTCCGGCATCGGCCGGCCGGTGGCGCGGATATCCACCTTCTCCGCCAGAAAACCCATGAACGGCGCGGCGATCAGCTGCACGCCCAGGGTGAACACACTGGCGAACAGGCCCAGCAGCACGATCCACACCAGCACCACGGCGGCGCCCACCAGGAAATCCACCGCCGGGTTCAGGAAGCTCCAGGCGCCGCCGAATTCCCAGCCGGCGGCCAGGCCGGCCACCCAGCCGCCGATCCACTGGCCGAAGAAATAGTAGAGCCCGCCGAACACCAGCACGTTGAAGATCATCGGAATGATCACGTAGGGGCGCAGGCCCGGGCTTTTCGCCAGGGACAGGCCCTGTTTCAGGTAATCGAGGGCGGCGGTGACTTGGGACACGGGGACCTCTTGAGTCGGCTGTCGGGTGAAGCGGGGAGTGTAGCATCGCCACCGCGCCGCTCAATTCCACAATCTTTTACTCGCGGGGCGTCAGTCTTTGAACTTCACGCCTTGTTGACGCCGCCGCGCAGGACTAGCGTCGAAGAGGCTTTTTCGAGTTCACGTCATTCAAGGAGAGAATCATGGCGATCAACCACGCTGAGTGCATCGAAGCCTGCAACCGCTGCGCCGCCTACTGCGATTTCTGCGCCGCGTCCTGCCTGCAGGAAGAGAACACCAAGATGATGGCGGAGTGCATCCGCCTGGACATGCAATGCGCCGCTATCTGCCGCCTGGCCGCCCAGTACATGGCCCAGGGCAGCGAATTCGCCGCCCAGCTCTGTTCCCTGTGCGCGGAGGTTTGCCAGGCCTGCGGCGAGGAATGCGGCAAGCATGACCACGACCATTGCCGTCAGTGCGCCGACGCCTGCATGGACTGCGTCCGTGAATGCCGCAAGATGGCCGCGTAACGCCGCTAGCGCATGAAGCCTTCTTCGCGGAGCTTGTGAATCTGGTCGCGGACCGCCGCGGCCTGCTCGAACTCCAGGTTCTTGGCGTGCTTCATCATCTCCGCTTCCAGCTTCTCGATGTCCTTGGCCACCTGTGCCGGTGAGCGGGCCACATAGGGGGCCTTGTCCTCGGCCACCTTGCGGGTGCGCTTGCGCTCCGGCTGGCCGGCGCCGGTGGTGTAGGCGTCGTCCATGATGTCGCGGACCATCTTCTTCAGGCCCTGGGGCGTGATGCCCTGCTCCTTGTTGTGCTGCACCTGCTTCTCGCGGCGGCGCTCGGTCTCGTCGATGGCGCGGCGCATGGAGCCGGTGATCTTGTCGCCGTAGAGAATCGCCCGGCCGTTGAGGTTCCGCGCGGCGCGGCCGATGGTCTGAATCAGGGCGCGGTCGGAGCGCAGGAAGCCCTCCTTGTCGGCGTCCAGGATCGCCACCAGCGCCACCTCGGGCATATCCAGGCCCTCGCGCAGCAGGTTGATGCCCACCAGCACGTCGAACTTGCCCAGCCGCAGGTCGCGGATGATCTCCACCCGCTCCACGGTGTCGATGTCCGAGTGCAGGTAACGCACCTTGACGCCGTTCTCATTGAGGTACTCGGTAAGGTCCTCGGCCATCCGCTTGGTCAGGGTGGTGACCAGCACCCGCTCGCCTTTTTCCACGCATTCGCGCACTTCGCCGAGCAGGTCGTCCACCTGGCTGCCGGCGGGGCGCACTTCCAGCGCCGGGTCGATCAGGCCGGTGGGCCGCACCACCTGCTCCACCACCTGGCCGGCGTGCGCCTCCTCATAGGGGCCCGGCGTGGCGGACACGAACACCATCTGCGGCGCCAGCCGTTCCCATTCATCGAACTTCAGCGGCCGGTTGTCCATCGCCGAGGGCAGCCGGAAGCCGAACTCCACCAGCGTCTCCTTGCGCGAGCGGTCGCCCTTGTACATGCCGCCCAGCTGCGGAATGGTCACGTGGGACTCGTCCACGATCAGCAGGGCGTCGTCGGGCAGGTAGTCGAACAGGGTGGGCGGCGCCTCGCCGGGCTGGCGCCCGGAAAACAGCCGGGAATAGTTCTCCACGCCGTTGCAGTAGCCCAGCTCCTGCAGCATCTCGATGTCGAAGCGGGTGCGCTGCTCCAGGCGCTGCGCCTCCACCAGCTTGTTGTTGTCCTTGAGCTGCTTGAGGCGCTCCTCCAGCTCCACCTTGATCATCTCGATGGCCGCCAGCACCGTGTCCCGGGGCGTCACGTAGTGGCTCTTCGGGTAGATGGTGATGCGCCCCACCCGCTTGATCACCTCGCCGGTGAGCGGGTCGAAGATGCTGATGTCCTCGATTTCGTCGTCGAACAGCTCGATGCGCACCGCCTCTTTCTCTTCCTCGGCGGGGAAGATGTCGATCACGTCGCCGCGCACCCGGTAGGTGGCGCGGCGGAAATCCATCTCGTTGCGGGTGTACTGCAGCTCCGCCAGCCGGCGCAGCAGGTCGCGCTGGTCAATGTGATCGCCGCGCACCAGGTGCAGCACCATGGCGTGGTAGCTGGCCGGGTCGCCCAGGCCGTAAATCGCCGACACCGTGGCCACGATAATGGTGTCGCGGCGCTCCAGAATCGCCTTGGTGGCGGACAGGCGCATCTGCTCGATGTGCTCGTTCACCGAGGCGTCCTTCTCGATGAAGGTGTCCGAGCTGGGCACGTAGGCTTCCGGCTGGTAGTAGTCGTAATAGGAGACGAAGTACTCCACCGCGTTCTCCGGGAAGAACTCCTTGAACTCGCCGTAGAGCTGGGCCGCCAGGGTCTTGTTGGGCGCCAGGATAATGGTCGGCCGCTGGATCGCCTGGATCACGTTGGCCATGGTGAAGGTCTTGCCGGACCCGGTCACCCCGAGCAGGGTCTGGTGGCCCAGACCGTCGCCGATACCCTCGATCAGGCCGGCGATGGCGGTCGGCTGGTCGCCGGCCGGCTGGTAGTCGGAATGCAGTTTGAACGCGGTGTCTGACATGATTCCTGGTCCCGAATGCGTTAGTATTGGCCTCCCCTACCCGCGCCGCCGGCGCGGCCCGAACTCATTAGAGAAATGAGGAGTGCATGTCCGATATCAACCTCTCCGACCGCGTACAACGCATCAAACCGTCCCCCACTCTGGCGATTACTTCCAAAGCAGCGGAATTACGGGCCCAGGGTAAGGACATCATTGGATTGGGTGCGGGCGAGCCGGACTTCGATACGCCGGATCATATCAAACAGGCCGCCATTGAGGCGATCAACGCCGGTAAAACCAAGTATACCCCGGTGGACGGCACTCCCGGTCTCAAAAAGGCCGTGATCGACAAGTTCAAGCGTGAAAACGGCCTGGACTACGAAGCCGGCCAGATCCTGGTCTCCAGCGGCGGCAAGCAGAGCTTCTTCAACATGGCCCTGGCGCTGCTCAACGACGGTGACGAAGCGATCATCCCGGCGCCCTACTGGGTCAGCTACCCGGACATGGTGAAAGTGGCCGGCGGCGTTCCGGTGATCCTGGAAACCGACCTGGACAGCCGCTTCAAGATCACCCCGCAGCAGCTGGAACAGGCGATCACGCCGAAAACCCGCTTGTTCGTGATCAACAGCCCCTCCAACCCCTCCGGCATGGCCTACTCCAAAGAGGAACTGGCCGCCCTGGGCGAGGTGCTGAAGAAGCACCCGGACATCGTCATCGCCACCGACGATATGTACGAGCACATCCTGTGGACCGGCCAGCCGTTCGTGAACATCGTCAACGCCTGCCCGGAGCTGTACGACCGCACCGTGGTGATGAACGGCGTCTCCAAGGCCTACTCCATGACCGGCTGGCGGATCGGCTACGCCGGCGGCCCGCAGAAGCTGATCGCCGCCATGAAGAAGGTGCAGAGCCAGAGCACCTCCAACCCGGCCTCGATCAGCCAGGCCGCCGCCGAAGCGGCGCTGTCCGGCGACCAGCAGTGCGTCAAGGACATGGTCAAAGCGTTCAAGGAACGCCACGACTATGTGGTGGACGCCCTCAACAAGCTGCCCGGCGTCACCTGCGCCCCCGGTGACGGCACCTTCTACGCCTTCCCGGACTTCTCCGGCGCCATCGCCGACATGGACGGTGTGGAAAGCTGCACCGACCTGGCCGCCCAGCTGCTGGAAACCGCCGAAGTGGCCCTGGTACCCGGTTCCGCCTTCGGCGCCCCGGGCTGCCTGCGCCTGTCCTTCGCGGTGGGCATGGACACGCTGGTGGAAGCGATCAGCCGTATCGAGAAAGCACTGAGCAAATAAGCAGCAAACAGGCCCCGGGGAGGTTGACGCCCCCCGGGACCGACACTAAGATACGCGCCTTAAGTTATTCCGCCTTAGCTCAGTTGGTAGAGCAGCTGACTGTTAATCAGCATGTCGCTGGTTCGAGCCCAGCAGGCGGAGCCAAATAAAAAAGGGCCTACCCATCGGGTAGGCCCTTTTTTTGTTTGGCCAATGCCTGTTAAAAGTCCGTAGGAGTGGGCCCCGCCCGCGAAAGGGTGGCAATAGCCACCCGGCAGGATCCCAGAAACGCTGATCATGCTCCCGTTAGAGCGCTCTCTGGAATCCTGCCGGGAGCTTCGCTCCCTTTCGCGGGCGAGGCCCGCTCGCACAAACGCTGCCTTTCGCGGGCGGGGCCCGCTCCCACAAGCCCGCTCCCACAAGTCAGCCGCGGTAGCCGTTCGGGTTTTCGCTTTGCCAGCGCCAGTGGTCGGCGCACATGGTGTCGATGCCGCGCTTCGCTTCCCAGCCCAGCACCTTCTTGGCGTGGGCCGGGTCGGCGTAGCAGGACGCCACGTCGCCGGGCCGCCGCTCGGCGATCTGGTAGCGCACTTCCCGGCCGGAGGCGGCGGCGAAGGCGCGTACCATTTCCAGCACGCTGTAACCGCGCCCGGTGCCCAGGTTGGTGGTGATCAGGCCGCCGTCCCGGGCCAGGGCGTCCAGCGCCGCCAGGTGGCCTTCCGCCAGATCCATAACGTGGATGTAGTCGCGCACCCCGGTACCGTCCGGGGTGTCGTAGTCGTCGCCGAACACCCGTAGCTGTTCGCGCTTGCCCACCGCCACCTGGGCCACGTAGGGCATCAGGTTGTTGGGCTCGCCGTTGGGGTCCTCGCCGATGCGGCCGCTTTCGTGGGCGCCCACCGGGTTGAAATAGCGCAGCAGCGCCACCGACCAGCGCGGGTCGGCGCGGTGCAGGTCGCGCAGCATGTCCTCGATGTGCAGCTTGGTGGCGCCATAGGGGTTGGTGGCGCTGAGCGGAAAGTCCTCGCGGATCGGCACCGAGGCCGGGTCGCCGTACACCGTCGCCGAGGAGCTGAACACCAGGTTGCGCACCCCGGCCCGGTCCATGGCTTCCAGCAGGCGCAGCGAGCCGGTCACGTTGCAGTCGTAGTAGCGCAGCGGCTGGGCCACCGATTCGCCCACCGCCTTGAGCCCGGCGAAATGGATCACCGAGCCGATCTCATGCTCCTGGAACAGGCGGTCCAGCAGCGCCGTGTCGCGGATGTCCCCTTCCACGAATTCGGCCCGCTTGCCGGTGATCGCCGCCACCCGCTCCAGGGCTTCGCGGCTGCTGTTGCTGAGGTTGTCGAGCACCAGCACCCGGCGCCCCGCTTCCAGCAACAACAGTACCGTGTGCGAGCCGATGTAACCGGCGCCGCCGGTGACCAGAACCGTATCCATGAGCTGTCCTTCTCACCTTCAAATGTGGGTCCATTGTAGGCGGATTGATGGCCTGTCTGGTAGGCAGGACCTGTGGGAGCGGCACCTTGTGGGAGCGGGCCCTGCCCGCGAAAGGGAGCGCAGCTCCCGGCAGGATCCCAGAGGCCTCTCTAACAACAGCATCAACAAGGTCTCTGGAATCCTGCCGGCCGGCGTTGCCGGCCTTTCGCGGGCAAGGCCCGCTCGCACAAGTCGTGCCTACAAGTCGGTTTGGGCGAAGAAGTCGGCGGCGGGGCCGGGGTGGCGGCTGAGCAGGCCGAGCAGGCGGGCGGCGGCCAGGGTGGCGTCGCCGAAGCCGTAGCACTCCTCGCCGAAGAACAGCGGGCTGCCGGCGCCGCCGGCCTTGAGCAGCAGGTCCGGGTAGACCAGCTCGCCGTCGGGCAGCACCACGCCCAGCCGGTCGCCGTCGCCGTCGAACGCCAGGCCCAGGTCGGCGTTGACGTCGCGCACCGTCACCCGCAGGTCGTGCAGGGTGTCGGGGTCCGCCGGGTCCGGCGCGTGGTTGGGAAAGCGCCCGTCCACGTCCAGGAACAGCGGCACCACGTCGCAGCCCATCAGCATCAGCGCTTCCGGGGCGGCCACGGCGGCGGCGCCGTTGCCGCAGTCCACCACCACCTTCATCGGCCGGCTTAGCTCGTGGCGGCGCTGCATGGCGTTGAGGTAGGCGGGCAGCACATCGCGGCGCTCGTAGACGCCGGCGCCCTCGCTGAAACGGCGCCCGCGCACCCGCTCACGCAGCGACGCCAGCCCGGCGCCGCCCAGGGCGGCTCCGCCGAGCACGAACTTGAAACCGTTGAAGTCGGCGGGATGGTGGCTGCCGGTGACCATCACCCCGGCGTTGGTGTCCGGGTAGTGGTGGGTGGCGAAATAGAGCACCGGCGTGGGCACCAGGCCCAGGTCGATCACATCGCAGCCGCCGGCCCGCAGGCCCTCGGTCACCGCCTCGGCCAGCGCCGGCGACGACAGCCGCCCGTCGCGGCCCAGCAGCACCCGCTGGGTGCCCTCCGCCCGCGCCTGGGCGCTGAAAGCGCGCCCGATCAGGCGGGCGCCGGCCAGGGTCAGGGTGTCGCCGTAGCGGCCGCGCACGTCGCGGCGGCGGAACACCTGGTCCGGCACGTCATGGGGAATGTCGTCCGGTACGGCCTCGAAAACCGCAATGCTCATAATCGAATCCTTTCGCAATGGCTAGGGGGCCATTGTGCAATTCCCGACCGTTAAGAGCGGGAATTGCGCCGCAAACCGATTCGATTTTGCAATTTTCCGATGGAAGGCCGTTATCAGCCGACGGCGTCGATGGCCTCGCGGATGGCCGCCTCGAAGCGGGCGCGGATGGCGTCCAGCGCCCGCTCGTCGCGGGCCTCGTAGCGGGTCACCAGCTTGGGCGAGGTGTTGGACGCCCGGCACAGGCCCCAGCCGTCCTCGTAGTCCATGCGGATGCCGTCCAGCACGGTGCGCGCGCCCTCGCCCCACTCCACTTCATTCTGCAGGTATTCGACGATGCGGAATTTGTTCTCTTCGGTGACCTCGATGGGGATCTCCGGGGTGGTGCACAGCGCCGGGAAGCGCTCGAAAAACGCCTGGGCGTCCCGGTCCTGGCGGCCCAGCACGTCCAGCAGCCGCACCGCCGCCAGCAGGCCGTCGTCGAAGCCGTACCAGTTCTCGCCGAAGAAGATATGGCCGCTCATCTCACCGGCCAGCAGCGCGCCGGTCTCCTTCATGCGCGCCTTGATCAGCGAGTGGCCGGTGCGCCACATTTCCGGCTCGCCGCCGGCGGCGCGGATCACCTCGAACAGGGCGCCGGTGCACTTTACGTCGAAGATCACCTTGGCGCCCGGGTGACGGGCCACCATGTCCTCGGCCAGCGCCATCAGCAGAATGTCCGGGTAGATCACCGTGCCGTTGGGCAGCACCACGCCCAGCCGGTCGCCGTCGCCGTCGAAGGCCAGCCCCAGGTCGGCGCGCTCCTGCGCCACCACGCGCATCAAGTCGCGCAGGTTCTCCGGGTCACCCGGGTCCGGATGGTGGTTGGGGAAGGTGCCGTCCACCTCGTCGAACAGCGGCACCACGTCATAGCCGATCTCGCGCAGCGCGCGCGGCGCGATCACGCCGGACACGCCGTTGCCGCAATCCACCACCACCTTGAGCGGGCGCGGCGCGCGGTGGCGCTCCAGCAGCGCCTCCAGGTAGGCGGGCAGCACATCGCGCTGCTCGCGGCCGGCGGGGCTGTCCGCCTCGCTGAAATCCTGGTCGTGGATGCGCTGCTTGAGCGCCTGGATGGCGTCGCCGGACAGGGTGGTGCCGTTGATCACGATCTTGAAGCCATTGTAGTCCGGCGGGTTGTGGCTGCCGGTGACCATCACCCCGGAATTGACCCCCGGGTAGTGCCAGGTGGCGAAATACAGCACCGGCGTGGGCACCATGCCCAGGTCCACCACCGCGCAGCCGCAGGCCTGCACGCCTTCCGCCAGGGCGTCCAGCAGGGCCGGGCCGGACAGGCGGCCATCACGGGCCAGCGCCAGGGTGTCGCCGCCCTGGCGGCGCACTTCCGAACCGATGGCGCGGCCGATCAGGCGCGCCGCCTCCAGGGTCAGGGTGTCATCAAAGATGCCGCGGATGTCGTAGGCGCGGAACAGGGAGTCGGAAAGTTCGGAAGCGGAAAAGTCGGAAGCCATGCTGTGTCCTTTACCGAAAACGTTGGCGTCAAAAGTCAGGAGCGGGCGCGGTGCACCAGGCCCCGGGTGGAGGCGTCCAGCCCGTCCAGGCCGTCGCCGGTTTCCAGCACCGGCACCATGTCGCGGGCGATCACCTTGCCCATCTCCACGCCCCACTGGTCGAACGGGTTAATGCCCCACAGCACCGATTCCACGAACACCTTGTGCTCGTAGAGCGCCACCAGGCTGCCCAGCCGGCGCGGCGACAACTCGTCCAGCATCAGGGTGGTGCTGGGCTGGTTGCCCCGATACTGCTTGAAGGCGGGCTGGTCGTGCTGGTCGTCGGGCAGCGCCCGGCCGCCCAGCGCCAGCAGCCGCGACTGCGCCAGGCAGTTGGCCAGGGTCAGCCGGTGCTGGCGCGCCAGCCGCTGGTGCTCGCCGCCTTCGGCATCGCCGTGGGGCGGCACATAGCGCCCGGCGACGATAAAGTCACAGGCCACCGGTTGGGTGCCCTGGTGCAGCAGTTGATAGAACGCATGCTGGGCGTTGGAGCCCACCTCGCCCCAGATCACCGGGCAGGTGTGGTAATCCACCGGCGTGCCGTCGCGGGTCACCGACTTGCCGTTGGATTCCATCTCCAGCTGTTCCAGGTAGGACGGAAAATGCTTGAGCCGGCCATCGTAGGGCAGCACCGCCCGGGCGGTGATGTCCAGGAAGTTAATGTTCCAGACGTCCACCAGCCCGAGAATCACCGGCAGGTTGTCCGCCAGCGGCGCCTCGCGGAAGTGCCGGTCCATCTCCCGGGCGCCTTCCAGCAGCTCGTGGAAACCCTGCATGCCCACGGTCAGCGCGATCGGCAGGCCGATCGCCGACCACAGCGAGAAGCGGCCGCCCACCCATTCCCAGAACAGCAGCTGGTTGCAGGGGTGGATGCCCCACTCGCTCATTTTTTCCGGGTTAGCGGACACGCCCACGAAATGGCAGCGCATCAGCGCCCGCTGCTGGTCGGGGAAGGCCCGCTCCAGCCAGGCGCGGGCGGTTTCCGCGTTGGCCAGGGTGTCCAGGGTGGTGAAGGATTTCGACGACACCACCACCAGCGTGGTGGCCGGGTTGAGGTCATTGAGCAGCGGCGCGATCTGGCTGCCGTCCATGGACGACACGAAGTGCAGGTTGGGCCGGCGGCCGTGCTCCGGGCGAAAATCCCCCAGCGCGTAGGACGCCATCAGCGGCCCCAGGTCCGAGCCGCCCACGCCCACGTTGACCACGTCGGTGATGGCGTCGCCGTGGCAGCCGCGCCACTGGCCGCGCAGAACCTGGTCGACGATCTCGCCCATGCGCGCCAGCTGGTCGTGCACCTCCGGCGCGGCGGCGGCCTGCTCGCGCAGGCGCCAGTGCAGCGCCGGGCGCGCCTCGGTCCAGTTCACGTCGCTGCCCTGGAACAGGGCGCGGATCCAGCCCTCCAGGTCGCGGGCCCGGGCCAGGTCCCGCAGCAGGTCCAGGGTCTCGGCGGTCAGGCGCTGCTTGCTGTAGTCCACCAGCAGGCCGCAGCACTCCCGGCTGAGCGTCTCGAAACGCCCGGCGTCGTCGGCGAACAGATCCGCCAAGTGCCAGTGGCGCGCCTTGCCGGCGTGGTCCGCCAGGGCCTGGCGCACCGGCCGCTCCGCGGCGCTGAAGTGGTCGGGCAACATCCTGTCTTTCCTCTTCGTCTCGCTCGGCGGCGGGTCAGCCCCGGCCGATGCCGTGATAGAGCAGACCCTGGCCGCGCACATAGTCGGGGTCGTAAATATTACGCCCATCCAGAATCAGCGGCGTGCCCATGCTGTCGCGCAGGCGCGACCAGTCCGGGCTCCAGTACTGTTTCCACTCGGTCACCAGCATCAGCGCGTCCGCCTCCGCCGCCGCCTGGTAGGGGTCGTCGTGCAGAATCAGGTCCGGGTGGCCGTCCGCCCAGACGCTCAACTCCGGCAGCGCCAGCGGGTCGTGCACGTGCACCTGCACGTCCTGGGCCCACAGCGCCTCGATCAGCTTCAGCGCCGGGCCGTTGTCCACCCGGTCGGAGCCGGGCTTGAAGGCGGCGCCCCAGATCGCCACCCGGCGGCCGGCCACTTCGCCTTCAAAATGGCGCCAGAAGCGCCGGAACAGCACCTCCTTCTGGCGCTCATTGATCTCCATCACCTGTTCCAGCAGCTTGGCGCTCACCTCCTTGCTGCGCAGGGTGTCGGTGAGGCTCATCACGTCGCGGCTGAAACCGGAGCCGCCGAAACCGCAGCCGGCGTACAGATAGGCTTCGCCGATGCGCGGGTCGGAACCGACGCCCTGGCGCACCGTGTCGATGTCCACGTCGAGCTGCTCCGCCAACAGCGCCATGTCGTTCATATAGCTGAGCCGGGTGGCGAGCATGCCACTGATCGCCAGCTTGGTGAATTCCGCTTCGCGCAGGCCCATCACGCGGATCACATCGCGGCGCCGGTTGAACGGGCGCAGGATCTCGCGCATCAGGGTTTCCGCCTGGGGGTCGTCGCAGCCCAGCAGGATATGGTGCGGGCGAAGGAAGCTGTCGATCGCCACGCCTTCCTGCAGGGTTTCCGGCAGCGCCACCACCCGCGCCGGGCTGCGCGCCTCGGCGAGCCGCCCCTGCAGGGCCTCGCTGGTGCCCACCGGAAACACGCTCTGGTTGACCAGCAGACCGCAGGCGCCGGAGCCGGCCAGCCAGTCGGCGATCTCCCCGGCCAGCGCCTGGGCGCCAGGCTGCAGCGCCAGGAACACCGCCGGCGCCGCCGGCGCGCCGTTCAGCGTCATCGGCTCGCAGCGCAGCCGCCCGGCGGCACGCTGCTCACCGAGCAGCTCGCCGAGCCCCGGCTCGCGGTACGGCACCCGGTCTTCGTTGACCGCGTCCAGCACCCGGCCCTCGGGGATGAACCAGCACACCTCATGGCCGCTCTGCGCCAAGGCGGCGGCGGTCACGGACGCACAGAGCGTATCGCCGAAGACATCGATTCGCATGGTTAAGCCTCTCTGGGATCCTGCCGGTCGCTTTGCTCCCTTTCGCGGGCTGGGCCCGCTCCCACAAGGCCAGCTCCAGCCAGAACTTCGGCGAGGGCCGGGTCCTTGGCGGCGTAGTGGAGGATCGCCTGGAGGTAGCCGGCCTTGCTGCCGCAGTCGAAGGTGCGGCCGCGCATGGCGTAGGCTTCCACCGGCTGGCGGGCGATCAGGTCGGCGATCGCGTCGGTGAGCTGGATCTCGCCGCCGGCGCCCGGCGCGGTGTCGGCGAGCAGGCCCATGATGCCCGCGGGCAGCACATAGCGGCCCACCACCGACAGGTTGGAGGGCGCGTCGGCGGGCTTGGGCTTCTCCACCACCGCGCGCATCGGCGCGCTCGCCCCCGGCGCCGGTGACGGGCCGTCCAGCTCGGCGATGCCGTACTGGTCGACGCGGTCGTCGGGCACCGCCTCCACCATGATCTGGGCGGCGCCGCTCTTCTCGAAGCGGCGCACCATGGCGGTCAGGTCGTCGGTATCGTCCAGCGCGTCCACCAGCACGTCGGGCAGAATCACCACGAACGGCTCATCGCCCACCAGCTGGTGGGCGGCGTGCACCGCATGGCCCAGGCCCAGCGGCGGGCCCTGGCGCACGCTCACCACCTGCACGCCGTCCGGCAGCGGGTGGCGCACCTGCTCCAGCAGGTCGGTCTTGCCTTTGGCCTCCAGCTGCGCTTCCAGCTCCGGATGGCCGTCGAAATAGTTCTCCACCGCGCTCTTGCTGGCGTGGCTGACCAGAATGATTTCGGTGATGCCCGCGCGCACCGCTTCGTCCACCACATAGGCGATGGCCGGCCGGTCCACCACCGGCAGCATCTCTTTGGGGATCGACTTGGACGCCGGCAGCATGCGGGTGCCGAAGCCGGCCACGGGAATCACCGCTTTACGAATCACGGGGTCGTTTACCTCCTTGTAGGGGGGCCCGGGGGACGGCCGGTTCCGGTAGGAACGCCGCCAGCCAGGACAGAACCAATAAAGACGCGGAGTAGTAATCATCCTCCGGGCGGATGTGCTCGGGCATTTTACCCGGCATCCCGAGTAACAGCGAGCGCACCGCCATGCCGCCCCGGGACAGCGGATAGTCGGCGGTGTCGCCGTCCACCAGATTGACCCAGGCCGGCGGCCGCTCATCCGCCGCGCCGCGCCAGTAAGCGCTGACCGCCTCCAGCCCGGCTTGTTCCGAGCGCCCGGCCCAAACTGCGTACAGCGGCACACGAACCGCTTCGAAACCGAAGCGGGGCGGCCATGGGTCGGCCACCCGCAGCTCGCCGCCCTCGGTCAGGCTCAACCAGTCCGGCGGCAGCTTGTGGGCGCCGAAGCGGGCCGCGCGCAGCAGCCGCTCACCGTCGAGCAGCAAGCGCCGCCAGGGGCCGTCCGGCTCCGCCAGCGCGAATTCCTGGAGCGCCGGCATCACCCAGTAGGACAGGTTGAGCACCACATAGCCGTCATGCTCGAAGCCGCGCCGGGCCGGCAGCAGCACCGAATAGCCGGCGTAATCACGGATCAGGTGGCGCTCGATCGCGCCGCGCAAACGCCGGGATTGCCGCTCGTATTCCGGTGCCCGCCACTTGCGGGCGGCGCGGTGCAGCGCCCAGGCAATCAGCAGATCGCCGTCGCTGGCGTTGTTCAGGTCCTGCACCGGCGGCGTTTCGCCGGGCTCGTAGCGCCACGCCAGCAGGCCGCTGTCGAGCACATCCAGGTGCTCGCGGGTCCAGTTCCAGAGCGCGTCGAAACGCGCCCGGTCATCGAACGCCTCGGCGAACAGCATCGCCCAGCCCTGCCCCTCGGTGTGGCTGAAATTATTATTGCCGGTATCCATCACCCGGCCTTCCGCGGTGATAAAACGCTGGGCGTAATCCCGCCAAATCGAGTAGCGCTCTTCGGCCCCGGCCGTGGCGGCCAGGCCGGTGAACAGCGTCAGACACAGCAGCACGGGCCAACAGCGCCGCGCCAAGGGTCCGACCTTCCGTGGTCGTAGGTGCATCGTCATATCCATTCTTATCGGCCGTAACAAAATTCCATCGGTTCCCCCGCCACCGCGGTGAGCATCTTCACCGACACCTCGCCGCCGCCCTGCCCGCGCAGCCAGCGCTCATAGAGCCCTTCCAGCAGGGACGCCATGGCCAGCGGCCACAGGCAGCCGGGGCGCTTGTCCAGTTCCGGCCAGGCGCCGTGCAGAATGGTGATCATGTTCTGCTGCGCGGAGAACAAACACCAGCCCCAGTCCATGCGGCGCCAATGCGCGTTGATCGCCTGCTCCAGCCCGTGCAGGGTGTCCTGCTCCTGCAGCGGCAGCCGTTCCGCCAGCCGGTGGCCCAGATGGCGGAAAAACTCCAGGGACTCCTCGCGGCCGGACACCTGGCCCAGCTCCGCCACCAGAACCGAGAGAAAATCGCGCCACTGCACGGCGCATTGCTGGTCCCGGTGGTAAGCCAGGCTGCGCGCGCTGATCGCATCGCGGTCCATATTATTCCTCCAGGGTGTAATTCAGGTTCACCGACGCCTTGGTTTCCGAGTAGTCGCCGAAGGTGTCGTAACCCAGCCGGGTGCCCAGCTTGAGCCCCGGCGACAGACGGTAATCCAGGCCGGCGCCCAGATTGACGCCGAAGCCGCTTTCGCTTTCGGCGGCGTAGTAGGCGCTGTCGATGACCCCGGAAGAGGCCAGGATTTCCATCCAGAACTGCTCCTCCGCCAGGGTCGGGAAGAACGCCGCCGCGTCGCTGCTGTAGCTCTGGAAACCGGGCGCGAAGGTGGCGCTCCAGGTCCAGCGGCGGTAGTCCTCCGAATACTCGATCGGGAACGACAGGCTGACGTAATCCTGCGGGCTGAAGTAGCCGCCATGGCCGTAGGTGAACTTGCTGAGGTTCTCGTCGAAACTCATGTAGCGCACATTGACCCCGGTCTTCAGCTCGCGGCCGTCCTCGCGGATCGGCCGCAGATAGCCGCCCAGGGACGCCTCCACCGACTGGTTATCCGCCACGTTGTGGCCGTCGTAGTGGTAGAAACCCAGGTCGCCGTACAGCCCCAGCGGGCCGTTGTCGAAGGTCAGCCCGAGACGGCCGCCGGTGCGCGTCACCCCACCCCAGCGGTCGCCGGTGGCGGGGTCCTCGACCCCGGCGTAGGAGAGCAGGCTGTCGGTCACCGCGCGGCGTTCGCCGGCGAGGATAAAGCGTCCGTTGCGGCCCAGCTTCGGCGCCCAGCTCAGGCCGCCCACCAGGTTGGTGATCTCGAACCCGAACGGGGTACTGCCGATATCGGCGGCGAACGCCCGGCCTTGATAGCCGAAACCGACACCCATGCCCGCCTCGGTCTGGTTGCCGGCGGCGGCGCCACGGGCGTAGCCGTTGGCGCGCGCCTGCAGCCCGCCGATCAGATCGCGCACCGCCTGCGAACGGGCCTCGAACTCTTCCGGGGTGTCCGCTTCCAGGGAGAAGTCGGCGCTGCCGAAATTGGACACCAGGAAACGGTCCACGAAGGCGCGCTGCTCGTCGGAGAGCGCGTCCAGGTCGATGCCCACCTCATAGAGCACGTTGCGGGAGGTGGCGTTTTCGAACTGGTTGGCCGCCTGGTCGCGCTGATCCTCGAGGTCCGCCACCTGGTTTTCCAGCGCGTCCAGTTCCTCCTGGGTGACCAGATCCACCTCGTCCGCGTTTTCGTCGTCCGGGTCCGGCGGCACCTGGGTGTTGAATTCTTCCAGCGCCTCCTGGTACGCGGTCTGCGCTTCGTCCACGGCGCTTTCCGCCGCTTCCAGCTGCTCGGCGCTCTGCCCCACTTCGGCGATAAGGTCGTAGGCGCCTTCCAGATTACCGGCCAGGGAGGCGGTGCCCTCGGCCAGCGGCCCGAAGCCGAAACGCCCGGCGGCGGAGCCGCTCACCGAGCCGGCGTTCAGGAAGGTGGGCGTCACCGCGCCGCGGAACCGACCGCCCCGGAACGGCACGCCGGAGAACGCCAGCTCGCCGCTTACTTCGGTGAGTTCGCTGAGGCCGGACTCGCCGTCCCGGTTGCGCAGGCCCAGGCCGGTTTCCACGCGCGGCGCCACGTCCCGGCGCACGTCCTCGCGGAAGCGGTCGATGCGCGCCTCGGCGCGGGCGCTTTCCTGCACCGGCGTGGGCGCCGGCGCCGGGCGCGACGCCGCACCGGGCTGGTAGTAATCGCCGGACGGCGCCGAGGCGGCCACCGCCTGCTCGCGGGCCGGCGGCTGCCAGTGCTGGCCCTCATTGCCGGGGGAGCGGTTGCCGGGCAACCAGACGTCGGCGCGGGCGCCATCGTTGTTGCCGTCGCCGTCGGCGAGCGCCAGCCAGCGGTTCTCCGGGGTCTTGCCGGCGCTCTTGCGGAACGGGTTGGCGCTACCCGCCAGCGCCGACGGCGCGCCGCTACGGTTGGCCCGGTAGTGGGCGTCCGCCGCCTTTTCCGCCAGCGCCAGCGCGCTGCGGCTGTCGCCGGAACGGCGCGCGGTGCGGGCCGCCAGCAACAGCAGCTCGCCGTCTTCCAGCGGCGCCGCCTCTTCCAGCAACTGTTCCGCCCGCTCCACGTCGTCCATGGCCAGGGCATTGGCCACCGCCGCGCGGCGCGCCGGCAACTGCGGGCCGGGGCGCGCCAGCAGCCAGTCATAGGTGGTGGCCGCTTCCCGGTGCAGGCCGCCCTCCTGGTAGACCCGGCCCAGCGCCAGCACCAACTTTTCGTTATCCGGGTCCGAGGACAGTGCCATCACCGCCTCGTCATAGGCGCGGGCGAAATCGCCGCCCTGGCGGGCATGATCCACCGCCGCCACCGACAGGGTCCGGCGCGCGTCGGCGAAGGCCCCGGCGCCACCGGGCCGGCGTTCCGCGCGCCGCTCCAGCTCGCGCAGCAGCTCGCCGGCTTCGCGGTCGTAGCCCAGCCGGCCCAATACCAGCGCATGGGGCACGAAATCCTTGGGCGCGCCCCGATCCAGCCCCTTGGCAAGGTCCTTGCGCACCAGGGTCAGCGCCAGGCTGCTTTCGCCCCGCTCCACCAGGAAATTGGCCAGTTGGCCGGTTTGCGCCGGGGTCTCCGGCGGCTCGGCGTAAAGCCGCTCCAGTTCCGATTGGATGCGCCAGCGGTCGCCGCTGTCGAACACCCGGGCCAGCTCGGCCATCCGCGCGCCGTTCTCCACGCGCCGGCGTAGCGCCTGGCTGTCGCTGTCGCGGGCGTCGGCGGGCAGGCGGTCGAGCAGATCCAGGGCGTGTTGCCAGCGGCCCTGGTCGGCGGCGAACTGCGCCGCCGCCAGCAACGCTTCCGGCTCGGCGTCCGGCGCTTCCAGCGGCTCCAGCATCGCCGCCGCCTGGCCGCTCTGGCCGCGCGCCTGCATGCGCTTGGCCAGCGCCAGCCGCGCCCAGGGGTCGCGGGGCGCGGCCGCCACCGCTTCATGCAGCAGCGCTTCCCCGGCGTAGACCTGGCCGTCATCGATCAACGCCTGCGCCCGCTCGCGCAACACCTGGCTTTGCTGGTCGCGCACATAGCCGTAGCGCATGCGCTCCTCGGCGGGCAGCTCGGCGTAGATGCGGTTGGCTTCGTCGTACCGTTCCTGGGCCATCAGCGCCCGTACCAGACCGACCCGGGCGTCACTGTTGGCGTCGTCGCTTTCCAGCAGGTCGCGGAACACGGTCTCCGCCACCTGGGGCCGGTCCTGGGCGAGCAGAATGTCGCCCTGCAGCAAGGCGGCGTCGCGGCCCCGGCGGCCGCCGGCGCGGGCCAGCGGAATCACCGCCTGCAGGGCCTGGTCGTAGTTCTGTTGCTCGTTCAGGGCGCGGGCCTCGGCGAGCCGGCCATAGAAGCGCGCATCCTCCAGCGCCGGCGCCCAATCGGCGCGCCGGTCGGGGGCCATGCGGATCGCCCGTGCCAGCCGTTGCTCCGCCGCGCCGAAGCGCCCCTGGCGCAAGTCGGCCAGCCCCAGGCCGGCCACCGCCTCGGCGCTGTCCGGGTCGTCCTCGAGCACGCCCTGGAACCCGCGGCGGGCGGCGCTCAGGCGGCCCGCTTCCAGGGCGTCGTAGGCGTCCGCCACGGCGGCGCCGCCGCTGCCGCTGAGCACGCTGTCCAGCCGCTCGCGCACCACCTCGTCGTCCGGGCGCACCGCCAGGTAGTCGCGCAGCGCGTCCGCCGAGGCCGGCTCCTGCGGCAGCCACAGCAGCGCCTGCCGCCAGGGGGCGATCACCTGCAGGCGCTCCTGGTCGCGCCACAGCCCGGCCAGTTGCTCGATGCCCTGGTCGCGGGTCGCCTGGCGGTAAGTGAGCACTTCCGCCAGCGCCTGGCGGGCGGCCGGGTCGCCGGGGTTGTCGCGCACCACCTGCTCCAGCCCGTCGCGGGCTTCCCGCCAACGGGCGTCGACGCCGGCCAGGGTCTGGTAATACTCCAGCGCCAGGTCCGGCGGCGGCCCGGCGCCGTCGAACAGCGCCTCGTAACGGGCCACGGCGGCGCCGGCGTCCCCCGCCTTGGCGAGGGCACGGGCCTCCATAAGATCGCCGTTGCTGATCTGTTCGCGGCGCAGCGCCGCCTGCAGGCGGGCCGCGTCTTCGCTGCCCGGGGCCCGCTCCCGCAGTCGGTCGAGCCATTGGCGGGCCCCGTCCCGGTCGTCGGCGGCCAGCGCCAGCTCGCCCATGCCGCGCAGCGCCCGGGCGTTGTCCGGCTCCACCGCCAGCACCCTTTCAAGGGCGTCCCGGGCCAGGTCCGGGCGATTGTTCGCCCGCCAGAAGGTGGCCTGGCTGAACAGCGCGTCCAGGGAGGATTCGCCGGCGCGGGGCGCCTGGTCCCCGGTCGCTTCACTGCCCTGCTGCGCCGCCGCCCAAGCGGGCGTCATCACCAGCCACAACACCATCGGCAAAGCCAAAGTCGCTCGTTTCATGGACCCTTCCTTATTCACCCAGGCGCCGCGCCTGGCGCCATTTCAGTAGCGGCACCAACAACATCACCAGCACGGCGAAAATCACGCACATCAGGAAAAACAGAAGCAGCGGCCGCTTGCCGAAGCCCCAGCGGAACTGAGTCAGCCAGTTCACGTCGCCGCTGAGGCGCTGCGGATTGACGCGGAAACCGCGCGGCTGGTCCGCGTCCAGCAGCAGGAAATCGCCGCGCACCCGCGAGGTCACCTCGCTGTCGTCCAGGGCCTCGGCCATGGCGGGCAGCTGCGCCGAATCCTCGGCGGTGACCAGCACCTGCCAGTGGTCCGCGTTCAGGGACGAGGGCATGGCCATCAGCGCCCGGGGCTCGCGCTGTCCGGCCAGGGCGATGGCCGCTTCCTCGTGCTCCAGGAACCAGTCGCCCAGGGCGGCATGCCGCAGGCGCTCGGTGAGCGAAGGCGGCCGTACGCGCAGCGCCTGGTCGTCGCGCTGGAAAGCACTGCCGCGCAGCAACCGTGGCAAGGCCGGATCCTCCAACGGCAGCACCGCCAGCAGATCCCGGTCACGCAAACGATGCAGACCGCCCACGCCCAGGGCCACCTCCACGCCCAGGGCGGGATAACCGGAGGCGGCGCCGATGCGCGCCATCAGATCCAAAGCGGCGGTCAGGGTGGCGCGATCCGGCGCCGCCGGCAGCACCAGGCCGGTGCGGCCAAGGTCGGCGCGGGCGGAAAACGGATAGCCGGCGGCCACGAACGCGGACAGTGACGGCATCACCGCCAGGTGCCGGGTGTGCGTCAGGTCCAGGGTGGAGCCGGGAAACACCTGATTGACCACGTCACCGGGCAGCACCGGGTCGCATTCGTCCTCCAGGGTGTAGCGCATATTGAAATAGAAGGTCAGGCGGTTTTCGCCGTGGATCAGATCCGGCGGCACCGGAATCACCGCCTCCTGCTGGCCGCTGTCGCCGGCGCCCAGCTCCCGCTTGATGCTGCCCCACCAGTCCCGCCGGGGCGGCGGCAGGGATTTCAGGAACCGGCCGTTCAGGGCCACGTCCAGACGCGACTTTTCGTTGTCCAGCCAGGGCCCTTCGGCGAACCGGTAACGGACCCGCAGCGGCACCGTTTCGCCGGGCCACAGGAACAGGTCCGGCGACGCCCGGAAGCCCACATCGATGACGCCCGGATAGAGGCCCCGGGTACGCAGCTGATCGCCGGGCACCAGGCTGCCCAGCTCCACCGGCATGTCGGTGGAGACCCAGCGCGGCGAGTCGTTGGCGGCACGGGGCGGGCTGGCCACGTCCTCCACCGGCTGACGGCGACCGCTCAGTTCCGCGCTGCGCAGGGTCAGGTAGCGGGCGGCACGCACCAGGTCGGCGCCGTCGGTGCCGTGCAGCACCAGCAGCTTGTAGAAGGGGTCCGCCGGGTTGTCGATCACCGACAGGTGGCTGCCCTTCTCCGCGCCCAGCCCGGAAACCGGGTTGGCGTCAGTGCTCAGCACAATGGCGTGGCCGGCCGGCAGTGTGTTGTCGTGCAGCGAGAACCGGGTACCCCGGTAGCGGGCCTGGGCGCCGAACCAGGAGGCGGTGATGGCGGCGGCCCGCAGCACGTCGCTGTCCGGCTCATCGGGCAGCACCAGATGCAGGTCCAGCCGGCTCTGCGAGGTGAGGTCGAAGAACGGCTCCGGCAGCATTTCCAGGTCGCTGGCCAGCGGCAGCCGGTCGGCCCGATATTTGATCGCCGAGGACGGGTCCACGGTGAGCCACACCCGCTTGTCCAGCGGGTTGGGGCAGGCGCGGTCGGCGAGCCCCACCAGCCGGAAGTTGATGCGGTTGTTGGTGACCAGCAGGGCCGGGTTCACCGGCAGCCGGAATTCGGCCTCGGTGGCGTCGCGGTCCAGCTCCAGGGTTTTCACCCGGGCGCCGTTGATCTCCACCACCAGCCGGCCGGTGCCGGGGAGAATCTCATCGCCGTATTGGAGCTTGAGATACATCTCCGCCTCGGTGACCACTTCATCGCGGCCCACCGAGAAACCCAACCCGGCCTGGGACTGGGCGCCGGCCAGGGTGAGGCCGTCGACCTGGCCTAGCTGGCGGAAGGTCAGGGTTTGTTGGTGGGGACGGGTTTCCAGTTGCGAGCCGTCTTTTAGAGAGGGCTCTGGGATCCTGCCGGCCGGCGTTGCCGGCCTTTCGCGGGCGGGGCCCGCTCCCACTTGGCCCGCTCCCACAGAGCCCGCTCGCACATCATCAGCCAGGGCCGGGCGGACTGCGAGAAGGGCCAGGAGGGCCAGGAGCACGAGCACCGCCAGGGGCATGAAGCGGTGCCAGAGGTGGTTGGCGCGCATGGTTTCGTCGATCTCGCGCTCCTTGGTGCCGCGCGCCAGCCAGCGGCCGAAGAACATCAGGATTACCACCCGCAGCACGATGCGGAACGAATGCAACGGACGGTCCTTGGGGTGCGCGTGGTCGGGCAGCCAGGCGTCGTAGCGGCCCATGACGATGCGCAGCATTTGACGCTGCTGGCTGAGGTTCATCAGGCCGAACTGCAAACGCAGGTCCTCGCCGTCGGCGCTCACCAGCCGCGCCGGCAACACCACGCTCAGGTCGTCGAGGCGGATCTCCACGTCCTCCACCTCGCCGTCGAACGTCTCTTCATGCGGATTGGCCAGCCGCACCCCGCCCAGCGACACGTCCAGCGTGCGGGTTTTCAGCACATGGCCGTCGGCCAGATAGATCGACGCCGGCAGCACCAGCGGCACCCGCACGTTGGTGCGCACCTGGCGCTGCTCGCGGGCGGCGGCGATCGCCGCCAGCAAGGTGATCAAACTGAAGCCGGCCCAGAACACATTGAGCAGCATCACGTCACGCTCGATGGCGTAGTACTCGTTCCAATAGAACCGCACCAGGCCGCTGCCCAACCCCAGCGCCAGCAGAAACGCCACCACCAGATGCGGACGCACCGCGCTGATATCGAAGAAACTGTTTTCGAGAAGGCCGCCTTTTTCGGTGACGTTGAACGAGCCTTTCTTCGGATCCCACAGGGTCACCAGCGTCGGTTTGATCAAGTGGAAACAAAGCACCGACTCGTAAATCTCGCCCCAGAAGGTGTAGCGGAAACGGCCGTTGAGCCGCGAGTTGGTCCAGATCGCATGGAACAGGTGCGGCAGGGCGTAGGCGAAGATCATCGAGGCGGACGAGGCGATGATGTTCTGGCCGAGCAGCAGGTAGGCCAAAGGCGCGGTGATGAACACCACCCGTGGCAGGGCGAACTGGAAATGCAGCATGGCGTTCAGATAACAGAGCCGCTGCGCCAGGGTCAGGCCGCGGCCGAACAGCGGATTGTCCACCCGCAGAATCTGCGTCATGCCGCGTGCCCAGCGCGCCCGTTGGCCGATGTGCAGGGACAGCCGCTCGGTGGCCAGGCCCGCCGCCAGCGGCAAGCTGACGAACGCGGTGCGCCAGCCTTTGCGCTGGAAGCGCAGTGCGGTGTGGGCGTCCTCGGTGACCGTTTCCACCGCGAAGCCGTCGGTCTCGTCCAGGGCTTCGCGGCGGATCACCGCGCAGGAGCCGCAGAAGAAGGTGGCGTTCCAGAAGTCGTTGCCCTTCTGCACCGGCCCGTAGAACAGCTCGCCTTCGCGGGGCAGCTCCTCGCCGACGCCCAGATTGCGCTCGAACGGATCCTGGGAATAGAAATAGTGCGGGGTTTGCACCATCGCCAGCTTGGCGTCTTCGAGAAAGCCGCCCACGGTGGCCTGCAGAAAACCGGCGGTGGGAATGTGATCGCAATCGAACACGCAGATCAGTTCGCCGTCGGTCTGACCGAGGGCGTTGTTCAGGTTGCCGGCCTTGGCGTGCTGATTGTTGGCGCGGGTGATGTAGCCCACCCCGGCGCTCTTGGCGAACGCCTCGAAGCTTTCCCGCCGGCCGTCGTCCAGCATGTAGATGCGTATCTTGTCGGCCGGGTAATCCAGGTTCTGGGCCGACAGAATCGTATCGGTGACCACCTCCAGGCTTTCGTTGTAGGTGGGAATATAGACGTCCACCGTGGGCCACAGGGCGGTGTCGTCCGGCAGCGGCACCAGCTTGCGTTCCAACGGCCAAAGCGTCTGCAGATAACCGAGCAGAAGGATCACCAGGGCATACAGCTCGGCCAGGAACAGGCCGTAGCCGAGCACCGCTTCCGGCACGCTTTCGAAATGCAGCGTCGCGGTGGCGCGCCACCAGATGTAGCGGCTGGAGACGATCAACGACAGCGCCACCAGCCACAGGGACACGCGCCGCGAATCCGGCCGCACACGGTTCACCAGCGCCATCAACAGCACGCCGGCGGCACCCAGCAGCGCCTGGTGCCCCGCGTCCATGGGCGTGGTGATGAACAACAGCACCGGCGGTATCGCCAGCAAACAGGCGAGCGCGAACACGCACCGCCTCCCCAGCGGTGGTCGAGTTTTATTTTTCGACATTGTGAATTACCTGTTGTGTCCCCAAAGCGGTGAAACACCCGCTGAATCCGCACCATTGAGCAGCGCCAGCGAACGCCGGCAAAGCATCCCCAGGTCGCGGGCGGCGCGCGACGACTCGGCATGTTCAAAAACGGAAATTTGACGGGCGCCGGCTTCCGGCACCGCCTCGTCGCGGTGCAGGGTGGCGAGCAGACTGTCGCGGTACCGGGTCTGCAGAAATTCGGTAATCTCGCGGTTGAGCCGGCGGCGAATATCAACCTGATTGAGCACCAGCCGGTGCTCGGAACCCGGCGCCACGCCGGGCGGATAAAAACCGTCCTCCAGCCCCGGCAGCAGGGACACCGAAGCGGAATCCGCCAGCAACAGGGTCAGCCGCAGGTTGGCCAGCGGCGACACCGCGTCCAGCGCCGGCGACGGCCCCGGCGGCAGATCCACCACCAGCACGGTGTCCGGCTGCTCCGCCAGACCGCGCAGGCCCGCGCTCAGAAACCCCGGCGTCTGCAGCGCCTGGTCCAGCTCGCGGCGCTGGGCGCCGTCGGCGGCGCCGTAGGGCAACACCCCGACGCCGCCCCCGCCGTCGAGCACCCGCGCCATCCAGTCGCCCGCCGGCGGGCCGCCCCGCGCCAGCCCGCCGGCTTCGCCCAGGGGGATGCCGAAATGCAGGCGCAAACTGTTCTGCGGATCCAGATCCAGAGCGAGGGTGCGGTAGCCCGCGGCGGCAATACCGTAGGCGAGATGCGCCGCGCACGTGGTCTTACCCACGCCCCCTTTTGGGGATGCGACCGCGATCAGCACCGCGTGGGCCACCTCTCATTGTTTTCGCCGGGGCCCACCGCGATGCGGCGTAGCAATTGTTTAAGCGGTTGCTCGTCGCCCGCTTCCGGGTGGTCCTGCTCCACCTCGCGGCGGTGACGCGCCTGCAGCAAGGAGGCGAAACGCTCCAGCGCGGCGTCCTGGGCCTCTTCGTCGCCGGGGGCCGGCGTCTCAGTGGTTTCGGTCACCTCCGGCGCCGGCCGCCTTACCTGGATCGGCGGCCCCGGGTCGGGTTCGGAGGACGGTGTGGAAGGGGAAGCGGACACGCCGGCGGCGACCTGGTCGATCAGGCTCCAACCGGTCTCGCGGTGCTCATGGGCCGGCGTACCGGTATCACGAAAAGGGAAATCGGCCTGCCCGGCCTTGCGTTGAAAGCGTTCAATTTCATGATAAGAATTCATGACGTCCCCAGGTACAGATCACAAATTGGAACTGACACTGCGCCCGGGCATAAGCCTTACATTGCCTAGCGCATACAAATTTATTTTTATGCCAACCCCATCACAGATTCGGAAATGGTACACATCGATACAAAAGCTGTACACGCTGAGAACCAGGGTTTTAATCGTATTTTGGATTAAAGAGCGTAAAACAATAAAATCAGCCTAGTTAAAACTAAGCATTAATAATTACAAAAATTGCGGCAAGTATTATTACTCTTCACACAAAAGCTGACTTTTTCGTACCAAGGTACTTGAAATGCATATTGTGATGCGCATCACAAAATGGCAGGATTTGAGTGTGCCCCGGGGTTATCTCACCCCCTTCCCGTAGGCCCCGGGGCATCGTTTCACAGTCGTTTTGTGTGACTTCAGGCGCCCACGGGCGCCTTTTTTATGGGCGGGAAGAAGGCAGGGAGCAGGCAGGGGGTATACAGAAAGTATCAGGCTGTGAATTGAGACCGGGGTCTCACAGTGGCAGGCTCTTGCGCTTCGCGGAATGGACAGTAACGACAGGGACGTGGCCGGACCGCGAAGTATCGTAGTGATGTCTTAAGAGTCTCCGTCACTTCGAGCCCGGGGCGCCTTTATGGCGCCCTTTTTAATGGACGCCCTTTCCGGACGCCACTTGAGGGTCGATCACCGTGTCGACGGGCTCCACGCCGCCGCGTGCCGCCGGCGCCTCGCCGTCTTCCTGGCGCGGCTGGTAACCGTTGACGTAGCTGCGCAGCAGCGCCTTCAGGGGTTCGGACTGGCCCCGGTCCAGGGCGGCGCGGAAGGCTTCCATCGCCGTCACCACATCGCTGTCGGACAGCGTCTCTTCGTGGGCCTGCATGATCATTTCGTGCTCGGTACGCACGCTGGCGTCGCCGATCAGCAGCTCTTCAAACAGCTTTTCACCCGGCCGCAGGCCGCTGAAGACGATGTCGATGTCGCCCTCGGGGTTGGACTCGTCGCGCACCGACAGCCCCATCAGGCGGATCATGGTCTGCGCCAGATCGAGAATCCGCACCGGCTCGCCCATGTCCAGCACGAACACTTCGCCGCCCTTGGCCATGGCACCGGCCTGGATCACCAGCTGCGACGCCTCCGGAATGGTCATGAAGTAACGGACCACGTCCGGGTGGGTCACGGTAACCGGCCCACCCTTGCGGATCTGGTCGCGGAACAGCGGCACCACCGAACCCGAAGAGCCCAGCACGTTACCGAAACGGACCATGGAAAAGACCGTCTCGCTGCCCCGTGCCGCCATGGTCTGCAGCACCATCTCGGCAAACCGCTTGGTGGCGCCCATCACGTTGGTGGGGCGCACCGCTTTATCGGTGGAAACCAGGATAAAGTGCTTCACACCGGCGGCTTCGGCGCCTTCCGCCGCGGCCAGGGTACCGATGATATTGTTGCGCACGCCCGCCGCCGGGTTGGCCTCGACGATCGGCACATGCTTGTAGGCCGCCGCGTGATAGAGGGTGTCGATGCGGTTTTCCCGGCACAGGCGCTGCACGTGCCCCCGGTTGACCACCGAGCCGAGCATCGGAACCAGGGTGGTGTCGCGGCCGCTCTGCTCGATCAGGCCGCGCAGTTCCCGCTCGATGTCATAGAGCGCCACTTCGCTTTGTTCCAGCAGCACCAGCCGCGCCGGCGCCAGCTTGACGATCTGACGGCACAGCTCCGAGCCGATCGAGCCGCCGGCGCCGGTGACCAGCACATGCTTGCCGCTGATACAGCGGCTCAGCAGGTCCAGCCTGGGCGGCACGGTGTCACGGCCCAGCAGGTCCTCGATGGCCACGTCCTGAATCTCGTCCAGGCGGGCCCGGCCGCTGGCGATGTCGTTGAAGGTGGGCACGGTCTGCACGCGGACGTCGAGCTGTTCCAGCCAGTTCACCAGTGCCATGCGGCGGTGCCGGGGCAAGGTGGGCAGGGCCAGCAGCACCGTGCTCACCGCGCCCTGCTTGGCCTTGGCCTGCAGACCCTGGCGGTTGACCACCGGCACGCCGCACAGCAGCGAGCCCTGCTTGCCGGGGTCGTCGTCCACTACCAGCACCGGGTTCAGCTCACGGCCGGATTGCAGCGCCGCCACCAGCTGCGCGCCCGCCTCGCCGGCGCCGAACACCGCCACCCGCTCCCGGTTCAGGTAGCCGGCCATCACCCGGAACAGGAAACGGCGCGCCAGAAAACGGCTGGCGCCCAGGTACATGGTGCCGAGCAGCCAGTAGATCACGAAGATGGAGCGCGGCACCTCGGCGGGCACCATGTAGGACATCGCCGCCAGGGTGATCACCGAGGCGGCCATGCCGGTAACGATGGACCAGGCGGCTTCGGAGCCGAGATAACGGAGGATCGAGCGATAGAAGCCGCAGACGTACAGCATCGCCACGCTGGTCAGCGCCGCAATGGGAAACAGCCAGGTGTCGTGGACAACGGGTTGCAGGGTGCTGAAACGCAGGGCGTAGGCGCCCCACAACAGGAGCGGCAAAATCAGGGCGTCGGTGATCATCATGATCCCGCGCTTTTGCCAGCGGCTGCACTGAAGCACCCGCGAGACGCTACGCTGCATCGCGCTTAGAGCCATTTTGACAGTTCCTTGTCGGTCCCCAGTGTACGGACCCCGTATTTTGATGTGCCCTGTATCACATTACCACCTTGATATGTAACTTTCTTGACGCCCCCAATCAACTAGGCCTCGGGCTCGGGCCGCCCGGCGTTGAAGCGCACCGCCAGCATGATCAGCGGGGTGTAGGCGATCAATACCGCCAGCGGGCCGTCCAGCCACTCCAGCGCCACGAAGGTGGCCAGCGGCAACAGCCACAACACATTGATCGCCAGCACCCGCAACGTCACCGCCCGGTGCGAGCCGTAGTGCCGGCACGCATACTGGTAGGCGTGGGTGCGGTGGGCCTCGTGGGCCTTTTCGCCGTTACAGAGGCGGCGGATCAGGGTAAAGGTGGCATCGATGATGAACACGCCCATCAGAATCTGCCAGCTCCACAGCATCTCCGGCACCAGCCAGGCGGCGTGCAGGGACAGCCCGCCGATCATAAAGCCGAGGAAACCGCTGCCGGCGTCGCCCATGAAGATCCGCGCCGGCGGGAAGTTCCACACCAGGAAGCCGGCCACCGAGGCACAAAGCAACAGCGGCAGCGCCATCAACCCGGTCTCGCCCAGCAGGGTGTAAATAAACACCGTGCCCAGGCCCACGGTAATCGCCTGCACACCGGCGAGGCCGTCGATGCCGTCCATGAAGTTATAGAGGTTGAGCATCCACACCAGATAGAAGGCGGTGAAGATGTGGCCGGTCCAGCCGAAGTCGATCCAGAACCCGAACAGGGCCACCGGCGCCAGGCCGTTAAGCCAGTACAGCGCCCAGGCGGCGGCGCCGAAATGCTTGAGCAGCCGCCAGCGCGCCGCCACATGGCCGTGGTCGTCCAGCCAGCCGATCGCCGCCACCAGCGCGCCGGCGCCCCACAGCCCCACCGCCGCCGGGAACGACACCGCGCCCAACGCCGCCAGCACCGGCAGCCCGGCCAGGAAGGTCACCACCACCGCCACGCCGCCGCCCCGTGGCGTCGGCACCTCATGGGAGCTGCGCGCGTTGGGCACGTCGAGGATGCTGCGCGACACCGCGTAATGCCGCAGCATCCAGGTGCCGATCAGCGAGCACAGGAAAATCAGCGGCAAAAGCCAGTACAGAAAGGCCATCAATGCGTCTCTTTATTCAAAAAATGTTGGGCGGTGCGTCGCAGCGCCGTGTCCATATCCACCGGCGGCACCCAGTCCAACGTCGTTGTTGTGTCAGTGATATCCACCTGCAGGGAATCGCAAAGGCGCCGGGCCACGTCTCGCTTGCCGACCAGCGCGGCGAGCGCGGTGAGCACCAAGGCGGGAACCGGGATCAGCCGCGCCGGCCGGCCCAGAGCCCGGGCCACGGCCCGCAGCAGGCCGCTGGTGGACACGTCCTCGCCGTCGGCGGCCAGGAACACCCGGCCGGCGGCCGCGGGGTGGTCCAGGCAGGTGACCAGCAGATCCACCAGATTATCGATCGCCAGCAGGCTGCGGCGGTTGTTCACCGCGCCCAGCGGCAACGGCACTCCCCGCTGCATCCAGCGCAGCATACTATGGAAATTGGCCTTCACACCCGGCCCGTAGACCAAAACCGGGCGCACGATCACGACTTCCATGCCGGTCTCGTCGGCCAGCGCCAGCAGGCCGCGCTCCGCCTCCGCCTTGGACACCCCATAAGCATCGGCCGGCGCGGCGATATCCTTAGCGGTAAAGGGCCGCCCCGGCCGGGTGGCCTCGCCGTTCACCTTGATCGAGCTGACGAAAATAAAGCGGCGCACCCCGGCGCGCGCCGCCTGGCGGGCCAGCGCCAGGGTGCCTTCGGTATTCACGCGGCGGAACGCAGCCAGCGGGTCGGCGGCCGGGTCGTCCATGATATGGGCGCGGGCGGCGCAGTGGATCAGCGCCTCGGCGCCGTCCAGGGCGTCGCCGCAATCCAGGTCCGGGCCCAGCTCGCCCACCACCCGGCGCGCGGCGTCCGCCGGCAGCGCGCCGCCGTCATCCCGGGTCAACGCCGTGGCCTGGTGGCCGTCGGCGAGCAGGCGCCGCAGCAAGGGCGCGCCCACGAAGCCGGTGGCGCCGGTCAGCACGACCTTCATGGTGTCCGCCCTGCCCACGGCGACCCCGGCGTGGCCAGCAGGTCCTCGGCCATGTCCGCCATGATCGCGTCGCGGCGGAACCGGGCCACGAACTCCGGGCGCGGCCGGGTCACCGGCGCCAGCGCTTCAAAGGCGCGCACCGCCGCGTCCAGGTCACAGGGCGCGAACACCGCCGCGTTATCAATGTGCTCCTCAACGAAGCGCGCCGCGTAACCGCCGACGCCGGCCCACACCGGCTTGCCCAGGGCGGCGTACTCGAACAGTTTCGAGGGCAGCACTTTTTTGAACGCCGGGTAATCGTTGAGGTGCAGAAACAGCACGTCCGCCGATTGGTACAGCCCGATCAGCTCCTCGCGGTTGACCGGATCCAGCAGGGTCACGTTGTCGCAGCCGGCGTCAGCCAGGGCCTGCTCCAGCTGGGCACGGCGGCCACCGTCGCCCACCAGCCGGAAATGCAGCCGCCCCCGGAAATGCCGCGCCAGGCCCGGCAGGATGGCGTGCAGGCCCTGCCCCTCGCCCATATTGCCCGCGTACACCACATCCAGCACCCGCTCGCCGGCGGGCTGTTCCGCGTCCGGCGGCGCAGCGGCGAGGAACTCATCGTCGATGCCGTTGCTGAACAACGACCAGTCGCGCCCCGGGTAGCGGGCCTGGAAATACGGCAGAAAACCCGGCGACACCAGGTTCACCCGCCGCGCGGTGCCCAGCGTCCAGCGCTCCAGCGCGGACAGAAACGGCTTGCTCGCCCAGGCCAGCTTGCCGGGCAGCACGTCCTTCATGGTGTCGACGAAAATATCGCGGATATCGAGATACAGCGGCGCCTTCAAACGGCGCGCCAACAGCGCCCCCAGCGACGCGGTCATCAACCGCGACGAGGTGGCGTACACCAGGTCGTAGCGATTGCCCTTGCACAACGCCATGGCGCCACGGGCATAGGCCAGAAACGCCTTGGACTGATCCACCATGCCGCTCTTGTGGGCCGGCAGCGCCACCCGGTGCACGGTGAGACGCGGGTGCTCCTCCAGGGCCGGCGCGGCGCTGGTGAAGGTGCTGTAGCGGTTGGGCAGCGTGGTGATCAGCTCAATGTGCGCGTGCGCCGGCAGGCGGTCCAACAGGGCACGCACCAGCGCCACCGACCGGAACGAGCCGGCGGACAGATCCGGCGGGTAATAAAAACTCAGAAACAGCAGTCTCAAACGGCGCTCCCGTCTAGATGGTCTTGCCAGACTATGGCGGTCTCCAGGGTCACGCCCCCGGAAAAAGCAGCGACGATACACTGATTCGGCACCGATCCGCCAAACGTGGGGTGCCAACTGGCGGGCTCGAGGGTCACCCGGTCGGCGCCCCGGCAATGCACCCGCACCGGGCCGCCCGTCGAGAGCCGCAGCACGAAGCCGTCGCCGTCCGCCTGCGCCTGCACGTCCGGGTGCAAATGAAAACGGGCCACGGCCTGCCCATGGGCGCCGCTCACCCGGTCCTGGATCAGCAGCTCGCCGGGGCGGGCCTGCCAGTCCCGGTAATGCACGTTGTCACCGGCCAGCCGCCGATAACCGTCGTGGCCGGCACTGACGTGGATCCGCCCTCCTTCGTTCTCGAACCGGGTCACCGTGGGCCGGGCGCGGCGCGCCACCCGGAAGCCGGACCACACCTCGGAGGAGTCCTGGCCGTCCACTTCCACCGTATTGTGCGCCGCGGTGGCGCGCTGACGCAGGCGCTCCCGATCGACGCCGTAGCGCGAGGTGCCAGAATTCACCAGAAGGCGCCGGCCGAACAGGCTGAGCTCGAACGAAAGCGTGTCCGCGTGGGCATGGCCGGGCTGATAGTCCGGGCCCACCGGCGCCAGATCCAGCAGCGCCCGGTGGCCGGGCCCCAGGTCCAGGGCCGCGTAGCCGCTGTCGGCGAAATAGTGCGTGCCGGTGCCGTCCACGGCGCGCTCCACCACCGAACCATCGGCCAACCGCCGGTGATAGGCACGCAGATCGCCCAGCGACGGCGCGATACCGAAGGCGGCGTCGTTGAAGAAGGCGATGTCGCCGTCCGGGTGCCGCAAGGTGGCCGACCAGTGCAGCCCCCGCTCCAGCACCGCCAGCCAGTCCCGCCGCCGCGACGACAGCGCCGGCAAGCCGGCGCGCTCGGCCAGGTGAATCAGGTCGCACAGATCCCAAAGCAGGGCGTCGTGATACATCGGCGACCGTTCGAAGTGGCCGCCGTCGGCAAGAAACTGCTCGGCAATCTCCCGGTCGAGAATCGCCAGCCCACGGCGCAGCCAGCGGTCGCCCTCCTCGCCGGCCAGGTAGGCGCCCACGAACACCAGCGCCTTGCCGTTGGCGAACAGATGGTTGCCGAGAATCGGCCACTCGACCTGCCGTTCGAGAGCCCGTGCCTGGGTGGCGAGACTGTCCAGCCGGTGCGCGGGCACCTGGCCGCCGCGGGCGAACCACTTCACCAGGTTCACCAGCCGCAACGACAGCGGGTACGGCTCCCAGCCGTTGCCCTGGCAAGGCGGGTTCTCCTCAATCCAGCGGTCCACCAGGGCGGCGTTGAGCGCCTCGCGCTGGTCCGCGCCCACGGCGTTCAGGTCGTTCAGATAATGCAGGTTGTACAACCACAACTTGCTGAAGCGCGGCGCGTTCCAGTCCGCCGCCGTGGCCACGTCGCCGGATTCACCGAGAAAATCGAAACGGCGGCCGTCGCCGGTGGCCGGCTCACCCCAATGGCAAGGGTCCAGGGTCAGCCCGCCACGGGGCCGGGCACCGCCGGCCACCGGCACGCGCAACGGCCGCACCCGGTAATAGAGACGAAACCACACCTGCCGCCACCGCAGGTAGCGCACCGTGTGGAACAGCCGCCACAGCCGGCTCAAAACCGCCACCCCAGACCGGCCGCCATGGCCAGCAACGCCAACAGATTAATCGTCATTTGTCTGACCTTCTCCGCGTTGCTGAGAATGGCCCCCATGGCATTCAACGTGACCAGGTTTCTCGAGATCACATAGACCAACTGGAACCCGGCCACGCTGTACGCATAGTGCTCAAGGGTCCGCACGCCGGTTTCCTCCATGACGATCAAGGTGACCACCGCCAAAACCGCGATCAGCAGGCCGGTCAGCGCCGGCGGCTTCACACGTTTGCTGGTCACCGACAGGTTGCCGAACACGAACGACAACGAGGCGTACAGCGTGGTCATCAACAGCATCGACATCAAAAACAGATGTTTCTCGCTGAAATCGATGCCCAGCCAAAGGTGCAACGCCTGGTCGCCCACCGCCAGGAACATCCAGAACCCCACCACCGAGATCGCCGCCAGGCCGGCGGCGCTTTTGCCGAGCATGCGATGGAAGGCGGCGGTGTCGCCGTCGTAGTCCAGCGACGAACGGGTCACCAGGGAGGCGTTCAGAGACACCATGAAACCACGGCTGAAGTTGTGCAACTGCAGGAAAACGCCGTACAGCGACAGCGCCCGGCTGCCCAGCGCGCCGTGCAGCAGAATCTGCGGCGCGGTGATAATCAGGCTCTGGCTCAGGCTGTTGACGCTGATCCAGGCGTTGAAGGCGAACGCCTTACGGAACGCCTCGGGGTGAAACCAGCGGCCGGCGCGCCTGCGCTTGTCGGCCTCCACCACCCGGGTGAACTGCACACTCACCAGCAGATAGATCATCATCTGCTCCAGCGCCAGCACCGCGCAAAACGTGAAGGTGCCGAGCAGATCGCCGGCGTAGAGCAGGTAAATCACCAGCACCTTGACCAGGGCGGTGGTGATCATCACTTTGAAATGCAGGTCGAGCCGGTCACCGGCGTACAACGCCGCGTACTTGGGAATGGCGATCAGCGTGAAAATCAGACCACCCAGGGACACCAGCAACTCATCGCGAATCGGCGTGGTGGAATAGAGGAAAAACAACCCGCCCAGCGCGAACACCACCAGCCCCAGGCCGAGAAAGGCGGTCAGCGCGGTCACATACAACGCACTGAACGACGCCGCGTCGTCCTGGTATTCAATCAGCAACCGGGAAAGCCCCGCCGTGGACGCGGCCTGCACCATCAGCAGCAAGGTAATCACGCTCAAGGCGGTGGCGACGATCCACCAGGCGTCCAGCCCGATCGCCTTCATCGCCATGCCGATGGTGAAGAACGAGACGATAATCTGAATCAGGCGGCTGAGCAGCCCGAAAGACAGATTTCTCCACATCATGGGACGACGCGGTTCCAAAGCCCGCAGGCGTCCACCACTCGTTTACCGTCCAGCGCCGCCGGCGCCACCCGCCGGAACGAGCGGTGCGCCACCAGGGCCACCACCACGTCCGCGTCCGCCAGCGCTTCGTCGGCGGAGACCAGGCCGGCGCCGTGCTCCGCCAGGCCCGCCGGTAGCGCTTTGATGTTCGGCTCCACCGCCAGCAACGGCCCGGGGTGGTCCGCCGCCACCCGGGTGGCGATGTCCAGCGCCGGGCTTTCGCGCAGATCGTCGATGTCCGGCTTGAACGCCAGACCGAAGCAGGCGATGGTCACGTCGCCGGCGCGCTTGTCCGGGTTCGCCTGCAGAAACTCGCCCACCGCCGTTTTGATTTTTTCCACCACCCAGTCCGGCTTGCCGCTGTTCACTTCCCGGGCGGCGCGGATCAGCCGCGCCAGCTCCGGCGTCTCGCTGACGATGAACCAGGGGTCCACGGCGATGCAGTGTCCGCCCACGCCCGGGCCCGGCTGCAGAATGTTGACGCGCGGATGGCGGTTGGCCAGCGCGATCAATTCCCAGACGTTGATGTCCAGCCGCTCGGCGATAATCGAAAGCTCGTTGGCGAAGGCGATGTTGACGTCACGGAAGGCGTTCTCGGTGAGCTTGGCCATCTCGGCGGTGCGCGCCGTGGTGGTCAGGCAGTCGCCGCGCACGAAGGTGCGGTACAGCTCGGCGGCGGCCTCGGCGCAGGCCGGCGTCATGCCGCCGATGATGCGGTCGTTCTCGATCAGCTCGTGCATGATGCGCCCGGGCAGCACCCGCTCGGGGCAGTGCGCCACGCGGATGTCGGCGCCCTCCCCCGCGTCCTGGGGAAAGCTCAGGTCGGGACGCGCTTCCGCCAGCCAGGCGGCCATCGCTTCGGTGGCGCCCACCGGCGAGGTGGATTCCAGAATCACCAGGTTGCCCTTGCGCAGCACCGGCGCCACCGAACGGGCCGCCGCGCGGATAAAACTGAGGTCCGGTTCCGGCACCGCGTCCGGGTCCGCCTGGCGCTTGAACGGCGTCGGCACCGCGATCAGAAACGCGTCCGCCGGCTCCGGCTCGGTGGTGGCGTGCAGGTAGCCCTCTTTCACCGCCGCGTGCACGGCGATATCCAGCTCCGGCTCGACAATATGGATCTCGCCCCGGTTGATGGTGTCCACCGCGTTCTGGTTCACGTCCACGCCGATCACCTTCTTGCGGCGGCCGGCGAAGACCGCGGCGGTGGGCAGGCCGATGTAGCCCAGGCCGACGACACAAACGGTGTTGAAATCCATAAGAGGGTTAATCCTTGGCAGTGGGGTTTTGGCGGATCAAAGCGCTGAGCTTGCGAACCTTATCCAAGAAAAACGGCGCCTTCCATAGGGCAAGGCCATGACGTTCCGCCGGCGACAGAAAAGGGGCGACGTCGTCCGCCGCCTGTCGCCAGTTGATGGCGTTCACGGCTTCCGTCAGTGCCGCGTCCAACCAGGCCGCATCGACCACCGGATCCGTCCCCTGCCATGGACCGGTCTGTCGCAGCGCGGCCTGCAGGTGACTCAAATTCGGCGCCACACCTTGCTTGATATACCAATTGAAGTCGAACCAGTCCCGCCCCTTCAGGTAATCCCGGCAAAGCAGGGCGTGGATTTTCAACGCGAAGTTACTGGCCAGGTCCTGGCTGCGCACCTCGAAATCGAGAGGGAAATCCAGGTAATGGGATTCAAAACCACTGCCTGCCGGGGGCCGGGTATCGATTTCCAGTTTAACCCGTAGCTTTCTTCCGGAATCGGTTTGCATGAAAGAGAGGTCCAGCTGCCGACCGATGGAGTCGTCCTTGAGCATCGCCTGCCGAACGGCGCGGTCCATCTTTCCCCGGTCGGAAAGCTCCGCTCGGACACCAAACTCAAGCAAAACCTCTTGAAGCTCATCACAATACGGCTGCCACTGGAAATCCTTATCGGGCTCGATAAGAATAAAATCCAGATCCTCCGAAAAGCGTGGCAAACCATGCAGTATTCGCAGACTGCTGCCACCCTGGAACGCCGCCACTTCATAGAAATTCGCCCGCCATAAGCCATACAGCGCGACTTCCTGAAGAATTTCCTTGAGGGCGTGCTCCTCCTGAAGAGCATCCGTGCACGCGTAGCGCTCCAGGCGCTGACGCAACAGATCAATCATCGGCCAAATCCTTTTGTAGAGCGTCGATCAAACGCTGCATGCGGCGATGTTTATACACCGCCCGCAATGCGTCCATTTCTGAAACGTCCACCGACTTCCAGGCCTGCTCATCAATGCGCAGGCCCTGAAGAAGGGCGGTTTCTCCCGGCCATTCTTCCTTACGCAAGCAGAGCAAATCCAGCAACGCGCGCAACGGCCTGGCCACTAGTGCCGGATGGCCGGACAAGACAGAGCGTTCAACACCGCGCAAAAAACCGCCAGGATTCAATGCCAACGGATAGAAACGGAACTCTCCAACCCCGGTGACAGTAACCAAATCCCGGCGCCGCCCCGGCGTGACCGCCTGAACCAAAGGCGTTGATTCAGGAATCCAGCCGTGATGCGACAGCGCGGCCTCGAACGACACATAGGCCCCCGGATGAAGAGACTGAACAATCACGAAAGGGTGCGGCCGGTAGCCCGACACCATCGGGGACAACAAATAGCGCCCACGGCGCAGCCGCCACAGCTCCTGGGCGTGCAATGCGCGGTTCACCAGGTTATAGCGCCGTTGATCGGTACCCCGAAGCAAGCGTGCCAGCTGCTTCTCGGTCAGCACCTGCTCCGTCAGTCCTTGATCGATCAGAGTCCGGGTCAATGTCTCCATAAAATGTAGGATACTTTCATTTTTTGAAAGTATCCAACACTAATTGCCGGCCAGGTAGTCGGCGATACGCTGGGAGGCCCGGCCGTCGCCGTAGGGGTTGTGGGCGCGGCTCATGGCGTCCCAGGCGGCCTGGTCGGTGAGCAGGCGGTGCGCTTCATCGTGGATGGCGTCGGCGCCGGTGCCCACCAGCTTCACCGTGCCGGCGTCCACCGCGTCCGGGCGCTCGGTGGTGTCGCGCATCACCAGCACCGGCTTGCCCAGCGACGGCGCCTCCTCCTGGATGCCGCCGGAGTCGGTGAGGATCAGCGTTGCATTGCCCATCAGCCAGACGAACGGCAGGTAGTCCTGGGGCTCGATCAGGTGCACGTTGGGCCGGCCGCTGAGCAGCCGGTTCACCGGCTCCTGCACGTTCGGGTTGAGATGCACCGGATAGACGAAATCGGTACCCGGGTGCGCCTCGGCAAGCCGCGACACCGCCTGGCAGATGCGCTCGAACCCGCCGCCGAAGCTTTCCCGGCGGTGGCCGGTGATCAGCACCATGGGCCGTTCCAGGCCATAGGGGAAACGCCCGGCCAGCTCATCGCGCAACGCGGCGTCGCCGTCGATGCGCTCCCGCACCCACAGCAATGCGTCGATCACGGTGTTGCCGGTGGTGAGAATGCGGGCCTCGTCCACGCCCTCGGCCAGCAAGGCGTCGCGGGCGCTGGCGGTGGGCGCGAAGTGGGCGGCGGCGAGCACCCCGGTGAGCTTGCGGTTGGCCTCTTCCGGCCAGGGGGAAAGCAGGTTGCCGGTGCGCAGCCCCGCTTCCACATGGCCCACCGGCACCTTCTCGTAAAAGGCGGCCAGCGAGGCCGCCAGCGTGGTGGTGGTGTCGCCGTGCACCAGGATCATGTCCGGCTTCTCGGCACGGATCACGTCGCGCAGGCCGAGCAGAATGCGGGTGGTGATGTCGTAGAGATCCTGGCCCGGCGCCATGATGTCCAGATCGTGGTCCGGCGTGATCTCGAACAACGCCAGCACCTGATCCAGCATCTCGCGGTGCTGGGCGGTCACGCACACCCGGCTGTCGAAGCGGGGGTCGGCGCCCAGGGCTTTCACCACTGGCGCCATTTTGATGGCCTCCGGGCGGGTGCCGAAGACACTGAGAATCCGCTTTCCGCTCAACACTGTCTGCTCACAAAAACGCCTTTTCGCCAGTCATTTGGGGCCACGCGCCCGAAAGCCGGCTATTTTCTCATTAATCGCGGCGTAATTGTAGGCGCGGCTCCTACGGCTCTCTTAGTGCCTCCACGATCACTTCGGGGTGACGGAAAGCGATTTGAATCAGAGCCTGAGCGGCGCCAGAGGGTCTACGCCGTCCCTGCTCCCATTCTTGCAATGTCCGCGGAGAAATTTTTAGGGCTTGGGCGAACTGAGCTTGAGAAAGCCCGGTGCGCAGCCGAGCCGAAGCCACTTCATTAGTGCTCACTTCTGTGGTCCTGGCCGCGTAACCCGCTTTCATTTCTCGCACTGCATGTAGCAGCTTTTTACCAAGCTCTTCGCCGGTAAGATCGTCTTTTTCTTTAGTCATGCTCTAACTCCTGGCGAATAGCTTTCAGCAAATGGCCTGGAATATTGGCGATCTCATTTTTTGCGTGAACAACCAATAACCAAATCTGACCCTCAGACAGACGCGTGAAATAGATAACCCGAACGCCGCCACGCTTGCCTCTTTGCGCCTTACTCCAACGAACTTTCCGACAACCGCCGCTTCCAGGGATAACGACCCCGGATTCCGGGTGCGCAGCTATCCAGACACAAAACTCAGCGCGCTCCTCTTGAGTCCAAAGCCTGTCCGCATCCTTTGCGAATGTTGGCGTCTCAACTACCGTGTACATTTGGTCAGTATACGTCTTTGACGTATGCAGTCAAATGCCGAAAGGCAAAAGTGTTGACAGGGGTTCGGGGGTTGGGGAACACTGCCAGCCACTACGTACGAACATTCGTTCGTAATGCACAAAACAGAATAACAAGGGAGAGCAACCATGCACGTTTTGATCGTGGGCGCCGGCATCGCCGGCCTGACCGCCGCCATCGCGCTTCGCCACAAGGGCATCGACGCGACCATCATCGAACAGGCCTCGCAACTTTCCGAGATCGGCGCCGGCATCCAGATCGCCGCCAACGGCTCGGTGGTGTTGCGTGAGCTGGGCCTGGAGCAGGCGGTGGCGGCGAAGTCGGTGATCCCCGGTTCTTTCGATATGCGTGATATCCGCGACGGCAAGCTGCTGTGGGTGGCCCCGCTGGGCGAAGAAGGCACCCGCCGCTGGGGGGCGCCGCTGTACAACATTCACCGCGCCGACCTGATCGAGATTCTCGCCGACGCCCTGCCCTCCGAGTCGGTGCGTCTCGGGGTGCATTGCACCGGCTTCTCCCAGGACGACAACGGCGTCACCGTGCACGTCGAGGACGGCGACGATCTGCACGGCCATGTGCTCATCGGCGCCGACGGCATCCATTCGGTGATCCGCAAGCAGCTGTTCGGCGAGGACGAGGTTCAGTTCTCCAACATCCTCATGTGGCGGGCGCTGATCCCCGCCGAAAAACTGGAGCACGTGGACCTGCCCGAGCGCGGCAACTACTGGTTCGGCCCCGGCCGCACGCTGATCACCTACTGGATCCGCCCGCAGAATCTCTACAGCATTCTCGCGTCGGTGCCCTCCGGCGAGGTGCACCGCGAGTCCTGGACCGAGAGCGGTGACATCGACGAGCTGCGCGCCTCCTTCGCCGACCTGGAGCCGCGCGCCCAGGCGATGATGGATCAGATCGACACCGCCTTTTTGACCGGCATGTTCTACCGCGACCCCATCGACCGCTGGACCGACCGCCGCGTGACGCTGATGGGCGACGCCGCCCATCCGATGGTGCCGTTCCTGGCCCAGGGCGCCTGCCAGGGCATGGAGGACGCCTGGGTGCTGGCGACCATGCTGGAACACTACGTCGACGATCCGATGGCCGGGCTGCAAGAGTACGAGCAGCGCCGCCGGCCACGCACGACCCGGGTGCAATCCGGCGCCCGGGCCATGGTCAAGCTGGTGCACGAATCCGAGCCGGAGCGCATCAAGGCGCGCAACGGTCGCTGGAAGGGCATGCAGCACATCGACCCGATGGCGGAGGCCACCTGGTCGTTCGTTTGGGAATACAACGTGCTGGAAGAGGTGAAGCGCCCGGCCGGTGAAGTGCTGGGCCTGTCGGCCACCCGCGAAGACAAGAGGATGGAGCGCCCGGAAAGCCAGCGCGCCTTTGATATGTGGAAAGCCGCCTTCACCGCCGAGGACGTGGCGCGCGGCCACGACGGCATGCGCGAAGGTTACGAGCGCTTCCTGACCACCCACTTCCCGGCGCCGGACGACCTGTCCGTGGAGAACGCCGAGCTGGGCGGCGTGGAAGCGCTGCGCGTGCGCGCCGCCGGCGCCACCGCCGCCGACAACCGCACCACCGTGCTGCACTTCCACGGCGGCGGCTACATGCTCGGCTCCGCCAAGGGGTCAGTGGAGTACGCCGGCCGGCTGGCCAGGGCGGTGGGCGGCGACTGCGTCACCGTGGACTACCGGCTGGCCCCGGAAAACCCCTACCCGGCGGCGCTGGACGACGCGGTGGACGCCTACCGCGGGCTGGTCAACAGCGGCGTGGCCCCGTCACGGATTCTGCTCAGCGGCGAGTCCTCCGGCGCCGGTCTGGCACTGGCCCTGGCGCTCACTCTGAAGATGGCCGGCGACCAACAGCCCGCCGGCATCATCGCCATCTGCCCGTTCGCCGACCTCACCCTGTCCGGCGCCAGCATCAAGGCGTTCGCTGGCCAGGACCCGGCGGCCAACCGCGACACCCTGGCGTTCATGGCCGCCTCCTACTTCCAGGAGCACGAGCCCCGCGACCCACTGGTGTCCCCGCTGTTCGGCGACCTCAAGGGCTTGCCGCCGCTGTTCCTGTCCGCCGTGGAGGGCGAGTCCTTGTACAGCGACAGCAGCCGCCTGCTGGAGCGCGCCCGGGAAGCGGACGTGGACGTGACCATGGTGCCGGTGAAGGACTCGGTGCACGTCTACACCCTGTTCCCGTTCCTGCCGGAAACCACTGAGACCCTCAATGAAATCAGCCGCTGGGCGCGCCGCGTCACCGGCTGAACCAAACGATCAGAACCACAACAACAAAACGAGGACGCATCATGCATAAGCCAATAACAACCAGCCTCTTCGCCATCGCCCTGCTCGCCAGCGGGGTGGCCGGCGCCGCCGACGGTGCCAAACCAAACGCCAAGGGCATCTCCGGCGACACCGTGAAAATCGGCGTGCTGGCGGACATGTCCGGCATCTTCTCCGACCTGAGCGGCGAAGGCGCCGTCACCGCCGCGCGCATGGCGGCGGACGACTTCGTCGCCGAGCAGAAACCCGGCTTCAAGGTGGAAGTGGTCACCGCCGACCACCAGAACAAAACCGACGTGGCCGCCAGCCGCGCCCGCGAGTGGTACGACACCGAAGGCGTGGACATGATCACCGACGTGATCAACTCCGCGGTGGCCCTGGCGGTCTCCGAAGTCACCCGCGACAAGGACCGCGTGCTGATGGTCACCGGCGCCGGCTCCACCACCATCAATAACGAGCAGTGCTCGCCCAACACCATCCTCTACGCCTGGGACACCTACTCCCTGGCCAACAGCCTGGGCCGCACCATCACCGAACAGGGCCACGACAGCTGGTACTTCGTGACGGTGGACTACGCGCTCGGCAAATCCATCGAATACGACGCCACCAAGGCGGTGGAAAACGCCGGCGGTGAAGTGCTCGGCTCCCTGCACCACCCCATGGGCGCCTCCGACTTCGCCTCCTTCATGCTGCAGGCGCAGAGCTCCGGCGCCGATGTGATCGGCATCGCCAACGCCGGCGGCGACCTGCACAACGCGGTGCGCGTGGCCAACGAGTTCGGCATCAACCAGTCGCAGAAAATCGTCGGCCTGGCCGCCAGCATGACCGACGTGCACGCACTGGGCCTGGAAGTCACCCAGGGCATGCTGCTGGTGGAAGGGTTCTACTGGGATCAGGACGACGAAGCGCGCCAGTGGAGCCAACGCTTCAAGGACAAGACCGGCAAAATGCCCAACATGCTCAACGCCGCCACCTACTCGGCGGTCACCAACTACCTGAACGCCGCCAAAGAGCTGGGCACCGACGACGCCGACGCGGTGCTGGCCCACCTGCACGAGCAGGAGATCAACGACCTGTTCGCCAAGAACGGCCGCATCCGTCCGGACGGCCAGATGGTCCACGACGTCTATCTCTATGAAGTGAAAAGCCCGAAAGAGTCCGACGGCGAGTGGGACTACTACAAGCTGCGCGAAACCGTGCCGGCGGAAAAAGCCTACCAGCCGCTCTCCGAGTCACGCTGCCCTCTGGTGACCGGTTAAAAAGGGGACAGACATGACGGACGAGGTACTGGGCACCCGGCGGTTGAGCAAGCACTTCAAAGGCTTCACCGCCGTCGACAACGTGGATCTGTCCGTGAAAAAAGGGCACATCCACGCCCTGATCGGCCCCAACGGGGCCGGCAAGACCACGCTGTTCAACCTGCTCACCCGCTTCACCGAGCCCAGCGCCGGCGAGATCCACTTCAACGGGCGGTCAGTGTGCGCACTGCCGCCCCGCGAAGTGGCGCGGCGCGGCATGGTGCGCTCGTTTCAGATCTCCGCGGTGTTCGCCAGCCTGAGCGTGCTCGACAACGTGCGGCTGGCGCTGCAGCGCGAGCTGGGTATGTCGTTTCACTTCTGGAAAAGCGACCGGGTGCTCAACCGGCTGAACGACCGCGCCATGGCGCTGCTGGAGTCCGTGGGCCTCACCGGCGTCGCCTCACACGCCGCCGGCAGCCTGCCCTACGGCCACAAGCGGGCCCTGGAGCTGGCCACCACCCTGGCCATGGATCCGGTGCTGATGCTGCTGGACGAACCCACCCAGGGCATGGGCTACGAGGACGTGGACCGGGTCACCGCGCTGATCCAGCAGGTGGCCGTCGGCCGCACCGTGCTGATGGTGGAGCACAACATGAAGGTGGTGGCGTCCATCGCCGACACCCTGTCGGTGCTGCAGCGCGGACGGCTGATCGCCAGCGGCAGCTACCAGGAGGTGTCCACCAACCCCCAGGTGATGGAGGCCTATATGGGCACCGCGCCCGGGCACGGCAAGGAGAGCGTGGCATGAACACCGCAACGCAAACACCGGCCCTGGCGGTGCGCGACCTGCACGCCTGGTACGGCGAATCCCACGTGCTACAGGGCGTGGACTTCCACGTTCAGCACGGCGAAGTGGTCACCCTGCTGGGCCGCAACGGCGCCGGCCGCACCACCACGCTAAGAGCCCTGCTCGGCCTCACCGGCCGGCGCAGCGGGTCAATACGGGTGTTCGACGAGGAAGTAATCGGCACGAGCACGCACCGCATCGCCCGGCTGGGCGTCGGCTACTGCCCGGAAGAGAGGGGGATTTTCGCCAGCCTCAGCTGCGAGGAGAACCTGCTGCTGCCGCCGCTGTTCAAGGGCAGCGAAGCGGGGCTGTCCCTGGACGAGGTCTACCGGCTGTTCCCCAACCTGGAAGAGCGCAAGCACAGCCCCGGCATGGCGTTGTCCGGCGGCGAACAGCAGATGCTCGCCCTGGCGCGCATTCTGCGCACCGGCGCGCGGCTGCTGTTGCTGGATGAAATTTCCGAAGGGCTGGCGCCGGTGATCGTCGACACCCTCGGACAGGCGATCCAGGAGCTGCGTCGGCGCGGCTACACCATCCTGCTGGTGGAGCAGAATTTTCATTTTTCGGCGGCGCTGTCGGACCGGCTGCTGTTCATGGAGAGCGGCCGCATCATCGACACCCTGACCCCGGACCAACTGGACGACAACGCCGACGAAGTGGCGCGCATGCTCAGCGTCTGAAAACAATAAAGGGAAGGCTATGGATATATTCGGTGTGCCGGTGCAGGCACTCATGGCGCAACTGATGATCGGCCTGGTGAACGGCTGCTTCTACGCGGTCCTGAGCCTGGGGCTGGCGGTCATCTTCGGCATGCTGCACGTGATCAACTTTACCCACGGCGCCATGTTCATGCTGGGCGCCCTGCTCAGCTGGGCCGGCCTCTATTACTTCGAGCTCAACTACTGGGTGATGCTGTTTCTGGCACCGCTGGTGGTGGGCGTGTTCGGCATCGTGCTGGAGCGTCTGTTTCTCAAGCGCATCTACAAGCTCGACTATCTGTACGGCCTGCTGCTGACCCTGGGCCTGACCCTGATCATCGAAGGCGCGGTGCGCTCGGTTTACGGCGTGTCCGGCAAGCCCTACGGCCCGGCGCCGATCTCCGGCGTCACCGACCTGGGCTTTCTGATGATCCCTAATTACCGGCTGTGGGTGATCGTCGCCTCGCTGCTGGTGTGCGCCGCCACCTGGTACACCATCGAGCGCACCCGCCTCGGCGCCTACCTGCGCGCCGCCACCGAGAACCCCAAGCTGGTGGAAGCCTTCGGCATCAACGTGCCGGTGCTGGTCAGCCTGACCTTCGGCTTCGGCGTCGCCCTGGCGGCGTTCGCCGGGGTGCTGGCCGCGCCGATCATGCAGGTGTCCGCGCTCACCGGCCAGACCATGATCGTGATCGTGTTCGCGGTGGTGGTGATCGGCGGCATGGGTTCCATCGCCGGCACCGTGGTCACCGGCATCGGCCTGGGCCTGGTGGAAGCGCTCACCAAGGTGTACTACCCGGAAGCCTCTTCCATGGTGATGTTCCTGGTCATGGTGCTGGTGCTGCTGGTGCGGCCCAACGGCCTGTTTGGAGGTGTGGAATGACTCGCCTGATGTGCTACGGCTTCCTACTGCTGGCCCTGGTGGCCGCCCCCTGGATGGGGCTCTACCCGGTGCTCGGCACCAAGATTCTTTGCTACGCGCTGTTCGCCTGCGCGTTTCATCTGCTGCTCGGCTACACCGGCCTGGCGTCCCTGGGCCACGCCGCCTTTCTCGGCGTCGGCGGCTATGTGGCCGGCTACGGCATCAAGGCCTGGGCGCTGTCGCCGGAACTGGCGCTGCTCGCCGGCCTGTCGGTGGGCGCGCTGATGGGGCTGGTGATGGGCTATGTGTCGATCCGCCGCTCCGGCATCTACTTCACCATGATCACCCTGGCGCTGGCGCAGCTGGTCTATTTCCTGTGCGTGCAGATTCCGCAGACCGGCGGCGAGGACGGCCTGCAGGGCATCGACCGGGGCATGCTGTTCGGCTTCATCAATCTGCACAACGACCGCGTCATGTACTACACCACCCTGACCATCGGCGTGGCGGCGTTCCTGTTCATCGCCCGGGTGGTGCGCTCGCCGTTCGGCCAGGCGCTCACCGCGATCAAGGACAACGAGCCGCGCGCGGTGTCGCTCGGCTACCACCCGGACCGCTACAAGCTGCTGGTGTTCACCCTGTCCGCCGCGCTCACCGGCCTGGCCGGCGCGCTCAAGGCCATCGGCCTGGGCTTCGTGACGCTCTCCGACGTGCACTGGATGACCTCCGGCCACGCCCTGCTGATGACCCTGGTGGGCGGCCTGGGCACCCTGTCCGGCCCGGTGGTCGGCGCCGTGGTGCTGGTCACCCTGGAGAACAAAATCGGCGAGCTGGGCGCGCTGCTCGCCAGCGTCACCGGCATCGGCTGGTTCGCCACCCTCGGCGAGTCGGTGATGATGATCATGGGCATCGTGTTCGTGATCTGCGTACTCGCTTTCCGGCGCGGCATCATGGGCGAGCTCGACGCCCTGCGCCGCCGTGTCCGCACCCCCACCCCGGCACCGGAGCCTCAATCATGACCACCCATACCCCCGACGCGTTTCACGATCACTGGCCGCCGCGGCTGTCGAAAAGTCTGCGGCCGCCGCGCACCACCCTGTGGGACAACCTGGTCACCAGCGCGCGGCGCTATCCGGAAAAAACCGCGATCCGCTTCTTCGACCGCGCGCTCAGCTACCGCGAGCTGCTGTGCCAGTGCGAGACCCTGGCGGCCTGGCTCAGCGGCGCCGGCGTGCGCCCCGGCGACCGGGTGCTGGTGATGATGCAGAACTGCCCGCAGCTGGTGATCGCCCACTACGCGATCATGCGCGCCAACGCGGTGGTGGTGCCGATCAACCCGATGAACAAAGCCTCCGAGCTGGGCCACTACATCCGCAACGCCGGCGCCAAGGCGGCGATCTGTTCCGCGGAACTGGCCCGCGAGCTCACCGGCGCCAACAACGAGCTGCCCCGCGACGAGCAACTGCAACGGCTGCTGGTGACCCGCTACGCCGACGCCTTCGACCCGAGCGCCAGCCAGGACCTGCCGGTGCCGGACGAGTGGCAGGGCTGGCTTAACACCTGCGACCTGCCGGTGGACGGGCGCACCCCGGTCACCCCCTGGTTGGAGGCGCTCGCCACCACCCTGCCGCCGCCGGTGCTGATCGGCGACCCGGACACGCCCTGCCTGCTGCCCTACACCAGCGGCACCACCGGCGCGCCCAAGGGCTGCGTCCACCACCACGGCTCGATCATGCACAACGCCGTGGCCAGCTGGCATTGGATCAACGGCGACCCGGAAAGCGTGATGCTGGCGGTGCTGCCGCTGTTCCACATCACCGGCCTGGTGTGCGTGATGCACGGCACCCTTTTCGGCGGCGGCACCCTGGTGATCCTGCCGCGCTGGCAGCGCGACCTGGCCAGCCATCTGATCGAAAAAGAAGGCATCAGTCACTGGCTGTGCATCCCCACCATGGTGGTGGACCTGCTCGCCTCACCGGATCTGGAACGCTACGACCTGTCGCGGCTGGCGTTTATCGGCGGCGGCGGCGCGGCCATGCCGGAAGCCGTGGCCGAACGCCTCAGGGACACCTACGGGCTGAACTTCGTGGAAGGCTACGGCCTTACCGAAACCTCCGGCCCCACCCACATGAACCCCTGCCACCGCCCCAAGCTGCAGTGCCTGGGTATTCCGTTCATGAGCACCGACGTGAAAGTGCTGGACCCGGACACCCGCGAAGAGTGCGCGGACAACCAGCCCGGCGAAATCGCCATCTGCGGCCCGCAGGTGTTCCAGGGCTACTGGAACAACGACGAAGCCACCGCCAAAAGCTTCGTCTACATCGGCGGCCGTAAGTACTTCCTCACCGGGGATCTGGGGCGGCGCGACGGCGACGGCTACTTCTACATCACCGACCGCATCAAACGCATGATCAACGCCTCCGGCTTCAAGGTGTGGCCCGCGGAAGTGGAAAACCTGCTGTTCCGCCACCCGGGCATTCAGGAAGCCTGCGTGGTCGGCAGCCAGGACGCCTACCGGGGCGAGACCGTACGCGCGGTGGTGGTGCGCCGCGCGTCTGAGTCGGGCCTGGACGCCGAGACCCTGATAGAATGGTGCCGCGAAAATATGGCCGCGTATAAAGTGCCGAAAATCGTCGACTTCGTGGACGCCCTGCCCAAGAACGGCAGCGGCAAGATCATGTGGCGGGAAGTACAGGACCTATGACCGAACCGAAAATACGGCGCACCCGCAACGGCGCGCGTCTGCCGGCCGACCAGGCGACACCGCGCTACCTCGGCGAGAACATCGAGAAGGACCTGCGGGAGGTCAGCGAGCGGACCGGCGGCGGCACCATGCAAAGCCGCATCCTGGTGGCCGCCATCGCCCTGTTCGCCGAACGCGGCTACGAAAACCTCAACATGCGTACCCTGGCCGGCTGGGTGGGTCTCAAGGCCCCCACCCTCTATAACTACTACGCCTCCAAGGAGCAGCTGCTGGTCGAAGCCATCGAGCTGGGCATGACCGACTTCTTCAGCTACATCCTGGAAGGCATCGACGAGGTGCCCCGCGAAGACCGGCTGTTCGAAATCGTGCGCCGGCACGCCGGCTACAAAATGCGCCACCGGCTGATCGCCCGCGCCAACGACCGCCTGATCGATCCGCAATTCGCGCGCATGTTCCTGCCCGAGGACACCGCCCGGCACTTCAGCGGCCGCATGGCCGGCTACCGCCACACCGTCCAGGACCTGGTGCGCGACTACGTCGACGACGACGCCCCGGTGAGCCCCAAGGTGGTCACCCTGGCCCTGCTCAGCCAGTGCGACCGCATGGCCTACTGGTACAACCCCAAGGGCCAGATGACCCCCGACCAGGCGCTCGAGCAGGTCAGTATTCTGATTCGTCGGATGCTGGGTACCGCCGCCTGAAGAGGCGGCTGCTAGGAGGGGCGGAACACGTCTTCCAGCGTGTCGACTTCGTAGGGGCGGTCAATCCAGCCTTCCAGTTCGGCCCGGGTGGCGCGCCCCAGCCGGGCATCAACCTCAGCGGGCACGTCACCGAAACGGCGCACCAACTGGCGGCGCAGGATGGCCCGGGCCTCATTGGTGGAGCCCTGCTCAAGGCCTTGCTGCAGGCCGGTTTGGTGGTGTTGGTCCTTCCATTCCTGAACAGTGTCTCTAACCATGTTATAGGTCTCCTGCAGGTCATGAATCTCAGGTAAGTTTACGTTGGGTGCCCAACGACGCAAGCGGCGCCGGCTCGTCCATGTCGAAGGCGCCTTCATCAATAAGTAAAAGCGCCTGATCCGGCTGAAACTCAGCCAGTGCCTCGGGGCTCGATTGGATTAAACCTGACACTCGCGTTGGCGCTCGCCAACGAGCGGCGCCGTTGTACAACACGATAGGCAACACCGGTGGCAGCTTCCGCGAATTATCCAGCTCCTGGCGACGAACCAGGTCCTGGTAGAGCAAACCGGTATACGTCAGGATGCGCACCGGCATGAACCGATCAACCGTGGACTGGAATTCCAGGAGCAAGTAAATATAAATCCACTCCTGTCCCCACCGTACTCGCCAGATGGCGTCATTGTGGCGGCTGCGCAAGTCATCGCTGACATAGCTGCCGTTCATCTTTTCCAAAGAGTTGAGATCCAACTCGGCGATCCAGCTCTCAGGCACGAATCCCGTCAGCAAGTCCCTGACCATCTCGGCATGAGAGAACAGCAACCGGTAGCTAGTGTCATGGTCATCCATACTTCCCTCCAAAAGTGTGAAAGAAAGTATGGCGAGTCGTGGCCGATCAGGTTGTACGTCAAAACCTCAATCTACGTCAGCGAAGCGTGCGCCGTTTCGAAGGACAAGAGATATTACGGAACTCAAGAACCGATTAAGCTGCTTGAGCTATTCTTTAAACTGCCGGGGCCGCCGAAGCTGACGCACGTCGCGTTCGATGGATTCGCGCTGCCCCTGCTTGAGCCCAAATAGAGGATTCGCGGTAACGAACTGAACGTCGACGCGACTACCCAGCGCGCGTGCCGCCCGCGATAGAGTATCGATGGTCATTCCTTCATCGCGTTCGTCCAGCAATCTCGCCACCGCCGCCCGACTTGTGTTCATCCGCTTCGCCAAGTCACTCCGGGTCATCTTCGCTTGACCCATCCGTTCCTTAATTTGCCAGGTTATGACGCGTTTTATAGCGGCTGCGGAGCAATCTTCCAGGATGTCATCCGCTTCCAGGAAGTCATCAAAGTTCGATCCGATATGCTTATTCATAGCGTTTCACCTTCTATAGAAGTGAACACTCAGCTTTCCAGCGAACGGTTTACGCATTGCATTGTACCGATTTTGGTACATGGTGCAATATTCGTTGGCCGAGCGCGAGATAGGCTCTGGGCGACGCCTAAGAGACGCGTAGGAAGAAATCAGTTCAAGGAGCGGGCGCGTAGCAGGCACCAGCAGGCGGTGATCAGGCCCAGGTAGCCGGCGAGGCCGCGGGCGTCGCGGAGCATGGACTGGGTGAGCCCGAAGCCGATAAAGGCGACCACCACCACCAGGCCGGCCACCGCCAGAGCCCGGGTGGTGGCGTCGGGGCGGCCACGCAGGGCCCGGGCGAACAGCAGCAACGGCACACCGTACAGCATCAGCAACGAGCCCAAACCCACCAGGCCCCGGCGGGCGGCGGTGTCGATCAGATCGCTGTGAAGCTGGTCGTACCGACTCACCGCCGGGTGCAGGCCCCACTCCGCGACCCATTCATCGCGCCGCTCTTGCAGCCGCCCTTCGCCCCAGCCCAACAGAGGTCTCTCGGAAAACAACTGCACGCCGACACGCCACATCTCCACGCGCACACCGAAGGAATTGCCCCGCTCGCCCTGGTCGTATTCGTCCACGCTCTCCATAGCCTTATCGACCCGTTCGGTCACCGCCAGGGTGGGCGACAAGGACGCCAGCAGCAGCAGGCCCAGCAACGCCGCCACGCCGCCGCCCAGCACCGGGCGCGGCAAGGTGCGCCAGAAGCCCAGCCCCACCACGGCCACCAGCGCCGGGAACACCACCCAGCTGCCCCGGGTCCCGGACAGCAGCGACGCGCCCAGACCGAACGCCAGCGCCAGCAACAAGCCGGCCCGCGCCCAGCCGGAACGCACCGCGAACACCCCGACCCAAGCCAGGGCGCCCAGCAATAAAGAGAGCATGCCGAAAGGAATCGCGTTGATGCCATTGCTGGCGCGGCCATAGCCCAGGATCCAGACTTCCCAGCCGGCGATCAGCCCGGCCAACAACGCGCCCAGGCCGGCCCCCCTCCAAAGCGCCGCCGCCGGCGGCCCCAGGCGCCGCCAGCCCAGCCATACGAAGGCCGCGAGCAAGGGCCAGAGCGGCAACCACAGCCCGCCCCGCTCAATCGCCCGGGGCCAGACCCCGGTGCGCGCCACATCCGCCAGCCAGATCAAAGAGAACGCCACCAGGGCAACCAGGAACCAAACGTCTTCGCGGCTCAGCGGCGTCACCGCACGGCGCCGCGTGGCGAAAGTCACCAGCGCCAGCGCAGCCGCCGCCAGCGGCACCACGGCGTAAGCCATAGGCCAGGCAACAAGCAAAGACAGGAAAGCGGCCAGAACAAGCCCAGCCAGGGAAGAAGAGATCATGGTGGTAAGAGACGACTAAGCCGCAAAGGTTCCAGCCCTAAGAATCGCTCTGCGGCTCCCCGTCATTGGTACTAACTTCTGTGGTTCTGGTGGCGTAACCTGCTTTCATTTCGCGCACGGCATGAAGCAGCTTTTCTCCCAGCTCTTCACCCGTAATATCATCTTTGGTCTTACCCATTCTCCAACTCCTCGCGGATCGCTTTTGGCAATCACCTGACCGGCTTCGGGATGTGCGGCTATCCAAACACAAAACTAAGCGCTATTCGCCTCTACGTTGGCCTGAAGTGCTGCAGGTTTTGAAGTGGATCCTCGCTCACGCGGCTTCGTCGACGCCTCCAGTGCTCAATTTGCGACCCAGAAGACGCTCCAGAATAGCCACCTCTTCGTCACTAAACCTGTCGCGAACTTTCATGAGCAGATTAATAACCCGCTCTTTGCCATCCTCCGACAGCCAATCATCAAGGTTAAGGTGGGCCAGGTTCAGCCAGCCTTGGGGAAGGCGCAACATCACCATATCCGCCACTGCACGGGCATGTGAGGCCACATACACTGGCCCTTGCACATCTTCACCCAAACGCGCGATAGCTGCCGAAGCATCAATGATGCCGTCATTCCCGAAGTAGTCGAGCGCGTCAAATTCGGTGCTCTCGCCAGCCAGGCACAACGGAATCCTGGCACCGCGCTTCAGGGCACGGAGCGTCTCCATGGTGTGCCAATCGCCGGAATCGGGCGAGGTAGGCAAGTTCAGTGCAACGATACCGCTGATATAACGGCGAGGTGTCGTTTCACTCCAAATCTTCAGCGAAGTCATGATGAAACCCGCACGAACAATGCATGGCTAATAATTGATCAAATAATAGCGTCCGCTCAAAAGGTCTGCAACCAGGTCTCAGCAGGCTGAATTATCTATAAAACGCTGATAATAAAGTACTTATTTATTTAAAAGGTCAGCCGTGGGTGCCGGACGGCAGGCCGCTCTTTCGCGCTCAAGCACGCCCCTTGGATGGTTTGGCACAGACGGAGCGTAAGCCATCAATGTGTTCGAAAAGATCTGGACGGATTGTCGCCCACATAGCATCCAGGACGAAGTCGATACCTTCCCTACGAGCAAGTTTGGCCGCAGGCACAAAATCGGCATCGCCGGACACCAAAACAATCTGGTTGACCTGCTGCTTATATGCCAAAGAAGCAATATCGAGCCCCAGTCGCATGTCGACGCCCTTCTGTCGCAGATCAAGATTAAAGTCTTCGTCGTTAATATCGTTCCACTTTTTTCGCCCCGATGTGAGTTCCTTTAGAACACGGGGTCTCACCTGCCAATTGACATGATTCGTCGGTATTTCCCCCATTCGGAGCGCCACTTTGCGGTGACCGCGTAGCTTTTTGTGGAATTCGTTTCTCCATTTCGCTATCTCAGTCTTGGAGAAATCGACAGAATCCTTCTTGAGCGGAGTGTGCCCTTTCCAACTCGCTGGCGGAGCGTCATAGACGAAGATTCTATACAGCCTCGAAGTTCTTCTTCCGCTGGAATCGTTCAGGTGATCAAGAGCGAGATGGAGCACTTTTTCTGCGGCCAGATCGGGGGAGAGCGAACCGAAGATTGCACGGGCACGCTTCAAAAAGAAGCCGGCATCCACCATAACCGCAGTAACCGTAGGAGTGACATGCCTGAGAAGATCGGATTTTCTGCCGCCCTGAAAAGAGTTGCCCCCGGGTTCGGCATTCTCTGGATCATTGAGAGAAGACTTACTGCCGGGGGCGGATGATGCTTTAACCATAGTCAAAACCTTTTTCTTATTCAATATTCCCCGGGAACATTTTTGTAACGCCTGGCTTGGCGGTGGAATGGGCCAGCATGGCAGGTCTTACCCGACGAAACTGTCGGCCAGAACCTCAATCGTTGTCAGCGAACAGCTATTGGTCTGAGGGAGGGCTTTCCCGCTGAGGTGATGGGTGCCGGGCGGCAGGTCGCCCTTTCGCGGGCGGGGCCCGCTCGCACAAGGGATCAGCCGGAGGCGCGGGCGGCGCCTGGCGCGGTGGCCTCGGCCATGACGGCTTCGAGGGCGCGACAGGTCTGGTCGATGTGGCGGTCTTCCAGGGTGGGATGCACCAGCACGGCGTCGACGATACGGTCCCGGTCTCCGCCGCCGGGACAGGGCGGCGCGGCGTTATGTATACTGCCGGAATCTGGTCATCGGCAAGGCGACGCGTTTAAAGGCAGTGACAATGAGTAAGTCAAGAGAGACTGGCATCGAAGAGGAAATCCGTAGCCTCATCGAGACCAAAAGAAGAGAAATCAAAGAGAAGTTTAATCGGCATGTGTCCGTGCAAGACTTGCTCACGGACCGCTGGGAAACCGCGCATTTTTACGGTTTCGGCGAGGGCACATCCTGCTACAACAATGTGCTGATTCTGGGGGACGTGAAAGTCGGCAAGAACACCTGGATCGGACCCAATGTGGTGCTGGACGGGTCCGGCGGGCTGGAGATCGGTGACTACGTCTCCATTAGCGCGGGCAGCCAGATCTACACCCACCACACAGTAGACTGGAGCACCTCTCTGGGCGAAAAAGGCATAGAAAGACAGCCCACCCGCATCGGCAACGGCGTCTATATCGGGCCCAATTCAATCGTACAAATGGGTGTTTCCATCGGCGATAAAGCGATTATCGGGGCTATGAGCCTGGTCAATAAAGACGTGCCGGCCCAGGGCAAATACTACGGCACCAAACTCAGAACGGATTAAACCGCGCCACTGCAGCGCAGCACGGCACCGGCCGTGAAGGTTCCGAAGCGCTGCCGCGCATTACGTCAGGCGATTACGTAACGACCGGACAACGCGCTTACCGCTCTCTTCCGGGGAAAGACCGGCGATCACACACTCCTGGATGATCATCATGCCGTCCCGGGTGGCCACAACCGGGCAGCCCCGTTCCGAAAAACAGACCTGGCCAGGCACCGCCATGTAATCAAAGTCGATTTCGAATGGCGCTGCCCGAAACACGGTTACCCGTGTATCCGTACCATTCAGGAAGCAAAAGGCGCCGTCGAAAGGCCTCGAGCTGGCCCGTACATTGGCAATGATGTCCCGCCGACTAAGCGTCCAGTCGATACGCCCGTCCTCAGGCTTCCTCGGATAGGTACGCAACGTCCTGACGGTAGCGTCCTGCTCAACAAAGTCTTTCGTCGGCAACAGATCAAGGGCTTCCACGAACATCTCGGGAACGGATTTATCAAGCCACGCATAAACATCCGTTATGTAAGTGTCGTCGGTAACCGGAAAGTGCCGCTTCAAAATGTAGGGGCCCGAGTCGAGCGCCTCCGTCATCCGGTGGACGGTCAGGCCAATCGACGGCTCGAAGTTGAGGATCGCCCAGTTAGCACAGGCATTGCCCTTATACCGGGGCAGGTCGCCGGCGTGCGCGTTCAAAACACCGAAGGGAAAGGCTGTCAGAAAGCGCTCTTTAAGCAGGGTCAACCAGTTGATCGAGACACACACCTGGGCGCCCAACCCTTTGATATCATCCACATGCTCGTTCGGATTAACGCCTTCATAAAAGGGGCATCCCAATTCCGCCGCGAGGTCCCGAAAATGAGACTCATCAACCTCATAGTAGGCTTCGGCCCGGCATGTCATTACGAAGGCAATCTCATGGCCGCGCGCCAGAATTTGCCGCGCTGTTTCCAGCAACATGCCTGTCCGACCGATGATGCCTACGCGCATAGCAGACCTTCGAAATCGATGTGCTGGTTGGGCGAAGCCGACATGGCTTCAAGGAAGGATCGAGCACCTTCACCATTGTTCTGATATTGCGTGATCTCCGCCTCACTAACCTGGGTGAGTGGAACCTGAATGGCCTGTTTCAAGGCGTCGTAGTGCTCACTGCCGCTTGAGTTCAGGTGAATATGAATGGGATGGAAGTCGTATACGCTTACCGGCCCAGGACAGAACGGCTTCGACCAATCGAACCCATTATCAAAAAAGGCAGCATCGTCCTCCCAGTTATAGTTCACGCGGGTAAACTCAGTACCACCGAACGACCAGGAGAACGGCTCGATATGCGGAAACTTATACATAAAGAGAGAGAGGTCGTAACGAAGCTGGGGGAAACTGGAGAAAATACGCTGAAACAAAGGAGAAGACTGCACCAGCGCATGGGTCCTTAGCGCCCGAGCGTTCGGCACGATGTTGAGCAGATACTCAATGATCTTCTCTGGTTCATCGCCCTGGGAGGAGCCCGGCAAGAAGTTCGGATGAATGCCGATTTCGTGACCATCCGCGATCAGATCACTGACAATATCCGACGGGTGGGTAATAAAAAACGTTGCCTTGATACCGCGAGGGTTGATTACTTTCCTGATAGCGTCAATCGACACATCCGGCGCCCAATCAATATCAAAGGTCAAATGGACTTTATTGGAATGGCCCTCAGCAGACCGGTTTTCAGGGGTATGTGTCATTCAACGTCGCCGTCGCAATTTACGGATAAAACCCGACGAGAGTCTACCAGAGTGCGCAAAGCTGCCAAACCCGAGTACTTAGGCAAACTAGCCGCACTACAGCCGTCCGGCGTCAGGCCGGCATCCTGGAAGCACTTCTCCGGGTACACCTCCGAGCAGGGGCCCGAGAAGCACGGCGTTGAGAATACGGTCCCGGTCCCAGCCGGGTCCGCGCATATAGTGGCCATCAGGGCGCCATGGGGCCCGGCGAGTCGCCGCGATAACTCAGGTACTCTAATTTTAGTTCGACGGTGTGCCTCATGTCCCAAAGCGTGAAGGCCTGCTCCGAAACGGCTTCACATTGCTCCAGATAGATAGCGCTATAGCCCTCTTCCCCAGCATGTTGCTCGGCACCTTCTTTGACTGACTCAGCCACCGCCACCGCGGCGTCGTGCGCGGCCGGATCATCCACCGAATAAACAAAGTACACATCGAGTTCGTAAGGGGTTTCTCCGTCCACCTCACCATCAGGATCGAAAGAAATCCAAATCCCCACTATGGAGTCCGCCTCCCTCTTAACGCGCCTCTGAATAAGCTGTAAGAAACGGCCACCGCGCGCAACCAGCGAGTTCGGAAGGGCGTGACGCTTATAGCGGCAAGCCAGCCAGCGTTGCAGTAGATCGAGAGTGCGGGTATCAACGGTGTAATCGGTATACGGCTCATGATGGGCTAGCAGCTTTTTGTCTAATCGATACTTGTTCCCAGCCTTGGCTTCAAACCAGTTTTCATCCCCGGCACCGTCCACCACCGAAAAATGCAGACATCTAGGGTTTTTTCCATGGGTCAGGCTTCTATCCGCCACGCTCAGCGGTTCAAGGAGAACTACCTCGATGTCCGGCTCAAGCGCCATATTGTCATTCGCTACGTCACAATCGTGGGAGATGACAAGAGCGAAAGCATGCTCATCCCCTATAGGGACGTCCAATGCCTGCAAATCGGTTCGCTCTATCAGGCTTCCTTGCCGCCAAGCGGTATCACGCGTCCAGGTGACCATTTACTAAGAATCCTTCTCAACCCCCTCCGAAGAAACATAATCAGCCGCTTCACGGGCCGTCCAAAGTTTGTTTCGGCCTTTTTGGTTCATGCGCTGATCGTGCTCTGTCCTAGCAATATGAGCCAGCTCATCCAAGGCACGGTCCACTGCCCGGCCATCCTTGATCAGCAGCAACATTGAAGCCCCGGACTTCAGCGGACGCTTTATAAGTTTATCGACTCGCGGAAGCGCCAAAGCGTCCACCTTCTCAGCGTAGGATTCAAGCGTCGCCAGCCGTTCCACGTTATCGGGTCGTGGCTCCTGACCCTTTAACCAAGCATATATGCTCGGCCTGGCCACGCCAAACAACTCGGCCATGTCCGTGATGGTCAAACCGAGCGTTGTTTTCAGGGTCTGCAGGCGCTGTTGTAACGTCGCCGATGCGTCCGATGAGAAGTGCCTAACGTCCACCCTCTCGACCTCGGCACTGCTGGAATCGGTACTGATCCAAGCAGGCCTCGCTTTTAAGGCGTCAGCCGTCATCATACCGCCTGATCCTGCATCGGAAGCGGGAGCAAGGGGGCTGGCCACAGCAAGCATAAAAGTCATAGAGGCATAAACACCCCAGCCGGAGGTCACGGAAGCCGGAGAATCCCCCGAAGCCATCCAGTCTTTCTCCATTACAATCCCCATAGCGCTTTTGCCTCGTCCGTAATGGCCGCCTTAAAGGTGTCGATGAGTACAGCGTGCGACGCTTGAAACTGCTTTTCAATAGCGTTCATATCAAACTTAAAACGCTTCTGAACGAAATAGTCAGTGTCCACCAACAACAGGTCACCCTGATAGCTCTTTAGCGTTTCATCCAAATTCAGAGTCTGATTCTGTAAATCAGGCGGAATCGCCAGCCCTTTCTCATTGATCAGAGTCCGCATCACCAGGTTCCCGTCACCCACTATCTTACGTGTCTCGGAAAAGCCATGGTCCAAATCGCCAGGCAGCTCCGAATAGGGACCTAACAATGTAGGCTTGACCAAATCCGCTAAAGCAGCTCCGGCAGCCGGCATAACAGCGTCCAGATACCGCATACCGACGCGCTCCACGTACGCCAGATCCACCCGGTCATGCAGAATCCTCAATGCCTGAAGCGCCACGTCCCGACAGTGCGTAAAGCAGTCATAACGGTTGGTGTGATAAACCAGGGCGTCATCCAGCAGAGTAAAACCTTCCGTTCTCTCCATATTGAAAAAACGCCAACGGTTTCTGGGGCGTTGTTCTGGCGGTCGAGGCCCGCTAGGTCCCATGCTGATCAGCAACTCCGTCTGGGTATCCTCTTGATAGTCTGGAAAGCCGTTGCCCCGAAGGGCTTCCCGAAAGTCAGAAACGAAACGCTCCATCTGAACGGCGTTGAACTTCACCTGAATCAGAGCATAAAAAACTGGCGGCTTATGCATTTTTGGCCACTCCCTCCATAGAGCACGGACTTTACACTAAACTTTACACCTCATCCATGGAGACCAGCAAAGTCCCGGAAAGTGCCACAAACAATGCCGTTTCGCGGCTGGCAGCAGGAGGAGATCAGCCGGAGGCGCGGGCGGCGGTGTTGCGAGCGGTGGCCTCGGCCATGACGGCTTCGAGGGCGTGGCAGGTCTGGTCGATGTGGCGGCCTTCCAGGGTGGGGTGGACCAGGAACATCAGGCTGGTGTCGCTCAGCTCCCGGGCGTTAGTCAGCGGCGCGTCGGGCACCAGGCCCGCGTCCTGGAAGCACTTCTCCAGGTACACCTCCGAGCAGGAACCGGAGAAGCACGGCACGTCATGCGCCAGCACGGCCTCGAGAATACGGTCCCGGTCCCAGCCGGCGGCCAGTTCCGAGGGCTCCACGAACAGATAGCACTTATAGCCCGCGTGCCCAACGGCCTGCGGCACGGTGGGCACTCGCAAACCCGGCAGCCCGCGTGCAGTCTCCCAAACGCGCTCGCAGTACGCACTGCGCAGCCGGGTCCACTCCGGCATCCGCTTCAGTTGGATGCGGCCAATGGCCGCCTGGATCTCGGTGAGGCGCCCGTTGGTGCCGAAGCTCTCGTGCAACCAGCGGTAACCGGGCGGGTGCTCGCGCTCGTACACCGCTTCCCAGCTTTTGCCGTGGTCCTTGTAGCTCCACATCCACGACCACAGCGCCCGGTCGTTGGTGGTGACCATGCCCCCTTCCCCACCGGTGGTCATGATCTTGTCCTGACAGAACGACCAGCAGCCCACATGGCCGAAACCGCCCACCGGGCGGCCACGCCAGGTGGCGCCATGGGCCTGGGCGCAGTCCTCGATCAGATAAAGGCCGTGCTGCTCCGCGAGCGCCGTCATGGCGTCCATGTCGCAGGGCCAGCCGGCCAAGTGCACGCAGAGCACCGCCTTGGTGGCCGGCGTCAGCGCCGCGGCCACGGTCTCGGCGGTGATGTTCTGGCTGTCCCGGTCCACATCCGCGAACACCGGACGCGCGCCCACATTGACGATGGCCGACGCGGACGCCAGGAAAGTGCGGGAAGTCACCAGCACATCATCCCCGGCCCCGATGCCCAGCGCCCGAAGCGCCAGATCCAGCGCCACGGTGCCGTTCGCCACCGCCACCGCGTACTCCGTGCCGGCGAAAGCGGCGAACTCGCGCTCAAACGCCCGGCATTCATCACCGGTCCAGTAGTTCACCTTGTTGGATAACAGCACCCGCTGAACGGCATCCGCCTCTTCAGGGGTGTAGGAAGGCCAGGGAGGGAAAGGTCCATTCAACATTGCAGCGCTCCTTCAATGCGCGTGATCCCCATCACAGCGCTAATATACCCATCACCATAAGCGATGGCCTGTACAACTGTAGTGTGGGATTTTGTTATCGGGCGGGGACACCCATAACCGTAGCACCAGCGGGCACATCGGAAACCACCGCCGCGCCGGCACCGACGATAGCGCCACGGCCCACCGTGACGCCCTGTTTGACCACGGCGCCGATACCCACCCAGGCGCCCTCTTCCACGGTGACGTTGCCGCCCAGACAGGCCCTGGGGCTGATGTGTACCCAGTCGCCCAGCCGGCAATCATGCTCAACAACCGCACCGCTGTTGATAATCACACCATCACCGGTACGAGCGTCCGGGTTCACCACCGCCCCGGCAAACGCCACGGAGCCGGCACCCAGGGCCGCGAACGGGCTCACGGCGGCCAGCGGGTGAATCACCGTGGCCAGGGGCACGCCCGCCTCGCGCAAGGCGGTCTGTTTCGTCATACGGACGTCGTTCGCGCCGATAGCCACGATGACACCCTCGTAGTCACGATGGCGTTCAAGTAGCGCGGACCAATCACCGACCACCAGCCAGTTACCGTTGTCTTGCTTGTCCGGCCAGGCATCGTCGAAGAATACCAGGTCCCGGCAACCGCCAAGAAGCGCGGCGTCCGCAATCACTTTGCCGTGCCCGCCGGCACCCAATATCGCCAAGGACTTAATCGTCACGGTTCGACCCCTTGAATTTCGGCATGGTGGCGTCCTCGCCGTGGGAAATGCCGTCGCGCTTAAGGACCTGCAGCACCGTCTTGAACAGAATCTTTATGTCCAGCCACAGGGACTGGTTGTCGACATACCAGACATCCAGCTCGAACTTCTCTTCCCAGGATAGGGCATTGCGACCGTTGATCTGGGCCCAGCCTGTAATGCCCGGGCGAACTTCATGGCGACGAGCTTGGCGCCCGCTGTATAACGGCAAGTAATCCATCAGCAGCGGACGAGGCCCGACCAAGCTCATATCGCCTTTTAGCACATTAAGGAGCTCCGGGAGCTCATCGAGACTGGAGGCTCGCAAAAAACGGCCAAAAGGAACAAGCCGAAACCGGTCGGGCAGCAATTGACCGTCGCTACCGATTTCATTAGTCATACTACGGAATTTTATCATTTGGAATGGAGCGCCATTAATACCAGGTCGAATTTGCTTAAAAAAAATAGGGGGCCCTATAAAAAAAAGCACGGACAAACACAATAATAAGAACGGAACAGAAAGCACCAAAAGCCCGACACAAGCCACCAAGAAATCGAACGCTCTTTTAATCACCTATATATGACCTTTATGAGTGAGTTAAACTTCGCCATCGAAAAGGTCGCCAAGCCTTGAGGCAATCTCGGAATACTCATGATTTCTGCGAGCCATCTCCTTCCCTCGCAAACCCATCTCTTCTCTTGTAGCTTGCGAGGTCGAACTTAATCGCAAAATCGCTTCAGCTAAATCTTCTGGATTCTCGGCGTTAACCGTAATTCCAGCTCTATACCGCTCAACGACGTCGTACCCACCGGAGTATGCATTAATGACCGGTTTGCCAGAATAAAGGTAGTCAAACAGCTTATTCGCGGCTACGCCATACCGATAAAGCGCACTATCTTTCCAACAGATCACGCATACGTCTGATGCTTGAAGAATGGGTTGGATTTGCGCTTTCGGGACTGCGCCCCAAAAATGAACATTATCAAGGCACAATTTTGCAACTCTATTTCTCAAATCTTCCGAAAAATCGCCTTTGCCAAATATATTAAAGTGGATCCTCTTAATAGGTTTCAACAATAACGCCGCCTCAACCAAGGTATCTAATGAATTAGCAGCGCCAAGGGAACCTGTATAAGTAACCGAAAAAGGCTGATCCATTATTGAGGACGCCGGAACGCAGCGCACATCCTCTATCTTATGAAATTCAAATTCCGAATAGCCGTTCGGCAGCCATCGGAATTTATCACGCTGCAATCCCCTATTTTGCATATGTTCAACCGCGCCTTCTAAATTGGAAACCACGAAATCTGATTTCCGATAAGCTAAATCCTCCAGCCATTGCATGAGCAAGATAAACGGGTGCTTTGATGAAACCCCGCCTAACTCCACTAATGTTAGCGGCCAGATGTCGCGAACCTCAAAGATCAAGGTCGCACCAAACTGTTTGGCTAGTTTTAAGGCGCTCAAATATCCGATCAGTGAAGGCGAAGAATAAATGATAGTATCCGGCTTCTCATTAAGGTACTTATTAAGCGACAAAATTCGCCAAGCAAAAACGAACCAACTCAAGATTCTCCTCTTATCACGCGCACCTTGATACTTTACTACTGGCAGCCTAACAAAACGAAACCCCTCAAAGTGGTCGATATCAGTAACGGACGCTTTAAACCAATCAATGTTGTCAAGATGAGACCAATGCGCTGCTATCAATGAGACTCGGTGGCCCATGCAAGCCAATTCTCTAGACAAATGTCTATGCCGGCCGCCTATACCTGTTGTGGGCAAGGACGCATATTGATTAATTATCCAAACCACCTTTTTGTCGCGTTCCACTTGATACCACCTAAGTCTTAAAGCGCCTTAACAGGCAAACAAAGAGAAAATACTAGCCACAACGCACAGGACTGCAAGATTGGCTACTACTCAGCCAAACCAAAAGCCAGAAAATCACAATAACCCATATCGGAAAATAGGCCAGATCGACTGTCGGCATAGAGAGCAAGAACAACATCCTATTTCCGGCAAACAAACCTAATCGGAAAACAACTGACGTCATCCTGTAGATTCAGGAAAGATCAGCTTACTTAATGAATCAATACATATTTCAGCTGTCCAATATTGGGACACCAGGTTGCTCACAGTATGAGAGACTTCACTATATCGATTATCATCATTGAGCAATTTTGCTATAGCATCGGCGAGCATTTCTGGGTTCTTATCCGGGACGGTAAGGCCAAGATGACTCGGCAAGAGTTCGTCAATTGAACCTGTCTTAGTAGAAATGACTGGGATGCCAAAACTCATTGCTTCAATTAGAGAGACCGGCACCCCTTCGTGGTCACCATCAGCGACGTGGATACTAGGTAAGACAAAAATATCGGCCGCGCCAGCTCGATAGGCAGCAAAGAGTTCCTCCTGAGACCGATGTCCCAGAAAAAAAACAGCATCGCCAACACCCTGATTTTGGGCATATTTACCCAACTTATCTCGCAGCGGCCCATCCCCAAAAAGGTGTAATGTTACCGTTATGCCTGCATCTCTCAGTAAGCGAAGGGCGCGTATCAAATAACAATGGCCTTTAACTTCGAGCAAGTTAGCAGCGCAGAATATGGCAGGCGTCGCTGAAGGGGACGTTTTTTGAATAGTAGAGCGCTCACGCGATACACCCATATGTATTACGACAACCTTATCCTTGTCGACGCCAAGCTTCAACGCATCAAGCATTCCACGTTGAGAAATAAACCTAGTAAAAACTGCGTCACGTGACTTTATAGCGATGAGGTTGTTATCGTAAATATCCCAGCGATGGCAGGTCAAACTCCAAGGTATATCTGTCAGCCTTGAAACTATTAAAGCAAAAGTAGAGCTAACACCAGCCCAATGAGCGTGAAGGTGGGCGGCAGGATTACGCCTAACAAACCATGCCGTCGAAAACGCCTTGAACATTATCAATAAGTTCTTCGGCAGCTTCCCCGGTGCGTGCATTAGTTTACTTACGATGGCAATCACCGCCATAGGCTTAATTAATAACCATAGCAATCCGTAAAATAGATAACTCAACCGAAATAACCGCCGTCCGCGAGGATCGCATTCACCTGAAAAATTTTGGCGTATTTTACCACGAGCATACGTTGGTATAACACTTACGGTCTTTCCACGACGTAGCCATTCATCGATCTCTGGCTGAAGGAAAGATTCGCCAGCACCGTATGGGTAAGAAGCTGTGATGTAGTATATGTCAGGCATACTTAGTACCATTTCCTGAGCGACCGCGCACAAGGGCTGTTAATAGCAGGATCAAAATGCAAGGCGCTGCCGCGCTTTTCGCGAAAACGATTATTCCGGCTACTGACTCTGCCGCGATGAAATTAAGCATGTTTCCGACGAACAAACCAAACAAAGCAATATGTACGGGACTATGTAGTCGTCGCGCGAACCATATTCCAATCGCCGCAAAGCCGATACCGTAGATGCTTCCCCAAAGCAGTGGGCCAAAAACTCCAAAATCAAGATAAGCACCACTCAAGAAATAGAACTGTACACCTTCGTTATCAGCGGCTGAACTATCCACAAACTTCCTCATATACCAATTTGACAGCGGCTCCGGCCTTTCACTCCAAATTGATTCCGGAACAAGTAACGAGACCCCCTTCAGGGCTGCGCCTCCCCACTGAAAATCTATGTCCTCTCCAGCTTGAGCAATAATATTAGGTAGGCTCTGAAACGGAGTGACAAAATTACCCTTTGTGAGCGTATAAAATATATCTAGATTGCCATCGCTTGCTACGTTATCAATTTGATTGTTCAGCGAATTCACGGCTCCGGAAAAGTTGTCATACGAACTCCCCCTTATTAAGCCGATGACATTCATAGAGACAAAACCTACAAAGACCAACATAATAACCGATTTTACACTCAGCTCCTTATACTGAAAATGATATATAGTCAAGAGCGCTATACCGACACCGACCAGAGCACCTCGGCGCCCCATTATCACGAATGACGCCATCACCAATGCGAGGAAGCAAACACCGATTATTTGACGAGATAGTGAGCCATTAGCCTTGGCATCTGTTAAATAGAGCAATGAAATGGTTACTAGCCAAGGAAGACCAACAACAGCGATGCCCCCGCTATTGAATTGTTCAGTTACGCTGTAACCCAGGAGTATGAAATTAGCCACCCCCCCTACCTTCCCGGAGAGCTGCATTACCATGTATGCGCAGATAACAGAAAAAAGGAGTAATGTTGACCAGAATATCAGTCTGGGCAGAGACTGAACTTCGGCCGAAAACGACAAACGAAGCCGAAAGGTTGCTATTGTTGCTCTATAAAATAATGAGAAAGATAAAATAAATACGATGTTTAACAATAATGCGAAAGGGAAATAACCAATATAACTTTGGACGTCGAGGTTTCGCGCTTGATGGATGTCGTCATAAATAACAACCTGCATCGAGACAGGAACTACGTATAAAAGATTAGAAAGAATAAATATAACTGGCAATATAGATAATGCTTGCTTCTTAACTAGAGCACCAGATGCACAGTTGCGAGCTCCACCGCAATAAATTAACGCAAACCCCGATAGTAAAACGAACGCTATCAAACTAAAAAGCATCATCATTTAAATATCGCCGTCTCGTATTTTCCTGACGATCTGCCGTTTACCAATAAAACGCGCTGGCACTCCACCCCATATTTCGCCTTTAGGTACATCTCGGTTAACTACCGCCCCAGCAGCAATGACGGCACCCTCCGCTATATGTACGCCACGTAAAATTACGGCGTTAGCCCCAATCCAAACCCCGTCCTCTATAACCGGAGGTGGGACTGACCTATCTGTCTCCCCTATGGGTTCGCCGGAATAGAGTGACTCAAAGGGCGACGTCGTCCAGTGATCGAGCCTATGTTCAGCTGGACCTATAATAACGTTATATGCGATTGAGCAATATTTCCCTATAGAGCCAGACGACACATGACCTGAGTTAATATATGATCCATATCCAATCACAACCCCGGCGGCCACATCAACGCGACCCAAGAAGGCAACGCCACGAATCGTTGCTTTAGGGCTTATGTGGGCGCCTCTACCCAGCTTAACTCCGTAAAATGACGCACGGAACCAACCCAAGACGTAATAAAGAAAACGCGCCAGAGCACCAAATATATTCTTTAATATCATACATCTCCTCGCTCAAAAAACGGCAGGGAAAAGCGCAGGGATCATCGATAACGGCCTCAACAACGTCACCTCTTTATGCTATACATGCTGCCGCTTTTTACAAAGCGATATATTTGCAGAAAACTTTTTCGAAATAAATATAATGAGGCAAGAACCAGCAAGACCCATGCAGCAATAAAGTGAGGCCCGAAAGCCTCGCCAAGAAAAATATAAGATGTGACTACTGATGCAAGAACAAAAGACCAAAAGTAAATATGGCTCCTATTAAATTTCCGCCACAGCAGCCTTGAAATTTCCGTCCGCACTATTAAAAATGCAAGAAAAGCGGCCACCGTCGAACTAGCTGCGCCGGCGGCTCCAAACTTAGGAATCAGGAAGAAATTGCCGATCACGTTCACAGAGACAGCGATAATAGAACAAAGGACTGAGTAAGCAGTTCGTCTCGATATGTTTATACCAACAACATTGACTTCCGAAAGCAAGTAGAACAATGGCGCAGCTATACAACCAGGCAATAAATAAGGAACTTGTACGTAAGCTGAAGGAAGTATCGCCGCAACAATCCAAGAACATAGTCCAGATAAACCCAAGATTACAATACTTACAGCCAACACCTGATCTGAAATACGGTCGATCACAGACATTTCGGCACTGGCCGCCACCCATTTGTACACTTGAGGCCACCAAACAGTAGAAAATATTGCTGAGAATATTGTAATTCCTTTTGCCAAATCAGCGCTAACAGCATATACAGCCAGCTGCTCATATGTTGACATGCCTCTAAGCATAAATCGGTCTATTGAAAAGAAACCCCAGGAGACTAGAGCTGCAACGACAAGAGGCCCGCCAAAAGATAGCATCGGCCTAACTTTTGAGGCCCTAAATTCGGCGGTAAATATATTAAAGAGCGCACCCCAAGACATGATAACCGCAAAAAAAAGCGATGCAAGCGACGCGAATAACTGGGCTAGAATGAGCAGCTTCAGCCCCGCTTCATCACTTATCACCAATCCAGCACCAACAACCAGAAGAAAAACTAGTTTAGGACAGATCTGAATCAAAGAATATGAAATGGCGCGTTCTTGAAGACGAAGATATACAGACAAAAACCTTGTTACTAATGATGCCCCAATACAAACGACGACGTACAGGCCAATTTCTCTGGATTTAATATCAAACAATAACAGAGAAATCCCATCCGGAGACGCATAAGATAGGAATGCCATGCTAATAAAAAAAAACATCAACGGGAATGTGGCAGCCTCTTTAAAGAGGCTGTATTTATTCTCCGTTTCATGAAACTCACGAGCATAAGCCTGATCGAGGCCTAAGCCGAAAAATATGACTGCCAGAGCAATTGTTATTTGTAATAGAGAAAGGCGCCCAACATTTTCGGGCGTGAATATCCAAGCTATAAGTGGCAAAGTCACAAGGCCAAAGATGGTCGTTCCTATTGGCCCCAGGGAGAATGCAATTATTTTAGATCTCTTCATTTAGGTATAGCTTTCTTTTGATACAGATTGTTTTATTTTCTTATTTCGAGGCATCGCTTATTCCTGAGTCTTGAGGTCGCTCACCCTGACATCAATCTAGAGATGAGGCTCCATTAACCATCTGATGCTTAAATTCCCAGTCGGAAATAGAACGCTACATCCCCCACCTTTTACACACCTTTCAGCTAATCGGCCGCCCGATAGTACTGATTACCATCTGCTCAAATAACGCGATATCAGTAACCTATTATCATTCTCAGGATGCACACCCTAGAGTAATCGAGAACAAAATGGATGGGCTTCTCCTTCTGAAGCGCTGGCAATGCTTGAGGACCGGATTGTGTTTACTGTCTCGATGCAGTGTCTAGCGCTTTCAATACCGTAGCCCTGGCCTTTTAATATCTCCTCGTAGCTGACCGTATGCAGAGCGGTGAAGCCACTGGAAAATTCAATTTCGTCGCCGTCTATGGTGATCGAGCGGTACGTTGGCTGCTTACCTTTTACACTTTCCGGTAGATCATTTGCGTCAATGGATAGAAACCACGGCACTCTGGCCTTCTCGTACTCCATGTAACCTGCGGCTTTGTAGTTGTCCGCATAGTGCAATACGTTTTTCTCTAGCTTTCCGAAGATAAAGTGCAGCATGTCAAAGAAGTGGACGCCGATATTGGTCGCCACGCCGAAGGACTTTCTAGGGTCGCCCTTCCAGCTCTCCATATACCACTTGCCGCGGGACGTGATGTAGGTGAGCTCGACTTCGTGCTTCTCGGTGGTGGTTTGAGCATCGACTTTCTGCTTTAGATCCAAAATTGCCTGGTGGTGGCGCAATTGAAGGATGTTGTATACCCGCTTTCCGGTTTCAGCCTCCACTTTGGCGAGCTCATCCAGCAGCTCGGGCGTGGGCACCAGGGGCTTTTCACAGATCACATCACAGCCCAGGCGCAGGCCGGCGGCGATATGCGGATGGTGCAAGTAGTTCGGTGAACAGATGGCGACGTAATCCAGGGCGGTTTCCGGGTTCCGCTTCAGTTGCCAGGCGTGCTCCTGGAAGCGTTCGAATTCAGTGAAAAATTCGCTGCCGGGTGAGAGCGAGTCGATAATGCCGACGGAGTCGTTGATGTCATACGCTACGGACAGGCGGTTGCCGGTTTCGTTGATCGCTTTCATATGCCGAGGAGCGATGTAGCCGGCGGCGCCGATGAGTGCGAAATTCTTCATTCGTTACTTTACCTTATGCTTTGACGACTTTCGGGTCTTGAGCCCGGTACTTCCCGCGCGTATCGACGATGATCGCGGCATTTTCTCGAATCATTTCGTAGTCGAACCGGTCGTGATCCGTGGTGAGCACCACGGCGTCGAAGGTGGCCAGGGTATCCGGCGTTAGCGGGACACTGTCCAGCTCGAACCGGTGCTCGCGCATCTTGGGGAAGGTCGGCACATGAGGATCGCTGTAGGCCACCTGGCACCCTTTATCCTGGATCAGCTCCATGATTTCCACCGAGGGGGATTCCCGCATATCGTCGACGTTCTTTTTGTAGGCGATGCCAAGCACCAGGACCTTGCTGCCCTTCAGCGCCTTTCCATGATCGTTCAGGGCGTCCATAAGCTTACCGACCACGTACTCCGGCATGGCCTGGTTCACCTCCCCGGACAGCTCGATGAAGCGGGTATGCAGGCCGTATTCACGCGCCTTCCAGGTCAGGTAGAAGGGGTCGATGGGGATACAGTGCCCGCCTAGGCCCGGCCCCGGGTAATAGGGTGTAAAGCCGAAGGGCTTGGTAGCGGCGGCGTCCACCACCTCAAAAATATCGATCCCCATACGATCAGCGACCACTTTCATCTCGTTGACCAGCCCGATGTTTACCGCCCTGTGGATGTTCTCGAGTAATTTGGTCATCTCAGCGACTTTGGTGCTGCTCACCGGGACCACCTGGTCGATAGCCTGTTCATACAGCGCCACGCCCACATCGCGACACGCCGGGGTGTGCCCACCGAGCACCTTGGGAATGGTGCTGGTCTGGAAGTCCAGGTTGCCGGGGTCTTCCCGTTCCGGGGAATAGACCAGGAAGACATCCTCGCCCACCTTGAGGCCCTGCTTGGTAATCCGGGGCAGCAGCTCTTCCTCGGTCGTACCGGGATAGGTGGTACTTTCCAGGGACACGATCTGTCCGGGCCGGAAATGAGGCTGCAACGCCTCCACCGTGTTGACGACGAAGCTCAGGTCCGGCTCTCTGTACTTGTTCAGCGGCGTGGGCACACACAGGATCAGGGCGTCGCATTCCGCGGCGCGGGCAAAGTCCGCGGTGGCCTCAAACCCGCTTTCTCGCGCCGCGGCGACCCGTTCAGAGGCGAGATGCTCAATGTAGCTGACCCCGCTGTTGAGCTTATCCACTTTGCCCTGGTCGATATCAATGCCCAGAACCCGAAAACCAATGCTGTTGTAGCGCAGCATCAGGGGCAGGCCCACGTAGCCGAGGCCGACGATACCGATCACCGCCTCCTTGGTCTTAAAGCGCCGAATTACGGCTTCTTTGCCACCGCTCACACAAGTCTCCTCGTTGCATTCTTTATGGTCGCCCTTTCGAGGGCGACATTGTAATCCAGACACGCTACCGCCGCAGGGTTTGCCGTCGATTCCCTGAGGACGGATGTTTGCCGGTTTGTCTGTCACTGGCAGGTCTCTGGGATCCTGCCGGCCGGCTTTGCCGGCCTTTCGCGGGCTGGGCCCGCTCGCACAAGGCCCGCTCTCACAACCAAAAAGGGCTACACGGTGCTTATGTCTTTCAGGGCCAGGGTCAGGCGGTGCTGCTTGTGGAGCATGCTGAGCAGCACGATGGCGCGCTCCTGGCCGTCGAAGCGGTGGAACACCGCTTCCATGTCCGCGAAGGGGCCGTGGTCGATGCGCAGGCGGTCGCCCGGGCGCAGCGCGGGCCGGTCGTCATTGGCGCTGGTCTGGGTTTGCAGCTTGAGGGCATCGATCACGGAGGGCGGCACCGCCGCCGGGCGGTCGCCGAAGGCCACCAGTTTGGTCACGCCCCGGGTGGAGCGGATGGTGTGCCAGCCACTGCCCTGCTCGGACAGTTGAATAAAGAGATAGCCGGGGAACAGGGGTTCCTGGCGCTGCACGCGCCGGCCGGCGCGTACTTTTTCCAGACAGAGCTGGGGCTGAAAGCAGGTAAAGCCCTGATTTTCCAGGTTTTCCTGGGCCCTGTAGTTCTGGTTGGCGCGGCACTGAACCACGTACCAGCCTGAATCGCTCATGCCGTTTTCCTTTTCGGGGCTCTGCCCGTGCCCGGCCCTTTTGAGGCCGAGTGTCCGTGTTCATGAAGCTTCGCGCGGGGAGGTGACGTTCGCGTGACGGAGCCTACGTTAGCCGGGCGGAGCCCGCCTTGCCGTAGTGCTCAGGTTGTCTTTTGTTGCGATCTTTTACATTCCCCCCGGAATATAACTTCGTGATCCTAGTGCAAATAGTTTGTGTGATCAATGTCACACTATGCCGTCGGCAACGGTTTAAGTGGTTCGTCCGTGAGACGCCGAGCGAGCACCGCGTAATCCAAATGTTCTCTGGCCAGCTTCTCAGAAGCGTCACGCATTCTGCTCAAATCAACCGTGCCTGAGCTGATTTCAGCCAGCACAGAGGCCAGGTCCTCCTCGGTGTCGACGAGCCAGCCGTTGTTTTCCGTGTATATCCCATGCCCTTCGATGTCTTCCAATACCGGGACGCAGCGGCAACAGAGACTGGTCTGCATGGTGGCGGACTGGCTGCCCGGTTGCAGATAAACGTCGGCACCACAGAGCAACGCTTTTATCTCATCAGGCGTCTTCCAGCCCAGGAATCGGACCCGGTCATCCGAATCGATGAGCGCCTGAGCCTGCTCACGGATCTCTTCGAGCAGCGAACCGACGATTATAAGCCGAAACCGCGGGTCCGGGTTGCTGGAGAATACCTCCAAAGTGCGGATGAGCTTTTTTTGTCTGGTCTGTTTGCCAGACTGCACGAACAGGATGTGGTCCTCTGTAAGGTCATGCTCTTGCCGCGTGCTTCTTCGGAGACTGTCGTATTCATCGTCGGGGACCGGACGGCCGCCAAGCGGAAAGAACTCCAGTTTGCTCTCGGGGACACCGTAGAACTCCCGGGCGAACTTTCCCGTCAGTTGGGATATGTAAAGTACTTTATCTATCCACGGCAGGCACCAGTGCACGATGGTTCGGTAGTACAGGAAGTGGAGCCCCCACTTAGAGACAAACCCTCTGGCGCTGTTAATGAAGTCCGTATGAGTGTCCACATAGAACCTCACCTCCAGGTGATCTTTCTTATACTGGCTGACACTAACCAGCTCCCAGCCACACATGCCGTGGAAGAGAATCACGTCCGGGGCAAATTCATCCAGTAACCGGTACACACCCGGGTGGGATCGCAGGCTTTTGGCCAACACGCGGGGCATCCAGGGATGGTAGGGCAGCCGGATCACCTCCACGCCCTGGCCGTTGCGATAGCGCCCAGGCAACAGGTACCTGCGCCGCTTGTCATTATCAAGCACCTGCGTGGAGGCAATAACCAGCACTTCATGCCCCTGATCCAAATGCTCCTCCACCAGTTCATTTTCCTGGTAAGCCTGGTCGTCCAGGTAGTAATCGGAGAGGCAAATGTGGGCTATTTTCATGTTTGGCCAGGCACCAGACGTTGAGAATTGCACTTAGTTCAATCGTTTGGCCTTCCTTGGCCGTCGGCGCTTAGTCGTCGCCTAGGGCTTATCACTGTCGTAGTGGTAAGCGTAGTAGCCATACTCATTACTAGCACGCCGCTCAATGGCGTTGAGGATGGCGCCTTTGATCTCCACCCTGTTCTGCTCAAAGCGATGCACGCTGACGTCCACTTCCTTGGCGGAGTTCACGCCGTAGCGGGCGACGATCAGGCTGGTGCCAGCCTGCTGGCCGATGATGGCGGCGTCGGTGACGGCGAGGATCGGCGGGGTGTCCACCAGTACCAGGTCGTATTCAGCGGAGAGCCGTTCCATCAGCGCCTGGAAGCGGGAATGCATGAGCAGCTCCGCCGGGTTGGGCGGGATCTGGCCGCGCGGGATAAAGTGCAGGTTTTCCACCTTGGTTTCGTGGATGGCCTGCTGGTACTCCGCCTGACCGGACAGCACGTCGGAGAGGCCCACATCGTTCTGGTTTTCGAAGTAGCGGTGCAGATGGCCCTTGCGCATGTCGGCATCGATCACCACCACCTTCTGGCCCACCTGGGCGAGCACCGCCGCCAGGTTGGCTGAGATAAAGGATTTACCCACCTCCGGGCTGGGGCCGGAGATCATCATCACCTTGTTGGTGGCCTCCATCATGGCGAAGTGGAGGCTGGTACGCAGGCTGCGCAGGGCTTCGATGGCCAGGTCCGCCGGGTCGTTGATGGCGAGCAGTGGGATCGGCTCATGCTTGGAGCGCTTGCGGCGGCGCATCATGGCCACGATGCGGTCCAGCTTCTGCTGGTTTTCGGAGAGAGGGACGGCGGCGTAGACCGGGATGCCCTGCTCTTCCAACTGCTCCGGGCTCTGGATTCCGCGGTGCAGAGCGGCTTGCAGCAGCACATAGCCCACGGAAGCCATCAGACCAAGCAATGCCGAGAGCGCCACCAGCAGGCCTGCCTTTGGCTTGACCGGTTCGGGCTGCACGACGGCGTCATCAATAATACGCACATTACCCACCGTGCTGGCCTTCATGATGCGCAACTCCTGCACCTTGTTGAGCAGGCCGACGTAGATTTCCTGGTTCACTTCCACGTCGCGCATCATGCGCAGCACTTCCTGCTGGGTTTCCGGCAGATTCTGGATTTCGCTTTCGATCTGGTTCTTCTCTTCCTGCAACGACTGGCGTTGCTGGAGCAAGGTGCGATAGGCCGGGTGGGATTTGGTGAACTTGGCGGAGACCTCGCTTTCACGAATCTTCAGCTCGTTCAGCTTGGCCTCGATAGCCACCAGGCGCTCCAGTACGGATTCGGTTTGCAAGGTGACGTCGACCGAGTCCTTTTCCAGGCGATACTCGTTGAGCTTTTCTTCCGCCTTGGTGAGCTTTTCCTTGATTTCGGGCAACTGATCATCGAGGAAATCCAGGCTCTTCTCCGCCTCGGCGGCATTACGTTGGATATTCTGGGTGAGATAGGTCTGCGCCACCGCATCCAGCACACGGCGGATACGTTGCTGATTCGGGCCGGTAAAACTCATAGACAGGATGCCGGTGTCCTTGCCCTGCTCACTGACGCTGAAGCTGTTTCGCAGGCGATTCACAGCCGCCAGGCGGGACAGACGGGTAACCTGCAGCTCTTCCTCGCCCGGCTGCCATTCGCCCAATGTTAGACGCACGCGGCCATTATCACTCACCAAGGGCTGGTCCGCCGGACCTTGGGCAATCAGTTCGCCGTCGAAGTACAGCGCCGGCTGCCCCTGCTCGTCGGCGCGCAAGGTGAAAGGTTCACCGAGCCACTTGTCCGGTACCACGAAGGTTTCCACGGTGACGAAGGTTTGGCTGTCCCGGTAGCCGGCAAATAGGGGCACGGGCGTGAATTCCGGAACCGGTTCCGGGGCGGAGAACGCGCCGATCACCGGGAGGCGCTCCGGGGCCACCAGAATGTCCATCTTGAACTGATCGACCACCTGCCCCAGCACCAGCCGGGAACGGACGATCTGGATTTCGGCGGTGGCGGAGGATTCCTCGGCGAACATTTCGCTGACTTCCTCGAAACCGGGCAGGCCAGCCTGCTTTTTTTCCACTTGCAGCAGTGCGTCAGCGCGGTAGATCGGCGTTGCCAGCAATGCATAAGCGGCGCCCATGAACAACGCCAGCAAGGTGGTGCCAATAATAAGCCAGCGGCCGTCCTGTAAAAGGGCCCAAAGACGCTGCAGGTCGATCTCGTCGTCCATCACCTTGAGCCGGTCACTGTTCTGTGGCTGGTTGCTCATGCGCGCACTGTTCCTTTCACTTCAAATCTTGGTCAGCCAGGCATCCACTGCCTGGCGCATCATGGGGTAGATCCGTTCAAACGCCTCGCGGCCGCGCCGGTAGGGGTCTGGAATATCGCGGGCGCCGTTCCAGTGGCTCAGCAGGAAGGTCTTGCCGCTGGCCTCTGGAAACCGCTCGATAATCCGGTCGCGTTGCCGGGCTTCCATCACCAGAATCAGGTCCGCATCGCGGCACAGCTCGGTGGTTAACTTCCGGCCGCTATGTTCACCGCATTCCAGGCTGTTGCTCGCGGCCACGGCACGGGCGGTTTCATCCATATCGTGGCCTTCCAGGCCCACCAGACCGGCGGACGACACGGTCTTCTCCGGTCTCTCCGCCTTCAACATCGCGGCCACTGTCGGACTGCGACAGATATTGCCGTCGCACACTACCAGGATGCGCTCGAACATTAGCGCTCCGGATCTCTTATTCTGTCTTCCGCCAAAGCGCCAAAGTAGATGGTCTGGACGGTGGGCAGAATGTTCTGGATCACCCGGTTCCAGCGGGCAATCGGCGCGGCGGTGACGTAAACAATGTCACGTCGCTGGAGCGGAAAGTTATCCGCCAGCACCAACGCCGTCGCCTGCTTGGCGTTCAGTTGATACACATCCACCAGATGATCACTGCCCTCGGGGGCCTGGCGCATGACAAAAATGCCGGACGCATTGGCGGTTTCCTTGGTAAAGCCACCCACGGTGGACAGCGCTTCCGCCAAACTCAGCCCGGTACGGGTCATTGGCACCGGTTGCGGCTCCAACACTTCACCGAGCACGAACACCTTATTGTCCGCGTTGCGACCCACATGGAGCACATCGCCGGGCTTGAGCAACACGTTCTGGGCCGGATTACCCTGCTGGTAAATGGCCCGCAGGCTCAGTTGGTAATCCTTACCCCCCCGGGTGAGGGTGACGTCGCTCCAGTCCGCGAATTCGGTGATGCCGCCGGCGGCGTTCACCGCGTCCAACAGGCGGGTGGGGACGTTGGTTACCGGAAAGGCCCCCGGCTGCTTCACCGAGCCGGTGACGTAAATTCGCTGACTGCGGAAGGCCGCCACGGTGACGTCCACCTGGGGCTCCTCGATGTACTCGGCAATGCGCTCGGCAATCAGGTCGCGGATTTCGGTGACGCGCAAACCGACCACTTCGATCTTGCCCACATAGGGGTAAAAGATGGTGCCGTCGTTATGGACCCAGTTGCCGGATTCTTCAGAACTGCGCATGGAACCGGCGGGGATGGTCAGTTCCGGGTGGTCCCAGACGGTGATTTGCAGCACATCGCCGGGGCCTACCTCGTAATCGTAGCTTTCCGGTTCCTGCAGCAGTGCTTCCGGCGGCTGGGGGGCGCTGTAATCCTGGTTACGGGTCAGCACCGCGGTACTAATCTGGTGTACTTCCACCGCATCGGACAGGGGTTCAGCATCGTCCCCGTCGTCTTCGCTGAACCAACCGGGGGAATTGCTGTAGTGCGGGCCCGGGGCCAGGGCACAACCCGCCATGAACAGGGCGAGCACGGCCACCAGCAAAGGCTTGATTATGTCGGTCATAGGGTGTCGAAAATCCTTTTTGGTGTGCTTCATCCGGCGTTACCAGTCAAACGTGCGGCGCCATTGCGCCATGGCGGTGACCTGTTCGCGCTCGCCGGCGAAGGTGTCCACCGGGTCGTCGGTGGCGGCCAGGGCCCAGGTGAGACGCCCGCCCAGCAGGCCGTGTTCCAGCCGTAATTCCGCCAGCACGATATCTTGTTCCGCGTTGGCTTGCAGTATTTCGGCACCATCGGGCTCGACTTGAGCCCGCTTCACGCCCTGCGCATTCAGCGTCGCGGTGGTCACCGAGGCGGTAAAGACCACGCCGTTGCGGAAAAACTGCTGGCCGCCCAGGGTCAGAGCGCGTGCGTCACCTTCAAAGGTGGAGGCGAGGCTGCGTCCATAGTAACGGAAGCCACTCCGGTAGGTCCCGTGTTCATAGGCGGTGTTAAAGCGGGCATCGCTGATCGCCCGCCCAGCCACGGTGTCGGTGCCTTCCAGGAAGAACCGCTGGCTGCCGGCGCCGATGCCGGTAAGGGCGTCGAAACCGACCAGAGCGGAGAACTTGGACGGCAGGCCGCCGGCCTCGTCCTCGCCCATCATCTGGCCGTAGAAGCCGGTGGGCACGCCGAACACCGGGAAGCCGGCGCGGAAATCAAAGCCGGCCACCTGGTTGCTGGGGTCATCGCCCTCGGCGAAGCCGCTGGTCTGCCCGTTATCCTTGCCGATCAGAGCGTCGCCGAAGGAATCCAGGCCCTGCGGGCGCCCTTCCCCGCCCCATTGGAACAGCCGGGTCAGGCCGATCTGCAGAAAACTGGCGGGCCGGAAGGTGAGACGACCGCCGACCAGCTTGGCGTCCGGCACCGCCCGGTCCTGCTCGAGCTGGCCGATAAACGCCTGGAAATCCCAGGGGCCGATCCAGCTGAGCCAGGGCGAGCGCGGTGCGTAGTGGGTCTGGCGGCCGAACCACAGGCCCGGCACCGGGCGGGCGTTGTTGGAGAGCGCCAGGGAGCTGTGGTGACCGGGGCCCCACCAGCGGTCGATGGCCCCGGCGCCGAGCTGCCAGTTGCCGAAGCGGCCAGCCACGAAGCTGCCGTCGGCGCGCAGTTCGCTGGTGTCTTCACGATCGTCGGTGTCGGTGTAGCCGGCCAGGATGCGGGCGGCGAAGCGGCGGCCGGTGAAGGACACCGCCGCCGAGCTGTCCACCTGACCGGCGGGCTGGGCGCCGAAATGGCGGAACAGCGGCTCTTCATTGGCGCCGCCGAGGGTGACGGTGGCGGTGCGGGTCTGGGTTTTGGCGCGGTCCAGGGCGGCACGCAAATAGGCGGCGTGCTCACTGGTGCGGCAGGTGTCGCTGGCGCCGCGCAGGCCTTCGGCCACGGCGGACCAGTTCACCGGCCAGGTGGTGGTGAGGCCGTCGAAGCAGCCCAGCGCGGAAAGCGCTTCCAGATGATGCCGGGCGCGCAGATCCCCGGTCTCCGCCCAGGGGGCGGCGGTGGCCGTCGCGCTGACGCTTAGCAGTACGCCCAGGACTCCGCCTTTGACTGCTTGGGGCCAGGAGGCCCGCTTGAACCCACTTAACACTGGCGGCTTCCTATCCTGATGGTTGGTTTGTTTCCCCGGTCCCTGGGGCGAGGATTATCACCCGCAAGTTTTGTCATGCCTATGACACGCAGCGGCATTTTACATTGTGTTTACTATATTGCTAACCCCGGGTGACAGAACGGCACTCCTCCGGGTCATTTGCCGCTGGATGGGCGCAATCGGCCGGTTAGGCTGGAGACCAGCTTGCGCAGATCGGCGGTCGGCAGCAGCTTGAGGGCCACGACGGCAACGGCCATGGCCAGCAGCAACAAGGCCTTGGCGATGATCGCCGGCCATAACGCCAGCTCCGAGGCATCGATCCAGACCCCCAGGGAGGATAGCCCGGCGAAACAAAGCACCGCCAGGGAGGCGCTGGACCAGGCGTAGGGGACGGGATAGAGACGCTGGCTGATCCACACCCAGCCAAGGAAGAACACCAGGGCACTGGCCAGAGTGGCGATGGCGGCACCGGTGACGCCGGCCAGCGGCACCAGGGCCAGGTTGGCGACCACGCTGACCGTGGCGGACACCAGGGTAAGCCAGAACTGCCAGTAGGTTTTCTTGGCGATGACGATGCCGGGCGCGAATACGTACATTTGGGACATCAGCATGGCTGGGGCCAGATAAATCACCAACGACGCCGCCTCGGCATAGGCCGGTTTGGCCAGGACCAGGATCGCCTCGCGGGCAAACACCGCCAGGAACAGGCAGGCCGGGAAGGCGAATGCCAGAAACCAGCCGAACAGAGTGGCGATTTCACCGGGCGTTTCGGGGCGCTGGTGGTTTTCATAGATCAACGGCGTCAGCGCTGCTCTGATGCCTATGATCAGCAACGCGGCTATACCGGCGATGCGGCTGGCGATGCCGAACACGCCCACCTCTTCCAGCGACATGAAGTGGTTGAGCGCCAGCCTGTTCACGTACAGGTTCAGGAACACCAGAAAGCCCGCCGGTACCAGAGGCGCCGAGAACCGCAGCATCTTCTTCAGCAGACGGGTGTCGAACAACGGACCGTAACTGGACCTTAACATGTAAAAACAGGCCAAGGACGCGCTCGCGGCCGCCATAAACTGGGCCAGCATCACCCCCACCAGCTTCATATCCAGAAGCACACAGAACAGCACGGCGAAACACACCGTCAAGACCGCGTAAGCGATGCTCACGGATGCGTAGGCCCGGCTTCTCAACTGCCAGCGGAACTGGTTGAGCAGGAGCAGATAAAGGCCGTTGGCGGCAATGAACAACAGCCCCATGCGAAATGCGGGCAGATACTCCGAATCTCCGAGGAGCAATGCCGTCAGCGGCTCGGCGAACCACAGCGCCACCGCCAGCCAGAAACCGTACATCCCGAGGGAGAAAAACAGGGCGGTGCTGGCCAGGCGCTTTTTCTCGCGGGCATCGGCGGCCTCGGCCCAGTGCCGGGCCAGCCCCTGGGATATTTCCAGGGCGATGGTCAAATTGGCCAGGGCGCCGAGGGTGATCAGCAGATCATAGGCACCGTACTGTGAAACCGTGAGAACGTGGGTGTACAGAGGCAACAGGAAAAACGCCATACCCCTGGAGAGCACGGTTGCAAAGCCATAAATCAGGCTGTCACGCAGTGCCGATTTAAGCATTTTCGTCCGCGGGTTGCTGACTTAACAGATAAGCCAAGGGTTCTTCCAAGGCAGGCTTTCCGCGCAGCTGGAATGCATCCCATCCGTAGTGATCGACGATGTAGTGGGCCATAGCGTTGAATTCTTTCTCGGACACCCCCAGCCCGCCCAGGTACGATAGATCCGATGGCGAACACCACCAGCTGTCGGGCACGTCATCGTTGAGCAATGCCAGATAACGCCGTGCCACTGCCTCGTTACGCCAGCGTCCACGCACAAAATGGCGGGCGGCGGCGCCCAACTTGACCCGGTAATCCGGGTCATCAATAAGGCGGGCTACGGCTTCTTCCAGCTGATCCGGCAATACATAGGCGCTGGGCGGGATGTCCTCGCTATGGAGATACTGGTTCACGTAAGCGGAGAAGTATCCGCCAACCACCGCGGGCTTTCCGTAATGCGCCGCCTCCGTGGCGAAGAACGCCATCGGCGTGTCGGAGTAGAGCTGGTCGATAACAAAGTCACAGCGCGCCAGTTCCTCTCTGACTTTAGCGTTCGGGACGCCTTTCAGCTCTATAAAGTCGATGGCATAGCCTTTTTCCTTGAGGCTGGCGATTACAGCGCGTATCTCATTGGACCCTTTCAGCAGGGGTTTCGAGGGGCTATGGAGGATACATACCGGACGGTTATCCTGGGTGTCGCCCTCAGGAGGCGGCTCCTCAGCTTCCGATACCGGGACCCCCATGGAAAACCAGTTCACAAACTTCTTGCGGTGAAACTGGCCCGTGCCCGGCGCATTCACCATGTAATGCGCGTAGCGCTCCTGAAACTGAATTGCCTTTGATACCTTTTTCGATGCTCTGACGACTCTTGGCGCCGCTTTATCAGGGGCCATACCCGCGCAGTAGCCGCCGCTCATGTACGGCGGACGGGAATCACTGCCCAGGGAGACGAATATTATCTTTTTCCCGAGAAGGCGCAGTAACCGCAGTTCCAAGCGGGTATTGGTGAATGTCTTCCCAGCAACGAAGATATAGGCGTCGAATAGACGTATCGAGCGGAACAGAACGAACCAGGCGACCACGTTCTGGGCCGCGAGAAGGGCCGCCCGAACAAGGAACGGCAACGGGGGCGTCCTCTGAAACAAGGTCCCCAGATGCCGCCAAATGCGGACGGTCGGGCTTTTCTTCTCCTCCTCGTCGCCATAGGAGAAAGAATGCCGCTCCGATACATAGCTTTCGGCATCGACGCCGAGCTGCCTTAGACCCTCAACCAGATTAGCGACGAAGCCAGCGGTTTCCACGGGCGCAATCAGCACTTTCATGTCACGCATTCCCGCCCCCTGCTGCTCGCCTAGTCAGCGCCTGATAACACCGCCGTCAAGCTCTCGGCAACCTGGCGTATCTGGTCCGGCGTCATGCGCTCATACAGCGGCAGCGCCAGTCCCTGGGCGTACAAGTTCGGCCCCACTTTGCACGTACCTGACGCACGCCCGTAGAGACCGATCTCTTGCATGCTCTGGGCGCCGAGATTGGATTCGATGCCCGCCGCCTTGAGCTTCGCTATCACGTCGGCGCGATCAAAACGGCCATTGAGCACCACCATGAAGGTCTGCCAGCTGTGGCCCGGATCGGCGTTGGGCAGAGTCAACAACCCCTCGCCGGCGAGCGCGGCCAGATTTTCCATGTACCGTGCGGCCAGCTCTCGACGATCACTGACCCAGCCGTCCAAGGACGGTAACTGGGCCCGACCCAACGCCGCCTGGAAGTTCGTTAACCGATAGTTCAGCGACGGCTCGATAAAGCGCATACCGGTATCGGTACGCTCCATGCCGTGATTGCGGAGGCGGCGCGCCCGTTGGGCCAGCTCTTGATTGTCGGTGGTCAGCAACCCGCCCTCGCCGGTGGTCAGGGTCTTGCGCGGGTGAAAGGAAAAACACGCCAGGTCCCCGAAGGTACCGGTCTTACGCCCGTTAAGGTTCGCACCCAGAGCGCAGGCCGCGTCTTCGACCACATAGAGACCGTGCTCTTCGGCGATGCCACTGATCGCGGTCATATCGGCGGGATGTCCGAATTCGTGGACCGGCATCACGGCTCTCAAGCGCTCCGGACCGCGCCAGCTTTGTATAATCTCGCGCAACCGCTGTGGGTCCAGGTTGTAGGTATCCGCGCTGACATCCACCAAGACCGGGCGGGCGCCCACCGCCATCACTGCATTAGCGGTGGCGGGAAAGGTGAAGTCGGGGATCAGCACGGCGTCACCGGCACCGATATCGAGAGCCATCAACGCCAGGTGCAACGCCGCGGTGCCCGAAGACACGAGAATGGCCTCCCGGGAGCCGAGATACGCGGCCAGTTCCTGTTCAAAGGTTTCGCTTTCGGGGCCATGCACCAATTGCCCCGAACGCAAAACCTCGACCACCGACTGAATCGCCTGCTCGCTGATATTGGGTCTCGACAGGTTGATCATACGGCTCACTTACTCTGGAAAAGAGCCGGCATTTCCGGCAAATCGTCCATATTCTTGGAGATCCATTCACCGGTGCGGAGCAGCCCTTCTTCCAGATCCACGCGCGCTTCGAAATCGATCAGCTCTTTGGCTTTATCCACATTGGGGATGCGTAGCTCAATATCCGCGGAAAGAGCGTCCCTGAAGACGATCTTCGACTTGGAATTCAGTACCCGACAAATGGTTTGCGCCAAGCCATAGATCGTCGTGACGGCTCTAGCGTTACCGATATTAAAGGACTCGCCTATGGCCTTGGGCATGACCAGGGCCTTCATCAGGGCGTCGATCATATCGTCGATATAACACCAGGCACGTATCTGAGCGCCGTCGCCGAAGATATAGATGTCTTCGTTTTTCAGCGCTTTGCGGATCATGATGGAGATGGCGCCCTCGCCTACCTGGCCGGGGCCATACACATTAAAAGGCCGGAACGTGACCGTCGGCAGGTTGTGCTGCCGATGGTAGGCATGGGTCAGGTGCTCGCCAGCCAGCTTACTGACCGCGTAGGTCCAGCGCGCCTCGCCAACGGCACCGGTGGTGGTTGAGTCCACTTCCTCCACGCGGTAGGCCCGCGAGCCAAACACTTCGGAGGTGGAGAACTCAAGAAAGCGCTCCACGGTGCCGGCGGATTGCGCCGCCGCCAAGGCGTTAGCGGTGCCGACCATGTTCACGGTCATGGTATTCACAGGATTAACCAGGGTGTTATCGATGCCGGCGATCGCAGCCGCATGAATAAACACCTCCGCGCCCTTGGCCGCCTCTTTCAGAGACTCGCTATCAAGAATGTCGCCCTGCTTCACGGTCAGGTTCTTGTGGCCGTGGGAGGTACTGCGCTCGAGCGCATTCCGGCTGAGATTGTCGTAAGCGATGATTTCGTTGTCATCAATCAGTTTGCCGATCAGCGTGGAGCCGATGAACCCGGCGCCGCCAGTGATGAAGATTCGCTTTCCTTTCAGCATGCTTCTCTCTCTAAGATTCGGTGGTGTCCGCCAGGGCGTGGGCTATCTTCTCCACGTCCTCCAGCGAAAGGTAAGGGTGCATCGGCAAACTGACCACCTGCTCGGCGGCTTTATCGCCCACCGGCAGGGAAACGCTCTCATCGCCCACCGCGGGTTGGCGATTCAACGGGATCGGGTAATGTACGGCCGTGGGTATACCGGCGGCTGACAATGCCTCCCGCACCTCATCGCGGCGTTCCACACGAATGGTGTACTGCGCCCAGGCACTGGTATTGCCCGGCTCGCAATAGGGCACGGTCAATGAGTTCAACCCACCAAGTTGCTTGTTATAGTGCGCCGCCACGCGGTTCCGAAGCGTGATCTCTTCCGCCAGCAGCTCAAGTTTGGGTAACAGTATGGCGGCCTGAATGGTGTCCAGACGGCTGTTCACGCCCACTCTTATATGATGATAGCGACGGTCCTGGCCGTGTCTGGCGATTTGCCGGATCACCTTGGCCAGCTCTTCATCGTCGGTGAATATCGCACCGCCATCGCCATAGCAGCCTAGCGGTTTGCTCGGAAAGAAGCTGGTGCAGCCAACGGTGCTCAGCGCACAGGATTTAGCGCCATTGCGCTCGGCCCCGAAACTCTGCGCGCCGTCTTCGATCACCGGCAGGCCGTGCTTCGCCGCCACTTGGTTAATGGCCTCAAAGTCGGCGCATTGACCGTAGAGAGAGACCGGGATTATTGCCCTGGTCTTGGGGGTGATCGCCGCTTCGATGGCCGCCGGGCTGATGTTATAGGTACGCGGGTCGATGTCCACATATACCGGCTTGGCACCCAGCAGGGCCGGCGTCTCGGCGGTGGCGATATAACTGAAGCCGGGTACGATGACCTCATCGCCCGGGCCGATCCCAAACGCCATCTGGGCTATCTGCAGAGCGTCCGTACCATTGGCGACGGTAATACAGTACTTGCTGCCGGCAAAGGCGGCGAGCCGCTCTTCCAGCTCGTCCACTTCCGGGCCCAGGATATATTTGCCATGGGCCAGGACACGCTGAATACCGGCGTCGATGCGTTCTTTGATTCGAGTTTGCTGGGCGTTTAAATCAATGAATTCCATAGGTTCCCCGAACGACAGCGTTCAGCCGCTTCCTTTAGTCACGCGGCCGTCGCGCAACACATAGTGGGCACCGGTATGCGCGCATCTCACTTCACCGTTGCCGTCCATGGGCAAATCCAGTTGTTCTCCGAATTCACTCATCCAGCCGATTTGCTTACCCGGCACGCCCACGATCAAGGCGTAATCGGGCACATCCTTGTTGACCACGGCGCCGGCGCCGACAAAGGCATAGGCGCCGATGGTCACGCCACACACGATGGTGCAGTTGGCCCCCAAGGTGGCGCCTCTCTTAACCAGGGTCTCGCGATACTCGTCCTTGCGCTCAATCAGAGAGCGGGGATTATAGACGTTGGTGAACACCATACTGGGGCCGCAAAACACGCCTTCTTCCAGGTGCACGTTGTCGTACACCGAGACGTTGTTCTGGATTTTGCAGTTATCACCAATGGTAACCTTGTTGCCCACGAACACGTTCTGGCCCATGGACACATTACGCCCTACCCGGGCACCTCCGCAGACGTGGACGAAGTGCCACACCCGCGAACCACTACCAATCTGAGCGCCTTCGTCGACGATGGCGCTTTCGTGAACCTGATAATCCATGGAATCTCCCTATCCGGGGCGGAGCAAGAATAGCGAGCTATTGTATATGGCATAGCTCGCCGGCTCCAAGGTGGGACTATCCAGGTCGGAAGCGGGCGTTAGACGCCGATCTTCTCGATCAGCTGGCGCACACACTCGCCGATATCATTCTCGGCGGTGTTAACCACCACTTCCGCATTCGCGGGCGCCTCGTAGGGGCTGTCGATGCCAGTGAATTCCTTGATCTCGCCGGCGCGGGCCTTCTTGTAGAGGCCCTTGGGATCGCGCTTCTCGCACTCTTCCAGGGGGGCGTCGGCGAACACTTCCACGAACTCGCCGTCCTCGAACAGGGCGCGGGCGGCGTCCCGGTCGGCACGGAACGGGCTGATAAAGGCGGTGATCACCACCAGGCCGGCGTCGACCATCAGTTTTGCCACTTCGGACACCCGGCGGATGTTCTCGGTGCGGTCCTCGTCGCTCATGCCCAGGTTCTTGTTCAGGCCGTGGCGCACGTTATCGCCGTCGAGCAGGTAGGTGTGCTTGCCCTGCTCGGTGAGCGCCACTTCCAGGGCGTTGGCCAGGGTGGACTTGCCGGAGCCGGACAGGCCGGTGAGCCAGATGCATTTCGGCACCTGATTCTTCTGCTTGGCGCGGTGGTCCTTGGTGATGTGGGTCTGGTGCCAGATCACTTCGGCCTGGGACTCGTTTTCGCGCTTCTCGTAGGGGCCTGACATAAAGGGTCTCCTGTTAGGTGGATGGCTTAGAACGGCCAGATCAGGGGGATCAGCGAGGTGGTCACGGCAAGGGCGACCAGGCTCATGGGTACGCCGATCTTAAGGTAATCGGTGAAGCGGTAGCCACCGGGGCCCATGACCATAAGGTTGGTCTGGTAACCCAGCGGGGTCATGAAGCTGGCGCTGGCGGCGAACATGACGGCGACGATGAACGGCAGCGGGCTGACGCCGAGTTGCTCGGCGACGCCGGTGGCGATGGGGAACACCAGCACGGCGGCGGCGTTGTTGGTGATCACCTCGGTGAACAGAGCGGTGACCAGATACACCAGCAGCAGGGCCAGCCAGGGGCTCTGGATGTTGTCAGCGAGCATGGCGTCGACGATCCAGGCGGCGGTGCCGCTCTGCTCCAGGGCGGTGCCCAGGGCGAAGGCGGCGCCGATCACCACCAGCACGGGCAGATTCACACTGACGTTCATGCGCGCCCGGTTGACGGTGACGCAGCGGGTGACCAGCAGCAGGCCGGCGGCCAGGAAAGCGGCCTCAAGCACCGACACCAGGCCGATCACGTTGACGCCGACCATGGCCACCAGGATTACCGTTGCCAGCGGCGCACGGCTGAAGTCCGGCGGCGTGGAGTCGCTGAGCGGGCTGACCAACATAAAATCCCGCCGGTACTGGTACTGCTCGACGAAGGTGTCACTGGTTTCCAGCAACAGGGTGTCGCCGGTGCGCAGCACCTGCTCGCCGACCTTGCCGGGCAGGCGGCGGCCGCCGCGGCTGATGCTGAGGATGGCGGCCTGGTAGCGGGTGCGGAAACCGGTGTCCTTGACGGTTTTGTTGACGCCGGGGAATTCGGGGCCCAGCACCACTTCCACCAGGCAGCGCTGGTGGTTGTTCAGGCGCAGCTTGTGGGCGCCGCCGTGGGCGGGAATCAGGCCATTAACGCGCTGCAGCTCGCGGGCGCATTCCGGGGCGCCGATAAAGGCGAGCTGATCGCCGGCCTGCAGCAGCTGGTCCGGCCCGACGGCGGTGAACAGCTTGTCGCCGCGCTGGATCTCGGTGAGGTAGCCGTGGGTGAGGTTACGCAGGCCGGCCTCCTGGATGCTTTTGTTGTGCAGCGGGCTGCCTTCGGGGATCAGCACTTCCACGTGGTACTCGCGGGCGCTTTCCACCTGCTCGACCAGGCCCTCGCGCTCGGGCAGCAGACGGCGGGCGAACAGCAACAGGAACAGCGAGCCGGCGGCCAGCAGCGGCACGCCCACCCAGGCCAGAGCAAAGATGTGGAAGCCTTCGATGCCACGGTTCTGCATCATGCCGTCCACCACCAGGTTGGTACTGGTGCCGATCAGGGTGCAGGTACCGCCGAGGATGGCGGCGTAACTGAGCGGCAACAGCAGCTGGGAGGCGGACAGCTTCAGGCGCTGGGCCCACTCCTGCACCGCCGGGATCATCATCGCCACCACGGTGGTGTTGTTGAGGAAGGCACTGAGCACCGAGGTGGGCAGGATCAGCCGGGCCTGGCTGCCCAGGGCGCTCTTGGGCTGGCCGAGCAGCTTGTGGGCCACCCAGTAGATGGCGCCGGTGTCACGCAGGGCGGCGGCCACCACATAGAGCACCGCCACGGTGATCAGCCCCGGGTTGGCGAAGCCGGCCAGGGCCTGGTCCACGGTGATCACATCGCCCACCAGCACCGCCACCAGGGCGGCCATCATGGTGACCTCGGCGGGCACGCGGTTGGAGGCCAGCGCCGCCAGCACCGCAAGCACCACCAGGGATGTGTAGATCATTTCCGGAGTCATAAACGGCCAAGCACCCGATTGAAGATTACAGGCTAGGAAAAGAGCGATGGTACCTGCGCCTTTATAACCTGCAACTGCGTGTTTGTTCTTTACTTATAACGAGCTGCTTGGCCTGGCGGCTATTTCTCCTGGTTGCAGATCAGGCGGGCCTCTTCCAGGGCGGCGGTGCGGTGTTTGGTGGCCTGCTTGTACTCCGGGTCCGCCAGCATCTGGGCGAACGCCTGGATCGAGGGGTAGCGCACCAGCAGCACTTCGTCCCAGCGCTCGCCTTCCGGGGCGATCACGCCGGCCAGGGTGTCGCCGGCCCACAACATCTCGCCGCCCACACCCCGGACCTTCTCGAACGCCACCAGTGAGTAGCGGCGGTAGGCTTCGCGGCCGTCGTAGTCGGCTTCGCCGTCCTTGTAGCGGGCTTTGTCGCGGAAGCGCAGCAGGTTGAGCATGACAATGGGGGTGTCGGCGGGGATGCTTTTGAGGATGTCCGGCAGGCGCTTGGGATCCGGGTCGACGACGGGCATGGTGCGCTCTCCTTGATTGTGATTATTGGCAACAAGGTTGCCGCTTCCCTGCCCCGCCGCCAATGGTGAGATGCGCCAATTGTATGGGCGGTGCAAATAATCTTGCCGGCCGGCTATGCCGGCCTTTCGCGGGCGGGGCCCGCTCCTAGAAGGATGCCATTGGCGGCGCAGAAGGCGCGGAGGTCGTCCAGGTATTGCTCCGGCGCGGTGACGCGGGCCGTCACGTGCTGGCTGTACTGGATGTCTTCCAGGCGGGCGCCATGCTGGTCGCACCAGTGGCGCAGGGGCTGCTCGTCGGCGAAGCCGAGCTGCAGGGTGAGCGTCTGCTCGGGAATCTGCTCGATGACCCGCATGGCGGAGAGCACCGCTTCGGCGGCGCCGGCGTAGGCGCGCACCAGGCCGCCGGCGCCCAGTTTGACGCCGCCGAAGTAGCGGCTGACCACCACCATGACGTCGCCCACCCCTTTGTGCTGAATCACGTTGAAGATCGGCTTGCCGGCGGTGCCGGAGGGCTCGCCGTCGTCGTTCATGGCGCCCTGGCCGGACTGCGGGTCGCCGATCAGCCAGGCGTGGCAGTGGTGGCTGGCGTCCGGGTAGCGGGCGCGGGCCTGCTCGAGCACGGCCTGGGCCTGGTCGCGGTCCTGGACCGGGCGCAGCCAGGCGATGAAGCGGCTTTTGTTGATGATCAGTTCGCGGTCGACCGGGCCGGCGGGGGTGGGATAGCTCATGGCTGGGAGGATAGCACGGGCGGTTGGCAGGAGCGGCTTGTGGGAGCGGGCCTTGCCCGCGAAAGGGTGGCGCTAGCCACCCGGCGGGATACCAGAGAGGCTTTTTGAGGGCCTGCTGTAGAGAGGGCTCTGGGATCCTGCCGGCAAGCTTCGCTTGCCTTTCGCGGGCGGGGCCCGCTCCCACAAGGCTCGAGACCTCCCTGATTAGGGGATGTGAACGCTTGTCGGCGGCCCGTACCGTCGTTGGTTAAACAACGACGAGAAAGCGGGAAGCGACATGGAAACGACGATCTTTACGCGCTGAACGCGGCGCGGACCTGGGACTTCACCGCCAACGCGGTGTCCGATTACACCTGCGCGGTGGGCCCGGTGCCCGCAAGCCTGAACCTGAACGCGGAGCAAGACGCCTACTATTCCCAGTACGCGGACGCCAACGGCCTGCCGGTGCTTGGCGGCGACCTGGTGTCGGCGCCGGCGCTGACCCACGCCTGCGAGACCATTCTGGGGATGATGAGCCTGCGCCAGGATCTGCTGGCGGAAATGATCGCCAACGGTACGATCGCGGCGGTGACCGGCGACGGCGAAGGGATCACCCAGATTCCCGCCTATTCGGATCTGGACGCGGTGTTCCCGATTCCCGGCGACACCTGGGACAACCGCGCCCGCGGCGGGCTGGGCGCCACCAAGGCGCGCCCGGTGAGCAGCGGCACCGAGGAAAACGTGCTCTGCTACAACAACGACCCCTATCAGGCGCCGCTGGGCGTGCACGAAGACATCTTCCTGCATGAGTTCGCCCACTCGGTGGACCTGATGGCGCTGGAGGACCTGGACCCGGACTTCCGCGACGCGGTGCAGGCCGCCTATGACGACGCCGTCGCCAACAATCTGTTTGAAAACACCTACGCCGACGACAACGTGGAAGAGTACTGGGCGGAAGGGGTGCAGACCTGGTTCAACGCCAACCTGGAGTCCGATCCGCCGAACGGTCTGCACAACAGCGTCAATACCCGCGCCGAGCTGGCGTCCTATGATCCGACGCTGCACGGCCTGATCTCACGGATCTTCCCCACCGACTATGACGGCGGCTGCCCTCCCGGCGCGCCCTGATTCCGACCTGCCGGTTACGCGCCTTGGGGGGCGCACCACGGCCCGCTTCGGCGGGCCGTTTTTATTTGTGGGAGCGAAGTTGTGCGAGCGGGCCTCGCCCGCGAAAGGGAGCGAAGCTCCCGGCGGGATACCAGAGGTCTCTGGAATCCTGCCGGCCGGCTTTGCCGGCCTTTCGCGGGCCGGGCCCCCTCCTACATGGCTTGGAGGGTTCAACCGGAGAAGGCGCGGGCAAAGTCCCGGAAGTCATCCAGATGTTCGTGGCAAAGTTGGAAGACGATATCCCAGTTCACCGCTTCATAATTATGGACAACGATATTGCGAAAGCCGACCGCGCCTCTAAGGCGGTCGGCCAGCTCTTGGGGAATTTTGTCGCCCTGCGCCAGCAGCGAGAAGGTCTCACCCATGGTTTGCGGCGCACCCAGATCGTCCTGATCCGCGAGCCAATGGGCGGCCACGTCAACGCATAACTGTATCGCCCGGGTAAGGTTCAACGACACAATATCCTGAGCGTCCAGGTCTTCGGACAGTAGCTCGGGCGTTTCAGGGCAGCGCTCTTTTAGTCGGAGCACACAACGCCGCAACGACTCCAGTTTCTGATCGATTATGGCTTGATCCATGCGCGCCGCCGGGTGTCCAGGATGTGTTTTTGTAGGGGGATGAAATCTTCACCGTTGGCAAGATGGCGGCTTAGCAAAGTTGCCATGTGAGTCGGAGCGCCCAACAAGCGTCGACCCTCTTTCAAGATGCGCCCGAGCAGAGGCTCGCCGACACGGTTCAAATCCACCAGATCCACGGGGCGTCCCAAAGCACCGGCGAGTGCCTTGATCATGGCCTGCCGCTGCTCAACGGTTAGCGGACTCTCCAGCATCACTCCGATATCCAAATCACTGGAGGCGGTCGCTTCACCGCGAGCCATCGACCCGAACACCACTACCAACCGAGGACTGAACGGCTGGAGCGTTGTTTTGATAAGTTGGTCTGTGTCTGTCGATATCATTGCTTGAGAATAGCATCTCTACGGAATCAGGACGACGGCGCCGTGGGTGCGGCGGGCTTCCATGTCGTCGTGGGCCTGGCCCACGTCCTGGAGGACGTAGCGGACCGGGTCGTCGGGGGTGAGGATGCCGTCGCGCAGGGCCTGGAAAAAGGCGTCGGCGGCGGCGTCGCGGTCGGCCGGGTTGGCGGTGTAGTGGCCGAGCATGGGCCGCACCACGGTGAAGGAGCCGGCGGCCAGGCGCGGCATGGCGAGCGGTTCCACCGGGCCGGAGGATTGCCCGAAGTTGACCAGGTGGCCGCGCGGGGCCAGGCACGCCAGGGAATCGTAGAAGGTGTCCTTGCCCACGGAGTCGTAGGCGACGTCCACGCCGCGTCCGTCGGTAAGCTGCTTGACGGTGTCCACCACATTCTGTTCCCGGTAGAGAATCACATGGTGGCAGCCGTGCTTGCGTGCTCGCTCGGCTTTCTCCTGGCTGCCGACCGTGCCGATCACGGTGGCGCCCAGGTGGCGCGCCCACTGGCACAGTAACTGCCCCACTCCGCCGGCGGCGGCCTGGACCAGGATCACGCTGCCCTCGCGCACCGGGAAGACGTCGGTGAGCAGGATGCGGGCGGTAAGACCGCGCACCATCATGCCGGCCACCAGCACGTCGTCGATGTCGTCGGGCAAGCGCACCAGCCGGCCGGCATCGATCAGACGCTGGTCGGCGTAGGCGCCGTAGTTGCCGGAGGTGTAGGCGACCCGGTCGCCGGCGGCGAAGGCGGTGACGCCCTCGCCCACCGCTTCCACCACGCCGGCGGCCTCCAGCCCGGGGATCCCCGGCAGCGGCAGCGTCTGATACAGCCCGGAGCGCACGTAGATATCGTGGAAGTTGACGCCGATGGCGGTCTGCTTGAGACGCACCTGCCCGGGGCCCGGCTCACCCACCGTCACGGTTTCCGGCCGCAGCACGGCCGGCCCGCCCGCTTCATGCATGATCATCGCTGTCGCCATGGTGCCTCCTGATGGGGATGGGTCTTGTAGGAGCGGGCCTTGCCCGCGAAAGGGAGCAAAGCTCCCGGCAGGATACCAGAGTGGCCACTTGATCGGCCGTTTAGAAGCGGTTCTTACGAAGGATTCCGGGATCCTGCGGGGCAACCTTTGCCGGCAAGCTAAGCTTGCCTTTCGCGGGCGGGGCCCGCTCCCACAAGACCCACCCGCTATCTCCTGGTTTTTAATTCTTGGAGGCTGAGCAAGGATGCTTCGCCCGCATCAATACGTCTTTGCCGTTCTTGCAACTCATAACCGTGCCACTGAGGTGAGTCCAGATCACCACCCAGGTCATCGTGTAAGGCTTCCCAGATGGCCTCCATGGAGTGAAGCTTCTCCAATCGCGACATCTCTTTGGGGTCGGTTTGCATGGTCTGCTCTGCGTATTGAGTTTCGGGAATGCTTCTAGCCTAGCAGGTCGGAAGCTAGACATGGACTTCCAGGTCCACCGGGATGTTGCCGCGGGTGGCGTTGGAGTACGGGCAGACCTGGTGGGCGGTGTTGACCAGCTCGTCGGCTTGCGCCTGCTCCAGGCCGGGCAGCGTGACGCTGAGGGTAACCGCGAGGCCGAAGCCCTGGCCGTCCGGGCCGATGCCCACTTTGCCGTCGATGTGGGTGTCTTCGGGCAGCTTCACCTTGGCTTTGCCGGCCACCAGCTTGAGGGCGCCGAGGAAGCAGGCGGAGTAGCCGGCGGCGAACAGTTGCTCCGGGTTGGTGCCTTCGCCGCCGGCGCCGCCGAGGGCCTTGGGGGTGGTGAGTTTGACGTTGAGCTGGTCGTCGCTGGAGACGGCGCGGCCGTCACGGCCGCCGGTGGCACGGGCTTCGGCCTGGTAGAGGATTTTTTCGATGGTCATGGTGGTTCTCCTTTATTGCAGTTTCTGGCGGAGGTCGTCGAGCTGGGCTTTCAGGGCCGCCAGTTCTTCGGGTTCGCATTGGCTGGCGCAGGCCACCGCTTCGGGGATCGCTTCGGCGCGTTCACGCAGGGCGCGGCCCTGGTCGGTGAGGCGCACGTCGACGCGGCGCTCGTCCTCGGCGGCGCGGCGGCGGGCGATCAGGCCGGCGCTTTCCAGGCGCTTGAGCAGCGGCGTCAGGGTGGCGGAATCCAGGAACAGGCGCTCGCCGATGCGCGATACGCTGAGCGGGTCGCCGCCGTCGGCGCCCTCTTCCCACAACACCATCATCACCAGGTATTGGGGATAGGTGAGGTCCAGCTCGCGCAGCAGTTTCCGGTACACCTTGGCCATGGCCAGGTTGGTGGAATAGAGGGCGAAGCAGACCTGGAGGTCGAGCTTGAGCAGGGTGTCGGTGTCGTTATTCATAGCGTGATATTAAATAGCGCGCTACCTAATAGCAAGCCTACGGAGTCATTCTGCATATGTGGACGACCACCTGCACGTTGTGTAATGTAGAAGGGCAAATTGACATTTAACTCGGACGCTGTTACCGTCTTCCGCAAGCGGAAGACGGTAACAGCGTCCGAACAAAAATCCTTTAAAATCAAAGGGTTATAGAGATGAAACAGCACATTGAAGTTCGCGTACCACGGCACCTGCCTTTTCTGGAGGCGATTTGCTGGGATTTGCGTAACGTTCGCGTGCTTACAAAAGATGAAATGCTCAACCGTTACGAGCGGGGCTGGGCCTATCGCGGCGTGCTCGCCGATCTGGAAGGCACGGAACGTGGTTTCGTGAGACAACTCGCCGCCCGCAAAGGGTCTTGGCTCCAGGTCGATGTTTGATCACCCGCATCACCGTAAAATCCATCACATCCTAACTTCCCTTGATTCTTCCCTTTTTGTTGAAGCCGGAGCCTGTTTCGGCGGCGGGACACTGATTTCGTTGCTCCACGGAGAGTATCGCTGGAGTAAAGATATCGACTTTCTTTGCCCCGTCGGCAGCGGCTACCGAACATTGCGAAAAGCCGTCATGGAAGCCACGGGCAAGCCCGAGTTCCTTTTCAAAAAAACGACGGGACTGGAATTTCCCCGGGATATCAAAGCCGACCAATACGGCATTCGCTTTCTAGTCGTCGCAGATGACACGCCGATCAAATTCGAGATCGTCTGTGAAGCTCGAATCGACCTGGGTTCCCCGGAGCAACCCGATTGGCTCAATATACCTTGTCTGAGCACCATCGACCGGTATGCGGAAAAGCTGCTCGCCAATGCGGACCGATGGAACGACTCCAGCATTGAGTCGCGGGACCTTATCGATCTCGCCGTGCTAAGGCTCAACGAAGGTCCGAGCGAGCAGGCCATCGCCAAGGCGGAAGACGCTTATCCCGTGCTGGTTCCACTGGAAAACGCTCTGAAAAAATTTCAAGGCTCCGATGACTACAGGCGCAAGTGTTTCAATGCTCTCGAAGTCCGGAATAAAGCGTTGGTTCTGGATGGCATTGATCTGCTTGCAAGCGATCAAGAACTTCCTGTTACCCAAAGATTACGCGACGAACTTCACTGCTAACAGCACAAACAACCTCCCTGGGGTCCTGCCGGCCGGCTAGAAGCCGGCCTTTCGCGGGCGGAGCCCGCTCCTACAAGAACTTCAGGCCTGGCGTTCGATCAGCATGGCGACGCCCTGGCCGACGCCGATACATAGGCTGACGAGGGCGTAGCGGCCGCCGGTGCGCTCAAGCTGGCGCAGGGCGGTGAGCGCCACGCGCACGCCGGAGGCGCCCAGCGGGTGGCCGACGGCGATGGCGCCGCCGTTGGGGTTGAGGCGTTCGTCGTCGCCTTGCAGGCCGAGCTGCTTGCAGCAGCCGAGCACCTGCGCGGCGAAGGCTTCGTTGATTTCGATCACATCCATGTCGGCCAGGGTGAGGCCGGCGCGCTGCAGGACTTTGTTGCAGGCGTGTACCGGGCCCAGGCCCATGACGCGGGGCGGTACGCCGGCGACGCCGCCGGCGATGATGCGCGCGCGCGGGGCGATGCCGGCTTTTTCGCCGGCGGCGCGGGAGCCGATGATCAGCGCGCCGGCGCCGTCGTTAACGCCGGAGGCGTTGCCGGCGGTGACCACGCCGCCGTCGACGATGGCGGGCAGCTTGGCGAGCTTATCGACACCGGTGCCGGGGCGCGGGTGCTCGTCTTCGCTGACCGACAGCGGCGGCTTCTTGCGGCCCTGGGGCACCTCCACCGGCAGGATCTCCTCTTTGAAGAAGCCGTCGACGCGGGCCTCTTCATAGCGGCGCTGGGACTGGGCCGCGTAGGCGTCCGCCTGCTCGCGGCTGATGCCCAGATCGGACGCCACGTTCTGGGCGGTTTCCGGCATGGTGTCGCCGCCGAACTGCTTGAGGATTTGCGGGTTGGGGAAGCGCGCGCCGATGGTGGAATCGAACATCGGCATGCTGCGGCTGTAGGGGCTTTCCGCCTTGGCCATCACGAACGGGGCGCGGCTCATGGATTCGACACCGCCGGCGATCACCAGCTGGCCTTCGTCGACGGTGACCATGCGCGCGGCGTCCAGGGTGGCGGCCAGGCCGGAACCGCACAGGCGGTTGACGGTGAGGCCGGCCACGGATTCCGGCAGCCCGGCCAGCAGCGCCGCGTGGCGGGCCACGTTGCGGGCGTCTTCGCCGGCCTGGTTGGTGTTGCCGGCGACCACGTCCTCGATCAGGGCGGGGTCGAAGGCGTTACGGGCGATCAGGGCGCGAATGACGTCGGCGAGCAGGTCGTCCGGGCGGACCGGCGCGAGGGCGCCGGCGTGGCGACCAAAGGGCGTGCGCAGACCGTCGTAGATGTAGGCGTCGAGCATGAATAAGGTCCTCGTCCGCTAGGCGGAATGTTGTTCCGAAACTTGACGAAAAGCATAGGTCGTGACAGAGTTTGATGCAATACGCTGACTAAAACCAACGACAGAAAAAAGCCCATGATTCGCGATCAGGAAGTCCTTAACCAGCTCGTCGATACCATCCACCGTTTCGTCCGCGACCGCCTGATTCCGGCGGAACAATCCGTGGCCGAAAACGACGCCATTCCCGAGGACATCGCCCGGGAAATGAAAGAGATGGGCTTGTTCGGTTTGTCGATTCCCGAGGAATACGGCGGCCTGGGCCTGACCATGGAAGAAGAAGCCCTGGTGGCGTTCGAGATCGGCCATACGTCGCCGGCGTTCCGCTCTTTCTTCGGCACCAACAACGGCATCGGCGCCCAGGGCATTCTGATCGACGGCACCGAAGAGCAAAAGCAGAAGTACGTGCCCAAACTCGCCACCGGCGAAGTGATCAGCTCGTTCTGTCTCACCGAGCCGGACGTGGGCTCCGACGCGGCGAGCCTGAAGACCCGCGCGGACAAGGACGGCGACCACTACATTCTGAACGGCACCAAGCGTTACATCACCAACGGCCCGGAAGCCGGCCTGTACACGGTGATGGCGCGTACCGACCAGAACAACAAGGGCGCCGGCGGCATCACCGCCTTTATCGTGGAAGGCGACACGCCGGGGCTGATCCGCGGCAAGCCGGACGTGAAGATGGGCCAGAAAGGCGCCCATGTGTGCGACATCACCTTCGAGGACTGCCGGGTGCCCGCCGAGAACATCATCGGCGGCAAGGAAGGCCAGGGCTTCAAGACCGCCATGAAAGTGCTGGACCGGGGCCGTCTGCACATCTCCGCGGTGTGCGTGGGCGTGGCCGAGCGTCTGATCGAGGACGCGCTGCGCTTCGCCATGGAGCGCAAGCAGTTCGGCGCGCCGCTGGCGGACCATCAGTTGATCCAGGCGATGCTGGCGGATTCCCGCGCCGAAGCGTTCGCCGGCCGTTCCATGGTGCTGGAGGCGGCACGCAGCAAGGACGCCGGCAAGAACGTCAGCCTCGACGCCTCCTGCTGCAAGCTGTTCTGCGCCGAGATGGTGGGCCGGGTGGCCGACCGTGCCGTGCAGATCCACGGCGGCGCGGGCTACATGGCCGAGTACGCGGTGGAGCGTTTCTACCGCGACGTGCGCTTGTTCCGCATCTACGAAGGCACCACCCAGATCCAGCAGATCGTCATCGCCCGAGGCATGGTTCGCGACGCGTCTTAGCGGCAAGCTGACTTTGCTTGTGCGAGCGGGCCTCGCCCGCTCCCACAAGATCCGTGAAATAACAATGCTGAGATTTTCCCTGCCGATCTGCATGATCGGCACCTTGATGGCGCTCACCGCCGACAGCGAGTTCGGGCTATGGATAGCCCGGCCCGCACTCTTGGTTTATCTGATTACCCAATGGCCCCGCCAGGGCTATCTGGCCCGGGGGCTGCAGCTGGTGGCGCTGACTCTGGCGGCCTCGGTGGCGGTATTCCACGACCAGCCCCTGCCGATCCTGCTCGACGCCTGGGACCGCTTCTGTTTCTTCGCTACCTTCGTGTCCGCCCTGGGCTTGCTGCGGGTGTCCGCCATGCGTTCGCGGTTGATCCGTGACGCCGGCCAGGTACTGATCCGCCAGCGCCCGACGTGGCGCTACCCTACCCTGTCGCTGGGCAGCGCCCTGTTCGGCATGATCGTCAATATCGGTGTGCTGAATCTGTTCGGCGCCATGGTGCAGCGCAGCAACAGCCTGAAAGCCGCCGGCGGTGTTAAGGCGATCCAGTCGATTCGCGAGCGGCGCATGATGATGGCCATGCTGCGTGGTTTTTCGCTGGCGCCGCTGGTGTCGCCGTTGGGGATCACCCTGGCGGTAATCTTGTCGAGCATGCCGCAGCTGACCTGGTCGACCATCGCGCCGGTGGCGTTCCCCACCGCCGGGCTGGTGTTCTTTCTCGGCTGGGCGCTGGACTGGCTGCTCCGGCCCCGCCACCTGACCGCGCCCACGGCGAGCCGTCCCGCCTCGGGGCCACTGTACCGTTTTATCCTGCTGGCACTGGGCATCACCGTGCTGGTGTTCGCGGTCAGCTTGGCGCTGAACGTGCGGCTGCCGGTGGCGGTGCTGATCGCCTGCCCGCTGAGCGCGGTGGGCTGGATGGCGGTGCAGCGGCGGCGCCTGGGCGGCGGCACCGGCGTGGTGCGGGCGGTGACCCTGCTGGGCCGGCATTCGCGGCTGATCTTCGGCGCCAGCCGGAACGAGATCGCGGTGCTGGGCGGCTCAGCGTTCCTGGGCGGGTTGCTGATTCCGCTGGTGGATCAACAGTGGCTCGGCGACCTGCTGATCGCCACCGGCCTGCATGGCGCGCCGGCGGCGGTGGCGGCGATGTTGATCGTGCTGCTGCTGGCCCAGGTGGGGCTCAACCCGATTGTGTCGGTGACGCTGATCGCCGGGCTGTTCGCCGACACCCACGCCATCGGCCTGGAGCCCCAGGTGCTGGCCGTGGCCCTGATGAGCGCCTGGAGCCTGGCGATGATCTCGTCGCCGTTCACCGCCGCCATGATGGTGCTGGCGCAGCTCACCGGACGTTCGCCCTACACCCTGGCCTGGCGCTGGGACGGCTTGTTCTTTTTGCTCCTGCTGCCGCTGATCAGCGGCTGGTTGTTTGTGGTCGACGCCTTTTATTGACCCAGCGAAGCGCCGCCAGCGGAATGCCGCTCAGCCATTTTATACAATGCAAAGAACATTCTTGCGGGTATGTTGAAAGCCGATCTTGTGCGAGCGGGCCACGCCCGCGAAAGGCAAGCTTTGCTTGCCGGCAAAGGTTGCCCCGCAGGATTCCAGAGGCCTTTCTAACGGCGGCACAAACAACCTCTATGGGATCCTGCCGGGTGGCTGTAAGCCACCCTTTCGCGGGCAGGGCCCGCTCCCACAATCAGGCGCTGAAGTAGAGGCGGCCGTCGCGCTCCTGGCGGCTGACGCGGCCGGTGGCGAGCAGGCAGTTCAGGTGGGCGATGCTTTCGCCCATGGCGAACATCAGCTGGTGGCTGTCGAGCTTGCGCTTGAACAGCACCGGCAGCAGGTCGTGGGCGGTGATCGGCTGTTGCCGGCAGGCGTCCTCGGCGGCGTCGAGCTGCTCGCGGTGATGATCGCAGAGGTCGTTCACGCGGGCGTGCAGGCCGTGAAACGGCAAGCCGTGGGCGGGCAGCACCAGGGTGTTTTCGTCCATGGCGTCGCGCAGCGCGCGCAGGGAATCGGTGAAGGCGGTGACCGGGTCGTCCTCCGGATCCAGCGCGCGCACCGTCAGGTTGCTGGAGATTTTCGGCAGCACCTGGTCGCCGCTGATCAGCACCTGGTCGTGCTCGCGGTAGAGGCAGATGTGCTCCGGGGCGTGGCCGCGGCCGATGTGCACCCGCCAGGTGTGGCCGTTGACGGTGACGGCGTCGCCGGCGGCCAGAGTCTCCGGTTGCGGCGGCAGTTCCGGCAGGATCTTGCGGAAGGTGTTGCCGCGCCCGGCCAGGGTATCCAGGTCGTCAGCGGGCACGCCGTGGCGGCCGAAGAAAACGCGGAAGTTGTCGCCGATTTCCTGGTCGCTGGCCGCGTGCAGCTGGCTGGTGAGCGCCCACTCGCCCCGGGTCATCCAGACCGGGGCCTGGAAGTGCCGGGCCAACCAGCCGGCCTGACCGATGTGGTCCGGGTGGTAGTGGGTGACGATGATACGGTGGATGGGCCGGCCGTCCAGGGCATCCTGGAAGGCGGTGCGCCAGATTTCCTGGGTGTGACGGGACGAGAAACCCGTGTCCACCAGGGTCCAGCCGTCGCCGTCCTCGAGCAACCACAGATTGATGTGGTCGAGGGCGAACGGCAGAGGAAAGTTCAACCAATGCACGCCGGGGGCCACTTCCCGGCGCTGGCCGGGTTCCGGGGCCTGATCGAACGGGTACCGAAGCGGGTCGGTCATAACAAAACATCCGTAGCAGGGAGACGAGAATGCAAGCGTGGCAAATCCAAGACGACCACACGATCAAGCTGGCGTCCATGACCACACCGGAGCCGGGACCGGACCAGGTGCGCGTGAAAGTGCGCGCCATGGGCGTGAACCGGGCGGATATCTTGCAAGTGAAGGGGCTTTATCCGGCGCCGCCGGGCTTCGACAGCAGCGTGCCGGGGCTGGAATACGCCGGTGAAATCGAGGCGGTGGGCAGTCAGGTCATGGGCCGCAAGGTCGGTGACCGGGTGATGGGCCTGATTCCGGGCTGCGCCTATTCCGAGTATCTGGTGACCCACGAGCGGGAAACCCTGACGCTGCCGGACGAGATCGACTTCGCCACCGGCGCCACCATCCCCGAGGCGTTTCTGACCGCCTACCGGGCCATGTTCCTGGAAGGCGGCCTGCAGCCGGGGCAGTGGGTGCTGGTGCGCCCGGCCACCGCCGGCGTCGGCCTGGCGGGTGTGCAGCTGGCCAATGCGCTGGGCGCGCGGCCGATCGGCTCGAGCCGCAACCTGGACAACCTGGCCACCGCCCGCGAGATGGGCCTGGTGGAAGGCGTGCTGGAAGACGACACCCTGCCCGAGCGCCTGAAAGAGATTACCGGCGACGGCGTGGCGGTGATCTTCGACATGGTGGGCCCGGATTGGAACCAGCTGCTCAAGGGCCTGCGCATCGAAGGCACGCTGGTGATGATCGGCGTGCTGGGCGGCACCAAGACCGAGCTGGACCTGCGCGGCATGATGCAGCGCCGGCAGACGCTCACCGCCATGACCATGCGCAGCCAGCCGCTGGAAAAGCGTATCGCCATCGCCAACGTCTTCAACGACCGCCTGGCGCCGCTGTTCGCCAACGGCCGCCTGCGGCCGCTGCCCTTGAAGACGTTCCCGTTCAGCGATGCGCCGGCGGCGCACGCGCACATGATCGAGGACGCCTTCAGCGGCAAACGCGTGCTGGTGGTCGACTGACATAAAATCAACACTGTTGTTATATTAATGAAATACTATTTCACAACAAATGAGGTGCCGCAATGACCGAAGCTACCGCGACTCGCCAGAGTCAGATGAGCCAGGCCGAGTGGGAAGTGCGCAAGGATCTGGCCGCCGCCTACCGGCTGGTCGCCCTGTACGGCTGGGACGACCTGGTGTTCACCCACCTGTCCGCGCGGGTGCCCGGGCCGGAGCATCACTTTCTGATCAACCCCTACGGCTGGCTGTTCGACGAGATCACCGCGTCGTCGCTGATCAAGGTGGATTCCGAAGGCGAGATCGTCGATCCCGGCGCCACCAACCGGGTTAACCCGGCCGGCTTCACCATCCACAGCGCGGTGCACATGGCCCGCGAGGAAGCGGGCGCGGTGCTGCACCTGCACGCCGCCGACGGCGTCGCGGTGAGCGCGCACAAGGAAGGCCTGCTGCCGCTCAGCCAGACCGCCATGCTGTGCCTGGACCACATCAGCTTCCACGACTACGAAGGCGTGGCGTTGAACCTGGACGAGCGCGAGCGGTTGGTGAACGACCTGGGCGACAAGAACATGATGTTGCTGCGCAACCACGGCACCCTGACCGTGGGCAAGGACGTGGCCGAAGCCTTCACCTACATGTACTTCCTGATGAAGGCCAGCGAGATCCAGGTGCGCACCCTGGGCCAGGGCGAGCCGTACCTGCCCTCCCAGGCCGCCATCGACACCACCAGCGACCAGTCCAAGCAGCTCGGCATGGCCAGCCAGCTCACCTGGCCCGCCCTGCTCCGCAAGCTCGAACGCATCAACAGCGATTACGCCACCTGATTGTGCGAGCGGGCCCTTGTGGGAGCGGGCCCAGCCCGCGAAAGGCAAGCTTTGCTTGCCGGCAAAGGTTGCCCCGCGGGATTCCAGAGAGCTATCTAAGCGGCAGCGCAAACAACGTCTCTGGTATCCTGCCGGCCGGCGTAGCCGGCCTTTCGCGGGCGAGGCCCGCTCCCACAAAGGCTCGCTCCTACACGAAAATCAGCTTCGGCTGACAGAGAATCGGGCCACCTCGGGTTAGCGTGGTACCTCCAATGAAAGGAGGTACCCCATGCCAAGGAAGGCTCAATCCCGCCGTTTGCGTATCGGCCGCGTTAGCGAGACCGGGCGCGTCTATCTGATCACCATCACTTGCCATCAGCGACACGCGCACTTCTCCGCCTTACAAAGCGGTCGCTGCTTCGTACAGGCTTTGCGCGCCTGCACCGCGCACGCGGTCACCCTCAGCTATGTGGTGATGCCCGACCATGTTCACTGGCTGATGGCGCTTCGTGAGCACGCCGATTTATCCATCACCGTACAGAAAGCCAAATCCCTGACCACTCAGCATTGGCGTCGCGCGGGCCGGGCCGGCAACGAACGTCTCTGGCATGCCGGTTTTCATGACCGTGCGCTACGCCGTGAGGAAGACCTGGTGGCCATGGCCCGCTATATCGTCGCCAACCCGCTGCGCGCCGGTCTGGTTAACGATATCGGCGACTACCCGCATTGGGATTCCACCTGGCTTCTTTAACTTGTCATTGGTATCTATCATCGGTCTCAAGGAGGTAGCAAGATGAAATTGTTCGCGAAAATTCTCAAGTCCGCTCGCGGCCAAACGATACGCCTGCCTAAGGAACTGCGGTTCGATGGGACGGAAGTGATCGCGCGGCGCTTCGGCAACGGCGTATTGCTACTGCCGGCCGAGGATCCCTGGTTGGCGATGCGTGAAGCCTTGAATGAATTCGAACCCGGTCTGGAACTCGAACGAGACCAGCCCGAAGTTCAGGCGAGAGCCAGACTCGACTGACCGATTCCACAAGCGCGCTTGTAGGAACGGGCCCTTGTGGGAGCGGGCCCTTGTGGGAGCGGGCCCTTGTGGGAGCGGGCCCTTGTGGGAGCGGGCCCTTGTGGGAGCGGGCCCTTGTGGGAGCGGGCCCTTGTGGGAGCGGGCCCTTGTGGGAGCGGGCCCTTGTGGGAGCGGGCCCTTGTGGGAGCGGGCCCTTGTGGGAGCGGGCCCTTGTGGGAGCGGGCCCTTGTGGGAGCGGGCCCTTGTGGGAGCGGGCCCTTGTGGGAGCGGGCCCTTGTGGGAGCGGGCCCTTGTGGGAGCGGGCCCTTGTGGGAGCGGGCCCTTGTGGGAGCGGGCCCTTGTGGGAGCGGGCCCTTGTGGGAGCGGGCCCTTGTGGGAGCGGGCCCTTGTGGGAGCGGGCCCTTGTGGGAGCGGGCCCTTGTGGGAGCGGGCCCTTGTGGGAGCGGGCCCTTGTGGGAGCGGGCCCTTGTGGGAGCGGGCCCTTGTGGGAGCGGGCCCTTGTGGGAGCGGGCCCTTGTGGGAGCGGGCCCTTGTGGGAGCGGGCCCTTGTGGGAGCGGGCCCTTGTGGGAGCGGGCCCTTGTGGGAGCGGGCCCTTGTGGGAGCGGGCCCTTGTGGGAGCGGGCCCTTGTGGGAGCGGGCCCTTGTGGGAGCGGGCCCTTGTGGGAGCGGGCCCTTGTGGGAGCGGGCCCTTGTGGGAGCGGGCCCTTGTGGGAGCGGGCCCTTGTGGGAGCGGGCCC